>RKMI01000010.1_pt1 | contig 965708 bp, 928 predicted proteins | sample 2174191 | NCBI WGS metagenome assembly RKMI01 (sample SAMN10236717, study PRJNA505201) | synthetic metagenome | isolation source: mock community containing 12 organisms: Thioclava sp. ES.032, Psychrobacter... | place: USA: Walnut Creek | collected 2015-10-01
TCTCAACTCCCAGCGATCTGAGAAACGCAGTCTGAGCATCCATTGCGAAACGCACTCCCATCTTGAGATGGGTATCACCTCGCAGTCCGCGCCGGCGCAGACAACGTGCCGCTCAGACACCGCTTACCAAGCACGGCATGTCGGAAGGGACCTTCTATAACTGGAAGGCGAAGTTCGGCGGCATGACGGTGCCGGAGGCAAAGCGGCTGAAGACGCTCGAAGACGAGAACGCCAAGCTGAAGAAGCTGCTGGCCGAGCAGATGCTGGACTTAGCGGCGATGAAGGAACTGGTTTCAAAAAAGTGGTGACGCCTGCCGTGAAGCGCGAGGCGGTCGCGCATCTGAGGTCCCTGCTCGGGCTGCCTCGGTGTCCAAGACCTGCCTCGTGCGGTTCGACAATAATCGATACTCAGTCGATGCACGCGCCGTCGGACGACCGGTCGAGATCCGCGCCTATGCCGAGCGCATCGAGTTCTGGCAAGACGGCAAGGTCGTTGGCCAGCACGAGCGCGCCTTCGGACGCAACAAGGACGTCTACAACCCTCTGCACTACATCCCTGTTCTTGCGCGCAAACCAGGCGCCTTGCGCAACGGCGCGCCTTTCAAGGACTGGGAGCTGCCGCCCGCGATAAAGCGTGTTCAGCGCAAGCTCGGGAAGGTGCCGAACGGTGATCGCCAGATGGTCCAGATCCTGAGCATGATCCCCACCGATGGGTTGGATGCGGTGGAAGCTGCCTGTTCGGAGGCGCTGATGGAAGGGGCTCCGGCAGCGGCCGTCGTGCTGAACATCCTGGCCCGGCATCGTGAACCACCACCGCCACTGACAATCACCACACCGGATGCGCTGCGTCTGACCTGCGAACCAGTGGCTGACTGCAAACGCTATGACAGTCTGAGGAGACCAAACCATGGAAAGATCACAGGTGCTGGACGCGATGGGCCAGCTGAAGCTCTATGGAATGAAGGCCGCTGGCGCAGGCCAAATCTGGAAAACCCGTCACAAGCATCTCTTCAAAGCAGCTGTCGAGAAGTCCGGGCTGCCGCATGAATTCGTGTTCCACGGGTTGCGGCACACCTATGCCAGTCAGCTTGTGCAAGCCGGTGCGCCGCTTGCCATCGTCGCGCGTCAACTCGGCCACGCGAACACTGACACGGTGAGCCGGACCTACGGCCATCTGTCTTGCGAAAGCATCGAACGTGAGCTCGCTCTACGATTTGCCGCGTTAGAAGATCAGCCTCGTGAGCATGATGAGCGTATGCGCACTTTACGGAAATCGCTTCAAGCTGCGCCTCCCCCGGCCCCCGCCTCTTCGTGGCCGCGAAGCAACTTCGCGCGGTGCCGAGGCGACGAGCTTAAGTTCATGAGCAGACGTGCTCGTATGTATACTTCTGCTATATCCACCCAACAATGCGCAGACACATAGGTATTCAGTGGTGCATAACGAGGGCGAGCGAAAGTCTGCCCGTGAAAGCAAGGGACACGGTCCCTGATAAATCCTACGAACACGATAAAATCGGCAAGACGCGATAGACTGGTGGGTTGAGTTTCACTACGTTGAAGCTGCCAGGGCTCCGTGAGGATGGAAGCCTTTGGGCGAATGTCGAACTTCTGAACGTTGAGCGTATTAAAGTGAAAAAAAGAGTAATAATACATATCGGCCCGCACAAGACGGGAACAACATCTGTTCAGAAGTTCCTGCTTGGCAATAAGGAGACTTTATACCAAGAAGGCTTTCTTTTTCTGCACGATGAAGACACCCACGAAGCGGCCATCTTACTTGCGAAGGAGAAATTCGAAGACGCTGAAAGAAAGCTTGAGGAAATTTCTGAAACAATAGCGAATTCAACCTGCAACACGATTATATTAAGCCAAGAAGATTTTTGTGGAGACATCCCTGGCCGGTCTAAGAGACGAGAGGTATACTCAAAACTCACAAAGAACTTACGCATAATTATGCGTGCCCTGCGGCCTCACGATGTATGCTTCATTTTCTTCGAGCGCAACGAAGAAGATTGGTTGAAAAGTTGCTATCACCAATCTTTAAAATATCGCACGGACTTTCACGACTTCCGAGATTTCCATGCGAGGTTTTCGACTAACTTTTCCTGGGCGCAAAAACTCGAGAAACCGCGGAACGTTTTTGGCGAGCGGCTCGTAGTAGAAGATTACTTCAAAGATGTGGATGACGGAGTCAGCAAAATTCTCAAACTTGCAGGAGCATCGAATATACATTTGCCGACCCCCCCTCAAAGAGTAAATTCGGCACCATCCATAGAAGCATCTAAGCTGTTGGAGCGAGTCAATAAACTCTCGAGCTTTAAGGCGACAGCTTGGTTCTCGAAGAAACTAATTTTGGCTGATTGGAGGCCGCGTCCATTATATGAAACATCGTCGCCGCCTGCTGCCAAGTCAAATGAGCTAGCTGCGGTAGCGTTTCCGGCACTTTCGATGAGATCTGCTTCTAGGTTTGCACCACAAGATGTTGTCGATCTTCTTCCAGCACAGGATGTCGACCTATCTCAATACCTATTTGATATCCTTCCAACTGAAGTCGAAATTCCCTCGGAATCTCGTGTGAACATGGCAGATCAGTCACGAATTCTTGACTATCACCTCAGAGGAAAATCCAGGCTCGCCAAAATCAATGCTCTTGCTATCAGCTATTTGCGCCGCGATACGCAATACACGCAAAAAGCTTCAGTGATTTTTCACCGAATTTGGCGCGAGCATGGAATCCAACTAGTTAATGAATTATCAACGCGCTGGCTTATATCCACTCTCCAAACCTTTTTAGATCATGGATCAAATGAAGCTCAAAGACAGATTGGCGCAAGCGGCTACTTTTATGCAAACATGATTAAAATCTATGAAGGCGAGCGCGCGATCGAGGGCGCTGAGCAAGACGCGACATACTCAGAAGCATCACCGCAAACACCAAACGAATTTCGTGGCCTCGATCGGTATAGCGTGGGTGGCACAGACCTTCTACTAAATACCAACGCTCTCCTGTTAGACCTCGCTCGAAGCGATGATGTCGCTGGCTTAGTAATGATGGAGTTTTTGCTTCGAGTTAAGAGCTCAGGAAACGTATTTACTAGAATGGACAATACTCGAAGAGAGAAGAGCATATCCGTTAATGGCTTTGAAGACACTTGGTCGTTCTTTGAGAAAATTTAATCTTAATAACCAAGGCCTTGCGACATCTGACTTAGCGGGCGAACGAGAGTAACTCCCTCCATTTTGGAAAGTCTCTGCAAATCGATCTCATATTGAACGTCGAGCCTCTCAATGATTTCAAATGAAAGACCTGGCAAAGATTCACTATCAAGAGGACTTTGGCGCTCTGGAAAAGCGGAAGAAACCAGCTCCTTTAAATCCAGAATAAGATCGAAATCGTCTACCCGCAGCAACTCCCCAATAAAGGACAACGCGATTTCCCTAGGGCGCTCAAAATCCCAAACCATAATCTGAAATTCCGGCACAATTTCTTTTATTCGCTCGATGAGACTCGACCACGAGGGCACGGTCCGCGCCTCTGAGATAGCATCAATATCGTTTTTAGAGCGAACGAACTCGTAAAAGTAGTCAAATTGACTCGTTATTGTAAAATGAAGCATTACAGAGCGGCCAGAAAAGATCTCCGCGACCCGAGAAACTCGAGCCTCGGTTTGTGGAAGAACTTTATCTTTTAGGAAAGAATCTTCTGCAACGCCAAGCAATGCATCCTGACTTATTGCAACGGTATCATACTTCGAAAAGTCAGAAATAATTTCTTCAACTTTGCTCCAAGATTCAGTATCCAACGCGGCCTCACGCCACCTCGTGTTTATTAGCTCTCTGAATTGTTTTTTCCAGATGGGGCGCGAAATGATTGCCGACGAACTTTGGTCTTCGAGAATTCTCGATTTATCAACAGAATGCAGTAGGTCAGAAGCGACGCCCGGTATTCCAGCGTGTAGGTTAAACATCCACGGATTTCTCGCCACTAAACTCAGGAAAACCATGCGCCGCAATGCTCTCTCTTCCACTAGCGATTGCTTCCAGGAGTTCGGCGCGGCGCGTAGCGCTTTGAGTTGCCGCTTGGCACATCAGATCCATAGCTTGCCAAGCGCGATCTCGCTCTGCGAGCTCTTCATCTGTCAACCTGCACAGTGTGTCGTCTGCCGAAATAAGAGCGATCAGGAGTGGCAGAACTTCTTCTGCTCTTTCCAACAATGTTTCGGTGTTTAAATCGGTGTGCGCAAAATCAATCACTAATCGAGAACCGGTGACTTCCAAGTCGACTTTTTTCACTTCGACACGCTCCTTACCTTGAACGTTTACGCCCTGCATCGCTACCTGTCGGCAATCTAGCGCGAAGTCAGGTGAATGGCCACCTTAGGGCACCTATCCTCAAGGGCCGCGGCATCGTTGCCGTTTATGCTGCGACCACCTCAGGAGACCATAGTGATGAACTAGTCCACGAATACGCGCAACGCACGGTTTGGGGACGACGGAGGCTCCTCTGAGCTGCCCGCGATCAGAGACCGGTCTGAATTGCGATGCCTCTCGTTTACGGTCGACGAGTAGCGCCCTGTTGACCTCCGCTCGTTGCGCATCTCGGTTAACCGCCATGCCGCGGCGCAGTCCGTCAGCTTTTCCGACCTTCCTGTCGCAACGACGCGACCGGGCCTGAACTGCCTTCCAGTAGGATGGGCGTCGCCGCAACGCAGCCTCCCCAAACTGGCTATCTGTGGCATCTTCCAGCATTAGCGGGCACGCCAAGGTCGCAATTACCGACCTTCCGGGCGTTCGCCGCGGGTGCGCGATCTCTGCTGCGACCGCGAGAGCCACCGGTCGGAAGGGGCGGAGAGCTGCCATTCTCTTCAAGCGCGAATAGATCTCTAACACGAAATGAAGCCGACATTGTTCCGCCGCCCTGCAAAGCGCGATCAGATTTCCAAGTCTGTGGGCAGTTGACCAAACAATCTTCGCACGAACGCGAGCGCGTCATCATCGACTGTAAGCATGTGACGCACCGCTTTCTCGTAGTCCGCAATCGTCCGGAATCCAAGCGCCACAATGATGTTTTCGCGAGCCTCGCACTCCCTCACCGAGCATTGCGTAAGAATAGTGAGCCAGTCTTTGGCCTCAACCGCCGTGTCGAGTTCTGCCTTCCTCGTTGCGTGAATATTCGGACCGCTATTCGTGACTATGACTTCTTGTCCGGCGAGAAGGTCATCGTCGTTCGGAATCTGATCCAATATTAGTTTGCGCGCGGCCTTCTTTGCCACGTTCTTACTCAGGCGCTCCGTGTGAGCAGAGATGCCCTCGACACCGCGCGCGATGGCATTCTCGGCAATCTCAGCCGCGTTTCCGCCGAGAATTTCCGCTTGGCGAGCAGCGATCCTCCTTATGATCTCGGAATGGAAGTAGACCGCCTCAACAGAATAGAACGGCAACGCGTAGACACCTCGCTGTCGTTTCGCTTCGATCTGATCCGCGTCATAACCATCACCATCAGCAATTCCAAATGCTCGGAGCCAGTGGAAGTCTTCACCAGCGCGGGCTCCTGCAACCGCGTTCTCTACTTCACGGCAACTCCCTTTCGGGATCACGGACACCATAGGGAATATGAGGCTGTAAAGCGGCTTGTCTAAGCTATTTTCGGTTCCTTCGACGAACAACACCTTCCGACGCGCGCCAAGAAGGTCACGTTTAAGAATGTCGTCCATCGGCGCGTCTGCGGGCAGTTCATCGGCTTCCCAGTTTTGCGCATTTTGATCTTGGAAGTTGCACGCGCGGATCAGGAGCGTTCGTGCGCCGGGGACCTCGAGAGGAAGATCGTGGTCATGCGTCGAGACTGCGAACCCACAGTCAGAGCGTCGCTCAAATAGCAGGCTCAGAAGTGGAGCGACGATCGACCGATGCAAATGCCTCTCGGGCTCATCTATGAGCAAGAGTGTTCCTTGCGGGGCGGTAAGGACATTGCCGGCGATCATCAGCGCATTGCGTTCACCATCAGATAACTCTGCCGCACTGTATTCAGGGCCACCGTCTTTGCTCGCCATCACGCGTTCGTTCGCGCGGACCGAAATTTTGATTGGTATATTAGATTGGCGCAGAAGCTCGTTGATGACGGTAATCGGCGCTTCGACCATCTTGGCTTCGTTGACACCTTCTATGTCGTCCGCATCTACCGCGGCAGCTATAGATCTCGCTCGAACGTTCTCGGCGTTAATCAACTCGTATATAGTCATGCTCGCACGTTGAGCGGCATAGGAGTCTTTGTAGCGAGATTGCTTTTGGCGATCTTCGTTCGCGATATTCTTCTCTGTCTGCAATTTGGATGATGGTGTCATGTCGAGCGCATCAGTGTTCATCCACGTCTGCCGATGAGCAGAAATCTTGCGAACGTGGTTCTGGTTCTGACTTGCGAAACGATGCATAAGGCTCGATTTGCCTGTGCCGTTCGCGCCCAACACGAATATAAGTTCACCCGCATTTAGTTCGATGTTGGCGACTTCGGGGTTCTGGGCAGGAAAGCTTAAATTGAAGGGCATGAATACTCCAAGAGGCGGTCGCCAAAAACGTAGAGTGCCCCACACGATGATGGAAGCTCAATATGGCGGCAGACCCAGCGGATGTCTTCTTTGCCGGACTGCGCTGCAGCGCCTGTCGCCATGGCGGGTGACCGCTTTGGGCCGAGGCTGTGTGGAAACCCGTCGACGAGGGCTTCCTGATGCAAGTTTTCCGCACGGCTCGTTTTTCGCGGCCTTCGACCATTCCTTCGCGCGCATCGCGGCCTGGTGAGCCCTTGCTGGGCAGAGCATGACGACTGAGCCCGGGGCGGCTGCCCGATCAGGCCGGAATGGCCTGCATCAGGCGCCGGAGGCCAATCAGCGCGATCACTCGCTTGATATTATAGGCCAAAACATTGAGCGCCATTTCGGTGCTGACATTCTTCAGCCTCCGCGTCAGGAAATGGGTGTGCCCCATCCAAGCCTTGATCGTGCCGAACGGGTGTTCGACCGTGCAGCGGCGCAGGGTCATCGGGTCCGCGTCCCCGCTCAGCCTTTCGCGCATCGCATCGACCAGATGCTCATGCTCCCATCGCGTGATCCGGCGTTCCTTACCACTGGTGCTGCGGTGCCGGACCGGACACTGCTGACAGGCATTGGTCCAGTAGCGACCGACCTGCAGCCCGTCTTCCTCGCGCGTGTAGCGGTAGGTCAACTCTTCACCGCGGGGCAGGTATAGACATCGCGTGCCGGGTCATAGGCAAAATCGGCCTTCACATACATACCTTTGGCCCGGTTGCCCGAGGTTTCCGGGCGCGGCACGGTCGTGGTGATCCCCGCTTGATGGCAAGCCAGGATTTGAGCCCCACTGAAATATCCCTTGTCGGCGACGGCGTGCAGGTCGTCGCGCCGCAGGGCTTCCTTGGCGGCGGTCGCCATTGGGCTGAGCTGGTCTCGATCGAAACCTTGATTGGTAACGTCGTGCGCCACGACCAGATGCGTCTCGGTATCGACCGCTGTCTGCACATTGTAGCCGACCATGCCGCTGTGCCGGGCGCTGGTCGACATGGCGCGGGCATCGGGATCGGTCAGCGATATCTGCCCGTCGGGCGCATCGGCCAAAGCCTTCTCCATTGACTTCAGCCGCGCGATCTCCTGCCGGATGCGGCCATAGCGACGGGCGAGATGGGCAACCTTTTCGGCCCGGGCCTTACCCTCCTCCTGACGGTCTATGCGCACCATCTCATCGATGTAGCGCTCAACATCGCGCTCGAGATGTGCCAGACGGCTGGCGATCTTGTTCTTCGTGAAGTTGTGGTCGCGGTTATTCACTGCCTTGAACTTGCTGCCGTCGATGGCAACGCAATCCCCCTTCAGCACGCCAATCCGGCGGCATAGTTCCACAAACTGTGCGCAGGTCCTGCGGATGGCCGGGCCATTGTCCCGCCGGAAGTCGGAGATGGTCTTGTGGTCGGGCACCAGGCGACCGGTTAGCCACATCAGCTCGGCATTGCGACCGGCTTCGCGTTCCAGGCGGCGGCTGGACGGGATCCGGTTCAGGTAGCCATAGATGAAGAGCTTCAGGAGGACGGATGGATGGTAGCCCGGGCGACCGGTTCGAGCAGGCACACAGCGTCCGAACCCGAGCGCGAGAAGATCGAGCTCATCGACGAAGAGGTCGACGACACGGACCAGATGATCCTCCCCAATCCAATCTTCGAGACGCTCGGGGAAAAGCGTGGCTTGCTCCCGGTCGATGCCATCAATAAAACCCGCCATCCGTGCCTCCCGCTGCCTTGCGGAAGTATACCATGGACTTCAGTTTCCACACAGCCTCGGCCGAAGGCCACTGTTGGGATCGGAGCGGCATTTCCCATACTCTGTGATAGAAAATCGCTATGCGCTGTGACATCTACTCCAGCAGACGAAATCTCATCTTTGTCTACGCAGGCTTCGCCTCAGTCCGGCGCGTGTTGAAACAGACACAGAACTCCCTACACGAAACATCCCAATCTACCCCCGGCAAGTCTCCAAGATCACCTCGCGCAGCCAGCGATGCATCGCGGAGTCGTTCTTGCGGGCGGTCCAGACGACCGACAGGTCGAATGGACCGCGGAATGGGCTTTCGTTGAGAACCAGTCCCTCCATCGTGCGCCCCAATCGGCTCGGCATCGTTGCCACGAGATCGGACTGTGCGAGCAACGAGGCGAGCCCTGCCGGGCTCGGCACCGTGATCGTGGGACGCCGAGAATGGCCTGCGGCTTCGATCTCGTTGACATAGGCAGATTTCCAGCCGCCGCCGTAATTGATGTAGACATGGTTGAGCGCCAGATAACTGTCCACATCGAGCGCCTCCCCCGCCATCGTATGCCGTGGGTCCATGAAACAGGCATATTCCTCGGTATAGAGGCGGCGCGAATGAAAGCCGGATTCGCTGCGCGCGAAGGGGCCGACCAGAACGTCGGCCTCGCGGCGCAGAAGCCGCAAATGGCCGTCCCCGAGCGCGTTCACCACCTCGACCTCAAGATGCGGCGCCTGTTTCCGCAGAGCCGAAACGATCTTCGGGATCATCAGGATACGTTCGTAATAGTTGCAGGCGATCGTGACCTTGGCGCGCGATTGCGCAGGGTCGAAATCCTCCGGTTGCGCGACATCGTCGAGCTTCTCGAGGATCTCGATCACCTGCTGGAGTATATGCTCGCAGCGCTCCGTCGAGACCTGTTTCCCGCCCTCACGCACGAAAAGCGGATCCTGAAAATAGGCGCGCAGCTTGGCGATCGTGTAGCTCACCGCCGACTGGTTCACGTCGAGCTTTTCGGCCGCCGCCGTGAAGGAGCCCAGTTCATGGACCAGCCGCAGCGTCTCGAGCGCGGAGATGTCGAGCCTGCCGGGGGATACGGTCGATTGCGGCATGATGTTCCATCAAATTATTTGATGGCATATACAAGATTCATCTTATTGTTACAAGAAAGACCGCGCCTTACGCATGTGCCCGGAGGAGATTTCGGGAGGACATCATGGCGCTCGCACCGCTGGACGAGGAGATTACGCTCGCGCAACTGACGACGGATCCCTATCCGATCTATCGTCGATTGCGCGCCGAGAGACCGGTTCTGCGGGTCGCCTCCGCGGGTCGCACGTTCCTGACGACGGCGGAACTGACCAAGAAGGTGAAGGACAATCCGGAGCTGTTCAGCAGCGACGATCCCAACACCCCAATGAAGCCCGCATTTCGCGCCCATACCCTGATGCGCAAGGACGGCGAGGAGCATCTGCGCGAACGCATGGCGATGGCCCCGGCCCTGACGCCGAAGCGAATCCAGACCGATTGGGGGCCGCTCTACGAGAAATTCGCCGAGGAATATGTCGGCCGGTTGCCGCGCGGCGAAACGGTGGATCTGTTCTCCGAGCTATGCGGACCGCTGGCCGCGCGCATCCTCGCCCATGTGCTGGGCATCCCAGAGGCGAGCGACGCGCAGATGCAGCGCTGGTCGCAGCATCTGATCGACGGAGCGGGGAATTTCGGCTGGCAGCCCGAGCCTTTCGCGATCTCGGACAAGGCCAATGACGAGATGGACGCGCTGTTCACCGAGCTGCGCGAAAAGCGGATCGCGGAGCCGGACGGCTCAGCCTATTCGGTTATGCTCAACGCCGAAAACCCGATCCCGGTGAGTCAGATCTGGGCCAATATCAAGATCGCGATCGGCGGCGGAATCAATGAGCCGCGCGACGCTTTGGCCACCATCATCTACGGACTGCTGACCAATCCCGACCAGCTGGAGCAGGTCCGCGCCGAGGGCGCGTGGAGCAAGGCCTTCGAAGAAGGCGTGCGCTGGGTCGCCCCGATTCAGGCCAGCTCGCGGCTGGTGACCGAGGATACCGAGCTTGGCGGCTTCGAGATCCCTAAAGGCGACACGGTGATGACGATCCAGGCCTCGGCCAATCGCGAAGAGAGCATCTACGAGAATGGCGAGGAGTATTTCGTCTTTCGCGACAAGAACCCCCATCAGGCTTTCGGCAACGGCCCCCATCACTGCGCGGGCGCCCATATCGCGCGGCGCACGGTGGGCAAGATCATCCTGCCGCTGCTGTTCGACTGTTTCCCCGACATGCGCCTGCCCGATCCCGACGCGGTGATCTGGCGCGGCTTCGGGTTCCGCGGCCCGATCAACCTGCCGGTGGAGCTGAACTGATCCGCGGTTGCGCGGACCGGAGAGAGGAGGAATTTCAATGGTTAAAGTGACTTACGTCGCACCGGACGGCACGCGAACGAATATCGACGCCGATGAGGGCGATAGCGTGATGCATGCGGCGGTCTCGAACGATGTCGACGGGATCGTCGGCGAATGCGGCGGCTCGATGATGTGCGCGACCTGCCATTGCTATGTCGACGACGCATGGTCGGAGAAGGTCGGACCGCGCAACGCGGGGGAGGATGATATGCTCGAAGGCGCGGCATCCGAGGTGACCGAGCGCTCGCGCCTGTCGTGCCAGATCAAGCTGACGCCCGAGCTCGACGGGCTCGTCGTCCATTTGCCCGAGGAACAGTTTTGACCCCCGGGACCGTCACCATAATCGGCGCGGGCCAAGGCGGCTTGCAGGCTGCGATCAGCCTGCGGCAGAACGGCTTCGAGGGCGCGATAACGCTGATCGGCGACGAGCCGGGCTTGCCCTATCAGCGCCCCCCGCTCTCGAAGGTCTATCTGCAGGACGGCAAGGCAGAGGCGCTCTACCTGCGCCCCGAAAGCTTCTTCGAGGCCAAGCGCATCGACTACCTCCCCGGAACGCGGGTGGAGGCCATCGACCGTGCGGCGCAGCGGCTCACCGTCCTTCGCGACGGGGCCGAGAAGTCCCTGCCCTATGACCATCTGATCCTCGCCACCGGCACCCGCAATCTGCGCCCGCCGATCGAGGGGATCGCCCATGCCTGCGATCTGCGCACGCTGACCGACGCACAGCACCTGCGCGAGAAGCTGGACCAACCGACCCGGATCGCGGTGATCGGCGGCGGCTTCATCGGGCTGGAATTCGCAGCTGTGGCGCGCAAGCTCGGCCATGAGGTCGCGGTCATCGAGGCCGCCCCGCGCCTGATGGCCCGCGCGGTCTCGCAGCGGATGTCGGACCATTTCGCCGACCTGCATCGCGGCTGGGGCAATGCGCTTCATTTGGGCCAGCCTGCCGTGGCGGTGGAGCCTGCGGGCGTGACGCTGGCCGATGGCACGAAGGTCACCGCGGATTTCGTGCTGGTCGCGGCGGGCGTTCGCCCGAACGTGGAACTGGCCGAGGCGGCGGGGCTCGCAATCGATAATGGCGTGAAAACCGATGCCCGGATGCAGACCTCGGATCCCGCGATTTCGGCACTCGGCGACTGCGCGAGCTTCCCCGATCCACGGGGCCGCGGGCATATCCGGCTCGAGAGCGTGCAGGCTGCCACCGATCACGCGCGGCTGATCGCGAAACGCCTCGCAAAGGGCGACACCGATCCCTACGGCGCGCTGCCGTGGTTCTGGTCGGATCAGGGCGAATGCAAGCTGCAGATCGCGGGCTACGCGACACCCGACGCGGCAGAGGAGGAGATCGCCGCGGGGATCGTGGGCCGGTTCGACGAACGGGGGCTCGCCGCGATCGAGACCGTCGACAACGCGCGGGCCCATATGCGAGCGCGCAAGCTCATCGCGTCGCCCGAGCCGGTGACGCGCGCGGATCTGGAGGAGATCGCCGCCTAGCGCGGCACATGAACGACAGGCCCCGGGAGGAGGGGCTCAAACGGTCCAACGGGAGGAGAGACCATGAAACACACGACCTTTAGCGTCGCCACCGCCATCGCGTTCGGTGCAACGATCAGCATCGCGACCGCCGCCGGCGCGCAGGAGCTGAAATACGCGAACTGGGCGCCGCCGACCCATACGATCAACGCAGCCCAGATCGAACCCCTGGCCAAGGCGCTCTCGGAAGGGACCGACGGGGCGGTAACGCTGCGCGGCTATCACGGCGGCGAATTGGGCGCGGGCCCGGCCGATCAATACGTGCGCGTGCTGCAGGGCACCGCCGATATGGGCTGGGGGCTGCAGGGCTATACCTCGTCGCAATTTCCCAAAAGCCTGATCGCGGAACTGCCGGGCGCGCTGCCGCTCGACGCGCCGGGCTACAAGGCGCTCTGGCAGGCCTTCGACACGATCAAGGGCGAATACCCGCAGACCGAGGTGATCGCGCTCTGGGGGTCGGAGCCCAACATCCTGATGATGCACGACAAGGACGTGCGCACGCCCGCCGATCTCAAGGGCCTGAAGATCCGCGTCGCGGGGTCGATCTCGGCCGCGGCGATGGAAGCGCTCGGCGCGACGCCGGTGCAGATTCCGATGACGCAGGTCTATAACGGGCTGCAGACCGGGCTGATCGACGGCGTGGTCAGCGGCGCCTCGGTGCTGTCGGATTTCAAGCTCAACGAGGTCGTGGGCAGCGTGACCACGGGCCCGAACCTCGGACGTCTCGCCTTCTACACGGTGATGAACAAGGCGGCCTATGACGGGCTCTCGCCCAAAGCGAAATCCGCGCTCGATGCGATGAAGGGCGAGAAGATCTCGAAGATGACCGAAGAGGCGTGGATCGCCACCGCGAACAAGGCGCTCGAGGCCGCGCGCGGCTCCGACGCCACCACGGTGATCGACCTCGACGCCGACGGCTCGAAAGCCTTCAATGACGCGCTCGCCGACGTGACCGACAACTACGTGAGCAAGGTCGGCGGCGAGGATACACTCGCGGCGATGCGGGGCGAGTGATGCTCGCACGCGCGCAGAAACTGGCGGACAGGCTGATCGGCCTGTCCGCGATCATCGGCACGACGGGGTTGATCTTCGTCGTGGCCGTGATCGTCATCGACGTTATCGGGCGCAATTTCGGCATGCCGCTCTACGGCTCGCAGGACCTGATAACGATGACGATGGTGCTGATCGTCTTCGGCGGCATGGCGCTGTGCGACCGACGCGACGGCCATATCGTCGTCGACATCTTCGAGAGCGCCTTCCCCCCTGCCCTGAACCGCGCGATCGATATCTTCTCGGCGTTCCTCGGCGTCGCGATCTTCGTGCTGATCGCGGTGACGGTCTACAAGAGCGCGCAGCTAAGCCAGATGCTCAACCTCTCGACCAATCTTCTGAACCTGCCCAATGCGTGGTTCCAATATGCGCTGGTCGCGCTATCGCTGGTGGGCGCGCTGACGATGTGCCTGCGCGCGCTGCGGCTCATGTCGCGCCACGGCTATGAACATCATTCCGAAAGGGACGTGCTATGACCCATGCGCTCACCGGATCGCTCGGGCTCGCGCTGTTGCTCGGAATGCTGCTGATGCGTGTGCCGGTGGCCTTCGCGATGTTCGCGGTGGGCTTCGTCGGCATCTGGATCCTCAACGGGCTGCAGGCCGCGACCGGGCTTCTGGCGTCGGAGACCTTCTCGCTGGCCTCCAATTCCGAACTGATCGTGGTGCCACTCTTCATTCTGATGGGAAATGTCGCGAGCGTGACGGGTATGAGCCGCAAGCTCTACGACGCGGCCTATGCCACCGTCGGCCAGGTGCGCGGCGGTCTGGCGCTGGCGACGGTCGTGGGGTGCGGCGGCTTCGCGGCGCTCTCGGGCTCCTCGGTCGCCTCGGCGCTGACGATGGGCCGCACCGCGCTGGCAGAGATGGACCGCTACGCCTACAGCCCGCGCCTCTCGACCGGCGTCGTGGCCGCAGGCGGCACGCTGGGCATCCTGATCCCGCCCTCGACCGGCTTCGTGATCTACGCGATCCTCACGCAGCAAAGCATCGGACGGCTCTTCATGGCGGGCATCCTGCCAGGGCTTCTGTTGCTGAGCGCCTTCATCCTGACCATCGCGATCCTTTGCCTGCTGCGTGCCGAGATGGGACCGAAAGGCCCCGCGACCAGCGCCGCAGAGAAAGGCCGTGCGTTTCTCGGTGCGATCCCGATCCTCATGGTGATCGTGCTGACCATCGGCGGCATCTATTCGGGCCTGTTCTCGCCCACCGAAGCGGCGGGCGTCGGCGCCGCCTTCGTAATTGCGATCGGAGCTTTCAGCGGCACGCTCAGCCTTCGCAGCTTCTGGCGCGCGGCGCAGGACAGCATCGTGACCACCGCCTCGGTCATGCTGATCCTGATCGCGGCGCATCTGATCAACCCCTTCGTCGCCCTGAGCCATCTGCCCGCCGAGGTGAGCGACCTTCTGGTCTCCCTCGATCTGGGCCGGGTCGGGACGCTGGTCCTGATCCTCGCGATCTACATGGTTCTGGGCTGCTTCCTCGAAGGGCTCGCAATGCTGGTGCTGACCCTGCCAATCTTCCTGCCGGTGATCCTCGATCTCGGGATCGACCCGATCTGGTTCGGCGTGCTGGTGGTGCTGACACTCGAGATGGGGCTGATCTCGCCCCCGGTGGGTATCAACGTCTTCATCGTGAAATCGGTCGCGCAAAACGTGCCCTTGATCGAGATCTTCCGCGGCGTGCTGCCCTTCTGGTTCGCGATGCTGGTGACCCTTGCAATCCTCGTCGCAGTGCCGGGAATATCTCTGTGGCTGCCCGGGATGATGTGAGGCACAAAGGTTTCAGAGGGGGCCGGTCCGGCAATAGCCGCGCCGCGTAACGCAAGAGCGAACATTCAAAGGGAGGAGATTAGCCATGAAAGAGATCGGAATGCTGCTGCTCTACCTAAGTTTTTTGGACCACCGGACATCGGAGTTTCTTGCCTTTGTCCTGACGGCGGGCTGGTGACGCCATCAAGAAAGCTCCAGAAGGTTTTGCCTGCACTACGCACACTCACTCTTCCCGCATCGCATAGGCCCAATAGTCGGCGACAGGCTTGATCAGGAACGACGCCGGGCTGCGGGCATCGGTGCGAATGAAACTCTCGACCGGCATGCCGGGCTTGAGCTCGACCTGACCCAGCGCGTCGCGCCCCTTCGGCGTCAGCGAGAGCTCCGCGAGGTAGAAACTCCGTCCCGTCGCGCTGTCCGCGACCGCATCCGCTGAGACCGAGGCAACCGTCGCATCGACCTCGGGCGTGGTGCGGGAATTGAAGTTCGGAAACCGGATCCGAACTTCCTGTCCGGGATGGACACGATCGATCTGCCGCGGATCAATCTCGACCGAGAATACGAGCGGGACATTCGCCGGGACGATTGAGGCAATCTCGGCGCCCGCAGGCACGACACCGCCAACGGTGTGAACCTGGAGGCCCAGAACGGTGCCGCTCATCGGAGCGCGTAAGACGAGGCGTCCGATCCGAATGTCGATCAGCCGAAGGGTCTCACGCAGTTCCGCGGCTCTCGGTTGCAGATCGCGCAACTCACTCTGCGCCGCCTCGCGGAAGCTCGCCTTCTGGCGCAACCGCTCCATCTCGAAACCGGCGATCGAGCTGCGCGCCTCGGCAATCCCCGCTTCCAGCTCGCCAATCTGCCCCTCAAGCCGTGCAGCCTCACGGCGAAAGGCGAGAACACGGGATTTCTCGGTCAGGCCCCGCTGAAGAAGGCTTTCCTTCGCATTGAGCTCATCTTCGATGAAGGCCAGTTGGCGGCGGGAGGCATCAAGCTGACGCGCGCGGCCCGCGACAACCGCCTCCGTTTGCACCTGCCGCTCCGCAAGCTGCTCGTCTGTCTGCTTCAGCGTATCGCGACGGGCCTGGAAGAGAGCACTCTCCTCTGCAAGGATCGCATCGAGACCAGCAATATCGCGCCCGATGTCTCTGAGTTCGTCGCCATAATCCACATTGTCGGCCTCTGCGATCTCCGCGTCGAGCCTGTCCATCCGCGCCAGCGTCTCGACCAATGCGCGCCGTGTCGTGGCCTGCTGGGTGCGCAATTCCGCGCCATCGAGGATCAGAATGGGGTCGCCGGCCTGAACGGTGCTTCCATCGCGCACGAGCACGGCATCGACCAGGCCACCATCGGGGTGCTGGATAGCCTGCCGCCTCGCTTCGACCGTAACCTGCCCTCCGGCAACCACCGCCCCATCGACCTGCGTCAGGAATGACCAACCGAGAAACCCGCCCAATCCCAGAGCGAGGACGAGAGCCCCCTTCAATAGAGGTCGCGTGGGGGACCAATCCGTGCGCATCACGAAGCCCCTCCACGCCCCATGCCTGCAACGGCCTGCACGGGCTTCACGAAACGGTTCAGGACCTCGTCGCGCGGACCAAAGGCGCGCATTGTGCCCCCATCGAGGATCATCACCTTGTTGCATTCCGCGAGCGCCGAGGGCCGGTGCGACATGACCAACACGACCTTGCCAGCCTCTCGGGCATTCGAGATCGCGAGGTTGAGCGCCTGAACGCCCGGATCGTCGAGACTGGCGTTGGGTTCGTCGAGGATCAGGCAGACCGGATCGCCAAAGAACGCCCGCGCAAGCCCGATCCTCTGCCGTTGTCCGCCGGAGAGCCGGCCGCCACCTTCCGAAACCTGCGTATCATACCCATCGGCGAGCCCGAGGATCAGCTCATGCGCGGCCGCCTGCTTCGCCGCGACAATGACATCTTCCGAACGAGCCTCAGGATCGAAGCGCGCGATGTTCTGAGCGACCGTTCCGGAAAACACCGCCACATCCTGTGGCAAATAGCCAAGAGATCGTCCCAGCCGGTCAGGATCGTATTGCGCAAGCTCGGCCCCGCCCAACCGGATCTCCCCCTGTGTTGCGGGCCACAAACCGGCGAGAGCCCGCGCGAGGGAGGACTTTCCCGAGGCCGACGGACCGAGCACCGCGATCGCGTCTCCGGGCTCCGCAGAAAAACTCACATCGCGAAGCACCGTTGTGCTTTCCCCCGGCGGCGCGACGGAGAGATTGCGGACGGAGAGCACCGCGTTCGGATGCGGCAGCTCGGTCTCCACCTCCCGGTCCGGTTGCACCTCGAGGAGCTTCCCGAGATCTTTCCACGCGGCCATGGCGCGTTGGAATTGCGGCCAGTGTCCGATCACCTGCTCAATCGGGGCGAGCGCCCGGCCAAGAAGGATCGACCCCGCGATCATCGCCCCCGGTGTCAGCTGGCCATACAGAACAAGAAGCGCACCGAGACCGAGAATGGCCGATTGCAGCAAGAGCCGAGTGGCTTTCGTGCCGGAGGACAGGGCGCCGCCCCGGTCTGCCGCGCTCATCGCCTCATGCAAAGCCGCCTCACGGGCAGCCTCCCATCGCTCACGCAGAGCCCGGTTCATCCCGAGCCCGCGCACGGTCTCGATCGACCGGCGCATACTCTCAACCTGGGCGTCGGCAGTCGCGACATGCCGGGCCGCCTCTGCCTGGAGCCTCTTCGTGCGCAGCTGATTCAGCATGGTCAATCCGAGGATAAGCACTGCGCCCGCGACGGCGAACCAGCCCAGCCAGGGATGGAACAGGAAGAGCACCCCGACAAAGAGCGGCGCCCAGGGCAGATCGAACACCGCCCCCATCCCCGGTGAGGACAAGACGCCCTGGATCGTTGCGAGGTCGCGCAAACCGGCGGCCGGGCGCTCCCGCAATGCCGGATATTGCGCCTGCTGGAGAACCGCTTCGAGGACCGGCCGGTCCAAAGCCGTCTGGAACCCCGCTCCGACCCGCGCAAGGGTGCGGCCACGGTAGTGATCGAGAAACGCCATCATCGCGAACAGGAAAACGACGATCGCGAAGAGCACGGCCAGAGTCGCCGATGAGCGGCTCGCGAGCACACGATCATAGACCTGAAGCATGAAGAGCGGGCCGGTTAGCATCAGAATGTTGATCACCGCGCTGAACACGGCAACACCGGTGAACGCCCCCTTGAAGCGGGTCAGGGCAGCGCGTAGCGGGCTCGAATTCTTCTTCGAGCGAGTTTCGGGCGTCACCGGGCCGCCCCGGCATCTTTCGTGAGGCCCGCGGTGCTCTCGCCACCTTGCGCGATCGCTCCATGAACATAGTCAACGATGTCGCCGATGGACTTGACCTGATCGAAACCCTCCGTGTCGATCTCGACGCCATGGGTTTCCTCCAGACGAAACACTATCTGGAGCACGTCGAGCGACGAAATGCTGACCGTCTCGAAGGTCATTTCACGGCGGAGTTCGATATCCTGCGCGGGCGAGAATTCGCGGATCAGCCCGAACACCTCGGTTTCGATCGCGTCTTTCGTTGGATGGGTCATTGCGCGGCACTCCCGGTCTCGGGCAGGTCAAGTTGCACCGTCGGATTAGCTGACCAGTCACGTGCCTTGTCGATGGCCTTGATCCCATGAATATAGGCGATTTTCATCGTATCCGACCCCTTCCGGACCTGAAGAATTCGTCCTGTCTCATTGGGAAACACCTTGGTGCGCAGATCATGACCGATCCGCAGGGCATCCCCGAAAGGCGCAATGAAATCGATGATCCAGTTGCGGTCACCCCCGACCCAGTCCTTGGGTTGCAGGCTACGGGTGTTGCGCACATAGGCGGTTTCTGCCTGCGCCGTAAGCTTCGCCCATGTGACCAGGCCGACCGGACGCTTGCCGCGATGATAGAGGCGGTATTGCTTGTGCATCAGTGCTGGCAGGAGCCATTGATGGATCGAAGCGACTGGCCAGCTGCGATGCAGATCCGACATCGAATAAAGCCAGACCATCTCGCCAAGGATCGCACTTGAGGGGAGCGGAGCGCCGGTGGCGCCCGCGGTTTCAACACTGTCAGTCATTGGCATCAGGTCCAGGCGGTTTCGATTGCGGTTTGAACGGTCTCGGGAATCTCACCCGGCAGAAGGCCATAGGCCGTCGTGCCATCGTTGAGCTCCGCGATATGATCGCCCATCACGTCCACCAGGGCCGCGACCTGATCATAGCTGAGCCATTTCCCATCGGCCGCGAACCCTTGAACGTAAGCTTTGGGCGCATCCCCGTAATACCAATTCTCGAAAGTGATCGTGTCATCGGCACCATGCATGCGGACGATCAGGTCATTGTCGATGCGATCGAACCAGACATCCTCGGTCGCAACATCATCTTCGAACACGATGACATCGGTATTCGCGAAGCTGCTATTGCCCTTGTAGATGTCGTTCCCATCGCCGAAGCCGAAGCGGATCTGATCCTGCCCCGCGCTCGCGATGATCACATCATCACCAAGATCACCGACGATAAGGTCAGAATCCTCACCGCCATCGAGCGTGTCGTTGCCGCTCCCGCCGATCATCACGTCATCGCCGACGCGACCCTGCAAGATATCATCGCCGGCGCCACCAGACATAACGTCTGCCCCCCGAGCGCCCCAGAGCGAGTCATTTCCATTCCCGCCAGAGAGAATGTCGCGCCCGTCACCGCCGACCAGTGTATCGTCGCCATCCCGGCCAAGGAGGAAATCAGCCCCGTCTTTGCCGTCCAAGTGATCGTCCCCGGCAAAGCCATCCATCCAATCGCCAGAGGAGGTTCCAACCAGAGTGTCATTGACAGGCTCCGAGATTTCCGGATCACGCAGATCCAATCCGAGTCTGGTGTTCACGATCTTGGACACGTCGTAATCGACACCGTCAAAGAACTGGAACACTTCGATACGATTTCCCGAGCTGCTCCAGTTTTCGACCGTGATGACATCCTCAAGCTCCGCCAGCGGTGTGTCGAGATTGTCCTTGTCGGCGACATAAATACGCATCGCGGTGTCATCGCGCTGCAGGATGAGGTCCTCGATCGAGATGTCCGCACCGAAGAGCAGCTTGTCACCACCCGGGTTGTTCGTATCGGAGCCGACCGAAGAACTGCCCGTATCGAGGATGCTGTCCGCCCCATCACCGCGACTGAAGACATAGACATCGTCGCCCTTGCCGCCTTCCGCGCGATCATCTCCGACCCCGCCGACGAGAATATCTGAAAAACCGGAACCAGTGAGCGTATCGTTTCCGGCAGCACCGCTGAGCCAGCTAGCGATTGGAATGCCGTAATCCCCCAGCGGAACAGCCAGAACTTCATCCTCGGCACCTCCAGATACGGCAGAATCGATTTTACTCGTATCCAAGGTGAAACCGTTTGCGAATTTGAAAGTTTCGATCCGGAATTCGGATGTTCCCCAGTTCTTGATCGTTATGCTGTCCTCGATTAGCTCTCCTGCAACTGTCGGAGCTAGTTCGACGACCAAATCCGAATCCAGGCCAGAACCCACGGAATTCACTATCAGATCAGATATATCGATATAATAACCGAATTGAAGTGTGTCAGAGCCCCCCTCAAGGAGATTAGTCGTCGAGCCCGTTCGCGTTTCATTCACCCACATCATCGCTGCCCCGTCTTTGCCGAAACTGACAAGCGAAACGGCAAAGTCTTCTTCAGGCCCGAGAACGGTTTCGGAAACCCCATTTTCAGTAACTTGGAAAATGCTCTCATCGATCGTGTCGTGCCCATCTCCACGGCTGAAGTGATAGATGTCGTTGCCAAGCCCGCCGCGCAGGGTGTCATCGCCCGCCCCGCCCGTCAGCACATCGTCGCCATCACCGCCTTCGAGGACGTCATCGCCTTCCCCGCCGAGGATGTAGTCCTGCCCGGCGCCACCGCTGAGCGTGTCGTCTCCAGCACCGCCAAACAGATCGTCGTCTCCGTCACCGCCGGAAACGAGGTCATTTCCAGCGCCGCCTGTGAGAATATCATCGCCCGCCTCGCCGGAGAGCGTATCCTGGCCATCACCGCCCGAAAGAAGATCGTTCTGCTCGGTGCCCGTGAACGCGTCGTCCGAGCCATAACCAGACTGGAAGCTCGCGAAATCGGACACATCAATGTCCAGACCATCGCCAAAGCGCAGCTCTTCAACGCGGCTCAACTCGTTGGTCCAGTCCTGAACCGTCACCACGTCGTCGAACTGCTCGAGAGTCAGCTCGTTTCCATCCTCGTCGAGCTGACGAACACCCATCACGAGATCGGCGCCCTGAAGCTCGAAGAAGACGTGGTCCAGCCCGATCGGATACCCGAACTGAAGCGCATCCCAGCCGCCATCGATCTGAACGGCTCGCTGAACCGTGCGCGTCTCCTCGATATAGCGTCCGGATTTACCCGAGCGTTGGTAGACCATGTTACCGGTTGCCTCCTCGACGTCCTGCGTCTCGTCGGCAAAGTCATGGATCGTGTCATGACCATCGCCACGATAGAAGAAATAGGTATCATCTCCCGCGCCACCATTCAGGCTATCGTCCCCGGTGCCGCCGAACAGCGAGTCCGCTCCAGCAGCGCCATTGAGTTCATCGTTCCCGGCATCGCCAGAGAGCATGTCATTGCCATCGCCGCCGTCGAGCGTATCGTTGCCGTCCTCACCGAGCAGGTAATCGTCCCCGCTACCGCCATATGCGACGTCATCTCCCGCTCCCGTGAAGATCAAATCGCGCTCCGCGCCCCCGTCGAGACTGTCGGCACCGTCACCGGCAATCAGCACATCCCGGCCACCTTCGCCGAGAAGCGTATCGTTACCGCTGCCCGCATTGAGCCAATCGCCGTCTTCGGTGCCGGCAAGCAAATCCGCCGACCCATGGCCAGTCTGCCCATGAAGCAGCTGGCTGGTGCTGATCGTCACGCCATTTGCAAAGGTAAAGCGTTCGATCCGGCTTTGCTGGTTCACCCAATCCTCGATGGTGACGCTGTCTTCCATCGAGACCGTGTCATGCTCTTTGGCCTCGGTCTCCAGATCTTCGAGGTTGCGGAACTCGATCAAGGCATTTCCGGCATCGACTGAGAACAGGACATCCTCGACGGAAAGCCCATAGCCGAATTCCAGCGTATCGATCCCGCCATCGATCTGACCACTGGCCTCGGTAAAGCCGGTGCGCAGCTCATTCACGTAGCTCGCATTCTTGCCGGAGCCGTTTTTTACCTGTTCCTCGTAGGTCTCGCGTTCGAGATAGGTGCCCGTCGCGATATCATGGATCAGGTCGTGCCCATCACCACGCCAGTAGAAATAGCGATCATTTCCCTCCCCGCCGAGCAGCGTGTCATTCCCTGCGCCGCCGGCGAGCGTATCCGAGCCATCGCCGGCATCGAGCAAGTCATTCCCGGTGCCGCCCGAGAGAAGATCTGCCCCGGAGGCTCCCGATAGGCTATCGTCGCCCTCGCCCCCCGACAGGACATCGTTCCCTCCAGCGGCGCCGAGCGTATCATTGCCACCGTTCCCAGCGAGGTAGTAGCCGGTTTCGTCGTCAAGGCCTACGAGAAGGTCAGCCACGTTTCCGGCATTGATGAATTCAAAGCCGATCGCGCTCAGATCCGAAACTGAGAGCGCAGCGTCCTCTGCCATCACAAGCTGGTCATAACCCAACCCGCCCTGGACGTTGCCTACACTGACGTCGTCCTCAGCATCAGCAAAAACGATATCGTCGCCTGCGCCACCATCGATCGTATCAGCACCATCTCCACCAGAGAGGAGATCGCCACCGGCGCCGCCAACGATGCTGTCATTGCCCGCACCGCCGTCGATAATTACAGCTTCAATCGAGCCCGAAGCATCGAGTTTATTGTCGCGCAAATCGCCGTAAGCGCCAGCATAATTTTCCGCGGCAAGATAGAAATCAGCGGCGTCCTGCCCCTCTGCGTCCCAGAAACGCCAATCCACGCCGCTCTCAAACTCAAGTTGATAACCGGTCGCGGTCTCAACGCGCCTCCAGCCGGGATCCGTGTAGGATAGCGCGACATCGCCGACCCCGCCTTCGACGGCCTCTCCGTCGCGCACGAAAGACCCGAGGCCGTGTAGAGTGTTTCCAAGAATGGTTATATTGTCATCCGTCTCTTCAAAACCGGAGCCGTCATCGTAAGAGAGATTGATCTGACTGATATTCCAGTCATCGAGCGTGCGCAGTTCCGCTTCATCGACTTGGCCATCCTGATCGAGATCCTGAAACACCTTCATGGACGCCCAGACATCGTCACTCGCGTCGAGAACGCCGTCCCCATTGCTGTCAAAAATCAGATTGCCTTCTGCGTCGGTCGCCTCCGCCAGCGCCTGGAGGTCGGTCGCCTCCTCAGCGGCCCAAACGGAAAAGGCAAGTTCCGCCGCCTGATCGATAATGCCGTCTCCGCCGCTTTCAGAGATGGTTCCATCGGCGTCTAGGTCGATAACGAGGAAGCCATCATCCGCGGCGGCCCAGGTCGAATTTTCGAGATAGCCGTCATCGTCGACGTCAAAAGCCACGCCATTGCCAATACTCAGCTCAACGCCATCGCCATCAAGATCAAGCACCACAGGGCCGACACCATAGCCATTTGGATCAGTCCAACCATCATCCGACCAGCTGCCATCGTTCGTGGTATCCCCGTCGCCAAAGTTTCCACCGTAGTTGTTGTCTGCGGAATACCAGCCGCCCGGAGTGCTTCCACCCGCGCCATAAGTCGAGCCGCCTGTTGCGCTGCCACCGTCAAAAAGGCTGCCGCCAGAATCGTTACCGCTATCCCGCGTATACGTTCCACCATATCCCGCGGCTTGACGCATGATGGCATCGTGGTAGACGCCGGGAATTTCCATCGCTTTACGTGCTTCGTCGATAGTATCGGCGGTTGGGGCCGATTGCGCGTAGTGACCATAGGTATCCGGGGAAAGCCGCGCGAGCTCGGACATCTTATCCAGCTCGTTCATTTCGTATCCAACTGGAAGCGAGACACCTGCCGATTTCAGCCCAAGTTCTTCCTGCGCAACTCGGAGAACGTCAGTTGGAATTGACTGGCCATACCCATCATAGCCAGGCGTCATAATGTTCTTACCATTGTAGCCGCCGTCGGGATCTTCGAGAGCAATCAGGTCCTCAATCGCCCCGACAAAATATCCAACCGTGTGATCCGTGACAAAGCCCGCAACGACACCTGCAACTGGATGGTAAAGACTGGCAGCAGCCCCGACCACCAACCCAGGTAGATCGCGAAGACCGAGTTGATTCTCATACGTATACTGAGCGCCAGCAGAGAACGTCGTATCGATCGCCACGCCGACTCCCGTTAGAGCGACTTTAGTGACACCTTGGGTCTTTTCCGCCGCCATATAAAACGGCATTGATCCTACATAGCCACCGGCAAGAAACGCCCCAGTTCCCAAAATACTGGTGAAAGAATAATCTACCGAAAATGAATAGTCTGAGTTCTGAACAGCGCCATCATTCTGATCGCTCATTTTTAATTTCCACCTCTCGAATAAAGCTTCTGAAAGCCCTTCTTGGCACAATCCCAAATATCAGCATCAAACTTAAAAAAAACATCATATTGTAGCTCGTGTAAACGGAAACAACAGCCACCAATACAGAAAACAGCTCCTCAGATATAAATTGCACCTTCCAGTTCTTATATCGCATCTATCTAACCCGGATAAAGCCAGAAACCAAAGAGACAGGATAGCCCATTATCATGCCCACGTTATTTAGGGTTGCAGCGCAGCCCTCGATTTGATGCGTTAGCGCGAACCACATCGGAGCCGCCTGACGGAAATTGAGATTGGGCCGAAGTCCCTATCACCTCACGGTGTCTGCAATCTCCTCAATCACTAAAGTCATCCCCACAAAAAAGATGGCAACCGAGCACCATTCACATCAAGAGACCTATCGGTTCAGACAGGTCGGAAATAAGATACCCAAGTCGTAAACCGCTCATGGCGGATCACGCAAGATTTTTCTTAACGAATTCGTGAAAGTTGTTTCAGAGACGCCGGGCAGCTTGTTGCGTTGGAGGAAATTCACGCGTCGTATCGGCGCATGTCGCGTTGACGACAAGTGCGGTCATGATCGCGTGAGCCGGTCGGTATCGTCCGAACGTCCAATGCGAGGGCCCTACACGTCATGCGGCGCAACACATTGAAACATTTTGACAAATGCGCTCACGTCTCCTCATTCGACTTGCGATCTCTTTCACTCAGTTCTTCTCCGCCCTCCTGAGCCCCCTCAATCTCGTATTCCTTCTCCAGCTGCTCCACCTGCGCATTGAACCACCGGACCTCCTCCTCGGTCAGCGGCGCATTGGATCGTATCCACGAGCGCCGCTCAATCCAAACGGTCGCCCATAGAGCGATGATCACCAAGACACTAGGCTCAGGACCCATTGATATCGGCGGCGTAGCGTGATTCACGGCTCGAAAACCGAGCGGTGAACATGTCTGATCTTTACTGGCTGACAGACGCCCAGATGGCGCGTCTTGAGCCCTATTTCCCGAAGTCCCACGGCAAACCTCGCGTTGATGATCGACGCGTTCTGAGCGGGATTATCTTTATCAATCGCAATGGCTTGAGGTGGCGGGACGCACCGCGCGAATATGGTCCGCACAAGACGCTCTACAACCGTTGGAAGCGGTGGAGCGACAAGGGGGTGTTTGTGCAGATGATGGCCGGGCTGGCAGCTGAGCACGGCGAGAAGCAGACAGTCATGATTGATGCGACTTACCTCAAGGCACATCGCACGGCGTCCAGCTTGGGCGCGAAAAAGGGGGGCGTGGTCGCCTGATCGGTCGAACCAAGGGCGGCATGAACACCAAGCTGCATGCCATCTGCGACAGCAAGGGCCGCCCGATCGACTTCTTCGTTTCCGCCTGTCAGGTAAGCGATTACATTGGTGCCCGAGCTCTGGTGGGCAACCTACCGGACGTCGACTGGTTGCTCGGAGACCGCGGATACGATGCCGATTGGCTCAGAGAAGCGTTGCAAGACAAAGGGATACGCGCCTGCATTCCCGGTCGTAAACAACGCAAGAAGCCCGTCCGCTACGATAAGCGGCGCTACAAAAGGCGCAACCGCATCGAGATCATGTTCGGCAGGCTCAAGGACTGGCGGCGCGTCGCAACACGGTATGACAGGTGCCCAAAGGTCTTCTGCTCGGCCATCGCACTCGCCGCTCTCGTCATCTACTGGCTGTGAAACTCAATGAGTCCAGAGCCTAAAGTTCAAAAGTGCTTTTCGAGCAGCCTGGCTCGTTGGATAAAGCTCGGCAGTGTTGCGCAAATCAGTTGACCGCCCCGGGTCTACTCGAGGCTCACATCGCCCATGCTTTTTCGAGAGACTCTCAACAGAAGAAACTCCTTTCAAAAAGGCTCGGCAAACACGCTTTCTACAACCATTCACATCAATAGACCTATCGATTCAGACAGGTCGGAAATAAGATATCCAAGTCGTAAACCGCACCTGGCGGGTCACGCAAGAATTTTGTTAACGCATTCGTGAAAGTTGTTTCAGCGACCCCGGGCAGCTCGTTGGGTTGGAGGAAATTCACGCGTCGTATCGGCGCGTGTCGCGTTGACGACAAGTGCGGTCATAATCGCGTAACCCGGTCGGTATCGTCCGAACGTTCAATGCCAAGGCCCCACACGTCATGCGGCGCAACTCCCTGAAACATTTTGACAAATGCACTCACGTCTCCTCATTCGACCTACGATCGCTTTCACTCAGTTCTTCTCCGCCCTCCTGAGCCCCCTCAATCTCGTATTCCTTCTCCAGCTGCGCCACCTGTGCATTGAACCACCGGACCTCCTCCTCGGTCAGCGGTGCATTGGATTTTTTCCACGAGCGCCGTTCAATCCAAATGGTCGCCCATAGAGCGATGATCACCAAGACACCAAACCCTTCGGCCACCAAGATCGCCAGATTCAAATTTGGGTTTCCACATTCCGCCATTTCTCTCTCTCTCCCTCTTACTGCAATGTCGGGCGGTTCTCGTGCGCCACGATACCTTCGATCAGCTTGAGCACCGCGCGCAGGTCCCATCCGCGCCCGGCGCCTCGCAGCATGTCCGCCAGCGCGGCGACCGCATCCGCTGACAGGCCGCGCGCCAACCCTTCGCGGCACGCGAAATAGGCCAGATGCGCACCAGAGAGCGGCGGGATGTCGAGCACGCGACAGCGGCTCAGCAGCGGCGCGGGAACGGCCCGACGGTCGTTCGAGGTGAGAACCCAGCTGAACCAGCGCAGGTCAAACCGCACCCGGTAATAAGGGCAATTCCAAGTCCGGGCGCTGAGGGGTTCGAGCAGGGGCAAAAGGGCATTGCTGAGCGCAAAGCTGAAGCCCTTCTTCGAACGCACATCGCCGACCTTGTCCACCTCGTCGATCACGATGACCGGGTTGCCCACGCGCTCGCGCAAGATGAGCTCCACAGGTCGTCCGGGATGGGCCGTCGACCAGCCTTGCTGACTGCCCGCGACCGCGAAGCCCGCCGGTTCGTTCGCGGCGTCGATCAGTTCCGAAGGCGCGCCGATCAGCTCCGCCACTCGCCGTGCCCAATGGCTCTTGCCGATGCCCGGCGGTCCGTCGAGCAGTAGCGGCGGCAGGCGCACCGCCGGCGCTCCCTCGCGCACGCTTTCACGCAAGGCGTGCCAAGCGATCTCAGTCGCGCGGGCCATCCAGGGCATTTCTTCGTGCAGAGCGGCGGCGATCTCGTCGGCGCGGTGTTCGCTCGCGAGCCGCACCATGCGCACGCCGTGCTTGAGGCCAGCCAGCGTCTCCCGTGCGTCCCGACCCAGATGCGCCACTCCTGATGCGCTGAGCCGCCGATCGGCGAGCGAAGAGGCCCGACGCCGGATCCTGTCGCCATCATGCAAGCTGGGGCGACAGGCACGCATCGCGTCGTCCCAGCACTCATCATCGCACACCGCGTCGAAGTCAGCCGGATCGTGGCCCTGCGCAACCCAACGCAGTTTGCGCAGGAACCTGGTGAGATGCGCCTCGATCTTCGCAGGCGAGGTCTCGAGATCGAAGCGAAGATCGCAGATCGGGAAATGGTCAGACATGGCAGGCTCCTTCTGGTCAGGCGGCACGCTCCGCTGACGCCCCTCGCGAAACGGCTGCTTGCGAGGCGTTGATGATGAGGAACCCGGGTTTGGGTGGAGGTTAAGTCGATTTCCCGAGGCGACGTCAACCGACCCAGAGCGCCGGAAAACGGGTCAGAAAGCTCCTTCGCCGGAGATCCGGTAAGGCATTGAAACAAAAGAAAACCCATCGAAGGCAGAACCTTCGATGGTCACTTTATGCTTTCCGGAATGGACAAAAACCTACCGGAATGGACATTTTATGCGGCGTTCAATAACAATCAAGTCCTGCTCAACTCAGCCGCATTTGCTGTGCCCGCAATCGGCGCAGGTCATGCAGCCTTCGACCATCCGCAGGGCGTAGGAGCCGCAGGACGGGCAGGCTTTGCCGCGGGGGGCTTCGCCGATGGCCATGCGGTCGGCCTCGGGGTCGGATTTCAGGCCCAGCCCTTCGCCTTCGAGGAAGCCGATCGAGATCATGTGACGCTCGATTACGCCGCCGATCGCCGCGAGGATCGAGGGGATGTATTTACCCTGCATCCAGGCCCCGCCGCGCGGATCGAACACGGCCTTGAGCTCCTCGACCACGAAGGAGACATCGCCACCGCGCCGGAACACCGCCGAGATCATCCGCGTCAGCGCCACGGTCCAGGCGAAATGCTCCATGTTCTTCGAGTTGATGAAAACCTCGAAGGGACGGCGGTGACCACCTTGGACGATGTCGTTGATCGTGATGTAGATCGCGTGCTCCGAACCCGGCCACTTGATCTTGTAGGTCGAGCCTTCCAGCGCCGCGGGACGGTCCAGCGGCTCGGTCAGGTAGACCACATCGGCGCCCTCATCGACTTCCGGCGCGGCCTCGGAGGTCTCCGACACGCTCAGAACCGAACCGGTGACGTCGTTCGGACGGTAGGTGGTACAGCCTTTGCAGCCGGTGTCCCAGGCTTCCATATAGACCGACTTGAACGCCTCGAAGGGGATATTCTCGGGGCAGTTGATGGTCTTGGAGATCGAGCTGTCGATCCATTTCTGCGCCGCGGCCTGCATCCGGACGTGATCCATCGGCGCGAGGGTCTGGGCGTTGACGAAATAGTCGGGCAGCGGTTTGTCCCCGAACTTGTCGCGCCACATCTGCACCGCGTAATCGACCACTTCTTCCTCGGTGCGCGAGCCATCGGGCTGCAGCACCTTGCGCTTGTAGGCATAGGCGAAGACCGGCTCGATACCGCTGGAGACGTTGCCCGCGTAAAGCGAGATCGTCCCGGTCGGTGCGATGGAGGTCAGCAGCGCATTGCGGATACCGTGGGTGCGGATCGCCTCGCGGACGTCGTCATCCATCTGCATCATGTTGCCCGAGGCGAGGTATTTCTCGGCATCGAACAGCGGGAACGGACCCTTCTCCTTCGCGAGATCGACCGAGGCGAGATAGCTCGCCCGCGCGATCTGCTTCATCCAGACTTCGGTTTGCGCGGCGGCCTCTTCCGAGCCATAGCGCAGGCCCAGCATCAGGAGCGCGTCGGCGAGACCGGTCACGCCCAGACCGATGCGGCGCTTGTTCTGCGCCTCTTCGCGCTGTTGCTCCAGCGGGAAGCGCGAGGCGTCGACCACGTTATCCATCATGCGGATCGCAAGGCGCACCATCTCGTCGAGCTGCTCGGGGTCCAGACCCGCATCCGCATCGAACGGGTTCGTCACCAGACGGGCGAGGTTGATCGAGCCCAGCAGGCACGCGCCATAGGGCGGCAGAGGCTGCTCGCCGCAGGGGTTGGTCGCGGCGATCTGCTCGACATAGTTGAGGTTGTTCATCTTGTTGATGCGGTCGATGAAGATCACGCCCGGCTCGGCATAGTCATAGGTCGCGCGCATGATCTTGTTCCACAGATCGCGGGCGTTCAGCGTGTGATAGACCTTGTCGCCGTATTTCAGATCCCACGGGCCATCGGCCTTCACGGCCTCCATGAAAGCGTCGGTCACCAGCACGGACAGGTTGAACATCCGCAGACGGGCCGAATCCTGCTTGGCGGTGATGAAGCTCTCGATATCGGGGTGATCGCAGCGCATCGTCGCCATCATGGCGCCGCGCCGCGAACCCGCAGACATGATCGTGCGGCACATCGCATCCCAGACATCCATGAAGCTCAGCGGGCCGGAGGCGTCGGCGGCAACGCCTTTCACCTCGGCCCCGCGCGGGCGGATGGTGGAGAAGTCGTAGCCGATTCCCCCGCCCTGCTGCATCGTCAGCGCGGCTTCCTTCAGCATGTCGAAGATGCCGCCCATGTTGTCAGGGATCGTTCCCATGACGAAGCAGTTGAACAGCGTCACCGCGCGGCCGGTGCCGGCCCCTGCCGCGATCCGGCCCGCGGGGAGATACTTGAAATCTTCCAGCGCGCCGTAGAATTTCTCTTCCCATTTCGCGGGCTTATCCTCGACCTCGGCCAAGGCGCGCGCGATCCGGCGCCAGCTATCCTCGACGGTCGCGTCGATCGGGGTCCCGTCCTGTTCCTTCAGACGGTATTTCATGTCCCAGATCTGTTCGGCAATCGGGGCGGCAAAACGGCTCATGAGGTCCTCGTTGGCAGCAGTTCGAGTGAGGTAAAAATCGAAAGCCCCCTCCGCATATCGTGCGTCGGGGGCGGGCTGACACTATACCTAAGGCCCCTTCGCATGACCAGACGCAAATCGGACATTGCCGTCGCGAGACCGAAAACCTAATTAGGGAGCATGGGTGACAAAGTGGTGAATCTGATTAAGCTTTGCGTCGGCGCCGAGAAGGTCGAAGACCTGATCGCGTGGCAGGCCAGCCGTTATGGCAAGGGGCCGGCCATGCATGTCACGCGCATGTGGCCGAAACGCGCGGACGAGATCCTGAACGGCGGGTCGCTATATTGGGTCTTCAAGGGCGCGGTGCTGGCGCGCCAGCGCGTGCTGGAACTGTCCGAAGTGATGGGCGCCGATGGCATCGCGCGCTGCGCCATCGTGCTCGACCGCGAAGTGGTGCGCACCGAGGCGCTGATGCGCCGCCCCTTCCAGGGCTGGCGCTACCTGAGCCCCGAGGATGCGCCCCGCGATCTGCCGAAAGGTCGCGACCGCGAAGAAGTCCTGCCCCGCGAGCTTGCCGTGGCACTGTCCGAGATCGGCCTGCGTTAAGAGGCGAGCCAGCTTTCCGCCTCTCCTTGCGCGGTGAAGATGCGAAATGCGCCGCCCTCGCCCTGCATGCTCGCCTCGGAGCGCATATCCTCCGGCACGACCAGCGCACAGCGCCCGGCCTGACCGTCTTCGCAGCTTTGACGCAGCCCGCCGATCAGTTCCGCCATGTAGCCATCGAAGCGCGGCGCGACGACGACCATCATCCGATCCGCAGACCCGACGAGGCGCATCGCTTCGGTCACATCATGTTTAAGAACGGTGCCGGAGGCGATCAGACCGACCACACCTTCGGGGCTATCTTCCATCGAGTCGATCATCGTGGAATTCCTTTGTTCGAACGTCAGACGGCAGGGCGTTACGCCCCACCTCTGAGCTAAACAGAAGGATATTCGCCCCGGTTCCGCCCGGAGGCGGCACCGTCAACGAAGCTTGATCTAGCCGCGCAGCGATTGCACCCGCGCGACAAGCTGCCGGGTGGAGCCATCCTTGCCCTCGCCCGCATCCTCGCCCTTCAGCACCGGAGCCAGTGCGAGCGCCAATTCCTTGCCCAGCTCCACGCCCCATTGGTCGAAGCTGTTGATGCCGAGGATCACGCCCTCGACGAAGACGCGATGCTCGTAAAGCGCGACGATCCCGCCGAAAACTTCCGGCGTGAGCTTCGGATAAAGCAGCGTGGTCGACGGCCGCGAGCCCGGGAAGACGCGGTGCCGCGCCTGACGATCCAACTCGTCGCCCTCGAAGCCTTTCTTGCGCATGATCTCAGTCGCTTCAGCCAGCGAGCGCCCGCGCATCAGCGCCTCGGATTGCGCCAGACAGTTGGCCACGAGCAGCGTATGCTGATGCGCCAGATCGGGCTCATGCCCCTCGGCTGCGACCATGAATTCGCAGGGAATGACCCGCGTGCCCTGGTGGATCAGTTGATAGAAAGCGTGCTGCCCGTTGGTGCCCGGCTCGCCCCAGACGACCGGCCCGGAATTGTAAGGCAGGTCCTTGCCATCCATGCTGACGCGCTTGCCGTTGCTCTCCATCTCCAGCTGCTGAAGATAGGCCGGCAGACGCGCAAGTCGTTGATCATAGGGCAGAACCGCGCGCGTGGCGTAGTCGCAGAACTGGTTGTGCCAGATACCGACCAGCGCCAGCAGCACCGGCAGGTTGTCCTTGAATTCGGCCTCGCGGAAATGCGCATCCATCGTGGCTGCGCCCTTGAGGAACTCCGCGAAACCCTCCGGCCCGATCGCGATCATCAGCGACAGCCCGATCGGTCCCCACATCGAATAGCGCCCGCCGACCCAATCGGCGAAGCCGAAGACGCGGGCCTGATCGATCCCGAAGGCGGCGGTCTTCTCAGCCGAAGTCGAGAGCGCCGCGAATTGCTGCGCCGGGTCCGAGACCTTCTCGGCCATCCACCGTTTCGCGGTCTCGGCATTGGTCATCGTCTCGATCGTGGTGAAGGTCTTGGAGGCCACGATCACCAGCGTCGTTTCCGGGTTCAGACCGGCCAGCGTGTCATGGATATGCGCCCCGTCCACATTGGAGACGAAATGGCAGCGCGGCCCGTTGTGATAGGGCGCGAGTGCCAGCGTCGCCATCGCCGGGCCCAGATCCGAGCCGCCGATGCCGATATTCACCACATCGGTGATCGCGCCGCCCTGCCCCGTGAACTTGCCCTCGCGAACATCGCGGGCGAACGCCTCCATACGGGCATAGGTCGCGCGGACCTCGGGCATGACATTCTCGCCATCGACGAACACATCCGTGTCGAGATTGCGGAGCGCAGTATGCAGCACCGCGCGGCCCTCGGTGTCGTTGATCTTCTCACCGATGAAAATCGCTTCGGCGCGCGCCGCGACAGCCTTCTCCTCGGCCAGTTTCACCAGCAGGTCGAGCGTCTCCGCATCGATATTGGTCTTGGAGAAATCGAACAGAAACGGCCCGGTTTCGCGGCTAAACCCCGCAGCGCGATTAACCTTTTCGAACAATTCTCCGATTTCGCGGGATTGTACGGATTGCGCCTTGTCGAGGAGGTCTTGCCAGATGGTCATCGCTTGCTCTGCCCAGTTATTCAGCCCAGTGAACGGTCGCGTCCTTGAGAACGGCGCGCACCGGCGCCTGTTCCACGGGGAGCCTCTCGGCCGCTTCGATCGCCGCGCGCTTCTCCGCGCCGGTGATCAGGATATGCGTGTACATCGCGTCGCGCAGCACGGGTGCGGACAGAGTGATACGCGGCTCGCCCGCAGCTTCGGCCCGCATCGGCAGCAAGATCGGCGCATCGTTGGACAGCGCCTCTTTCAGCCGGTCGGCGCCCGGAAACAGGCTCGCCGTGTGCATATCCGCGCCCATGCCCAGAAGCAGGACGGAGATCGGCAGATGCGGCGCAATGCCCTCGGCCAGGTCTTCCATCTTGTCCTCGGGCCGCTCCGCCTCGGCATAAAGTGGCACCAGCGTCGCCGCTGCCGCCCGGCCTTTCAGGAGCCGCGCACGGATCAGGCGCGTGTTCGACCGCTCCGAGCTCTCGGGCACCCAACGCTCGTCATTGAGGAGAACCGCGACCTTCGACCAGTCCAGGTCAATGTCGGAAAGAATGTCGAAGATCGGACCGGGCGTGGAGCCGCCGGGCACCGACAAGGTCGCGCGGCCCTCGTTGTTGATCAACGCGCGCAACTGGCTCGCGATACGATCCGCAAGCCCCATCATCAGCATCTCGCGATCGGGATAACTCTCAAAATTCATTCGCGAATCTCCCGCCAACGGCGTCCGTCGCGGTGCATCAGCATCAGCGCGTCATCCGGCCCCGACGCGCCGCTGTCATAGGTTTGAGGTTTGTCGCCGCGCGACTCCCAGCCCTCGATGATCGGGTCGGTCCAGGCCCAGGCCGCCTCGACCTCGTCACCGCGCATGAACAGCGTCTGGTTGCCCCGGATCACGTCCATGATCAGGCGTTCATAGGCGTCGGTGATGTCGGCCTCATCGCCCAGAGCTTCCGCGAAGGACATGTCGAGCGGCACCTGCACGAGGCGCATCCCACCCGGCCCCGGCTCCTTGATCATCATCTTCAGGTTCATGCCCTCATTGGGCTGCAACCGGATCACCAGCACGTTCTCGCGCCACTCGCCTTCGGCTTCGTCGAAGATCTGGTGCGGCGGCTCTTTGAAGGTGATCGCGATCTCCGAGGTGCGCGCACGCAGCCGCTTGCCGGTGCGCAGATAGAAGGGCGTGTTCACCCAGCGCCAGTTCGCAACATGGCATTTCATCGCGATATAGCTCTCGGTCGTCGACTCCGGGTCCTCGGCATCTTCGAGATAGCCGGGCGCATCATTGCTGGCCGCGTATTGGCCGCGCACGATATCGGCGGGCTGGACGGGCTGGAGCGCGCGGATCACTTTGAGCTTTTCGTCGCGCACCGCATCGGGATCGAAGTGGTAGGGCGGCTCCATCGCGATCAGGCACAAAAGCTGCATCATGTGGTTCTGGACCATGTCGCGCATCGCGCCCGACTTGTCATAATACGACCCGCGACCGCCGACGCCCACCGTTTCAGCCACGGTAATCTGCACATGATCAACAAATTGGCTGTTCCAGAGCGGCTCGAACAGGATGTTGGCGAAGCGCACCGCCATCAGGTTCTGCACGGTCTCTTTGCCCAAGTAATGGTCGATCCGGTAGATTTGCGTCTCGTCGAAATACTCCGCCAGCGCCGCGTTGAGCGCCTTGGCCGAGGCGAGGTCGCGCCCGAAAGGCTTCTCGACCACGATCCGCGCCTCCGGCCCCGCGATACCGCGCGTGTGCAGACGCTCGGCCAGATCGCCGAACAGCGCCGGCGCAACCGAGAAGTAGAACGCATTGACGGTGTCGCCGCGGACTTTCGACTTCAGATCGTCCCAGCCGCCATCCCCTTTCGCGTCGATCGCGACATAGTCGAGCATCGGAAGGAACCCGTCCAGAGCGCCTTCGTCGTCGCATTTACTGCCGCCGAATTCGGCGATTGCGGCGCGGGTCTGATCGCGGAATTCCTCTGCGGTCATCTCCGAGCGCGCAGCCCCGATAATGGTGGAGCCATCGGGAATCTGCCCCGCGCAATAGCGCCGAAACAGGCCGGGGAGAATTTTGCGATTGGCGAGGTCGCCAGTGGCGCCGAAAATCACCAGGTCGAAACGATCGACGGGAATGACGCGCGAAACCATGGGCTGCTCCGTGTTTGGGGTCCGTTAGCGCTAACGACCCCCTTTTACTCACCTTACCTGAACAAGTCTAGCATGGGAGCGACACGAGACAACGCGAGGGCGCGGATTAAGCGCTCTCACGCGAAAGAAATACCTCAAGCGCCTGAATTTCCGGCACGATTTCTTCGGCCATACCATCTGCGAAAGTCGCGAAATCGGCGCGCGTTTCGGGCGGAACGGACAGAAGGACCGGAAAATCGGAGGCCATCGCCTGTGCGATCAGGTCACGACACCCGCGCCCTGCGGCTTCCTGTTTGCCGAACTTGTTGAGGATCACGATGGCACCCGGCTGCGCCATCTCAAGCGCATGACCGACCTGCGCGACGACCTCTTCGAGCGCGCCTGCATCGAGCGAACAGGCGCCTGCGCCCTGCCCCAGATCCTGCGAGATCGTGCGGGTTTCGCCCTCGGGCAAGAGGCGCAGATGCATTTCGCACTCGAAGCGCTGCGGCACCTCGGCGCGCACCATGCCGATCACGTCGCGCCCCTGCGACAGCAGCCTGTCGGCGAGCTGGGCAAGGAGCTTGTCGGCCGCGCCGCGCTCTTGGCATGTGATGAACCCGATCATTGCGCCTGTTTGGCGAGGCTTTCGCGGGCGGTCAAGGGGCGACACCCGGACACGCGGCGCGAGATCACGCCGCCAGCGCCTTGCCGAAGCGCGGCAGCCGCGCGCGTTTCATCAACGCCCGGATCGGCTGAGGCTCGCCCGAGAGGCGCTCGGCTTCGGCGCGCACGGCCTCGGTGATGGCGCGAATCTGCTCGGGATGCTCGGACAGAAGTTGCCAGAGGAAGCCGTCCGGATCGCGCCGCTCCAGCCCCTCGCCCGCCAAGGTCCCGCGCGGAAAATCCTGCGCATTGAAGGTGAGGATCGCATCGGCACTGCCCGCAATCGCCACCGCCAGCACGTGAAGGTCATTCTCGTCGGGCAGAACCAGCCGCGCCTCGATCCCCGGCTGGGCGGAAATCTCGGCCTTCGGGAACCCCGCGCGCAAGAGCGCGATCTCGCCGCGTGCGATGGCCTCATCTGCAGGCGCGCGACGGGCCGCCGCGCGCGCCCATTCCTCGAGGATGCGCGCCGACCAGAGCGGACGGTAGAGCCCCGCCTTCGCCGCCCCGATCAGGATCTCGCGCAGCACCGTCGGGTAGAGCACGCAGGCATCTAGCACGACCCGCATCAGTCGAGCCGGAAGAACAGGGATTTCAGATAGCCCGATTCCGCCAGCTGCGGCAGCATCGGGTGATCGGGCCCGGCATAGCCGGTATGGATCAGCTGCGCGGAGCGCCCTGCCTTGCCGATGCCGCGCGTGCAGGCTGCGCGGAATTGCGACAGATCGGCGGCATGCGAGCAGGAGCACAGCACCAGATAGCCGCCCGGTTCGACCAGCGGCGCGGCCATGCGCGCGATCCGCTCATACGCGCGCAGCCCCGCCTGCAGTGCGGGCTTGGCGGGCGCGAAGGCGGGCGGGTCGCAGATCACCAGATCGAAGCGCTCCCCTTCCCGACCCAAAGCGTCGAGCGTGTCGAAGGCATCGCCCTGACGCGTGGCAAACCGGTCCGCCATGCCCATCGCGGCCGCACCCTCGATCGCAAGATCCAGCGCCGGGGCCGAGGCATCGACCGACAGCGCCGAAGTCGCACCACCTGCCAGCGCGGCCAGCGCGAAGCCGCCCACATGGGAGAACACGTCGAGGACCCGCGCGCCTTCGGCCAGCCGTGCGGCAAAAGCATGGTTCGGGCGCTGGTCATAGAACAGGCCCGTCTTCTGCCCGCCCATCAGGTCGGCGAGGTAGATCGCGCCGTTCATCGGCACCTCGACCGGCGCCTCGGTGCCGCCACGCAGCGTGACCATTTCCTCGTCCAGCCCTTCGAGCGTGCGCGCGCGCCCTGCTGCGTTCTTGATGATCGTCGTGACGCCCGTCACCTCGGCCAGCGCGGCCTCGAGATCGGCGATCATCACTTCCGACCACGCCGCATTCGGCTGGATCACCGCCGCATCGCCGAAGCGGTCGATGATGACGCCAGGCAGCCCGTCCGCCTCGGCATGCACGAGCCGGTAGAAGGGCGCATCGAACAACCGCGCACGCATCTCCAGCGCGCGGGTCAGCTTCGCGACGATCCAGTCGCGGTCAATCACCGCCTCGGCGTCACGGCTCATCACCCGGCCGATGATCTTCGAGTTCGGGTTGACCGTGACCGTCGCGAGCGGACGGCGCTCGCCATCCTCCAGCGTCGCGATCGTGCCGGGCGCCAGCGCCTTGGTGCGCCGGTCGGTCACCAGCTCATCGGCATAGACCCAAGGAAAACCGTGGCGGATCGCGCGGGCCTCGGCTTTAGGGCGCAGCCGAACGGTCGGGCGGGTGGCGGTGTCTTCGGACTGGCTCATCGGATGCTCCTTGCGCGCGCTGTCTCAAGCGCCGCCTTCCTAGCGCCAAGCGACGGGGCGCGAAAGCCCTCGCGCTTGCCGCCTCCCCGCTCTGCCCCAGATAATCGACAAAGGGAACGGGTTGCGGCGTTAGCGCTAACATGGTAGCGAAGAGGCGACCGCGATCCGCGCCCGCTGCGCGAGCGGCCCGCAAGGGCTGCATGTTCCGCATGAGATGCATAGCAAGGAAAGGCCCCGCCGATGACCCTCGATGCCACAATCGCCCGTGTGACCGACCGAATCCGCGCCCGCTCCGAAGGCCCGCGCGGCGACTATCTCGCCCGGATGCAGGCAGCAGCCGATGCAGGCCCCGCCCGCGCGCATCTCAGCTGCGGCAACCAGGCCCACGCCTATGCGGCCATGGGCGAGGACAAAGACGCGCTCGCGGCAGAGCGCGCGCCGAATGTGGGCATCGTGACGGCCTATAACGACATGCTCTCGGCGCACCAGCCTTTCGAGACCTTCCCGCAGACCATCAAGGCCGCGCTGCGCGAAGTCGGTGCCACCGCACAGGTCGCGGGCGGCGTGCCCGCAATGTGCGACGGGGTCACACAGGGCCAGCCGGGGATGGACCTGTCGCTCTTCTCGCGTGACGTAATCGCGATGGCGGCGGCGGTCTCGCTGAGCCACAACACCTTCGACGCGGCACTCTACATGGGCGTCTGCGACAAGATCGTGCCCGGCCTGATCATGGCGGCGGCGACCTTCGGCCATATCCCGGCGATCTTCATCCCCGCCGGACCGATGACCTCGGGCCTGCCCAATGACGAGAAAGCCAAGGTCCGCCAGCAATTCGCCGCGGGCGAGGTTGGCCGCGACGCGCTGATGGAGGCCGAGATGGCCTCCTATCATGGCCCGGGCACCTGCACCTTCTACGGCACCGCGAACACCAACCAGATGCTGATGGAGTTCATGGGGCTGCATCTTCCGGGCGCGTCCTTCGTGAACCCGAACACGCCGCTGCGCGAGGCGCTGACGGTCGCAGGCGCGAAACGCGCCGCCGAGATCACTGCGCTTGGTAACGACTACCGCCCGGCCTCGGAAGTGCTCGACGAGAAAGCCTTCGTGAACGGCCTCGTGGGGTTGATGGCCACGGGCGGGTCGACCAACCACATCCTGCACCTGCCCGCGATGGCGCGCGCCGCCGGGATCGTGCTCGATCTCGAAGATTTCGACGAGATTTCCTCGGTCGTGCCGCTGATGGCGAAGGTCTATCCGAACGGGCTCGCCGACGTGAACCACTTCCACGCCGCGGGCGGGCTGCAATTCATGATCCGTCATCTGCTGGAGGCGGGCCTGCTGCATGAGGACGCCAAGACCGTCGCCGGCGACGGGCTGACCCGCTACACGCAGGAGCCGAAGATCACCGAGAACGGTCTGATCTGGGAAGAGGCCGACCCCGAAAGCCAGAACGAGAAAATCCTGCGCAAACCCGCCGATCCGTTCCAGAAGACCGGCGGTCTGAAACAGCTCGAGGGCAATCTCGGGCGCGGCGTGATCAAGGTCTCCGCCGTCAAGCCCGAGCGCCATATCATCGAAGCGCCGGTTCGCGTCTTCAAGGAGCAGCACGAGGTGAAGGACGCGTTCAAGGCGGGCGAGTTCACCTCCGACACGATCGTCGTCGTGCGCTTCCAGGGGCCGAAAGCGAACGGGATGCCGGAGCTGCACTCGCTGACCCCGACCCTCGCGGTGCTGCAGGATCGCGGACTGAAAGTGGCGCTGGTCACCGATGGCCGGATGTCGGGCGCTTCGGGCAAGGTTCCGGCGGCGATCCATGTCTCGCCGGAGGCCGCCGATGGCGGCCCGCTTGCGAAGCTGCAGGACGGCGATATGGTGCGGCTCGACGCGACCACGGGCGAGCTGACCTGCCTGACCGAAGGTTTCGAGAGCCGCACGCCGGTCGAGCCCGACCTCAGCGGCAACCAGTTCGGCCTCGGCCGCGAGCTGTTCGGCGCCTTCCGCACCCATGTCGGCCCGTCCACCAAAGGCGCCTCCGTGGTGCTGTGAGTTTTCTTGCCTCCGGCGGGGATATTTCTACCAAGGCGAAGACAGGGTTCTGCCTTCGGCTTGGCGATAAATATCCCCCGCGGAGCGTCCTGCCCTCTCCGCCCGTGCGGGCGGCCCAGACTGGAGTGATCCGATGACCCCTAGCGAACAATCCGCATCCGCCCGCAAGATCTGCGAACTGGCCCCGATCGTGCCGGTGATCGTGGTGAAGGATGTGGCCCATGCCGCCCCTCTGGCCAAGGCGCTCGTCGCGGGCGGGCTGCCTGCGCTGGAAGTGACCCTGCGCACGCCCTGCGCGCTCGACGCGATCCGTGCGATGGCCGATGTCGAAGGCGGCGTGGTCGGCGCGGGCACGCTACTGACCCCGGCCGACGTGAAAGCTGCGAAAGCTGCGGGCGCGAAATTCGGCGTCTCACCCGGCGCGACCGAAACGCTGGTGAAAGCCTGCGAAGATGAAGGCCTGCCGCTTCTGCCCGGCGCCGCCACCGCGTCGGAGGTGATGAAGCTTCTGGAGATGGGCTACGACGTGCTGAAGTTCTTCCCGGCGGAAGCTTCGGGCGGCGCGCCTGCGCTGAAGGCGATCGGCGCACCGATTCCGCAGGTCAGCTTCTGCCCGACGGGCGGCGTCAGCATGAAAAACGCCAATGATTACCTGAGCCTGCCCAACGTTCTTTGCGCGGGCGGCTCTTGGGTCGCGCCCGATGCGATGGTGCAGTCTGGCGACTGGGCCGGGATCGAGGCGCTTGCGCGCGAGGCGGCGGCGCTGCCGCGCTGATCACCCTGCTAGGGACGACGCGCCCGCCAGCCGCCGCGCCGCATCGGCGGGCCGCTTTCGCGGGTCAGACCTTCTTCGAGCACCCGGGTCATCGGGTGCTCGGGCGGCGCCTGATAGGCCGCGAGCACGGTGCGCATCGCTTCACTCGCATCCATCCCCGGCCCGAGGCTCAGCGCCCAATCCATGAAGATCGAGCGGCACTCTTCCGTGCTGATCCCATCGATCTTGAAGCTCTCGCGGATCAACCCTTTCGGGTCCGCCTCGCTCAATTCCATCAGTTTGCGCGCCATTCAGCCCTCCAGAGCCCTGTCCACGATGGCGGCCGTCTCGGTCGTGACCTCACTCAGACGCGCCGCCAGAGCATCGAGATCATCCAGCCCCGTCTCACGCAACAGGAAAGCGCGGCCGCCCTCCCCGATCGCCGCCATATCCAGACGTTTTTCGCTCAGCAAGCGTCCGCCTGCCTGCAGCCGCCACAAAAAGCGATAGGCGGTAGCGAGCTGTTCTCCCTCTTCGCGCGTCACGAACTCGCCGCGGGGGCCTGCGCGCAGCTGCGCCTCGACCTTGCGCGCCGGGACGCCCGCGCGGAGCGCGAAGCTTTGCGCCAGCAGTTCGATATCCTGCAGCCGTCCGGGGCCAACCTTTGCCTCCCATTCGCCATCGGGGGCCTTGGCCGCGAAGATCCGGGCGCGCATCTGCGCCAGATCGTGGAGCACCGCCTCTCCGCCGCCTTTCGCCTCCAGCACCTTCAGGCGGATCGCCTCGACCCGATCAGCCAGATCGGCGCATCCCGCGACGGGCCGCGCCCGGGTGAGCGCCAGATGCTCCCAGGTCCAGGCCTCCTCCATCTGGTAGCTCTCGAAGCTTTGCACCGAGGTCGCCACGGGCCCTTGCCGCCCCGAAGGCCGCAGCCGCATATCGACCTCGTAGAGCATCCCCTCTGGCATCGGCGCGCTGAGCGCGGTGATTAGGGCCTGCGTGAGCTTCGCGTAGTAAGCCCTTGACGCAATGGGTTTCTTGCCTTCGGAAAACTCCTGCCCGTCCGCGTCGTAGATCACGATCAGATCGAGATCGGACTGCGCGTTCAGGCGTTCTGCGCCGAGGCTGCCCATCCCCAGAACCACTGCGCCCTTGCCGGGGCACGGCCCGTAGCGGCGCGCGAATTCGCCCTGCACGACCGGCCAGAGTGCACCCAGAACCGCGCCGGCCACATCGGCATATTGGCCTGCGGCCTCGGACGCATCGACGAGGCCGCGCAGGTGGTGAACGCCTACGCGGAACTTCCATTCCCTCGCCCAGCGCCGCGCCGCGATCAACGCGGCCTCGTAATCGCCCGCCCGCTCCAGCAGCCGCACAAGATCGGCCTCCAGCGCCGGTTTGCCCGGCCAGGGCGCGAAGAACGAGCCGCCAAGAACCGCGTCCAGCACCCCGGCATTGCGCGACAGATAGCTCGCCAGCCCCGGCGCCGTAGCGCAGATATCGACGATCAGATCGACGAGCTGGGGATTGGCCTCGAAGAGAGAGAACAACTGCACCCCGGCGGGCAGCCCCTTGAGGAAGCCGTCGAACTGGGTCAGCGCCTCCTCCATATTTGCCGCCCGGCGCATCCGGTCGAGCAGTTCCGGCTCCAGCCGCTTGAAGATCGCACGCCCGCGTTCGGATCGCAGCGCCGGGTAGCCCGTCCAGCCCTCGACGATCTCGCGCGCGGCTTCGCTCAGGTCGGGACGCTCGGCGGCGGCATCGGGGGCGAAGAAATCATTCGTCAGCCCTTCGACCCGCTCCAGCCGGTCGCGCAGGCGGTCGCGCCAGCGCGCCACGTCCCCCTCGCCCATCATCGCGGCGATCCGCGCGAGCCCCTCTTCGTTGCCGGGCAGAATCTGGGTCTGGGCGTCATTCACCATCTGCAGACGGTGCTCGATCTCGCGATGCTCGCGGTAGTGATCGATCAACTCCTCCGCCACGTCCTCGGGCACCCAAGTCTTCGCCGCGAGCGCGCGCAGCCCGCCCACGGTGGTCCGGTCGCGCAGGCTCTCGTCGCGCCCGCCTGCGATCAGTTGCCGGGTCTGGGTGAAAAACTCGATCTCGCGGATGCCGCCCTGGCCGAGCTTGATATTGTGGCCCGCCACTTCGATCGGGCCGTGCAGCCCCTTATGCTCGCGGATGCGCAGGCGCATGTCGTGGGCGTCCTGAATGGCCGCGAAATCGAGATGCTTGCGCCAGACGAAGGGTCGCAGCCGCTCGAGGAACTGCTCCCCCGCCGCGATATCGCCCGCACAGGGCCGCGCCTTGATATAGGCCGCGCGCTCCCATGTCCGGCCCTCGGCCTCGTAATACAGTTCCGCCGCGCCCATCGAGATACAGACCGGCGTGACGGCGGCATCGGGGCGCAGACGCAGATCGGTGCGAAAGACATAGCCCTCGGCGGTGCGGTCGTTGAGCATCGCCGCCATCTTGCGCGTGGCCCGGATCAGCGCGCTGCGTGCCTCCATCGCATCGTCGGGATCGTAGCGACTTTCGTCGAACAGGCAGATCAGGTCGATATCGGACGAGTAGTTCAGCTCCCGCGCGCCCATTTTGCCCATCGCGAGCGCGACCATCCCGGCGGCACTCTCTATATCCTCTTGGGTTGCCCCGGGGATCTTGCCGCGGCGGATTTCCTCGGCCACCAGCCGTTTCATCGCCAGATCGACCGCAATATCGGCAAGCCGCGTCAAGGCGCCGGTCACTTCCTCGAGACACCAGACGCCGCCGAGATCGGCAAGCCCGGCCAGCAACGCGACCCGCCGCTTCGCCCGACGCAATTCGCTCGGCAGATCGGCGAGGGGCACGGGCGTGATCCGCGCGAATTCCTCGGCCAGCGCCGCTTCGGGATTGCCCGAAATCGCGGGACGCAGCCACTCGGCCTCTTTCTCCATCAGGCCTTTGAGATAAGGGCTGCAACCGGCCGTGCCCCCGAGCAATTCGCACAACTCCGGCGCGAGGTCGGAGAACAGCTCTTCGGCTTCGGCGGCGCGATCGCGCTCGAAAGGCAGGGGCGAACGGGTGAGACGCGAGGCAAACGGCATGGCGCCATGCTTACGCCGCGGGGCGGGCCGGTCAATGGGGATTGCTGTCGCGCGACATCTGGCCATAACTACACCCGCCCCGGCGCGCCCCGCGCCCGACCTCAGATCCTCCGGAGCCTCGCCATGAGCAAATCCCTCAAACGCGTCCGTGCCGCCCTCGAAGCCGCAGATGCGAAATTCGAGATCACCGAGCCGGGCGAGGCCCGTACCGCCGAGATGGCCGCGCAGGCGGTGGGCTGCGAGGTCGACCAGATCGCGAAATCGATCATCTTTCGCGGCGAAGACAGCGGCCATGTCGTGCTGTTTATCACCGCAGGCGGCAACCGGGTGAGCGCTCAGAAGGCAAACTCCGTCGCGGGCCAGCCTTTGGGCAAGGCCGATGCGGCGCTGATCCGGGCGGAGACGGGCTTTGCGATCGGTGGCGTCGCGCCCCTTGGCCATGTCGGCCCGGTGACGGCATTCCTCGACCCCCGACTGTTCGAATTCCACACCGTTTGGGCTGCAGCAGGCACACCACGGCATGTTTTCGCCATCTCCCCGACCGATCTGGAGCGGATCAGCGGCGCGAAACAGGCCGACTTCACCGAATAAAACAAAGCGAATCCGGTGATTTGCGAGAAAAATGTAAAAAACATTTACATACCCTCTTGCAAGATCGCTCCCGAGTTCCGATCTTGGGTATGTGAAAGGAATTCACATGCTCAACCCGGAGGTTCAAATGTCCGCCTATTCCACCAACTCCATGCCCGTCGCGGTTGGTAACTGGTTTACCCGCGCCGTTAACTGGATGGATGGGAACGGCCCCGGCGCCTGGATCGCGCTGATGGTGGCCGGTTTCATTTTCGCAGGCCCCCTCGGCCTCGTCATTCTCGCTTTCATCCTGTTCACCGGCCGCTTCGGGCGTCGCTGGCGCACGGGACAGGCGGTGCACAAGCGGAGCTTTGGTTGCTCCGGCGTCGGTGGCGTCCATGTCTCGCGTTCGACCGGCAACGCGGCGTTCGACGCCTACAAGGCCGACACGCTCGAGCGGCTGCAGCGCGAACAGCAGGAATTCGAAGAGTTCCTCGGTCGTCTGCGCGAAGCCCGCGACAAAGCAGAGTTCGACCAGTACATGGAAGAGCGCGCCAAGGAAGCGGCTCAATCGGAGGACAGCTCCGAAGAGGCGAAAGCCTAACCATATAGACAGTTCGCAATGCGATTTCGGCGCCCCGGTTGACGTAACCGGGGCGCTTTCTATGTCATCAACATGAAACACTTGGCGGGTGCGCACTCCTTTGCTAGCCTGCCTCGACCCCTCCCCGACGAGGCTATTCATGCGCCATTCGCTCCCGCTTGCCCCGCAGTTCTATGTAACCGCGCCGCAGCCCTGCCCCTATCTCGACGGCAGGTCGGAACGGAAATTGTTCACCGCATTGCAGGGGGACACCGCCGAGAAGCTCAACAACGCCCTGTCGCGGCAAGGCTTCCGGCGCTCGCAGAATGTGCTGTATCGGCCCTCCTGCGCAGATTGCACCGCCTGCTTGTCGGCCCGCATCCGGGTCGCCGATTTCAAATCGTCGAAATCGCAGCGCCGGGTGATGAAGAAGAACGGCGACCTGCGGCGCACCGCGACCTCTCCCTGGGCGACCGAGGAGCAATTCGCCCTGTTCCGCCGCTATCTCGATGCGCGCCACGCCGATGGCGGCATGGCGGACATGGATATCTTTGAATTCGCCGCGATGATCGAGGAGACGCCCGTGAAGTCGCGCGTGATCGAATATCGCGAGACCGCCGCCACGCCCGACAGCATGCGCGCCCTGATCGCGACCTGCCTGACCGATGTGCTCGATGACGGGCTGTCGATGGTCTATTCCTTCTATGAGCCCGAGCGGATCCGCGACTCCCTCGGGACCTACCTGATCCTCGACCATGTCGAGATCGCGAAACGTGTGGGCCTGCCCTACGTCTATCTGGGATATTGGGTGCCCGGCTCGCCGAAGATGAACTACAAGGCGAACTTCTCCGCGCTCGAGATCTACAAGGGCGGTCAGTGGACCGATATCGGCGACCCGGCCAGACACGAGACCGAGACTCACCCGCTTTCCGTGCCGCCGATCGCCGAGCAGGTTGCCCGGATTCAACTCCCCGACACACGCAATAGTTGAGCCACGCCTAGCTGCGAGCGCCGCTCTCGCAGGCAGTTGCTCAACGGCTCGGCAGACGCCCTCTGTCAACTCATTTTTTCAAAACTATTCCGTGACTTCCGGCGATTACGGGCCCGTGATCTCTGGACACTCCCGGCCCGTGGTGAAACGGTCCCCGCAGCCCCACCACGGAGGATACGAGGTGGGCAGCGAGGCCTCGCCTCGCGAACCGGAGTAACTATGGGAGGTTCCTAAATGGACCGTCGTTCGTTTCTGACGAAAGCCGCGCTGGGTAGCGCGGCCGCGAGCACGCTGGCAGCGCCCGCGATCGCACAAAGCAACCCGCAGATCACCTGGCGTCTCGCCTCGTCCTTCCCCAAGTCGCTCGACACGATCTATGGCGGCGCGGAAGTGATGTCGAAGATGGTCGAGGAAGCCTCGGACGGCAACTTCAAGATTCAGGTCTTCGCCGCTGGCGAGATCGTCCCCGGCCTTCAGGTCGCCGACGCGGTGATGAACGGCACGGTCGAAGCCTGCCACACCGTCGGCTACTATTTCTGGGGCAAAGACCCGACCTGGGCGCTCGGCGCAGCGGTGCCCTTCTCGCTCAACGCGCGCGGCATGAACGCATGGCACTACCACGGCGGCGGCATCGAGCTTTATAACGAGTTCCTCGGCAAGCAGGGCCTCTACGGTCTGCCGGGTGGCAACACCGGCGCACAGATGGGCGGCTGGTTCCGCAAGGAGATCTCGACGGTCGAAGACCTCAAGGGCCTCAAGATGCGTGTCGGCGGTTTCGCGGGCAAGGTGATGGAAAAGCTCGGCCTCGTGCCGCAGCAGATCGCCGGCGGCGACATCTACCCGGCGCTGGAAAAAGGCACGATCGACGCGACCGAATGGGTCGGCCCCTATGACGACGAGAAGCTCGGCTTCTACAAAGTCGCGCCCTACTACTACTACCCCGGCTGGTGGGAAGGTGGCCCGACGGTCCACTTCATGTTCTCGAAAGAGAAGATGGAAAGCCTGCCGAAACAGTACCAGCAGCTCCTGCACACCGCCTCGCAGGCGGCCGATGCGGACATGCTGCAGAAATACGACATGAAGAACCCCAAGGCGCTCAAGACGCTGGTCGCCAACGGCACCCAGCTGCGCGCTTTCTCCCCCGAGATCATGCAGGCCTGCTTCAAGGCAGCCAACGAGGTCTATTCGGAAATGGAAGCGAACAACCCGGAATTCGCGAAGATCTGGGGTTCGATCAAGGACTTCCGCAAGGACTGGTTCACCTGGGAACAGCTGGCCGAGTTCAACTACGACTACTTCATGATGAGCGAAGCCAACAAAGGCGAGCTGTAAGCCGCCCAAACTGGTCAAGCCAGAGAACCGAAGCCCCGGCGCCCTGCGCGTCGGGGCTTTTTCTATGCTTCAACGGCGGGAGATGCATCGAGGAAATTCTGCGCCTGCATTGCTGTACTGCAGCAAGCTTTCGAAACTGTGACCATATGCGACATAAAATTACTTGCAGGCCGGTTTACACGTGGAACCGGTCAAGTATTGTGACCGCAATGCCCACACCGGAGGGAACGCAATAAATGGAGCGGTGTGGTCAGAAAAATTGACAGACATCCACGACTTGGGAGGATACCATATGGATCGTCGTTCTTTCCTGCGCAAAGGTGCGCTTGGCGGGGCAGCCGCAGCTGCTGGTAGCGCACTCGCCGCACCGGCTATCGCGCAAGAAACCCCTACCGTGACGTGGCGCTTGACCTCGTCCTTCCCGAAATCGCTCGACACGATCTACGGCGCCGCCGAGACGATGGCGAACTACGTCAAGGGCATGACCGACGGGAAATTCAACATTCAGGTCTTCGCGGCGGGCGAAATCGTCCCCGGCCTGCAGGCGATGGACTCGGTGTCGAACGGCACCGTCGAGGCCTGCCACACCGCCTCCTACTACTACTGGGGTAAAGATCCGACCTTCGCCTTCGCGACCGCAGTGCCCTTCGGCCTGAACATGCGCATGCAGAACGCCTGGTTCTACTATGGCGGCGGCAACGACCTGATGAACGAGTTCTACTCGAACTACAACATCACCGCTTTCCCGTGCGGCAACACCGGCGCCCAGATGGGCGGTTGGTTCCGCAAGGAAATCAACACCGTCGAAGACATGAAGGGCGTGAAAATGCGCATCGGTGGTTTCGGCGGCAAGGTCGTCGAGAAGCTCGGTGTGGTGCCGCAGCAGATCGCGGGTGGCGACATCTACCCGTCGCTCGAAAAAGGCACGATCGACGCCACCGAATGGGTCGGCCCGTACGATGACGAGAAGCTCGGCTTCTACAAAGTCGCACCCTATTACTACTACCCCGGCTGGTGGGAAGGCGGCGCCTGTCTGCACGCCATGTTCAACAAGAACGCCTATGAGCAACTGCCGGAGGCCTACAAGGTCGCGCTGACGGCGGCGACGCAGGCGGCGAACTCGGACATGATGGCGTCCTATGACTACAAGAACCCGAGCGCGCTGAAGAAGCTGCTGGGCCAAGGCGCGCAGCTGCGTCCGTTCAGCCAGGAAATCCTGGAAGCCTGCTTCAACGCGGCGAACGAGGTCTATGCCGAGATCAACAGCTCGAACGCAGCGTTCAAGAAGATCTACGACAGCCAGTTCGCATTCCGCAACGACGCCTATGGCTGGTGGCAGCTGTCGGAGTTCAACTTCGACTACTTCATGATGCGCCAGCAGGCTGCGGGCAACCTCAAGCTCTGAGCCGCGTCTAGTGTGAATTGAAAAGGCCCCGGGGTTCGCGCCCCGGGGCCTTTTCTATTGGTCTGGTCACAAATCTTACTTCGTCGTGGCGGCGCCAACCGTGGCACCGGCCACGGCGCCAACCGGCCCTGCAACCACGAGGCCGCCGACACCGCCGGTGGCTGCACGTTCGGTCGCGTTGTCACCACATGCCGCGAGCGAAACCAGCAGGCCACCCGCCATCAAGATCGTCGCAATTCGCATCTTCTCGTCCTTTCGATAGCAGCCGCAACGCGCGGCTTCCCCAAGGACAAGACGCCGAAACGCCCGCCGCGGTTCCCAAGTACCGCGAATGGCCGGCCGTCAATTCTTGCGCGTCACGACGCCCAGCCCGGCTCCGACGACCGCTCCGACAGGTCCCGCCACCACGAGACCGGCCACGCCGCCCGTCGCCGCGCGCTGTTCCTTGGTCTCGCCGCAGCCCGCCAGCGCAAGCAACGAAACCCCGACAATAACGAAAAGAGGATACCGCATCCCTCGCCCTCCACTCTCTCTCTATAAAAAAGGGGCGGCCCCTGAAGGCCGCCCCGATCTTTCATTTTCCGGTCGATCAGTTGCTGCCCGGTGTGGGAAGCGGAGGCAGCCCGCCCGGAGCCGCGCTTCCCGAGCCCGACCCGCCAGAGGTCGAGCCACCCAGCGGCGCCAGCGACGGCAGGCCACCGAGGCCGCCCCCATCGCCCATGCCCGGCATCTGCGGCAGCTTGATCTCGACATCCTTCAGATCCACCTGCGGCCCCTTGTAGTGCATCACCATGGCCGGGAAGGCGATCACGATGGCAATCATCGCAACCTGGATGAACACGAAGGGAATGGCGCCCCAGTAGATCTGCGAGGTCTTCACCGGCTCCATCGTCTTGCCGGTGACCTTGTCGATATAAGGCACCTTGGCCGCGACCGAGCGCAGGTAGAACAGCGCGAAGCCGAATGGCGGGTGCATGAACGAGGTCTGCATGTTCACGCCCAGGATCACCCCGAACCAGATCAGATCGATCCCCAGCGCCTGCGCGGCAGGCGCAAGAAGCGGCACGATGATGAAGGCCAGCTCGAAGAAATCGAGGAAGAAGGCGAGGAAGAACACCAGGAACGACACCACGATCAGGAAGCCCAATTGGCCACCCGGAAGCGAGGTCAGCAGATGCTCGACCCAGACCTGCCCGTTCACCCCGTAGAAGGTGAGCGAGAAGACCCGCGCGCCCAGAAGGATGAACAGCACGAAGGCCGACAGGCGCGTGGTCGCCGCCAGCGCATCGCGCACGACGGGGAAGGTCAGACGCTTCTTCACCGCCGACAGCACCAACGCGCCGACCGCGCCCATTGCGCCGCCTTCGGTGGGCGTCGCGACGCCGAGGAAGATCGTGCCCAGCACGAGGAAGATCAGCGCCAGCGGCGGGATCAGCACGATCACCACCTGCTGGGCCAGACGGCTCATCAGGTTGGTTTTCAGCGCCTTGTCCAGCAACGCCACGATATAGATCGCGATCACGGCCACACCGGCTGCGAGGATCTCGGAGTTGTTGACGCTCGACCCGCTCGCCTCGAAATACTTCTCGGCGAAGATGAAGATCGCGACGGCACCGGCCAGCGCCACCAGGAGCGACATCACGCCGGACCCCAGCGTGCGCGCCTCTTTCGGCAGAGCCGGCATCGACTTCGGCTTGATGATCGACATCACGAGCACATAGCTGAGATAGATGCCGGTCAGCACCATACCGGGGATCAGCGCGCCCTTGTACATGTCGCCCACCGAAACGCCCAGCTGGTCAGCCAGAACGATCAGCACGAGCGAGGGCGGGATGATCTGCGCCAGTGTCCCTGACGCCGCAATGACACCTGTGGCCACCTTCCGATCATAGCCGTAGCGCAACATGATCGGCAGCGAGATCAGGCCCATCGCGATCACCGAGGCCGCAACGACGCCGGTGGTTGCCGCCAGAAGAGCGCCCACGATGATCACCGCATAGGCGAGACCGCCGCGCACCGGGCCGAACAGCTGACCGATCGTGTCGAGGAGATCCTCGGCCATGCCCGATTTCTCGAGCACGATGCCCATGAATGTGAAGAATGGAATCGCAAGTAAGGTCTCGTTCGATAAGACCCCGTAGAACCGTTGCGGCATCGCATTCAACAACGGCCAGTCAAGATTGATCGTCCCGCCGGAGTAACCCGATAGTTCAACGCCGATGACGAAGAACAAAAGACCGTTGGCCGCAAGCGCGAAGGCCGCAGGATAGCCGATCAGCAGGAAGACGATCAGCGAGATGAACATGATCGGGGCCATGTTCTGAGCAATAAGCTCGAGCATTACAGACCCTCCTCTTCGGCGATGGGATCATGGCCGTGATGGCCCGCGCTGTCGGCATGGGGATCCTCGATCAACCCACGCATCACGCCGATCTTCTTGATGATCTCGGACACGCCTTGGAAGAACAGCTGCCAGAAGCCGATCAGCAGCAGGATCTTGGCCGGCCACAGGATCAGACCGCCCGAATTCGTCGACATCTCGCCCGAGCGGATCGAGATCATCACGAAGGGCGTCAGCTTGAACAGCATCAGCACGACGAACGGCATCAGGAAGAAGATATGCCCGAGCAGATCGATCCAATGCTGCACTTTCCGCGAGAACGCACCATAGATGATGTCGATGCGGATATGCTCGTTTTGCTTGAGCGTGTAAGCGGCAGCTCCCAGAAACGCCGCGCCGAAAAGATACCATTGCAGTTCCAGCCAAGCGTTCGACGACATGTCGAAGGCTTTGCGTACAATGGCGTTGGTCGCACTCACGAGGACCGACACCAGAATAAGCCACGACACCGCCTTGCCGATGGTCTCGTTTATCCGGTCGATCGCGCGTGAAAGGGCCAGCAAAGCGCCCATCTCACTTCCTCCCTAATTTTGTCCCGAAAGCCTGCGCGAGGCTTTGCCCGTGATTGGCCGAGTGGGCAACAAAGGTCAAGCAATTAAGGCTTCATCTGGTCTGTTCACTTGACCAGATCGGGCAGAAAACACGGTCTTCGCGGCCGTTCTGGAGGCTGACCAAGCGTCAATATGATCAACTTCCCGCGACTTCCCTTGCGGCAGCCGCCTCGATCGCCGCTGCCGGTTTCTCAAAGTTGCGACTCGCAGGTCGCGGCGCGCAATAATCGGGAAGGGAATTCCGCCGCCCGCGACATTTTATTCAGCGTTTGGGCATTGACGCCCCCAACGCCCGATCCTAATGTCCGCGCAAAGCAGTCCGAAAGGGATCCGCAATGGATGCGATTCTTCTTGTCGTCGTAGGAGCCAAGCGCATGGGCCGGTAACGGTACAACCATGAAGGTTCCCATGCGCCCCCGCCTCAAAGCCGGGGGCTTTTTCTTGGACAGGTGGATGCTTGACAGGTAGCGGCGGGCGGCGTGGCCCTCGCGCAAGGATGGAGTGAGCATATGGCACGGCAGATGACCGGCGCGAAGATGGTGGTTCAGGCGCTGAAGGATCACGGGGTCGAGGTAATTTTCGGCTATCCGGGCGGCGCGGTCCTTCCGATCTATGACGAGATTTTCCAGCAAAACGACATCCGTCACATCCTCGTCCGCCACGAGCAGGCCGCGATCCACATGGCCGAAGGCTATGCGCGCTCGACCGGCAAGCCGGGCGTGGCGCTGGTGACCTCGGGTCCGGGCGCGACCAATGCGGTGACCGGGCTGACCGATGCGCTGATGGACTCGATCCCGCTGATCGTGCTGTCGGGTCAGGTGCCGACCTTCCTCGTGGGCACCGACGGTTTCCAGGAGGCCGATACGGTGGGCATCACACGGCCCTGCACCAAGCATAACTGGCTGGTGAAGGATCCCGCGAAACTCTCCGAGACGATCCATCAGGCCTTCCATGTCGCGACCTCGGGCCGCCCCGGCCCGGTGCTGATCGACATGCCCAAGGACGTGCAATTCGCGGTGGCCAGCTATACCGAGCCGAAAGCCGCGAAGGTCGACCATTACCAGCCGCAGGTGAAAGGCGATCTCGACGCGATCACCAAGCTGGTCGAACTGATCGAGACCGCCGAAAAGCCGGTCTTCTATACCGGCGGCGGCGTGATCAACTCGGGCCCCGCCGCGAGCCAGCTGATGCGCGAACTGGTCGATGCGACCGGCTTCCCGATCACCTCGACCCTGATGGGTCTGGGCGCCTATCCCGCCTCGGGCAAGAACTGGCTGGGGATGCTCGGGATGCATGGCCTCTACGAGGCCAATCTCGCGATGCATGGCTGCGACCTGATGATCAATCTCGGCGCGCGCTTCGACGACCGGATCACCGGCCGCGTGGCGGATTTCTCGCCGAAATCGACCAAGGTGCATGTCGATATCGACGCCTCCTCGATCAACAAGATCATTGCCGTCGACCTGCCGATCCTCGGCGATATCGGCCATGTGCTCGAAGACGTGCTCAAGGTCTGGAAATCGCGCGGGCGCAAGGTGAACAAGCCCGCGATAGAGAAGTGGTGGAAGAAGATCGACGAGTGGAAGAAGGTGAACTGCCTCGCCTACACCAACTCGGAAAAGACCATCAAACCGCAATATGCGCTGCAGCGTCTCGAAGAGCTGACCAAGGGCATGGATCGCTACATCACGACCGAGGTGGGCCAGCACCAGATGTGGGCCGCGCAGTTCCTCGGCTTCGAGGATCCGAACCGCTGGATGACCTCCGGGGGCTTGGGCACGATGGGCTATGGTTTCCCGGCCTCCATCGGCGTGCAGATCGCCCATCCCGAGAGCCTCGTGATCAACGTGGCGGGCGAGGCGAGTTGGCTGATGAACATGCAGGAGATGGGCACCGCGACCCAGTTCCGCGTGCCGGTGAAGCAGTTCATCCTCAACAACGAGCGTCTGGGCATGGTCCGCCAGTGGCAGGAGCTGCTGCATGGCGAACGCTACTCGCATAGCTGGTCGGAAAGCCTGCCCGATTTCGTCAAGCTCGCCGAGAGCTTCGGCTGGAAGGGGATGCGGGTCTCCGATCCCGCCGATCTCGACGATGCGATCATGGAGATGATCAAGCATGACGGCCCGGTGCTGTTCGACTGCCTCGTGGAGAAGCACGAGAACTGCTTCCCGATGATCCCGTCCGGCAAGCCGCATAACGAGATGCTGCTGGCGGCCGATGCCGATGTCTTCAAGGAAGGCGCCGCGCTGGTGTGAGCGACGCCGGGGGCGCTGCCCCCGGACCCCCGGGATATTTGGACCAAGCCGAAGATCGGGTCCGAACTAGGAAAAGGAGAGAGGCAATGGCCGCTCTGAAGATCAAGAAAGGCTCGTCGAGCCATTCCGCTTACGACCTGCGCGACAGCCACGACCAGATTGAGCGCAGCCATACGCTCGCCGTGATCGTCGACAACGAGGCGGGCGTTCTGGCCCGTGTGATCGGGCTCTTCTCGGGCCGCGGCTACAACATCGACAGCCTGACCGTCGCCGAGGTGGACCATAAGGGCCATCGCAGCCGGATCACCGTCGTCACCCGCGGCACCGAGAACGTGATCGACCAGATCAAGGCGCAGCTGGGCCGCATCGTGCCGGTCCATGAGGTGAAGGACCTGACCGTCGAGGGCTACCCGGTCGAGCGCGAACTGGCGCTGATCAAGGTCGCGGGCACCGGCGACAAGCGCATCGAAGCGCTGCGTCTGGCCGAGATCTTCCGCGCCAATGTGGTCGACTCGACGCTGGAGAGCTTCGTCTTCGAGATCACCGGCACGCCCGAGAAGATCGACGCTTTCGCCGATCTGATGCGCCCGCTGGGTCTGGCCGAAGTGGCCCGCACCGGGGTCGCCGCCCTCTCGCGCGGAGCCTGAGCCCGAGCGACATGGCCGAGCCGCATCCCGCCACCGGTCCTGCTCTGGGTGTTGTCATCGTCACCTATCGGTCTTCGGACGTGATCGCGGCCTGCCTCGCTTCGCTGCGGGCAGCGACCGGCGTGGCATTGCATGTGGTGGTGGTCGACAATGCCTCGCCCGATGACACGGTAGAGGTGATCCGCGCGGCGGTCCCCGATCTGATGGGGGCTGGGGAGGCGGGCCAGCAAGGCATCGCGCTGATCGAGGCCGGGGCCAATGGCGGGTTTGCTGCGGGCGTCAATCTGGGGCTGGCGCGGCTTGCAGCCCATCCCGCGCTGGAGCGGTTCTGGCTGCTCAACCCCGATTGCGTGGTGCCGCCCGAAACGCCCGGTCTGCTGGCGACCCACGATCCGGGGCCGGAAGGCGCTGCGATGATCGCGCATCGTGTGGTCTATGGCGATGATCCGGGCAGGATCCAGATCGACGGCGGGGTGATCGACCGGCGCACCGGGATCACCCATAACCTCAACCAGTTCGCGCCCGCCGACAGCCCTGCCCCCGATCCCGCGCAGATCGACTTCGTGACCGGGGCGAGCCTTGTGGCGACGCGCGCGCATCTGGAGCGCGCCGGGCCTCTGACGGAGGATTATTTCCTTTACTACGAAGAGGTCGACTGGGCGCTGCGCCGGGGAGATCTGCCGATTTCCTTCTGCCCGGACGCAGTCGTGCGCCACGTCGCGGGCACCGCGATCGGCTCGCAGCGGATGGGCTCGGTCGCCTCGCCGTTTTCCCAATATTTCAAGCATCGCGCACGGGCGATGTTCCTGCGCCGCCATTTCCCCGCCGGACTGATCGGCGGTGCGGCATGGTCGCTGGCGAAGGCCGCGCAACTGCGGGCCCAGGGGCATGGGGCGGAAGCCGCAGCCCTGCTGCGTGGGTTCTTCGGAATGGCACCGCCCGCAGGCGTTCTGGCGATGCTGAGCCCGGATGCCCGGGCGAAGATCGGGCGTTAACCCCGCCGCCGATGCGTCTGCGCAAACCGTGTGTAGCTGGTGCCCCGCGACTCAGGCCGTGCCGCGCCCTCGGGTTCACCGTCCCTCTCCTTCACCGCCTCTGTCAGCATCCACATGCCCGCGCCGAACAGGAAGAAAGTGAAGGCGTAGATCGACTCCCAGACATAGACGGTGCAGAGCGTGAAGGTCATGCCCGCGAAGGTGAACACCCAGGAGCGGCGGAAATTCTGCATCCGCGTGTCGCCGCTGAAATCGCGGAACATCACCTTGAACAGCCCCCAGACATAACCACTCGTGACCAGCAGGAAGCCGGGGATGCCATAGCGCACCGCCATCACCAGCCAGAAATTATCCATCGAGCCGGAATACATATACCACGGCCGCACCCAGTCATTCAGGCCGATGCCGAAGATCGGGTTGGCCCAGACGTTCTTCAGCCCCCAGTCAAAAATGATCGTGCGCCAATAGGCGGTATGGGCCGAGAAGGTCGCGTAGCTGAGAAACACCATGATCGGCGAGCGGTTCGACAGCAGATCGACCGTGACATAGGCGAAGGCGAAAAGCCCCGTCAGCAGCCACCAGCGCCATTCGATCCGCACGAAGGTGATGTACCAGCCGATCAGCCCCAGTTGCAGCAGCAGCGACAGAAGCGCCCCCGAGGAGAGCGCAAGAAAGCCGTTGAGCAGGATCAGCCCGCTCGCCACCACCCGCCAGCCGAGCGACTTGATCCCGTCGAAGGCCACGAAGGCGAAGGCGAAGACGACCGAACAATAGAGCCCGAAATGGATTGGATGCGCGAAGGGGCCTTGCACCCGCTCCAGCCCCAGTCGCGGGTCCTGAAAGTTGTAGGTGATCGTGCCCATTCCCGGCAGCTTGTCGATCAGCGTCGGGATCAGGGTCGTGCCGGTTTTCGTCTCGTAAAGCGAAAACGGCGTCAGGATCAGCACCGACCAGATTAGCACCTTGCCCAGCGCCGCGAAATCCTCGCGCGAGCGGATATAGGCGCGCCCGATCAGGTAGCCGCCCAGTACCTCCAGCCCGACAGAGCCCGCCTGCTGGACCACCCGGTCGGGGTTGTTCACCGCCAGCGCGACCGACAGCCACAGCGCATGGAACAGAAACAGCCAATCGACCGGCAGTATCCGCCCTGCCCGCCCGCTGAAGACCCGCGCGAAGGCGGGCAGGATGAAGACCATCAGCACGAGGCGGCTTCCGGTGATCGCAAGCGGGCCGAGGTTGAACTTGAAGGGCAGCAGGATCGACAGCACGAACAGCAAGACCGGCCACGGCAGTTTCGCCGTCGCGAGCGCGGCGGTGTCGGCGATACGATTTCGCCCGCCCGCGCGGCTTGTCGGGCGCGCACGTTGCGGAGTGGCACTGCCAATCGCCCCCGCTCCGATCATCGCATCGCCCCGCTCACCGCCGGGCTGCTCGCGGTCAGGTCCAGCGCCTCAAGCTCACCATGGAAGCTGCCCTTTCCGAAGGGATTGCCGAGCGCGAGGCCCCAATATTCCATCGGCTTGAGCCGTCCCGACACGGTGCCTTTGCCGATCACCTCCTCGCCCGAAAGCACCTCGAAAAGGCTGTCTTCCGAGGCGTAGCGGAAGGTGATGTCGTGCCACTTGCCGTCATAGATCGGGACGCGCTTGGTGCGCAGGAACAGCCGCTGCCCGCTCTCGGGCCAGAACTCGACCTCGAACGTGCCGCGCCCGGTCACCCGCACGATCAGCGACTGATGCAGCCGCAACAGCTCTCCGGCGGATTTGTAATCGCCCACCGCGCGCAGTTTCATATGCAGCGCGAAGCGATCCGCCCCGTAGAGCGGCGCGACCATCTCGCGCGGGATCACCACGGCGCCGCCGCCCAACCCGAATTCCAGTGCGCCGGGACTGAGCGGGATCGAGTCGAGCGCCTCGGGCTGCGCCCCGGCATGCGAGATCAGGCGCCCCAGATCGGGGTCATAGCTGAGGATACGGTCGTCGCGGACCATGACATAGCCGCTGCTCTGCGCGCTCCGCCCATCGGGCAGCGTCAGCGACAGCGTCACCTTGTGCCGCCCCGGCATACGAAAGCCCACCAGCACCTGCGCGCCGTCGAGGCTGGTCTGCCCGTCGATCCCCCAGCGATAGGCGACCTCGGCAGGATCCACCCCCTCGGGCAGCACACTCTCGCGCGCGTCGAATTGCAGCGTGGTGCCGCCGCCCTCGCTGCGCGCGAACCGCATGACCGGCTGGAAAGCATCCGGACCGCCGAGAATATCGAGCATCGGCGCGCCGATCCCGCTCCCGGCCAAGGCCCCACCCGGAAGATAGGCGTAATTCATCATCTCACGCGGGGCGCCCGTGCGCGCGGCGACGAAGAGCTGGTCGTAATAGCTCGCCCGCTGCGGCGTGGTGTCCTGAATCAATAGATTGTCGTGGAGTTTCCAGTCGGGCTGTCCCGCGGGGCCTGCAATCTCGCTCACCGCATTGCGGGCGATCTCGACGGCGCGGGCATCGCGCGCCACGCGGATCTGCGGGATCCAGAGAACCGGATCGCGTTTCTCGCCCTCGGAATAGACGTTATGGATCAGCGTGTTGTTGGCGATCTTCACGCCCTCCGCCTCGCCCACCGTGATTCCGTGCAGATGGGCGTTGACGATGACGTTCCCGCTGATCTCGACATTGCGGTAGAACATCTCCGCGCCCGCCTTGCCGCGATCGACCTGCTCGTTGCGCATCAGGATCGACTGGGTGAAGCCGCCCTCGCCGGAATTGAGCAGGTTGTTCGTGATCGCGATGTCGCGGCTGGGCCGTTCGGTGCCGGCGGTCCAGAACTGGATCATGTCGGCATGATCGCCCGAGGCGACGGCACGGCGAAAATCGTGAATGTGGTTGTTTGCGATCTCTGCGCGTTCGATCTGGGCGAAGTTCAGCCCGTCCATCCGCATGTCATGAATGTCGTTGGCGACCACTCTCAGATCGGTGCAATCGGTGAAGACCCCGCCGCGGTAAAAGCGACGAAACTCGGAGCGCTCGACCGTGATTCCGGTCGAGGCGCGCACCGCCAGCCCGAAGGCGGTGGGCAACGGCCCCTGCTCGATCAGATCCGGATCGGCGGGGGCGAGGTCTCCGTCGAACAGCGCATTGCGGATCGTCAGATCGCGCGTGGTGAAGACCTGAAACGGTCGGGTGTTGGATCGGTCGCCGTCAGAGTAACGGTAGTCGAAAGTCACCGCTTCGATCACGACATGGCTGACTTCCCGCAGGTTCATCTGCGCGATCACCGCCCGGTTGTCCGGATCGGCGGAGCGGAAGGTGATCGGCGCATCCTCGCGCCCCGTCAGCCCCCTCAGATCGAGCGCGTCATAGTCGCCCGGCGCGATCAGAACAGTGTCGCCCGGCTCCAGTTTCGCCCCGATCCGCGCCAGCGCACCGGTATCCGAGACCTGCCAGTCGCGCGCCAGTGCGGGCCACGCCCCGAACACGAGAAGACCGACGGCCAGAAGCCCACGCCGTCCGACGCGGGCTGCATGCCTCGTGGTGAATGCGATCTGCTCCATCGCTGCCTGCCTGTTCCGGGCCGCTTTTTGCGGCTCTGATATCTTGCCGTCACGCTAGCGTGAGGAAGATCGATGCGGCAAGCGCTTTAACCCAGATTAAACCTTGCACGTCGCCATTGTGGCCTTCGCGCCGCTAAAGCCGCCCAAAAACCGCCTGCCGCAGCATCCAGCCCATCCGCGCGAGCCGCAGTCTCGCGAGCGTCGCCACGGCGCGCCACCGCTCGGTCGCGCCACGCAGGTCGGGATGGCGCAGCACCTTCGGCAGATGGGCGAGGATCGAGACGGGCATCAAGAGCGCCTTTGCCCCCCAGCGCAGCCGCGCGGGCAGGCTTGAGCCGTTCACGCCGAAGCCTTCTTCGGTCAGGCGCCGCCATTTGCGCGACAGCGCCGTCCAATCCTGCCGCGACGGATGGCCCACGCGCAGCCCGTCGGCATAGACCAGCGAATAGCCCTTCGCGGTCGCCCGACGGCACCAGTCGAGGTCCTCCGACAGCCCCGCGATGAAGGGGCCGGTGGCCTCATAAACATCGCGCCGGGTCAGCAGGTTGCCGGTGCCGGAGAAGCCCTTTTCCTCGATATAGCGGCGAAAATCGAAGGCGAAGACGGTCTCGAACGCCTCTGCGCCGGAGCGTGGCGGCGCAGTCTCGTCGAACACGAAGACATGCCCGCCAACCAGATCGCCCTGCCCGGCCACGGCGAAAGCGGTCGCGATCCAGTCCGGGTCGGCCACGCAGTCGCTGTCGATGAAGAACAGCCGCGCCGCTGTCGTCTCCGCCACGCCACGATTGCGCGCCTCTGCCGCGCCCTTCTTGGCCTCGGTCACGATCCGCAGGTCAGGATAGGCGGCGCGGACGGGGGCCAGATCATCGGTCGAGCCATTGTCGACCACCAGCAGTTCGCACCGCGCATCCAGCTGCGGCGCAAGCGTCTCGAGGCAGCGCATGAGCCGCGTGACGTCGTTGAAATGCGGGATGATGATCGCGGCCTCGGCCATCACAGCGCCTCCATCAATTCAAGCAGCGCCGCGTCGTAAGCCGCAAGCCGCTCGATCCCGCGCGCCAGTGCCGCCTTCGCCTCTGCCGCAAGCCTGTCGCGATTGGCGAACCCTTGCTCCAGCGCTGCCATCACCGCATCCGCATCCGCTTTCGTCGCATCGACCGTGTGGTCATATCCCAGCGCGCCGAACAGCCCCGCGAATTTGCGGCTATAGGCGAGCGGCACCACCGCGACGCCCGCGGAAAACGCCGCGATACAGGCATGCATCCGCGCCCCGGTGAAGAAATCGAGCCCCGCGATATAGCTCTTCGCCTCGGACGGGCTTGCGAAGGCAGGTGCGCAGATCACGCCATGCTCGGCCGCCAACGTCTCACAGGCGCGCAGGTCATCCTCGATCACCATCGGGCCTTCGGGCACGATCACATGCGGGACCAGATGGACCTCCGCCCCCTGCCCCTTGAACCAGTCGATCGCGCGCGAAATCAGCGCGGGATAAACCAGCGCCATCCCGAAATCATTGCTCCCGTGATAGCCCCCCGCCATCAACAGCCCCGAGACGTTGATCCCGACGCGCACCGGCCAACCATCACGCGGCGCGGGCGAATCAAAAGGCAGCCGCAGCGCCAGATCGGAGGCCAGAACTGGCGCACCGCGATAGCCCAGATCGTCCAGCGCCGCGCGCGAGCGTTCGTCACGCACCGCCACCAAAGCCGAACGGTTGAGGCTCATCCGCGCCAGCCGCTTCGACCAGCCCTTGGTGAACGGCCCCACGGTCTGCGGCGCGACCACCAGAGGCGTGCCCGCGAGATGGGTGGCGAACTTCATCCAGAACATCTTCACCAGCCGCGAGGTGCCGTAGATATCGGCGAAACTGTCGCCGCCGCCAATATCTATCACCAGATCGGCCGCCTTAACTTCGGCCCACAACCCTTTGGGGGATTTCAGAAACGCGCCATCCACCTCGATCAACCGCAAGTCGTCGCCTGCCACATAAGGCGCGCGCCGGTCCTTCCAGTCGAGCACGGTGATCGCGATCTCGCGCCCCGCTTTGGCGGCAAGATCGCGCAGCAGGGCGATCTCCGACACGGTCAGCGCGCCGACACCCAGATTGTCCGAGCGCGTCGAGTGGAAGATCAGGCAGACGCGCAGCGTGCGGCTCATTTTCGGCCCCGCAACACGCGGCGCATCGTGCCTGCGAAATTGCGCAGGTTCCGCGTGACCGGGTTCTGCAGCGCGCAGGCGCGCAGGTTCATCCCCTCGTAGCGCGGGATCGGGCGAGCCATCAGTTTAAGCGCGGCGAGACGTGCGAAAAGGGCGCGGCGACGTTCGCGCTGGCCGGGCTGGATCGCGGCGAGGTCAGCTACATCGAACGGCGCGATCTCGACCGCCGCGGCCGCCTCGGCCTCCCTCAGGATTTCCGCGCCGAGCCGCGTGCGCGCCACGATCAGGCTACGCCCCGGCGCTTCCTCGAACAGCGGATAGCCCGCCTCGTCGGCCTCCCACGCATCGGCGCAGACCAGATCGGCGGCGACGCCGGTGCCATCGGCGCAAATCTTGCAGCGGTGCTGGATGTGGCGCGAGAGCACCCCGCCCCAGGCTGCGTGATAGCTCGTCTCGCGGGTGGAGCCATCATGCAGCGCGGCCACCGTCTTGCCCGGCCAGCCATTGCCGCGATAGCGCAGGCCCGCCAGCTGATCCTCGGGTGCGCCCATTTCCGCCAGCAACTCCCGCGCGCCCGCCGCGCTGGGAACGCCCGCGCAGAAGAAGGACAGGATCACCGGGAAACTCCGTGCAAGTTTCGGGTCGCGCGCGACCAGCGCCCGCAAAGCCACCGCATCGCACGGCTTGCCGATCACCGCGAAGCGCCGCCCATCCGCAATCAGCGAAGACAGGTCCGCCAGCGGGGCCGAAGGCGCATAGCGCGAGCCCGCCGCCCCCAGAACCTCGTCGCGCGTGGTGCTCAGCCGCATCCGGTTGCCAATCGGGTTCTCGGGATCGGGCTCGATCTGGGCGATGGCGTCAACGCGGCCCGATTGCAGCAGATGCAGCGCCAGCGCCGAGAGCGCCCCGCCCGAGGCCCCCGCATGGCGCAGGTCCGCGTCGGTGGCATGGCCCGTTTTCATCTCGGCGAAGCGCCCCCAGAGCGGCTCCTCTCCGGGCGCGACCCGCTGTGCGCTCTGGCCCAAGCCCGGGCAACACGCGGCAATCGCGGTCTCGGCACGGGCGCTGATCTCGGCGCTTTGTACCGGGCGCAGGAAGCCCCGCGCATCGGGCGCCATCGCGATCTCATCCGGCGCGACCCCGGCGCACAGCCCGCAACCCGCGCAGAGATCGCCCGCCGCGACATGGGCGAGCGCCTCGCTCGAAGGCGTCGAAATGGGGCTGTGGTGGGTCATGCTCGGCCGATCTGGTTCTTCAAGGAGTTGAACAGCAAAGCCGGGAATCTGGCAAGGCTTGGCTGGGTCGGTCGCCGCGCGTGACGTGGCCGTCAAGCCACAGCCGCCACAGCGCGCTTGACCCGACGGCCCCTCGGGCGGGATTATGGGCGCAAAACATGCGCGGGTGGCCAAACCCCGCGCCATATCGGACAGTACATGCTTCGCACCGCGATCCTCATCCTCAGCGGGAACGCCGCCACCTCGGCGCTGATGCTCGCGCGCAACCTCGCGATCGCGCGGCTGATCCCGGTCGCCGATTACGGCGTGGCCGCGACCTTCGCGATGGTGATGGCGGTGATCGAGATGGGCTCGACGCTGGGGCTGCAGCAGCAGATCGTGCAGTCGAAGCGCGGCGACGACCCCGCATTTCAGGCCGCACTGCAAGGCTTCCAACTGCTGCGCGGCGTGATCGCGGCGGCGGCGCTGTTCGTGCTGGCCGGACCGATCGCCGACTTCCTCGCGATCCCAGAGGCCGCACCGGCCTATCGCTGGCTCGCGCTGGTGCCGCTCCTGACGGCGGCGCAGCATTTCGACATCCACCGCGCCCAGCGCAGGGGCCAGTATCGCCCGATGCTGCTGACGGGCGCCTTGCCCGCGCTGGCCGCGCTGATCGCGATCTGGCCGCTCTCGCGGGTTTTCGACGACTGGCAGGTGGCGCTTTGGGCGATCCTGCTGCACGCGGCCCTCGGCGTTCTGGTCTCGCACCTGATGGCCGAGCGCCGCTACCGCCTGCGCCTCGACCGCGCCGAGATGCGCGCGAACCTGCGCTTCGGCGCGCCGCTTCTGGCAAATGCGGCGCTGATGTATCTGGTCTTTCAGGGCGACAAGATCATCGTCGGGCGACTGGCGGGGATGGAGGAACTGGCGATCTTCGCCATGGGCATGACGCTGACGCTGACGCCGTCGCTTGTTATCGCGCAGTCTGCCCGCAGCCTTTACTTGCCGCGCCTGTCCGCGCTCGCCGCCCAGGACCAGGTCGACGCGCATCGAGCAACCGTCCGCGCCGCGATTGAAACAGCGCTGCTCAACGGAACGATGCTCGTGGTCGTGGTCAGCCTGCTCGGGCCCAGCTTGATCGACATACTCCTTGGCGAGAAATTCAGCGCGCTCAAACCGTTACTTATTCTCTTCGCTCTTCTCTGCGCCATCAGAGCCTTCAAGTCCGGTCCGGCGATCGCGGCCCTGAGCCTGGGCGCGACAGGAAACGCTTTGTGGGGCAATCTCCCACGCGCCCTGTCCTTGCCGATCGTCTGGTGGGTCCTGCAAGGCACCGGATCACTGCAATACGTTCTCTGGATCGGGATCGGCGCAGAGCTCGCGGGCTACATCCTCACGCTTCTGCGCCTGTCTGCGGTCATGACACGCCCCCCTCTTGGGCGACAGCTCCTGATGACGGCGCTGGTTCTGAGCTGCTCGGCGCTGCTCACCCAGCTCAGCTCCACGATGAGCGTCAGCATATGCATTGGCGCGATTGGCCTCCTGCTGGTTCTGCAAGTCCATTCGATGCGCGAATTCCGGCACTATCTGAGCGCGAAGATATCGGGCGGGCCCGAAACTTCCAAAGGTTGAGAACTTGGCATAAGCTGGTGCGAAACGCCCCGGCAGAGGGCACTTGGGACACGAATGGCACGGCAGCTCCTCATACATATCGGCTATCACAAGACCGCGACCTCCTGGCTGCAGAGCCGTGTTTTCACGTCGGAAAACGGTTATGCCCAGCTTGCCAGCCACCAACAGGTCGACACCGAGATTCTTCGGCCGCATCCTTTGGTCTTCACCCCGGCCAGCGCGTCTGAACGGATCGCCGAAAGACTGGCCAGCTGCCCGTCCGACAGCGCGGCCGTAATCTCTTCGGAGATCCTCTCCGGGCATCCTTTCTACGGCGGGTATGAAAGCGTCGAGACCGCCCGGCGGCTCAAGCTCATCGCTCCTGACGCTTGTATCCTCATCACCATTCGCAATCAGCTGCGGCTTCTGCCCTCCCTTTACATGCAATATCTGCGGCGTGGCGGGACGTTGCGGCCAGCGACCTTCTTTGACGGGACCACGGAACCCGGCTATCGCGGCTTTGACCCCGTTCATTTCGACTACAACCTCCTCATCTCGCACTACCGCGAAACTTTCGGCGCGGAGAACGTCCACGTTGTGACGCAGGAAAGCCTGGCGAGCGCGCGCGATGAAACGCTTGCGGAACTGGCAGAGTTCGCGGGTAACAAACAGTGGAAACCGCTTGAACGCTACAGCGCGAAACCTGTCGCCGTAAGCTATCCCGAGGGCGCGGCTTTCCTTTTCCGGCGGATCAACTCCCTGCAGAAATCCACGCTCAATCCGGAGCCGGTCCTGAGCCTCGGGACAACGCCCTTCGGCCTCTACAGAGCGGTTGGCTATCTCGCGCGCAAAGCTCCGTTCCGGACATTCATCGGACGCGGAACACCGGTGCGCAGCCATGTGGAGACCCGGTTTGCGGGTCGTTTCGCCGAGGGAAATCGGGCGCTCGCGCGGATGTATCCGTCGCTCGACCTCACGGGCTACGACGGGATCGCCTGAACAACACTCACGAGACACACGGTTTCGTGGTAGGCTTCTTGTCAGGTCACAGGGGAGTCGGGGGCATTCATGCGTGGGTTCATCAAGCGTTTTCTTGTCGCGGCGCTCTCCTTCGCAACGCCTGCCCTCGCCGAGGAGATGCGCGAGGTTCCGGTCTATTTCGCGGCCGGAGCGGATAACGCGGTTCTGAGCGATCGCATCAAGGGCTATGACGGCGTGATCTACACGATCGGCGCCGAGGCCGGTCAGACGATCGATATCGCGCTGTCGACGAACCACACCGCTACGTATTTCAACCTCTACGGCCCCGGAACTGGGCCCGGAGATCAGGCGATCATGAACAGCCAGTTCACGCCCGAGATCAATCGCTATACCGGCACGCTGCCCAGCTCGGGGACCTACAAGATTTCGGTCTACATGATGCGCTCGGCGGCGCGGCGCGACGAGGTTGCGAATTTCGACATCCGGATCGGGATCACCGGGAAGACCGGCGCGATCGTGCAGGGCGATTATGCCGACGGGCTGCAGGGCGGGCCCGATTTCTGGCAGGTCCAGACCGGCGATATCAACGATCCGCTGAACCTGCGCGCGGGGCCCTCGACGGGGGCTACGATCATCGGGCGGTTCCCCGAGGGGGCCATCCTGCGCAACATGGGCTGCCGCATGTCCGAGGGCCAGCGCTGGTGCAACGTCGCGGCAACCGAAGGGTCTCTGACCGGCTGGGTTGCCGGGCGCTATCTGCGCGAAGGCTCCGCCCCGCCGCCACGCGTGGCCGAACCCGAGACGCGCGATCAGCAGGTCCAGTTCGCCCCCGGCACGAGCGGCGCAGTGCTGAGATCGACCCTCGCCCCCGGAGCTGCGATCAATTATCGGCTCGGTGCTCGGGAAAAGCAGTTCCTGACGGCGCAACTCCAGACAGACTCGCCCGCCGTGCATTTCAACATCTCTACCCCCGATGGCGCGCTTCTCTACGAGAGCCGCGGCGGCAGGCGCGACTATCGCGGCCAGCTCTGGCTGAGCGGCGAGAACCGGATCACGGTCTACAATATCGGTGACGCCCCGGCCCCCTTCACGATGATCGTCGGGATCGAGTGAGTGGGCGCCAGCTGGGTCGCCACCCGACCGTGAGCAGGTTTACTCGGAAACCTTTTTCACGAATTGCGACTTCAGCCCCATCTGACCGATGCCGGGCACCTTGCAGTCGATGTCGTGATCGCCGTCCACGAGACGAATGCCACGCACCTTGGTGCCGACCTTCACGACCGAGGAAGAGCCCTTCACCTTGAGGTCCTTGATCACGGTGACCGTGTCGCCGTCGTTCAGCACGTTGCCGACCGCGTCGCGCACCTCGGCGGGCGCATCCGAGTCACCCGAGGCCGACCATTCATGGCCGCATTCGGGACAGATCAGGAGGGCGTCCATCTCGTAGGTGAAGGACGAGTTGCATTCGGGGCACGGGGGCAAGGTATCGCTCATGGGTCATGCCCTTAGTCTCACGCGCCTGTTATCGCCAGAAAAATCGTTCACCTGCGACAAAAAGCGAGAACGGACCGGTGCGGCCCCAGCCCGCTCAGGCGGGATCGGGCAGGCCGTGAACCTCGCCCGAACGTAGCACCTCGGGCGCATAGGCCTTGCGGGCGAACACCTCGCGGACATCCTCGACGAAGCTCTCCAGCGGGTCCATCGGATAGTCCGGATCGAAGCTCGACTGATCCCAGCGTTCGCAGAATTGCTCGCAGCTTTTGTAGCAGGGGTGATCCTTGAACTTCTGGCGCTCTTCCGGGTCCCAGCCGTAGTGATGGCCGTAATAGGCGATCTGGAAGATGCCGTGATGTTCGACCACCCACGAGACCTCCTCGCGGACATAGGGGCGCAGGATTTCGGCGGCCATCCGGTCGTGGTTCTGCGGGGCGAGCCGGTCGCCGATATCGTGCAGCAGCGCCGCCACGACCCAGTCGAGATCCGCCCCGTCGCGCCGCGCCCGCGTCGCCGCCTGCAGCCCGTGTTCGAGCCGCGTGATCTGGTAACCCGACAGCGTTTCCTCCGCCTGCGCGGCCAATTCGCGCAACAGCCGGTCCGCCGTGCCTGCAAGGAAGGGCTTTTCCAGCTCTTCGAGCAGTTCGTAATCCTCGCGGGTGCCGTCTTTCATCTGGGTGAAGGAGACTGTCGGTCCGGATGCGGTCATCTGCGGCCCTCCGATTTCGGGTTTCGATCCTCGGCCCCCTCGGGCCCCTGCGCATATCGTGACGCGCGGGGGCGCAAATGACCAGAGCCCGTCCCGGCCCTGTCCTCGAGAAATAATGCGGCCCTCTCCGGGGGGTTGGAGAGGGCCAGTTTCGCCGATCAGGCTCATTCGTTGACCGCCCGAGCTTATCGTCGTTTTGCCTGGGCCTTCTCAGCGTCTGGGGCGAGCGCACCCGCCCCGGATCTCGTATCACCCGAGATTATTTCTCGAGCTGTCGTCAGGGTTCGAAGCGACGATCCGCCGTCCGTTCACTCTGCGGACGTGGTATCCTTCGTGCTCTCCACGTTCGACTTGTTCTGCAAGCCGCCCGCGAGTTATTTCCCCTTGCCCCGGAACGTTAAAACGCGTGTTCAATCCGGTGCTTGTCTCTCGGGTTACGGTAATCTTCTTACGTGCCATCTTAATCTCCTTGGCAGCTTATCCACACCTATCCACAGCGACGTGAAAACATGTGGACTTTTGGAAGCACGCTATTGATCCCTTCACCCGGTTCGTGGTCTTTCATCGTTATCGACCCTGTCGGGCCGAGTTTTGGTCCTTCCGCAGCGTGCTAAGCTCTTGCGGAATGGCCCGAGGGGGAAAGTTGGCGCTTTCCTCCTCGACCCTCAATCTCAGTGCAGCGCCATCTCGCGCGCGGTCATCAGGGTGACGGTGGTCGCACCGCCGCCCATGCGGATATCGGTCACGTCGAGCGCGTGGTGATCGAGGTCGCCGCCGAGGCAGGCGATCTCGATGCCGGTGAAGGTCGCGTCGATCAGCGAAGTCAGTTCCTCGCCCACCAGCTCGGCCTCGATGCCACCGGGAATCCGGCGCGTGGCTTTCGGGGTCACCTTCTTATTGCCGACGATCAGGTCCAATTTCCGCTCCTTTTGCCGCCTTTGGCGGTCGTTCTGTCCCTCGGGCCCGCCATGCGAGAGAGGCCCCCAGTCTTCACGTCCCAGTCCCCGCCACGCGGTTCGCGTGTGGTCGTCGTCGGGGCCCCGGCCGCCAGACCGAGACCCCTGTCCCTCAAGAGCAACCGCTGGTCGCCCCGCAGGTGTTGCACTTCATGCAGGTGCCGTTGCGCACCAGCGTGTAGTTGCCGCAATCGCCGCAGGCCTCACCCTCGTAGCCCTGCATCTTCGCCTTGGCGCGCGCATCCATCTGGACACCGCCAGAGGAGACCGCCGTGGAGCTGGACGCACGGGCCTGCGCGCTTTGCGCGGGCATCTGCGAGGTCACGACGTCCACGCCGCCCTGCAGCACCATCAGCTCTTGCGGCAGGCGCTTGCGCAGGTAGCCGGTCGAGGAAATCTGGCGCAGCACTTCGAGCGACTTCGAGGCGTTCTCCGAGATCGGCTCGACATTGCCATCGGCGCGCTTGCCCTCGTTCTCGCCGCCGCCCAGATCGTCGAAGCTGGTGCCCTCGGGCTTGATATGCGCGAGGTCGGTGCGGTCGAGATAGGACACGGCCAGTTCGCGGAACACGTAGTCGAGGATCGAGGTCGCGTTCTTGATCGAGTCGTTGCCCTGAACCATGCCGGCGGGTTCGAACTTGGTGAAGGTGAAGGCGTCCACGAACTCCTCCAGCGGCACGCCATATTGCAGGCCGACCGACACGGCGATCGCGAAGTTGTTCATCATCGCCCGGAAGCCAGCGCCTTCCTTGTGCATGTCGATGAAGATCTCGCCCAGCGTGCCGTCGTGATATTCGCCGGTGCGCAGATAGACCTTGTGGCCGCCCACGACCGCCTTCTGGGTGTAGCCCTTGCGGCGCTCGGGGAGCTTCTCGCGGTGGCTGCGCACGATTTCCTTGACCAGCACCTTCTCGACGATCTTCTCGGCGAGCACGGCGGCCTTTTCCTGGGTCGAACCGGTGGCGAGGATTTCCTCGGCCTCCTCGTCATCCTCGACCAGCGCGGCGGCCAGCGGCTGCGACAGTTTCGATCCGTCACGGTAGAGCGCGTTGGCCTTGATGCCGAGCGACCAGCTGAGCTCGTAAGCCGCTTTCACGTCTTCGATCGAGGCGTGGTTCGCCATGTTGATCGTCTTCGAGATCGCCCCCGAGATGAAGCTCTGCGCGGCGGCCATCATGTAGATGTGGCTGTCGACGCTGAGGTAACGCTTGCCCTTCTTGCCGCAGGGGTTGGCGCAGTCGAACACGCTCAGGTGCTCGTCCTTCAGGTGCGGCGCGCCTTCCAGCGTCATCGTCCCGCAGACATGGTCGTTGGCGGCGTCGATCTGCTTCTTAGTGAAGCCGAGATGACGCAGCATGTCGAAGGTCGGATCGTTCAGCTTCTCGGCCGGGATGCCCAGCGTCTGGGTGCAGAACTCCTCGCCCAGCGTCCACTGGTTGAAGACGAAGCGGATATCGAAGGCAGTCGGCAGCGCGGCCTCGACCTTCTCGATCTCGCGCGGGCCGAAGCCGTGGCCGATCAGCGCCGTGGTGTTGATGTCGGGGCAGTTGCCGAGGCTGGCGTGACCCACCGCATAGGCGATGATCTCTTCGATCTGCGCCGAGCCGTAGCCCAGCGTCTCGAGCGCGCCCGGCACCGAGCGGTTGATGATCTTGAAGTAGCCGCCGCCTGCGAGTTTCTTGAACTTCACCAGCGCGAAATCCGGCTCGATCCCGGTGGTGTCGCAATCCATCACGAGACCGATCGTCCCGGTCGGCGCGATCACCGACACCTGCGCGTTGCGGTAGCCGTGCTTCTCGCCCAGGGCCAGCGCCTCGTCCCAGGCTTGGGTGGCGAGCGCGATCAGATCCTGATCGGGGCAGCCCTTGTGGTCGAGCGCGACCGGCTTGGTCTCGAGCGCCTCGTAGCCCTCGGTCTTGCCGTAGGCCGCGTTGCGGTGGTTGCGGATGACGCGCAGCATGTGACGCGCGTTCTTCTCGTAGCCCGGGAAGGCACCCAATTCGCCCGCCATCTCTGCCGAAGTGGCGTAGGAGACACCGGTCATCACGGCGGTCAGCGCGCCACAGAGCGCCCGGCCTTCCTTGGAGTCGTAGCCCAGACCCATGTTCATCAGCAGACCGCCGATATTGGCATAGCCGAGGCCCAGCGTGCGGAAGTCAAAGCTACGCTGCGCGATCTCCTTCGAGGGGAACTGCGCCATCAGCACCGAGATTTCCAGCGTCACGGTCCACAGGCGGGTGGCGTGCATGTAGCTTTCCGCGTCGAACTTGGCGTCCTTGTAGAAGGTCAGCAGGTTCATCGACGCGAGGTTGCAGGCCGTGTCATCGAGGAACATGTATTCCGAGCACGGGTTCGAGCCGCGGATCGCACCATCTTCGGGGCAGGTATGCCATTCGTTGACGGTGTCGTGGAACTGGATGCCGGGATCGGCGCAGGCCCATGCGGCGTGGCCGACCTGCTCCCATAGATCGCGCGCCTTCACGGTCTTGGCGACCTTGCCATCGGTGCGGCGGATCAGTTCCCAATCGGCATCGTCCTTGACGGCCTTGAGGAAGGCGTTGGTGACGCGCACCGAGTTGTTCGAGTTCTGGCCCGAAACCGAGACATAGGCTTCCGAGTCCCAATCGGTGTCGTAGGTCGGGAATTCGATGCTGGCATAACCCTGACGGGCATATTGCAGCACGCGGTTGATATAGGTCTCCGGGATCATCACGCGCTTGGCGGATTTGATCGCGTCTTTCAGCGCCTCGTTCTGGCTGGGATCGACCGAGGTCTCCGTCGAGCCGTCGAATTCGCGGATTGCGGTGAAGATGCCGTTGAGCTCGCGCTCATGCAGCTTGGAGCCCGCGACCAGCGAGGCCACTTTCTGCTCTTCGATGACCTTCCAGTTGACGAATTCTTCGATATCGGGGTGATCCATGTCGCAGATCACCATCTTCGCCGCGCGGCGCGTGGTGCCGCCCGACTTGATCGCACCCGCTGCGCGGTCGCCGATCTTGAGGAAGCCCATCAGACCCGAGGATTTGCCGCCGCCCGACAGGCTCTCGCCTTCGGCGCGCAGGCTCGAGAAGTTGGTGCCGGTGCCCGAACCGTATTTGAACAGGCGCGCTTCACGGACCCAGAGGTCCATGATCCCGCCCTCTTTCACCAGATCGTCCGAGACCGACTGGATGAAGCAGGCATGGGGCTGCGGATGCTCGTAGGCCGAGGTCGAGGAGGTCAGCTTGCCCGACTTGTGATCGACATAGAAGTGACCCTGACCGGGGCCGTCGATGCCGTAGGCCCAATGCAGGCCGGTGTTGAACCATTGCGGCGAGTTCGGCGCGGCCATCTGTTCGGCCAGCATGAAGCGCATCTCGTCATAGTAAGCCTGCGCATCTGCTTCCGTGGAGAAGTAGCCACCCTTCCAGCCCCAATAGCACCAGGCACCGGCAAGACGGTCGAACACTTGCTTGGCCGAGTTTTCACCGGTGTAGCGCGCCTCTTCGGGGAGTTGGGCAAGCGCCTCTTCATCGGGAACCGAGCGCCACAGAAATTCCGGCACGCCCTTCTCTTTGACCTTCTTCAGCGCCGCCGGAACGCCGGCCTTGCGGAAGTATTTCTGTGCGAGCACATCGGACGCCACCTGGCTCCAGCGGCCGGGCACTTCGACCGACTCGTTGCGGAACACCACTTTCCCGTCGGGGTTGCGAATCTCAGACGTGGTCGTCGTGAATTCCAGCGCGCCGTAAGCGCCGGTTTCGTCGGTGGTGAACTTCCGTTCGATCTTCATTGCCCTGTCCCCGTTTGCAGTCAGTCCAATCCGGTGCCGGTGGGAGCCGCAGGAGACAAAGAAGCCCGGGCCTCGCAGTCGACACCGCGAGGGCTGCGCGCCCCGGATTCGGGGGTGCAATGTCCGAAATCTGTCCCTTGGCCCCAGGCTCCACTACATCTGGTGGGTTAGCCTCCGACATCACACAACCTGCCGTAGGCGCACCGAGCCGTCAACGAAACTTTCACCTAGAGTCAGTCCATTTTTCAGTTGACCGGCCCCTAGGGAAGCGCGCTGCACGATTCCTCCACATTTGGTTAACGCATGGGCGCTGCATTGCGGCACCAATAAGGGCCAAATTTCATTGAAGATTCGGGGGCGTTAGCCGCTCATCTGGCAATTTCAATCCACAGAACGCAATATCTTGTGGATAGCCTCGCCGGGTTTGCGCAAAAAATGTGCAAAGGCGCGGAGCGTGTCGCTAGTGTCACAATCAAGCCCTGCCACTAGATATAGCGGGCCCGATTCCGGCGATTTCGAGGGGATGGTCGGGGCGGCGAGATTCGAACTCACGACCTTCTGTACCCAAAACAGACGCGCTACCAGGCTGCGCTACGCCCCGACGCCCTCTCCTTACAAAGAGGTTCGGCCCAAGGAAAGGGTCATTCGCAGGGAAATGCGGCCTGCGCCGGGTCAACGCTAGGATGCGCCAGTTGCGCCCCCGGTTCGATGCCGTAGCGCGCCGCCATCCCGGCATTGATCTCGAGCACGTAGCGCACCGGTGCGCCGGAGGGAATCGGGGTGTCATCATTGGGCGTCGTATTGGCCGCGACCTTCACGACTTCGCCCGTCGGATCGATGAACACCATGTCGAGCGGCAGCGGCGTGTCATGCATCCAGAAAGCGACCTCCCGCGCATGCTCGTAGATGAAGAGCATCCCTGCCCCTTCGTCCATCTCGCGCCGCCCCATCAGGCCCTGCGCGCGCTCGGCGCTGCTATCGGCAATCTCGACGGTGAAGCTGACCGGTTGGTTCGCGGTGCGCAGAATAGCGAGGTCATCGCGGCACTGCGCCCCTTCCGCCGCGGCGAGGCCCGGCGTCACGGCAAGGAAAAGCGCGGCGCTCAGCGCCCGGATTTCAAACCGGCATCCCATGCGAGCACCTGTGCCGCCATCCGGCCGCGCTTGCCTTCGATCACGCGCAGGCACACCGCTTCGCCGGGGGTCAGATCGGCAAAACCCGACCGGCGCAGAACTTCCATATGGATGAAGATGTCCTCGTCATTCTCGAAGACATTGGCAAAGCCGAAGCCCTTGGACTTTTCGAACCACTTCACCCGTGCAGGCTCAAGCGGCAGCGCTGCGATGTCGTCAAACGTGTTGTCGCCCAGATCCTCGATCGGCGCGACGGGCTCGCCTTCCGGAGGAAGAATCTCCAAAACCTCGACCGCCTGCGCACCGCGCGGGGTCAGCTGCATCTGGACGCGAATCCGCGCGTGGTCGGCAATCGAGCCCTGACCGAAATTGCGCAGAACATTCGCATGAAGAAGGACGTCCGGCCCTCCTTCGCCATCGACGATGAAGCCGAACCCTTTGACAGGGTCGAACCATTTGACGGTGCCGGTCACTTCACGAAGCTCAGCCTCGGTCTCCCCCAGCATATTCCATCCCGTTTGCATTCGCGGGCTTTCCTGTTCGCATTTCCTCCGCACGTCCTTCTGGAAATGCGGTGTTTAGGGGACACTTCAAGAGATTGCTCAAAGTTTCAAGACCCTATGCAATTCACGAAGCGCGAGTTTCAGGGGTTCAGGCGGGTCACAACCCACTGATCGGCAAGGGTTTGCCGGCTCCAGCGGAAGCGATCATGAAGGCGAAAAGAACCGTCTGCCCAGAATTCCAACTCCAACGGCTTGATTCTGAACCCTCCCCAAAACGGCGGCCGATCGGGATTCGCGCCCTGCGCCGCGGTCACCTTCGCGACCTCCGCCATCAAGGCGCTGCGCGAACTCAGCGGCTCACTTTGCCGTGAGGCCCAGGCGCCGAGACGCGATTTCAGCGAGCGCGACTTGTAGTAGGCGTCGGCCTGCGGCCCCTCTTCGCGCTCAACCATACCGCGAACCCGAATCTGGCGGCGCAGCGATTTCCAATGCATCACGAAGGCGGCCTTTCCGGCGCTTTCGATCTCCTGCGCCTTCACCGATCCGTAGTTGGTGTAGAAGACGAAAGCCCCGCCGGAGGGCATGTCGCGCCCCTCGATTTCCTTGAGAAGAACCATGCGCGCATTGGGCAACCCGTCTGGATCGACCGTCGCCAGGGCAATCGCGTTGGGATCGTTGATCTCGGTGTCCGCGGCCTCATCCAGCCATGTCTGCGCGATGGCAAAGGGATCGTCGCCTGCGAAAATTCCGGTTCTGTCACTCATACTCGCCTCCAGTCTCGCCGCCGCTTCGCATATCAGGCGCAACGCCCCGATCTGCAACACGATCCACACGATCATGCTTGACCGTAGGTCAGTAGCCTTGATGCGTCTCCACCTTTCGCCTAAAGCAATCGGACTTACCAGAGCGAAGCGGGGGAAAACCTGACATGTCAAACAACCTGATGGCAGGCAAGCGCGGGCTGATTATGGGCCTTGCGAATGACAAATCCATCGCCTGGGGCATCGCCAAAGCCCTCGCGGATGCCGGTGCGGAGCTGGCCTTCTCGTTCCAGGGCGAGGCGCTCAAGAAGCGCGTGGGACCGCTGGCCGAACAGCTCGGCTCCGATATCCTCGTGGAATGCGACGTCGCCAGCGGCGACTCGATCCAGACGCTCTTCGAGACGCTGCGCACCCATTGGGACAGCATCGATTTCGTCGTCCATGCGATCGGCTTCTCCGACAAATCGGAGCTGCGCGGGCGCTATGTCGACACGTCGCGCGACAATTTCAAATCCACGATGGACATCTCGGTCTATTCCTTCACCGGCGTGTGCAAGGAAGCGGCTGCGATGATGAACGAGGGCGGCTCGCTGCTCACGCTCACCTATTACGGTGCCGAGCAGGTCATGCCGCATTACAACGTGATGGGCGTGGCGAAAGCGGCGCTGGAAGCCAGCGTGATGTATATCGCCGAGGATCTCGGCAAGGACGGCATCCGCTGCAACGCGATCTCCGCCGGCCCGATCAAGACGCTCGCGGCTTCGGGCATCGGCGATTTCCGCTACATCATGAAGTGGAACGAACTGAACTCGCCGCTGCGCCGCAACGTGACTCAGGAAGAAGTCGGCAAGGCCGCGCTCTACCTGCTCTCCGATCTCGGTTCCGGCACCACCGGCGAGACGCTGCATGTCGACGCTGGCTATCACGTGGTGGGCATGAAAGCGGTCGACGCGCCCGATATCGACGTGGTCACCAAGCGGAAGGAATGAGATGACCCTCGCGGCCCTCACCGCGATCTATTTCGTGCATCTGGCCGCGGCGATGTCGCCGGGGCCAGCTGTGCTTCTGGCTGCGCGCACGGGTCTGCGCGAAGGCTTCGGTCGCGGCATCTGGCTCGCGCTCGGCATCGGCTTGGGCGCGGTGATCTGGGCGGCGGCGGCGCTGTTCGGCCTCGCCCTCGTCTTCAAGGTCGCCCCTGCCCTGCTGACCACGCTGAAAATCGCGGGCGCGGCCTATCTGCTCTGGCTCGCCTATAAGATGTGGCGCCATGCGGGCGACCCGATGGAGGATGAGATCCCCGACCTGCCCCGCACCCGCTCCATCCCGCGGCTGATCTGGCTCGGCATCTCGACCCAGCTCGCCAACCCCAAACCCGCCGTGTTCTTCGGCACCGTCTTCCTGACCTTCATCCCGCCGTCGGCCCCCGCCTGGGCCTATGTCGCGATCCTCGGCATCGTGATGTTCAACGATGCGGGATGGAACGTCATCGTCGCGCGGATCTTCTCGCTCGAGAAGACGCGCGCGGCCTATCTGAACCTGAAAACCGTGATCGAGCGCTGCTTTGGCGGCCTGCTGGCGCTGCTCGGTCTGAAACTCGCTCTGAGCTGAGGAGACCCCCGATGTCCGATCGTCTGCCGCATGAAAAAGGCTTCCACGTCAGCTGGGACCAGATCCACCGCGATGCCCGCGCGCTGGCATGGCGCCTCGACGGCAAGGGCCCGGGCGACGGCAGCTGGCGCGCGGTGGTGGGCATCACCCGTGGCGGTCTGGTGCCGGCGGCGATCGTCGCGCGCGAGTTGGACATCCGCACGGTCGATACGATCTCGGTCAAAAGCTACAACCATCAGGAACAGCGCGAAGCGCAGGTCATCAAGCCGACGCAAGAGAGCCTGATGGAAAACGGCGGCGAAGGCGTGCTGATCGTCGATGACCTCGTCGATACCGGCAACACGCTGAAGCTGGTGCGCGACCTCTTCCCGAAGGCGCAATTCGCCACCGTCTACGCCAAGCCGATGGGCGCGCCGCTGGTCGACACCTTCATCACCGAGGTCAGCCAGGACACCTGGATCTTCTTCCCCTGGGACATGGCGCTGCAATATGTGCAGCCGTATCGCGGCACGGACTGATCGGTGAAATTCGGCGCCCCTGGAACCCCTCTGGGGCGGTTCCTGCACTGGCTTTTTGAAGCGAGTCTGATCCTCAAGGCTCTGTTCGAGACGGCCGAGACCCTGTCGGGTCTCGCACTTCTCGGCATGCCGAAAAACGCGCTCTTCGATGCGGCGCATTGGATAACCGCGCGCGAGCTGCGCGAAGACCCCAATGACCGCATCGCCAACGCGCTCTTGAGCGCGGCGCATCACTTCTCGATCCAGACGCAGGATTTCTATGGCTTCTACTTCACCAGCCACGGGCTGTTGAAACTGGTCGTGGTGATACTGCTGATCCGCGGGCTGATCTGGGCCTATCCGCTGGCGATCGTGATGATGTCGGGCTTCGTGGCCTACCAGATGTATCTCTACAGCCTGAACCACGGCGCCGGGATGCTGGCGCTGACCGCGCTGGACCTTCTGGTGATCGCGCTGACGATCCGCGAATGGTCGGTGCGCCACAGCTTTGCCTGGCGCAAACCCCGCGAGGGACACAGCTAGGGGGGCGCTGCCCCCCTGCCCCCCGGGATATTTGTGCCAAGAGGAAGCGCAACCCCCTTCTTCTCGATCCAAATATCCCCGCCGGAGGCTCCCGCCTCTTGCCAAGCGCGCGGCGCTCTGCTGATCTCGCGCCGATCAGCCAAGAGGACCTTCATGCCCCATCCGCTCAACCCCGCGCTTGCCGCCACCTTCCCGCCCCCGGTCATGGAGGCGCGGCGCTGGCTCGACGGGGTCGAGTTCACCGCCGATCGCCCGCTGATCAACGTCTCTCAGGCAGCCCCTGTCGATCCGCCGCCCGAGGCGCTGCGCCAAGCCATCGCCGAGGCCGCGCTGAACGATCCGCAGGCGCATCTCTACGGCCCCGTTCTGGGCCTGCCCGAGCTTCGTGCAGAACTCGCGCATCAATGGGGCCTCGCCTATGGCGGCGAGATCGCCGCGCGTCAGGTCGCGATCACCCAAGGCTGCAATCAGGCGTTCTGCGCGACGCTCGCCACGCTCGCGGGTCCCGGCGACGAGGTGATCCTGCCGACGCCGTGGTATTTCAATCACAAGATGTGGCTCGACATGGCGGGCGTGCAGACGGTGCCGCTGGCGCCCGGCGCGGGGCTTCTGCCCGACCCGGAGGAGGCCGCCGCGAAGATCACCGACAAGACCCGCGCGATCGTGCTGGTCTCGCCCAACAATCCGGGCGGGGCGGAATATCCGGCCGAACTGCTGCGCGCCTTCGCCGATCTGGCCAAGCGTCACAAGCTCGCGCTGATCGTGGACGAGACCTATCGCGATTTCGACTCGCGCAGCGGCGCTCCGCATGACCTGTTCTCCGATCCCGACTGGACGGACTATTTCATCCATCTCTATTCCTTCTCGAAAGCCTATCGCCTGACGGGCCACCGCGTCGGCGCCATCGTCGCGGGCGAGGCGCGCCTCGCCGAGGTCGAGAAATTCCTCGACACGGTGGCGATCTGCCCCTCGCAGCTGGGCCAGATGGCGGCGCTTTGGGGCATGCTGCACCTGTCGCAATGGGTCGCGGGCGAACGCGCGGAGATTCTGCGCCGGCGCGCGGCGATGGAGGCTGCCTTCGCCGATCTGGACGGCTGGAAGATGCTGGGCTGCGGGGCGTATTTCGCCTATGTCACCCATCCCGATCCCCGCCCCTCTCCTGATTTCGCGCAGGCGCTGGTGCGCGAGGCGGGCGTGCTGATGCTGCCCGGTACGATGTTCATGCCGCAGGGTGCAAACGGCGCCGCGCAGCAGATGCGGATCGCATTCGCCAATGTCGATACGGACGGGATCGCCACGCTGCGCGACCGGCTGGCGGGCCTCGCGCGCGGCTAGCCTTGCAGGCCAGTAATCAAAGCCCTAAACAGCGCCCAACAAACAATGCCCGAGGAGGAACCCCGATGAAGATGCGCAGCCACGGCAAGAGTGTCGTCGTCTGGATCTTGCTGGCCATGCTGATCCTTGGTCTCGGCGGTTTCGGGCTACGCAATTTCTCCGGTTCGGCCAAAGCGGTCGGCGCGGTCGGCGACACCAAGATCACCGTCGACGATTACGCCCGCGCGTTGCGTCAGGAAATGCAGCAGCGCAGCCAGCAGCTTGGCCAGCCGGTCACGATGGCGCAGATGCGGTCCTCCGGCGTCGACCAGCAGGTGCTGGGCAAGCTGATCGGTCAGGCCGCGATCGGCGAAGGCGCGCGGCGTCTGGGCGTGTCGGTCGGCGACAAGCAACTGCAGGAGCAGATCTACAAGGTTCAGGCCTTCCAGAACGCCTCGGGCAAGTTCGACCGCGAGACCTATAAGTTCGCGCTGCGCCAGCAGGGCTATACCGAGCCGCAATTCGAGGCTCAGCTGCGCGACGATCTCTCGCGCTCGATCATTCAGGGCGCCGTTGCAGGGGGCGTGGATGCGCCCAAGCCCGTGGTCGACGCCTATACCAACTATGTCAGCGAGAAGCGCGGCTTCACCTGGGCCGAGGTGAGCGAGAGCGATCTGAGCAAGGCGATTCCCGACCCGACCGACGATCAGCTTCAGACCTATTACAACGACCATATCGATCAGTTCACCGCACCCCAGACGCGCGACATCACCTATGCGTGGCTGACGCCGGACATGCTGGCCGACAAGGTCAAGATCGACGACGCCACGCTGAAGGCTGAATACGAGCGTCGCGCCGACGAGTTCAAGCAGCCCGAGAAACGCCTCGTGGAGCGTCTCGTCTACTCCGACATGGACGCAGCCAAGGCCGCGAAAGCCAAGCTGGATGGCGGCGCAACCTTCGCCGATCTCGCCAAGGATCGCGGCCTGTCGCTCGACGATGCCGATCTGGGCGACGTGACGCGCGACGATCTTGGCAAGGCTGCCGATCCGGTCTTCTCGGCCGAGAACAACACCGTCGTCGGCCCGGTCGAGACCGATCTGGGCCCGGCCCTGTTCAAGGTGAACGGCATCATCGATGCGCAGGAAACCTCCTTTGCCGAAGCGCGCGACGAACTCGCGGGCGATGCCGAAGCCGAGAAGGCGCGCAACGAGATCGGCAAGATGAGCGAAGATCTGCAGGACCGTCTGGCAGGCGGCGCGACGCTCGAGGAAATGGCCAAGGAAACCGATATGGAGCTTGGCCAGATCGACTACACCGCCGACAGCACCGACGGCATCGCGGGCTATGACGAGTTCCGCAAAGCGGCCGACGAGGCCACGACCGACGCCTATCCCGATCTGCAGACGCTCTCGGATGGCGGTGTCTTCGCGCTGCGCCTCAACAAGATCGTGCCGCCCCAGCCCAAGCCCTTCGCCGATGTGAAGGACGAGGTCGCAGCGGCCTGGCGCGCCGATCAGGTGGTACAGGCCGAAGAGGACCGCGCCAAGGAGATCGTCTCGGCGGTCGAGGGCGGCAAATCGCTGGGCGAGACCGGCGTGCTGACCACCAAGGTCGCGAGCATCGGTCGGGGCGGCTATTCCGACGAACTGCCGCCGCCGGTGATCTCCAAGGTCTTCAAGACCGAGCCGGGCAAGCCCGCGCAGATCACCGCCAACGGCAAGGTCTATGTCTTCGTCACCGACAAGGTCATTCCGGCGGATATGGAAGATGCCGACACCAAGCTGATCTCGGGGCAGATCGGCACCCAGCTGTCGAACTCGCTGGCCAATGACCTGCTCAATTTCTACGCGACCGCCGTAGAGTCGGAGGCCGGGCTCGATCTCGACAACCAGACCGTGACCGCCGTGCAGTCGCAGATGCAGTAAGGAGGCCCACCGTGGTCGCTCTCTCCCCCTCTTTCGAGGCGTTCGAGGAACGCTGGGCCAAGGGTGAAAACCAGCTGGTCTACGCGCGGCTCGCGGCCGATCTGGACACGCCCGTCTCGCTGATGCTCAAGCTCGCCGAGGCGCAGCCCAATTCCTTCATGCTGGAATCGGTGACCGGCGGCGAGGTGCGCGGGCGCTACTCGATCGTCGGCATGAAGCCGGATGTGATCTGGGAATGCCGGGGCGAGCAGGCGCGGATCAACCGCTCGGCGCGCTTCGACGAGGCGTGGGAATACCTGCCCGGCCACCCGTTCGACAGCCTGCGCGCCTTGATCGCGGAGAGCCGCATCGAGATGCCCGACGATCTGCCCGCGGCGGCGGCGGGTCTCTTCGGCTATCTCGGCTATGACACGATCCGGCTGGTCGAGAAGCTGCCGAACGTGAACCCCGATCCGCTGGGCGTGCCCGACGCGATGCTGCTGCGCCCGTCGGTCGTGGCCGTACTCGACGGGGTGAAGGGCGACGTGATCATCTGCGCGCCTGCCTTCCAAGCCGAGGGAAAGTCCGCACGCGCGGCTTACGCGCAGGCCGCCGAGCGGGTCTCCGATGCGCTGCGCGATCTCGACCGCACGCCGGTGGAGAGCCGCGATCTGGGCGAGAGCCTGCAGGTCGGCGAGATGCATTCGAACTTCACCAAAGAGGGCTATATGTCCGCCGTGGAGACCGCGAAGGATTACATCCGCGCGGGCGACATCTTCCAGGTGGTTCCTGCGCAGCGCTGGTCGGCGCATTTCCCGCTGCCGCCCTTCGCGCTCTATCGTTCGCTGCGACGCACCAACCCCTCCCCCTTCATGTTCTTCCTGAACTTCGGGGGCTTCCAGATCGTCGGCGCTTCGCCCGAGATCCTCGTGCGCGTGCGCGAGGGCGAGGTGACGATCCGCCCGATCGCAGGCACCCGTCCGCGCGGGGCGACCCCGGCCGAGGACAAGGCGCTGGAAGAGGACCTGCTGGCCGACAAGAAGGAACTGGCCGAGCACCTGATGCTCTTGGATCTGGGGCGCAACGATGTGGGGCGCGTGTCGAAAATCGGCTCGGTCCACCCGACCGAAAAATTCATCATCGAGCGTTACAGCCACGTCATGCATATCGTCTCGAACGTCGTGGGCGAGCTGGCCGACGATCAGGATGCGCTCTCGGCGCTGCTGGCCGGCCTGCCCGCGGGCACCGTGTCCGGCGCGCCCAAGGTGCGCGCGATGGAGATCATCGACGAGCTGGAGCCGGAGAAACGCGGCATCTATGGCGGCGCTGTCGGCTATTTCGCGGCCAATGGCGAGATGGACATGTGCATCGCGCTGCGCACGGCGGTGGTGAAGGACAAGACGCTCTATATTCAGGCAGGCGGCGGCGTGGTCTATGATAGCGACCCCGAGGCCGAATGGATGGAGACGGTCAATAAGTCCAAGGCGCTGCGCAAGGCGGCCGAGGATGCGGGGTTGTTCGTCGCCACTCGCGGCAACGGCTGAGCCAGCCGCCTTTTCCCAAGCTTTGAGAACGCGGGCTTATTGGCCCGCGTTTTCCATTTTCGGCCCGGTGTCCGGAGTGCCAGCCGCCACACTGTCGAGCGCCAGCGCCGAAACCGGGGTGAGCGTCACCTTGTCCTGCGCATCGACATACCAGTCCTCGATCCCCTGAACCGATTCCGGCCAGGCCGAGAGCATCACCACGACCGAGCCAGTGCGCTCCGCCTCGAAATCGGCGCGCGCCAGCATCCGCGAGATCACCGCGGCCTTCTCGCGCCCATCGTCTATCACGCGCCAGACCTGTGCGCGCGGCAGATCGGCGGAGGTCGCGATCTGGTTGGCGCTGTCGAAGCCCTTCTTCTGGGTGACGACACCCAGCCCGCCGCGGCTGAGCGCCGAGATCATCTGGCGCGCAAGCGGGCGGTTGTTCTGGAACTGCGGCTGCGGCGGCTCCACGACGGCGACGGCCTCGGGGATCACGTGACGCCAGGCCTCCAGCGCCACCTCGACATCCTCGGGCGCAGCATTCGCGGGCAGTCCGGCGGCAAGGATCGCAACCTCGAACCCCGCCGCGCGGAAGGCTTTCGCATCGTCGGCAGCGCCGTCGCGGGTGGGATCGATCGCGATGGTCATCGGCAGATCGCTCGCCGTGATCGTCGTCGGATCGAGCCCGCCTGCCGCCACGCCCGGATCGATCAGCACCAGCGAGATTTGCGGCTTGTCGCTGATCGCTGCGGGGGCTGCGAATTTCTGGATCGGGTTCAGATCGGCTGCATCGACCGCCGCGACCTCGGGCATGTCCTGCGCAGGCTGCGCGTCAGAGCCCTCCGCCGGCGCGGGCGCGGTCGAAGGCGTCACTTGCGGCAGGCGATCCACGACCACGCCGGGCGCGGATTTGAACCCGCCCACCGGCTTGCCCGGCAGCGACGGGGCGTCCTGCAACGAGAAGATGCGCGGCTTGATCGGGGCTGCATCCCCGGCTTGCGGCAGAGCGCGCCCGGCGGGCAGGTCCGGGCTTGCGGCCGGATCGTTCGAGATCTCGGGCTTGTCGGCCTGCGCGGTGTCGATCCCCTCGCCCTCGGGCGGCAACTGATCGGGCGCGGGCATATCACCGAGCGACGGGGCCGCTTGGGGCTCCGCCTCTGGGGGCGTGATCTCGGCCTCGGGCAGTGCGGGCATCTCGCTCGCCGCGACGGTCATGTCGCCCTCATCCGCAGGCGGCGTCGCTTGCTCGGGCGCTTTCGGCGGCTGCAGGGTCACATCGGGCAACGCAGGCATCTCGGCTGCGGGCGCAGTGTCGGCGGTCTGCTCTGGCTGTGCTTCCGGCGCAGGCGCGGGCGCAGCGGCAACCTCGGGCGCGGTATCGGGCGCGGGCGCGCCTTGCAATGAGGCAGGCGGCGCACTGTCGGGCTGGGCTCCCGCCTCCGGCGCGACCGGCTCGGCGAGTGCGACAGCCTCCCCGTCCGCCTCGGGACGCGGCTCGGCCATCTCGGTCGCCATTTCCGGGCGCGCGGCGCTTTGGATTTCATCGGCACTGGGCGGCGCGAGGCTCTGCTGCGGCTCGGACACGCGCGGCGTCTTGGTCGGCGCCGACAGCGGCGCCCCGTCCGGCGTCGGCATCGCGGGCGTGCGATCGGTCGCGGGCCGCGAGAAATCGGAGCCTGCAGGCAGGTCCACATTCGCCGGTTCTTCGGGCGTCGGGCTTCCGGCGAGCTTGATCTCTTCGCCGGGCTCTTTCGGCGCCGGGAAGATCAACGACATCACACCCGCACCCAGAACCGCGACCAGCAGACCGGCCAGTCCGCCCTTCATCACAGATCGCATCATTGCCTGCCTCCATCTTCACCGCTCTTGATGCGCGGCTTTTCGCGGGGACTGCCCTTGACCCCGGCCCTTCGCTGATAGCATCTATAGCCCGACCCGATCCCCGGTTCACCCCCCTTGATGAGCGCATCGGCGCTTGTATGCGTGGGGGACGCCGGGGGCCAACAAACGAAAGGGCCCGGCCATGCTGCTGCTCATCGATAACTATGACAGCTTCACCTATAATTTGGTGCACTATTTTGGCGAGCTGGGCGCCGATGTGAAGGTCTGGCGTAACGACGCGCTGAACGTGCAGGAGGCGATGGGCATGGGCGCCGAGGCGATCGTGCTGTCGCCCGGCCCCTGCGACCCCGATCAGGCGGGCATCTGCCTGCCTCTGGTGATGGCCGCGGCCGAGGCGAAACTGCCGCTGTTCGGCGTCTGTCTGGGGCATCAGACCATCGGTCAGGCCTTCGGCGGGAAAGTCGTGCGCGCCTCCGAGATCGTGCATGGCAAGATGGGCGAAATCCGCCACGAGGGTAAAGGCTGCTTCAAGGGCCTGCCCTCTCCGCTGAAAGCGACGCGCTACCACTCGCTGATCGTGGAGCGCGAGAGCCTGCCCGACTGCCTCGAGATCACCGCAGAGCTGGACGACGGCACGATCATGGGCCTGCGGCATCGCGAGCTGCCGATCGAGGGCGTACAGTTCCACCCGGAATCCATCGCCTCCGAACATGGCCACGCGATGCTGAAGAATTTCCTGACAGAGGCAGGCGTCACCCTGAAGGTGCCCGCATGAGCCAGCCGATGAGCGAAGCGATGAAGCCGCTGATCTTCGCGGCGTCGGAAGGCCCGCTGAGCCGCGCGCAGGCCGAAATGGCATTCCAGTTGCTGTTCGAAGGCGAAGCCTCGCCTGCACAGATCGGCGGGCTGCTAATGGCGCTGCGGGCGCGCGGGGAATCCGTGTCGGAATATGCCGCTGCTGCCGCCGCGATGCGTGCGAAATGCGTGCCGGTCAAAGCCCCCGAGGGCGCGATGGATATCGTGGGCACCGGCGGCGACGGGATGCATACGCTCAACATCTCGACCGCTGCGGCCTTCGTCGTGGCGGGCGCGGGCGTTCCGGTCGCAAAACACGGCAACCGCGCGGCCTCGTCGAAATCGGGCACGGCGGATGTGCAATCCGAGCTGGGCATCGACGTGATGGCCGGCCCCGCGGCGACCGAGCGCGGTCTGGCCGAGGCCGGGATCGGCTTCATGATGGCGCAGATCCACCACCCCGCGATGCGCCACGTCATGCCGGTGCGTCAGGAACTGGGCTGCAAGACCATCTTCAACATCCTCGGGCCACTGACCAACCCCGCGGGCGTGAAGCGGCAGCTGACCGGGGCTTTCGCGCCCGACCTGATCTTCCCGATGGCCGAGACGCTGCAGATGCTCGGCTCCGAGAAGGCATGGCTTGTGCATGGCTCGGACGGCACCGACGAGATCACCATTTGCGGCACCACTGAGGTCGCCGCGCTGGAAAACGGCCGCATCGAGTCGCTGCAAATTCACCCCGAGGATGCGGGCCTGCCGGTGCACAAGTTCAAGGATCTGGTCGGCGGCACGGCGGCCGAGAACGCCACCGCCCTGCGCGCGCTGATGGATGGCGAGGCTTCGGCCTATCGCGACGCGGTGATCTTCAACGCCGCCGCCGCGCTTGTCGTGGCCGATAAGGTCGCGGACCTGAAATCCGGGGCGGAAATGGCCGCCGAAAGCATCGACAGCGGGAAGGCAAAGGCCGCGCTGGAAACGCTGGCCCGCATCACGCAGGAGGTCGCCGGATGAGCACGATCCTCGACAAGATCAAAGCCTATAAGCTGGAAGAGATCAAAGCGGCCAAAGCCGCGCGCCCGCTGAACGAAGTCGAAGCTCAGGCCAAGGCGCAGGCGCCCACGCGCGGCTTTGCGAACGCCCTGACCGCGAAGGCGGAAACGGGCTACGGGCTGATCGCCGAGATCAAGAAGGCGTCGCCCTCGAAAGGGTTGATCCGCCCCGATTTCGACCCGCCTTCGCTCGCGAAAGCCTATGAAGAGGGCGGCGCGGCCTGTCTGTCGGTGCTGACCGATACGCCCTCGTTCCAGGGCGCGCCCGAGTTCCTGTCAGCGGCGCGCGCGGCCTGCTCGCTGCCCGCTTTGCGCAAGGATTTCCTCTATGACACCTATCAGGTCGCGGAAGCCCGTGCCTGGGGCGCCGATTGCATCCTGATCATCATGGCCTCGGTCGAGGATGGCCTCGCCGCCGAGCTGGAAGACGCCGCCTTCGGTTGGGGCATGGATGTGCTCGTCGAAGTGCATGACATGGAAGAGACCGAGCGCGCCCTCAAACATCTGAAATCGCCGCTTCTGGGCGTGAACAACCGCAACCTGAAGACTTTCGAGGTTACGCTCGACGTGACCCGCGAACTTGCGCCGAGCATCCTCGCCGAAGGCCGCGATCTGGTCTGCGAGAGCGGCATCTTCACCCGCGACGACATGGCGGCGATGGCCGAGGTCGGCGCGCGCCGCTTCCTGATCGGCGAAAGCCTGATGCGGCAGGACGATGTCGCGGGCGCCACCCGGACGCTTCTGGAGGTCGCATGAGCCTGTCGCATTTCGACAAGGACGGTCAGGCCCATATGGTCGACGTCTCCGATAAGGAAGTGACCGACCGCATCGCCGTGGCCGAGGGGCGCGTGGCGATGCTGCCCGAGACGCTGGACTATGTCCTGAAGGGCACCGCGAAGAAGGGCGACGTTCTGGGCATCGCACGGATCGCGGGCATCATGGCCGCGAAGAAGACCTCCGATCTGATCCCGCTGTGTCATCCGCTGCCGATCACCAAGGTCACGCTGGACTTGGAACCCGACGAGGCGCTGCCCGGCGTGCGGATCCGCGCCACCGTGAAGACCTCGGGGCAGACCGGCGTCGAGATGGAGGCGCTGACGGCGGTCTCGGCCGCCGCGCTGACGGTCTATGACATGCTCAAGGCGGTCGAGAAATCCATGCAGATCGAGGGTATCCGCGTCGTGCTGAAAGACGGCGGGAAATCCGGCAAATACGAGGCCGAAGGGAGCGCATCATGAGCCTGTTGCCCGTTGAAGAGGCGCTGGAAAAGGTTCTGGCACTGGTCGAACCGCTGGGCACCGAGCGCGTGAGCCTGCGCCACGCCCTTGGCCGTGTGATGGCGGAGCCCGCCACCGCGCAGCTCACCCAGCCGCCCTTCTCGGGCTCGGCGATGGATGGCTACTGGATCGACGTGGCCGACCACCTGCCCGGCGCGACGCTCACCGTCGAGGGCGAGGCCGCCGCCGGTCGCGCCTATGACGGCACGCCGACTCCGGGCCAAGCCGTGCGCATCTTCACCGGCGCACCGGTGCCGGGCCCGAATGGGGTGGTCGTTCTGCAGGAGAACGTGACGCGGGAAGGCGACACGATCACCCTGCCGCAAGAGCTTGAAACGCATGACAATATCCGCCCCGAAGGTCAGGATTTCGCGCAAGGTGAGAGCTTCTGCCCCGACCGGCCGCTGACCGCGCGCGATCTGGGCCTGCTGGCCGCGATGAACGTGCCCGCGGTCACCGTGCGCCGCCGCCCCATCGTCGCGATCATCGCCACCGGCGACGAACTGGTGATGCCGGGCGAAGAGCCGGGGACGGACCAGATCATCTGCTCCAATAGCTTCATCGTCGCGGCACTGGCCGAGCGCATGGGCGCCGAGGCCCGCATGCTGCCGATCGCGCGCGACGACCGCGAGAGCCTGCGCACCGTGTTCGAGCTCGCGAAAGGCGCCGATCTGGTGGTGACCTCGGGCGGCGCTTCGGTCGGTGCGCATGATCTGGTGGGCGAAGTGGCCGCGGAACTAGGTCTCGACCGCAGCTTCTGGAAGATCGCGATGCGCCCCGGCAAGCCCTTGATGGCGGGCCGGATCGGCGAAGCGGCCATGCTGGGCCTGCCGGGCAACCCGGTCTCGGCCACGGTCTGCGCCGAGCTGTTCCTGCGCCCGATGCTGCGCAAGCTCGCGGGCCTGCCGCCCGAGAGCCGCGTGCAACAGGCGATCCTCGCGACCGATACCGGCCCGACCGGCCCGCGCACCCATTACATGCGCGCAACCCTCGCGCCCGGCGAGCCCCTGCCCCGCGTCACGCCCTTCGACAATCAGGACTCCGCGATGCTGAGTATCCTGTCGCAGGCCGATTGCTTGCTGATCCGCCCCTTGGGCGACGGGCCGCGCAAGGCAGGCGAGACGGTCGAAATCCTGCCGCTCGACTGAGCCGCGCCCGCCTCGGGCGTTGACAGCTCCCGTGAACAAGGGTAGAACAATCCTTGAACATGTGCCTTGACCGGGGAACGGAGGGTCGCGGATGCTGACGCGCAAGCAGCTGGAATTGCTGGAATTCATTCAAAAACGGATGATGAAGGACGGTGTTCCACCCTCTTTCGACGAGATGAAGGACGCGCTGGACCTGCGCTCCAAATCCGGCATCCACCGTTTGATTACCGCTCTGGAAGAACGTGGCTTTATCCGCCGCCTCGCCCACCGGGCCCGCGCGATCGAGATCGTGAAACTGCCCGAGGCGCTGGAGAAGAAATTCGGCGCGCCCGCAGGCGACAGTGCTGGCAGCTTCGCACCGCAGGTGATCGAGGGCGACAAGACCGACCCGCCGCGCGGCGCGATGCCGGTCGACGTGATCCACGCGCTGGAACTGCCGGTGATGGGCCGGATCGCCGCCGGTGTCCCGATCGAGGCGATCTCCGAAGTCTCGCATCACGTCGCCGTCCCCGGCTCCATGCTGGGCGGACGTGGGGAGCATTACGCGCTCGAAGTCAAAGGCGACTCGATGATCGAGGCGGGCATCAACGACGGCGATGTCGTGGTGATCCGCGAACAGGGCACGGCCGACAATGGCGATATCGTGGTCGCACTGGTCGAAGGCCATGAGGCGACGCTGAAACGCTTCTACCGGCGCAGCGGGATGATCGCGCTGGAGGCCGCGAACCCGGCCTATGAGACGCGGCTGCTGCGCGACGATCAGGTGAAGGTGCAGGGGCGGCTCGTCGGGCTGATCCGCAGCTACTGAGATTTGGTGAATTCCTGGGAAAGAGCGTCCTGCGGGGCGCTCTTTTCGTTTGTCGCGCGGGTGGCGCGGGCAGGAGCCTCCGGCGGGGATATTTGGAAAGAGCGAAGATCAGGGGCGCGTCCAGAGGCGGCGGCCTTTGATTTGCGCGGTCGTCGTGACTTCGCCTGTGGCACTGATGGCGACCGCGCCAGCCTCGCGCAGGCGCGCGGCGTCCCATACGTCACACGGGCCCGAGGGCGCTTCGACCTTACTGGAGATCACGACGATACTCCCCTTCGCGCAAACCTCAGGTAGGGCCTCTTTTGCCGATTTCCCGGTGAGGTGGGTCAGCGGCGCGCGTCTAAACTGCGCGATCCGCGCGCCGCGCGGCCCAGAGAAGGCGGGGCGTGCGGCGGCCTCTTCCAGCGAAGCCGGATCGCCATCCGCCGCCAGCCAGCGCTCGGAGATGAACCCCGCGCCCGGCTTCGACAGCGCCCGGCCCTTCGAGGTCATCAGCCCGACCTGCTGCGCCTCGGGCGCGATCAGCAGTGCCGGACGCTCCGCCCCGGCGCGCAGCCAAAGGGTGCCGCCCAGAAAGATCAGACCGACGCTCGCGCTGCGCCCGACCCCGCGCGTCAGGATCACCCCCAACGCGCCAAGCGCAATCAAAGGGATCACCCAGGGCCCCGGCTGAACGATCGCGAGAACCGAGCCGTCGAGGCCGCTCACCCACTCCGCCACGCGCAGGATCCACGCCGTGCCCTGCCCCATCGCCCAAAGCGCGGGACCACTCAGACCGAGCGGGGCGAGCAGCGCCGCGAGCACGCCCATCGGCATGATCACCAACCCCATCGCGGGCACCGCGAAGAGATTGGCCAGCACACCATATTCCGAGAGCCTGTGAAACTGCGCGGCCACGATCGGTGCGGTGGCCGCGCCTGCGATCAGAGAGGTCGCGACCAGCATCAGCACCGGGCGCAGCAGGCGCGGCAGATACCGCGACGCGCGGGTCCACGGCCCCAGCGCCACGATCAGCGCGGTGGTCGCAGCGAAGGACATCTGGAAGCCGGGTTCGGTCAGGCTCTCTGGTTGCCAGATCATGAGGAGCGTAGCGGCGAGAGCGACGGTGCGCAGGCTCAGCGCACGCCGGTCGAAGAGCACGGCGAGGAGCATGATCGACACCATGATCCAGGCGCGCTGCGTCGAGACCGCAGGCCCCGCAAGCCAGAGATAGGCGCTGGCCGCGATCAGCGCCGCAATGGCGGCCAATTTCTTCGTAGGCCAGATCAGGGCCGGGCGACCCGCCAGCGCCAGACCGTAGCGCACCAGACCGAAGACGAAGCCCGCCAGCATCCCCATATGCAGCCCCGAAATCGCGATCAGATGGGCGAGGCTGGAGCGGCGCATCACCTCGCGCGTGGCCTCGCTGAGGCCGGAGCGGTCGCCGGTCATCAGCGCCGCCGCGACCGCACCGGGCTGGCCCGCGATCCGCGACTGGATCGCCGCAGAGAGCCGCATCCGCGCCCGATGCGCCGCCATCGCCCAATCGCCGGGATCGGGCGGCGCGATCCGCAGCACCGGCGCGCGGGTATAGCCGATCGCGCCGAGCCGATCGAACCAGGCGGTGCGGCGAAAGTCGTACCCCCGGGGCGCGGCTGGCGGCGGCGGGGGCGAGAGATTCGCCGTGAGCATGACCTGCGTGCCGGGCTCGGGGCTGAACTGGCTTTGATCACCATGCAGCGTGACGCGCACCCGCGCCGGGGTCTTCGCGGGCGGAATTCGGTCGATCCGCAGCCGGTCCAGTGTCAAACGGATCAGGTCGGATCGCGCGCGATCGATCTTCACGATCCGCCCGCTGACGGGGCCGTAATAGCGATACTCCAGCACCGGGGCCGCAACGAGATGGGCGCGCAGCCCGGCGAGCAGCAGCCCCAGAGCCGCCAGGGCGATCAACGCCGCGGGCAGCCGAAGCCAAGCCGCAGCGCGCAGCCAAAGCGCCAGCGAGATCGCGCAGATTACGAGCGTGCTCAGGAAGATAGGCCATCCCGGCTCGCCCCCGAGGGTGAAATACGCCCCGACCCCGACGCCGAGCGCCACCGGCATCCACAGGAAAAGCTGCGCGCGCGCCCGCGCCAGCGCGCCCAGCGGATCGGTGAGCCCCCCGGAGAGCGCCGCGATCAGACGCGGAGCGCGGCCCGCGCGCGCCGCGCCCTCCGCCTGCGCCCAGTCGCCGGGTTCGGCATTGATCGCCATGCTTGTCCTCGGCCCCGTCCCTGCTTATGCATCGAGCCGAGAAAGCCTATGCGCTTGATGGTTTCCGATAGGTTAACGCGGGCCGGTAAGAGCCCGCGAAGAAAGGTCCCGACATGTCCGACCAGATTGTCACCCGTTTCGCCCCCTCGCCCACCGGCTATCTGCATATCGGCGGTGCGCGCACGGCCCTGTTCAACTGGCTCTATGCCCGTGGGCGCGGCGGCAAATTCCTGCTCCGCATCGAGGATACCGATCGCGAGCGCTCCACCCCCGAGGCCACGGCGGCGATCCTGCAGGGGCTCGAATGGCTGGGGCTCGATTATGACGGCGACGTGGTGAGCCAGGCTGCGGGCGCGGCGCGCCATGCCGAGGTCGCCCATCAGATGCTGGAGAACGGCCACGCTTATAAGTGCTTCTCCACGCAGGAAGAGATCGCGGCCTTCCGCGAGGACCCGGCGAACAAGAGGCAGATGTTCCCCTCGCCGTGGCGCGATGCCGATCCCGCGACGCATCCCGATGCGCCCTACGTGATCCGCCTGAAAGCGCCCCGCGAGGGCACGACGGTGATCACCGACGCCGTGCAGGGTGAGGTGACGATCCGCAACGATCAGCTTGATGACATGATTTGTTTACGTTCTGATGGCACACCGACCTACATGCTGGCCGTTGTCGTCGATGACCATGATATGGGCGTGACCCATGTGATCCGCGGGGACGACCATCTCGTCAATGCCGCGCGGCAGATGCTGGTCTATCGCGCGATGGGCTGGGACGTGCCGACTTTCGCGCATATCCCGCTGATCCACGGCCCCGACGGCAAGAAACTGTCGAAGCGCCACGGCGCGGTGGGCCTCGAGCAGTATCAGGCGATGGGCTATCCGGCGACGGGGATGCGCAACTACCTCGCGCGGCTCGGCTGGAGCCATGGCGACGACGAATTCTTCACCGACGATCAGGCGAAGGAATGGTTCGACATCACCGGCATCAACAAGGCGCCGGCGCGGCTCGACTTCAAGAAGCTCGAAAATATCTGCGGCCAGCATATCTCGATCACCGATGAGGCCGAATTGCTGCGCGAAATCGAGGGTTATCTCGCAGCTGCAGAAAAACCGCCGCTGGGTGACGCACAGAAATCTGCGCTTATGCGCACGCTTCCCAGCGTGAAGGGCTCGGCGAAGTTGTTGCCTCAACTTATTGAAAAGGCGCACTTCTCTCTGACGCAGCGCCCGATCGAGATCGAGGAGAAAGCGGCCAAGGCGCTCGATGATGTATCCCGTGGTATACTGAGTGAATTGACCTTTGCGCTGCAACGCGCTAATTGGTCGCGGGAAGACCTGGAAGCCGCCGTCGGACAGGTTGCCGAAGCGCATGGACTGGGCCTTGGGAAGGTCGCTGCTCCGATGCGGGCGGCCTTGGCGGGGCGAGCGGCTACCCCCAGCGTATTCGATATGATGCTCGTTTTGGGCCAAGAGGAAACTCTGGCACGACTCGACGATCAGGCGGCCTGAGGCCTGGCCGCCCTCTCCGGACGCCTGTCCGGACGCGATAGACCGGCGCGGCCCAGCCGGAGGATGAAAGGGAATTTACATGGCAGACAACTCGAAGACCGCCACGCTCTCGCTTGACGGACAAACCTATGAGCTTCCCGTGCTCTCGCCCTCGGCTGGTCCCGACGTGCTCGATATCCGCAAGCTCTACGGTCAAGCCGACGTCTTCACCTACGATCCGGGCTTCACCTCGACCGCAGCCTGCGAGTCCAAGATCACCTTCATCGATGGTGGCAAGGGCGAGCTGCTGTATCGAGGATACCCGATCGACCAGCTCGCCTCGGAATCGCACTATCTCGAAGTGTGCTACCTGCTTCTCTACGGGGAACTGCCGAGCAAGCAGCAGATGGAAGATTTCGAATATCGCGTGACCCGTCACACGATGATCCACGAGCAGATGAAGCAGTTCTTCCAGGGCTTCCGCCGTGACAGCCACCCGATGGCGACCATGGTCGGCGTCGTGGGCGCGCTCTCGGCCTTCTATCACGACAGCCTCGACATCTCGGACCCGTGGCAGCGTGAAGTCGCCTCGATCCGTCTGATCGCGAAGCTGCCGACGATCGCCGCGATGGCCTACAAGTATTCGATCGGCCAGCCCTTCGTCTATCCGAAGAACGAGCTGAGCTACGCCGAGAACTTCCTGCACATGTGCTTCTCGGTCCCTGCCGAAGACTACAAGATCGAGCCGGCGCTGGCCCGTGCGATGGACCGTATCTTCACGCTCCATGCCGATCACGAGCAGAACGCCTCGACCTCGACCGTGCGTCTGGCAGGCTCCTCGGGCGCGAACCCGTTCGCCTGTATCGCAGCCGGCATCGCCTGTCTCTGGGGCCCGGCCCACGGTGGCGCAAACCAGGCCTGCCTCGAGATGCTGCGCGAAATCGGCACCGTCGATCAGATCCCGGAATACATCAAGCGCGCGAAGGACAAGGATGATCCCTTCCGCCTGATGGGCTTCGGTCACCGCGTCTACAAGAACTTCGACCCGCGTGCGAAGGTCATGAAGGAATCGGCGGACGAGGTGCTCGACCTGCTCGGCATCCGCGACAACGAGACCCTTCAGGTCGCCAAGGAACTCGAGAAGATCGCTCTGGAGGACGACTATTTCGTCTCCAAGAAGCTCTATCCGAATGTCGACTTCTACTCGGGCATCATCCTCGAGGCGATGGGCTTCCCGACCTCGATGTTCACCCCGATCTTCGCGCTCTCGCGCACCGTCGGCTGGATCTCGCAGTGGAAAGAGATGATCGAGGATCCGACCGGCAAGATCGGTCGTCCGCGTCAGCTGTATACCGGCGCGACCTATCGCGATTATGTCGATATCGCCAAGCGCTGAGTGTAAGCCACATCATTGCGGGCCGGAGGGGAGACCTTCCGGCCCGTTTTCTATTCTGATACCGGGGACAAGGGGGCGCTGCCCCCTTCTGGCTGCGCCATTCATTCCCCGGGATATTTATCCAAGAGCGAAGACATAGCTGACCGTCTGACATATCGCCCGCATCATTTCCTCTGCTCGCTCGGTTTCGAGGGGAAGGGATATTCGGATCGCTTCACCGCGAATATGAGCGAGATCGTCGAAGGACGCTTGCGACAGCCGGAGGGCGCGGCGGTGGAGATCGAAGTGGTGGACGCGGCGGATGATATCTGCGCCCCCTGCCCGTCGCGGCGCGGATCAGGCTGCACCGCGCAGGCGAAGATCGACAGACTGGACGCGGCCCATGCCGAGGTGCTGGATATTGCGCCGGGCGATGTGCTGACATGGGGCGAGGCGCTGGAGCGGATGGCCGCCCTGCCCGCCGATGTGCACCAGACGATCTGCGCCGAGTGCCAATGGCTGAGCGCGGGCATGTGCGCCGCCGCCCTCGCGCGGCTTCAGGACAAAGCGTAGCGCCGCCCGGTCGGAAGGGTGGCACTGCAAAGCTTCCCAACCTTGGCGTGCGCGCAAATTTGCAAAACAGCGGGAAAGGCGCGGGAGGTGCATCTGCGCGCTTGCGCGGCGGCGGGCGCGGTGGCAAGAAATGCGCCATGAGCACGGATCAGACCCAAGACCCTTCTCAGGGCAAGAAACTGGCGCTTGTCACAGGCGCTTCGCGTGGCCTTGGCGGGGCGATCGCCGAAGCTCTGGCCGCAGACGGCTGGCATGTCATGGCCGTCGCGCGGACCACCGGCGCGCTGGAAGAGCTCGACGACCGCATTCAGGCGAAAAGCGGCACCGCCTCGCTCGGTCCGCTCGACGTGACCGAGCCCGATCAGATGGCGCATCTCGCACAGTCGATCGGCGCGCGCTGGGGCGGGCTCGATCTGTGGGTGCACACGGCGATCCATGCCGCGCCGCTGTCGCCAACGGGGCATATCGACGCGAAGGAGCTGGCCAATTCACTCAAGGTGAACGTGACCGCGACCGCGCAGCTCATCGGACTGATGGAGCCGTTGCTGCTTGCGCGCGAAGGCACCGCGCTGGCCTTCGACGATCCGCGTGCGGGCCAGAAGTTTTTCGGTATCTATGGGGCTACGAAAGCCGCGCAGATGGCGATGCTGCGCTCTTGGCAGGCAGAGACGGTGAAGATCGGGCCGCGCGTGGTGATTGCGGAGCCAGCGCCGATGGCGACGGCACTGCGCGGACGGTTCTTCCCCGGCGAAGATCGCGACGCGCTGGCCGATCGCCATGCCGAGGCGCGGCGCATCCTCGACACGCTCTGATCGCAACCAAAGCGCCGCCGAATTGGCCTTCGGCTGCGGCGCTTTGGCGACACATCCGCGCTGTCGCCCGCCCCCGCTTTACCCTTCATCCGCCGCACGGTAAGCATCGGGTGACGCGACGGGGAACTTGGGGGCAGCATGCGTATTCTCATCACCAATGACGACGGGATCGACGCACCGGGACTGGCCGTTCTGGGCGAGATCGCCGAAGAACTTGCAGGCCCCGATGGCGAGGTCTGGACGGTCGCGCCGGCCTTCGAGCAATCGGGCGTCGGCCATTGCATCTCCTACACCCGGCCGATGATGATCTCGAAACTGGCAGAGCGCCGTTTCGCGGCCGAAGGCAGCCCCGCCGATTGCGTTATGGCCGGTCTGTATGACGTGCTGGAGGAGCAGCGGCCCGATCTGGTGCTCTCGGGCGTGAACCGGGGCAACAACTCCGCCGATAACGCGCTTTATTCCGGCACGTTGGGCGGCGCGATGGAGGCGGCGCTGCAAGGCGTGCCCGCGATCGCCCTGTCGCAATTCATCGGCCCCGAGGTCTTCAACGCCCCCGACATGTTCGAGGCGGCCCGGGTCCATGGCGCGGCGCTGGTGCGCAAGCTGATCGATGATGGCATCTGGGACGATGGCGATTACCGGGTCTTCTACAACGTCAATTTCCCGCCGGTGCTGGCCAAAAACGTCAAAGGCCACAAGGTCGCGGCCCAAGGCTTCCGCAAGGATTGCTTCTTCTCGACCGAGGCGCATCACGCGCCCTCGGGGCGGCGCTTCCTTTGGATCAAGGGCGGCCCGCAGCACACGCCGACGCAGCCCGGCACCGATGCCGCCGTCAATCTCGACGGCTATATCTCGGTCACGCCGATGCGCGCCGATCTGACGGCGCATGACGTGATCGCCGATCTGGAGGCCCGTTTGGGATGAGCGAGGGTGCAGAAGAGGATCTGGCCGAGCGCAAGATGCGGTTCCTCTTCGCATTGCGCTCCAAGGGCGTGACCGACGCGCGCACCCTGCATGCGATGGAGGGGATCGACCGCGGCCAGTTCGTGCGCGGCATCTTCGCCGACCGCGCCTATGAGGACATGCCCCTGCCCATCGCCTGCGGGCAGACGATTTCGCAACCCTCGGTCGTGGGGCTGATGACGCAAGCCGCAGATGTAGGCCCGCGCGACACCGTGCTCGAGATCGGCACCGGCTCGGGCTATCAGGCCGCGATCCTCAGTCAGCTCGCCCGCCGCGTCTATACCGTGGACCGGCATCGCAGACTGGTGCGCGAGGCCGAAGGCGTCTTCAACGCGCTGCGGCTCACCAATATCGTCGCGATTTCCGGGGATGGCTCGCACGGGCTGCCCGATCAGGCGCCCTTTGATCGAATCATCGTGACTGCCGCCGCGGAAGACCCTCCCGGGCCGCTCTTGGCCCAGCTGAAGATCGGGGGTATCATGGTTCTACCCGTGGGCCAGTCGGACACGGTACAAAGCCTGATCCGGGTGCGCCGGCTCGAGACGGGTTTCGATTACGAAGAATTGCGTCCGGTGCGTTTTGTCCCCCTCGTCGAGGGCGTGGCAAACGATTGAGTGGCAGGTAAGAACGGACCCCGAAGAGGTCTGAGAGACAGTGAGGACGAGCGGATGGCAACGAAGATTTCCCGGCTGCGGCTGATCCTGGCAGGTGGCGTCGCGCTGACGGCGCTGGCCGCCTGTAACCCGAACGGGTTCGATCTGGATATGCGCGGCTACGGCAATGGCGGGCTCGACACGAGCGCCGCCGCCCGGCAGGCGGTGCAGGACCGCCCGCGCCCGAATGATCAGGGCATCATCACCTACCCGAATTATCAGGTCGTCGTGGCGCGCCGCGGCGATACGGTCAACTCCGTCGCGCAGCGGATCGGCACCGATCCCGGCGCGCTGGCCCGCTATAACGCGGTCGCACCCGATGCGGTCCTGAACGCGGGCGAAGTGCTGGCCCTGCCCAACAAGGTCGCGACCACGGGCGGCTCCGCTGCGCCGGGCAACTCCAGCGCACTGACCTCGGAGACGATCGACATCACCTCGCTCGCCTCGAACGCGATCGACAAGGCGCAGGCGAGCCAACCCGCCAAGGCAACCCCGGCCTCGGCTCCGGTTTCCACCAACAGCGCCGAGCCGATCCGCCACAAGGTCGCCCGCGGCGAGACCGCCTATTCCATCGCGCGCTACTACTCGGTGCCGGTGAAGGCGCTGGCCGAATGGAACGGACTGCCCAACGACCTGCGCGTTCGCGAAGGTCAGGTGCTGATCATCCCGGTCGCGTCGAGCCGCCAACCCGCGAAGGTCGAGACCGCGACGGCCACGACCGCGCCGGGCACCGGCTCGCCGACCCCGGTACCGCCCTCCGCGGCAGAGCCCCTGCCCGACAAGACGCCGCCGAAAGCCTCTGCGCCGGTCAAGACGCAGGCCCCGGACATGAGCACCGATCGCACCAAGGCGTCGGACACGTCGAAGATGATGATGCCGGTGCCGGGTTCGATCATCCGCCCCTACAAGAAGGGCAAGAATGACGGCGTGGATATCTCGGCCTCGGCTGGCACCTCGGTGAAGGCCGCCGAGAGCGGCACCGTGCTGCTGATCAGCCAGGACACCGACGATGTCGCCTTCCTCGCGATCAAGCATTCCGACAATCTGGTGACGGTCTATTACAACGTGACCGGCATCACGGTGAGCAAGGGCGCGAGCGTCAAGCGCGGCCAGACCATCGCGAAGGTCGCGTCCGGCGATCAGGGCTATCTGCATTTCGAGGTCCGCAAGGGGATCGATTCCGTCGATCCGATGCCCTACCTCAACTGATCCTGCGCGGCGGGCCGGAGATATTCCGGCCCGCCCGCACGCCCTGCCCGCTCAGCCCGCGACAGGCGCAAGCAGCAGACAGCTTTCGCTGTTGAGCACCCCCGGAATTTCCCGAATATCACGCAAGGCCCGGTCGAATTCGCCCAGGGTCTCGGCCCGGATTTCCGCCACCAGATCCCAGTTTCCATTGGTCGCGAAGACCGTCGTCACCTCCGGAATGCGGTGCAGCGCCCGGATCACCGCGCGCGACATCTTGCCCTGCAACTCGACCAGCGTGATCGCGCGCACCTGCCCCTCGACATCCGTCTCGGTCTCGATGGTGAAGCGCCGGATCTGCCCCGAGGCGACCAGCGCCTCCAGCCGGGCGCGCGCGGTGGTCCGCGACACCCCCACCTGCAGCGCGAGATCGGTCATCGAGAGCCGCGCATCCGCGCGCAACGCGGCCATGATCGCGCGGTCCGTATCGTCGAGCTGCATTCATCCTCCGTTTTGATCAAGTGCCTTATCAAACTGACCAAATTTAGTTCCGTTTTGCGCAAATTGACAAGCGAAACCTCTGCGCCATTTCGTCAGACTAAGACCAACAAGGGAGATCTCGATGACACGCACAGTTTCGATTCTGGGCGCGCCTATTCAAACTGGCGCTTCGCAACCCGGCTGCATCATGGGACCGGCCAGTCTGCGCATCGCGGGGCTGGGCGACATCCTGACCGAGCTGGGCTGGGAGGTGGATGATCTGGGCGATCTGTCGATCCCCCCGCAAGAGCCGGTGCCGCACAAGAACCCCGCGATCCACGATCTGGCCGAAACCCGTGCCTGGATCGAGGCGCTCTCGCAGGCGGCGTTCGATGCCGCGCAGACCCATGACCGCCCGATCTTCATCGGCGGCGATCACGCGCTGGCCGCAGGCACGCTGAGCGGCCTCGCACGGCATGCGAAGACGCAAGATCGCCCCCTCTTCGTCCTGTGGCTCGATGCCCACCCGGACCTGCACACGCTGGAGACCACGACCAGCGGCAACCTGCATGGCACCCCGGTGGCCTATGTCACCGGCCAGCCCGATTTCGAGGCCTTTCCACCGCTGGAAGCCAGTATAGATCCGAAGAATTTCTGCATGATGGGCATCCGCTCGGTCGATCCGGCGGAGCGCGCGCGCATCAAGCAGATCGGTTTGGAAGTCCATGACATGCGCGCCATCGACGAGACCGGCGTGCTTGCCCCTCTGCGCGCCTTTCTCGACCGCGTGCGCGAAGCCAACGGTCTGCTGCATGTCAGCTTCGATGTGGATTTCCTCGACCCCGGCATCGCGCCCGCGGTGGGCACGACCGTGCCGGGCGGTGCCACGTTCCGCGAGGCGCATCTGATCATGGAAGAGGTCGGCGACAGCGACCTCGTGACCTCGCTCGACATTGTCGAACTCAACCCTTTCCTCGACGAACGCGGCCGCACGGCGAAACTGCTCTGCGACCTCGCCGCCAGCCTCTTCGGCCGCCGCGTTCTCGACCGCATGACACGGAGCTTTTGATGGACAAATCCCCTCTCGCCCCCTCCGAACTGGCCTTCGTGCCCTTCGTATCCGTCGCCAACATGATGAAGCTGGTGAACGAGATCGGCCCCGAACAGGTGATGCGCGACCTCGCCGCCTATATCGAGCACGATTTCCGCCGCTGGCCGGATTTCGACAAGACGCCGCGCGTGGCGAGCCATTCGGCCGAGGGCGTGATCGAATTGATGCCGACCGCGGACGCCGAGAATTACGGCTTCAAATACGTCAACGGCCACCCCAAGAACGGACGCACCGGGCACCAGACCGTGACGGCCTTCGGCGTGCTGTCTTCGGTCGCCACGGGCTATCCGCTGCTGATGACCGAGATGACGATGCTGACCGCGCTGCGCACCGCCGCCACCTCGGCGCTGGTGGGCAAATACCTCGCCCCCAAGGGCGCGACGGTCATGGGCATGATCGGCAACGGCGCGCAATGCGAGTTCCAGGCGCTGGCCTTCCGCGCGATCTGCGGGATCGACACGCTGCGCCTTTATGACATCGACCCGACGGCGACCGAGAAGGCCGCGAAGAACCTGACTGCGCAGGGGTTCAACGTAACGAAATGCCGGTCGGCCGAGGAAGCCGTCGAAGGCGCGCAGGTCATCACCACCTGCACCGCCGACAAGCAATATGCGACGATCCTGACCGACAACATGGTCGGCTCCGGCATCCACATCAACGCGATTGGCGGCGACTGCCCCGGCAAGACCGAACTGCATCGCGACATCCTCACCCGCTCGGAGATCTTCGTCGAATACCCGCCGCAGACCCGCATCGAGGGCGAGATTCAGGCGCTCGACGAGGACCACCCGGTGACCGAGCTGTGGAAAGTCATGCGCGGCGAGGCCGAGGGCCGTCGCGACGCGAAACAGATCACGCTGTTCGATAGCGTGGGCTTCGCGATCGAGGATTTCAGCGCGCTGCGCTACATCCACGACCGCGTGAAGGGGGGCGAATACGCGCAGATGCTCGATCTTATGGCAGACCCCGACGATCCGCGCGATTTGTTCGGGATGCTGACGCGGGCGGGCTGAGCCCCGCTTGCGCTCGGGCGCGGCGCGTGGCACCGAAAGCCAAACGCCCCTTTCAGACGAGTGCGCGACATGACCCATCAGACCCATCCCTATGCGGGCGACGGCAGCCATACCGGCAGCTACTATGCGGCTTCGGCCAACCCGGCACCTATGCGCGCGGAATTGGTGGGCGAACAGGAGGCGGATATCTGCGTCGTGGGCGCAGGCTTCTCGGGCCTCTCGACCGCGCTGCATCTGGCGGAGAAGGGCTATCGCGTCACCGTCGTCGAAGGCGCGCGCATCGGCTGGGGCGCCTCGGGCCGCAATGGCGGTCAGGTCGTGAACGGGCTGAACGCGAGCCTCGACGTGATCGAGAGCCGCTACGGGCAGGACACCGCGAATTTCGTGGCAGGCCTCGTGATGGAAGGCGGCGACATCATCCGCGAGCGCGTCGCGACCTATGACATCCAGTGCGACCTGAAACCGGGCAACGTCTTCGCGGGCCTCACGGGTAAGCACATGCAGGAGCTGGAAGCGCGCTGGAAGCTCTGGCGCAGCTACGGCATCGAAAGCCAAGAGATGCTGAGCCGCGAGCAGATGCGCGAGCACGCGAATTCCGACCTCTATGCGGGCGGGATGATCGACCACAAGGGCGGCCATCTGCATCCCCTGAACCTCACACTTGGCGAAGCGGCGGCGATTGAGAAACTGGGCGGCACGATCTACGAGATGTCGCCCGTCACCTCGGTCGATACCGAGGCCGCGCGCCCGGTCATCAAGACCGCGAAGGGCCAGATCACCGCGAAGACGCTGGTGCTGTGTGGTAACGCCTATCTCGGCCATGTCGTGCCCACGCTGGAGCGCCGTGTGATGCCCGTCTCGACGCAGGTGATGGCGACCGAGCCTCTGGGCAAGGCGAAGGCGCACGAGTTGATGCCGTCCGATGTCTGCATCGAGGACGTGCGCTACATCCTCGACTATTACCGCATGTCCGCCGACAACCGTCTGCTCTTCGGCGGCGGCACGGTCTATGGCGGGGCGGACCCCAAGGACATCAAGGCGAAGCTCTGGAAGAATCTCGAGAAGGTCTTCCCGCAGCTCAAGGGCACGAAGATCGACTACGCATGGTCGGGCAATTTCGCGCTCTCCTTCAGCCGCGTGCCGCAGATGGGCCGGATCGGGCAGAACACCTATTTTGCGCATGGCTACTCGGGCCACGGCGTGACCGGCTCGCATACGTTCGGGCGCATCCTGTCCGAGGCGATCAACGGCGATCTGACCCGGTTCGATACGTTCGCGAAACTGCCCTGGATCCCGTTCCCCGGCGGGCGCACTTTCCGCGTGCCCTATTCGGTCGCGGGGTCGTGGTGGTATGCGCTGCGCGACCGGCTGGGGGTCTGAGCCCCCTGCCCGCGCCTCAGACGATGCGGCGTGACGCGCTTACAGCGCGACGCCGCGCCGCCCGGCCAGATCGGTGAAATACTGCCATGCCACGCGGCCCGAACGCGCCCCGCGCGTGGCCTGCCATTCGATGGCCTCGGCGCGCAGTTCCTCGTCGGAAATCTCCACGCCGTAGCTGTCGCAATAGCCGCGGATCATCGTGAGATACTCGTCCTGCGAACAGGGATGGAAGCCCAGCCACAGCCCGAAACGATCCGACAGCGAGACTTTCTCTTCCACCGCCTCGGAGGGGCTGATCGCGGTCGAGCGTTCGTTCTCGATCATGTCGCGCGGCATCAGGTGACGCCGGTTCGACGTGGCATAGAGGATCACGTTCGCGGGCCGCCCCTCGATCCCGCCATCCAGCACCGCTTTCAGCGATTTGTAATGCTGGTCGTCATGGCTAAACGAGAGATCGTCGCAGAACAGGATGAAGCGCATCTCGGGCGCGTCGCGCAGATGCGCGAGCAGACGCCCGACTGAGGGAAGATCCTCGCGCGCAAGCTCCACCAGTTTCAGCGGCAGCCCCTCGGCCACCGCCGCCGCGTGGGCGGCTTTCACGAGCGAGGATTTCCCCATCCCGCGTGCGCCCCAGAGCAGCGCATTATTCGCCGCCGCCCCGCGCGCGAATTGCAGCGTGTTGGCCAGCAGCGTGTCGCGCGAGCGGTCGATGCCGTGCAGCAGGCTCAGATCGACGCGGGAGACCTGCGCCACGGGCTCCAGCCGATCCGGCGCGGTGTGCCAGATGAAGGCGTCGGCAGAGGCGAAGTCCGGCGCGGGCTGCGGCGCGGGCGAGAGCCGCTCCAGCGCGGAGGCGATGCGGGTCAGCGCCGCGTCACTCATGCCTTGCCGTCCTTCTCGTCCGCGTCGTCATCGCCCTCTTCGTCCTCGTCATCGTCCCATTCGTCGGGGTCGATCCAGGTGCCTTCGGCGCGCATCCGGGCTTCGCGGGTCTTCTCGATCCGTTTCACAAGCTGGATCGACACTTCGTAGAGGCCATAGACCACCGTGAACAGGATGACCTGAGAGATCACATCCGGGGGCGTGGCGATCGCCGCCACCACGAGGATCGCGACCACGGCATATTTGCGCATGTTGCCGAGACCTTCGGAGGACACGAGCCCCGCCTTGCCCATCAGCGACAGCAGAACGGGCAGCTGGAAGCAGATCCCGAAGGCCATGACGAACTTGATCGTCAGGTTGAGATATTCCTGCACCGAGCCCTGGAAGCCGATCGCGGCCATCTCGTTCGCGCCCGAAGTCGCGCCGATCTCGCCCTGCTGGAAGCCGAGGAAGAAGTTAAAGGCCAGCGGCAGGATGATGTAATAGGCGAACGCTGCGCCAAGGAAGAACATCACCGGCGAGGCGACCAGGAAGGGCAGGAACGCGTTCTTCTCGTTGCGATAGAGGCCCGGCGCCACGAAGCGCCACATCTGATAGGCGATGATCGGGAAAGCCAGGGCGAAACCGCCGAGGAAGGAGATGTTGATCGCGACGAAGAAGCCTTCCTGCAGTTTGATCAGGTAGAGGCCGCATTGCTCGCCGCGCGATTCCAGTGCCGAGCAGACCGGGCGGGTCAGGAAGTTGAAGATCGGGTTCCAGACCGTGTAGCAGACCACCATCGCCGCGATGAAGGCCCCCAGCGAATAGAGGATGCGCGTGCGCAGTTCGGCAAGGTGCTCGATCAGCGGGGCCGAGCTTTCCTCGATCTCGTTATTGTCGCTCATGCGTCACCCTTCTTCGCGGCGGGTTTCTTTGCCGCCGTCTTCTTGGCCGCCGGTTTGGCACCGGTTTTCGCGGCGGGTTTACTGCTCGACTTGGTTGCCGGCTTGGCGCTGGATTTCGCGGCGGTCGAAGTGCCCGTCTTGGTGCCAGTCGTCTTGGCTGCGGTCTTCGGCGCGGCTTTCTTCGCAGCGGGCTTGGCCGCCGGCTTGCTTGCCGTCTTGGATGTCACGGGTTTGGCCGTCTCGGCCGGGCTCGCCTCGGGGTTGGCAGCCTCGGGCTTGGGCGGCTCCGCCTCGGGATCGGGCTTGAGCGAGGTCTTCGCGCTCTCGGACCGGCCCGGCTCCCATTTCTCGAACGCATCGGTCGCTTTTTCCAGCGCGTCGAGCCCGAGCGATTTCTTGGACGCCAGCGATTTCAGATCGCGCACGGAGCCCGCGGCTTCATCGAGCCCGGTATCCTTCGCCGCATCTTCCATCGCCCGCGAAAACTCGCGCCCCATCGCCTTGGCCTTCGCAGTGATGCGGCCAAGCTGGTGGAACATCTTGGGCAGGTCTTTCGGTCCCACCACGATCAGCGCCACGACGCCGATCAGCAGAAGCTCGCTCCAACCGATGTCTAACATGAGTGCTCAGGCCTCCGGCCGATTGAGGACGCAAAGGCAAACGGGCCACGGCCCGCAAACCCCGAATGCGATCAGGCTCAGGCCTTGTCTTTTTCTTTCTGGACTTCGTCAGCCGGGGTCACGTCGCGTGCCTCGTCGACGGAGCCGTCTTCGATTTCCTTCGAGCCGTCGCTCACGCCTTTCTTGAAGGCGGTGATGCCTTTGCCGACTTCACCCATGAGCGAGGAAATCTTGCCGCGGCCGAAAAGAACCAGAACCACGACGGCGATCAGAAGAAGGCCGGGAAGGCCGATATTGTTGAGCATTGTTGTCTCCCCTCTGGTCACGGGCCCGCCGCCCGCGCCTTGTGTCGGTCTCGAGTTTTAGGATTATAGCGACGTCAATCCTAGAGCGATTCCGCCCTTTCGCGGCTTCGATGGGCAGATTACTGACAGTTCATTGTCAGTTGTCAGCCCCCGCGTTACTCTTCTTGCGCCCCGATCGGAGAGCCCCATGACCCGCGACGAGCGGCTGCAACAGATCATCGCCATCCTGCGCGACGGCAAGATGCATCGCGCCAGCGATCTGGCCGAGCGGCTGGGCGTTTCGGTCCGCACGATTTGGCGCGACATGGCGGAAATCTCGGCCTATGGGGTGCCGGTAGAGGGCGAACGCGGCGTGGGCTACATCCTGCGCCGTGCCGTGGGCCTGCCGCCTCTGGTGCTGACCCGAGAAGAGCTGGCCGCGCTCGATCACCTGCTCGATCTGGCCGAGGCGGTGGACGATCCGCGCCTTGCCGGAGGGGCCGCGAGCCTGGCCGCGAAGATCCGCGCCGCCCTGCCCTCAGCGCCGCCCGAACCGTCCGCCGAAGCCTCGCCCGAAGACGCAGAGGAAGGGCTGGCGGGGGATCGGGGATGACGCTAGGCTCGCCCGCGAAACTTGGAAGGGATGCCCCCACGTGATCGGTGCCGAATACATCACTGCTTTCGTGACGCTTTTCGTCATCATCGACCCGATCGGGCTGGCTCCGGTCTTCATCGCGCTCACGCTGGGCGAAAGCCACCGCGCGCGTCTGCGCATCGCCTTCCGCGCGCTCATCATCGCCGCCGTGCTGCTGACGCTGTTCGGTATCTTCGGCGACAAGATCCTTGCAGGGATCGGCATCTCCATGCCCGCCTTCCGCATCGCGGGCGGGGTGCTTTTGTTCCTCACCGCGCTCGACATGCTGTTCGAACGCCGCACCAAACGCCGCGAGGCGCAGGGCGAGGAGCACGAGGCCGACCCCGAAACCGACCCTTCCGTTTTCCCGCTGGCGACACCGCTGCTGGCGGGTCCCGGCGCGATGGCCACGATGATCCTGCTGGCAGGGCGCGAGGGCGGCGACTGGCTGCATGTCGTGGCGATCATCGCCATGATGCTGCTGGTGCTGGGCTGTGTCCTCGTGATGTTCCTGCTCGCCACGCCGATCGAGCGCGCGCTGGGGCGCACAGGCACGATGGTCGTCACCCGGCTTCTGGGGATGCTGCTGGCCGCGCTGGCGATCCAGTTCATCCTCAACGGGCTGCACGGTGCGGGGCTGATGGGCGGCGTCCCGACCGGCTGAGGCAATCCGCCCTCTGGGAAAGTCACCTGCGCGGACCTATCTGAAAGAGATCGGTAGGGGTAACGAGGTCATGGTGGAGACGATCATCAGCGAAAACTGGGGACGGCTGGTCTACCTGAGCCTCCTGCTCGTCGCCGTGGGCGGCTATTTCGTGCTGGAGATCCGCCGCCGTCCCGGGCGCACCTTGCAACAGGCCGCGATCTGGGGACTGATCTTTCTCGGCACGCTCGCCGCGATCGGGCTTTGGACCGATATCCAGCGGCAAGTCTCGATCCCCGATCAGGCGGTGATGCGCGATGGCCGGATCGAGGTGCCGCAAGCGCCCGACGGGCATTATTACCTCACCGCCGAGGTCAACGGCACGCCGATCCGCTTCGTCGTCGATACCGGCGCGAGCCAGATCGTGCTGACCCAGCGCGCCGCCGAGCGCGCGGGCATCAACACCTCGGATCTCGCCTATATCGGGCAGGCGCGCACCGCCAATGGCATCGTCGCGACCGCGCCGGTGCGGCTGGACCGCTTCGATCTGGGACCGATCCACGACAGCAACCTGCGCGCCGTGGTCAATCGCGGCTCGATGGATACCTCGCTTCTGGGCATGACCTATCTCACCCGCTTCGCGAAGGTGGAATTCGCGCGGGGCACGCTGATCCTCGAACGCTGAGGCGGCACGGCCCGCAATCGTCGCGATCCTGCCTTTTTCGCGCCTCAATCTTTGCCGAGGCTCCGAGGGCGCCCGCCGCTCAGGCCGCGCCACTCAGGCTTCGTTACGAGGAAAACACGCATGGTTGCTTTCGACACTTTCGCTCTCGCGATCATCACCGTCGCAGCCATTCGCGAAGCCTATCTCCGCCTGCGCCCGATGATGCGCTCTGCCGAAGCAGAGCGCGGCTAAGCTAGCCTTTCACCAGAACCGCGAGATCGGCCACATTGGTGCCGGTCGCCCCCGTCATCAGCAGCGCATCGGCCGCCTGCAGGACGTGATAGCTGTCATTGCGCGCAAGCGCCGTATCGCAATCGACGCCCGCCGCCCGCGCCGCCGCGCAAGTCTCCGGCCCCACCAGACCGCCCGCCGCATCCGTCGGCCCGTCACGGCCATCGGTGCCGCCCGAGAGGAAGCGCCACGCGCCCTCGATCCCGGCTGCCTCCGCCGCGCAAGCCACGCGCAGAGCGAGCTCCTGATTGCGGCCGCCACGCCCGTCACCCTTGATCGTCACGGTGGTCTCACCGCCCATGACCAAAGCGCCAGCAGGCATATCGCGCAGCAGAGCCACGATCTGCGGCGCGAGATCGGCCACGTCCCCGTCGAGCGCGAAGGGCGCCGCCTCGGCGCCTGCAGAGACCATCGCCGCGACCGACAGCCCGTTCGCCCCGATCAGACGGTTGCGGGCAGCGGGCAGCGCGAGCTCGGCGCCGGAGGCTTCCAGATGCGCCTGCACAGGGGCGGGCAGCGCCTCCCAGATCCCGAGATCACGACAGAGCTGCGCCGCCTCGGCCCGCGTGCCGATCGGCTCGACCGTGGGCCCGGAGGCGATCACGCGCAGATCGTCGCCCGGCACATCGGACAGGATCAGGCCGGTCACGGGGGCCGCGCTGGCGAGCAGCCAGCCGCCGCCCTTGAGCTGGGAGAGCTGTTGGCGGATCAGGTTCATCTGCGTGATATCCGCCCCGCAGCCAAGCAGCAGGCGGCTGACCTCGGCCTTGTCCGACAGGCTCAGCCCCTCGGCAGGCGCCACAGCCAGCGCGGAGCCGCCGCCGGAGATCAGCGCCAGAACGCGATCCTCCGGGCCGCAACCCTGCAGGCACTCCAGAATCGCGCGCCCTGCCCGCTCGCTGCCCTCCCCCGGCACGGGGTGGTCGCCCGCAATCAGCGTGACGCCCGCGCGCGGGGTCGCCGCTTCGGCATTTTCGGGATTGGTCACGACCAACGCCTGCGCCTCCGCGGGCAGCGCGTCGAGCGCCGCGGCAGTCATCGCCAGCGCCGCCTTGCCAAGTGCGATCAACTGCCAGCGCCCGCCCGGCCCCGGCGGGGTGTCCATCGCCCAGCCCATCGCGCGGGTCACCCCCGCTGCCGGGTCCGCCGTCTTCACCCCGATGTCGAACAATTCGCGCGCGCGTGCTTCCAGATCCATTCCTGCCCCCTTGATTTGGTGTAAGTATCCCCGTGGAATGGCGGGCTGCAACCCCGCCGGCGGAAGACAAGCCAAAGGCGGGAGCTAAAGAAAAGACGCCCGCGGGGAGCGCGGGCGTCGAAACACGATCAGGCGGAAGGCCCCTGTCGGTTTAGGTGAGCGGGGACCGAAGCCCCCGCCCGGGGAGGGTGTTAGCCACCTTGGCTCTCGATGTAGGCGAGCACCGCCTTGACGTCTCCGGGGTCTTTCAAGCCGGCGAAGGACATCCGGTTCTTCGGAATGTAGCCCTTCGGATCGGCGAGATACTCCTCGACCGTCTGCTCGGTCCAGATCAGACCGTCTTCGCCGTGCTGGGTCATCGACTTCGAGTATTTGAAGCCATCGACCGTCCCGGCCTGACGCCCGATCAGGTTGTTGAGCACGGGACCGACGCGGTTCTTCGCCTTGTCGCCGACCTGGTGGCAGGCCTTACACTTCTTGAAGACCTTCTCGCCAGCTGCGACCAGCTCCGGGTCAGCCGAGAGGCTTTCCGCCGGGGCGGCCTCTGCCTTGGCTTCCTCCGCAGCCGCCGGAGCGTCCTGCGCCGGAGCTTCGGCAGTGTCGGTTTCGGCCGTGTCGGTTTCGGTCGCAGTATCGGCAGCCGCCGTGTCTTCGCCGTTGCCCTCATCGGGGGTCACGTCGAGAACGGTCGCCTTCTTGGTGATCTGCACGTCGGTCTTGCAGTCGCTCATGCAAGCGGCTTCCGAGAACTTCGGCACTTCGACCTCATCGCGGTTATCCACGATGAACCCGTCGGCGTTCGGCATCTCCACGTCGAGGAAGTTATCCTTCGTGAGGACGAAATCGTCATCCACGAGATAGTTCGAGTAGAGGATGTAGGCGACGATGGCATAGGTCTCGTCGACGGTCATCGTCTGCGCGTTGCCGAACGGCATCGAGCGGTGCGCATAGTCCCAGACGGTCGACAGGTACGGCCAGTAGGAACCGACGGTTTTCACCGGGTCCTTGTCGGCCAGCGTTCCATCGCCCCCGGCCAGTTTCGGCCAGTTGTCGACGCCCTCGGCGAAGTCGCCGTGACACGCCGCGCAGTTGTCGGCGAAGATTTTCTCGCCATCGGCAACCGAGCCCGACCCTTCGGGAAGGTTCTTGCCATCGGGGAAGACCTCGACGGTCCAGGCGTTGATTTCCTCGGGCAGCGCTTCGCGCCCCAGACCGTATTTCTCGGCCAGGGCGGGCGTCGCGACGAGCGGAGCGGCCAGAAGCGTGGCCAGCAGCAGATTACGACGACACTTCGACATTCTCGGACTCCCCGTTTTCCTTGACCCACCAGGTCTGGATACCGTTGTTGTGATAGACCGAATTCTCGCCACGGATCGCGCGCAGCGCGTCCTTGGTCGGCTGAACGTAGCCGGTGGAATCGGTAGCGCGGGACTGAAGGAGCATCTCCGAACCGTCCCAGTCGATCTCGAGGTAGAAGCGCGAGACCGCCTTGTCGACGCCCGGCTCTGCCAGACGCGCCTCCTGCCAGTTCGCACCGCCATCGATCGACACGTCGACCTTGGTGATGTGACCGCGACCCGACCAGGCCATGCCGGTGATGACCAGCGGGCCCTTGCCGTGCTTGATCGGCATCTGCGGGCTGGGCGAGGTGACGACCGATTTGGCGTCCATGACCCAGGTCCACTTGCGCGACGTGCCATCGGCGAGCGTGTCGGTGTATTTCGAGGTTTCTTCGCGCGACTGCACGGCCTCGTCGGTGACTTCGAGGCGACGGAGCCACTTCACCCACATGTTGCCTTCCCAGCCCGGAACCACGAGGCGCACCGGATAACCGTGCTCCTTGCGCAGCGCCTCGCCGTTGGCCTTGATGGCCACGAGACAGTCGTCGAGCGCTTTCTCCAGCGGGATCGAGCGGCCGTTCGAGGACGCGTCGGCGCCTTCGGCATAGACCCACTTGTCCTTGATCTGGTCACCGAGATTGGTGATCCCCGCTTCTTCGAGCAGCGTCCGCAGCGGGATGCCCGAATATTGCATGTTGTGGATCATACCTTGGGTGAACTGCGCACCGTTGAGCTGTGCACCAGCCCATTCCATGCCCGAGTTCGCCGCGCATTCGAGGAAGTAGGTGCGGTTTTCACGCGGGAAACGCTCCAGATCCTCGTAGGTGAAGACCAGCGGCTTATCGACGAGGCCGTTGATCATCAGGCGGTAGTCTTCCTTCTTCAGCTCGATCGCGCCCGAGTGGTGACGTTCGAAAGCGCAGCCCGTGGGCGTGATCGTGCCGTCGAGGGCGTGGATCGGCGTGAAGTTGATCGACGAAATCGTGTCCGCCGTCAGCCAGCCGACGTTGCGGCGGATGACGTCATCTTCGAATTCGATCGGCAGGCCGTAGGGGGTTGCATCGACCCCGTCGCCCCAGCCCGAAGCCCAAGGCTGAACTTCAGTGATCAACGGATCGGGTTGCGTTTGCGCGCGCGCGGCACCAGCACCTGCGGCCATCGCACCGACCGCAGCCCCTGCGCGGAGGAACCCGCGGCGGCTGAGGGCGGCATTGGTGGCCGGGTTGCCCTGGCGTTCCTTGTCGTCCATGTGTTTTCCTCCAGTCTCTAACCCCCTGCGGGGCGCAATCATCGACGGGCGGGACCGGCTTAGATGCCGGTCACGACCACCGAGTCATTCGGTTTCAAGTCAACGGTTTTGATCTTGCGCAGGTGATCGGCGATCACGTTCCAGATCTGCGGCCCTTCGGTGCCTTCGTTGACCGAGGCCCAGCCCGTCACGACGTAGTTGCGTGTCGGGTCGATATCGGAGCCGTCCTTCAGGAGCGTCATGTTGGAAATCCGCTCGCCGATCGGCTTCGAAACGTCGATGTGGTAGCCCATGCCACCCACACGAACCATGTCCCCGCCTTGCTGGTAGTAGGGGTCGGTGTTGAAGATGTTGTCGGCCACGTCTTCGAGAATGGTCTTGATCAGCTCGCCCGTCATCTCGGTGCGATAGTTCTCGCCATAGGTCATCGAAGTGGCGTTGAGCACGTCTTCCATGGTGATCTTCTGCCCCGGGATCAGCGACGGCCCCCAGCGCACGCCCGGGCTCATCGCGATCTCGGCGTCCTGCTCGGACAGCATCGCTTCGCAGATCAGGTCGTCCCAGGTGCCGTTGAAGTTGCCGCGGCGATAGAGCAGCGAGTTGGTCTCGCCCACGACTTCCTCGAGCTCGGCCTTGTAGGGCTCGCGATGGCCCATGATGACGTCGGTCATCTCTTTGTCGGGCTCGATCACGTCGGAGAAGATCGGGATCAGCTTGTGGCGGAAGCCCATCATCTTGCCGTCGCGCACGTCGAGATCGACGCGGGAGACGAATTTGCCGTTCGAGCCCGAGGCGATCAGGATCGTCTCGCCCACGAGGACCGGCTCCGGAATGGCGTCATGGGTGTGACCGGTGAGGATCACGTCGATACCCTTCACGCGGCTCGCCATCTTGTGGTCCACGTCGAAGCCGTTATGCGACAGGCAGACGACCAGATCGACGCCCTTCGCCCGGACCTCGTCGACCATCGCCTGCATACGCTCTTCGCGGATGCCGAAGGAATAGTCGGGGAACATCCAGCCGGGGTTCGCGATCGGCATATAGGGGAAGGCCTGACCGATGACCGCGATCTGCGTGCCGTTGCGCTCGAAGATCTTGTAGGGCTCGTAAGCGGGCTCGTCCCACTCCGCGTCGAAGATGTTCGCGCCGAGGAAGGGGAAGGGAAGGCCGTCGACGATCTCGTTCACGCGGTCCTGACCATAGGTCCATTCCCAGTGCGAGGTCATCGCTTCGACGCCGAGTTTGTTCATGACGTCGACCATGTTCTGGCCTTTGGTCTTCAGCGCGACCATCGAGCCGTGCCAGGTGTCGCCGCCATCGAGCAGCAGCGCCTCGGGACGCTCGGCCTTGATTGCTTTCACGATCGTCGCCACGCGGTCCATGCCGCCCATCTTGCCGTAGCTCTTGGCGAGATCGGTGAAGTTCTCGTAGGTCAGCGCATAGGCGTCAGGGGTGTTCGGCTCGATATTGAACATCTTGAGGAAATCCGCGCCGGTGACATGCGGCGGACGGCCCTTGGCCTCACCCACGCCGAGGTTGATTTCCGGCTCGCGGAAATAGATCGGCATCGCTTGCGCGTGGATGTCGGTGATGTGGATCAGCGTGACGTTGCCCAGCGGCTCGAACTGCAGAAGCTGGTCTTGCGTCAGCGACTGCTGTGCCATGGCGCGCGACCAGCGCGACAGGCCCGAAGCACCGAGGATAGTCGAGGCGGCCAAGCTCGCCTGAAGAAATTCCCGCCGGGAAATCATGCGATGTGTCTCCTTCTTCTCACCGGGCCCGTGCGCCCGGCGGTCGTTTCATTCGGGTAAATTGACAAACAAATTCAGACAGATATTAAAATTTGAATATGTTGAAACGAAACGCGCGGGACAGGGAGGCCCCTGCCCCGCGCATCAAGTCAAAGGTCAGGGACGGACGCCGCCGCCCTCGATGTCGAGACCCAGGCCGCGCGAGGCGACGTAGAGCTCAAGATTGCGGAACTCGTCCGAACCCGGGCTATAGGTTTCCGCGCGCGTGTCGCGGATACAGCCCTTGAAGCGGTTGTGGATCGACACCACGCCCGCGTTCTTCAGACGGTAGGTCGGGAAGCCCTGAATCTGGCCCTGGCTGAGGTGGTCAGCGCGGATGTAGTTGCCGTAGTTCTCTTCGTGGCACGACGCGCAGGACAGCTCGAGCTGACCGTAGCGGGTGTAGTACATCTCCTTGCCCTTCTCCCAGAAAGGCTGGGCGTCGCCGTCGATCTTGACGTTGACGGGCATACCGCGCGACTCGACCGCGATCGCGGTGGTCATGTTCTTCATCGGACCGCTGTCCCAACCCCAGGCTTCGGCGCCCATACGGTTGGTGCGGCAATCGTTGATGTAATCTTCCATCGACCAAAGCTTGCCGGCCTCGTTGACCTTCGGCATCTCGGCGCGGACGCCTTTCATGCCTTCGCTGATGTCGCCGTGGCAATCCGCGCAGGATTTGCCCTCGGAGCCGTCAGCGGTCGACCAGGTTTCCTGGCCTTGCTCGGCAAAGATCATGATCGGGTTGTCGAAGTCGTCCTGTTCCATCGCGCGGGTCTCATCCGTACGGAAGAGCCAGCCGGAATAGACCTCGTCGAGGTGCCCTTCGAGGTGAGGGGCGGCGGGCGCCTTCACCGTGATCGGGGTGTCGCCGTTGATGACGAGCTCGTCATCCGCCATTTCGGCGTGCAGCGCCGCGGTGCTGAGCGCGAAGGCTGCAGTGGCGGCAAGGATGGTGCGGCTGGTGCGCAACGTCATATTCTGTGTCCTCCCTGGGTGTGCCCCGCGCCCATCGATCTCCCCAAACAGGCGCGGTTCTCTGTTTTTGGTGAGGCGGCGCGCTCCCTCACGCGCCGCTAGCCTTAACGGCCGATCAGCTCACTTCGATCTTTTTGCTGTCTTCGTAGGTCGAGCCGTCGTCATCGTACCAGGTGAACTTGAACTCACCGGATTCCGGGACTTTCGCCTCGAACTCGATATAGGGATTGGTCGAGATCGCCGGCTCGAGGGTCACGTCGACGACGTTCTCACCGTTGAAGTCGCAGGTGAAGCGATTGATGATCTCGCGCGGGATGACGTTGCCGTCTTTATCCTTGCGCTGGCCCGATTCCATCGGGTGCGAGATCAGGGTTTTGATGGTGATCGTGTCACCGGCCGAAGCGGATTTCGGCACTTTTACGCGGGGTCTCACGCCTTTCATGGTCTTGTCTCCTCAGATACCGAAAATTTAGCCGCCGCAGCCGCCGATGGTGACCTTCACGGTCGATTTCGCCTGGACGAAGCTACCGTCAGCCATCTTGGCGACAGCGATCACGTCCTGGGTCTTCGAGAGGCGAATGCGGGTCGAAGCCATTTGCGAGCCAGCCATCGGACCGAACTTGAAGGTCACGACGTCGGGCGTCGGGTTGCCGGTCGCGAAGACCGCGATCTCGGTTGCGCCGGGCGCATCCACGGAGATCGGAACGGTGTTCCCGTTCTCGGCGATTTCAGGCGCGGTCAGGGTAACGCCGTCACCCATTGCGGCTTCAGCGCCACCGGTGAACTTCGCGATCGCGTCGGCACCGGTATCGGCCAGCGCGGGCAGCGGCAGCATGGAAGCGGCAACACCGCCCATCGCCAGCGCCAGCGCGTCACGTCTGGTCATGGTCATTTTGTATCTTCTCCTCTCGGGTTTGTCGTTCAGAGGGTCACTCGTCCTTGAGGGTCATCAAGAAAGCGACCACATCCTCAACCTGTTGTGCATTCAAAATCGGCGGCAGATCGGCAGGCGCAGCCTTGCCGGTGTAGCCATTGCCGGGGCGAATGAAGGGACCGGTTTTATACATTGCCGGCATCACCGTACCTTCGAAGGTGTGCTTGGCGTCGACGACGATGCCGCGCAGCTGCGACTCGTCCCAGCGGTCACCGGCACCGTTCAGCTCCGGGCCGACATTGCCTTGGAACGACGCGTCGAGCGCCGAGACCTTATGGCAGGCCACGCAGTTGCCCAGCGACTTGGTCGCCGCGACTTCTGCGCCTTTGGCTGCATCGCCCGGCTGGCCGGTCAGCGACTCGGCCACCGCGCCCACATCGGTGAATTTGACATCCATCGGCGCGGTTTCTGCGATCGCGGCGCTGGCTGCGAAGGTGACGGCCATTGCGGCCCACGCAACGTGGCGTTTCATAGAAGTCCTCCCAAATTCTCTCCCTGACTCACTTTTAAGCGAGTGCGTCACAGTGGCGCAATGGATAAATTCAAAAAACCGCATATTTTCCAATATGTTCACCGAGACATATCGCGGCATACGGCCGCATACCCAGGAATTTTATAGGAAATTCAGGAACATTCGCGAGCGCAGCACGAATGCTGCACTGGCAAGCAAACCATCACGACTCTGTTAGAATCGCCAAGCAGGCGATCACTTCGCCATGACCTTCTCTGCGACATATTTCTGGAAGTTCACGCCGCTCTCGTAGCCGTGAGTCTTCACCCACTCGAGCAGAGCCATCGTAGTGCCCTTCCCGAAAGCCCCTGGCATCTGCGCCACGGCCTGCTTGTTGGCGGGCTGGTCGGAGGCCTCTTCAGGGAAGAACATCATGGTCGGCGTGAACATCACGCCCCACTTCATCGCCATCTCTTTTTCGGGCAAAGCCTCGCCGTCGAAATCGGTCACTTCGACATCGCCGAAGAGGTTCATCTGCACGACGTAGTAATTGTCGGTGATGTATTTCGCGATCTCAGGATCGGAGAAGACCTCCTCATGCATCTTCTTGCAGTAAATGCAGCCGCGCTGCTCCCAGATGACCATGAAGCGCTTGCCCTCGTCATTGGCCGTCGCAAGATCGTCCGACATGTCCTTGAACGTGTCGTGGAACCACGGCTCCTTGTGCAGCCCGTCATCGCCCAGCTCGGCCGCATGAACCGGCAGGGCCAGCATCGCGGCGGTGAAAGCGGCAGTCAGAAAATGACGCATGATCGTTCTCCCTTGTCACAGACTGTCAGCCGAGACTCCCACTCGGCATGACGTCGATCAGAAACTCACCAATGTAGCGCAGCCCCCCGGTCACGATGAGCACCGCGAACAGGATCAGCATAACCCCCATCGCCTTCTCGACATAGCCGAGCTTCGCGCGGTGCTTCGCCATGAAGGCGAGAAAAGGCCGCGTGAAGAAGGCCGCGATGATGAAGGGCAAGGTCATCCCGATCCCATAGGCAAAGAGCAGCAGCCCGCCCTTGGAGATGTCCCCCATGCCCGACGCCACCATCAGGATCGCCGCAAGCGCGGGGCCGACACAGGGCGTCCAGCCGAAGCCGAACGCGAGCCCCATCACATAGGCACCGAGGAACGTCGTGGGATCTGTCTTCGCCTCCATCCGCGCCTCGCGATAGAGGAACGGAATGCGGATCACGCCGAGGAAATGCAGACCGAAGACCAGCAGGATCGCCGCGGCCACCCAGCTCAGCGGCCCCATCCATTCGCGGAAAGCAGCCCCCAGCGCGGTCGCGCCCATCCCCATCAGCACGAAGATCGTGGTCACGCCCAGCGCGAAGGCCACCGAAGAGGCCACCATGCGCGCCTGCGCGCCCGGCGCGATCTTGCCGTCACCGCGCAGCTCCGACATCGACAGCCCGGCCATGTAGGACAGGTAGAACGGCACCATCGGCAGAATGCACGGCGTCAGAAAAGACAGCAGGCCAGCAAAAAACGCCCCGCCATAGGTAATATCGATCGGCACTGTTTCCTCCCTCGTGACGCGCCCTAGCCTATATGGCCTCGGTCTCCCAACCGTCCTTGAAGGGGCCCGTCAAACACATTACGATCTTTATATGTAAAAAGGGGTCCGTCAATGTTCCGCATTGTGTGGCATACGATTTCGATGACCGCGGCGCTGGCGATCACGCTGGGCGCGACGGGCGCTGTCGCGCGCGCCGACACCGCATCGCAATCGAGCGATGCGGCCGCTGTGACCACCACCGAGACTACCGAAGCCACGGCCGAAGCCACGGCCGAAGCCACGGCCGAAGCCACGACCGAAAGTGAGTTCCGCCTCTTGATGGTCGAGCAGGTCGGCTGCGTTTATTGCCGGATGTGGAACAACGACCTCGCCCCGATCTACCCGAAGACGCCCGAGGGCAAGACTGCCCCTCTGCAGCGGGTCGACCTGCACAAGCCCTTCCCCGAGGACATCACGATTACCGGGGGCAAACCGCTTTTCACACCGACCTTCATCCTGCTGCAGGACGGGGTCGAGGTCGCCCGCATCGAAGGCTATGCGAGCGAAGATTTCTTCTGGGGCCTGCTCGATCAGGCCCTGAAAAAGAATGGCGCGACGTATCAGACCCCATCGAACTGAGGTTTGACCTGCGCGCTTTTGTCTCGCTTTTGGCGGGTTTTTGCGCTCTCGGGCTTTGTTCCAGCGAATCGACATGCTAAAGCCTGAGTCATTCGATCAATACGGTCGCACTCTGTGCGGCTTCCAAGGAAGGACGATGCGGTGCGGCATCTGGTGCCTGACGGTCATGCCGAAAAGCTTGCCTCTGCCACGGCCGAGTCGAGATGTGCCCGCATGGATGCAGAAGAGCTACTCGATCGCGCGCAAGACGCCTCCAACCTCATGAAGGCGCTCGCCCATGAGGGGCGGCTGATGATTCTGTGCCATCTGAGTTCGGGCGAGAAATCGGTGACCGAGCTGGAAAACCTGCTGGAATCGCGCCAGGCCGCGGTGAGCCAGCAATTGGCACGGCTGCGTCTCGAGGGGCTCGTCAGCGCACGCCGCGAAGGCAAGGCGATCTACTACACGCTCTCGGATCCGCGTGCGCGTCGCCTCGTCGAGACGATTTACGAGATGTTCTGCGCCACCGACTGAACGCGGTGCGCCATGAGACCGGACACTGGGTGATCCGGGGGGAGAAGGGCAATGGAACAGATTCCGGTGGGTGCCTTGGCGGCCCTGGTCGGGGCGATCGGCGGCATTATTCTCGGCCTCGCTGCGCGTTTGGGCGATTTCTGCACCCTCGGTGCGCTGGAAAGCGCGGCCTATGGCGACGACCAGAGACGCCTGCGCCTCTGGGGGATCGTGCTGGGCGTCGCGATCACCGGCGCCTTCGTGGCCGAGGCCCTGGGTTATGCCGACATCACCCGCAGCTTCTATCACACGATCAAATGGTCGCCGCTCGCCTCGATCGTGGGCGGGCTCGTCTTCGGCTATGGCATGGCGCTCGCCGGCAATTGCGGCTTCGGAGCGCTGGTGCGCTTCGGCGGCGGCGATCTGCGTGCGATGGTCGTGGTCGTGGTGATGGGCATCTTCGCCTTCGTGACGCTGTCCGGCCCCCTCGCCCATCTGCGCCTTCTGATCTTCGACCAGCAGGCGGCCGACACCCCGCAGGGCATCGCGCATTGGCTCTCGGCTCGGACCGGGCTTCCGCCCCTGGTCTTCGCCTTGCCCGTCGCAGCAGGCTTTCTCGCCTGGGCGCTGAGCTATCAGCCGCTGCGCGCGGACAAACGCCGCCTCGCCTGGGGCGTGGCCGCGGGTCTCGCGGTGGTCTGGTGCTACGTCGGCACCTCCTATCTCTTCACCGAGAGCATGGGCGAAACCGGCGTCGAGGCGCCGTCCTTCACCGCCCCGCTCGGGCGCACGATCCTCTATTTCATGACCTCCACGGCAGGCGGCCTCACCTTCTCCGTAGGTCTCGTCGCGGGCGTGCTGGGCGGGGCCTTCCTCGGCTCGGCCATTCGCGGCCTCTTCAAATGGGAAGCCTGCGAAGACCCGCGCGAACTGGGCCGTCAGGTCAGCGGCGCGGCCCTGATGGGGATCGGCGGCACGATCGCGGTCGGCTGCTCGATCGGCCAGGGGGTGAGCGCGATGGCCGTGCTCTCCTTCTCCGCACCGGTCACGCTGGCCTCGATCGTGATCGGCGGACTGATCGGCCTGCGCCAGCTGATCCACGGCTTCCAGCCCGAGTAAGTCCCGGCCGCGCAAATCGGCCCATTTTCGGCTTGGTTGAAATATCCCGGGGGTGAGGCGCGGACGCGCCGAGGGGGCAGCGCCCCCTCTCCTTCAACCTCTTCCCGCACAACGCTTGCGAATCTGATCCGGGTTTCCTATATCGCCCCTCGAGAGGTTGGCGCGGGCGAGCGCCTCGCCAACCCGGTCAGGTCCGGAAGGAAGCAGCCGCAACGAGCCCCGCTTGGGTCGCTGTCCAGCCTCTCACCCTACCCCCCTAAAAGTTCGCTTCTGTTTTGCCGCAGCGTCACCATGCCCGGTTGTGAAATGACATCGCCGGACTAATCTCCCATCAAAAGGGAGGTTTCACCATGTTTCGTTTTGCTCTGGCCGCTCTGGCCTTTCTGCCTGTGCCGCTCTTCGCGGGCACGCTCAAAACCGTCGAAGTCGCGCCGAACACCTATGCGATCGAAGGCCCCTTCGGGCAGCGCGATGCCGAGAACCTCGGTAATAACGCGACCTTCGGGCTGATCGTCACGGATGAGGGCGCGGTGCTGATCGACGCCGGCGGCACCTATAAGGGGGCGGCGGCGCTCGATGAAGTGATCGGCACGCTGACCGATCAGCCGGTGAAATACGTGATCGACACCGGCGGGCAGGATCACCGCTGGCTCGGCAATGGCTACTGGAAAGAACATGGCGCCGAGATCATCACCTCCGAGGATGCGCTCGCCGACCAGAAGGCCCGCGCCTCGCTGGAGCTGACGATGCTGGATGCGCTGGTCGGACAAGAGGCGCTCGCGGGCACAGACCCCGTCTATGCCGATACGACCTTCGACGAGAGCTACACGCTCTCCCTCGGCGGGCGCGAGATCGAGATCACCCATCCCGGCCCTGCCCACACGCCCGGCGACAGCTTCGTCTGGCTGCCCGCGGAGAAGGTGATGTTCACCGGCGATATCGTCTTCGTGGGTCGCATCCTCGGCGTGCTCGACATGTCCTCGTCGATCGGCTGGGTCGAGGCCTTCGAGGCAATGGCCGCCTATGAGCCCGCCCATGTCGTTCCGGGCCACGGCCCCGCCACCGATCTCGCGACCGCGACGAAGAATACTTATGATTACCTGACCAATCTGCGCAGCCAGATGGCCGATTATATCGACGAGGGCGGCGACATCATCGGCTCGGTCAATGTCGATCAGTCGCAATTCGAATATCTCGAGGATTTCGACACGCTCGCCAAACGCAACGCGCAGGCGGTGTTCAGCCAGATGGAATGGGAATGAGCCGGGTGGACGCCGACGCCCCGGGGGCCTAGTCTGACGGCTGCCTATGACACCGGAGCTTCGATGACCGACACCCAATATCAGGTTCTCGCCCGCAAGTACCGTCCCGAGACCTTCGCCGACCTGATCGGACAGGCGCCGATGGTGCGCACCCTCAAGAATGCCTTCGCGGCCGACCGGATCGCGCAGGCTTTCATCATGACGGGGATTCGCGGCACCGGGAAAACCACCACGGCGCGGATCATCGCCAAAGGCCTCAACTGCATCGGCCCCGACGGCAACGGCACCCCTACGACCGATCCCTGCGGCGAGTGCGAGCATTGCCGCGCGATCATGGAAGGCCGCCATGTCGACGTGATGGAGATGGACGCGGCCTCGCGCACCGGTGTGGGCGATATCCGCGAGATCATCGAGAGCGTGCATTACCGAGCGGCTTCGGCACGCTACAAGGTCTACATCATCGATGAGGTTCACATGCTGTCCACGAGCGCGTTCAACGCGCTCCTGAAGACGCTCGAGGAACCGCCCGCCCATGTGAAGTTCATCTTCGCGACCACCGAGATCCGCAAGGTGCCCGTCACCGTGCTCTCGCGCTGCCAGCGCTTCGATCTGCGCCGGATCGAGCCCGAGGAAATGATCGCGCTACTGCGCCGGATCGCCGACGCGGAAGGCGCCGAGATCGCCGATGACGCGCTCGCGCTGATCACCCGCGCCGCCGAAGGGTCCGCCCGGGATGCGACTTCGCTGCTCGATCAGGCGATCGCGCATGGCGCAGGAGAGACCACCGCGGAACAGGTCCGCGCGATGCTGGGTCTGGCCGACCGCGCCCGCGTCCTCGATCTCTTCGACATGATCCTGCACGGTCAGGCCGCCGAGGCGCTGACCGAACTTGCCGCGCAATATGCCGATGGCGCCGATCCGATGGCGATCATGCGCGATCTGGCCGAGATCACCCATTGGGTCTCCGTCATCAAGGTCACGCCCGAGGCCGCCGAAGACCCGACCGTTCCGCCCGAGGAACGCAATCGCGGTCAGGAAATGGCGGCCGCCCTGCCGATGCGGGTGCTCTCGCGGCTCTGGCAGATGCTGCTGAAAGCGCTCGAAGAAGTCGCGAGCGCGCCCAATGCGATGATGGCGACCGAGATGGCCGTGATCCGCATGACCCATGTGGCCGACCTGCCGGACCCGGAAACGCTGATCAAGAAGATCCAGCAGGGCAACACCCAGACCCAGGCGGCAGGCCGGGGCCCCGCGCCTTCGACCGGGCCGGTGCATGGTGCGACGCTGCGCGCCCGGCGCGCAGGTGGGGGCGCTGTCGCCGCCGCGGCCCCTGCCCCGCAGCACGATCCGATGGCCGACGCGCTCGCCCGCTTCGCGAGCTTCGACGACGTGGTCGATCTGATCGCCCGGATGCGCGACATGACCCTGTTGCTGGAGGTCGAGAGCAATCTGCGTCTCGTGAATTACCGCCCCGGCCGGATCGAGTTCGAACCGACCCCGCAGGCCTCGCGCGATCTCGCGGCGACGCTCTCGGCCCGGCTGCAAGGCTGGACCGGCGCGCGCTGGGGCGTCTCGGTCGTCTCCGAAGGCGGCGCGCCCACGATTGCCGAGGTGAAGGCCGAGGAGATGGCGAAGGCCGAAGCCGAGGCGATGAAGAACCCGCTGGTGGCGGAGATCTTCGCCCGTTTCCCCGGCGCGAAGATCGAAATCCTGCCCGAGGAAGATACCGCCGCGATCGAGGCCGAGGCGCTGGCCGAGGTCGAAGACGAATGGGACCCCTTCGAGGAAGGCTGAGCCACGCCAAGGGCGGCGGCGCGCAATCGCACGCGCCGCCCTGCCGCGCCGTTTTCCCGCCTTGTCCCTTGTCCCTTCGCGCAGCGATGCGTATCTCTCACTCAAGCCAAACGTGACGGAGAAAGCGATGTTCAAGGGATTGGGCGCCATGGGAGACATGGCCAAGATGATGAAGGCCGCCAAGGAAATGCAGGAGAAGATGGGCGAGCTCCAGGAAGAGCTCAAATCCATCGTCGTCACCGGCGAGGCCGGGGCCGGTCTCGTGCAGGCCCGCGCCACCGCGAAGGGCGAATTGACCGGGCTCTCCATCGCCCCCTCGATCCTGCAGGCCTCCGAGAAGGAAGTCGTCGAAGACCTGATCCTCGCCGCGATCAAAGACACGCAGGAAAAGGCCAAGTTCCGCGAGCAAGAAGAGCAGAAGCGTCTCCTGCGCGAGTTGGGCCTGCCCGAGAACATGGACCTGCCGGTCTGATCCGATGAGCGGCGCGCGCGACGAGATAGAGGCGCTGATCGCCCTGATGGCGCGGCTGCCGGGACTTGGCCCCCGCTCCGCCCGGCGCGCGGTGCTGCATCTGATCTCGAAACGCGCGCAGCTGATGGGCCCCTTGGCCGAGGCGATGGCGCAAGTGGCCCGCACCGCGCGCGAGTGTAGCCGCTGCGGCAATATCTCCACCGCGCCGATCTGCGACATCTGCGAAGACGAGAGACGCGCCACCGGCGAGATCTGCGTGATCGAGGATGTCGCCGACCTCTGGGCGATGGAGCGCGGTCACGCCTTCAAGGGCCGCTACCATGTTCTTGGCGGCACGCTGTCTGCGCTCGATGCGATCGGCCCGGAAGACCTGCGCATCCCCGATCTGCTCGAACGCGCCACCGAGGAAGGCATCACCGAGGTGATCCTCGCCCTCAACGCCACCGTCGAGGGCCAGACCACCGCCCATTACATCGCCGAGGCGCTCGAAGGGCGCGGCATCGCGGTCACCAGCCTCGCACAGGGCGTGCCGATCGGTGGCGAGCTGGATTATCTCGACGACGGCACGATCCAGGCGGCGCTGCGCGCGCGCAAAAGCTTCTGATGGGCACCCGGCCCGAGACGGAGGCGCTGCTGCGCGACTGTCTCGGCGACCGGATCGCGACCCGGCCGATGTTCGGCGAATATGCGGTCTATATGGGCGGCAAGACGGTGGCGCTTCTGTGCGACGACACGCTGTTCGTGCGCCAATTGCCCGAGGCCACGCACTACCTTGAAGACAGCGGCCAAGCGCCCGTCGCGGGCAAACCCCATCCGCGCGCCAAGGATCACTGGCAGATCGACCCGGACCTCTGGGAAGACACGGAGTGGCTCGCAGGTCTTCTCAGCGCAATCGAGACCGCCCTGCCCGCCCCCAAACCAAAGCGCAAACCCAAACCGAAAGCCTAATCCCGGCGCCCCTTCGGCTTGGCAAAAATATCCCCGCCGGAGACATCCGACCTGTGCCGTCCCGATCACCTTCCGGCAAGGGAGCGCCATCGGCGGGTTTGTCGCCATTGAACCCGCCCGCGCCCGCCGTTATCAGTTCTTCAAATCCCCCAACGAGAATTGCGAGCGTCGCCCCGATGATCCGCCTCTACCATGTCGCCCTCTCCCCATTCTGCCGCAAGGTCCGCCTCACGCTGGCCGAGAAGAAACTCGAGGTCGAACTCGTCGAGGAACGCTACTGGGAACAGCAGCCCGATTTCCTGCGCCGCAACCCGGCGGGCAAGGTCCCGGTTCTCAAGATGGACGGCATGATGATGGCCGAGAGCCAGGCGATCTGCGAATATATCGACGAGACCCATACCGACGCGCCGCTGATGCCGCGCGATCCCGCCGCACGCTACGAGGTGCGCCGCCTATGCGCGTGGTTCGACGACAAGTTCAACGCCGAGGTCACCGCGCGGATCATGGGCGAGCGGGTCTGGAAGAAGGTCCGCAAGGAAGGCTATCCCGACAGCAAGACGGTGAAGGCGGGCCTTACGGCGATCAAGTATCACCTCGATTACATGGGCTGGCTGCTGGAGCAGCGCCGCTGGCTTGCGGGCGACGTGATGACGCTCGCGGATTTCTCGGCGGCCGCGCATCTGAGCTGCCTCGATTACATCTCCGACGTCGACTGGAACCGGCAGGAGGCCGTTAAGGACTGGTATGCGAAGATCAAGTCGCGCCCTGCCTTCCGTTCGCTTCTGGCCGATCAGCTGCCCGGCATGCCGCCCGCGTCGCAATATGCGGAGCTGGATTTCTGAGCGGGTCCCGCGCCTTCTATCCGACACCGCCAGTCTCACACCGCGCCGTCCGACCCGTTCGGGCGGCGCTGTCATTTGGTCCTTCGCGAACTTGGCTCACGCAAAGGTGCTTATCTCGCGGGATTCAAACAATTGATTTAATCATTCGATTCGCTACCTCAGGAACAGGCCCAAGCCGATCCGGAGCTTGGCCCGGACTGCAAAGCGAGGACTGCCATGCCCCATCCCGTGCTGATCGTGGGGGCCGGCCCGACCGGTCTCATCGCCGCTTACGAACTGGCCCGCCACGGCGTGCCCGTCCGTCTGATCGAAAAATCCGCAAGCCCCGCCACCACCTCGCGCGCGATCGCGGTTCAGGCCCGCACGCTGGAGATGCTGGCGCAGCGCGGTCTGGCGGACACCCTTGTGGCGCGCGGCGTGCAGACCCGGATCGCGCAGTTCTATGGCGAGGGCGCCCCGCTCTTCCGGCTCGACTTCGCCCATCTCGAGAGCCGCTTCCCCTACATCCTTTTCGTCTCGCAGGTCGAAACCGAGGCCGTGCTGCGCGAGGCTTGCGCAGCCCTTGGCGTCGAGACGGAGTGGAACACCGAACTCGTCGCGATCGCCCGCGAGGGTCATGATGCGCAGGCGCGTCCCATGGCGGTGCTGCGCGGCCCGGACCACACGCTCGAAGAGCTGCGCCCCGATTGGATAATCGCCAGCGGCGGGGCGCATAGCCTGATCCGCCGCACGCTCAATCTGCCCTTCGAGGGCAAATCCGTGGGTCAGGGCTTCGTGCTCGGCGACCAGATGGTCAGCGGCGCGCTCGCCCCCGAGGAGTTGCATATCTTCTCCTCCAGCGACGGCTTTCTGGGCATGTTCCCTCTGGGCGGCGGACGTTTCCGTCTGATCGCCTCCGATGTCGCGGGCAGCGAGCAGCCCGACCTTGAAACGCTGCAGCAGGTCTTCGATGTCCGTGCCCATCTGCCCGCGACGCTGCATGACCTCACGTGGTCCTCGCGCTTCGCGATCAACAGCCGGATGGTCGGGACGCTGCGCGTGGGGCGTTTCCTGCTGGGCGGCGATGCCGCGCATATCCACTCGCCTGCGGGCGGTCAGGGAATGAATACGGGCATGCAGGACATGATGAACCTCGGCTGGAAACTCGCGCGGGTGATTAAGGGCACCGCGCCCGACAGCCTGCTCGACAGCTACGAGGCCGAGCGCCTGCCGGTGATCCGCGATCTGCTGCACGGGACCGAGGCGCTGACCGCGAATATGGCCTCGACCTCGCCGGTGCGCCGGATGCTGATCGACCATATCAGCCCCTATCTCGGCAGCCGCGATCTCGTGCAGGAGAAGGTCGCGGCGCGGATGGGCCAGATCGCGATCGGCTATGAGGGCGGACCGCTCGCCGACGGCCCGCATGCGCGCGGCACCATCGCACCGGGCGCACGCCTTCCCGACCCGCCGCTGGAGGTGGCCCGCGATGGGGCATGGCATCCGGCCCGCGCGCAGGATCTGGTCGACGCGTCGGAATTCGTTTTGCTCTGCGCGGGGGATGGCCCCGCCCCGCAGAGCCGCTTTGCCAAAAGCCTGAAACTGCGCCCTGCCCCCGACAACGCGGAGGCGTTCGCGCAGGTCTTCGGCCGCGAGGGCGCGGCGGTGCTGGTGCGGCCCGACGGCTACGTGGCGCTGAGCGCACCGCTTGCCGACGCAGCCCGCGCGGTCGCGACTTACGCCGAGGCGCATTTCGCCACCTGACGCGCAACGCCCCGCCCCTTGTCTTGCCCGCCCGGCTTCGAAAGGATACGGCGACGGGGCGATACGGGCCGCATCCGTCATGCGCCGAGGGGGCTCCGCCCCCGCCGGCCTGCGGCGCGGCCCCCCGGGATATTTGGACCAAGGCGAAGCCATGAGTGCGGAGTTGAAAGCGCGGTTGATCGAGACGGCCCTTACGGAGGGTTTCTCGAAGGCGCGCATCACCACGCCCGACGCGATCCCGCAGGCAGCCGAGCGGCTGGCCGCCTTCGTGGGCGCGGGCATGCATGGCCAGATGGGCTGGATGGAAGAGCGCATGGGCTGGCGCGGCGATCCGGCGGCGCTGTGGTCCGAGGCGCGCTCGGTGGTGATGCTGGCCGAGACCTACACGCCCGATTACGACCCGCTGGACCTGCTGAAGGCGCGCGATCACGGGGTGATCTCGGCCTATGCGCAGGGCAAGGACTACCATGATCTGGTGAAGAAGCGGCTCAAGCGCGTCGGGCGCTGGTTGCTGGGTCAGGCGCCCGAAGGCGAGCAGATCAAGGTCTTCGTCGACACCGCCCCGGTGATGGAAAAGCCCTTGGGCGAGGCCTCGGGGCTGGGCTGGCAGGGCAAGCACACGAACCTTCTGGCGCGCGATCTGGGCAGCTGGTTCTTCCTCGGCGCGATCTTCACCACGGTGGAGCTGCCGCCCGACGCGCCGGAGATCAGCCATTGCGGGTCTTGCACGGCCTGCCTCGACATCTGCCCGACCGAGGCCTTTCCCGCGCCCTACCAACTCGATGCGCGGCGCTGCATTTCTTATCTCACGATCGAGCATAAGGGTCCGATCGACGAGGAGCTGCGCGCCAAGATGGGCAATCGCATCTATGGCTGCGACGATTGTCTGGCCGTTTGCCCGTGGAACAAATTCGCCGCCGAGGCGCGTGAGGCGCGCTATCACGGCGGCGTCGGCGCGCCGCCGCTCGCGGAGCTGGCCGCACTGGACGATGCGGGGTTCCGGGCGCGGTTCGCGGGCTCGCCGATCAAACGGATCGGGCGCGACCGCTTCCTGCGCAACGTGCTCTACGCGATCGGGAACTCTGGCGATCCGGCGCTGACCGAGGCCGCGCGCCCGCATCTGGACGGTCCCGATCCGGTGGTGGCCGAGGCCGCGCGATGGGCGCTCGACCAGCTCGGGCAGGTATCGCGATGAAACCGATTGCCGCGCCCCGCGCATGGCCTATCTGATCGCGGCCATGACACCCGTTACCACCCAGACCCCTCGCCCGCTCCTTGGAATCGCGCTGAAACTCGGCACGGTCACGGGCTTCGTCATCATGCAGGCGCTGATCAAATCGGTCTCCGACCGGGTGCCGCCGGGCGAGGCGGTGTTCTTTCGCTCCTTTTTCGGCATCGTGCCGATTATCCTGTGGCTGCTGTGGCGCGGTGAGTTGCAGGGCGGGTTGCGGGTGGAGAAACCGATCAACCACGTCATGCGCGGCGTCGTGGGAACCACCGCGATGGCGCTGAGTTTCGCCGCCCTCGCCTTCCTGCCGCTGCCCGAGGCGACCGCTCTGGGCTATGCGGCCCCGCTGCTGACGGTCGTCTTTGCGGCGCTCCTGCTGGGCGAGACGGTTCGGATTTTCCGCTTCTCGGCGGTCGGGCTGGGCATGGTGGGCGTTCTCATCGTGCTCTGGCCCCGGTTGGGCGGCAGCGGGCCGGAAGGCGGGGCGGAGGCGCTTGGTGCGGGGCTGGCGCTGGCGGGCGCCACCTGCGCGGCACTGGCGCAGATCCAGATCCGCCGCATGGTCGGGACGGAGCGGACCTCGGCCATCGTCTTCTGGTTCTCCTGCACTGCCTCGGTGCTCTCGCTGGCTTCCCTGCCCTTCGGTTGGGTCGTACCGACCGCATGGGAGGCGACGCTTCTGATCCTCGCGGGGCTGATCGGCGGCACCGGGCAGATCATGATCACCTCGGCCTATCGCTTCGCCGATGCCTCGCTGGTGGCCCCTTTCGATTACGCCTCGATGCTGCTGGCGCTGGTGATCGGCTATACCATTTTCGCGGAAGTGCCGACCCATGCGACCTTGGCGGGGGCCGCGCTTATCATCGCGGCTGGCATCGCGATTATCCTGCGCGAGCACTGGCTGGGACTGGAGCGCAAACGCGCACGCAAGGCCGGTCCCCCTCAAGGCTGAGCGCCGATCCGCCTGCGACAATAAACCTGTCTGCCGCCGCGTCACGACTCGGTCGAATCGTGCTATAGTGCCGCTATCAGAGGCGATGACGAGAGGAGGAAGATATGTCCCGTCACATCATCGACCGCGCCGAACTCAAGGCGGAAGGGCCGCGCGTGAAGCGGTTTCTCGAATTGCAACGGCGCGAAGGCATCCACCCGGTGATCAAGGAGCTCAGCAAACGCGGGCGGCCCGAACACGGCGCGCGGATGAAACAGTTCCTGCGGATCGAGCGGGCCGAAGCCACCTGACCATCTGACTTACGCTTGAGCGCTATAAAAACGCGAAAGGGCGTGCCGGGGGGGCACGCCCTTCTGTTGTCTCGACCGAAGCGCGGATCAGGCGCGCACGAGCTTCTCGTAGGTCTCGGCGATGTCGCGGGTCAGTGCGCCGACCTCGAAGGTGAAGTCGCGGATCTGACTGACGGGCGTGACTTCGGCTGCGGTGCCAGTGAGCCAGCACTGTTCGAACTCGGCCAGTTCGGTCGGCTCGATCAGGCGCTCGTGGACGGTGATGCCCTTTTCTTTCAGCAGGCCGATCACGGTCTGACGGGTGATCCCGTTAAGGAACACGTCGGCCTTGGGCGTGTGAACCTCACCGTCTTTCACGAAGAAGATGTTCGCACCGGTGGCCTCGGCCACGTAGCCGCGCCAGTCCATGAACAGCGCATCCGAATAGCCGCGATCTTCGGCGGCGTGCTTCGACATGGTGCAGATCATGTAGAGACCGGCGGCCTTGGCTTCAGCGGGAATGGTGCGCGGATCGGGACGACGCCACTTCGCGATGTCGAGCTTGGCGCCCTGCATCTTCGCGTCGCCATAATAATTGCCCCATTCCCAGCCAGCGACGGCCAGACGCACGGGGTTCTTGCGCGCCGAGACGCCCATATCCTCGCCCGCGCCGCGCCAAGCCACCGCACGCACATAGGCGTCGGTCCAGCCATTGGCTTTCAGCATGTCGTATTTGGCCTTTTCGATCTCTTCGACCGAATAGGGGATTTCCATGTCGAGCAGTTGCGCCGATCTGCGCAGGCGGGCGGAATGCTCTTCGCCTTTGAAAATCTTGCCGTTGTAACAACGCTCGCCTTCGAAGACGGAGGACGCGTAATGCAGCGCGTGAGTCAGGATGTGGACATTGGCGTCGCGCCACTCCACAAGCTGTCCATCCATCCAGATCTTGCCGTCACGATCGTCATACGAGCCCGACATCTTACTCTCCTTGCAGTCACGCCATTTTACGAATATTGCGCAACTTACGTCCGAAGTGGACACTTTGTTGCGCTAAAACTGCTCTGCGGTAGCAGTTGAGTCTTGGATAGTCAACAAGGCTGACATAAAGTCACGCAAAAGAGAGGGACGATATGGCAGATAGCGGAAGCCCCGGGGGCGAGACACTTCTTTTCCTGACGGACGAGCAATTGCGCAAGGGCATCGAGGCGATGTTCTTCGCCTATCGCGCCTTTACCGCCGACCCTGACCGTCTGCTCGAAGAATACGGCTACGGGCGCGCACATCACCGCGCGCTGCATTTCATCAACCGCCAGCCGGGGCTGACGGTGACGACGCTGCTCGCGGTTCTGGGCGTGACCAAGCAATCGCTCAACCGGGTGCTGCGCACGCTGATCGAGGACGGGCTGGTGGAAAGCCGCGTCGGCACCCGCGACAAGCGCGAGCGGCGGTTGCATCTGACCGCCGAGGGCGAGACGCTGGAACGCGCGCTGTCGGAGGCGCAGCGCGGCCGGATGCGCTCTGCCTATCGCGCCGCGGGGCCGCAGGCGGTTGCGGGCTTCCGGCAGGTGCTGGAGGCGATGATGGGCCCCGACTTGCACAAGCTTTATCAAATGATGAAAGACGACTGATGCCCTACTCGGCCGACCCTCATCTCCTTATCGTCGACGATGACGAGCGCATCCGGACGCTGCTGAAGAGCTTTCTGCAGCGTCACGGCTTTCTCGTCACCGCCGCGCGCGACGCGAGCCATGCGCGCTCGCTACTGTCGGGGCTGGAATTCAGCCTGATCGTGATGGATGTGATGATGCCGGGGGAGGACGGGCTCTCGCTGACCCGCGATCTGCGCGCCAGATCGATCGCGACGCCGATCCTGCTGCTGACGGCGCGCGGCGAAACGCGCGAACGGATCGAAGGGCTGGAGGCGGGCGCCGACGACTATCTCGCGAAACCGTTCGAGCCGAAGGAACTGCTGCTGCGGATCAACGCGATCCTGCGCCGCGTGCCGCAGGAGACCGAGAGCGGTCCGAAATACCTCTCGCTGGGGCCGCTGAAATACGATCAGGAGCGGGGCGAGCTGTGGGATGGCGACGCGCTGGTGAAGCTGACCGCAACCGAGGTGCAGCTGATGCGTATCTTCGCGACTCATGCGGGCGACGTGGTCAGCCGGACGGAACTGATCGAGGAGCTGGGCCGCGAGCGCGGCAGTGGCGAGGAAGGCGGCGGCGATCGGGCGGTCGACGTTCAGATCACGCGCCTGCGCCGAAAGATCGAGCGCGACCCCCGCGAGCCGCGTTATCTGCAGACGGTGCGCGGACTGGGCTACCTGCTCGCACCCGACTGAATGGAAAGACGGCGGATACTACATGTTGAGGGGCCACCATACGGGGTGCGATAGGCGCCGCGTGGGACTCGCTCATCTTCAAAAATGCGAATTTGTTATATGTTTTTAAGGCCACGAATCGCTTTTCCCCAATAGGGAGCAGTATTTGTGCGTCGAGCTTCTCGCGCGGCCCCCTTCGCCGATGCGCATGGCCATTGACCTTGGGTGATCTGTTGCAAGAGCGACATTTAACTGCCCCTCAACACAAATTCAGGCGAATGTGTTCTGGACTGACAAATTCGTGATTGGTATGAGAGCGGCCATGTTTGGCGGCACCTCGCGACGTGCCCCGGCACGTCACTATCGGCCCCCTCGCGGGCCCGGGAAGGAGAGACAACGTGTCCCACGCAGATAATAACGCAGGCACCCGGAGGGATTTCCTCTACTACGCCACCGCCGGCACCGGCGCGGTGGTGACCGGCGCAGCCGTCTGGCCGCTGGTGAACCAGATGAATGCCTCGGCCGACGTCAAGGCGCTCTCGTCGATCTATGTCGACATCTCGGGCGTCGAGACCGGCACGCAGCTCACGGTGAAATGGCGCGGCAAGCCGGTCTTCATCCGCCGCCGCACCGAGGAAGAGATCGAACTGGGGCGTGAAGTGCCGCTCTCCGATCTGGTCGACACCTCCGCCGAGAACGCGAACAAGCCGGGCGCCGAAGCGACCGACGAGAACCGCACCCTCGACGAGGCGGGCGAATGGCTGGTGATGATCGGCGTGTGCACCCACTTGGGCTGCGTGCCGATCGGCAACGGCTCCGGGGACTACCACGGCTGGTTCTGCCCCTGCCACGGGTCGCATTACGACACCGCCGGCCGGATCCGCAAAGGCCCCGCACCGCGCAATCTCGATATCCCGGTGGCCCAGTTCACCGATGAAACCACCATCAAGCTGGGCTGAGGAGGCATTTAAATGTCGGGCATTCCCCACGACCATTACGAGCCCAAGACGGGCTTCGAGAAATGGACGCATAAGCGTCTTCCGATCATCGGGCTGATCTACGACACGATCATGATCCCCACCCCCAAGAACCTGAACTGGTGGTGGATCTGGGGCATCGTGCTGGCCTTCTGCCTCGTGCTACAGATCGTCACCGGCATCGTTCTGGTGATGCATTACACCCCGCATGTCGATCTGGCCTTCGCCTCGGTCGAGCACATCATGCGCGACGTGAATGGCGGCTACATGCTGCGCTACATTCACGCGAACGGCGCCTCGCTGTTCTTCCTCGCCGTCTATATCCACATCTTCCGCGGCCTCTATTACGGCTCCTACAAGGCGCCCCGCGAGATCACCTGGATCATCGGCATGATCATCTACCTGTGCATGATGGGCACGGCGTTCATGGGCTACGTTCTGCCCTGGGGTCAGATGTCCTTCTGGGGCGCGACCGTGATCACCGGCCTGTTCGGCGCAATCCCGGGCATCGGCGAGTCGATCCAGGCCTGGCTGCTGGGCGGCCCGGCGGTGGACAACGCGACGCTGAACCGCTTCTTCTCGCTGCACTACCTGCTGCCCTTCGTGATCGCGGCGCTCGTCGTCGTTCACATCTGGGCCTTCCACACCACGGGCAACAACAACCCGACGGGCGTTCCGGTCCGCACCGGCTCGAAAGCGGAAGCCGAGAAGGACACCCTGCCCTTCTGGCCCTATTTCGTGATCAAGGACCTCTTCGCGCTCGCCGTGATCCTGCTGGTCTTCGCCGCGGTCGTGGGTTTCATGCCGAACTACCTCGGCCACCCCGACAACTACATCGAGGCGAACCCGCTGGCGACGCCCGCACACATCGTGCCCGAATGGTATTTCCTGCCCTTCTACGCGATCCTGCGCGCCTTCACCTCGGACGTCTGGGCCGTGATGTTCGTCAACTGGATCACCTTCGGCATCGTTGACGCCAAGTTCTTCGGCGTGCTCGCGATGTTCGGCGCGATCCTCGTGATGGCGCTGGCCCCGTGGCTCGACACCTCGAAAGTGCGCTCGGGCGCCTTCCGCCCGATGTTCAAATGGTGGTTCTGGCTGCTGGCGATCGACTTCATGGTGCTGATGTGGGTGGGCGCGATGCCGACCGACGGGATCTACCCCTACATCTCGCTGATCGGCGCGACCTACTGGTTCGTCTACTTCCTCGTGATCCTGCCGCTGCTTGGGTTGATCGAGAAGCCGCAGCCGCTGCCGGCGACGATCGAGGAAGACTTCAACCACCACTACGACATCAAACCGGCTGAATGAGTAAGGAAGAGGGACACCAAATGAAACATCTTCTGATCTCTGCCCTGTCGGCGCTGGTGATCGGGGCAAGCGCCCTGGCCTCCCCGGCGATGGCGGCCGAAAGCGGCGAAAGCCATGTCGAGGATATCGACTTCTCCTTCGAGGGCCCCTTCGGGACCTTCGACCAACAGCAGCTGCGTCGCGGCTTCCAGGTCTACCGGGAGGTCTGCTCGGCCTGCCACGGCCTGCGCTATGTCGCATTCCGCACGCTCGCGGATCAGGGCGGCCCGATGATGGACCCGGCCTGGGTCCGCGCCTATGCCGCCGAGTTCCTCGTGATGGACAAGGAAACCGGCGAAGAGCGTGACGGCAAAGAGACCGACCACTTCCCGGTCGTCTCGGGCATGGGCATGGGGCCGGACCTGTCGCTGATGGCGAAGTCGCGTGCGGGCTTCCACGGCCCCTACGGCCTCGGCATCAACCAGTTCTTCCGCGGCATCGGCGGCCCCGAGTATATCTACTCGGTCCTGACCGGTTACACCGGCGAAGAGAAGGAAGAGGCGGGCTCGTATTTCTACGGCAACCACACCTTCCCGGGTGGTTGGATCGCCATGCCTCCGCCGCTCTCGGAAGACCTCATCGAATATGAGGACGGCACGCCCGCCACCGTCGAACAGATGGCTCAGGACGTGTCCGCCTTCCTGATGTGGACGGCCGAGCCGAAGCTGGAATCGCGCAAGCGCTGGGGCTTCGTGGCGGTGCTGATGCTGGCGGTGCTGAGCACGCTGCTGTACCTGACCAACAAGAAGCTCTGGGCGCCGCATAAGGGCAAGAAGTTCGACCTGTAAGCCCGGGCTCGACCTGCTAGACTGATGAACGCCCCCTCGTCCGCGAGGGGGCGTTTTCCGTTCTCTGGAGCTGCCCGATGTCCACCCCGCCCCCCGGCTTCGCGCCCCTACCCGAGCCGCCCTATTACGCGGTAATCTTCGCCTCTCTGCCCGGGGCGAGCGATGAGGGTTATGGCGCGATGGCCGAACGGATGGCCGCGCTCGCCGCTCAGCAGCCCGGCTATATCGGGATGGAGAGCGCACGCGATGGAACAGGCTTCGGCCTGACCGTCAGTTACTGGGCCGACGAGGCGGCGCTGATCGCGTGGAAAGCGGTGGCAAAGCACCAGCTCGCGCAGCAACTTGGCAAGGATCGCTGGTATCGCCATTACGCGCTGCGCGTCGCCAAGGTCGAGCGCCAGTATGACGGGCCGGAGGGGCGCTGAAATTCTCCCCCTACTGACGCGGCGCAATGCGCCCGCGCTCTTGGATGTCGGAGGCAAGCGGGCTATCTGGGAAGGGACATGAGGAGTAACAATGCCCGACATTTCCGACCTGCCCCATATCAGCCCCGCCTCGCGCGCCCCGCGCCTGTGCGTGCTGATCGACGCCGATAACGTCCCCGCCGGATATGCCGAAGCGATCTTCGAAGAGATCGCCTCGCTGGGCGAAGCCTCGGTGCGCCGGATCTACGGCGACTGGTCGGCGCAGCGCCTCGCGGGCTGGGCCAAGCGCGTGGCCGAACTGGGCCTCGTCGCGGATCAGCAATTCGCCAATACCAAGGGCAAGAACGCCTCCGATATCGGCCTCGTCATCGCAGCGATGGATTTCCTGCATTCGGACCTGTTCGACGGCTTCGTACTGGTCTCCTCCGACAGCGACTTCACCCGCCTCGCCGCGCGCATCCGCGAGCAGGGGCTGGATGTCTACGGCATCGGCGAGCAGAAGACGCCCGAAGCCTTCCGCAAGGCCTGCAAACGCTTCATCTATGTCGAGAACCTCGGCAATGGCGACAGCACCGCCGACACCACCGCCAAGCCGACCTCAGGCAAGACCGGCACCAGCGCCCCGAAATCCTCGGGCGGCAAGCAGGAACCCAAAGCCGCGATCCCGATCATCGTCAACGCGATGAAAGCGATCGGCCTGGAAGAGGAATGGTATTCGCTGGGCCAGCTAGGTCAGTTCATCACGCAGGCCAACCCGGATTTCGACACCCGCACCTATGGCAGCGCGAAGCTGTCGGACCTGCTGATCAAGACGGGCCGCTTCCAGTTGCAGCGCGGCGAGGGCAATCAGTGGATGGTGCGCGATCTGGCCTGATCAGGCCTTCGCCCCGTAGCGTGCGAGGAACATCGCGACCGCGCCCCGGATCACACGCTCTTTCTGCTCGCCGGTGAAGCTGTCGCAAATCCCGAACAGAAGCTTCGGGTGCAGCTCCGACTTGCACAGTTCGATGAAGAGGTAGGCGGCAAGATCGATATCGTCGATTACCAGTTCGCCCCTATCCGCAGCACAGCGCAGATAGTCCATCAGCAACTCATGCACGAGTTCCGGACCCGCCGCGTAGAAGGCGCGGCCCAGTTCGGGAAACCGCTCGGATTCCGAAACGCAGAGCCGGTAGAGCCCCTGGTTGAGTTTGCAGTTCATCGAGTCGACGAGCTGCGAAGCCGCGAGCGACAGCACCACCTCGGGAGCGGCGCTGAAATCGATCGTGGCGACCGCGCTGTCGGTCTGCTCCTTGAGCTGCGAGCGCACGACCTCGACGAACATCAGCCGCTTGTCGGGGAAATAGCTGTAAAGCGTGGCTTTCGACACGCCCGCTTCCTTGGCGATGTCATCGACCGAGGCCCCGTCGAACCCGTCGCGCAGGAAGATCGTGCGCGCCCCTTCGAGCACCTGATCGAACTTGCGCCCGCGATTGATCTGATCTGCCTGTGACATCTGTCCTCCGGTCCCGGGAAACGCCCCCGGGCCCGCAGAATAAACCGGGCGGTTCACATCCCGCAAGGTCGCACACGTGACGTCATGGCGCTCCGCACCGGCGAACCGGCAGACCGCGGCCTAGCTTCGGCTTGGCCAAAATATCCCGGGGGGCTCCGCAGGAGCGGGGGCAGAGCCCCCTCTCGTCTCGCAAATGCCGCCCTCCGGCGACGGGGGCAGCACCCCCTCTTCCCTTGAGCATGTCGCCCTACGGCGACGGGGGCAGCGCCCCCTCAGCCGATCGTGCCGCGGACACCGCCGGTCTGCGCCCGGTCCATCAGGAACTGATCGAGGATAACGCAGGCCATCATCGCCTCGGCCACCGGCACCGCACGGATACCGACGCAAGGGTCGTGGCGGCCCTTGGTGATCACCTCAACCTCTTCGCCCGCGACATTGACCGACCGGCGCGGCGTCAGGATCGACGAGGTCGGCTTGACCGCAAAGCGCACCGTGATCGGCTGGCCGGTGGTAATCCCGCCGAGGATACCGCCTGCGTGGTTCGACAGATATTCGACGCCCTCGGGGCCCATCACCATCTCGTCGGCATTCTCCACGCCGGTCAGCGCCGCGGCAGCCATGCCCTCGCCAATCTCGACGCCTTTCACGGCGTTGATCGACATCATCGCGGCGGCCAGCTCGGTATCCATCTTGGCGTAGATCGGCGCGCCCAGACCTGCCGGGCAGCCCTCGGCCACCACCTCGATCGCAGCCCCGACCGAGTTCTGACCCTTGCGGATCGCGGCGAGGTAATCGGCCCATTCATCCGCAGCCTCTCCATCGGGCAGGAAGAACGGGTTCTGCAGGATCGCGTCGCGGTCGAATTTCGCGCGGTCGAGATGTTTCGCGCCCATCTGCACCATGTAGCCATAGATCTGCAGATCGGGGACCAACTGGCGCAGCGCCGCCTGCGCCACCCCCCCGGCGGCCACACGCGCTGCCGTCTCGCGCGCGCTGGAACGCCCGCCGCCGCGATAATCGCGCACACCGTATTTCTGGTGATAGGTGATATCGGCATGACCGGGGCGGAACTGCCGCGCGATCTCGCCGTAATCCTTCGAGCGCTGATCGGTATTCTCGATCATCAGCTGAATCGTCGTGCCGGTCGTGCGGCCCTCGAACACCCCCGAGAGGATGCGCACCGCGTCGGGCTCCTTGCGCTGGGTCGTCTCCTTCGACTGGCCCGGACGGCGACGGTCGAGGAATTGCTGGATGAAGGCCTCGTCGATCTCGATGCCAGGCGGGCAGCCATCCACCGTCGCGCCAAGCGCAGGCCCGTGGCTTTCGCCCCAGGTGGTGACGCGGAACTGATGACCGAAAGTGTTGAACGACATGGGACGCGCGCCTCGCAGGTTTCCTTCGGCGCTGGCTTAGCAAGTCAGGGGCTGCGAGGCAACGCGCATGGCATTGCGCGCGACAGCTTGGAAAGGTCTTGGTTGCACGCGGGACGCGCTCACTCCACCGCGCGGATCAGCTTGCGCTCGAGCACGCGCAGCACCTGACGCAGATCGTGGCCGCGCCGCAGCACCTGCCCCTGCTGCCCGATCACCGCATATTGCCCCTGTTTCGAGCGCAGCGCGGGCCGTTTCTCGATCCGGTAGATCGGCACTTCAGCGGCGCGGCGAAAGATCGAGAAGACCGCGACGTCGCGCAGAAAACTCATCCCGTAATCGCGCCACTCTCCGGCCGCGACCGCGCGCCCGTAAAGCGACAGGATCACGCCAAGCTCGGAGCGATCGAAAGCGATCTGCTCCGGCACGCCGGAAGGGTTCGGATGGGGGGAAGGCGTTTGAACCGTCATTTACAAAGGGTACATCGCGCGTGGCGCAAATCAAGCCCACCCGCGCTAAGGTTGTACGCGCCTTTGCCGCGCCGGAATAAGACCGCGAAAATGCCTGATTTCCTGCGCCTTCCTGCCGGGTTTCCACGCCATCTTCAAATCAGCGGAAAACGCTAAAGCCCGACGGTGCGGTAAACAGCCCCCACCCAGTTCGTATCGTCGGGCGCTTTTCCCTCCTGCAGAAAAGCCTCGTGTCCTGGTCAGACACGGGGCTTTTCATTTTCCGTTCCGCCGCACGCTCTGCCCTAGTAGCAGCGCACCGCCGTGATCGTGCCGCTCTCGTCGATCTCGAAATTCACCCGATCCGGGGCGTAATCCATCGTCACCGCATCGCCCGGATGAATGATGCGATGGGGCCGTGCGAGGGTAAGCCCCGCCAGCACAGATTCAGGCCGCCCTTCCAGCGCCGCGAGCCCGGGCGGCGGACAGGTGCCGACTGCGGTCGGACCCGACCGCGGCGGCATGCGGTGCGGCTGGCACGCAGCGAGCCCGAAGGCCGCAAGCCCCAATGTGACGATCAGATCGATCCGCGCCCTGCCCCGCACCATCAGGCTCACCCGCAATCGATGTTGTAGACATTCCCCCGCGAGTCGAGCCGGAACACGACGCGCTGCGGGTTGTAGACCTGATCCTCGACGCCACGCCATTCCACGATGCGATAGGGTTTGGCGATCCCCAGCGTCTGGATCTGCGCAGCCGGCTGGCCGAGGACCGAGGTGTAGTTCACCGCACCGCAAGTGTCGGGCTCACGCTCCTGCAGGCCGCCTTTGGTGACGCTGACCGGCTGCGTGACATAGGGCGTGGGCGCATCGGGCTGGGGCGCAGGATAGGCGCCATCCGTGGGGGTCTCGCTCATCGGACCCGCGGGATCGCAGGCCGCAAGCGCCAGCATCGAACCCATGACGAAAAATCGTTTCAACATGTCGCACCCTTCATTGCATTGGCCGCGCCGATAACGCAGGCTATTGCGGAATTTATACAAGGAGTATGCGCCCATGAGAACCCGTGCCGCAGTCGCGCTCGAGGCGGGAAAACCGCTCGAAATCATGGAAGTGGAGCTGGACGGCCCGAAAGCGGGCGAAGTGCTCGTCGAGATCAAGGCCACCGGCATCTGCCACACCGACGAATTCACCCGCTCGGGCGCCGACCCCGAGGGCATCTTCCCGACCATCCTCGGCCATGAGGGCGCGGGCGTCGTGCTCGAGGTCGGCGAAGGCGTGACCACGCTGAAGCCGGGCGATCACGTGATCCCGCTCTACACGCCGGAATGCCGCGAATGCCCGTCCTGCCTCTCGGGCAAGACGAACCTCTGCACCGCGATCCGCAACACCCAAGGTCAGGGCCTGATGCCGGACGGCACCACGCGCTTCAAGATGCTCGATGGCACGCCGATCTATCACTATATGGGCTGCTCGACCTTCGCGAACCACACGGTGATGCCCGAGATCGCGCTCGCCAAGGTCCGCGACGACGCGCCGTTCGAGAAGATCTGCTATATCGGCTGCGGCGTCACCACCGGCATCGGCGCGGTGATCAACACCGCAGGCGTCGAGATCGGCTCGACTGCCGCCGTCTTCGGCCTCGGCGGGATCGGTCTGAACGTGATTCAGGGCCTGCGCATGGCGGGCGCCGACATGATCATCGGCGTCGATCTGAACGACTCGAAAGAGGAAATGGCGCGCAAGTTCGGCATGACCCATTTCGTGAATCCGTCGAAATCGGACGTTCCGGTGGTGCAGCAGATCGTCAACCTGACCAAGACCGAGCGCGACCAGATCGGCGGCGTCGACTATTCCTTCGACGCCACGGGCAATGTTCAGGTGATGCGCGACGCGCTGGAATGCTCGCACCGCGGCTGGGGCGTGTCGGTCATCATCGGCGTCGCACCCGCGGGGGCCGAGATCGGCACCCGCCCGTTCCAGCTCGTCACGGGCCGGACGTGGAAAGGCACCGCATTCGGCGGCGCCAAGGGTCGGACCGATGTGCCGAAATTCGTCGAGTGGTACATGAACGACAAGATCGAGATCGACTCGATGATCACCCACACGATGCCGCTCGAAGACATCAACAAGGCGTTTGATCTGATGCATGCGGGCGAGTCGATCCGCTCGGTCGTACTCTACTAAACCCAAGGCCGGGGGCGCTGCCCCCGGACCCCCGGGATATTTGGACCAAGGCGAAGAGAAGAGAGCGATCTCCCCTTCGCTCTTGTTAAAATATCCCCGGGTGAATTCGCGCCAGCGAAGAGGGGCAGAGCCCCTAACTCCCCAGATAGTCCCGCAGCGCAGGCGGCGGATCGTCGAGAAGCGGTCCAGTCTCCTGCGGCGCATGGGCGCGGCCCTCGGCCACCAGAACCGTCTGCGGGCAAAGCGCGCGCGCATCCTCGGGATCGTGGCTGACCATCAGCACCGTCGTACCCTGTTCGCGGGCGATCTCGGCCACCAGCGCCAGCATCTCGGATTTCAGCGCGGGCCCCAGCGCCGCGAAGGGCTCGTCGAGCAGCAGGATCGGGCGGCCGCGAAGCAGCGTCCGCGCGAGCCCCGCACGGCTTTGCTGCCCGCCCGACAGCGCACCGGGCTTGCGCCGCTCCATCCCCTCAAGGCCCACACGCGCCAGCGCCGTCTCGATCCGGGCGCGGTCGGTAGCATCGATCTTTCCTTTCGGGTTCAGGCCGAGCGCGAGATTGGTCTCGAGCCACAGATGCGGGAAGAGGTTCTGATCCTGAAACAGGATCGAGAGCGGGCGCTCCCCCGGCGGCGTCGCGGTGATGTCCTCGCCCTGCCAGAGGATGCGGCCACTTGCGGGCGCCAAGAACCCCGCGATGGCCGCAAGCAGCGTCGACTTACCCGCCCCGGACGGGCCGATCAGCGCAACCCGCGCACCGGTCTGGATGGTGAGATCGGCATCGAGGCGAAAATCGCCCTGTGTGAGGGTCAGTCTATCAAGGGTCAGCATAATGTCCCGCGCGGTCGAGCGCCCAGAAAAGCGCGAAGGTGAGGATCAGGAGCAGGCTCGCGGCGCCCGCCGCCTGATCCATGCGATAAGAGCCCATGAGCTGGAACAGCGCCAGCGGCAAGGTGCGGGTCTGGCCGTCCGAGAACAGCGTGATGACGCCCAGATCACCCATCGAAAACGCCGCGGCCAGCCCGGCCGAAAAGCCCAGTGGCCGGGCAAGACGCGGAACCGTCAGCAGGCGCAGCCGGGCGAAGCCCCGCAGTCCGAGCGAGGCGGCGAGCCGGTCGTAATCGGCCTGCAACGTGCGGATCTCGGGCATCAGGATGCGGGTCGCAAAAGGCACCGACAGCGCGGCATTGGTCAGCAGCACCATCGGCAGGGCAAGGCTCGTCGGGTTCACGAAGGGCCGCGCGATCAGGAACGCGCCGGTGCCCATCACGAGGCTCGACGCGGTCATCGGCAGCATCGCCGCGATCTCCGCCCAGCGTTGCCGCGTGGCGGCCAGCGCGAGCGGCAGGGCGATGGCAAGAGTGATCACCGTCGAGGCCAGCGCGATCACCAGCGAGGTCAGCGTGGCGGGCCAGATCATCTCGGGCAGTTCGGCCAGCGCAGGCAGCCCACGGGCGAAGACCGCCCCGATGGGGAGCAGCAGGAAGACGGCTGCCAGAAGGATCGCGAGCGTATCGAAGGCCACACGCTCTGCCCCGCCGGACAGCTGCGGGATCGGCGTGGCGCGGCGGTCATGCCCCGCGCCGAAGCTCGACGGCAGGGTCGCGCGCGCGGCGATCAGCAGGGCTGCGACCGAGATCGCGACCTGCACCAGCGCAAGGCTCGCCGCGCGGCCCATGTCGAAATCGAAGCGGAAGGCTTGGTAAATGGCAAGTTCCACCGTGGTCGCGCGCGGCCCGCCGCCCAGCGTCAGCGCGACTGCGAAGGAGGTCAGGCAAACGAGGAAGATCGCGAGAAACGCGCCGGGCAGGACGCTGCGCAGCATCGGGCGTTCGAGGTGGCGGGTGACTTCCGCAGGGCCGAACCCGAGGGTGGCGGCTAGGCGGAACCGCTCGGCCGGGATCGCCTCCCATCCGTGCAGGATCATCCGCGTGGCCAGCGGCAGGTTGAAGAAAACATGGGCGATGATGACGCCCTGCGCGCCATAGATCGAGATCGGATCGATGCCGAAGGGCGCCAGCGCCGCATTGACCAGCCCGCGCCGCCCGAACACCGCGATCAGCCCGAAGACGGCGACGATCACCGGGAGGATGAAGGGCGCGCCCAGCAGCGAGATCAGCAGCCCCCGGCCTGCGAAGCGACGCCGGTGCAGCGCTCGCGCGACCGGGATCGCCAGCACACAGGAGATCAGCGCCGAGGCCGCCGCCTGCCAAAGCGTGAAGCGGATCGCGGCGAGGTCGGTCTCGCGCAGACCCGTCAGCCCGCCCGCGCGCAGCGTCACCGCCGCCAATGTGCCAAGGACGAGCGCGGCCAAAGCCGCACCCGCCAGCACCGCCCAGAGGGGCGCGCGTTTTATTTGGAGAAGGCGCGTTGCCATTCGTCCAGCGCCGGACCGCGCAGTTTCTCGGCCTCGGCCTCACCCAGATAGAGCGTCTTGTCGGGCATCGGCAGGTTGCGGAACACCTCAGGCAGCTGATCGTGGGGCAGTTTCGCCGGGAAGGACCAGTTCGCCGTCGCGATCATGCCCTGAAAATCGGGGCTGAGCACGTAATCGAGGAATTTCTGCGCCAGCTCTGGATGCTTCGACGTCTTGAGCTGCGCGACCAGTTCGGGGGTGAAGTAATGCCCCTCGGGGAAGATCGCGGCGACCTTGCTGTCATCGTCCTCGGCCATGATGTGATAGGCGGGCGAGGTGACGTAGCTGAGCACCATATCCGCCTCGCCATCAGTGAACATGCCGTAGGCCTCCGACCAGCCCGGCGTCACGGTCAGCACCTTGGGCGCGATCTTCGTCCAGGCCTCTTCGGCCTTGTCGCCGTAGATGTCCTTCACCCACAAGAGCAGCGACAGACCCGCGACCGAACTGCGCGGATCCTCGATGACGATCTTGTAGGCGTCATCGGGCGCATCGAGCAGGTCCTCGAAGCTCGCGGGCGGGGTCTTCAGCTTGGTCTTGTCATAGACGAAGGCCAGCTCCGACCAGTCGAAGGGCAGGAAGATCGGATCGTCCCATTTGACCGGCATGGTCAGATCGGAGGTGTCCTCGTTATGCGGGGCGAACAGGCCCGTGGCGCGCGCCTTCGCGGTCACGTCGGTGTTCAGACCGATCGCGATATCGGCAGAGGTCTTGTCGCCTTCGAGCAGGATGCGCGGCAGCACATCGCCCGCCACGAATTTCAGATCGCAATCGCAGGTCGCCTCGAACCCCTTCTCGATCGCGGGGCCGGGACCCCATTCGCTCGTGAAATAATCGGGCGCATAGACGGTGAGCACGGGCTTGTCCTCGGCCGCCGCCATCGTGGCGATCAGGCTCAGGGCTCCCGCAAGCATCAGGTGGGTTTTCATGCCTCACTCCTTGGGCTTGCCGGGCGGAGTGGGGCCGGGAGATCCGGCTACCTTCCCTCCGCCGGTCTTAACCGGTTCAGGTTCAACGGGTTCGCGTGGATCGCATCTCAGCCAGCCTTGCACTGGCACCCCGAGGTAGGGCGCAACGTAAGTGCGCGCGGCTGCGGACGCAAGGGCAAGCAGGCACAGCGTCCCTGCCCCGCGCCCCGGACCCTCTGGCGAGTTCCCGCCAGTGACGAGCCACGCCGGATTTCAATGGCTTGCAACTGCGCGCGGGGCGACGCAGGCTCGATCTGGTACGGATTTGGGAGGAACCGATGCGCATCACCCTGACGGCGGCCCTGCTGGCCGCGACCGCCCTGCCCGCCTTGGCCGACACGATCGAGGCGCCGGGCAAGATCACCGCCGTGACGCTATTCCCACGCGGCGCGCAGGTCGTGCGGCAGGTCACGCTGGACGCCCCCGAGGGCAGCCATGACCTGCTGGTGCCGGGCTTTCCCGAAGGCACCGACACCTCGACGCTGCGGGTGTCGGGCGACGGCGTGCAGATCGGCGCGGTGAGCCTGATCTCCGGGCGCGCGCCCGCCGTGGGCGATGGCGAGAGCGCGGCGGTGAAATCCGCGCGCGACCGGTTGGCGTCTGCGAAGGAAGCGCTGGCGGAACAGCAGGACTCGGTGGCCGTGATCCGGGCCAAGGCGCAGGCCGCGCGCGACCAGATCACCTATCTCAAGAACACCCAATCCGAGGTGACCGCGCCTGAACAGCTGCGCGCACTGGCGCAGATGGTGGAGGATCAGATCCTTTCCGCCTCTGAGCGCGCGATCGCCGCCGAAGCCGAGGCGCGCCGCGCCGAAGCGGCGCTCGATCCCGCGAAAGAGGCGGTGAAGCAGGCGCAGACGGCGCTCGATGCGCTGCTGAACCCGGCGCAGGATCGTGACGTGCTGAGCGCCAAGGTGCAGGGTTCGGGCACGCTGACGATCACTTCCTACGTCCAGAATGCGGGCTGGCAGCCCTCCTATGATCTGCGGCTCGACCGCGACAAGGGGGCGGTGGACATGGAGCGTTTCGTCTCGGTCCATCAGGCGACCGGCGAGGATTGGCGCGGCGTCGACCTGACGCTTTCCACCGCACGTCCCGGCGGGCGGTCCGAGCCCGGAGAGGTTTATCCGCGGTTGGCCCGGATCGGTGATCCCGATGCGCCGCCCACGCCGGTCCCGATGAAGCGCTCCCTCGCCGCGTCCGGCGCTGCGCCCGAGCCGATGATGGAGGCTGCGATCAGCGACCGCGCCGAGATGCAGATGCAGGGCGAGACGGTGACCTACCATTACCCGAGCGCGGTGGACCTGCGCGACGGGGTCGACGATCTGCGCCTGAGCCTCGATTCCAAGACCCTGCCGATGGATGTCTTCGCCGAGGCCGCGCCGCTGACCGATCCGCAGGCCTATCGCGTGGCCGAGGGCAAGAACGACACCGGCGAGATCATGTTGCCCGGCCCCGCGAACCTCTATGCCGATGGCGCGCTGGTCGGCCAGTCGCATCTGCCGATGGTCGCGGCGGGTGACGATCTGACGCTTGGCTTCGGGCCGATCGAAGGCATTCGCGTGGACCGCCGGATGCCAGACACGATGGAGGGCGACAGCGGCTTCATCTCGAAATCCAATGAGCGCCGCGAGGTGGTCGAGATCGAGGTGAAGAACCTCACCGACAAAGGCTGGCCGATGCGGGTGATCGACCGGGTGCCCTATTCCGAACAGGAAGACCTGAAGATCGCGACCAAGGCGACCCCGCCCGCGAGCGAGAGCGATTACGACCACCGCCGCGGCGTGCTCGCATGGCGCTTCGATCTGGGCGCAGGCGAGACCAAGACGATCCGCACCGAGACCACGCTCAGCTGGCCAACCGATCAGGTCCTGCGCTAAGGCAAGGCTGCGCGAACAGCCCTACGCGCGGCCAAGGCCCGCGTGATCAGGCCGCGTTTCGCGGATCGGCGGCAGCGCGCAGTTTCGCGAGCAGCGACGGCGAGAGGCGCAGGAACCCGCGCGCGCGGGGTTCGGCCTTCGCCGCCTCGGGGGGCTGTGCCTCTGCACCGCCGGTCTTTTCAGTCGCCTCGGGCGTCTTCTCGTCCGGCGCCGCTTGCGGCCCCGCCGCCTGCGCGGCCTGAGCCGCGGCATATTCGGCAGCAGCCGCCCGTGCCGACGCGCCCTCCGCCACGGTCGCACCCTGCCCCGCCGTTGCACCTACGATCTTGGTGCGCCCGCCATCGTCGCCCGGAAACGGCGCGCCGAAGCGCAGCACAAGCTCCGTCAGGCTCGGCCCGATCTCGTCGAGAAGCATCAGGAAGCGGTTGGTGGGCCATGCGTGCAGCCCCAGCGCGCCCCCGCCTGCAAGCCGCAGAACGAAGCCCTCCCTCCGCAGCCGATGTTGCAGATCGAACCAGTCGCGCGCCTGATCCAGCGCCTCCTGCACCGCGTGCATTTCCGGCAGCGGCGCTTTCGCACCGGAAGTTTCGGGCGCTGCCTCCTCCGCCAGACCGTCTTGCAACACGCGCCGGATCAGTTCTGCCGGGGGCAGACCGAACGCACGCGCTTCCGCCGCGATGCGATCGATCAGATCGAGCGGCAGGCGCAGAGAGACAAGGCGATGCTGAGAATGGGAGCGGGATGCAGATTGTGACATGGCGGGTCGAAGCTCGTTCGCATTGGCGGGGTCCCCCCAGCCTCGCGCATCAAGCTTAACAGCCCATGAACGCCAGTCGGATTTCCGCCGCAGCGGAGCCGTCGGCCCCGCGCGGGGGCCAACGGAAAGGACAAAGCCTCAGAACGTTTCGAACCGATCCGTGGCGGCGTCATATTGTTCCAGAACGCCTTCGCCGATGTCATGGCGCAGCCCGTGCAGCGTCATCCGGTCCGCATCGAGCGCCTCGCGCACGAAGGGGAAGGTCATCAGGTTCTCGAGGCTGACTTTCACCGCCTCGCGCTCGAGCGCCAGCACCTGCTGATCCTCGGGCAGGTCGGTCACGCGCTCGTAGCCGGGGCGCAGCAGGTTCAGCCAGGTGCCGACGAAGGAACTTTTCTCCTCCAGCTCCGGCGCATGGCCCGAGCACATCGCATGGCAGCCCGCAACGCCGCCGCAATTGGAGTGGCCGAGCACGATCAGATGCGCGACCTTCAGGCTGGTCACCGCATATTCGACCGCCGCCGAGGTGCCGTGGTGATCGCCATCGGGCGTGAATTCCGGCACGAGGTTCGCAATGTTGCGGTGAATGAAGAACTCACCCTGATCGGCGCCGAACATCGAGGTGACATGCACGCGGCTGTCGCAGCAGGCGATGATCATCGAACGCGGGCGCTGCCCTTCGGAGGCGAGACGGCGATACCAGGCGCGGTTCTCGTTATAAGTGGTGGCGTGCCATCCTTGATAACGGCTCACAAGGTAGCTGGGCAGCGGTTTCACATGCTCTCTCATCGATCCCTCGTCTGGTGTCTGGCGTCTTATCGCTGCGTCAAATAGCGCGATGTCCGCCGGGTTTCGAGAAGATTTTCCGTATCGCTCAACGAAATCTTGAGACCTCTCGATCACGTTACCGCCCGGGCGATGGTGAAATCAAAGGGGGTGTCGGGGTGACACAGGTGTCTCGCTTGCGCTGCAAGGAAAAGATGTCGTTGGATACGGCGCGGCTGGTGGTGCTCTATGCGGAGCTGGGACAGGACGCGGCGGAGCGGGTGATCTGCGCCACGGTCGAAGATCTCGCCTTTCATCTCAGCGCGTTGGAAGAGGCCACGAAAACGGGCCAATGCGGCAAGCTGCGCCGCGCGATCGTCGAGGTGATGGAGCTTGCCGAACAGGTCGGGCTGCTGTCGATGGTCAGCACGGCGCGCGACCTTCTGGACTGCATCGCTGGCGGCGATGCGGTAGCGCAGGCGGCGGTGATGGCGCGGCTGGGCCGGATCGCGGAACGCTCGCTCACCGAGGTCTGGGATATCGGAAACCTGTCTTCCTGAGGCGTGATCGATCGGCCCTTGCGGGCAGGCGCGGCAACGCTAGGCTCTGGGACGAAAGCAACCACCAGAGCCAAGGAGCCGCCCCCATGAGCGCAGACAAGACCGCAAACTTTTCCTTCCTCGCTCCACGCCCCGCGATGCGCTTCGCCGAGGCGGACGCGCCCGCGCGCGCGCTGATCGCCGTTGCGCCCGAGGGGTTGGAGCAGGCTCTGGCCGATCTGCCCCCCGCGCAACGCGCCTTCGTCGAGGCGACGGGTTTCAAGGCGAGCGCAGGTCAGGTCGCGCTTCTTCCCGGGCCGGATGGCGCGGAGGCGGCGCTGCTGGGCCTCGGGACTGATGCTGCCCGGGCGCGCGAGCGGTTCTCTCTGACGCGCCCGGCCTCGGCCCTGCCCGAAGGTGCATGGCGGATCGAGGGCGATCTGTCGGAAGAGTTGAAAGCGGAAACGGCGCTTGGCTGGTTGCTCGCGGGCTATCGGTTCGGCCGCTATGCCGAAGCCGCGCCGCCGAAAGCGCGGTTGGTCTGCCCGGAGGGCTTGGATGCGGCGCAGATCGAAGCCGTGGCCGAGGGCGAGGCCTTCACCCGTGACCTGATCAACACCCCCGCCTCCGATATGGGCCCGGACGAGCTGGAGGGCGCCGCGCGCCTTCTGGCCGAACGTCACGGCGCAGAGGCCAAGGTGATCAAGGGCGACGATCTTCTGACGCAGAACTTCCCGATGATCCACGCGGTGGGCCGCGCCTCGCCCCGTGCGCCGCGCCTGATCGAGCTGAGCTGGGGCAGCGAAGGACCGACGCTGACGCTGGTCGGCAAGGGCGTCTGTTTCGACACGGGCGGGCTGAACCTCAAGCCCGGTGCCTCGATGGGGCTGATGAAGAAGGATATGGGCGGCTCGGCCACCGTGCTGGGGCTTGCGCATATGATCATGGCGACGGGCGCGAAGCTGCGCCTGCGGGTGCTGGTTCCGGCGGTCGAGAACTCGGTCGGCGGCGACAGTTTCCGCCCCGGCGACATCCTGACCAGCCGCAAGGGGCTGACGGTCGAGATCAACAATACCGATGCCGAGGGGCGGCTGGTGCTGGCCGACGCGCTGGCCTATGCCGATGAAACCCCGCCCGACCTGATGATCTGCATGGCGACGCTGACGGGGGCGGCGCGGGTCGCTCTGGGGCCGGACATCCACCCGTTCTATACCGATGACGAAGGCGTCGCGCAGGCCTTGGCGACGGCCTCGGGCGCGGTGGCCGATCCGCTCTGGCGGATGCCATTCTGGGCGCCCTACGAGGCGAAAATCGAACCCGGCATCGCCGATCTCGACAATGCGCCCTCGGGCGGCATGGCGGGCTCGATCACCGCGGCCCTGTTCCTGCGCCGCTTCGTGACCCAGACCGACCGTTTCGCCCATTTTGACATCTACGGCTGGCAGCCCGCCGCGGCACCCGCCCGACCGAAAGGCGGGGTCGGCCAAGGCGCGCGGGCGATCCTCGCAGCCCTGCCCGAGGTGCTGACATGACCGACCGTCGCCGCCTGCCCCATTCAGGCGAGATCGCGCTGGAGGCCCTGCGCGGTCAAATCGAGGCGGAAGGCTTAACACACGGGATGCCCGCGCGGATCGTCGTACCCGTGACCGATCTCTGCCCCGAGCCGGGACGCCTGCGCGACCGGCAGCTTCTGTTTGGCGCCGAGGTGACGGTGATCGACCAGCGCGACGGCTTCGCCTTCGTGCAGGCGGCATGGGACGGATATTGCGGATGGATCGCCGCCGATGCCTTCGGCACACCCGAACCGGCCACCCATGTCGTCACCGCGCCCGCGACGCATGTCTATCGCGAGGCGGCGATCAAGCGCGGCGAGGTGATGGCGCTCTCGATGGGCGCGCATCTGTCAGTGACCGGGGATGACGGCATGTTCGCCGTGACCGCCGAGGGCTTCGTACCGCGCCAGCATCTGCGCGCGCTCGATCAGCCCGAGGCCGATCCCGTCGCGGTGGCCGAGCGGCTGCTGGGTACGCCCTATCTCTGGGGCGGCAACAGCCGTGCGGGGATCGACTGCTCGGGTCTGGTGCAGATCGGCTTCGCGCTGTGCGGGCAATCCGTGCCGGGCGACAGCGATCTGCAATGGGCGGAGATGCGCGAGACCGTGCCGGAGGGCGCGCCGCTGCAGCGTGGCGATCTGCTGTTCTGGAAAGGCCATGTGGCGCTCGCCTGCGATGGCGAGACGATGATCCATGCCAACGGTCATACGATGAGTGTGGCTTATGAGGGCATCGAAGCCGCCAAGGCGCGGATCGCGGCGGCGGGCGAAGGGCCGTATCTGGGTGTGAAGCGGGTCGCGCGGTAAGGCTTTGTAGCGCGGGGCGACCAGCCCCGGGCCGCGCCCGAGACGCGGCGCAGTGGGCCGTCTGTGTATCGTGGTAAGAGGCGCGCCCGAGCCTTGGGTGGGCGCCTTGGTCCGCCTGTGGCCAGGCGTTTTATCTCGCAAGCCCGAGTGACAGTGATGCGCGCGATGACATCGCCAATGCGCCCTCCCGGGGGGAGGGTCGGGCGCGGCCCGGGCTAGACGCCCGGGCGGCCCCGCGTCTCAGAGAACACTGCCAAAAGAAAAACGCCCGATCTTCCGACCGGGCGTCTCCCAAATCCCAAAAGGCCGAACGCTCAGCCCTTCTTGAGCACGCGCTTGCCCAGCGTCTCGGCGATCTGCACCGCGTTCAGCGCCGCGCCCTTGCGCAGGTTGTCCGACACGCACCAGATGTTCAGACCGTTCTCGATGGTCGAGTCCTGACGGATGCGCGAGATGAAGGTGGCGAAATCGCCGACGCACTCGACCGGGGTGACGTAGCCGCCATCTTCGCGCTTGTCGACAACCATGATACCGGGCGCTTCGCGCAGGATGTCGCGCGCTTCGTCCTCGTCGAGGAAGTCCTCGAACTCGATGTTGATCGCTTCGGCATGGCCCACGAAGACCGGCACGCGCACGCAGGTCGCGGTCAGCTTGATCTTCGGATCGACGATCTTCTTCGTCTCGGCGACCATCTTCCACTCTTCCTTGGTGGAGCCGTCATCGAGGAACACGTCGATATGCGGGATCACGTTGAAAGCGATCTGCTTGGGATAGACCTTCGGCTCCACTTCCTGACCGGGGACATACATGCCCTTGGTCTGGTCCCAAAGCTCGTCGATCGCGGCTTTGCCCGAACCCGACACCGACTGGTAGGTCGAGACCACGACGCGCTTGATCTTGGCGCGGTCATGCAGCGGCTTGAGCGCCACGACCATCTGCGCGGTCGAGCAGTTCGGGTTCGCGATGATGTTCTTCTTCGCGTACCCCTCGACGGCTTCCGGGTTCACCTCCGGCACGACCAGCGGCACGTCCGGGTCATAACGGTAGAGCGACGAGTTATCGATCACGACGCAGCCCTGCTTGGCGGCAATGGGCGCATATTTCTTCGTGGCGTCCGAGCCGATCGCAAACAGCGCGATGTCGTAGCCGGTGAAATCGAAACCCTCGATATCTTTAGTCTTCAGGGTCTGATCGCCAAAGCTGACCTCTGTGCCGAGGCTCCGGCGCGACGCGAGCGGCACCAGTTCATCGACGGGGAACTGGCGCTCGGCCAGGATGTTCAGCATTTCGCGGCCCACGTTCCCCGTGGCGCCTGCAACGACGACTTTATAGCCCATGAGGACCTCCTTGCTCGAATAGAACGCGGCTTCCTACCGCTTTATGTCAGGAAATGAAAGGGATTCGACGCAGGGTCAGTTCCGAATGAGCCTGTGGTCGGAGGCGAGAAACCCGCCGACCATATCTGCCTCTGCCGCGAAGTCATGCGGCACCTTGTCGGCCGAGCGCCGCCCCGACAGCGAAAGCGAGGCGAAGAAATCGAACCCATAGAGGTCGAGCCGCGCCAGATCGGAACGCAGGAGCATCTCGATCAGCATCGCGCCGGTGGTGGGCTGCGCGCCCAGCTTGAGCTTCAGCCCCTCGTAGTCGTCCAGCGGATGCAGGTAGAAACCCGGGCTCGTGACGGTCTGCCAGTCGAGCCGCTTGCGCTTGTGGCTCATCCACAGGATGCGCGACGGCGCGATCCGGGCGCGCTCGGCCTCGGGCAGCGAGGTCGCAAGCGCCAGCCAGTCGGTGCGCGTGCCGTGGCTCTCAGCCGAGGGCATCGGCGCGCGGTTGATCCGGATCACCACGTCATGCGCGTCGATCGCAGCCCCCGCCTGCCCTTCGGCCAGCGCGCGGGCATTGCCGACCAGCGCGACGGTTTTGCCTGCCAGATCGCCCAGCAGCGCCTTTTGCGAAACGGAAAGCGCAGCCAGCGGCGCCTCGCGCCGCAGCGTGCGATTGATCAGAAATCCGAGCCGGGTCATGCGATGGGTTTAGCTCATGCCATCGCCGCTGTCGCGGGCGAAAACGTAGAAAACCAGCCCGATCATCAGCGGCGCAAGGAAGAACGCGAACAGCAGCCCATAGGCCACCGCAGGCGTGTGGCCCGCCGAGACCGCATCGAACACGGGCCGCGAGGCGAATTGCATCGCGGCCACCCCCATGATCGAGAACATGTTGTGCAGCGTTACGCCCCGGCCCGTCAGATGCGGCGGGTAGAAGGTGCGGCCATGCGCCATGATCACCGGGAAGGACGCGCCGAAGAAGCCGATCGCGGCCAGAAGAACCGTCGCCAGCCACAGCGACTGCCCCGGCAGCAAGAAGAGTACCGCCAAGGCCACGGCCAGCACCGCATTGCCGTAAAGCGCGACCCGCTTGTGGCTGCCGAAAATCTTGTCCGCCGGGCCATAGGCGAAATTGCCCGCGATCATCGCGAGGCCCATCACCAGCGTCACCTTGCCGATCAGCTGCGCATCGGCTCCGAAGACATCGGCCAGATAGGAGCCCGCCCAGACGCCGCGGATCCCGGCAGCGGCGGTGTAATTGGCGACCGTCAGCGGCAGCAGCACCCAGAAGCCCGGCAGGCGCAGCACGTCGAGCGCGGTGCCGCGGCGGCCTGCAGGCTGCTCAACCCGCTCGGGATCGCGCGCGAGCCACAGGATCAGCGCCGCCACCAGCAGCGTCAGCGCCGAGAGCGCCCAGAGCGTCGGACGCCAGCCGAAAGCCTCGATGGAGGCCGCAAGCGGGGCCGCGCCCGCGAGGTTGCCAAGGCTCCCCGCCCCGATCATCGAGGCCGCGAGCGTGCCGAACAGCGCCGGCTTGAAACTGCGCGCGAAGATGAAATAGCTGCCCACCAGCACCGGCGCGCAGCCCGCCCCGATCAGGATCATCGCGAGGTGGATACCCATCGGCCCCTGCGCCATCGCGAAAACGGCAGCGCCCCCGCCCCCGCCAAGTGCCAGCAGCACGCCCACGGTGCGGCGCGGTCCGATCCGGTCCAGCGCCTCGCCGATCGGGATCTGGATCAGCGCAAACGCCCCGTACCAAAGCCCCAGAGACACGGCGAGATCGCCCGGCGTCACCCCGATTTCCTTGCCCAGCACGGGCGTCAGAACGGCCAGACAGGTGCGGTAGAACTGGCTCAGAAGATAGGCGCCCACAAGCGAGGCGATCGAGATATACATGCGGGGGCTCCTTCGCGCGCACGCTCGCCCAAGGCGCGGGCAATGGCAAGAGCACATGGCCCTGTGCATTCGCGCGCCCGCCCCCTTGTCTTGGCCCGTGCGCAGGATCAGGATAAGGGCGCAAGACGTGACGAGCGCGAGGGATGCCCGAATGGAACTGACCCGCCTGATGATGCGCCTCTATTTCGACAAGGCGATGCTGGGCCCCGGCAAGGTCCGGCTGCTGGAGGAAATCGCCGAACACGGCTCGATTTCCGCGGCGGGGCGCGCGATGAAAATGAGCTACAAACGTGCGTGGTCGCTGGTCGAAGAGATGAATGCGGGTTTCAAGGAACCGCTGGTGGACCGCGCGCGGGGCGGGGCGAAGGGCGGCGGCGCGTCGCTGACGCCCGAGGGCGAAGCGGTCCTCGCAGCCTATCGCCGGTTGGAGGAGAAAGCCCGCGAGGCGGGCACCGAAGAGATCGCCCTGATCGGCGCAATGGTCGCCGACTGAGCCCCCGGCGGTCTTTGCGCCGGATCAATGCGCCTATGGTCGGGACCGCGCATCCTGCTGGCAGTCGCCAGTAACGGACCAAGACCATGTTCGATCTTTCTAAGAAGATTGCCGCGCGCGTCGCGAGTCTCGGGCTCGCAGCCGCGCTCGCGGCCTGTATGCCGAGCGGCACCTCGGACGCCCAAACGCTTGCCTCGAAGGTGGAAACCCGGCGCGCCTATGACCTCGCTACGGTGGATGGCAAGCCGCCCGCGCGCGCGATCCGCTTCTATATCGGGGAGAATTCGCGCTTCGCCGTCTGCGGGCATTGCCTTTGCGTGACCGGGGTGATGTTCGCCCCCTACCCCGCGCTTGGTATCCGGCCGACCTCGGCCTCGCCCACATTCGCCTGCGAGCAGGAGACGCCGGAGTTCAAGGCCGATGCGGGCCTCGCGCAGCTGTTCTTCGACATGAAGCAGGCGCAGGTCGAAGGCACGGCGGTCACCTTTCACCGGCAGCGGCGATCATGTGATGGTGTTCCAGCGCGGCGGCACCGATCTCACGCCGCCCTGAACCCCGGACAGCAAAAAGCGCGGGAGGTGATCCCCCCGCGCCCGTCATTTTTACCGATTGTAGATGCCTCAGGCGTCGACCGTCTCGACCTGCTTGGCCTCGGACTTCGTCGGGCCCGCAATCTCGATCCGGCGCGGCTTCAGCGCCTCGGGCACTTCACGGACGAGATCGAGATGGAGCATCCCGTCTTCATGGGTGGCACCGGTGACCTTCACATGATCGGCCAGCGCGAAACGGCGCTCGAAGGCGCGGGTCGCGATGCCACGATGCAGATAGGTGCGGCCGGAATCGTCCTCGGCCTTGCGACCGGTCACGATCAGCGCGCCGTCCTTCATCTCGACTGTCAGCTCGTCCGATCCGAAGCCTGCGACCGCGATCGAGATGCGATAGGCATTCTCGTCGGTCTTCTCGATATTGTAGGGCGGATAGGTCGGCTGGGCGAGATCGCTGGTCAGCGCACGGTCCATCATGTCAGCCACGCGGTCGAAGCCCACGGTGGCGCGGTAAAGGGGCGAAAGATCAAAGTTTCGCATATCATCATCCTCTCTTGAGCGATGGTTATGAAACCCGCCCCTTTCCGGGGCCGGGCAGTTGGGTGCCAGAACCCTCATCAGGCATTCCGGCACTCATAAATTTGGGAAATCTCTCACGACGTTTCAAGAGGGGCGCCGCTTTGGGTCAAGCCCCTACGGACGAACGAATTTCGCCCCGGTTCCGCCCCCGCCAGACAGGATACGCGGCTGGCCCTGCGCAGGCGAAGCGCCCCGGATCTGCGGTGCGACGGAAGCGCTGGGAGACGCGGCGCGGATCACGCCCCGCCCGCTGCGCAGTGCGGATTTCAGCTGCGCGACGATCGCGGGCAATTCCATCCCGTAGGCACGCGAAACGCCGTTCCTGCGCGAGCCCGAGGAGACCAGCGACACGATCTGCGCCCGCCCGCCTGCGGCGAGCCCGGAGCGATCGAAGACCGGTGCCCCCGAAGAGCCGTGATCGACATCGCAATCGAAGCCGATCAGCCCCTTGGCCTGCCCGAACACGCGGCAGGCCTTTTGCCAAGACAGGGCATCGGCCCGGCCCTGCGCGTAAGACACGACCGACACTTCTGCCCCTGCGGCAGGCACCGCACCCACGCGGAAGGGCGCCGCGATCGAGGTCGGAATCGGCGCGGAGAGCTGCAGAAGGGCGACATCGTGGCGCACAGTGTCCACCGAAAGCGGCACGAACGGGTTATAATCCGGATCAGCGACCATCGCGGCGACCGGGCGCGCGGCGATCTCCGCCCCGTCGGTTTGGGCTGCGGCAAAACCAAGGGTCGCCGGGTCGCGCGGCGCCTGGGCGCGCCGGTCGAAGATGCAATGGCCCGCCGTCAGCACCAGATCGGGCGCGATGAGAACGCCGGTGCAGTAGCCGTCAGCGCCGATGGTGACCTTGCCCACCGCCTCCCAGCCGAAGAGATCGGCGCGTTGCGACAGCCGGTCGAGCGCGGAATTGCGCGCCTCCTGCGCCTCGCCCATGCCGCCCAGCAGAGCCAGAGCCACGACCCCCACGATGATCCGCCGAATACCCATCGCGCTTACTTCGCCTTGATGAATTTTGCCCCGCCCGCGCGAATTTCGCGGGTGGTGGCGACGTTGTCGCGGCTCTCGATGGCCTGCCGCAGATCGGCGACCCCACTGGCCAGCGCCCCGATCGAGACCGGGCGCGCGCCCATCTGGGCCTTGGCGGAGACCACCGAGACGATCTCGGGACGGCCATTGGCGAAGCTGAAGACTGGCGAGCCCGAGGCCCCGAAATCAGCCGAGCAACTCATCACCACCGTCGCGCCCGCACGTTCCAGCACCGAACAATCGCGTTGCAGCGACGGCGCCTCCGAGCGGCCCTGCGCATAGGACAGAACGCCCACTTCCTCGCCGCGATAAGGCGCGCTGCGCGACACCTCAAAGGGCTTAAGCTGCGGCAGGCGGATCGGCTGGGCGAGCTTGATCAGCGCCAGATCGAATTCCGAACGTTTCACGCCCACCGGCCCGCCATAGTGATAGGAGGGATGCAACACCGCGCGCGACACTTTGCGATAAGCCTCGGCACGGCCATTGCGCCAGCCTGCGCGAAACTCGATCTCGCGTGCGTCGATCAGCGCCCCGCTGCGCTTGTCATAGAGGCAATGCCCCGCCGTCAGCACCAGATCGGGCGCGATCAGCGTGCCGGTGCAGAAACTGCCATGGCCCAGATCGAGCCGCCCCACCGCCTCCCAGCCGCGCGTGTCGTCGCCGGTCTCCAGCGCGCGCAAGGGCGTCGCGTGGGTGATCGTCTCGGCCCGCGCCAGCACAGGCAGCGCGGTCAGACAGGCGAGAGCGAGAGCAAGCAGGCGCATCGGGGCTCCGATATTTGCGGGGCGTTTCGCCTTTCGTAGCGCCCCGATGCGGCCAGATTGTGGCGTGGATCAGGCCTGCGCAAGCGCCGACGGCTTCGGCCCGCCCGTCGCCCAGTCCAAAAGTTCGACAGTGTGGACTACGGGCACCTCGGTGCCGCCGCCGATCTGCACCATGCAGCCGATATTGCCCGCCGCGATCACCTCGGGCTGTTTCGCCTCGAGCCTCGCCACCTTGCGCTTCTTCAGCTCGTCGGAAATCTCCGGCTGCAGCAGGTTATAGGTGCCGGCCGAGCCGCAGCACAGATGGCTGTCGGCAGGCTCGACCACCTCGAAGCCTGCCTGTTTCAACAGGTCCTTCGGCGCGGATTTGATCTGCTGGCCGTGCTGCAGAGAACAGGCCGCGTGATAGGCGACACGCATCCCGCCCTTGCCTTCGGGCAGCCCGATTTTCACGAGGAATTCCGACACATCGCAGGCCAGTCCCGCAACCTTCGCGGCCTCCTCGGCCATCGGATCGTTGCGGAAGATATGGCCGTAATCCTTCACCGTCGTGCCGCAGCCCGAGGTGTTGATGATCACCGCATCCAGATCGCCCTCGCCTAAGTAAGCGCGGATGTTGCGCGCGGCCTGCGCATGGCTCTCACCCTCGCGGCCCATGTGATGCGAAAGCGCCCCGCAGCAGCCCAGGTTCTTCGGGGTCACCACCTCGCAGCCCAGCCGCCGCAGCAGCCGGATCGTCGCGTCGTTGATATCGGTGTTGAGCGCCCGCTGCGCGCAGCCGATCTGCAGCGCCACGCGGTATTTCTTCTCGCCGATCGGGGCGAAGACCTGCGCATCGTCATTGCGGCTGACGGGCGGGATGGCCTTGGGCGCCATACCCACCATCGCGCGCAGCCGCTTGTCCGGCAGCAGCCCCGCGAAGGGTTTCGCCAGTTTCGCCCCGCCCATCGCCAGACGGAAGCGGCCCGGATAGGGCACGATCTTCGCCAGCGTCCAGCGCAGCAGCCGGTCCATCATCGGGCGCTTGTAGGTCTTCTCCACATGGGCGCGCGCATGGTCGATCAGATGCATGTAGTGCACCCCCGAGGGGCAGGTCGTCATGCAGGCCAGACAGCTCAGACAACGGTCCAGATGCTTGACCGTCTTCTCATCCGCGGGCCGGTCGTTCTCCAGCATGTCCTTGATCAGGTAGATGCGCCCGCGCGGGCTGTCCAACTCGTCGCCCAGCACCTGATAGGAGGGGCAGGTCGCGGTGCAGAACCCGCAATGGACGCAGGCGCGCAGGATCTCGTTGGAGCGCGCGACGCCGGGATCTTTCAGCTGCTCGGGCGAAAAATTCGTCTGCATCAGCCCATCCTTCCGGGGTTCAGAATACCTTTGGGGTCGAATTGCGCCCGCAGCGCGGTGGTGAGCGTGGCGATCGGAGCGGGTTCGGGCTCGAAGGTCACGCCCGCCGCGCCGCGCATGCAGGTCGCGTGGCCGGTATAGGGCGAGGCCAGCGCACGGGCATCACTCCCTTCGGGCAGAAGCGCCCAGATCAGCCCGCCGCCCCAGTCGAGCAGCACCTCGCCGCCCAGTCGCGCGACGATCTCGGAGGCCTCCGACGGCTTAACCGAGAGCCGCCACAGATCGCCGTCCTTGCCGATGAACGGCTCCAGATCGCGCAGGCTGGCCCAGATCGCGGCCGAGCCGTCTTCCTCGATCCGCGCCGGGCCGAACGGCTCCATCAGTTTGCGCAGCTCCTCCGCCCGGTAGGCGACGGATTCGGCCAGCCCCTCGACCCGCACCACCGCGCCGATGCCGGGCAGCCAGCCCGCACCGGACACGTCGAAAGGCGAGCCCAAAGCCGCCGCGAGAGCCACCTGCGCGGCCCCGGCCGGAAGGTCGATCACCACCGTCGCCTGAGACGGAGCCGCAGGCAGCAGCTTGAAGGCCACCTCGCTCATCACCCCGAGCGTGCCCCAGCTTCCCGCCATCAGCTTCACCAGATCGTAGCCGGTGACGTTCTTCATCACCCGACCACCGTTCTTCACGATCTGCCCGCGCCCGTCGACGAACCGCGTCCCGATCAGGCTGTCGCGACAGGCCCCCGCCTGCACCCGGCGCGGCCCCGAGACGTTGGCCGCCACGACACCGCCCACCGTGCTTTGACCGTGCACGCCCAGAACCGGCCCCCAATTCGCAGGCTCGAAGGGCAGACGCTGACCCTCGGCCGCAATCGCCGCCTCGACCTCGGCCAGAGGCGTCCCCGCGCCCACGACCAGCGTCAGCGCGCCCGGCTCGTAGAGCGTGATGCCCGAAATCCCGACTTCCAGCGGCTCACCCAGACACCGGCCCACAGGTCGCGTGCCGCCTCCACGCACCGCCAGCGCGCCACCCGCATCGCGGACGGCCTCGGCCAGCTGCGCCTCGCTCTCAACTCTCATGAAATCTGCCTTCCTCTTGGCAAAAATATCCTGGGGGCTCGCGTCAGCGAGCGGGGCAGCGCCCCTCCCCGCCCTCAGCTCGCGCCCTCAGCTCGCACGCCGACTCGCGCTCGCGCCCAGCGGAAACACCTTCGCCGGGTTCAAAAGCCATTTCGGATCGAACACGTCCTTCACCCGCATCTGCGCTTCCAGATCGGCGGCCTCGAACTGCACATCCATCAGGTCGCGCTTCTCGATGCCCACGCCATGCTCGCCGGTCAGGCAGCCGCCCGCCTCGACGCAGAGCTTCAGGATCTCCGCGCCCAGCTTTTCGCATTGCTCCTGCTGACCCGGCTCGTTCGCGTTATACAGGATCAGCGGGTGCATATTGCCGTCGCCCGCATGGAAGACATTCGCGACGTCCAGCCCGTAATCCTTCGACAGCTCGCCGATCCGGCGCAGCACGAAGGGCAGCTCCGAGACCGGGATCGTCCCGTCGAGGCACATGTAATCGTTGATCTGCCCCATCGCGCCGAAAGCGGATTTCCGGCCCAGCCAGATCCGCGCGGCCTCGTCGGCCGATTGCGCCTCGCGGAACTCGACCGGCTCGTGACGGGTCGCGATCTGGCGGATCATGCCGATCTGCTCGTCGATCTCGGCCTCCGAGCCTTCGCATTCGACGATCAGGAGCGCCTCGCAATCGGGATAGCCCGCATGGCAGAAAGCCTCGGTCGCGACGATGCAGGGACGGTCCATGAACTCGATCGCGACCGGCAGGATGCCCGCCTTGATGATATCCGCCACGCAGGCGCCCGCGACCTCGTTCGAGTTGAAGCCGATCAGCACGGGGCGCGCGCCTTCGGGCTTGGGCAGGATCTTCAGCGTGGCCTCGGTCACGACGCCCAGCTGCCCCTCCGAGCCGCAGATCAGCCCCAGAAGATCGAGCCCAGCCGCATCCAGATAAGGCCCGCCGACCTCGACCACCTCGCCCTCCATCGTGACCAGCGTCACGCCGAGCAGGTTGTTCGTCGTCACCCCGTATTTCAGGCAATGCGCGCCGCCGGAATTCATCGCGATATTGCCCGAGATCGCGCAGGCCAGCTGCGACGACGGATCGGGCGCGTAGAACCAGCCATCGCTTTCGACCGCCCCCGTGACCGAGAGGTTCGTGCGCCCCGCCTCGACCCGGATGAAGCGGTTGGTGTAATCGGTCTCGAGCACGGCATTCATCCGCGCGAGGCCCAGCACCACCGAATCCGCCTGCGGCATCGAGCCGCCCGCAAGCGAGGTGCCCGCACCGCGCGGCACCACCGGCACGCCCAATTCGTGACAGGCCTTCAGCGCCGCCGCCACCTCTGCGGTCGAGCGCGGCAGCACCACGCCCAAAGGCTGGCAGCGATAGGCCGAGAGCGCATCGCATTCATAGGCGCGCGTCTCCGCCGGGTCGTCGATCACAGCATCCGCAGGCAGAACCTCGCGCAGGCGGGCGATGATCTGCGGCTTGCGCGCCAGCAGATCCTCCTTCGGCTTGGGCATTTCCATGGCAAACTCCTCCCGGTTGGTCAGAAAATATAACCAATAAGCCCCGGTGACAAGAGAAGCCGCATCGCGCTAACTGTCGATATGATGACGACGTTTCATATCGGTCCGCTGGGGCCACTCGACCTCGCGGCGCTTGCCCTTCTGGTCGCCTGCTGGATGGTGATCGGCTGGAAAACCGAGCATCCGAGCGCCGCCCGACCCTCGATGGGCAAGCTGATGGAGAATTACCGTCGCGAATGGATGCGCCAGCTTGTGACGCGCCAGCCGCGGATCTTCGATTCGGCGATGGTGGACGGGCTACGGCAATCGACGACCTTCTTCGCCTCGTCTTCGCTGATCGCCATCGGTGCCGGGCTGGCGCTGATCGCGAATCCGCAGCCGCTGACGAATCTCGCGGATGATTTCGACATCGCGCGCGGGCCCGATCTGCTGTGGGAGGCGCGTATCCTCACCGCCGTTCTGTTCGGCGCGAACGCGTTTCTGAAATTCGTCTGGTCGCACCGGCTGTTTTCCTATGCCGCGATCGCAATGGCGGCGGTGCCCAACGACGCGGCTGATCCGCTTGCCTATCCGCGCGCAGCCCAGGCCGCGCAGATCAACATCAACGCGGCCAAAAGCTTCAATCGCGGGCTGCGCTCGGTCTATTTCGCGCTGGCGACGCTGGCGTGGCTGCTTGGGCCTTATGCGCTCATTGCGGCGACGCTGTTCACGACGGGGATGCTCTGGCGGCGCGAATTCGCCTCGGACTCGCGTCAGGCCCTGCTGCAAGACATACCTGAGTGACGGCCCCAATGACGGCCCGCGCAAGCGCTGCTTCATAGTGGCTGGCAGGGCTCGCATGATTTGGCTACACCCGAAGGCATGAGCAGTTTCCTTTCCGTCGAGCAATCCCTGACAGGCCGCCGCTGGATCGGCCCCACACCCGAGGCCGACCGGCTGGCCGAGGCGATGGCGCAACAGACGCGCCTGCCCCTGCCGCTCGCCCGTATCCTCGTCGCGCGTGGCGTGACGCCGGAGGAGAGCGAGGGCTTCCTCGAACCCACTATCCGCGAGCTGCTCCCCGATCCGCGGTCCTTGCGCGACATGGAGCAGGCGGCGGCGCGCTTTCTCAAGGCGGTGAAGTCCGGTGAGAAGATCGCGGTCTTCGCGGATTACGACGTGGATGGCGGGTCCTCGGCGGCGCTGCTGATCAATTGGCTGCGCGCGATGGGGCGCGAGGCGACGCTCTATATTCCTGACCGGATCGACGAGGGCTACGGGCCGAACGTGCCCGCGATGGAGAGCCTCGGGGCCGAGCATCCGCTGATCGTCTGCGTCGATTGCGGCACGCTGAGCCACGAGCCCGTCGCCGCTGCGAAACCCGCCGATGTCGTCATTCTCGACCACCACCTGGGCGGCGAGACCCTGCCGCCTGCGCTGGCCGTGGTGAACCCGAACCGGCAGGACGAGACGGGCGAGCTGGGCCACCTCTGCGCGGCCTCCGTCGTCTTCCTGATGCTGGTGGAGGCGAACCGGCAGCTGCGCGACGAAGGCGTGCAGGGACCGCCGCTGATGACGCTCTTGGATCTCGTGGCGCTGGCGACGGTGGCCGATGTCGCGCCGCTCACGGGCTGCAACCGGGCGCTGGTGCGGCAGGGGCTGAAGATCATGGCCCGGCGCGAACGGCCCGGCCTTGTGGCGCTGTCGGATGTGGCGCGGCTCGACCGTGCGCCTGCCGCCTATCATCTGGGCTTCGTGCTTGGCCCGCGGATCAATGCGGGCGGGCGGATCGGCGCGGCCGATCTGGGCGCGCGACTTCTGTCGACAACCGACCCGCATGAGGCGCAATCCATCGCGGAAAGGCTCGACCAGCTCAACACCGAGCGCCGTGAAGTGGAAAACGCGGTGCGCGAGGCCGCGCTGACGCAGGCCGAGGAACGCGGGCTGAACGCGCCGCTCGTCTGGGCGGCGGGCGCGGGCTGGCATCCGGGCGTCGTGGGCATCGTGGCCGCCCGGCTGAAAGAGGCGACGAACCGCCCCTCGGTCGTGATCGGGGTGGATGACGGGATCGGCAAGGGGTCCGCCCGCTCGGTCGCGGGCGTCGATATCGGGGCCGCGATCCAGCGCGTCGCCACTGAGGGACTGCTGCTGAAAGGCGGCGGGCACAAGATGGCCGCGGGCCTCACGGTCGAGGAAGACAAGCTGGAGCCCGCGATGGCACGCCTGTCGGAGCTGCTGGCCAAACAGGGCGCGGGCGAAATCGGACCGCGCGACCTGCGCCTCGACGGGATGCTGATGCCGGGCGCCGCGACCCCGCAGCTGATCGAAGATCTGGACCGCGCAGGCCCCTTCGGCCAAGGCGCCCCCGCCCCGCGTTTCGCCTTCGCCGATATGGAAGTCGTGGGCGCGCGCCGGATCGGGGAAAGCCACCTGCGCTTCAATTTCGGCGACGGTATGGGCGGTCGGATCGAGGCGATCTGCTTCGGCGCGTTCGACGCCCCGCTCGGCCCCGCGCTGAGCCAGCCGGGCGCGCAACGCTTCCACCTCGCCGGGCGGCTGGAGATCAACACATGGGGCGGGCGCAACAAGGTGCAGCTGCGCCTCGAAGACGCCGCCGAAGCGTAACCGCCACCCCGCCATCGCACACAGAAAAGGGCTATATTTCCAAGGCTTCGCCGCTGCCGTAACGGAGGGACAAAAACTTTCCGAAAATCCGCAATTACCCTCTTGCGAGTCACGGTTCTCTGGCCTAAACACCGCTCCACCTTAGGCAGGTATGCCCGGAAGGTTCAGAGTGGTCCGTTCGTCTATCGGTTAGGACGCCAGGTTTTCAACCTGGAAAGAGGGGTTCGATTCCCCTACGGACTGCCACTTCCGAGCCCTGACTGAGCGTTGTGCGGTCCGTTCGTCTATCGGTTAGGACGCCAGGTTTTCAACCTGGAAAGAGGGGTTCGATTCCCCTACGGACTGCCACTATTCCCCTGAAATTAAAGCGATTTCATCACGCGCCGTTTGGTCGCGTCAGTTTGCGATTGCCGCCAAAGCGCGACTTTGCGCCAACACGCTCGTATCTCGAGAAAGAGCGCGTTCAACGAGCATCTGGAAAAGCTGCTAAAGCTCAAAAAAATTTAAGATGTCGATCTCTACCGCTTCCACCACTACTGGTACGAACTCGGGGCCGACCGAAAGACCCCAGCTATGCGTCTCGGTCTCGCCCGTGGCCGCATCTATGAACCGGACTTTCTCTGAGCAGCAACCTTCTCAACGCCGGTTTCGTTTTTCGAGCCTAATGAAATCTCTATTTATTTCGAATATTATTATTCATCGAAAGAACGGTTTTTATAACAGATCTTGGACACGAAACATCATATCGAAACCATTCTTTTCGACAAAAGTTTTCTGCTTCAAGCTCCAATATAACCTCGCCCTTATCTCTGAAAACGCTTGAGGTCCTTGAAGAGTTTAAGCTTAAGTGAAAATTGTTAAAAACGGGATATACACCCAGTGACGAAATTACTGCATTCGAAACACAACGTGTCTTTTCTTCCTCGGGTAGATTTGAGCTGGCTGCGATCGCCATCGCTTTTACATGTTCGCTAGAATCCACCGCCCAACGCGCATAGCACCCTGGGCTTTGTTCGATTAGCCCCTGCCGAGAGATCTTCAGGAGATCTGTGTTGGCATTGGACATGTCGATTCCCAAATCTGAAAGAGTTGGCTTCGAGTGTTTTTCGGGGCTCTCTGCACTTGTGCTTCCTGCCTTCTCCGTGAAAGCGATGAGATAGTTCGCATTAGGTCGCACCGCTTTATTGGAAGTGTTGGAGATCCCCTTGTCACCAATCTTTACATCTGCTCCCGCGCTGCGGGCGTAAAACAGAAGAGAGGCGATCGATTCGAGAATCGTCTTGGTTTGATCTTTGTCGCCGATAGCTTCTGGAACAATCGGACCGTCCCAATATGCCAAGCTCCCCGAAGCTCCGGGCGCCCCAATATACCGGTTTCCAGGGAAGGTCAGCGCCGCTTCAGGCTTCTGGGCGAGCGCTTGCGATGCCGTAACGAACAGAGAAACCGTAGTTATAAAAATGATTCTATGATTCGCGAGAATACTTTTCACACTCCACCTCCCACCGGGTAAGGAACGACTCCCAAAATCGACCCAACCCATCCAAAGGAAACACCCCGTCACCGGACCTCAGCGCCGCAACAGACAGCGGCCGCCATCTCTCACTGGGCGGCGAGGAAGCGTTTGCATTCTGGATTGACTGCAGAAGCACAACAAATCACCTTCCACCAACGGGTGGGCAAAAGTTTGTGATCGTTGCACATTTCGGGCTCTGAAAGCGAAGCGTAACAAAGCTGCTGTTGCGGAAAAACGCGGCGTCGGTAAGCTACGGGCGGCGAGAGTGAGGAAGCATGATCGAAATCAGGCAAGCGATGGAGGCCGATGCTGTCGAGGCGGTCAACACCCTGCGTCGCTCAATCGCCGAACTCTGTGTTGCAGATCATCAGAACGATCCGTCCGAAATCGAAGACTGGCTTGGCAACAAGACAGCCGAGACCTGGCGACAGTGGATCGCGCGGGATGACGCCGTGGTCTTGGTGGCCGAGCGGGACAGGAAGATCATAGGGGTCGGTATGGCCAGCCTGAGCGGCGATATCCTCTTGAACTATGTCCATCCCGATGCCCGCTTTGGTGGCGTCAGCAAAGCTGTTCTCTCAGGCTTGGAGGACGTCTTGCGCGCGCATGGCATCCCGCGCTGCCGTTTGGAAAGCACCGTTACGGCCCGATCATTCTACGAAAGCTGCGGCTTCCGGGCAGAAGGCGGCGATGCGCACCTGTTCTCGAAATCCCTGTAATTGCGGGGCTCGTGAAGGCTCGAAGCGGCCATTGCGCTTCGAGCCTTCACGTTTCTCACGCGCACCATTTACTGAGAAGGCCTGACCTCTCGGCCCCGCTTTCTCGATGCCCTGTCAGCGGCCTCACGCGCCGTAGGGCACCCAGATGTTCTTCACCTGCGTCGCGCGATCGAGCAACAGACGCCCCTTCCCCGCAGGGCTTGCCCAGTCACGTGCGTCATCGGCTTCGACCCAGGTCTGCTTGAGGTTTCCGGCGCTCTGCGCCTCGACCATCCGACAGCCCTCGGCATTGCCGAAATACCACATCGCATCGACGCCATCATGGGCGGCCAGCGTCTTCGCCAGCTCGTCGCGCGGGCCGGTGACGATGTTGACCACGCCCCCCGGCACATCCGAGGTGTCGAGCACCTGATAGAGGTCGGTCGCCGCCAGCGGATGCGTCTGGCTCGGGACCAGCACGACCCGGTTGCCCATCGCAATCGCAGGCAGCACCAGCGAGATCGCCCCCAGAAGCGGCTGCGCGGTGGGGGCCACCAGCCCCATCACCCCGATCGGCTCGTTCATCGCAAGGGTCACGAAGTCCGACTTGGTCGCGTGGACCGCGCCGTCGAACTTGTCGGCCTGGGCGGCATACCAGAAGCAGCGCGCGACCGCCGTCTCGACCTCGGCCTCGGCGGCTTTGCGCGATGCGCCGAAGCTTTCCAGACGGGCCGCGAATTCCGCGCCGCGCGCCGAGAGGTTCTCGCCGATATAATAGAGCACCTGCGCGCGGTTATGGCCCGTGGCCTTGCCCCAGCCCTTGGCCTTATGCGCGGCCTCGACCGCGTTGCGGATGTCCTTGCGGTTGCCGAGCCCTGCGAGCCCCACGACCGCCTTGCCGCCCTTCACCTGATAGCTGTAGCCGCTGTCAGACCGCGCCTGCTTGCCGCCGACATAAAGCTTCGCGGTGCGGTCGATCTCGCCGGTCTTGATCGTGTCTGCGGGGCCGGTTTCCAGCTCGGATGGTGTCGTGCCGCGGCCCTTGCCGGTGGCCGCCGCCGGGTTACGCAGATAGGCGCGCATGCCTTCGCGCCCGCCCTCGCGGCCGAAGCCGCTCTCGCGATAGCCACCGAAGCCCGCGCCCGCGTCGAAGATGTTGGTCGAGTTGATCCAGACGATCCCGGCCTTCACCTGCCCCGCGATGTCGAGGCACAGGTTCACATTCTCCGACCAGATGCTGGCCGCCAGCCCGTAGCGCGTGTTGTTGGCCAGCGCGACCGCATCGGACGGCGTGCGGAAGGTGGTGAGCGTGACGACGGGGCCGAAGATTTCCTCGGTTGCGAGAACGCTTGCGGGTTCGACATCCGTCACCAGCGTCGGCGGGAAGAAGCAGCCCTGCGGGGCGGCGCCCTGGATCAGCGTTGCCCCCTCGCTTGCGCCCTTCTCGACCAGATCGCGGATGCGTGCGAGCTGCGAGGGATGCACGATCGCGCCGATATCGGTGCTCTTGTCCATCGGATCGCCGGTGCGCAGCGTCTTCATCCGGGCGCGCAGCAGCGTCTCGAACCGCTCGGCCACCGCCTCGGCCACGAGGATGCGCGAGCCCGCACAGCAGACCTGCCCCTGATTGAACCAGATCGCGTCCACCACGCCTTCGACGGCGGCATCCAGATCGGCGTCCTCGAAGACGACGAAGGGGGATTTGCCGCCCAGTTCCAGCGTCAGCGCCTTGCCGGACCCGGCGGTGCGCTTGCGCAGGATGCGGCCCACATCGGTCGAGCCGGTGAAAGCCAGCTTGTCGATGCCCTCATGGCCGACGATGGCAGCGCCGGTCTCGCCATCGCCGGTGACGATGTTGATCACGCCTTTCGGGATGCCGCATTCCTGCGCGATCTCGGCAAAGGCCAGCGCGGTCAGCGGCGTGTATTCGGCGGGCTTCAGCACGACCGTATTGCCAGCCGCCAGTGCCGGCGCGACCTTCCACGACAGCATCAGAAGCGGGAAGTTCCACGGGATGATCTGGCCGCAGACGCCCTGCGCGGTATGGCCCGGCAGCTCGTCGTCGAGGATCTCCGCCCAGCCCGCATGGTGGTAGAAGTGGCGCGCGACCAGCGGGATGTCGATGTCGCGGCTCTCGCGGATCGGCTTGCCGCTGTCGAGCGTCTCCAGCACCGCGAGCAAGCGCGAGTGCTGCTGGATGTGGCGGGCCAAAGCGTAAAGGTGCTTCGCGCGCTGATGGCCCGACAGCTTTGCCCAACCGCTTTGCGCCTTGCGCGCGGCGGAGACGGCGGCATCCACGTCCGACGCCGTGCCTTGCGTGACACGCGCCAACACCGTTTCGCTTGCCGGATCGCGGACCTCGAACAGATCGCCCGGCTTGGTCATCGCGCCGTCGATGAAATGGCCGAAGCCGCCCTCATGCTTGGCGAGCCATTTGCGCGCCTGGCTGTCGTCTTCGGGGGCCACGCCGTACTCCATGGTTTCGAGGATGTTCTGAATGCTCATTTTGTCTCTCCTCAGGCCAGCGCGTGACGGCTGCTATCGGCGTAACGCCCGGTGACGTAATGCTCCAGCTGGCGCTCGATATCGCCCAGCATCGAGCTTGCGCCGAAGCGGAACAGGTCGGGGTTGAGCCAGTCGCGGCCCAGCTCTTCTTTCATCAGGATCTGCCAGGCCAGCGCCTCTTTCGCCTGCTTCATCCCGCCTGCGGGTTTGAAGCCGATGCGGTGACCGGTCGCCATCCCGTAATCGCGCAGCGCGCGCAGCATGGTCAGGCTGACGGGCAGCGTCGCGTTGACGCTTTCCTTGCCGGTCGAGGTCTTGATGAAATCGGCCCCCGCCTGCATCGCCACCATCGAGGCGGCATAGACGTTGTTCAGCGTCTCCAGCTCGCCGGTCGCCAGGATCGCCTTCATATGCGAGTCGCCACAGGCCTCGCGCATCGCCGCGATCTCGTCATGCAGGCCCTGCCAGTTCCGGGTCAGCGCCAGTTCGCGGTTGATCACGATGTCGATCTCGGCCGCGCCCTGCGCCACCGCCCAGCGGATTTCCTCGAGCCGCAGATGCAGCGGCATCAGACCCGCCGGGAAGCCCGTCGCGACCGAGGCGACGGGGATGTTCGACCCTTCCAGCGCCTTGACGGCATGCGGCACCATCGTCGGGTAGACGCAGACCGCGCCCACGGTCAGCTCGCCCGCGCTCAGGCCCAGCCCCGCCTCGATATGCGAGGCCAGGGGCTTGCGCGCCTTCGCGCAGAGCCGTTTCACCCGGCCCTCGGTATCGTCGCCCGCAAGCGTCGTCAGATCGACGCAGCGCACCGCGTTGACCAGCCACGCCGCCTGATGCGCCTTCTTCACGCTGCGCCGGGTGGTCAGCGTCGCGCAGCGGCGCTCGGCGGCGGCGCGGTTCACCCGGTGGCCTTCGAACATGCCCACATCGAGCGCCATGCCGGGGTTGCGCGCATGCTCCCCTGCGGCAGCGGCTGTGGGCACCAAAGCCCCTTCCGCGCGCGTCTCGGTTTTCATTTCGGTCTTCATTGCGTGTCTCCTAAATCGGGACTCGTCGCAGCCTCGCCGCCACGTCCGGAGTAATTCCCGGGCGTGCGCGATCGGGACAAGATCAGCATAAGTCAGCCGAGCCCATGCTCGGAAAGAAAGTCATCGAATTCGGCGGGCGTCGCGTAGCTTGTTTGCGTGCCGCGACGGGTGATCGACAATGCGGCATAGCGCGCGGCGCGGGTCAGCGCCGCGGTGGGCTCCATCCCTTGGCCGAGGAAATGCGCGAAGCTGCCGATGAAAGCGTCGCCCGCGCCGGTGGTATCGACCGGGCTGACGGAAACCGGGGCGATCTCTTCGACGGTGTCCGCGGTGATCCGGCGCGCGCCGCGCCCACCGAGCGTCACGACGACATTGTGGATACCGCGCTCGATCAGGCTGCGCGCGGCGGCGATCACCTCGTCATCGGTGCCGGTGGGCAGACCCGAGAGCATCGCCAGTTCGCTCTCGTTCGGGCAGAACCAGTCGAGCCCGTCGAGCCGCGCGATATCCAGATCGGGATGCGCAGGCGCGGGGTTGAGGATCGTCGTCACCCCTTCGCGCGCCCCGAAGGCCACGGTGTGATAGACGGTTTCCAGATCGACCTCGAGCTGCATCAGGATCGCGGAGGCTGCGCGCAAGGTCTCGGCCGCCGCATCGACATCCGAAGGGGCCAGCGCCGCATTGGCCCCTTTCACGATCAGGATCGCATTCTCGCCATCGCGCTCGACGAAGATCGGCGCCACGCCCGAGGCCGAGCCTTCGACGGTGCGCACATGGGTCGTGTCGATCCCGTTTTTCTCCAGATTGGCGCGGACCTGCGGGCCGAACCCGTCATCGCCCACGCAGGTGACCATCGCCACGTCCGAACCCAGACGCGCGGCGGCCACCGCCTGGTTCGCGCCCTTCCCCCCGAACCCCATCGCGAAATCGGGGGCCTCCAAGGTTTCGCCGCGTCCCGGCATCCGGTCGATATAGGTCACCAGATCCATCATGTTCGAGCCGACGACGGCTATCTTCTCAGGCATTCTCTTTCTCCGTCAGGTCGGAAATCGTCTTGGCGAGCGCGGTGGTCTCGGCCTTGTCAGTATAGCCGAAGCGGGTCGCGAAATGCGCGGTCTCTCCGGCTGCGAGGCTGCGGACATGGCCCTTCGCCTTCTCCGCCGTGTAGCCCTCGGGCTCGCAGGTGGACGGCAGCGCGAAGGCCGCGACCGAGGCATCTTCGCCGTTCAGGATCCAGCGCGCGAGGTGGTCGAATTGATCGGGCCGCCAGCTCATCGCGAACCCGTCGCCCGCGGGCCGTTCCAGCAGCGCATGGCTTTCGCCCGATGCATCGGCGGCAGGGCGCTCGATATAGAGAACCTGTTCGGGGTTCCATTTCTCGGGCGCGTCCAGCGTGGCGCTGTCTTCGGGCGCCTCGGCCAGCCGTTCGATAAAATCGGTATAGGCCCGCGTCGGCTGGACATGGGCGGGCACGTCGCGGCGGACGCGGGTACGCTCAGGCGTGAAGGGGGCCGCCTGATGGATGCGCCCACCTTCCACGAAGGCAAAGTTCACATGGCACATATACATCAGGTCCATCGGCAGGGCGGAGCGGTTCTCGACCGTCATCGCCATCTCGATCAGCGTGCTCTCCCGCACCGTGATCGAGGGCATCGCCCGGTAATGCGGGCCGAAGCCACGGATGTAATCGACGTGACCGCCAAGGCGCACAAACGCGCCCTGCCCGTCTTCGCCGATCTCCAGATGGGCCGCATCCATCGTGGCGCAGGCCATCTCGCCATGCAGCGGATGGTCGTCCTGCGGACCGGGGCAACCGTTGCGCAGCAGGCCGGAGTGATAGGCAAGGCAGCCATAGGTCTCGACGATCACCTGCGCCGGGCGCGGCTCGGCAAAGGCGCTGTCCATCGTCAGGCGCACGCCGTCGAACACCGCATCCCAGAGCATCTGGCCCATGTAAGGCAGCATCTCGACCCGGCCGCGCGGGGTGTCCACGCCGATCATCTCGATGCCAAGCGCGGTGCGCCAGCCGGTGACGGTGAAGCTGTCTGTCTTGGCGAGCACGCTCGGGGCCAGCCCGAACCGCTCGCGCGGAAGAGGAATGATCACGCTCATCTTACGCTCCTTTCCGGCGGCGCCAGGAATTGAGGGCGATCACCCCGATCAGGAAGGCGCCCCAGACGAAATCGATCAGGTGGTTCGAGACCCGCATCATCTGGAAGCCCGAGGACAACAGCGTCAGCGAGATCAGCGCAAGGGCCACGCCCAGCACATTGCCGCGACCGCCTGCCGGGTTGGTCCCGCCCAGCACCGCGATCAGCACCGCCTGCAGCAGGTAGGATGCGCCGTAATCCGACTTCGCCGCATTGGTCCGCGCCGACAGCAGGATCCCCGCCATCGCGGCCAGCATCCCCGTCAGCATGTAGGAATAGAGGATCATCTGACCGCGCTTCACCCCCGCATAGACCGCCGCTTTCGGGTTGGTCCCGATCAGCTTCAGCCGCAGCCCGAAAGACGTCCGCGCAAGCAGCAGCGACAGCGCGATGCAGACCAGCACGAAGATCACCAGCGGCACCGGGATGCCCAGCAGTTTACCGTTGCCGATGGCGTTCCAGCCCGGCGGGAAGCCGACGATCGCAGGCCCTCCTGTCAGCACGAGGCACATCCCGATGAAGACTTGGCCCGTGCCCAGCGTCGCAAGGATCGGCGTGATCTTCAGCACCGAAATCAAGAAGCCGTTCAACAGCCCCGCCAGCAGCCCCACGATCAGGGCTGCGCTCACGCCCAGTGTCACCGGGCCGAGGCCCAATGCGCCCGAGCCGCCATCGCCAGCCATCGCGCCGAACAGCGTCCCGGCGGTGATGCCCGCGAGGTTCGCGACGCCCACGATGGACAGGTCGATCCCCCCGGTCAGCATCGCGATCATCATCGCGATCGACAGGATGCCGAGTTCCGGCATGAAGAAGGCCATCGACTCGAAGTTGTAAGACGACAGGAACATCGAGGGCCGCAGCGCCGTCATCGCGATCAGCACCAGCACACAGGATACGGCCAGCATGACGTTGGTCTGTGCCGCCTCGCCCTTGAGCCAGCCGCGCAGGCCGGGCCGGGAGGTGGCGTTGGTCTTGGTCTCGCTCATCATCATCTCCCCTGCCTCACACCAAAGCCCGGCGGTCGCGCAGCGCCGTCACGGTCACAGCCGCAACCAGCATCGCGCCCACGACGACCCGCTGCCATGTCGTATCGATCCCCATCAGGATCAGCGAATTCTGGATCATCACGAGGATGAACACGCCCAGCACCGTGCCGAGCACCGTGCCGCGCCCGCCGAAGATCGACGCGCCGCCCAGCACCACCGCCGCGATCACGTCGAGCTCGAGCCCCACGAAGTCGCGCGGATTGGCGAGCCAGATCATCGAGCTGTGCAGAAGCCCCGCAAAGCCCGCCAGCGCGCCCGCCGTGACATAGACGAAGATCATCGTGCGGCCGGTCGAGAAGCCCACGCGCTTCGCCGCTTCCGGGTCCGCGCCATAGGCATAGACCGAGCGTCCGATCATCGTGTGCTTGAGCACGAGATGCAGCGCGACGGCGAGGCCGAGATAGATCACGATCATCGCGGTCAGCCCGTAGGTCGAGCCATTCGCGCGTTCGAGCACGAACAGATCGGTCTTGCCGAAATTCACCAGCGCTTCGGGCATCTTGTTGATGTTCACGTTCGAGGTGCCGACAAAGCCCAGCACCAGCCCGCGCACGACCGACGCGGTGCCGAGCGTCACGATCAGCGGGATCATCTTGAACTTGTGGATGATGCCCGCGTTCATCAGGCCCAGAAGCCCGCCGATTATGATCGCCGAGGCGAAGGGCAGCACCAGCCCGTTATAGTCGAGCGCCACCATCGAGCGGACCACGAGATACATCCCCGCGACCGCAAAGGCCGTGAAAGACACGTCGATCCCGCCCGAGATCATCACCAGCAGCACGCCAAGCGCCATGATGCCGATCACGACGTTTTCCTTGAGCAGGCTGAACAGGTTGGACATTTGCCAGAAGGCCGGGTTCACCAACCCGATGAAGATCATCGCGACCGCAAGGATCGCCAGAATGATCGCGTCGGAGCTGCGCAGGAATCTCATGCGGGCTCTCCTTGTTTCTCATTGGACAGCGCCGCGTCGAGCGCCTCTTCGGTCAGCGCGTCGCCCGCGAGTTCTCCGGTGATGCGGCCCTCGGTCATGCACAGCACGCGGTTGCAGTTCGCCGCCAGCTCCGGCAGGTCGTCCGAGATCATCAGCACCGCCAGATCGTTATTGCGGGTCAGGTCCTGAATGATGCCGTGGATCTGCTCTTTCGAGCCGACATCGACACCGACGGTCGGGCCGTTCAGGATCAGCACGCGCGCATCGGTCATGAGCCAGCGCCCGATCATCACACGCTGCGCGTTCCCGCCCGAGAGCGTGCCCACCGGCACGTCGATCCCCGGCGCGGAAATCGCCATCTCGCCGAACATCTTGTGGGTCTCCTCCCCCGCCTTCTCGGCATCGAGCCACAGATGCGGCGCGAAGCGGCTCAGCGAGGAGACGATGGCGTTGTCGCGGATCGAGCGGGTCAGGAAGAGCCCCTCCGACAGGCGATCTTCGGGCACATAGGCAATGCCCGCCGCGATCGCTTCGGGGACGTTCTTCGGCATCACGGGTTTGCCGTCGACCAGCATCTCGCCACTCATGTCGCTGCGCAGACCGAAGATCGCCTGCGCGATGGCCTTGCGGCCTGCGCCGATCAGGCCGGACATGCCGACGATCTCGCCCGGCATCAGCGTCAGGTCGATGCCTTGCGCCTTGTCGCCGACGGTCACGTTGCGCAGCTCCAGCCGCGGTTCGCGGGTGCTGACATCGGGGGCTATGAAATGCCCCTGATGCAGGTCGCGTCCGGTCATCGCCCGGGTGATCGAGCGTTCGTCATAATCCGAGATCGGGCCTTCGGTGACCTTCTTGCCATTGCGGAAGACGGTCAGACGCTCGGAGATTTCCAGCATCTCGCGCATCTTGTGGCTGACGAAGAGCGTGGCAATGCCGTCGGCCTGCAAATCCCGCACGATGCGGAAGAGGCGTTCGACCTCGCGCCCGGTCAGCGTCGTCGTGGGTTCGTCCATGATGATCAGCCGCGCATCGGCGAGCATCGCACGCGCAATTGCCACGATCTGGCGGCCCGCGGCGGGCAGCGTCTCGACGGTCGCATCGAGATCGAGCGTCACATCGAGCCGCGCCAGCACGTCGCGCGCCATCTTGCGCGCCCGGCGCCAGTCGATCCGGGTCTTGCCTTCGCGCAGGAAAGTATTGAGCGCGAGGTTCTCGACCACGGTCAACGTCGGAAACAGTGAGAAATCCTGGTAGATGACCTGCACGCCATGGGCGATCGAGGTCGCGGGGTCGAGCTTGCCGACCGGTTTGCCGTCGATCAGGATCTCGCCCTCGTCGGGCTGATAGACGCCCGAGACGATCTTGATGAGGGTGGATTTGCCCGAGCCGTTCTCGCCGGCGAGGCAGTGGATGCGTGCAGCGTCGAGCGTCAGCGACACGTCATCGAGCGCGCGCACGCCGCCGAAGCGCTTTGAGATGTTGCGCAGCTCGATCAGGGGAGCGGTGGCCATGGGGGTCTCCTCGCAGGCAGGTCGGCAACGGGTGGCGCGACCGCGCGCGCCACCCGAGCTTGAGAACCGTCAGGGATCAGAAGTCGTATTGATCCATGTTGTCCTTGGTCACGCCGACCCAGCCGGCCCCGTAGAGCACTTTCGCGTCCGCGCCGTCGGCTTCCTTGAGGTTGGTATAGCCTTCGAGACCGAGGTTGGTGCCTGCCTTGATGTCGGCATGGTCCTTGCCCGCATCACGCGCTTTCAGCTCGGCCAGTGCGATCATGTTCATCGCGTAGCCAGCAACCGCCGGGTCCCAGAACTGGATGTAGCTGATATCGCCCTGCGAGATGTACTGACCCGCGACCGACGGAAGACCGGTGCCCGCGAAGTGCAGTTTGCCCTGCAGACCGCCTTCCGCGATCAGACGACCGGCGCCTGCCGAGGTCGGCATCGGACCACCCACGACACCGGTGATGTCGGGATGTGCGGTCAGCGCCTCTTTCAGCTTGTTGTAGTCGGTGTTGGCGTCGTCATAGGTCTCCAGACGATCGGTCGCGAGCGACATGTCCGGATAGGCTTGCTTCTGACGCTCGATCGCGCCGTCGATCCACTCGTTTTGCGACTTCGAGGTCAGCGAGCCGACGGTGGCGACATATTTGCCCTTCTCGCCCATCTGCTTGGCGAGGTGGTCCATCAGCTCCGCGCCGTAGGCTTTGTTGTCGAAAGCTTCGATGTCGTAATCGACATTCTTGATGTTCGAGGCTTCGTGGCTGACCACGACGATGCCGCGATCACGAGCCTTCTTGAGCACCGGCTCGACCGCTTCCACCGAGAACGGCACGACGGCGATGGCGTCCACGCCCTGCGCGATCAGGTTCTCGATCAGCTGCACCTGCGCGGCCGCATCCGCCTGCGAGGGGCCGACCATCCAGGTGTCGCTGCCGGTGTCGTCGCCGAATTGCTTCACGCCGTCACGCATCCGGTCGAACCACGCGATGCCATCCACCTTCACAACGGTCGCGATGTGATAGGTCTTGTCGGAGCTGAGCATCTCCTTGTCGACATTGCTCGTATCGACAACCTGCTGAGCGAGCGCGGGGGTCGCGACAGCAACCGCGAGCGCAGCCGCCGGAATGAATCCGAACTTCATGATAATTCTCCCTTCAAGCGGACCTCCTCGTCCGCAATTTCCGGTTCAGGCACATGCCGAAACCGGCCCTCCAAGTAATGTTACGATCGCAACATAACTCGGGACCATCTAGGTCGTGAAGAGAAGTGTCAACTACATCTTAAGCTGCGCTGCAGCGAGAAGTCCGGCCTCGGTGACGACGCCCGAAACCTCGTCGAGAGTCGCGAAAACAACCGGCTTTCGCTGGCCGATCTTGCTGGCGTCCATTACCACAAAACATTGTTTTGAAAGCTCTATCGCTGCACGTTTCAAGGGAACTTCGTACTCGTGCGAACAGCTCAGCGCCCCGTCGGAATCGAGCCCGCCCGCCGACAGGAACGCCACATCAATACCCAAAGGCGCCAATCGGTCGTGCGGATTTCCCGCATGGCAGGAGCGCGTGCTCGACTTGATTTCGCCGCCCAGAAACTCGACCGGGACACTGCTGCGCCCCTGAAGGATCTCTGCCGTGGTCAGGCAATGGGTGATGATTCGTCGCGCTTTGCCCTGTGCGAGGAGCCGCGCGAGGTGGGGCAGCGTCGTCCCGGTATCTAGGAACACGACCGCGCCCTCGGGGACGAGCTCAAGCGCATGACCCGCCGCCGCGCGCTTGGCGTCGATGGCGCGGTTCATCTGCGCGTCGAAGTCGTAATGCTCGGTCGTGCGAGTGGTGACGATATAGCCGCCCCGGCAGGCAAACCCCGCTTCGGGCTGCGCCGCGTCGCGCCGCAGGGTCATCTCGGTCACGCCCATCTGCTCGGACAGGTCGCGCAAACGCAGGGCGGGCGAGACATCGAGCAAGGCGGTTATCTGGTCGATCCGCTCTTGTTGGCGGCTGGGTCTGGTCACGATTTGGCTTTCAAGATTTGGGTTTCGAAACGCATTCTATAATCCGCAGAGTGTCCGAAACCGGACCTGCGAAAGCAAGGGCTGCGTTTCAAACCTCACCGCGCCGCAGCGTCACGGCTTGTTAGCCAATCCCGTCACTTGACCGCAGCGGCCATCCTCTCGCGCACGGATCGCGCCGTCGATTGCAGCGTCAGGAAGGCGTTGAACCGCGCCGCGTGCAAACGCTCCACCGCACCGCCTGCGGGCGCAAACCGGGTCGCGACCTGCGACATCGCCCCCATAGCGCCTTGCAGATCGTCGAAGCCTTGCGCCGCGACCGCGCCAAGCATCGCAGCCCCCAGCAGCACCGGTTCCTCGCAGCGCGTGACCACGACGTCGCGCCCGGTCGCATCGGCGATGATCTGACGGGTGACGGGATGCGCCCCCGCCCCGCCCGAGATCGAAATCTCGGAAATCGGCGCACCATGTTCGGCCTGCACCTCGATGATCTGACGCAGCCCATAGGCCAGCCCGCACACCCCCGCGACATAAAGCGCCACGAGCGAGTCCAGCCCGGTCTCCATCCCCTGCCCCACGATCACCGCGCGCGCGTCTGGATCGGCAAAGGGCGCGCGGTTGCCGAGGAATTCCGGCACCACGTGCAGCGCCTCGGCGAGCGTTGCGACCTTCGAAGGCGAACCCGCTTTCTCCAACGCGAGATCGGCAAGGAATTCCGGCACGGATTTGCCGGCGGCCTTAGCCCGGTCGCGCGCCTCCGCTGCTGCCGGATGCAGTTGCACAAGCTGCGCAATCGCCGCCCCCGCGCCCGATTGGCCGCCCTCATTGAGCCACATCCCCGGGATCATCGCCGAGAAATACGGCCCCCAGACGCCGGGTCCGAAGGCAGGTTCGCGCGTCGAGGTCATCGTGCAGGAGGAGGTGCCGAACACATAGCCCAGACAGTGCGCCGGATCGCCCGACCCGCCCTGTGCCGCGACCGTGCCGATCCCACCGGCATGGGCGTCGATCAGCCCGGCGGCGACCGGAGTTCCGGGCGTCAGGCCCATCTGCGCGGCGGCCTCCCCGGTCAGCCCTGCCCCAAGCGGCGTGGCTGGATCGACGATGCGCGCGCCGATCCGCGCGAAGCCGTCCTCCGCCAGATCGCCAAGGCCGATCGCGTGGAAATAGGCCGGATCCCAGCGGCCCTCATGGGCGAGATAGGTCCATTTGCAGGTGACCGTGCAGGCGGAGCGCTCCAGTGCGCCGCTCGCCTTCCATGTCAGGAAATCGGCAAGGTCGAAGAACTGCACGGCCTGCGCGTAGATCTCGGGGCGCTCCTCGCGCAGCCACATCAGTTTCGGCGTCTGCATCTCCGGCGAAATGCGCCCCCCGACATAGCGCAGCACGTCGTGATCGCCCGCATTGATCCGCGCCGCCTGATCGCGGGCGCGGTGATCCATCCAGACGATGACATCGCGCTCGGGCGCATCAGGCTCGCCCACGGGCAGCCCACCCTCCGGGCCGATCACGGCGAGCGAACAGGTCGCGTCGAACCCGATCCCCGCGACATCGCGCGGGTCGACCCCCGAGGCCGCCAAGGCCCCTTTCACCGCATCGCAAACCGCCTGCCAGATCTGGGCGCTCGATTGCTCGACATGGCCATGATCGTCCTGCCACATTTCCAACGGGTGCTTGCCGACGCCGAGAAGCGTGCCCTCCCGATCGAAAATCCCTGCGCGCGCCGAACCGGTTCCGACATCGACACCGACGAATAACTTGCTCACGTTGATCCTCCCCAGACGCGCATCTTGCCCAATCCTTAACGGCATCGGGCGGCGACTGCCAACCCGGGGGCACGGCAGGCGATTCTCACGGCGCGGAACGACCGCGGCGCCGGAACCCCGATATCGAGGCCGAAAGACCTTCCGCTGCGAATAAAAAAGCGGTCGCGCCCTTCAGCACCGCAACAGACCGCGCGTCCAACCTGCGCTAAGGAACGGGACGCAAATCTCGCGAACCACGCCGATACCGGAACATTTTCCTTTCGTGCAATAGGATCAGCGACCAGCACAAGCTTGCCATCACGGAAATCCTGAACAATTTGGGACAAAATCCCTAACCAGCGAGGTTTCCCATGACCCGTCTCGCACGTATTTCCGCAGCCGCCGCGACCGGCGCTGCTCTCTTCGCCGCCAGTGCCGCGATGGCCAGCGACCTCGGCCCGCTCGTCACCCCGAGCGAGCTGAGCGCCGAGATCGACACGCTCGATCCGGTGCTGCTCGACATCCGCACCGGCAGCTATGAAAAAGGCCATATCGACGGGGCCGTCTACGCGCCCTATTCGCTGTTCCGCGGCCCGGATGACAATCCCGGTCAGGTGCCGCCGATTGCCAAGCTGCAGGCGTCCTTCGAGCAGATCGGGCTCGAGCCCGACCGTCCCGTCGTGATCATCGCGCAGGGCGACACGGATACCGATTTCGGGGCCGCCGCGCGCGTTTACTGGACGCTGAAAAGCACCGGCTTTACCGATCTGTCGATCCTCAACGGGGGCACGACCGCCTGGGCCAATGCGGGCCTGCCGATGTCGGACGTGACCGAGAACCTGATGCCGACCGATCTCGATCTGACGTGGAACGACCGCTGGACGGCGGAGACGCCCGCCGTGAGCGATCTCGTCAACGGCAAGGGCAAGGCTGTGCTCGTCGATGCGCGTCCGCCCGCCTTCTTCGAGGGCAAGAAAGCCCATTCCGCCGCTTCGCGTCCCGGCACCCTGCCCGGCGCCGAGAACCTGCCCTACACCAAGTTCTTCCGCTCCGGCGCGACGGTGATCGACGCGAAAGCCGATGCCGCGGCCCTGAAAGAGAAGCTGGGCATCAAGGATGGCGAAGAGGTCGTGTCCTTCTGCAATACCGGGCATTGGGCGGCGACCGACTGGTTCGCCATGTCCGAGCTCGCAGGCATCGAGAACGTGAAGCTCTATCCCGGTTCGATGGTGGAATATTCCAAGACCGACGGTGAGATGGCGAACACGCCCGGCCTGTTGCGCAACCTGCTGAACCAGCTCACCGGAGGCTGACGATGAATACTGCCATTCTTGAACGGCAGGCAGCGTCGGGCGGAATCGCCCGGCGCAGTGCTTTGATCCTCGCGGCCCTTGCAGCGGTCGCAGCCCTCGCGCTGTTCGGCGGCGCGCGCTACGGCTTCATGCTGGCGATTGGCCTCGGCTTCGGCATCGCGCTGGAAGGGCTGCGCTTCGGCTTTGCGGGCCCGTGGCGCGCGATGATCGTGCGGCGCGAACCGGCGGGCATCCTCGCGCAGCTTCTGGCCATCGCACTGGTCTCCATCGTCGCGATCCCCGCGATCTCGAGCCATCCGGGCGAGCTGACCGGTGCGCAGGCCCCGATCGGCTTTGCCATGGTCGGCGGCGCGTTCGTCTTCGGCGCGGCGATGCAGGTCGTGATGGGCTGCGGCTCGGGCACGCTGGTCAATGCGGGCTCGGGCAACCCGATCGGATTGCTCGCACTCCCGTTCTTCGCCATCGGCAGCTTCTTCGGCGCCTATGGGCTGATCTGGTGGACCAATCTCGGCGCGCTGCCGATCCTGACGCTGCGCGGCACGAGCGGGCTGACCGTGACGCTGGTCCTGCTGGCGCTGGTCGCAGCCACCGTGTTCTTCCTCGGCAAACGTGGCTCGCGGAACCTGCCGCGGCGCTACGTGATCGCGGCCCTCGTCCTCGCAGCGCTCGCCATCGCGAACCTGCTGGTCGCGGGGCAGCCTTGGGGCGTCGTCTACGGGCTGGGGCTCTGGGTTGCCAAGGGCGTCAACGGGATGGGCTTCGACCTCACGCAGTCGGCCTTCTACGCGGCCCCCGGCTCGATCACCCGTGTGCAGGAAAGCCTGCTGACGGATTACACCTCGCTCACCGATATCGGCCTGATCGCGGGTGCGTTCGGCGTCGCCGCATGGCGTCAGGGCGGTCTGTCGCAGAAACTGCCGAGCTACCCGGCCCGTGCCTGGGTCGCGACGATTATCGCGGGCTTCCTGCTGGGCTATTCCTCGCGGCTGGCCTTCGGCTGCAACGTGGGTGCGTTCTTCTCGGGGATCTCGACGGGCAGCCTGCACGGCTGGGTCTGGTTCGCCTCCGCTTTCGCGGGCGCCTTCGTCGGCATCCGCCTGCGGCCGCTCCTTGGACTGGAGGCGCGCGCATGACCCGGAAAGCGACTGCCTTCACCGCCATCGCGGGGCTGCTTCTTCTGATCGGCGCCGATCTGATCGGAGCGCCGCTCAATCCCTACCAAGCCCCTCCGGCCTTTGCCTTCGGATCTGGTCAGGTCGCAAGCGGCGGGTTCTGCGGAGCCTTGCCGAACTGATCTCCCAAAATCCTTGCGATCTGGGACACCGGCCCGCTTCCCTCGGGCCGGTGTTCTCTTGCCCGGCCTTGGAACCTCGTGCGCGGACCGCTAGAGATCGCGAGACGCGCGGTCCGCGCGAAGGGAGCCCCATCATGACCAGACATCCGATGTTCGGGATATTCCTCGCGCTGTTCGGCGCGCTGGCGATTTCGCCCGACACGTTGCTGATGCGCTGGTCGGAGATGAGCGGCGCGCAGATGGTGATGTGGCGCGGCTTGCTGATGGGCGGCGCGATGTGGCTGACCTCGATCGTCCTGCGCAGACGTCACCTGAAGCGGGACCTGCGCGCGCTCGCCAGCGGCGCGGGTCTCGTGCTGGTCGCCTGTCACTTCTCGAACATGACGCTGTTTGCCGTGGGGATCGCCGCCGCCCCGGTGTCGGTCGTGCTGTTCAGCGTCTCGACCGTGCCGGTCTTCGCGGCGCTGCTCTCCCGGCTGCTCCTGCGTGAGAACACCCACTGGTCGACATGGCTTGCCATCGTCGCCGTTCTCAGCGGGATCGGTCTGGCCGTCTTCGGCCCGGCCCCGGCGAGCGTGGGCGGCAATCCGATCTACGGCGCGCTTGCGGGGCTTGGGGTCGCGTTGAGCCTGTCGACGACGTTCGTCACGATCCGGCGCAATCCGCATCTGCCGATCCTGCTCGCGGTCGGTTCCGGGGCCGGGCTGGCCGGACTTTCAGCACTGCTCTGGACGGGAGGCGCAGCCGTGACGGGCGGTCAGATCTGGGCGATCGCGCTGGCGGGCGGCGTGGTGCTGCCGATCTCGTTCATGTCGCTGTCGTTTGCCTCGCGCTACACCTCGGCCTCGAATGTCAGCCTGCTGATGCTGCTCGAGACGATCCTCGGGCCGATCTGGGTCTGGTGGGGAACGGGTGAGGCTCCGAGCCACGCGATGCTGATCGGCGGAGCGATCGTGATCGGGAGCATTGCGCTCTATCTCTGGCACGCGGGCCATCGGCAAAGCGTTCTCCGGCGCAGCCAATCCGCCGCGCCGGAGCATCTCTAGAGACCGCTTATTTCCGGCCCGCCGGTTTTGCAGCCGGTTTCGCGGGCTTCGCGGATTTGGCGGCTTTCTCCGCATCCGAGGGCATCTCGATATTGATCTCGAGGCTCGAGATATCGTCGTTGCGCTCCATCCGGATATCGACGCCATCCTCTTCGATCTGCATGTATTTGCGGATCACCGCGAGGATGTCGCGTTGCAGATCGGGAAGGTAGTCGGCCTGCGCCGACCCGCTTCCGCGTTCATGCGCGAGCAGGATCTGCAAACGGTCCTTGGCCGTCTGCGCCGATTTCGCGCGGCGGGGTTTGAGCGAGAAACCGAACAGGCTCATGCGGACCGCCCGAAGAGACGACCGATGAAGCCGGGACGCTTCTCGCCCGGAATGCGCATCGGAATATCCTCGCCCAGCAGGCGCGAGACCGCGTCGTCATAGGCAGCCGAGGCGCTGGAAGGTTCGTCGAGCACGACCGGCATGCCGGTGTTCGACGCGCGCAGAACGGCGGTGCTTTCGGGCACGATACCGATCAGCGGGACCGCCAGAAGCTCCAGCACGTCCTCGACCGTCATCATCTCGCCCTTGTCGATGCGCGACTGGTCGTGACGGGTCAGAAGCACCTGCGCCTTGACCGGTTCGCCATCGCTTTCGGCGCGGCGGGTTTTCGAGGACAGAAGGCCCAGCACCCGGTCGCTATCGCGCACCGAGGAGACTTCGGGGTTGGTCACGACGACCGCCTCGTCGGCGAAGAACATCGCCAGCTGCGCGCCACGCTCGATCCCGGCAGGGCTGTCGCAGATGATGTAGTCGAATTCCTGACGCAGTTCGTCGAGCACCTTCTCGACGCCCTCTTGCGTCAGCGCATCCTTGTCGCGGGTCTGCGAGGTCGGCAGGATCGAGAGCGTCTCGACCCGCTTGTCCTTGATCAGCGCCTGCTTGAGCCGCGCATCGCCCTGAATGACGTTGATGAAGTCGAACACCACGCGGCGCTCGCAGCCCATGATCATGTCGAGGTTGCGCAGGCCCACGTCGAAATCGATCACGACGGTCTTATGGCCGCGCTTGGCGAGACCGGCAGAGATTGCGGCGGCGGAAGTGGTCTTGCCCACGCCCCCCTTGCCCGAGGTGATCACGATCACCTTGCCGAGCGGCGAATCGTCCTTGAGTTGCGTCATTCGAACGCCTCCACACAGAGTTTGTCATCGTCGAGGAAAACCTGCACGGGCTTGCGACGAAGCTCCGCGGGGATGGTTTCGCTCGTTTTGTATAGGCCCGCGATCGCGAGCAATTCAGCGTCGAGCTGGCGGCAGAAGATGCGCGCGCTCTCATCGCCATGCGCGCCGGCCATGGCCCGACCACGCAGCGCGCCATAGACATGGATATTGCCTGCCGCGACCAGTTCCGCGCCCGACGCGACAGAGCCGATCACCGTCAGATCGCCATGTTCGGCCACGATCATCTGGCCCGAACGCACCGGCGTCCGCACGACCTTGTTGCGCGGGGCCGGCGGCGCCGCCCGCTTCGCCGCGGGCTGCGGCTTTTGCGGTTTTGGCGGCTTCGGCTCGGGCATCGCGGTCTCGCGGCCCACCTTGATCGGGATAATTCCGTAGCCTTTCACGGCATTTAGCTGCGCCTCGGTGGCGTTCTGCGCCCCGAAGATCTGCAGATCGCGCGCGAAGAGGTTGTCGATCATGTCGCGCACATCGGCCGGTTTCGAGAACTCCGGCACCTGCGCGAAATCGAGCACCATCGGCGCTCCGGCCAACAGATGCGGCGTTTTCGCAAGCTGCGCATCGAGTGCTGCATAGAACACGTCATCAGGCGCGTCGGTCTCGAGCCGTAGCGCGATGGCGGTCAGGAACAGACCGCGGAATTGAAAGGGCTGAACCGAGACCGGCGCAGGCTTCTGCCCGGTCGGAGATAGGGTATCTGACACGAGGGTAGCTCGCTTCTGCTCAGGAGTCGGGGCGCATCGTGCACCCGCGTTGTTTTTCTTTGTTGTGTCGGATCACGCACTGCAAACGCCAGCACAAAATCGCGATGGCCTCTCTACTCGGCTAAATCCTGCCGTCAACCGGAAGTAGACGAAGTTTTCGTGTTCAGGCGCAGGGGCGGGCCCGGATCGCGGGTTGACCCAGCGTCGTCAGGCGGTTTCGCCGCGCCGGATCACTCGAGCATCGCCGTCGCGAGCTGGCTGTCGAGAAGCTCTTCGGGGAGCAGGATGTAGATATCCTCCGGCGGGGTCGTCAGCGAATAGATCATCACGCCGGGATCGACGCCCATGTCGATCAGATATTCCATCGTCCGCCCCTGCCCGCGCTGGATTTCCTCGACCGCGAAATAGGCGGGCATGTAGAGGTTCTCGTCGTAGTAATGCTGGTGCATGCCGACATATCCGTCGGGCGACACACGACGCTCCTGACCGGCTGCGAGGACATATGGGCAGGCCGACATGCAGGCCATGCCGGGCAGGATCACGGTGTTCTTCTCCGCCTCGCGCAGCACGCGGCCAATTGCCAGCGCCTCGGTCACCTCGCCGCCCGGACTGCTCAGCGCGACCGTCCCCGGGGCCTCCTCGGGCGCGTCGCCTTCGGCAAAACGCCCGAGATAGATCTCCAGCCGATCCGCATCGCCCGGCGCGATGGCCCCGTTCAGCAGAAGCACCGTGCCGATGCCCTCGACCTCTTCGCGCGCGAAGGTCAGCCGGTCGGGATAGTTCGACGGCAGCTCGATCCCCGGCGGCAGCGCAGGCGCATCGCGGCGCGGCGTCGGGCGCGCGGGATCGAAGCGGCGGCGCTGATCGCCCGGCGCGACCGGCTCGGTCATCTCGGGCACGGCGGAGGGTGGCTGCGGGCGATAGCGCCCCAGCCAGTCGCCCGCGATCATCACCACGGCGATCCCGACTTGCACCAGCAGCACGGCGCGCAGCCAGCGGCGCACGTCGAACCGGTCGAAGTTTGGCAGCGACAGGCGCATCGCTCAGCTCTCCGCAGGGCGCGGCGGCGGATTCGCGGGCGCAGGCGGATCGACCTTTTCGGACACCCGCCTGAGCATCTCGGCATCCGCGCCCCCCATCGTCTGCTCGACATCGCGCATCGCGTTCAGCGCGGCCTTCAGATCGGCAAGCGTCAGCGTCTCCTCGATCGGCAGCCCGTCGCGGCCCGAGCGGATCGCGGCCTGCGTCACCGCCAGCACGAAGACCAGCACAGCAGGTAGCAGGTCGATCGCGATCGCCCCGGCCCAGGAGGGCACGAAACTGCCCGCGTAACGGATCACGGCCTCGGCGCTGGTGATCGGATTATAAGCGGTCTGGATCGGCGGATCGCGGGCCAGAACTTCGTCGGCGGCGCGCTCGAGCGTGCGGCCCCGTTGATCGAGCGCTTCCAGTACGGAATCGATGGTCGAAGACTGCGCATCGCGGACATTCGTCGTGCGCCCGTCCAGTTCCGGCAGCACCACCGATGCCGGCAGATCCTGCGCCGCGCGGGCCACCAACGGCGCGACAGACAGCTGATCGAGCCGCGCGATCACACCCGCCAGTCGCACGCTCTGCTCGGCGAATTCGACCGAGCGTTTCTCCACCGGGCCGGGCGCCACGATCAGCGCGCGCATCCGCCCGAGGATCTGGTTGCCGGTCTCGAAGGAGTCGTCGATCAGCGGCTGCTGCGCCCGGATTTGCTCTTCGAGATTGGCCAGTTCCTCGGTCTTCTGGGTCAGCACGCGGAACACCGCACCCCGCCCTGCCGCGCCCGAAAGCTGGCCCGATTGCTCCTGATCCGCCAGAGCCTCAAATGCCGCCCGGGCGCGTTCGACCTCGCGGCCCAGCGCCTGCGCCGAGAGCGCGATGTCATGGGCCTGCTCCAGCGCGGACTGGTAGTCGCGCACGGTCGTGTCGAGATGCTGCTCCACCGCAGCCGAGCCCGCCAGCGCCGCCGCATTGAGCCAGCTCGACATCGCGACGATGGCGAGCGAGCCCACGATGGTCGACACCGTCAGCCCGACAAAGCCGCTGGCCGTGCGCATCGCAGGCAGAAGCCGCAGCATGTAGCTCCAGAAGACGAAAATCCCGACCGAGACGGCGATGGAATAGGCCAGCGCCGCGAAAAAGCTCATCGCGCCATTGTCTTCGAGGATCGAGGACACGCCGAGATAGGTGTAGATCCCCGAGGCGATCGCCAGCACGCCCAGCGCCGCCGGTGTGATCGTGTCGAGCCAGGCAAGATGGCCCTCCAATTCCTTGGCGGTGCGCAGGCCCTTGGTCTCGGCCGCGCTCAGTCTCTTGGTGGGTTCGGTCATCTGGGGCTCGCCCTTCTCGAAATTGGGATCGGGAATTGATCACAATTGGGGCACGGCGACGTGAATTTTAAGGGTTTGGAAAGAATAGTTTACTTCAGCCTGCGCCTGCGCGCGCCCGGTTGCGGCGGTTTCGCGCGTGATCTGCGCCCGAATTGGTGAGGCCACCCGGGGGACTCCGGGTGGCCTCGTCTTGACGAACCGGCCACAACCGGCGCCCCACTTACATCGCCGGCAGGATCGTCAAGTCACGGATGTCGCCGCCGGCCCCTTCGACCATGCCCTTGCCCATCGCCTCACCACTCTCGAGGTCGACGGTGTAGAGCATGTTCCCGGTGGCGAGCCACGCCGTGTTTTTCATGTCTTCGGTGGTCTGGATGTCGAACGCATAGCCCTCACCCGGCATGTCGATGCCGAACTTACCGATGGCGGCGAGCGTACCGTCATTGGGCGAGGTCTGCTGGATCAACGCGACGATGGTGGAGTCCACGTCATACATCGCGGTGCTGTCGGGCATCCCGTAGCTATTGGCATAGGCGGCGGCGGCGATCGCCGGGGCCTCGCCCGCATGCATGTCCTTTTCCTCATAAGCGAGGCTGCCATCGACAGTCACTTCGCCGGTCTCGACATTGACGCGGTGATTGGTGGTACCCGACATGAAGCGCAGCTTGTCGGCCTTCGGGTTGAAATCGACGATCACCGGCCCGTCCACGGGCAGCATCTTGTCCATCTGCGAGAGTTTCGTCGCAGCGCCGCTTTCCATGTCGATCGTATAGAGCGCCTGATCGGCATCCACCGCGACCAGCGTCTTGTTCGACGGGCGCAGGTCGATCCCGTGCAGCTTCGCGGTGCCGGTCACCTCCATCGTGCCGGTGACTTCGAGCGTATCGGTGTCGAACATCACGAGCGTCTTGTCGCCCACGAGGCCGATAGCCGAGGCCGCCAAGGCGCCGCTTGCGCCCATTGCGGTGACGAGAGCGGTCGAGAGGGTCAGTTTCAGCATGGTTTTTCCTTTCGTTTCCCTGTTCGCGGCAAGCGCCTTTCGCGCCGTCCATGCCCCCTAGACCCGGCCAGATGCGGATCGGATGCAGGAAATCGAAATTTTTCCTGCGAGGGCCTGCCCCGCGCTTTTCTGGGCCGTCCGCAAAAATAAATATCATCCAATCGACTGTTTCGCGGGTCTAGAGCTTGGAAACGGGAGAAAATCGTGGAGTACTTGGTCCGGGAGAGACCGCCGCGCGGCAGGCGGAACATGGGAGCGTTTATGACGAAAGCGGAAAGCTGCCCCGTTGCGCAGGCGTTGCACGATTGCGCGGCAGGCGATGCGGGCGCGCTTGAGCGGCTGGTGACGCTGGAAGGCGGGCGCATGCTGGGCGTAGCCAAGCGCATTCTGGGCCGCACCGATCTGGCCGAGGAAGCCTTGCAGGAGGCGCTGGTGCGCATCTGGCGCAAGGCCGGGCAATTCAGCGGCAACCCCGGCTCGGCCAAGGGCTGGGTCTATACCGTCCTGCGCAGCCGCTGCCTGAACATTCTGCGCGACGGCAAACGGCTGAGCCTGCTCTCGCCCGAGGAATTGGGGGCGTTGCAGGATGCGCGCGAGCAAAGCGTGCCCGAAGAGGGCTGGCAGATGCTCGCAGGCTCCAGCCGCCTGCGCGATTGTCTGGAGGCGCTCGACCCGGCCAGCCGCCATTCGATCCTGCTCGCCCATGTCGGCGGGTTCAGCCATGGCGAGATCGCCGCGCGCCAATCAGTGCCGCTGGGCACGGCGAAAAGCTGGATCCGGCGCGGATTGGCCAGCCTGAGGGAGTGCCTGTCATGAGCCTGAATCGGACCGACCTCAACGCCATCGCAGATGATTACGTCCCTGGCCTGCTCGGAGAAACCGAGGCCGAGTTGTTCGAGGAACTGCTGGCGCGCGACCCTGCGCTGGAGGCCCGGGTGGCGGCGCTGCGCGACGGGCTTCTGCCACTCGACCTCTCCGCGCCCAAGGCCGAGCTTCCCGAGGATTTCATGGATCGTCTGCGCGAACGCATCGCGGCGGAACCTGCGCGCGAAGGCGCAGCCCCGCGAGGGGTGACGATCACGCCGGTCCCGCCGCAAGCCGACAACCTGCCGCAAGCCCCGCGCCCGAAGCGGCGCTGGTTGATCGCGGCGGGGATCATCGGCCTCGCGGTGGGTCTGGGCACGGGCACGTTGCGCCCGACGCCAGAGCCGCGCGTGGTCGCCGTTCTGATGAACGCATCCGGCGAGCCGCAGGCGGTGATCGAGGATTACGGCAATCGCGACGCCAAGATCCGCTTCGTGGCCGATGTGACGCTGCCCTCGGGCAAAACGATCCAGGCCTGGACCCTTCCCTCGCCGGAGACGGGTCCGGTGTCGCTCGGCACGCTCGACCGGGTGGCGCCTGCGGTGCTGACCGGCCCTGACCTGCCCGCTCCCGCGCCGCAGCAGCTCTACGAGATCACGCTGGAACCCGCAGGCGGCTCGCCCACAGGGCGCCCGACCGGCCCGATCCTCGGCAAGGGCTTCGCTCATATCCAGAGCTGATCCGGCCCTGCCCGTGCGGGAGGGTCTCCCGCACGGGCTTGACCTTGCCTATATTCGGCTGAAATGAACAGGGCGCGCACACGCGCCCCATTCGCCCGACCCAGACAGGCCCGAGAGAGGACCCACCTGATGAAATTTCGCTTCCCGATTGTCATCATCGACGAGGATTTTCGCTCCGAGAATACCTCCGGTCTCGGCATCCGGGCACTCGCGCAAGCCATCGAGGCCGACGGGTTCGAAGTGCTCGGCGTCACCAGCTACGGCGACCTGTCGCAATTCGCGCAACAGCAAAGCCGCGCCTCGGCCTTCGTGCTGGCGATCGACGACGAGGAATTCTCCTCCGGTCCCGAACTGGACCCGGCGGTCGAGAAGCTGCGCGCCTTCATCGAGGAAGTGCGCTGGAAGAACGCCGACGTGCCGATCTTCCTGCATGGCGAGACCAAGACCTCGCGCCACCTGCCCAACGACATCCTGCGCGAGCTGCACGGCTTCATCCACATGTTCGAAGATACGCCCGAATTCGTCGCCAAACACATCATCCGCGAGGCGAAGAGCTATCTCGAAAGCATCCAGCCGCCCTTCTTCAAGCAGCTGCTCGACTATGCCGAGGACGGCTCCTATTCGTGGCACTGCCCGGGCCATTCCGGCGGCGTCGCCTTCCTGAAATCGCCGATCGGCCAGATGTATCACCAGTTCTACGGTGAGAACATGCTGCGCGCCGACGTCTGCAACGCGGTGGAGGAGCTGGGCCAGCTGCTCGATCATAACGGCGCGATCGGCGCCTCCGAGCGCAATGCCGCGCGGATCTTCAACTCCGATCACTGCTTTTTCGTGACCAACGGTACCTCGACCTCGAACAAGATGGTCTGGCACCACACGGTCGCGCCGGGCGACGTCGTCGTCGTGGACCGCAACTGCCACAAGTCGATCCTGCACGCGATCATCATGACCGGTGCGATCCCGGTCTTCCTCAAGCCCACGCGCAACCATTGGGGCATCATCGGCCCGATCCAGCGCTCGGAATTCGAACCCGAGGCGATCAAGGCGAAGATGCGCGCGAACCCGCTTCTGGCCGATTACGATATCGACGCGGTGCAACCGCGCATCATGACGCTGACGCAGTCGACCTATGACGGCGTGCTCTACAATACCGAAGTGATCAAGGGGATGCTCGACGGCTGGGTCGACAACCTGCATTTCGACGAGGCGTGGATCCCCCATGCCGCCTTCCACCCGTTCTACGGCCAGTATCACGCGATGGGCCGCAAGCGCGAGCGCACGACCAAGTCGATCACCTATGCGACGCAATCCGTGCACAAGCTGCTCGCCGGGATTTCACAGGCGAGCCATGTGCTCGTGCAGGACAGCAAGGAAGAGAAGCTCGACCGACATCTCTTCAACGAGAGCTATCTGATGCACACCTCCACGAGCCCGCAATATTCGATCATCGCAAGCTGCGATGTGGCGGCGGCGATGATGGAGCCTCCGGGCGGCACCGCGCTGGTGGAGGAAAGCATCGTCGAGGCGCTCGATTTCCGCCGCGCGATGGTGAAGGTCGAAGAGGAATACGGCCCCGAGGACTGGTGGTTCCAGGTCTGGGGCCCGACCGATTTCCGCGCCGATGGCGACGGGATGGCCGAGACCCGCGACTGGGTTCTCAAGAAGACCGATGCCGAAGGCGTCGAGACCACCGGCTCGGATAGCTGGCACGGTTTTGGCGACATGGCGCCGGGCTTCAACATGCTCGATCCGATCAAGGCCACGATCATCACCCCCGGCCTCGATATCGAGGGGCGTTTCGACGACAGCGGCATCCCCGCCTCGATCGTGTCGAAATACCTCGCCGAACATGGCGTCGTGGTCGAGAAGACCGGGCTTTACAGTTTCTTCATCCTGTTCACGATCGGCATCACCAAGGGCCGCTGGAACACGCTGCTGGCCGCGCTGCAGCAGTTCAAGGACCATTACGACAAAAACCAGCCGCTCTGGCGCGTGATGCCGGAATTCTCGGCGAAGTTCCCGCGTTACGAGCGCATGGGGCTGAAGGATCTCAGCCAGCACGTCCATTCGCTTTACGCGAAATACGACGTCGCGCGGCTCTCGACCGAGATCTACCTGACCGACCATCACCCCGAGATGACGCCCGCGGACGCCTTCTCGCATATCGCACGGCGCAAGACCGAGCGCGTCCCGATCGACGAGCTGGAAGGCCGGATCACCACGAGCCTCGTGACCCCCTACCCGCCGGGCATTCCGCTGCTGATCCCGGGTGAGGTCTTCAACGCGAAGATCGTGGATTACCTGCGCTTCAACCGCGAATTCGCCCGCGAATGCCCCGGTTTCGAGACCGATATCCACGGCCTCGTGACGGAGACCAGCGAGGACGGCAAGACGCATTACTTCGCGGATTGCGTGGCGCGCTGAGGCTGCGCGCCATTGTTCCGCGAGCATTCACAGGGCGGGGTGCGGGAAATCTGAACGGTTGAGTTAAGTGGATTTTCCGCTCCTGATCCGGCAGCGTTGCCGAGATGGAAGGAGCGAAGACGACGAGACGACCGAGACGCAACCACAGCCTCGCCTTCAAGGCGTAGGTCGCGCTGGCGGTGTTGCAGGGCGACCAAATGATGAGCATGCTGGCGACGCAGTTTGACTTGCAAGCTCGCATGGTCGGACACAAAGCAAGAGGCTCAGATCGCAAAGGTGGTCGCACCGAAGCGCGCCGAGGCTGACATCCTCGCCCAACGCTCCAGCGCGGATCTCAACGCGGAAATCGTGACGCTCGAAAACGCTGACGCGTTGGGCGGCGAACCAATGCACCGAAGAGCGCGGCGTCGATGGCTTGGCATTCAACGCTTGCAGCATACTGGCGGAGGAGGTGGGATTCGAACCCACGGTAGGCTTTCACCTACGTCGGTTTTCAAGACCGGTGCATTAAACCACTCTGCCACTCCTCCGACCGGCTTCGCTTAGACCGCTTCACGCGATTCTGAAAGTCTTGCGCGCCGATTTCCGCGCGTGGGCGTTGGGGCAGCTTTTCACGGGCTCTGCAAATCGCTAGGATCGCGCGTAACGCATGGCGCAAGCGGTGCAGACGCGCAGGCAAGAGGCGGGCAAACCGCGCGAAAAGGGGCACAGGATGACTGAGCAGAAGAAGATGACGCGCAAGCGGGTGACGGGCTTTGCCCTGATGCTGGGCGCGGGGATCGCGCTGGCGGGCTGTCAGGAAAGCGGCGGCTCCCCGTTCGGGATGTTCAAGAAGAAGCCTGCGGACGAGACCGCGAGCCCCGGCGACGCCGAAACCGTCACCGAAAACGGCCAGAAGATGATCGAGCGCGACGTCGAAGCGCCGCAGGTCTTCTCGGTCGATGAAAAGGGCCTGTGGGACGGGCGCCCCTCGCTGGGCGGCGTCTGGGTCGCGCATCCGAACGTGAAAGACCCCGAGCGGGTGATCATCCGCAACCCCTCGAACGGCAAATTCGTGATCGGGGCGCTGTTCAAGCGCGAGACCGACAATCCCGGACCGAAGCTGCAGGTCAGCTCGGATGCGGCCGATGCGCTGGGGCTGCTGGCTGGCGCGCCGACCGAGCTCTCCGTCGTGGCGCTGCGCCGCGAGACGGTGCCGGTCAAGGAAGACAAGCCCGCGCCGCTCGTCGACAAGCCGGTGATCGCGGCCCCTGAAGAGGTGGAACAGAAGTCGCTCGACGAGGTGACATCGACCGCGGCGGCCGGCATCGCGAAGGCGCAAGGCACGCCGAAGCCCACGGCGAAACCCGCCAAGCCCGCAATCGGCGCGGCCCCTGCCCCGGCGCCCGCCCCCGCAGCCCCGGTGGCTTCGGCGCCTCCGCAGCCGAGCACGCCGAAGATGAGCACTGGCGCGGGCTATATCCAGATCGGCATCTTCTCCGTCGAGGCGAATGCGAAACGCGCCCAGAGCCAGATGGCCAAGGCGGGCGTGATCGCCGAGATCAAGAAGGAACAGAGCCACTCCAAGACCTTCTGGCGCGTGATCGCGGGCCCTGCGCCCACGAAATCCGACCTAAACGCGCTCAAGACCAAAATTCACGGGCTGGGCTATCCCGACGCCTACCCCGTCTCGAAATAGGACTACGCAGAAGATATGACCTTCATTCGCCTGATCGCCGCCACGCTTGCAGCCTGCCTGTTCGCCCTGCCCGCCGCCGCCTTCGACACCAAGGCCCATGCGGCTTGGGTCTATGACCTCTCGACCAAGACGGTCCTGATGGCGAAGAACGCGGATATTCCGCTGCCCCCGGCGTCCATGTCCAAGCTGATGACGCTCGATCTGCTGTTCGAGGCGCTGGAAGATGGCCGGGTCACGATGGACACGACCTTCCCGGTTTCGGAACATGCGCAGTCGATGGGCGGCTCGACGATGTTCCTCAACACGACCGACCGCCCCACCGTGCGCGATCTGATTCAGGGCATCATCATCAACTCGGGCAACGACGCCTGCGTCGTGGTGGCCGAGGGGCTGGCGGGCTCCGAGTCCTCCTTCGCCGACCTGATGACCGAGCGCGCGCATGAGCTGGGCATGAAGAACTCGATGTTCGCCAACTCGAACGGCTGGCCCGACCCCGGCCAGCGCATGTCGGTCCATGATCTCGGCATCGTCGCGAGCCGGATCATCACCCATTTCCCGCAATATTATCACTTCTTCAGCGAGACCCATTTCAACTACAAGGACCGCGCCCCGGCCAATGCCGAGAACCGCAATCCGCTCCTGGACATCCGCGCCGCCGACTGGAAGGCCGATGGCATGAAGACCGGCCACACGCAGGAAGCGGGCTACGGCCTCGTGGGCTCCGCCGTGATGGGCGAGCGCCGCATCGTCTTCGTGCTGGCAGGCATGCCCTCCGAGCAGGCGCGCCGGTCGGAAGGCGAAGCGGTCGCGAACTGGGCCTTCCGTCAGTTCGTGATGAAGGACGTGGCGAAAGCGGGCACTCAGCTCGCCGAGGCACCGGTCTGGCTGGGCGGCAAATCCACCGTCGGCCTTGCGCCTAAGACCGATCTGTCGCTGCTGGTTCCCGCGGGCGCGAAGGACAAGGTGACCGCCGAGGCCGTGTTCAAAGGCCCGCTGCAGGCCCCGATCAAGCAAGGTCAGGAAGTCGGCAAGCTGGTGATCACCGTGCCGGGCCTCGACAATGCCAACGAAGTGCCGCTCGTCGCCACCGAGGACGTCAAGAAAGGCGGCTTTGTCGTGCGCGTGAAAGCGGCGCTGGCGCGGCTGTCGGGCAAGGCGTTCGAGGCGGCGATGGAACGGGTGAACAGCTAAGCGCGCATGTTCATCAGCTTCGAGGGGATCGACGGATCGGGTAAATCCACACAGGCGCGGATGCTGGCCGAAACCCTGCGGGACGCGGGGCGCGAGGTTGTTTTGACGCGCGAACCCGGCGGCTCTCCGGGGGCCGAGGAAATCCGCCGTCTGGTGCTTGAGGGCGATCCGGACCGCTGGTCCGCAGAGACCGAGATCCTCCTGTTCACCGCCGCGCGCCGCGACCATCTGGAGCGCGTGATCGAACCGGCGCTCGCCGCTGGCAAGGTCGTGATCTGCGACCGTTTCGCGGATTCGACCCGGATGTATCAAGGCCTCTCGCGCGGCGATCTGCGAGCCGTGGTCGATCAGCTGCACGCCCTGATGATCGAGCGCGAGCCGGACCTGACTGTGCTGATCGACATCGACCCCGCTGTGGGGCTGTCGCGCGCCAAGGGGCGGCAAGGCACCGAGGAGCGGTTCGAGGATTTCGGCGTCGGGCTGCAGGAAAAGATGCGCGCGGGTTTCCTGTCGCTGGCGGAAGAATTCGCGCCCCGCTTCCGCGTGATCGACGGCGCACACGAGGCCGACGAGATTGCCGCCGATGTGCTGAGCGCGGTGCAGGCGGAACTGCAGAGCTAAGGGCGGCGCCAGACCCTCGGGTGGGCGCTTCGCTTCGTTGGTGGCTTGGCGTTTTATCTCTAAAGCCCAGGAGAACCCGCGTGCCCGCGATGTCATCGCCAATGCGCCCTCCCGGTGGGAGGGTCGGGCGGGGCGCGGGGCTGGTCGCCCCGCACCAATCGCCAAGCACCCGAGCCTTCCGCAAAAAACCCCGCTGGAAACCGCCCGCGCGCGCAACTAGAGTGCCGCCATGAGCCTCGCCGACCTTCCCGATCCAACCCTTGCGCCCGGTGCGCGACACCCGCGCGACACGCTGCGTCTGGTCGGTCAGACGCGGGCCGAAGAGGACTTCCTCGACGCGTTCAACATGGGGCGACTGCATCACGGCTGGCTGCTGACCGGACCGCGCGGCGTGGGCAAGGCGACGCTCGCATGGCGGATCACCCGCTTCCTGATGACCCGACCCGAGGACGACGGCCCGGGCCTCTTCGGCGAGCCGGAACAGCCCACCAGCCTCGATCCCGATCCGAACCACCCGGCGCTCAGCCGCATCCACGCCGGATCGGAGCCCGGCATCTTCGTGCTCAAGCGCGGCGCGAACGCCACCGAATCCGCGCTGTCGCAGGACATTCGCGTCGATGAGGTGCGCAAGCTGCGCTCCTTCCTGCATCTGTCGGCTGCCGAGGGCGGGCGGCGCGTGGTGATCATCGACGCCGCCGACGAGATGAACACTCAGGCCGCCAACGCGGTGCTGAAACTGCTCGAAGAGCCGCCGCCGCGCGTGACCTTCCTGCTGATCGCGCATCAGCCCGCGCGGCTCCTGCCCACGATCCGCTCGCGCTGCCGCGAATTGCGGCTGGGCACGCTCACGCCCGATCAGATGGAAGCTGCCATCGCCGCCGCCGAAGAAGAAGGCGAGCCGCCGGATCTTGATCACCACGCGCTCGCCGCGCTGTCGGGCGGCTCCGTCGGTGCCGCGATCCGCCTGATCAATCAGGACGGCATGACCACCTATGCCAAGCTCGTCGATCTGATGGGCACCCTGCCCCGGCTCGACCGTCTGGGCGCGCTCGCGCTGGCCGAGAGCTGCGTCGGCAAGGCGAATGAGAACCGCTTCATCCTCGTCCTGAACCTGATCGACCTCTTCCTGTCGCGCGCCGCGCGCGCAGGCGTCATGGGACCGCCCCATCCCGAGGCAGCCCCCGGCGAGGCGCAGCTTCTCGCACGATTGTCGCCTGACGATCAGGCAGCGATGAAATGGGCTGCCCTCCATCAGAGCATGGGCGCGCGGGCAGCCCATGGCCGGGCGGTCAACCTTGACCCTGCCGCGCTCGTGATGGATATCGTCTTGGAGATCACAGCCGCCGCCTCCTGATGCGGCGCGAAAGGAGCCGATTTTGACCCTCCCGCCCGAGATCACAGACAGCCATTGCCATCTCGATTTCCCCGATTTCGACGGTGAGCGCGACGACATCATCGCCCGCGCCAATGCCGCCGGGGTGACGCGGATGGTGACGATCTGCACCAAGCTGAAGAACGAGCCCTCCGTGCGCGCCATCGCCGAGGCGCATCGCGGCGTCTTCTATGCGGCAGGCACGCACCCGATGAGCGTGGCCGAAGAGCCGATGGCCACGGTGAACGAGCTGGTGGCGCTGGCCAAACACCCGAAATTCGTCGGCATCGGCGAGACCGGGCTCGACTATCACTACACCGCCGAGAGCGCCGAGGTGCAGAAAACCTCGCTTCGCCTGCATATCGAAGCCGCCCAGGAAACCGGCCTGCCGCTGATCATCCATTCGCGCGATGCCGACGAGGACATGGAAGCGATCCTGACCGAGGGGATGAAGGCCAAGCCCTATTCTTGCGTCATGCATTGCTATTCGTCGGGGCCGCGCCTCGCGCAGGTCTCGGTCGATCTGGGCTTTTATCTGTCGATGTCCGGCATCGCGACCTTCCCGAAATCGCAGGAAGTGCGCGACATCTTCGCGAGCGCGCCGCTCGAGCGAATCCTCGTCGAAACCGACAGCCCCTATCTCGCGCCGCCGCCCTATCGCGGCAAGCGCAACGAGCCCGCCTACACGGCGCACACCGCCAAGGTCGGCGCCGATGTCTTCGGCCTGCCGCTCGAGGAATTCGCCGCCGCGACGCAGGCCAATTTCGACCGCCTGTTCTGGAAAGCCGCCGAGCATGGCGAGCGGGGGAGCATCGCTGCATGAGCCGGATGCGCTTCACGATCCTCGGCTGCGGCTCCTCGGGGGGCGTGCCGCGCCTTGGCAACAATTGGGGTGACTGCGACCCGGCGAACCCGAAGAACCACCGGCTGCGCTGTTCGATGCTGGTCGAGCGGGTCTCGCAATCGGGCACGACGCGGGTCCTGATCGACACCACGCCCGACATGCGCCAGCAGCTACTGACCGCGGGCGTGGGCGAGCTGGATGCGGTGGTCTACACCCACAGCCATGCCGATCACGTCCACGGGCTCGACGATCTGCGCCAGATCGTCTTCAACATGCGCACCCGCCTGCCCGTCTGGGCCGATGCCGATACCGAGGCCGCGCTGCTGGACCGTTTCGCCTATGCCTTCGTTCAGCCCTCGGACAGCAATTACAAACCGATCTGCGAGCTGAAATCGATCCATCGCGAGCGCCCCTTCCAGATCACCGGTGCGGGCGGCTCGATCGAGTTTCAGCCCTTTCAGGTCGAGCATGGCAATATCGACGCGCTCGGCTTCCGGATCGGCGGGCTGGCCTATCTGCCGGACGTCTCGGACATTCCCGAAGAGGCCTGGGCCTATCTCGAAGGCCTCGATTGCTGGGTGCTCGACGCGCTGCGCCGCACGCCGCACCCGACCCATGCGCATCTGGCCCGCGCGCTGGAATGGATCGAGCGTGCGCAGCCCGCAAGCGCGGTGCTGACCAACATGCATATCGACCTCGACCACGACACGGTCGCAGAGGAAACGCCGGATCACATTCGCCCTGCCCATGACGGGATGGTTCTGGATTTCGGCCTCTGATGAGCGTTCTGATCGACGTCATTCTGCCGGTCTTTCTGGTGATCGGCTTCGGCTACGTCGTGGCCTGGCGCGGACTATTTTCCGAAGGCGCCATCGACGGGCTGATGCGCTTCGCGCAGAATTTCGCGGTGCCGGTGCTGCTGGCGCGCTCGATCGCCAATCTCGACCTCACGCAGAGCTACAACTGGTCGATGATGGCAGCCTTCTACGCGGGCGCGCTGATCTCTTTCGCGATCGGCATCACCGGTGCGCGCGCGATGGGGCGCAACGGGCCCGAAAGCGTCGCCATCGGCTTCGCCTGCCTGTTCTCGAACTCGCTGCTGCTGGGCGTGCCGATCACCGAGCGCGCTTATGGCACCGAAGCGCTGTCGGGCAACTTCGCGATCATCTCGGTCCATTCGCCCTTCCTCTACACGATCGGCATCCTCGCGATGGAGATGGTGCGCTCGTCGGGCACCGGCACGTCGCTCGGGCGCGTCGGGCTCAACGCGCTGATCGGCGTGCTGCGGACCCCGCTGGTGATCGGCATCCTGACGGGCTTCGCGATCAAGATCCTCACCACGCTGACCGGCCAGCCCCTGCCCCATCCGATCCGCGAGGGGATGGATATGATGGCGCGCGCGGCGCTGCCTGCGGCGCTGTTCGGGCTGGGTGGCGTGCTCTATCGCTATCGTCCCGAGGGCGATGCGAAAGCGATCGCGATGGTCACCGGCCTGTCGCTGATGCTGCATCCGGCGATCACCTATGGCCTCGCGCATTTCGCCTTCAAGGTCGACACGACCGCGCTACGTTCCGCCACGCTGACGGCGGCGATGGCGCCGGGGGTCAACGCCTATCTGTTTGCGAATATCTACGGGGTCGCGCGCAGGGTCGCGGCCTCGGCCGTGCTGATCGCGACCGCGCTGTCGATTCTGACGATCTGGGGATGGCTCGCGATCCTGCCGTGAGGCTTGGCGGGCAGAAAGGGGCTCTGCCCCTCGCGCTTGCGCGCTCACCCCGAGATATTTTCCCCAAGAGGAAGAGGGGCGCGGGGCTCAGGCCTTGCGGACGCGGATCACCACGTCGACGCGGGTAATCTCGGCGCCTTCCGGGGCCTGCGGGATCGAGGCGAGTTTCAGTTCCTCGGCCGGTGCGTCCGACAGGCGGTTGTCGTCTTCCCAGAAGAAATGCGGGTGATCGTCCATGCGCGTGTCGAAATAGCTGCGCGCGCCATCCACCGTTATCTCATGCATGAGCCCTGCGTCGCAGAACGCCTTGAGCGTGTTGTAGACGGTGGCGAGCGAGACCTTTTCGCCCGCATCGCAGGCGGCCGCGTAGAGGCTTTCGGCCGTGACATGACGATTTTCCCCATCGCCCACGAGCAATGTGGCCAGCGCCAGTCGCTGACGGGTGGGGCGCAGCCCGCCACGGCTCAGCCAGTCCTGCCCGCGGCGCTGTTCGGTCGAATTCGTCACAGCCATGTCATGTCTCCTCGGTACCTATATGAGACTTTTCCACTCAGGTTTCAATGCAACCGCGCAGGGGCGCGGCCTGTTACCGTCGCCCTTGCGCCACGCGGCCACGCGGTGATAGAGGGATGCAAAAGCACGCCAAAACCGGGAAGGAGCGCCGATGGCTGGGTTTCCGACGAGCTTCGGGAAAGAAGATCTTCTGAAATGTGCACGCGGGGAGCTGTTTGGCCCCGGCAATGCACAGCTTCCGGCGCCGCCGATGCTGATGATGGATCGCATCACCGACATCTCGGGCGATGGCGGCAAGCACGGCAAGGGTCATGTGGTCGCCGAGTTCGACATCACCCCGGACCTGTGGTTCTTCGAATGCCATTTCCCCGGCAATCCGATCATGCCGGGCTGCCTCGGCCTCGACGGGTTGTGGCAGCTGACCGGCTTCAACCTCGGCTGGCGTGGCTGGCAGGGTCGCGGCTATGCGCTTGGCGTGGGCGAAGTTAAGCTCACCGGCATGGTCCGCCCGGATCGTAAAATGCTGACCTACAAGGTCGATTTCACCAAGGCCATTCAGACCCGTCGCCTGACCATGGGTGTCGCCGACGGGATCGTCGAGGCCGATGGCGATGTGATCTACGAGGTCAAGGACATGAAGGTCGCGCTCTCCGAGAGCTGACCCCCATAGACAGACAAGACAGGAGGCCCGCATGCGCCGCGTCGTCATCACCGGTTTGGGCATCGTCTCGCCCATCGGCAACAATGCCGAAGAAGTCACCGCCAGCCTGAAGGCCGGCAAATCCGGCATCGTATTCGCCGAGGATTACGCCGAGCGCGGCTTCCGCAGCCAGGTCAAAGGCCAGCCGAAGATCACGCTCGAGGACCATATCGACAAGCGCAACCTGCGCTTCATGGGTCCGGGCGCGGCCTATAACTTCATCGCGATGGAGCAGGCTCTGGCCGATAGCGGTCTGGAAGAGAGCGACATCTCGAACCCGCGCAGCGGCCTGATCATGGGTTCGGGCGGTCCGTCCACCTCGAACTTCTTCGAGGCGCATCGCATCGTCATGGAGAAGGGCTCGCCCAAGCGGATGGGCCCGTTCATGGTCACCCGCTGCATGAGCTCCACGAACTCGGCCTGTCTGGCCACGCCGTTCAAGATCAAGGGCGTGAACTACTCGATCACCTCGGCCTGCTCGACCTCGGCGCATTGCATCGGCAACGGCACCGAGCTGATCCAGATGGGCAAGCAGGACATCGTCTTCGCCGGTGGCGGCGAGGAACTCGACTGGACGCTGAGCTGCCTGTTCGACGCGATGGGCGCGATGTCGTCGAAATATAACGACACGCCCGAGCTGGCCTCGCGCGCCTTCGACGCGACCCGCGACGGCTTCGTCATCGCAGGCGGCGGCGGTGTCGTCGTGCTGGAAGAACTCGAGCACGCCAAGGCGCGCGGCGCGAAGATCTACGCGGAAGTCACCGGCTACGGCGCGACCTCGGACGGCCACGACATGGTGGCGCCGTCGGGCGAAGGCGGCGAGCGCTCGATGAAGCTCGCGGTCGGCACCCTGCCCGAAGGCCGCAAGGTTTCCTACATCAACGCGCATGGCACCTCGACGCCCGCGGGCGACGTGACCGAAGTGCAGGCCGTGCGCCGCGTCTTCGGCGAGGAAAACGTGCCGAAGATCTCCTCGACCAAATCGCTCACCGGGCACTCGCTCGGCGCGACCGGCGTGCATGAGGCGATCTATTCGCTCTTGATGATGGAAAACAACTTCATCACGGCCTCGGCCAACATCACCGAGCTCGACCCGGAGATCAAACCGGAAGAGATCGCGATGGAGCGGATCGACAATGTCGAGTTCGACTCGGTCCTGTCGAACAGCTTCGGCTTCGGCGGCACCAACGCGTCGCTCGTGATGAGCAAATATTTGGACTAACGAATTTAAAACGGCGGCAGGGACGGGAATGGCGGAACTGATGAAGGGTAAGCGCGGCCTCGTGATGGGGGTCGCCAACGAGCGCTCAATCGCTTGGGGGATCGCGAAGGCACTGGCCGAACAAGGTGCGGAACTGGCGTTTTCCTATCAGGGCGAAGCCTTCGGCAAGCGGGTCGAACCGCTGGCCGAGAGCGTGGGCTCCAGCTTCCTGCTGGATGTGGACGTGAATGACGACGCCTCGATGGACGCCGCCTTCGCCAAGCTGAAAGAGGAATGGGGTTCGATCGACTTCGTCGTTCACGCCATCGCCTATTCCGACAAGTCCGAGCTTGCGGGCCGGTTCATCAACACCACCCGCGAGAACTTCAAGAACTCGCTGACGATCTCCTGCTACAGCTTCATCGACGTGGCCAAGCGCGCCTCGGAACTGATGAACGAAGGCGGCTCGATGATCACGCTGACCTATATGGGCTCGCAGCGCGTGACGCCCTATTACAACGTGATGGGCGTGGCGAAAGCGGCGCTGGAATCGGCGGTGCGCTATCTGGCGGCCGATCTGGGCCCCGACGGCATCCGCGTGAACGCGATCTCGCCCGGCCCGATGAAGACGCTGGCCGGTGCTGCGATCGGCGGGGCGCGCAAGACCTTCCGCCATACCGAGCACAATTCGCCGCTGCGCCACAACACGACGCTGGAAGCGATCGGCGGCACGGCCGTCTATCTGCTCTCGGACTATGGCGCTTGCACCTCCGGCGAGATCATCTCGGTCGATAGCGGCTATCACGTCATGGGCATGCCCGCGGCGGAGAACCTGTAAGAAGCTTCGAGCGCAATCCGCGCCCGGAACGCGGCGAAGCCGCAGGGCGCGCGCCGGCCCGTGGGCTGGCGCATTGACACCCGCGCACACCGCTCAAACGACAGAAGTATGTGGCAGGGATAAAGCGCCCAGCCCCAAAGTCATGGCGCGCCACCCCACGGGCCGCCGCGCGCCCTGCTACTCATCCCATCCCTTCCCCCATCCCCTGCCCCGCGCTAGGCTTTCCCGAACACGCAGGGAGGCGCGCATGGCACTCGATTTCTCCATCGGCATCATCGGCTCAGGAATGCTCGGCGCAGCGATCGCCGAGGCGCTCTGGCGCGCGGAGCCCAAGTCGCTTCTGATGGCCAACCGCTCCGGCGCGAGGCCCGACATTGACGGCTTCCCACCCCAGAACGTGGTGACCGATCCGCAGGCACTGGCAGAGGCTTGTGACGTGGTGATCCTTTGCGTGCCGCCCGCCGCCGCCCGGACCCTCACGATCGACGCGAAAGACAAGCTGGTGATCTCCGTCATGGCAGGCGTGCCGCTGGCCGACCTCACCCGCATCAGCGCCAGCCCCCGCGTGATCCGCGCCATGTCGAGCCCGGCCGCCGCAAAGGGCCTCGCCTATAGCCCATGGATCGCGAGCGACGCCGTGACCGAAGACGACCGCGCCCGCACCTGCGCCCTGTTTGAGGCCTGCGGGCAGACGGACGAACTCACCGACGAGGCGCAGATCGACCTCTTCACCGCCATGACCGGCCCGGTGCCGGGCTTCGTCGCCGCCTGCGCCGCTGCGATGGCGCGTCATGCCGAAGAGCAGGGCGTCCCGCCCGAGATCGCCGATCGCGCGGTGCGGCAACTGTTCCTCTCGGCCGGGCAGATGATGGCCGAGGGCCCGACCCCTCAGGCCCATGTCGAGGAGATGATCGACTACGCGGGCACGACGGCCAAGGGTCTGACCACGCTGCGCGACAATGGCTTTGCCGAGCGTCTGGCCGAAGGGCTCGCCGCCGCGACGCAGGCCTCGCGCGAGATCTACTGACCCTTGCACCCGGCCCCGCCGACGCTAGGCTGAGGCTCGGGAGGAAACATCATGTCCATTCAGCTTTGCGTCTTCGACGCCTACGGCACGCTCTTCGACGTCGACGCCGCCGCGCGCAATCTGGCCGCCGAGGAGCCGCGCCTGACCGAGATCTGGCCGCGCCTCGCCGCCGATTGGCGGCGCAAGCAGCTTGAATATAGCTGGCTGCGCGAGATGATGGGCGATTACGTCGACTTCTGGCAGCTCACCCGTGACGGGCTCGACTGGGCGATGGAGGCGCAGGGGCTCGACGATCCCGATCTGGCCGCGCGGCTGATGGCGCTCTATCGCGAATTGCCTGCCTTCCCCGAAGTGCCCGCGATGCTCGACGCGCTGCACCATCGCGGCGTCGGGCGCGCGATCCTGTCGAACGGCGCGCCGGACATGCTTGGGGCGGCGGTCCACGCGGCGGGCGTGGGGCATCTGCTCGACGAGGTGCTCTCGATCCACGAGATCGGTCATTACAAACCCCGCGCCGTCGTCTACGAGATGATCGCGCAGAAGATGGGCGTCGAACCAGAGAAGACCTGTTTCGTCTCGTCGAATGACTGGGACGCGGCGGGGGCGGCCAAGGCGGGCTTCCGCGTGCTGTGGGTCAATCGCGCAAACGCTCCGGTCGAGCGGCTTCCCTATAAACCGGCGGCGATCCTGACGGATCTGCGCGCGGTCCCAGACCACCTCTGAGCCGCGCTCACTCCTTCATATCGCACAGCGCGCGCCGCAGCCGCATCGTCTGCGCCTGAAACCCTTCCGCATCCGTGTATTCCACGAAGTCGCGGTAGCGCAGATGCGCCCCCTTCACCCGATGCGCGTGCTTGATCGGGCACCAGAATTGCTCGGTCCGGCCCGCGATCTCGCGCACATAGCTCAGAAGCCCGTTGCAATAGCCGCAATAGACGCAGTTCAGCTTCTGCAGCGCATTGAGATAGGCCAGATGCTGACGGTCGATCACGATATGATCGGCGCGCTTCACCTTGGCGATGCGGTAGATCGGAAAACAGATCGCCTGATAGAGGCTCACGAAAAGGTCGAGCAGCACGAAGGGCACGATCAGCGAATAGATCACCGGGGCGGTCAGAATGACCATCGGGCGCGCATAGGACAGGAAGCGAAACAGCCCCACCCGCGCGCGCCGATGCGCATCGCGAACGCCCGCCTCGAACACCACCCGGTTATGGTCGAGCCGGAACGCCATCGCCTCGCGCCTGCGCTCCCATTCCGCTTCGATTTCGTCTTCGAGCGCACTCAGTCTTTCGTGTAATCTTTCCAGCGTGTCAGCCATGGCGATCTCCCTCTAACGCACTATGATCGCTGACAGGTCAGCAATCCAGAGAGGAGCGGCGCAATGGAATTCTTTACCGCGAATGATGGCGCGAAGATCGCCTATCGCGACAGTGGCAGCGGTATTCCGATCTTGGCTTTGTCGGGGCTGACGCGGAACACCCGGGATTTCGACTACGTCGCGCCGCATCTCAAGGACGTGCGGCTGATCTGCATGGACTATCGCGGCCGCGGCGAGAGCGACTGGACCGGCGAGAAAACCTATACCGTGCCGCGCGAAGCGGCGGATGCGCTGCAACTGCTCGATCATCTGGGGATCGAGAAGGCTGCGATCCTCGGCACCTCACGCGGCGGCCTCGTTGGGATGTATCTGGCGCTCACCGCGAAAGAGCGCATGACCGGGCTCGCGCTGAACGATGTCGGACCGGTCCTCGACGAGAGAGGGCTGAACAAGATCTTCGACTATATCGGGCGCAACCCGGCCGCGAAGAGCTATGCGGAAATGGCCGAAAAGCTGCCCGAGGCGATGATCGGTTTCGACAAGGTGCCGCCCAATCGCTGGGCGATGGAAGTCCGCCACCACTACGTCGAGACCGATGACGGGTTGAAGATAAATTACGACCCGGCCCTGCGCGATGCCTTCCTCGGCGCTTTCAAGGGCGGCGTGGAGCCAGCCTGGCCGCTCTTCGAGGCGACCGAAGGGCTGCCCATCGTCCTGACCCACGGCGCGAATTCCGATCTGCTGAGCGACGCCACGGTGGACGAGATGCAGCGCCGCCGCCCGGACATGATCTATGCGCGCGTCGCCGACCGCGCCCATATCCCCTTCCTCGACGAACCCGAGTCGCTTGCGGCCCTCGAAGCATGGGTCGAACGGATCAAAGGGTGAGCGAGGCCCGTGTCACCCTTGTCGCCAGCGCGGTCACGCTGATCACGGGCGCGCTCTGGGGGCTTTATTGGCTCCCGGTGCGCGCGCTGGACGGGCATGGTCTGGCGGGCGCCTGGGGCACGGTCGCGATCACATTGGTCGCCTGCGTGGCCCTCGCACCCATCGCCTGGACCAAGCGCTGCGAACTCACCGCCGCCACGCCAGCCGCGCTGATCTCGGTCGCGCTTGGCGGGGCCGCCTTCGCGCTCTATTCGATCGGCTTTCTCTATGGCCGCGTGGCGCTGGTGATCCTGCTGTGGTTCCTCACTCCGGTCTGGTCGGTGCTGATCGGGCGGTTCGTGCTGGGCTGGCCGGTCTCGCGCCTGCGACTGGCCGCGATCGTCATCGGCCTCGCGGGGCTGGGCCTGATGCTGGGCGCAAGCGGTGGCCTGCCCTTACCCAGCAGCTTGGGCGAATGGATGACGCTTGCAGGCGGCGTGATCTGGTCGGTCGCGACGACGGGGATGCGCACCAGATCGACGCTCTCGCCCGGCCACGCCACCTTCGTCTTCGCGCTCGGCGCGGCCCTCACCGCGCTCTGCCTCGCACCGTTCCTTGCGCCACTCCCCGCTGCGGGTGTCGATTGGGCGGCGTCGGTTGGGCTGATCGGTGCCGCCGGGGTGTTCTGGTGGGGCGCCGCGACCGCCGCGCTGATGTGGGCGACGGTGCGGCTCGAACCGGCGCGGATCGGGATCTTGCTGATGAGCGAGGTGCTGGTCGGCGCGGTCTCCGCCGCGCTGATCGCGGGCGAACGGCTCGCCGCGCTGGAGATCGCAGGCGGCGCGCTGGTGTTGGGCGCAGGGCTGCTGGAGGTCTGGCCTGCGCGCCGCACGCAGCGCCCCGCCTGACCTAGCCAATCCGCAAACAAAAAAGGCGCCCCGTAGGGCGCCTTTTCTATCAAATCGCGGCGAAGATCAGTCCTTCGCGCGCTCGACATAGGTCGTGTCTTCGGTGTTGATCACGATGCGGGTGCCCACGCCGATATGCGGCGGCACCATCACGCGGATCCCTCCGGTGCAGAGCGAGGGCTTGTAGCTCGACGAGGCGGTCTGCCCCTTCACGACCGGCTCGGTCTCTTCGACTTCGACGGTGACTTTCTGCGGCAGGTCGATCGCGATCGCGTTCTCCTGGAAGGTCTTGAGGTGAACGCGGATACCGTCGCGCAGGAACACCTTCGCATCGCCGATCACGTCTTCCGGCACCGCGAGCTGCTCGTAGGTCTCGGGGTCCATGAAGTGATAGCCTTCGCCATCCTCATAGAGGAAATCGTATTCGCGCTCTTCGACATGGGCGCGCTCGACCTGCTCGGTCGTGCGCCAACGCTCCGACACCTTGGTGCCGTCCGAGATGCGGCGCATGTCGACCTGCGTGACAGGCGTGCCCTTGCCGGGATGGATGTTCTGCGCGGTGATCACGACGTAGAGCTTGTCGTCGATTTCAAGCACGTTGCCCTTGCGGACAGAGGAAGCGATGACTTTCGCCATGAAAGGACCCCTTTGAATTCGGATGAAACAGGCTCTGGCGCCCGGGTTGCTGGTCGCCTAAACCATTTGCGTCCCGATTTCCAGCCTGAAAGGCCCAGCCATGCCTCCGTTCTGGACGCCCGAGCGCCACGCCGACCGCCGCCCCGCCCTTCTCGCGCGCAACCGCATTCAGGCGGCGATCCGCGGCTGGCTGGCGGCAGAGGATTTCGTCGAGGTCGACCCCTGTGCCTTGCAGGTCTCGCCCGGCAACGAGGCGCATCTGCACGCCTTCGCCACCGACATGATCGGCAATGACGGCGCGGCGCGGCGGATGTATCTGCACACCTCGCCCGAATTCGCGATGAAGAAGCTGCTGGCGGCGGGCGAGCCGCGCATCGCCGCCTTCGCCCATGTCTGGCGCAACCGCGAGGCGGGCAAGCGCCATTCGCCCGAATTCACCATGCTGGAATGGTATCGCGCGGGCGAAGACTATACCGCGCTGATGGCCGATTGCGCGGCGCTGCTGCGGCTGGCAGCCGAAGCCGCGGGATCGTCGGTGCTGCGCTATGGCACCGCCGAATGCGACCCCTTCGCCGACCCCGAGCGGCTGTCGGTGGCAGACGCCTTCAAGCGCCATGCCGGGATCGACCTGCTCGCCACTTGCGACGGGGCCAAGACCGACGCGGAGGCGCTGCGCGCGCAATGCGAGGCGATCGGCTTTGCGGTGGCCGACGCGGATAGCTGGTCGGACATCGTCTCGAAACTGCTGGTCGCGAAGGTCGAGCCGCATCTGGGCCACGGCCGCGCGACGATTCTGGATCGCTACCCGCTGGCCGAGGCCGCGCTGGCCCGCCCTGCCCCGGATGACGGTCGCGTCGCCGAACGGTTCGAGCTCTACGCCTGCGGGGTCGAACTCGCGAACGGCTTCGGCGAGCTGACCGATCCGGCCGAACAGCGCCGCCGCTTCGAGGGCGACATGGATCTGAAGGAAGAACTCTATGGCGAGCGTTACCCGATCGACGAAGACTTCCTTGCCGCGCTCGAGATCATGCCCGAGGCGTCGGGCATCGCGCTTGGCTTCGACCGGCTGGTGATGCTCGCCACCGGCGCGCCGAAGATCGAGGATGTGCTCTGGGTGCCCGTGGGCGGCGCGACGGGCTGAGGCTCAGCCCTTCCCGCCCTTCTTCTCGGCCGCATGATCGGCCAGCATCTTGAACGGCACCACGCGCAGCGCATCGCGATGGGTCGAGGCCAGCATCACCTCGGGCGCGCAGCCTTCCTGCACCGCCTGCAAAAAGCGCGAGGCGCACAGGCACCATTGGTCGCCCGGTTTCAGCCCGGGGAAATCATATTCCGGGCGCGGCGTGCTCAGGTCGTTGCCGAGATATTTCGAGAAGGCGAGAAACTCCGCCGTCATCACCGCGCAGACCGTATGCGATCCACTATCCTCCCAGCAGGTATTACAACTGCCATCGCGGAAGAACCCGGTGCGGGGCTTGAGCGAACAGGGTTGCAAGGGACCGCCCAGCACGTTGATCGCCTCATACATCTGCATCGCGCGGCCCTCCCTTTCAGGAAACCTCGGCGATGCGGCGCAACATGGCAAGGTTTTCCTCCTCGACGCCCTCCTCCTTGAAACGCCAGTCGGCGGCATTGATCGCGATCACCGTGTCGGTCGCGGGGCTGACATAGATATGCTGGCCATAGATGCCGCGCGCGAAATAGTCGCCGCCGTGATCCGCCGTATCGACGGGCACCCACCATTGATAGCCGTAGCCCTCGCCCTTGGGCGCCTGCAGCGCGGTCGATTGCGAAACCCAGTCCTCGGGCACGATCTGACGGCCGTTCCAGAAGCCCTTTTGCAGGAACATCTGGCCGAAGCGCGCATAGTCGCGGGTGCGCATGTTCAACCCGCCGAGGACGAAGCTGACGCCCAGCCCGTCGGTCAACATCACGGGCGCGGCCTCCAGCCCCATCGGCGCGATCAGCAATTCGCTCATCACCTCCGCCGGATCGGCGCCGGTCGCACCCGCAATCACCATGCCCAGAACATGCGTGTCGATCGAGACATAGAGCATTCGCGCGCCCGACTCCGCCTCGCGGGTCTTGAGCGAGGCGGCAAAGGCGTCCATCGACCGGCCCATCGCGAGAACGCGGCCCATCTTATTGATATCAGAATGGAAATCCAGATAGTCCTCGTTGAAGGCCACGCCCGAGGACATCACCAGCGCGTCGCGGATCGTCACGCTCTCATAGCCCGAGCCCTTCAGCTGCGGCGCAAAGCGGGTGAGCGGCGCGTCGAGATCGGGGATCACGCCCTGATGGTGCAGGATGCCCAGCGTGGCCGAGAGAAAGCTCTTCGCCATCGACCAGGAGATGCGCAGATCCTCGGGCGCGGTGCCGCGGAAATAGCGTTCATGGGTGATCTGGCCGTGATGCAGCTTCACCAGCGCGGTGACCCAGCGCCGCTCGATCCAATCTTCGACGCCCTCGGGCAGCGCCTCCTCCGCGCCGCGGGCCAAGTCCGACACCGGGCCGTCGCCACGCGCGATCTCGCGCGAATGGAACAGCGCGGACATGTTGGAGAAATTGCCGACGATCCGGTCGGGCTCGAACAGACGGTTCACCGCGCGCAGCCGCGCGATCTCGTCGCGCTTCCACCATGCGAGCCCCGCGATTGGCAGCGCCGCCGCCATGCCGACCCGGATCGCGCCCCGCATCGCCTTTTGTCCAAGTTGTTTCATCCCGCGTCCCCTCACCGCATATCGTCACGGCAAGGAAGCATGCCCCACGCCGTTGCGGCAAGGAGAACCGGGCGTCATCGCGCAGATGCGAGCTGCGCAAGGGTCAGTAGATATAGCGGATCTGGTCGGTCCAATAACGCTCCATCCGGCGCAGCGTGTGGTTCATCTCCTCCATCGCGTCGAAGGTGATGACGCCGCGCGTCTCCATCCCGCAGGCGTGCCGCTCGAACAGGGTCGCCACGTTCTCGCGCAGCTCGCGTCCCTTCGCGGTCAGGCGCACCCGCACCGAGCGGCGGTCGATCTCGCAGCGCTGATGGTGCATGTAGCCTGCCTCCACCAGCTTCTTGAGATTGTAGGAGACGTTCGAGCCCTGATAATAGCCGCGGGTCTTCAGCTCCCCCGCGGTCACCTCGTTCTCACCCACGTTGAACAGCAAAAGCGCCTGCACCGGGTTGATCTCGAGGATGCCCAGCCGCTCGAACTCGTCCTTGATGACGTCGAGCAGCAAGCGATGCAGCCGCTCCAGCAGCGAGAGGCTGTCCAGATATCCCGCCATAAGCCCCGGCGTCGCCGGGACGGGCGTCATGTCGCTTGCAGATTTCTGCACGGTCATAGCATTCTCCGCCAGTTTCGCTGCCCCTGACGCAAGACAGTGGCGGGAAATGGCAAAGATACCGTTAAGCGGCCCGAATTCTCAGAAAATTCGCGCAAAACCCTATGAAATCCGGGACTTCCGCGCCGTTTTCAGGTTTTCGTAATGTGCCGCTCGCGGGCGAACTGGCCGATTACGGAGAGCAGATCGAGGTATTTCGGCGGGCAAGGCTGCGCGCCCGAGACCCACGGATACAGGTCCTGATCGTTCTCTTCGAGAAGCTGATCATAGAGATCGAGAGTGGCGGCATCCAGATCGGGCAGGCACGCATCGGCGTAAGGCCCGAGGATCAGGTCCATTTCCTTGATCCCGCGCCGCCAGCTGCGCATCTTCATCCGTTTCAGCCGCGCCTCTCGCGTCTCTGTCATCAACTCTCTCCTGCCACCAAGCGCTTCTCCAGCCGTGCCAGCCGCACATCGAGATCTTCGAGCCCGGACCGCACTTCCCGGATTTCGCGCACGAGGGCGCGTTCCGCCTTTGCCTCTTCTCCCTGTTCGGGCGGGCCGTCAAGCCCCTCGCCCGATCCGGTCAGCAGCCACATCAGCGTCACGTTGAGCATCCCCGACAGCATCTGCAGCCGGTTCGCGCGCGGCTCAAGCACGTCTTCTTCCCAAGCCTGCAGCGTCTCGAGCCGGACGCCCAGCTGCGTTGCTAGATCCTCCTGGCTCAACCCTGCCGCTTCGCGCGCGCCCGCAAGTCGGTCGCCGAACGTTGCGCTCGCCTCGCCATACCAATCGTCGACCATGTCTCTCTCCCGCTTTCGCTTGAACGCTTCTGGTGTCGAGCCTAGAAGTTTGCCGAACGAGTTACAAATCAAGGGCGACGCGATGGCATTCCTTTCCGACACGCTTGCACGGGTGAAACCTTCGCCGACGGTCGCGATGACCGGAAAGGTGGCCGAATTGCGCGCCGAAGGCCGCGATGTGATCGGCCTTTCGGCGGGCGAGCCCGATTTCGACACGCCCGAGTCGATCAAGGACGCAGCCAAAGCCGCGATCGACGCAGGCAAAACCAAATACACCGCCGTGGACGGCATCGCCGAGCTGAAACAGGCGATCTGCGCCAAGTTCGCCCGCGAAAACGGCCTCAACTACACGCCCGAGCAGGTCTCCGTCTCCTCGGGCGGCAAGCAGGTGCTGTTCAACGCGCTGATGGCGACGCTCAATCCCGGCGACGAGGTGGTGATCCCGACGCCCTACTGGGTCAGCTACCCCGATATGGTGCTGATCGGCGGCGGCACGCCTCTCTTCGTGCCGGGCGATCCCGCGACGGGCTACAAGATCAGCCCCGAGGCGCTGGAAGCCGCGATCACGCCGAACACCAAGTGGTTCCTGTTCAACTCGCCCTCGAACCCCTCGGGCGCGGCCTATTCGCGCGCGGAGTTGACCGCGCTGACCGAGGTGCTGATGCGCCACCCGCATGTCTGGGTGATGACCGACGACATGTATGAACATCTCACCTTCGACGGGTTCGAATTCACCACGCCCGCGCAGGTCGAACCCGCGCTCTATGAGCGCACGCTGACGGTCAACGGCGTCTCCAAGGCCTATGCGATGACCGGCTGGCGGATCGGCTATGCGGCGGGCCCGAAAGAGCTGATCGCGGCGATGCGCAAGGTGCAGAGCCAATCCACCTCGAACCCCTGCTCGATCTCGCAATGGGCCGCCGTCGAGGCGCTCAACGGGCCGCAGGATTTCATCGACACCTTCCGCACCGCCTTCAAGCGGCGGCGCGATCTGGTGGTGTCCGGGCTCAACGCCTGCCCCGGCATCTCCTGCCCGACGCCCGAGGGCGCGTTCTACGTCTACCCGTCGATCAAGGACTGCATCGGCAAGACCTCCGCAGGCGGGCGCAAGATCGAGAGCGACGAGGATTTCGCCAATGCGCTGCTGGAGGAAAACAACGTCGCGGTGGTCTTCGGCGCGGCCTTCGGGCTTTCACCGAATTTCCGCATCAGCTACGCTACATCGGACGCGGCCCTGACCGAGGCCTGCGCCCGGATCAAGGCCTTCTGCGAAGGGCTGTCATAAGGCGGAACGGCCGAGGGGGACTGGCGAATGAGTGACTTGCCCGAGTATTACTTCCGGGTGAAGGAGAACGGTGCGACGGTGTTTCGCGTCGACACCGAGAACCGCCAGCGCCGGATCGAGATGGACCCGATCGCCAATATCAACATCCGCAACGGCGAGATCAAACCGCAGGGCGACCGGGTTCTGACCGAGGAAGACCGCGCCGAGATCGAGGCGTGGATGGCGCATCGCCGCGAGGTGCTCGCCCAGCGCGATGTCGACGACATCCTGCGCGCGGTCGATCACCTCAATCTCGTCGCACAATGGGCGCAGTCGAAAGCGACCGACGCGCAGCTCGAAGAGATTACGGATACGCTGTTGCTGACGATGCACGACCTGCGCAGCGTTCTGGTGCGCAAGAAGGCCGAGCGGCTGACCGGCGAGGGCTGAGCCCGCGCCGCTTCGGCCTCAGCCTTTCGAGATGAACCCGGTGATCGGATAGACGCGGCCCAGCGCGCCGGGATTGCTCATGAGGCGCACGCGGCTCCAGTCGTTCTTCTCGGAAACATCCACCACGACCATGTCGAGCGACACCTTGTTGCGCTCCCAATTCGCGTGATCCACCCGGATCTGACGCGGCGAGTCGACGCCCGAGACCACCGCGATATGCCCCAGCGGATTGCGACCGGTCGCCGAGAACGCCATCACCGAGCCGACCTTCGGCTGGTGACCGCGCGCATAGAGCCCCTTGGCCTGCGACCACCACGTCTTGGCATTGCCGCGAATGTCGATCCCCGAGGCGTTGCGCGCAAACGGCACGCACCAGACGCGCTGGCGCTTGGCGCGCATCTGCTTGGCCACTTCGACCGCATAGGCGCGGCGTTCGAGGTCGACAGCGCCCGCCTGATCGCGCGCGCTGGCAAAGCCCATCCTGTCGCCGCTGGTCGGGGTGCAGGCCGAGACGGTCAGCGCCGCGATCAGAACAAGCGAGAGAGGAGCCGCACGGCCCGCAAGATCAGAGATGGAAAGCATGGGCGATCACTGTCGATGTCGAATTGTTGCGTCTTCGTTACCACCTCCATAGCCGCGAATACCCCGTTCGCCGAAGGAGAATTTCGTCGCGCATCAGCGGGTTGGCAATAATCCGCTTACAGAAATGTAATGTAGGGAACCGTGTCGGATCTCGCGACGCGCGTCCTACGGATGACGGTCCGAAGGACAGCGCGCATGGAGGTAGATTTCAACCCATTCAAAGCCCGGATCGATCCCCCGCGCGGCCAGCCACGCCTCCTGCAACCGGTAGGCCTCCGGCTCGGCCGCCGCCGGACAGGGCCAGTCGCGCGCGTGAAACTGCGCACGGTGGATCAACTCATGCAGCAGTGAGGAAAGCTGCATCGGATCGTCTTCGGACCAGGGCGCGACGAGGAAGATTCGATCCTCCACAAAATCATAGGCCGCACGCAGATCGGGGTCGACCAGAAGGTCGTGCCCCTCATAGGTGATGACCTCCCCGCTCTGGCACATGAAGATCGCAGGCGCGCCCTCCGGCACGGGGTAGTCGCTGTTCTTGGCGATCCATTCGACAAGCGGACCCGTAACGGAGTCCGGCACAGACATCGGCAGCGGCGCGGGACAGGCCCCGACCGCTGCCGGGACCAGGATTGCAAGAAATATAATGACAGCTCGGATCATGCCGCTCCTTCCCGCGACACGATAGCAGGTGCGCGCTGATCTCGGAAATGACGCCTGTCATTGGGCCCGATGGCGCAGATCGCTCTCGGCTATGGCATGCACGTTGTAGAACGGCATCGGCGGCTGGGGGGCGAAAGTCTTCGCGTATCCCCCGAAACCGTCCACGCCCTTGATCTCATCGCGCAGATTGACCGCGCAGGTCGTCCCCCACGTCCCCTGCCAGCCAAGCGGCGCGCCTCTCCCTGAGGTCCGGCCTTACGTCCAAACAGACCTGACCTTGCGGAAAGGATGCGCCCATAGAGGCGAGTCGGGCAATGAGACAAAAGATAGGCTCTCGCAGCCGCGCTCAGGCGCCGGACAGTAATCGCGAAGGCGCGGAGCGCCCTGCGCCTCAGACGCTGACCACCTCGCGCAATGCCTCGCGCGTCAGCGTCTCTTTCGTCCCCTCCATCGCGACCGCGCCGCGCTTGAGCACGTAGAAGCTATCGCCCAGATCATGGGCGAAGTCGAAATACTGCTCGACCAGCACGATCGCCATATCGCCCTTCTCGCGCAGGTAGGAAATCACCCGCCCGATCTGCTGGATGATGTTGGGCTGAATGCCCTCGGTGGGCTCGTCCAGAAGAAGCAGCTTCGGCTTCATCAGCATCGCGCGGGCAATCGCCAATTGCTGTTGTTGCCCGCCCGAGAGGTCCCCGCCCCGGCGATTGAGAAAGTCCTTCAGGATCGGGAACAACTCGTAAATCTCATCCGGGATGACATGCTCGGATTTCGGCAGGCAGGCGAAAGCCGTCTCCATGTTCTCGCGCACGGTCAGCAGCGGGAAGATCATCCGGCCCTGCGGCACATAGCCCAGCCCCGCCTTCGCCATCGCCTGCGGCGGCACCCGGCCCATTTCCGCGCCATCGAGCGTAACCGACCCGCCCGAGCGCAGATGCGTCCCCGAGATCGCTTTCAGCAGCGAGGTCTTGCCCACCCCGTTGGTGCCCATGATGCAGGTCACCTCACCCGCGCGGGCCACCATGTCGATCCCGTGCAGGATCTGGCTGCCGCCGTAATGCAGCGTCAGGCCCTGGGTGCTCAGCATCGCGGTTTTCGTCAGATCAGCGCCCAAGATACACCTCGATCACCCGTTTGTCGGCGGTCACATGGTCAAGCGAGCCCTCCGCCAGAACCGACCCCTCATGCAGCACCGTCACCTTGCAGTTCAGACGGCGCACGAATTCCATATCGTGCTCGACCACGACGACGGCATGATCACGCGCCAGATCGACCAGCAGCGCGGTGGTCTGCTCGCGCTCGGCCAAGGTCATCCCGGCGGCGGGTTCGTCGACCAGCAGCAGCTTCGGCTCCTGCGCGAGCAGCATCCCGATCTCGAGCCATTGCTTCTGCCCGTGGCTCAGCTCGCCCGATTTGCGCGCCAGCTGATCGGCGAGGCCCACCTGCGCCGCGATCTCCTCGACGCGCGCACGATCGGCCGCCCCCGCCTTCCAGCCCAGCACCGCGAAGGGGCTGCGATTGGCCTTGAGCGCCATCATCAGGTTCTCGGTGACGGTCTGATCCTCGAAGACGGTGGGCTTCTGGAATTTCCGCCCGATCCCGATCCGCGCGATCTTCGCCTCGTTGAGCCGCAGCAGGTTCGTCGAGGCCTCGCCCCACAGAACCGCGCCCTCGTCGGGCCGGGTCTTGCCGGTGACGATATCCATGAAGGTCGTCTTGCCCGCCCCGTTCGGCCCGATCACGGCACGCAACTCGGTCGGGCCGATATTGAAGCTGAGATTGTTGATCGCCTTGAACCCGTCGAAGCTGACCGAGATCCCCGAGACCTCCAGCAGGGTCTGCGCCCCTGCCCCCGGTTTGATCGCCGTCGTCATTCCTGCGCCTCCTCTTCCCGGAAGGAGCCCTTATCCGGCCCGAGCGGCGCGCCGTGGCGGTTCGGACGGCGAATACCCTCGAAGAGGTCGACAAGCCCCGACAGCCCTTTCGGTGCGAACAAGGTCACCAGCACGAAGGCGAGCCCCAACAGCACCTGCCACCAATCGACCCAGTCGATGGTGTAGAAGCCCAGCGGCAGATCGGGCACGCGCCCCCCGGTGAACCAGCTCGAGACGATAGAGACGAAGGCCGCCCCCATCACCGCACCGTAAAGCCGCCCGCGCCCGCCGATCGCGACCCAGACCGCGAGGTAAATGGACGCGATGGGCGCCATCTCGCCCGGATTGATGATGCCCGCCTGCGGGTAATAGAGCGCGCCCGCAATGGCCGCGATCACCGCCGTCAGGGTGAAGACGAAGAGCTTGTAGCCCTCGACCGAATAACCGAGGAAGCGCACCCGCGCCTCGTCGTCGCGGATGCCACGGATGACCGAGCCGAACTTGCCCGAGACGATCAGCGACGCAGCGATATAGCCCAGCCCCAGCGCCAAAGCCGAGGCCCAGAGGAACCAGATCGACAGATGATCCTGCCCCGCGCTCACACCCGGAATGTTCTGCAGCCCCGAGAGCCCGTTATTGCCGCGCAGCCCGCTCTCGTTCTGGAACAGGTAGAGCGACAGCGCCAGCGTCATCGCCTGCGTCAGGATCGACAGATACACGCCCGTCACGCGCGAGCGGAACGCGAGCCAGCCGAAGACCAGCGCCAAGAGCCCCGGCACCAGCACCACGAACATGAGCTGCATCGGCAGGTTGCCCGCGAAGGTCCAGATCGCGGGCAGATCGGAGCCACCAACCACGCCGAAAATCTGCGTGCCGATGGCGTCATTGACCTCCTGCGGCGTCATCGGGAACTCGCCCGCGGATTTCAGGACGATGTCGCGGGTGCGCTCATACATCAGCCACATGCCGATCATGTAGCCGCCCAAGCCAAAGAAGGCGAAATGGCCGAGGCTGAGGATACCCGTATAGCCCCAGACCAGATCCATCGCGATCGCGATCAGGCACAGGCACAGCGTCTTGCCCAGCGTCTTGACCATCGAGGTCGAGATCGCCCCCGGGCCGTAGGCATGGGAGAGGAAGGTGACGCCCAGCGTGAAGACCGAAAGGATCAGCAGGAACCACAAGACGGAGGGGTTCTTGGCGAGAAATCCGGATTTCATGCGCGGACCTCCAAGGTTGCGGCGGGGGTTTCGCACCCCCGCACCCCCGCGGGATATTTGGACCAAGAGGAAGGGATAAGAGTGTGTTGCATGCTCAACCCCCCGCGGCCCGGCCCTTGAGCGCGATGATGCCGCGCGGGCGGAACTGGATGAAGATGATGATGAAGAGGATCATGTAGGTCTGCGCCGCGAGCGTGTTCGACGGGTTGAGCCATTCGATCCCCTTTTGCAGCACGCCGATCAGGGTCGCCCCTGCCAGCGTGCCGAAGATCGAGCCGACACCGCCCACCACGACCGTCATGAAGCTTTGCACGATATAGTCCTGCCCCATCTCGGAGGTGACTTTCGCGAAAAGCCCGATGGCCACGCCCGCGATGCCCGCGATGCCCGAGCCGAACCCGAAGGCGAGCATGTTGATCCGGTCCGGGTTGATCCCCATCGAAGCTGCCATCGACGGGTTCTGCGTGACCGCGCGGACCTCCAGCCCGAGGCGCGTCTTACGCATCACCCAGAGGTAGAGGCTGAGGAAGATCAGCGCGAGCACGAAGATCGCGATACGGATATAGCTGATCGAGACCACGTCATTGAGCGTCCACGCCCCTTCCAGCCACGGCGGCGAGGTCAGCGGGCGCGCCTGCGTGCCGAAGATATTCTTGAACAGCTGCTGCAGCGCGATCGAGATGCCGAAGGTCGCGAGCAGGGTTTCCAGCGGGCGCTTGTAGAGCCAGCGGATCACCAGCCGCTCCATCGCGACGCCGGCCCCGAAGGTGATCGCGAAGGCCAGCGGCAGCGCGATCAGGATCGACAGCGTGTAATCGGGCACGAAGAGCTGCACGACATAGCCGGTATAGGCGCCCATCGTGATGAACTCGCCATGGGCCATGTTGATCACACCCATCACCCCGAAGGTGATCGCGAGCCCGATGGCCGCGAGGAAATAGATCGAGGCGAGCGAGAGCGCATCGAGGCCGAGATCGACCGTCTGCATCCCGGCCACCGTGCGGCTCACCCGGGTTAGCGCGGCTTCGGCGGCGGTGGTCACTTCCGGGTCGGGCTCGGCATAGATATCGGCGAATTGGTGATCGGCGACGAGCGCTGCGGCCTCTGCGTCGGTCAGGCGCTGCGGCACCTCGCCAGCGGCGGCGAGCGTCGCATAGGCCTCTTCGCGCTTGGCCGGGTCGGACATCGCGGCCAGCGGCAACCCGCCCACCTGACCATCGACCACATGGGCCGCCAGCGCCTGCTGCATCTGAGAGGCCGAGATCCGCGCGGGCGCCATATCGGCCGAGACCAGCATTGCATAGGCCTCATCTTCGGGGAGATCGCGACCCGGCTTGAGCGTCTCCGCGACGTTACCTTCGGGCGCGCCCTCGAAAACCCTGCGGGTCGTCGCCACCAGCGGGTTCAGCGTGGCGCGGAAATCCAGCCCCAGATCGGCCCCGAAACTGTCGATCGCCGCGACGCGCTCTGCGGCATCCTTGCCGAAGCGGATCGTCAGCAGGCGCTCCAGCCGCTGTTTTTCCGCCTTGATCCCGGGATCGGGTTCGTCGGGGATCGAGGCGCGCAGAGGCTCCAGATGCGAGGCCTCGCCATTGCGGTCGATCGCGGTCAGCGCCTCGCGGCGTTTCTTCGGATCGGGATCGCTCAGCAGAAACCGCACCAGCGCGACGCCGATCTCGGCGCGCACGCCGGAATTCGGCTTCACTTCCTTGATGTCGGATTTCGGCGCGGTGCCGGCGGGTTCTCCGGTGACCGGATCGCTCAGCTCGTATTCGCTGCCGGATTTCTTCACGATGAAGAAGGCGCCATCGCTTTCGCGTAGCCCCACACGCTTGTCCGACCAGGCCTGCAGGAACCGCGAGGCCCCCTCGCCCGACGCCGCGATCGCCTCGATCACCGGGCCGATGGTACGGCGCGACGGCTTGGCGATCTGCTTGGCATAGTCCTGAAGAACGGCGCGCAGCCCCGTGGCTTCGCTTTGCGTGGCCTCCGCCTGCGGCGCGCTGCCCGCGTCCTGCGCCAGCCCCGGCAGAGCCAATGCCAGAACAATCCCGAGCGCGATCAAAAACTTGCGCATCCCGTCCCCTTAGGATGAAACGGCCGGGAGAGGCGCACCCCTCCCGGCCAAGATACGATCAGTAGTTCGATTTCTTCTGAACGCAGGTTTCGGTCTCGGTGTTGTACATGCCGCAATCGAGACCCGGCCAATCCGACTTCAGAACCGCCGATTCCGGCAGGAAGTCGGTCCAGGCGTCGCCCGGTACGGGATCGGTCTGCGAGATGATGTCGAACTGACCGTCTTCCATGATCTCGCCGATCAGAACCGGCTTGGTCAGGTGATGGTTCGGCAGCATCTTCGCGGTGGAGCCGGTGAGGTTCGGGAATTCCTGCCCCGGCATCGCGGCGATGACTTCGTCGATATCGGTGGAGCCGACCTGCTCGACCGCCTGCACCCACATGTTAAAGCCGATATAGGTGGCTTCCATCGGGTCGTTGGTCACGCGGCTGTCGTCGCCGGTGAAGGCGTGCCACTGCTCGATGAAGGCCGCGTTTTCCGGCGTGTCGGCGCTCTCGAAGTAGTTCCACGCGGCCAGCTGACCGACGAGGTTCTTCAGATCCGCCTCACCCAGACCGGACAGTTCCTCTTCGCCGACCGAGAAGGCCACGACGGGGATATCCTCGGCGGTGATGCCGGAGGCCGCCAGCTCCTTGTAGAAGCCGATATTGGCGTCGCCGTTGATCGTCGAGATCACGCCGACCTTCTTGCCGTCCGCGCCCAGCGCCTTCACGTCGGAGACGATCTTGGACCAGTCCGACTGACCGAAGGGGGTATAGTTCACGAAGATATCTTCCTTCGCGATGCCCTTGTCCTGCAGATAGGCTTCGAGAATGTTGTTCGTGGTGCGCGGATAGACATAGTCGGTGCCCAGCAGCGCGAATTTCTCGACGCCAAGCTCTTCGAGGAAGTAATCCACCGCCGGGATCGCCTGCTGGTTCGGCGCAGCCCCGGTGTAGAACACGCTGCGCGAGCTTTCCTCGCCCTCGTACTGCACCGGGTAGAACAGCAGGCCGTTGAGTTCTTCGAGAACCGGCAGGACCGATTTACGCGACACCGAGGTCCAGCAGCCGAAGATCACGTCGACCTTGTCCACGGTGATCAGCTCGCGCGCCTTTTCGGCGAACAGCGGCCAGTCGGAGGCCGGGTCGACCACGACCGCCTCGAGCATCTTGCCATTGATGCCGCCCTTCTTGTTCTGCTCTTCGACCAGCATCAGGACCGTGTCCTTGAGCGTGGTCTCCGAGATCGCCATCGTCCCCGACAGCGAGTGCAGAACGCCAACTTTGATCTTGTCGTCCTCCTGCGCGAAGGCGAGCCCCCCGCTCATCGACATGGCCCCGGCCAGAGCCGCAGACATCATGAGTTTACGCCGATTGATCATTTCATTTCCCTCGTTCGCGTCGACCCTGCGCGGCCCTTGATGGGCTCATTCTGCAGGTGCCGAACCTCCACTATTGGTAACGGTCGAGGCCATCCCTCCGACCAGGGCGCACAGCCGGGCGCCTCCGACATCCAAGCCTTCACGCTGCGATGCGGCAAAAAATTCCGGCACCACGCAGCAAAAAACCCGCCGAATGGGCGGGGCTGCCGAAGTTTTCGCACAAATTGCGAGATTTCGCCCAATAAACGAGCAACTATTTCGTTATCAGGCTGGAATCGGTTTCAGCGCCAAGCCACCCTCGCGCTCGAGAAATGCGACGATCTCCTCGATGCCCGCACCTTGGCGCAGCCGCGCCATGACATAGGGCTTCGACCCGCGCGCGTTTTGCGTATCGGCCTCCAGCTGCGCCAGATCGACCCCGACATGCGGCGCAAGGTCCACCTTGTTGACCACCAGAAGATCGGACTTCGTCAGCCCCGGACCGCGCTTGCGCGGAATGTCCTGCCCCGCCGCCGTGTCGATCACGTAGATCGTCAGATCGGCCAGCTCCGGCGAGAAGGTCGCGGCCAGATTGTCGCCGCCGCTCTCGATCAGTACCAGTTCCAGATCGGGTAGTTTCGCGGTCAGATCGGCGATGGCCGCCAGATTGATCGACGCATCCTCGCGGATCGCCGTATGCGGGCAGCCGCCCGTCTCGACGCCGCGAATACGCTCGCCCGGCAGCACCTGCGCGCGCATCAGCGCCTCGGCATCCTCGCGCGTATAGATGTCGTTCGTCACCACCGCCATCGACACGCGCGACGCCAGCGCCCGCGCCAGTTGCTCGGTCAGCGTGGTCTTGCCCACGCCCACCGGTCCGCCAATTCCCACGCGCAAAGGTCCGTTGCCCATATCCTCACCTCAAGTCTTGAAGAGACGCACATCGAGCGTCTCGTGTTTCATGGCCGAAACCTCGGCGCGAAAGGCGCTGAAGCTCAGGTCAGTCAGCTCCGCCTGCGCCGCGCGTGCCGCGATCTCGGCGATTTTCCCGTGCAGGTCGCTCAGAACCGTTTGTCCCGCGATTTGTCCCAAAGGGACAAGCCGGATCGCCGCAGAGACGAGGTTCGATGCGAAAGAATGTTGAAAAAGTGCAATCACCTGTTCCGCTGGCATTTCCAGTTCGCGCGCCGCCTCGGCCAGTGCGACCGGCAAGATCCGCGGCGGCAGTTCCACGCCCCGCAACCCCACTTGCGCCAGCGTGAAGGCCGCCCCCTGCTCCGCCGTCTCGCGCAGCCGCTCGGCCGAGCCCGCCATCGCACGGCCCAACGCGTCCAGCTCATCGAGGTCGCCACCGCGCAGCCCGCAGGCCAGCAGCACCGCATCGGACCAGCCCGCGCCATGCTCCAGCACATCCCCCAGCCATACCGCGAACCCCGCCGCATCCCCGATCTCGCCCGCCGCCACCGCCTGCTCAAGCCCATGCGAATAGGCGAACGCCCCGGTCGGAAAGGCCGGGGAGAGCCATTGCATCAGCGACAGAGGCGCGGTCGGATCAGGCATGGTCGTGATGGTGGTCGTGGCTGTGCGAATGGTCGTGGTCATGCGAATGGGAATGCCCATGGCCATGCGAATGCCCGTGCTCATGCCCCATCGTGCGCCCCATCCCATAGGCGCCGCCCTCGGGTTGGAAGGTCTCGACCGCAGGCGACACCCCGGCGCCCAACTGCTTCAGCATCGCTTCCAGCACATGATCGGCGCGGATCACCAGCCGCTCCGCCTCGATCTGGCAGGGCGTGTGACGGTTGCCGATATGCCAGGCCAGCCGCGTCAGATCGCCCGTCACCACCAGCACCGGCTCCAGCGCCGGGCGCACCTCGATGAAGCGCCCGTCCTCCAGCACGAAGGCCTCGCCGCCCGTGAGGTTCGTCACCTCCGGCAGATCCACGAGAAATCCCGTGCCCGAGCCCGCAACCAGCCGCTTGCGGCGCAGGAAGCGCCCCTCGTAATCCAGCGCCACATAGTCGACCGCCGCCTGCCAGGCACCTTTCGGCGCGACTTTCTCGGCCTTCGGATAATCGCTCATTCTCTCGGCTCCCCTTAACGCTTTCTCAAACCTCCGACCGCAGACTGCTCTGCAGCAAAGGAGTCTTTCAATGTTCCACCATTGCTTCGAACCGCGCACTCCCGCGGACGAGCTGGCCCAGATCCGCGCGCAGATCGCACAACTCAAACGCCGCGAGGCAGAGCTGCGCGAAGCCTATCTTACCCAGCCCGACATGCCCTGTCTCGGCCGCTGGACGAAGGTGGAGATCGTCACCAGCCGCCGCCGGGTGCTGGAGCCGCGCCTGCTGCCGCCCGAAATCCGCTCCGACCCGGCCTTTCAGCGCGAGAAAGTGACCCGCACGCTGCAGACCCGACCGCGTGATCCGACCAGACATAGCCTGCCCGAACTCGTCAGGGACACGGATCGCGGGCTGCGCCTCGTATCCAGCGGCTGACGCCATCCTCAGAACAGGAAGTAACGCTGCGCCAGCGGCAGAACCTCCGCAGGCGGACAGGTCAGCAATTCGCCATCCGCGCGCACCTCGTAGGTCTCGGGATGCACGTCGATCTCGGGCGTCGCCGCATTGTGGATCATCTGCGCCTTGCCGATGCCGCGCGTGCCCTCGACGGCAAGCGTCTGTTTCTGCAGACCAAGGCTCGCCGCCAGCCCGTTGGCCTGCGCCGCCTGACTGATGAAGGTGACGGAACTCGCATGCCGCGCGCCACCCAGCGCCCCGAACATGTCGCGCGTATAGAAAGGCTGCGCCGGGATCGAGCCGTTCGGATCGCCCATCTGCGCCGAGACGATCGACCCGCCGATCAGCACCATCTCGGGCTTCGCCCCGAAGAAGGCCGGGTTCCACAGCACCAGATCGGCACGCTTACCGACCTCGATCGAGCCGATATGCTGGCTCATCCCGTGGGTAATCGCCGGGTTGATCGTGTATTTCGCGATGAACCGCTTCACCCGCACGTTGTCATTGTCGCCCTGCTCTTCCGGCAGACGCCCGCGCTGTTTGCGCATCTTGTCCGCGGTCTGCCAGCAGCGAATGATCACCTCGCCGACGCGCCCCATCGCCTGACTGTCAGAGCTGATGATCGACATCGCGCCCATGTCATGCAGGATATCCTCAGCCGCGATCGTCTCTTTCCGGATACGGCTTTCGGCGAAGGCCACATCCTCGGGCACCTTATTGTCGAGGTGGTGACACACCATCAGCATATCGAGATGCTCTTCGATCGTGTTGCCGGTATAGGGCCGCGTCGGGTTGGTCGAAGACGGGATCACGTTCGGCGCGCTCACCACCTTCAGGATGTCCGGCGCATGGCCGCCCCCCGCCCCTTCGGTATGGAAGGCGTGGATCGTGCGGCCCTTGATCGCGGCCAGCGTATTCTCGACGAAGCCGCTCTCGTTGAGCGTGTCGGTGTGGATCATCACCTGCACGTCCATGTCGTCGGCCACCGACAGGCAGCAATCGATCGCGCCCGGCGTCGTACCCCAATCCTCGTGCAGTTTCAGCGCGCAGGCGCCGCCCTCGACCATCTCGACCAGCGCCTCGGGGCGCGAGGCATTGCCCTTGCCAGACAGCGCGAGGTTGACCGGCAGCGCGTCGAAGCTCTGCAGCATCCGCGCGATATGCCACGGCCCCGGCGTGCAGGTCGTGGCCAGCGTGCCATGCGCGGGGCCCGTACCGCCGCCCAGCATCGTCGTCATCCCCGACGCCAGCGCATCCTCGATCTGCTGCGGGCAGATGAAATGGATATGCGCGTCGAACCCGCCAGCGGTCAGGATTTTCCCTTCCGCGGCAATCACTTCCGTCCCCGGCCCGATGATGATGTCGACATTCGGCTGCGTGTCCGGATTGCCCGCCTTGCCGATCGCCACGATCTGCCCGCCTTTCAGGCCGACATCCGCCTTGTAGATGCCCGAGTGGTCCACGATCAGCGCATTTGTGAGGACCGTATCGACCGCGCCGCCCGCACGGGAAATCTGGCTCTGGCCCATGCCGTCGCGGATCACCTTGCCGCCGCCGAACTTGACCTCCTCGCCATAGGTGGTCAGGTCGCGCTCGACCTCGATGATCAGATCGGTATCGGCGAGCCGCACCCGGTCGCCGGTGGTGGGGCCGAACATATCGGCATAGGTGCTACGCGAGATCATAGCCGGCATCAGAGCGCCCCCATAACTTTCTGGTTGAATCCATAGACTTCACGCGAGCCGCGATAAGGCACGAGCCGCACTTCGCGGCTCTGGCCCGGCTCGAACCGCACCGCTGTTCCCGCCGCGATGTCCAGACGGTAGCCGCGCGCGGCGTCCCGGTCGAACTGCAACCCCGGATTGGTCTCCGCGAAATGGTAATGCGAGCCGACCTGCACCGGGCGGTCGCCGGTATTGGCGACCATCAGCGTGATCGCCTCGCAGCCCTCATTCAGCGTGATCTCGCCCGCCGCGGGCAGGATTTCTCCGGGGATCATCGGCTCACTCCTTGTTGCGACGCAGGGCACGCGCCAGTTCCGGCCCGACATAGGCGACCGCTGCAAGCGCGAGCAGCCCGATCAGCGGACCGTCGTGGAAGAACCATGTGCTCCCCGCGCTGTGGCCGGGATGGGCCAGCGCGGCAGTGGGCGCGAGGACGGCGAGAGCAGCTACAAATTTCATCGGACGGCCTTTCATTAGAAAAACTTATTTCGGGTCAGTCTGTATAAGCTGAACTTATCTCAGCGGATCGGATGGTGGACGGTGACCAGCTTCGTGCCGTCCGGGAAGGTCGCTTCGACCTGAATGGAATGGATCATCTCGGGGATGCCCTCCATGCATTGATCGGCCGAGATCACCCCTGCCCCCGCCTCCATCAGATCGGCGACGGAGCGGCCTTCACGGGCGCCTTCGACGACAAAATCCGAAATGATTGCAATGGCTTCCGGGTGATTGAGTTTCACGCCGCGTTCCAGCCGGTTGCGCGCGACCATCGCAGCAACGCTGATCAGCAGCTTGTCCTTTTCCCTCGGTGTCAGGTTCATCGTATTCCCTCAGATCTGCCACACGCGCGGCGCCGCTTCACCGCGTCGCAACGTATTGAAAAGTCGTAGAATTTGTCGCCGCATCGGCCAACCATCCCGCGCGAGCAAGCGAATGACGCATTTCCCGTCGAAGCCCGACGCCGCTCCCTCTACGCCCGGCTCATCGAGCACCGCGCGCAGGGGCTCCACCGCGTCTTCCGCGCCTTGCTGGCACAGAACGAGCGTCGCAAAGGCGCGCGCTTCGCCCAGAACCGCACTTCGCGCGCCCTTGGCCAAAATGTTGGAATTCAGCAAGAAGGGCTCGAAAAACACAGGTTTTCCGGCGCGATCGATCCGGCGCATGTCGAAAAACTGCAAGTCCTGCACCCGCTCGCCCATCGCGATCCGGCCCAGAACCACCGCCTCGAGCATCAGACAGGACGCATCGGCGGCCAGCGAAATCGTCGTGTCGCGCGCAAGTTTCGAGCGATCGAAGAGGATCGTTTCCTGCGGCAGCCAATCGAGATGGCACCCGGCGCCGACATTGTGATGCACCTCGACCTGCGCCTGATCTCCATCGGCGCGATAGGCGCGCTCAGCGGCTTGGGTCGTCGCCACGAGCTTCGCGCCATCTTCCAGATCGGTCTTGTAGGAAAGCCGGTCTCCAGAGGCCAAGCCACCGGAAGTATTCAGGAAAACCACTTCTGCCGCGCCCGGAACACGCGGCAGAATGGCTTTCGCGGACCCGCTTTGATGGAGACCGGTCAGCCGTGCACCGGAGAAGGCGGCCCGCGCCAAGCCGCGCGAACGCTGCATCTCGACTGCAGCCGGAGTCTGTATTTTCGCGTCGAACATGGGTCCCTCCCACCCGATCCAAAACCGCACCAACGGGACGGTCCATGCCTTGCGCGCGCAGATTTGGCTTTGACCAAAGCACAGTGGCAACTGCGCCCATTTCGCACGCAGTTTGCCAAATTTTTCAGCTACAATGAATCAGCCCAAGGGGCCGAGGCGGCGTTCTTCGTTGAGCAGCACATTCGCCTCAACCTGCCCGACCCCGGGCAAGGTCATGATCCGACGCCGCAAAACCCGTTCGAAGTCGGGCAGATCGCGCGCAGTGACGCGCAGCCGGTAATCGAAGAGCCCGAGGACGTGCTGCACGAGCTGCACTTCGGGGATCGCGGTCACCGCGCGTTCGAAATCCTCAAGGCTGACGCGGCCTTTCGCGGCGAGCTTCACGCCCAGAAACACCGTCACCCCGAAGCCCAGCGCCTCGGGATCGACGATGACGCGCCGCCCCGCGATCACCCCCGCCTCCTGCATCCGGCGGATTCGGCGCCATGTCGCGGGCTGAGAGAGTCCGAGCTTGCGCCCCAAAGCGCCCGCGCTCTGCGTGGAATCGCGGCTCAGCGCCCTCAGCAGCTGGCGGTCGAAATCGTCGAGATCGAGGCTCATATCGGCAGCTCCGCACTGGATTTGATCGTCGAGATCAGCATCAGGGCATCAAGTTCGGCGATATGCGGCAATGTCAGGATGCGATTGCGGTAGATCTCCTGATAATGCGCCATGTCGCGGGCGACGACCTGCAGGCGCATATCGGTGGAGCCGAGGAAGCTTTGAATTTCAATCACTTCCGGAACCTCTCGCGCGGCGGCGGTGAATTCGTCGAAAGCGCGCGGATTGGTCTTGTCCAAGGTGAAGCGCAGGGAGACCTCGACCGCCCAGCCGAGCGCGTGCCAGTCGATCAGCGCCTCTTCGCCACGGATCACACCGCCTTCGCGCAGCTTCTCGATCCGGCGCCAACAGGTCGCGGGCGTGACGCCCGCGCGCTCGGCCAGTTCGGCCGAGGGAAGACCCGGCTCCGCCATCATCTGACGCAATATCCGTCGGTCCGTATCGTCGATCTGCATGATTTTTCCGTTTTTAGTCAAATTCGCGAATGACTTTTACCCTTTATAGCTGATACACTCAACTTCTGAACGCATATTCGCGCAGAACCTCCTATTCTCACCCTCAGACAAAAAGGAGGAACGCCATGCGCGTCTATTATGATCGCGATTGCGATGTGAACCTGATCAAGGACAAGAAAGTCGCCATTCTCGGCTATGGCTCGCAGGGCCACGCCCACGCGCTGAACCTGCGCGACTCGGGCGCGAAGAATGTGGCCGTTGCGCTGCGCGACGGCTCGCCCTCGAAGGCGAAAGCCGAAGGCGAAGGCCTGCAGGTGATGGGCATCGCCGAAGCGGCTGCCTGGTGCGACGTGATCATGTTCACCATGCCCGACGAACTTCAGGCCGAGACCTACAAGAAGTACGTCCATGACAACCTGAAAGACGGCTCGGCGATCGCGTTCGCCCACGGCCTGAACGTGCATTTCGGCCTGATCGAGCCGAAGCCCGGCATCGACGTGATCATGATGGCGCCGAAAGGCCCCGGCCACACCGTGCGCGGCGAATACACCAAGGGCGGCGGCGTGCCCTGCCTCTTCGCGGTCGAGAACGATGCGACCGGCAAGGCGCAGGACATCGCGCTGAGCTACTGCTCGGCCATCGGTGGCGGCCGCTCGGGCATCATCGAGACCAACTTCCGCCAGGAATGCGAAACCGACCTCTTCGGCGAGCAAGCGGTTCTCTGCGGCGGCCTCGTCGAGCTGATCCGCATGGGCTTCGAGACCCTCGTGGAAGCCGGTTACGAGCCGGAAATGGCCTATTTCGAGTGCCTCCACGAAGTGAAGCTGATCGTCGACCTGATCTATGAGGGCGGCATCGCGAACATGAACTACTCGATCTCGAACACCGCCGAATATGGCGAGTATGTCTCGGGCCCGCGCATCCTCCCCTACGAGGAAACCAAGAAGCGCATGAAGGACGTCCTGACCGACATCCAGACCGGCAAATTCGTGCGTGACTTTATGCAGGAAAACGCCGTCGGCCAGCCCTTCTTCAAGGCGACCCGTCGGATCAACGACGAGCACGAAATCGAGCAGGTCGGCGAGAAGCTGCGCGCCATGATGCCCTGGATCTCCAAGGGCAAGATGGTCGACAAGTCGCGCAACTGATCTGCACGACAGCGACGAGATTGGACCCCCGGCCTATGCGCCGGGGGTTCTTTTTTGCTCGGGGTTACACCCAGTAGCTGGCGCCGTTGGCCATGTTCATCGTCACGCCCCAGGCCAGGTAGAACAGCCACACGCCGGTCAGCAGCTGGAACACGCCGCCCGCTTTTTCCGCCGTCTCGCTATTGGTCCAGCGTGCGCCGAATTCGGCGAGATAGATCAGCATCAAGCCGATGAAGAGGATCGCCGCGGGGATGTCGCCATTGCCCCAGAACGAGATCGTGCCCATCGCGCTCAACCCGAACAGCGGGATCGCCATCCATGCCTCGGGCCCGGGATCGGAATGGGTGTAGCGACGCAGGCCGATGACGAACCAGTGGATGCCGTAGAGCGAGAAGGCGACAGCCGCCATGTAGAGCGGCGCGGCATTGGCGAAGACCGGAAACCATGTCAGGCCGATCATCAGGTAGATGCCGGTCAGAAGTTGGCCGAACCCGCCAAGGAAGATACCCCAGAGGCCCAAGGTGCGCTCCTGCGCCAGCGGGTCGCCGGACCAGCTCGGGCCGTTCGCGACCGCCGCGCCGCCCTGGACGAAATAGTTGATCGAGAGCGATAGGAAGCCGATCGCGAGCGGCCAGAAATCTGATGTGGGAAAAATGGATGATTGGTCCATGACGCACCTCCGGTAAATATCGCCCCTCCAGTGCTCCGAAGCGGCGGAAGGCCTTGAAGTTCAGTCACGTTTTGGTCACTCCAGACGCTGACCGCGGCAGCGCGTCGCCTTGCGAGGCTACGGGTTTCTTGTCACAGTTCCGCGAATTGAAAGGGAAGCAGATGGCCGAACCCGACCACGAGGAGCTCGAAGCGATCTTCGAGGAGCGCGCAAAATTCTTCACCCCGAAATGGTTCGGCGATCTCTTCGCCGGGCGGCTCGCGCCGGGAGACACGTTTTGGGCGGGCAATTACGGGCCCGCGCTGGTGGTGGTGCCGTTGATCGTGATCCTGGCGCTGTTCACCGCGCTGATCTCGCCGGGCCATCTTGGTGCGTTCTTCGGAAGCTTCGCCGTGGCCGCCGGAATCTACCGGATCGCGGTGCTGATCGGTCTGACCCGCTCGGTCTGGCGCGCAGAGGCCGGCCCGACTTTCTGGCGCTGGGTCGGCGTGCTCTGGACCGTGTTCGAAGCGGTCGCCCTGATCTGGCTGGGGCTGCGGCTCTACGGCGGGTAAGCAAAAAGGGGGCGCGCGCCCCCCTCCACTTCGCTCTTTCAAAATATCCCGGGGACGGCCGCAGGCCGGGGGCAGAGCCCCCTTACGCGGTTTCGGCCTCGACGGCGGCGACGATGCTGTCGACGGTCGCTTCCAGCAGGCCCTCGTCCTCGCATTCAGCCATCACGCGGATCAGCGGCTCAGTACCGGATTTGCGGATCAGGAGACGGCCCTGCCCGTTCAGACGGGTCTCCGCGTCCAATATCGCTTTTGCAACATTATCGGCGCTCAGAGGCTCCTGCCCCGCCTGATATCTTACGTTTTTCAACATTTGCGGCACAGTCTCGAATTGCCGTACGAGGTCGGAGGCGCGCAGCCCGGTCTCGACCATCGCGGCGAGGAATTGCAGCCCCGCCATCAGACCGTCGCCGGTCGTGGCGTAATCGGTCATGACGATATGGCCTGATTGCTCGCCGCCCAGATTGAAGCCGCCTTCGCGCATCCGCTCGACCACGTAGCGGTCACCGACCTTGGTGCGCTCGAGCCGCAGCCCCTCGGCCTCCAGGAAACGCTCCAGACCAAGGTTGGACATCACGGTCGCCACCAGCGCGCCGCCGGACAGCTGACCGGATTCGGCCCAGCGTTTCGCAAACAGCGCCATGATCTGATCGCCATCGGCGACGTGGCCGGTCTCGTCGATGATCATCACCCGGTCCGCATCGCCGTCGAGCGAGATCCCGAGATCGGCGCCATGCGCCACCACGGCCTCGGCGCAGGTGTTGACATGGGTCGAGCCGCAGCCATCGTTGATGTTGCGGCCGTCGGGCGAGACGCCGACCGGGATCACCTCGCAGCCCAGCTCCCACAGAACATCGGGGGCCGCGCGATAGGCCGCCCCATTGGCGCAATCGACGACCACTTTCAGGTCGGGCTTGCGCAGCTTCGGGAAGGTGGTCTTGGCATATTCGACATAGCGCCCCAGACCGTCGTCGATCCGCTTGGCGCGGCCGATATTCTCGGGCCGTGCGAGGCGGATATCGGTGTCCAGCATCGCCTCGATCTCGGTCTCGGCCTCGTCGCTGAGCTTGAACCCGTCGGGGCCGAAGAACTTGATCCCGTTATCTTTTGCCGGGTTGTGGCTGGCGGAGATCATGATCCCCATATCCGCGCGCATCGAGCGGGTCAGATAGCCCACGGCGGGCGTCGGCACCGGGCCGAGCAGCAGCACGTTCATCCCCGTCGAAGTCAGACCCGCCGTCAGCGCGTTCTCGAACATGTAGCCCGAGAGCCGGGTGTCCTTGCCGATCACCACGCGATGGCCGCGCGAGTCGTCTTGCCGGAAATAGCGGCCGGCCGCCGCGCCCAGTTTCAGCGCCATCTCGGCGGTCATGTTGCCGGAATTGGCCTCGCCGCGGACGCCATCGGTGCCAAAAAGCTTCCTGCTCATTCCTCAAAACCTCTTTTGATCGCGTCCCAGAGCCGGATGCCTTGGGCGATCTCGGCCACATCGTGGACGCGGTGAATTTGAATGCCCTGATCGAGCCCGGCGAGCGTCACGGCCAAAGTGCCGGGGGCGCGGCTATCGGCCTCCTCGGCGCCGCCCACGGCCCCGATGAAGCGTTTGCGCGACACGCCGAGCAGGACGGGGCAGCCCAGCCCGTGAAACAGGCTGAGACCGCGGATCAGGGCGAGATTATGCTGCGCGGTCTTGCCGAAACCGATACCGGGGTCGGCGATGATCGCCTCGCGCGCAATGCCGTAATCCTCGGCCAGCGCGATGCGGTCTTCGAGATAGTCGTAGACGTCGAGCAGCACATCCGTGTAGCGCGGATCGTCCTGCATCGTCTCGGGCAGGCCCTGCGCATGCATCAGGCAGATCGGCGCGCCGGAGACCTGCGCGACCTCGACCATGGCCGGATCGAATTCCATCGCGGAGACGTCGTTGAGCATCGCAGCCCCCGCCTCCAGCGCCTGATCGGCGACCAGCGACTTACGGGTGTCGATGGAGATCGGCGCGTCGAAATCGGCATCGCGCAGCGCCGCGATCACAGGCGCGGTGCGGGCGATCTCTTCGTCTTCCTCGACTTCCGTGGCGCCGGGACGGGTCGACTCGCCGCCGATGTCGAGAATGTCGGCGCCCATCTTGCGCAGCGCGACGGCGCGCTCGATCGCGGCGTCCTCGACGTCGAAGCGCCCGCCATCGGAGAAGCTGTCGGGCGTGACGTTCAGGATGCCCATGATCCGGGGCGCATCGAGCGTGATCCCGGCGACCGGGGTGCGCGGGGTGCAGAGCCGCTCCATCACCTCTTCGGGCAGATGGGCTGCGGGGATGATCTCGGGCTCGCCATCGCGGCGCAGAATCTCCACCTCATCGAACCAGCACCAGCCCCCCGCGAGGGTCAGGGCCGTGTCGGGACGGGCGGAGTCGGTTCGGGCGACGGGTCGATAATAGAGCTTCTCCATGCGCACCATTCACCCGATTGCGCCCGAGAGTTCAAGCCGTTCAGAGCGGGCGCGTCTCGACCGGCACGCGGCTTCCTGCCGGGGCTGAAACAGTCCCGTGAACTTCCAGCCGGGTCGCGGCCATCTGCTCGGCCAGCCACAGCGCCAGCGCCATCGCGTCGCGCGCGGGGCTTTTCGGGCCGTCGGTCGCGTCCAGCACGATCTTGGAGGGCGCCCAGACGACCATCTGGCCATGGCGCATCGCCCAGTCGATCTCGGTGCGGGTCGCCACCACAACGCAGCGCGGATCGCGGGCCGCGAGCCGCCAGGCGTTCTGCTCGATCGCGAGAAGGTCAATGCGGCGCTGCGTGGGCCCCTGCCCGCTTTCAGGCACGGCGCCCTCGGGCAGCCCCACGGCGAGGATCACCGGATGGCCCGTCTCCTGCAGCACGTCGAGCCGCGCCGAAAGGTCCGGCGCGTCGATGGCCGCGTTCGACAGATAGGCGACGACCGGGTGCAGGCTTTCCTCCACCCCGCTCTCATCGACGCTTTTGACCGGCACGGAGGCGCGGGAGCGCACGATCTCGACGCCGAGCGCACCGGGGCCGCGGTCGAGCTTTTCGATCCGTACGAAGACGCGCATCGCCTGCGGGCTGGCGAGGATACGCTCCGCCACGCCGGCTGCGAGCGTCTCCAGCAGGTTCACCCGTTCCTCGGCCAGTTCCGCCGCGATCGCCTCGGTGATCCGGTCATAGGAGAGGATGCGATCCACGTCGTCCTCGAGCGGCTCCGGCGTGGGCCGCACCTCCACCACCACGTTGAATTGCAGGCGCTGCGTATGGCCACGCTCCTGCTGGAAGGCGCCGATATCGGCCTCCACCACATGGTCGCGCAGCGAGATGCGATCCCGGGGGTCGGTCGGCGCAGAGGCCGCCGCCCGCGCTTCGGGATGCGAAAAGGCGAGGGAAATATCGGAACTCATGCGCGCCTCGGGAATTTTTCAGTCATGTCGAGCATAGAAAAAGGGCGGACCGAAGCCCACCCTCAACCGTCATTTCATCGCCTGCCCGCGACGCGGGCCCGTGAAAACGCGGCCTCAGTTCGAGGCGGTGCGCACCGGGTTGGCGTAGAAGATGTGATGGCCGATCGACGCGGTTTTCGCGAAGCGGCGCGACCAGCTCGGGCGCACGGCGCGCGTGTGGAAGTAGGTCGCCCCGTCGGTCAGCGAGCGCGGCGCGCCGTCGATCATCGCCCGGGCGACTTTCGCGACTTCGGCGTAGGCCCCCTTGTTGCGGACGGTGTCGGAGCGACCGTCGCAATACCAGCTGAACTGGCAGGCGCGCGAATTGCCCTGATGGACAACGCCGCAGATCGAACCGGGGAAGCGCGGATCGTCGACACGGTTCAGGATGACCTCGGCGACGGCCTGCTGGCCCTTCACGCCTTCGCCACGCGCTTCGAAGTAAAGCGCCTGCGAGAGGCATTGGAACTGCTCGCCCCCCTTGGCAGCGGGTTGCGCGGCCAGCCACTTGGCCGAAAGGACTTCCGGCAGAGTCGCATGTTTTTTCGAGCGTTCCGGCGCCATGGTAAGCGCGGTGACGCGTCGTTTGTCGATCGCGCTCATCGCGGAGCGCTCCGTCCACAGGACCGACATCAGTCCTTGTTCGGCGACCTCAGTGGGGTCGTTCGACTGGCTTACCGTGACTTCGGCACGCAAGCCTCCGGCGAGGGCGAGGAGGATGGCAGCACCCCCCGTCCAGCTTTTCAGCAGTGACATGATTTTCTTCCGATAAGGTCAATCGCCGCGCACCCCCCATTGAGCCGCGACGGCGCATCGCTTACCCGAGCGAGCTATCCATGTCTAGGTTTTCACGCAAATATGCGCAGCTCCCTTCGGAGCTACGGCGGAATCTTGCCAAAATGCACGGTGATTTGCGTGCTATGTCCCTCTCGAATCGCATATCGCGACGCAGCCAGATTTGCCAATGGTATTTGAGAAAAACGGCCAAATCTTCGTCTCTGTGACCTTACCTCTAGGGAAAGGATCGACCCCGCGGCGCAAGGAGTGCGAAATGGGCAGCGGCGAGACGAGCCACCGGCACTCGGAAGGGCGAACAGGAGACATAATCGAATCCCGCGGCCCGGCAGAAGGCGATTGATTCGGGGTTTCCGCCATGTTCGCCGCAGACCGAGATCGTGACATCGGGCCGGGCGGAGCGTCCGCGCGCAGCCCCGATCAGCAGCAACTCCCCGACCCCTTCGACGTCGAGGATATGGAACGGGTCTTCGCTATAGACCTGCTGGTTCACATAGGTCGACATGAAGCGGCCCGCATCGTCGCGGGAGAGCCCGTAGGTCATCTGAGTAAGGTCATTGGTCCCGAAGGACAGGAAGGCCGCGTGTTCGGCGATCTCACCGGCGCGCAGGGCTGCACGGGGCGTCTCCACCATCACGCCGAGGCGGTAGGTGAAATCTTCCTTGGTCTCGGTGCGCACGGCGGCGGCAACCGCATCGACCCGGGTTTTCACGATCTCGACCTCACGCGAGGCGGAAACGAGCGGGATCATGATCTCCGGCACCACCTCGGCGCCCCGGCGGAGCGCCTCCACGGTGGCCTCGAAGATCGCGCGGGCCTGCATGTCGTAGATCTCGGGCACGGTCACGCCCAAGCGCACGCCACGCATCCCCAGCATCGGGTTGAACTCGGAGAGGGCCTCCACCCGACGCGTCACCTCCGACAGCGGGCGATCCAGCGCCTCGGCCAGCTCGCGCATCCCCTCGCGGTCATGCGGCAGGAATTCGTGCAGCGGCGGGTCGAAGAGACGGATGCAGACCGGCTCCCCCTTCATCAGTTCGAACAGCGCCCCGAAATCGTCCCGCTGCATCGGCAGCAACCGGTCGAGGGCTGCGCGGCGATCCTCCGGCCCGTCGGCGAAGATCATCTCGCGCATCACCGTCAGGCGGTCTTCGTCGAAGAACATATGCTCGGTCCGGCACAACCCGATCCCGTCGGCCTCGAACATCAGCGCGGTGCGCGCGTCTTCCGGCGTGTCGGCATTGGCGCGGATACCGATATCGCGCACCAGATCGGCCCAGCTCAGAAGCGTGCGGAACCCGTCATCCAGCGCGGGCGCGAGCATCTCCGCCGTCCCCACCAGCACCTCGCCATTGGTCCCGTCGAGCGTCACCGTGTCGCCCTCGCGGAACAGCCGCCCCTTGGGGCCGCGGAACTGGCGCTCGCGGCTGTTGATCTCGATCTCGGCGCCGACAATGCAGGGCAGGCCCAGACCGCGCGCGATCACCGCCGCGTGGGAGGTCATCCCGCCGCGTTCGGTCAGCACGGCGACGGCGGCATGCATCCCGCGGATATCCTCGGGCGAGGTTTCGCGGCGCACGAGGATACAGGGCTCGTCGCGCGCCGCAGAGGCCTGCGCGGCCGCCGCTGAGAACACGATCTTGCCGGTCGCCGCCCCCGGCGAGGCCGCGATCCCCCGCGCCAGCACATCGCGCGGCGCACGCGGATCGACCTGATAGTGCAGGAGTTCCGTGATGGCGCGCGGCTCGACCCGCAGCAACGCATCCTCGCGCGAGATCACGTCGTCATTCGCCAGCGCAACAGCGATGCGCACCGCAGCCCGCGACGAGCGCGGCACCCGCACCGCGTCGATCACATGGACCTTGCCGCTCTCGATGGTGAACTCGATCTGCATCTCTTCGCGCAGCTTCACCCGGCAGCGCGCGCCGTAATCCTTCAACGTGTCGAAGACGCGACCATCCGCCTCTTCCAGCGAGGCCCCGCGCGGGTCGCGCGTCAGATAAAGCGTCTCGACCGCGCTGGTGCGGCCCTGGCTCTGGCCGCGGAACCGCCCGGTGATCTGCGGCGCGCCGGTCACGCTGTCGACGAATTGCATCGTACCCGAGCCCGACAGGCCCGGCCCGATCCCCAGCGCCATTTCCTGCACCAGAAGCCCCAGCACCGCATCGGGCGGCGCGCCCTTGGCCTGCCGCAAAAGCCGCGCCGTCGTGCCCTCCCAGGCCCGCGCCATCGAGCGCAGGACCTCGGCCAGCTGCTGGGCGCCCGATTGCGGGAACCGCTCGTCGGTTTCCTCTTCATAGGCGTCGAGCGCGGCTTCCAGCGCGCCCGGCCCGGGCTCTTGTTGGAACATGTCCGGATCGAGCCGCGCCACATGAATCGAGTAGAGCTGCACGAAGCGCAGATAGAGCGCGTCGGCGGCCTCGCTACCGTGCGTGTTCGACAGCACCGCATGCATGTCGTCATTCATGCCGACATTGAGCACCGTGCCCGGCCCGCCCCATTCGGGATTTTCCGGGCTCGGCCGGACCGAGACCAGCATCTGCGGCCCGAAGCACTCCGCGATCGCGGCCATGTCGAAAACCTGTCCCGACGCGATCGCGCGCACGGTTTCGGCGGGCAGAGCGACGGTTTTCGGAACGGGAAGCTCGAGCCGGATCAGCCGTTGAAGGCATTTCGCGCGCCAGCCGTGACGCGCCTTATCGACCGACGCCGTGGGCGTAAGGGTCACAAAATCAGCGTTTTCAACGGGTTTCTGCATTGCAGCGCGCCTTCTCTCTCGACGCAGGATAGGCTGATTCCCGGCCCTCGCAAGTGTGACATTCGGACAGAATACGCGGCGTCACTGGGCCGCCCTGTTTCAACCTTGCGACAGGAGGCGCCGTGCGGGCGCCTCCGGCGGGGATATTTACACCAAGAGGAAGGATCAGCCTTCGATCTTGGTGAGGTCGGCCACATCGAGACAGATCTGCCGGATGCGCGAGAGCAGGTTGAGACGGTTGCGCCGCAGGATCGGGTTGTCGGCGTTGATCTGCACCGCCTCGAAGAAAGCGTCGATCGGCGCGCGCAGGTCGGCCATCGCGGACATCGCGGCGGCGAAATCTTCGTCTGCCATCGCCGGGGCGATCTTGGCTTCGGCGGCGTCGAGCGCGGCAAAGAGGGCTTTCTCCTCGTCCGTTTCCGCGAATTTCGGATCGGCACCGAAGCTGTATTCCACCCCGTCCTTTTCTTCGGCCTGCGTGAGAATGTTGTTCGCGCGCTTGAAGCCCTGGATCAGGTTCTCGCCATCGTCGGTCTTGAAGAAGTCCGACAGCGCCTCGGCCCGCTTCACCACGAGGGTGAGATCGTCGGAGCCCGGCATGGCGAGCACGGCGTCGATCACGTCGTGACGAATACCCGCATCGCGCAGGTGGACCTTGAGGCGGTCGTGGAAGAAGGAGAGAAGGTCAGGTGCCCATTTCTTTGTGACCTTGAGCCTTATAGTCGCAAAATTAAATGCGACTTCGTCCAGGCGTCCAGTTTTAACCAAGCCAACTTCGTCACCCATTTTCTCGAAATCGAATTCACTACCGAGATCAAATTCAGGGCCAAAAGCTGCCCCCGCTTCTTCAGTCTCCGGGAAAACAATATGATAGCCAGCTTTTTGATAACCGACGGCCGAGATCGGAAGCCACTTCTTGAACACGTCCCCTAGCCGTATTCTCAAATCGTTCGCCAGCAGCAACCGAATAACCCCCAGCGCCGCGCGACGCAGTGCGAAGGGGTCCTTGCTGCCCGTCGGCTTCTCGTCGATCGCCCAGAAGCCGGTCAGCGTATCGATCTTGTCGGCCAAGGCGACGGCGACCGAGACGGGCTCGGAGGGCACAGCATCCGAGGGGCCCAGCGGCGCGTAGTGGTCGCGGCAGGCATCGGCGACGGCGTCGGACAGCCCTGCCTTTTGCGCATAGTAGCGGCCCATCACGCCCTGCAACTCGGGGAATTCATAGACCATTTCCGAGCGCAGGTCGGATTTGGCGACGCGGGCGGCCTCGGCGGCGAGGTCCGGCTTCGCGCCGACCAAGGGCGCTATTTCGCGCGCCAGCGCCTCGATCCGGCGGACCTGGTCACCCTGCGAGCCGAGCTTGTTATGGAAGGTCACGGCGTCGAGCCCCGCGCCCATGCCTTCGAGCCCATGGGCCTGAACGGTGCGCAGGTCGTTTTCCCAGAAGAACTTGGCATCCGACAGACGCGCCGAGAGCACTTTCTGGTTGCCCGCGAGGATCGTCGCGCCGTGATCGGCGGTCTCGCGGTTCGCAACGGTCACGAAACCCTCGATCCGGCCGGTCTTGGGGTTCTTCACCGAGAAGAATTTCTGATGCTCTTTCATCGAGGTCTGCAGCACCTCGGGCGGCAGGTCGAGGAATTCGCCGTCGATCTCGCCCATCAGCGTGACGGGCCATTCGACGAGCCCTGCGACCTCGGCCAGAAGGCCCTTGTCCGGCACCACTTCCCAGCCCTTGGCGAAGGCCATCTGCGCGGCATCGTGGTCGATCGCCTCGGCGCGCTCGTTGGGGTCGAGCATGACCTTGGCGGCTTTCAACTGCTTGGCGTAGCTCTCGTAGCCCGACACCTGAAGCACATCGGGCGCCATGAAACGGTGACCACGCGTGGTATCGCCTGCCTTGATGCCGTCCACGTCGAGCGGCACGACGGTCGCGCCGGCCTCGTCGGTCAGGATCGCGAGGATCGAATGCAGCGGGCGGACCCAGCGCAGCGAGCCCTCACCCCAGCGCATCGATTTCGGCCAGGGGAAGTTGCGGATCGTTTTTTCCAGCACTTCGGCCACGATCTCGGTCGCGGGGCGGCCCGGCTTTTCGATCAGGGCGAAGTAGACCTGCCCCTTCTTGTCGTCGCGCGCCTCGAGCTGATCCATGCTCAGCCCGGTCGAGCGCAGGAAGCCCTCGATCGCCTTTTCGGGCGCGTCGGTGCGCGGGCCCTTGCGCTCTTCGCGGAGCGTCGGCGAGTTGGCGGTCAGCCCCTCGACGGTCAGCGTCAGGCGGCGCGGGGTCGAGAAAGCGCCGGCGGAGGCATAGGTCAGACCCGCCTCGACGACGCCATCGGTAATCAGTTTCTTCAGATCCTCGCGGGCCTTCGGCTGCATCCGCGCGGGGATTTCTTCGGAGAACAGTTCAATCAGAAGATCGGGCATGTCATTTCTCCGCTTCGTCGTTCAGTTGGTGCCAGACATAGGCCCGGCCATCGGGATAAAGAGCCACGACGCGGTCAACGCCGGGGTGGATATTGTGTTGCGACAGGAAGGCCACCGCGCGGCCTGCCTCGAGGTCCGCGCCGATGGTTTTCGCATCATAGCAGTCGAACCATTTCGGGCCGATCAGCGGGGTCGGTCGGTCATAGACCTCATAGGTCTCGGTCGCCGTTGCAATCGACAGGTCGGTGTCGAAGCACGCCCGGTAGCGCAGGGGTGAGCTGTCCGCGTCGATCCCCTTGTAGCCCTCGGCCTGCAGCGGATCCTGCGTCGTGCCGTCCAGCTCCATCAGCGAGACTTTCGCCGCGTCGGAGCCCGGCGCGATCTCGTCGTAATAGCCGTATTCCTGCGAATAATAGACCACCGCGCCGAAGACGAGCGCGATTACCACGATGCCGCCTCCGATGAGTTTACCATTCACGCGACAGCCTCGCCGGTTTCGCTCTGGGAGGCACCGCCCGCTTCGGTCTGCACGAAAGCGTCGGCGCAGGCCTTGGCCAGCGCCCGGACGCGGCCGATATAGGCCTGACGCTCGGTGACCGAGATCACGCCGCGCGCGTCGAGCAGGTTGAAGAGGTGCGACGCCTTGATGCACTGGTCGTAGGCCGGATGCGCCATGATGATCTTGCGGCCCGCATCGTCGGCTTCGGGCGAGGCGAGGATACGTTCGCATTCGGCCTCGGCATCCTCGAAATGGCGCAGCAGCGTCTCGGTATCGGCCACGTCGAAATTCCAGCGCGAATATTCCTGCTCGGTCTGGCGGAACACGTCGCCGTATTTCAGCGCGATCGGCGCGGACGGGGCGTTATAGGGCATGTCCATGACGTGATCGATGCCGAGCACATACATCGCCAGACGCTCGAGCCCGTAGGTCAGCTCGCCCGAGACCGGCTTGCAGTCATGGCCGCCGACCTGCTGGAAATAGGTGAACTGGCTGACTTCCATACCGTCGCACCAGACCTCCCAGCCAAGACCCCATGCACCGAGCGTCGGGCTTTCCCAGTCGTCTTCCACGAAGCGGATATCGTGCAGTTCGGTGTCGATTCCGATCGCGCGGAGCGAGCCGAGATAGAGCTCCTGCAGGTCCGGCGGGCTCGGTTTGATGAGCACCTGATACTGATAGTAGTGCTGCAGGCGGTTCGGGTTCTCGCCATAGCGGCCATCGGTCGGACGGCGCGAGGGCTGGACATAGGCAGCCGCCCACGGCTTGGAGCCGAGCGCGCGCAGCGTCGTCGCCGGGTGGAAGGTGCCTGCCCCCACTTCCATGTCATAAGGCTGCATCACTGCGCAGCCTTTCGAGGCCCAATAGCTCATCAGGCGCAGGATGATTTCCTGAAAGGATTTCGGGGCGTCCGGGTTTGCCATATTTCGCACCTTCCGTTGAAGCGCCTTCTCTCTAGGCAAGGGGCGCGGGGGCGTCAACGCCCTGCAAGGATTAGGGCGGACGATCTGCGCCACTCGACGTGCAAAGCTGCGGCCCCCGCCCCACAGCGGCGGATTTCATGACCCCGTCGGGGGCGTTTGGGGGGTGACCTCGCCCCTCGTTGCGCTAAGGTCGAGGGAAAAGCAGGTATTACGGGGGCAGCAATGCGGGCAATTTCACGGACAGTTTCGATCGTCGTCGGAGCCAGCCTCACCGGCATGATCTGGACCGGGACGGCCTGGGCCGAAGCCTGGGTGCAGATCGAGGCGAAAAGCTCGCTTGCCCAAGCCGAAGCGCGCGCCCGCGACTGGGCAGGCATGTTCCCCGACACGACCGGTTTCCGGCTCGATTCCGGTTGGTATGCGATCGCGCTTGGCCCCTTTGCCGATGATGCGGAGGCGAATGCGCGCCGCCGGGTTCTGCGCCGCGAGGGTCTGATCCCGCGCGACAGTTTCGTGGCCGATGGCAACAATTTCCGCCAGCAGTTCTGGCCGGTCGGCGCGACCCTGAACGCCCCCGCGCAGGCGCCCGAACAGCCCGTCCCGCAGGCCGACACCCAAAGCGACGTGCGCGGCGCGCCGATGCCCGCCCCGATCGACGTTGAGCCGCTGGACGGGCCGGATGCGACCGCGCAATCGGATGGCCAGACCACGCCCCCGGACACCTCCGCGCAAGACACCGCCACCGCGCCTGAGCCGGTGAGCCCCGACACCACAGCGACCGCCCCCACCCCGCAGGAGGTCAGCCCCGCGCCCGAACCGGTCGAGACGCTGCGGGACTCGCGCCGGCTGGAGGCTGCGCTCGATCCGCAGACCAAGCGCGACATCCAGACCGCACTGGAATGGGAAGGCAGCTATCAGGGCGCGATCGACGGAATTTTCGGCCGCGGCACGCGCAGCTCGATCGCCGACTGGCAGATGAAGAAAGATTACGAGCCGACCGGCGTGCTGTCCTCGACCCAGCAGGCGGCGCTTCTGGACAAGGTCGCCTCCGAGCGCGCGGCGCTGGGGCTGCAGACCGTGACCGAAGATCAGGCCGGTATCCAGATCGACCTGCCGATGGGACTGGTGAAATTCGACCGCTACAATGCGCCTTTCGTGAATTACGCGCCCAAGGATGGCAGCGGCGTGCAGGTTCTGCTGATCTCGCAACCCGGCGATGCGGCCCGGCTGCGGGGCCTCTATGACGCGATGCAGACGCTCGAAATCGTGCCGACGGGGGGCGAGCGCAGCATTCGCGGCAACAGCTTCACCATCGAAGGCCGGAACAGCGCGGTGCAATCCTACACCCATGCGGAACTTTCGCGCGGGCAGATCAAGGGTTTCACGCTGGTCTGGCCCGCCGGGGACGACACGCGCAGGACCCGCGTGCTCGACGCGATGAAAAAGAGCTTCGCGCCCATCGGGACCTCGTCTCTCGACGCGACGCTCGGCCAGCCGATGTCGGTGACGCGGGCCGCCCTGATGGCGGGGATCGAGAAGCGCGCGCCGATCTTCTCGCGCTCGGGCTTCTTCATCGATGCCGATGGCCATGTGCTGACCGCCGCCGAGGGGCTCGAGCAATGCGGACGGATCACCATCGAGGATCACCCCGCCTCGCTCAGCTTCGACGGCGGCGCGAAGGGCTATGCGGTCCTGACCCCGAAAGACACGCTGGCACCCAAGGAGGTTGCGAAGTTCAACCCCGATGCCCCGATGGCCGGGAGCAAGGTGGCGGTGGCGGGCTTCTCCTATCCCGAAGCGCTCTCCGCGCCGGTGCTGAATTTCGGCACGCTCTCCGCTCTCAAGGGGCTGGAAGGGCAAGACAATCAGGCTCGGATCGAGGCGCAGACCCGCGCGGGCGATGTGGGCGGGCCGGTTCTCGACGGCTCCGGCGCGGTTGTGGGGATGTTGCTGCCTTCGAATGACGACGCCAACCGCGTACTGCCCGACAACCTGACCGTCGCGCTACAGGCGAAGGCGATGGCGCCGGGCCTGTCGGACAACGGCTTCACCCCGAAAGCGGCAGGTATCGCGGTCAACCGCGACCCCGAAGACCTGCAGCAGATCGCGGACGGGATGGTGGTGCAGATTTCCTGCTGGAAGTGATCAGCCCCGCCAGAAGCGCGGCAGCAGCAGCACGAGCACGCTCATCAGTTCGAGCCGCCCGATACACATTGCCGCGCTCATCAGCCATTTCGCGCTGTCGGGGAAATCCGCGACCGAGCCGTTCGCGGTGATCTCCGGCCCCCATGCGGGGCCGATATTCGCGATCGACGTCCAGGCGGCGGTCATCGCGGTCTCGGTCCCGAGGCCGGTGAAGGTCAGCGCGATGATCAGCATCCCGAAAATCAGGATGAACAGCGAGAAGAAGGCCATCACAGAGTTGACCACGCTATCCTCGACCGGGCGGCCGTCATATTGCACTTTCAGCAGACGGTGCGGCGAGTAGAGCCGCTGGATCTGCGCCTTGATCGCTTCGAGAAGGATCAGGTAGCGGAACACCTTGACCGAACAGGCGGTGGAGGCCGTGCACCCCCCGATCAGCCCGGAAATCAGCAGGATCGTGAAGGCCAGATGCCCCCATTGGGTCACGTCCTCCGAGGCATAGCCCGTGCCGGTGAAGGTCGAGACCACGTTGAACGTCACCTCGCGCAGCGTCGGCCAGAAGGACGCCTCGTGGCGGATCATGCGGTAAAGCACGATGATCGCGATCGCATAGCCCATCCAGCGCAGGAAGGCGCGCACCTGCGGGTCGCGCCAGAGCGGCATCGTGTCGCCGCGCATCACCTGCACGAAGCGGATGAACGGCATCGCCGCCAGCGCCATGAAAACCGAGGCCGCGTATTCCGGCGCGCCCTTATAGGTGGCGAAGCTGGCGTCGTAATTGGAAAACCCGCCCGTACTCATCGTGGTGAGCGCATGCATGATCGCGTCGAACCCCTTCATCCCGAGGCCGAGATAGGTCAGCGCGCAGGCGATGGTCAGCCCGACATAGATGCGGATCAGCGCGGTCGAGATATCCATCGCGCGCGGCAGGATTTTTCCAAGCGTATCAAACCCTTCCGAGCGGAAGAACTGCATCCCGCCGACCTTCATCACCGGCAGGAAGATCATCGCGACGATGATGATCCCCAGACCGCCCAGCCATTGCAGCAACCCGCGCCAGAGGTTCACCCCCGGCGGCAACCCGTCGAGATGCGGGATCGCGGTGGTGCCGGTCGTGGTCAGCCCCGACATCGCCTCGAAATAGGCATCGACCAGCGACAGATGCGGCACGCCCAGCATGAAAGGCAGCGCCCCGAAGAACGGCAGCGTCAGCCAGACGAGCGAGGTCAGAAGAAAGCTTTGATGGATCGACAGCGTCCGGGCCAGCCCGTCGCGCGAGGCCAGCGCCAGAAGCGCCCCCGCCGTGGTCGTCAGCACCGCGCTTTCGACGAAGACCAGCCAATGCGCGGCACCATAACCCAAATCCACCGCTGCGGGGATAAGCATCGTCAGCCCCAGCACGGATGTCAGCATTCCGATGATATATCCAACCGGGCGCAGATCGATCATGCGCCCCACCTTGCCCAGAGCGCCGGTCTAGTCAATCCCAGACGGGCCCGGAGGGGCCTGCAGTGGCGTATCGTGACTTTGCAAACCCGAGCGGTTTGGTCAGTAAATTTGCCCAACTTTGCAGGTAGGCCCTTGCGCTGCGGCGCGGCAACGCTACCGTAGCGCCACTTTCGACAACAGGGAAAACGCTATGTTCAACAAGATCCTCGTGGCCAACCGTGGCGAGATCGCCATCCGGGTGATGCGCGCCGCCAACGAGCTCGGCAAGAAGACGGTCGCCGTCTATGCCGAAGAGGACAAGTTGGGCCTGCACCGTTTCAAGGCCGATGAAGCCTATCGCATCGGCGAGGGTCTTTCGCCCGTCGGCGCCTATCTCTCGATCGAAGAGATCATCCGCGTCGCCAAGGAAAGCGGTGCCGATGCGATCCACCCGGGCTATGGCCTGCTCTCGGAAAACCCCGATTTCGTCGAAGCCTGCGACGCCGCCGGCATCACTTTCATCGGCCCGAAGGCCGAAACGATGCGCGCGCTGGGCGACAAGGCTTCGGCGCGCCGGGTCGCAATCAAAGCCGACGTGCCGGTCATCCCCGCGACCGAAGTGCTGGGCGAGGATTTCGACGCGATCAAGACGGAGGCCGCCGAGATCGGCTACCCGCTGATGCTGAAGGCCAGCTGGGGCGGCGGCGGTCGCGGCATGCGCCCGATCCTCGGCGAGGAGGAACTGGTCGAGAAGGTCCGCGAAGGCCGTCGCGAGGCCGAAGCTGCTTTCGGCAATGGCGAGGGCTATCTGGAGAAGATGATCACCCGCGCACGCCACGTAGAGGTGCAGCTGCTGGGCGACACGCATGGCAATCTCTATCACCTCTACGAACGCGACTGCACCGTGCAGCGCCGCAACCAGAAGGTCGTCGAACGCGCCCCCGCCCCCTATCTGAGCGACGCGCAGCGCGAAGAGGTCTGCCAGCTCGCACTGAAGATCGGTCAGGCCGTCGGCTATGAATGTGCCGGCACGGTCGAATTCCTGATGGATATGGACTCGGACAAGTTCTACTTCATCGAGGTGAACCCGCGCGTTCAGGTCGAGCATACCGTGACCGAAGAGGTCACCGGCATCGACATCGTGCAGGCCCAGATCAAGATCGCCGAGGGCGCGACGCTGGCCGAGGCCACCCGCGCGAAGTCTCAGGACGAGATCACGCTCTCGGGCCACGCGCTGCAATGCCGGGTGACCACCGAGGACCCGCAGAACAACTTCATCCCTGATTACGGCCGCCTGACCGCCTATCGCTCGGCGACCGGCAACGGCATCCGCCTCGATGGCGGCACGGCCTATGCGGGCGGCGTCATCACCCGCTATTACGACTCGCTGCTGGTGAAGGTCACCGCCTGGGCGCAGGACCCCGATCAGGCGATCCGCCGGATGGACCGCGCCCTGCGCGAATTCCGTATCCGCGGGGTGAGCACGAATATCGACTTCGTCATCAACCTGCTCAAGCACCCGACCTTCCTCGACATGAGCTATACGACGAAGTTCATCGACACGACGCCGGAGCTGTTCGACTTCAAGCAGCGCCGCGACCGGGGCACCAAGATCCTGACCTATATCGCGGATATCACCGTGAACGGCCACCCCGAGACCGCGGGCCGCAACAAGCCCCATGCCGAGGCGAAACCGCCGCGCCTGCCCGCCTTCAGGGATGAGGCGAAGCCGGGCAGCCGGAACCTGCTGGAGAAGGAAGGCGCGAAGGCGGTCGCCGATTGGATGAAGGCGCAGAAGAAGCTGCTGCTGACCGACACCACGATGCGCGACGGCCACCAGTCGCTGCTGGCGACCCGGATGCGCTCGATCGACATGATCAAGGCAGCCCCCGCCTATGCCTCGAACCTCAGTGATCTGTTCTCGGTCGAATGCTGGGGCGGCGCGACCTTCGACGTGGCCTACCGCTTCTTGCAGGAATGCCCGTGGCAGCGCCTGCGCGACATCCGCGAAGAGATGCCCAACATTCTGACGCAGATGCTGCTGCGCGCCTCGAACGGCGTGGGCTACACGAACTACCCCGACAATGTCGTGCAGTTCTTCGTGAAGCAGGCGGCGGAGAGCGGTGTCGACGTGTTCCGCGTCTTCGACTCGCTCAACTGGGTCGAGAACATGCGCGTCGCGATGGATGCGGTGATCGAGAGCGGCAAGATCTGCGAAGGCACGATCTGCTACACCGGCGATATCCTCGATCCCGACCGCGCCAAATATGACCTGAAATACTATATCGGCATGGCGAAAGAGCTGGAGGCCGCGGGCGCGCATGCGCTGGGTCTCAAGGATATGGCGGGGCTTCTGAAACCCGCCGCCGCCCGCAAGCTGATCGCGGCACTGAAGGAAGAGGTCGATATCCCGATCCACTTCCACACCCATGACACGAGCGGAATCGCGGGCGCGACCATTCTCGCGGCGGCAGATGCGGGTGTCGATGCGGTCGACGCGGCGATGGACGCCTTCTCGGGCGGCACCTCGCAACCCTGTCTCGGCTCGATCGTGGAGGCGCTGGCCCATACCGAGCGCGACACCGGCCTTGATATCCACGCGATCCGCATGATGTCGAACTATTGGGAGGCCGTGCGCCACCAATATGCAGCCTTCGAGAGCGGCCTCGAAGCCCCGGCCTCCGAGGTCTACCTGCACGAGATGCCCGGCGGCCAGTTCACCAACCTCAAGGCGCAGGCGCGCTCGCTGGGGCTGGAGGAGCGCTGGCATGAGGTGGCGCAGGCCTATGCCGACGCCAACCAGATCTTCGGCGATATCGTGAAGGTCACGCCGTCCTCGAAAGTCGTGGGCGACATGGCGCTGATGATGGTGGCGCAGGGCCTGTCGAAGGATGACGTGCTCGACCCGGCCAAGGATGTCTCCTTCCCAGATTCGGTGATCGACATGATGCGCGGCAATCTCGGCCAACCGCCCGGCGGCTGGCCCGAGGGGGTTGTGAAGAAGGTGCTCAAGGGCGAGCATCCCTCGACCGAGCGCCCCGGCAAGAACCTGCCCCCGGTCGATCTGGAAGCCGCCCGCAAGGAGGTCTCCGAGCAGCTCGACGGGCGTGAAATCGACAATGAGGATCTCGCGGGATACCTGATGTATCCCAAGGTCTTCACCGATTACGCGAGCCGCCACGAAGCCTATGGCCCGGTCCGCACCCTGCCCACCCCGGTCTTCTTCTACGGGATGGAGCCGCAGGACGAGATCTCCGCCGAGATCGACCCCGGCAAGACGCTGGAGATCCGCTATCTCACCACCGGCGAGACCGACGAGCTGGGCGAGGTGAAGGTCTATTTCGAACTCAACGGCCAGCCCCGGGCCGTGCGCGTCCCGAACCGCGCGGTGAAGGCGACGACGGCGGCAAAGCCGAAAGCCGAGGCGGGCAACCCGAACCATATCGGCGCGCCGATGCCGGGCTCGATCGCCTCGATCGCGGTCAATGTCGGCCAGAAGGTGAAGCCGGGCGATATGCTCCTGACCATCGAAGCGATGAAGATGGAGACCGGCATCCATTCCGACCGCGAAGCCACGGTGAAGGCGATCCATGTCTCGCCGGGCGCGCAGATCGACGCGAAGGATCTGCTGGTCGAACTGGAGTAATCGTCGCTGCATTGAACAAAACGCGCGCCGAGGCCCCGCCCCGGCGCGCGTTGCATTTATTGGCCAGATCAGACCCTGAATGTCGTTGGCGACACAGAAGCCTCTGTTTCTTGTCGACCGCCGTATCGGCAGCGTTGACAAGACCGTTCTAGGTCATAGGATCAGGGCGGTTTTTAAAAGCACTTAATCTATTCATAATATTCAGAGAGATTTGTGGATGACGACGATTAGAGCGGAGGCCGACTGCGCGAAAGCAGGAGTCAATTTCGAGAAAATCTCGCGCTGGCAATATCTCCTGACACAACGTGAGATTACGGACACGCTCCTGAAGCGGTATAGTTTCGGCGGCTGGCACCTTCACGTTGGCGACGGAGTATGCGTTTCGAAGCTGGAAGATGCCAGGGGCCGTGCGATCGGCCTTTTCATCGGTATCGGCGTCGATAACGAGACTTTGGTGAAGGGCACCCACCAAATTGCGTCACTGGATTTGGATCGCGATAGCTTCTTCGAGGATTTCGAAGACTGGCTCTTTTACGTTTCCGGTCGGTATAATGTGTTTATTGCCATAGGCGATTCAAAACGATTTTACAGTGACGCAGTCGGCATGAATGGCATGGTCTATGACCGTGAAGAGCGACAGGTCGCGTCGAGCCTTGCCCTTTGCATCGAACGCGATGCGACACCTCATCCGCTATATGACCATTCTATCATCGAGCGCGGCGAAGGCAATTACAGCCTGTTCCACACCTACGATAAGGATGTCCGCCGCGGTAATCCGAATTTTTATCTCGATCTCAATGATTTTTCCGAAACGCGTTTTTGGCCGCGCGATGAGGATTTCACGACGGATCGATCGCATGACGAAATTTACGAAGAAATAAGTCAACGAACCTCGAAGGTTATCGGGGAGATCAACGCTAACTTCAAAACCGCGCTCCCGTTATCTGGAGGGCAGGATAGTCGTTTACTCGCTTCGATATCACGCACGAACCTCGCGGGATTCGACCAATTTTTCACGCATATCCATAATTACGCGAGCAGGATCGACGCAACGATCGCTGGCACACTCGCGAAGATCCTGCAGGTCGACCATGAAGTCCACGACAAGCGGAATATCAAGGTCTCAAAAGAAGATGTTTCGCGGTTCGAAGCCGAATTCCATGCCGCGCTCGGGTTCAAGAAAAAGCTGACCCGAGACGTCGCTCACGGACTTCATGAATGCCTCGAGGATGGGATGGTGATCCTGCGTGGCCACCAAACCGACCTGTTGCGTGCCGTGTTCATCGACAAGTTGGGCGAGGAGGGACGAAATAAGCTACGCTGGCAAGTCAAACGCCTGCTGATCGTTCCGGGCAAGGCGTTCGACCGCAAGACATACAAGACGTTTCTACCCGAGTATAAGAACTGGGTCGAAACGCTTCCGGAAAACGCTGCGAAACGCCAAGTCGATCTCATGTTCCTCGAAATATACTACAGCTCGACGATCGGGCTTATTTTCCCGGCGCTTACGCGAAATTTCTTCATGTCGCCCTTCAACAGTCGACATCTGATTTCCCTGTCTCTTTCAATCGAAGAGGGTTATCGCAAAAACAGCTTTGCGGTTAACGATATTATTTTCCAGATCGACCCTGAGCTGCACGACGTCCCGTTCGATTACGAATTTGGCGGTGCCGACCTTGGACGTATCGACGACGAACAGGCGATGGCGGAGCTGACAGCCGCGCGCCGCAAAGCCAGCGAAAGGCGCGCCGCACTCAGGACGGAGCACCCAGATTTGGCGGCGTCCGAGAACGCCCTTGTGCCCTGAGCCACAAGCTCGCGCATGAAGCCCAAGGGACGAGGGTCACCCTAGAGGCGTGAGCTTTCGTCTCGCAGCGTCGCAAAGCGTGTCTGCGTGCATCCAGAGGTCGGCCGCGGCCAGACGTGCCGCCAAACACCCTCTGCACGTTCGACAGATGACGGACGCTCAGGGGCGCCCACCTCTGATTGCGATATCTTGTCGGAATTCTACGACGAAGAGGCCGCGCCCCCTGCCCCGGCTCGGATCGCATGGATCGGGTCACAGGACCCCCAAGCCGTCTCAGACCGATAGCCTCGCGGGCGCACCGCGATCGAGGCCTTCCCACTGGCCTTCAAACGGGTCAGTCGAAACTCGACGCGCGGGGTGTACTTGTTGCGCTTGGTCTTGAGCCTGTCGACATTCCAGCCAAACGTCGTGCGTTTAGGATTGTCGACAAGCACCTGCACCGGCTGCAGAGGCAAGTCGAAATGATGGAGGAACGTGTCGTAGACCTTCCATTCCCCGCCCGGAATTTTCAGCAGATCGACCTCGCCGGGTGTCGAATTCGACAGATGGCCGGTCTCGAAGGTGCAACGCATCACCTGCGTTCCACGCGGCAGCTTCGGCTGCTCGGAATTAGCCAGAACCGGGCCAGCGGTGAAGACGACGAAAGCTGCGAAAAGAAATGGACGGAACATATGGCCTCGACAAATTAATCGGGCACGAAGCGGCCCGATTAATGCAAGACCGACGCCCGGATGTTAAAAGAGATCGCTGCCCTCACGGGCGGAAACTTCAAGCAGTCCCATAACATAGCCGGCGACCGAGCGGAAAGATATGAGTGAGATTTCACTTTCCCCGGAGCGCCAGAACGCAGCCGCGACCTGCGCCGTGCGGGAGCGGCGGATCTCGCCTTCTGGCAGGGTCGCGATATCGGCGGGCGAAAGCTTCATCACCACCTGATCGGCCCTCTCGCCGCGGATGGTAAACATCGCGCGGGCGTCGGAGACGTTGACGACCAGCGCGTGGTCCCCGGCAAGCGCCTTGGCCAGCCGTTCGGTCAGCGCGGGCGCCTCGTCATGAGCGCAGATCAGCAACAGCTCATCGGGGCTCATCCAGGCGATGGAGCGCCCGTCTGCAGTCTCGATCCGGCGCGGGCCGGGCACGGGAAGCCTCTCGGCCTTGAGCGCCTTGGCGAGTCCCTTGGCCTCCAGATCGGAGCGGATCGAGATCATGCCCACCAGCCCGGCCTCGGACACGGTGACGAAACCTTCGTGGGTCTGCCCGGAAAGGGCGCTGACGGCCTCAGACATTCTGCTTCTCCCCGTCCTTATCGTAGAAGACCGGATCGACGATCCGCGCCTTGACCATTTCCTCGCCCTCGCCGGTGAACTCGATCACCTCGCCCATCCGGTCGGGCCCGTTCAGCACCAGCCCCATCGCGATCCCCTTGCCGATCGTCGGCGAGTAATAGGTCGAGGTGACGCGGCCTTGCGTGTTGCGCTGACCGTTGGCGTTGAACCCGTCGGCTGGCGCGTGGCTGCCATCGGGGATCACCGAGCCGTCGAGCGTCTCGAGGCCGACCAGCTTCCAGCGGTTCGGGTCGGTCATGTGGGACCGCTCCTGCGCGCGCTTGCCCAGATAGTCGGTCTTCTTCTTCGAGAGCGCCCAGTTCAGCCCCAGGTCCTGCGGGATCACCGTGCCGTCGGTCTCGTCGCCGATCATGATGAACCCCTTCTCGGCGCGCATTACATGCAGCGCCTCGGTGCCGTAGGGCATCACGCCAAGCGCCTCGCCCTCGGCCATGAGCGCCTTCCACAGCGCGAGGCCTTGGCTCGCAGGCACCGCGATCTCGTAGCTCAGTTCGCCCGAGAAGGAGATGCGGAAGATGCGCGCATCGAACGTGCCCAGCTTGCCCTCGGTCCATTTCATGAAGGGCAGCGCCTCTTTCGAGACATCCATGCCGCCCAAACGCTCCAGCAGCTCGCGCGATTTCGGGCCGACGACGGCGATCTGGGCGTATTGCTCGGTCAGGTTCGCCGTATAGACCTTCCAGTCCCACCACTCGCATTGCAGCCAGTCTTCCATCCAGCCGTGGATGTGATCGGCCCCGCCCGAGGTCGTGTGGCACAGCCATGTATCCTCGTCGAGCCGCGCCACGACCCCGTCATCCATCAGGAAGCCGTTCTCGTTGCACATCAGCCCGTAGCGGCATTTGCCCACCGGCAGGGTCGACATCATGTTGGTGTAGAGCATGTCGAGGAATTTCCCCGCATCGGGCCCTTTCACCACGATCTTGCCCAGCGTCGAGGCGTCGAGCATGCCCACATTCTTGCGGGTATTGCTGATCTCGCGATTGACCGCGTCGCGATGGCTTTCGCCCGATTTCGGGTAGCAATAGGGGCGACGCCAATGGCCGACCGGTTCCCAATGCGCGCCCTTGGCCTCGTGCCAGGACTGCACGGGCGTGCGGCGCAGCGGCTGGAACAGCTCGCCCTTGGCCTCCGCCGTCACAGCGCCGAGCGAAATCGGCGTGTAGGGCGGGCGGAAGGTGGTCGTGCCAGTGGCCGGGATCGGTTGGCCAAGCGCATCCGAGAGGATCGCGAGCCCGTTGATATTGCTCAGTTTCCCCTGATCGGTCGCCATGCCGAGCGTGGTGTAGCGCTTGGTATGTTCGACCGACTCGTAGCCCTCGCGGGCGGCAAGCTGCACGTCGGAGACCTTCACGTCGTTCTGGTAGTCGAGGAAGCTCTTGAAGCGCAGCGCGTCGGGCGCGCCCGCGGGCATCATCCAGACCGGGGCGAGCGGCGCTTCTTCCTCGGAAGCCGCGCCGATGCCCAGACCGCCCATCGCCTCGGAGAGCGTCAGATCGCCATTGGCGGCGCCCACGACCGTCGCCATGCCGGTCCCGTCCGCGCCGGTCGGCGGACGGTCGGGATCGGGCCGGAACATCGCGCGCGCATCGTCCCAGGTCAGCTTGCCGCCGCAATGGGACCACAGGTGCACGACCGGCGACCAGCCGCCCGACATCGCGACGCAATCGCAGTCGATCATCTCGACCGCACCGCCCTCGCCTGCCTGTGCGCAGATCTCGACGCCGGAGACGCCCTTGCGGCCCAGCACTTTCGCGATGCCGCGCCCTTCGAGGACACGCACGCCGCGCGCCTTCACGGCTTCGGGCAGCGCGCCATGGGTTTCCTCGCGCGCATCGACCACGGCCGAGACCGTCAGCCCCGCATCGAGGATCGCGAGCGCGGTGCGATAGGCGTCGTCATTATTGGTCACGAGCACCGTGCGATCGCCGGGCGAAACCGCCCAGTTCACGATGTAATCGCGCACCGCCGAGGCCAGCATCACGCCGGGCACGTCGTTGCCTGCGAAGGCCAGCGGACGTTCGATCGCGCCGGTCGCGGTGATCGTGTGGCCCGCACGGATGCGCCAGAGACGGTGACGCGGACGACCATCGCCGGGGGTGGTGTCGGCGAGGTTCTCGTAGCCGATGACATAGCCATGATCGTGCAGACCCGCCGCCATCAGGCGGGTGCGCATCGTGACATTCTCCATCGAGGACAGCTCGACCAGCGCGCTGTCGATCCAGTTCTGCGCATCACGACCGTCGATCTGACCGCCATCGACCGGCGTGCGCCCGCCCCAGTTCGGGGTCTGCTCGATCAGCCAGACCCGCTTGCCCGCGCGGCCCTCTTTCAGCGCTGCGGCAAGACCCGCCACACCGCCGCCCACGACAAGCACGTCGCAATGGGCATAGACCTGTTCGTAGCGATCCGGGTCGGCCTCTTTCGGCACGCCGCCAAGACCTGCGGATTTGCGGATGATCGGCTCGAACAGGTGCTTCCACGCAGCGCGCGGGGCCATGAAGGTCTTGTAGTAGAAACCCGCAGGCAGGAATTTGTAGAAGGTGTTGTTGATCTCGCCGATATCGAAATCGAGCGACGGCCAGTGGTTCTGACTGGTGGTCTCGGCGCCTTCGAACAGCTCGGTGGTGGTGGTGCGCTGATCGGGCTCGAACCGCGCGTTGCGGCCGAGGCCCACGAGCGCGTTCGGCTCTTCCGCGCCGGACGCCACGATGCCGCGCGGACGGTGATACTTGAACGACCGGCCCACCATGACCTGACCGCCGCCCAAGAGCGCCGAGGCCAGCGTATCGCCCGCAAAGCCGCGCATCGGCTTGCCGTTGAAGGTGAAGGCGAGCGGTTTGGCGCGGTCGATCAGACGACCACCCTTGGAAAGACGCGTGCTCATTTATAGCCCTCCCAGTCGGGGCGTTTCGCTTTGATCTTCGCGATCACATCGGCGGGGGGCTCGGTGGTCTGCGCCTTGTAGGTCGCAAACACCTCGAGCGTGTTGGTGTCGCGTGCAGCCAGGAACCACTTGCCGCAGCCATAGGCATGCCGCCAGCGCTCGAAATGGACGCCTTTCAGGTTCTTGCGGGCGAACAGGTAGCCCTCGAACTCGTCATCCGACGAGCCCGGCCCGAAGCGCCGCAGATGCGCCTCGCCGCCCGGGGCGAATTCGGTTTCCTCGGCGGTGACGCCGCAGCAGGGACAGGTGAGGGTCAGCATGTCGGATGCACCTCTTTACTGGAGAGCGACGGGGGCTCTGCCCCCGGACCCCCGGGATATTTGAGCCAAGCCGAAAGGGAGCGGATTTTCATCAATGCGCCACCCCTGCGGCGACGCTTTCGTCGATGAAGCGGCCTTCGCGGAAGCGGTCGAGCCCGAATTGGTCGGTCAGCGGCGAGTGGCCGCGTGCGATCAACTCGGCCATGCCATAGCCCGAGCCCGGGATCGCCTTGAACCCGCCGGTGCCCCAGCCGCAATTGACGAAGATGCCCTCGACCGGCGTTTTCGACAGGATCGGCGAGCGGTCGCCGGTCATGTCCACGATGCCGCCCCATTGGCGCAGCATCTTGAGCCGCGAGATGATCGGGAAGGTCTCGACCAGCGCGCGGGTGGTTTCCTCGACATGGTGCCACGAGCCGCGCTGGGTGTAGTTGTTGAACCCGTCCGTGCCGCCGCCGATCACCATCTCGCCCTTGTCGGATTGCGACATGTAGCCGTGCACGGTGTTGGCCATCACGACCACGTCCATGCAGGGTTTGATCGGCTCGGAGACCCAGGCCTGCAGCGCCACGCTCTCGATCGGCAGACGGAAGCCCGCCATTTCGGCCATGACCGAGGAGTGCCCCGCGACGACGATGGCGAGCTGTTCGCAGTCGATCTCGCCCTTGCTGGTCGAGATACCCTGCACCTTGCCGCCTTCGGTGCGCACGCCGGTCACTTCGCATTTCTGGATGATATCCATGCCCATGTCCGAGCAGGCCCGCGCATAGCCCCAGGCCACCGCATCGTGCCGCGCCGTGCCGCCGCGCTTTTGCAGCAGCGCGCCCAGCACCGGGTAGCGCGGCCCGTCGATATTGATGATCGGCACGAGATCCTTGACCTGCTGCGGCCCGATCCATTCGGTGTCGATGCCCTGTAGGCGGTTGGCGTGCACCGTGCGCTTGTAGCCGCGCACCTCATGCTCGGTCTGGCCCAGCATCAGCAGGCCGCGCGGCGAGAACATCACGTTGTAGTTCAGATCCTGGCTGAGATCCTCGTAAAGCGCGCGGGCTTTCTCGTAGATCGCGGCCGAGGGATCCTGCAGGTAGTTCGAGCGGATGATCGTGGTGTTGCGGCCCGTATTCCCGCCGCCCAGCCAGCCTTTCTCGATCACCGCGACATCGGTGATGCCATGCACCTTGCCGAGGTAATAGGCGGTGGCGAGGCCATGCCCGCCCGCCCCTACGACGATGACCTTGTAGCGTTTCTTCGGCTCGGGCGAGCGCCAGGCTCGTTCCCAACCGCGATGGAAGCGCATCGCCTCACGCGCAACGGCAAACATCGAATAGCGTTTCATGAGCGCGCCTCCGAGCAGTCTCGACTCTTTCGCCTTTGTGATGGACCGGGGCGGCGGACGAAAGCCCCCCTGTTGCGGCATCGCAGGGAAAAAAGCGACATGGGCCTGCGGCATCGGGTTCCATTCACGCGCTAGACCCTTTCGGCGCGGCCTCATCTCGCCTAAATGGGGAACGAAGGATGAGGAGACGCCATGCTGTTCTGGATTATCGCCGCCGCGCTCGTTGCGGTCATCGCGCTTTTGTTCGCCCTTGCGCTGTTGCGCGGGCGCGGCGAGGACGAGATGGCCCCCGCGGCCTCGTATGACGTGCAGGTCTATCGCGACCAGCTGCGCGATCTGGAGCGCGACGTCGAACGCGGCGTCACCTCACGTGAGGAAGCCGACCGCGCGAAGCTGGAAATTTCGCGCCGGATGCTCGAGGCAGACCGCAAGGCGCAGGCGGGCTCCGATCTGGGCCGGGCTCCGAAAGGGCCGACCATCGCGCTGGCGATCGGAGGCCTCGCGATCTTCGGCGGCGCGTTCTGGCTCTATGGCCGGATGGGCGCGGAGGGGTATCAGGACCAGCCCATCGCACAGCGCTTCGCGGATGCCGACAAGCTCTATGACAGCCGCCCTTCGCAGGCCAAGGCCGAGACGATGCAGAAGGCCCGCGAGACCGCTCCGACCAATCCGGACCCGAAATACCTCGAACTGATGAAGAAGCTGCGCGAGGCCGTGGCGAAAAATCCCAACGATCCGAAAGGGCTGGAACTGCTCGCGCGCAACGAGGCGGCTCTGGGCAACTTTGGCGCCGCATGGAAAGCGCAACAGCGACTCGTCGCGATCAAGGGCGATGCCGCCACCGCGCAGGATTACGCGCAGCTCGGCGAGATGATGGCAGTGGCCGCAGGTGGGTTAATCACTCCCGAGGCCGAGAAGGTCTTCGCGACCGCGCTGAAAATGGACCAGAATAACGGGCTGGCGCTCTACTATGTCGGCCTGATGATGGCGCAGAACGGGCGTGGCGACCGGGCCTTCCGCCTCTGGGACAACCTTCTGCGCAATTCGCAGGACAGCGATCCGTGGGTGCCGCTGGTGCAACAGAACATCCAAGAACTGGCCTGGCTCGCGGGCGAGAAGGACTATACCCCGCCCAGACCGCGCGGCGCCCCCGGCCCGTCGCAGGCCGATGTCGCGGCGGCGGCGGATATGTCGCCCGAGGCGCGTCAGGACATGATCCGCTCGATGGTGGAGCGGCTGAACGACCGCCTCGCGCAGGAAGGCGGCAGCGCGGATGACTGGGCACGTCTGATCTCCTCGCTGCGCATGATCGGCGAGGTCGACCGCGCCGATGCGGTCTATGGCGAGGCGAAGGGCAAATTCGGCTCGCGCCCGGAAGACATGGCGAAGATCGACGCGGCCCATCGGGCCCCGGCTGGTCAGGCGCTCAAGGATATGGGCGGCGCGCAGGCGGGGCAAAGCGCACCGCAAGCGGCCCCCGCCCTACCCGGACCGAGCGCGGAGCAGATGAAGGACGCGCAGTCGATGACGCCCGAGGAGCGCCAGCAGATGATCCAGGGCATGGTCGACGGTCTCTTTGACCGGCTGACCACCGACGGTGGCACGCCGCAGGAATGGGCCCGCGTGATCTCGTCGCTCGCAACGCTGGGCGAGACTGCACGCGCCAAGGAAGCCTGGGCCGAGGCGCAGCAGGCGCTGGCCGACAGTCCGGACGCGCTGGCTCAGGTCGAGGCGGCGGCGAAATCGGCAGGTGTGGCGCAATGATCTGCGAGACGATCGAAGAGTTCGCCGAAGCGATCCCCCGCATGGGCGGGGTCGCGGGGCTCGATCTGGGCACCAAGACCATCGGCGTCGCGGTGTCCGACGGGCTGCGCTCGGTCGCGACGCCGCTCTCGACGATCAAACGCAAGAAGTTCGGCGTCGATGCCGAGGCGCTTCTGAAGATCGTGGCGGAGCGCGAGCTGAAGGGCCTGATCCTCGGCCTGCCGAAGAACATGGACGGGACCGAGGGCGCGCGCTGCCAATCGACCCGTGCCTTCGCCCGCAACCTCAGCCGCCTCACCGATCTGCCGATCGGCTACTGGGACGAGCGGCTGAGCACGGTCGCCGCCGAACGTGCGATGCTGGAGGCCGACATGTCGCGCGCCAAACGCGCCGAGGCGATCGACCACGTCGCGGCCAGCTTCATCCTGCAAGGCGCGCTGGATCGGCTGCGCTATCTGGGGGCGGCATGAACAATCCTTCCGATAGCGACGGCATCTGGAAACGCGCCGAGATCGAGAGCCCCTGCGTCAAGCTCTGCCAGATCCACCCCGAGGCGCGGATCTGCATCGGTTGCTACCGCACGATGGAAGAAATCGGCGCATGGTCGCGGATGACGCCCGAGGCGCGCCGCGAAGTGATGGCGGAACTGCCCGAACGCGCGCCGCAACTGCGCAAACGCCGGGGCGGACGCGCAGGGCGGCAAGACCGCTGAGCGCTTAAGCGCCGGCCGCTTTCGCCGGGAAGACGAAGCAGCGATCGCGGCGGATCATCAACCACATCGGCGTGCCGGGCTTCGGCAGGAAGACATTGGGGACACTGGCGCGCAGGATCGTGCCGTCGAAATCCATCCGAAACTCGACGAGGCTCTCGCGGCCCAAGAAGCGCGCGCGTTCGACCACGCCACGCGCGGGCGTGCCGTCCTGCGGCGTCGGAGCCGGGCCGCGCCCTGCCCGGTCGAAATCGATCTTCAGATGCTGCGGGCGGATCACGATGTCGATCTCGGTCCCGTCCGCATGGCCCGGCGTCAGGAAGTCGCCGAAGGGCGTCACGGTCAGCGCGTCCTGCACCTGCCCCTTGAGCACGTTCACATCCGAGAAGAACGCCGCCGCCGCGCGGTCCACCGGCGCGTTGTAAAGGTTGTAGGGCGCGCCGCGCTGCACGATCTTCCCGCCACGCATCAGCAGAATCTCATCGGCCATCCGCATCGCCTCATGCGGCTCATGCGTGACCAGCAGAACAGCCGTGTTTTCCTCTTTCAGAAGCGCGAGGGTCTCGTCGCGGATATCGTCGCGCAGGCGCTCGTCCAGCCCCGAGAACGGCTCATCCATCAAGAGGATACGCGGCCGGGGCGCCAACGCACGCGCCAGCGCCACGCGCTGCTGCTCGCCGCCCGAAAGCCCGTGCGGATAGCTGTCGCGATGCCGCGTGAGCCGCACCTTCTCGAGCAATTCCGTCACGCGGGCGCGCTTCGCAGCCGCATCGCCCTTGAGACCGAAGGCGATATTCTCGGCCACCGTCAGATGCGGAAACAGCGCGAAGTCTTGAAACATCAGCCCGATCGCGCGTTGCTCGGGCGGGATGCGGAACACCGTGTCGCAGATCAGCTTGCCATCGACGTAGATCTCGCCCGTATCCTGCATGTCGACGCCCGCGATCAGCCGCAGCGTCGTCGACTTGCCGCAGCCCGAGGGGCCCAGCAGACAGGTCACTTGCCCCGCGGGGATCGCGAAGGAAACGTCATCGACGACGGCCCGCCCGTCGAACACGCGGCCAAGCGCGCGAACTTCGAGGCGCGGAGGGGGTAATTGTGCGCTCATGCAGCGAAATCTCGACCGAAAGTGTCAGGCAATGCAGGGCGGGAGATAACAGCCCCCCGCCCCCCAAGCAAGCCCGGTAGGCCCGGCAGACCCGGCTTAGATCGAGATGTTGTTCAGTCCGCCATCTAGCATCACGTTCTGCCCGACCATGAACCCAGCATGAACCGAACATATGAAAGCGCAGGTCGCCCCGAATTCCTCGGGCGTGCCGTAGCGGCCTGCCGGGATCGTCGCCTCGCGCTGCGCCTTCGCCTCTTCGACCGAGATGCCCTTCGCCTTCGCCGCCCCGGTATCAAGCGATACCGCGCGGTCGGTCGCGTGCAGGCCCGGCAGCAGGTTGTTGATGTTCACGCCATATTCGGCGACCTGCCGCGAGGTGCCCGCAACGAAGCCCGTCAGGCCCGAGCGCGCAGAGTTCGACAGGCCGAGCTGCGCGATCGGCGCGCGCACGGATTGCGAGGTGATGTTGACCACCCGTCCCCAGCGCTGCTCGATCATGCCGGGCAGAACCGCCTGCATCATCGCGATCGGGGCTAGCATATTCGCATCGAGCGCCGCGATGAAATCGTCACGCGACCAGTCGCGCCAGTTGCCCGGAGGCGGCCCACCCGCATTGGTCACCAGAATATCGATCTCGCCCGCTTCGCCCAGCACCGCCGCGCGCCCTTCGGGCGTGGTGATGTCGGCGGCCACGGGCGTCACGGTCACCCCGGTCGCGGCCATGATCTCGTTCGCGGTCGCGGCCAGCGCATCGGCGCCGCGCGCGTTCAGCACGATCTCGACGCCCGCCTGCGCAAGCGCCATCGCGCAGCCCCGTCCAAGCCCTTTCGACCCCGCACATACGATCGCCTTGCGGCCCTTGATCCCAAGATCCATCGCGCCCTCTCCTTTGCTGTCATTCTCCGGCGTGCTCCGGCAGGGCCCCGCGCGCGAAACGCCGCGCGCCACCCTGCCAGCTTCGCCTCGGACAGTAGCTTGCGCGCGGGGGAGGACAAGCGCGCTGTCGCCGCTTGACCATCGGGAGCACCCCGCGGTAAGCCGATGCGATCCATCAGTTTCAGACGGCCCGGCAGGGCGAGGGAGAGCGCGTGTCAAACCCGAGCCAGATCGTTCACGTCTTCGAGGCCGAGGATATCTGGGTCACTTCCGGGGCTAATCAGGGCGACGCGCTCGGTCTTGCCGAAGACTGCGAACCCGGTGACATCTATCAGCTTCATCGCGCCGCCAAGCCGCGTCGGCTCGTGCTGGCCCAGCACGGGGCCGCGCCGATCGTGGCGCAGGGCTCCGAGATCGGCGCGCCGGGCGATGCGCTCGCGCTGATCGCGCGGCACCTGCTGATCACGCCCGAGGGCGACACGGTCGATATCCTGATGATCCAGCACGACGCGACGGGCGCGCTTTATGCGCTGCCGCTTTCGCCGATGGCGGCACGCTTCGATTACACGCTGCTGGAAGCCAGCGAAGACCCCGGCGAGGCGCTGCTGTCGGACCTCGTCTGCGTGGCCTTCACCACCGGGACGATGATCACGCTGGCAGGTGGCGCGCAGATGCCGATCGAGCAACTGACGCCGGGCGCGCGGGTGCTGACCCGCGACAATGGCCCGCAACCGGTGAAGCTGGTGGCGAAGGCGACGATGCGCGCGCTGGGGTCCTTCGCGCCGGTCGTGATTTCGGCGGGCGTTCTGGGCAATGAGGGCGATCTGGTGATCTCGCCCCATCACCGCGTGTTCCTCTATCGCCGCGGCGTGCACAAGCTAGGCGACACGTCGGAAATCCTCGTGCAGGCCAAGCATCTCGTCGATGGCGAGAATGTCTGGCAGCGCGAGGGCGGTTTCGTCGATTACTACGCGCTGGTCTTCGACCGGCACGAGATCATCTATGCCGAGGGGATCCCGGTCGAGAGCCTGATGGTCTCGGAGGCGACGCTCTCGCTCCTGCCCGAGGAACTGGGCCGCGAGATCTCGAACCGCCTGCCCGACCTCGCCCATCGTCAGCATTTCGGCACGGAAGCCACGCGCGAGTTGCTGGACCGGATCGGGCGCGAGAAGCTGTTCCGCAAGCGCAAGGACTGAGGGTTGAGGGGCTCTGCCCCCGCTTGCTACGCAAGCCCCCCGGGAATATTTTTGCCAAGAGGAAGACGTTAGCCGTTCAGCACGTCGAGGGCGGCGGCGTGAATCTCGGGCGATGCGGCAGCAAGCACCTGTCCGCCGCGATGGGCCGGACCGCCCTGCCAGTTGGTCACAAGACCGCCCGCCGCCTCGATCACGGCGATCGGGGCCGCGATGTCATAGGGCTGCAGCCCCGCTTCGACCACCAGATCGATCTGACCGGCGGCGAGCAGCGCATAGGCGTAGCAATCCATCCCGTAGCGCGTCAGCCGCACCTGCTGCGACAGCCGCGCGAAGGCCGCGCCTTCGTCGGGCGTACCGACTTCGGGGAATGTGGTGAAAAGCGTCGCGCTGTCGAGCCCGCGCCCGGAGCGCACGCCGAGATCGCGCCCGCCATGCGGCCCCTCCAGCGTCGCGCGCCCGAAACCGCCGGTGAAACGCTCTCCGATATAGGGCTGGTCGATCACGCCCATCATCGGCGCGCCGGGACCATCCGCTTCTTCGGCACAAAGGGCAATCAACACGCCCCAGGTCGGCGTGCCAGACAAGTAGCCGCGCGTGCCGTCGATCGGGTCGAGCACCCAGGTCAGGCCGCTCTCGCCGCGGGTCACCCCATGTTCTTCACCGTAGATGCCGTCTTGCGGGCGGCGTTCCGCGATCAAGGCGCGCATCGCGGCCTCTGCAGAACGGTCGGCCTCGGTCACCGGATCGAAACCACCTTCGAGCTTGTTATCCGCGCCGATCCCGCCCACGGGCCGGAACTGCGCCAGGGTCTCGCGACGGGCGCAATCGGCAAGGTCATTGGCCAGCGCTGCGAGCGCCGTACGGGTATCGGTATCGAGATCAAGCATAGGTGTCCTCCCCGGGCCGTGCCGTCACCGCAACCGACCCCCAGAAATGAGATAAGGGGAGCGGTAACCGCCCCCCTTCTCCGGGTCAAGCTGCCGACCGCCCCACATTCGGTCGCCAGTTGCGCCTACCCTCGTCCGCGTGGCGCTCAGGCCGCGTCGGACAGAACCTTGGCCAGTTCGAAAAGCCGGCGGCGCTGCGCCTCCGGGATCGCGTAGTAGGACCGCACAAGCGCGAGCGCCTCCTTGTCGGACAGAATATCCCCCGCCACTTCCGGTTGCATCCCGCTGTCTTCCGCGAGCCCCTCGAAGAAGAACGAGATCGGAACCTCGAGCGCATCCGCGATATCCCAGAGACGCGACGCCGAGACGCGATTCATCCCGGTTTCGTATTTCTGAATCTGCTGGAATTTGATCCCAACTTTGTCCGCAAGCTGCTGTTGGGTCATCCCAATCATCCAGCGCCGGTGCCGGATCCGCTTGCCCACGTGGACATCAACCGGATGCTTCATACTCTTTCCCCTTTAAGCCAATTTCACCCGCAAACTACCGTGCGCTGAGTGTGGCCTGCGCGGGTAAAATCGCAAACCTGTCTAAAAAGACAGGGAATTTGCGGCTTTCCGCAGCACACCTAACCTAAAGGATAGGTAGCCCGCTATTCGCCTTCTGCGTGTTTTGCGATTTGCAAGTCAGCGAGTCGGATGCCGTAAGGGAAGCCGTTGGCGCTAACCGGCCTTCCACGTGGGATTGATTCGCGGGTCAAGTCGCGGATCGGCCCTGCTACGAGGTCGTTCCCGACGTCGGATGTGCGGGCTGGTCCTGCCCCCTTGCGCAGTTTATCACGGGCGACGAGGGGACCGCCCGCTTGGCAGCCCCGCCTCGAGACACAACCTGCCGGAGCATTCGATGCGCGCCTATGTTCAGACCGCCCCCGGGCAACGCCCCGAGCTGACCGAAATCCCCCTGCCCGCGCCGGGGCCGGGCGAGGTTCAGGTGGCCATCCGGGCCTGCGGCCTGAACTTCGCCGACCTGCTGATGATCGAGGGGAAATACCAAGACACCCCCACCCCGCCCTTCACACTCGGGATGGAGCTCGCGGGAGAGGTCATTGCGGCGGGCGACGGCTGCACCCTCGCTCCGGGCACGCGCGTTGCGGTGTTTGCGGGCCAAGGCGGGCTCGCGGAGGCGGGCAACTTCCCGGAAAGCCGCTGCACCCCGATGCCGGACGCGATGAGCTACGCGCAGGCTGCGGCCTTCCAGATTGCCTATGGCACCAGCCATGTGGCGCTGGAGGCACGCGCAGACCTCGCCGAGGGCGAGACATTGGTGGTTCTGGGCGCCGCTGGTGGTGTCGGCCTCACCGCGGTCGAGATCGGCAAGAAGATGGGCGCGCGAGTGATTGCCTGCGCGCGCGGCGAGGCGAAGCAGCAGATTGCGCGCGACGCCGGAGCCGATGAGACGCTCGACAGCGAGAGCGACGACCTCAAGGGGGCCATCAAGGCGCTTGGCGGCTGCGACGTGGTCTATGACGCGATCGGCGGCCCGGCGGGCGAAGCGGCGTTCCGCGCGCTGAAGCCCGGCGGGCGCTATCTCGTGATCGGGTTCGCCAGCGGCAGCCAGCCGAAACTGCCGCTGAACCACGCGCTGGTGAAGAATATCGCGATCCACGGGCTTTACTGGGGCGGCTATCTCAAGCTCGACCCGCAGGTGCTGACCGGCTCGATGGCGCGGCTGTTCGACTGGTTCGCGCAGGGCGGCCTCAGCCCCCATATCGGTGCGACCTATCCGATGGAGCAGATCCCGGACGCGCTGGAGGATCTGCGCGCGCGCCGCTCCACCGGCAAGCTGGTCATCGAGATCGGCGCTCAGGCATAAGCCTCGCGGATCAGCGTGCGCAGCCCGTCGACCGGATCGCCGGTCAGCCGGCTCGTGTCGTAGAAGCAGATGCGCGAGCGTCCCAGCGGCGGCAGACCACTCTCGGGACCGAGCGCGGCGCAGCCCGGCGGGATATCGCGCGACAGCCGCACCGCGACGCCCATATCGGCCGCTACAGCCGCGCTCGCCATTTCGTCCGATTGCCCGTCGAAAGCCGGTTTGGACTCGATGCCGACCGCATCGAGCGCCGCCAAGGCCGCGCCATAGAACGCGCAGCCCTCCTCGATCGACAGCATCAGAGGGCGCTCGCAAAAGGCGCGCCCGAGCTGCGCACCGATCCAGACGAGTTGATCGGAGGACAGAACCTCGGCGTCCGGGCCGGGTTTCTCCTCCGTCGTCAGGATCATGTCCAGCGCGCCCGCCTCCAGCATCCGCCGCAAGGTCTGCGAGCGTCGCGAGGCCAGTTGCAGCCGCACCATCGGCCATTGCTCGGAGAGCGCGCGTAAAAGATGTGGCATCTGCGGGCTGACCAGATCATGCGGCAGGCCGAAGCGCACGGTCACCTCGGCATCCGCCGCGCGCAGCCGCGCCAGCGCCGCATCGTTCTCGGCACAGATGCGGCGGGCGTGATCCAGAAGTGAGCGCCCCGCGCGGGTCAGCGCCATCTTGCGGTTCGCCCGGTCGAAGAGAACCTTGTCGAGCGCCTCCTCCAAGCGACGGATCTGCATCGACACCGCCGATTGCGTCAGGTTCAGAAGTCGCGCCGCCTGCGTCACCGACCCGGTCTCGGCGACCGTGAGAAGCGCCCGCAGCGCGGCGATATCGAGGTTTTGTGCCATGTCGGCCTACCCATCACGTTTCGTGATGCTGGATAACACAATCATTCGTTTTCATCATCAATAAACTTTCGCCATCCTTGTCGGCAGAAACGATCACCCACGGAGGATGAGACGATGACCTTCCTGACCCAGCGCAACGCCGCCTGCTGCCCCCCTGCCCGTCCCGCCCGGCGGGGCCTCTTTGCGACACTCGCCAGTTTGGCCTCCCATTACCGCTCGCGCCGGGCGCTGGCCCGGCTCGATGCGCGGCTTCTCGAGGATATCGGACTTACCGAGTCCGAGGCTGCATTCGAGGCACGGCGGCGGATTTGGGACGCCCCCGATCACTGGCGCGCGGGCCGCTGAGACAAAAGACGTGAAAACAGTGTGAAACGAGGCATTTTCGAGCGGCCCCAAATCTTGAATTTCGGGGCTGCTCTGCCAATATCGGTACCGAAACCGGTCCGAGGGACGACCGGGAGATATAGTTGGAGGTGCTGATGGCTGATTTCGAAACGATGCGGACCCCTCGCGCGGGCACGCGTCAGGCTGCGATTGACGAGGGTCTTCGCGCACATATGAACAAGGTCTACGGGCTTATGTCGCTGGCGATGCTGGTGACCGGGGCCGTGGCGTTTGGTGTGGGTACGAACCCGGCGCTCGTTGCCGCGATCTTCGGCTCGGGCCTCAAATGGGTTGTGATGTTGGCGCCGCTGGCGATCGTCTTCGCCTTCGGCGCGATGATCAACAAGATGTCGACCAGCACGGCGCAGATCGTGTTCTTCGTCTATGCCGCGCTTATGGGGCTGTCGATCAGCTTCATCTTCGCCGCCTATACCGGCATCTCGATCGCGCAGACCTTCCTCGTGACGGCGATCTCCTTCGCGGGACTTTCGCTCTACGGCTACACCACGAAGCGTAACCTGAGCGCGATGGGCTCGTTCCTGATGATGGGTCTGATCGGCCTGATCGTCGCTTCGATCGTGAACATCTTCCTCGCCTCCTCGGCGATGGCCTTCGCGATCTCGGTGATCGGCGTGCTGATCTTCGCGGGCCTCACGGCTTACGACACGCAGAACATCAAGAACACCTACCTGCAGCTCGCGGCCAGCGACTCGGAGTTCATGGGCAAGGCCGCCATCATCGGCGCGCTGCAGCTCTACCTGGACTTCCTGAACCTGTTCATGTTCCTGCTGCAGTTCATGGGCAACCGGAACTGATCCGCGCCCAAGCCAGACAATGAAAGCCCCGCCCATCCGGCGGGGCTTTTTCATGTCAGCCCATCCGCAACGCCATATCCAGCATGCGGTTGGAAAAGCCCCATTCGTTGTCATACCAGCCGAAGACCCGGATCAGCCCGTGCTCGGTCGCCCGCGTCTCGGGCAGCGCCATGACGATGCTCTCGGGGCGCGCGCGCAGATCGGTGGAGACGAGCGGACGTTCGGTCGTCCCGATCACGCCGCCCGCGCCTTGCAGCACCGCGTTGACCTGTTCGACCGTGGCGGGGTTTTTCACCGTCACCGCCAGATCGACCGCCGAGACGGAGGCCGTGGGCACCCGCACCGCCTGCGCGATCAGGCGACCGGCGAGATCGGGCAGCACCTCTTCCATCAGCTTGCCCGCCGAGGTCGTCGTCGGCACCATCGACAGCGCAGCGGCGCGCGAGCGCTCCATCGGGCCGCGCGGTTTGTCGACCGTGGGCTGCGAGCCGGTATAGCAATGCACCGTGGTCATCGAGCCGGTGACGATCCCGAATTCCGCATCGATCAGCCGCGCAAGCGGCGCCAGCGCATTCGTCGTGCAGCTTGCGTTGGAGACGATCTTCTGCCCGTTCAGCGCCGCGTCGTTCGCACCCAGAACTACCGTGATCTCGGCCGCTTTCGCAGGCCCCGAGATCAGCACGCGGGTAGCCCCGCCCGCGATCCCCTGCCCCGCGATCTGCGGGCTGTCGGCGCGGCCGGTGCATTCCATCACCAGATCGACATCCGACAGATCGAGCGTGGAGATATCATCCGCCCGGTGCAGCGCGATCCGGGTGCCGTTGATCACCAGCGCGCCCGGCTCCAGCGCGACCGTGCCGCGCCACGGGCCAAACACGCTGTCATATTCAAAGAGATAGGCGAGCATCTCGGGCGCTTCGATATCGTTGACGCCCACGATCTCCAGCCCCGGCCAGCGCGCAGGCGCCTCCGCCCAAGCGCGCAGCACCGAGCGACCGATCCGTCCGAACCCGTTTATGAAAACACGCATCTGGCGCACCTCCTGCCACCGCCCTTAGCGCCGCAGGGCGCCAAGGGAAAGCGCGCGATTGTCACCGATACGGCAAAGACCGCCTCAGGCGGACAATTCGCGCGCGGTGATCTGATAGGTGAAGTCCTTGGCGTCGAGATAGTCGCGGCGTTTGCCGTCGATCTCGGCCTGCGGATACATCAGATAGGGCAGCTCCGGCCCGTCCGAACCCGGCAGATCCACGTCATGCGCATAGTTATAGGCGACCCAGTTACCTTCCCATGCGCCAAACAGCTTCGCACGCACATCGACCACCTTGGGGTCCTTGAGGCCCAGATGCCCCTCGCCCTCCTGAAGCATCACCTTGCGCACATCGGCGGCGTCCGCAGGCACCCAACCGAATCCGCTCAGCCAGACTTCCGAGCGGCAATGCTGCGCGCCGGTGGCGTCGTCGGATTTCAGACCGAGGCTCTTGTAGCCGAAGCGCGAGGGCGCGACGCGGATACCGTAGACGTCACGTGCAGGCAGACCGGCGGCGCGGGCCAGACCGACGAAGAGCGCGTTGAGATCGGCGCATTTGCCCGACAGATCGCCCGAGGTCAGCATGAAGGCGATATCGCCCAAGCCGCAGCCCGGCGTCTTCGGATTGCGCACGGTGTTCTCGACGATCCATTCGTAGATCGCGCGAGCTTTCTCCAGATCGCCGATCTTCCCGCGGGTGATCGTGTCGGCGGTCTGCTTTACGATCCCGTCGGTCGGCAGCAGCTTGGTCGCGGCGGTGAAGCGCGCACGCTCGACCTCGTCGAGCGGCGCCACGTCGCCCGGTTTGCTTAGATCGACCACGAAATCCTGGGTCTGGGCCTGCGCGGTCAGGGTCAGCTCGCGCGGGCCGTCGGAGGCGCCCCAGACCGCATGCACCATCGGCGTGCCGGTGTCGGGCGCATTCACGATCTGCACCTCGTCCGCATCGCTTTCCCAGTTCACCGCGCCGGGCTTCATCCAGCCGTCGCCATGCACCGAAGGCACCGGCAGCCAAAGCTGCGCAGTCTCGCCACCGCCGGGCAGGCTGACCTTGGTGACCAGCTCGAAGTTGCGCCAGCCCGTGGGCTTGGGATCGAACGCCGCCATCGCGCCACGCGGGCTGGCCGCCAGCGCCATCGAAGCCGCGCCGAGTTGCAGAAGACGCCGTCTGTTCAAAGCCATGTCACCACTCCGCTGAATACTGGCCGCGTTCTAAGCCCGCGACCACGCAAGAACAAGGCGGCAGTTCGCTCAGCCGAACCGCCCGGTGATGTAATCCGAGGTGCGCTCGACCCGCGGGCGGGTGAAGATCTGCGCGGTCTCGCCCTCTTCGATCAGCTCGCCCAGATACATGAAGGCGGTGCGGTCGGAGACGCGGCTCGCCTGCTGCATGTTATGGGTCACGATCGCGATGGTGAACTGCTCCTTGAGCTGGTGGATCGTCTCTTCCAGCTTGCCGGTCGAGATCGGATCGAGCGCGGAAGCCGGCTCGTCGAGCAGGATCACCTCCGGCTCCACCGCGATGGTGCGCGCGACGCATAGACGCTGCTGCTGGCCGCCCGAGAGCGACTGGCCCGAGCTTTGCAGCTTGTCCTTCACCTCGTCCCAGAGGGCCGCCCCCTTCAGCGCCGCCTGCACCCGGTCGTCGATCTCGGATTTCGCGTAATTCGCGAGGCGCAGGCCGAAAGCGATATTTTCGTGGATCGTCATCGGGAAGGGCGTGGGTTTCTGGAACACCATGCCCACCTTCGCGCGCAGCCGGTTCAGATCGACCTTGCGCCCGAGGATATTCTCGCCATCGAGCAACACCTCCCCCGTCGCGGTCTGCTTCGGATAGAGGTCATACATCCGGTTGAGGACGCGCAAGAGCGTGGACTTGCCGCAACCCGACGGGCCGATGAAGGCGGTCACGCGGTTTTCGGGCAGATCGAGATTGATCGATTTCAGGGCTTTGAAATCGCCGTAGAAGAAATCGAGATTCTTGATCGAGATGCGCGGCTTCGGCGCGGGATCAACCCCGTCGAAGGTCATCGGCGAGCGTTCGCGAGTGAGGGTGTCCATCAGTGTTTCTCCTTCTTGGAGGTGACGAGGCGGGCGACAATCGACAGCGCCAGCACCGCGACGGTGATGAGAAGCGCGCCAGCCCAGGCAAGGGCCTGCCAGTTGTCATAGGGCGAGAGCGCGAATTGGAAGATGGTGATCGGCAGCGAGGCCATCGGCTGCGTCAGATCGAGGCTGAAGAAGTTGTTCGACAGCGCCGTGAAGAGAAGCGGCGCGGTCTCGCCCGAAATCCGGGCGATGGCCAGCAGCACGCCGGTCACGATCCCCGCCATCGCCGCCTTGTAGGCGACCGTGCGGATCACGATCCAGCGGGGCCAGCCCATCGCAAGCCCCGCCTCGCGCAGTTGGTCGGGCACGAGGCGCAGCATGTCCTCGGTGGTGCGCACGACGATCGGGATCACGAGGATCGCCAGCGCGACCGAGCCCGCAAGCGCCGAGAAATGCCCGAGGCTGACGACGAGCACCTGATAGACGAAGAGGCCCACGATGATCGAGGGCGCCGACAGCAGGATGTCGTTCACGAAGCGGATCACCTTCGACAGCTTCGCATAGCGCCCGTATTCGGCCATGTAGGTCCCGGCGAGGATGCCGATCGGCGTTCCGATCGCCACCGCGATCACCGACATGATCACCGAGCCGAGGATCGCGTTGCGCAAGCCCCCCGGCTCCATCGGAGAGGGCGTGTCCTGGGTGAAGACGGCGAGGTTCAGCGCGCTCGCCCCTTTATAGAGCAGGTAGAGCAGGATCACGGCCAGCACGAAAAGGCCGAGCGCCGCCGCCCCCGTGGACAGCGTCATCATCACCGCGTTGACGGTCTTTCTGCGGGTCATCGAAGCCATGTCTTACGCTCCCGACTTTTGCTTCATGCGCTTGAGCATCCACTGGGCAGCGGCAAGCACGATGAAGGTGAGGATGAACAGAACGAGGCCCAGCGCGATCAGCGACGAGGTGTAGATCGGCGTCGTGGCCTCGGTGAATTCGTTGGCGATCGCCGCCGAGATCGTCGTGCCCGGCGCGAGGATCGAGCCCGAGATGCGATGCGCGTTGCCGATCACGAAGGTCACGGCCATCGTCTCGCCCAGCGCGCGACCAAGCGACAGCATGATGCCGCCCACCAGCGCGGTGCGCACATGCGGGATCACGATATGGCGGTTCACCTCCCAGCGGGTCATGCCCATGCCATAGGCGCTTTCACGCAGCATCGGCGGCACCGTCTGAAAGATGTCGCGCGCGAGCGAGGCGATGAAGGGTAGGATCATCATCGCGAGGATCAGCCCCGCAGTCAGCATCCCGATCCCGTAGGGCGGGCCCGCGAAGAGAGTGCCGATCACCGGGACATGGCCCAGCGTGTCGATCAGGAAGGGCTGGATGTAGCTCTGCATGAAGGGCGCGAAGACGAAGAGGCCCCAGATGCCGTAGATGATCGAGGGAATGCCCGCGAGCAGCTCGATTGCGATCCCTAAGGGTCGGCGCAACACGCGCGGGCAGGTCTCGGTCAGGAAGATCGCGATGCCAAGGCCCACCGGCACCGCGATGACCATCGCGATGATCGAGGTGACGACCGTGCCGTAAAGCGGCGCCAGCGCGCCGAACTTGTCAGTCACCGGGTTCCATTTCGCGGTCCACAGGAACGGCAGCCCGTATTCCTTGAACGCCGGCCACGCCCCCATGACGAGCGAGACGAACACGCCCAAAAGAACCAGCAGCACCACCACCGCAGCGGCCAGCGTCAAAGAGCCGAATATCCGGTCGGACTGGGCCACCGGGCGCGTGCTCTTCACGCCGCTGTCGTAATCGCTTGTCGCCGTCATCGCGCACTCCACTGAAAATTGCAGAAAGGGAGGGCCGCAGACGCAGCCCTCCCCCGTAGGTGTTTATGGAAAGAAAGATCAGTGGTTCATCGACCAGACAGCTTTGCCGTCCTTGCCTTTGATCTGACCCCATTCTTTCTTGATCTGAGCCACGACGTTTTCGGGCATCGGGATGTAGTCCAGCTTGGCGGCAGCGTCGCCACCGTTCGCATAGGCCCAGTCGAAGAACTTCAGCGCTTCGGTCGAAGCCGCACCGTCCTTGGCATCGCTGTGCATCAGGATGAAGGTCGCCGCGGTCATCGGCCAGGTCTTGTCGCCCGGCTGGTTGGCGAGGATGACGCCGAAGCCCGGCTGGCTCGACCAGTCGGCATTGGCGGCGGCTGCGGCGAAGGCTTCGGCCTTCGGCGCGACTTTCTTGCCTGCTTTGTTGATCATGTCCGTGTAGGTCATGTTGTTCTGCAGCGCGTAGGCATATTCGACATAGCCGATCGAGTTCTTCGTCTGATCGACGTTCGCAGCCACGCCCTGGTTACCCTTGGCGCCAAGGCCCACCGGCCATTCGACCGAGGTCGAGACGCCGATGTCGTTCTTCCAGGTCTCGTCGACCGAGGCGAGGTAATAGGTGTAGTTGAAGGTGGTGCCCGAACCGTCCGAACGGTGGACGACGGCGATCGCCGCGTCGGGGAGCTTCACGCCTTCGTTGAGCTTGGCGATGGCCGGATCGTTCCACTTGGTGATCTTGCCTTCGTAGATTTTCGCAAGCGTCTCGCCGTCGAGAACCAGCTCGCCCGGCTTGATGCCTTCGACATTCACGACCGGAACGATGCCGCCCATGACGGTCGGGAACTGAACCAGCGTGTTCTCTTTCAGCTCGTCGCCGCCGAGCGGCTTGTCCGAGGCACCGAAGGTCACGGTGCGGGATTCGATCTGCTTGATGCCGCCGCCCGAGCCGATGGCTTGGTAGTTGAGGCCCGTGCCCGTCTTCTCTTTGTAGGTTTTCGCCCAAGCCGAGTAGATCGGATAGGGGAAGGTCGCGCCGGCGCCGGAGATGTCGGCGGCCTGCACCGCGGCGGCCGAAGCCAGCGTCGCACCGGCGATCGCGGCGGTGAGGGTGAGGCGGGTGATGAACATTGAACAGTCCTCGCTGTCAGAATTCGGAAGCTATGAACGCGGTAACGAAACTCGTCCCGTCCGCTGGGTGCACTCATGACGGGGCTTTTTGACAGCTATGTAACAGTCGCGATTGCGTGAAAGAGCGTGATAATCGGGCGTTTTTAGGGACTTCTGGATCACGACACGCCTTGGGCAAGAAACCCCGAAAACGGAAGTTCCATAGGGCCTTTCACACGCCTCCGGCGATCACGCTCTTATCGCAACGCCGCGAGGCATGGGGCGCATACGGCGCCCCCTACGTAAATTTCGCCGAGAAAATGACAGCCTGCAGGCGGTTTTTGTGACGGTTTCGGTGTCACGAAGCGGTCGCGAAGGCCGGATCGCCCTGCCCTCGCGCCTCAGAGTCGGCGTGCGGCGAGCGAACGCCGCACGAGCTGACTCGCGACAAAAGTTACAAGATCACGCGCGGTTCGGGCACGCCGACGACCGGCGCGCGCAGCAGATAAGACAGACCCTGATCCGCATCGGGATCGGTCATCCCCTCAAGCGCGCTCGTGACCAGCACGTCGCGCATATCCGCGCCCCCGAAGGCCGGACAGGTGCTGTTCTTCCCCGACAAGTCGAGATGATGGGACATGCGGCCTTCCGCATCGAAGCGCGCCACCCGCCCCGAACTCCAAAGCGCGCACCAGAGGCCACCCTCGGCATCGACCACCGCGCCGTCGGGGTGGAGGCCCTCGGATGACAGATCGAGAAACAGCCGACGCTCGCCCTCGGGCCAGCCCTCCGCATCGAGCGACTGACACCAGACTTTATGGCTGGGCGTATCGGCGTAGTAAGCCGTGCGACCATCGAGCGTGAAGCAGATCGCGTTGGGGATCGAAATCTCCGAGACCAGACGGCGCAGCTCGCCCCGGTAATAGCGATAGATCGTGCCGCGCCCACGCTTGGCCTCTTTACCCATCGTGCCGAACCAGAAGCCGCCCTGCCGATCCGCCCGCCCGTCATTCGAGCGGGTGCCGGGATCGTCGGCCTCCACCTCGACGAGCGGCTCCAGCGTGCCCTCCGAGATGTCGAACAGCGACAGACCGGTCTCGGTCGCGAGGATCATCCGCTCGCGATCCACCCAGCCTGCCGCCGAGGCCATACCCTCGAACTGCCATTCGAGCGGCCCGTTGGCATCGCGCGTCAGCAGCTTGCGGCTCAAGATATCGAACCAGAAGAACTGGCTGCGCTCGGGATGCCAGAACGGCCCCTCGCCCAGCTCGCAAACCCTGTCGTCAAACACGCTCATATGAATCCTCCCGCAATTTGCGGAAGCCTCTCACCCCTGCAGGTCTTCGGGCAAGAGGGCCTCGGGAATGTTCTGGAAACAAACAGGCCGGAGGAAGCGCCGGATCGCGAGCGTGCCGACGCTGGTCGCGCCGAAATTCGTGGACGCCGGGTACGGCCCGCCATGGACCATCGCGTCGCAGACCTCCACGCCGGTCGGGAACCCATTCGCGAGCACCCGGCCCGCCTTGCGCTCCAGCACCGGCAACAGCCGTCCGGCCAGCGCCGCGTCGCCGTCATCCATATGCAGCGTCGCGGTCAGCTGCCCCGAGAAGCTGCGCGCGACCTTCAGCATCTCGTCGTCATCCTTGACGGTCACGATCAGCCCGAGCGGGCCGAACACTTCCTCGGAGAGAACCTCGTTCTCCAGCCAGTCGGCGGCGGAGACGCAGAACAGGTAGGGCTTCGCCTCGCGCCGGTCGCAAACCTGAGTGAGCAATTGCTGCACACCTCCGGCTTCCTCGAACCGCGCGGCGCCTTTGGTATAGGCTTCGGCGATACCGTCGGTCAGCATGACCTGCGATCCGCCAGCCTCGAGCGCTGCGAGGGCCGCGTTCACGAAACTCTCGCCCTCGGCGCCTTCCCGAACGACCACGATACCGGGATTGGTGCAGAACTGGCCCGCGCCCATCATCAGCGAGGCCGCCCAACCCACGCCCAGATCCTCACCGCGCGCTTTGATCGCTTCCGGCAGCAGGAACATCGGGTTGACCGAGCCCAACTCGCCGAAGAAGGGGATCGGCTCGGGGCGTTGCGCGCAAAGATCATAAAGCGCCTTGCCGCCGCCCAAGCTGCCGGTGAAGCCCACCGCCTTGATCAGCGGGTGCTGCACCAGCCCCTGCCCCACATCATGCGAGCCGCCCTGGACGAGGCTGAACACCCCTTTGGGCATGTCGCATTTCTCCACTGCGGCCTTGATCGCTTCGGCCACGATCTCGCCGGTGCCGGGATGCGCCGGATGGCCCTTCACCACGACCGGGCAACCCGCCGCCAGCGCCGAGGCCGTGTCGCCGCCTGCGGTCGAAAACGCGAGCGGGAAGTTCGACGCACCGAACACCGCGACCGGGCCGATGGGACGCTGGATCATCCGCAGGTCGGGGCGCGGCAGCGGCTGGCGATCGGGAAGCGCCTTGTCGTGGCGACGGTCGAGATAGTCGCCCTTGCGGATGTGCTCCGCGAACAGGCGCAGCTGGCCGGTGGTGCGCCCGCGCTCGCCATTCAGGCGCGCTTCGGGGAGGCCGCTTTCCTGAGTGCCGATCTCGGTGATCGCCTCGCCGCGCGCCTCGATCTCGTCGGCAATCGTTTCGAGGAACTTGGCACGGGTCTCGCGGCTCGAATAGCCATAGTCCCAGAACGCCTCCTCGGCCGCCTCGCAAGCGGCATTCACCATCTCGACCGTGCCCATGCAGAACTCATGCGAGGGCCCATGCGCCGGGTCAGAGGTGAAACGCGTCTCGCTCTCCACCCAATCGCCTGCGATCAGATGCTTGCCATGCGGGGTATAGGTCATTTGGTATCCTTCAGAATTCGAAGTCTTCAACAGCGGTGCGGCGGCCCAGCATGAACGCGTCGGCCACATGCACCATCGGCGCGAGATCCACATCGGATGCGCCTTGCCGCACCAGCTCCGCCATGCGGGCATAGAGTGCGGGGTATTCTTCCATGATGCTCTCGGCACCCTCGGCTTTCGCGCCGCCGATCTCAAGGACGTTGCCACCAAGGCGCAACGCCATCGGCCCGGCATCGGTTTCCAGCTCGATATCCCATGTCTGGGGGCCTTCTTGCCGCCAATCGAAATCCGCCTCGATCGCGCCGGCGAAACTCAGTCGCGCGGCGATGGGGGCCTGTCGGTTGGCGGGAAACTCCAGCTCTGCCGCGGTCAGATGGACCGGCGCGGGCAGAACCTCTGTCAGGATCGAGAGCGCATTGATGCCCGGATCGAAGACACCCATGCCACCAGGGTCAAACACCCAGTCCTGCCCGGGATGCCATTTGCGCACGTCTTCGCGCCATGTGATCCGGCCCGACTGAACCTTGCGATCCGCAAGCCACGCCTTCGCCGCGGCCACCGCATGGGCCATGCGCGAATGCCATGTCGCGAACAGCGTCAGGCCCCGCGCAGAGGCCATCGCCTCAAGCGTATGCACCTCGGCCAAGGTGGCCCCCGGAGGCTTTTCCAGCATCACATGCCGCCCGGCCTCAAGCGCGGCGCGTGCAGCCAGAAAACGCGGCACCGGCGGCAGGCAGAGGCTGACCACCTCGATCTCGGGATGGGCGGAGAGCATCTCCTCGATCTGCGTGTAGGCGGGCACCCCCTCGACCGTCCCATGCCGCGAGACCGTCGCGGCCAGTTCCCAATCCGGGCTGGCAGCGATTGCGGGCACATGCTGATCCAGAGCGATCTTGCCGATGCCGACGAGCGCGAGTTGCATCAGTGACTGTCCTTTCCGACCGGGTTGCCCCGGCAGCCGACGAGGAAATCAAGGTCCGCCCCGGTATCGGCGCCCATCACATGCGCCTGATGCAGCCACGCATAGCCACCGTCCGGCCGCTCATGGCTCGGCTGCCATTTCGCGAGGCGCTCGGCCAGTTCCGCGTCCGAGATTTCGAGCGTCAGGCTCCGGTTCGGCACGTCGAGCGCGATCATGTCGCCGTTCTGCACGACCGCCAGCGGCCCACCGGCCGCCGCCTCGGGCGAAGTGTGCAGCACCACCGTGCCGTAGGCCGTCCCCGACATCCGCGCATCCGAGATGCGGACCATATCGGTGATCCCTTTTTTCAGCACTTTCGGCGGCAGGCCCATATTGCCCACCTCGGACATGCCGGGATAGCCCTTGGGGCCGCAATTCTTCAGCACCATCACGCAGGTCTCGTCGATATCGAGCGCGTCGTCGTTGATCTTCGCCTTGTAGTCGTCGATATCCTCGAAGACGACCGCGCGACCGCGATGGGTCAGCAGATGCGGGCTCGCCGCAGAGGGTTTGAGCACCGCCCCTTTCGGCGCGAGATTGCCGCGCACCACCGCGATGCCGCCCTGATCGGTCAGCGGTTTGTCGGCGGGCAGGATCACGTCCTCGTTCCAGTTCACGACGTCCTTGACCTCGTCCCAGATCGCCCCGCCGGACACGGTCAGCGCGTCCTTGTGGAGCTGCCCCGCCTCGCCGAGACGCTTCAGCACCACCGGCAGACCGCCCGCGTAGAAGAACTCTTCCATCAGGTATTTTCCCGAGGGCATAAGGTTGACGATGGTCTTTACATCGCGCCCGCAACGGTCCCAATCATCGAGCGTGACATCCACACCGACGCGGCCCGCGAGCGCCAACAGATGCACCACCGCATTTGTCGAGCCGCCGATCGCGCCATTGGTGCGGATCGCGTTCTCGAAGGCCTGCTTGGTCATGATGTCGGAGGGTTTCAGGTCGTCCTTTACCATCTGCACGATGCGGCGGCCCGAAAGCTGCGCCATGACGCGGCGGCGGCTGTCCACCGCCGGGATCGCGGCATTGCCCGAGAGCGCCATGCCGAGCGCCTCGGCCATGCTCGCCATCGTCGAAGCCGTGCCCATCGTGTTGCAGGTGCCCGAGGAGCGGGACATCGAGGCCTCGGCTTCGAGGAATTCGTCCTGCGTCATCTCGCCCGCCTTCACGGCTTCGGAAAATTTCCACAGATGCGTGCCCGAGCCCACACGCTCGCCCCGGAAATAACCGTTCAGCATCGGCCCGCCGGTCACGACGATGGACGGGATATCGCAGCTTGCCGCCGCCATCATCAGCGACGGCGTGGTCTTGTCGCAGCCCACCAGCAGCACCGCCCCGTCCATCGGCTGACCGCGGATCGTCTCTTCGATCGCGAGCGCTGCGAGGTTGCGAAACATCATCGCGGTCGGTCGGAAGGTGTTCTCGGAGGCCGAGAAGACCGGCACTTCGACCGGGAAGCCGCCAGCCTCCCAGATGCCCGCCTTCACCTTCTCGGCCAACTCGCGCAGGTGGCCGTTGCAGGGCGTCAGATCGGACCATGTGTTGAGGATGCCGATGATCGGGCGCCCGTCGAACAGGTCATGCGGATAGCCTTGGTTCTTCATCCAGCCGCGGTGATAGATCGTGTCGCGCGTATTGCCGCCATACCATTCCTGCGAGCGCAGTTTGCGGGGCCAAGGGGCGGGGGTGAAAGCCATGTCGGACCTCAGAGGCTGGCGACGGCCACCGGGGCCGACGCGTCGGAATTGCGGGCGAGCGGATTGCGCAGGGGCAGGCCGAACGCGGGGCATTCGATCTCGAACACGTCCCCCGGTTCGGCGCTGATCCCGTCGGCGAAGCTGAGCGTCGCGGTCCCGAAGAAATGCACATGCACATCGCCGGGGTCGCGGAACGGCGCGTATTTGAAGTGGTGATGTTCGAGATTGGCGATCGTGTGGGACATGTTCGCCTCGCCCGAGAGGAAGGGCTTTTCCCAGACCGTTTCACCCTCGCGCAGGATGCGGCTGGTGCCCTCGACGCTCTCGGGCAGATCGCCCACCAGCATCTCGGGGCCGAAGCTCGCCGGGCGCAGCTTGGAATGGGCGAGCCACAGGTAATTGCCGCGCTCGGTCACATGATCGGAGAACTCGTTGCCCAGCGCGAAGCCCACGCGGACCGGCTGCCCGTCGGGCGCGATGACGTAGAGCCCGGCGACCTCCGGTTCCTCGCCACCATCGAGCGCGAAGCTCGGCGAAGTCAGCGCAGCCCCCGGCGCCACGGCGGCCAAACCATTGCCCTTGTAGAACCACTCGGGCTGCACCCCCACGGAGCCAGCGGCGGGCTTGCCGCCCTCCAGCCCCATGCGGAACATCTTCATGCTGTCGGTCATCTCCTCGGTGACCTTGGTGTGCATCGCATCGCGTGTGGAAGCGGAGCCCAGATGGGTCAGCCCCGTGCCCGTCAGATGCAGATGCGCGGCATCGGGGTGATCGAGCGGCACCAGCATGCGCCCCTCGGCATAGGCGGTCTCCAGGTCCACCTCGTCCCCCTGCCCGCGCGCGGCGATCTCGGCGGCCAGATCGTGCCCGGCGGCGATGGCGGCCAGCGCCAGATCGCGGGTCGAGGTGACGCCCGGCACCAGATGCGCGGGGCCATCTTCACGCACGGCCACGGCGCGCGATCCGTCGGGAAGGGTCAATTGCGAGAGCAACATCTCAGGCTTCCTTGTTCTTGTTGTAGACATCGAAGAAGACGGCGGCGAGCAGCACGAGCCCCTTGATGACCTGTTGGTAATCGATGCCGATCCCGAGGATCGACATGCCGTTATTCATCACGCCCATGATGAAAGCGCCGACGACCGCACCGATGATCTTGCCGGAACCGCCCGACATCGAAGCGCCCCCGATGAACACGGCCGCGATCACGTCGAGCTCCACCGCGAAGCCCGCTTTCGGCGTGGCAGTGTTCAGGCGTGCGGCGAAGACGAGACCGGCAAGGGCCGCCAGAAGACCCATGTTCACGAAGGTCAGGAAGGTCAGCCGCTCGGTGCGGATGCCCGACAGCTTGGCCGCCTTGGAGTTGCCGCCGACGGCATAGACCCGGCGGCCCAGCGTGGTGCGTTCGGTCACGAAGACATAGATGATCGTCAGGATCACCATCGACAGCAGCACATTCGGCAGGCCACGGAACCATGCGAGCTTCCACGTCACGAAGAGCAGTGCGGCAACCACGATCGCATTGCGCAGCACGAAGAGGCCAAGCGGTTCGCCCTCGATCCCGTAGCGCGCATCCCGCGCCCGGGCCCGCAGGCCGATCCAGACCAGCAGCACCGCGGCGGCGACACCCACCGCCAAAGCCAGCGCATTCGGGCGACCCACACCGAAGGGATCGGCGATGAACCCGGTCGAGAGCGCCTGGAACGATTTCGGGAACGGGCCGATGGACTGGCCTTCGAGCAGCCAGAGCGACAGCCCGCGAAACACCAGCATCCCCGCCAGCGTCACGATGAAGGACGGAATTTTCCAATAGGCCACGAAATAGCCCTGCACCGCGCCGATCGCCATGCCCATCACGAGGCACGCCGGGATCGCCACCGCGACCGGCAGGTCCATCGACACGATCAGCACCGCGGCGAAGGCCCCGATGAAGCCCATGACCGAGCCGACCGAGAGGTCGATATTGCCCCCCACGATCACCAGCAACATGCCCAGCGCCATGATGATGATGTAGCTGTTCTGCAGGAACAGGTTGGTGATGTTGACCGGTTTGAGCAGCGTGCCGCCCGTCACGATCTGGAAGAACAGCATGATCGCGATCAACGCAAACAGCAGTCCGTATTCGCGGATGTGGCGCGCGATATAGGCGCCGATCCCAAGGCCTCCCGAAGGCTCGGAATTCGCTTGTTCGATCTGGTCCATGACTTTCCCTATTCCCTAACGATCAAGGACATGATGCGCTCCTGGCTGGCCTCGTCGGCGTTCAACTCGCCCACGAAGCTGCCCTCGTTCATCACGTAGATCCGGTCGGACATGCCCAAGAGTTCCGGCATCTCCGAAGAGATCATGATGACGGCCTTCCCGGCCGCGCTCAGTTCATTGATGATCCCGTAGATTTCGTATTTCGCGCCGACATCGATGCCGCGCGTCGGCTCGTCGAGGATCAGCACCTCCGGCCCGGTGAAGAGCCATTTCGCGAGCACGACCTTCTGCTGGTTGCCGCCCGAGAGGTTCATCACCTTCTGGAACACCGAGGGCGTGCGGATATTGAGGTCGCGGCGGTATTTCTCGGCCACCTCGGTCTCGCGGAAGTCCTCGACGACGCCGTTCTTCGCCACCGCGCCGAGATTGGCGAGGCTGGTGTTGCGCTGGATCGTCTCTTCGAGGATCAGCCCGAGGCTCTTGCGGTCCTCGGTGACATAGGCGAGCCCTGCCGCGATGGCGCGGTCGACGGTGGAGACATCGGCGGGCTTGCCGTGGATCAGCACTTCGCCCGAAATGTCGCGCCCGTAGCTGCGTCCGAAGACGCTCATGGCAAGCTCGGTGCGGCCCGAGCCCATCAGCCCCGCGATGCCGACCACTTCGCCGGCGCGGACATGCATCGACAGGTCGCGGATCATCTGGCGGTCGCGATGTTCGGGGTGGCGCACGTTCCAGTTCTTCAGCTCGAACAGCACTTCGCCCGCGCGCCGTTCCCGGTCGGGGAAGCGATGCGCCATGTCGCGGCCCACCATGTCGCGCACGATGCGGTCTTCGGTGAGATCGCCGCCGCGCGCGTCGATGGTGGAAATCGTGGCGCCGTCGCGGATCACGGTCACGCTGTCGGCCACGCGCTTCACCTCGTTCAGCTTGTGGCTGATGATGATCGAGGTGACGCCCTGCGCTTTCAGCTCCAGCAGCAGATCCAGCAGCGCCTGACTGTCGGATTCCGACAGCGCCGCGGTCGGCTCGTCGAGGATCAAGAGGCGCACGTTCTTCGACAGCGCCTTCGCAATCTCGACAAGCTGCTGCTTGCCCACGCCAAGGCTGTCGACCAGCGTGCCGGGCGCCTCGCGCAGCCCGACCTTCTTCAGCAGGCCTTCGGTCTGCTGGAAGGTCTCCTGCCAGTTGATCACACCGCTCTGCGCGCGCTCATTGCCCAGATAAATGTTCTCGGCAATCGACAGCAGCGGCACGAGCGCCAGTTCCTGGTGAATGATGATGATACCGCGATCTTCGCTGTCGCGGATGTCGCGGAATTCGGCAGCGGCGCCGTCATAGACGATCTCGCCGTCGTAGCTGCCTGCGGGATAGACGCCTGAGAGCACTTTCATCAGGGTCGATTTTCCCGCGCCGTTCTCGCCGCAGATCGCGTGGATTTCACCGTCACGGACCGCGATCGAGACGTCGTCGAGCGCTTTCACACCAGGAAAGGTCTTGGTGATGTTGCGCATTTCAAGAAGGGTGGTCATCCGACCTCTCCGGCGTCAAATCGAGTGGGGGGACTGGCCGCCCCGAAGGGCGACCAGCGCGTGGCAAGGCGGGGAGGCCCGGCTTACTCGATCTGATCCTTGGTGTAGTAACCGGAGCCGATCAGAACCTTTTCCCAGTTCGACTTGTCCACCGGCACCGGCTGGAGCAGGTAGGACGGGATCACCTTGACGCCGTTGTCATAGGTCTCGGTGTCGTTGATCTCGGGCTCGCCACCCTTGAGCATCGCGTTGACCATGCCCACGGTGACTTTCGCCAGTTCGCGGGTGTCCTTGAAGATGGTCGAGTACTGCTCGCCCGCGAGGATCGATTTCACCGAAGGCACTTCCGCATCCTGACCGGTCACGATCGGCATCTTCATGTCGCCCGAGCCGTAGCCCACGCCCTTGAGCGAGGACAGGATGCCGATGGACAGACCGTCATAGGGCGAGAGCACGCCCTGCACCTGCTTGTCGGTGTAATTGGCGGACAGAAGGTTATCCATGCGCGACTGCGCCACGGCACCGTCCCAGCGCAGCGTGCCGACCGTATCCATGCCCATCTGCCCCGACGGGATCACGACATCGCCCGAGTCGATGAGCGGCTGCAGCACCGACATCGCGCCGTTATAGAAGAAATAAGCGTTGTTATCGTCGGGCGAGCCGCCGAACAGTTCCACATTCCACGGCTTGGTGTCGGGGAAACGCTCCTTGAGCCCCTGCACCAGCGAATTGGCCTGCTCCACGCCGACCTTGAAGTTGTCGAAGGTCGCGTAATAGTCGACATCCGGCGTGTCGCGGATCAGGCGGTCATAGGCGATCACCTTGATACCGGCGGCCTTCGCGTTGGCCAGAGCGTTCGACAGCGTCGTGCCGTCGATCGCGGCGATCACGAGCACGTCCACGCCCTTGGTGATCATGTTCTCGACCTGAGCGAGCTGGTTCGGAATATCGTCTTCTGCATATTGCAGATCGGTGTCGTAGCCAGCTTCCTGGAACTGTTCGACCATCGAGTTGCCGTCAGAGATCCAGCGAGCCGACGATTTGGTCGGCATCGAGATGCCTACGGTTTCGGCCCAAGCCCCGGAACCGAGCAAAGCGGTGCCGATCGCCAGCACTGCGGCGGCGGTTTTGATTTTCATGGTGTCCTCCCTATGACGGTGCGCGGCCGTCTGTCCTCCTCGCGCAGCCCGATACCGGGCGTGGGAGAAATACTAGCAATGTGGAAACATGATGATAAAATTACATTCAACGCAATCTGCATACCGAAAGTGATATGCCCCTTTCTCACCTGATGCTAAAACCTGCGCAGCTGCGCCTGATCCGGGCGGTCGCCGAGTCCGGGCAACTCCAGCTCGCCGCTGAAAGCTGCGCCATGACCCAGCCGGCCGCGTCCCGGATGCTGGCCGAGGTGGAGCGCCGGGTCGACGCGCCGCTGTTTACCCGGCAGCCCAAGGGGATGGAGCCGACAGAGATCGGGCTGGCCGTCCTGCGCCGCGCCCGCGCCGTTCTGCGCGAACTCGAGAGCATGGGCAATGACATCGAGGCGCTGCGCAGCGGCCATGCCGGGCGGGTGCGGATCGGCGCGGTGACCGGCCCTGCGGTGGGTTATCTCGTGCCCGCAATCCGCGCCGTCAAACGCGCCTCGCCCGAGAGCGACATTTCCGTAGAGGTTCTGCCGTCACGCGATCTGTTAGGTTATCTCGCGGCGGGAGAGATGGACTTCATCCTCGCACGGGTTCTGCCCGAGTTCGACAGCGAGCTTTTCGACATCACCCCGATGCGCGACGAGAAAATCGTCTTTCTCGTGCGCGCAAATCACCCGCTGGCCCGCTCGCCCTTCGTCACGATGACCGAACTGGGGGATTACGAATGGATCCTGCAGCAGCGCGGTGCGCCGATCCGCGAGGCGACCTTCGAGGCCTTCGCAGCGTTGGGTCTGTCCGAGCCGCGCGACTGCGTGAACAGCCCGTCGCTGCTATTCACCATCGCCTATCTCGCGCAAAGCGACGCCGTGGCCGCCGTCTCGGAAGAGGTCGCGCAGCTTCTGATCCGGGACCCGGTCAATGCGGGCTTCGCGGTTCTGCGCATCCAGCAGGAATTTCGGGTGTCGTCCTATTACCTGCTCGGCCTGCGCCGCCGCCCGCTCTCGCCGCTCGCGCTCAGACTTCGCGAGGAACTGCTGCAGCTTTCGGGGCAGGCAAGCTGATCTCAGACAGCAACCACGTCCCAACATCCCGATCCGCTTCGCTCACCCGGTCAGGCGCGTCGCCCGCAGATCGCCTGCCTGTTCTAGGATCGGATAGGCGACATAGGTCACATCCGTATTGATCTGCTTCAGCGCCCGCACGGTTTCCTGATGGATATTCGTGGTCTCGATAGAGGCGCTGTTATTCGCGCGCAGCCGGGCAAGGTGAGCCGCCTGCAACTCGGCCTCGGCGGCGCGGGTGCGGTCTTTCTCTTCGACCAGCTGGCGCGCATCGTCGATCTCCCCCGACATCAAGACGTTCAGGGCCAGACGCGTGTTTGAGGTGACGCGGTCGTGGAAATCGGTCAGCTCCCGCAGTCCCTCTTCCGAGAAGGTCAGGCCCCGTTCATGGATGCGCTGGGCGAGATCGACGAGGTTGGTCGAAATCTGATCGCCCGCATCCTCGAGATGGTTCGCCACCATTGCGATCTCCATCGCGCGACGCGATTGTTCGGTGCTCAGGCGCGTCTCATTGAGCCGCGCGACATAGAGCTTGATCTCGTAATGCATGCGGTCGACCTCGGTTTCGTTGCGCTTGATGCGGGCGGCGACCTCCGGGTCCCAGCGGACGAAAAGCCCAAGCGCGGGCTGCAGCATCTCCAAGACCTGCTCGCCCATGCGCAGCAACTCGCGCGCGGCATTGCCGAGGGCATGACCCGGATCGCCCAAGCCCTTTTGGTCGAGCGCGGTGATCCGTGTGGGCGACAGGTCGTTGCGTTCGACCACGACCGCCCCGGCAAGGCGCAGCACCGCAGGGATCAGCGGAAGCGACAGGATCGCGACGCCGAGGTTGAAGACCAGATGCAGGTTGATGACCTGCCGCGCCGTCGTCGCGCCCAGAAAGTCGAGCGCATGCGGGAAGGCCATCAGACCGATCAGCACCAGCGCAGCCCCGCCCCCGCGCAGGACGAAATTCGAGACCATGATCCGGCGCGGGATCGGATCGGCGGACAACGTGAGCATCACCGGGATGATCGCCCCGCCGAGGTTCGCACCCAGCACCATCGCCGCGGCGCCCGTCCCCGGCAGCAGGCCCTGGCCCGCGAAGGTCACGAACATCAAGACCGCCGCGATCGAGGAATGCATCGCCCATGTCAGCAAGGCCCCGAGGACGAAGGCCGAGACGAGATCGCTGCCCAGCCGGGTCAGCACCGCATCGACGAGTTCGCTGTCGCGCAGGGGCGCCGTCGCCTCGCCGATCAGGCCGAGCGAGAGCAGCACCAGCGCCAGCCCCACGAAGATACGCCCCGCTTGCCGCGGCCGCCGGGCTTTCGATTTGAGAAACAGCGTCACCCCGATCACGAGCAGCGCGGGCACCAGAACATGGATCGGCGAGAGCAGGATCTGCGCCACGATCGACGAGCCCAGATCGGCGCCCAGCACCAGCGCCACGCCCGACACGGCGGCCAATGTTCCGCTCGCGGCGAAACCGGCGGTCAGGATCGCGACGGCGGTCGAGCTTTGCAGCAGCATCGCCGCCCCGGTCCCCGCGGCCATCGCGCTGATCCGCGTGCCCGCCGTGCGGCGCAGGAACTGGCGCAGCGAGGCCATGAAGGCGCGCTCGACCCCGGTGCGGATCAAACGAACCGCCCAGAGCAGCAGCGCCACCGCGCCCGCAAGATTGATCAGGAAATAGATCATAAGCTCTCCCAAATCCCGCGTTTGGCTTCGGAAGTCCTCCAAGGCCACGCGGCTCTACCCCGTTAAACTGCATCAAAATGTGGGGTTCGCAACATTTTTCTTGCATTTACGCGGCATAGGCCACATCAATTTTAGAGTTCGGTGAGGTTTCTCACCTTCGGGAAAAGCGATGGATGCGAGCGTGAAACAAGAGGGACAGCGACTGCGCAAACGCGACCGGCGCGAGCAGATCCTGTTCGAGTTGAAACTGCGCCCCCATCTGCGCATCTCGGAGCTGGCCGAACGGTTCGGGGTCTCGACGGAGACGATCCGGCGCGATTTCGACGCCCTCGAAGAGAAGGGGCTGATCGACCGCGCGCATGGCGGAGCTTCGCGCCCCGATCCGGGCCATTACCCGACGCTGAACGAGCGCGAACGCGACCAGTTTCAGGAACGCGAGCGGATCGGGCGCATGGCCGCAGCGCAGGTCGCGCCCGGCGAGACGCTGATGATCGATTCCGGCTCCACCACGCAGCAGATGGCCCGGTTTCTCGCCATGGCAGGCACGCCCTGCCGCGTCATCACCAATTCGCTGCCCATAGCGATGCTTCTGGGCGGGAGCGAGGGGGCGGAGGTGATCCTTGCCCCGGGGAATTACCTGCCGACGGAATCGGCGGTCGTGGGCGAAGAGACGCTCGAATTCCTGTCGCGCCATCACGTCGACCGGGCAGTGATCGGGGCCACGGCGCTCTCGATCGAGGGCGTGTCCGAGACCATTCCGGGCTTCGCCGCGATCAAGCGCGTGATGCTTGCCCAGGCGCAGGCCGGAATGCTGCTGATCCTCGGGTCGAAATTCGGCATTCACGGCTTCACCCGCGCCGCCACGCTGGGCGCGCTCGCTTCGGTGGTGGTGGACCGCGCGCCGCCCGCCGATCTGAAAGAGGCGCTGCACGAGAACGCCGTGGAGGTTCTGCTCGCCAAGTGACGCCACCTACAAGAGATGACTGGGATGCCGGGCCAGCCGCAGACCTGATCGTGCTGGTGATCGCTGTCGCTGTGGTGATAAGTGAGCCCCTATCCGCAAAGGCGCGAAGGACGACCCTCTGATGACCATGACAGCGCAGGAAGCGCTCGCAGCCTATGAGCGCGCGCGCCATCGACTGCCCTCCCCCGGCGAGATCTCGACCAGCCAGATGGCGCGCGACCTCTCGGAGCTTGCCGATCTGTTCGACGTGTTCCTGCTCGATGCGTTCGGCGTGCTCAATATCGGCGAGACCGCGATCGAAGGCACGCCCGAGCGCGTCGCGGCCCTGCAAGCTCAGGGCAAGCGGGTGATGGTCGTGTCGAACGCGGCGGGCGTGCCGCATGACAGCCTGATGCAGAAATACACACGGCTCGGCTATGATTTCGCGCCCGAGGATGTCGTCACCAGCCGCACCGCCATTGTCGCGGCGCTGCGCGAAGCCCCTTCACGCGCATGGGGCCTGATGGCGAGCGACACGGCAGGCGATGACGAGCTAGATCAGTTCGACATCACATGGCTCGCCGAGGATCGCGCCGCCTATGACGCAGCCGAAGGGTTCCTGCTGATCGGCGCGGCGGACTGGACCGAAGAGCGGCAAGACCTGCTCGAAGCGTCCCTCCGCGACAATCCGCGCCCGGTCTGGGTCGGCAATCCCGATATCGTCGCCCCCCGTGAGGTCGGGTTCTCGCAGGAGCCGGGTCACTTCGCACATAGGCTCGCCGATGCGACGGGTGTGGCGCCGGAGTTCTACGGCAAGCCTTTCACCAATATCTACGACATCGCCTTCGCGCGTCTCGGTCCGGTCGATCCCGCGCGCGTGCTGATGGTGGGCGACAGTCTGCACACCGACATTCTCGGCGCACAGGCGACCGGAATCCGCTCTGCCTTGATCGCTGGATACGGTTTCTTCGATGGCGAGGACGCGCAGGCGGCCATCGCCTCCTGCGGCATCGTTCCGGATTTCGTTCTGGAACGGCCGTGAGCACGCCGCCGCTGCCCCCGGCGAAATGATGTGATTTTTCAAAGCCATCGCGTGCGCACCCGTCTCGACCGCGATGGGCTATACTTGATATGCACGGTTTAGTATGTGTGTGTCGCCCGAAGAGCACGGAGGCCAGACCTGTCATGGACTCACCAGAAAGCATCCAACAGCATTTGGCTGCGATCGTGGAAGGCTCGGACGATGCGATTATCACCAAGGATCTCGACAGCATCATCCTGAGCTGGAATCGCGGCGCAGAAAACCTGTTCGGCTACACTGCCAAAGAAGCCATCGGTCAGCCGATCACGATCATCTTTCCCGACGACCGGATGGATGAGGAGGTCGATTTCATCGCCCGCCTGCGGCGCGGCGAGCGGATCGCCCATTACGAAACGGTCCGCCAGCGCAAGGATGGAAGCCCGATCCCGGTGTCGCTGACCGTCTCGCCCGTGCGCGATGCCGATGGCCAAGTCGTCGGCGCATCGAAGATCGCGCGCGACATCACCTTGCAGCATCAACTGGCAGAGCAGCAAAGGCTGCTGCTGTCCGAGATGCGCCACAGGGTCGGCAATGCCTTCGCGGTGGCCGCGTCGCTGATTGCCGTCGCCGCGCGGCAGGCGGACAGCGCAGAACAACTCAGTAACGAGATGCGCAGCCGCCTTCACGCGATCGCCTCGCTCAATTCGATGACCGTGAACGACCCTTCGGGCGAGCAGCCCGAAGGCATGCCGCTCTCCTATCTCGTGAGCACGATCCTGAAACCCTTCAGCGAAGGGGCGAGCGTCCAGACCTCGCTTCCGGATATTCAGGTGCGCCCTGCTGCGATCACGCCGCTGACGCTCGTTCTCTTCGAGCTTGCGACGAATTCGGTGAAATATGGGGGCCTGTCGCAGAGCGGCCACGGCGTCGAGATTAGCGCGGAGATCGAGGACGGGCGCTTCAGGCTCGCATGGAAAGAGCCCGGCATCACCGAAGCGGGATCGGGCAAGGACGAGAACAAAGGGTTCGGCACGTCGCTTTGCCGGCTTACCGTGTCCACCTCCCTTGGTGGCAGCTTCGACCGCGAATTCACGCCGGGAGGATTGGTCGCGGCTTTGGATCTCGATCTTGCCACCGTAGCGCAGATGCCGTGAAATCGCCGGGCGCGGAGCTGCCCTTACGATTTTGATTTCAGGCGTCGCGATTTGCGTCCGGGCCGAAGGAACGGCTACGTATATCACGGAGATAACAAGAAAATCGCGAGGCTCGCCCCATGGCACCGGACGGAAGCACAGCAAAACCGGCAGAGCTTCGGCACCGGATCATGGCCGGCTTCATCGGCAATGTGGTCGAATGGTATGACTTCGCGCTCTACGGCTATCTTGCCGGCGTCATCGCCCCGGTCTTCTTTCCGTCCAACGACCCGACTGCGGGCCTGATCGCGACTTACGGGATTTTCGCGGCCGGTTTCCTGATGCGCCCGCTTGGCGCAGCGGTATTCGGGTGGTTCGGCGACCGCTACGGGCGCGCCCGCACGATGCAGATATCGGTTGTGATGATGGCGATGCCGACGCTGTTTCTGGGCATATTGCCGACCTATGCGCAGGTCGGCGTTCTGGCGCCGGCGCTGCTGGTTCTGGTGCGGCTATTGCAGGGCCTGTCGGTCGGCGGGGAGTTCTCGTCCTCGGCCACATATCTTGTCGAAACCGCGCCCCTGAAGAAACGCGGCCTGACGGGGAGCTGGGCCAATATCGGCTCCATGTCGGGCTCGCTTCTGGGGGTCGGAGCGGCGGCGCTGGTGACGAACCTCTTCGATGCGCAGACGCTTGCGGATTGGGCGTGGCGCCTGCCCTTCCTCGGCGGCGCGCTCCTTGGCACGGTGGCGATCCTGATCCGCCGCAACCTGCACACATCCGAGCATTTCCAGCAGCATCAGGCGGGGCGCGACGACACATCGCCCCTGCTCGAAGCCTTCACGACGAACCGCAGAGAGACGCTTCTGGCGGTGGCCTTCGCGGCCAGTTACGGCACCTGCTACTACATCGCCTTCGTCTATCTTCCGGAGTGGCTGTCGGGTCAGGGCTTGATGGCGCGGGACACCGCGCTGCTGATCAACACCGCGATGACGGTGCTCGTGATCCCGGCGATGCCGCTGGCGGCGATTGTGGGCGACCGGTGGGTTCCGCGTCGGGTCTGGATCGCTCTGGCCATCGGACTGCTGGCGCTGGTCGCATGGCCGCTGCACGAATGGATGCTCGTGTCGGGCGGCGCATTGCTACCCGTGGTCGTCGCACATGCCGTGACCTTCCTCCTGTTGGCCGTGCCGCTGGGCTCCGGCCCCGCCCTGTTCGCGGAAATGTTCCCCGAGCGGGACCGGCTCTCGGGCTATTCCGTAGCCTTCAACATCGGCCTCGGTATCTTCGGGGGCCTCACGCCGATGATCGCCACAAGCCTCATCGCCGCGACCGGCATGGTCACCGCCCCTGCGCTCTACATGCTCGCGGCTGGCCTCATTGCGGTGATCGCGCTTGTGCTCACCCCGGATCGCAGCCGCGCGCCTTTGCGCTGACCGAAGCACTCCTGCGAAACCCGATTGGAGGCTGGACCGATCACCGGGATGCGCTATCACGGTGACGGCGCCATCCCACTGGAGGTTTGACGCGCCATTGAGCGTGAGACGTGCAGAAGGACCACAGACCGGATGGAACAGCGCGGAACCGACCGTCTGAAACTCGCCCTCCTCGCGCTCGCCGTAGCGGCGCTGGTGGTGGGCCTCGCCTTCTGGGCGGCTGGCGCGGACGCCTTGGCGAAAGCCAGCTGGATCATCGGCGTCGTGCCCACCCTCGCCGCGCTTGTCTTTGAGATATCCCGCAGCCTCCGGCGCGGCGAAGTCGGTCTGGATATCGTGGCCGCGCTCTCGATGACTGCCGCGCTTGTCTTCGACGAGACCCTCGCCGCGGCGGTCGTGGCGGTGATGTATTCCGGCGGCACCTTTCTCGAGAGTTTCGCCGAGGGCCGCGCCCGGCGCGAGATGCACGACCTGCTCTCGCGTGTGCCACGGACCGCGACGCGGCATCGCGATGGCGGGCTGGAGGATATCCCCCTCGACGAGATCGCCCCCGGGGATCGCCTGCTGATCCATCAGGGCGACGTGGTGCCGGTGGACGGGACGTTGGCCTCCGAGACGGCCTTCGTCGACACTTCGGCGCTGACCGGGGAGTCTCTGCCGGTGCGTCTGGCGCATGGGACCGACATCATGAGCGGCTCGACCAATGCAGGCGAGGCGTTCGATCTGTTGGCGGTGCGGCCTGCGAAGGACAGTACCTATGCCGGGATCGTCCGGCTGGTCGAGCACGCGCAGGCCTCCAAGGCGCCGATGTCCCGGCTGGCGGATCGCTGGTCTCTGGGCTTTCTCGTGGTCACCATCGCCATCGCCTTCGCGGCCTGGTGGTTCACCGGAGACCCGATCCGGGCCGTCGCCGTGCTCGTCGTCGCCACCCCCTGCCCGCTGATCCTCGCCGTGCCGGTCGCTCTGGTCGCGGGCCTTTCGCGCGCGGCGCATTATGGCGTGCTGATCAAGGGCGCGGGGCCGCTCGAGACGATGGCGTGCATCGGCACGCTGGTCCTCGACAAGACCGGCACCCTGACCGAAGGCCGCCCGCAGATCGTCTCGATCGATAGCCATGACGGGATGGAGGAGGATGAGATCCTGCGCCTTGCCGCAGCCCTCGATCAGGCCTCGAAACATCCGGTGGCACAGGCGATCGTCACCGCCGCGAAAGAGCGCGGCTTCACCCTGCCCGTCCCGTCGGATGTGGCGGAAATCGCGGGCGAAGGCGTCGTGGGCCATGTCGACGGGCGCAAGGTCATCGTCGGTGGCGACGACTTTGTGGCAGCGCGCGTCGGGCGCAAACCGGGCGATCACCCCACGATGGCCGCCGGGGCGGTTCTCGTCGCGGTCGCCGTGGACGGGCGCATGGCCGGGCATCTGGTGATGGCCGATCCGCTGCGCGACGATGCGGGCGCCATGCTCGACAGGCTGCGTCACGAGGGGATCGAACGGATTCTGCTCGCCACCGGCGACCGGACGGATGTGGCCGAACGCGTGACCGAGGGGCTCGGCCTCGACGGGCTGCGCGCGGGCCTGACGCCAGACCAGAAGGTCCTCCTCGTGCTGTCCGAGCGCAAGCACGGGCCGGTCATGATGGTGGGCGACGGCGTGAACGACGCACCCGCGCTCGCCGCAGCCGACGTGGGTGTCGCCATGGGCGCGCGCGGGGCGGCCGCCTCGGCCGAAGCGGCGGATGTGGTACTTCTCGTCGACCGGATCGATCAGCTGCGCGCGGGCATCGAAATCGCCGCATCCTCGCGGCGGATCGCCTTCGAGAGCGTCGCCGCCGGGATCGGCCTCTCGGTGCTGGGCATGATCGCGGCCGCCTATGGCTACCTCACGCCGGTGGAGGGTGCCATCTTGCAGGAGGTGATCGACGTCGCCGTGATCCTGAACGCCCTGCGCGCCCTTCGGATCAGACCCAAGTGAGGACGTATTGCAACCGTGCGCCCTCACCCGAGCCTGTGCCCACCGGCACTATCGCAGGAAGACCTGATTGCCGCTGCGCACGACGCTCACCCTGTCGCCGACGCGGAACTGGTTCGACATTTGGATGACGGTGATCGAGCCGCCATTGTCGAGTTGCACGGTCCACGCATAGGAGGTGTAGGTGCCGCCCTGGCTGGCGATGTTACTGCCGACGATCGTACCCGCGATCGCGCCGACGCCGGTCATGACGTCCTTGCCTTTCCCTGAGCCGAACTGATGGCCGATCACCGCGCCGACGAGGCCGCCCGTGACCGCGCCGACGATCTGATCGCCGTCGCTGGTGCGGCGCATCGTGACCGGCTGCACCGAAACGATACGGCCATATTCGATGCTGTCATAGCTGTAGGTGGTGCGCGTGCCGGGCGCCGGGCCGTTATAGGGGCCGTTCGCATAGGGACCCGGCGTCGGGTTGCAGGCGGCGACGCTCAGCGCTGCCGGCAGAACAAGCAGTAAGATACGCATTTTGAACCTCCATGATAGCTCCGCCGCATGTCTTCGACATCCGGGCGTAAAAGAAGCTTGCCGCGATTCAGACCGCGTTTCCTTGTTTTCGGACAATGAGGTTGAATAAGTCGCTGGCGGAGGCCGCGTCGCAAGAAGCTGCCAATGGAGCATTAGCTTGCACTCATCAGCAATAACTCAACTCCGAATCACAAGATTCATCCATTACGAACAATAGGTTACGAACCATCACGTTGAATGCATGGGCATAAGCATGCACTCTGACGGCATAAGCGTGCGATTTTCGACCAGCAACTTGGCAAAGGAAAAGGCCCGCGTGACCTGCCACGGGTCTTTCATCCAGCCACGACCGGAGCCCGGTTGGTGTTTACGCCGATCGGCGCAGGTTGAGCAATCGCCCGACGCGCGGAGTTATCATCTCGCGTGAGCCGGGGCGGGCGATTGCGGTGGTTAGGTCCCGCGCGTAGTCAGCCGGGGTCTGGTAGTCCAAGGCCGAATGCGGACGCTCGGTGTTGTAGTCGGCAGCCCAAGCGGCGATCACGACGCGCGCATGAGCCAGGTTACGAAACATGGTCTCGTTGAGTAGCTCGTCGCGCATCCGGCCGTTGAAACTCTCCACGAAACCGTTCTGCATCGGCTTGCCCGGCGCGATGTAGTGCCATTCGATCCGGTGCTCGGAACACCACCGCAGGATGGCATTCGAGGTCAGTTCCGTGCCGTAGCACGTCAGGAAGCCGGCTGTTTTAGAAGGTTATGGCCGCGCGCGGAGCCCTCCCATCGCGCAGCGGGCGGCCATAACCGGGCTTGGGTCTCTATAGTGGTTTTGGGAACCACACCACAGAGGAGACCGGCTATGACCAAGGTTCAACATACTGCGGATGCCCGTGTTCTGGTAGGCATCGACATTTCCAAACACCGCCACGAGGTGTTGATTGCCGCCCCTGGCAAGCGGCGTCGGCGGCGACTGACCATCACGAACACCGTGGACGATATCGACCGTCTGATTGCCTTGCTCGGAGATTACAACTCTCCGGTGCAGATAGGCTTCGAGGCCACCGGCAACTATCATCGGGCGCTGATGTATCGGCTTGGCGCCGCGGGGTTCGATCTCAAGCTCGTCTCATCGATCGCGATGGCGCGGACCCGTGAAGCCCTGCACAACAGCTGGGACAAGAACGATCCGAAGGACGCCCAGGTCATCCTTCACATGCTGCAGATCGGGGCAACCCAGATATTCCTGGACCCTCTGCGTGCCGGCACCAACGACATTCAGGAATTGTCGAAGACGCACGAGATCGTCTCGCGAGCCAAGACGGAACTGTGGCACCGGATCCAGGGTCACTACCTGCCGCTCTACTTTCCTGAGGCGACACGCTTCCACCGCAGCTCGCGCAGCGACTGGTTCCTGGCCTTTCTCGAGATGTTCCCGTCGCCGCATCTGATCGCCGCGATGGACAAGGAGGCCTTCATTGCCGCGGCCTGGCAGGTGGTCGGGCGCAAGGTCTCCAAAACTGCCCTCATCTCGGACATTTACGAGACCGCACGCTGCTCGGTCGGCCTGCCGGTCGCGGAAGACTCCGATGCCTTGCGCATGTTCCGGATGGTGCTCGCTGAAGGGCGCAGCCTGATCCGCCAGCGCAATACGATCGAGGACCGTGCCACCGAGTTGCTCGGCGATCACCCTGATTACCGGCTGCTCACCTCTGTTCCAGGCATCGGGCCGATCAACGCGCTGACGATCCTGGCCGAGGCCGGGGATCTGCGCCGCTTTCCCCACCATCGTCAGTTCCTGAAGTTCTGCGGCATGGATCTCGCCACGGTCCAGTCCGGCATGTTCCGTGGCCAGAGCCGGATCTCGAAATATGGTAATGCCCGGCTGCGGCGCACACTCTGGATGGCCGGCCAGACCGCCGTGCTCCAGCGCACCAACAGCTTCCGGGACAAGTTCGAGCGCTATATCGCACAGGATCGCCACAACCCGCATCTCCGGCGCAAAGCCTACACAGCTGTCGCAGCCAAGATGGCCCGAACCATTCACGCCGTGATCAAATCCGGCGACCCCTATCGCCCCTTCTTCGAAGGGGTGAGCCCAGGCGGAAGGACCCCTCTCTGTCGTGCCGTGGAGGCAGTCCGCTGACCTCGTAGATAATGTTCGGGCCTTTCGCTTGGGAATTCGGATCTCGTCTTGAGGACGGTGAGGGCGGCGCTCAGGCTGACCCTGTGTTTGCTATGGGAGAGACCACTTCTTGACGGCGAAGCCCGCCTGGGCAACCATCTACAGGGTGTCCGACCGTTCGGATGCCCCGTGACCCAATGCCTAAAACGGCAAATTCTTCCCGACGTAGGACGTTGTCGCTGACGATCATTCCTGGCTTGCCGCGGCACTCGATCAGAGCCGTCAGTTCGCGCGGCGCCCGAGATTACCGGCGAAGAGACCGGGATGGGCGAAACCGAAAAGCAGTATGTTCACCGGGTCTATACCGACCTGCTTGGTGACACGTCGGAAGATGATTACGAGGAAGAGGCGCTGCGGCTCTTCAAGAAAGAACCGGGGCGAATGAAATTGCTGATCGTCGTCAGCCGCCTTCTGACCGGCTTCGATGCCCCGACGGCCACTTATATCTACATCGACAAGCAAATGCGGGATCATGGCCTGTTCCAGGCCATCTGCCGCGTGAACCGCCTCGACGGAGACGACAAGGACTTCGGCTATATCGTTGATTACAAGGACCTGTTTCGAAACATCGAGAGTGCGGTGGATGACTATACGTCGGAGGCGTTCGACGCCTTCGACAAGGAAGATGTCGAGGGGTTGATCACCGACCGCGCCGAACAGGCGGACCAGGATTTGCGGACCGCTCGCGAGGCGTGGCTGGGTCTGATGGATGGCGTCGAGCAGCCGAAGTCCGACGACGAGATCTACGCCTATTTCTCGAGCCCGCAGGGCATCGACCAGGATCCGGTTTCCGAGGAGAAGGCACGTCGACGCCAAGCCCTATACAAGATCTCCGGTCGCTTCGCGCGAGCCTATGCCAATATTGCAGCCGAGCCCGAAGGATCTGCGTTCAACGATCTGGAACTCGATGAAATCCGCCGCGAAGTAGAACAGGCTATTGGGATCAGGGATGCCGTGCGCCTTCACAGCGGCGATGCGGTGGACATGAAGCTCTTCGAACCTGCTATGCGTCATCTGATCGACAACTACATTCGGGCTGACGATTCCGAGGTGATTTCGCATCTCGATGACATCAGCCTGATCGACCTTGTCGAAAGCAAAGGCGCCGATGCCGTAAACGACTTGCCCGCCATGTCGAAGCGAAAGCGCGACAACGTGGCCGAAGCGATCGAGAACAACGTGCGCAAGCTGATCATCGAAGAGACCCCGGTCAATCCGCGGTTCTATGAAAAGATGTCCGAGCTTCTAACCGATCTGATACGGCAGCGGCGCGACGAAGCCATCGCATACGCTGAATACCTTGAGCGGATCGCGGCCTTGGTTCGCGATGCAAAAGCTGGCCATGGCAACGAATATCCCGGCACAATCGATAGCGCTGGCCGAAAGGCTCTTTACGATAACCTGGAAGGCGACGAGACGAGGGCCCTCGAAGTCGAGAAGGCCGTTCGTGAAACGGCGCCCTTCGGCTGGCGGGGCAACGCCATGAAGGAACGGAAGGTCCGACGCTGCCTTGAACAGGTTCTGGACGACCCAGAGACAGTGGAGAGGATCTTGGAGATCCTGAAAAACCAAAGTGAATATTGAGTGCTCGCAGATCGGCGGCATTCGCGTCGAGATCGTGCGCAAGAAGATCAAGAACCTGCATATTGGCTGCTACCCCCCCGACGGGCGCGTAAGGGTTGCAGCCCCAGAAAGCTTGAGCCCTGATGCGATCCGACTTGCGGTCCTGACACGCATGTCTTGGATCAGGCGCAAACAGGCGGCTTTTCTCAAGCAGGAACGTCAGACCGAACGCCGCTTCGTCTCCGGCGAGACGCATTTCTTGTTCGGCAGACCACTCAGATTGGAAGTCAAACGATGGGATAAGAAAGTCCATCGGATTTCCCGATTGGGAAACGATCGTCTGTTATTCCGCGTGCCTGTTGAAAGCACCTTGGGACAAATGCGTCGTTGGATGGAGGCCTGGCAAAAATCAGAGCTGAGAAAACAAGCGACTCCTCGTCTTGAAACCTGGGAGGCCCGTCTCGGTGTGCGCACCTCGAAATGGGGCATTCGACCGATGCGAACCAAATGGGGCAGCTGCAACCCGCACAAAGGAATTATTTGGCTGAACTCCGATCTCGCCAAGAAGCCGATGAGGATGATCGACTATGTCATCGTGCATGAACTGGCCCACCTTGTATCGCCAAGACACGACGAGAAATTCCGTGCGGTTCTTGATAATGCGCTCCCGCGCTGGAGAAATATCCGCAACGAGCTGAATGCTCTTCCACTGTCTGCATGGACCGACGCGACTAGCGAACAAATCGGCCCTCACCGCCCTTAAGTAACAACGAGCAAATGCTCAAGGAAAGCAATGCCCCACTGGCTTCCTGAACATCTCCGCCCGACTCATCGGGAAACACTGCCGTCGTTTGTCTCACGACTTGCTGCATCGAAAGGGGTTAGTGCTAAGAACCTCGCCTTGGACATGGGCGTTTCGTTGAAACGCGTGGTGACGCAAGATCCAGAAGCCTTGGAACAGTTGCGCATATGGAGCAGGCTCACGGACACGGAATTTGCCGATCTCCTCTCGTGGACAGGCGTAGGCGCAGGAGACATTCAACAAGAGTTCCGCGGCGAGCTTGTCGGATCACGCTCTCTACGCAATCCGGTGGTCCGGGGGTGTCCGTTGTGTCTCGCGGAGGATGCGGCAGCCGGTGACGGATCACCTTTCAAGGCAATGGTCATGCGTGGCGATTGGCAGTTCAAGGAAACCGTCCGCTGCGTTCGACACGGAGCCGATCTCGTGTCTCTGTGGCGGGCCAATTCACCGTCAGCCCGATACGACATCGGCTCGAGGCTCGAAGAAATATTACCTGCGCTCCTCGCAGGAGATTTCTCTCAGCCGAGGCGCGAGGTGACGGAATATGATCACTGGCTCGATGCACGTTTTGAGAATGGAACCGACGCCACTTGGTTGGCCCGACATTCACTCTACGCTGCGACCATCATGTGCCGCCTTCTCGGGACCTGTTTGCAAAGGCTTCCCGGTCAAGCGGAACAAGATTCGCACCAACTTGGTTTCGACGCACTACGAAATGGCGAGAGAAGCTTTCGGGATGCTCTCGATCAACTCGCCGGTCACTGCGATAGCACCCAGTTTGGTCCAAGCAAAACCTTTGGTTCTCTTCACGAGAAGCTTAGCCGTGACTACGCGAAAGATCCCCAATTCGCTGAGTTCCGCCAGTGTCTCCGCGACTGCATTCTTGAAAATTGGCCCGTGGGAAGCGGCGAATTGGTATTGGGAGAAGCGCTCGCAGAACGCCGTCTCCATTCGGTGACGAGCGTGTCGGTGCAGACCGGTGTAGGTCCCGCTGTCGTCGAAGCGCTATTAATCGAGGCCGGGGCAGTCATGGCCGATGATCCCAGGCCACGAGCCCGCAAGACTTTCGATGCAAAAGAACATGCTGGGCTCGTCGCCATAATCCCTCAACTGGTTGGGCCGATGGAGATGCGGAAAGCGATGGGTGCGACCCGCTCGGAGTTCCGGGCTTTGGTGGAGCTCCGGGAGCTGTCACCTGTTACGCGGATCGCCGGTTTCAAGACGCCTTGGCTCGCATCCGAGGGTATACGTTTTGTCGAGGGTCTCCGCCAGAAAGGCGGCCCTATCCCCAACGGAGAGCGAGGCTGGAGCACCATCCAATTGGCCAGCACCCATACCGGAATTCCTGTGAGCCAGATCCTCGCTGGCATTCGGAGCGAAGCTCTTAGTGTCGGACTTCGCGATGGAGAACTTGGCTATCATGGCATCTGCGTCTCGCGGAACGAGATAAAGGCCATGAAAGATCAGGTTCAGGGAACTACTAGAACGTGGCAGGACGGCTCGATCTCGATCGCGGCATTCGGCCGATCAATTGGCATTCGGGATCACGGCACCTTCACGCGTTTCGTTAAGGCCGGGCACTGCCCTGCGCATCTGGTGCGCAACCCAAGCACCGGGCAAAACCAATTGCGGATGACCGACGCCGAAATTGCGGTATTTCATGAGAGCTTCGTCACACCAAACACGATCGCCGCAGAAACCGGCTTGCACAGGAATACCATTTTGGCGCTTTTGAAACACCATGACATCGAACCCTTCAGCGCAGGTGGCCATGAATTTGGGCGCATCTACCGTCGCAAAGAGATGGTCGCGATCCTGCCCGATGGGGCTGTCACGTATCCGAGGCGCTAGTGCGCTTAGAAGCCGCGAATGAGCGATCGGCGCCCCTTCAGCTCACTCCCCAAGAGTCTCGCCTTCCAAATCAAGGCGTTAACCTGATTTCGTCGCACAACGCGAAACACTTCTTGACAGGGGATGCGCAAGAAATGCCGATTTTTCGCAAGCTTATGCTTCATTGGCAAGAAGCGAAGATTCTGGCGATCCCTCGAGGACTCGAACCCCGAACCTGCTGATTAGAAGTCAGCTGCTCTATCCAGTTGAGCTAAGGGACCGCTTGGCCCCTAGATGCGCGATCGGGGCGCGTGGTGCAAGTTCAGATCGCGCGCATCAGGAAGACGGAATTCGGATCGGGCTGATAGCCGACATAGGGCCCGCATTCCGCAAAGCCCGCGCGCAGGTAAAGCTGGCGCGCGGGGGCGAAGGAGTCCTGCGATCCGGTCTCGAGATAGAGCCGCACTATGCCTTCGTCGCGCGCCGCGTTGATCAGCTGTTCGAGCATCCGCCGCGCGAGCCCCTGCCCGCGCATCTCGGACAGGATATGCATCGACTTGATCTCGCCCTCATCGGGCGCGATGCGCTTCAGCGCGCCCATGCCCACTGGGCGCCCCGCCTGACGCATCACGAAGAAGGAAATGCCGGGCGCAGCCAGCGCATCGGGCGGCAGCATATGGATCGACTCGGGCGGCGTATCTTCGTGCATCGCCGCCGCGTGGCGGGCGTGAAGCTCTGCAAGATCCGCGCCCAGCGGGGTCTCGCGCGCGATTTCGATCGTGTCGTCCATGCGTCGTCCTCATCCGTATCGGCGGCAGATTAGGCTCGGCGCGCGCCAGCCTCCAGCGCGAAAACGCCTCAGTTGCGGATGACTTTGCAGAACCCGCCTTGCCCGCGAATTGTCTCGCAGATCGCCAGCGCCTCCTTGCGCGAACCTGCCGGGACTTGCGCCGTGTATTGCGCGCGCCGCCCGAAGCCCGGCAGCACCGCGCGCACGAAGCGCAGTTTGGCGTCCCCAATCGCGCCGGAATGACGCGCCGCGGCCTTTTTCCCGAAGGTCTCAGCCGATCTCTGGGTGCGCCCGGCGGCCACGATGACGCCCCAAGGCGGGACCGGATCGCGGAATTCCCGGATCGCCCTGCCCTTCGCCAGTTTGGTGCAGGCCGCAAGGAAAGGCGTCTCTCCATCGAGCCGGAAATCCACCGTCTCGGGCGGGGTGTCGCGCCAATCCTCCGCCGAATGGCCGGTGATCGCGCGCACATAGGCGCGGGTCTCGCCCGCAAGCCCGCCGGTCTTCGCGATGAACCCCGCCGCACGGTCCTCGCCGCCGTTATAGCCGATCGCCGCGAGGCCGGGATTGCCGAAGCGCGTCGCCATCTCGGCCAGATAGCGCGCCGAGGCTTCGATCGCTTCGGCCGGATTGAACGGGTCTCCAAGCGCGCGCAGCCGCGCCGTGCCGGGCATGAACTGCGCAATCCCCTGCGCCCCTGCCGGGCTGATCGCCGCCGGATCGAACCGGCTTTCGCGCCAGAGAAGCCGCGCGAAATAGCCCGGGTCGATCCCCGCCTCCTGAGCCGCGTTTTCGATAAGCCCGCAGGTATCGGCGAAATAGTTTTTCAACCCGATGCAGCGACGTCCGTCCTCGGTGCAGCGCAGATCCGGCGCCGGAGGCCCGATCATCACCCGCGCAGGCTGCGCGCTCAGCGCCCCTGCAAGGGCGCAGCAAAACAAGGCTGAGAGGAGGGCTCGCATGGCTGAAAATTAGCGGGAATTCCGGCATGGCGCCAGAGCGACGTCGAGACCGGGCCCTAGTCGCGCAGCACACCGGCGGCGGCCAGGGCTTTACGGTCCGGGCGCCATATATCGCGATGCGGTGTCGCGAAGGCGCGCGTGGCGAAGCTGGCCGTTACGCCCCGATCACGCAGGAAGGCGCGGTCGATCGCTTCCTCTTTCGCGACGTCTATCGGCAGCGGATAGGCTTCCAGGCTATAGCCGTGAAAGCCCAGCCTGCCCTCCGGGCCAAGATCGCGATGCGCACCCGCCATGAAGATCAGCGTGCAGGCGGAATAGCAGCGTCTCGTCACCTGCGTGTTCAGCCCCCGCGCCAGCACGCGTTGCGCCAGCGCCCGCGCGGCGAAGACCTGCCCTCCGGCACTGTCGAGCTCGACCGCCGAGACGCCTCTCGCCGGGGTTGCCTCGAACCGCGCCAGAAGATCGTAGCCGATATCGCCGGTCAGATAAGCGACGCCGTTGCGCACCTCCAGCGGCTGCGGCCCGGCATAGGCGGCCGGCACCAAGGCCGCTGTCTGCCGCGCGGCCTGATCGAGCGCATGGGTCACCGTCACCACCGCGACCGCCACCACCGCCACGCGTCCGGCGAGCAGCACATGGCCCCGCGCCTGCGCATCGATCCAATGCGACAGACTGCGCCACGCACCCACCAACTGCCAAACCGCCAGTGTCATATCCGCGAGGAACAGCACCGCGAAAAGCGGCATCGAGAGCGGCGACGACATGGCTTGCCACAGCTCGGCTACGACCAACCGCCCGCCGATCAGCACCACGACGAGCGCGATCCAAGGCGGGCAGTCGCCCTGCCAGTAGCTGCCGAGCCCCCAGTGCGAGGCAGTCTGAAATATCCGGGTGGCTCGGGCCATTTACGCCGTCCTTTCGAGCACCATCGGTTTTCAGTGTAGCACGACGGGCTCGAAAATTGGGAAACTGCTGGAAAGGACGCGATTGCGGGCGGGCCGAAGACGGGACTTCTGCCGCGAACCATGCCTCTGCTATAATGAGAAGACGGGAGGTCCCTTCGCATGGTCACGCTCACGATCAACGGGCGGCACGTCGAAGTCGATGAGGGCACCAGCTTGCTGGAGGCGGCGAAGCTGGCGGGCATCCACATCCCGACCCTATGCTATTACCCCGGTCTGCCTGCCCATGCGGTGTGCCGCATGTGCCTCGTGGAGATCGAGGGCACGCCGAACCCGCAACCGGCTTGTCGCACGCTGGCAAAGGATGACGATGTCGTGGCGACGGATACCAAGGCGCTGGCGGCCTTTCGGAAAGCCGATGCGCAATGGCTGCTCGCGCGCCATCCCGATGACTGCATGCGCTGCGAGGTGAACGGGGCGTGCCAGCTTCAGCGTCTGGTTCATGAGAACCAGTGGGAAGAGCGTTGGCCGAAGATGCCCGCCGGGGCGCCTGCCGCTTCGGAAGAACTCGCGAGTGATCATACCTCCCCCAGCATCTGGCGCGATCTGTCGAAATGCATCGAATGCGGGTTGTGTGCGGAGGTCTGCGGCGACAGCGTGCAGAACCAGAATGTCATCGGCTTCGCCAATCGCGGCTTTGACCGCCGCCCGGTCACCGTCTTCGACGTGCCGCTGTCGCAGACCAATTGCATCTCCTGCGGCCAGTGCACGCTTGTCTGCCCGGTTGGCGCGCTGATCGAGGCGCCGCATTGGCACGCGGTGCTGCAAACGCTCGACGCTCATCGGCGCGTATCCGTGGTTCAGGTGGCCCCGGCGACCCGCATCGCCATCAGCGAGGAATTCGGGCTGGAGCCGGGCACCGTGAGCACCGGGCGCCTGATCAACGCGCTGCGGCTTCTGGGGTTCGATTACGTGTTCGACACGAATTTCGCCGCCGATCTGACGATCATGGAGGAAGGCACCGAACTTCTGTCGCGGCTCAAAGCCGGGACGGAGCTGCCGCTGTTCACCTCCTGCTGTCCGGGTTGGGTGAACTGGGTCGAGTTGAACCGCCCCGATCTTCTGCCGCATCTGAGCACGACAAAATCCCCCCAGCAGATGCATGGCGCGATTGCGAAACGGGGCCGCTTTGCACGCGCGCTCGGGCCCGAATTCGCGGACGGCAAAGCCGAGCCCTATGTCGTGAGCGTGATGCCCTGCACCGCCAAGAAGGACGAGGCCCTGCGCCCCGGCGTCTCCGGCGATGTGGATCATGTGCTCACTACCCGCGAGCTGGCGCGGTTGATCCGGTCGCGCGGCATCCCGTTCGGGGCGCTCTCCGAGGAAGGGCAATTCGACAGCCCGCTGGGCGAGAGCACCGGGGCCGCTCAGATATTCGGCGCCTCCGGCGGGGTCATGGAGGCGATGGTCCGCACGGCTGCGCATTTCAAAGGGGTCGAGCACGACCTGCCGCTGGAATGGGAGGCGCTGCGCGGTGTCCGTGAGGGCGTGAAAACCGCGACCATTCCCGGCGTCGGCACCGTGGCCGTGTGCAACGGGATCGCGTCGGCCCAGCGCATGCTGGAAGACGAGGCATGGCGCGACGACTATGTCGCGATCGAAGTCATGGCCTGCGTCGGCGGCTGCCTCGGCGGCGGCGGCGAGCCGAAATCCATGGACCCGCATATTCTGCAAAAACGCGCCAAGGCGATCTACAGCGTCGATGCGAAGGCACCGCGCCGCCGCTCCTACGAGAATGCGGATGTGCAGGCGCTTTACGCCTCGGAACTGGGTGCGCCGAATTCCCCGACCGCGCACCGTCTGCTTCACACCCATTACGCCGCCAGACATTCCGCGCGCTCGCTGCTGATGCGCTTTCTGGATTGCGTAGACCGGCGCGACGGTGCAGCGGCCGCAAAGCTGTTTCATCCCGACGGGGTCTGGTCGACCGCCTCTCCCTTCGGCGTGCTGACCGGCGCGGAGGAGATCGCGGGGCTCATCAACTTCAAGCTGCCGCCGAACCTGCGCGGTGCGAAATATGCGCGTCACCAGATGGAGCGCGCCTCGGATATAGACGATCTCACGGTCCTCGCCCCCGACGGGAGCCGCAGCCGCTTCGATATGGAGGTGAGCACCGTGGACGGTCAGTCCGAGATGGTGATCCGGAAACTGACACGCACCGTCCTTTGACACTCTCCTGCGCAGGCTTTCCGCGCAGCGGGCGAAGACAGGTCACAAATTCATCATTCCGACGATCACAAGCGCGTTTCTTTTTCCTTTCTTGTTCTGGAGCAAAGCCATAGCGGGCGACGGGGTTCATTTTCTCGGACGTAATACTCCCGCCCGAGCTCGCGGGAAGAGAAACCGGAACGGAAGACCCATGCCAAGCCAGAGCCGCGACGAAATCGAACAGATGCTGTCCACTGCGAAGAGTGGACGCCCTTGGCGACTCTGGGCTTTCAGCGCGGGTGCCGTCGTGATCGCGATCGGCGCGTGGCTCTGGCTTGCGCCCTCCGGCGACACCACGGGCACGAGCTATGTGACGCAAGCCGTCACGCGCGGCGATCTGACCGTCACCGTCACCGCGACCGGCACGGTGCAGCCCACGACGGAGGTTGAGGTCTCTTCGGAGCTGTCGGGCACGCTCGATAGCATCGATGTCGACTATAACGACGAGGTCAAAGTGGGTCAGGTCCTCGCGCGGCTCGACGACACGAAATTCAATGCGCAGGTCGCCAATGCCGAAGCCGCGCTTGCCGCCGCCAAGGCGCAGCTCGCGCAGGCAGAAGCCACCCAGAAGGAAGCGACGGCGCTTTATGAGACACAGGCGGAACTGGACCGGCGCGGCGTCTCGACCCACAGCACTTTCGTTACCTATATCGCGCAGCGCGATCGCGCCGTGGCCGCCGTTCAGGCCGCGAAAGCGTCGCTGACGCTGGCCGAGGCGAATCTTGCCCTGGAGAAGGACGATCTGGAGAAATCGGTCATCCGCTCCCCGATCAACGGCGTCGTTCTGGACCGCAATGTCTCGACCGGACAGATCGTGGCCGCCTCGCTGTCCGCGCCCACCCTGTTCACGCTGGCCGAGGACCTGCGCCGGATGCAGTTGCTCGTCGATATCGACGAGGCGGATATCGGTCAGGTCGCGGTCGGCAATGCCGCGACATTCACCGTCGACGCCTATTCGGGTCGCTCCTTCCCGGCGACGATCACGCAGGTGCGCTACGCCCCCGAGACCACCGACGATGTCGTGACCTACAAGGGCGTGCTGGCGGTCGACAACTCCGATCTTCTCCTGCGCCCCGGCATGACAGCGACGGCGACGATCACCGTGGACGAGGCCAAGGACGCGCTTCTGATCCCGAATGCGGCGCTGCGCTACGCGCCCCCGCAAGAGGTCGAAGATGCGGGCAATGGCGCGAGCGGACTCATCGGCCTCGTGATACCGAGCCGACCGAGTTCGGAGAGCGGCACCGCGAGCGGCAAGTCCGTCTGGGTTCTTCGCGACGGCGCCCCCGTCGAAGTGGCGGTCACGCCGGGGGCAACGAACGGCAAATTCACGATCGTCACCGCGGGCGATCTGGCTGTCGGCGATCAGGTCATCACCGATCAGCGGGATATGTCGCGATGAGTGAGCCGCTTCTCGAGCTGCGCGGGATCGAGCGCCACTATGGCCACGACGAAACCCTCGTGCGCGCCCTCGACGGCGTCGATCTTCGCGTCGAACCGGGGGAATTCCTTGCGATCATGGGGCCCTCGGGGTCTGGAAAATCGACCGCGATGAACATCATCGGCTGTCTCGACCGGCCGACCGCGGGGAATTACCTGTTCAACGGCGTCGAGGTCGCGACCCTGAACCGCGACCAACGGGCCTTGCTGCGTCGCCACTACCTCGGCTTCGTCTTTCAGGGCTATAACCTTCTGCCGCGCACCACCGCGCTGGAAAATGTCGAGCTTCCCCTGATCTACAAGGGGATGCGCAAGGCCGAGCGCGTGGCGCGAGCCCGTCAGGCTCTGGCGCGGGTCGGGCTCGAAGGGCGCGAGGATCACACGCCGTCGCAACTCTCGGGCGGTCAGCAGCAACGCGTCGCCATCGCACGGGCGCTCGCGGGCGAGCCGATGGTGATGCTCGCCGACGAGCCCACGGGCAACCTCGATACCCAACGCAGCGTCGAGATCATGAACCTGATGCAGGACCTCAACCGCGAGTCCGGGCTGACCATCGTGATGGTCACGCATGAGGAGGACATGGCCGCCTATGCCTCCCGTCTCGTCGTCTTCACCGACGGTCGCGTCGTGCGCGACGAGAAGATGCACGAAGGAGCCCTGTGATGCTCTGGGAAACCATCCGCCTCGCGCTGACCGCGATCATCCGAAACGCGCTCCGGTCCTTTCTCACCGTGCTGGGCGTGGTGATCGGGGTTGCCGCCGTCATCGCGATGGTGACCGTCGGGCAAGGCTCCTCCGAACAGGTCTCGGCCAATGTGGAATCGCTCGGGACGAATGTGCTGGTCTTGCGCTCGGGGGCGCGGATGATGGGGCCCGGATCGCGCGATACCGCCCCGCCCTTCAAGCTCTCGGATGCAGACGCGCTGGAGGACCTGAGCAGCCTCTCGGCCGTCGCACCTGTCGTCTCGACCGCGGCCACGGCGGTCTTCGGCAACAACAATCGCACGACATCGATCACCGGCACGACGTCGCCCTATCTCGAGATCGGCGGCTGGACGATCGCGCTCGGGCGCAGCTTTACCCCGGCGGAGGATCGCAGCGGAGCCAATCTCTGCATCATCGGCGAGACCGTTCGTACGACCCTGTTCGGCGCGACCGATCCGACCGGCGAGAAAATCCGCATCAAGTCAATCTCCTGCGAGGTGATCGGCGTGCTGAAATCCAAGGGCGCCGGGTCCTTCGGACAGGATCAGGACGACCTCGTGCTGATGCCGGTCCGAACGGTGCAAAGGCGGCTGATGGGCAGTCAGGACGTCTCTTCGATTTCGCTTCAGGTGGCCCGGACGGCCTCCGTGGAGCGGGCGACCTCCGACATCGAGGCTCTGATGCGCGAGCGCCGCCGCATCGCCATCGGCGAAGACGACGACTTCTCGGTCTTCGACATGGCCGAACTGAGTTCGATGCTCAATTCGGTCAACTCGGTTCTTACCGGCCTGCTCTCCTCCGTCGCGGCGGTCAGCCTGCTCGTGGGCGGCATCGGCATCATGAACATCATGCTCGTCTCGGTGACCGAGCGCACACGCGAGATCGGCATCCGCCTCTCGGTCGGCGCGCAGGCGCATCAGGTCTTGATGCAGTTTCTGGTCGAGGCGGTGGTACTGTCGGTTCTGGGCGGCATCATCGGGATCCTCTTCGGCCTCGGCCTCGCCTATGTCGCGGCGCAGATCATGGCGATCCCCTTCTCGCCCAGCCTGGACGTCATCGCCCTCGCCTTCGGCTTCTCCGCCGTGGTGGGGATGGTCTTCGGCTACTTTCCGGCGCGGCGAGCAGCCCGGCTCGATCCGATTGACGCGCTGCATTATCAGTAGATGTAAGGCACAAAGAAAGCCCCCTGCCGCGGAGGACAGGGGGCTTCGGGACCGTGTATCGTCAATGGTGATCAGGCGTTGTTGCCGACCACGACGATCAGATTGCCTTCGGCGTTGATATACGCGGCAGCCACATCCTCGGGCGTGTAGTCGGTGCCATCGAAGACGCTGGACGGAAGCTGGCTGTAATCGGCATCCACGTCAGCGCCCATTGCGTTCTCGAGAGCCGCGGAGCCATTCTCGGCGCCATTGGCCTGAAGGTCCGCGACGAGCTGACCATAGGTCTTCACCGACCCATCTTGGCCCATTCCACCATTCGAGCCGGCACTCGTTGCGGCGTCCGTCGATGCGCCCATATCCGCGCTTGCGCCGACATCAGCGCCTGCAGCCTGCGCCGAGACCGATGCGCCAGCGTTCGTTCCGGTGGATACGTCAGCCTGAGCCAAGGCCGCAACGGGCGCAGCGGTGGCCAGAATACCTGCGAGAGCGATCGACTTGATGGTGTAGGTCATCGTGTTCTCCTTGCATTTCATGCGCCGACCATCGGCCGGCAGGCAGAGAAGTCACCGTTCCTGGGAGCGAGCAGGCTCGGAAAAACTCTGCCCAAACATCGAATATCGCAAGCGCGATAATGCCAAGGAACAAAGCGACGGGCGCTTGGGCCGGAACGCGGAATTATGTCAGAAATTCGGGCCACGTTTCAGACATGCGCGAAACCATCGGTGGCACGTGCGTGAACGCAGCAAGAAGCCGAAACGCAGCATGGCGTGCCGGCTTCATTCACGTGGAAAGCAGATGATCGCGGTGCGGAAGACTCTCCCGCAGCCGGGAAAGCTTTCGCCGAAGTCGCAAGGTCTCAGTGCGTCCAGTTCGCGCGGCGGTCGGTCGCGAAGTTCTCGCCATAGCCGCGGGCACGGACATTCGGGGCGCGCTTATGCGGCTCGGTCACGACGTAATCGATGCCCTTTTCCTTGGCATATGCTTCCGCCGCCTCGCGGGTCTCGAAGCGCAGCCGCACTTGGGCCTGCGTGTCGTTGGAGCTGGTCCAGCCCATCAGCGGGTCGATCTCACGCGCGTCGGAGGCAACATAGTCGAGATACCAGAACCGCGTCTTCGCGGTGCCCGATTGCATGGCGTTGCGGGCGGGTTGGTAGATGCGCGCGCGCATGGGCAAACTCCTCTGCGATACCTCTCGCTTTTCTTAGTGCATCTGAGCCAAATCGCAAGCCCCGGAGCGCAAAGACGAAAGAGGCGCGGCGATTGTGCATGACATGCCGGACCCGAAGCGAACACCGCCGCCCGCCCTGTCCGAAGGATACCGAAAGCACCGGTAAGATGGGGAACTGCCGACCGGCTGGGGAGCAAGGGGTGGGGGTGGTGCGCCGGCCGGCAGTCTGATGCTGCTTGCGTGGAAAATATGCGCCCAGCCCGCCACGAATTCAAGGCGAAGCGCACCGCAAGACACTGTTAAATATGAACAATTCGACGGGACGCATTAAGCATCCCGCAACCTCCCTCGCAAACCCTTGAATGCGAACGAAAAGAGGACAACTTTGGGGGGCAAGCAAAAGGTCTGCGCGATGCCTCACAACAATACCAATCTGCCCTCCGAACGCCCCGACGTGCTCACCCGCCCCAAGCTGGAAGGCGGCAAGCGGTTCGTGATGCACACTCAGTTCGACCCGGCCGGCGATCAGCCGACCGCGATTGCGGAGCTATCCTCGGGCGTCGAGGCGCTCGAACGCGATCAGGTGCTGCTCGGGGCGACCGGCACGGGCAAGACCTTCACCATGGCCAAGGTGATCGAGGAAACCCAACGCCCCGCGATCATCCTCGCGCCGAACAAGACGCTGGCCGCGCAGCTATATGGCGAATTCAAGAGCTTCTTCCCCGACAACTCGGTGGAATATTTCGTCTCCTACTACGACTACTACCAGCCCGAAGCCTATGTGCCGCGCTCGGACACCTATATCGAGAAGGAATCGCAGATCAACGAGCAGATCGACCGGATGCGCCACTCGGCCACCCGGGCGCTGCTGGAGCGCGACGACGTGATCATCGTGGCCTCGGTCTCGTGCATCTACGGCATCGGCTCGGTCGAGACCTATTCGGCGATGACGCAGGATCTCAAGACCGGCGATCTGATCGAGCAGCGCAAGTTCATCAACGAACTTGTGGCGCAGCAATATAAGCGACTCGATGCGGCCTTCCAGCGCGGCGCCTTCCGCGTGAAGGGCGACACGGTGGACCTGTGGCCCGCCCACTTAGAGGACCGCGCCTGGCGCTTCTCCTTCTTCGGCGAGGAACTGGAGGCGATCACCGAATTCGACCCGCTGACCGGGGCGAAGACCGACAGTTTCGACCAGATCCGCATCTATGCGAACAGCCACTACGTCACGCCGCGCCCGACCCTGCAGCAAGCCGCGAAGGGCATCCGCAAGGAGCTGGCGCTCCGGCTGAAACAGTTGGAAGAGGAAGGCAAGCTGCTGGAGGCGCAGCGCCTCGAACAACGGACCAATTTCGATCTGGAGATGCTGGAGGCGACCGGCGTCTGCAACGGGATCGAGAACTACTCACGCTATCTGACGGGCCGCGCGCCCGGCGAGCCGCCGCCTACCCTCTTCGAATTCATCCCCGACAACGCGATCGTCTTCGCCGATGAGAGCCACGTCACCGTGCCGCAGATCGGCGGGATGTATCGCGGGGACTATCGGCGCAAATTCACGCTGGCCGAACATGGCTTCCGCCTGCCGTCCTGCATGGATAACCGCCCGCTCAAATTCGAGGAATGGGACGCGATGCGCCCGCAATCGGTCTTCGTCTCGGCCACCCCCGCCGCGTGGGAACTGGAACAGACCGGCGGCGTCTTCACCGAACAGGTCATTCGCCCCACGGGCCTTCTGGACCCGGTCGTGGAAATCCGACCGGTCGAGACGCAGGTGGACGATGTGCTCGATGAGATCCGCACCGTCGCGGCGCGCGGCTATCGCACGCTGGTCACCACGCTGACCAAACGTATGGCCGAGGATCTGACCGAATACCTACACGAACAGGGCGTTCGCGTGCGCTACATGCACTCCGACATCGACACGATCGAACGGATCGAGATTCTGCGCGACTTGCGTCTGGGCGCCTTCGACGTGCTGATCGGGATCAACCTCTTGCGCGAGGGTTTGGACATTCCCGAATGCGGGCTGGTCGCGATCCTCGATGCCGACAAGGAGGGCTTCCTGCGTTCGGAAACCTCGCTGATCCAGACCATCGGTCGCGCCGCGCGGAACTCCGAGGGCCGCGTCATCATGTATGCCGACAGGATCACCGGCTCGATGCAGCGCGCTATGGACGAGACCGACCGCCGCCGCGCCAAGCAGATCGCCTATAACGAGGAACACGGCATCACGCCCGAGACGATCAAGAAGAATGTCGATGACGTTCTGGCCGGTCTCTATCAGGGCGACACCGATATGTCGCGGGTCACCGCCAAGGTCGATGCGGTGAAACCCGGTGCGAACCTGCAGGCGCATCTCGACGACATGCGCGCGAAGATGCGCAAGGCTGCCGAGGATCTGGAATTCGAGGAAGCCGCCCGCCTGCGCGACGAGGTGAAGCGTCTGGAGGCGGTCGACCTCGCCGTCCACGACGACCCGCTCGCGCGGCAATCGGCGGTGGAGGCGGCCAGCGAGGCCGCGGTCAAGGCGCAGGGCCGGTCGACTGCCGGACGGCCGGGTCAGCGCGGGGGCGTGAAGCGGAAGAAGGGGCGTTAAGCCGCTTTCTGCACCGAGGGTCGCCCCTGCATCTTCAGCCGGATTTTCCCGTCCGACCAGCTCCCTTTGATGAGCAAATCCCGATTGCGTAGGATCGGATAGGCTTCGACCCAGTCGCGATAGCGATCATTCGTCACGATCTGCACGTCGAGTTGGGTTGCAGCGTCCAGCAACAAGGGATCAGCAGGCGTCCCCTTCGGCGCCACTTGGACGTGATCGCTCGACAAGCCAAGCGAGCGCGCCAGAGACCGCTCGTTCCGATATCGCCCCGAAAGCAAATAGCCCGCATTCGCGTCAAACCAGACCAGAGGCGTCCGCCCCTGATCGCGTAACACCGAGATCAGGTTGCGAACCGGCACTAGGTCGGGCTGTTCATCGCGCCAATGCATGACGTTGGACCCGTCGACCAACACATATTGGGGCATCGGGGCGCGTGACGCCTTGAACCTGCGCCAAAAGAAGAAAGGAATGGAAAGCCAGATTGCTGCCAGAACTGCATAAGGCATTGCGAGCGAAGGAAATTCACTATTCGCCAATAGATCAATCATCTGTGGACCCGTCAAAAATTAACGGGTCCAAGCTAGTCAGACATTGCGGCGAAACGATGTTGCGCGCGCTGAGAATTCACTCCGTCACCGTCAGCCCAAGCAGCCGCCATTGCTGCATCCCGCCGCGGTAGTAATAGATCTTCTCCGCCGGGAAACCGGCTTCGATCATCCGGCGCGCCGCTGTGGGCGACTGGCCGCACCACGGGCCGTTGCAATAAAGCGCGACCGATTTCACGTCCTCGCCATCGCAGATGAAGCCCTCGAAATCGGGCTCGCAGCCCAACTCGCCCAGACGGTCGGGGGCTTCCATATAGGGGACATTGATCGCACCGGGGATCGCGCCGCCCTCGAAGTCGCGGGTCACCCGCCCGTCGACGACCACCACGTTGGGATCCTTGAGGAATTCCATCATCTCCAGCTCGCCCACCGGGGTCACGCCGGGGGCGGGGATCATCGGTTGGATGCAGAAGCTCGGACAGGGGCGCGAGGTCTTGGCCCAGTCGCCTTCCAGCTTGTTCTCGTTATCCTGAATCCGCTTGATTTCGACCGGGCCGTTGGCAGTGTCGACCGTGACGGACATGACGTCGGGGCGAATATTCACCGGCTCGGCGACAGCGGGCTCGACAAAAACAGGCGCGGCAGCCAGCAGCGCGGCAAGAAAAATGAAACGCATGTTAACCTCCCTTTTTCGTGATCATAACACAGCTGCCAGCCTTGTCGCGGGCAGTGTGGAACTTTAGTTCAACGAAATGAGAGCGATTTTGATCCTTGGTGCAGCGGTTTGGGCGCAAGAAGCCCCCTCGCCCACATTGCTGCGGCGCACCCGTCACGCGGCGGCGCTCTGGCGCGAAGGCGCGGCGGAGCGGGTGATCTGTTGCGGAGGTGTCGGGCGGCATCCGCCGAGCGAGGCGGAGGTGATGGCCCGGATCTTGCGCGCGGAAGGCGTGGAGGCTCAGGCGATCTTTCTCGAAGATCGCTCGACCAGCACTTACGAGAATATCGGCTTCGCGCGGGCGCATCTGGAGAGCGACGAGGTGACCATCGTCACCGATCCCTATCACGCGCCGCGTGCAGTGATGATTGCGCGGCGCATGGGGCTGCGGGCGCGCGCGGATTGTCCGCTGCACCGGGCGAGCGCGAAGGCCCGCGCCCGCGAAGGGTTCGCCTATCTGAAGCTGGGGTGGTGGCTGGCGCGCGGCGGACCTTTGCCCTGAGGCGCGCGCCTTGCGTCAGTCGAGGATCATCTTGCCGATGACCAGCACGATGACCGCGCCGACAAGCGCGATGGCAATGATTGCAAGCAGCCCGCCCGCCGCCAGCACTGCCCCGCCCAGAAGGGCCACGATGAAGGGGGTCACGAGGGCGCCGACCACGCCGATTGCCAGATAGGCGGCCTTGTGGCGCCCGCCCGAGACGACGCTCGCGATCCAGCCCGCCAGAAGACCTGCGAGCACGAGAAAGATCAGGCCGACCGTGCCGATTGCTTGCAGAACGCTTTCCATGATGTCACTCCGATATGTCTTTTCACAACAACGCGAAGAGCGCCCGGAAGTTCCCTCTCCGCGCAACCATTTCGGCAGCGCAGAAACGTCCCCGTCTGCCTGTCAGAAATCGGCGGATACCTCGTACATCACCGGCTCGAAATTGCGGCACAGCGTGTAGATGACGCGGTTGCGCTCGATCATCTCGGGGCTGCGCAGCATCGCCTGATAGTCGCCCCGTTCGTTCCATTTCGAATAGGTCGCGATCCGCGTGCGCGCATCGTTCATATGCAGGCCCGCGCCGATGAAACCGGGCGCTTTCGAGATCACCTCGGAATAGGCGGCTTGCAGCTTCTCCATCAACTCGTCGGCTGTGGCGGGCGTCATCTCGAAGGTGCAGATCACGGTCTGTCCTTTGAAATCGCTGGTAATCTCGGTCATGGGCGGTCCTCCTCGGCCTCATGCTCGCACAGAAGTGCGCAGAAATCACCGCTCTTTTGCGGACCTGCGTCAGAGTGGCAGAAGCGCCCGCGCGGGACCGCAACGATCAGCGCGATGCGGATCAGATCAGCGCCCGCGAACCAGCTCACCGCGCCCCATCCTCAGAACGAATATTTCTCGATCAAGGCACGGGCGGAGCTCAGCAACTCTTCACCCGGCACACCCTTCTCTTCCATCTCGGCAACCCATGCATCGATCACCGGCTGCGAGGCGTCTTTCCAGATCGACGTATCCTCGGCCGGGATCGTGATGATCTCATTGCCCAGATCCATCGCGGCCTGACGCGAGGGGATATCCTCTGCCTGCTGCAGGTGTCCCGCCTGCGCCGAGAACTCAATGCCCGAGACGCTGTCGATCGCGGCCTGCAGATCGGGGTCGAGCGCGGCGTAGCGGTCCTTGTTCATCGCGAGAATGAAGCTCGCCGTGTAGATCGAGGGGCCAGCGAATTGCGTGTGGTGATGGACCAACTCGCCGATCCGCAGCGAGGCCGAGACCTCCCAAGGCAAGAGCGCCCCGTCGATCGTGCCGCGCGAGAGCGCCTCGGGCACAGCCGGGACCGGCATCCCGAAAGCCGTCGCGCCGAAATGTTCGAGCAGCTTCGTCGTGACCCTCGAGGGCCCACGCAGTCTCAGCCCTTCGAAATCGGAGATCGCGCGCACGGGTTTGTTCGCGTGGATCACGCCAGGCCCGTGCACCCAGGTCCCCAGCAGGTGAATGTCGCGGAAATCCGTATCGACCATCTCCGCCTGCGCCAGCTCCCACAGCGCGGCAGACGCGGCCTCGGCCTCGGCGACCAGGAAGGGAAGCTCCATCACCTCGGTGCGCGGGAACCGTCCCGGCGTGTACCCCGGCAGCGTCCAGACGATGTCGACAACCCCGTCAGTGACCTGATCGATGAGGTCGACCGGTGCCCCGCCCAGCTGCATCGAGGGGTAATGCTGGATGCGTACCCGGCCCTGCGACGCCTCCTCGACCGCCGCGATCCAAGGGCTGAGGATATGGGCGGGCACAAAGCTGGTCAGCGGCAGGAATTGATGCAGGCGCAGCGTGACCTCGGGCTCTGCGGCCAGCACAGGCGGCGCGGCCAAGGCGGCGGCACCGGCGGCAAGGGCGAAACTCTCACGGCGGGTAAATCTCTGGCTCATGCGGGTCTCCCTCTCACGCAGTCCAAAGCGGATTTACCCGGCGGATGCCCCCAACGTCCAGTTTTGCGTTTCGCGAGATGACGGGACCTGTCGTGCGGCCACAGCAGCGGCACTCGACGCACGGCAAACACGCCCCTTCTCGCAAAAGAAAAACCCGCGCGAAGCACGGGTTTTTCGGTGTCCCCGGAGCGTCAGGCCCTACCCCGTATCTCCGGAAATGAAAAAGGCCGGAACGCGTACGTCCGGCCCCTTCCAATTCGGTGTTACCCGAAATTAGTTGTTCGAGGCTGCGACAGCAACGCCGAGCAGCAGCAGAACCGGGATGATGATGCCGGCGTTCGAGGACGACGACTGCTCAACCACAACGGGCTCGGGCTCGACGACCGGAGCGGTGTAGCCGCCAGCAAAAGCGGTCGAACCGGTGAGGCCGAGGGCCAGGGCGATGGTAGCGATCTTTTTCATAGTAATCTCCGTCATTACCGTAGGGAGCCGCCGGACTTTTCTGGCAGCTTCCCGGCGAGACTTGCACAGCTTCCCGGGATTGCAAAGAGTGAAATACACGGCCCATTCACGCAGAGGCGAAGACTGTTGCACTTTGGCACTTTTCTTGCATGAAATGCCCACAATTCGTGTCTAAAGCGGCACACGCCACCATTCCGCGCTTCTGGAACGACGCGGATTCTGAGAAGAATTACGAGAACTTGTCCGGAACCGGCTTGCAATTTCGCCGCCCGGGAATCAAGGCACCGATACAGCACAGGCAAGGACGAGAATATGAAAATCGCGATGATCGGCACGGGCTATGTTGGCCTTGTTTCGGGGGTGTGTTTCTCGGATTTCGGCCATGAGGTCGTTTGCGTCGACAAGAACCCCGCGAAGATCGAAATGCTCGAGGGCGGTCGCGTGCCGATCTACGAGCCGGGGCTCGACGAATTGATGGTGAAGAACGTGGAAGGCGGGCGGCTTTCCTTCACCACCGACCTGAAGGCTGCGGTGGCAGGCGCCGATGCGGTCTTCATCGCGGTCGGCACGCCGACGCGGCGCGGCGACGGTCATGCGGATCTGACCTATGTGATGGCCGCCGCCGAGGAGATCGCCAACGCGATGACCGGCTACGCGGTAATCGTGACGAAATCGACCGTGCCGGTGGGCACCAACCGTCAGGTCGCCGAGGTGGTCCGCAAGACCCGCCCCGATATCGAGTTCGACGTGGCCTCGAACCCCGAATTCCTGCGCGAGGGCGCTGCGATCGACGATTTCATGCGCCCCGACCGTGTCGTCGTCGGCACCACGTCGGAGAAGGCCGAAGCCGTGATGGGCGAGATCTACCGCCCGCTCTTCCTGCGCGAATTCCCGATCCTCTATACCGATCTGGAAACCGCGGAGATGATCAAATACGCGGCCAACGCGTTCCTCGCGACGAAGATCACCTTCATCAACGAGATCGCACGGCTCTGCGAGAAGACCGGCGCAGATATCAAGCAGGTCTCGCGCGGCATGGGGCTCGACGGCCGGATCGGCAACAAGTTCCTGCATGCGGGCCCGGGCTATGGCGGTTCGTGCTTCCCGAAGGACACCGCCGCGCTCGCGCGGATCGGTCAGGACTATTCCTGCCCGATGGAAATCGTCGAGACGGTCATCAAGGTGAATGACGACATCAAGCGGCGGATGATCGAGAAGGTCGTCGATCTCTGCGGCGGCTCGGTCAATGGCAAGACGATCGCGGTCTATGGCGTGACCTTCAAGCCGAACACCGACGACATGCGCGAGGCCCCTGCCCTGACCATCGTGCCCGCGCTGGTGGGCGGCGGTGCGAAGGTCCGCGTGGTCGACCCGCAGGGCAAGCGCGAGGGCGAGGCGCTGCTGCCGGGCGTGTCCTGGATGGACGATGCCTATGCGGCTGCGGAGAAGGCCGATTGCGTGGTCATCCTGACCGAGTGGAACGAGTTCCGCGCGCTCGATCTGCAGAAGATCGCTGCGACGATGGAGACCGCGCGCATGGCCGACCTGCGCAATATCTACGCCGAGAAGGACGTCAGGAAGGCGGGCTTCGCGGATTACGTCGCGGTCGGGCGGTAAGGGTCGACGGCGCAGGAACCGATGCGGAAGGGGGCTCTGCCCCCGTCGCCGGAGGGCGACAGTCAACGGAGAAAGAGGGGGCTCCGCCCCCGCCCTTCGGGCCCCCCGAGATATTTTTCCCAAGAGGAAGAGGCGCGTGGTCAGGCCACCTGCCCTGCGGCCCAGCCGGACGCCCAGGCCCATTGGAAGTTGTAGCCGCCGAGCCAGCCGGTCACATCGACGACTTCCCCGATGAAATAGAGCCCCGGTACCTGCTTTGCCTCCATCGTCTTTGCATCGAGCGCATCGGTCGACACGCCGCCCAGCGTGACCTCCGCTGTGCGATACCCTTCCGAGCTGACCGGCCGCACCTGCCAGCGATGGATCTGATCGTCGAGCTTGGCGAGGTCCTTGTTCGATTGCTCGGCCAGCCGCCCCGATAGCTTCGCCTCCGCCACCACGAAATGCGCCAGCTTCTCGGGCAGATGCCGCGCGAGCGCATTGTGCAGCGCCTGCCGGCCTGCCGCGTCGCGCTGCTCCGACAGGGCCGCCGCGATGTCATTGCCCGGCGCGAGATCGACCTTGAGCGTATCGCCCTCGCGCCAATAGCTGGAGATTTGCAGGATGGCGGGCCCGGACAGCCCCCGATGAGTGAACAGCAGATCCTCGGCGAAATGCGTCTTGCCGAGACGCAGATCGACGGGCCGCGCAAGCCCCGACAGCGGCGCGGTGCGCGCCAGATCCTGCTCGGCGAAGGTCAGCGGCACCAGAGCGGGCCGCGTCTCCACGATATCGAGGCCGAACGTCTGCGCGATCTCGTAGCCCAGGCTGCTTGCCCCCATCTTCGGGATCGACTTGCCGCCCGTCGCGACAATCACCGAAGCCGCGCGGATCGGGCCTTGCGAGGTTGTGACGAGGAAGCCCTCGCCCGCGCGCGCCACCCGCTCGATCTCGGTCTCGAGCGACAGCACGCCCCCTGCCGCGCGCAGGTCGCGCAGCAGCAGGTCGATGATCTGCGTCGCCTTCCCGTCGCAGAAGAGCTGCCCCAGATGCTTCTCGTGCCAGGCGATCCCCGCCGCATCGAGCCGCGCGATGAAATCCGCGGGCGTGTAGCGCGACAGCGCCGAAAGCGCGAAGCGGGGATTGCGCGACAGGAATCGCTCGGTCGCGTTTTGCCGGGTCAGCAACCGGTTGGTGAAGTTGCACCGCCCGCCGCCAGAGATTCGAATCTTCTCGCCCGGACGCCGCGCATGGTCGAGCACCTGCACCGAGCGCCCGCGCCGCGCCGCCTCAATCCCGGCCATCAGCCCGGCCGCCCCCGCGCCAAGTATCAAAACATCGCATTTTTCCATGCCATCTCGCTTGCCGTAGCGGCGCGTGACGCGCAATCGAAATTTGTCGGATTTTCCTCTTGAAGCCCCGCGCCCACTTGGCTACATACCCCCCCACGTTGGGGCGTAGCCAAGTGGTAAGGCACCGGTTTTTGGTACCGCGCACCGTAGGTTCGAATCCTACCGCCCCAGCCACTTTTCTCAGTAGAACTGAATTGTTTGAGGTTTCGCTGGCCGTTAAGGCCGTGAGATCGGCGGCTGACTGGCTTGGCAACACGAGGCAGCGACGGGACGGCTCCAGAGCTGTGCTCTCTCGCCTCAATCCAAGGCCACAAACTGCGGCGCCTTTCGCTCAAGGACGGACGGCTTCACTTCGCCGCCGGAAACACGCTGGCCGACTATTCCAACAGGGCCTTCATGTGGTCGCGCCGATCAATAGCTCGAACGCGTCTTCACGCATGAAAACGGCGCCGTTTGGCGGCGCATGTCGGTCATCCAAGGGGAGGAGGAGGCGGTGACCTCAGGGAGGAGGAGAGAGGCCACCGCCAATTTCCGAGGCTCAGGGAGGAGGAGAGAGCCTCAGGAACTGTTGCAGCGAGTTGCTCGCTGCGTTGAAATCTTTTTCGCACAAATGCTGCGCCGCAGAAACAGCTTATTCGACATAGCCGCGCTGCGCTTTCCGCATAGCTGCCGGTGGGTCACGATCCGTGCTGTGGGGCGCTGACCTCGGCAGACAGGCCCGGGGCCAGTCGTTTGGCCTGCGGCTGATCGGGGTCGATCGCGATTCGCACCGGCACGCGCTGCGCGATCTTGGTGAAATTGCCCGTCGCATTGGAGCCCGACAGCAGGCTGAACTGCCCTGCCGTCGCGGGCGAGAACCGCTCGATATGGCCTTTGAACTGCGTCTTTCCCAGCGCATCGACGGTAAAAGTCACCGGCTCGCCCATCTGCAGCCCAGCAAGCTGGGTCTCCTTGTAATTCGCGATCAGCCAGAGATCGGAAGGCACGAGCGAGACCAGTGTGCTCCCGGCGCTGACGAATTTGCCGACTCGCGCCGAGACCTGGCCCAGCCGCCCGTCATCGGGCGCACGGATCACGGCATGGTCGAGAGCCACCTGCGCCGCATCCAGCGCGGCCTGAGCCGCATCGGTCTTCGCGGCGAGCGAGCGCTTGTTCAGCTGCGCCGTCTGCACCGCCTGCTCGGCCACGTCGATGGCGCTTTGCGCCTCCTGTACGCCCGCCTTCGCCTGATCGAGCGTAAGCTGCGCCTGATCGGCATCCGATTGCGAGACATAGCTTTTCTTCGTCAGTTTTGACGCCCGGTCCCGCGCGGTCTGCGCCGTGGCTTGAGCTGCCTTCGCCGACGCGAGCGAAGCCTGCTTCGCCTCGAGCGTCGCCTTCGCCGAATTCACCGCCTGCGCCCCGTTCGACTGCGCGGCCTTGGCGGTCTCCAGCGCGGCCTGTGCCTGCTCTACCGCCGCTTTCAGCGCGCGATCATCAAGCCGCACCAGAACGTCGCCCTTCTTGACCTCCTCGAAGTCGCTGACGGGAACCTCCGTGACCTCGGCCGCGACCTGCGCAGAAATCGGCGTGACCTTGCCCTGAAGATAGGCATTGTCGGTCCAGGCCATGTCAGAGCGGAACGGCGGCAGGCGCCATGCGTAGAGAACGGTCGCGACACCGGCGAGCGCGATGAGAAGGATCAGGGCGGAAGCGATATAGCGGCGGGTCTGGGACATCGGATCAACTCGTTGAAACAGGGGTGGAGGGCGTGAGGCGCAGGTTCGGCAAAGGCCAGCTTTGGCGCAGGGCGACATGGGCGATCAGCCCGGCCAGGGCCGCCAGCGCGAGCCAGAACACCGCGCGAAACGCGTCGTCATAGGCGAGGATGGTGGCCTGCTGCTGCACCCTGGAGGCGACGGAGGACAGTGCGGCCCCGGCGCGTGCGCCCGCATCTGCGGTCTGGCTGCCAAGCGATGCGGCGCTTTGCGCCAGCGTCTGGCTCAGCATCGGGTTGTCGGGCGAGATCTGCGGCGAAAGCTGCGCCATGTGATAGGCAGTGCGGTCGACCACCAGCGAGCGGAACAGCCCCGACCCGATGACCCCGCCGATGGATTGCGTGGCCAGAAACAGCACGACGAAGCTCAGCAGGTAATGCGGGCCCTTTGCGAAGGCGGCCCCCAAGCCTTTCGCCATCGCGGGCGGCAGGAACAGGATGCCCGCAAAGCCGATCATCGCCTGGCTGAGATACATCTGCTCGGGTCGCGTGAGCGCAGTCGATTGCGAATCCATCCACGCCCCTACCGCAATCAGCACAAGCGCGATGCCGTGAAACAGAGGCGCACGCGCCCCGCTATTGGTCAACATCAGCACGCCCATCGCGGCCAGCATCGACAGCGCGATGATCCCGAAGAGCAACTGCTCTTGTCCGGGCTGTAGCCCCATCGTGCGAAGAAAACCGACCGCGCCCGCGTTCTGCTCGGCCAGCAAGATGCGGAAGACCAGCAGCGTGCCGGCCAGATGCAGGATCGGCGGGCTCAGCAGCCAGTGAAAATCAATCAACGGATTTGGCCGCTGCATCTCGATCAGCACCGCGCCCGCGACCATCACGATCGCCGCCGCGAGCGCCACGCCCAGCCACTCGGTCTGCGTCCAGTAATCGAGCGCGCCGAACATGAAGACGCTGGTGAACGCGCCAAAGCCAACCGCGAGCAGCGTGAAAGAGACGAAATCAAGCGGCTTGAGAACCTTTTGCAGCGGGCGCGGCGTCAGCGGCAGCGCGAAAATCAGCGCCAGCGCCACCAGCGCCATGCCCATCTGGAACAGGCTCACCGCGTGCCAGCTGGCATTCGCGGTGAGGTCTGGCAGCAGCACTCGCGCCAAGGGCCTGCCCACCATGATCATCGTCAAGACGCCGGGGATCGCGATCTTCATGCGCTGCGCGGCAGGCACGGCCTCGAGCATGTAGAGGAAGCCGAGGCTCGACAGCGGGGCCGCGGCGCACCCGCTCAGGAAGGCCACGATGACCGCGGAATGGAGGTCGTCCACCCAGAGGTTCAGCACCATCGCCAAGACGAAGCAGACGATCCCGACCTCGGCGAAGCGGCGCAGGCCGAACTGGTCGCGGATGCGGATCAGCATCAGCGGCATCGAGGCGCGCGGCGCCATGAAGGCCGCCATGACCCAATAGGTGTGGTTCGTGGTGGCGTGCAGGTCGCCCGCAAGCTGCGGCAGGTTGGCTGAGACGAAGCCGGTGGCCAGCGATTGCGACAGCGCTACGAAGACGGCGGCGCTTGCATAGACGAGCCGCTTGGGCGTGGAATGCTCAGGCTCCGCAGGCGCGGCGGGCTGGGGCGCGGCCTCCGTCTCGGCGGTCTCTGCCTCTGCAGCCTCGTTTTGCGTGACCTCGGCCTCTTTGGCCGGGGCCGCCTCGGGCCGCGCGTGCTCGCGCAGCGCCGGATCGCGTGGCGATACCGGTTCGGCAGCCGTCGGACGCATGTCCGGGCCGTTGAAGTCGCGAATCTGGGAATTCATTGGCCGCGCATCCTTTCGAGATTGGCCTGCATCCGCTCCATCGTCTTGCGGGCGCGGGCGACCTCGTCGGCGTCGATACCGTCGTAGAGTTTCGCGCGCAGGTCCTCGACGAATGTCTCGATCTCGGACGCATTTGCGCGGGCATGTTCGGTGAGAAATATCTGGCGGACGCGTTTGTCGTCGGGATCGGCGCGGCGCTCCACGAAACCGAGCTTCTCCAGCCCGTCGAGGGTCCGGTTCAGCGTCGGCGTCTCGATCACCAGCGTCTCGGCCAGCTGTCTCTGGCTCATCCCCTCATCGCGCGAGATCGCCAGTATCGCCTGCGCACGCGCAAAGGTCAGGCCCATATCCCGCGCCTGCGCGTCGAACATCGCGCGCACCGACCGCGCCGTCAGCATCATCGTGCGCGTCAACTCGGCACGGTCGCGGCGGGCGGCTTCGGGGAGCGCGGATGTAATGGCGGCGCGGTCGGACATGGGGGCCTCGGGAATAAAGTTAGCCTGCTAACGTTTTCGTCCCATCCCACATATCGTCTCGGTCGCGAGGATCAACACAGGCTGGCTGCACAGGGGGCCGTGCGAAATTGCGAAAGGCCCCGGATCGCGCCGTGCATTCAGCGTTGACGCTCAGGCGGCGAGCAAGGTCACAAGACCGAGACCTGCGCCCACCAGCATGACAAGCGACAGCGTCACCGTCGCGATCACACGCGGCCCGGCGGCTGCCACCGCCAGCGCATCGACGCCAAGCCCCAGCGCGGCCATCGCGATCACCGTCAGGATGGACGCCCCCTGCCCCATCGGCGCAAGCGCCGCCTCCGGCAGCGCCCCGGCAGAGCGCAGCACGATCATCCCGAGGAACCCGAGAATGAAGAGCGGCGGCATCAGCCCCCGCCGCACACGTCCCTCCGGCGCGGCAGAGCGCCCGTCGTCCGGCAGATGCGGCGCGATAAGCGACAGCACCACCGTGATCGGCCCCAGCATCAGGACGCGCACCAGCTTCACCAGCGTGCCGAGCTGGATCGCCGCGGCCCCCATCGGCGCTGCGGCCGCCAGAACCTGCGGCACCGCGTAGACGGTGATCCCCGACAGGATGCCGTAGCCATGCACGCTCATCCCCGCCACATGGCCGACCACCGGCAGCAGCAGAACCACCGCCACGCCCAGCACGGCGGTGAACGCGATTGCGGCACTGACATCGTCGCTGTCGGCGTCGATCACCGGCGCGACGGCGGCGATGGCGGAATTGCCGCAGATGCCGTTGCCGCAGGCGATCAACAGCGCCATGCGGGCCGGCAGGCGCAGGGCCCGCCCCAGCAGGTAGGCCGCGGGCACCATGAGCGCGACCACCGCGACGATGCCGCCCAGAAGGCCCGGCCCGACCGACAGAAGCGTCTGGGCGCTCACCGACGCGCCAAGCAAGACGATCGCGATCTCCAGCACCGACTTGGCCGCGAAACGGATGCCGGCATCGAAGCGCGCAGGCGGCGTCCAGAGGGAGCGGACCACCGCACCGATGAGGATCGCCAGCACCAGCGGCTCCAGCCATTCCGCGCCGAACAGCGCGCGTTCCGCCACGCCCCCCAAGGCCGCGAGTGCGGCCACAGCGGCGCTTAGCACAAGCCCGGGCGCGAAGGCGCGGAACGCAAGCCGCGGGCGGGAAAGGCTGCAGGCAGGGGTCGAATGGTGCGGCACGGCTGCCTCCTCTCGGTCTGGTCTTGTCCTCTAATTGCCCGCGCCGATTCATTCTTCAAACGAAATGTTTTTGTCGATATGATCGCTTTTGTCGATCATTTGAGCCGGAGACACGCATGACCCCCGAACAGCTCCGCGTATTCGTCGCAGTCGCGGAAGAGCAGCACATGACCCGCGCCGCCGCCCGGCTGAACATGACGCAATCGACGGCCTCCGCCGCCATCGCGGCGCTCGAGGCGCGTCATGAGGTCGCGCTGTTTGATCGGATCGGACGGGGGATTTCGCTGACCGAGGAAGGCCGCGCCTTTCTGCCCGAGGCGCGCGCGGTGCTGGCACGGTTTGCCGAGGCGGAGGCGATGCTGGCCGAGACCCGCGGGCTCGAACGCGGGCATATTCGCCTGATCGCGAGCCAGACTATCGCGGGCTACTGGCTGCCGCCCTACCTCGCCGCTTTCCGACAAGCCCGCCCGGGGATCGAGGTGACGCTGGAAATCGGCAACACGCAGGAAGCGGCAGAGCGTCTGCGCGCGGGCCTGCACGATCTCGCGCTCGTCGAGGGCGATGTCGAGGATGCGAAGCTGGAGCGGGTCCAGATCGGGGCGGATCGGCTGATGCTGGTCAGCGCCGCGCCGCCCCCCAGCAAGCTGGATGCGCGCGCGCTGAGTGCGGCGAGCTGGGTGCTGCGCGAGCCGGGATCGGGCACGCGCTCTACCGCGGAAGCGGCCCTCGCCGATCTTGGCGTCGCGCCGCACGCGCTCTCAAAGGCGCTGGTTCTGCCGTCGAACGAGGCGGTGCTGAGCGCGGTCGAGGCTGGGGCCGGGATCACCATTCTCTCGGCCCATGTCGTCGCGCGGTCGCTGAGCCTTGGAACGGTCCGGGACTGGGATTTGCACCTCGCGCCGCGGCCCTTCTATGCGCTGCGTCACCGCGACCACCATGTCAGCCACGCCACGCGCGACCTGCTGGCACGGATCGATCAGTCCCAGTTGGACGATTTCACTCAGACGGAATGAACCAATTCGCGAGCTTCGCCTCAATCTCCGAGGGGAGCGCGGGCTTCGGGCAGACAGCCGCGCCAGGATAGCGCTCGCGCAGCTGATTGGCTTCGGCATGGCCGGAATGAAACAGGAGCGGCACACCCGCCTTGTGCAGATGATCGGCCAGTTCGTAGACTTCGCCATCGGCCAGCATCACGTCGAGGATCGCAGCACCCGGCAGACGCTCGCGGACCAGATCCAGCCCCGCGCGCACGGTGGCGCAGGGCCCCCAGACCTCCATCCCGAGGTCCTCGAGCATGAACTGAAGATCAAGCGCGACGACGGCTTCATCTTCGACAAGGAGCACCTCGCTCGGTGCTTTCTCAGTCAGCGTCGCCATCGATTTCATGCGCGAAGATAATCCTGTTGCAACGGCTTTCCGGTGTCTGACGCGTGTCGACCCGCGCCGAAATCTGGCTTGCGGAAATATCGACCAGCGTCGAGCCGAAGCCCTGTTTGTTCGTGTCGAGTTGCAACGCTTCACGGTACCGCTCGTTCCACGAAAGTATCACGGTATCGTCGTTTTCCATCGACCATGTGATCTCGAGATCACCCTCTCGCGGCCCTAATACCCCATATTTCGCGGCATTAGTGCTCCATTCGTGGAAAATCAGCGCGAGAGCGGTCAGGTGATGCGTCGGAACATCAACATCCGGCCCGTCGATCAGGAATTTCGACGGGTCGTCATAAGGGGCCAGAGTCGTCTCGATCACCTCGCGCAGCGGAATCGCCGCACCAGAGGTTCGGGTGCGTGCCAGATCATGCGAGCGCGCCAGCGCGTTGATCCGCTGCCCCACATCCTCGACCAGCTCGCGCGGGCTGGCCGCCGAACGTCCCGCGATCCGCAGCATGCCCGAGACGATGGAGAACAGATTCTTCACCCGGTGGTTCATCTCACGCAGCATCAGCTCGCGCATCTGCGCCGCCTCTTCGTCGGCGGTGATGTCGACACTGAGCCCCAGCAGGCGGTGCCCCTTGCCTTCGCCCATCATCCGGCCGGTCGCGCGCAGATGCCGCTTCGTGCCGGAGGGAAGGTCGAGCTCGTAGTCGACTTCCAGCTCGGACCCGTTGTCGCGGGCCTCGCGCACCGCCTCTTCGACACGGGCACGGTCATGGTCCGCGACGCGTTCGAAGAGCTGCGCGATCGGATAGGTGCCGGCCGCTTCGAGTTCGAAGAACGCCGCGACAGCCTCGTCGACTTCGACATCTCCATTGGGCTCAGTGATCGACCAGACCCCGATCTGCGCGATTTCCAGCGCCAGTTGCAGCCGCTCGCCTTTCAGCGTCAGTTCAGTCTCGAGGCGCAGTGCCTCGGTGATGTCGGTGAAGACGAGCGTCGCGCCTTCCACCTCGCCGCGCGAATTCAGATATGGCGTCGCGGAGAGCGACCAGACCTTGCCGAGTTCCGTGGACTTGACCCGGCGCGGTCGCGGCAACTCGCCCTCGAGGACCACATTGATCAATTCGATCATCACCTCGGGCGTGTCGAGCAGGTTCTGAATGTCGTCGAGCGGACGCCCCCGATCGCTACCGCGCAGGCGGATCATCTCGCTCGCGCCATCGGTGAAGTTGCGCAGGCGCAGCTTGCGATCGACCGTCACCAGCGCATGCAGCTTGGAATCGAAGATGTTGCGCAGATCGGCATTCGCGGTCGAAAGTTCCTCGACCTTGGTCTTGAGCTCGTCATTGACCGTCGCGAGCTCTTCGTTCGTCGATTGCAACTCCTCGTTCATCGACATCATTTCCTCATTCGAGGATTTCAGTTCTTCGTTGGCGGTCTCCAACTCTTCGACCGTCGTGCGCAGGCGGTTGCGGGTTGCGCGCAACTCGGCTTCCAGAACCTGCACATGGCTTTCCGACGGCGCGATCTCGTCGAAATCATATTCGTCCAGCGCTTCGAACGGGCCACGGTCGCGGAAGATGATCAGCAGCGTATCGTCGGAAAGCGGATCGGCCAGCACATCGACATGCTGCCGCCCGGTTTCCGAGATCACCTCGACGTCGCGCACGATCTTGCGCGTGCCAAGCTCCGCCGACTCGCGGATCACCGCCGAGAGCGCCTCGCGCAGGCCCGCCCGCGCGAGCGATTGCGCATAGCCCTGCCCGGTCTCGGACGGGTCGATCTCAAGATATTTGCCCAAGCGCCCCGTCGCGGCGAGGATCGCCCCATCGCGATCGACATTCAGCGTCGCGGGCGCATAAAGATCGAGGATACGATTACTGGCCAAGGTCGTGTTCCAGTCTCTGGTTCTTCTGTCGGTCGTCTTAGGTCGGATTGGCGCAAGGCGCGCATGAGGGTCGGAACGCATCGGCAGTTCGGTCGGATAAGGAGACCGGGGTCCTATGCTGCGGAAGATGCGCATCGCGCCGTCTATGGGCTCGAAAAGCTCCTCATGCCGCCCGATCGTCTCGGATGGGCCGAGGAAGAGAACGCCGCCCGGATTGAGCGCATAGTGGAAGATCGGCAGCGCCCGCGCCTGCAGTTTCTCGCCGAAATAGATCAGCAGGTTGCGGCAGGACACCAGGTCGAGCCGCGAGAACGGCGGGTCCTTGATGAGCGAATGCGGCGAGAAACGTACCCGGTCGCGCAGCGCGGCGGTGATCTGGAAATTGCCCTCGCGCCCGATCGTATAGAAGTCGCGATACACCTCTGGCAGATCGAGCAGGACCGAGACCGGATAGCGCCCCTCACGCGCAATCGCGAGCATCCGCTCGTCGATATCGGTGGCGAAGATCTGGAAATCTATCTCCTTGCCGCTCGCATGGATCGCCCGGTCGATGAGCATCGCCAGCGTGTAGGCTTCCTCGCCGCTCGAACACCCCGGCACCCAGATGCGCAGCGCGCCGCCATCTTCGGCCTTCTCGACCATCGGCTTGATCGCCGTCTCGTTCAGCGCCTCGAAATGCGCGCTGTCCCTGAAGAACCGGGTGACGTTGATCAGAAGGTCGCCCAGCAGCGCCAGAGGCTCGTCCTCTTCGCGTTCTAGCCGTTCGAGATATTCGCGCGGGTGCAGAATGCCCACGACCTGCATCCGGCGCTGAATCCGACGCTCGAGCGTCGAACGCTTGTATTGCGCGAAGTCATGCCCCGTCAGACGGTGCAGCGCCGCGCAGATCTCATCCAGCGTTCCGGAAACCGGCGGCGCCGTGTTCACTTGGTCCGGATCGACATTGCGGAACTCGGTGATCCGCGCGATCACGTCGGAAGGCGCGCTGACCACGTCGACCATCCCGGTCGCGACAGCCGAATTCGGCATGGAATCGTAACGCGCCGTGGCATCCTGCGCGATGCAGAAGCCGCCATGCTCCTTCACCGCCCGCAGCCCGACAGAGCCATCCGTGCCAGTGCCCGACAGGATCACGCAGACCGAGCGGCGTCCGAGGTCCTGCCCCAGCGATACGAAGAAGTCGTCGATCGGACGACGCAGACCGCGCGGCTGGGCGAATTCCGAAAGCTTCAGGCGCCCGTTTTCGACCTCCAGCCCGTAGCCCGGCGGGATCGTGTAGACATGCCCGGCCTCCAGCTTCGCGCCATCTTCGGCCTGCAGCACTTCGAGCGAGGTCGATCGGCCGAGCAATTCCGCCAGAAGCGACTCGTGGTTCGGATCGAGATGCTGAACCACGACATAGGCGCTGGGGTCGTCCACGCGCGCAGGCTCCAGCAGATCGCGAAGCGCTTCCAGCCCACCGGCGGAGGCGCCGATGCCGACAACGTATAGATCCTCGGGGGCGCTCACCGTGTCGCCCGCCGATCCGCGCAGCGCGCGTCCAAAAGGGCGCGGCCTGCGCGCCCTTCCCTATAGTTCTCTTTGCAGTTCATCCGCAGATCGGTGTCACTAGCCTCAGGGCCCCGCAATAACATTTGACATAGTACTGAACACATAACCGTGGCCGCAGCCATTCTTAGCCCTCGCGGTAGATAATCGTGGCCATTGTGGAGAGGCTCTCCGACAGAACCTTGGCAGAGCCGATCATCGCGAGACCGAATCCGCGCGACATCGCGGCGAGATCATCGGCATTGCGCAGCAGGCTCTCGTCATGCGCGGCGATATCGACCTTCACGTTCTGACGTTCCGCCGCGGAGGTCAGGTCGAACTGCGACCCGATGAACAAGCGCGTATCGCCATTGGCCTCGCGCAGACGCGTCATGAACACGAAATTCTGGAATTTCTCGCCATTCGCGCGACTATTGGTGACGCGGAAACGGCCCGCGGAAATGTCCTCGTCGTCGATGAATTCCCGCATCGCAGCGCGTTCTTCCTCGGTCGCGGCCCCTGCCTGCAGGAAGCGGCAGTTCTGCCCCAGCACCTCGTCAGCGGAATAGCCGGTCAGATTGAGAAACGCCTGATTCACGTAGACAAGCGGCACATCCTCGAGATCAGCCGCGGCAATGGTCAGCGCGACATTCGACTTGTCGCAATAGCTGACCAGCGCATCTGGCAAATCGTAATCTGTGTAAACAGGCATGAAGCCTCCGCTGCGTTTGAGAAAACAAGATTGATCATTACGCGGAAAAGTCCAGCGCGCGAGGCGAAATACCACCGATACCGTATCTGAAGGGGGGATGGTACCGCCTCCCCGGCTTGAACGGGGGACCTCTGGATCCACAATCCAGCGCTCTAACCAACTGAGCTAAGGCGGCACTGGCGCGGGATTTAGACCCCTCGCGCGCGGAATGCAAGTGTCCGATGACGAGAAATTCGCACCAAGTCTTGCCTGCGCACGTCGCGGGGGTTAGGTGCATTTTCCATCCAACCTCTCAGGAGTTTTCGATGAGCATCGACAAGGAAAGCGACATCTCCGCGAATCTGCAAATCGGCCCGACCTCGCTCGGGATGGTGCGGATCTATGTCGAGGGCGAAGGCGTCGAGCTGCCGCTCGATTTCGATCCCGACGAGGCGATGGAAATCGCCGAAGAACTGCAGGCAGCCGCCGAAGCTGCGCGCGAAATGAGCAAGGGCGGCAAGGGCAAGAAGCGCTGAGCCTCAAAATCCGGGCGGAATCGCGCCCGGATCGCACAGCCGCTGCAACCGCCGCGCCGACGCGCGCGCGAAATCGAGCGTCAGCGCCTTGCGCCGCGCGGGCGCAAGCTTGGACAGCGGCGCCTCGCGGATCATCTCGGCGCCGTAGCCATCCGCGATGAACAGCCCCGTTCCCTCGGGCAGAAGATCCGTGGGGAAATCCTGATCAACCGCCCAGAAATAGCGGTCGCACCAGTCCAGATAGCCGTCCCATTTCCGATCCGAGGTGAAATCGGCGCGGCTCGACTTGCACTCCACGATCCAGATCTCGCCCTTCCGGTCGATCGCCATCAGATCGGCGCGCAGCCTTGGGCGCAGCACCATTTCCGGCAAGCTGTCGAGCCCCAGCTCGGACAGCGCGCGGGCCGTGCCGCGTGCGAGCACCTGCCCCGGCTGAAGTTCGGAAAGCGGAATCTGCGTCATGCGGGAAAACATGAACGAAGTGTGAACAAAAGTCCAGTCTCAGCCCGCCGCGCCGATGCGACAGCCGGAGCAAAAGGTCGGATCAGAAGACCAGCACCGAGAGCACCAGAACGATCAGCGCCGCACGCAGCACCCAGACGCCGAACTCGGCCACCCGCAGCAGCGTCGCGGCCTCGGCCAGCCCTTCGGGTTTGATCTGGCCAAGAAGCCCCGCGGCGCTTACCCGGAACGCCTCGCCCGCAAACAGCGCCAGCGCCAGCAGCAGATAGAGCAGGTAGTCGATCATCCGCGCATGGCCGGCCACCATCACCGGCAGCAACAGCGCCCCGGCGCCGACCTCGGTGCGCAAGGTGTTGTCCGCCCAGAGCCGCTCCAGCACTGCGCCGATCCCGGTGCCACCACTCCCGCCGCCTGCGGCGGGCCCGTTCAAATCGCTCATGAAAACTCCTGTCCGCGAAATCCTGGCGCCAAGGGTAGAGCCTTGCAGGCCGAACCCAAGCGCCAAGGTGTCGCAGCGGCAGAGCCTTGCCACCCGGAAAAACCCGCTCTCTCCCCCTCTTGCCGGAGCGCGGTTTCACCCCTATCTGGGGGGCTGACGGTTACTGCTCTTTCTGTGAAAGACCCTTTTCCAGTGGCCTATACCATTCCTGAGGGAGCTGGCTCTGCCGGGGTCCTGGCCTCGGTATCTGGCGCCCACCTGACTTTTCAGGTCTCCGGGAACTCCCGTCTACACGTCTGCTGCGGTTTCCGTCACTCCACCCATCGCAAGACAGCAAAAAGCCCCGCCGGATCGGTCGGGGCTTTTGTCGTCTTGAGAAGCGAATGCGTTCAGCGGCGAAGCTGCATCTGCTGGCGCGATTTCGGCGTATCGACCGGCACCGGGATCGCCAGATGCTCGGCCGCCATATCGGTGGGGATACCGTCGCGTTTGCCGCCGCCGGAGCTGTCGTCATCCTCAGCCATGCGCATCACCGCGATCGAGAATTGGACGCCGGAGAAGACGATCGTGTTGAACACGATCAGCAGCGCCATCGCGATATAGCCGATATCGGACGTGAAGATCAGGTGGCGGAGATTGCCGACATTGAAGCCGAGAAGAAGGTCAACGAAGGCAAGCGCGATGAAGAAGCCGATGACGACGTTCTTGATGTAGAGCCGGACCAGTTCGGGCATGAAAAATCCTCCTGCTTACCTCACAATCTAGTGCATATTCCCAAGTTTCAAACAGGGAAACGGGCGGCGAAGGCGAGATAAGCGGGTGTTTGCCCGTGGCATGGTGTCGCGAGTGAGCGCGCTCAGAACGCGTCGGGCTGCAGCGCGCGCGCCATGTGATCGAGTACCGCGTTGACGAATTTCGGCTCTTTGCCTTCGGGGAAGAAAGCGCGGGCCACATCGACGAACTCGGTGATGACGACACGCGGCGGCGTCGCGGGGGTGATCAACTCGGCCCCGGCCGCGCGGAACAGCGCGCGCAGCACCGGGTCGATCCGGTCGATCGGCCATTTCGCTACCAGCGCGCGGTCGGTCGCCTGGTCGATCTTCGCCTGCCAGGTCACCGCATCGTCGATCAGACGGCGGAACAGGTCGAGATTGCCCTCGGCCATTTCGGTGCCGTCCTCATCCACGGCGCCAAAGCGGAAATTCTCGAACTCGCGGCGCACCTTGTCGGCGCCCTGCCCGGCCGCTTCCATCTGAAACAGCGCCTGAACCGCGTAAAGACGCGAGGCGGATTTCATCTGGCGCTTCTCCTCTTGGGTGAGCTTGCGCGGTTTCGGGGCGTCTTGGGGCGCGTCGGAAGAGGCGTCGTCGGTCATGCGTTGTTCGATCCGTCAGTGTCGCCGGCGATACGGAAGGATTCGGCGGGCTTGAACCCGATACCCTTCGTCCGGCGCGCCCATTTGCGCGACAATGAGATGAGATGCAAGGCCGCAGCCGCAGCACCACCACCTTTGTTTTGATCGGCAGGGTCGGCGCGCACGGCGGCCTGCTCGTAATTTTCGACCGTCAGAATGCCGTTGCCGATGCAGATCCCTTCGAGACCCATCAGCGTTAGCCCGCGCGAGCTGTCGTTGCAGACGGTTTCGTAATGGGTGGTCTCGCCCCGGATCACGCAGCCAAGCGCCACGAAACCGTCGTAATCGGCCATGCGCGCGGCCATCGCGATCGCGGTCGGGATTTCCAAGGCGCCGGGCACCTCGATCACGTCGACATGGGCGCCGGCCTCTTCGGCCGTGGCTTTCGCACCCGCGATCAGGTTGTCCGCGATATCTTTGTAATAGGGCGCGACCACGATCAGCAGCCGCGGCGCGCTGTCGAATTTCGGCAGGTCGAGCGTGTAATGCGAGATTCCGGCCATGTCTTACTCCGTGATGGGGCGTGTGCCGACGATGCGCAGGCCATAAGCGTCGAGGCCCACATATTTCGTCTGCGGATTGTCGGTGAGAAGGATCATGTCATGCAGCCCCATCGAGGACAGGATCTGCGAGCCCAGACCGATCTGCTTGATAGTGCGCGGCCCCTGATCCTCTTCACGCAGAAGGCGGTTCGACGGATCGCGGAACAGGCAGACGAGGCCGCGGCCTTCCGCAGCCACGATCTCCATCGCGCGGCGCACTTCGTCCGCGGGACCGGGGCCGATGCCCAGCACGTCGTCGAGAATGTTGAGCGAATGGGTACGCACCAGAACCGGCTCGGGCGTTGAAATGTCGCCCTTCACCAGAACGATGTGATCGACGCCCTCGGCCATATCGGTGAAGACACGCATCTCCCACTCGCCGCCATGGCTCGACGTGACCATCTGGCGCAGACCCTCGCGCACGAGATTGTCGTGACGGCGACGATAGGCGATCAGGTCCGAAATCGTGCCGATCTTCAGCCCGTGTTTCTTGCCGAACTCGATCAGCCCCGGCAGGCGCAGCATGTGACCGTCATCGCCCATGATCTCACAGATCACGCCGGCGGGCTTGAGCCCCGCAAGGCGCGCCACGTCCACGGCGGCTTCGGTATGGCCCGCACGCACCAGCACACCGCCGTCGCGCGCCCGCAGCGGGAAGATGTGGCCGGGCGAGGCGATATCCTGCGGTCCCTTGCTCGGGTCGATCGCCACCTTGATCGTCTGCGCCCGGTCATGGGCGGAAATCCCGGTGGTGATGTTCTCGCGCGCCTCGATCGAGACGGTGAAGGCGGTCTCGTGGCGCATCGAATTGGCGCGCACCATCGGCGTGAGGCCCAGCTGGTCGACACGATCTGAGGTGAGCGGCAGGCAGATCAGCCCGCGCCCGTAGGTCGCCATGAAATTCACCGCCTCGGGATTGCATTTCTCGGCCGGAATATACAGATCGCCCTCGTTCTCGCGATCCTCGTGATCGACGAGGATCACCATGCGCCCGGCCTTCGCCTCGGCGATAATGTCCTCGGCGGGCGCGATCACGTGACGCAGGCTTTCCTCGACCTCGCCGGGCACGTCATGCGTGCCGGATTTGTCGACCGGGGTCAGGGTCTTTCCGTCGGAGGTCATGTGTTCCACTCCTGCAGCCGCGCGACGTAGCGCGCGAGCGTGTCGATCTCGAGATTGATCCGGTCGCCCGCCTTGGCATGGCCCCAGTTGGTGACCTGCTTGGTATGCGGGATGATGTTGACGCCGAACGCCGCGCCTTCGACCTCGTTCACGGTCAGCGAGGTGCCGTTCAGCGCGACCGAGCCTTTCGGCGCAATGTATTTCGCGAGGGCCTCGGGCGCGCGGAAGGTGAAGCGCGTGCTGTCGCCCTCATCCACCATCGCGACGATCTCGGCCACGCCATCGACATGGCCCGACACGATATGACCGCCCAACTCGTCGCCCACTTTCAGCGCGCGTTCGAGGTTGATCTTTTGGCCCACCTGCCAGCCGCCGCTGGCATCGTTGCCGCGACCGCCGATATTGGTCTTGGCCTGGCTTTCGGCGGAAATTTCCACGTCGAACCAGTTTTTCGGCTCAGAGCCCGTGGCGATCACGGTCAGGCAGCAGCCGTCGCAAGCAATCGACGCGCCCAGCTCGATGCTGCCCACGTCATAGCTTGTGCCGATCCGCGCGCGCAGATCGCCGCGCTGCTCCAGCTCCAGAATTTCTCCGATATCGGTCACGATCCCGGTGAACATGGCATATCCCCTCAGATTTCGGACCTTAGCTAGCCCGCAGGGCGCGCCTTCGCAAGAGATGAGCGCCCCGCCGTCCCGTCACACTCTGCGCGGCCCCGCACAGCGCCTGCCCTAAAATTGTCCAATATTTAAGGGATTACCCCACAAACTCCGTGACTTCGCGCGCATCCTGCGCAATCACGGAAGCAGGCCAAGGACCCACGACCGGATGAACCGTTTCGAAAATCGCCACTTCCTGATGCTGCAGGGGCCCCACGGGCCCTTCTTTCATCAGCTTGGCGCGATGCTGCGGCAGGCGGGGGCAACGGTCTGGCGCGTGGGGTTCAATCGCGGGGATGAGGTTTTCTGGTTCGACCGCACTTCCTACCTGCGTTTCGACGCCCCGCCGGAGGATTGGGCCGATCACCTGCGCGACCTGATCGCCGAGAAAGGCATCACCGATCTCGTGCTCTATGGCGACACCCGCCCGATCCATGCGCAGGCTGTCGAGGTCGCGAAGGCGATGGGCCTGTGTGTACATGTCTTCGAAGAAGGCTACGTCCGCCCCTATTGGGTGACCTATGAGCGTGGTGGCTCGAACGGGCATTCCCGGCTGATGGAGATGTCGGTGGCGCAGATGCGCACGGCGCTTGCTCAATCCGAGATCGAGTTTCCCGACGCCCCGCCCCGCTGGGGCGATATGCGCCACCACGTGTTCTACGGCGCGCTCTACCATTTCTTCGTGATGCTCCGCCCCGGCCCCTATCGCCGCTTCCGCCCGCATCGCGACATCACCGTATTTCAGGAATTCCGCCTCTGGCTGCGCCGCCTGCTGCTGATGCCGCTGCATATGCTGGAGCGCAGACGCGCGACGCGGCGCATCCGGCATGGCGGCTTTCCCTATCATCTGGTGCTGCTGCAGCTTGAACACGATTCCAGCTTCCGGATGCATTCGCCCTTCGCAAGCCAGACCGAGTTCATCGATCTGGTGATGGAGAATTTCGCGAACGGCGCCCCGCCCCATCATCACCTCGTCTTCAAGGCCCATCCGCTCGAAGACGGGCGCGCGCCCATCCGCGACACGATCCGCAAAGCGGCCCGCGCGCATGGGCTGGCGTCGCGCGTGCATTTCGTGCGCGGCGGCAAGCTGGCGGGACTTCTGGCGCAGGCGCGCTCCGCTGTCACGGTGAATTCGACCGCCGCGCAGCAGGCGCTCTGGCGCGGGCTGCCGCTGAAATCTCTGGGCCGCGCGATCTTCGACAAGCCGGAATTCACCTCCGCGCAACCGCTCGAGGCCTTCTTCGCAAGCCCGGCTCGGCCCGACAGCCGCGCCTATCGCGACTACCGTCACTACCTGCTGGAAACGAGCCAGGTTCCAGGCGGCTTCTACTCCGCGCGCGGACGCCGCGCCCTGCTGAGACAGGTGGTCGACATGATGCTGGCCGCCGAAGACCCCTATGACGCGCTGGTCGCAGGCAACGCGGCCCCACGGCAACAGTTGCAGGTGGTGCGATAATTTTTCTCGTTTTTTTCCCGAGACTTCGGTAGCTTGGTCGCAAAACGATAAGCAGCATCCCGAACGAGGAGCTCGAGCAGTGACCATGACCCCTTCCCGCAGGGCCGTTTTGACGGGCCTTTCCGCCACGCTTTTGACCGCATCTTGTGGTCTTCCGCGCTCCGGCCCCAATAAGCGCGAACTCTTCGCGGGTTCCGTGATGCGCAAAGGCGATGCCTTCGTCGTCAAGGTGAACGACTTCGTCACCCGCGCAACCGCCGTGCAACCGGCGCTCGGCTTTACGTCCAGTTTCATCAATGCCGGCCAGATCGGCTCCGATACGATCCGCCCGGGCGACACGCTTTCGCTGACGATCTGGGAAAACGTCGATGATGGGCTATTGGCCAGCAAAGGCGCCAACGCGACCCAGCTGCAAGAGGTGCAGGTCGATGGCGCGGGCTTCATCTTCGTTCCCTATGCGGGCCGCATCAAAGCCGCCGGCAACACGCCCGACGGGCTGCGTCGCATCATCACCACCAAGCTCGACGCGCAAACGCCGGACCCGCAGGTTCTCGTGACCCGCGTGGCAGGCGATGGCGCGACGGTTTCGGTCATGGGCGCGATCAACGGCCAGGGCGTCTACCCGATCGAGCGACCCACCCGCACGCTTTCGGCGATGATCGCGCGGGCCGGAGGCGTCGGCATCCCGGCCGAGGTCGCACGCGTCACCGTCAAGCGCGGCAGCCGCTCGGAATCGGTCTGGCTCAAAGACCTCTATGAAAACCCGAAGATGGATATCGCGCTGCGCAACGGCGACGTGATCCTGGTCGAGAAGGACCAGCGCGCCTTCACCGCGCTCGGCGCGACCGGCGCACAATCGCGCGTGCCCTTCGAGACGCAGACCCTCTCGGCGCTCGAAGCGATCGCCACCGTGGGCGGGTTGCAGTCGAACCTCGCCGACCCGACCGGCGTCTTCGTTCTGCGCAACGAGCCGGCAGAGATCGCATCCAAGGTTCTCGGGCGCTCCGATCTGATCGGCGACCAGCGGATGATCTACGTGCTCGACCTGACCCAGCCCAACGGCATGTTCATGGCGCGCGATTTCGCGATCCGCGACGGCGACACCGTCTATGTCACCGAGGCACCCTTCGTTCAGTGGCAAAAGACGCTCTCGGCACTGACCTCCCCGATCGGGACGGTCAACACGCTCAATACGCTCGCCGGGAACTGATGCCGGACGACGGAACGACACAGGCCGCCGGGGCGATCCCCCGGCGGCTTTTTTTCTACAATGGCGGCGTGCTGCGCCAGAAGCGCCTGCGCGAGATTTTGCACGCCGCAGGCCATGCCCCGCGCCTTGGCCTGCCCGGCCCCGACGATGGCGTTATGGTCTGGGGCCGCTCGCCCTATGCGGCGCGTGGCGAGGCGGTGGCCGCCAAGCGCGGCGTACCGCTGATCCGGGTCGAGGACGCGTTTCTGCGCTCGATCCATCCGGGCCGGACCGGCGCGCCGCCTCTGGGCCTGATCCTCGACCCGGTGGGCGTGCATTTCGACAGCGCGCAGCCCTCGCGGCTCGAACACCTGCTTGCGACAGAGCCGCTCGACGATAGCGCCGTCTTGCAGCGGGCCCGCGACGGGATCGCCCGGCTGAAAGACTCGGAGCTCTCGAAATACAACGATTTCGACGCGGACCTGCCCGTGCCCGATCCGGGCTATGTTCTGGTGCTCGACCAGACGCGGGACGATGCCTCGATCACCCATGGCGGGGCGACGGCGGCCACATTCCGCGAAATGCTGGCCTATGCGCGGATCGAAAACCCCGGCGCGCGCATCCTGATCAAGACCCATCCCGAAACCCGCGCCGGACTGCGGGGCGGTCATTACGGGCCGGACGACTGCGATGAGAATTCCGAGATTTACGACGCTCCCGTCTCGCCTTGGAAGCTGCTCGAAGGCGCGATCGCGGTCTATACCGTGTCGTCGCTCATGGGCTACGAGGCGATCCTCGCAGGCCACAAGCCGCGCGTCTTCGGCCAACCGTTCTATGGCGGCTGGGGGCTTACGCAAGACGAAAACTCCGTCCCGCGCCGGTCGCGCAGCCTGACGCGCGCGCAGATTTTCGCAGTGTCGCATATCCTCGCGCCGATCTGGTTCGATCCCTGCCGCAAGCGCCTGTGCAGCTTCGAGGAGGCGGTGGATCAGCTCGAGGCCGAAACCCGCGCCTATCGCGAGGATCGGCAGGGCTATGTCGCGGGCGGCATGTCCCTGTGGAAACGCCCGCATCTGCGCAAGTTCTTCGGGCGGCACGGGGCGCTGCGGTTCAGCGAGACACCCGACCCCACGCGGCCATTTCTTTACTGGGCCACGCGCGCGGCCCCAGACGACGACCGCGACCCTATCCGCGTCGAAGACGGGTTTCTGCGCTCGCGGGGTCTCGGTGCCGAACTCGTCCCGCCGCTCTCGCTGATCGCGGATCGCACAGGCATCTTCTACGACCCGACCCGTCCCAGCGATCTGGAGACACTGATCGCGCAGCCCCTACCGCCAGGCGGCGAGCTGCGTGTGCGCAAGCTCATCCAACGGATCACGACTGAGGGCCTGACGAAATACAATCTCGGCGGCGCGCTTCCCGACCTGCCCCAAGGCCATAAGATTCTCGTGCCCGGACAGGTCGAGGACGATGCCTCGATCCGGCTCGGCGCGGGGGAGACTTGCACAAATGCGATGCTTCTGGAGAGAACCCGGGGCGAAAACCCAAACGCAGTTATCCTTTTCAAACCGCACCCCGATGTCGTCGCGGGTCTGCGTCCCGGCGTCGTGCCCGAGGAGGTGGCGAAGACATATGCCGATCTGATCCTACCCGCGGCCAACACAGCCGCACTGATCGAAGCAGTGGACGAGGTTTGGACGATGACTTCCGGCCTCGGCTTCGAGGCGCTCTTGCGCGGCAAGGCCGTCACGACCCTCGGGGCGCCCTTCTATGCAGGCTGGGGGCTCACGCGCGATCTCGGGCCTGTTCCGGCGCGCAGGACGGCGCGCCCCGATCTACTGCAGTTCACCCATGCCGCGCTGATCGCCTATCCGCGCTATCTCGACCCGGTCAGCGGCTTGCCCTGCCCGGTCGAGGTCGCGCTGGATCGTCTGAGTGAGGGCCGCACTCTACCGCGTGGGACGCTCAACCGGATCGGTGCGAAGCTGCAAGGCGTGTTCGCGTCCTATGCGTGGCTTTGGCGGCGCCAGCGGTGAAGCAGGTCGTCGCCGATCGGGCGGCTTTCGACCAAGGTGTAGCGCGGCGCAGAGGCCAGCGCACTCAGCCCCATATCGCCGACCCCGGCGCGACCATCCGCGCCCAGCACCATGCCCGCCGTGAAGCCGATCAGCTCGTCCACCAGCCCCGCATTGATCAGGGAGGCCGCGAACTTGCCGCCGCCTTCGCAGAACACGCGGGTCAGGCCGAACCCGGCCAGAGCCTCCATCAGCGCCAGCGGATCGAGACCGCCGCCGACTGTCCCGGCCACTTCGATCAGCTCCGCGCCCGCATCTCGCCAGTAGTCCTTCGCTTTCTCGGGCGCGGCAGCCCCATGGATCAGCCAGAGCGGCGCGACGTCCAGCGACCCGGCAAGCCGTTTGCGCGGCAAATCCAGCCCCGCCGAGGCCACGATCCGCAGAGGTTGGCGCAGCGGCGTGAAGCTGCGCACGGTCAGCAGCGGATCGTCGGCCCGTGCGGTCCCGCCGCCCACCATCACCGCGTCGAACTCGGCGCGCATCGCATGGACCAGCGCGCGCGACTGCGGCCCGGTGATCCATTGGCTTTCACCCGTCGAAGTGGCGATGCGCCCGTCAAAACTGCTCGCAAGCTTCAGCGCGAGCCACGGCCGCGCGCGGGTCACGCGGCTGAGGAACCCGGCCTGCAGATCGCGCGCCTCCGCCTCCATAAGCCCGGTCTCCACCTCGATCCCGGCCTCGCGCAGCATCGCATGACCGCCGCCTGAGACTCGCGGATCGGGGTCTTCCATCGCCGAGACGACCCGCGCCACCCCGGCCTCGTGCAGCGCCATCGCGCAGGGCGGCGTCTTGCCGTAATGGGCGCAAGGTTCCAGCGTGACATAGGCCGTGGCGCCACGCGCCGTCTCCCCCGCCTGCGCGAGTGCGCGCACCTCGGCATGGGGCCGTCCGCCCGGCTGGGTCCAGCCGCGCCCGACGACGCGGCCCTGGCTCACGATCACGCAGCCGACAGCCGGGTTTGGCCAGACATTGCCAAGGCCCCGGCGCGCAAGCGTCAGGGCCATCGACATGAACCGCCGGTCTTCTTCGGTCACTCGGGATCACCCGCCCCCGGCGGACGCAATTCGGAGACGAACTTGTCGAAGTCGTCCGCTTCCTGGAAGTTCTTGTAAACGCTGGCGAACCGAACGTAGCCGACCGTGTCGATCCGCGCGAGCGTCTCCATCACGATCTCCCCGATCACCTTCGAGGAGATGTCGGTCTCGCCCATGCTTTCCAGACGCCGCACGATGCCCGAGATCATCTGGTCGATCCGCTCGGGTTCGACCGGGCGTTTCTGCATCGCGATCCGGATCGAGCGTTCGAGCTTGTCGCGATCAAAATCCTCACGTTTGCCGGAGGTCTTGATCACCACGAGGTCGCGCAGCTGGACGCGTTCGTAAGTGGTGAAACGGCCGCCGCAGGCCGGGCAGAACCGACGTCGCCGGATCGCGACGTGATCTTCCGCCGGGCGGCTATCTTTCACCTGAGTATCGACATTTCCGCAAAATGGGCAGCGCATTCGCTTTCCCCCGTTCGTTGTCCCGCCTCACGATAGGGTCTGCATGCCCCTCTTATCCACAAGACCTTAGCCTAGCGTCGATGGTTTGGGTAGGAAAAATCTTTCGACCCCAGATGTGGCGGTTGCCTGTGGCGAATGAGACTCAGCGCAGAAGCGCCACGACCTCGCGGCGATGCGCCCGACTGCGATGTTCGAAAAGGTAAATTCCTTGCCACGTTCCGAGCACCATACGCCCCGAAATGACAGGAATCTGCAAGCTGACCGGCAGAAGCGCCGATTTGATATGGGCCGGCATATCGTCCGGCCCCTCATAGGTATGGGTCAGGTAGGACATGCTGGGATCGGTCGTGGGCGGCACGAGCCGATGGAAGAATTCGGTCAGATCACTGCGCACTTCCGGGTCGGCATTTTCCTGGATCGCGAGGCTCGCCGAGGTATGGCGGATGAACAGCGTGAGCAACGCCTCCTCCGCATCGGCGCCCGCGACCCAAGCCGCAACGTCACGCGTGAATTCGTAAAGACCGGGGCCCGATGTCGCGATCTCGAACCGGCGATGCATCAGCTTTTCGGCGCGGGACGCGCCTCGGAGCGATCCGTCGCGACGATCGCAAGGCATTCGGGATTGATATCCATGATCTTACGCTCTTTCGCCCAAACCGCATCCGCCTGCGCGCCACTTAGCCCGCGCTTGACCATGGCCTTGGGCGCGGGCGTGCCGTCGCCCACCCCGGAGACAACCGAATAGGTGCCGCCCGCCTCTTCCTGCACATAAAGGAAACAGGTGCCCGCCTGATCCATGCGCGGTGTGCCCGATTGCATCGTGCCGACCTGACAGGCAGCGAGAACGAGAGGGGCGAGCAGAAGAAGGCGGGTCATGGGCGGCTCCGTCGAAGTTTTACGAAGGTTAGCAAGAGCTTGGGCAGGGCGAAAGTGATGATCCCCCGCCCCGTCCAGCTCATGGCACATGCACGAGACCGTTCATCTTGCAGCCCAGCGGCGCAAGATCTGCTTCGACCGCGGCTTTATGCGCGTTGAATTCGACGTTATGCGCGTCGATCGCCTCTTGGCTCGGGGCATGGCCGGACTCGCGCTGCGCCGTGGTTTTCGCCTCCAGACGCGCGGCCTCGGCCTGATGATCACTGGCGAAGACGGCCTTGGCCTTCTCCCAATTCTCGGCGATCGCCTCCTGGCTCTCCCCTTCGCAGGTGAAGAGATAGACCAGCTTCGCGGGCTTGTCGGGAATGTAGAATTGCGCGCGCTCGGCGGCGCTGGCGGACCCAGCGGCAACAGCAAGCAGGACTGCAATGAGAATAGAACGATCCATAGAGACCTCCGAGAATACGCTTCAGAGATGAATAGCAAAGCTTCTCAATCAAGAAAATCGAAAGCAGACCAGAATCTTGTATTCAATACGGGTTGACATATCTGATATCATATCATACATACATCATATATAGGAGCATTGAAGGAAATATGCCATGAAGACGATTGAGATCACCAATGAAGACTTTGAATATATGCAGAGCATCGCAGTTCCGCTTGAAGACACCACGGCAAGCATCTTCTCGCGAATTGTCGCAACCTATAAGGAACTCAGCGATGCAGGCAAAGCAGTCCACGCCGCGACGCCTTCGAAACCATCTCTAGCCCTCAAGTTTGAGGCGAAAAACCTTCCAAGCGTCTCGTTCACGACGATCATCGAAGCGAGAATTGACGAAAAAGCGCCCAGCGGGCTCTACTGGAATGACATTCTTGAAGATATCATCAAAATTTCGGCGAAAAAATCGGACATAGAAAAGGCTCTGAAACACATCTCCGCAAACTGGAGAGTTGGAGAGCACCAAGAAAACGGCTATCGCTATCTCGAAGAATTTGGCGTCTCTTTCCAAGCGGTGTCAGCTGAAAGAGCAAGCAAGTTCATCGCAGCCCTTTCGAAAGCGTACCAGATTCCTGTCGAAATAGAGCTGGTCTGGCAAAATAAGCCCAAGGCTCAGTTTCCGGGTCAAACCGGCTCGCTCAAACTTCCCTAAATATGACATGAAAACGCCCCCGAAACCGGGGGCGTCCTGATCGAATGCTATTACTGGTCGAGGAACGAACGCATCTTGCGCGACCGGCTCGGGTGCTTGAGCTTGCGCAGCGCCTTCGCCTCGATCTGACGGATACGTTCGCGGGTGACCGAGAACTGCTGCCCCACCTCTTCGAGCGTGTGGTCGGTGTTCATGCCGATGCCGAAGCGCATCCGCAGAACCCGCTCCTCGCGCGGGGTGAGCGAAGCCAGAACCCGCGTCGTCGTCTCCTTCAGGTTCTCCTGAATGGCGGAGTCGAGCGGCAGAACGGCGTTCTTGTCCTCGATGAAATCGCCAAGCTGGCTGTCTTCCTCGTCGCCGATCGGCGTCTCGAGCGAGATCGGCTCCTTGGCGATCTTCATCACCTTGCGGACCTTCTCGAGCGGCATCTGCAACTTGTCGGCCAGTTCCTCGGGCGTCGGCTCGCGGCCGATCTCGTGGAGCATCTGGCGCCCGGTGCGGACCAGCTTGTTGATCGTCTCGATCATGTGGACCGGGATACGGATGGTGCGCGCCTGATCCGCGATCGAGCGGGTGATCGCCTGACGGATCCACCACGTCGCGTAGGTCGAGAACTTGTAGCCGCGGCGATACTCGAACTTATCCACGGCCTTCATGAGGCCTATATTGCCTTCCTGAATGAGATCGAGGAACTGCAGGCCGCGGTTGGTGTATTTCTTCGCGATCGAGATCACGAGACGCAGGTTCGCCTCGACCATCTCTTTCTTGGCCTGACGAGCTTCTTTCTCGCCCTTCTGAACCTGCTGCACGATGCGGCGGAATTCGGAAATGTCGACGCCGACATACTGACCGACCTGAGCCATCTCCGCGCGCAGGTCTTCGACCTTGTCGGCGGAGCGCTCGAACAGGGACTGCCAAGCGCGGCCCGACTTCGCCTGCATCCGCTCGGACCAGCTGGGGTCCAGTTCGTAGCCGCGATACTCTTCGATGAATTCGCGACGGTTGATGCGCGCCTGATCGGCGAGCTTCACCATGCCGCTGTCGATCGACATGATCTTGCGGTTGATGCCGTAGAGCTGGTCGATCAGCGCTTCGATCCGGTTGTTGTGCAGGTGAAGCGAGTTCACCAACTCGACGATCTCGGAGCGCAGCTTCTGATAGGCGGCTTCCTCGGTGACAGAGAAGGAGCCATCCTCGTTCAGCGTCGCCGACATCCGCAGGTCCTGCATTTCGGCAAGCAGGGCATAATCACCCGCGATCAGTTCGAGCGTCTCAAGAACGCGCGGCTTCAGCGCGGCTTCCATCGCGGCGAGCGAAAGGTTCGCGCCTTCGTCCTCGTCGTCATCGTCGGATTGGATCGGGTTGCCGTCCGCGTCGAGCTCGGGCTCCGATTTGCCACCCTCTTCGGACTTCTTGCTGCCCTCGGTCGTCGCCTCGGCGCCGACGGTGGGCGGTGCGATTTCCTCTTCTTCGCCCTCGACCCCTTCGAGCGAGTTACCGAAGGTGGTCTCGAGGTCGATCACGTCGCGCAGCAGAATTTCTTCGTTGAGAAGTTCGTCGCGCCAGATCGTGATGGCCTGGAAGGTCAGCGGGCTTTCACACAGCCCCGCGATCATCGTGTTGCGCCCGGCCTCGATGCGCTTGGCGATGGCGATTTCGCCCTCGCGCGACAGCAGCTCGACCGAGCCCATCTCGCGCAGATACATCCGCACCGGGTCATCGGTACGATCAAGCGTTTCCGAGCTGGTGGTCGAGACCGCGACTTCGCGCGACCCCGAGGCCGTCGTCGCGACTTCGCCGCCCTGACTGCTGCTTTCTTCCTCATCGGCCTCTTCGGCTTCGATGACGTTGATGCCCATTTCGGAGAGCATCGACATGACATCTTCGATCTGGTCCCCGGAGACCTGATCTTGCGGCATCACCTTGTTGAGCTGGTCATAGGTGATGAACCCGCGTTCCTTCGCCTCGGCGATCATCCGCTTCACGGCGGCCTGACTCATATCGAAGGACGTCGCGTCGTCGCTCGGGGTGTCGGATTTATTGTCGTCGATGTCTTTGGCGGCCATGTGGGCTCCTCGGTCAGGGCTTGGTTGGGCTCAAGCTATGACGAAAGCGAATCATATCTCGTCTGTGTATCGAATCGCGGCGGCGAATCACAGGGGCGCGAGGGCTGTGGACAGAAAGTTGATTCTGAATGTGTCCGCAACAATTCGCTTTTCCGTAATCCGTTGGCCCGCAGCCATCCGGCTCAATGTTTCTTACGCCAGATTTCCCCGTCAATCATGGCCTGAAGCGTCGCGGACAGCGCCGCTTGATCTTCGCCCATATCGGAGGAGTCCTCCAGTTTCGATCTCTCTGCACGATGGCGAAGCGATGCTGCTTGCGCCAGACGCCATGTCACGCCTTCGTCGGCAAGCCCCGCCAGATCCTCCATCGCATCGGCGACCTCTTCGCGCACGGCGCGAGCGGCGTCCAGCTTGGCCAGTTCCTCGGTCAGGCACATCCGCGCCAAATCGAGGTTCTCAGCGTTGCGAACCGGAGGGGCAGAGCGCAAATGGGGCAGGTTCAACAGTTTTTCAAGGTCGGCCGCCATTTCCGCGTAAAGGTTTTTCGCGATTTCCGGGGCGGGCGCGGCGACATGGGCGAGCATCCGGTGCCGCAGCTGATCATGCGTCGCGTCGCGCAGCGGCACGGCCTCCAGTTCCGCCTCGAATTCCGCGATCAGCGCCGGGTGCGTGACGCAGATGCCGAGGATCATCGCCTCGCGCAGATGCTCGGCCACGTCGCTCGGCGCGGTCGCCAGAAGCGAGGAGCGGGTCTCGGGCAAGGCCGGCGGCGGCGCACCGAAGCGGCCCTTGCCGCGCTTGCCGCCGGGGCCGAAACCACCCGGCGTGAAGCCCCCGCGGGATCCTTGCGCACCGCCCTGTGGGCCAGCCTGCGGACCGGTGCCGAACAGCTCCCAGCGCAGGCGTTTGATCTCGTCCCCGTAATGGCCGCGAATCGAGGGATCCTGAATGCGCGCGATCGCGGCGCGCAGGCTCTTGTCCAAGGCCGCCCGGCGCTCGGGACTGTCGAAGACTTTCCCCTCGGTCTCGCGTTGCCACAGCAGCGAGACCATCGGCTTCGCCTCGGCGAGGATCGTCTCCATCGCCTCGCGGCCCTGCTTGCGGATCACATCGTCCGGGTCGAGCCCCGGCGGCATGATCGCAAACCGCACGCCCTTCCCGGCCTCCAAGAGCGGCAGCGCGAGATCGATCACCCGCAGCGCCGCGCGCAGGCCCGCCGTATCGCCATCGAGCGCGATGATCGGCTCGTCATGGATGCGCCACATCAGGCGCAGCTGATCTTCGGTGATCGCGGTGCCCAGCGGCGCGACCGCCCCGCCGAAGCCGCCCTCGGCCATGGCAATCACATCCATATAGCCTTCGCAGACCACAAGCGGCGCACCCTTGCCGCAGGCTTCGCGCGCGGGGCCGTGGTTATAGAGCGAGCGCCCCTTATCGAAGAGCGCGGTCTCGGGCGAGTTCAGGTATTTCGCCGGATCGTTCGGATCCATCGCCCGCCCGCCGAAGGCGATGCAGCGCCCGCGCGGATCGCGGATCGGGAAGATGATACGGTTGCGGAAGACGTCGAAGGGCTCGCGCCCCTTCTGGCTCTCTTTCGCAAGCCCCGCGCCCTTGATCAGCTCGTCGGAAATCCCCTTCGCCTTGAGCGCATCGCGCAGCCCCTGCCAGCCGGGAGGCGCAAAGCCGATCTCGAAGCGGTCGATGGCGGGTTTGTTCAGGCTGCGCCCGCCCAGATAGTCGCGCGCGGCGCTCCCGGCCTGCGTGTTCAGATGAAGGCGGAAATACTTCACCGCTTCTTCCATCACGTTGGCCAGCTCGGTGCGCAGATCGGCTTTCTCCTGTGCCATCGGATCGCGCGCGGGCATCTGCATCCCGGCCTCGCGGGCGAGGATTTCCACCGCCTCCATGAAGCTGACATTCTCGGTCTCGCGCACGAAGCTCAACGCGTCGCCCTTCGCGTGGCAGCCGAAGCAGTAGTAATAGCCCTTGCGGTCATCGACGTGGAACGAGGCCGATTTTTCCTGATGGAAGGGGCACGGCGCCCACATGTCGCCCTTGGCCTGGTTCGACTTGCGCATGTCCCAAATGACCTTGCGCCCCACGACCTGAGCGATCGAGGAACGGCTGCGCAATTCGTCGAGAAATCCGGGCGGCAGGCTCATGTTCTCTATATTGTCTCCATGTGCGGCAGAGTCGAGAGGACCCGCGGAGCTACCCACAGCTTTCGGCGTCGCGGGCGGCGAGAACTTCGCGTCAGCCAAACCTGCGAAATCCGCCCTTGAGACGATTTAACCTAGTTTAAACGACTCAATCTCTAAGACCGCGCCCAGCGTCGGAAGTCCCTCAGATTGGCAACCATTTGGGAAACTATCGCGCACCCACTGCGGCATTCCACAGTTAAAGCACAACAATTCCATGAAGTTAGACACGGTTTTGCCTTAATTTCGCCTCATGAATTATGCAGTTTCATTCGGTGATTTTTACGAGTTTTCTCCGCTGGCGGCGAAGCCATGGGACAAGGGGAAGGAGATCGGGGATGAGGGACAACGAGACACAAAGCGGCTTGGCAGGCCGCGTCAAAGCCGCGCGCGCCCGAATGGGGCGGTTCGCGCAGGACGAGGATGGAGCGGTTTTCATCTTCAGCCTGCAGGTTTTGATCGTGCTGATGGTCATTGGCGGCATCGCGATTGACTTCGTCCGCCAAGACGAACGCCGTACGCTCATCCAAAGTTCGCTCGACCGCGCAGCGCTCGCAGCTGCCAATCTCGATCAGACGCTCGATCCCGCGACGGTGGCGAAGGACTACCTTTCAACCAGCGGCCTCGACTACCTCAATATCGAGCCCGAGGTCGAAGAGGGCAAACAGAAGGAATTCCGCCGCGTGGCGATGACCGCGCAGGACGACATGCCGACGATCTTCGGCGACCTGATCGGCTTCGGCGTCAAATCCTTCCGCTCGAACACCGCGGCCCAGGCCGAGGAATCTATCGGCAATGTCGAAATCTCGATGGTGCTCGACGTCTCCGGCTCCATGGGCGATAGAGATTCCGGCTCCTACTATGGCCAGACGAAGATCGCCTCGCTGCGCGATGCCGCGACGAATTTCACCAACAAGATGTTCGACAATGTTCAACCCCCGGGCGCGCCGCCCGGACGCCTTTCGATCTCGATCGTGCCGTACAATCAGCAGGTCTCGCTCGGGCCGGATCTGGCCGCGGCCTACAACCTGTCGACCGATCACAGCTACAACACCTGCGCCGACGTGCAGCTTCAGGGGTTCAACAGCGTGAGCCTGCCGACCTCCGGCCTGCAGCGCACCATGTATGGCTGGAGCTACGATCTCGTCGGCCAAGGCTACGGCGTTTACAAATCACTCTCGGAAACCTCCGAGAACTGCTACGAGCACAGCTATTCCGACGTGATGGCCTTCGAGGACAACCAGAACGACGTCATGAACAAGATTGCGGCGCTGCGTGCAGGTGGCGATACCGCGATCGACATCGGCGCCCGCTGGGGTCTCGCGCTGCTTGACCCTTCGGCCAAGCCGGTTTCCGCTGCTCTGGTCCAAAACGGGACGATCTCCGCCGATGTGGACGATCGCCCCCTGCCCTATCCGGCAACCGGTCAGAGCATCGATGAACGCTCGATGAAGGTTCTGATCCTGATGACCGACGGTCAGAACACGCGCACCTTCTCGACGCGGATGAAGTACCGGACAGGCGATTCCGGCCTGTTCTCGATCGACAATTCGGCCGCGTTCAATGATGACGGCACGACGATGTCGAAAATGTACTGGTTCTCGCAAGACCGCGCGGATCAGGGCGAGAAGCCCTACTACTCCTTCGCCGATCGCGACTGGTATGCACCCGAAGAGATCGGCACCTACACGACCACGAGGGAGTGCCACAAAGAGCTTAAATACCACTGGAGATACGGCTACTACTGGGCGAACGTCTGCGAAGATGTGCCCCAATTCGAGCAGCGTGACCTGCATGCGATCGACTGGCGCACCGTCTGGAGCAAAGGATGGACGCTGCAATATGTGATCCAGACCTTCCTGGTGCCGCCGATGCAGGAGGTCGACCCGAACGCCACCGTGGCCTCGATCTATGACGAGATGGCGATCTCCTCGATGTTCTCGGAGAAGGACGAGAACCTGCACGATGTGTGCAAGGCCGGGAAAAGCAAGGATATCATCGTTTTCACCGTGGCCGTGGACGCACCTCAAAGCGGCAAGACCGCGCTCGCCGATTGCAGTTCGGGTCCGAGCTATCAGTACGACGTCGACTCCGCCAATCTCGCGGACGCGTTTTCCTCGATCGCGACGCAGATCTCGACTCTGCGCCTGACCAACTGACCGGGGAAGGCAGAGCATGGCATTGAGGCTGCGACATAAACGAGCCTTCCTGAGGGCGGAAGACGGGGCGGTGACGATCCCCGCCCTGCTCTGGATCGTGTTCCTGATCTTCTTCATGTTCGCCGGGATCGAGCTGGGCGTGATCTTCATCAAGCAGACCCTGCTGACCCGCGCGACCGAAGCCACGAGCCGGATCATCCGCATCGGAAACTATTCCAGCATCGACGAGAAGACGCTGCGCCACGAAATCTGCAAACAGGCGGGCTTTTTCGGGAGCACCTGCATGAACCGGGTGTCGGTCGAGATGTTCCAGGTCGACAAGACGAACTGGACCTCCTCAATCGCCAATCATCCGGTGCGCTGCGAGGATTTCTCGGACGTGACCAAGCCGCCCCCCGCAGGCACGCTGGAAACCGCAGCCGCCGATCAGCTGATCCTCGTGCGGGTCTGCCTGCGCGAAAAGCCGATGCTGCTGGAAGACTTCATCGCGCAAGCCTTCCTCGAAGCATCGCCGGTTGGCGCGGATGGCGACTACGCCTTGGTGGCAACGACCGCGATCGTGATCGAACCGGCGGTCGCCTCTACCGGGGGAGGAAGCTGAGCGATGGTCATGGCAAAGATGCGCAATGTGGTCCGCCGCCTCCGCGACGACGAGACCGGATCCATCCCGATCGAAGGGCTGATGGCCTTCATCATGCTGTCGGGCTGGCTGATCCTGTCGATCGAAATGTATGACGTGTTCAAGATTCGCGGCGCCGCGACACGGGCCAATGTCACGGTCTCGGACCTGATCTCGCGCGAACGGGATCCAATCGGCCCGAAATTCGTCGCAGGCATCAAACAGGTCTTCGATTTCACGACCGGCAATCGCGACCCGTCGCGCAGCTGGATGCGTGTGACCTTGGTAAGTTGCTGGGACGATCCGCAGGATTTGAATCACGCCTGCAACGATCCCACCGAAGGCAGCGACGCAAAAAAAGTGAAGCTGGACGATTCCTACGCGACCGGGCTCGCGCAAAAGTACACGCAGGAAGCACTCGATCTCGAAGCGGATCGCATTCCGGTCCTCGCAGCGGGCGATCAGGCGCTGATCGTGGAGACGTCCTACGCCTATGATCTCCCCTTCAAGCTGTCGGAAGCCTATAAAGCCTATCTGACGTCGATCGGCGAAGATCCGACGAAGCATTTTGTCGGCTTCCACGACGCGATCTCGTTCGACAATTTCATCGTCACGCGACCGCGCGTCGCCCGCCTGACATGGGACAACAATCACTGAGACGCGGCGAAAGCGCCGCGCTCAGCCGTGATCGCGCCAGCGATTGACGATCGGATAGCGGCGATCCAGCCAGAACGCCTTGCTCGACAGGCGCGTGCCCGGCGCGGACTGGTGGCGCTTCCATTCCGAGATATAGAGCAGATGCTCGACCTTCTTGATCGTCTCGCGCTCGTAGCCTTCGGCGACGAGATCGGCGACCGAGGCGTCGCGCTCCACCAGACCTTCGAGAATACCATCGAGCACCGGATAGGGCGGCAGGCTGTCCTCGTCCTTCTGGTCGGGGCGTAGCTCCGCAGACGGCGGCTTGTCGATGATCTCACGCGGGATCACCGCGCCGTCCGGGCCCTTCATCCAGGGCCGGTGATTGGCGTTGCGCCAGCGGCAGGTCTCGAAGACGCGGGTCTTGTAGAGATCCTTGATCGGGTTGTAGCCGCCCGCCATGTCGCCATAGATCGTGGCATAGCCCACGGCCATCTCGGATTTGTTTCCGGTGGTCAGAAGCATCTCGCCGAACTTGTTCGACAGCGCCATCAGCATCACGCCGCGCAAGCGCGACTGGATGTTTTCCTCGGTCACGTCGGGCTGGGTGCCCTCCATCAGATGGGCAAGCGCCTCCGAGACGGCATCGCGCGCCCCGTCGATCCGCACCGTATCGAGACGCATCCCCTGCCGCGTCGCCAGATCGGCCGCGTGATCGAGCGAGCCCTGCGAGGTGTATTCCGAGGGCAGCATCACGCAATGCACCGCCTCCGGCCCCAGCGCATCCGCCGCGATCGTCGCGACCAGCGCGGAGTCGATACCGCCTGACAGGCCGAGCACGACTTTCGAGAAGCCCGACTTGCGCAGGTAATCCCCAAGGCTTTCGACCATCGCGCGGTAATCCTGCTCCCATTCCGAGGGCTGCGGATCGTCGCGGCCCGCGACGCAGGCCCAGCCCTCATCGTCGCGCTCGAAATCGACATGGTCGATGATCTCGTCGAAAGGCGCGAATTGCGCAGCCAGTTGCCCGTGACGGTTCAGCACGAAGCTCGCCCCGTCGAAGACCTGATCGTCCTGCCCACCGACCGAATTGAGATAAGCCAGCGGCAGCCCCGTCTCGACCACGCGCGCAACCATATGGGTCATCCGCACGTCGAGCTTGCCCCGGTGATAGGGCGAACCGTTCGGCACGATCAGGATCTCGGCCCCGGTCTCGGCCAGCGTCTCGGCCACGTCGGGGTGCCACGCATCCTCGCAGATCGGCGTCCCGATCCGCACCCCGTTGATCGCATAGGGCCCCGAAATCTGACCGGTATCGTAGATGCGATACTCGTCGAAAATCCCGTGATGCGGCAGATCGTGCTTGAGCATCCGCGCGACCAGCGCACCGTCTTTCCAGACCCAATAGGCGTTATACTGCCCCTGCTCGGTCCAATAGGGCCCGCCGATGCCCAGCGCCGGACCATCGGTGATCCGCGCGCCCAGCGCCTCCATCGCGGCGACCGCGTCGCGCACGAAAGCGGGCTTCGCGATCAGGTCCTGCGTCTGGTAGCCGGTCAGAAACATCTCGGGCAGCACGACCATGTCGGCACCCGCGCGCTTGCCCTCTTCCCAAGCAGCAAAGGCCTTCTCGGCATTGGCCTCCAGCGCGCCCACGGTGGGGTTAAGCTGGGCCATGGTGAGGCGGAAACGATCGGCCATAAGCGTCCTCGGGGCTGTTATCGCCCTCTCATTTAGCAGAAAACGCTGGGGTGAAAAGGGGATGGCTGCCCTGCATTTGCCGCCCCTCCCGTGACGCCCCCCGACACGCCCCCCTGCCCGCTTGTCAGGCTACCCCCGCGCAATTAACCTTTCCCCAAGCACGGCAGAGCGCGAATCCACGCGCTCGCGAGACCGGAGCACAGGCAGCACCATCAGGGGGCACGCATGGCAGGCGCGCAGCTTCGCATCGCGACATTGGCAGTTCTGATCGGATGCACCGCGCAGATCGCGCCGGCGCAAGAGGTCATCACCAAGCAATACGATGACGGCGGCCTCTACGAGGGCACCTTCACCGATGGCAAGCAGGACGGCTATGGCAGCTACAAACTGCCCTCGGGCTACGAATACGAAGGCCAATGGGTGATGGGCGAGATCAAGGGCAAGGGCCGCGCGCGCTTCCCCAACGGCTCGATCTACGAGGGCGAGTTCGACCACGGCAAACCCAACGGCAAGGGCAAGATCACCTTCGCTGATGGCGGCACCTATGAGGGCGACTGGCTCAACGGTCAGATCACCGGCACCGGCACCGCGCATTACGCCAACGGCTCGGTCTATGAGGGCCAGTTCCGCAACGCGATGCATGACGGCAAGGGCACGCTGGAGAGCGCGAACGGCTATCGCTACGAGGGCGACTGGCTGGGCGGTGTCAAACAAGGCAACGGCAAGATCACCTATCCCGACGGCTCCACCTATGAGGGCCAGATGGCGCATGGCCAGCGCGACGGCACCGGCACGCTCACCATGGCGGACGGGCTGACCTATGTCGGCGACTGGAAGGCCGGCCAGATGAACGGTCGCGGCAAGCTGACCCAACCCAATGGCGATGTCTATGAAGGCCAGATGGTCAACGGCAAGCGCCACGGGAACGGCAAGGTCACCTATGCCAATGGCGACACCTACGAGGGAGAGTTCCTGCTCGACAAGCGCCACGGCACCGGCACGTTCCGCGGCAAGGACGGCTATGTCTATACCGGCCAGTGGAAAGAGGGCCGGATAGAGGGTCAAGGCAAGGTGCAGTACCCCGACGGCTCGGTCTACGAGGGCAGCTTCAAGAACGACCTGCCCGACGGTCAGGGAAAGATCACCTATCCCGACGGCTCCAGCTACGAGGGCGGCTGGGCGCATGGCGTCATCCAGGGCACCGGCACCGCGCGCTACGCGAACGGGCTCGTCTATGAGGGCGATTTCAAGAACGCGCGCAATGACGGGAAGGGAAAGATGACCTACCCGGACGGCTACAGCTACGAGGGCGACTGGGTGAACGGGCAGCGCGAGGGCCAAGGCACCGCGCGTTATGCCGATGGCACGACCTATGAGGGCGCCTTCAAGAACGGCCAGCGCGACGGGACCGGCAAGCTGACCATGCCCGATGGCTTCACCTATGAGGGCGAGTGGCGCAACGGCGCGATCGACGGGCAAGGCCGCGCGACCTATGCCAACGGCGACACCTATGTGGGCAGCTTCTCGAATGGCAAGCGCGAGGGGCAAGGCACGATGACCTACGCCTCCGGCACGGTGGCGAGCGGCGAATGGTCGAACGACAAGCTGCAGGATACCAGCGCCCCCGCGACGCAGCCCACGCCCGATGCAAGCGCCGAGACCCCGCCAGCCCCGGCGAACGAACCGGCCACGGCGGAGCCTTCCGCGAACTGATCTGGTTTACTGGGCTGGCTTACAACGCCTCGCCCTTGTCGAGCTTCGCGAGCAGCGCCTCCGCCGTCTTCAGCTTGGCCTCGCGGGTCTCTTTCTTCTGCTTGTCCCAGTTGCGATAGACGAGCCCCATGCGCGGGTTGCCCTCGAAGCGGTCGCGATGGCGGTCGAGGAAATGCCAGTAGAGGCTGTTGAACGGGCAGGCATTTTCCCCCTCCTTCTCCTTCACGTCATAGGCGCAGCCACCGCAGTAATCCGACATCTTGTCGATATAGGCGCCCGAGGAAATGTAAGGCTTCGAGGCCACCACCCCGCCATCGGCGAACTGGCTCATCCCCGCCGTGTTCGGCGCCTCCACCCATTCATAGGCGTCGATATAGACCGCGAGATACCAATCCTGCACTTGGCCCGGGTCGATCCCGGCGAGCAGCGCGAAATTGCCCGTGACCATCAAACGCTGGATATGATGGGCATAGGCCAGATCGCGGGTCTGCCCGATCGCGGCCTTCATGCAGGCCATGTCCGTCTCGCCCGACCAGTAGAACCACGGCAGGTCGCGACCGTGGTGCAGCGCATTGCGCGAGGTGTAGTCGGGCCCTTCGCGGAAATAGATCCCACGCATATATTCGCGCCAGCCGAGGATTTGCCGGATGAACCCTTCCACCGAGTTGATCGGCGCATCGCCGGCCTTATAGGCCTCTTCCGCGGCCTTGCAGACCTCCAGCGGCGAGAGCAGCCCGAGATTGAGGCTCGATGACAGGATCGAGTGGTGCAGCAACCGGTCCTCGGCCAACATCGCGTCCTGATATGTCCCGAAGTCGTGCAGATTATGGGCGATGAAATGCTCCAGCGCGCGTTCGGCCTGCGCGCGGCTGACCGGCCAGTTGAACGCCTCGAGCGAGCCGAAATTGTCGGGAAGTTCGGCCTCGACCATCTCGAGCGCCTCCTGCACCAGCGCATCCTTGCGGAAGGTCGGCGCGGGTTCGCGGAACAGGTCGGGCTGGGCGGGCTTGCGGTTCTCCTTGTCGAAATTCCACTCACCACCTGCCGGATCGTCGCCCTCCATCAAGAGCCCCGTCTCGCGGCGCATCTCGCGGTAGAACCACTCCATGCGCAGCTCCTTGCGGCCCTCGGCCCAGTCGGCGAAGCGTTTCTCGGAGCAGATGAAGCGGTCGTCGGGCAGTTGCCGGATCTTGATCGGCGCGCTCTCGAAGGCCTGCCGCAGCCGCCATTCGCCGGGGGCGAGTGTGACGACCTCCTCGGCCCCCTCTTCGTCCGCGCGCCGGGCGAATTCGCCCACCAGCGAACCCGCGTTGTCGTCATCGGTCAGCTTCGTGTAGCGCACCTGCCAGCCGTCGCGTTCCAGTTCGTCGGCGAAGCGGCGCATGGCGGCAAAGGTCAGTGCCAGCTTCTGCTTGTGATGGCCGGTATAGGTGGCTTCCTCGCGCACCTCGGCCATCACGACCACATCCGCGCTTTTGTCGCCGCAGCGCAAAGCCGCGCCATCATGGCTCAGCTGGTCGCCCAGCACCGCGATCAGCTTAGTCATAGATCATCTTCCGGGTCATGCCGCCGTCGACGACCAGCACCTGCCCCGTCACGAAGCCCGCATCCGCGAGGTAGAGCACGGCCTCGGCGATATCCTTCGGCGCGCCAACCCGGCCCACCGGATGCTGCGCGTGATCCTCTTCGCTCAGGGCCTCGCCGCTCGAATTTATCCAGCCGGGCGCAATCGCGTTCACCCGCACCTCCGGCCCGAGGCTCACCGCCATCGCATGGGTCAGCGACGCGACGCCGCCCTTCGCCGCCGCATAGGCGAAGGTGTCAGGCTCGGATTGCAGCGCGCGGGTCGAGGCCATATTGACCACCGCCCCCTGCCCCTTGCGCAAGGCGGGCAAAGCCTCTCGCGTCATCAGGAACGTGCCGGTCAGATGCGGATCGATCCACCTGTGCCACGCCTCCAGCGTCAGATCCTCCAGCGGTCCGCATTCGGGATTGGCCGGCCCGCCGTTGTTCACCAAGAGATCGAGAGCCTCGAACCCGGCCTCCGCGACCGCAGACCGAATGTCATCCTCGCTCGCCAAATCGCAGCGGATCGCCTGCAAGCCTTCGCGCGCCTCCAGCGGATCGATATCCAGATCGAGCGCCGCGACCTGCCAGCCGCGATCCAGCAGCGCCTCGGTGATCGCGCGGCCGATCCCGCGCGCGGCGCCGGTGACGATGGCGTTTCGGGTTACCATGGGATATCCTTGCCTGCGTAGTCGTAGAAACCGCCCGATTGCGCGGGGGTCAGCGCGCCCAGCACATCCAGCAACCGGCGCGCGGCATCTTCCGGGGCGAGCTTGTCGCGCGGATAATCGGCGGTAAAGGGGGTGTCGACCGTGCCGGGATGCAGCGCCGCGACCACGAGTTGCTTATGAGAACGCCCCAGTTCGATCGCCGCGCCGTGCAGCATCTGGTTCAGCGCCGCTTTCGAGGTCCGATAGCTATACCAGCCGCCCAGGCCGTTATCACCGATCGAGCCGACCCGCGCCGAGAGTGCCGCAAACCGTGCGGGCCGGTCGCGGGGCAGCAGGCGGGCGGCATGTTTCAGCACCAGCGCGGGCCCCATCGCGTTCACGGCGAACTGGCTCTGTAATTCTTCGGGCGTCAGCTGCGACAGCGCCTTTTCCGGCGTGCCAAGCGCGCCCGAGGCCACGAAGATCAGATCGACCGGCCCGTCGATCCCGCTGAGACCCGCCTCGACCGCAGCCTCATCCGTCACATCGAATCCATCGCGCGAACGCGACAGCCCCGTCACCGCGAAGCCGCGCGCTTCCAACTCGGCCCGGACCGCCGAACCTATCCCGCCCGTATCTCCGATCACGATTGCCTGACCCGCCACCTTGTCCTCCGTCATATGCGCCCAAAGGCTACGTGCCCCCGCCGCGAGCGGTTCCTTTTTTGCTTTTCATTTATCACTTGGCGCCTATAGTGCTCCTCATGACACGGGTTAAGCATATTCAACTCACCGCAGCCGGGGCTCTCGCCCAAGGCGCGATGCCCCGTGGTCTCCTTCTTCTTAGCAGCCTCTGAGCGTGCCTTCGGGCGCGAACGCTCAGGGGTAACCAGCGCCCGGACAACTTCCGAAAGCCACCGCGCAATGCTGGCCTTCGGGACCAAGTAACGCTAAGAGCCAAGACGAAAGAGACTAGCAGATGGCCCAGACCATGATCGACAAAAACCGCGTTCTGATTTTCGACACGACCCTGCGCGATGGCGAGCAATCGCCGGGTGCGACGATGACCCATGACGAGAAGCTCGAGATCGCCGATCTGCTCGACGAAATGGGCGTCGACATCATCGAAGCCGGCTTCCCCATCGCCTCGGAAGGCGATTTCGAAGCCGTCAGCGATATAGCGAAACGCGCCAAGTTCTCGACCATTTGCGGGCTCGCCCGCGCGCGGCTGCCCGATATCGACCGCTGCTGGGAGGCCGTGCAGCACGCGAAATCGCCGCGCATCCACACCTTCATCGGCACCTCGCCACTGCACCGCGCGATCCCGAACCTGACGATGGACGAGATGGCCGACGTCATCCACGAGACCGTCAGCCACGCGCGCAACCTCTGCGACAACGTGCAGTGGTCGCCGATGGATGCGACCCGGACCGAGCATGACTACCTCTGCCGCGTCGTCGAGATCGCGATCAAGGCGGGCGCCACCACGATCAACATCCCCGACACGGTGGGCTACACCGCGCCGGTGGAATCCGCCGATCTGATCCGGATGCTGCTCGAGCGGGTGCCCGGCGCCGATGAGATCATCTTCGCGACGCACTGCCACAACGATCTGGGCATGGCGACGGCGAACGCGCTGGCCGCGGTCGATGCGGGCGCGCGCCAGATCGAATGCACGATAAACGGTCTGGGCGAGCGCGCGGGCAACACCGCGCTCGAAGAGGTGGTGATGGCGATGAAGGTCCGTCAGGACATCATGCCCTACCAGACCCATATAGACACGACGAAGATCATGAACATCTCGCGCCGCGTGGCGCAGGTCTCGGGCTTCCCGGTGCAGTTCAACAAGGCGATCGTCGGCAAGAACGCCTTCCTGCACGAAAGCGGCATCCACCAGGATGGCGTGCTGAAGAACGTCGAGACCTTCGAGATCATGAAGCCCGCCGATATCGGCCTCAACGAGGCGAATATCGCGATGGGCAAACACTCGGGCCGCGCCGCGCTGCGTGCGAAGCTCAAGGATCTGGGCTACGAGCTGGGCGACAACCAGCTCAAGGACGTCTTCGTCCGCTTCAAGGCGCTGGCCGACCGCAAGAAGGAAATTTACGACGAGGACCTGATCGCGCTGATGACCGACAGCGCCGCGAACACGGCCGATGACTACCTGCAGGTGAAATGGCTGCGCGTGGTCTGCGGTTCGGACGGGCAGGAAGCCGAGCTGAAGATGCTCGTCGATGGCGAGGAGAAATCCAGCAAGTGCCAGGGCGACGGCCCGGTCGATGCGGTCTTTAACTGCGTCAAGGAAATCTACCCGACGCATGCGAAGCTGAAGCTCTATCAGGTGCATGCCGTAACCGAAGGCACCGACGCACAGGCGACCGTTTCGGTCCGCCTCGAGGAAGACGGGCGGATCGGCACGGGGGCGGCCTCCGATACCGATACGATCCTCGCGAGCGTGAAGGCCTATGTCGGCGCCCTCAACCGCCTGCGCTTCCGCAGCCAGAAAACCGCGCCCGACGCGGATGTGAAAACGGTGAGCTACAAGCTCTGAGCCGACCACAAATTGCACAGCTTTCGGGCAGCCCGCGAAGGGCTGCCCATTTTCATTTCGACACCACGCGAAATCACCGATTTCAGCACGATTTCGTGACGTATCGCATATCTGTAATTTCAAGCGCTTTTTCCGGGCAAAATCCGCCCAAAATGTTGAAAAAGGTCAATCCCTTGGCCTAGCCTCAGCGGATAACCGCAGGGGGGCCTTGCCTGTGGCGCAAATCCGCTTCCCCGTAAGGGCCGCTTTGACTATACGAGGCGCGGGCCGTGGCTTGGCGCGAGTCGCGGTGTTTCTAAGAAATTTGGGATGGGACAGACGTAATATGGTTGGTGGGATCTTCTCCTCGGACATGGCGATCGACCTCGGGACGGCGAACACGCTGGTCTATGTCAAAGGCAAGGGGATCGTGCTGAACGAACCCTCGGTGGTCGCCTATCACGTCAAGGACGGCAAAAAGCAGGTGCTGGCGGTCGGTGAAGACGCCAAGCTGATGCTCGGCCGCACCCCCGGCTCGATCGAGGCGATCCGCCCGATGCGCGACGGCGTCATCGCGGATTTCGACAGCGCCGAGGAAATGATCAAGCATTTCATCCGCAAGGTGCATAAGCGCTCGACCTTCTCGAAGCCGAAGATCATCGTCTGCGTCCCGCATGGCGCGACCCCGGTGGAGAAGCGCGCGATCCGTCAGTCGGTTCTCTCGGCAGGTGCGCGCCGCGCCGGCCTGATCGCAGAACCGATCGCGGCGGCCATCGGTGCCGGCATGCCGATCACCGACCCCACGGGCTCGATGGTGGTCGACATCGGCGGCGGCACGACCGAGGTGGCCGTCCTCTCGCTGGGCGACATCGTCTATGCGCGCTCGGTGCGCGTGGGCGGCGACCGCATGGACGAGGCGATCATCTCCTACCTGCGCCGCAACCAGAACCTTCTCGTGGGCGAATCCACGGCCGAGCGGATCAAGACCACGATCGGCACCGCGCGGATGCCCGACGACGGGCGCGGCATGTCGCTCCACGTGCGCGGCCGCGACCTGCTGAACGGCGTGCCGAAGGAAACCGAGATCACCCAGGCGCAAGTCGCCGAGGCGCTGTCCGAGCCTGTCCAGTCGATCTGCGACGCGGTGATGCAGGCGCTGGAGACCACCCCGCCGGACCTCGCCGCCGACATTGTCGACCGTGGCGTGATGCTGACGGGTGGCGGTGCGCTGCTGGGCGAGCTGGATCTGGCCCTGCGCGAGCAGACGGGCCTGTCGATCTCGATCGCCGATCAGTCGCTCAACTGTGTTGCGCTCGGCACCGGCAAGGCGCTTGAATATGAGAAACAGCTTCGCCACGTCATTGATTACGACAGCTGAGCCGGGACCGGGATCGCACCACGCCCGGCCAGTGATCTGACCGGAGACGGAATTGGCCAGAAATCGCGACGACCAAGACTATATCGGACCGCTGCGCCGACTGGGCGTTGCGGTTCTTGTCGTCGTATTGCTCGCCCTCTTCCTCGTCTGGCGCATCGACAGCCCGCGGATGGAGCGGTTCCGCTCTGCCCTCGTGGATCGCTTCGTGCCCAGCTTCGATTGGGCGATGGCCCCGGTCACGAAACTGACCGACATGGTCGAGGGCTTCCAATCCTATTCGCGCATCTACGAGCAGAACCAGGAGTTGCGCCGCGAGCTGCAGCAAATGAAGGCGTGGAAGGAAGCCGCCGTTCAGCTGGAGCAGCAAAACGCGAAGCTTCTGGCGCAGAACAAGGTGCGGCTCGATCCGAAGCTGACCTCCGTGTCGGGGCGCGTGCTGGCCGATAGCGGCTCGCCCTTCCGCAAATCGGTGCTGCTGAATGTCGGCAAGCGCGACGGCATCGTCGATGGCTGGGCCACGATGGACGGGCTGGGCCTTGTGGGTCGGATTTCGGGCGTGGGCTCCTCGACCTCGCGGGTGCTGCTGCTGACCGATGCCTCGAGCCGCATCCCGGTCTCGATCCCGGCCTCGGGGCAGAGCGCGATCCTCGCGGGCGACAACTCCCCCTACCCGTTCGTGGATTTCCTCGAACATCCCGACCGCGTGCGCCCGGGCGACCGCGTGATCTCCTCGGGCGATGGCGGGGTCTTCCCGGCGGGGCTGCTGGTCGGTCAGGTCTTTCAGGGTCGCGACAAGCGGCTGCGCGTGCGCCTCGCGGCCGATTACGAGCGGCTCGACTTCCTGCGCGTGCTTCGCTCGCACCCGGCTGAGCGGATTGAGAATGCAGGCGGGCTGATCGCGCCCGATCCGAAAGTCATCGAACAGGAAGCCGCCGAGAAGGCACGCTCCGAGGCCGCCGAGGGCGCGCTCGAACCCGATGACGGGTCGGAGGACGGCAACGGGGGCAGCCAATGATCGACCCGATCACCCGCCGCCGCCTCAGCTACCGAACGCTCTTCGTGGTGATCGGCCTCGTGCTGATCTTCGTGCGCCTGATGCCGGTCGACCATTCGCCGGGCGGCCTGCCCGGCCCCGATCTGACCTTGGCCCTGACGCTGGCCTGGGTACTGCGGCGGCCCGAATACGCCCCGGCCCTGCTGATCGTTCTGGTCTTCCTGCTTGAAGACATCATGTTCTGGCGCCCCATCGGCCTCTGGGCGCTGATCGTCCTCGGCGCGACCGAATTCCTGCGCCGCCGCGAGCAAAGCCTGCGCGATCTGCCCTTCGCGCTGGAATGGGCATTGGTTGCGGGGCTGCTGATCGCTATGGTGGCGGTGAAGCGCATCGTCCTGCTGGTCACGATGGTCGATCAGCCGAGCCTCGGGCTGGAGCTGTTCCAGATGCTGGTGACGCTGGCCGCCTATCCGGTGGTGGTGCTGGTGTCGCGGGTGGCCTTTGGCTTGCGTCGCGCGGCACCGGGCGAGGTCGACGCCTACGGACATAGAATGTGAGGGGGCCCAGAATGAGACGATCCCCGAAAGAGACCGAAGTCAGCACCCGCCGCATCACGCGACGCGGCTTGCTCTTGGGTGGCGCGCAGGCGGCGGTCGTGGCCGTGCTGGCGGCGCGGATGCGCAAGATGCAGCTCGAAGACGCCAAGCAATACCGGCTGCTGGCCGAGGGCAACTCGGTGAAAATCCGGCTGATCCCGCCGGCGCGCGGGCTGATCTTCGATCGCAACGGGGTCATGCTTGCGGGCAACGAGCAGAATTACCGTGTCACGATCACCCGCGAGGATACCGACGACGTCGATGCGACGCTGGCGGCGTTGCGGCGTCTGATCCCGATCACCGATGGCGATACGAAAGACATCCTGCACGATATCCGCCGCCGCCCGCCGACGACGCCGGTCACGGTGGCCGACCGCCTGACATGGGACGAGTTCTCGCGCGTCGCGGTGAACGGCCCCTCGCTGCCCGGTGTCAGCCCCGATGTCGGTCTGTCGCGCCTCTATCCGCGCCGCGAGGATTTCGGCCATGTGATCGGCTATGTCGGCCCGGTCTCGGATTACGATCTGAGCAAGATGGAAGATCCCGATCCGCTTCTGCTGATCCCGAAATTCCAGCTGGGCAAAACCGGGATCGAGGCCAAAGAGGAGAGCGTGCTGCGCGGCGCGGCCGGTCAGCGGCGCGTCGAGGTAAACTCCGCCGGGCGCGAGATGCGCGAGCTCTCGCGCGAACCCGGCCAGCCCGGCGAGAACCTTCAGCTGACGCTCGATTATCGGCTGCAGAATTACGCTCTGCAGCGGTTGGAGAACGAATCCGCCGCGACCGTGGTCATGGATGTCACCAACGGCGACGTGCTCGCCTGCGCCTCCGCACCGAGCTTCGACCCAAACCTTTTCGTGCGCGGGATTTCGGTCGCCGACTATCAGCGCCTCACGCAGGACGATCACCGCCCGCTGGCCGACAAGACCGTGCAGGGCCTCTACCCGCCGGGCTCGACCTACAAGATGGTCACCGCGCTCGCCGCGCTGGAGGCGGGGCTGGTCACGCCCGAGGAAACCATCTGGTGCCCCGGCTATGTCGAGATCGCGGGCCGCCGCTTCCACTGCTGGAAGGGCGCGGGCCACGGCCATGTGAACATGACCAAGAGCATGGAGCAGTCCTGCGACGTCTATTACTACGAGCTGTCGCAGCGCGTTGGCATCGACAAGATGAGCGACATGGCCAAGCGTCTGGGCGTGGGCGTCCGGCCCGACCTGCCGATGTCGGCGGTGAAGGAGGGCGTGGCCCCCACCAAGGAGTGGAAGCGGGAGCGCTACGGCAAGGACTGGCTGATCGGCGACACCGCGAACGCGGCGATCGGTCAGGGCTATGTGCTGGCTTCGCCGATGCATCTCGCGATCATGGCGGCGCGCATCGCCAGCGGGAAGAAGGTCGAGCCGCGTCTGATCCGCGCCCGTGACGGGGTCGAGCAACCGATCCGCGTCACCGACGATCTGGGCGTCGAGAAGGTCTATCTCGATAGCGTGCGCAAGGGCATGACCGCGGTGGTGAACTCCTCTCGCGGCACCGCGCGCGGCTCTCGCATCGCGATGAAGGAATGGAAGATGGCGGGCAAGACCGGCACCTCCCAGGTCCGCAACATTACCAAGGCCGAACGCGCCCGCGGCGTGATCCGCAACGACCAGCTGCCGTGGAACCGGCGCGATCACGCGCTCTTTGTGGCTTTCGCGCCGATCGACAATCCGCGCTACGCGGTCTCGGTCGTGGTGGAACATGGTTCGGGCGGCTCGACGGCCGCCGCCCCGATCGCGCGCGACGTGCTGCTATTTGCGCTGGCAGGCGGCCTGCCGCCCGAAGACGCCCTTCCGTCCTTTGCGCGCGCCAAGGCCAAGGCGATCAACGACGCGCTCGATCTGGTCGACCCCGACACCGTGCAGAAGCCGCAGGAGCGATCGCGCGCATGAGCTATCTCGAGAGCAACCTCAAGACCGTCCCGGTCGGCTGGCGCAAGGTTTTCTATCTGAACTGGCCGTTGGTCATCCTGCTGACGGCGGTGGCCTGCGCAGGCTTCCTGATGCTCTACTCGGTCGCGGGTGGCAATATCCACACTTGGGCCGAACCGCAGATGAAGCGTTTCGCGCTCGGTATGATCGCGATGTTCACCGTGGCCTTCATCCCGGTCTGGTTCTGGCGCAATGTCTCGGCGCTGGCCTATTTCGTAGCGCTTTTGCTGCTGGTGGCGGTGGAGTTCTTCGGCGCGATCGGCATGGGCGCACAGCGCTGGCTCGAGATCGGCCCGCTGCGCATCCAGCCTTCCGAACTGATGAAGATCACCCTCGTGATGCTGCTGGCCGCCTATTATGACTGGCTACCGGTGGAGAAGGTCTCCCGCCCGCTTTGGGTGCTTGTCCCGGCCTTCATTATCCTGACGCCAACCTTCCTCGTGCTCGCGCAACCCGACCTCGGCACCGCCGTGATGCTGGTGCTGGGCGGGGCCTTCGTGATGTTCGCAGCCGGGGTATCATTTTGGTATTTCGGCACCGTCATCGCGCTTGTCGTCGGATTGGTCTTCGGCGTGATGGAAAGCCGCGGGACGGACTATCAGCTGCTGCACGACTACCAGTACAAGCGGATCGACACGTTCCTCGACCCGGGCTCGGACCCGCTTGGTGCAGGCTACAACATCATGCAGGCGCAGATCGCGCTCGGCTCGGGCGGCTGGTCGGGGCGAGGCTTCATGCAGGGCACGCAGTCGCGACTGAACTTCCTGCCTGAGAAGCACACGGACTTCATCTTCACCACGCTCGCCGAGGAGTTCGGCTTTGTCGGCGCCTTCGGCTTGCTGATGCTCTATACCGGGATCATCGGCTTCGCGCTTTATACCGCTATGGCGACGAAGGACCGCTTCGCCTCGCTTCTCAGTTTCGGGGTCGCGGGGACGTTCTTCTTCTTCTTCGCGATCAACATGGCGATGGTGATGGGACTGATGCCCGTCGTAGGTGTGCCCCTGCCACTGGTGAGTTACGGGGGCACCGCCATGATGATCCTGCTCGCGGCCTTCGGGCTGGTGCAAAGCGCCCATATCCATAGACCGAGGCAAAGATGATCCTCGTCCTTTTCGCCGACAAGCCCGAGAACTGGGCTCGTTACGAACGCCCGCTGACCGAGGCAATCGCCGCGACCGGTGTCGAGGCCCGGATCGTTCAACTGGGCGAGATCGACCCTGCGCAGATCGACTATGTCGTCTATTCGCCGCAGGGCCCGGTGCAGGATTTTACCGCCTATACCGGCGCGAAGGCCGTGCTGAACCTCTGGGCCGGGGTGGAGCGCGTCGTGGGTAACGAGACTCTGACCCAGCCGCTGTGCCGGATGGTGGATGCGGGGCTGGAGCGCGGCATGGTCGATTACGTGACCGGCCATGTGCTGCGCTATCACCTCGGGATCGACGCGACACTGGCGCAGCAGGACGGTGTCTGGCGCCATGACGGCGGTGTGCCGCCCTTGGCGAGGGACCGCTCGGTGGTGATGCTGGGCCTGGGTGCGTTGGGCAAGGCCTGCGCCGAGGCTCTGGCAGGGCTTGGTTTCGCGGTGACAGGCTGGAGCCGCACGCAGAAGGACATCGCCGGGATCACCTGCCTGAGCGGCGACGATGGGCTGCGCGACGCGCTGACGCGCGCCGAGATCCTCGTCTCGATCCTGCCCGACACGCCGGAGACCACCAATCTTCTGAACGCGGACACGCTGGCGCAGATGCCGAAAGGCGCGCGGATCATCAATCCGGGCCGCGGCACGCTGATCGACGATGACGCACTGCTCGCGGCGCTGGATCGTGGCCAGATCGGTCATGCGACGCTCGACGTCTTCCGCGTGGAGCCCCTACCCCCGGAGCATCCCTATTGGGCGCATTCCCACGTGACGGTGACGCCCCATATCGCCGCCGAGAGCCGGGCGGAAACGGCCTCGGAGGTCATCGCGGAGAATATCCGGCGGGGCGAGGCCGGTGAGCCGTTCCTCTATCTCGTGGATCGGTCGCGCGGCTATTGAGCGGCGCAGGCCGGGGGTTTCACACCCCCGGACCCCCGTGGGATATTTCGACCAAGAGGAAGATCAGAGCGTTGGCGCGGGCAGTCCGAGCTGCTGCGCGAGACCCGCAAGGCGGCTTTCCTGCCCCGACCAGTCGGCGGCGCGCGAGGCAAACAGCGTCGCCTGAGACTGGTGGATCAGCCCGTCGGAGAGGATCTTCAGATGGTTCGCGCGCAGCGTCTCCCCGCTCGAGGTGATGTCGGCCACGGCCTCGGCGGTGAGGTTCGCGATCGTGCCCTCGGTCGCGCCTTGGCTATCGACGAGCTGCCAGTCGGCCACGCCCTCGCGGGTCAGGAATTCGCGCACCAGCCGATGATATTTCGTGGCGATCCGCAGGCGGAAGCCATGCGTCGCGCGGAAGCGGTGCGCGGCGGCGTCGAGGTCTTCGAGGCTGTCCACATCCGACCAGCAGGCCGGCACGGCGATGATCAGGTCTGCGTGGCCGAAGCCCATCGGCGCGAGATCGGCGACCTGACTTTCCCAGTCGGCGAGCTTCTCGCGCACGAGATCGGAGCCGGTGACGCCAAGATGGATACGCCCCGCCGCCAGTTCGCGCGGGATTTCTCCGGCCGAGAGCAGCACCAGTTGCACGCCCTCGGCCCCTTCGACCGCGCCCGCATATTCGCGCTCCGACCCGGTGCGCTTGAGCGTGATGCCCGCCTGCGCAAACCATTGAAACGTCTTCTCCATCAGACGCCCTTTGGAGGGCACACCGAGTTTGATCATGGCCTCGCTCATGCTTGCGCCTCCAGATCGGCCATCAGCCCAGCACGGATCACGCCGCCCACGGCCGGGATTTCGCGCCCCTGCCCCAGTTGCCGGGTCAGCGCGTCGTAGCGTCCTCCGCTCGCGACCGGCGGCAGCGCCGGATCGGTGGCGGTGAAGGTGAAGACGAAGCCGTCGTAATATTCCATCGTCGAGCGCCCGTGGCTCGCATCGAAGGTGATCGCGGCAAGGTCGATGCCGCGCGTGGCGAGCGCGTCGAGGCGCTTTTCGAGCCGCGCGATGGCCGGTTCGATGGAAGCGATGTTCAGCGCGCGCAGCGCGGCAGGCGCCTGATCCGCAGCACAGCGCAGCTCAGCCAGCTTGCCCATCGCGGCGACCGCATCGGTCGGGATCGGCGCAGCGGCAGCATCGGCGGCCAGCGTGGCGATCCGTGCCTCCATCTCCTCGCGCGAGCGCAGCCCGATCCACGGCGCGCCGGAGCGCTGGCCAGTCAGCAGATCGGCGCGGGCCTTTGGCACCTCGATCTGCCCCGAATAGCGCGCGAGCAGATGCTGGAACCGCTTGGGACGCCAGATGTGACGGGCGAGCGCGGCTTTGCGCTCGGGCAGCGTGTCGAGCCCGTCCACGGCGGCGCGCAGCAGGCCCATATCGCCGATCGTGGCGGACAGGTTCAGCTTCGCGAGGATTTCCGAGAAGTGCGCAAACACCTCGGCATCGGCGGCTTCCGGGTCGGCGCGGTCGAAGATCTCGAACCCGGCCTGAAAATATTCGTTCGAGCGCGCGGGACCGCGATGATCCTGACGACGGAACACCTCGCCCGCATAGGCGTACCGCGCAGGCTCGGCACCCCCCGCCATATGCGCCTGCACGACCGGCACGGTGAAGTCCGGGCGTAGCATCATCTCGCCGCGCAGCGGGTCGGCGGTGACATAGGCGCGGGCGCGGATATCCTCGCCGTAAAGGTCGAGAAGCGCCTCGGCGGGTTGCAGGATGTCGGGCGTAACCTCGACCGCACCTGCATTGAGGAATTGCTCCAGCAGGCGGCCTGCCTGCACCCGCGCTTGCGCCTTGTCCGCCATCACCCGGCCTCGTAGCGTGCAAGGATCTCTTGCACTTTTGCGACCATTTCCCCGGTCGGAACCTCGAATTGCGCCGGTTGGGATTTCCATTCTTCAACCGTCGCGTCCTGAGCGATCTTCGCGCCGAGGATCAGGTCCTTGATCTGGACGACACCGCGTTCGGCCTCGTCCGAGCCTTGGATGATCGCCACGGGGCTTTCGCGTTTGTCGGCGTATTTCAACTGATTGCCGAAGTTCTTCGGGTTGCCCAGATAGACCTCGGCGCGCAGCCCTGCGCCGCGCAGCGTGGAGGCCAGCGCCATGTATTCGGCCATCCGGTCGCGATCCATCACCGTCACGACGACCGGGCCCTGCGCGGAGCCACCGATGCGGCCCTTGGCGCGGAGTGCGGCGAGAAGGCGGTCGACGCCGATCGAGACGCCGGTGGCCGGGACAACCTGACCGGTGAAGCGCTTGACCAGATCGTCGTAGCGCCCGCCGCCTGCGACCGAGCCGAATTGGCGCGGGCGGCCCTTTTCGTCGGTGATCTCGAAGGTCAGTTCGGCCTCGAAAACCGGGCCGGTGTAATAGCCCAGGCCCCGCACGACCGAGGGGTCGATCACGATGCGGTCAGGGCCGTAGCCTTGGGCATCGAGAAGCGAGGCGATCTGCTCCAGCTCATCCACGCCTTCCAGACCGGCTTCGCAGCCTTGAACGAGCTCTCGAAGGTGTTCCAGAACGCTCTTATTCCAAACACTTCCGAAACTCTCACGGACCTGCTCTTGGGACGTCTCGGGAGTGGCGCCCTGTGCGGCAGCTCCGCGCCGAAGAAAGTCGGCTTCTTGCGGATCGCTCCCTACGGATGCGGAGAGTTTCCTCTGCACTGCCTCGTTCGCATTCACGAAGCCCATGACCGTATCGGCCTGTGCCTCGGACAGCCCCGCGCCCTTGGTGAAGTCGCCGGAGTCGTCCAGGCGCCCCTCGCCCATCAGAAGGCGCACGCCTTCCTCACCGAACTTGTCGAACTTGTCGATGGCGCGCAGGACGATGCCGCGCTCTTCCTCGAACTTGGTCGGATCGGCCGGGTCGAGAACGCCCGCGACTTCCATCACGCCGTTCAGAACCTTGCGGTTGTTCACCCGCACGACGTAATCGCCGCGCGGAATGCCGACCGCCTCCAACGCGTCCGAAAGCATCCCGCAAATCTCGGCGTCAGCCGCCACCGAGGGCGCGCCCACGGTATCGGCATCGCATTGATAGAATTGGCGGAACCGGCCCGGACCGGGCTTTTCGTTGCGCCAGACGGGGCCCATCGTGAAGCGACGATAGGGCGTCGGCAGGTCGTTGCGGTATTGCGCAGCGACGCGCGCCAGCGGCGCCGTCATGTCGTAGCGCAGCGCCAGCCACTTGCCGTCATCTTCCTCCTGCCACGCGAAGACGCCCGCGTTCGGGCGGTCCACATCGGGGAGGTATTTGCCCAGTGCCTCGACCGTCTCAATGGCCGAAGTTTCCAGCGCCTCGAAGCCATGCGTGCGATAGACCTCTGCGATCTTCGCCAGCATATCGGCCCGCTCGGTCACCTCCGTCCCGAAATAATCGCGGAAGCCCTTCGGGGCCTCTGCCTTGGGACGGGGCTGCTTTTTCTGTTTCGCCATCGGCTTGCACCTGATCTTATCTCGCGCGAGGGTGTAGCCCAAGGGGCTGGCCCCGGCAAGCAATAGGAACGGCAGATGCAGGAACGGCTGGAACGGGCGGAGGAACAGATCGCCTATCTGACGCAAACGGTGGACGAGCTGTCCGATGTCGCGGCCGCGCAGGCCCGTCAGATCGAACGGCTGGAGCGCCATCTGGGCCTGCTGATGGAGCGCGAGGCCGAGCGCGAATATGACAGCGGCAGCACGATCCCTCTGGCCGACCAGAAACCGCCGCACTGGTAATGGATGCGGCGCTCTGGGGGCTGAACGGGGTTTTCGTGAGCGCCCAAGCGCTCATCTACTCCGCTTTGCTGATCTGGCCCCCGGGCATCGACCTGCGCGCGACCATCGACCGGTTCGAGCTGTGGCAGGGCAGCGGCATCCTCGCGATGCAGGTATTCTTCGCCGTGCCGCTGATGAGCGCGCTGATCTGGCGCACGCGCGCGCATCGGCAGGCCATGCTTCTGATCTCGTTGAGTTTTCTGGCGACTGCCGTGTTGGGCGCCGCCGCCTGGCTGGAGATGGGTATGATCTCTGGCGCGGTGCGCGATGCGGTGAACGAGCGCGACCTGCTGCGCGGCTTGGCGCTGCTGCGCTGGGGCGAGTTCGCCACCGGCCTGGCTGGCGCGATCACACTGCGGCTGGCATGGGTGGCGCGCAGCCTGTGAGGCTCAGACCTCTTCAACCTCGCTCACCCCGCGCAAGGAGCGCAGCGCGCCTTTCACCTGCGCATTGACCGGCGCCTCGGGCATCGCGGTGATCTGGTAGCGGCAGCCACGCTCATTGTCATAGACCATGAAGCTGATCGGGCCACGCGAATGCACCTTGCCTTCGCGGGCGACCCGCTCGACGAGGCTCGCGACCGAGGCGACCGCGTCATTGTTGTCGATATGCACCAGAAGCCCGGACGACCCCGCATCCGCAGTCGCCTTGTCGACGGTCTGCGCGGCGTTGGCGACCATGCGCACCGACTCGCCATCGACCTCGACCTTCACGGTCAGCACCAGAAGGTTGCCGGTCTCGAGCACGTCGCGACAGGCTTCCAGCGCTTCCGACCAGAAAGCGACCTCATAGGGCCCCGACGCATCCGAGAGTGCCACGAAGGCGAAGCGGTTGCCCTTGGCGGATTTCTTCTCGCGCACCGAGGCGACCTCGCCCGCGATCTTGGTCACGAAAGGACCGCCCACGGCCTTTTGCTGCACCTCTTCCCAGCTCAGCACCTTCTTGCGCTTGAGCGCGGGCAGGTAATCCTCGATCGGGTGGCCCGAGAGGTAGAAGCCGATGGCCTTGTGTTCTTCGGCCAGACGTTCGCCGGGCAGCCAGTCGTCGGTATCGGCCAGACGCGGCGGCGGCAGATCGTCGCCCGCCTCGCCGAACAGCGACACCTGCGCCGACTCGCGCGCCTCGATCACCGCGCCCGACCACGCCATCAGCGATTCCAGCGACTCGAAGACCCGCTTGCGGTTCGGGTCCAGAAGATCGAAGGCCCCTGCCCGCGCGAGCATCTCCAGCGGGCGCTTGCCCACGCGCTTCATGTCCACGCGCCGCGCGAAATCAAAGAGATCCTTGAACGGCTCGTCACCGCGCGCGGTCACGATCATCTGCATCGCGTCCACGCCTACGTTCTTGAGCGCGCCCAGCGCATAGACCAGTTTCTGATCGACCACGTCGAAGGTCGAAAGCGAGCGGTTCACGCAGGGCGGAATGATCTCGATCCCGAGCTTCTTCTGCACCTCGTCGGCATAGATCGCGAGCTTGTCGGTCAGATGAATATCGCAATTCATCACGCCGCCCATGAACTCGACCGCGTGGTTCGCCTTCAGCCAGCCGGTGTAATAGGACACCACCGCATAAGCTGCCGCGTGGGATTTGTTGAAGCCGTAGTTCGCGAATTTCTCCAGAAGGTCGAACACCTCGGAGGCCTTCTTCTTGTCGACCCCGTTCTTGGCGGCGCCCGCCTCGAATTTCGGGCGCTCGGCGTCCATCGCCTCCTTGATCTTCTTACCCATCGCGCGGCGAAGAAGGTCTGCGCCGCCAAGCGAGTAGCCCCCCATGACCTGCGCGATCTGCATCACCTGCTCCTGATAGACGATGATGCCCTGCGTCTCTTCGAGGATATGGTCGATGGTCGGGTGGACCGAGGTGATCTTCTTGAGCCCGTTCTTCACCTCGCAATAGGTCGGGATGTTCTCCATGGGCCCTGGACGATAGAGCGCCACCAGTGCCACGATATCCTCGATACAGGTGGGCTTCATCTGGCGCAGGGCCGATTTCATGCCCTCCGATTCCACCTGGAACACCGCGACCGTCTTCGCATCCGCGTAAAGCTTGTAGGTCTTCTCGTCATCCAGCGGGATCGCGTTGATATGGTTCTCCGCGCCCTCGGCAGGCTCGTAGAGCTGGTTGCCTGCGGCATCGACATGCAGCGGACGGCCCGATTTGAAGATCAGCTCCATCGCCGAGCGGATCACCGTCAGCGTCTTCAGGCCGAGGAAGTCGAACTTCACGAGACCCGCCTGCTCGACCCATTTCATGTTGAACTGGGTCGCGGGCATGTCCGAGCGCGGATCCTGATAGAGCGGCACCAACTCGTCGATCGGACGGTCGCCGATCACGACGCCCGCCGCGTGGGTGGAGGCGTTGCGCAGCAGCCCTTCGATGGCTTTCGCGTAATCCAGAAGCCGGGCCACGACCTCTTCGTTGCGGGCCGCTTCGCGCAGACGCGGCTCGTCGGCCAGCGCCTTCTCGATGCTGACGGGTTTCACGCCTTCGACCGGGATCAGCTTCGAGAGCTTGTCGACCTGCCCGTAGGACATCTGCAGCACGCGCCCCACATCGCGCACGGCGGCCTTGGACAGAAGCGCACCGAAGGTGATGATCTGGCCCACCTTCTCGCGCCCGTATTTGTTCTGCACGTATTGGATCACCTCTTCGCGGCGATCCATGCAGAAGTCGATGTCGAAGTCCGGCATCGAGACACGTTCGGGATTGAGGAAGCGTTCGAACAGCAGCGAATAGCGCAGCGGATCAAGGTCGGTGATGGTCAGCGCGTATGCCACGAGCGAGCCCGCACCCGAGCCCCGCCCCGGCCCGACCGGAATGTCGTGATCCTTGGCCCATTTGATGAAATCGGCAACGATCAGGAAGTAGCCCGGGAAGCCCATCTGTTCGATGATGTCGAGCTCGAATTGCAGGCGTTTCTCGTAATCCTCGACCGGCGCTGCATGCGGGATCACGTCAAGACGGTTGCGCAACCCGTCCCAAGCCTGACGCCGCAGTTCCACCACCTCGTCATCGGCGAATTTCGGCAGGATCGGCGCGCGCTTATAGGTCGAGAAAGCGCAGCGTTTCGCGATCTCGACGGTGTTCTCCACCGCTTCGGGCAGATCGGCGAAAAGCGCGACCATCTCGCCTTCGGATTTGAAATAGTGCTGCGGGGTCAGACGTCGGCGCGGTTCGATCTGATCGACATAGGCGCCTTCCGCGATACAGATCATCGCGTCATGGGCCTCGTAGATCGCGGGCTTCGGGAAATAGACGTCGTTCGTGGCGACCAGCGGCAGGCCCAGCTCATAGGCCCATTCGACGAAGGGCCGCTCGGTCGCGATCTCGGCCTCGGTCAGCGTGCCGCCCTCGCCCGGGTGGCGCTGCAACTCGACATAGAGGCGGTTCGGGTAGATCCCGGCAAGTTGCTGCAACAGCGCCTTGGCCCGGTCCTTCGCGCCGTTCCGGATCAGCCGCCCGACCGGGCCGTCGGGGCCGCCCGAAAGACAGATCAGCCCCTCGGAATACCGCTCCAGCTCTTCCAGCGTGACCTGAACCAGCGCCCCATGCTTGTCGAGATAGAGGCACGAGTTCAGCTTCATCAGGTTCTCGTAGCCGCGCTCGGTCTGGGCCAGCAGAACGATCGGTGCGGGCAGGCGCGGACGCTCGCCCGGCTTGGCCGGATCGAATTCCAGCGAGACCTGACAGCCGACGATCGGCTGCAGCCCCGCCCCCGTCGCGGTCACGGAAAACTCGAGCGCCGCGAACATGTTGTTCGTGTCGGTCACGGCGACGGCGGGCATACCCGCCGACTCGCACATCTTCACGAGTTTCTTGGCGGGCACAGCGCCTTCGAGCAGGGAATACTCGGTATGGACGCGCAAATGAATGAATCGGGGGCTGGTCATGCCACCAGATTTAGCGGGTCGCAGCGTTCCACGCCAGCCTCTCGCCGCGTCCTCCCGACGCTTCGCGCGCGACCACTCGGCGCAGCTTGGCGCCCAATTCTTGATCACCGGATCAAGTTTCGGGCAACGCACCGCCGCGAATCCCTTGCCAAAGCCTGTCTGCATCGGCTTTGCTGGGCCGGTCCCGTTCTACGCCGCATCGAGGGGGACCGCAGGGACGACTGGTAAGGCGGCGGATTTTTCGTATGGAGATCACGTTTCTTCTCAATGGAGAAACCCGGACGGTGGCACTTACCGATCCGACGCAATCTGTGCTCGACTGGCTGCGCGCCGAGGGGCTGACCGGCACCAAGGAGGGCTGCAACGAGGGCGATTGCGGAGCCTGCTCGGTCATCGTGACCGACGCGGAGGGCGCGAAACCGCTCAATGCCTGCCTGATGATGATGCCCCATCTGCACGGGCGCGCGCTGCGCACCGTCGAGGGCGTCGCCGGGCCGAAAGGCGAATTGCACCCGGTCCAGCAGGCGATGGTCGATCATCACGGCTCGCAATGCGGCTTCTGCACGCCCGGCTTCATCGCCTCGATGGCGGCGGGGCACCTGAACGGGCGCCACGATCACGACGATCTGCTCGCCGGGAACCTGTGCCGCTGCACCGGCTACGCGCCGATCATCCGCGCCGCCGAGGCCGCGCAGGATGCGCCCGTGCCCGTATGGATGAACGACACGGTTCCTGATCTGGCAAATGTCGCGCCAAAGGCCGATCACGTCTTCCTGCCGGAGAGCGCCGATGCGCTGGCGGAGTGGTATCTCGCCCATCCCGACGCCACGCTGATCGCGGGCGCGACCGATGTGGGGCTGTGGGTTACGAAACAGCTGCGCGAGCTGAAAGAGGTCGCCTTCCTCAACAACTGCACAGACCTGCAGAGCATCGAGGAAACCGACGACCGCTACATCGTCGGCGCGGGCGTCACCTTGGCCGCGTTGCGCGAGGCGATCCGCGACACGCTCCCGAGCTTTGCCGAATTGCTCCGCCGTTTCGCCTCCGAACAGGTGAGACAGGCGGCGACCATCGGCGGCAATATCGCGAACGGCTCGCCCATCGGCGACAGCCCGCCCGTCCTGATCGCGATGGGCGCAGAGCTGACGCTGCGCGAGGGCGAGGCGCGCCGCACAATCCCGCTGGAGAGCTTCTTCCTCGACTACGGCAAGCAGGACCGCGCGCCCGGCGAATTCGTCGAAAGCGTCAGCTTCCCGAAATCCGCGCCCGATCTGGCCTGTTACAAACTGTCGAAGCGGTTCGATCAGGATATCTCCGCCGTGTGTGGCGCGCTAAACATCCCGCGCGAGGGCGGCAAGATCGGCGCGCCGCGTATCGCCTTCGGCGGCATGGCGGGTATCCCAAAACGCGCCGCGGCACTGGAGGCCGCGCTGGAAGGTCAGCCCTTCACCGAAGAGGCGATCACGGCCGCCCTGCCCGCGCTGGAGCAGGACTTCACGCCGCTCACCGACATGCGCGCCTCGGATGCCTACCGGATGGAAGCCGCCAAGGCGATGCTGATCCGATACGTCCGCAATGCCCAAGGCGCCCTCTCCATTCTGGAGGTGCAGCCATGAGCGTCGGCACGAAGAAACCCCACGATTCCGCGCAGTTGCACGTCACCGGCGCGGCGCGCTACGTCGATGACATCCCCTGCCCCGGCAACACGTTGCACCTCGCCTTCGGCCTCTCGACCGAGGCTCATGCCGCGATCACCACGCTCGATCTGAGCGCGGTGCGCGCGGCCCCGGGCGTCGTCGCGGTGCTCACCGCCGACGATATGCCCTTCGCCAACAACGCCTCCCCCGCGCCCGAGCCCGAACCGGTTCTAGCCGAGGGGGTCGTGCATTTCGTCGGCCAGCCGATCTTCGTCGTCGCGGCAACCAGCCATCTTGCCGCGCGCAAGGCCGCACGGCTGGCGAAGGTCGATTACACCCCCCGCCCGGCGATCCTGACGGTCGATCAGGCGCTCGACGCGAACAGCCATTTCGAAGGCGGCCCGGTCACCTGGGCGCGCGGCGATACCGGCGAAGGCTTCGCGCAGGCCGAGCATATCGTCGAAGGCAGTTTCGACATGGGTGGGCAGGAGCATTTCTACCTCGAAGGTCAGGCGGCGCTGGCGCTGCCCGACGATCAGGGGATGGTGATCCGCTGCTCCTCGCAGCACCCGTCCGAGGTCCAGCACAAGGTGGCCGATGCGCTTGGCTGCGCGATGCATGACGTCCGCGTGGAGATGCGTCGGATGGGCGGCGGCTTCGGCGGCAAGGAGAGCCAGGGCAACGCGCTTGCCATCGCCTGCGCCGTGGTCGCGCGCGCCACCGGGCGGCCCTGCAAGATGCGCTACGACCGCGATGACGACATGGTCATCACCGGCAAACGCCATGATTTCCGGATCAAATACCGACTCGGCGCAGATGCCGAGGGCAAGATCGTCGCGGCCGAGTTCACCCATCTCGCCCGCTGCGGCTGGTCGCCGGACCTGAGCCTGCCGGTCTGCGACCGCGCGATGCTTCACAGCGACAGCTCCTATTACCTGCCGAACGTGAAAATCGAGAGCCACCGGCTGCGCACCAATACCCAAAGCGCGACGGCCTTCCGGGGCTTCGGCGGGCCGCAGGGCATGATCGGCACGGAAGCCGCGCTCGATCACCTCGCCCATGTGATGGGGCTCGACCCGCTCGATCTGCGCAAACGCAACTACTACGACCCCGAGGGCGGGCAGAGCACCCATTACGGCCAGCCGGTCGAGGATTTCATCCTGCCCGAGATCACCGAGCGGTTGGAGAAATCCGCCGAGTTCGCGGCCCGCAAGGCCCGCGTGGCTGAGTGGAACGCTGCGAATACCACCCTGAAGCGCGGCATCTCGCTGACGCCGGTGAAGTTCGGTATCTCCTTCACGCTGACCCAGCTGAACCAGGCGGGTGCGCTGGTGCATGTCTATGCCGACGGCTCGATCCAGCTGAACCACGGCGGGACGGAGATGGGTCAGGGGCTGCATCGCAAGGTCTGTCAGGTCGCGGCCTCGGTCTTCGGCGTCACGGATGAGGATGTGCGCATCACCGCGACGGCCACCGACAAGGTGCCCAACACCTCCGCTACGGCGGCCTCCTCCGGGGCCGATCTGAACGGCATGGCGGTGAAGGCCGCCTGCGAGACGATCAAGGCGCGGCTGGCAGCCTTCATGGCCGAAAGCGCGGGCGCGGCGGTGGAAGACGTGACGTTTGCCGATGGCGAGGTGCGCGCGGGCGATCACGCCCTGCCCTTCGCGAAATTGGTGAAGCTCGCCTATGAGGCTCGGGTATCGCTCTCCTCGACGGGCTTCTATGCCACGCCGAAGATCAGCTGGGACCGGATCAAGGGTCAGGGCCGCCCCTTCTTCTACTTCGCCTATGGCGCGGCAGTAACCGAGGTGGTGATCGACACGCTGACCGGCGAGAACCGCATCCTGCGCACCGACATCCTGCATGATGCAGGCGCCTCGCTGAACCCGGCCATCGATATCGGCCAGATCGAAGGCGGCTACGTGCAGGGAGCGGGCTGGCTGACCACCGAGGAACTGGTCTGGGACGACAATGGGCGTCTGCGCACCCATGCGCCTTCGACCTACAAGATCCCCGCCTGCTCGGACCGCCCGCGCGTCTTCAACGTGGCACTCTGGGACGAGCCGAACCGCGAGGACACGATCTATCGCTCCAAGGCGGTGGGCGAGCCGCCCTTCATGCTGGCGATTTCGGCGTTCCTCGCGCTGCAGGACGCGTGCAAATCTTGCGGCCCGCACTGGCCCGATCTGCAAGCGCCCGCCACCCCCGAGGCGGTTCTGGCTGCCGTACACCGGGCAAGGGGGGACGCATGAGCCTCGATCCCGCAGCCCTCGCCCGCGCGGCAGATCGCGGACCCTTCACCCGCGTCGTGGTCGCGCGCGCGCAAGGCTCCACCCCGCGCGAAGACGGGGCGGAGATGCTGGTCTGGGCGGATCATGTCGAAGGCACGATCGGCGGCGGCGCGCTGGAATTCTCCGCCATCGCGAAGGCGCGGGGCGGGCTGACGGGGATCGAGAAAATCCCGCTCGGCCCGGCGATGAACCAGTGCTGCGGCGGGGCCGTGGTGCTGGGCTACGAGCGGATGGACCGGACCACCGTTTCCCAGATCACGGGCGACTGGCACGCGCGTCCACTGACCCCGGGCACGCCCGAGCCGCTCGCCGTCACCCGCGCGCTGGCCCGTGCCCGCGATCGCGGCGAGACACCGCCGCTGCTGATCAACACCTGGCTGATCGAGCGGGTCGCGCCGCCCGCCACGCCCGTCTGGGTCTGGGGCGCAGGCCATGTCGGGCGCGCGCTGATCGGCGCGCTGTCCCCCCTGCCCGGCCTTGCCCTATCCTGGGCCGATAGCGGCGCGGAGCGGTTTCCCGATATGATCCCCGGGGGCGTCACGCCACTGATCGCCGAGAACCCGGCCGATCTGGTCTCCCTCGCGCCCACCGATGCCCGCCACTTCGTGCTGACCTATTCACATTCGCTCGATCTGGAGCTTTGCCACCGGCTGCTCGCCCATGGTTTCGGCGGGCTCGGCCTGATCGGGTCGGACAGCAAATGGGTCCGCTTCCGCAAGCGCCTCGCCGCGCTCGGTCATTCGGATGCACAAATTTCGCGCATTGCCTGCCCGATAGGCGATCCGACCTTGGGGAAGCATCCTCAAGCCATTGCCCTTGGGGTAGCGACCGGGCTAGTGAAAGAGCTGAACGCCGCGAAGGTGGCGACGGGGAAAGGGAAACGCGCCGGGTGACGGAGCTGCTCAAGATCGACGGGCTGACGAAAGCCTATCCTGGGGTCGTGGCCAATGACGGCGTCGGCTTCTCGGTGCGTCCGGGCGAGGTCCACGCCTTGCTGGGCGAAAACGGCGCCGGCAAATCGACGCTGGTGAAGATGATCTACGGGCTCGTGAAGCCCGATTCCGGCACGATGCACTTCGCGGGCCAATCCTTCGCGCCCGCCGATCCGCGCGCCGCACGCGCGGCAGGCGTCGCGATGGTGTTCCAGCATTTCTCGCTTTTCGAGGCGCTGAACGTCGCCGAGAATGTAGCGCTTGGCATGGAAAACCCGCCGCCGATGCGCCAGCTTGCCAAGCGTATCCGCGAGATCTCCACCGCCTACGGCCTGCCGCTGGACCCTGCGCGATTGGTGGGCGACCTCTCCGCGGGCGAGCGTCAACGCGTCGAGATCGTGCGCTGCCTGCTGCAGGACCCGAAGCTTCTGATCATGGACGAGCCGACCTCGGTGCTGACGCCGCAGGAGGTGGAGATTCTTTTCCACACCCTGCGCAAGCTCTCCGCCGAGGGCACTGCGATCCTCTATATCAGCCACAAGCTCGAAGAGATCCGCACGCTTTGCGAAGGCGCGACGATCCTGCGCGCGGGCAAGGTAGTGGCGAGCTGCAATCCGCGCGAGAAGACCGCACGAGAGCTGGCCGAGCTGATGGTCGGCGCGGAGCTGAAAGTCACCGACCGGGCCGAGCGCAAGCTGGGCGACGTCGTGCTGAAAGTCTCGGGCCTGTCGCTCGCGCCGCTGTCGCAGTTCGGACCTTCGCTGAAGGATCTAAGCCTGGAGCTGCGCGCGGGCGAAGTGCTGGGCATCGGCGGCGTCGCGGGCAACGGTCAGGAAGAATTGCTGGCCACCCTGTCGGGCGAGCGCCCCTCCGCCCCCGGTACGGTCAGCCTGATGGGCGAAGATATTTCCGGGCTCGGGCCGAACGGTCGCCGCGCGAAGGGGCTGCTGGCCGCGCCCGAGGAACGGCTGGGCCATGCCGCCGTCCCCGCGATGAGCCTGACCGAGAACGCGATCCTCACCGGCACGACGCGCAAACCGCTGACCCGCAACGGATTTGTCGATCAGGGGGCTGCGAAGACCTTCGCAGACGAGATCATTCAGGCCTTCGACGTGCGCACGCCGGGTTCGCATGTCGCGGCCCGCGCGCTCTCGGGCGGCAACCTGCAGAAATACGTGATCGGCCGCGAGGTGCTGCAAAACCCCGCCGTGCTGGTGGTGAACCAGCCGACATGGGGCGTGGATGCCGCCGCCGCTGCGTCGATCCGGCAGGCGCTGCTGGACCTCGCCGCGAAAGGCGCTGCGGTGATCGCGATCAGCCAGGACCTCGATGAGCTTATGGAGATCTCCGACCGCTTCTCGGCACTGAACGAAGGCCGCCTGAGCGCCTCGCGCCCGACCCAAGGGCTGACGATCGAAGAGATCGGCATGATGCTGGGCGGTGCGCACGGGATGCAGGAGGCCGCGGTATGATCACCCTCGTCCGGCGCCCCACCCCGTCGCAATTCTGGTCCTACGCGACCCCGCTCCTTGCCGTGGTCGCCACGATGATCGCGGGCGGCACCCTGTTCGCGATACTGGGCAAGCATCCGGTCGAGGCGATCCGCGTGATCTTCTGGGACCCGCTTTTCGGCGGCAATGCCAGCTATTTCCGCGGCCAGCTGCTGGTGAAAGCCGGGCCGCTGATCCTGATCGCCTGCGGGCTCGCCGTGGGCTTTCGCGCGGGCATCTGGAATATCGGCGCCGAAGGGCAATACATCATGGGGGCGCTGTTCTCGGCATGGCTGGCGCTGAAGATGTACCCGGCTGAGAGCCACTGGCTGTTCCCGGCGATGATCGTGCTGGGCGCGCTTGGCGGCTTCCTCTGGGCGATGATCCCGGCGGTGCTGAAGGTGCTGTTCGGCACCTCCGAAATTCTCGTCTCGCTGATGCTGGTCTACGTGGCCGAGAACCTGCTGGCCTATATGGCCTTCGGCCCGCTCAAGAACCCTGAAGGCTTCGGCTTTCCCGGCTCGCGCAACCTGCAAGACTACCCCTCGGCCTTCAATCACGAGCTGATCGAGGGCACGGGGATGCATTGGGGCGTCGTTGCGGCACTGATCGCGGTGATCTTCACCTATGGGCTGATGCACCGCCATATCACCGGTTTCCGCATCCGTGTCGCGGGCGAGGCGCCGCGGGCTGCGCGCTTCGCAGGCGTGATCCCGGCGCGGCTTGTGATGCTCGGGCTTGGCATGGGCGGCGCGTTCGCAGGGCTTGCGGGCATGTTCGAGGTCTCCGGCCCCTCGGGTCAGATCACCGACAGCTTCAACGTGGGCTACGGCTTCACCGCGATCATCGTGGCCTTCCTTGGCCGTCTGCATCCGATCGGCATCCTGCTGGCGGGGCTCCTGATGGCGCTGACCTATATCGGCGGCGACATGGCGCAGTTGATGCTCGGCCTGCCCTCGGCGGCGATCCAGGTCTTCCAGGGGATGCTGCTGTTCTTCCTGCTGGCCTTCGACGTGCTGACCAATTTCCGCATCCGCTTCGGGAGGGTCGCGGCATGATGCGCAAACTCCCCTCGCTGCGCCTGTTGGTCATCTTCGTTGGCGGCGTGGTCATGGGGCTTGGCCTTTACTACCTGCTCGCGGTGGCTCAGGCGTTCTGGGCCTTCGTGGTGATCGGCGTGGTGATGATGGTGGTGTTCGAACTGGCGCTTGGGGCCTCGCGGGCGGTGATCTACCGCATCGGCGCGCGCCCCGACAGCGAAGAGCCCCGCCGCCCCACCCTGCATGGACGCGAGCGTTACGCCTCTGTGGCCGGGCTCGTCGTCGGTCTCGTCGGCGGCTATCTGGCTTGGGGGCCAGTTCTGTTCTGGGGACATGGAGGCCCGGCATGATCGTAGGCGGCATCGATATCATCACCCTGACCGCGACGCTGATGGGGGCCTCGACCCCGGTTCTGCTGGCCGCGACCGGCGAACTGGTCGCCGAGAAATCGGGCGTGCTCAACCTCGGCGTCGAAGGGATGATGATCATGGGCGCGGTTGCAGGCTTCGCCGCCGCCGTCGCCACCGGCAGCCCGGTTCTGGGCTTTCTGATGGGTGCGATCGCCGGTGCCTTGCTGGCGACGCTCTTTGCCTTCCTGACGCAGAAGCTGCTGTCGAACCAGGTCGCGACGGGCCTTGCGCTGACGCTGTTCGGGCTGGGCCTGAGCGCGCTGATCGGCAAGGGCTACGAGGGCGTGCGCCCGCCGCCGACCGCCAAAATCGATTTCGGGCCGCTCTCGGATATTCCGGTGCTGGGCCGCATCCTGTTCTCGCATGACTGGATCGTCTATCTCTCGCTGATCCTCGTCGCGGTGGTCTGGTACGTGCTGCGCTCCACCCGCGCCGGGCTGATCCTGCGCGCGGTGGGCGAGAGCCATGACGCCGCCCATGCGCTGGGATACCGCGTCGTCGCCGTGCGCTTTGCCGCGCTGGCCTTCGGCGGTGCGCTCGCGGGGCTTGGCGGCGCCTATCTCAGCCTCGTGCGCGTGCCGCAATGGACCGAAGGCATGACCGCAGGCGCGGGCTGGATCGCTCTGGCCATCGTGGTCTTCGCAAGCTGGCGCCCGTGGCGGGTGCTGCTGGGGGCCTACCTCTTCGGCGGCATCACCGCGCTGCAGCTGCAATTGCAGGCCGCAGGCTACGCGATCCCGGTGCATATCCTCTCGATGGCCCCTTATGTCATCACCATCGTGGTGCTGGTCATCCTCTCCGCCATTCACCGCCACGGCGTGCAGGCCGCGCCTGCCAGCCTCGGCAAATCTTTCCACGCCTCGAGCTGAGGCATATCTCGAAGGGCCCCATCAAGAGGCCCGCCACCCAACTTGGAGTAACGCGATGAACCGCAGATCCTTTTTGAAAACCACCGCCGCCACGGCCGTCGTCGCGGGCGTCGGCGTCCCCGCTTTCGCCGCTGACGAGCCGCTGAAAATCGGCTTCATCTATGTCGGCCCCGTCGGCGACATGGGCTGGTCCTACCAGCACGACCAAGGTCGTCAGGCTATCGAAGAGAAATACGGCGACAAGGTGAAGACCTCGTTCATCGAGAACGTGCCGGAAGGCCCCGATGCCGAGCGCGCGCTGACTCAGCTGGCGCTGGACGGCAACAAGCTGATCTTCGCGACCTCCTTCGGCTACATGGACGCGGTGATGAACGTCGCCAAGAAATTCCCCGACGTGAAATTCGAGCACGCCACCGGCTACAAGCTCGCCGACAACGTCGCCACCTACGACGCCAAGTTCTATCAGGGTCGCGCCATTCAGGGCACGATCGGCGGTCGCATGACCAAGACCAACAAGATCGGCTATATCGGCTCCTTCCCGATCCCCGAAGTCTATCAGGGCATCAACGCCGCCTATCTGGCCGCGAAGAAGGTGAACCCGGATATCGAAATGAAAGTGGTCTGGGCCTACACGTGGTTCGATCCGGCGAAAGAGGCCGACGCGGCCGCAGCCCTGATTGCCGATGGCGTGGACGTTCTGCTGCAGCACACCGACTCGACCGCGCCGCAAGCCAAGGCGCAGGAAGCGGGCAACGTCATCACCTTCGGTCAGGCGTCCGACATGTCGAGCTTCGCGCCGATGCCGCGCGTCGCCTCGACCATCGACAACTGGGCGCCCTATTACATCGAACGCGTCGGTGCGGTCATGGACGGCTCGTGGAAGTCGGAAGCCACCTGGGGCGGCATCGACACTGGCATGGTGGAGATCGGCGAGATTTCCTCGGCCGTGCCGGACGACGTCAAGAAAGAGGCGTTGCAGCTCAAGGACGATATCGGCTCGGGCAAGGTCCATCCCTTCACCGGTCCGCTCAACAAGCAGGACGGCACGGCCTTCCTCGCCGACGGCGAAATGGCGACCGACGATCAGCTTCACTCGATGACCTTCTACGTCGAGGGGATCACGGCAGAACCGCCGAAATAAGTCAGCCTTACTGATACGAATGGGAAAGGGTCGGCCACGCGCCGACCCTTTTTCGTTGTTTCGCGAGTGTCTTTTGACTTCACGTTCGCGTCAGACTTGTTCCAAAGGCGGATTCGTCGCAGGATTTGAAAGGCCGGTCTTCTTGACACATTCAAACAATTGCATCTATCGAATGAGACATGACAAGTTGATGACCGGGTAACGGGGAGGAACGAAAATGGCACATATCGTGGTGCTGGGCGCAGGTCTTGGCGGCGCAATCATGGCTTATGAATTGCGCGATCAGGTCCGTAAGGAAGACGAAATCACCGTCATTACCAAGGACCCGAAGTACCACTTCGTGCCCTCCAACCCTTGGGTCGCCGTCGGCTGGCGCGACCGCAAGGACATCACCGTCGATCTCGAACCGACGATGAAGAAGAAGAACATCAAGTTCATCCCGGTCGCGGCAAAGCGCCTGCACCCCGATGACAACAAGGTCGAGCTGGAGGATGGCCAAGAGGTCTCCTACGATTACATCGTGCTCGCCACCGGCCCGGAACTGGCCTTCGACGAGATCGAGGGGCTCGGACCCGACGGCTTCACCCACTCGGTTTGCCATGTCGATCACGCCGAAGACGCGGGCACCGCGTTCAAGCGCTTCTGCGAAGACCCCGGCCCGATCATCGTGGGCGCGGTGCAAGGCGCGTCGTGCTTCGGCCCGGCCTATGAATTCGCCTTCATCCTCGACACCGCGCTGCGCCGCGCCAAGATCCGCGATCAGGTGCCGATCACCTTCGTGACCTCCGAGCCTTACGTCGGCCATCTCGGCCTCGACGGCGTCGGCGACACCAAAGGTCTTCTCGAAGGCGCGATGCGCGACAAGCACATGAAGTGGATGACCTCGTCGCGCGTGAAGAAGGTCGAAGACGGCGTGATGCATGTCGAAGAGATCGCCGATGACGGTTCCGTCAAGGCGACCCATGAGATGCCGTTCAAATACTCGATGATGCTGCCGCCCTTCCGTGGCATCCCGGCGGTGATGGGGCTTGAGGGCCTTGTGAACCCGCGCGGCTTCGTCATCGTCGACAAGCACCAGCGCAACCCGAAATACCCGAATGTCTTCGGGATCGGCGTCGGCATCGCGATCCCGCCGATGGGTCCGACCCCGGTGCCCTGCGGCGTGCCGAAGACCGGCTTCATGATCGAGTCGATGGTGACCGCCACCGCGCATAACCTCGGCAATATCGTGCGCGGTCAGGAGCCCGACGAGACCGGCACCTGGAACGCGATCTGTCTGGCCGATTTCGGCGACAGCGGCATCGCCTTCGTAGCCCAGCCGCAGCTTCCGCCGCGCAATGTCAACTGGTCGAGCCAGGGCAAGTGGGTCCACCTCGCCAAGATCGGTTTCGAGAAATATTTCATGCGCAAACTGCGCAAAGGCACCTCCGAGCCGTTCTACGAGAAGACCGCGATGAAGATGCTCGGCATCGACAAGCTGAAAGCGGTCAAGAAGACCCACTGAGCCGCACCGGCACAGATTTTTCTTCCCAAATCACGGGGCGGGCCAGCAGGTCCGCCCCGTGCTGGTTCCTGCCGATGGTAAACAGAGCGCCGGAACACACGGGTCTGTGAGACGTTTGATCCCCCGACACGCGGCCAGATGCCGCATGAAAGGGAGACGACATGAAGACGTTGAAGACGACCACTGCGCTCGTTGCCGGCCTCGCCGCGCTGAGCCCGGCGATCCTGCCGTTCAGTGCGCTTGCCCAGAACAGCAAAGCCGCCACCGCTGAATGCATCGCAAAAGCGGTCGCCGATGGCACCCCGATGAAGCAGGCGAAAGCCGATTGCGCAGCCGATGCGGCAAACGCCGATGGCTCCGCCGAGGCCGCCGCGGGCACCGATCCGGCGAATGCCGACGCGCCGATGAGCGACAGCGAAGCCGATCAGGCCGCAAAGGACGCGATCGAAGGTGCTGCCCCTCCTGCCGACCAGGCCCCGGCTGCGAGCGGTGACACCCCCGACGCCAGCGCGAAAGCGGCAGTCGAAGGCGGCGCGGATGTGACCACTCAATCCGAGACCACGGGCACCGATACCAACGCCGACGCGGCCGCCGCTGCGACGACGGATACCGAGACCGATGCGAATGCCGATGCATCTGCCGAGACCGACGCGGCAGCGACCGACGCGCAACCCGATGCTGCCGCACCGGCAGAGACCGACGGTTCGGCTACCGCAAACACCGATGGCTCGACCTCGGCAGAGACCACCGCTGCTGCCGATAGCCAGACCGACGCCGAAGCAACGAACACGCTCAGCCCCGACACCACCTCGCAGGATGCCCCTGCCCCGGTGACCGACACCACCAAAGACGCGATGCAGAACTCGGAGACCCCGGCGGACAGCACCGCAACGGCAGAGCCCGAGGCGAAGCCTGCAGGCGAGACCTCGACGGACACCACCTCCGACACGCAGGTCGTGCAGGAAGGCAATGGCGGGTCCGGCGCCGAAGTCGAGCCGAAGGTGATCCAGCCGGAAGGCACCGCCAATGGCGACGCGACCGCGGACGGCTCGGCCAGCGCGGACGCGACCGCCAATGCCGAAACCGATCAGCAGGCGGACACGCAGGACACGGCGGCCACCAAGGCGACGAAGATGCTGGAGAACGCGCTGACCGATACGAAAGCTGCGATCGAAGGCGAAGCCGTGCAGAACGAGGCGCTCAACGCGCCGACCGACAGCGCCGACACGGCCAACGCTACCGAGGAGACGGTGACCGAGGACACCGCGCGCAGCGCATCCGAAGACTTCGCGACCTCGGTCGACGCCAAGCCCGACGCGGAAGCGCAGGCCACCGCGCAGACCGACTCGTCGAAGAAGAAAAAGAAAGACCGCCTGAGCACGCTGGAAACCGCCGCGCTCTCGGGTCTTGGGGCGCTCGCCGTGGGGGCGATCCTGAACAACGGCTCGAAAGTGGCCGTGAATTCGGGCGACCGTGTTGTCGTGCAGCAACCCGATGGTTCTTACCAACTGGTGAAGGACGACAACGCGCTGCTGCGTCAGCCCGGCTCGAAGATTCGCACGCAGGACTATGCCGACGGCTCGTCGCGTACGATCGTGACCAAGCCCGATGGCAGCCAGATCGTCACCGTCTATGACGCCCAGCGCCAGATCCTGAAGCGCACGCTGGTTCAGCCCGACGGCACGCAGTACCTGCTGGTCGACGACGCGCGCGGGGCCGATCCGGTCGACGTCTCGGCGCTTCCCAAGCCCAAGCCCACCGCGACGGTCTCGTCCAGCAACGAGCAGGCGCTGCGCGATGCGCTGACCCGTCAGAGTGGCATCGACCGTACCTTCACGCTCTCGCAGGTGCGCAACATTACCCCGGTGCGCGACCTCGCACCCGCGATTTCGGTCGAGAACATCAACTTCGAGACCGGCTCCGCCGCGATCCAGCCCGATCAGGCGCAGGCCCTCTCGGCTCTGGGTCAGGCGATCCAGCAGCGCATCGACGAGAACCCGCGCGAGCTGTTCCTCGTGGAAGGCCATACCGACGCCGTCGGCAGCGCCGCCTACAACCTCGCGCTCTCGGACCGTCGCGCGGAATCGGTTGCGCTGGCTCTGAGCGAGTATTTCGACGTACCCGCCGAGAACCTCGTGGTGCAGGGCTATGGCGAGCAGGACCTGAAGGTGCAGACCGAAGGGGCCTCGGAAGCCAACCGCCGCGCCGTGGTGCGCCGGATCACCGATCTTCTGCGCACCGCCTCGAACTGAGGTTGAGCTAGAGCGGAAACAAAAAAGGGCCCCTCGCTCGGGGGGCCCTTAACGCGCCTAAAGCTCGACCGCGCATCTTGCGTCAGCAGTCCGGATAGAAGGCCTCGAAATCGATTGCGTAAAGCTCCCGGATTCGCGTAATCTGATTTGCATTCGGCGTAAATCGCGCGCCGGTCCGGTTTATCGCCGCGTCATCCGGCGCGTCCGTCTCGATCTGCACAAGATCGAGCTGGGCCGCGAGGCGATCAAGATCATTCTCGGTCCGTTCGACCTTTCCAATGAAATCATAGGCGATCAGATCAGGGCGCAGATTGTCGAACTGCCGACTGAAGTGACCATCCAGTCGCCACGCCTCGACGGCAAGCATCGCCTCGAGATAATCGAGATATGCGTCGAAATTAGTCAGCGGATCACCACCCGGAACGAAACCGAACCGGGTGATATAGGGCAGATGCCGGCGGGATTCGCTGTTCCTCTGAAGTAAGAAGAAGTCCTTGAACCCGCTTACACAGCGCGCGACCGGATCGCGGACGAATGAAAACTTGCGTGCATCGCGCGACGACAAGGCACCCACGGCTGTCAACAGCCACGGCTCTCCATGCGGCAGCGCGGGATCTTCGTGGATGTCGATGCCCGAATGCGCGCGCCGATATTCCGCAGCGTAGAGAAACCGCAGAATCGTCGTGCTGGCTGCTTTAGGGTTCTTGACGTAGAGCAGACGGGCCTTCGGCATGTAAATCGCATGCAAAGCGATCTCGCGCAGTTCCTTGGGCAAACGCAGGATCGACGCGCGGTTTGCGTGGCGCGCGGAGAACGGTGCCAGTAACCGGGCTTTCGCGAGGCGTCGGCCCGACAGGCGCCCTCTTCTATGCGTATAGACCTCGATCGAGCTGTCCTCTCGTCTGGCAAGACGCCATCGGCGTTGCGCGATTGCGAAGACCGGGCAGCGCGCCTGCATCGAACGGCTAACCAAGGCACGCGACCCGCAAAAAGTGTAGTAGTGGTGGCGAGGGGGGGACTTGAACCCCCGACCCCACGATTATGAGTCGTGTGCTCTAACCAGCTGAGCTACCTAGCCACTGGGGGGCTAACTAGGCAAAGCGGATCGTCCAGTCAAGGACGTTTTGCGGGAAAATTGCCGCCATTTCGCTGCGGCATATTGGGAATTGGCGAAGCCGCGCGCAAAGGCTAGGCATGAGGGGAAAAGGAGAGACCATGCACGCCGCCCCTGCCCTGCCCCTGACACGCGATATCGTTCTGATCGGGGGCGGACATACCCATGCGCTGGTGCTGCGGATGTGGGGGATGAACCCGTTGCCGGGTGTGCGGCTGACCGTGATCAACCCAACCCCCTCCGCGGCCTATTCGGGAATGCTGCCGGGCCATGTGGCGGGGCATTATACCCGCGACGAGCTGCAGCTCGATCTGGTGAAGCTCGCACGACATGCTGGCGCGCGGCTGGTTCTGGGGCGCGCGACGGGAATCGACCGGGCGCGGCGGCTGATCGAAGTGCCGGGGCGCGCACCGATCGCCTATGACGTGGCCTCGATCGATATCGGGATCACGGCGGAGATGCCGCAGCTGCCGGGCTTTCTCGACCATGTCGTGCCTGCGAAACCGCTCGACGCTTTCGCCGATGCCTGGGACGCTTTTGCCGCCAATCCGCCCGAGTCGCCGAAGATCGCCGTGGTCGGCGGCGGCGTGGCGGGGGTGGAGCTTGCGATGGCCTGCGCCCACCGTCTGCCGCAGGCGCAGGTCACGGTCTATGAGGCCGCGCCCGAGGCGCTGCGCGCGCTCGGCACCGGGGCTCGGAACGCGATGCTGGCGCACTGCGCGCGGCTTCGCGTGACCATCGAGACCGACGCGGCGCTGATCGGCGCGGAAAAAGGGCGGCTCCTTCTGCAAGGGGATCGCGCGGCGGAGGCCGATTTCATCATCGGCACGGGGGCTACGAAACCCGCCGACTGGCTACCCGAAACCGGGCTCGATCTGACCGACGGGTTCGTCACGGTCGGCCGGACGCTGCAAAGCTCTGACCCCGCGATCTTCGCCGCAGGCGACATAGCCCATCTCAGCCACGCGCCGCGCCCCAAGGCGGGTGTCTACGCGGTGCGCGAGGCCAAGCCGCTTTTCGCCAATCTGCGCGCTGCCGCTTCGGGCGGGGAGATGAAGACCTATCAGCCGCAACGCGATTATCTGAAGCTGATCTCCACGGGCGGCAAGCAGGCGGTGGCCGACAAATGGGGCCTGCCGCTGAACGGGAAATGGCTCTGGCGCTGGAAGGACCACATCGACCGCAAATTCATGGCGAAGGTCCATGATCTGCCCGCGATGCCGACACCGCCGCTACCGCGCGAGCATGCGCAGGGGATCGAAGACGTTCTGGGCAGTAAACCGATGTGCGGCGGCTGCGGCGCGAAGCTGGGCGGTCAGGCGCTGCGCAAGGCGCTGTCCGATCTGCCTGCGCCCGCGCGCGGCGACGTGCTGAGCGGTCCGGGCGACGATGCCGCCGTGTTGTCTTGCGGCACGCAGACGCAGGTCTTCACCACCGATCACGTCCGCGCCTTCACCGAGGACCCGTGGCTGCTGGGCCGGATCGTGGCGCTGCATGCGATGAGCGACGCCTGGGCGATGGGCGCGGCCCCGCAGGCGGCGCTGGCGCAGGTCACCCTGCCCCGCCAGTCCGAGGAACTGGGCGCGCGGGCCCTGCGCGAGATGCTGGGGGCCGCGTCCGAGGCCTTCCGCGACGCGGGCTGCGACCTCGTCGGCGGCCATACCTCGATGGGCGCGGAACTGACACTGGGCTTCACCGTGACCGGGCTGGCGGAACGGCCTTTGGGTCAAAACGGCGCGACGCCCGGCGAGGTTCTGATCCTGACGAAGCCGCTTGGAACGGGCGTGATCCTCGCCGCCGAGATGGCGAAGCACGCGCCCGGCGAGGTGGTGGCAGGCGCGCTGGAGAGCATGGGCCGCAGTTCCGCCGAAGCCTCCGCGATCCTCGCGCCGGTGGCCTCTGCGATGACGGATGTGACGGGCTTTGGTCTCGCGGGGCATCTGCTGGAGATGTGCGAGGCGTCGGGCGTCTCGGCAGAGCTCGACGTTGCTGCGATCCCGCTGCTCGACGGGGCCGAGGCTTTGGCCGAGGCAGGCGAGCACTCGACGCTTCTGCCGCAAAACATCGCCAATTGCGCGGGCCGGATGACCGCGCCACCGGGGCCACGAACGGAGCTGCTGCACGATCCACAGACCTCGGGCGGGTTGCTGGCGAGCGTGCCCGCGGCGCAGGCTGCGGAGGTTCTGGCAAAGCTGGACGCGGCAGGCTACCGCGCCGCGCAGATCGGGGTGATTGCGGAGGGTCCGGCGTTCCTGCGGGTGCGGTGAGCGCCTCGCATCTCTCTTCTGGCACGGGCGACCAGCCCGGGCCGCGCCCGACCCTCCCCCCGGGAGGGCGCATTGGTGATGGCGTCGCGGGCCTAACGGTCTTTCGGGCTTGCTAAATAAATCACCCAGCCACGCATCGAGGGAGGCGCCCACCCGAGGCTCGGGCGCGTCCCTCAGCGAGCGAGCACCGACGCCTCTTTCACCACCTGCGCTGCAAGCCCCTCGATCGCCTCCGGCGCGAGGCTGTCCGCCTCGATCACCCGCTCATGCTCCACATGGCGCGCGCGGTGTTTCTCGTAGCGCGGATCGTAATGGTCGCGCATCAGCTCGCCCGCCAGCGCCGCATATTCCCCTGCCGTGGCCTGCGCCTGCCACGCCGCGATCCGCTCGGCGGGCTGGAAGGGCCGCAGCTGATCGAGCACCGCCAGCAGCCGATCGGCATCAGCCGTGATATCCGCATAGGCCCGCGCCAGATACTCCGCCCGCTCCGATAGCGGCGCCCTGACCCGCAGGCGCGGCGCATCCTTGATCGCGGCCCAGATCCCGCCGGGCAGTTGCAGATCGCCGATCTTGGAGCTTTCCGCCTCCAGCAGCACCGGCCGCGCTGGATCAAGCGCCGCGATCTCCATGATCAGCCGCGACTCGAAATCCTTCTGGCTCGACTGGCCACCCTCCATCGCCCCGAAGAGCGAGCCGCGATGATTGGCGAGCCCCTCCAGATCGATGACCTGCGCACCCTGCGCCCGCGCGGCTTTCAGGATGTCGGTCTTCGCGGTGCCGGTATTGCCGTCGAGAACGACAACCGGACAGGGCATCTCGGCAAGCCCGGCCTCCACGACCAGCGACCGGAAGGCCTTGTAGCCGCCCTCGACCAGCTCCACGCGCCAGCCGACCTGCTTCAGGATCGTCGCGAACGACCCCGAACGCTGCCCGCCGCGCCAGCAATAGACCAGCGGCCGCCAGCCCCCCTCCTTACCCGACAGCGGACCCTGCAGATGTTTGGCTGCATTCTGCGCCACCAGCGCGGCACCGATCTTGCGCGCATCGAACGGCGCGACCTGCTTGTAGATCGTGCCGACACGGGCGCGCTCCTCATCGTCGAGCACGGGCAGATTGATGGCGCCGGGGATATGATCCTCGGCGAATTCCGAAGGTGAGCGCACATCGATGATCGTGTCGAAATCGAGCGCGGCGACCTCGGCAATCGAGGTGAGTTTCATCAGTAGACAGTAACCTGCGTGCCGACGGGAACGCTGTTGAACAGATCGATGACATGATCGTTCACCATCCGGATGCAGCCGTTCGAGACCGCGTGCCCGATCGAACCCGGTTCGGTCGTGCCGTGGATGCGGATCGCCGTGTCACGCCCGTTCTGATAGAGATACATCGCCCGCGCGCCGAGCGGGTTCTGCGGCCCGCCCTTCATCCCGTCCTCGTACTTCTTGTAGGCCGGATTGCGGTCGATCATCTCGCGGGTGGGCGTCCAGCTCGGCCACTTGACCTTGCGCGCCACCGTCGCGGTGCCGCGGAACTTCAGCTCATCCTTGCCCACGGCGACGCCGTAACGCATCGCCACGCCCGGCGCGGTGATGTGATAGAGGAAGAATTTATCCGAGACGATGATGATCGAGCCCACCGGCAGATCGGGCTTCACCGTGACCTTGGTCGGATAATATTGCGAGCCGATCGGCCAGCGCTTCGCGGGCGCTGTCTCGATGGTTTGCGCGGGCCCACTTGCGGCGAAAGCGGGCAGGCTCGCAAACGGCAAGGCGGCCAGCGAAAGAAGAAAAGCGCGGCGATCCATGATCAAACTCCTGCAAAATCCTGCGGCGTCGCCCGGCAAAGCGTTCGACACAAACCAAGGGTGAGGCTAGCAAAGCCGCCCCACCCTCTCAAGAATTTGGTCTCGGGTCCGGAAAAGGCCAGCGCCAATCGTTGCCGCTTTGTCGATTACTTACCGAAAGCGCAGCCCGATTTGATGCCGAACTTGCCGAAGATCATCGCAGCCGGGCAGAAGCCGGTGAAGGCCGATTGCAGCAGGTTCGCGCCGATGAAGGCGGTGAACCACAGCCAATACATCGAGACATAAACGGCCAGCAGCAGCGAGATCAGGATCATCACGCCAGCAAAGGCAAAAATCGCACGGTCGAGGTTCATTCGAGGGCACTCCACGAAAAAGGTTACGTTGTCAGAAGATATAACAGCTCTTCACGACAAATTCAATTAGCTGCATATGTCGCGCGACGCTTGACCGCAGCCCCGCTCAGGATCAGATAACGCCCTATGAGCGAAGCCACATTTATCATCGACGCCATGCATTGCGGGGCCTGCACCGGGCGGGTCGAACGCGCGCTTTTGGCACAACCCGGCGTGCAAAACGCATCGGCCAACCTGATGGCGCGCAGTGCCCATGTCGAATTCGACGGGCCTGCCGATCTCGACAGCCTCAAGACCGCACTCGACCAAGCGGGCTATCCGGGGCGCCTGAAAGAGGAGATGGCCAGCGGTCCCAGCGCCGCCGAGCGCCAGATGCAGGAGGCGCGCCAGCTCAAGCGCCAGTTTCTCACCGCACTTGCGCTGACCGCTCCGGTCTTCGTGCTCGCGATGGGCGCGCATATGATCCCCGGCATGCATCACCTGATCGCCGGTACGATCGGGATCGAAGCAAGCTGGTGGGTGCAGATGATCCTCACCGCGCTGGTGCTGGCCTTCCCCGGCCGCGTCTTTCTGCGCATCGGCGTCCCGGCCCTGTTGCGCGGTTCGCCCGAGATGAATTCGCTCGTCGCGATGGGCTCGCTCGCCGCGTTCGTCTATTCCGCCCTTGTCACGCTTGCGCCCGGCCTTCTGCCAGAGGCCGCGCGCGGCGTCTATTTCGAGGCGGCGGCGACCATCGTCACGCTGATCCTGCTGGGTCGCTGGCTGGAAGCCCGCGCCAAGGGCCGCGCGGGCGAGGCGATCTCGCGGCTGATCGGGCTGCAGCCCAAGACCGCGCGCGTGCAGACCGAAAACGGGGTCGAGGAACGTCCGATCGAGGAACTCACCCCGGGCGACATCCTGCTGCTCGCCCCCGGCGAACGGGTCGCGCTCGACGGGGTAATCGCCGAGGGCGCGGGCCATATCGACGAGAGCATGCTGACCGGCGAGCCCGTCCCCGTCGCGAAATCCGAAGGCGATCCGATCACCGGCGGCACCGTGAACGGCGAATCCGCGCTCAGCTACCGCGTCACCGCGACCGGCGGCGACACCGTCCTGTCGCGGATCATCGCGATGGTCGAAGCCGCGCAGGGCGCGAAACTGCCGGTGCAGGCGCTGGTCGACAAGGTCACCCGCGTCTTCGTGCCCGTGGTCATGGCGCTGTCGCTCCTGACCTTCGCGATCTGGATGATCGCGGGCATGGGCTTTTCGCATGCCTTCGTCGCGGCGATCTCGGTGATGATCATCGCCTGCCCCTGCGCGATGGGGCTGGCGACGCCGGTCTCGATCCTCGTGGGCACCGGGCGCGGCGCCGAACTGGGCCTGTTGTTCCGCCGTGGCGACGCGCTGCAACGGCTCTCGGAAGTCGCAGTCGTGGGCTTCGACAAAACCGGGACGCTGACCAAAGGCCACCCGGCCCTGACCGATCTCGAACCGCTCGCCGATCTGCCCGAGGCGGAAATCCTCGCGCTCGCCGCAGGCGCCGAGGCGCGCTCGGAGCACCCTCTAGCCCGCGCGATCCTGGCCGAGGCCGAGACGCGCGGCATCGCCCACGCGCCGGTCAAACGGGTCAAGGCACTGTCCGGCAAAGGGCTGCGCGCGCAGGCCGAAGGGGCGAAGCTCTGGATCGGCAATGCCGGTGCGATGGCAGAGGCAGGCGCCGACATCGCGCCCTATGCCGAGCGCGCGAAGGCGCTGGCCGCGAAAGGCCGCACCCCGGTCTGGATGTCGCTCGACGATCGGCCCGTCGCGCTGATGGCGCTGTCGGATCCGATCAAGGCAGAGGCGCGCGAAGCGGTCGACGCCCTGCACAAGGCGGGCAAACAGGTGGCGATGGTAACCGGCGACACGCGCGCCACGGCGCAAGCCGTGGGCCATGATCTCGGCATCGACCGGATCGAGGCCGAGGTGCTGCCCGACGGCAAGCGCGACGCGGTCGAGACCCTGCGCGAGATCGGCCCGGTCGCCTTCGTGGGCGACGGCATCAATGACGCCCCTGCGCTCGCGGCCGCCGATGTGGGCCTCGCGATCGGCACCGGCACCGATGTCGCCATCGAAGCCGCCGAAGTCGTGCTGATGCGCGGCGATCCCAACGGCGTCGCGATGGCGCTGGAACTTTCGCGCGCGGTGATGCGCAACATCCGGCAGAACCTGTTCTGGGCCTTCGCCTATAACGTCGCGCTGATCCCGGTCGCGATGGGCATTCTCGTGCCCTTCGGCGGGCCCGGTCTGTCCCCGATGCTGGCGGCGGGCGCGATGGCGTTCTCGTCGGTCTTCGTGGTCACCAACGCGCTACGCCTGCGCCGCGCCCTGCGCTGATCGGGGCGCGGATCGGCGAGAGCCCGCCGAGGCGGAAACTCCGCCCTTCCCAAGCGGCAAGGACGGCGCTTAGCTGCTTGCGACCCACCACCCGGAGCGTCCGTATGCTGACTCGTCGCCTCTTCCTGCTCTCGCTCGGCGCCCTCGCGGCCTGTGGCGGCTCGCCGCGTCCGATGGCGAAACCGGCCTATGCGCTGCCGCTCCACCGCAACGAGACGCCGGAAATCCGCGCCCTGATCAACCGCTACTCGGACCACTACGGCGTGCCGCGCACCCTCACCCACCGCGTGGTCCAGCGCGAGAGCCGCTACCGCGCCGATGCCCGCAACGGGCCCTATTACGGGCTGATGCAGATCCTGCCGCAAACCGCGCGGGGCATGGGTTTTCGCGGCAAGCCGCATGACCTGCTCGATCCCGACACCAACCTGAAATACGCGGTGAAATACCTGCGCGGCGCGTGGCTGGTCTCGGACGGCTCGGAAGATCGCGCCGTGAAATGGTATTCGCGCGGCTATTATTACGAGGCAAAACGGCGCGGATTGCTAAGGGAAACCGGGCTGCGCTGACCCGCGACCTGCGCGCCCTCAAACTGAGGGACGCTCCGCGGGGGATATTTCCACCAAGGCGAAGCAAAGCGCCCCCGCTTCGGCTTGGCCGAAATATCCCCGCCGGAGGCATCCGGTTTTTCAACGCAAAGCCACCCTCACTCAGGCGCGCGCAACACCCCGGCAGGCCGGGCCGCAAGCGGGCGCAGCGCGAAGACGAGACCGGCCAGCAGCGTCGCGATCACGCCGCCTGCCACAATGAGAAGCGCGGGGAGCGGCGCGAAATGGAACTCCGCCCCCATTACCAGATCGACCACGGCCCAGCCCGCGAGCCCGCCAAACAGGATCGCGACCAGCCCCGCAGCCGCGCCCATCAGCGCCGAGCGCAGCGCGAAGCTCGCAAGGATCGCACCGCGTGTGGCGCCGAGTGTCTTGAGCATCGCCGCCTCCCAAGCCCGCTCGCGCTCGCCCGCCGCCGCCGCGCCGATCAGCACGACGAAGCCGGTGAGCAGCGTCACGCCCGCGGCCAGCGAGGTCGCCCGCGCGATGGCCGAGAGCGCATCGGTCACGCGCTGCAGAGCGTCGCGCACGCGGATCGCGGTGATATTAGGGAAACGCTCCGCCAGATCGCGCATCACCTGTGCTTCGGCGCTTGGCGGCGCGTAGATCGTGGCGAGCCATGTATGGGGCGCGCCGCGCAAAGCCGCCGGATCGAGCGTGAGCACGAAACCGATCCCGCCGGTCGAGAAATCCACATCGCGGAACGACGTCACCTTCGCGGTGATGTCGCGCCCGAGGATGTTCACGGTGATCGTATCGCCGAGCTTCAGGCCGATCTCCTGCGCCTCCTTGGCCGAGAAACTGGCCAGCGGCGGGCCGGTATAGTCCTTCGGCCACCACTCGCCTGCGGTGATCTTCTCGCGCGGGGTCTCGGCATAGGTCACGCCGCGATCGCCGCGCAGCACCCAATGCTCGCCATGCGTCTTGCGCGCGTCCTCGCCGTTGATCTTGGTGATGACGCCGCGCAGCATCGGCACGCTTTCGACCTTGGTCACCTCTGGCATATCCGCCAGCAGATCGGTGAAGGGCTGGATCTGGTCGGGCTGGATGTCGATCACGAAATAGGCGGGCGCGACCTTCGGCAAATCGCGGTCGATCGCCCCGCGCAAGCCGCTATCGACCTGCCCCACCGCGGCCAGAACCGAAAGACCGAGGCCGAGCGAGAGGATGACCGAGCGCGCCTCGGAGCGCGGTCCGCCAATCGCGGCAAGGGCTGCGCGCAGCACGGGGCGGCCCCGGGCGCTATGCTGCGCGCGGCGCGCCAGCCAACGGATCAGGCTCGCCGCGAGCGTCAGGATCAAAAGCGCCACGGCGATGCCGCCGAGGCTCGCCAGCGTCAGCGTCCAGAGGCCCGAGAACCACGCCGAGACGGTGACGATGATCGTCAGAAGCACGACGGTCAGCAAAAGCGTGGGCCAGCCCGGCAGGCGGCGGCCCGCGCCGGTATCGCGGTAAAGCGTCGCCGCGCGCATCTTCGACATGCGCGAGAGCGGCCAGAGGGCAAACAGCATCGCGACCAACGCGCCGTAAAGCGCAGCCTCGCCCAGCGGGCCGGGATCGAGGCCGATCTCGACCGGCAGCGGGAGCGAGCGTTCGATCAGCCCGGATGCGCCGAGGACGAGACCGGCGCCCAGCACGAGCCCCGCGAGGATGCCCGCAAGGCCGAGGGCTGCGAGCTGCATCAGAAACGCCGCGCGGATCGTGCCTCCGGTCGCGCCGAGCGCGCGCAGGGTGGCGATGGTAGGCGCCTTGCGTTCGATCCAGGCGGCGACGGTGGCGGAGATGCCGACCCCGCCTACGGCCAGCCCGGCAAGCCCGACCAGCACGAGGAATGAGCCGAGCCGCTGCACGAAACGCTCCGCTCCCGGCGCCGCGCGACGGCGGTCGGACCAGCGCATACCGGCCCCGTCGAACCGGGTCTCGGCCTGCCGTTTCAGGGTGGCGAGATCGGTGTCGGGCGGGAGCGTCGCGCGATATTCCGTCTCGAAAAGCGAGCCCGGCGAGAGGAGCGGCGTGTTCTCGATGGCCGACAGCGAGACGATGGAATGCGGACCAAGCCCCATCCCCGTCCCGGTCGAATCCGGCTCGCGCAGGATCTGCGCCATCATCACGAAATCCTGCCCGCCGAGTTGCACCTTATCACCAGGGCTCAGGCCCAGACGGTCAGCGAGGATCGGATCGAGGAAAATCCCTGGCACGCCGCCCTGCCCTTGCAGCGCGTCAGACCCGACGGCCGGATCGAGCTGCAGCTTGCCGGTCAGCGGATAGGCCCCGTCTACTGCCTTCACCTGCGTCAGCGCGCGGTCGGCGGGATCGGTGCCGGTGGACAGCATCGAGCGGAAGTCGATCACCTCGGAGACCGCCGTGGCGCGCTCGGTGATCCATTGCAGCTCCTCGGGCTTGGCGCGGCGATAGGTGAATTCGTATTGCGCGTCGCCCCCCAGCAGCACCGCGCCCTGATCCGACAGCGCGCGCTCGATCGCGGAGCGTACCAGACCGACCGAGGCGATCGCCGCCACGCCTAGCATCAGGCAGAGCAGCATCACCCAGAAGCCGCGAATGCCGCCGCGCAGCTCGCGCCGGGCGATGGAGAGCGCGAGGCTCATGCGGGGGTGTCCGTTGCGATGTGGTCATCCACGACTTCGCCGTCGCGCAGCTCCACGATCCCGTCGCAGCGCGCCGCCAGTTCGGGCGCGTGGGTCACCAGCACTAGCGTCGCACCATGCTTTTCCTGCAAGCCGAAGAGCAGTTCGATGATCGTCTCGCCCGTGGCGCTGTCGAGATTGCCGGTGGGTTCATCCGCCAGCAGGATCGCGGGCCGCGGCGCGACCGCGCGGGCCAGCGCCACACGCTGCTGCTCGCCACCCGACATCTGGCTGGGATAATGCTCGAGCCTGTGCGCCAGCCCGACCGCGTCCAATTCGGCTGCGGCGCGCTCGAACGGGCGCTCCACGCCTGCGATCTCAAGCGGCATCGCGACGTTTTCCAGCGCCGTCATCGTCGGGATGAGGTGGAAGCTTTGGAAAACCACCCCCATATTACCCCGACGAAACCGCGCCAGCGCATCCTCGGACAGCTTCGAGAGGTCATGGCCCAAAGCGGTGACAGACCCGGAGGTGGCGCGTTCGAGCCCGCCCATCAGCATGAGGAGCGACGATTTGCCCGATCCAGACGGCCCCGTGAGCCCGACGCTTTCCCCTTTCGCGATGCTCAGGTCGATCCCGTTGAGGATCTCGACCGGCCCGGTATTGCCATCGAGCGCAAGCCGCGCGTCTTTCAACTCAAGGATCGTGTCACTCATGCGCCGTCTTTCTTTTGCTTCAGAGGGATATGGGCCGCGGATGGGGATACGCAAGCGGATCGCGGCGGGTTTTATCGCCGCAGGGCTGGCACTGGGGGCCGCGCCCGCGATGGCGGAGGTGTCGATCCTCGCATTGGGGGACTCGCTGACCCAAGGCTATGGGCTCGATAATCCGGCGGATGGGCTGGTGCCGCAGCTGCAGGGCTGGCTGCAGGATCATGGGCAGGATGTGAAGGTGATCAACGGCGGCGTTTCGGGCGACACCACGGCGGGCGGGCTGTCGCGGATCGACTGGCTGCTGACGCCTCAGCCCGATGCGGTGATCGTGGCTTTGGGCGGCAATGACCTGCTGCGCGGGCTGCCGCCCGAACAGGCGCGGGCGAACCTCGATGGCATTCTGGCGAAACTGCAGGCGAAGGGGATTCCGGCGCTGCTGGCGGGGCTGCCCGCGCCGGGGAATTTCGGGCCGAAATACCAGCAGGATTTCGACGCGATCTATCCCGATCTGGCGCAGAAATACGATGCCGTTCTGGTGCCCAACCTGCTCGCCCCGATCACGGAGACCCCGATCGAGGAGCGCGCCAAGACCGACCTGATGCAGCCCGACAATATCCACCCCTCGCCCGAAGGGGTGAAGAAGGTCGTCGCAGTCCTTGGACCGAAGGTGCTGGAGCTTCTGGCGAAGGTGAAAACGGGGAGCTGAGCGCTCAGCTCTCCTCTTCGGGATAGGCCGCTTTGCAGGCCGCGATCTGCGCCTCGGCGGCTTTCGACAGTTCCGCCTGCCGCTTCAGTAGCGCCTCGAGCTTGCGTTTCTCCGCGGCCGGATCGATCGGGATCGGGCGCTGGCGCGTCACCGTGTAATCCTCGAGGCACATGCGCGGCTTCTGGATCACCTTGTCGCCCTTGGTGATCGTGTCGTAGCCGCAGATTTCCCACCGGCTCGACGTCGTCTCGTAGCTCTGCCACGCATAGCCGCGCGCCAAATTGCCCTGCACCTCGCTCACCAGATCGGTGACGCGGCGCAACTCGGTCGTGGATTGGCGGATGCAGCGTTCCTGCGGGGTGCCACAGGCGGCGAGCAGGACGAGCGGGATCAGCATGAGGGCGTGGCGCATGGGCGGTCTCCTTCGTACTCACCATACGCCTGCACGTGCCCCCGATCAATCACCGGGGCAATCGCGCCCTTCCCGCACCCGCCCGCGCCTGCTAAGGATCACGCCAGAGATTTGGGAGGCCCTACGCATGACTGACACGGTTGAGGATTTCGACGCCCGCAAGGCCCGCGCGAGCCAGTGGTTTTCCGACCTGCGCGACCGGATCGTCGCGGCGTTCGAGGGGTTGGAGGACAGCCATGCCGACGGCCCGATGGCCGACCAGCCGCCGGGCCGTTTCGAGGTCACGCCGACCGAGCGCAAAGGTCCGAACGGCGAGGATCATGGCGGCGGCAAGATGAGCGTGATGCGCGGCGGACGCGTCTTCGAGAAGGTCGGCGTGAACATCTCCACCGTCTGGGGCGAACTGGCGCCCCGCGCGCAAAAGGCGATGGCCGCGCGCGGTGTGCCGGGGATGGAGGACGACCCGCGCTTCTGGGCCTCGGGGATCAGCCTCGTGGCGCATATGCAGAACCCGCATTGCCCTGCCGTCCACATGAACACCCGCATGTTCTGGACGCCCGGCGCGTGGTGGTTCGGCGGTGGTGCCGACCTCAATCCGTGCCTTGAGTATGACGAGGACACCGCGCATTTCCACGCCGAGATGCAGGCCGCCTGCGACGCCCATGACAAGACCTATTACGACCATTTCAAAGCCTGGGCGGACGAGTATTTCTTCATCCCCCATCGTGGCCGGGCGCGCGGCGTCGGCGGGATTTTCTATGACGATCTGAACACCGGCGAGTGGGAGGACGATTTCGCCTTCACCCAATCGGTGGGCGCGGGTTTCCTGCCCGCCTTCCAGCCGCTGATCGAGAAACGCCGCGTGCAGGATTGGTCCGATGAGGACCGCGAGGCCCAGCTGCGCCATCGCGGGCTCTATGCGGAATACAACCTTGTCTATGACCGGGGCACGAAATTCGGGCTCGAGACCGGGCATAATGCGGATGCGGTTCTGATGAGCCTGCCGCCCGTCGCGAAGTGGTATTGAGGGGCGCTGCCCCTCTGCGCGCGTAGGCGCGCAAACGGAAAAAGAGGGGCGCTGCCCCTCTTCGCTTGCGCGAATTCACCCCGGGATATTTGGGCCAAGAGGAAGAGAGGGATGCGCGCCCGAAGGCTCGGACGCGGGCTCTCTCGGTTGAAACCGCGCGTCAGCCGTTGCGGATCGTCTCGACCATCAGGGCCACATTCTCCGGATCGGCATCGGGGGTGATCCCATGGCCGAGGTTGAAGATATGCGGGCCTTTGCTGAAGGCCTGCACCACGTGGCGCGTCTCGTCGATCAGCGCCTGACCGCCGGTGACCATATGCGAGGATGCGAGGTTGCCCTGCACGCAGCCCGACACCTGCACATGCTCGGCGCCCCATTCCGGCGTGATCGAATTGTCGAGCGCGACGCAATCGGCGCCGGTCTTCTGATGGAAGCCGATATAGCCCTCGCCCGCTTCACGCGGGAAGGCGATGACCGGCAGGCCCGGGAAGCGCGCTTTCATCTCGGCGATGATCTTGCGGGCAGGTTCGACGGCGAAATCCTCGAAATCCTGACCTTTGAGCGAGCCCGCCCAGCTGTCGAAGATTTTCACGACCTCGGCCCCGGCCTCGACCTGTTTCGACAGATATTCGATGGTCGAGACGGTCAGCAGGTCGATGATCTTCACGAAAGTCTCGCGGTCTTCGGCCTTCAGCGCATGGGCCGGGCCCTGATCCTTGGTGCCACGCCCCGCGATCATATAGGTCGCGACGGTCCAGGGCGCACCGGCGAAACCGATCAGCGTGGTCTCTTTCGGCAGTTCTTCCGAGAGGATCGAGACGGTCTCATAGACCGGGTTGAGCGTCTCGTGGATGTCGTCCTTGGTCTTGAGCTTGGCGAAGCCCTCCGCCCCGGTGATGGTCGAGAGGCGCGGACCCTCGCCGGTGACGAACCACAGATCGGCGCCCAGAGCCTGCGGCAGCAGCAAAATGTCGGCAAACAGGATCGCCGCGTCGAAGCCGTAGCGGCGGATCGGTTGCAGCGTCACTTCGGCGGCCAGTTCGGGATTGTAGCACAGCGACAGGAAGTCGCCCGCCTTCGCCCGCGTCGCGCGATATTCCGGCAGGTAGCGCCCCGCCTGCCGCATCATCCAGACCGGAGGGGTCGGCAGCACTTCGCCTTTCAAAGCTCGCAGGATCGTCTTGTCGCTCATTCTCGCGCCTCCTCTTTGCACCCCTTCGACGCGACCTGTGGCGTCATGTCAAGCGCAGGGCTTCTTGCAAGGTCCATCTGTCGCGGATATTCCAAGGCCATGACACAGATGCCCGATGCGAAATCCCCGCTCAAGATCGGCACCCGCGGCTCGCCGCTGGCGCTGGCGCAGGCCTATGAGACCCGAGACCGGCTGATGGCCGCGCATGGTCTGCCCGAAGACGCTTTCGAAGTCGTGGTGATCAAGACCACGGGCGACGACCGGGCGATGATCGCGGCGGACAAGCCGCTCAAGGAGATCGGCAACAAGGGCCTGTTCACCAAGGAAATCGAAGAGGCGATGGTCGATGGTCGCATCGATATCGCCGTGCATTCGATGAAGGACATGCCGACCGAGCAGCCCAAGGGGCTGGTACTCGATTGCTACCTGCCGCGCGAAGACGTGCGCGACGCTTTCGTCAGCCTCGAATACGACTCGATCATGGCCCTGCCCGAAGGGGCGACGGTCGGCACGTCCAGCCTGCGCCGCCGGGCGCAGCTTGCCCATGTCCGCCCCGATCTGAAACTGGTCGAGTTTCGCGGCAATGTGCAGACCCGGCTGAAGAAGCTGGCGGACGGTGTCGCGGCGGCGAGCTTCCTCGCCTATGCGGGGCTGCGTCGTCTGGGGATGGAGCACTCGGCGCGCGGGCCCATCGCGCCTGAGGAGATGCTGCCGGCAGTTGCGCAAGGCGCGATCGGGATCGAGCGCCGGATGGCCGATGCCCGCGCTGAGGCGCTTCTGGCGCCGATCCATGATCTGGTGACCGAACAGCGCCTGCTGGCGGAACGTGCCTTCCTCGCGACGCTGGACGGCTCCTGCGAGACGCCGATTGCGGGGCTTGCGCTGATCGAGGGCGACCGGCTTTGGCTGCGCGGCCAGATCCTGCGTCCCGACGGGTCCGAGGCGCTCGCGGGCGAGCGCTGGGGCAATATCGACGAGGGTGCGGCGATGGGCGAACACCTCGCGCGCGATCTACTGTCTCAGGCGGGCGAAGGGTTCTTCGACTGGCGCTGAGCACTCAGCACAGAAGCTGGCCGGCGGCGCGGCGCTCCAGCGCCCGCTCCATCTCGGGGATTTCGCCGTCGCCGAAGCCGCGTAGCGCGAGTCGTTCCAGCGGGCTGATATCGCACCAGAGGGTCTTGAGCACCTTGTCGCGGCGCTTGCGCGGCACATCGGCCAGACGCATCTCGTAGATCTCGTCAGCCGCCGCGAGCAGGCGCGAATGCAGGGCCTCCAGAAGCGGCTCGAACGCGGCACGCGCGGATTTGGCATTGCGCAGCCGCAGGATCGCGCCCTCCCCGATCGTCATCGTCTGGATCAGCGTCCAACCGAGGACGTCGGCAGCGCGATGCGGCGGGATCGGGGCGTGACCGCTGAGGCCGTAGGTGAGGCTCAGAACCCCGCGTTCCTCTTGCGGCATCGCCAGCACCACGCGGGCGCACTCCTGCTCCAGAGCGGTTTCGGCATCTTCCAGACGGCCCAGCCGCGGTGTCGCCACCTGCGAAGGCGGCGCCTCGGCGCGAGCGAAGATATTGCGGATCACATTGTCGAACTTCAGGGCGATATGACGCGAGAGCATGATGCTTCCTTTTACATGTACAACCTCTCCCGCCCTTCCTTTTGAAGTAGTGTTCCAGCGCAGCCGTTCCCTGCCCTTGGCGGTTTTTCGCCGAGCATTGCGCTAAGCCTTTGTAGGTCCACGAGGAACGCTTTGCGGCTGCCTCTTGCACTTGGCGGCCCGAAGGCGCAAAGCGGCGACATGCTGCGCCCGATCCGCCTTGTCCTGTCCGATCCCGCCCTGCGCCTCGCCGCCGTTTTACTGGTGCTGTTCGGCGCCCATGCGGCGACGATGGGGCCCTATGTCTCGGCGCTGGCGATCAAGGTGTTCGGCCTCTCGGACCGCGCCTATTCAGGGGTGCTGATGGTCGCCTCGGTGCTGTCGGTCTCGGCCTCGGTCGGGCTTGGCATCCTCGCCGATCAGCGCGCGAACCGCCGGGCCATCGCGCTTGGCACCTCGGCGATGCTGATCGTGGGCTCGGGGCTGGTGCTGGCGGGCGACAACTGGGTGGTCTTCGTGATCGCCAATGCGCTGATCCTGCCGCTCTCGGCATCGATCTTCGGCCAGCTCTTCGCGCTCTCGCGGCTGGCGGCCTCGACCCACCCCGCTGAGGACCGCCCCGCGATCCTCTCGACGCTGCGCGCGCTCTTCGCGCTGCCCTGGGTGGTGGTGCTGCCGATCTGGTCGGTGGTCTTCGAACGAGGCGCGGCGCTGACCTCGATCTACCCGGTGACGCTGACGCTCGGGGCCACGATCCTCGCGCTGAGCTTCCTGTTCTGGCCACGCGACGGGGCGACGCGCTGGCCCGATCCGAAATCGGGGCTGACCTTCCGGCAATCCCTGCATGAGATGGCGAACCTGCCGATCCTCGCCCGCGTCGTGGCGCTTGGCACGATCAACGGGTCGGTCATGCTCTATCTCGTCGTGATGGGACTCGTGTTCGAGGCGACGCCCGGTCGCGGGGCCGCCGATACCGCGCTTTACGCGGGCCTCATGGCGGGGCTGGAAGTGCCCTTCATGCTGGCGTTGCCGCTGGTTCTGGGCCGGATCGAGCGCACGACGATGATCTGGGCGGGGGCTGCGCTTTACGCGACCCATCTGGGACTGATCCCGATGCTGGCGCCGACGCCTTACGTCTGGTTTCTCGCCCTGCCCGGCGCGATCGGCGGCGCGGTCGTGTTGACCCAGCCGATGGCCTATCTGCAGGACCTGCTGTCGAACCGGCCCGGCGCGGGGGCCTCGCTTATGGCGCTGCAAAAGCTGGCAGGCGACGGGTTCTCCGCGGCCATCTTCGCCATCGGCACGGCGCTTGCGGGCTATGAGCTGGCCGCGGCCGCTGGCGCTCTTCTGGGCGTGGCCGGCGCGGGCGCACTCTGGGCGATGGACCGGCGCGCGGCGCGGTCCTGAGCCTTAGAAGGCCGGGACCTGCACGCGGTCGAGAAGGCTGCGCCCGCCATCGACATTGATGATCTGCCCGGTGACGAAGCTCGCCCCCGAAGACGCAAGATACTGCACCGTCTCGGCCAGCTCCGACGGCGGCGCGATCCGGCCCAGCGGCGTGCCCTCGCAAATCGCCTCGCGCCAATCGTCATTCTCTTTCAGCGCATCCTGCAGCGAGCGGCTCATCACCGAGGCGAAGCTGACGCCGTTCACCCGGATCCGCTTTGGCGCGAGCGCCACGGCGAGCGAGCGGATCGCCTGATCCTGCGCCGCGCAGGCGATCGAATAGGCCATCAGCTCGGGCTGGGTGCGGTTCGAGGCCAGCGTCGAGACGTTGATGATCGAGCCGATCTCGCCTTCGGTGCGCCCCTCGTCCTCGGCCTGCTTGATCATCCGCTTTGCGGTCATCTGACTGACCCGCAGCGCCGATTTCATGTTCTGCGACAGCATCGAATCGAGCACCTCGACGGACGGATCGAGCGGGTCGCAGGGCGCAAAGGTACGTGCGCAATTCACCAGAATGTCGATCCGGTCGAACGCGTCCACCGTGGCCGAAAGCAGGTTCTTCACCGCCAGCTTCTCGCACAGATCGCCCGAGAAATAGCGCACCGGCCCTTCGGTCTTGGCCGTGTCGCCCAGTTCGGCGGCGAGCTTGTCTTCATCGATATCGGCAAACATCACCTGCGCGCCGCGATCGACGAAATGGCGCGCGATGGCCTGACCGATGCCGTGGGCTGCGCCCGTGACGATGACGGTCTTGCCGGAAACAGAAAGGGACATTGGGTGTCTCCTCGTGGATGTTGGGGCAGGTTAGGCGAGCTTAGCGCCGCTTGCGAGGGGCAAGGCGGCGTTTCGGCTCGGCTGTGGCGCGCGTGCCCGCCGATTTCCCCGGGCTCTTTCCAGCGGGGATGGGTTTGGCTGCGCGGATGATGCGGAAACGGGTCGAGGGACCGCTGGGCGGCGTGATCTCTTCGATCTCGTGGAAAGCTGCGGCGAGCGCATCGGCATAGGGCAAATGGCGGTTCGCCACCATCCAGAGCGTGCCCGACAGCGACAGCATCCCGCGTGCGGCCTGAATGAAGGCCAGGCCCAGCGCCGGATCGGCCCCGCGGGCGGCCCCGTGGAAGGGCGGGTTCATGACAACGGCGGTATAGCGCTCTTCCGGCGCATGCCGCGTGGCATCGGCCCAAATGAACTGCGCGCGGGGATCTGTGATGTTGCGTTTGGCGCAATCCAGCGCGACCGCATCCGACTCGACCAGATCGAGCCGTTCGACGCCCTTACGCGCAAGGATCTGCGCCGAGAGCCAGCCCCAGCCCGCGCCGAGATCGGCGACTTTCGACGGCAGGCTATCGGGCAGGCATTCCGCCAGAAGCGCCGAGCCCTCATCCACCGCATCCGCGGAGAACACGCCCGGACGGGTCACGAAGCCTTCGACCGGATGAATATCCTGCGCCGCCCAGTCGCTCAGCAGATCGGGGGCTGCGAAGAACCATGCGATCTTGCCATGGGCCTTCGCGATCGGCGCGGACAGCTCCACCCGTCCCCGCAACTCCTTGAGCAGCGAGTCGATCCCTTCGGTCTTCACCCCGTCGACATAGATCGGCCCGCCCGGCGCCACGCGCTGGCAGGCTTCGGCGATCAGCGCGCGGGCTTCGGCCTTGGCGCGGGGCGCGAAGATGATCGCGGCGGCATAGCTGCCCTCGGCAGTCTGCGAGACGCGAACGCCGCGCTGCGCGAGCACGTCATGATCGGGCTTCTCGGGCTGGATCGCGACGAGGCGATCGACCGGCAGACCGCCGAGGTCCAGCGTGCCCACCGGCGCGAACAGCGCGATGTCTCCCTCGGGCGGAAGCGCCTCGGGCATCTCGAGAGCGAGCGAAAGTCGCGGATGGCTCATGCAGGGAACCCTCTGAAAGAAACGAGCCCGCCAGATAGGCGGGCGCGACTGAATTTGCAAGGAACCGCTTGGGCGGCCTTTAGTCCTTCTCCATCGTGCATTGCAGCGGATGCTGGTGGCGGCGCGCGAAATCCATCACCTGCGCCACCTTCGTCTCGGCCACCTCGAAAGAGAAGACACCGACCACCGCAAGGCCCTTCTTGTGCACGGTCAGCATGATCTCGAACGCCTGCGCGTGATTGAGACCGAAGAACCGCTCGAGGATATGGACGACAAATTCCATCGGTGTGTAATCGTCGTTCAACAACATGACCTTGTACATCGGCGGGCGCTGCGTCTTCGGCCGTGTCTTGGTCGCGAGGGACGCGTCGTTGTCGCTGTCGTCCTGGTCGTCGTCGGACATCATGTAAAGAGGCTCGGTCAAGGGCGCTCCGGCATCAGGAATCGTTGAGGGGCTCTGGCGGAATATAGGGTCTTCGTGACATATGAAAAGTCTTTCAACACCTCCGACGAGAAAGGCGGGACGATGCGGCTCACGGCGATTGGCTTCGATGCGGATGATACGCTCTGGCATAACGAGCGTTTCTTTCAACTCACGCATGACCGCTTCACCGACTTGCTGCGCGACCACGCCGAGCCCGATCATCTGGCAGAGCGGCTGATCGCGGCGGAACGTCGCAACATCGCGCATTACGGCTTTGGCATCAAAGGCTTCACCCTGTCGATGATCGAAACCGCGATCGAAGTCAGCGAGGGCCGCGTGCCCGCAACGATCCTGTCGGAGATTCTCGCGGCAGGCCGCGAGATGCACTCCCACCCGATCGAACTGCTGCCGCAAGCGCGCGAGACGATCGAGGCGCTGTCGGACGACTACCGCATCCTTCTGGTGACGAAGGGCGACCTGATCGACCAGGAGCGCAAACTGGCGCAGTCGGGCTTGGGCAATCTGTTCGACGCGGTCGAAATCGTCTCGGACAAGAAGACCCCGGTCTATGCCGAGATTTTCGCGCGCCATGCCGAAGGGGCGGAGCATGGTCTGATGGCGGGCAATTCGCTGAAATCCGACGTTATCCCGATGATCGAGGCGGGCGGCTGGGGCGTGCATGTGCCCCATGAATTGACATGGGCCTTCGAGCATGCCGAGCCCCCGATGGAGCATCCGCGCTTCGCCGAATTGCCCGACCTCGGCGCATTGCCCGATCTGATCGCAAAAATCACCGATTGAGACCTGCATTGCGTGGCGTCATGCTCCGCTGACCTCACGCACCTGTGTCCGAAATACACCACCTATAGACAGACCGTCGCAAGCAGCCCACCACATCTTGCGGTATTGCATGAATGTCGCAGTGAAAGCGCTTGAAAATAGGGAGTTTTCAGCCTGAGAGACCCGTGCTACGCTTCTCGCTAATATAAACCCCGGAAACCGACTGAAGATCGGTGCCGCAAAGGGGTCAAATTGAGGCAGTGAAATAGGTGAAGCCGTGACCACGCTGATGCGCTGGGTCCGTGATGGGCTATTCGTAATCCTTCTGACACTCATTGCGCCGATCGCTGCGCAGGCCGCGCCCTACGCGGCGATGGTCATGGACATGCGATCGGGCGAAGTTCTCTACTCCAAGAATGCCGACACGCCGCTGCATCCGGCCTCGCTTACGAAGATGATGACGCTCTACATCACTTTCCAGGCGATCGAGCATGGCGAGTTCAGCCTCGACTCCATCGTGACCGTGACGAAGCATGCCGCCAGCCAGCCGCCCTCGCGGCTCGGCCTGCGCCCCGGTCAGAAGATCGCCGTGCGATACCTGATCCGCGCCGCCGCGATCAAATCCGCCAATGACGCCGCAGCGGCGCTTGGCGATTACATCGGCGGCTCGGAAGAAGGCTTCGCCGCGCGGATGAACCGTACCGCCCGGCAGCTGGGCATGAAGAACACCCATTTCGTCAACGCCAACGGCCTGACCCGCAAGGGCCACCTGTCCTCGGCGCATGACATGACGATCATGGGCCGCCACCTGTTCTTCGACTACCCGCAATATTACAACATCTTCTCGCGCCGCTCGGCGGATGCGAAAGTGCGCACCGTCTATTCGACGAACCGCAAGTTCCTCGCAGCCTACAAGGGCGCGGATGGCATCAAGACCGGCTACACCTCTGCCTCGGGCTTCAACCTGACCGCCTCCGCACAGCGCGGCAACAAGCGCATCATCGCGACGGTCTTCGGCGGCACCTCCACCGCGCAGCGCAATGCGAAAATGGCCAGTCTGCTGGATCTGGGCTTCAAGCGCGCGCCGAACCGCGCGCCGACGAACCGCCCCCGGATCCCGCAATATATCGCTCCCGCGCAATCGCCGATGCTGATGGCCAACCTCGCGCCGAAGAAAAGTCCGCGTCCCGAAATCCGCCCGTCCGCGCCGACTGCGGATAGCGATGCGATCTCGATGGCGCTCGCCGCGGCGGTGCAGTCCGATCAGGTGGACGAGAGCACCGATATCCCCGAGGACGTGGCCGAAGGCGCACCGGACGACGCGGTGGACACGCAAGATGTCGTCGTGGCCGATGCCGGCACGCTCGGGATCGGCGCGGAGATCACCGCAAGCCCCCGCCCGCAGCGCAACCCGCGCGAGATTCAGGTGGCAGACGCGACGAAGGCGCTGCCGGCCGAGGTGACCAAGGCCACCCCGCTGGCACAGGCGCAGGCGCATGACGCCGCCGTCGCCGCGGGCAAGGCCAGCGCGGATGGCAGCGAAGAGCCGAGCGACGTGCAACTGGCCTCCTACGAGCCCGGCGCGTCGGACGGCCCGAAATTCGTCCAGTCCACCCAGCCGCAGCCCGAGACGATGGAGCTGGCCGAGGCCCATACGCTCGATCTGGATCAAAACGGCAAGACCGATGGCGCCAAGGCCCCGTCCAGCTTCGTGCAGTCGACGGACCCGCAGCCCGAGACCGCGCAGATGGCCGCAGCCCCCGAGAAGCGCAAAAGCGAGATCATCCTCGCCGCTCTCACCCCTCCTGCGCCGACCCCCGCGCAGAAACCGCGCGTGGTCGCCCGCGTCTCCAGCTCGGGTGGGCGCAACTGGGGTGTCAGCCTCGGACTGTTCGGTTCGCGATTCGCCGCAGAACGCCACATGCTGACCACGGCATTGATGGAAAGCGACACTTTGGGCGAAGCTTTGCGCAAAGTGGCCACCCGAAAGACCGGTTACGAGGCGAATTTCGTGGGAATGACCCAAGACATGGCACAACTGGCCTGTGCAAGGCTCGAGTCTCGCGCTATGGACTGCAAAGTGGTCGGCCCCTGAGAGTCTTCCCTTAGGGGCAAAATATGAAAAGCCGCGCTTGGTCAGCGCGGCTTTTCCTTTTTCCGGACCTTATGTCCCCCGCCGCGCGGCTTGCCACGGCAGGAGCCTCCGGCGGGGATATTTGTGCCAAGGCGAAGCGGGCGCGGTTCTGAGGGGGTCGGACCGCCTGGTCCGTCCCTCCGCGACGCGCGGTCAGTCCTGCTTCGGATGGTCGTCGAACTCGTCGGACAGGATACGCTCGGCGTCGCCTTTCGGGTCGTCATACTGATTGTTCTTCAGCGACCAGAAAAACGCCCCGAGGCCAATCCCGCCGAGCAGCAGGGAGATCGGAATCGAATAGAGAAGAACCTCCATGAGGGGCTCCTTTCAGCGCAGGCGCAGCGAGTTGAGCGAAACCGTGATCGAGCTGGCCGACATCGCGAGCGCCGCCATCAGCGGCGTCGCAAGCCCCATCAGCGCGAGCGGTACGGCGACGATATTGTAGACGATGGAGATGCCGAAGTTCTGCTTGATCCGGCGGCGGGCACGCACCGAGATCGAGGCGGCATCGGAGACCGGCGCGAGATCCTTGCCCAGAAGCACGATATCCGACGCCGTGCGCGCCGCATCCAGTGCGGAGGCGGGCGAGACCGAGACATGGGCGGCCGCCAGCGCGGCGGTGTCGTTGAGACCGTCGCCAACCATGAGCACGCGGTGGCCCTGTTGAGTGAGATCGCTCACCAGCTGCGCTTTCTCCGCAGGCAAGGCACCGGCGCGGTAGGTGTCGATCCCGAGGCGCGTGGCGAGATCGCTCACCGCGCCTTCGACATCGCCCGACACGAGCCAGACCTGCTTGCCCTGCGCCTTCAGACCGGCCACCGCCTCTTCGGCCCCGGTGCGCAGCGTATCGGCGAACCGGATCGAGATCGGTGCCGCATCTCCAATCTTGAGATGGGTCGCGGTAGTCGCGCCTTCGGCAGCGCCGATCCAGTTCGCACGACCGAGCCGCACGCGCTGCCCCTGCCAGACGCCCTCGACGCCGTAGCCCGGAACTTCGCGCAGATCGCTCAGCGTAGCGGGCGCAACGCCCTGCCCTGCCGCAGCCTCGTGCAAGGCGCGCGCGAGCGGGTGGCTCGAGCCTTCGGCCAGCGCCATCGCGACGCAGAGCGCCTCGGGCGAGAGATCGGAGAGGTTCTGCGGGCGCGGCGCGCCCATGGTCAGCGTGCCGGTCTTGTCGAAGACGACCGTGTCGATCTCGGCCATACGCTCCAGCGCGGTGCCGTCCTTGATCAACAGGCCCTTGCGGAACAGCTTGCCCGATGCGGCGGTCACCACCGCAGGCACGGCGAGCCCCAGCGCACAGGGGCAGGTGATGATCAGCACCGCCGCCGCGATATTCACCGCCAGACGGAAATCGCCGCCGGTGATCCAGGCCCAGGCGCAGAACGCACTGAAGGACAGGATATGCACGATCGGCGCATAGGCCCGCGCCGCCCGTTCGGCGAGCGAGGTGTATTTGGTCTTCGCGCTCTCGGCCATCGCCACGAGATCGGCCATCCGATGCAGCGAGCTGTCACGACCCGCAGCCGTCACGCGCAGGGTCAGCGGCCCGGTCAGGTTCACCTCACCGGCGGAGAGCGCCATGCCGGGCAGCACCTGCACGGGCAGGCTTTCGCCGGTCAGCAGCGAGCGGTCGCTCTCGGATTGGCCTTCGGTCACTTCGCCATCGGCGGGGATACGGCCCCCCGGGCGCACACGGATCAGATCGCCGGGCACCAGTTCGCCCACGGGAACGGTGACCTCATCGCCGTCGCGCAACACGGTCGCGCGGGGAACTTCCAGCGCGGCGAGTTCTTCGGCCGCAGAGCGCGCCACGGCCCGCGTGCGATAGTCGAGATAGCGGCCCACCAGCAGGAAGAAGGTGAGCATCGTCGCCGCTTCGAAATAGGCGTGTGCCCCGGAATGCATCGTCTCGAACAGCGAAATCCCGAGCGCGAGCAGGATCGCGAGCGAGATCGGCACGTCCATCCCGAGACGCCCGCCGCGCAAGCTCGCCCAGGCATTGGCGAAGAAGGGCTGGCCCGCGAAGATCGTGGTGGGCAGCGCGATCGCCGCCGAAATCCAGTGGAAGAGGTCGCGCGTCGAATCCTGCGCCCCCGACCAGACCGCGATCGAGAGCATCATGATGTTCATCATCGCGAAGCCCGCGACGCCCATGCGCATCAAGAGATCCCGTCCGCGCTTGTCGGCTTCGGTCGCGGACAGCATGCCGGGGTCGAGCTCGTGCGCCTCGTAGCCGATCTTGTCGAGCGCCGCGATCAGCCCTGCCGGTTCGACATCGCCCGCCGCATCGACCGAGGCACGTTTCAGCGTCAGGTTCACGCGCGCCGATTTCACGCCCGGCTGCTTCATCAGCTCGCGTTCGACATCGGTGATGCAGACCGCACAATGCGCCGTGGGCAGCGACAGCATGATCCGCGCGCCCTTGATGTCACCCGACTTCGCTATCTGCTCGGCCGAGGGGGCCGCGATGCAGGCCGGACAGGCCGAGGCGGAGACATGCTCGTCCTCGAACGGTTCGCTATGCGATGGAGAAGCGGGCGACACCGACATCGGCTCAGCCTTTCACGAACAGGTCAATCCGCTGGCGGAACTCCGTGCCGTCGGCGGCTTTCGCGTCGAGATGCACCAGCCAGACGCCCGGCGCAAGATCGAGCTTCGTGGTGAAGATGCCGCCGACATAGTCGAAATCGGGCGTCATGTCATCGCGGACATGGGTGGTGCGCCCGACGAGCGCCTTGAACTCGGCCACCCTCGCGGGCAGCCCGTCCTCGTCGCGGATCACGAAGCTCAGCTTGCCGTCGGAATATTCCGGCGACACGGTCCAGCCAAGCGCATCCTGCGCCAGTTTCTCTTCATTGAAGGTCTGCGAGGCGACATAGGAATTGTCGACCTCGAGGCCGGGGAAGGTGCTGACGGCCTGCCACGCCATGACGAGGTTGACCGCGATGATCACCCCGAAGGCGCCCACCGCAATCATCAGCACTTTTCTTCCGGTCAGCGGTTTCGCCATCTCGGTCATTGTACCCTTCCGTTGAATACGGTCGTCTCCGACACGCGGTCAGTATTGGTCATGTCTTCGATCCACATCGTCAGCTCGGTACGCTCGCTGGTGGCGATGGACGAACCGGGTTCGGCGACAATATAGACCCTTTGGGTCATGGTTTCATCTGCGGGCACCGTCACGGTGCTTCCGTCCTGACCTTCGAGCAACACGCTCAGCGTGCTTTGCTCGGCCGGATCGGGGGCTTTAACGGAGACCTTGAACTCGGTCGCCTCGCCCGCCTTGTTGCGCAGCCGCAGCGTGTAGATATTGCGGATCGCGCCCGAGGGCTCCACCACGAAGAGCGGATCGCGGTTCGGAGTCACGTTGAAGTCGATGGGCGAGCGCATGAAGAGCGCGACCACCAGACCGATGCCGATCAGCGACCACATCGAGAAGTAGAGGATCGTGCGCGGGCGCATGATGTGCTTCCAGACATTGATGACCGGATTGCCCGAGCGCTCGTTCGCCTCGTCCTTCAGCGCCATGTAGCCGATGAGGCCGCGCGGCTTGCCGATCTTGTCCATCATCTCGTTGCAGGCGTCGATGCACAGGCCGCAGGTGATGCATTCAAGCTGCTGGCCGTCGCGGATATCGATGCCCATCGGGCAGACGTTGAAGCAGGCCATGCAGTCGATGCAGTCGCCCTGCGTCGGGTCGTGCTGGCCCTTCTTGAGCTTGCCACGCGGCTCACCGCGCCATTCGCGATAGGCGATGGTGATCGTGTCTTCGTCCATCATCGCCGCCTGAATACGCGGCCACGGGCAGGCGTAGATGCAGATCTGTTCGCGGGCGAAACCGCCGAAGGCGAAGGTCGTGAGCGTCGCCACCGCGATCGTCGTATAGGCGATCGGCGAGGCGGTGCCGTGGAACAGATCGGTCAGCAGCGTCGGCGCATCGGTGAAGTAGAACACCCAGGCCCCGCCGGTGGCGACTCCGATCAGCAGCCAGAGCACCCATTTCGTGATGCGCTTGCGGAATTTCTCGGCGTTCCATTTCTGACGCAGCAAGCGGATACGCGCGTTGCGGTCGCCCTCGACCCAACGCTCGACAAGGATGAACAGATCGGTCCAGACGGTCTGCGGGCAGGCATAGCCGCACCAGACGCGCCCCAGCGCCGAGGTGAACAGGAACAGGCCGAGACCGGCCATGATCAGAAGGCCCGCGACGAAGTAGAATTCATGCGGCCAGATTTCGATCATGAAGAAGAAGAACCGGCGGTTCGCGAGGTCCAGAAGCACTGCCTGATCGGGCAGTTCCGGGCCACGATCCCAGCGAATCCACGGCGTGATGTAATAGATGCCAAGCATCACCGCCATGAGCACCCATTTCAGGTTGCGGAACTGGCCGTGCACACGGCGCGGAAAGATCGGCTCGCGGGCGGCGTAAAGCGGCGGGGGATCGACTGGTTCGGTGGAGCTCACGACTCTCTCCGTTCATATATTTCTCTGCGTCACAGGCTCTTCTGGTATGACACAGTCGTGAAGGCTTTGACCTGCGTCAAAAAGACAGGTCTGCCATACAGGAAATCTTCACTGGTTGATATTTTTACTGGTCACCGGCATGTGCCGCTTGCTTGAAGAGCCAAGACATGAACTGGCGTAGCGCCGGTCGCCTCACGCCCGGTCGCGTAACCGTGTAATAGCCTTTTTCCTCGCTGTCTTCAAACAGAAGCCGCAACCGTCCGGCCGCAATATCGCCTGCGACCCAGACCAGCGCGGTCACCGCGACCCCCTGCCCGCCGCGCGCCGCTTCGAGCAAAAGGTTTCCCGGCATCACGGTCAGGCTTCTGGCTTGATCCTGCGTGACGCCATGGCGCGCGAACCAGTCGGTCGACTCGGAGGTGCCGAGCTCTTGTAGCCACGGCAGTCCGCGCAAATCCGCCGGACAGTCATACCGCCCCTCCCCCACCAGCGCAGGCGCCGCGACCACGACGATGGGCGAGCGCACCAGAAGCCGCGACTCGAGGCCGGGCCAGTCCCCCGATCCGTAGCGCAGCGCCATCTCGACCCCGCCCGGCGCAAGCGTGGCGACGGTCGCCGAAGGGTCGATGGTCAGACCGATCTCGGGATGGGCTTCGCGAAAGTCCGGCAGCCGGGGCAACAGCCAGGCCGAGGCGAAGCTTGGCGTGGTGGAGATTTGCAGCGGGCGGGAGTCGGCCGTGTCGCTCAGCGAAGCGACCGCTTCGGCAATCGTGCCGAACCCGTCGCGCAGCGCCTGCGCAAGGCGTTGGCCGTCGGGCGTCAGCGCAGGCCGCGGCCCCGACCGGTCGACGAGCGTCACACCGAGCCGCTCTTCAAGCCCCCGCAATTGCTGACTGACGGCGGCATGCGACACGTTGAGCGCACGCCCCGCCTGAGCCACCGATCCGGAGTCGGCAAACGCCGAAAAGGCCCGCAGCGCGGTCAGGGGGGGAAGGGTTCGCCAATCCATATCCGTAACTTCAACTTACATAGTGGAAAGTTTCCTGAGTCGCATCTTCGCGCAATTAACGCATTCTGACCAGAGTTGACCCGCCTTCAGGAGATCAGACATGAAAGATAGAGTTACACCCGACACGCTGATGCTGCTCGCCCGCATGGACCTCCACCCGCCGCAAAGCAACTGGCCGCACCTGCCGGACCCGATAGACTCGCGCCAGCGCCGTCGCGGACCGCGCCCCTCGCTGCGCCAACGGTTTCGGGAGATGTGGAAATGATCGGGATCTGGGCGCAGAGCTTCACCATCGCCACGGGCCTCGATCAACGCCCCGGCCTGCCGGCGGCCCGTTCTCATCGGCGTTCACATCGGCGTGCAAAGACCAGCGCGGAGCTTGTTTTGCCCAAGGATGACCCCAAGATAAGTTATAGGTAACCCTCGACAAACGAGAGGGCCCCGCGACGGGGGCCCTCTGAAATTGGGCACCGGCACCCCCAGGAAACGCGCGAACAGGACGGGGTGCCGGTGCGACCCGCCAGACCAAAGCCCCGCGGGATCTCTCTTATTTTCGACCGTTACTGGCCGCCGCCCAGACTGTGAACGTAGGCCGCCACGGCGCGGATATCCGCTTCTGACAGACGCTCGTTCCAGTTCGGCATCACGCCGTAACGGGCATTGGTGACCGTGTAGGTCAGCGTGTCGACGTCCCCGCCATAGAGCCAGACGGCATCGGTGAGGTTCGGCGCGCCCATCATGGGATCGCCCTTACCTTCTTCACCGTGACAGGCCGTGCAGTTGTCCACGAAGACGGTCTCGCCCTCGGTGGCCATTGCCTCATCGTGGTCCTGGCCCGAAATCTTGCGGACGTATTGCACGACTTGGTCGATCTGCGCGGGCTCGAGGATCTCGTCACGCCCGAACGCGGGCATTTCCGAGTAACGCGCCTCGCCATCCGGGTCCGTCTCGTTGCGGATGCCGTGCGTGACGGTGAAATGGATGTCCTCCATCGTGCCGCCCCACAGCCATGCGCTGTCGAGAAGGTTCGGATAGCCCAGCTTCGAGTTGCCGCCCGCACCCGCACCGTGGCACTGCGCGCACCAGGTCCGGAACACGGCCGCACCGGCGTTCTGGGTGTAGTTGTTCAGCTCGGGATCGCTCGAAATCTGGTCGAGATCGACCGAGACGAGCTTCTCTTGGATCGGCTTGTTCGCCGCGGCGAACTTGTCGATATCGGCCTGCACATTCGCGCGGGTCGACGAGCCCATGATCCCCGGCGTCGCGCCGGATTTGAAGATCGGCCATGCCGGCATCGCGATCGAGTAACCGATCCCCCAGATGATGCAGGCATAGAAGGTCCACAGCCACCATTTGGGCAGCGGATTGTTGTATTCCTCGATGCCGTCCCACTGGTGACCCGTGGTCTCGACCTCGTGCTTGTGCTTGCTTGGTCTCTTGCTCATGTTCTCCACGCCTCCTTACAACGTGGCGCCGTCAGTCCTTGGAGGACCGGCTTTCGCCGGTCTCCGAGGATGTGGCGGGTTTGTCTTCGTGCCGGAACGGGATCTCGGACGTATCTTCGTAGGTCTTGCGAGACCCGGGCCGGAAGACCCAGGCCACGACGGCCAGGAAGAAGACGAACATGAAGATCAGAAACCAGCTGTCCGCGAATTCCCTGAAGATGTGATAGTCCATTGATCAGCTCCCCTTACCGGCTGGCCACGGGTTCGAAGGTCGAGAAATCGACCATGGTGCCGAGCACCTGCAGATAGGCGACGAGTGCGTCCATCTCGGAAATGCCCGGGCGACCGTCGAAATTACGGACGTTCGTCGCGTTGGGATAACGCTCCATCAGCCCGTCATAGTCGCTGTTCGGATCGGCCTGAGCCGCAAAGTCCGCCTTGGCGTTCTCGATCATGTCCGAGGTATAGGGCACGCCCACCATCGCATCGGTCGAGAGCCGCTCGTCGATATGCGCGGGATCGACCATGCGATTGAGCAGGAAGCCGTATTTCGGCATCACCGATTCCGGCACGACCGACTGCGGATCCGTCAGGTGATCCACATGCCAGGCGTCCGAGTAGCGGCCGCCGACGCGGGCGAGGTCGGGCCCCGTCCGCTTCGAGCCCCACTGGAACGGGTGGTCGTATTGCGACTCCGCTGCCAGCGAGTAATGGCCGTAACGCTCCACTTCGTCGCGCATCGGGCGGATCATCTGCGAGTGGCAGACATAGCAGCCCTCGCGGATGTAGATATCGCGCCCGGTGAGCTCCAGCGGCGTGTAGGGCCGCACCCCTTCAACGTCCTCGATGGTGTTTTCGAGGTAGAAGAGCGGTGCGATCTCCACGATGCCGCCGATCGTGACGACCAGGAAGGCGAAGATCAGCAGGAGCGTGGCGTTCTTTTCAAGAACACTGTGCTTGTCGAGAAGTCCCATCTGTTCCTCTCCTTATTCAGCCGGCACGGCGGCAACCGAACGCGATTCCACGCGCGGCTGACGAGCGACGGTCATCCACAGATTGTAGGCCATGATGATGCCGCCCGTGAGGTAGAGCACACCGCCCAGACCACGGACCACGAACATCGGATGCATGGCGGCCACGGTGTCGGCGAAGGCGTTCACGAGGAAGCCCTGGCTGTCCACTTCGCGCCACATCAGGCCCTGCATGATCCCGGCGACCCACATCGAAGCGGCGTAAAGCACGATCCCGATGGTGGAGAGCCAGAAGTGCCAGCTGACCAGTTTCAGCGAGTAGAGCCCTTCACGCGCCCACAGACGCGGCACGAGGAAGTAGAGCATGCCGAAGGTGATCATGCCGTTCCAGCCGAGCGCACCCGAGTGCACGTGACCGATCGTCCAGTCGGTGTAGTGCGACAGCGAGTTCACCGCCTTGATCGACATCATCGGGCCTTCGAAAGTCGACATGCCGTAGAAGCCGACCGACACCACCATCATGCGGATGATCGGATCGGTGCGCAGCTTGTCCCATGCGCCCGAGAGCGTCATCAGGCCGTTGATCATGCCACCCCAGGAGGGCATCCACAGGATCACCGAGAAGGTCATGCCCAGCGTCGATGCCCAGTCGGGCAGCGCCGTGTAGTGCAGGTGGTGCGGACCGGCCCAGATGTACAGGAAGATCAGCGCCCAGAAGTGCACGATCGACAGCTTGTAGGAGTAGACCGGACGTTCAGCCTGCTTCGGCACGAAGTAATACATCATGCCCAGGAAGCCTGCGGTCAGGAAGAAGCCCACCGCGTTGTGGCCGTACCACCACTGCGTCATCGCGTCCTGCACGCCCGAGAAGACCTGAACCGACTTCGAACCGAAGAACGAGACCGGGATCGACAGGTTGTTCACGATATGCAGCATCGCGATGGTCACGATGAAGGACAGGTAGAACCAGTTGGCGACGTAGATATGGGGTTCCTTGCGCTTGAAGATCGTGCCGAGGAAGGCAATCAGATAAGCGACCCAGACGATCGTCAGCCAGATGTCGACATACCATTCCGGCTCGGCATATTCCTTCGACTGCGTTGCGCCGAGGATGTAGCCGGTCGCAGCGAGCACGATGAACAGGTTATAGCCCCAGAACACGAACCAGCCGAGGCCGTTGCCACCGAACAGCCGCGCTGCCGAGGTGCGCTGCACCACGTAGAACGACGATGCGATCAGCGCGTTGCCACCGAAAGCGAAAATCACCGCCGACGTATGCAGCGGGCGCAGTTTGCCAAAGTTCAGATAGCCCTGTGCCCATTCGAAATTGAGCGCCGGATAGGCCAGCTGGAAGGCGATAATGACGGCGACCAGGAAGCCCACGACACCCCAGAAGGTCGTCGCGATCACCCCGGCGCGAACCACGCCGTCGAAATACTCGTTCTGAGCCACCGGCTGGCGGCTCCCCATGGTGCGAAGCACCCAGAGGAATGCGATGGCCGCGGCCAGCATGACCTCGACGGCATTCACCTGATAGGCAAGATCGCGCGCGTAGCCGGCCGCAATGGCGGCCAGAACCGCCACAAGGCCAAGCGCGATCAGCTTGATATAATCCCACATTTTGTGCGTCCCTTCGTCTGGTCTGCCCCTGCGGCACCCTCGTAAACCGAGAATCCTCCTGGGCTTGACTGGAGTCCTTGTGGTCCGAGGGTATGCACGATGCCTTGATCTGCATCAAATGGTCGCGATCACAGTGCGCCATTCGGTCGCAGTTATGTGATATGACGATCACGTCCCTTGATCCGCGTCAAAGTGCGGCCGATCTCTTCGGGTTAGGCTCTGGTCTCACATGCTTAATTGCTTATGGCGCAAGGACAGGACCCATGGCTTACAAGACACTTCTCACGATCGTCACGGATCCGAAGGCGGCCGCGACGCAAATCGATACCGCCGTGGCCGTCGCCCGGCGGCGCGACGCCCATCTCGACGTGCTCTGCCTCGGCGTGGATCGCACGCAGACCGGCTATTACTACGCGGGCGCGACCGCTTTCGTGCAGCAAGAAACGATGGACCGCGCGCAGGACGATGCGCGCAATGCCGAGATCGCGGTGCGCACGCGGCTCGAATCCGAAGACATTCGTTGGGGCGTCGATGCGGTCGTCTCGCAAATCGGCGCGATGCCCACCGTTGTCGGTCAGCGCGCCCGCTTCGCCGATCTGGTCGTGATGGGCCGCCCCTATGGTGAAGGCCGCGGGCCGGAGATCGAAGCCGCGGTCGAAGCTGCGCTCTTCGAAGGCCAGGTTCCGGTCGCGATCGTGCCCGATGGATATAACGGCGACATGCCCGCGAAGCGCGTTGTGATCGCGTGGAATCAATCGCATGAGGCGATGCGCGCCGTACGCGCCGCCCTGCCCGTTCTGAAATCCGCCGATCTGGTCAATATCACCGTGATCGACCCGCCCGCGCATGGGCCCGAGCGCTCCGATCCCGGCGGCCAGCTCAGCCAGATGCTGGCGCGTCACGGCGTCCATGCCGAAGTGTCGGTGCTGGCCAAGACCATGCCGCGCGTGTCGGACGTGCTCAACCGCCATATCAGCGACAGCGAAGCCGATGCGGTGGTGATGGGGGCTTATGGCCATTCGCGCTTCCGCGAAGCGATCCTGGGCGGGGCGACGCGCCACATGCTCGAGATGGCCGAGGTTCCGGTGATCATGGCGCACTGAGCGCGCCACCTTTCAGAACGAATGACGGCGCCTCTCGGGGCGCCGTTTTCATTGGTGCAAGTCGGTTTCGATGCCCTTCGCCTTGCCCAGCTTCCGGCAATAGCTGGCCCAGTCGCGGAAGTCCTGCGAGAAGGCCGCCATCTTACCGCGCCCGCGCCAGTCGTCAAAGCTTTCACGTTGGTGAACCGCGACCCAGCTGGCGGCATCCGCGCGCCCTTCGGCCTCGGCCTGCTTGATCGCCGCGCCACGCCAGATCATCCCCGCCCGATCGAGCCTATCCGCCCGCGCGGGATCGGAGATCATCGTACCGACGCCATGAAACAGGCCCGAGCATTGCGCCATACTCTGCGACAACGGCTGCGCCACACTCAGGCCTGGAGCGGCAACGAGAAAGACACTGACAAACAGGAAACGCATAGAAACCTCCCTCGTTGGCCCTTCCCTTATTTACCTAGCGACAATGTCGAAACCGCGACGAAACCTGCACGAAATCGCGACCTTGTCGCGACATCCCGCTTCACGCGGAACTCCGGTCGCGCTGACGGGTTGGCTGGTTAATCAAAGACCGGAGACCCCATGACCCGCCGCATCGCCCTTCCCGCCCTTCTCGCCAGCCTCGCACTGCTCGCCGCCTGTCAGGAGATGACGCCGAAACAAGACGGGGCGATGCCCACGACGCTGCCCGAGGGCATGGTCGGGCGCTGGGGGCTGACGCAGGCCGATTGCGACAGCTCGCGCGATGACGCCAAGGGCCTGATGGTGGTGAAGCCGGACAGCCTGCAATTTTACGAGTCGCAAGCCAAGCTCACCGAGATCGAGAGCGCCGCCGATCGCGTGGTGCGGGCACGGTGGAATTTTACCGGTGAGGGCCAGAAATGGCAGCGCGACATCGTGCTGACCCTGTCGAGCACGGGCATCTATCTCTCGCGTCAGGATATCACGCAGGACTCGATGAAGCCCCTCACCTATCGGCAGTGCGTGTCCCCCTGAGCGGACGGACGCTTAGATGAGGAAACCGCCGTCGCTGTCATCGCCCGCTTCCAGCAGCAGCCGGTCCATATCCGGCACGGTGACATGGCGCTTGCCCTGCAGCTCGATCACCCCGTCGCGTTTCAGCGCGGACATCTGGCGGCTTACCGTCTCGAGCGTCAGCCCGAGATAATCGGCCATCGCCTCGCGCGTCAGCGGCAGATCGAACACCATCTGCCGGGCGCTGGGGCTCATATTGATTGACGCATCGCGCCGCGCCACGATCGACAGCAGCGAGGCGATCTTCTCGCGCGCGGTCTTGCGGCCCAGAAGCAGCATCCATTCGCGCGCGGCGTCCAGCTCATCGAGCGTCATCTGCAACAGGCGCTGCGCGATATGGGGCGTGCGCTCCATCATTTCCTCGAAAGGCTTGCGGCGGAAGCAGCACATCAGAATGTCGGTGGTCGCGGTCACGTTATAAGCGGCGCGGTTCCGCCCAGGACGGCCCACGAAATCCGAGGGCAGCAACAGACCCACCATCTGCGTGCGCCCGTCTTCGAGCGTCTGCGTCAGTGTCGCGATACCCGAGACGACCGAGGCCACGAAATCCATCTGGTCGCCGGCCCAGATAATCGTCTGGCCCGCCTCGAAACTTCTGTAGTATTTGATCTTCTCAAGCTGGGCGAGTTCGTCTTCATCACAGCGCGCGCAGACCGCACGATGTTGGATCGGGCAGTCTCCGCATGCGAGCGAAGTCGGCTGAACGTCGTCATGTACCATCTGGATATTGCTTGATCTGGGTCAAATTCTGTTGCGCGTCTTACATCTAAAGATACGCGTATGGAACAGGAATCGCAACTGACCCGGCTCGGCCTCTTCGACGCGCGGGTTCCCCGCTACACAAGCTACCCCACCGCCCCCCATTTCGCGGGCGATGTCGGGCCGATGGAATTCGCGCACTGGATCGAAGCGATCCCCGAAGGCGCGTCCATTTCGCTCTATATGCACGTGCCGTTTTGCCGCCGGCTGTGCTGGTTCTGCGCCTGCCGCACGCAAGGCACCCAAAGCGAGGAACCGGTGCGCGCCTATGCCGAAACGCTGCTCGCCGAACTGCGTCTTTTCAAGGAACGCTTGGCCCCCGGCGTCACGCTATCGCGGCTGCATTGGGGCGGCGGCACGCCGACGCTGATGCCCGCCGACATGATGCGCCGCATCGCCGATGCGATCTTCGACGCCGTGCCGATGGGCGACGGCGCGGAATTCTCGGTCGAGATCGATCCCAACGAGATCGACGCCGCCCGTATCGACGCGCTGGTCGAATCGGGGATGAACCGCGCCTCGATCGGGGTGCAGGATTTCGACCCGCAAATCCAAGGCGTTATCGGGCGCGATCAGAGCTACGAGATCACCAAGGCCGCGGTCGACATGATTCGTGAACGCGATGTCGCGAGCCTCAATGCCGATATCCTCTACGGGCTGCCGCACCAGACGCCGACGAAGATCGCGGACTCGGTGCAGAAGCTCCTCTCGCTCGGCCCCGACCGCGTGGCGCTTTACGGCTACGCGCATGTGCCGTGGATGGCGCGGCGCCAGACCATGATCCCCTCGGACCATCTGCCCACACCGCAGGAACGCTTGAGGCTGTTCGAAGTGGCACGCGAATTGTTCGTGGCCGACGGCTATGACGAAATCGGCATCGACCATTTCGCCCTCCCGACCGACGGGCTCTCGATCGCACAGAGGGCAGGCAAGCTGCGGCGCAATTTCCAGGGCTATACCGACGATCAGGCCGAAGCGCTGGTCGGGCTCGGCGCCTCGTCGATCTCGCGCTTCCCGCAAGGCTATGCGCAGAACGCGCCCGCCACCTCGGCCCATACGGCGGCGATCCGGGCGGATCGGTTCTCGACCTCGCGCGGGCACCGCTTCACCGCGGATGACAAGATGCGCGCGCGTCTGATCGAGGCGCTGATGTGCGATTTCGAAGTGAGCGCAGCGGAACTTGTGCAAGACTTCGGCGCCGATCCGGAGGAGTTGTCCGCGCTGTTCGCCACCTGCGCCGAGCATTTCGGTGACATGGTTCAGGTGAGCGCGGAGGGGCTGCGCATTCCGGTCAAGGCGCGCCCGTTGACCCGAATGATCGCGCGCCATTTCGATGCCTATGATCTGTCGAAAGCCGGGCACAGCTCGGCGATCTGATCGCAGGGAAGAGGGACGGGAGAGGGGTCGCCGCGCGCGGCCCCTTTTCTTTTGCGCGGGGTCATCCGGCGACGCCCCGGCCGCGTATCGCCCTGCATGAAGATGCGCCGCAAATTCGACCTGCCGACGAAGCTCTGTGCCAGCTGTGGCCGCCCCTTCGCGTGGCGCAAGAAATGGGCCCGGGATTGGGAGAGCGTGCGCTTCTGCTCGGAGCGCTGCCGGAGATCAGCAAAGACCGAACCGCCGAGACGAAATCGCGGCAATTGATTTATCATACCGTATGGTATATTAATTCCGCATGACCGCTACTCCCGCCCCCTCGCGCCGTGGCCGCCCGCGCCGCAAACCGGAGGATCAGGACGCCCGCAAGGCGCTGATCCGGGCGGGGCTCGCACAATTGACCGAGCGCGGCTACGCAAGCGCCGCCCTCGACGAGATCACCGCCGCCGCAGGTGTCACGAAGGGCAGTTTCTACCATTACTTCCCGACGAAAGCGGCCTTCGGCGCGGCCCTGATCGACGCCTATGGCAGCTATTTCGAAGACAAGCTCCGCCGCGCCTTCGACCGCACGGACCTTTTCCCCCTCGCCCGGCTCACCGCCTTCACGGAAGAGGCCGAGGCGGGCATGGCGCGGTTCGATTTTCGCCGTGGCTGCCTGATCGGCAATCTCGGTCAGGAGATGGGCAGCCTGCCCGAGGAGTTCCGCACCCGCCTGATCGCGGTTTTCGAGCGCTGGCAAAGCCTCACCGCGACCTGCCTTCGCGCTGCGCAAGCGGCGGGGGAGATCGGCCCCGATCACGACCCCGACGCCCTCGCAGAACTGTTCTGGACCGGCTGGGAAGGCGCGGTCCTGCGCACCAAACTTCAACGCAACCCCGAGCCGCTGCGCCGTTTTACCGACGGCTTCCTGCGGCTCGCCCGAAGCTGAAAGGATACCCCATGGTCAAAGCCATTCTGATCGAGAAACCCGAAGAAACACAGAGCGCCGCGCTCAAGGAGATCGACCTGCCCGATCTGGCCGAGGGCCAGGTTGCCGTCGACGTCGCCTATTCGACGCTGAACTACAAGGACGCGCTGGCGATCACCGGCGCAGGCCCCGTGGTGCGCAGCTTCCCGATGGTGCCGGGTATCGACTGCTCGGGCGTCGTGGCTAACAGCAAGCATCCCGATTTCGCCAAGGGCGACCGGGTCGTGCTCAACGGCTGGGGCGTGGGCGAGAAACATTGGGGCGGGCTGGCCGGGCGCGCTCATCTGAAAGGCGACTGGCTGGTGAAGCTGCCCGACGGGATCTCCTTGCGTCAGGCGATGGCGATCGGCACTGCGGGCTACACCGCGATGCTTTGCGTGATGGCGCTCGAGGCGCATGTCGTGACGCCCGAGAGCGGCGAGGTCGTCGTGACCGGCGCGACCGGCGGCGTGGGCAGCGTGGCAACCGCGCTTCTGGGCAAGCTGGGCTACAAGGTCGCGGCCGTCACCGGACGCCCCGAAGAGGAAGCCTATCTCAAATCGCTTGGCGCATCCTCTATCGTTCCGCGTGAGGATGTCTCTGGCAAGCCGCGCCCGCTGAACAAGGAACGCTGGGCCGGGGCTGTCGACGTGGTCGGTGGCGAAGTGCTCGCCAATGTCCTGTCGATGATGACCTATCGCGGCACCGTCGCGGCCTGCGGTCTGGCGGGGTCGATGAACCTGCCGACCTCCGTGGCCCCCTTCATCCTGCGCGGCGTGACGCTCGCAGGCGTCGACAGCGTGATGTGCCCGATTGCCGATCGCGTCGAGGCATGGCGCCGTCTGGCCGCCGATCTCGACATGGAGAAACTCGCCGCGATGGAGACCGAGGTCGCTCTGGAAGACGTGATTGCAACCGCGCCGAAATTCCTCGATGGGAAGGTGCGCGGGCGGATCGTCGTTCCGGTCGCACCTGAGCTTGGCTGATTTCGGTAGAAAATGCTGTCTTTTCTGATCCTCGCGCTCGCCGGTCTCGCGGCGGGCGCTTTGAATGCGGTCGCGGGCGGCGGGACGTTCCTGTCCTTCCCCGCGCTGGTCTGGACCGGCGTGCCGCCGATCACCGCGAATGCGACCGCGACGCTGGCCGCCCTGCCCGGCTATCTGTCGAGCGCATGGGCCTTCCGCCACGAGCTGCGTCATCGCGGCCCGATGGCGCTGCGCGTGATCCTGATCGCGGCGGTGGCGGGCGGGTTTCTCGGCGCGCTTTTGCTGCTGATCACGCCTGAAAAGCTGTTTGCGGGCGTGGTGCCGTGGCTGTTGCTGCTGGCGACGGCGGCGTTTGCGCTCGGGCCGAGGCTGCTGAAATCCCTGCAACGCTCGGGCCGCAGTCTCGGGTCTGTCGCGGCTTTCGCGCTGCTGCTGGCCGTCACGATCTACGGCGGCTATTTCAACGGCGGGCTGGGGATCATGCTGCTGGCCGCGCTCGGCCTGATCGGGTTCACGGATCTGCATGCGATGAACGGGCTGAAGAACCTCGTCTCGGCGGTGCTCTCGCTCGTGTCGGTCGTGACCTATGCGGTGGCCGGGCTGATCGACTGGCAGGCGGTGCTGGTGCTGGGCATCGCGAGCGCTATCGGGGGCTATCTGGGCGCGCATCTGTCGAAACGCATCACCAATATGGCGCTGCTGCGCGGCTTCATCATCGCGGTCGGACTGGTGATGGCGGCGGTCTTCTTCGCGCGCGGCTAACCCAGCCAGAGCGCCGAGCCGAACATCTTGCGCAACAGCCCCGTCTGGCCGCTGACACCGGCGCGGGCGTAGATCTGCTTCGAGGTCGAGCGCGCGGTCTCCAGCGTCCAGCCCAGCCGCTCGGCCGCGTCGCGCAGGCTCGCCCCGTCGCACAGTAGCGCCGCTAGCCGCGCCTCTGACCGGTTGAGGTCGAGCGCCCCGGCGATCCGCGCGACCGGCAAAGCCTCAGCCCGCGGCATGTCCCGCAGATGACCGATCAGCGCGGAACTGCCCTGCCATTGTCCCGGCGCGAGCCGGAGAACACCCCGCCCGTCATGACCAAGCGGGATCGGTCGGACGACCTCCCGCCCCTCTCCAAGTGCAGCAAGGTTCTGACGGAAGCGCAGCGCGGCGTCGGGATCGGCGAATTCCGGACGCGCGCCCATGCGCAGCCGTAACCAGCCTTGCGCATCGAACTCCGCCGCCACGCGCGCGTCGAATGCGAGCACCGTGCCCGCAGGCGTCAGCACCACCCAGCCAGCGCCGAGCGCTTCGGCAGCCTCAGTATCACGCGCGGCACGCGCCCGCTCGCCACCGAGCGCCTCGCGGATCACCACCGCCTGCCCCAGATGCGGCGCAAGCGTCGAGAGCGCCAGAGCCTCGGCCGCGCGGAAATCCCTATGCGGGCGCGCGATCATCAACACCACCTGTCCCGCCGCCCCTGCGGCGACTTTCAGCGTGCGCAGCGGCCCGGGCCATTCGACCTCGCCCGGCAGATCGATCTGCGAATAGACGCGGTCGAGACGCATCGGATGCAGGCGCACGGCGTCCGGTAGGGCGATCTTGCCGACCTGCCAGCCCGCGCCCTCCCCCTCGTTCGCGAGGATCTGCACCGCCGCGCCCTCGGCATGGGCGGCCTCGCAAAGCCGCTCGAGAAAGCGCACCCAGCCCGCCTTTCCCGCCTCGCTCGCGGCCGCGAAAAGCGCGTTGATCAACAGAGTGTTTTCGGACTGACCCAACATAAGCCGAATTTACCCCCCATTTGGGGGGTTATCCAGAAAAACCCGACGCCTATATCTTGGAAAACCGCGTTCAGACAGAGACCTCCCTCATGAACAAGACCCTGACTCACCTGCAGCGGCTCGAAGCCGAGAGCATTCACATCCTGCGCGAAGTCGTGGCCGAAGCCGATAACCCGGTCATGCTCTATTCCGTCGGCAAGGACAGCGCGGTGATGCTGCATCTCGCGAAGAAAGCCTTCTACCCGTCGCCGCCGCCCTTCCCGCTGATGCATGTCGACACGACGTGGAAATTTCAGGCGATGTACAACCTGCGCGACAAGGCCGCGAAGGATGCGGGGATGGAGCTGATCGTGCACCAGAACCCCGAGGCGAAGGCCAAGGGGATCAACCCGTTCGATCACGGCTCGCTGCATACCGACATGTGGAAGACCGAAGGGCTGAAACAGGCGCTGGACAAGCACGGCTTCGACGTGGCCTTCGGCGGTGCGCGCCGCGACGAGGAGAAATCCCGCGCGAAGGAGCGCGTCTTCTCCTTCCGCTCGGCCAATCACCGCTGGGACCCGAAGAACCAGCGCCCCGAGCTTTGGCGCCTCTACAACGCCAAGAAGGCCAAGGGCGAGAGCGTTCGCGTCTTCCCGATCTCGAACTGGACCGAGCTGGACATCTGGCAATATATCCACCTCGAAGGGATCGAGATCGTCCCGCTCTATTTCTCGGCCCCGCGCCCGACGGTGGAACGCGACGGGCTGATCCTGATGGTCGATGACGACCGCTTCCCGCTGCGCGACGGCGAGGAGCCGAAGATGCGCTCGGTGCGCTTCCGCACGCTGGGCTGCTACCCGCTGACCGGCGCCGTCGAGAGCGAGGCGCAGACCCTTCCGGAAGTCATTCAGGAAATGCTGCTGACCACCACCTCCGAGCGTCAGGGCCGCGCGATCGACCACGATCAGAGCGCCTCGATGGAGAAAAAGAAACAGGAAGGCTACTTCTGAGCCTTCCCCTCCCGAGCCGCACGCGCGCCTTCATTTCCACCCTATCAGGTGAGCCGACATGACGACCAACGATCCGATCTACAAGACCGACGCGCTGATTGCGCAGGATATCGACGCCTATCTCGAGGCGCATCAACACAAGACCATGCTGCGCTTCATCACCTGCGGCTCGGTCGATGACGGGAAATCGACGCTGATCGGGCGGCTGCTCTATGACAGCAAGATGATCTTCGAGGATCAGCTGGCGGCCCTCGAGGCCGATTCCAAGCGCGTCGGCACCCAGGGCCAGGACATCGACTTCGCGCTGCTGGTCGACGGTCTCGCCGCCGAGCGTGAGCAGGGCATCACCATCGACGTGGCCTACCGCTTCTTCGCGACTGAAAAGCGCAAGTTCATCGTCGCGGACACGCCTGGCCACGAGCAATATACCCGCAACATGGTCACCGGCGCTTCGACCGCCGATCTGGCCGTGATCCTGATCGACGCGCGCAAGGGCGTGCTGACCCAGACGCGGCGCCACTCCTATCTGGTGAACCAGATCGGCATCCGCCATATCGTGCTGGCGGTGAACAAGATGGACCTCGTCGATTACGATCAGGCGACCTTCGACGAGATCGTGGCCGATTACAAAACCTTCGCCGACAGCATCGGCATCGAGAGCTTCACCGCGATCCCGATCTCTGGCTTCAAGGGCGACAACATCACCGGCCCGAGCGAGAAGACGCCGTGGTATAAGGGCCCCTCGCTGCTGCCCTATCTCGAAGCGGTCGAGGTCGACGTGACCTCCGATCAGGCGCGCCCCTTCCGCATGCCCGTGCAATGGGTGAACCGCCCGAACCTCGACTTCCGCGGTTTCTCGGGGCTGGTCGCCTCGGGCACTGTGAAACCGGGCGACGAGGTGCGGGTGCTGCCCTCGGGCAAGACCTCGACGGTGGCGCGGATCGTCAGCCTCGAGGGCGACCGCGAGATGGCGGTGGCAGGCGAATCCACCACGATCACGCTGACCGACGAGATCGACTGCTCGCGCGGGCAGGTCATCGTCGCGGCCAAGGATCCGCTGGAAGTGGCCGACCAGTTCGAGGCCACGATCGTCTGGATGGACGAGAACGAGCTGGTGCCGGGCCGCGCCTATTGGCTCAAGATCGGCACCCAGATGGTCTCGGCCACCGTCCACGAGCCGAAATACGAGGTGAACGTCAACACGCAGGAGCATCTGGCGACCAAGACGCTGGACCTGAACGCGATCGGCGTGGCCAATGTCACCACCGACCGCGAGATCCCCTTCGCGCCCTATGGCGAGAACCGCGATCTGGGCGGGTTCATCCTGATCGACAAGATGACCAACCAGACGGCGGCTGCGGGCATGATCAATTTCGCGCTGCGCCGGGCTCAGAACATCCACTGGCAGGCGACCGATATCGGGCGCGAGCATCATGCCAACATGAAGCACCAGAAGCCCGCCGTGGTCTGGCTCACCGGCCTCTCGGGTTCGGGCAAGTCGACCATCGCCAATATCGTCGAGAAGAAGCTGGCGCGGATGAACCGCCACACCTTCCTGCTCGATGGCGACAACGTGCGCCACGGCCTGAACAAGGATCTGGGCTTCACCGAGGCCGACCGCGTGGAGAACATCCGCCGCGTCGGCGAGGTCGCGAAGCTGATGACCGATGCGGGCCTGATCGTGGTCACAGCCTTCATCTCGCCCTTCCGCTCCGAGCGCGACATGGTCCGCGCGATGATGCAGCCGGGCGAATTCCTCGAAGTCTTCGTGGATACGCCGCTGGAAGTGGCCGAGGCGCGCGACGTGAAAGGGCTTTATGCCAAGGCACGCGCCGGTCAGCTGAAAAACTTCACCGGCATCGACTCACCCTATGAGGCGCCCGAGAATGCCGAGATGCGGATCGACACCACCGCGATCAGCCCCGAGGAAGCGGCCGATCTGATCATCGAGCGGCTCATTCCGTAAGCGGTTACATCCGCTGCCCCAAGTCACGCGAACGTGCGGCCCTTCCGGGGGTCGCACGTTTTCGTTTTGGCCTTGACCTCGCTCGGGGGCGCGCCCCAACCTGCGCGAAATACCGCCAGCAGAAAGAAGCCAGAATGCCGATCGAAAACGTGCACTTCAGCGAACTCGAATACTCCCGCCGGATCGCGCTCGTGCGTGCGGCGATGGCGCAACGCGAGATCGACATTCTCTTCATCACCAACCCCTCGAACCAGTTCTGGCTGACGGGCTATGACGGCTGGTCCTTCTATACCCATCAGGGGGTGATCCTGCCGATGGAAGGCGCGCCCTACTGGTGGGGCCGTTTCATGGACGCCAATGGCGCGCGCCGCACCGTCTGGATGGAGGAGGAGAATATCCTCCATTACAACGACGCGATGGTGCAATCCGACATCATGCACCCGATGGAAGACCTCGCCTCGCACCTGCGGATCATGGGCTACGGCAAGGCCCGGATCGGCGTCGAGATGGAGACCTATTTCTACACAGCGAAGGCGCACGCGACGCTCTATGAAGGGCTGCCCGATGCCACGCTTCTCGACGCCTCGGTGCTGGTGAACTGGCAGCGCCTAATCAAATCCGACGAGGAGCTGCGCTTCATGCGCCGCGCGGCGCGGATTTCCGAACTGGTGATCGAACGCGCGATGGAGCTGGCAGAGCCGGGGCTGCGCAAGCACGATCTGGTGGGCGAGCTCTATCGTACCGCCGTGCAGGGCGAGGAAGACAGCTGGGGCGACTACCCGGCCATCGTGCCGATGCTGCCCTCGGGGCCCGATGCCTCCGCGCCGCACCTGACATGGAACGGTGAGGCGCTGAAGGCGGGCGAGGCGACCTTTGTCGAACAATCGGGCTGCTACCGCCGCTATCACGCGCCGCTCTGCCGCACCGTGTTCCTCGGCAAACCGCCGCAACACATGATCGACGCGAGCCATGCGCTGACCGAAGGGCTGAACGCCGGGATCGAGGTCGCCCGCGCCGGCAACCGTGCCTGCGACATCGCCCGCGCGCTGAATGTAGAACTCGCCAAGGTCGGCATCGAACGCCCCAACCGCGCGGGCTATGCGGTGGGCTGCTCCTACCCGCCGGATTGGGGCGAGCACACCGTCTCAATCCGCGATACGGACGAGACGATCCTTGAACCCGGCATGACCTTCCACTTCATGCCCGGCCTCTGGATGGATCATTGGGGGATGGAGACGACGGAGACCATCGTGATCACCGAGGACGGCCCGGCCCTGCCCCTGTGCAACGTCGAGCGCAAACTGTTCATCAAGGACTGAGCCCATGCGGATCGACACAACCCGCGCGATCCTCTCGGACCTGATCGCCTACCCGACGATTTCGACCGACAGCAATCTGCCGATCATCCACTATATCGCCGACCGGCTGGAAACCGTCGGCGCGGCGGTGGAGGTGATGGTCGACGAGAGCGGCCACAAGGCGAACCTCTTCGCCACACTGGGCGCGCCGCGCGACGGCGGGCTGGTGCTGTCGGGCCATTCCGACGTGGTGCCGGTCACCGATCAGGACTGGACGAGCGATCCGTTCGACATGACCGAGCGCGACGGCAAGCTCTACGGGCGCGGCGCCTGCGACATGAAAGGGTTCATCGCGGCCTGTCTCGGCTCGCTCGATCTGCTGGCCGAGGCCGCGAAATCCCGCCCGATCCATTTCGCCTTCACTCATGACGAGGAGGTCGGCTGTCTGGGCGCGCAGGAACTGGTGAAGCTGCTCGCGAAACGCCCGGTCAAACCCGCGCTCTGCATCATCGGAGAGCCGACCTCGATGCAGGTCTTCGACGGCAACAAGGGCTGCTGCGAATATACCGTGCGCTTCGAGGGGCTGCCGGGCCACAGCTCCGCCCCCGAAAAGGGCGTGAACGCGGTCGAATATGCGGTGCGCTACATCAACCGCCTCTTCGAGCTGCGCGCCGAACTTGTCAAACGCTGCCCCGAAGGCTCGCGCTTCGACCCGCCGCAGACGACGCTGAACGTGGGCGCACTGAAGGGCGGCATCTCGCATAACGTGATCGCGCCGCGCGCCGAGCTGGCTTGGGAAATGCGCCCGATCAATGCCGCCGATATGGAGTTCGTCAAAGGCGAGATCGCGAGCTACGTCGAAGACACGCTACTGCCCGAGATGCGCGCCATCGCACCCGAGGCGGGGATCGCGACCGAGACCATTGGCGAGGTCGTTGGGCTTGAGCCGATGGACGACAATGCCGCGCGCGATCTGGTCTTCGCGCTGACCGGTCAGAACCACGCAGGCTGCGTCGCCTTCAACACCGAGGCCGGGCTGTTCCAGTCGCTCGGGATGGAGGCGGTGATCTGCGGGCCCGGCTCGATCGAGCAGGCGCACAAGGCGGATGAATTCGTCTCTCTCGAGCAGATGGATCAGGCGCTGACGATGCTGGGGAGGCTAGCCAGCGCCCGAACCTGACCGCTCTTACGCGGCGGCTTGTCGTGCCGGGATGGCGGCGGTCTCGCGGTAATGCGCCTGGGCTGCGGCAACCCCGCTGCCCAGCTCCACCGGCAGGCCGAGATCGACCATCGCCATTTCGGCCGTGGCCAGCCCCGACAGCGCCATCACATCGGTCATCAGGCCCAGATGCCCGATGCGGAACACCTTGCCCGCGACATCACCGAGCCCGCCCCCGAAAGCCACGCCATAGGTATTGAGCGCCTGCGCCACGATCCGACCCGCATCGAACCCGTCTGGCGCACGCACCGCGCTGACGCTGTTGGAGTAGAGATCGGGCGAGACGGCGCAAAGCTCCATCCCCCAGGCCGCCACCGCGCGGCGCGCCCCTTCGGCGATCCGGGCGTGACGGGCGAAGACATTGCCCAGCCCCTCTTCCAGCAGCATGTCGCAGGACGCTTTCAGCCCGTTCAGCATCCCCACCGGCGGCGTGTAGGGGTAGCCGTTGGCCGCGTAGCCCGCGCGCATGTCGCGAATGTCGAAGAAGCAACGCGGCAGCTTTGCGCCCTCGACCGCCTCCAGCGCCTTTTGCGAGAACCCGGTGATGGCGAGGCCCGGCGGTAGCATGAAGCCTTTCTGGCTGCCGGTGACCGCGACATCGACGCCCCAGTCATCCATCCGGAACTCCATCGACCCGATCGAGCTGACGCCATCCACGAAGAACAGCGCCGGATGCGCCGCCGCGTCCATCGCCCGCCGGATGCCCGCGACATCCGAGGTCACGCCGGTCGCGGTCTCGTTATGGGTAGCAAGCACCGCCTTGATCTGGTGGCCCGTGTCGGCGCCGAGGATGTCCGCGAAACGCTCGACCGGAATGCCCGCGCCCCACGCGACGCTGACCACCTCGACCTCCAGCCCGTAGCGCTGGCACATGTCGATCCATTTATGGCTGAACATCCCGTTGCGGCAGGCCAGAACCTTGTCGCCGGGCGAGAGCGTGTTGGTGATCGCCGTCTCCCAGCCCCCGGTGCCGGTCGCTGGGAAGACGAAGGGCTTGCCCGTGGTCGTCTTGAGCACCTTCTTCACACCGTCCAGCGCCGGGTGGATGATATCGGCGAAACCGGGGCTGCGATGATCCATCGTCGGGATATCGACGGCTTTGCGCAGCGCCTCGGGAATGTTGGTCGGGCCCGGAATGAAAACGGGATTGAGATGGATCATGACGCCTCCTCCATGTGTCGGAGGCGTTTCTACCATGGCGCGGCTGACGCAGAAATTTTTACGGATCGTGGGTGTTTGCGCCGCGTCATTCAAGAATTCTCAGCAAATTCAGAGTTTTGAATTTTTCACACAGTGAAATTATATTTTGCTTTATACTGCGTAAGATATTTCTTTTCGCCGCTCAGAGGTGCGCCCGATGACCACGCCCCGCCGGAAAGGTCGCCCGAAAGGTTTCAACACGGACCCCGCGCAGGGCACGATCCTCGCGCTGGACCGGGCGCTCGACGTGCTGGACCTTCTGGCGCGGCATGGCGGGCTGTCGCTCAGCGCCATCGCGCGCGAGCTGGACCAGTCTCCGGCGACGATGCACCGGGTTCTGGCCACGCTGCATGCCCGCGATTTCGTGGAGCCCGAGGCCCAGGACTGGCATATCGGCCCCGCGGCCTTCCGCATCGGCTCGGCTTTCCTGCGACGCACCAATGTCTTCGAGCGTGCCCGGCCGCTGATGCAGGATCTGATGCGCGCGACCGGGGAGACGTCAAATCTGGGCGTGGAGCGGGCGGGACAGGTGCTGTTTACCGGGCAGGTGGAGACGCATGATCCGATCCGGGCGTTCTTCCCGCCGGGCACGGTCGCGCCGCTGCACGCGTCGGGCATTGGCAAGGCGCTTCTAAGCACCTATGCCCCGGACCGGCTCGACCAGCTCCTCGCGGACTACGATTTCACGCGATTCAATGACCGCACCATCGGCGATGCGCCGACGCTGCGTGCCGAACTGGCACGGGTCACGGCGCGGGGCTACGCGGTGGACGATGAAGAACGCACACTGGGCATGCGCTGCATCGCCGCGCCGATTTTCGACGCGCATGGCGATGCGGTGGCGGGGATTTCAGTCTCCGGCCCCGTGCAGCGAATTCCCGATAGCCGCCTGCCCGTACTCGGGCAAGCGGTCACAGAGGCCGCGAAAGCGATCAGCCACCGGATCGGGGCGGCTTAATTCAGCCGCTGACCGGTTTTCGGATCGAAGAGATGCAGATCCTCGGCGTTCACCGAGAGCCGCACCTGCCCCACCGCTTGCTTCTCCATATGGACGCCCGGCAGCGCCGCCGTCATCGCCTCGCCACGCCCTTCCAGCGTGCCGTGCAGGAGAGTATTCGCCCCCAGAGGCTCGGACAGGGTGACGTTCAGCGTCAGCGGCCCGTTATCGTCGGGATGCAGGTGTTCGGGCCGGATTCCGAGGCTGACCGGGCGATCGGGGAGATCGGTCGGGCCGAGCGTGACATGGCCCAGCATCACCTGACCGGCACGCACCTCGGCATCGATGACGTTCATCGACGGGCTGCCGATGAACTGCGCCGCGAAGATCGTCACGGGGCGCTCATAGACTTCGAGCGGCGTGCCGATCTGCTCGGCCACGCCACCGTTCATCACGATCATCCGGTCGGCCATGGTCATCGCCTCGACCTGATCGTGGGTCACGTAGAGCGCGGTCACGCCCAGCTTGCGCTGCAGCTCGCGGATTTCGACGCGCATCTGCACCCGCAGCTTGGCGTCGAGGTTCGACAGCGGCTCGTCGAATAGGAAGACCGACGGCTCACGCACGATGGCGCGGCCCATCGCCACCCGCTGACGCTGCCCGCCCGACAATTCGCGCGGCTTGCGCTCGAGATAGTCCGACAGCTGCAGGAGCTTCGCCGCCTCATCGACGCGACGCTTGATCTCGGATTTCGCCATGCCCGCGATCTTCAGCCCGTAGCCCATGTTCTGGCGCACCGACATATGCGGGTAGAGCGCGTAATTCTGGAACACCATCGCGATGTCGCGATCCATGGGCTCGCGCTCGTTCACGCGGGCCTCGCCGATGCGGATCTCGCCTTCCGAGATGCTCTCCAGCCCCGCGACCATGCGCAGAAGTGTCGATTTCCCGCAGCCGGACGGACCGACGATGACGATGAATTCGCCATCCTGGATGTCGATCGAGACCCCGTGCAGAACCTCGGTCTTGCCGAAACGTTTCTTGATATTTTCGAGTTCAACGGTCGCCATTGTCTGCCCTTATTTCTCGCTGTCCACGAGGCCGCGAATGAAGAGTTTCTGCATCGAGATCACCACGATCACCGGCGGGATCATCGCGAGGATCGAGGTCGCCATGATGACCGGCCAATCGGCGATATCGTCGCCCGACGGGAACATCTGCTTGAGCCCCATGACGATGGTGTTCATCTCGGGATTGGTGGTGATGAGAAGCGGCCAGAGATACTGGTTCCAGCCATAGATGAAGAGGATCACGAAGAGCGCCGCGATATTCGTGCGGCTCATCGGCAGCAGGATATCGAAGAAGAAGCGCATCGGACGCGCGCCGTCGACGCGGGCGGCCTCGGCCAGCTCGTCCGGCACCGTCAGGAAGAACTGCCGGAACAGGAAGGTCGCCGTGGCCGATGCGATCAGCGGCAGGATCAGGCCGGAATAGCTGTTGAGCATCCCGAAGCCCGCCACGACCTCGTAGGTCGGCACGATCCGCACCTCGACCGGCAGCATCAGCGTGATGAAGATCATCCAGAAGAAGAAGCGCCGCCCCGGAAAGCGGAAATAGACGATCGCGAAGGCCGACAAGAGCGAGATCGCGATCTTGCCAAGTGCGATCCCCAGCGCCATCACCAGCGAGTTCACCAGCATCGTCGCGACCGGCACGTTCACCCCGGAGAACAGCGCATCCGAGTAGTTCTCGATCAGGTGCGAGCCCGGCATCACCGGCATCGGCGCCTGCGCGATCTCTTGCTGCGTGTGGGTCGAGGCCACGAAGGCCAGCCAGATCGGGAAGAAGATCACCAGCACGCCCGCGATCATCAGCACATGGGTCAGCCAAAGGCCGGAGCCGCGCTTTTCCACCATGCCCGGGGGCGGTTCGTTGTGCATGTCAGCCATCAGTAATGCACCCGCTTCTCGACGAATTTGAATTGCAGCACCGTCAGGAAGCCCACGACCACGAGCAGCACCACGGATTGCGCGGCGGAGCTGCCGAGGTCCTGGCCCACGAACCCGTCGGCATAGACCTTGTAGACGAGGATCGTGGTGGCCTGTTGCGGCCCGCCGGAGGTGATCGTGTGGATCACGCCGAAGGTCTCGAAGAAGGCATAGACGATGTTGACGACCAGCAGGAAAAAGGTCGTAGGCGACAAGAGCGGCAGCACGATCGTGAAGAAGCGCCGCCAGAACCGCGCCCCGTCGATTGCCGCCGCCTCGATCACCGATTTCGGCACCGCTTGCAGCGCCGCGAAATAGAACAGGAAGTTGTAGCTGATCCGCCCCCAGGCCGACGCCACGACAACGAGCCCCATCGCCTCATGCTCGTTGAGCACATGGTTCCAGTCGTAGCCCATCTGGTTGAGATAGAAGGCGACCACACCGATCCGCGTGTTGAACATGAACAGCCACAGCACACCGGCCACCGCGGGCGCGACCGCATAAGGCCAGATCAAGAGCGTGCGATAGGTCCCCGCCCCTTTCACCAGCCGATCCGCCAGCACCGCGAGGAACAGCGCCGGGATCATCGAGACCAGTGTCACGAGGGTCGAGAACACCGCCGTCGTCACGAAGGACGCGCGGTAATAGGGGTCGTTGAACAGGTATTCGAAATTGCCGAGGCCCACATATTGCATCGACAGGCCGAACGGATCGGGGATGAACAGCGATTGCCACACCGCCTCGCCCGCCGGGTAGAAGAAGAACACGCCCGAGACGATCAACTGCGGCGCAAGCAGCAGCATCGGCAAGAGCCAGCCCTTGAAGGTTACGCGTTTTTCCATATCGGGATCGGGGCCTTCGAATAGAAATAGCCGCGGGCAGGTCTCGCCTGCCCGCGGCCGGATTTGGGTTAGCGGTTGGCTTGCTCGAAGCGGCGCAGCAGCTGGTTGCCACGCTCCACCGCGTTGTCGAGCGCGTCCTGAGCGGTCTTGTCACCGGCCCAGACAGCTTCCAGCTCCTCGTCGATGATGCCGCGGATCTGGTCGAAGTTGCCCAGACGGATGCCCTTCGAGTTCTCGGTCGGCGCATTCGCGGTCATCTGCTTCACAGCCACGTCGGTGCCGGGATTCGCGTCATAGAAGCCCTGCTCGCGGGTCAGATCCGCCGCAGCCTTGGTGATCGGCAGATAGCCGGTGTCCTGGTGCCACTTCGCCTGCACTTCCGGCGAGGAGAGATAGCTCAGGAACTCGGCGACACCCTTGTAATGGCTGTCATCCTTGCCCGACATCACCCAGAGCGAAGCGCCCCCGATGATGGTGTTCTGCGGCGCACCGTCCACGTCACCCCAATAGGGCAGCGGATGCACTTCGAAGTTGAACTTGGCTTCGGACTTGATGCCCGCGTAACCGGCCGAGCTCTCGGTGAAGAGCGCGCAGGTGCCGGCACGGAAATCGGCGCCGCCTTCGTTGCGGCGGCCCTTGTAGACGAACTCGCCCTTCTTGGCCCAGTCACCCAGCGTCTGGATATGCTTGACCTGAACGGGGCCGTTGAATTCCAGCTTCGCGTCGAGACCGGCGAAGCCGTTCTCTTGGCTGGCGAACGGCACGTTATGGTAGGCCGAGAGGTTCTCGAGCTGGATCCAGCTCTGCCACGCGGTGGTCATCGGGCAATCGACGCCCGAGGCCTTCAGCTGGTCGAGCACCTTGCCGACATCTTCCCAGGTGGTCAGCGGCGCATCCTTGGCCACGCCTGCCTCGTCGAGCATGTCGCGGTTGACCCAGAGAACCGGCGTGGAGGAATTGAAGGGCAGCGACAGCATCTTGCCGTCGGTGGTGGTGTAATAGCCCTTCACCGCGCCGATATAGTCGTTGGGATTGAAGTCGACGCCCGCGTCTTCCATCACCTGATAGACCGGCTTGATCGCGCCCTTGGCGGCCATCATCGTCGCCGTGCCGACCTCGAACACCATCAGGATGTCGGGCTGCTCACCGGCGCGGAACGCGGCGATCCCGGCGTTCAGCGTTTCCGAGTAATTGCCCTTGTTGGTCGCCACGACCTCATACTGGTCCTGGCTGGCATTGAAGTCCTTGACCTGCTGATCGACGAGCTCGCCGAGACGGCCGGTAAAGGCGTGCCAGAACTGGATTTCCGTCGCTGCGTTGGCCGTGAAGGGCGCAATGAGCGAGGCCGACGCAAGCGCCGCACCGAGTGCAAAATTCTTCATGTCTTCCTCCCATATGTAGCGGGATTCATTGTTGGATGGATCTGAGGCCCCGAGCGAAGCCTCCGCGCTACGCGGCGTAGTGTGCGGATGTAACAGGAACAAAACAAGAGAGTGATTTCGTTTTCGCTTTGGCTCGCGGCCGCGCGATCCGACGCGACGGGGAAAGCGCTCACCCCCTTTTTCCAAAGATATTTCGAGGTTCTCGGAAGTTTGCATCGCCGCGAACTCACGATTTTGTGAAGCGCTTTTTTGCGCGCTTCCATCAAAAACGAACGAAAACCGACAGTGCCGCGCACCACCCGAGCATGATCCAGCCCTGTCCCGCGGCGCTTTGCCGAATCCCTCCGATTTGCTAGCCTATTGAAATGGTTCAACTCGGTTCGGATCATCGTCATGTTCGTTGCGTCGTATCAGTTTTCTGCCTTTCCGATCCTTGCCGCGGCAGGGATCGCCCTCGCATCGACGGGCGCAGCTTTCGCCCAAAGCTCCACTGAGAACCCCGCCCTGCGCTGGGATCAGGCCGAATGCCTGCGCGATCATGCGACCGATTACTTCGAACGCCATGACTTCCCGTCGATCCTCTTCGTAGGCTTCTGCGAAGACGGAAATTTCGACCCGTCCGCCGGTCAGATCGCGGATGCGACGAGCCGCAATTCCGCCATCGACTCCGAAGGCCTGCCACGGCTGAAATCCGGCGCGGTGATCCCCGCCAATCCCAAGGCGGCGGTGCTCGTGTTGACGCGCGGACAGCTCGAATGCCTGCATGACGAGTTTGATCGCGTCGCGCGCAAGCAGATCGCGAAGCTCGACGAGACAACCGAGATCCCGGTGGCCGAGCTTGACTTCTCGGGGTGCCCGCAGTGAGCGCGGGGCAAACGCCGCCCGCTGCCGCCGACGCCCCCAATGTGCCCTCCGACGAGTCGAATGCGGATGCGATCGCTTCGCCCGAAGCCGCGTCCCGTGAGCGCATAAGCCTGCTGCGGATCATCGAAGCGGGGTCGTGGGCCGCCACGATCATCGCCCTCGTCTTCACCGGCTGGCAAATCTTCCAATGGCGCGAGGACCGGAAGGCTGATCTCTCGCTCGAAATGGTCGCGCGGTTTTCCGACCTCGAATATGCGGGCCGCGCACGCCGCCAGCTCGCGCAATTCTGGTGGGAGAATTCCGACGATCTGGCGAAGGTGACCGCCGTCGATGGCGGCATCCCCCCGGCGCAGCGGCGGAACTTCCTCGATCTGCTGTTCCAAAGACAACCGGCGCCGCAACGCCAGATGCAATTCGCCGCCGTGTCGGAAATGGCGAATTTCTTCGATCAGGTCGAGCTGTGCATCGCGACCAAGCGCTGCGACGCGCAGATCGCCACGGATTACTTCTGCGGCTACGCCGCGAATTTCGCCGACCTCTACCAAGGCCCGCTCACCCAAGTCCGCACCACCTTTGGCACGGCGGGCCTCGGGACCGGCCTGCAGAATTTCGTGGAGGCCAGATGCGACGACTGATCCCAGCCCTCGCCGCGCTGAGCGTCCTCGGTGCCACCCCACCAGCCCTCGCCGCCGATATAGACTGGGCGCCGCCGATCATGGATGAGTTCGTATTACCTTATATCGGCGTGGATATGGCGACCGGGACCAAGCCGGGCGACAGCTTCGATTTCAAGAACGCGTTGCACATTCATATTAGAGGCGAAATCGCGCCCGGCGACGCAGAGACATTCGGAAAGCTGATCACGGAAAAGGCCAGCGAGATATTCGATCCGATTTCGGGCGGGGTGAACATGCGCCCTGTCGTGGTCTCTCTCGACAGTGACGGCGGCGATTTCTACGAGGGCCTCAAACTCTCCGACTCGATCCGCGGCTTCGCAACATTCGTCGGCAAGGGCGACCGGTGCCTCTCGGCCTGTGCGATCGCGTTTCTGGGCGGCTCAGAGAGGATGCTGCGCGGCTACCCGATGTGGAACGCGCGATACGTCCACACCGAGGGCGTCGTCGGGTTTCACGCGCCGTTCTCGAGCCTCTCGAATACGCTGATGATCCCCGATGGCACGCCGTTTTCGAGCACGCTCGGCAATCAGATCGCCACGCAATTCTACGCGCAGGCTCAGGACGCGATCAACGAACTCACGAAGCGGATGGGGACATGGAATATCGCCCCGGGCTTCGTCTTCGAAATGATCGGCAAGAAATATCAGAAGGACGACGACAGGCCGCTGGGCGAGCAGTTCCTGCTGATCAATTCCTATAACCGGCTCGATCAGACCAAGACGACCGTCCTTGCCGATCGCGCCCCGAACCCGGCCAATGTGGACATTCTGGGTGCGATAAACGCCTGCGAATTCGTGGTATTCGCGAATACTGGCCGACGCCTACTGACAGGCCCGCCAAGGTCTTCAGAGGCGATCCCGGAGCGCGGCCTGATCCTCTTGTGGTCACGTCACTCAAGCTTCGGGCAGGCGACAGAAGAAGCTCTGAAAACCTCCGGCAACGCCCGCCCTCGGCTGCTGATAACCAAAATCGGCCCGCTCACGTCGAATGTCTTGCTGCCCGCGGCGGGCGACGACTCCTATTACCTGCAAGCGAAGCTCGCAGGTCCGGGCCGCGTCGACTGCAACGTGTTCAAGGACGCTGACGGGCAATGGTATGTCAAAACCTACAATATCGACATCCATGCCAACGATACGTTTCTCACGATGAACGGGACGACTGCCACGCAGCGCGATGTGCTCGACTATAATACCCCCTACCCGATCAACGATTTCACCATCCTCGGCCCCGATGGCGTCTGGAACAATTTCCCCGCAATCGCGCCCTCCGAAGAGCTCGCCCCGATCCTCGCCAAATTCCCCGATGTCACCGGCCCCAGCTTCGACTGCACCAGCAAGCTCGATCCGGCGGCGGAGGTGATCTGCCTGATCCGCCCGCTCGGCCAGCTCGACGGGGTGCTGGGCAAGATCTACCCTCGCGCCGTCGCGAAGGACGCAGACGGCACGAAGCAGAGCCAGCGGCATTGGCTCAAGATCCGCGACCGCGCCTGTCGTCCGGGCGGGATCGACATGAACGACCCGCTGCAATTCCGCAGCCTGATCGACTGCCTCACCTACTTCTACGAGATGCGCCTGAGAGAGCTGGACCGGATCGCCTCGAATTAACCGCCATAGCGAAAATCCCGCACATGTGCGGGCATCTCGACGCCCTCGAGGTTGCGCGGATCGGGGATCGGGTCGCCCACCTCCATACGGATCGGGATCACCCCGGCCCAGATCGGCAGCGCGTAATCCTCCTCGTCGTCACTCGGCCCGCCGGTGCGGATCTTCGCGGCGCCCTCGGCGATCTCCATCCCCAGCACGGTCGTCGCCTTCAGATCCTGCGCGTGATCGGGGCGCAGCATCTCGTAGCGCCCCGGATAGAGATGGTTCACGAAGGTCCCGAGCTTTTGCAGCTTCTCGACCGGATCCTCCACCTTGAACGCGGTCCCATAGAGCATCACCGACCGCGTATTGAGCGAATGATGCATCCCCGAGCGCGCCAGCACTAACCCGTCGAGGATCGACACCGTCAGGCAAACCTCGGCCCGCGTCTCGCTGCGCAGAGCGCGGCTCGCGGAAGAGCCGTGCCAATAGACGTGATTGCCCTCGCGCCATTGCATGGTCGGCGTCACGTAAGGCTTGCCGTCGCGGACATAGCCCACATGGCACATCGGCTGCGCATCGAGGATCGCGTTGATCGTCTCGCGGTCGAAATGGCCGCGCTCATGCAGGCGGCGCAGGCGGGAGCGGTCGGTCACGGGAAGGGGCTCGGTCATGGGGCTCTCACTCAAAGCGGGTCTCTCTTGTCCCGGCAGCGATACCGCCCTATTGGATAGGAAAACATGTCCAGTTTCGCTAAAATGCACCAGTCCAATCTGAACGCCGCCCTCTTCGCCCTGTCGCTGGATCGCCGCTCCGGCTTGCCGCTGCACGCGCAGCTGACGCAAGCCCTGCGCGAGATGCTGCGTGCCGATCCCGCCGCGGCCGGAGAGCGCCTGCCGCCAAGCCGCGCTCTGGCCGAAGAACTGTCGGTCTCGCGCATGACGGTGACCACCGCCTATGATCAGTTGATCGCCGAGGGCTACCTGAGCACCCGCCCCGGCGGCGGCACCTATGTGGCCGAGGATCTGCCCCATCTCGCCCCGCCCGCGCCACGCGACGCGCAACATTCGCAGCCGCACACGGCACAGACGTGGCTGCCCTTTCAGCCCGGCCTGCCCGATCAGGCGCTGTTCCCGCACAGGCTCTGGGCGCGCCACCTCGAACGGGCATAGCGCAACCCCGATCCCGCGCTTCTGGACCGGCCCGACCCGTTCGGCTGGCCCCCTTTGCGGCAGGCGATCCGCGACCACCTCGCGGCATGGCGCGGCCTCGACTGCGCGACCGAACAGGTGGTGATCACCGGCGGTGCATGGGACGGGTTCGACCTGATCGCGCGCGCGGCGCTGCCCCCCGGCGCGCTGATGGCGACCGAAGATCCCGGGTGGGCGACGATGGGCCATGTGCTGGCCGCAAGCGGGATCACCGAGCGCCCGGTGCGCATCGACGCAGAGGGGCTCGATCCCGCCGATCTGCCGCCCGAGACCCGCGCGGTCACCATCACCCCCTCGCGCCATTTCCCGACCGGGATCGCGATGCCGCTGACGCGCAGGCTGGCTCTGCTTGACTGGGCGCGCGCGCAGGATGCTTTGATCGTCGAGGATGATTACGACAGCGAGTTCCGCTATCGCGGCCAGCCGCTGCCGGCGCTGGCAGGGCTCGATGGGTTGCAGCGCGTGATCTACATGGGCAGCTTTTCGAAACTGCTCAGCCCGGCGCTGCGGATCGGCTATCTGGTGTTGCCCGAGCGGCTGGTGACCCCGATGCGAACGGCAATTGCGACGACCGGATCACGGGTCTCGATGGTTCCGCAACCGGCGCTGGCGAGTTTCATGGCAAGCGGCGAATTCGCAACCCATCTGCGGCGGATGCGGCGCCACTACGCCAAGCGCCAGCGTCACCTGCTGAGCGAACTGGCGGGGCTGGAGGACTATCTCCAGCTTCAGCCCGACCCGTCGGGAATGCATCTTTGTGCAGGCCTCGGCCCGGCCCTCGCCCCTCTGGGCGACCGTGCGATATCCGAGCGCGCCAAAGAGGCGGGCCTCACGCTGCGCGCGCTCTCCGCCCATGCGCGCCTGCCCGACCCGCCGCAAGGCCTGCTCATGGGCTATGCCGCCTTCGACGAACGGGCGCTGAGCACCGCCGCAAACACGCTGCGCACCCTGCTGACAGAGCTTTAGCAAATGCGCGGCAGTTGCTCGCCCACCAGCATATCGACGATGCGCTGACCGCCGAACGCCGTCGTCATCCGCACCTGTTTATGCCCCTCGACCGCACGGCCCACGATCACCGCGCCGGCCCCTTCGGGGCGCGCGCGCATCGCGGCCAGCGCCGCCTCCGCCTCGGCCTCGGGCACGAAGACCACCAGCCGCCCCTCATTGGCCAGATACAGCGGATCGAGCCCGAGGATCTCGCACATCCCGACGACCTCGGTGCGCAGCGGCAACGCGTCCTCGGCGATCTCGATCCCGCAGCCCCCAGCCTCCGCAATCTCGTTGAGCGCCGAGGCCAGCCCGCCCCGCGTCAAATCGCGCGCGGCCTTGGCCCCGGGTGCCACCGCCAGTACATCCGCCATCAGATGCCCCAGAGCGGCACAATCGCTCTCGATCGCGCTCGACAGCGCCAGATCGCCGCGCGCGGCAAGGATCGTCGCCCCGTGATCGCCCAGCACCCCGTTCACGATCGCCACATCTCCGGGCGCGACCAGTCCTGCGGCCATCTCGACCCCACCAGGGATCACACCGACGCCCGCCGTGGTGACGAACACCCCGTCGCAAGCCCCGCGCCCGACCACTTTGGTATCGCCGGTGACGATCTTCACACCGGCCGCCTCGGCTTCGCGCGCCATCGTCGCCACGATCCGGCGCAGAAGCGCGATCTCCGTGCCTTCCTCGATGATGAAGGCCGCCGAGAGCCAGAGCGGCTTCGCGCCCCCCACCGCCAGATCGTTCACCGTGCCGCAAACCGCGATCTTGCCGATATCGCCGCCCGGAAACTCGATCGGCGTCACAACATAGCTATCGGTCGTGAAGGCCAGCCGCGCGCCGCGCTCGGCCAGCGCCTCAGCCTGCAGCCGCGCCTGATCCTCCATGCCGGGCGGCGCGAAGACCGAGGTGAACACCTCCTCGATCAGATCCCGCATCGCCTTGCCGCCACCACCATGGGCCAGCGTCACCCGCTCGTCGCGCAGCGCCATTCTACCTACCTTCGCCTTGGTTCAAATATCCCGGGGGAGCGGCAAAGCCGCGGGGGCGGAGCCCCCTACTCCTTCAATCACTGTCGCCCTCCGGCGACGGGGGCGGAGCCCCCTTACTCCGCAGGCTCGACCGCGCGCGCGCCGCCATATTGCCAATAGGCCGCACAGGCCCCTTCCGAGCTCACCATCAGCGCGCCAAGCGGCATTTCCGGCGTGCAGCCGCGCCCGAATTGCGGGCACTCCACCGGCTTCATCCGCCCCGTCATCACCTGCCCGCAAGCGCAGCCCTCGGCCTCTTCGACCTCGCGCCGACCGGCGGCATAGCCGATGCCGAATCTCTCCTCGGCGTCGAAAGCCTCGTATTGCGTACGGATGCGCAGCCCCGACTTGTCGATCTCGCCCAGACCGCGCCACTCGAAGGACGGCCGCGTCTCGTAGACATCGTCGATCGCGGCAAGGCTGACCGGGTTGCCATGCTCGGGCACGACGCGGGCATATTGGTTTTCCACCTCGGCGCGGCCTTCGGCAATCTGGCGCAGCACCATCAGCACCGATTGCAACAGATCGAGCGGTTCGAAGCCTGCCACCGCGATCGGCTTGCCGTAATCCTGTGCGATGAAATCATAGGGATGGATCCCGATCACCATCGAGACATGGCCGGGCCCGATGAAGCCATCAAGGCACATATGCGGATCGTCCAAGAGCGCCTTGATCGGTTCGGGCACGGTGATGTGGTTGCAGAACACGCTGAATTTGCCCAAGCCTTCGCGCGCGGCCTGCTGGATCGCAAGCGCCGTGGAGGGGGTCGTGGTCTCGAATCCCAACCCGAAGAACACCACCTCGCGTTCCGGGTTACGGCGCGCCAGCTCCAGCGCGTCGAGCGGCGAATAGACCATGCGGATATCCGCGCCATCGGCTTTCGCCTGCAGAAGCGATTTCTTCGTGCCCGGCACGCGCATCGCATCACCGAAAGTGGTGAAGATCACGCCCGGACGTTCCGCGATCTCGATACATTCATCGACGCGCGCACGCGGCAGCACGCAGACCGGGCAGCCGGGGCCGTGGATGAACTCGATGCCCTCATGGACCAGCTTGTCGAGCCCGTAGCGGAAGATCGAATGGGTATGCCCGCCGCAAACCTCCATGATGTGGACGGGCTTTTCCTTCGTCGCGCCGATCTGATCGGCCAGTTTGGCGATCTCGGCCAGCAGCACCTTGGCGGCTTTCGGATCGCGGAATTCGGATGCGAATTTCATCTGCCTCACTCCCCTGCCAGCGCGGCGTCGCCCGCGGCCATCTGCTCCAGCGCCTCCTGCGCCTCGCCCAGATCGCGCAGCGCGATCAGCGTCTTTTCGGCCTCGTCCTCGTCGATCAGGCTCATCGCGAAACCGACATGGATCAGCGCCCATTGCCCCACCAGCCCGTCGAGCGCGCCCTCGGCCACGCAGGCCACGTTCACCTCGCGGCGCACGCCCGACACCTCGGCCATCGCCATCTGGCGCGTCTCATCGGTGATCGCCACGATCTGTCCCGGAATTCCCAAGCACATCAGTCAGTCTCCTCCTCGGTGGCCACCGACGGGTCGGCGATGCCGTAACGGTCCAGTTTCGCCCGCAGGCCGACGCGCGACAGGCCCAGCTCGGCGGCAGCCCGGCTCTTGTTCCAGCGGTTGCGGGTCAGCGTCTCGCGCAGGATGCGCATCTCCATCAGCTCGATCCGGTCCTTCAGCGTGCCCTCGGCGGTCATCACGTCCTCGGCGGCGCGGTCGGCGCCCTCATCCGACGGATCGGCCTGCAGGATGTGGCGCGAGATCAGCTCGGCGCCGAGCACATTGTCCTGCGCAAAGATCAGCATCCGCGTGACCTCGTTGGTCAGTTCGCGCAGATTGCCCGGCCAGTCGTAATTCTCCAGAAATTCCAGCGCCGCGGCCTCGAAACCCATCACCGGCTTGCCGTGGCTCGTCGCGACCTCGGACAGGATCGCCTGCGCCAGCATCGCCACGTCGCCGCGCCGCGCGCGCAGCGGCGGGATAGTGATCTCCCCAAGGCTGAGCGCATAGTAAAGATCGGTGCGGAACCGCCCCTCGGCGACGCCTGCGCGCAGGTCGCCCGACGCGCCTGCGATCAGCCGCAGGTTGGTCGAGACCGCCTCCTGCCCGCCCACCGGCGTCACGGTCCCGTCGCGCAGCATCCGGTGCAGCGCAAGCTGCAATGCCGGGCTCGCGCCTTCGATCCCCGCCAGATAGAGCGTGCCGCGATCGGCCTTCTGCGCCAGCCCGATCTTGGCCACGCCCCCGGGCAGGACGCCGCGCTTGGCGCCGAACAGCTCGACCATCGCGAGATCTTCCGGCATCCCGGAAATGTTCAATTCGTAGAACGGTTTCTCCGAGCGCAGCGAGCCGTAATGCATCGCCCGCGCCATCTGCGTCTTGCCCGTCCCCGGCTCGCCGGTCATCAGCACCGGCACGTCGAAGCTGGCATATTGCCGCGCGAGCGTGACGGCGGCGTTCATCGCGGAATTGGGCGCGCGCAGGATCGTCTCGAAGCCCATCCCCTCGCGCAAGCTCCGCCGCCGCTTCTCGACCCGCGTCTCGGTGGTCGAGTTGAGGAACCGCATCTCCAGCGTCAGCCGTTCGTTCTCGCGCGACAGCTGGAACATCCGCGCGGCATTGCGGGCCACCGCCAGAAGCTGCTCGGGGTGCCAAGGTTTGGCGATAAACTGGTGAATGCCCGCATCGTTGATCGCGGCCACCATCGAGGCGCTGTCGGTGTAGCCGGTGATGACGATACGCACCGTTTCCGGCCAGCGCTCGCGCACCTCGGTGAGGAAATCGACCCCCGAGCGGCCGGGCATGCGCTGATCGCAGAAGATCACCTGCACCCATTCCTCCTCGAGCACGGCCATCGCCTCTTCAGCCCCCGGCGCGGTGAGGATCTCGAACTCGTCCTCGAGCGCCATTTTCATCGCCTGAAGCGAATGGGGCTCGTCATCGACGAGGAGGATGGCCGGGGTCGAGCCGGTCATGACGCAGCCTTCCGGTCGAGCCCGCGCTTGAGCCAATCGAGCCAGCCCTGCATCCCCTCGCCCGTGCGGGCGGAAACGCGCAGCACCTCGATCTCCGGGTTCACGCGCTTGATATTGGCCTCGTAGATATCGAGATCGACATCGCAATAGGGGGCGAGATCAGTCTTGTTGAGGATCGCGAGACCGGCGGCGGCGAACATGTCGGGGTATTTCAGCGGCTTGTCCTCGCCCTCGGTAACCGACAGGATCGCGACCTTCGCATCCTCGCCCAGATCGAAGGCGGCGGGGCAGACGAGGTTGCCGACATTCTCGATGAACAGAAGCGACCCTTCGGGCAGCGCGAGCCGATCCAGCGCGGTTTCCACCATGCGCCCGTCGAGGTGACAGCCTTTGCCGGTGTTCACCTGAATGGCCTTCGCGCCTGTCGCTCGGATGCGGTCGGCGTCATTCGTCGTCTGCTGGTCGCCCTCGATGACGGCGAGCCGCGCATCGCCCAGCATCTCGATCGTGCGGCACAGAAGCGTGGTTTTGCCCGAGCCGGGAGAGGAGACGAGGTTGGTTGCGAAGATAGCCTTCTGCGCCAGCCGGACCCGGTTCTTCCCGGCAAAATCGTTGTTTTTCGACAGGATATCCGTCTCGATCTCGATCAGACGCTCCTGGCTCATGCCCGGCACTTCGGTGCCAGCCGCCCCAAGGCCGATATGGATATCGCCGTGGTCGTGGTGGTGATGGTGGGGGGCGTGATCGTGAGACTGATGGCCCGGCGCGGGTGCCGGAGCCGCTTGCGCGAGCACCGCCAGAGGCGCCGCTTTCGGCGCAGCCTGACCGCTCTTTTCCAGATGGGCGCGGAACTGATCTTCCACGCTATGTCCGCTGCATCCGCACACCGTGCACATCAGAGCACCTCCATATCCTTGATCCGCATCTCCTCGCCGCCCTGCGCCAGCAATTTGCCGCCGCCGCAGTTCGGGCAAGGGTCCAGTCGATGTTCGATTTCCACGCTCTCCGCGCAATCATAGCAGAGCGCTTTGCCGGGAATGTCGATAATCTGCAATTCCGCGCCTTCCGCGGGCGAGCCGCGCATCACCACGTCGAAGGCGAATTCCAGCGCGTGTTTCTCGACGCCTGCAAAGCGCCCGATTTCGAGCCGCAGCGTGGTCACGCGCGAAAAGCTGTTGGCCTTGGCCGCATCCTCGATCACGCCGCGGATGCCTTCGGCGATCGACATCTCATGCATCGGCGACCTCCCGCATCAGAACTGGCACGCAGGGATCGAGTATGTCCACTACCAAGCTCGCCGAAGACGCTTTCTCTGCGGGCAGGGTCTCCAAGCTGCGCTGCAACATTCCGCCGGGCACGGTCAGATGATCGGTCGGCGTGATCCGCGTGAGCGCGCTCACACGACCGCCGCTCAGTCTGGCCTGCAAAGTATAGGCGCCCCGCGCCGCCGCGACCGAGGCCACGCCCGGCGCGACCCGACGCGCGGGCGGCGCATCGACGCACAGCCGATCCAGATCGACCACGCGCCCCAGCGCCCGCCAGAGCGGCCCGCGCCCGTAGCGCGCTTCGGCCTGCCGCATCAAATCGGCGTCGCGCACCCGCCCGGCGGCGGAATTCTCCTGCGGCACCAGCGACAAAGGCTGCGACAGGTCGGGCAGATCGGCCACCGCTTCGCCCGGCGCGAAGCGCTCCGCGATCGCGGCCAAAAGCGGGCTGATCCCCGCACCGGAACTCAGCCAATCCGCCAGCCGCGAGGGCCGCGCACCGCCCCAGATCCAGCGCTGCAGCGCCGCGCCGCCCTGCGACCACTTTGTAGGCAGCGGCATCGGATCGTGCTCGATCAGCGCGGGCCAGCGCAGGCATAGCTTGGAGAGATGGTCGCGCAAGATCTCGCGCCGCGGGTCGCATCCGGCAGTCTCCAGCCCCGTCGCCAATCGCACCGCGAGACCCTGCGCCATGCCGCAGAGGTTGAACAGGCGGGGCATCAGTTCCGCCACCTCTTCGGGGGTCTTGCCCAGCATCATCGCCTCGACCGGGCTCGGCGCGGGCAGCGCAAGCACCGCCTTCAGCCGAGCGCCGTCGCGCGCAATGGTTATGCCGAGCGTCTGGTTCATTCCGCGTCATCCGCCGCGTCGCGCGGCGCATCCTCGGCCAGACCGGCCGAGATCAGCTTGCGCCGGGTCGGTTGCGCCATCTCCTCGACGCGCGCATCTTCCGCCGCCTGCGCAGCCTCCGCCTCCTCGACCGTGGCAATCTCGGCCTCGCGACCGGCGCGGATTTCGGATTTGCGATCCGTCTCGGCGCGGTTCTCGTCCTTGAACAGCTCCATCATGATCGCGCGGGCGACATCGGTCGCTTGCATCTGCGTCTGGAAATCGCCCATCGGCGAGAAGAGCGAGCACGCCTTGTAGCCGCCGCCCATCTCGCGGACGTTATGGATGAACTCGTACGTCCCGGACGGGAAATCGATGTTTTCCTTGGCGCCGGGGACCAGCGCCGACCAGTCCTCGCCCTCGCGCGGCAACATGATCAGGTTCATGAACCACGGGCTGACAAGCACACCGAGCCCGCGCCCCTCATGGGAGACGAAACCCACCGGCTTGACCGAGAGCGCCTTGTTCACCAAGGGCACGTCGCGCATTTTCGAATGCCAGACCTCGCGGAAATCGGCCGTGAGCTTGGCCACCTGTTCCTCGATCCGGCGCGCTTCCAGCATCGCGGGCGCACCCGGATCGGTCTGCACCATGAACTGCTCTTTCGGCGCGTCGCAATTGGGGCAATGCCAGTCCTCGGGCAGCATTGAGAACGGCGTGCCGGGCAGCACCTGGCGGAAATCGTCGCCCTCGGCCGGATCGTAGGGCGTCCAGCAGATCTTGCATTCCATGATCGCCTGATCGGAAATCCGATCATTGGCGCCCATGTAGCTGCCCTCGAACCCCGCAACGCTCATCGGATCGCCTCCAGCACTTCGACGATCCGCTCGGCGGAGTCGGCGAGATCCTCTTTCGCGGCGATCGCCACCTCGGGCATCGTGGTGACCTCGAACGTGTCGAGGATCAACGTGTCCATCGAGTTGAAGAACTGCACCCGCCAGACATGGGGCAGCCCGGTCGCGGTGACGCGGCAATTGCCGTAGCCACGCGACAGGATCGTCACCGCGCCTTCGCCCGTCGCCGCATCCAGCCAGACGAGGTCTTCCTCGGTATGGGGCAGCAGGGTCAGGTTCACCACATGCGGCTCGCCGCCCATAAAGCTGCCCGATTCATCCTCCAGTTCGGCCATCAGCGCCGGGGCGTTCACGACGCCCGGACCGCGCGGATGGGTCTTGCCTTCGGCTTTGCGGAACGGCTCGAAGGCGCGGCTCAGCGCCGCCGAGGGGACCGGACCGACCTCGATCTTGTCGACGCCCGACCCTGCGATCATCCAGACGCCCGCGAAGACCGATTCCTGCACCGAGAGCGCGGGGATGCCGCGGATCTTCATCGCGACCTCGCCCTGCCCCATCGTCTCTGCGATGAGCGCGCGGTTCTCGGCGTCGAGATGGCTCAGATCGAAGCTCGCCATGCCGCCTTGCGCCGCCGCCTCGCAGGCCTTCGCCACATCGGCCAGCGTCTTGAGCGCGGGCGTGACGCTGGAAGGGTCGTCGATGTCAGGCATATGTGCCGAATAGGTGCGCATACCGGAGGGAAGCTTCATATATTCGAGCTGCGCATCCTCGTCTTCGGGTTGCGAGCCGGGACCGAAGCCCATGGGCGGAAGGTGGAAATTGGAAACCATCGTCTCAGCCTTTCGCGGTCAGAATATGGGAGGTGCGGGCGACGTAATCGTCCCAGTCGCGGATCTTCTCGATCGCGCCGAGATATTCGCCCTCGCGGTAGAACAGGAAACCGGGGGCTTTCAGCGCGCGGGTCTGCTGGCGCAGCTCGGTCTCGATCGCATCGCCCACCACCGCGCAGTCGAAGGCGTGCTGGAAGGCCATGCGGATTTCCGGCAGCACCACAGCGGCGTCGGGGGTCTCGAGGTTGCGCTTGGCGTCGCCCGGAATGAACAGGCAATGCGCTCCGGGGCGCGCGGTGAACTCGGCCACATCGGACATGTTCGCCAGAAGCGGATAGCCCATCTCGTCGATCAGGCGGGTCACGAGCGGGTGCATCGCGCCCGAGGGCGGGGCCGTATCGGGCATTGCGAAATCGTGCATGTGTCTCTCCTCAGGCAGTCGTTTTGCCGGCATCGCGCGCGGCTTGCAGATGGGGCGGCAGTTGCGGCTCGCGGGCGTCGAGATCGGCGAAAGCATCGCCCAGATCGCCGCCCTGCATCAGGGCCCGCAGCCCGCCAAGCGCGGCCGCGATCTTGGTCGCCTCGTCCTCGGTGATCACCTCACGAGAAGCCCCGAGAAAGGCCAGAAGCCAGTCGCCGGGCTTGGCGTCGGGCGTCAGCGACAGGTCGATGATACCGGGCTGTCCCTCTTCGAGAACCTCGCCGCGGATGCCATCGACCGCCACCAGTTGAACCGGGATTCCGACGCACATCAGGCGCGGACCTTCTCGGCGCCGGGGAAGAAGCGGTGATCGCCCATCCGGCAGGCCTCGCCCTCGGTCGGGCGGCCCCCTTCGTAAGCGCCGCGACGGATCGAGGCATCGGCGAGGTCATCGGCCTGCGTCACGCCTGCCGCGACCGAAATGCCCCAGCGCGCCAGTTCGGCTTCGCATTCGCGGATCGCGGGCTCGATCTGGGCGGCGACTGCGGGGCGCAGGCCTCCACCGTAATCCTCCAGCTCGACCGGCTGGCAGCCGATCAGCGTCAGCTTCGCCGGGCAGCGGTTCATCAGCTGCGCGGTGGCGATCACGTCCTGAAAGCCGGTCTGGTGCAGGCTCATCTTCTTGGCGCCCATGAAGGCGGGCACGTCGTCGTCGCGCAGCACCCGCATCTCGCCCGGCTCCAGCCCGAAATCGATCGCATCGAAGACGATCAGCGCATCGGCCTCTTCGAGAAACGGCAGCAGATACAGGCCCTGCGTGCCGCCATCCAGGAGCTTGACGTTGTCCGGCACGGCGCGGGTTTCGGCCATCACCTCGACGCAGCGCACGCCGAAGCCCTCATCCGCCCAAAGAACATTCCCGATACCCAGAACGAGCACCCGGCCCGGCGCAAAATCCGACATGATTTCCTCCCTCTCCCCGAGGCGGCAAGCGCGTTGCCATCCTCGCCTCGAACCGACAATAGGCTTTGCAGAGGGGTGGGTTTCACGGAAATCGCACGAAACTGCGACAATCTGTCTAGTATTTGTTTTTGCGAAATTTTCTTGGGAAATATGCTGCCAACAAACTCGTCAATGTGGAAGCCATATTTCCACCTAAGAGAATTTTTCGCAATGCAATCTTCCACCGGCAGCGCAACGCTGGAAACAGCTCGAATCCGCGCCAGAATGCAGAACGGGCGCGGATTGACCCGCGCCCGTTCGCCCTACCACCGCACGAAACGTTACTCGATACGATCGTCCTTAAACGTCCGGTGGCCGGAGATCATCGTGGAGACCATCGACTGACGGCTCATGATGTCTTCGCGGATCGCCGCGTAGATGTGCACGATCATGAAGATCACGATGGCCCACATCCCCAGATGGTGCAGCGTGTGCAGCCGTTGGGAATTCTGCACGAGACCCAGCACCCAGCCCATGGCCGTATCGGGCAGAGAGCCCTGCCCCGCGCCTTCCGCATAGAGCGCCCAGCCGGTGATCAGCATGAAGGTGATCCCGAGCGTCATGAAGAAGAACATCGCAAGCTGTGCCAGCGGGTTGTGGCCCACGTATTTCTTCGGCGTCTTCTCAAGGAAAGCATACCAGCGCAGCTCGTGACCCAGCTCTTTCCACCAGCGCTTGCGCCAGACCGGCACGTAGAACAGCTGGCGGGCGTGGTGATTGCCCACGAAGGCCCAGTAGATGCGCCCGAAGAAGATCACCGTCAGGACCTGCGCCGCCGCGAAATGGCCGAAGCGGATATAGCCCATGACGAATTGCTCGGTCGCTTCGCCGATCTGCAGCGACGGCAGGGGCGCGCCGATCAGGAAACCGGTCACGATCAGCACCGTGATCATCAGCGCGTTGAGCCAGTGCCAGAGGCGCACGGGCGCCTCATAGACATAGACGGAGGTCCGGCGGCGGATCGAGTCGAGATCTTCCTCGGTCGCGTCGCCGGTCAGACGGGAGGCCTCGAAGGCCCCTGTCGCCTTGGGGTTTGGCGTGTGGATCGTGTCCTCCATCGCCCTACACCCCTGCGAGCAGCATGATCCCGCCGCCCGCAATGCCTGCGCCCATCACCGCCTGCAAGATCTTCGCGGCGCGTCCGGTCGCGACGGTCCGCGCAATCGCGATCCCGCCAAGATGCAGCGCGGTTGTCGCGATGAGGAACCCCGAGAGGTAGCCGAACGGATTGCCAGCAGCCTCAGTGGCGTGCGCGTGACCGTGACAGGCCGCGAAGGCGCCGATTGCCGTCAGGCTCGCAGCGGTCACAAGCCGTGACTGCCCCTCTCGCGCGATCAGCACAATGAGGCCGAAAGCCACGACCGACAGCGTGATCCAGGTCTCGACCATCGGGATTGCCACCCCCGCCCAGGACAGGCCCGCCCCGGCGGTCATCGCCGCAAGGAAGACCGCCGCGCCGGCCCAGAACTGGCGCGGCATCGCAAAGCCCGACCACAGGCCGACTGCCAGCATCGCCAGCAGATGGTCCGTTCCCGTCAGTGGGTGCAGGACGCCGTGCACGAAGCCGGAGGCATCGCCCTGCCCGGTATGCGCCATAGCTGGAGCCGCCAAGAGCGTCAGCGCCGCAGTAAATACAAGTTTCTTCATGATTTCCTCCTCCCTCAGCGCACCTTGACGGTGGTGAGCTCTTCGCCGTCGGGCGACATCACATGGGTCGAACAGGCAAGGCACGGATCGAAGCTGTGCAGGGTGCGCAGGATTTCGACCGGCTCTTCGGGACGCTCCACCTTGGTGTTCATCAGCGACGCCTCGAAGGCACCGATATTGCCCTGCGTGTCACGGGGCGAACCGTTCCATGTGGTGGGCACGACGCATTGGTAGTTCTCGATGCGCCCGTCCTTGATCTTGACCCAATGCCCCAGCGCGCCGCGCGGAGCCTCGGTCATGCCGACGCCCTTGGCCTCTTTCGGCCAGCTCGACGGATCCCACTTCTCGACATTGGCGGTGCTTTCGTCGCCATTCTTGATGTTGGTCATCATCTTGTCGAAGAAATGCCGCTGCAGACGCGAGCAATACTCGGATTCCAGCGCCCGCGCCGCGGTGCGGCCCAACGTCGAGAAGACCGCATTGAACGGCAGGTCCATCTTGCGCAGCAGACCGTCGACCTGGTTCTTGATATCCTCGTGGCCCTTGGCATAGCCCACGACGTAACGCGCGAGCGGCCCGACCTCCATCGCGTGCCCCTTCCAGCGTGGGGCCTTGATCCAGCTGTATTTCGCAGCCTCGTCAAGCTCGATGATATTGGTCCGCGTGCCCTTGGCGTTCGGCCCGAGTTCGTATTGCGGCTCGGTCACGCCATCCCACGGGTGCAGCCCCTTGCCGGGCTCGCCATAGGTGTACCAGGAGTGATCGACGAATTCCTGCACCTGTTCGGGGTCGCGCGGATCGACGTCATGCACCTCGTTGAGATTGCCGTTGATAATCGCGCCACGCGGCAGGTGAAGCTGCTCGGGCGAGAAGTCGTTCGGGTTCTCGGGAATGTCGCCATAGGCAAGGCAGGCCTGCGACGACAGACCACCGCCATAGAGCCAGTTCTTGTAGAAACCGCCGATCGCGATCACGTCGGGGATGTAGACGTTCTCGTTGAACTCCTGGCACTTGTCGATGATCGAGGAGACGAGGTTCAGCCGCTCCATGTTGATCGCACCGACCGAGCCGACGCCATCGATATTGATCGGACACGGCACGCCGCCCACCAGCCAGTTCGGGTGCGGGTTCTTGCCCCCGAAGATGGTGTGGACCTTCACGATCTCCTTTTGCAGATCGAGCGCCTCCAGATAGTGCGTCGTCGCCATCAGGTCCGCTTCCGGCGGCAGCAGATAAGCCGGATTGTCCCAGTAGCCGTTTTTGAACAGCCCGAGCTGTCCGCTTTCGACGAATTTCTTGAGACGGTTCTGCACGTCCCGGAAATAGCCTGGGGAGGACAGCGGGTGGCTCGGGCTGACCTTCTGCTGCAGCTCCGAAGTCGCCTTCGGGTCCGCGCGCAGAGCGTTGACCGGGTTGACCCAGTCGAGCGCGTGCAGGTGATAGAAATGCACGATGTGGTCATGGATCTGCAGCGCGAGCTGCATCATGTTCCGGATCGAGTTCGCATTGTCGGGGATCTGGATTCCCAGCGCATCTTCCACCGCACGAACCGAGGTCAGCGCGTGAGTGCCGGTGCAGACGCCGCAGATCCGCTCGGTGAAGGCCCAGGCGTCGCGCGGATCGCGGCCCTTCAGGATCACCTCGAGCCCGCGCCACATCGTGCCGGTCGAGACCGCGTTGGTGATCATGTTGTTTTCGTCCACATTCACTTCGCAGCGCATGTGACCTTCGATCCGGGTCACCGGGTCGACGACGACCCGCTTGCCCGAATTGTCCATCGTGTAGCCGTTCGGCGTGTTGAGAACCGACATGGATTACGCCTCCTCGTTCTTCTTCTGGGCGCGTTTGAGCGCGGAGACGGCAGCGTGAACTGCCACCGCACCGCCGACGACGGCCGCCGTGGTGCCGCCGACCACATCGGCATTCGCTTCGATCCCGAATTGCTTGATGTTGGTGAGCCGGTCGTAGAAGGAGCCCTGATCCCAGAACCCGTCCTCGGAACAGCCGATACAGCCGTGACCCGACTGGATCGGGAACGAGACCCCGTCATTCCAGCGCACGGTCGAGCACGCGTTGTAGGTGGTCGGCCCCTTGCAGCCCATCTTGTAGAGGCAATAGCCCTTGCGCGCGTTCTCGTCGTCCCACGTCTCGACGAACTGGCCGGCGTCGAAATGCGGACGGCGGTAGCACTTGTCGTGGATACGCTGCGAATAGAACATCTGCGGCCGGCCCTGACGGTCCAGCTCGGGCATCCGGTCGAAGGTCAGCATGTAGGTGATCACGCCGGTCATCACCTCGGCGATGGGCGGGCAGCCCGGCACCTTGATGATCGGCTTGTCGGTGATGACCTTGTGCACCGGGGTGGCGCGCGTCGGGTTCGGGGCGGCAGCCTGCACGCAGCCATAGGAGGCGCAGGCGCCCCAGGAGATAATGGCTTTCGCGTGCTCGGCAGCGTGGCGGAGTTGGTCCACGAAGGGCTTGCCGCCCACGATGCAGTACATCCCATCTTCGTTGAGCGGCGGATTGCCCTCCACGGCGAGGATGTAATTCCCTTTGTACTTGTCGATCGTATCCTGCAGCGCGGCTTCCGCCTGCGCGCCCGCCGCCGCCATCAGCGTGTCGTCATAGTCGAGCGAGATCATCGAGAGCACGACATCCTTTGCCAGCGGATGGGCGGAGCGGATAAAGCTTTCCGAACAACAGGTACATTCGAGCCCGTGCACCCAGATCACCGGGGTGCGCGGCTTGGTTTCCATCGCATGGGCGATCTTGGGCACGTAGGCCGGGCCGAGACCCAGCGCCGCCGCCGTCAGCGAGCAATATTTCATGAAGCTGCGGCGGGTAATCCCCTGCCGACGCATCACGTCGTAAAAGGTTTCGATCGCAGGCAAAGTGTCCCTCCCTCTGTGATCCCGATGACCGGATTCTCCCTCCTCCCGAGGGGAATGCGCATATGTGATCTCAGGATTGGCAGGTCGGCTCCGCGAACAGAACGAAATAATGACAGGATGTCGCAGGCGCGAATTCCTGTTTGTTTCCGATATGTTGCCGGTCAAAACCCCGGTGCGGCGCGGGGCCGCGCTGGTACGTCAGTGACCAGCTTTCCGGGATTCCGGTCAGTCTCTTTCCGACTGCGCCGCAGCAATCACCGCCTGTCCCAGCGCCAGCGAGCCGTCATTCGCCGGCAGCGTGCGATGGCTCAGCACCGGCAGATCGCCCAATGCCGCGCAGGTGAGCCGATGCAACAGCGCGTTCTGATACACGCCGCCCGTTAGCGCCACGGCTTTCGCGTCTCCGCTTTCGATCAGCGACCGCGCCCGGCGGGCAAAGCCCTGCGCCAGTGCCGCATGGAACTGCAGCGCGATGGTCTCGGGCGCGACCCCGGCCTCCAGATCGGCGGCGAGCGCCTGAAAGAACGGTCCGGTCTCGAGTACGTCGCCCACATCCGCGAACGCATAGGCCCCGACCTCCGCCGACTCCCCGTAGGCCAATGCGTGCGCGGCCCGCGCTTCGAGCCGCATCGCGGCCTCGCCCTCATAGCTCTGCCGCAGCGGGCAAATCCCGAGGCAGGCCGCCACCGCATCGAAGAGGCGCCCCGCCGACGACGACAGCGGCGCGTTGATCCCCTTCGCCGCCGCCTGACGCGCCAGATCGCGCGGGGCCTCCGGGAACAGGCTGTCGGCCAGCCCCTCCAGCCCCGCCGCATCGAGCCGCACCAGCGCGTTGCGCCACGGCTCTGCCTGCGCCCGGTCGCCACCGATCAGCGGCGCGGGCTCAAGCCAGCCGCGCCGCGCGAACCCATGATAATCGCCCAGCAGCAGCTCGCCGCCCCAGACCGTGCCATCGGGCCCCAACCCGAGCCCATCGAGCACGATCCCCGCCACCTTGCCGCCCTCCAACGGCCAGCCATTCTCGGCCATGCAGGCGGCGAGATGCGCATGGTGATGCTGCACCTCAACCAGCCGCAACCCGTCCCGCGCGGCCCGTTCGGCCCCGTGGCGCGAGGCCCGGAAATCGGGGTGCAGATCGACCGCCACGACCTTGGGGCGATGATCGAACAGCGCCGCATAATCCGCATCGGCCTGCTCGAACGCCTCCCATGTCAGCGCCTCGTCCAGCTCGCCCAGATGATGGCCCAGCAGCGCCTGCCCGTTCTTGATCAGACAGATCGCGGCCTTCATCTGCCCGCCATAGCCCACAACCTGCGGCGCGCCCTCGAACCCTCCGGGCAGCGGCAAGGTGCCCGGCACCTGCCCGCGCGCGCGGCGCAGCACCATCGGCGGATCGGCCCGCACGACGCTGTCATCGAGCCGCCGCGCAATGTCGCGGTCATGCATCAGGAAGGCATCGACGAACCCAGCCAGCTTCACGCGCGCCTCACCGTTGCCGATCACCTGTGGCTCGCCCGAGAGATTGCCCGAGGTCATCACCAAGGGCCGCCCCTCTTTCCCCCGCGCCCATTCGCGCAGCAGCAAATGATGCAGCGGCGTATAGGGCAGCATCCAGCCGAGGCTGTCCTGCCCCGGCGCCACCGTCTCCGGCAAATCCTCCCCCGCCTTTTGCAGCAACACGATCGGCGCCGCAGGATCGCGCAGCAATTCCGCCTCCGCTTCCGAAACTTGGGCATAGCGGCGGATGGTCTCGATCTCGCCCATCAGCGCGAAGGGCTTGGCGGGCCTGCGCTTGCGCGCCCGCAATAGCGCCACCGCCTCGGCATTGCTCGCATCGCAGGCGAGATGAAACCCGCCCAAGCCTTTCACCGCGACGATGCCGCCGCCCTGCAAAACCGCTCCGACCTCTTCGGCAGGCCGCTCTTTACCGCCCATCTCCAGCCACACCCGCGGCCCGCACTCGGGACAGGCGATCGGTTGCGCGTGAAAACGTCGATCCGCCGGGTCTTCGTATTCCGCGCGACAGGCCGGACACATCTCGAAGGGCGCCATCGTCGTCTGGGCCCGGTCATAGGGCAGCGCGCGCAGGATCGTGAAACGCGGCCCGCAATGGGTGCAGTTGGTGAAGGCGTAGTGCCGCCTGCGCCCGTCGCCCCGGATTTCCGCAAGACAATCCGGGCAGGTCGCCGCATCCGGCGTCACCCGCGTCTCGGCCCCCGCCCCTTGCGAGGCCACGATCGCGAACCCCTCGGGTGCGGTGTCGAACACAAAATCCGACACCTCCACCGCATCGACCCGCGCAAGCGGCGGCGCCTCCGCCGAGATCGCCTCGGCCAAACCGTCCAGCGCCCCCGCCACCCGGATCAGCACGCCCTCGGGATCGTTGAGCACATGGCCCGAAAGCCCGCGCTCCTGCGCAAGCCGCCAGATGAAGGGGCGGAACCCCACCCCCTGCACCTGCCCGCGCACCCTGATCTCGAAACCCTGCATCTTCCTCTTGGCTCAAATATCCCGGGGGTTTGGGGGCAGAGCCCCCATTTTCGTCAACGTTTTTCGCCCTCCGGCGACGGCAGGGGCAGCGCCCAACTTACTCAATGCACCGTGCAGACCATGCAGGGGTCGAAGCTGCGCACGATATGCTGCACCGAGACCGGCGTGGTTTCGCCCGGCCCGACCGGCGCGCCGACCAGCGCGGCCTCCAGCGGACCCGGCATACCTTCCGCGTCGCGCGGGCTGAAATTCCACGTCGTCGGCGCGATGATCTGATAGGAGGCGATCCGCCCGTCCTCGATGCGCAGCCAATGGCCCAGCGCGCCGCGCGCGGCCTCCACCAGCCCCGCGCCCTGCCCTGCCTCGGGCAAATCGCCCTGCACCATGAACGCAGCCCCCGGATCGATGCCTTTCGCGAGCCCCTCCATGAAGGCTTGCGTCCGCGCCAGCTCCAACAGCCGCCCCGCAACCCGCGCCAGAACGCCGCCGCCCGCCAGCGCACGCGCCAGCGGATGCCCGTCCACGACCTGCCGCGCGAGCGCGCCGGTCTCCACCGTCTGACCGTTCAGCCGCGGCGCCTTGCACCAGCTATAGGCGGCCTCGCGCATCGCCTCATCGGGCCGTGTCTCGCCCTGCCAGGGATGGGCCTGCGCCCCCAGCATCCAAGCATGGCTGAGGTCTTCGGTGATCGCGCCGAAATCGACTGCCCCCAAAGCCCCGTCCCACAGCCCGCGCCCGAAGCCGAACCCTTCGGCCAGCGGATAGGCCCCGAAGCTCATGTACCGCCCAGAGCCGCGGCCCAGCCGGTCGAGATCCAGATCCGCCGCGATGCGCAGGAACAGCCCCGCATCGCCCGTCTCCCATGCCATCAGCTGATCGACGGTCTCGATCGCGCAGAACGCCTCGAGCGGCGCGCCGAAAACCACCTCCTCCAGATAGCGCCGGAAAGCGCGCAACGTCGTCTCGATGCGCACCTTGTCGCGCGGCCCGGGCGCGCGGGTCACGCCGCCGGGCTGGATCGCGAGCGTATGGGGCCATTTGCCCGCCATCAGCCCGAGGATATGCATCAGCTCGGCGCGTGCCGCGACCGCAGCGCGTTGCGCGCCGCCCTCGGCGGGGGTGAAGCGCGCCACGGCCCGGTCGAACCACGGCCTGTCCGCATACACGGGGCGGATGAAATCAGGCATGAAGAACAGGTTGAAATGAAACAGGTGGTCCGAGACATTCTCGACCGCATGGATCAGCGCCGCCATGGCCGCGCCCTGCGGCGTGGGCTCCAGTCCCATCGCCGCGCCCAGCGCGCGCGCCGCCGCCGCCGACTGGCTGATCGAGCAAATGCCGCAGATCCGCGGCGTGATCGTCAGCGCATCGCGCGGGTCTTTGCCTTCCAGCATCCGTTCGAACCCCCGATAGAGCGGCGAGTTCACGCTGGCCTCGGCCACCGCCCCACCGGCGAGATCGAGATGCACTTCCAGATCGCCCTCGACCCGGTTGAACGGGCCCACGACGAGGCGCGGCGTCTCAGTCATCTGCGTCCTTTCGGCTTGCGGATCGTCGGCGTCACCTCGACCCGGTCGGCAACCGCGTTCTTCGCGATCCGCTCGGGCGTCGCCGCCTTGGACAGTGAGGCGAGCGCCATGAACCACGCTTTGGGCATATCGGTCGGAAGGCCCACCGGGATACCCGCGATCTTCGGCGTCTCGGTGAAGGAATGGCGCGGTTCCTCGAATTCGGGAGCGGTGCAGTTGATGCAGGGGTATCCGCCCGAGGTACACGACCCGTCGCCGTTCCACGGCCGGATGTTGCAATCGCCCACGGCCTGCGTGCCGATGCAGCCCAAGTTCTCCATCATGCAACCGATATCGGACAGCTCCACCGCCGAGGCCTTGTATTCGTAGAACTCGTTTTTCGAGCAGCCGTGATGGACGAGGTGCTTGGCATAGAACAAAGGCCGCCCGAAGGCGTCGAGATCTTCCGCCCCGAGCGCACCTTCATTCAGCAGCAAAAGCGTCTCGGTCACCCAGTCGGGATGGGTCGGGCAGCCCGCCACATTGATCACCGGCAGGCCCGAGCCCGAGCGGAACACCACCGGCAGCGCGCCGCCCGGCAGCGCCCCGTCATATTGCACGCCGACCGCATCGGAGGGGTTGCCGCCCGCCGAGGTCACGCCGCCATAGGTCGCGCAGGTGCCCACCGCGACGACATGGCGGGCTTTCGGCGCGAGGCTCACCACCCAGTCGAGCATCGAGCGCCCGGTGCCGGACACCATCTGGAACTTGCCCGTTCCGCGCGGCCCGCGGGCGATGGAGCCCTCGACGGCCAGCACGTCCAGCGCGATCTCGCCGCACTCGATCGCCTCGAAGATCGCGCGCACCTCCGCCCCGGTCTCGAGGCTGACGGTCGGGTGCCAGAGGAACTCGATCCCCGCGCCGCCCAGCGTGTCGAAGACATTCGGGGATTCCGCGCAAAGGAGCGACATGGTGCAGCCGCCGCAGCCTGCCGCTTGCAGCCAGAGAACCTTCATTCCGCCCCCTCGCCCAGTTCCAGATCGAAGGAGAAACAGGCCCCGCCCAGCGCCGACCCTTTCGGGCAGAGCCGCAGACGCCCGCCATGTTCCTCGATGATCTTGTGGCTGATCGCGAGGCCCAGCCCGGTGCCCGCGCCCACCGCCTTGGTGGTGAAGAACGGATCGAAGATCGCCTGCGTCAGCTCTTCGGTCACGCCGGGGCCATTGTCGCCAACCGACAGCGTCCCGCGCCCCTCCATCACGCGCGCGTCGACCTCGATCCGACCGGAGCCCTCTTCCCGCCCCGAGAGCGCGTCGATCGCATTTTGCACCAGGTTCATCACGACCTGCTGGATATGCCCCTGCCGACCGCGCACCTGAAGCGTCTCGGCGCCGGGGAAAGCGATCTCAACCCCGGCCTTGGAGCCGCGCTGCACCCAGTTCGCCGCCACCCGTGCGGTCTCGGCCAGGTCGAAGACGACCATCTCGCCCGAGCCCTCGGCACTCAGCCGCCGCAGATCCTCGACGATGTCGCGCACCCGTTCGGCCCCGTCGCGCGCACCCTCGATGGCCGAACGCAGGTTGCGGATTTCGCGGTCGAGCTTCAGCTCCTCGCGCAGGGCGATCAGCGCCTCGCGATCCGCTCCGGCCTGCACCTTCTCGAAATAGGCTTCGAACTTGCCCGCATAGCGCTCCAGCGCATGGGTGTTCGCGTAGACGAAGGAAATGGGGTTGTTCAGCTCATGCGCGACGCCTGCAAGCAGACGGCCCAGCGAGGCCAGCTTCTCGTTGCGCACCAGCTGCGCCTGCGTCGACTTGAGTTCTTCGTGGCTGCGCTCCAGCTCGGAATAGGCCTGCCGCAGCTCGCCCAAGGGCCGCCCGGTCAGCACATAGCCCGCGATGCGCGACCGCTCGTCCATGCGCGGGCTGATCGACAGCTCCAGCGGCGCGGGGCCTTCTGGCCCGCTCAGCGCCGCTTCGATCGTCACCGGTTTGCGGGTATTCGCAGCTTCCGCCAACCCGCGATCCAAGGCCTCCACCGAGCGCGCGTCGAACATGCCTGCGAGCTTGCGACCGTGCCACGCGCCGGGCGGCTCGCCCGTCAGGCTTGCGACCGAGGCCGAGGTTTCCAGCACCTCGCCCGAGCGCGAAATCACGATCAGCGCATCCGAGACCGAGGCGAGGATCGACCCAAGGAAAGAGCGCAGGTCTTCCAGCTCGTGGTTCTGCTGTTCCAGCCGTTCCTGATAGTCGACGAGATCCGCATAGGTCCGGTCGACCGCCGAGAGCACATCGAACCAGACGTCTTCGCCCTCCCCTTCGCCAGCGCCCGGCGCGTGGCGCAGCAGCCCGGCCAAGGTCGGGTCCAAGGGGTGCTGGCTATCGGGTGCGGACTCGCGCGACATGACACTCTCAAAGCCGGGCGCAACGGGCGCCCTTCCCTTATCGCTAGCCCATTCACGGCGTTCAGTCCATGATCTCGGCTCCCGCACCGAGGGGCGCATTTCGTGTCAAAAGACGCGCCATACCCCAAGATGACCTTCCGTCAGCCCGCGCCTCGCCCTCTTGGCAAGGGCGCGCGCTTTGCCAAAACTACAGCGCGAGCGCAAACAGGCGGGTGACTTGGCGCGTCGGGCGCGGCGGGAACCCGAGGGAGGACGAGATGCGGGGATGGAAAGCGGTGCTTGCCGGGATCGGCGGGCTTGTCGTGGTGGCGGTGCTATATGCAGTGATCGTGCCGCCGGAGCTGCTGCGAGTCGGCGCTGGCTATAGCGCTAAGATCATCTGCTCGGCGGAAGCGCTGCAAGGCCGCGACCCCGATGAAGTTCTCGAAACCGATGTGCAGGCGCCGGGCAACCCGTTGCTGCGCGCCTTCTGGGTCAGCACCGACCGCCAAGCAGGTCGGGTCCGGGCCGCCTTCGCCGGGATCATCGCGCCCACCACCGCCGAGGAGCGCGTGGGCCTTGGCTGCGCGACCTTCCCCGATGGCAATCTGGCCGACGCCCGCGATCAAAGCGCCCCGTCGGCGCCTGGACCAAGCACGAGCGCCGCTCTCTGGCCCACCGGTGCGCAGACCGACCTGACCGGGCAAGGCCGCTTCGAAGCCGTCTTGCGCGACGATGCGCTGACCGGGCCAAGGATGCGCGCGGTCGTGGTGATCAAGGATGGCAAGCTGGTAGCCGAACGCTATGGCGATGGCTTCGATGCGACGACGCCGCTTCTGGGCTGGTCGATGACGAAGACCGTAACCGCGGCCCTTGTCGGCACCGCGATCGAGGCGGGCAAGCTGCGGATGGACCAAAGCGACCTGCTGCCCGAATGGCGTGGCGACGACCGCGCGAAGATCACCGTCGCGCAGCTGATGTCGATGTCGAGCGGGCTGCGCTTCAACGAGGATTACGGCGACGTCTCGGACGTGACGCGGATGCTCTATCTCGAGCCGGACATGGCGGAATTCGCGGCCTCCCAGCCGCTCGAACATACGCCCGGCACCCATTTCAGCTACTCCAGCGGCACCGCCGTGCTGCTGTCGCGCATTTGGCAAGATGCGGTGGGCGACACCTCCACCGCGCTCGCCTGGCCGCGCCGCAAGCTGTTCGATCCGCTGGGGATGAGTTCGGCCACGCTCGAGACCGATGCCTCCGGGACTTTCGTGGGCAGTTCCTACCTCTACGCCACCGCGCGGGACTGGGCGCGCTTCGGCCAGTTCCTGCTACAGGATGGCAAATGGGATGGTCGGCAATTGCTGCCCGCCGAATTCGTGCAGCGGATGCATGCGCCCGCCCCGACCGACGGGGTCTATGGGCAGGGCATGACATGGCTCGCTGGCCCGAGCGATCAGCAGAAAGCGGGCGATGACGCGCGGTTCGGGCTGCCCGCCGACACCTATTGGCTCGAGGGGCATGACGGGCAAACCGTCACCGTGATCCCCTCGGCCGATATGGTCGTGGTGCGGATGGGGCTGACGCCGTCGGACCTGAACTACCGCCCGCAGAAGCTGGTGGCGGCACTGCTGGACGCGGCGAAGGCCACGGCTCACGCCTCGTCGAACATCCCTTCGAACAGCGCCGAAGACAGGTAACGCTCGCCCGAATCCGGCAGCACGACGACGATAGTCTTGCCCGCATTCTCCGGCTCGCGCGCGAGGCGCAGGGCCGCAGCCACAGCCGCGCCGCAGGAGATCCCGGCCAAGATACCCTCTTCGCGTGCCAGCCGCCGGGCGGTCTCGATCGCCTCGTCATTGCTGACCTGCTCGATCCGGTCCACCAGATCCATGTCGAGCACCTGCGGCACGAAGCCCGCCCCGATGCCTTGGATCTTGTGCGGACCGGACTGCAGCGCCTCGCCCGCGCGCGCCTGCGACAGAACCGGGCTCGCTTCGGGCTCGACCGCGACCGAGATCACCGGCAGGCCCTTCTCCTTTTTCAGATAGCGCGAAACGCCGGTGATCGTACCGCCCGTGCCGACACCCGCGACGAAGATATCGACCACGCCGTCGGTATCCTCGAAAATCTCCGGCCCCGTGGTCTTCTCGTGAATCTCGGGGTTCGCGGGGTTGTTGAACTGCTGCAGCAGCACGTAGCGGTCGGGGTCGGAGGCCGCGATCTCCTCGGCCTTGGCAATCGCCCCCTTCATGCCCTGCGCCCCTTCGGTCAGCACGAGCTTCGCGCCATAGGCCAGAAGCAGCTTGCGCCGTTCGATGCTCATCGTGTCGGGCATGGTCAGGGTGATCGGGATGCCGCGCGAGGCGGCGACGAAGGCCAGCGCGATCCCGGTATTGCCCGAGGTCGGCTCGACGATCTCCTTGCCGGGACCGAGCACGCCGCGTTCCTCCGCATCCCAGATCATGTTCGCACCGACGCGGCACTTCACCGACCACGCCGGGTTGCGCCCCTCGATCTTGGCCAGAACGGTCGCGCCCGCACCCTCGGTCAGGCGGTTGAGCCGCACCAGCGGCGTGTTTCCGATGCTGAGCGAATTGTCTTCGTAAATACGTGCCATGCGCGCGCTCCCTTTCAGTCTGCTTCAGCCCATCAGATAGCCATAGGCGGAGCGAGGGAAAGGCAAAAGCGACGCGCGACGGCGACGCGCCCTGTTACTGCAGGGCGCGCAGAGAGGTAAGAACTTCGTAATTCGGGCAATCCGTAGGGATGGCCTGCGGTCCCTCACCCTTCTCCGCCAGAACAGCGAGGCAAAACTCGGTGCGCCCGCAGGTGCGGCAGGTGGTGATCATCTCCGCGAAGTCGGCTTGCGTGAGAAAACCGTCATGCATCGCTTCGGAAATATTCACTCCAAGACGCCGCGCCATGCCGCGCGTCACCCAGAAGTTCAGATCGATTTCGCTTTGCATTCCCATCATTCCACTCCTTGGGGTTCGGCGCCGATGGTGGCGCGCAGCCGCGACATCATCAGGCGGTTTTCGCAATAGGCGGGAGGTGCCTTCGCGGGGTTGCTTTGCGGGTCATGCTCGGCCAGCCAGAGCAGGCAGGCCCCGGCCTCGCGGCACTTGGTGCAGCGGATCAGCGCGTCTCTCCAGTCTTCGGCACTGAGCCGTCCGGTGGCCATTTCCGTGCTGAGATCGCCGCCCATCTGCTGGGCCATCCGGTTCATCATCGCCGCGTGGCGATTGAGATGTTTGGCTGCGGTCATGGCGGCCTCCCTTGAACAGTCATCCCGGTGATGGGGAGACTCTGCCCGAGGGTCCGCAATTTCGATATGATTCAGATCAAGCGTTGCGATCCGAGGTATCGCCGTCGATTTCATGTCCGACATTGCAGTCCAGATCGGGCGCGAAGCGCGCGGCCAACGCCTGCGCTTCCTCTGCGACGACGGCACGGTCACGCCTCAAGGTCATTGCGGATTGCGAATGGGCTGCGGCGCGCAGCGCCTGATGCGCGGCAGGACGTCCGAAGTGATCGGGATGCATCTCGGCCACGGCTTCCAGCACTTCCTGCTGGCGCAGCGCGACCTCCAGATGCCCCGCCCCGTCGCGCCCGATCGCGGCGAAGGCGTCTTCGGTATATTGCTCGGGCGTCACCGCGCGCACATAGACGCGGTCGAAGACGCATTCGGGGCTGTTCGGCGGCTGCCATTCAGCCAGGACCCTCGCCAGACGCCCGAGAATGTCGATGCCGGTGCCCGGATCGTTGATCGCAGGCGAAAGCGCGCGCGAGGCGATCTCGGCCAAAGCGATCAGGCCGAATTGAGGGTCCTGATCATAGTCGCGGGCATGGTCGATGGTGAAGGCGTCGCGCGCGGCCTCCTCGATCTCCTCGCGGGTCTCGGTATCGCCCGGCAGCGCATCGCATTGGACCAAATGAGACGCCCCATGAACGAATTCGCCGGGTCGCGCGCAAAGCCAGATCCGGCAGTCATGCGCCTCGGCGACCTTTTGCAGCGCGCCCATATCGACATGCTGCACATGGCCGGTCCGCGTCGAAGTGATCCCGAAGACACCCACGGGCGGGTCTTCCCATTCCTTGCCACCGATCCACGGCCGCTCGCAGCGTGCTTTCAGCGCCGTGCTCGCGGCACTCTCGACGCGGCTGATCACGTCGCCCAAGCGTCCGAATTCGCTCAGATGCTGCACCCAGCGCAACAGCGAGATCACCACCATCGCCACCACGCCAAGCGTCACCAGCAGCAGGATGAACCGCCCCGAGTCGTCATAGACATCCGTCTCGAGCGCGATGATCCCGACCAGCGAAAAGACGAAAGAGCCGATGAAGCTCGCCAGCACGTTCTGCGTGACGCGGTCGGTCTGCATCAGCTTGATCGCGCGCGGCGTGGCCCCGGTCTGAGCCGAACTGAACGCGGTGATCATGATCTGCAGCGAGAAGGTGGTGACGGTCAGCATCGCGGTCGCGATGATCTTCAGGATCGGCTCCACCGAGCCCGCCCCCATCTTGTAGCCGAGATCCGGCGGCACGAGATAGCCGAAGCCCGCCGATCCCAGCGCGGTCAGGACCCCCAGCACGCCGAAGGCCGTCACCCGCACCCAGATCTCGCGCAGGATGACCCTCAGCCGCCAGCGCAGTCGCGAAAAGATCTTCATCCGTTCTTTGTCCCCGTCCCCAGTTCCCGCGTCCCGGACCCGCCTTTTCCGGGGGCCTCTATGTCAAATCTCAAGTGCGCAGGCCCTGTACGGGTTCCCTCAGCTGCCCGCCGGGATCTTGCCCGCACGCAACTGGGCGACGGTGTCACGCACCACGTCGAAGCGCAGCTGATTGGGCGGATGGGTGCCCAGCATCTTGTCGCCCGGGTCGGGCAGGCGCAGGAAGAACTGCGCGCCCTTGAGCGGATCGTAGCCCGCGTCCCATGTGATGATCGTGCCGAGCCGGTCGGCCTCCAACTCGTAATCCTTGGAATAGAGCCGCGAGCCGATCTCGGCCCCGATCCGCCGCGCACGCTGCACGGTCAGGGGGTCGGCGCCCTGCGCCTGCACCGCGCGGCCCATGTAGGCCGCCCCCACCGCCGCGTCGCGTTCGCGCGCCGCGATATGACCCGCGATGTGATGGGCGGCCTCGTGGCCGATCACGAAGGCCAGCTCGTCGGCATTGCGCACCTCGGCGATCATCGCGAGCGTCACCCCGATCACCGGACGGCCCGAGCGATCGGTGGTCTGGAACGCATTCGCATCCAGATCGAGTCGGTCATCGACCACAAAAAGGTAGTCGCAGTTGAGCTTGCGCGTGCGCTTTCGGCATTCCTGCTCGATCTGCGGCTCCATCCGCTCGCCCACAGCGACCAGCCGCGCCACCGCCACTTCGGCGCGCTGCCTGTCTTCGGGCGAGATCTCGGTCTGCGGAACGCGCTGCATAGGCGTCATCGTCGGCACGCAGCCCGAAAGCAACGTCACGGCGAGCGACAGGATCACGAGGAGGAAACGGAAGGAAGGCATCGACGGGAAAGCGTCCCTGAAAGAGGATTTCCCCCAGCTTAACGACTTGGCCCGCAGCAGCATAGCCTCCTGCACGCGATCGCCTGCAAGCGCCGGCGTGATTTCGCTTTTTCGGATCGAAAAGCCGCGCTAGCATGAGGGCATGTTTACCATCGAACACGAATTCGACGCGACCGTGATCACCCTTGTCGACGAGGGGGCGGATCCGCTTGATTATCTGCAGGAAGACATCACGATCAGTTCCTTCGAGGATTGCGTCGTGGTCGAACAGCTCGACGAGCAGACCGAGCAGGTGCAGACGATCACCTTCAGCCATGCCCAGCTGCGGGAATTGGCGGCGGCGCTCAACCTGCCCGAAGGCGTCTATCGCCTGAAGCAGACCGGCAGCGCCTCCAGCGAGGACGGCTGAGCCCCCTGCCCGGCCCGCAGCGCCCGCTCAATCGAGGCGGAACACCTTGTCGCGCGCGGTCTCTCCCCGGATCAGCGTCAGCCGCGATTTCGCGACGCCCAGCGCTTTTGCCAGCAATTTGACGACCGCCGTATTGGCCTTGCCGTTCTCCGGCACGACCGTCACATAGGCCCGAAGCCCTTCATCCCCCACGCGAATCTCGTTGCGCGACGCTTTCGGCGTCACGCGCAGCGCGATTTCGCTGCCCGGAATGGCGAGGTGGCTGAGATCCGTCATCGCCGCGCAGCATAGACCCTGCACAATGGCGCACAAGCCAGTTGCCCATGCTGCGGTTGCAATCGCGCGCCGAGCGCCCGATATCTGGCGCAACAGACGGAGAATTTCATGACTGAACTGCCCGAAGTGAACCCGGCCGAACGCAATGACGCCGCGATGGCTTTCCTTCTGACCCGCCGGTCGCGCCCGGCGAAAACCCTCAAGGCCCCTGCCCCCGACGCGGCCGCGCTGCGCGAGATCCTGACCGCCGCCGCGCGCACCCCCGATCACGGGAAGCTGGAGCCGTGGCGTTTCATCACCATCACCCGCGAGGCCGCGCAGCGTCTGGGCAGCCAGGCCGAGAGCCGCGCCACGGCGCAGGGCCTGACTGACGAGAAGATCGCCAAGGCGGGCAAGCAGTTCCATGACAGCCAGCTTTGCGTTGCGGTGGTGTTCTCGCCCAAGGCGAGCGAGAAAGTCCCGCAGGTCGAGCAGCTCTATTCGGCGGGCGCGGTTTGCCTGTCTCTCGTGAACGCGGCTCTCGCCGCGGGCTGGGGCGCGAACTGGCTCACCGGCTGGGCCGCGCATGACGAAGCCTTCGGGCGCGAGATGCTGGGCCTTAAGGACGGCGAAAGCGTCGCGGGCTTCATCCATCTGGGCACCGAAGGCGTGCAGCCTCCCGAACGGCCCCGCCCCGACCTCGACGCGATCACCACGCGGATTTCGGAATGATCATCTCGAGCTATGTGAAAGCCTGGGCCGACCTGCTGCGGCCCGGTGCGATGAAAGTCGTGGGCTTCGGCGTGGCCCTCTCGCTGGGCCTTCTCGTCGCGATCTATGTCGCGATGGTGATGCTGATCGGCTGGCTGGTGCCGGACAGCTTCTCGCTGCCCTTCATCGGCGAGGTCGGCCATATCGACACCGCGCTGTCGATCGTCTCGGCAGGCGTGATCCTGTTCGCCTCGATCTTCCTGATGGTGCCCGTGGCCTCCGCCTTCACCGGTTTTTTCCTCGAAGACGTGGCCGAGATGGTGGAGGACGTGCATTACCCGACCCTGCCGCCAGTGCGCAAACTGACCTTCGCGGAAGGGATGCGCGACACGGTGCGGTTCTTCGGGGTGATCCTCGTAGCCAACATCATCGCGCTGATGATCTACCCCTTCGTGATCCCGCTGGCGCCGTTTCTGTTCTTCGGGCTGAACGGCTACCTACTGGGGCGTGAATATTTCCAGATGGCGGCCTTCCGGCGGATGGAACGCGAGGCTGCACTCGAGCTTTACGAGCGCAACAAGGTCACGATCTGGGCCGCGGGCGCGCTGATGGCGGTGCCACTGTCGATCCCGCTGGTGAATCTCTTCGTGCCGGTTCTGGGGGCTGCGGGCTTCACCCACCTGTTCCACGCGATCACGGGGCGGCGAGGATGACGGGGCGGCGCTAACGCGCCGCTCACATCTCTTCCTTGATGCCCTTGCGAATCAAGAGCCAGTTCACCGGATAGGCGGTCACGAAACCGGCCATCATCGCGATCTGCATCGCAAACCAGAATTCCGGGTCGGCGGCGGTGATCTCGGCGCCCCAGAGCCCTTTGAACACCGCGAAATGGAAGATCGCCATCATCCCATACATGCCGACCTGCCAGGAGGTGAGCGAAGCGACATCGGCCTTCGCCGCCTCCTTGAGCCCTTGCCCGAGGCCGAGCCCGCGCATTGGGGAGATCGAGAAATACTGGAACACGATCCCGATCACGAGGGCGAAGACATAATCGAGCCCCCAGAGCGCGAAGATCTTGTGATCCCAGAAATCCGGCCAGCCGAAGGGGATCAGAAGCGCCGGGATTGCCAGCGCGAGGCTCTCGGCCGAGATGTCGCCCAGGGTGCAGCCTGCCCCGCAATGGAGCGTCCCCTTCGCGACCGAAATCGGGAACGGCGCATCGCCGTGGCCGGAGTGCCGACTGTGGAACCAGATGATCAACGGACCGGCGAACAGCCCGCAAATCGGCCAGACCCACGCCATGATTGCCATGTGCGGCGGGTTCCGACGCATCTCGACCACAAGGTAGAGGAACGAAATCACGCCGACGGCGAGCGAGATCCAGCTAAGGGCAGTGAACCAGAAGGGCGTCATCGGGAGGCTCCTTTCAGCTTCCCAACACACGCTTGTCCGCGATGGTTCCCTACACGTTTAGCGGCGCAGCTGCCCGAAGAAGTCGATATCTTCCAAGGTGATGATCCCCGACAGCAGCACCGCCGCGATGACCGCCCAGAGCACGATGGTGACAATAGTGGTGATCTTCACCTTCGCGCCCAGATGCGCCTCATGCGGCGCCCCTGCGGGGGTGCCCGGCACGACCTCGTCCACATCGCCTTGCGTCTTCAACCGCACCGGCAGGACCATGAAAAAGACCATGAACCAGATGACTGCGAAGAGGATGATACCGCCGGTGAGGCTCATCAGACCTGCTCCAGTTCGACCAGGCAGCCGTTGAAATCCTTGGGGTGCAGGAAAAGCACGGGCTTGCCATGCGCGCCGATCTTCGGCTCGCCATTGCCCAGAACCCGCGCGCCATCAGCCTTCAGCTTGTCGCGCGCCTCGAGGATATCCTCCACCTCGAAGCACATGTGATGGATGCCGCCCGCGGGGTTCTTTTCGAGAAAGCCGTTGATCGGGCTGTCCTCGCCCAGCGGGTAGAGCAGTTCGATCTTGGTGTTGGGCAGTTCGATGAAAACGACCGTGACGCCGTGATCGGGCTCGTCCTGCGGCGCGCCGACATTGGCACCCAGCGTGTCGCGATACTTGGCCGAGGCCGCCTCGAGGTCGGGCACGGCGATGGCGACATGGTTCAGGCGTCCGATCATTTGGGTCTCCTCCGGTAACGCGGGCGTTAAAAGGGGTAGCCGGGCGCGCGGCTTCGCGCAAGCCTTGCGGGGACAGTTGTGAACCCAGTTCGGATTAACCCAGTGTTAGGCAATCTGCGCCCTACTGATCGGACAAGCCGAATCCGATCGCAGCCGAAGGGGCCCCGACATGAGCGACACGATCCCGACCCTGACCCGCATGCCGACACCTGAACGCCCTCTGACCGGGCTGACGGTGCTTCTGGTGGAAGACAGCCGCTTCGCCTCGGAAGCCGTGCGACTGCTGTGCCTGCGCTCGGGCGCACGAATCCGGCGCGCCGATTGCCTCGCCTCGGCAGATCGGCACCTCAAGACCTATCGGCCCTCGATCGTGATCGTGGATATGGGCCTGCCCGATGGCTCGGGAAGCGACCTGATCGCCGAGATACGCGGGACGCGCGGGCCGCATCCGGTGATCCTTGGAACCTCGGGCGACCCCGACCTGAAAAGCGCGGCCCTCGCGGCGGGCGCGGACGGGTTTCTGGAAAAGCCGATCGAAAGCCTCGCCGTATTTCAGGAAGCGATCCTGTCGACCCTGCCCGAAGAGATGCGACCGCTCGGTCTGCGCGCGCTTGCCGATCTTGTGATCGCGCCGGACCCGCTCGCGCTGCGCGACGACCTGCAGCACCTCTCGGAATTGCTGCGCGACACCAAGGGGGACGACGCGCGCGCCCTGCCCTATGCCGCACACTTCCTTCATAGCATCGCGCGCTCGGCCCATGATGCGGCGCTGGACGATGCGGCGCAGCGCCTGAGACGGTCCGGCGGCCCCTCGCGCGAGGATATGACCCGGGTCACGCAGATCATAGATGCGCGGATCGCAGCCGCCGGGGCGTTCTGACGCAGCTGCGGAACCGCCCCTCCGGCATCGCGTTGCTCCGACTGAAAATCGATTCAACGGAGGAACCCCGATGCCCTCGATCTATGACGAAATCAAAAAGGACCACGACCACCATCGCGCCCTTCTCAAGACCATCTCCGACACCACCGGTGCGAGCGACGCGCGCAAGAAAGCCTGGGCCGAATTCTACAACGACGTGAAGGCCCACGGCGCCGCCGAAGAAGAGACCTTCTACTCGAAGCTGATGACCAAGACCTGGGGGCAGGATGCGGCCCGCCATTCGGTCGAAGAGCATGCCGAGATCGACGACCTGCTCGAAGAGCTCAACGGCATGGACATGTCGAGCCCCGGCTGGCTGAACAAGTTCAACACCCTGGCGCATGACTACAATCACCATATCGACGAGGAAGAAGACGAGATCTTCACCCGTGCGAAGAAGGTGATCGACAGCTCCGAGATCGACGGCTACGGCGAGCGCTTCCTGAGCCGCAAGAAAAAGGAACTGACGCTGGTCGACGAAAAGCTCAACGATCACCTCGAAGACTGATCGCGGCGCAGGGGGCGCTGCCCCCGCTGGCTCCGCCAGCCCCCCGGGATATTTCCGCCAAGCCGAAAAGACAGGCCCCGCTCGATCCGGAGCGGGGCCTTCTTGATTTCACGCGATCGCCGGGATCAGTCCTCTTGCGGCAAAACCCGCAGGCGCAGCTCGCGCAGCTGTTCGTTCATCGGCTCCGACGGCGCGCCCATCATCAGGTCTTCGGCGCGCTGGTTCATCGGGAACATGATGACTTCGCGGATATTCGCGGTATCGGCGAGGATCATCACGATCCGGTCGATGCCGGCGGCGCAACCACCGTGCGGCGGGGCGCCGTATTTAAACGCCTTGACCATGCCGCCGAAACGCTTCTCGACTTCGGAGGCCGGGTAGCCCGCGATTTCGAACGCCTTGTACATGGTCTCGAGCTTGTGGTTCCGGATCGCGCCCGAGAGGATCTCGTAGCCGTTACAGGCGAGGTCGTACTGATAGCCTTTGACCTGCAGCGGGTCGCCCTCCAGCGCCTCCATCCCGCCTTGCGGCATCGAGAACGGGTTGTGCGAGAAGTCGATCTTGTCCTCGTCATCGGCCTCGTACATCGGAAAGTCGACGACCCAGGCGAACTTGAACTTGGTCTTGTCGGTCAGGCCCAGTTCTTCGCCGATCACGTTGCGCGCGCGACCTGCGACGCCTTCGAAGCTCGACGGTGCGCCGCCGAGGAAGAAGGCCGCATCGCCCTCGCCCAGACCGAGCTGCGCGCGGACCGCCTCGGTCCGCTCGGGGCCGATATTCTTCGCCAGCGGGCCCGCGCCTTCGAGCGAGCCATCCTCGCCCTTGCGCCAGAAGATGTAGCCCATGCCCGGCAGGCCCTGCTCCTGCGCGAACTTGTTCATCCGGTCGCAGAACTTGCGCGAGCCGCCCGTGGGGGCCGGGATCGCACGAATCTCGGTGCCATCCTGTTCGAGCAGCTTGGCGAAGATCGCGAAGCCCGAGTCGCGGAAGTGATCGGAGACCACCTGCATCTCGATCGGGTTGCGCAGATCGGGCTTGTCGGAGCCGTATTTCAGCATCGACTCGGCATAGGGAATACGCGGCCAGTTCGGATCAACCGTCCGGCCATCGGCGAATTCCTCGAACACACCCTGAATGACAGGCTGCATCGTGTTGAAGATGTCTTCCTGCTCGACGAAGCTCATCTCGACGTCCAGCTGGTAGAAGTCGGTGGGCGAGCGGTCGGCGCGCGGGTCTTCGTCACGGAAGCACGGCGCGATCTGGAAATACTTGTCGAAGCCGCCGACCATGATCAGCTGCTTGAACTGCTGCGGCGCCTGCGGCAGCGCGTAGAACTTGCCCGGATGCAGGCGCGACGGCACGAGGAAGTCGCGCGCGCCTTCGGGCGAGGATGCGGTGATGATCGGCGTCTGGAACTCGTTGAAATCGGCATCCCACATGCGTTTGCGCATGGATTTCACGACGTTGGAGCGCAGGATCATCTTGTCATGCAGGCTCTCGCGGCGCAGATCGAGGAAGCGATAGGCCAGACGGGTCTCTTCGGGATATTCCAGCTCGCCGAAGACCGGCAGCGGCAGTTCCTCGGACTCGCCCAGAATTTCGATGTCGCGGACATAGACCTCGATCTCGCCGGTCGGGATCTTCGGGTTGATCAGGCTCTCGTCGCGCAGCTTCACGGTGCCGTCGATGCGGATCACCCATTCCGAGCGCGTTTTCTCCATCGTCTTGAAGGCGGGGCTGTCGCCGTCACAGAGCACCTGCGTCATACCGTAATGATCGCGAAGATCGATGAAGAGCACCCCCCCGTGATCGCGCACGCGATGGACCCAGCCCGCAAGGCGGACGGTCTCACCGGCGTTGGCGGCGCTCAGATCGGCGCAGGTATGGCTGCGAAAGGCATGCATGGGAGGCTCCCCGGATCGAGAATTGCGTATAGTCGCGCCGATACACCCGTTGAGCGCGCAAAAGTCAAGCTGTGCGGAGGCACACAGGCACGTCTCGAGCTGTTCACGCGCGCGTGGCTCGAAAAAATGTAAATTTTCGGTTAACTTCAGAGACAACGGGAACTTTGGTAATTTCACAAAGGTTGCCGTCGTGAAGGCTAACGCTGGAGCCTGCCAAGCCCCGGCATGATCCGGAGACACCATATGAGAGCTTGGGACTCGCTTCTTGACCGTATGTTGCGCCACCTGATCCGCAGGGGCACGCTCGAACTCGTCTATTCCGACGAGACGCTCAGACGCTATGGCGACGGCACCGGAGAGCCGGTCCGCGTGACCATCGAAAACCCTGACGTGACGCGCAGGATCGTGCTGCGGCCCGATCTCGGTGTCGGCGAAGGATATATGAACGGCGACTACACGATCGCGAATGACGACCTGCGTGGCTTCCTCGCGCTTGCGATCCGCAACCAGACCGGCTCCGGCATGCCGTGGTTCGAGAAGCCCCGCGAGGCGAGCCGCTTCTTCGGACGCCGCTTCGCCCAGTTCAACCCGGTGAACAAGGCACGCACCAACGTCGCGCATCACTATGACCTGTCGGGCGAGCTTTATGACCTCTTCCTCGATGAGGACCGGCAATATAGCTGCGCCTATTTCGAGCGCCCCGACATGACGTTGGAAGAGGCGCAGGAGGCCAAGAAACGCCACATCGCCAGGAAGCTCCTGATCGAGCCAGGGATGACCGTTCTCGATATCGGTTGCGGCTGGGGCGGCATGGCGCTGACGCTGGCACGCGATTTCGGTGCGAACGTAGTGGGGGTGACGCTGTCCACCGAACAGCACGCGCTGGCCCGCAAACGGGTGAAAGAGGCCGGGCTCGAAGACAAGATCGACATCCGCCTGACCGATTACCGCGATGTGACCGACAAGTTCGACCGGATCGTCTCGGTCGGCATGTTCGAACATGTGGGCGTGCCGCATTACCGTGAATATTTCTCGAAGGTGCGCGAGCTGCTCAAACCGGGCGGCGTCTCGCTGATCCATTTCATCGGACGCTCGGGCCCCGGTGGCGCGACCGCCGATTTCATCACCAAATACATCTTCCCCGGCGGCTATTGCCCGGCCATGTCGGAAGCGTCGAATGCGGTCGAGCATGAAGGCCTCATCACCACCGATCTCGAAGTGTGGCGGCTGCATTACGCGGAAACGCTCCGCCATTGGTGCGACCGGTTCGAGGCGAATATCGAAAAGGCCTGCGAGCTTTACGACGAGCGGTTCTGCCGGATGTGGCGCTTTTATCTCGTGGCGTCCGAGATGGCCTTCCGCCATGGCGGGCAGGTCGTGTTCCAGTATCAGCTGGCCCATGAGGTGGGCGACGCGCCGCTGACGCGCGACTACCTCTATCGCGACGAAGACGAACAGGAACATCGGCTGGCTGCCGAGTAGGCCAGTTCCCCCTGACCGGGCCGAATTTATGCCGCGCTGCTCCTAGTGCAGCGCCCGACAGGCTTGGGCGCGCGCCCTCGCGTCACCCTGCAACCCGGCTATCGCGTCCTGACCCTCTTGCGACGCCTGACCCTTTGCGTATAAAGCGCCTCAATTTGCGCAGTGACCAGAGGGGATTCCCATGCCGAAGAGAACAGACATCACGTCAATCCTCATCATCGGCGCCGGGCCCATTGTGATCGGGCAAGCCTGCGAGTTCGACTATTCGGGCGCACAGGCCTGTAAAGCCCTTCGCGAAGAAGGCTACCGCGTCATCCTCGTGAACTCGAACCCCGCGACGATCATGACCGATCCGGGGCTCGCCGACGCCACCTATATCGAACCGATCACCCCGGAAGTCGTCGCCAAGATCATCGAGGCCGAGCGCCCCGACGCGGTGCTCCCGACGATGGGCGGCCAGACCGGCCTCAACACCGCGCTGTCGCTGGCCGATATGGGCGTGCTGGAGAAATTCGGCGTCGAACTGATCGGCGCGAACCGCGACGCGATCGAGATGGCCGAAGACCGGAAGCTCTTCCGCGAGGCGATGGACCGGATCGGCCTCGAGAACCCGAAAGCGACCATCGTGTCCTCGCCCAAGCGCGAGAACGGCACCTATGACGTCAACGAGGGCGTGCGTCAGGCGCTGCTCGAACTCGAACATATCGGCCTGCCCGCGATCATCCGCCCCGCCTTCACGCTGGGCGGCACCGGCGGCGGCGTCGCCTATAACCGCGAAGATTACGAGCGCATCTGCCGCTCGGGCCTGGACGCCTCCCCCATGAGCCAGATCCTCGTCGACGAGTCGCTGCTGGGCTGGAAAGAATTCGAGATGGAGGTCGTGCGCGACCGCGCCGACAACGCGATCATCGTCTGCGCCATCGAGAACGTCGATCCGATGGGCGTCCATACCGGCGACTCGATCACCGTCGCCCCCGCGCTGACACTGACCGACAAGGAATACCAGATCATGCGCAACGGCTCGATCGCCGTGCTGCGCGAGATCGGCGTGGAGACCGGCGGCTCGAACGTGCAATGGGCGATCAACCCCGAGGACGGCCGCATGGTCGTGATCGAGATGAACCCGCGCGTGTCGCGTTCCTCGGCGCTGGCCTCCAAAGCGACCGGCTTCCCGATCGCGAAGATCGCGGCGAAGCTGGCCGTGGGCTACACGCTCGACGAGCTGGACAACGACATCACCAAGGTCACGCCCGCCTCGTTCGAGCCGACCATCGACTATGTCGTCACCAAGATCCCGCGCTTCGCCTTCGAGAAATTCGCAGGCTCCAAGCCGGAACTGACCACCGCGATGAAATCGGTGGGCGAGGCGATGGCGATCGGCCGGACCTTCCACGAATCCGTGCAGAAAGCGCTGGCCTCGATGGAGACCGGCCTGAGCGGCTTCGACGAGATCGAGATCGAAGGCGCGCCGGAGAAAGCCGCCGTCATCAAGGCGATCTCGCAGCAGACGCCGGACCGGATGCGCCTCATCGCGCAGGCGATGCGCCACGGGCTGAGCAATGAGGAGATCCAGCACGCGACCTCCTTCGATCCTTGGTTCCTCGACCGCATCCGCGAAATCGTCGAGGCCGAGAACGAGATCCGCAAGAAGGGTCTGCCGCTCGACGAGAAGGGCCTGCGCAATCTCAAGATGATGGGCTTCTCGGATGCGCGTCTGGCCACGCTGACCGGCCGCGACGAAGCGCAAGTCCGCCGCGCCCGCCGCAACCTGAACGTCACCGCGGTCTTCAAGCGCATCGACACCTGCGCCGCCGAATTCGAGGCGCAGACGCCCTACATGTATTCGACCTATGAAGCCCCCGCGATGGGCGAGGTCGAATGCGAGGCGCGCCCGTCGGATCGCAAGAAGGTCGTCATCCTCGGCGGCGGTCCGAACCGGATCGGCCAGGGGATCGAGTTCGACTATTGCTGCTGTCACGCCTGTTTCGCGCTGACCGATGCGGGCTACGAGACGATCATGGTCAACTGTAACCCCGAGACCGTGTCGACCGATTACGACACCTCGGATCGCCTCTATTTCGAGCCGCTTACGCTGGAGCATGTGCTGGAAATCCTGCGGGTGGAGCAGGATAACGGCACGCTGCACGGCGTGATCGTCCAGTTCGGCGGGCAGACGCCGCTGAAGCTCGCGAACGCGCTGGAGGCCGAAGGCATTCCGATCCTCGGCACCACGCCCGACGCGATCGACCTCGCCGAAGACCGCGAGCGGTTCCAGGACCTGCTCAACCGTCTGGGCCTGAAGCAACCGGTCAACGGCATCGCCAGCTCGGACGAGCAGGCGTTCGAGATCGCGGGCCGCGTCGGCTATCCGCTGGTGATCCGCCCCTCCTACGTGCTGGGCGGCCGCGCGATGGAGATCGTGCGCGACCTCGACCACCTCAAGCGCTACATCAAGGAAGCCGTGGTGGTCTCGGGCGATAACCCGGTGCTGCTCGACAGCTATCTGGCGGGCGCGATCGAAGTGGACGTGGATGCGCTTTGCGACGGCGAAAGCGTCCATGTCGCGGGCATCATGCAGCATATCGAGGAAGCTGGCGTCCACTCGGGCGACTCGGCCTGCTCGCTGCCGCCCTACTCGCTGAGCCCCGAGATCGTGGCCGAGCTGAAGGTGCAGACCGAGAAGATGGCCAAGGGCCTCAACGTGGTCGGCCTGATGAACGTGCAGTTCGCGATCAAGGACGGCGATATCTACGTCCTCGAGGTCAACCCGCGCGCCTCGCGCACCGTGCCCTTCGTCGCGAAAGCCACCGACTCGGCCATCGCCTCGATCGCGGCGCGCCTGATGGCGGGCGAGAAGCTGTCGGCCTTCCCGGCACGCCCGCCCTACCCCGAAGGCGTCGGCCCCGACACGCCGCTGCCCTTCGCCGATCCGCTGACGCTGGCCGATCCGCAAACGCCGTGGTTCTCGGTCAAGGAAGCCGTGCTGCCCTTCGCCCGCTTCCCGGGCGTCGACACGCTGCTCGGCCCGGAAATGCGCTCCACCGGCGAGGTGATGGGCTGGGATCGCGACTTCCCCTCGGCCTTCTGGAAAGCCCAGCTTGGCGCGGGCACAGTGCTGCCCGAAAGCGGCCGCGTGTTCTTCTCGATCAAGGACTCGAACAAGTCCGATGATCTGGCCGAAGCCGCCGCCTCGCTGGTCTCGATGGGCTTCACCATCGTCGCGACCGGCGGCACCGCCGCATGGCTCGCCGAGCATGGGGTGGAAAGCGAGAAGGTTCTGAAGGTGTATGAGGGCCGCCCGAACATCGTCGACCGGCTGAAGAATGACGAGATCGACCTCGTCTTCAACACCACCGACGGCAGCCAGGCGATCTCGGACAGCCGCGACATCCGCGCGGTCGCGCTCTATGACAAGATCCCCTATTTCACGACCGCCGCAGCCTCCATCGCCGCCGTCTCGGCGATCAAGAGCCGCAAAGAGGGCGAGGTGAACGTGCGCTCGCTGCAGTAAGCTACGGACACAATTAGAGAAATGATGTGACTCGCGGAACACGGTTTCCGCGAGTTTCTTTTTCAGCCCGGGGGTGATCTTGCTGCGCCTCGGCGGCTCACGCATAGCGAAAGTCTAAAAACAATTTCATGAGGCAAGTTTATGAAGAAATGCGTTTTCGCAGCTGCGGCCCTTTTCGCGGCACTCCCCCAGATTTCCAGCGCGGCTGAAATCACTGGCGGCACCGTCGGCATCGGCTTTTCGCAATTCACCGATAACAGCGATCTCGACAAGACCTCGGCCACCGGCTCGCTCGAAGTCGGGTTCAACCGGCAATTCTCGCTGCAAGGCGATCTGGCCTTCGCGCGTTTCGGCGCAAGCGACGCCGACGCCAACAACGTCGCACTTCACGCGATCTACCACGCCGGTCCGGCCACCTCCTTCGGCGCCTATGCGGGCCATGACCACGCCGAAGGCGCAGGGCTGGATTATTACGGCCTCGAAGCGGGTCATTCCTACGGCCAGTTCGGCGGCGAAGCCTATGTCTCGCACGCCAAGGAAGACGGCGTCAGCGGCAACCTGTTCGGCCTGTCGGGGCGCTATGCCGTCAACGACGTGTTCGGCGTGACTGCGGGCTATGACCATATCGACGTCGAGAGCTTCGACGCGAACCGCACGCAGATCGGCGTCGATTACAAGCTCGGCAACGTGACGCTGAGCGGCGATTTCGGCCATGCCAATGGCGACGATCTGGGGGCGAGCAACTACGTCTCGATCGGCGCGACCTTCGCGTTCGGCCCGCAGCAGCGCACCACGTTCAAGCAGCGGGATCTGATCCGCGTCATCCCCGGTCTCTGACCGCGACGCGCTTGCAGGGGAAAGGCGGCCTTTCGAGGCCGCCTTTCTTGTGCCTCATGCCCGCTGCGCCCGTCGCGCGAGCCAGCTCTGCCATGCGGCCGGAGAGCCCGCGAACGCATTCATGTCCACCGTTCCGGGCACGCCGGGCACGACACCCGTGCCGCTATATTGCCAGAAGCTCCAATCGGCGCCGGGGTACCGCTCCATTGGGTGCGCGGTGACCGAGCGCAGCCACATCTCATAGCCTGAGAAGCGCGACAGGTCGTTGTCACGCCAGAAATCGATCGTCGTGTAGATCACCGGGCGCGTGCCGTAATGCCGTGTCAGGGCCGCGAGGAAGCGGTGCATCTCGGCGCGGGTGACATGGGCCGCGGGGCGGCGCTGGCAGGTGCGCGAGGTGTGGTTCCACTCGATATCCAGCACCGGCGGCAGATCGCCCCGGCGGCGCGGCACGTTGCGGATATACCAATCGGCCTGCTCTTCGGGAGAGCGGCAGAAATAGTAGAAATGATAGGCACCGACCGGCACGCCCGCCGCCCGCGCACGGGTCGCGTTGATGTGGAAACCGGGATCGGAGTGATCGCCGCCCTCGGTCGCCTTGAGCCAGGCGAAGGACACCCCCGCCGCGCGCGCCCGGCGCCAGTCGATTTCGCCCTGATAGCGCGCGGCATCGATCCCGTGGACCGGCAACCGCGCCGGCGCCAGACCTTCCCAATCATGCGGATCGGTATCGCCGAAGCGCGCGGGAATACCGCTCGCCCGGTAGTTCGAGGCCGACAACACCGCCGGACGCATCAGCTTGGCCTGCTTGCCGCTGGGCGCGCCGCCGCAGCCCGCCAAGGCCAAGGCTGCGCCCGAGACGAAGAACCTGCGCGAAATCCCCATGCTCACTCCCCCGTGATTTTTTCCCAGCCTCTCATGCAAACGCCCGCCTGTCATCGCTGACAGGCGGGCGTCTTTTGACATCGGCGAGGCTTCGCCTAAGAGGGGTCGCTCAGCTCCGGGGGCCGAAATCGGCCTTGGTCAGTATGCCATCGCCGTTGCGATCGCGCATCGCGAACCACCGATCGGTGCCACCCACGAATTCCGCGCGCGAGATCACCCCGTCGCCATTCGCATCGAAGGCCCGCAGCCCCTCAGCGGTCGGGATATCGTGGCCCGAGCGCATCGCGTTGCGACCCTGACCCTGTCGCTTGCCGGGTCCCTGCCCCATGCCCTCGGGCATCTGATGCCCCGGACCTTTGCCGGCCGCGCGCTCCATTTCCTTATGCTCGTCGATCATCGCGATTTCCGCGACGGAGTAGGTGTTGTCGTCGTTCTGGTCGAACATCGTGAAGATGTCGCCGCGCCGCTCGCGGGCTTCCGCCAGCGTGACGCCGCCATCGCCATCGAGATCCCATTGCAGGAGGAATTCCTGCCCCGGCACCGGGGCGGTTTGCGCGAGACCCGGAGCGGCGCCGAGCAGCAATGCGGCGGCAAACGGGGCGGTGAGAGAAGCGATGCGTTTCATCTGTCTGTCCTTCATTAGGTATGTCGCTCATGAAACGAAACGGCCCGCGCCTTTCCGGCGCGGACCTGACAACATGTCGCAGAGCGGGGGCCTCTCAGCCTTTCGCGGCGGCCAGCTCGTCCCAGCAGGCCAGCGCGTGACCGGCATACATCACCCCCGGACCGCCGCCCATCTGGATCGCCATGGCCAGCACGTCGCCCAGCTCCTCGCGCGTGCCGCCCGCCTTCATCAACGCCTCGACATGGAACATGATGCAGGGCTCGCAACGCAGCACGACCGCCATGCCGAGCGCGATGAATTCCTTGGTCTTCACATCGAGCGGCCCGTTCTCTTTCACGGCTTTCGACAGAACCCCAAAGCCGCCGACAGCGTCGGGGATGGTCTTGTTCATCACGCGCAGCTCGTTGCGCATCTCGTCGATCTTGGCCTTGTAGCTCATCGCAGGTCTCCTTCGCATTTCGTCCCTCGCTGCGTGACACGGGGCGCGGGCGAAATCCTTGACCTGCGTCAAGCCAAAGGGATGGCGCTGCGTGATGTGACCATAGTTGAGGGGGCTCCGCCCCCGGCGCGGGACGCGCGCCTCCCCCGGGATATTTTCACCAAGGCGAAGACAGCAGAGCTCTCCCCCTTCGCCTTGGCGCAAATATCCCGGGGGGTGAATTCGCACAGCGAAAAGGGGGGCAGCGCCCCCCTTCTCCGGTCTCAATCGTTAAACAGGCTCAGCCGTCGACGCGGATGCGCGCGTTGCTCGGATCGTGCGGGCTGTCCTCGGTCACTTCCGCCGGATAGTCGGCCCCGAGGATGCGCACGGATAGCTTGGTGCCCGGCTCGGCCAGATCGGGGCGCACATAGCCCATTCCGATCTGCTTGCCGAAGGCCACCGACCAGCCGCCCGAGGTCAGACGCCCGACCTTCTCGCCATCCTGTTTGATCACTTCCTTGCCCCAGGGATCGGCATCGTCCGGCCCATCGATCAGAAGCGTCACGCATTTCGAGCGGATGCCGGTGTCGAGCATCGCCTGCTTCCCGGTGAACTCCTTCTCGAGGTCGATGAAGCGGTCGAGGCCGGCTTCCTGCGGGGTCGCGTCGCGGCCCAGCTCATTGCCGAAGGCGCGGTAGCTCTTCTCCTGACGCAGCCAGTTCTGGGCACGCGCGCCCACCAGCTTCATCCCGTGCTTCTCGCCCGCCTCGACCAGCAGATCCCAGAGGTAGCGGCCGAATTCGACAGGGTGATGCAGCTCCCAGCCCAGCTCGCCCGTATAGGCCACGCGCACGGCGCGGACCGGGCACATGCCCAGCTCGATATTGCGCATCGACAGCCACGGGAAGCGCTTGTTCGACAGCACCGTCTCCGGATAGGCGTCCTTGACCACCTCCTGCAGAATCTTGCGCGCATTGGGGCCCGCCAGCGCGAAGACGCCCCATTGGGTGGTCACGTCGTGGCAATCGACATAGTCGCCGCCCGCCGCGCGGAAATCCTCGATCGACTTGCGCAGGAAGTCGCCGTCGTAATCGGTCCAGGCGCCCGCCGAGATCAGGTAATACTCGTCCTCGGCCAGACGCACGATCGTGTATTCGGTGCGGGTCGTGCCGGCTTCGGTCAGCGCGTAGGTCAGGTTGATCCGACCCACTTTCGGCAGCTTGTTGCAGGTGAAGGCATCGAGGAAAGCCGTCGCGCCGGGGCCGCGCACCATGTGTTTGGTGAAGGCGGAGGCGTCGATCAGACCGGCCGTGTCGCGCAAAGCCTCAGCCTCGGCCTTGGCATATTGCCACCATTCCCCGCGACGGAACGAGCGGCTGTCGTGGTCGAAGCTCGAGGGCGCATCCTTGGGGCCGTAATAGTTCGGGCGTTCCCAGCCGTTGGTCTGCCCCATCTGCGCGCCTGCCGCGATCTGGCGATCATAGGCGGGGGCGGTGCGCAGCGGACGGCAGGCTTCGCGCTCTTCATCGGGGTGGTGCAGGATGAAGACGTGCTCATAGGCCTCTTCGTTCTTGCGCGCCGCGTATTCGGTGGTCATCCAGCTGCCGTAGCGCTTGGGATCGAGCGAAGCCATGTCGATCTCGGCCTCGCCCTCGACCATCATCTGCGCGAGGTAATAGCCGGTGCCGCCCGCAGCGGTGATGCCGAAGGAGAAGCCTTCCGCCAGCCACATGTTGCGCAGCCCCGGCGCGGGGCCCACCAGCGGGTTGCCGTCGGGCGTGTAGCAGATCGGGCCGTTGAAATCGTCCTTCAGACCGACTTCCTCGGAGGTCGGGAGACGATGGATCATCGACATGTATTCTTCTTCAATGCGCTCCAGATCGAGCTGGAACAGATCGGCGCGGAAGGTCTCCGGCACGTCGTAGAGGAAACGCGCGGGCGCGTTGCGCTCGTAGGGGCCGAGGATCCAGCCGCCGCGCTCTTCGCGGACATACCATTTCGCATCGGCATCGCGCAGCACCGGATGCTCGGGGTTGCCCTCGGCGCGCCATTTGACCAGCGCCGGGTCTGCGTCGGTCACGATGAACTGGTGCTCGACCGGGATCGCGGGGATCTTGATGCCCAGCAGGCGCGCGGTGCGCTGCGCGTGGTTGCCGGTGCAGGTCACGACATGCTCGGCGCGGATCTCGATCTCTTCGCCGGAGCCGACAAGGTTGCCGCCCTTCTCGACCATCTTCTCGAGCGTGACGACCCATTCCGAGCCGGTCCAGCGATAGGCGTTGACCTGCAGCTTGCGCGCGATCTCGGCGCCGTGCTGGCGCGCGCCCTTGGCCATCGCCTGCGTCACGTCGGCGGGGTTGATATAGCCGTCCTGCGGGTGGAACAGCGCGCCCTTGAGGTCTTCGGTGTTCAGAAGCGGCCAGCGCTCCTTCATCTGCGCGGGCGTCAGGAACTCGTGATAGACATCCGCGGTCTCGGCGACGGAGGAATAGAGCTTGTACTCGTCCATCCGCTCTTGCGTCTGCGCCATGCGCAGGTTGCCCACGATCGCGAAGCCCGCATTCAGCCCGGTCTCGGCTTCCAGCGTCTTGTAGAAATCGACCGAGTATTTGTGGATGTGGGTCGTCGCGTAGCTCATGTTGAACAGCGGCAGCAGACCCGCCGCGTGCCAGGTCGAGCCCGAGGTCAGCTCGTCGCGCTCGATCAGCAGCGTCTCCCAGCCCGCCTTGGCAAGGTGATAGGCGACACCGCACCCGACCGCGCCGCCACCGACGACCAAAGCTTTCACATGGGTTTTCATCGCGGGGCCTCCTTGCCGATACGGACGTAGGGGCAGATTGACCCTCATATTCGCAAACGCAATCCGATCCGGGCGACATTCGCGCGACAAAAACGACAAAAGCGCACGCGCGGCGCTTCGGGGGCGCGGCGCCCGCCCGGCGGGGCCCGCTTATGAAAGCTCAAGCCCCATTGGATGCGCCCGAACCCGGCGATGACGCTTCCGTGAGGCGAGTCGCGAATCCGTGTTTAGTTCCCACGAATTGTAAAAATTTTTCCCCCATTTGCACAGGAACTGTGCGCCGTTTCACCAGTTCTCAGACCATCAGAGGCCGGGGAAACCGGAAACCGGGACCGACGCGCCTCACTTAAAACGAAAGGGAGACGAGATATGAAAAAGCTCATCACCACTACCGCCATCGGCCTGATGCTTGCCCTGCCCGCACATGCCGAAGACAAAGCAAATGCAAACGCGACGGCGGAAGCCAACGCGAACGCTTCGGCCAACATGTCGGGCGACATGTTCATGAAGTCGATTCCGGACTCCTTCAACGCCTCGGGCCTCATGGGCAAGCGCGTTTACATCTCGAAGGACAAGGTCGACGCGAAGACCGCGATCAACGAAGCGCAGGACAGCTGGGATGACGTTGGCGAAGTCAGCGACGTCGTGATCGGCACCAACGGCGAAGTCGATGCCGTGCTCGTCGACGTGGGTGGTTTCCTCGGCATTGGCGAGAAAACCGTCGCGATCTCGATGGATTCGCTCAACCTGATCCCCGATGGCGACACCGACAATTCCTATTTCGTCGTCGCTCAGGGCAGCAAGGACCAACTGGACCAAGCGCCGAAATATGACGCCGAAATGCAGACCGCGTTCAGCGCGGATGCCAATGGCGACATGAACGGCAACGGCGAAGACATGAAGAACGCCGATGCGTCGCAGAAGATGGATGAGGCTGGCGACCACGCCGAAGCCGCAGCCACCGCGACCGCCGCTGCTGCTGGTGCCGCTGCGAACGAAGCTGCCGACAAGACCGCTCAGGCTGCCGATAACGCAGGCGAAGCGATGGACAACGCCGCCGAGAACACTGCCGACGCTGCTCAGAACGCCGCGCAAGACACCGAGCAGGCGATGAACAACGCTGGTGACAAGACCGAAGAGATGGCGAAAGACGCCGCACAGAACACCAAGGAAGCTGCAAACGCGACCGGCCAAGCCGTCGAAAACGCGGCTGACAACGCTGGCGAAGCGACCAAGGAAGCCGCCAATGAAACCGGCAACGCGATCGACGACGCTGTCGACAGCACTGCCGCGGCGGTGGGCACCATGGGTCAAGCCGACCAGGAAGACGGCCAGAAGGTCGATATCGCGTCGGTCGCACCCGATACGTTGCGTGGTGAAGGCGTCTATGGCCCGAACGACGACAAGGTCGGCGACGTGTCCGAGCTGGTTCAGGGCGATGACGGTAAAGTCTCGGGCGTCGTGATCGACGTGGGTGGCTTCCTCGGCATTGGCGCCAAGCCGGTCGAAATCAAGGCGAGCGAGCTGACCGTTCTGCAGAACGACACCTCGATCACCGTGCATACCGGTCTGACCGAAGACCAACTGAAGAAGCTTCCGAAATACGAAGCGCAGTAATCTTCGGATGATGTGACGGAGAGCCGGGGGCAGCCCCTGCTCCCAGCGAAAGCCCCGGGCGTGTCCCGGGGCCTTTCGTCATTGTGTGGCCCAACTCAACCGAAGCCCAAATGAAAAGGCCCCGGATCACGCCGGAGCCTCGAAACAGTTTTTCGAAGGTCAGACCATCGACGGCACGACGAGATCCGGCGGGCGGTGCCCGTCGGCGAAGGTCTTGATGTTGACCAGAACCTTCTCGCCCATCTCCACGCGGCCTTCGACCGTAGCCGAGCCCATATGCGGCAGCAGCACCACGTTCGACAGCTCGCGCAGCCGCGGATTGACCTCCGCGCCATGCTCGAACACGTCGAGCCCAGCCCCGGCCAGCTCGCCCGCGCGCAGCGCCCGCGTCAGCGCGTTCTCGTCGATCACCTCGCCGCGCGACGTGTTCACGATCACCGCCTCTGGCTTGAGCATCTTCAGCCGCCGCGCATTGAGCAGGTGGAAGGTCGAGGGCGTATGCGGACAGTTCACCGAGATCACGTCCATCCGGCTCACCATCTGGTCGAGACTGTCCCAGTAGGTCGCTTCCAACTCCGCCTCGATATCGGGGTGAACCTTGGTGCGGTTGTGATAGTGAATCTGCATCCCGAAAGCCTTGGCGCGACGCGCCACCGCCTGACCGATCCGACCCATGCCGAGAATCCCCAGCCGCTTGCCGCCGATGCGATGGCCCATGAAAGCGGTGGGCGCCCAGCCCTCCCAATTGCCCGCCTGCATATGTGCGAGCCCCTCGGGAATGCGCCGCGTCACCGCGAGCATCAGCGCGATGGTCATATCCGCCGTATCGTCGGTGACGACACCCGGCGTGTTCGACACCAGAACCCCGCGCTGACGCGCCGAGGAAACGTCGATATGATCGACCCCGGCGCCGTAATTCGCGATCAGTTTCAGACGCTCGCCGGCCTGCGAGATCATCGACGCATCGATCCGATCCGTCACGCAAGGCACGAGGACGTCGGCGCGTTTCATCGCTTCGACCAGCTCCTCCCGGCTCATCTTGCGATCGTCGTGATTGAGCTCGACCTCGAACAATTCCTTCATCCGGGTCTCGACGACCTCGGGCAGGCGTCGCGTCACGACAACACTCAGGCGCGGTGCAGGCATCTCGGTCCTCTCCTCTCTTCCATCGCGGGGCGGTTGGATGCAAACTGCCCCTCAAAGCGGGCAGGCACAAGGCCCGGCAAGAGCAGTAATGGCCGAAATCGACATGGGAGCGCAATTTTGTTGCGCGCCGGATGTTGCAGACCCGCGGATCAGCCAGCGGGCGGGCCGGGATATGAGGCGGATGATGACGGGCAGCAAAATCCTCGCGGCGGTATCCTCAATTGCGATTCTGGTCGGCGCAATCTGGAGCGTGTCGGGCAATGCCTCGGGCGCACAGTCGAAATCGAACGCCCCCGCCGCTCAACCCGCTGCAACCAGCCAGACCACCAAGCCGCAAGCGAAGCCTGTGGCCAAGCCCGCCCCCGACGGCCCTGACGTGCAACTGTCGAAGCCCCAGCGCCGCGGCCCCGTCACCCACCTGCCGATCCCGCGCTATGTCTCGCTCAAAGGCTCGAAGGGCAATGTGCGTCGCGGGCCCTCGCTCTCGCACCGGATCGACTGGGTCTTCACCCATCCCGGCATGCCGCTGAAAGTCACCGCCGAATTCGGCCATTGGCGGCGGGTCGAGGATAACGAGGGTCAGGGCGGCTGGATTCACTACACGCTGATCTCGGGCGTGCGCAACGTGATCGTCCTGCAGGACATGGTCTCGCTTCATGCCCGCCCCGATCCGAAATCCGCAGTCACCGCCAAGGCGCAGGCCGGAGCGATCGCGGGCCTCGGCGCCTGCACCCATGATTGGTGCGAAATCGAGGGCTCGGGCGCGGATGGCTGGCTGCCCAAGACCGAAATCTGGGGTGTCGACCCCGACGAGACCCGTGACTGAGACGCTCACCTGCGCTAGAGGATCGGCGCAAAGGTAGAGACGGCGGCGATGGCCTATAGCGAAAACGAACACCGGATGAACACCTCGGCGGGTCTGGCCTCGGTCGGCACCGCCGCGCTGCTCGTGGCGATCAAGGCCTGGGCGCTATGGCAGACCGGCGCGCTCTCCGTGGGCGCATCGCTCGCCGACAGCGCGGTGGACCTGTTGATCTCGGGCGCGGGGCTGCTGGCGATCCTCTATGCCGCGAAGCCTGCCGACGACGATCACGCCTTCGGGCACAGCTCGGCCGAAGACCTCGCGGCCCTCGGCCAGGCGCTGATCGTGCTGGGCGCAGGCATCACGATCGGCATCACCGGCGTTCAACGCCTGCTGGCCCCGTCCCCGCCCCCGCTCGCCGACGAGGGCATCGGGATCGCGGTCATGGTCGCCTCTGCGGCGATCACATTCGGCCTGATCTGGTGGCAGGGCCGCGTGGCGCGCAAGACCGGCAACAAGGTCGTCGCCGCCGACCGGCTGCACTATGTGGGCGACCTGCTGCCGACACTGGGCGCGATCCTCGCGCTCTGGCTCTCGCATGCGTTCGGCTGGGGCGACGTGGACAGCGTCGTCGCGCTGATCGCCGCCGCGATCATGTTTGGCGGCGCGGCGAAGATCTTCCTCGGCGCCTGGAACGCGCTGATGGACCGCGCGGCCCCGGATGAGGTCATCGACGGCATCACAAAGATCGCCCGCGACTGGCCCGGTGTGCGCGGCTTCCACGACCTCAAGACCCGCACCGCGGGCACGCAGATCTTCGTGAACCTGCATATCGAACTCGATGGCGACCAGACGCTGGAAGAGGCCCATGACATCGGCGCCGCGCTCAAACGCGCCATCGTCGAAGCCTATCCGCAGGCCGATGTCATCATCCACAAGGATGTTTATCGGGGCTGAGCGCGACAGGGGGCTCTGCCCCCGCGGCTTACGCCGCCCCCCGGAATATTTTGGCCAAGAGGAAGAGCGCCTCCCCTTCATCTGGCCCAAAATACTCGCGCCGGAGGCTCCGACATCGCCACCCGCTCAAGCGGCCGGATCAAGCAGCCCGCGACCCTTGAGAAGCGGCTCCACCCCCGGCATCTTGCCCCGGAACTCGGTGTAAAGCTCCTCCGGCGGCCGCGAATTGCCCGCCGACAGCACGAAGCGTTCGAGCTTCGCCGCCGTTTCCGGGTCGAATACGTCGCCCGCCTCCTCGAAGGCTTCGAACGCATCGGCATCCATCACCTCGGACCACATGTAGCTGTAATAACCAGAGGAATAGCCGTCGCCCGAGAAGACATGGGCGAAATGCGGCGTCGCGTGGCGCATCCGGATCGCGCGCGGCATGCCGATCTCGCGCAGCACTTCGGCCTGTTTCGCCATCGGATCTTCCGGGGCCGCGCCCTCGTGGAAGGCCAGATCGACCAGCGCCGACCCGAGATATTCCACCGTCGAGAACCCCTGATCGAAGGTGGCTGCCCCTTTCAGCTTTTCGCGCAGCTCCATCGGCATCGGCTCGCCGGTCTTGTAATGGCGCGCGTGCTTTTCCAGCGTCTCGGGCACGTCGAGCCAATGTTCGTAAAGCTGGCTCGGCAGCTCCACGAAATCGCGCGCGACCGAGGTGCCCGACAGGAACTGATAGGTCACATCCGACAGCATCTGATGCAGCGCATGGCCGAATTCATGGAACAGCGTGCGCGCGTCGTCATGGCTCAGAAGCGCCGGGTCGCCCTTCGCGAAGTTGCACACGTTCACCACGATCGGCACCGGCGCGCCGCCCAGCTTGCGCTGCGAGCGCATCGCCGAGCACCACGCGCCCGAGCGTTTCGAGCCGCGCGCGAAATAATCGCCGAGGAACACCGCCAACACTTTGCCCCCGCGTGATACTTCCCAGCCGCACACGTCGGGGTGGTGGAAGGGCCCGGCGATCTCCTTGAACTCCAGCCCGAAGAGCCGGTTCGCCGTATCGAAGGCCGCGCCGATCATCGCGTCGAGCGAGAGATAGGGCTTGATCTGCCCTTCGTCGAAATCGTGCTCGGCCACGCGACGCTTCTCGGCATAGTAGCGCCAGTCCCACGGCTCCAGATCGCCGTTGATCCCGTCGGCATGCATCATCTCGGCCAGCTTCGCGGCATCCGCCTCGGCGGCAGCCTTCGCAGGCTCCCAGACGCGCATCAGAAGGCCGCGCACCGCTTCGGGCGTCTTGGCCATCTCGGGTTCCAGCTTGTAGGCGGCGAAACTGTCGTAACCCAGAAGCTTCGCACGCTCCTCGCGCAGCTTCAGCACCTCGGCGGCGATCTCGCGATTGTCGGTCTCGCCGCCATTCGCCCCGCGCGACGTCCAGGCCTCATAGGCGATACGCCGCAGCTCGCGATTGGGCGAGAATTGCAGGAAAGGCACGATCAGCGAACGCGAGAGCGTCAGCACCGGCCCGTCCTGCCCGCGTTCCTTGCCAGCCGCGCGGGCAGTATCCACGACGAAATCGGGAAGCCCTTCCAGCTCATCCTCGGCCAGCGGGCGGAACCAGCCGCTTTCATCGGCCAGCAGGTTCTGACTGAACTGCGTGGTGATCGAGGCGAAGCGCTGCTTGATCTCGCGCATCCGTTCGGCCTCGGCCCCTTCCAGCGCCGCGCCCGACCGGGTGAACATCTGATAATATTGCTCCAGAAGCCGCGCCTGCTCCGGGCCAAGCCCGAGGCTATCACGGCTCTGCCACAGCTGGTCGATCCGGGCGAACAGCGCGGTGTTCATCGTGATCTCGGAGGAAAAGGCCGCGAGCTTCGGCGCCAGATCGCGCATCAGTTCCTGCCGCGCGGGCGTCGCATCGGCCCCGGCGAGGTTGTAGAACACGCCCGCGACCTTCTCGAGCGCCTCTTCCGCCAGTTCCATCGCCTCGATCGTATTGGCGAATGTCGGGGCGTCGGGCGAGTCCGCGATCGCCGCGATATTGGCGCGCGCCTCGGCCAGCGCCGCATCGAAAGCAGGCGCAAAATCGGCATCGGAAATCTCAGCAAAGGGCGGCAGTTCGTAGGGGCCGGTCCAGTCGGCGAGAAGCGGGTTGGTCATGGCGGGTCTCCTTTGCATCGCAAGCTAGGGCGCGTGCTCAGGATTGACCATCCCCCGCGCCGCGCCCTTCGCCGCAAACCGCGCAATCGGCGCGCCGTTTGACGCCGAACTGACGGCTCTCGCCCCAAAGTGCATCATAGATCATCAGCCGCCCGCGCGCAGATTGGCCCGCCTGCGTGATCTCCTTGATCGCCTCGGTCGCCATCATCGAGCCCACCACGCCCGGCAGCGCGCCCACCACGCCCGCCTCGGCACAGCTCGGCGCAAGCCCGGCGGCAGGCGCTTCGGGGAAGACGCAGGCATAGCAGGGTGCCCCCTGCGCCGGATCGTAGAGCGACAGCTGCCCTTCCCATTGTGTGATCGCGCCGGAGATCAGCGGCGTGCCGGTCGCCACGCAGGCCGCATTCACCAGATAGCGCGTGTCGAAATTGTCGGTCCCGTCGAGGACGAGGTCATATTCGGCGATCAGCCCTTCGGCATCCTCGGCGCTCAGGCGACGGTTATAGGGCAGCACCTCGATATGAGGGTTCAGCGCGGTCATCGCCTTTTGCGCGGAGAAGACCTTGGGCATCCCGAGATCGGCATCGCGATGGATCACCTGCCGCTGCAGGTTGGAATTCGAGACGGTATCGTCATCCACGACCCCGATCCGCCCCACCCCCGCCGCGGCGAGATACAAAAGCGCGGGCGAACCGAGCCCCCCGGCCCCGATCACCAGAACCTTAGCCTGCTTGAGACGTTTCTGCCCCGGCCCGCCGATCTCGCGCAGCATGATGTGACGCGCATAGCGGTCCAGTTCGGCCTCGGAAAAGCTGCCCGGTTTCGGCGCAGGCGCCTCAGCCTCTTTCGCCTCGGCCTTCGCGCGGATCGCCCCGAGCATCCGGCGATAGATCAGCACGAGCGCGACGACGACGCCGAGCCCGATCCAACCCGCAAGCGAGCCGCCCAGTACGCGCCCCAGCGGAGCAAACCCGGGGATGGGCAGATGCGCGATCACCAAGGCCGCCCAGATCAGCACGAGCATCCCGAAGATCGCACGCGCGGAGGCCTTGAGTACCAGCCCGAGCCCCACGATCGCCGCCATCAGAACCAGTCCGAGCATACCTCAGCCCTTGCCGGTCGAGCCGAACCCGCCCTCACCGCGTGCCGTATCGCCCAGAGCGTCCGTGACCTCGAAGCGCGCCTGCACCACCGGGGCGACGATCGCCTGTGCGATGCGGGCGCCATGCTCGATCAGATAGGGCTCGGTGCCGAGATTGATCAGCAATACCCCCAGCGGCCCGCGATAATCGGCGTCGATCGTGCCGGGCGTGTTGGGCAGGCTGATCCCGTGTTTCAGCGCCAGCCCCGAGCGCGGCCGGATCTGCATCTCGAACCCTTCGGGGATCTCGACGCGCAGCCCGGTCGGGATGATCGCGCGCTGCATCGGCGCGAGCGTGATCCCGCGCGCGCGATCCTCGGGGGCGAGATTGGCGCGCAGATCGGCCCCGGCGGCGCCGTGGGTCTCGTAGCGCGGCAGCGCGATCTCAGGATCGGCCCAGTCCTCGCGCAGAACCTTGATGATCGGTGTGCTCACGTGTCTCTCTCCTGCCCGTTGTCGCGCGGGCGTCAAATGCGGATGCCTCCGGCGGGGATATTTGGACCAAGCCGAAACAGGCGCGCTTCGTTTCGGCTTGGCATAAATATCCCCCGCGGAGCGTCCCTCAGGCGCCAGCCGCGCCCAAGCTTTCTGCGATGCGCGCAGCCAACCGCCGCGCGACCTCTTGCTTACCCATCCGGTCCCAGCTTTCCGCGCCGGTCTCGTCGATGATCGTCACCGCGTTCTCGGTCCCGCCCATGATCCCGGTCGCGGGGCTCACGTCGTTGGCGACGATCCAGTCGCAGCCCTTGCGGGCGCGTTTATCGGCCGCAAACCGCGCCACGTCATGGGTCTCGGCGGCGAAGCCCACCACGAGGCCCGGGCGCGCTTCGCCCATCTTCGAGACGGTGGCGAGGATGTCGGGGTTCTCGGCGAATTCGAGCGCGGGCGGCGCGCCGGTGCCGTCCTTCTTCATCTTCCGCTCGGCCGCGTTCGCTACGCGCCAATCGGCCACGGCGGCCGCGAAGATCGCGGCCTCGGCGGGCAGCGCGGTCTGCACTGCGTCCAGCATCTCGCGCGCGGTCTCGACCTTGACCACCCGCACGCCCGCAGGCGGCGCGACCGTCGCGGGGCCGGTGACGAAGGTGACAGTCGCACCGAGGTCCCGCAGCGCCGCGGCAAGGGCCGTGCCCTGTGCGCCCGAGGAGCGGTTCGCGATATAGCGCACCGGATCGATCGGCTCATGGGTGGGCCCAGACGTCACGAGAATATGGCGGCCCTTCAGCGGACCGTCCGACAGCGCGGTATCGATCGCGGCAAGGATCGACTCGGGTTCGATCATCCGGCCCTCGCCGAACTCGCCACAGGCCATGTCGCCCTCGGTCGGGCCTGCGAAGATCACGCCATCGGATTTGAGCGTCGCGATATTGCGCTGCGTGGCGGGGTGCTCCCACATCCGCACATTCATCGCGGGCGCGATCAGCACGCGTTTGTCGGTGGCAAGTAACAGGGTCGAGGCGAGGTCATTGGCCAGACCGTTCGCCATCTTCGCCATCAGATCGGCGGTGGCGGCCACGACGACCACCAGATCGGCGGCGCGCGACAGCTGGATATGACCGATCTCGGATTCATGCGTCAGATCGAAGAGGTCGGAATGAACTGCCTCCCCCGCAAGCGAGGACACGGTCAGCGGCGTCACGAACTCGGCCCCGGCCTTGGTCAGGACCGGGCTCACCGAGGCCCCCGCCCCGCGCAACAGCCGGATCAGCTCTGGTGCCTTGAAGGCCGCGATGCCGCCGCCGATGATCAACAGGATGCGTTTGCCCGCAAGCATTTGCCTCTCCGTGAAACTCTCTCAGATGGTCTAAGCGCCGGGGCGCATTGGCGCAAGGATCACTTGAACGCGGCGCAGGGATCGGCGCGTTCGGTCGGCGGCGTGATAATCCAGTCGTCAAAGGGTTGCGTGCCGGGATCGGTGCCCGGCTCCGCCTCGATCTGACCGATCGCCACGACCTTCGCCTGCGGGTCGGCCTTGCGCAGAAGCGCGGGCACGGCGAGGTCGGTCTTCGCGTGACCCGACCCGGTGATGACCGCGACCGGCCCGCCGGTCTCCTTAAGCGCCTCGAGCGCCACCCGCGCGAAGGCCGCATCGCGGAAGCGTTGCGCCGCGACCATGCCGGGCAGCAGATCGGGCGGCAGCGCGTTGCAGTGATCCTCTTGCGACTCCGCTTCCAGCTTGGCCTGCAGATCCTCGGGATAGGGCCGATCGAGCCCGTAGCGTGCAGCGTCCTTGCCGAACACCTCCGGCAGCGGCTTGGTCATCGCGGCGCGTACGGTCTCGCGCGGCTGCGCTGCGCCATAGACCTTGGCATCGCCCAAAGCGGCGAAAATCGGATAATAGATCGCGAAATCGGGCCAGCCCGAATTGTCCCAATCCAGCGCCTTTGAGAGCGCGCCCTCATCCTTCAGAAGCGCCGGTGTGATCTTCGCCGCCTGCTCGGGTGTCAATTGCTCGAACACCACGGCGGTGGGCTTCAGCGCCTTGATCGCACGCGCCTGATTGAGGTGATGGGTCGGGTTGTCGTGTATCTCTCCCAGAACGACAATATCGCCCGACAGCGTATCCAGCTGGGCGGGCGATATTTCCGCGCCAAAGGCGGGACCGGTCAGAGACAGCAGGCAGAGCGCGGCAAGAAACTTCCTCATACGAAGAAGCTTTGCACCTCGCCCTGATGGGTTTCAAGCGATTTGCGCATCTTGCCGAAAGCCTGCGCTTCGAGCTGACGAATACGCTCTTTCGAAAGCCCCAACTCTTCACCGAGGCTTTCCAAAGTGCGCGGATCTTCGATCAGACGACGCTCGCGGACAATATAGGCTTCGCGGTCGGTCAGACGGCCCATCGCTTCGCCCAGCCAGACTTTCATCGTCTGACCGTCATGGCTGTCGGCCACGGTTTCCTCGGGGCTCGCGCCGTCATCTTCCAGCGTATCGACCCATTCGCGGCCTTCGTCTTCGCTCGACTGCGTGGCGTTGAGCGAGAAGTCGGAGCCGGACAGACGGCCTTCCATCATCTCGACATCCGAGAGCGGCACACCGATCACTTCGGCCACGCGCTGACGCAGCTGCATCGCGTCGAGCTGCTCGCCCTCTTGCTGCGCTTCGCGGGTCAGCTGAGCCTGAACGCGGCGCATGTTGAAGAACAGCGCCTTTTGCGAAGAGGTCGAGCCGGTGCGCACCATCGACCAGTTGCGCATCACGAATTCCTGGATCGAGGCTTTTATCCACCACACCGCATAGGTCGAGAACCGCACACCACGTTCCGGGTCGAACTTGTCGGCGGCTTTCATCAGACCAAGCGAGGCTTCCTGGATCAGATCGTTCATCGGGGCGCCGTAGCGGCGGAACTTCGAAGCCATCGAGATCGCAAGACGCATATAGGCTGTCACAAGCCGGTGCAGCGCCTGCTCGTCCCGATTATCGCGCCACGCTCGCGCCAGTTCCGCTTCGGTTTCTGCATCCAGGAACTCTGCCCGCATTGCTTGGCGTGGCAGGGTTTCATCGGTCATACCATCGAGTGCCATTTACAATCTCCCTGGGGTGTCCAGCCCAAACCGGCGCAACCTTGAATTGGGTGGCTGCTTTGCCCACCCAATGCGAATGACATGTTTTGGTTCCTCACGGAAATGTTGAATTTTGCCTGAAACTTTGTGCGCGTGGCGCACTTGACGACGTTTTCAAGCGAAAAATGGAAGAAATTCATGCCGCTACGGGAGGGCCATCACTCCTTCTTGAGCACCGCATATCATAAGCCTGCTCACGGACACTTGAGCGACTGTAACGCAACACGTTGATCTTGTGCGCGAAATTGAAGCGTGCGCTGTGCAGATATGCAGGAACTGCGCCTTGGCTCCATCATTTGCGCTGATGTCTCGGGCGGCGCATTCGCCTCCGAGTCGAGGGGCGGAAGACGCGGCTCCCGCCCTTGCACCCGTTAACCATTCCTAAACCATGCCCGCGCTACCCCTCGACCAAGAGGCGCAGGAGAGCCGATGGTCAGCCAGAGCTACACGGTCGCATTCGAGGGGGTCGAGGCCCGCCTCGTGGAGGTGCAATGCGCGCTCTCCGAAGGCATGCCCGGCTTCGCGGTGGTGGGCCTGCCCGACAAGGCCGTGTCCGAGGCGCGCGAACGGGTGCGCGCGGCGCTCGGCGCGCTGGGGATCGCGCTGCCGATGCAGAAGATCACCGTGAACCTTTCGCCCGCCGACCTGCCGAAAGAGGGCTCGCATTTCGACCTGCCGATCGCGCTGGCACTGCTGGGCGCCATCGGGATCGTGCCGCGCGACCGGATCGAGGCGCTGGTCGCCGTGGGGGAGTTGTCGCTCGACGGGCGGCTCCTGCCGGTCGCGGGCGCCCTGCCCGCCGCGATGGCCGCCGCCGCGCAGGACAAGGGGCTGATCTGTCCGAAAGGCTCGGGCGCAGAGGCGGCCTGGGTCGGCGCGGCCGAGGTGACAGCCCCGGAGACGCTGAGCGCCGCGATCGACCATCTCAGCGGTCGCCTGCCGCTGGAGCCCGCCCGCCCGGGTCTGGTCCGCGACGCGCCGCATCCGCGCGACCTGCGCGATGTGAAGGGTCAGGAACGCGCCAAACGCGCGCTGGAGATCGCCGCTGCCGGTCGCCACCACCTGATGATGATCGGCACGCCCGGCTCGGGCAAATCCATGCTGGCCGCGCGCCTGCCCTCGATCCTGCCCGACATGCGCCCCGAGGAGATGCTGGAGACCTCGATGATCCAGTCGCTCTCGGGGCTGCTGGCCGAAGGCGGCATCTCGCGCACCCGGCCCTTTCGCGAACCGCATCACACCGCGTCGATGGCGGCGATGATCGGCGGCGGGCGCGGCGCGCGCCCCGGCGAAGTCAGCCTCGCCCATAATGGCGTGCTGTTCATGGACGAGTTTCCCGAATTCCCCCGCGCCGTGCTCGAGACGCTGCGCCAGCCAATCGAGACCGGCGAGGTCGTCGTCTCGCGCGCCAACGCCCATACCCGCTATCCCTGCCGCTTCCTGCTAATCGCGGCGGCGAACCCGTGCAAATGCGGATATCTCGGCGATGCGGAGCGCGCCTGCGCCCGCGCGCCCGGCTGCGGCGACGATTATCTGGGGCGGATTTCGGGGCCCCTGATGGATCGGTTCGACCTGCGCATCGAAGTGCCCCCGGTGCGCTATGCCGATCTTGACCTGCCAGCCTCCGGTGACAGCTCCGCCGAGGTCGCGGCGCGCGTCGCGGCCGCGCGCGAGCGGCAAGCCCAGCGCTTCGCGGATCACCCGGCAATTCGCGTCAATGCCGAAGCCGAAGGGCAGCTACTGGAGGACATCGCGACGCCGGATGCGCAAGGGCGCGATCTTCTGGCCCGGATGGCGGAGCGGGTCGGACTGTCGGCGCGCGGCTACCACCGGGTGCTTCGGGTCGCGCGCACCATCGCCGATCTCGACCATGCCGAGCACGTGCGCCAGCCCCATATCGCCGAGGCGTTGAGCTATCGGCTCAGCGCGGTGGCAGGCTGAGCACCCGGCGCGCCGCCGTTGCCGCATCCTCCAGCGCCGCGCGCGCCTCGGGCACCCGACCGTCGAAGAAATGCCAGACATGCGGCGCATCGGGCCAGCTTTGCACCGTGACATCCGTGCCGAAGCTGCGCAGCCGTTCGGCCATGCGCAGCGAATCGTCGCTGAGAATTTCCCCCATCGAATGCTGGATCAGCACCGGTGGCGGATCGGGGAACTCCGCGAAGAGCGGCGAGAAGCGCGGATCGGCCGCGTCATGCCCGCGCAGAACCATCTCGCAGGTATCGCCAAGCCGTTCGACCGGCAGCATCGCATCCTTCGCGGCATTGACGCGGAGGCTCTCGCCCGAGCAGGTCAGGTCCGTCCACGGGCAGAAGGCAATCGCCCCCGCAGGCGGCGTGCCGCGCTGACACAACACGCTCAGAAGCGCCAGTGTCAGACCGCCGCCCGCGCTGTCGCCCGCGATAACGATCGCGCTCGGGTCGTACCCCATCTCCACCAGCGCATCGAAAGCTGCGGTCGCATCCTCGAGCGCCGCACCGACCGGCGCCTCGGGCGCAAGCCGATAATCCGGCACGACCACCTCAAGCCCGCTCAGCTTCGCCAAGCGCCCCGCGAGCCCGCGATACATCCACGGGGAGCCGGTGACGTAACCGCCGCCATGAAGATAGAGAATTATCCGCCCCGACTCGGTTGGGCTCGCGCGCAGCGACAGCGCATTGCGCCCCGCCAACTCGGTCGACAAAATGCAAAGGCGCGTCGGCTCGCGCACGACCCAACTGGCCAATCTCTCCGTCGCGCGCCGCGTTTGCGCAGCCCCGTGGAACCGTCGCACCATCGGTTTCGCGATGCTGCGCAGCCAAAGATTGAGAAAGACCAGCCGGATCGACATATCAACTCCGTTTCGCTTCGATCGCCTCCCAGATGCGGGCGGTGATATTCACGCCGTCGAACCGCTCAAGCTCCTGAATGCCCGTCGGCGAGGTGACGTTAATCTCGGTCAGCCAGTCACCGATCACGTCGATACCGACGAAGATCTGCCCCTTCTCACGCAGATACGGGCCGATCCGCTCGCAGATTTCGCGGTCGCGCGCGGTCAGTTCGACTTTCTCGGGCCGTCCGCCGACATGCATGTTCGACCGCGTCTCGCCCGCCGCCGGCACCCGGTTGATCGCGCCCACCGGCTCGCCATCGACGAGAATGATCCGCTTGTCGCCCTTCGAGACGGCAGGCAGGAATTTCTGCGCAATCAGAGGCTCGTTGTTGATGCCGGTGAACAGCTCATGCAGCGACGACAGGTTGCGATCGTTCGGATCCAGCCGGAACACCCCCGCCCCGCCATTGCCGTAGAGCGGCTTGAGAATGATATCGCCGTGCTCCGCCTTGAAGGCCCGGATGGCCTCCAGATCGCGCGCGATCAATGTCGGGGGCGTCAGGTCGGGAAAATCCAAGACGAGGAGCTTCTCGGGCGAGTTCCGGACCCAGAAAGGATCGTTGACGACCAGCGTCTCGGGATGGATCCGCTCCAGCAGATGGGTCGTCGTGATATAGCCCATATCGAAGGGCGGGTCCTGCCGCAGCCAAACCACATCCCAGTCGCCCAGATCGATCTCGGCCTCTTCGCCGCGCGTAAAGTGGTTGCCCTTCTCACGCCGCACAACCAGAGGCCAGCCACGCGCATAGACGTGCCCCTCGCGGTAGATCAGGCGATCCGGCGTGTAGTAGAAAAGCTCATGCCCACGCGCCTGCGCCTCTTCGGCGATCCGAAATGTGCTGTCAGCCTCGATATTGACCGCTTCGATCGGATCCATTTGGATCGCAACTTTCAATCCCATCCGCGCCCCCTGCTTACTGCAATCTTGATGCAATGTGGCGCATCTGGATGCAACCTCAACCCACGGGCCGGTCACATTCCGAAATAGGCGTTTTCCAGCACCTTGATCTCGCCGATCTCATTGACCAGAGCGAGGTCGAAGCGGACCTTTCGATTGCAGTTTGCCGGAGCGGGATGTCGCATCAGATATTCTTCGACCGAAATGCATATCCGGCGCATCTGGCGCTGCGAGAGACGTTCCGCGGCGCGGGCATGGCTGCGCGATTTCTTCACCTCGACGAAGATCAGGGTGTCGCCATCGCGGGCGATCAGATCGATTTCACCGCCATATTTGCCCCGCCAACGATGTTCCGAGACCGCGCGCCCTGCCCGTTCGTAATGCAGCATGACCTGCTCTTCGGCGGCGAGACCCGAATGATATGACAGCGATCCACTCATTTCTTTTTCTCCATGGCCAGAGCGGCCTGATAAACCTTGCGACGCGGCAACCCCGTCGCCCCTGCGACGGCATCGACCGCATCGCGAAGCGACTCCCGATCAAGTGCGGCGCTCAACCGCCGCTCCAGTTCCGCGTCGTCGATCTCGACCGCGTGCGGCCTGTCGACCACGACGACGATCTCGCCCTTGATCGGCGCCTCGGCCACGCTCTCCGCAAGCTCTTCCAGCGTGCCCCGACGGACCTCTTCGAAGCGTTTCGTCAACTCCCGGCACAGCGCCGCTTGTCTCTCGTTTCCCAGACTATGGGCCGCGTCAGCTAACATTTCCCTAATGCGTTTGGGGCTTTCATAGAAAACCAGCGTCGCCGGAATTTCCTTGAACTCCGCAAGCCAGTTGCGCCGCGCGCCTTTGCTATTCGGCGCGAATCCCGCAAAGAGGAAGCGATCCGTCGGCAGGCCCGAGAGCGTCAGCGCCGTCAGCACCGCAGAGGGGCCCGGCGCGCTATAAAGCGGCAGCCCAGCCTCGATCACCGCGCGGCCGAGTTGATACCCCGGATCGGCGACCAGCGGCGTGCCTGCCTCGGAGGCATAGACGACCGATTTCCCCGCCTCCAAGGCTGCGAGGATTTTCGGGCGCATCGCGGCGCCGTTATGGTCGTGATAGGCGAGCACCTGACGCCCGTTCAACGGCACGCCGTGGATCTCCATCAGGTGCCGCAGGCTGCGCGTATCCTCGGCCGCCAGAACGTCGGCTGCGCGCAGCATGTCGAGGGCGCGCAGGGTGATGTCGCGGGCGGCTCCGATGGGTGTGGCAATGAAATGCAGCCCCGGCCTCAACGGCGCCGGAGCCCCCTTGGTTCCCTTATTTTCCGCGTTTGCATCAGATACAACACCCTCGCCCATCGCCCGCCTCTTCACTTGTGTGGAACGTTTACTTCACGCCTGCTTGTGCGTAGTCTCAGCCGCGTCATTTCCTCGCGGTTCGCAGGCGTTGCTTCAGTGCCCGGACCGGACGCCAACGCCCAAAAGGACGTATCATGTTTAATCTCATCCGTAACCCCCGCGCCCTCGCCGCGCGAATCGCAGCCCTCCTCGCATTGGTCTGGCTTGCGGCCTGTCAGCCGGGGCCGATGGGCAATTCCGGTCAGAAGATCGACACCAGCGCACCGGTCAAGGTGGCACTTCTGGTTCCGGCCGGGTCCGGCAACGCTGGCGATGAGACGCTCGCGCGGGCGCTGCAGAATGCAGCAAATCTCGCGATTCAGGACCTGAAGGGCGCACGGATCGACCTGCAGGTCTACAATACCGCCGGCAACCCGCAGCAAGCGGCGGCGATGGCCACGAAGGCCGCCGACGAGGGCGCCAAGGTCATCCTCGGCCCGGTCTATGCGCAATCGGCGAATGCCGCAGGTCTCGCGGTCGCCTCGCGCAACATCAACGTGCTGGCCTTCTCGAACAACACCAACGTCGCGGGCGGCAACGTCTTCGTGCTCGGCCCGACCTTCCAGAACACCGCCAACCGCCTCGTGAGCTTCGCCACGCGTCAGGGCAAGAAGCGGATCATGGTCGTGCATGAGCAGACCACGGCGGGCGAGATCGGCGCACAGGCGATCCAGACCGCAGTCGCACGCTCGGGCGCTTCGCTCGCAGGCGTCGCCTCCTACCCGTTCTCACAGCAGGGCGTGGTCGACGCGACGCCGCAGATCGCTAGCCGCGTGAAGTCCGGTGACGTCGATGCGCTGTTCCTGACGGCCGACACCGCAGGCGCGCTCCCGCTGCTCACGCAGCTGATGGGCGAGCAGGGTGTGACCCCGCAGATGACGCAATATATCGGCCTGACCCGCTGGGATATTCCGCCGGCGACGCTGTCGCTGCCGGGCACTCAGGGTGGCTGGTTCGCCGAGCCCGATCCGGCGCTGCAACAGCAGTTCGTGTCGCGCTACAGCGCCGCTTACGGGCAAGCGCCCCACCCGATCGCCGGCCTCGCCTATGACGGGATTGCGGCCATCGGCGCGCTGGTGAAGTCCGGCAATCCGAGCGCCCTGACCAAGCAGGGCCTGACCCAGCGTTCGGGCTTCGTGGGCGTCAACGGCGTCTTCCGCTTCCTGCCCGACGGCACCAATGAGCGCGCGCTCGCCGTGGCACAGGTTCGCAACGGCCAGGCGGTCGTGATCGACCCGGCGCCGCGCAACTTCGGCGGGTTCGGGTTCTGACCCGGACCGCCTTCAAACGAAAGGGCCCGTCAAGGGACAAGACTGCGCAGTGACCAGCATGACAGACCCCGCCCCGGCATCGACCGGGGCGCCCCTCCTTCTAAATCAGCAGCGTCTGTTCGAAGCGCTCGATGCAGCGACCTCTGACATGCGCGACCCGAAGGACATCCGGGCCGCGACGGTGACCTTCCTCTCCGAGGAACGCCGCGCCGCTGCCGCCGCGATCGAGGCCGATTTCGAAACCCATCCGCGCGCCGCGCGCGACACGGTCGAAGCCTATGCCCAGATGACCGACGGCATCGTCCGCTCGGTGCTGCGCATCGCGACGGAGCGTCTGCACCCGAGCGGCATCCGCACCGAGGCGGAGCGCTTCGCAGTGCTCGCCGTGGGCGGTTACGGTCGCGCCGAGATGGCGCCGCATTCCGATGTCGATCTGCTGTTTCTCACCCCCTACAAGGTGACCCCCTGGGCCGAAAGCGTCATCGAATCGATGCTCTACATGCTCTGGGATCTGAAGCTGAAGGTCGGTCACTCGTCCCGTACGCTCGACGACTGCATCCGGCTCGGGCGCGAAGACATCACGATCCGCACCGCCCTTCTCGAACATCGCTGCGTGGGCGGCGACGAGAAGCTGGCCGAGGCGCTGTCGCTACGGCTTCGTCACGATCTCTTCGAGGGCAGCGAGGCCGAATTCATCGAGGCCAAGCTGGAGGAACGCTCGCAACGCCACCGCCGTCAGGGCGGGCAGCGCTACGTGCTCGAACCCAATGTCAAAGAGGGCAAGGGGGGCTTGCGCGACCTGCAGACCCTCTACTGGATCGGCAAATATATCCATCACGTGGGCCGCGCCCGCGAATTGATGAAGATCGGCGCCTTCTCCCCGGAGGAATACGAGACCTTCCACGAGGCCGAGAATTATCTCTGGGCGGTGCGCTGCCACCTGCATCTGATCTCGGGCCGGGCCTCGGATCAGTTGACCTTCGACATGCAGGTCGAGGTGGCCGAGCGCATGGGCTATCGCGATTTGGCGGGCCGCCGCGCGGTCGAGGTCTTCATGCAGGATTACTTCCGCCACGCGACCGCCGTGGGCGACGTGACCCGCATCTTCCTGACCAAGCTCGAAGCGCAGCACGTGAAAAGCGCGCCGATGCTGCAGCGGATTTTCCGCAGGCGGCGCAAGCTGAAAGCCCCCTATTGCGAAGAGAACGGGCGCATAAATGTCGCCGACGAGCAGGCGTTCCTGTCCGATCCGGTGAACCTGCTGCGGCTGTTCGAGGAAGGGCTGCGCTCGGGGATGCTGATCCACCCAGACGCGATGCGGCTCGTCTCGGCCAATCTCGACCTGATCGACGACAAGGTGCGCACCAATCGCGAGGCGCAGCGCATCTTCCTCGATCTGCTCCTCAAGCACGGCAACCCGGAACGCGCGCTGCGTCGGATGAACGAGTTGGGCGTGCTGGCCGCCTTCATCCCGGAATTCGAACCGATCGTCGCGATGATGCAGTTCAACATGTATCATAGCTACACGGTGGACGAGCACACGATTCAGGTCGTCTCGACGCTCGCGCAGATCGAGCGCGGCGAGCTGGTCGAGGATCTGCCGCTGTCGTCGCACATCCTCGAAGAAGGCATCAATCGCAAGGTCCTCTATGTCGCGCTGCTGGTGCATGACATCGGCAAGGGGCGGCCCGAGGATCATTCGATCCTCGGCGCGAAGATCGCCCGCAAGGTCGCACCGCGGCTGGGGCTGAACCAGGAGGATTCCGAGACCGTCGAATGGCTGGTACGCCACCACCTGCTGATGTCCGACGTGGCGCAGAAACGCGATCTCTCGGACCCGCGCACGATCCGCGATTTCGCCAAGCGCGTGAAATCGCGCAAGCGGCTCGACCTGCTGACCGTTCTGACCGTCTGCGACATTCGCGGCGTCGGCCCGAATGTCTGGAACAACTGGAAAGCCACGCTGCTGCGCAAGCTGCATTCCGAGACCGCGATGGCGCTGGAGCACGGGCTGGAAGCGGTCAATCGCGAACAGCGCACCGACGAGGCCAAGCGCGCGTTGCGCGAGGTTCTGGAGGCGGATGACAACTGGGACAAGGCACAGATTCGCGCCGAGCTGGCCCGACACTACCCGCCCTATTGGCAGGCGCTCGCCACGGTCAATCACGAGATTTTCGCGCGGCTGCTGCGCGATCTGGGCGATGACGAGATCCGTATCGACCTGCATCCCGATGACGATCACGATGCGACTCGCGTGAGCTTCGCTCTGGCCGATCACCCCGGCATCTTCTCGCGGCTTTCGGGCGCGCTGGCGCTGGTCGGCGCGAATGTGGTGGACGCCCGCACCTATACCTCGAAGGACGGCTACGCGACCGCCGTCTTCTGGGTTCAGGATGCCGAGGGCCATCCCTACGAGGCGTCGAAACTGACCCGCCTGCGCGGCATGATCGAGAAGACGCTGAAAGGCGAGGTCGTCGCCCGCGAGGCGCTCAAGGATCGCGACAAGCTCAAGAAGCGTGAGCGCGAGTTCAAGTTCCCGACCCATATCACCATCGACAACGAAGGATCGGATATCTACACGATCATCGAAGTCGATACCCGCGATCGGCCCGGCCTTCTCTACGACCTGACCCGGGCGCTGGCGTCGAACAATATCTCGATCTCCTCGGCGGTGATCGCCACCTATGGCGCGCAGGTCGTGGACAGCTTCTATGTGAAAGACATGTTCGGCCTGAAATTGCATTCCAAACCCCGCCAGGAAGCGCTCGAGAAAAAGTTGATGGACGCCATCGCGTCGGGCGCGAAACGGGCGGGCAACTGACATGAAACCAATCCGGCTGGTGCGCGGCTTCCTCACGGTGGGCGGCTGGACCATGGCGAGCCGCATCCTCGGGTTTGCGCGCGACATGATGATCGCGGCCTATCTGGGTGCAGGCCCGGTGGCCGAGGCCTTTCTCGTGGCCTTCTCGCTGCCCAACCTGTTCCGTCGGTTCTTCGCGGAGGGCGCGTTCAACACCGCCTTCATCCCGATCTTCTCGAAGAAGCTGGAGGGCGGCGAGAACGCGCAGGGCTTCGCACGCGAGGCGATGGGGGGACTGGCCTCTGTGCTGATCTTGGTGACGCTGGTGGCCTCGGCGGCGATGCCGTGGCTGGTGCTTGCGATGGCCTCGGGCTTCGCGGGCGATGAGCGGTTCACGATCGCCACGAGTTATGGCCGGATCGCCTTCCCCTATATCCTCTTCATCTCGCTGAGCGCGCTTCTGTCGGGCGTGCTGAACGCGGCCGGTCACTTCGCAGCCGCTGCCGCAGCGCCTGTGCTACTGAACGTGACCTTCGTCATCGCGATGCTGATGGCCGACCAGGCGGGCTGGCCGGTGGGCGATGCGCTGGCCTGGGCCGTGCCGGTCGCGGGCGTGGCACAACTTGCGCTCGTCTGGGTCGCCGCATGGCGCGCGGGTTTCAAGATCGTGCCTAAACGCCCGCGCCTCTCGCCCGACATGAAGCGCCTTGTCCGCATCGCGATCCCGGCGATGCTCGCGGGCGGTGTGGTTCAGATCAACCTGCTCGTGGGCCGTCAGGTCGCCTCGCATTTCGACGGCGCGATCGCATGGCTGAACTATGCCGACCGTCTCTACCAGCTACCGCTGGGTGTGGTGGGCATCGCGATCGGCGTGGTGCTGCTGCCCGACCTCTCGCGCCGCTTGCGCGGGGGCGATACGGCAGGCAGCCGCTATTCCTTCTCGCGCGCGGGCGAATTCGCACTCCTCTTCACCGTCGGCCCCGCCGTGGCGCTTCTGGTGGCAGCCCAGCCCATCGTCTCGGTCCTGTTCGAGCGCGGCCAGTTCACCCACGAGGACACGATCGCCACCGCATGGGCCACCGCGATCTACGGGCTCGGCCTGCCTGCCTTCGTGCTGCAGAAGGTTCTGCAGCCCTTGTATTTCGCGCGCGAGAACACCCGCACGCCGTTCAACTACGCGCTGGTCGCGATGGTGGTAAACGCGGTGCTGGCGATCGGGTTGTCTTTCGTGATCGGCTATCTAGCAGCGGCTGTCGGCACGACTCTCGCCGCCTGGGCAATGGTCGCGCAGCTTTGGCTCGGCGCGCGCCCGATGGGCGAGGCCGCGAGCTTCGATCACCGTTTCTACCGCCGCCTGCCCCGCATCGTGATCGCGGCGCTGGTGATGGGCGCTGCGATCTGGGCGGTGACCTGGGCGGTGCCCGGCGTGTTCGCCGTTCCGGGCCTGCGCGCGCTGGCGCTGCTGGGGCTCGTACTGTTCGGGATGGTCGTCTATTTCGGCACGGCTATCGCCATTGGCGCGATGCGTATGGCCGATCTGAAAGGTGCGATGCGGCGCGGTCCGGGCGGGGCGTGAGGGCCGCGCCCGACCCTCGGGTGGGCGCGCCGAACCGCTGGTGGCTAGGCACTTTATCTCTCAAGCCCGCGTGTCATCCGTGCCTGCACCGACATCGCCAATGCGCCCTCCCGTCGGGAGGGTCGGGCGCGGCCCGGGGCTGGTCGCCCCGAGCCAGGAAGGCTCACCGCCGCCGCAACCGCTGCAAGGTCCGTTGCATCCCGCCGGGCGCCACGAAGAAGCTCAGCACGAAGCCCGCGACGAACCCGACGATATCCGCGATCCAGTCGGGTCGCGCGCCGAAGATCATCGCGAAGATCAGCTGAATGCCCATCAGCGCCCCGATCAACGAAAACGCCCGCAGCTGGTTTGCATTCTCCTGCCCCAGCCGCGTCCACAAGATCCACGTGAAGGCTCCGATCAGCCCGTAATCGCCCGGATAGCCGCCATAGAGCCCGATCTGCGTAAACGGCAGCGCCGCATAGACCAGCGCGCCAAGGATCGTCGCCCCGAAGAACACGACCGCCACGGCGAGCCCCGAGAAGATCTCGCCCACCATCTTGCCCAACGCCAGGAGGAACACGAGCACGAAGATCGCCTGCGTCACCGAGGCGTTCACGAAAGGATAGGTCAGAATGCGCATCATCTGCTCGGGCGGATACTGCCCGGTCTCAATCATTGCGCGCATCACCTGCGGCGAGAAGGCGAATTTCTGCAGCGCGTCGAGCCGCCAGCCCGCCGCCTGCGCCCCGCCGATCAGACCCGACTGGCCCATCGCGAAGAACAGCTCCGTCGCGATGATCGGCAGCGCCAGCAGCCAGACCACGGGCGGCAGCGGGTTCACCGGGTGTTCGTCATAACCGTCGCGCATGTCTCGCCTCTCCTGCTCACGGGCTCAGTTGCGCCCTTTGCGCTTTAGCGATAAGCGAGCGGAGAGCGGATTTCCACCCCGGGAGATCCTCAATGGCGGGCTTCCACCCCCCGCAGATCAGGAGCATCAGATGAGCGAGCAAGCGCAACCCCTCAACGCCAATTTCAAACCGCGGATCTTCTCCGGCATCCAGCCCTCAGGCGGGCTGACGCTGGGCAACTATCTGGGCGCGCTCAAGCGCTTTGCCCAGAAGCAGGACGAAGGGATCGAGACGATCTACTGCCTCGTCGACATGCACGCGATCACGGTCTGGCAGCAGCCCGACGCGCTGCGCCGCAACACCCGCGAGGCGGCTGCCGCCTTCATCGCCTCGGGCGTCGATCCGAAACGCTCGATCCTGTTCAACCAGAGCCAGGTCTCGGCCCATGCCGAACTGGCCTGGGCGTTCAACTGCGTCGCGCGTCTGGGCTGGATGAACCGGATGACCCAGTTCAAGGACAAGGCGGGCAAGAATGCCGAGAAGGCCAGCCTCGGCCTCTACGCCTACCCCGCGCTGATGGCTGCGGACATCCTGCTCTATCACGCGACGATGGTGCCGGTGGGCGAGGATCAAAAGCAGCATGTGGAGCTGACCCGCGACATCGCGGCCAAGTTCAACCATGACTTCGGCACCGAGTTCTTCCCCGCCCCCGAGCCGCTGATCGAAGGCGCCGCCACCCGCGTGATGAGCTTGCGCGACGGCACCAAGAAGATGTCGAAATCCGACCCGTCGGATGCGAGCCGCATCAACCTGACCGACGATGCCGACACGATCGCCAAGAAGATCCGCAAGGCCGTGACCGACCCCGAGCCCCTGCCCTCGGACCTCGGCGGGCTCAAGGACCGGGCGGAAGCGCGCAACCTCGTGAACATCTACGCGGCACTGGCCGACATGACGCCGACGCAGGTGCTGGGCGAATATGGCGGCGAAGGCTTCGGCAAGTTCAAACCCGCGCTGGCGGACCTGGCGGTCGCGAAGCTCGCGCCGATCTCGGACGAGATGACCCGGCTGATGAACGACCCCTCCGAGATCGACAATATCCTCGGCGACGGCGCGAACCGGGCCGACGAGATCGCGCAGCCGATCCTAGGCAAGACGCTCGAGATCATGGGGATGGTCCGCTCGCGTTAAGCGCGGCAAAACCAAAGCAAGAGGGGGCGCTGCCCCCGTCGCCGTAGGGCGACAAGACTTAAGGGCGAGGGGGCTCTGCCCCCTCGGGCTTTCGCCCTTCCCCCGGGATATTTCGACCAAGCCGAAACGCATTTTCCTCTTGGCAGAAGTATCCCGGGGGAGGCGCGGCACGCGCCGGGGGCGGCGCCCCCTTGCCGCCGCTCACGCCCCGCACTACGCTTCGGCAACAAGAGCTTACGAGCGGACCTCCCATGCGTATCGGCATCCTCCAAACCGGCCAATCCCCCGACGTTCTGCGCGACAAGGCGGGCGACTATCCTGACATGTTCGAAGAGCTGCTCGCCGGGCGCGGCCTCGAATTCCAACGCTACGACGTCGAGCATATGCACTTTCCCGAAAGCGTGCATGACTGCGACGGCTGGCTGATCACCGGCTCGCGTCACGGCGCCTATGAGGATCACCCCTTCATCAAACCGCTCGAGACGTTCATCCGCGACGCCTATGCCGAGGCTGTCCCGATGGTGGGCATCTGTTTCGGCCATCAGATCATCGCGCAGGCGCTTGGCGGCAAGGTCGAGAAATTCTCCGGCGGCTGGGCCGTGGGCCCGCAGGATTACGATTTCGGCGGCGAGGTGATCGCGCTCAATGCGTGGCATCAGGATCAGGTGACCGAGCTGCCGCCGGGCGCGACACCGATCGCGGAGAATGATTTCTGCGCCTATCCCGCGCTTGCCTATGGCGACACGATCTTTACCGTTCAGCCCCACCCCGAATTTTCCGACGCATTCGTGGAAGGGCTGATGGACACACGCGGACGCGGCGTCGTGCCCGAAGACCTTATGCAGGCAGCCCGCACGCGGCTCGGGCAACCCAACGGCGCGTCCCGGATCGCCGAGCGCATCGCCGATTTCTTCCTCAAGACAAGGGTGCCCGCGCACCCGGAAAGCTGACCGATGAGCGACATGAAGGACTGGACCGACCGTATTCCGCAGGCCGCACGCGATTACATCGAGGGTCGCCGTCTCGACGAGGTGGAATGCATCGTCGCCGATATCGCTGGGGTCGCGCGCGGCAAGGCGATGCCCGCGTCGAAATTCAAGTTTCAGGATCGCTTCTTCCTGCCGAACTCGATCTTCCTGCAAACGATCACCGGCGAGTGGACGGACAACCCCTCGGGCGCTTTCACCGAACCGGACATGATCCTGACGCCCGATTTCTCGACCGCGACGGCCGCGCCGTGGACGGCGGACTGGACCTTGCAGATCATCCATGACGTCGAGGACCAGCAGGGCAACCCGGTGCCGATCGCGCCGCGCAATGTCCTCAAGCGCGTGCTCGCGCTCTATGAGGCCGAGGGTTGGGTGCCGGTCGTCGCCCCCGAGATGGAATTCTTCCTCGTTGCGCGCAATACCGACCCGAACCAGCCGATCATCCCGCCGATGGGGCGCTCGGGGCGTCGGGCGGCGGCGAAACAGGCCTATTCGATGTCGGCGGTCGATGAATACGGCAAGGTCATCGACGACATCTACGATTTCGCCGAGCTTCAGGGCTTCGAGATCGACGGCATCTTGCAGGAGGGCGGCGCCGGTCAGATCGAGATCAATCTCGCCCATGGCGACCCGGTCGAACTGGCCGACCAGATTTTCTACTTCAAGCGGCTGATCCGCGAGGCCGCCCTGCGTCAGGATTGCTTCGCCACTTTCATGGCGAAGCCGATCGAGGGCGAGCCGGGCTCGGCGATGCATATCCACCAGTCGGTGATCGACACCAAGACCGGCCAGAACATCTTCTCCGACGAGAATGGCGGCGAGACGGAAGCCTTCCTGCATTGCATCGCAGGGCTTCAGACGCACCTGCCCGCAGTGATCGCGCTGCTGGCCCCTTACGTGAACAGCTATCGCCGCTATGTGCCGGATTTCGCAGCGCCCATAAATCTCGAATGGGGTCGCGACAACCGCACGACGGGCCTGCGGGTGCCGATCTCGGGCCCCGCCGCGCGACGGATCGAGAACCGTCTGGCAGGGATGGATTGCAACCCCTATCTCGGGCTCGCGGCCTCGCTCGCCTGCGCCTATCTGGGCCTCAAGGAAAAGCAGATGCCGAAGCCAGAATGCCTGGGCGACGCCTATATGTCGGCCGAGGACGTGCCGGTGAACCTGGGCGATGCGCTCGATCTGTTCACCGAGAGCGCGCCGATCCGAGACGTGCTGGGGCCGGAATTCTGCGCGGTCTACGAGGCTGTGAAGCGCAACGAATACAAAGAGTTCCTGCAGGTAATCTCGCCCTGGGAGCGCGAGCATCTGCTGATGAACGTGTGATCCGATGAACCTGCTCTTCGCCAATGACCGCAAGGGCGAGCACGCGCCGAGCTATTACGCCGCGACCGCGCTGACCGACCGGCGCTGGCCCGAATTGAAGGGCCGCCACCGGGCGGATGTCTGCGTCGTGGGCGGCGGTTTCACCGGCCTCTCGGCGGCGCTGCATCTGGCGGAGAAGGGCTATTCGGTGCGGCTGCTGGAGGCCCATCGCGTGGGCTTCGGGGCCTCGGGGCGCAACGGCGGGCAGGTCGGCTCGGGCCAGCGGCTGGAGCAGGACGATCTGGAGAAAGCCCATGGCCCCGAGATGGCGCGCAGGCTCTGGGATATCGGAGAAGACGCGAAGGCGCTGATCCGCGATCTGATCGCGCGCCACGAGATGGGTGTGACCTTCCATCCCGGCATCGCCCATGCCTGCCGGACGCAATCCGAGGTCGCGCATTCGCATCACATGGCGGAGAAGCTGGCCCGCGATTACAGCTACGATCAGGTGGAGCCGCTCTCGCGCGAGGCGCTGCACGCGATCCTGCCCTCGGAGGCCTATCTGGGTGGCGATATCGACCGGGGCGCGGGGCATCTGCATCCTCTGAACTTCGCGCAAGCCTTGGCGCTCGCTTGCGAGAAGGCGGGCGTGACGATCCACGAGGGCTCGCTCGTCCATCATATCCGCCCCGGCGAGCCGGTGCGCGTGCAGACCGAACACGGCTATATCGACGCCGATCACCTGATCTTCGCGGCCAACGGCTATCTGGGAAACCTCGCCCCGCGTGTGGCCTCGCATGTGATGCCGATCAACAATTTCATCGTCGCGACAGAGCCGCTGGGTCCGCGCGTGGCCGAAGTGCTGCGCGAGAATATCGCCGTGGCGGACACGAAATTCGTGGTGAATTACTGGCGGCTCTCTGACGATAACCGCCTGCTCTTCGGGGGCGGCGAGAGCTATGGATACAAGTTCCCCGACATCGTGCAGACCGTGCGCAAGCCGATGCTGGAGGTCTACCCCTCGCTTGCGGATGTGAAGATCGACTACGCTTGGGGCGGCACGCTCGCGATCACCCGCACCCGGATGCCCTATTTCGCGCGGCCTTTGAAAAACGCGCTCTCGGCCAGCGGCTTTTCCGGCCATGGCGTCGCAATGGGCACGATGGCAGGCAAGATCATGGCCGAGGCGATCGCGGGCCAGGCCGAGCGCTTCGACCTGATGGCCAGCCTCGACGTGCCGGGCTTCCCAGGCGGCGCGCTCCTGCGCAGCCCGCTTCTGGTCGCCGCGATGACGTGGTTTTCGATGCGCGACAAGCTGGGGATCTAGGCAAGCCACCGCCGCCTCAAATTTGGTCATGAATTCTTCATTGGCGCAAAAAGCGGCATTCGTGTAAAGGAAACCTGAAAGTCAGTTTCAGGATATCTTGCCATGCCGCGTGACGGACAGACCGCCCCGAATTGCTATGACGCCGAGGCCATCCCCGAGGCCGCCCGAGCCGAGATCGAACGCCTCCTGACCAGCGGAGACCTCTTCCGCTACACCTCCGCAGACGCGCCGGTCGCCAAGCTGGAAGCCGAATTCGCCGAGTTCATGGGCGTGAAATACGCGGTCGCCGTGTCGTCGTGCTCGCAGGCGCTGTTCCTGTCGATGAAGGCGCTCGACCTGCCGCGCGGGGCACGCGTGCTGGTCCCGGCCTTCACCTTCGCCGCCGTGCCTTCGGCCATCGTCCATGCCGATTGCGTGCCCGTGCTGGTCGAAGTCGGCTCCAATTTCCGCATCGACCTCGACGACTTCCGCGCGAAATTCGATGACAGCATCGACGCGGTGATGATCAGCCACATGCGCGGCCACACCTCCGACATGGACACGATCATGGGGCTGGCCGCCGAGAAGGACGTGCCGGTGATCGAAGACGCCGCGCATTCGCTCGGCACGCTCTGGAATGGCAAGAAGATCGGCACGATCGGCAAGATCGGCTGCCTCTCCTTCCAGTCCTACAAGCTGATCAACGCGGGCGAGGGCGGCATCCTTCTGACCGACGATCCGGAACTCGCCGCGCGCGCAGTCATCATGTCAGGCGCCTACGAGCATAACTGGAAGAAGCATCCGGGGCTGCAGAACAGCTTCCATCACTGGCAGAACAAGCTGCCGCTTTATAACTGCCGGATGCAGAACCTCTCCGCCGCCGTCATCCGCCCGCAGATCGCGGAAGTGGAGCGCCGGGTGAACGATGGTCGCGCGAACCACGACTATGTCGCCGAGCGCCTCAACACGAGCGATTGGCTCGACGTGCCGCCGCCGCTCGGACCCGAGACCCGCGCCCCGGATTCGCTGCAGTTCAACCTCGCGGGCGACTGGTCCGACGACGAGGCCCGCAAACTGCAGTCGGAGGCGAAAGCCCGCGGCGTCAGCGTGCAGGTCTTCGGCCTCAGCCAAGACAATGCGCGCGCCTTCTGGAACTGGCAGTTCCTTGGCGACGTGCCGGAGCTGCCGAAAACCCGCGCCATGCTGATGCGCGCCTGCGATACCCGCCTGCCCGCGCGGCTCAAGCAGCCCGATCTCGATTACATCGCCGACGCGATCTTAGAGGCGGTCATGGCGGTGAAGGGTTAAGGGGCTCTGCCCCTCTTTCCTGACGGAAATTCACCCCGGGATATTTGGAAAGAGCGAAGACGGTAGGTTCTCTGCCTGTCTTCGCTCTTGGAAAAATATCTTTGGGGTGAGGCCATCAGGCCGAGGGGGCAGAGCCCCCCTTCTCAGCCCGCCATCACGCGCGGATAGTCGATCTTCGGGCAGCGGTTCATCACGACCTTGATCCCCTTCCCGCGCGCTTTCTCGGCGGCGGCGTCATGCGATACGCCAAGCTGCATCCAGATCGTCTTGAGATGGGGCAGATGCGCCAAGGCTTCGTCCACGACCTCCGGCACCGCCTCCGAGCGACGGAACACGTCGACCATATCCACAGCAATCTCGTCGGGGATCGCGCCGAGATCGGCATAGACCGTCTCGCCTAGCAGCTCCTGCCCGGCGAGGCCGGGATTGACCGGGATCACACGGTAGCCTTTGGACTGCAGAAACCGCGCCACGTCGTGAGAGGGGCGCTCCGGCTTGTGCGACATGCCCACCACGGCGATCACCTTCGTATTGCCAAGGATGTCGCGAATCTCGTCTTGCATCTGAAACCTCTTCTTTTCGCAGCCCTCTAAGAAAAATGCGCCCGAGCCTTGAAGGCTGGGCGCAATAGTGGCGGAACGAGGGACAGTGAACTAGAGACGCGGCGGTTCCGAAGCTGCGCCTCTGACAGTGAGATAGGAACGCATCTCCCCGGTTTTAAGGTCCACACCCTCATAATCGCGATTTTGTGACCGTCAGCGGCTTGCGGATGCGTAAAGAGACACTGCGGCGGCGTTCGAGACGTTGAGCGACCCGAACTCGCCCGCGAAGGGGATTCGCACCAGACGGTCGCAGGTCTCGCGGGTCTTCTCGCGCAAGCCCGGCCCTTCGGCGCCCAGAACCAGCGCGACAGGCTCCATGCCAGCCTCGGACAGTCCGTCTTCGAGCGACATCGTGGCTTCACCCGCAAGCCCGATCAGCCGGAAGCCCATTGCGCGCAGCTCCTCCATCGCGTCGGAGAGGTTCTTCACCCGCAGATAGGGCTGACGTTCCAGCGCTCCGGAGGCGGTTTTCGCAAGCGCCCCGGTCTCGGGCGCAGAATGGCGATGCGGCGCGATCACGGCAGCCGCGCCGAACACTTCGGCCGAGCGCAGGATGGCGCCCACGTTATGCGGATCGGTGACGCGATCGAGCAGCACCACGCGGCGCGCATCGTAGCAGACATCCTTCAGCGCGCCCCAATCGAGCGGCTTCACCTCGAGTGCCGCGCCCTGGTGGACGGAATCGGTCGAGATCGGCACGAATTTGTCGAACTTGCGCACATCGACGATCTCGGGCTCGAGACCCGAGGCCGCGATCGCCTCGGCGAGCTTGTCGGCGGCGTTCTTGGAACAGACCAGCCGCAGCCGCTCGCGCATCGGGTTTTGCAGCGCATCGCGCACTGCATGCAGGCCGAAGAGCCACACGGTCTCGGCGGCCGCAGCGCGCTTGGCACGTTCCTTTTCGATCACCCAGACTGGCTTTTTCATCGCGGGTCTCCTTTGGCCCCTACCTGCGCGGAATGGCTTCGTTTGGCAAGCTCTGATCCGGAGGGCAATTTTTCGGCAAACTCTCTCTTGACGCCTCCCGCCCCCTTTTGTATCTCCCGCCCAGCGTCGGGTGACGTGCTGCAAGGTGCGGCAGCGGACTGTAACTCCGCCGGGGCGACCCACGCCTGGTTCGATTCCAGGGTCACCCACCACTTCCTCCTTCGGGTCCAGTTAAATCAAGGGCCTGCGGGGCGGTGGTGTAAAACCTAGGGGAAGGTTTTACAAATTACGTTCTTCTTTCTTTCCTATTTAGCGCTGCGGCAGCCCGTTCCGCCAAATGGATTCGGTTTGCTGCCACCGTGTGGCGTATGACCTCGGCAGGCGTCTGGTGCCCGCTGATAGCCATGATTTCGTGCGCGCTGCATCCGGCTTCCGCGAGTCGGCGACAGGTTGCCTTGCGCAACCCGTGAGGTGAAAGCCCATCCGGCAAGAGTCGCTTGCCTTCACTGTCGACTACGGCTTCCACCATTTTCCGAAACCAGTTTGTGAAGCCTTCGGGTGACATCGGCTTACCGCGTTCGGAGATGATGAAAGTTAGGTTGTCTTTCGGCAGAGCATCGGGTCGTGTCGCGCGGCCTTCGCCATTGTGCTCGCACCGATTAAATAGCCCCTACATTCATAGAGGCCTTCTTTCCGAATTTTGAGGCAAGAAGGCCGAGATTGTCAAAGGCAATGCGCCTCTGCATGGCTGCCCTTGGCGGGCCAAGGGCATCTTGCAGCAAGCGCCAGGATCACCACATCCCCGACCCGTCGATCTCATCCGGACCGGGGCCTTCCGGATTGCAGCGCCCCGCAATTGAGCCGGTTTCGGACCGCGAGCGTATAGACAATGACTGACCCAACTCAGGAGACCGCGCGCGATGCGCCTGCGCCCCACCCCGATTCTCTCACCTTGTTTCTCTGCGCCTGATCTGGTGCGCGCCCGATGACAGACCGTTCGCGCCGGGTTCCCAAGACGCGCCTCACGCGGTTCGCCGCCTTCGGTCAGATGGCGGGCGGGATCGCGGCGGGTGCGTTGGGCGAAGGCGCGCGCAAACTGGCCAAGGGCGAGCGCCCGCAGCTTTCCGACCTTATCCTGACACCCGCAAACGCGCGCCGCGTCACCGATCAGCTGGCGCGGCTGCGCGGCGCGGCGATGAAACTCGGGCAGATGATTTCACTCGATGCTGGCGACGTGCTACCGCCCGAGTTGACCGAAATCCTTGCGCGGCTGCGCGAGGCGGCGAATGTGATGCCCCCCAAACAGCTTGACCGGGTTCTGGCATCACAATGGGGGCCGGACTGGCGCAAAAAATTTGCGCGTTTCGAGACACGCCCGATTGCGGCAGCCTCGATAGGCCAAGTGCATCGGGCGGTGCTCCATTCGGGGCGCGAGCTGGCGGTGAAGGTGCAATATCCCGGTGTCGCGACGAGCATCGACGCCGATATCGACAATGTTGCGGCGCTGCTGCGCTATTCGGGGCTCCTGCCGACCGGGCTCGATATCCGGCCGCTTCTGGAAGAGGCCAAGCGGCAGCTTCATGAGGAGGCCGATTACCTGCGCGAGGCGGAACAGATGCGCCGCTACCGCGCCCTGATGGCGGAAGACCCGCGCTTCGTGATCCCCGAACCGATCGACGAGCTACTCCGCCCGACGATCCTGCCGATGGATTTCGTCTCAGGCGCGCCGATCGAGACCCTGGCCGAGGCCGATCAGGCCACGCGCGACGAGGCGACCTCGGCGCTGCTCGCATTGGTCCTGCGTGAGCTTTTCGAATTCGGCTACATGCAGACCGATCCGAATTTCGGCAATTTCCGCTGGCAGAAAGAGGAAGGCCGGATCGTGCTGCTGGATTTCGGCGCCACGCGGGCGATCCCGCCCGAGACGGCAGCTTCCTACCGGCGCCTGCTGCGTGCGGGGCTCGACGAAGATCCGGCAAAGCTGCGCATGGCCCTTCTGGAGATCGGCTTCGTGTCTGAGGCACAGCTGACCCGACACGGTGCCACCTTCGACGAAATGATCGAAATTTTGCTCGCGCATGTCGCGCGAAGCCGGCCCGAGGGGGCGCTGTTCGACTTCTCCGACCGCAGTTTCGTCGAGACCTTGCGCGAACGCGCGGCCCCGATCATGGGGGATCGAGCGAACTGGCACCTGCCACCCGCGCAAACCCTGTTCGTGCAGCGCAAGATCAGCGGCACTGCGCTCCTGAGTGTTCGGATGCGCGCCCAGATGCCCTTGATCGAAATGGTCCGTCCCTATGCCGAAGGGGCCCGCGCGTTCCGATAAGCGAGTCAGATCTAAACACGGCAATACGCCCGCCTGGGTCTTGACTGGGTGATGTCCATCGGACTCGACCCCATCCCCCACGGCACGCACGCAATACGCCGCACCAAGGTCGCGCAACTCTATCGGAAGCTTTACCTTTCTTCTCTCGCAATGGCCCGGCTTGCGCAGGGCGGAGCGCCTGACGATAGTCCGAAAGGAAAATTCAGGATAAGTAGGGATGCGCATGCAAACACTCCGACCTCGTGGCCTCGAGTGTGTCACATGGAATGTCCATCGTGGACGCGGGCAGGACAACCGCGTCGATCCGGAACGCATCGTCGACGTGCTTGTATCGGAAGTCTGTGCGCATGGCCCGGTGGTTCTCGCCTTGCAGGAGGCTGATGAGGAAACACCGCCACATGCAGGACTTCTCGATCTCAAAAGGATCGAAGCCGAGACCGGGCTTCGCTCCATCCATAGCGACGCGGCGCTGCGCTGGGGGCCGCAAAGCCACGGGTTTCTGGGCGCCATCCTCTTTCTCCATCCCGATTTCGAGATCACCGCGGCGCATGTCCTCGACCTGCCCGGCCATTGCCATCGCGGCGCGGTGGTGGTGGACACACGAAAGAATGGCCGGGCGCTGAGGATCCTCACCACTCATCTTTCGCTGGGACAGGTGCTGCGCGCCGCGCAGATGCGCACGATCGGGCAGTTCCTGTTTCGGCGCCCGGAAATGCCGACGCTCCTTCTGGGAGATCTGAACGAATGGCGGCCCTGGGGTGGCCTGGCATTCTCGAAAAAGCTCGTCGGGCTGCGCCTGTCGGGCCCGGTGCGCAGAACCTTCCCCGCCACCCGCCCTCTCTTGCCGCTCGACCGGATCCTGAGCGACCAGCCCGCTGCAGTGCGCGAAGCGCGGGTTCTCGACGGGCCGGGTATTCGAATGGCTTCGGATCACCGGCCGCTGGCGGCGCGGGTGCTACTGGCCTGAACGGCGCGGCCACATCCGGCGTAGAAGCCCGTCGCGCAGCCAGAGCGTATGATAGAAGGCTGCACCGATATGCAGCGCGATCAGGGCAATCAGTCCAAGCCGCGCATAGGCATGAATCGCCTTCGCGGCCGTTTCGAGCCCTTTCTCCTTTGCCACGAGGCGCGGCAGGCCCAGAGCGTCGAGCCCTTCGATCGGATAACCGCCCGCGCGCACGCGCGTGTAGCCCGAAACCACCATCACGAAGACCAGAAGATAGAGAAGCGCATGCGTCACATGGGCGACGCGGGCCTGCCAGTGCGGCGTGGTCGCGGGCAGCGGCGGCGGAGGATGAGCGATCCGATACCCAAGCCGGATCAGCATCAGCGCACCGACTATAACGCCCGCGTTTTTGTGAAAGAGGTAAAGCAGATCCCGGACCGAAGGCGCGAGCCCTTCGGCGATCATCACCTGCCCCGCAGCGATCAACCCGAGGACAAGCACCGCCACGCTCCAGTGCAGCCAGCGGGCCGGGGCCGAATATGCCGCATGGTCCCCATCTCGAGTCTTGCGCATGCTTTCCCCCAGATTCTCCGAATTATTCGGCTATTCGCTTGCCATATTGAACCATATCATGCGCCATTGCGTTTCTTTAACTATTGTCACGCCGGGGTTGTCTTCATGATCCAGTCGCCTCTCGCGCCACAACAGTTTCAGCGCCTTCTGGCTGCGGCACGCGCGGACCGTCCGTCGGGAGCGGCGTTGCGTATGGCCTCGCTGGGGCTGCCGCTGGGACTGGTGGCGGCGTCGATCATCGCGCCCTGGGGATTCGCCCTTGCCTTCCTGAGCTTCATCGCGGTCGGCTTCGGAACGATCGCGATTTCACTCGCCTTCTGGCGCGCCTACCCACATGGCCGTCTGGGCCTGTGCAACATGGTTACGCTTTCGCGCGCCGCCCTGATCGTGACCTTGCTTGCCCCGCTTCTCGCGCGCGATTCGACCACGGAAATCCTTGCCTGGTCGATCACGGCGATCGCGACACTGGCCTTCGCGATGGACGGGCTCGATGGCTGGCTGGCGCGCCGCACTGCGCTGGTGTCGCGTATTGGCGCACGCTTCGACATGGAAACCGATGCGGCGCTTGGCTTCGTGCTGTCGGTCCTTGTCTTTGCCTCGGGCACGGTCGGGGCCTGGGTCCTGCTGTTAGGTTCGATGCGCTATATCTACATTGCGCTGGCGCAGGCCCTTCCCTGGCTGAATGCCCCGCTGCCCGAGAGCTTTCGGCGCAAGACGATCTGTGTGGTCCAGATCGCTGCGCTCATCGTGCTGACGATCCCCGGCGTTGATGGCCTGCCCGCGCAGGTTCTTGCCGCCGCGGCCACGCTCGCGCTCGCCTGGTCTTTCGCGACCGATATCCTCTGGCTCTCCCGGGCCCGCGCTTGATGAGCGCAGGGCGCAAAATCGCGGGGCTTCTGCTCGCGGCTTGGCTATTTCAGATCGCGCTGGTGCTGCCGGACTATCCGGATGGCCTTGTGCTCAAGACATTTCTGCGCGTCCCACTCGAGCTGCCAGCGATCTTGCTGTGTTTCGCCGTCCTGCCCAGGGGATCGCGCGCGACCAACGCCATCCGAGCCCTGCTTGCGGTCGCGCTGGTGGTGATGGTGCTTCTGAAAATCGCCGATATCGGCAGCTTCATCGCCTTTTCCCGACCGTTCAATCTCGCGGTCGACAGCTTCGTGTTCGATGCTGGACCGAGGCTTGCCGCACGCACGATCGGCCTGCCGCTGACCCTGCTGGCCGGGATCGGCTTGATTGTCGGACTTGGCGCCCTGATCGCCGCGCTCTGGTGGGCAAGCGGGCAATGGACGGGGCTCGTGCGCGGGGTCGGATGGCGTGCGGGCGCGAGCCTTGGCGCGGCGCTTTGCGTTGCTGCGATAGCACTTCAGGTTTCCGGAACAGCACTCAAGAGTTGGCCATGGCGCGCCGATACGACCCGGATCGCGGGGTATCATCTCACCCGCTATGTCGAGACCACGCGGAGCCTGCGGCTGTTCCATGCGGCCGCCCGAACCGACCCTTACGCGGGCGCAACCGATCTCTTCACGCGACTTCAAGGCCGTGATGTATTGATCGTCTTCATCGAGAGCTACGGGCGCGCAAGCTTTGACAACCCGCTCTATGCACCGACGCATCTAGCCACGCTCAAGGCCGCCGAGCCGCGCCTGAGACAGGCCGGGTTGACGATGCGGTCGGGCTGGCTGACCTCGCCCACGGCGGGCGGGCAGAGCTGGCTTGCGCATTCCACGCTGGAAGCGGGGCTGACGATTTCCGATCAGACGCGTTATCGGGCCTTGCTGGAGAGCCCCCGCAAGACCCTGTTCGATCTTGCCGCGGCCTCGGGACTGCGGACTATTGCGGTCATGCCAGGCATTACGATGGACTGGCCCGAGGGGCCGAAACAGGGGTTCCAGACCATCCTCGCCGCAGCCGATCTCGGCTATCGCGGCGATCCGTTCAACTTCGTGACGATGCCCGATCAGTTCACCCTTGCCGCCTTTGACCGGCTCGTGCCACGCGGGCGGCCCGACGATCCGCTGCTTGCCCAGATCGTGCTGCTGTCCTCGCATGCCCCCTGGGTCCCGGTGCCGCATCTCGTGCCTTGGAACACGGTCGGAGACGGCACGATCTTCAATGAGATGGCCAATTCCGGCGATCCGCCCAAAATCGTCTGGCGTGATCGCGACCGGGTGCGCGACCAGTATCGCAAAGCCATCGACTATTCGCTGCAATCCATTATGGCCTTCGCCGAACGGCAAACACGCCACCCCCCGCTGATGATCGTTCTCGGCGACCACCAACCCGCCTCTTTCGTAGCCCAGAGCGAGAGCCGGGACGTGCCGGTTCACCTGATCGGCCCGCCCGATCTGGTGGCCCTGTTCGACGGTTGGAACTGGACCGAAGGGCTGGTGCCCGATGCGCAGACCCCGGTCTGGCCGATGCGCGAGTTTCGCGATCGCTTCGTCAAGACCCTCAGCGCGGAACCGTCGGAGGCAAGCGGATGACGCGTCTGGCTCTCAAGTTGATCACGGTCACGGCCGTTCTGGCGGTCACGCTCTATTTCGTCGATCCGACCGTCGTATTGTCACATCTGCGCATGGCGGATTGGCGCTGGCTCGCCCTTGCGGGGATCGCGGTCAATCTGCAGACGGTGCTCTCGGCGCTGCGCTGGCAGGCCACCGCGCAAGCGCTTGGGCAGCGGATTGAGACGCGCGAGGCGATCGGGGAGTATTACCTCGCGCAACTGGTGAACCAGACGCTACCCGGCGGGGTGCTTGGGGATGCGGGCCGCGCAATGCGGGCGCGGCGCTCGGCCGATTTGCTGCGCGCTAGCCAGGCCGTTGTGATCGAACGGCTGGCGGGACAGATCGCGTTGGCCGCGGTGGTTCTGGTCGCACTGCTGCTGACGGGGCGATGGCTATGGGCGCTCGGGCTTTTGGGTGCCGCGCTGACTCTGTGGCTTCTCGCGCGCAACTGGGAGCGCCTCGCACGGCTGCTTACGCCACTTCGCCGCGCGCTTCTGGGCCGCGAGGTGCGGGCACGCCAGATTGCGCTCGGGCTGTCGATCGTGGTGTGTAATCTTCTGGCCTTCGCCTTCGCCGCGCGTGCGATCGGCACGCAGCTTTCGCCGAGCGCGATCCTGACGCTCGTGCCGCTGATCCTGAGCGCGATGGTGATCCCGCTCAGCATCGCCGGATGGGGCTGGCGCGAGGGGGCGGCTGCAGCGCTGTTCCCGCTGGCGGGCGCGACGCCCGAGGCGGGGCTTGCAGCCGCGACCGCCTTCGGCGCGATCCTGATCGCCTCGGCCCTGCCCGGTCTCGGCTGGGTGCTGCTGCGTCGCGACGCAGCAACCGCAACTACGTCAAAAGCAAAATGAAGCCCGCGCAGGACGCGCTAAGTTGAACAGCAATGATAACGGGGATTTTTCATGAAACGAAACGCTCTTACCCGCCGCGGATTTCTGGTGACCGGCGCCGGCGGCGTTCTCGCCACGAGTTTAGGGCTACGCCAGGCGCGCGCCGCAAGCACGGTTAACATGCAGCTGTCCTGGCTGCATTCGGTGCAGTTCGGCGGTAGCTATATCGCGAAGTCGAAGGGCTACTGGTCCGATCAAGGCCTCGACGTGAGCCTGACCCCGGGCGGGCCGAACGCGCCGGTCGAGCCGCCGGTCGTCTCGGGCACCGCGCTCGTCGGCATCTCTGCGGCCGATTACACCGCCGCTGCGGTCGCTCAGGGCGCGCCGTTCAAGATCATCGCCGTCGCGATGCAGAAGAACCCCTTCGCCATCGCCTCGCTGCCCGCCAACCCGGTGAACGAGCCGAAGGATCTAGAGGGCAAGAAGATCGGCATGGCGCTGGCCAACACGCCGGTGCTCAAGGCGCTGTGCACGCTCAACGACGTGAATTTCGACGCGATCGAAGTGGTTCCGACGCAATATGACGCGGCGCCTCTGGTCGCTGGTCAGGTCGATTGCCTGCTGTGCTGGGCCACCGATCTGCCCGTCGCGATGACGATCAAGGGGCTCGATCCGGTGACGATGCTGATGGCCGATTACGGCTATGCGGTGCAGTCGCAGACCTATATCGCGACCGAGGACAGCCTCGCCAATCGCCGCAAGGAGCTGGTCGAATTGCTGCGCGGCGAGATCGAGGGCTGGACCGATTACCACAAGGATACCGATGCCGCCGCCGAGCTGACGGTCAAGATGTTCCCCGATGCGGGGCTCGATCTGGAGACGCAGAAACTGCAAGCGAAACGTCAGGTGCCGCTGATGTTCTCGGAGGTGACGGACGAACACGGCTTCGGCTGGTTCACCGATGAGAGCATTGAGCAAAACATCAAGACGCTCGCGCTTCTCGACAAGCCGGTGACGGCGGATCTGTGGGATCGCTCGATCCTCGAAGAGATCCATGCCGGCTGAGCGCGCGCCCGACGCAGCCCGAGACACAGCGCCCGGCATCACCTGCGCGGGGCTTTCGCGAAGCTTCGGGACGGGTGCGGCCCGGATCGACGCGCTGGCCCCCGTCGACCTGCACCTTGAGGGCGGGAAAACGACAGCCTTCGTCGGCCCTTCGGGCTGCGGAAAATCGACCCTGCTGCGGCTGATCGCGGGGTTGGATCGCCCCAGCGAAGGGACAGTGCGGATCGGCGGAGAGACACCGCTGGAGATGCGCCGCCGCGCCGCGCTGGCGGTCGCCTTTCAGGACGCGGCCCTGCTGCCGTGGCGCTCGGTGCGGGGCAATATCGCGCTCGCGCGCAAGCTCGCGCGGATGCGGCCCGACCCGGCCAAGGTCGACGATCTGATCGCGACCGTCGGGCTTGCGGGTTTCGAGGATCGCCGCCCTGCGGATCTCTCGGGCGGGATGCGCCAGCGCGCGGCGATCGCACGTTGCCTCGCGACCGATCCGCAGCTGCTGCTCCTCGACGAGCCCTTCGGCGCGGTGGACGAGCTGACGCGCGCACGGCTCAATCAAGAATTGCCGGCGCTGTGGCAGGCGCGCGGGGTGACGGCGGTGATGATCACGCATTCGATCTCGGAGGCGGTGCGCATCGCCGATCGGGTCGTCGTGCTCTCGCCCCGCCCGGCGCGGGTGGTGGCCGATATCGCCGTGCCGCTCGCGCATCCGCGCGAGAAGGGCCCCGCGCTGGAGGCGCTTATCGAGGAGGTCGGCGCGGCGCTCGCCCGCCACGCGCCCGCGCCTCCCCCGGCCCGGCCTCCTGCTGCCCGGATAGCCTCGTGAGCGCGCCCGCATGATCCTTTCTTCCGCCCGATGGCGCAGGCCCCGGACCGACTGGATGCACAGCATTGCGACCGCGCTGGTGACGCTGATCGCGTGGGAGGCGCTCGCCCGCGCTTTCGCGGGCAGCTACCTGATCGCCGGGCCGGTCGAGATCGTCGGCTATCTCGTCGATCATGCCGGGCTGATCGGGCGCGCGACCGGCTGGACCGCGCTCGCGGCGGCGGGCGGCTACGTGATCGGCAACCTCGCGGCGATCATGCTGGCGGCGCTGGCGATCCTGATCCCCGGCGCGGCGCGGCTGATTTCCTCGCTCGCGCTGATCGTCTTTTGCCTGCCGCTGGTCGCGACCGGGCCGATCCTGCGGGTGGTCTGGGGGCCGGGACTGGGGCCACAGGTGACGCTGGCCGCGCTGGCGGTCTATTACACGACCTTCCTGCCGCTGCTGGTGGGGCTGCGCGCGGCGCCCCCGAACTGGTTCGATCTGGTGCGCAGCTATGGGCGCGGCGGCTGGAGCGCGCTTGTCGAGGTGCGCGCGATGGCCGCGCTGCCCTACCTCTTCGCCGGTCTCCAGATCGCCGCTCCGGCCGCGTTTCTCGGCGCGCTGGTGGGAGAGTTCACCGGGGCCGAACGCGGCATGGGGGTGCTGACGATCCGCGCGATGCGCAGCCTCGATGTGGCGGGCACCTGGTCGCTGGCAACCATCGCCGCGGCGGTGTCGATGCTGGCCCATGCCGGGATCGGCTGGCTCTGGCGCAGGCTCGATGACGCGCCGCCGCCGCTGATCCTCGCGAGCCTGCCCGATGCCCGCACCGACCGCCGCTGGGCCACGCGGCTGAATCCGCTCCTCGTCGCGATCGTGGTGATCGCGCTATGGTGGCTGTCGATGGATCTCGCCGGGCTGAGCCGGTTCTTCGCCAAACGCCCGGACGACATCTGGGCCTATCTCGTCACCGCCAGCGGGGCCGCCGATCACCGCGCGACCCTCTTTGAAGCCCTCGGACAGACGCTGAGCCTTGCCCTACCCGGCTATGCCCTGGGCCTCGCGCTTGGACTGGGCCTCGCCATCGCGCTCCTGATGCGTCCTGCGCTGGCGCGCACGATCATGCCACTCGCGGTCGCGTTGCGCGCTATTCCCATCGTCATCACAGCCCCACTGGTGGTGGTCGCGATGGGGCGCGGCGCGACAGGCACGATCACCATCGTCGCCGTGATGATCTTCTTTCCGACTTTCATCGCCTGCTATCAGGGCCTCAAGCGCACACCCGCCGCGCTGATCGACCTCTTTGAGAGCTATGCCGCAAACCGGTGGGAACGGCTGACGCTGGTGCAGTTTCCCGCTATGCTGCCCGCCTTCTTCGCCGCTGCACGGATGGCGGTGCCCGCGGCAATTCTGGCGGCGACTACAGCAGAATGGCTAGCCACGGGACGCGGGATCGGTGGACTAATGGCACTGACCGCCTCCACCTCGGATTACGGCATGCTGTGGAGTTCGGTCGTGCTGCTCGCCCTCGTCGCAGTCGCGGCCTATGCCGCCATTGAACGGATCGAGCGCGCTGTTCTTCGCCGCTACGGAGCCGAGCAACTGGCCCGCTAGGGCTGAAAGCGAACTGGCGACGACGCCAGCCGCCGTCGGCATTACGGGAAACGTCTCGCGTTGCCCGAAGATTTTTCTCTCAGCCATCGTGTTTGCCGCCACAGTGAGTTTTGGCTATGGGACCTAAGCCTAGAAAATGACGAACCCGCGCCACGAAGCGCGGGTTCGCTTTTCTTCGGAAGCAAGCGCTCAGTTCAGCTCGCTCGCGCGTTCCGCGTCGACGGTCTTCGAGGCCTGATCGACCGCAGATTGCAGGTCATCGAAGACTTCGCCACCGTTCTGGACGTTGTCCTTGAACCAGCCATAGACCGGCTTCGCTGCGTCCTGGAACTGCTGCTTTTCCTCGGGCGTCGGCACGTAGATCTCGCCGCCGTCCTTCTTGAACTCCTCGTAAGCCGCGATCGACTTGCGCTTCGGCGAGGCGAACGTCGCCTGCTGGAGCGCCGCGAACCCGTCCACGATCACACGCTGCATGTCGGGCGACATCTCCTTGAACTTCTGGTTGTTCATCCACCACAGCGCCGCCATGTAGGCATGCCCGTCGAGCGTCAGATGCTTCAGCCCGGCCTCGGGGAATTTCATGTTCATGATGTCGGTGATGCCGTTCTTGGTGCCGTCGACAACGCCGGTCTGCATCGCGGTGAACAGCTCCGGCCACGGGATCGGGGTCGGCGAAGCGCCCATCGCCTTCACCAGCTCCTGCGGCAGGTCGGCGACGATGGTGCGGATCTTCATGCCCTTCAGATCGGCCGGCGTCTTCACCGTCTTCTTGGTGTTGGCGAAGTTGCGCCAGCCGCCGGTATTCCCGATCGTCATCAGGCGGATCATGTTGTCGCTATCGGCGAGCGCCATCTTGCGCAGCTCCGAGGTGAAGTCGGTATGGGTCAGCACTTCCTCGGCCACCCGGTCGTTCGGCATCAGATACGGCAGGTCGAGCACCTGCACGTAAGGGAAGATCCCAGCCGCGCCGCCCGAGGTCGAGATGTAGATATCGAGCGAGCCATCCGCGATGCCCTGCAGGCACTCCGCCCCGTTCGAGCAGAGCTGCGTGCCGATGAAGAGGTCGACCTTGATCTTCCCGTTCGAGGCATTCTCGACATAGTTCTTGAACACGACGAGACCGTCGTAATCCTCGTCATTGGTGTTCGAGTTGGCGACCGCGCGCAGCGTAATCGTATCGTCCTGAGCCTGCGCGGCCATGCCGAGCCCCGAGGCCAGCACGGCCCCCAGCGCAAGCGATTTCACAAAAGTTCTGAGCATCGTTTCCTCCCTATATGCTTCAGTCTTGTCTTAGTTGGCGAACCCCGTCAGGCGGGGGATGGTCATCGAAATCGCGGGGAAATAGGTGATCAGGAAGATCACGGCCACTTCGACCGCGAGGAACGGTAGGATCGCGCGGGCGATGGTCTCGACCCGCTCCTTCGACACGGCGGCGGCCACGAACAGCACCAGCCCCATCGGCGGCGTCGCGAGGCCCACGGTCAGGTTCACGCTCATGATGATCGCGAAATGGATCGGATCGACGCCGAGCCCGGTGAAGATCGGCGCGAGGATCGGCCCCAGCACGATGATCGCGGGGCCCGCGTCGAGGAACATGCCCACGATGAACAGCAGGATGTTGATCAGGAACAGCAGGATCAGCGGGTTCTGCGACAGGCCGAGGATGAATTCCGCCAGCGCCTCGGGGGCGTGCGCAAGGCTGACGACGGTCTTGAACGCCATCGCCGCACCGACGAGCAGCAGCACCACCGAGGAGGTCAGCCCCGCCCGCATCAGGATATGCGGCAGGTCGCCCCAGCGCAGCGTGCGCAGGATGAAGAGGCCGACGATCAGCGCATAGGCCACGGCGATCGCCGCCGCCTCGGTCGGCGTGAAGACACCGCCCAAGATACCGCCAAGGATGATCACCGGCGTCATCAGCGGGAAAAAGGCACGTAGGCTCGCCTGCCCCCGTTCGGGCCATGTATGTTTCTTCGAGGCGGGCGGGAAGCCATGCTTGTTGGCCATGAACTTGACCATCAGCATCAGCCCGATACCGACGAGCGCCCCCGGCACGATCCCCGCGAGGAACAGCGCCGCGACCGACTGGCCCATGACATAGGCATAGATGATCATGATCCCTGAGGGCGGGATGATCGGGCCGATCACCGAACTGGCCGCGGTGATCGCAGCGGCGAATTTGCGGGTGTAGCCCTGCTGCTCCATCGCCGGGATCAGCATCGAACCCAGTGCCGAAGTGTCGGCCACCGCCGAGCCCGAAAGCCCCGCGAACAGCATCGAGGACAGGACATTCACATGCGCGAGCCCGCCGCGCAGATGGCCCATCATCGCTTCCGAGAACTCCACCAGACGGCGCGTGATGCCGCCCGAGTTCATCATCTCGCCCGCGAGCATGAAGAACGGGATGGCGAGCAGTGGAAAGCTGTCCATCCCGTTGTAAAGGTTGCGGTAAAGCAGTGCGAAGTCCCGCTCCTGTCCGTTCAGGAGCAGCATCGCCCCCGGGGCGGCCAGAAGCGCGAAGAAAATCGGAAAGCCGATCAGGATCAGGACGAGGAAAAGGGGCAGGAACCAGACCAGCATCACTCGGCCCCTCCGGCCACGGACCAGACCGGCGGCAACGGATCGTCCCCGGTGCGGAAGGCGAGCAGATTGCGCAGGATCAGCTCGATATTGACCAGCACCAGAAGCGCGAAGCCAACGACGAGCGAGGCCATCATCCAGCTGCGCGGCACGCGGATCCAAGCGTCGAAGGCCAGATTTTCCGGCACCCAGAGCGAGGCGGTCGCGAATTTCCCGCCAAAGCCGGTGATCCCTGCCCAGCCGAGTTTCAACGCCGCGACCGAGACCAGCAGCGAAAACACCAGCAGGACCAACGTCAGACTGCGCCCCAACAACTTCGGCAGCATCACAGCGATCATGTCGATCGCCACGAACCCGCCCGAGCGAAAGGCAGACGGCGCCATCAGCCCCGCCATCCACAGCATGCAGAACCGCGCCGCCTCATCGGGCCAGGGTAGCGCGCTGTTGAGCACATAGCGGAACCAGATCTGGATCAGGATCGCGATGACCATCGCCGCCACGGCGAAAACACCCGCCCACCGACCGATGGCGAGCAGGATGTCGTTCAGCCGGACCAGCGGCCTGGCCAGAATTGTCAGCAGGGTCATGCGCGCGTTTCCTCCCTCGCGATCCCTTGGAGGCCCGGCGCCACGCTCCTCCTGCGCGGTCCGGGCCGGATATGTCAGCGCCTCAGTTCATCTCGATCCGTCGCACCTGTCCGCGGAAGAAGGCCAGCGCGTCACCATCGTCGCGCATCACCGCGCGCTCGACCTGACCCAGCACCAGCAGGTGATCGCCGCCCTCGTGGCAGGCGACGCGATGACATTCGAAGCGCGCGAGACAGCCGTCGATCAGCGGCACGCCATGATCGTTGAGGTGATAGGCGTGATCGAGCAGCGCATGGGCATTCTTTGTCGTGGCAAAGCACAGATCGTCCTGATCGGCGGCGAGCACGTGGATCGCGTAATGCTCCGCGTTTTCGAAATGCACGAAGCGGCGCGAGTTGCGATCCGGGGCCCAGATCACCAGCGGCGGATCGAGCGAGACCGAAGAGAAACTGTTCGCCGTGATCGCGACCGGGCCATTCTCGGAGGCGGCGGTCACGATCGTGATGCCGGTTGCAAACCGTCCGAAGGCGTCGCGCAGCAGACGGGTATTGTCTGGGCCCGGCACGAAAGTGCGCGGGGTGAACTGGCGAGTTGCGTTCATCATGGGACCTCCTGACCGAGCCCGGCCTCGTAGAGGCGGAACCACGTCTCCCTGTCGATCTGAACCTTCAAAGCATCGGAAAGCTTCGCGATCCGCTCGAGATTATTCGTCCCCATCACCGGGATGATCCGCGCCGGATGCGCCAGCAGGAAGGCCGTCGCAACGGCTGCGCGATCCACGCCCTGCGCCTCGGCGATCTCATCGAGAACGCTCTGCAAAGGCCCCTCGCCCGTCATCAGCGCGCCGCCGCCCAGCGGCGACCACGCCATCACGGGTTGGGACTGACGCTGGTGGAAGGCCAGATCGCCATTGGTGAAGGGCTGCAGGCAACCGAGGCTGATCTCGATCTGATTGGTCACGAGCGGCGTCTTCATCCCCGATTGCAGCAACTCCCAGTCCCACGGGCGGAAGTTCGACACGCCGACCGCGCGCACCTTGCCCGAGGTCACCAGATCATCCAGCACCGCCCCCGTCTCGTGGTGATCCATCAGCGGATCGGGGCGGTGGATCAGCAGCAGATCGATCCTGTCGGTGGCCAGCTCCCGCAGCGAAGCCTCGACCGAGGCTTCGATATGCGCGCGCGAAGTGTCGTAATGCTTCACCTTGCGATGCGAATGACGGCCTGCCGCGACGATGATGTCGCATTTCGTGACGATCTCCATCTGATCGCGCAGCGACGGGTCTTCGCGCATCGCCGCGCCGAAGACGCCCTCCGCCGTGTAGCCGCCATAGATGTCGGCGTGATCGAAGGTGGTGATCCCCTGCGCCAGACAGGCGTCGATCTTCGCGCGCACATGGGCGGGCGAGGTATCGGCATCGTCGGCCAGCCGCCACATGCCATAGACGATCCGGCTGAGCGCCACGTCGGAGGTGAGGTCGATCTTTTCCATCAGCGGCGCTCCCCTTCTGCGAGCGGTGTTGCGGGCGGTCCCATCGGGACTCGGCCATAGACTTCGGGCAGCGAGACCGTATCGAGATGCGGCATCACGAGACGGCCGAACTGACGCGCCTCGTCGATATGCGGATAGCCCGAGAGGATGAAGGCGCGAATGCCCATCTTGCGATATTCTTCGAGCTTCGAGAGCACCTGATCGGCCGAGCCCACCAGCGCCGCGCCGCAGCCCGAACGCGCGCGCCCGACCCCGGTCCAGAGGTTCGGCTCGACATAGCCGCTCTCATCCGCGATCTCGCGGTTGCGCGCCTGCTTCGACACGCCGAGCGAGCCCGCATCATGCGCCCGCTCGCGGATCTTGCGGCCTTCTTCATCGTCGAGCTTCGAGACAAGTTCCTGCGCGTATTCCTTCGCCTCGGCCTCGGTGTCGCGCACGATCACATGGACCCGCAGCCCGTAATCGAGCACGCGGCCATGACGCTCGGCCGCCTCGTTGACGACCTTCATCCGGCCTTCCAGCTCTTCCTTGGTCTCGGGCCACATCAGGTAGACGTCGCAATGCTCGGCGCAGAGCTCGACCGCCGCAGGGGAATAGCCCCCGAAATAGAGAAGCGGGCCGCCCTGCTGATAGGGCTTCGCCGGGTCGGTCGTGAGGCCTTTGAAATTGTAGACCTGACCTTCGTAATTGATCTCGTCTTGGGTCCAGGCCTGCTTGAGAATCTCCACCACCTCGCGCGAGCGCTGGTAGCGGAATTCGCTCTCTTCCTTCTCGCCCGGGAAATCCGACGAGATGATGTTCACCGTCAGACGGCCTTCGAGCATGTGGTCGAGCGTCGCGATGGTGCGCGCCAGCATGATCGGTTGCATTTCCCCGCAGCGCACGGCGGCGAGGAAATTCATCCGGTTGGTGATCTGACTGGCACCGGCGACGAAGCTCAGCGTGTCTTGACCCACCTGATAGCTCGACGGGCACAGGATGTTGCGAAAGCCTTGCCGTTCGGCTTCGCGCACGATGTCGGAGCAATGCGCCCAGCTCGAGCGCAGATCGCCCTCGGGCTGGCCGAGATAGCGGTAATCATCCGAACACAGGGCAGAAAACCAGGACACCTCCGCGGCATCGAGATCGCTCGATCTCACCGGCACAACAGTCATGCGTTCCTCCCTCGCGATTCCCGTTCGATTTCCCTTCACTTAGCAGCCGCCTTGATATAGATCAATACTGTATCAATTTTTGGGGCGACCAAGTGACACAGGCAAATCAAGGGTCAGAGCGCACCGGACTGCCGATCTACAAGCAGGTTTCCGAAGTTCTGATTCGAGATATCGCAGCGGGCCGGCTGACCGACGGGGAGCGCCTTCCCCCCGAACGGACGATGGCCGCGCAGCTGAAGATCGCGGTGGGCACTTTGCGGCGCGCGCTGGAGTATCTGGAGGAGAAAGGGCTGCTGGAGCGGGTTCAGGGCTCGGGCAATTACATCCGCACCCGCAACCTGCGCGACCATTTCTACTCCATGCTGCGGATCGAACTGCTCTCGGGCGGCGGCTTTCCGAATGCGCGCATCCTCTCGGTCGATGTTATGGACAAGCCCGCCGATCTGCCCGAATTCGGCACGTCTACCCGCGCAAGCCGGGTGCGCCGCCTGCGTTTTCTCGACGAGACGCCGGTCGCGGCGGAGGAAATCTGGCTCGATGCCTCAAAGGGCGAGGTGAAGACGGAGGATCTCGAAGACTCGCTTTACGCCTACTACCAACGCGCGCTCGGCTTCTGGATCGCGAGCGCCGAGGATCGGGTCAGCTTCGCGCCGATGCCGGACTGGGGGCCGTCGGAGCTCGACTGCCGCCCCGGTGAGACCGCTGGCTATATCGAGCGCTTCAGTTGGGCCGACGGCCCTGCCCCGGTCGAATTTTCGCGCACATGGTTCGACACCAGCCGCGCGCATTACGTTCAACGCATGAGATGAGGAGGCTCGCAATGAGCGCCACCAAGACAGGCCCCGTTCGCTACGGCATGATCGGCTGCGGCATGATGGGACAGGAACATCTGCGCAATATTGCGCTGCTGGACGGGGCGGAGGTCGCGGCGATCTTCGAGCCCGACGCGGAGATGGCGCAGGCGGCGCAGACGCTCGCCCCCGGGGCGAAGATGGCGGGGTCGGTGGCGGAGCTTCTGGCGGTGGAGGCGCTCGACTGTCTCGTCATCACCAGCCCGAATTTCCGCCATCTCGAACAGCTCGAAGAGATCGCATCGACCCGCCCGCTGCCGGTGCTCGTGGAAAAACCGCTTTTCACCGATCCGACCCATGCCGAGCGGCTGCAAGCCTTCCGCGACAGCTACCCCGCCCCGGTCTGGGTCGCGATGGAATATCGCTACATGCCGCCGATCGCCGCCTTCCTCGACGAGGCCGACGCCGCGACGGGCGGGATCACCATGCTCACGGTCCGCGAACACCGCTTCCCCTTCCTGTTCAAGGTCGGCAACTGGAACCGCTTCAACCGCTACACGGGCGGCACCTTCGTCGAGAAATGCTGCCACTTCTTCGATCTCATGCGGCTTGCGCTGAAATCCGAGCCGGTGCGCGTCATGGCCTCCGCTCCGCCCCCGTTGAACCATGTCACCGAGGCCGACGCGCCTGATATCCTCGATGCGGGCTTCGCCATCGTCGAATTCGCAAGCGGCGCGCGGGCGATGCTGGAGCTGTGCATGTATGCCGAGGGCGCGCGCTATCAGGAGGAGGTCACCGCGGTCGGCCCCAACGGCAAGATCGAGGCGCTGGTGCCCGGCCCGACCCGCTTCTGGCCCGCGCATCTGGGCGCGCCGCCGGTGCCGAAACTGGTGATCTCGCCGCGCGATCCGAAAGGCCCGGTGGAGCGCGAGCTGCCGGTGCCCGAGGAACTGCTCGCCGCGGGCGATCACAACGGGTCCACCTATCACCAGCATGTAGGCTTCCTCGCCCTCGTGCGCGGGGACCGAGCCGCACCGGAGGTCACGCTGGAAGATGGCTGGGCTGCCGTCGCGATCGGTCAGGCAGTGCAGCGCTCGATCGAGACGGGCGAGGTGGTGCGCCTCGCCGACCAGCCTTGGCAGCGCGTGAGCCAAGACGCCTGAACGCCGCAAGCGACGCTCCCCGAAAACGAAAACCGCTGCGCCCTCCCTCGAGAAGGCACAGCGGAGAAGTCTTGCTACATCGGACCGAGGCCACCCCTCGAGCTCGCGGTCACTTCGATAGCCGCACTGCGAGCTCAGGCCGCGCCACAACATCGGCAAGCGCGGAATAGACCCGATCTGATCACCGGAAACTAGCCCGTTTAAAGCAGGGGGGGGGGCCGGTTGGTGGGGCTCTGCTGAACAAATCCTGTGAGGGATTAATATGGCGTATCCAGCATGGTAGCTGGAGTGTATGAGCAAACTACACCACAGGGCCAGGAACTGCTCGGCCTTGACTGGGGGGTGCCTGACTTCAGCACGGGTATCAAGGTCGAGGGTAGAGGCGAGTGGCACGCCCGCAAACATGGCGGTCCGAAACGGCGCGTCCGGCGCAAGATCCAGCTCGGCATCGACGAGGAAGAACTGGAGTTTTCGGCCGTCGAGATCACCGGCAGCCAGATCGGCGATGCACCGCTTTTTCCCGGCCTGCTCAACCAAATCCCGGCGCATGAGCAGACCGGCTGCGTCACGGCAGACGACGCCTACAAAGCCCGCACGTGCCACGATGCCATCGCGGATCGCGGTGCCACGCTGTCATTCAGCCCCGCAGAAACGCAAAGCCGTGGAAGACCATCACTGCCGGAGCCGTCGCGCAAAACAATGCCCTGCGCGCATCCAAAAGCCTTGGCCGCGCCCTGTGCCGACTACGGGGGCCCCCGAGAGCGCGGCGGGCGGCGGGCTGGCATGGCTGCGCACTGGCGACACGATCCGGATCGATCTGAACACCGGGCGCTGCGACATGCTCGTTGCAGAGGACGAACTGGCAGCGCGCAAAGCTGGCGACCTGCCGCCGATCCCGGAGGCCGCGACCCCGTGGCAGAAACTCTACCGCGAGACCGTCACGCAGATGGCCGACGGTGCGACGATCCGCGACGCCGAGCAATTCCGCCAGCTCGCCCAAAAACTGCCGCGGCATAATCACTGAGGCACAAGAACACCCCATGCATGGGCCGATACAGGCTCATTTGAAGCCTTTGGCCCATGCAACCGAGCGCGGCGAGGCTCAGCCTGCGCGGCGCTGAGATCCGAAGAGAAACGCCGCCAACTGCGAAGTCGGCACTGGCTTGGTGAGCATCTCGACCTGCGCTGCCGCAGCCATCTTGCGTAACTCTTCTGAACGATCCGCCGTGACCAAGCGCACCGGAACGGAGCCGATCATTTGACGCAAAGCGGCAATCAGCTGCAGACCATCCATTCCATCGCCGAGTTGATAGTCGATGAGGCAGGCGTCCGGCTCTAGCCCCGTTGCCTCGAGAAGTTCCAGCCCCGCTTCGCCGCTATCGACATCGAGCACCGTCGCTCCCCATTTCTCGAGAAGTTGTGTCATCGCGCGTGAGAGATCCGCGTCGTTCTCGACCAGCAACACGACGATATCGCCCCCCTCGGGGTCGCGCACCGGTGTCACCACGTCATTTTCGGCCCGTGCTGCCCCTCCAAGCGCGGGCTTCAGGCCCAAAGCGAAGGTTGAACCGCGCCCGGGTGCCGAGCGCAGTGTCAGCGGATGCCCCAGGACCGCTGCAGCACGTTCCACGATCGCGAGCCCCAGCCCCATGCCTTCCGACGCGGACGCCTTCGCGTTCAGGCGATGGAATTCGTGGAAGATTTTATCCTGATCATCTTCTGCAATCCCCGGTCCGCTATCGCGCACTTCGATCACAAGCTCATCCCGGCGGTGGCGCAAAGCCATCAATACGCCGCCGGTCTCTGTGTAACGGATCGCATTCGAAATCAGATTCTGCAGAATTCGCCGTAGATAAGCGCGATCCGAGACAACGACAGCGTCAGTCGACACGATACGGAAATCGAGCCCCTTGAGACGGGCATGCATGGCGAATTCATCGCGCAGCGCCGCGAATATCGGGCCCAGCGCAACAGGCCCCAGATCGACCGAGACGTGGCCCGATTCCAGCCGAGAAATATCCAGCAATGCGCCGAGAATGCCTTCCACCGACAAGAGTGCATTTTGTGCCTTCTCGACGGTTCTCGCTGCGATATCTGACGTTTTCTCTTCGCCCAGCGATGCGAGATAGAGTTTTGCTGCCGACAAGGGTTGGAGAAGGTCGTGGCTTGCGGCGGCCACGAACCGGGCGCGCGATGCGTTGGCGCGTTCGGCACTGGCAAGCGCATCCTCCAACTCCAGCGTGCGCTCGGTCACGCGCGCCTCCAGCGTCTCGTTCACGCGGCTCAGCCCTTCGATCGCGTGCCGTTCCGCCGAGACATCGGAGAGCGACATGACAAAGCCACCGTCAGGCAATTCTTGGGCAAAAATCTCGAAGACCTTGCCGCCCTCCTGCGTCACCTCGACCTCGAACTGGTCGCGGCGCAGCGCACGCCGCACCCAATCCCCGAGACGATGCGCAGAGAGCCCGTTGGGAAAGGTGAACTGGTCGCGAACCTGTTCCAGGATCGCGTCGAAATGCATCCCTTCGCGCAGCCGGTTGCGCGGCAGAAGAAGAAATTCGCCAAGCCGCGCGTTCCAGCCCAGAAGCTGCAACCGCGAGTCGAAGATGCAGACGCCGAGTTTCAGGTGCTCCAGCGTCGCGCGCAGGATTTTCGCCTGATCGTCGAGGAGCCGCCCCCGTTTCTCCCTTTCGGCGCGGATCAGATCCGTCACCTCCGTCTGCAAGATAACCGTCCCGCCATCATGCGTGCGATGTTCGCTGACCTGCATCCAGCGGTCGTCCCCCATCCGCTGGTTCAAAATGAAGTGGTGCTCGGCATGGCGCGCGCGGCGCATTGCGATCCAGGCGCCACGGCTCATCCCGTCGGACATGTGCAGATGCGTCGATCCCGCCACGAGTTCGAGGTAGTCGTCAAACTGCATCCCCGGCACGATCTCGTCACGCACGTCATCAAGAAGCGCGTTGAAACGCGAATTGGCCATCACGAGCACGTCCTGGGCGTCGAATAGCGCAAACCCATCCTGAACGGTCTCGATCGCCGCGGCGAGGTTTTGCCGCGCGGTTTCGGTCTCGCGGTTCGCATCGGCCAATCGCGCATTCGAAACGTTGAGAAGATCGAGCGCCCGTTCCAGATCACGCGTGCGCGCGCGGACCTGTTCTTCGAGCATTGCGGCGCGCTGGAACTGGGCGAAGGCGGCTCCCCGGTCCTCGTTCATCTCCTCGGAATGTTGGATCAGCGCCTCAGCGATGGTCAGAAGTTTCGCGTTCTGACGCTCCAACGTATCGCCGGGATCGAGCAGCGAAGCGGCCAGGGACTGCCTCATCGCTCCATCCCCGATGGTTCAGGCGGGAAGAAAGCCACGCCCGTCATGGTCTGGTTCACATGCATTGCGCCGATCTGTTCGCCATAGGTCGAAAAACCGACCACGCCATGGCGCGCCAGCGTATCGGAAACAGCGCGGGCGCATTGCTTGCCCTCAGCTTCAAAGCGACGAAAGATGCAATCAAATCCCAGCACGGCCGAAGGTCTGCGACTGGCCGAGAGCGCGTCAAGCTCGCGCGCCAGATGAGCGGAGATATCGTCAGGGCGGCCCAGGGTCAGGACCAAGCCGGCATCGATCGCGGCGAAGAATATCAGCGATTCTCCCGGCCCGACTTGCTGGATCGAACGCGCGTGATAACGCCCCCCGACGCGCACGAGGATCGGGTTCGCGGCAAAGACTGTCGGCGAAAGGTCGGCGACGCTGAGCCCCAGCAGCCTCGCGTATTCGCGGGCTGCCGGTTCGTCATTGATCCGCAGCACCGAACGCGCGCCGGGATCGGCCATTGTCACCACCATTCGCGAGGAGGTGGGCTGCAAGTGGTTAAATGAAAACAGCTTCACCTCGCAGGCGGAGCGGACAAGCGTCAGGATTCCTGCATTCTCGAAACGCCGTCCGCGAGCAAACAACTCGGCACGCTCGAACTTGTTGCCGTCCCCCGCCGACCCCCCGAACACCGGCACCGGCCCGAGCCCACCGGACAGTGCGGAAACCAGTTGGTCCTCCTGCCCCGAAAGGCCGTCAACCAACAGGATCGCGAATTCATTCGCCCGCTCGAACGCGAGGCGCCCGAGGCTTTGCCGGGCGCGCAACAGCTCGGACACCAGCGCTTTCGTATCAAGCCGGTCTAAATCTTCGATGATCAGAGTCTCAGTTGAAAATCCTTTCACCGGCAGCGCGAAGCCCACTATCTGGCCTTCATCGTAGCCGTTCCCGGTGATCTCTCCGGCAGTGGTGCAGCCTACGACTTCAGCGCCAGGGAAAAGCGCGCGACCTTCTTGTACGAGACTGTCGAGATCGGCGCCGGGATCAACGAAGAGAAAGACCTGAGCAAACGGGCCTTCACCCAGATCTTCCGCGATCCGGCGCAGTGAATCCGGCGACTGCGCAGGCGCATAGGCAGAGCGCGGACAGCCTGGGCCGGCGCGCGAGTCGTGAATATCCAGCATGTCTCCTCCCTGAACGGAAAGATTAGCCTGCCCTCCAGCCTTCGGGCAATCCCGTCATACTCTGCGCCTCGCGCGCGATCAGGACTGCCTGCGTGCGCGAGCAAACGCCGAGCTTGCGCATGATCGCGGTCACATGCGCTTTCACGGTGGTCTCGGCAATATCGAGGTCGAAGGCGATCTGCTTGTTCATTTTGCCTTCGCAGATCTGCTCGAGGATATTCGCCTGTTGCCGGGTGAGCTGGCTGAGACGCCGGATCGCCTCGTCCTGAGGAGAAATACCGTTGCCCCCGGCCAGCGCCTCGCCACTCGTCTCCGGCACGAAGACCTCACCGCGGCTGATCGCGGCGAAAGCGGCCCTGAACAACTCACGCCGCGAATGTTTGGGCACGAAACCTGCCGCACCCGCGAGGATCGCCGAGCGGATCACCCGCGGTTCGTCTAGCGAGGAAACGACGACGATCGGCTTGTCCGGAGCAGCCTGTTTCAGCCGCATCAACCCGTCGAGCCCGTTAACGTCCGGCAGGTTCAGGTCCAGCACGATAACGTCCGGTGCGGCCCCCTCTTCAATCATTTGTATCGCGTCGCCCAGACGCTCCGCCTGTGCGACTGTCTCGATCCCCGCAACGGCCTGCAGGGTCATGGCCAGCGCGTCGCAGAATAGCGGATGATCTTCGACGATCATCGCCGCATTGAATTCGACCCTCTTCGGACTGACAGCGCGATCCTTCATAATGCGTCCTTCGGCATGGCGTGGCGGAACCTCGCCCGCCTTTTCTTTAGCCTATCCCGCCCCTCTCACCTGTCATACTGGCAAAAAGTCTTATCCCGCCGAAACGCGCGACAGAGTCGGCATGGAACGTGAAAGGGCGCGAAGGTTTCCCTTCGCGCCCAGGCATTTCGTTGATGATAAAGCAATCAGTTAGCCGAAGCCAACTGCTTGGGCAGGCGGAACGTCCAGACCATGCCGCCCTGATTGAGATAGTTCACATGCTTGGCCACCTCGCCACCCCAGAGCGGCACCGCGCCGCCCCAACCGGAGAGAACTGACACATATTGCTCGCCATCCTGCTCCCAGGTGATCGGCTGACCGACAATCCCAGAGCCGGTCTGGAACGACCACAGCTCTTCGCCGGTCTCGTCGTCGAGCGCGATGAACTTGCCCTCGGGCGTGCCGAAGAACACCAGCCCGCCCGCGGTCGCCATCGTGCCACCCCAGAGCGGTGCGTCATTCTTGTATTCCCACTTCACCTCGCCGGTCGCAGGGTCCATCGCCTTGAGCGAGCCGATGTAATCCTCGAAGAGCGGCTTGATCGTGAAGCCCGCACCCAGATAGGCCGCGCCCTTCTTGTAGGAGATCGGCTCGTTCCAGATATCCATGCCCCATTCGTTCGAGGGCACGTAGAACAGGCCGGTCTTCTGGCTGTAGCTCATCGGCATCCAGTTCTTGCCACCGAGGAACGAAGGCACCGCGAAGACCTGCTGGCCCTTGCCGTCATCCGAGTTCGCATTCGGCGCACCGGGACGCATTTCCTCGTTGTAGATCGGGCGACCGTTCTCATCGATGCCCTTCGCCCAGTTGATATCCTTCACGAAAGGATAGGCCGCAATAAATTTACCATCGTCGCGGTTCAGCACGTAGAAGAAGCCGTTGCGATCGGCGGTGGCGAAACGCTTGTTGCCGTCCTTGTCCGTGAAGGCCACGACCTCGTTCACGCCGTCGAAATCCCAACCCTCGCGCGGAGTGGTCTGGAAGTGCCACTTGATCTCGCCGGTCTTTGGGTCGATGCCCAGACGCGAAGCCGCATACAGGTTGTCGCCGCTGCCGTCATTCTTCTCGCCAGCATTGCGCAGCCAGGAGTTCCAAGGCGCCGGGTTGCCCGCCCCGAAGATGAGCGTATCGGTGTCGGCGTCATAGGATCCGCCAAGCCAGGTCGCACCGCCGCCGGTTTTCCACATGTCGCCCGGCCAGGACGCGTTGAGCGTGCCGGTCATCGTGCTCTCTTCACCATTGAGCGTGCCCATGTGGCCTTCGATTGTCGGACGCGTCCAGACCAGTTCGCCCGTTTCGGCGTCTCGTGCCTGCACCTCACCGACGATGCCGAATTCGCCGCCCGAATTGCCGGTGATGACGAGGCCGTTCACGATCAGGGGCGCCGCGGTGTAGGAATAGCCCTCCTTGTAATCGGCGATCTTCTTGTTCCAGACCGTCTTGCCGGTCTTGCGATCGAGCGCCACGATACGCGCGTCGAGCGTGCCGAAATAGACATTGTCGCCATAGATCGCGGCGCCGCGATTGATCACGTCGCAGCAGGGCAGGATGCCTTCGGGCAGACGCGCGTCATATTGCCAGATCTCCTCGCCGGATTTCAGGTCGATCGCCCACATACGCGAATAGGAACCCGTTACATACATGACCCCGTCATAGACGAGCGGCTGGCTTTCCTGACCGCGCTGCTTCTCGCCGCCGAGGCTGAAGGCCCAGGCCGGAACGAGGTTCTTCACGTTGTCCTTGTTGAGGGTTTCCAACGGCGAATAACGCTGCAGATGGCGCCCCATCCCGTTGGTGAGCACGTTATCGGTGCTGGTCTGGTCATTGGCCAGATCCTCCTCGGTCACACCGGCGCTCACAGCCGTTCCGAGACAGGAAATGGCAACGACGGCTGCCAATACAAATCTGTTCATCATGTCCTCCCTTTGGTCTCCCGCCCGTGGTGCGACGCGGGGGTCACGCGCACTCACGATGCATCACGGCTCAAGTATCGACGGCGGGATCGCGGCGTATATTGTCCATTGGTCTTACGCCCTGTGCGACCCCGCCCGGACCGAACCGGACCGTCAAAGTCGCCGCGCCGCCGGGAGGAGCGACGGCGCGGAAGAGATCAATTCAACGATGTCAGATAGGTGACGATAAAATCCTGCACGGTCGGATCCTCGATCCCGACATGGCGCATCTTGGTGCCGGGGACGAATTTGTCATTGTCCTCCATCCAGGCGCGCAGCGCGCCGGGCGTCCAGACAAAGCCCGCAGCCTTCAGCGCCTCGGAATATGGATAGCCTTGATAGGTGCCCGCACGACGACCGACGACACCGTTCAAGAGCGGACCGTAGCTCGCCTTGTCGGCATCGACCGAGTGGCAACGCCTGCAGGAGGTCTCGAATAGAGCTCCACCAGCATCTGTCTTGACCTTCTTATAGGTCTCGGCAGCGGCCGGAAGGCTCAGGCAGATCAGGACGGTGGCGGCCAGGACGGGGCGAAACATCGGAGAACCTCTTCTTCATTGCGACTGTCTTTCGCCCCGCACAATGCCCCTGCCTTCGAGCGGCGGGCTTGATCCGCATCAAGCTCACCCCCCTACCTTGGTCGTAGATCACACTGGTTCGGGCAGCCGGGTCGCGTATGGGAAGAGGAAGGCCCGGCCGCCGCCCGCATCCGGTCAAGAGACCGGTGCGTATTTCCAATTGTCGGCATCGGGCGTGACTTCATCGAGGTCGTAACCCGCTCCCTGAAGCCGCTGCGCCGTGGGAAGACCTGCCTTTGCCGCGCGATCGACGAGTGCCCGGCCCGCCGCCTCGTCGCGCGCGACACCGCGCCCGCGCATCAGGTCGAGCCCACGATTGAACATGCCCACCGGGTCGCCGAGATCGGCGGCGCGCTTGTCCCAGTCAGCGGCTGCGCCCGGATCGAGGGGGCCACCCAGACCGTTGTCGTCGAGCTGACTCATCCACGTCATCGCCCCTGTCCAACCGTCGCGCGAGCATCGCTCGAAGAGCTGACGCGCCTCGGCATGACGGCCCGACTTGGTGATCAGGTAGCCCATCGCGCAATTGGTCATCGAGGTCTCACCTCGCCCGACGTCGCGCAGCGCCCGGTCGAGCGACAACTCCTCGGGGTTCAGGTCCCCGTGGATATCTCCGCCCTTATCCGATTGCTGGGCCACGGCACCAAGGGGCAGGCTCACCACCAGAATAGCCGTGCAGATCATCGCGCGCATCGCATTCCCCTCCTGCTCCGATGAAACCTTCCATCGCAAGATCCTAGCATAGCCGCGGCGAGTGCGCCCGCAGGTGCGGCTTATACCTTGGTCGTATTGCACCTTGCACCTCCGCTTCGCAGCATGGCGTTGCCGGAGGAGACCGGCATGGGAGGAAATCTTTGCGAATCCAATGGCTCATCGGGGTTTGTGCCGCGCTGCTCCTTGGCGCGCCTGCGTCATCGGAAACGTTGCGCATCGACTGGCTGGAGCACCAGGTCACGCCGCCGCCGATTCTCTCGAACATGGCGGCGGTCCCGAAGACGCTGGGGCTCGACGGGGCGCGGCTCGCGATCGGCGACATCCGCACGACCGGGAAATTCACCGGGCAGGACTATACGCTGCGCGAGACCGTCATCGCCCCCGAGGCGGATTTCCTGAGCGCGGCGAAGGCGGCTTTGGCGGATGGCGCAAAGGTGCTGGTGGTCAAGGCCCCTGCCCCGGACCTGTTGGCGTTAGCCGACCTGCCCGAAGCAAAGGACGTGCTGATCCTCGATGCCTCGACGCAGGACGATGCGCTGCGCGGGGCCGATTGCCGCGCGAACGTGCTGCACACCGCCCCGAGCTATGCGATGCGCGCCGATGCGCTGGCGCAGTTCATCCTTTTCAAGAAATGGCGCAAACTGGTGCTGATCTCGGGGCAATTGCCCGAGGACCTGGCCTTCACTGCCGCACTTAAACGCGCGCTCACCAAATTCGGCCTGACGCTCGCGGGCGAGAAGGAATGGGCCTTCGATGCCGATATGCGCCGGGCGGCGGCGGCCGAGGTGCCGCTCTTCACGCAGGACCTGCCCGATCACGACCTGCTGCTGGTCTCCGACGAGCCGGGCGATTTCGCGCGTTACATCGCCTATAACAGCTGGCTTCCGCGCCCGTTGGCGGGCTCCGAAGGGCTTAAGCCCGTGGGCTGGTCGGGCGTAGTCGAGCAATATGGCGCGGCACAGCTGCAAAACCGTTTCCGCGAAGCCGCGGGCCGAGAGATGGCGCAGGGCGATTTCGCCGCTTGGGTCGCGGTTGCGGCTCTGGGTGAGGCGTTCACCCGCACGCAATCGACGGACCCTGCGACCCTGCGCAGCTACATGCTCTCGGACGAATTTCGCCTCGCGGGTTTCCTCGGCCAACCGCTCTCGTTTCGCAACTGGAACGGTCAGCTGCGTCAGCCGATCCCGCTGGTGACCGAGCGCGCGCTGACCGCGCTCGCCCCGCTCGAAGGCTTTCTGCACCAGACCAACGAACTCGACACGCTGGGCATCGACGCGCCCGAGACCACCTGCACCGCTTTCGGAGACAGCCAATGATCCGCCCCCTTCTTCTGACGACCCTGCTTGCAAGCCCGGCCTTCGCGGACGAAATCTGGGTCACCAACGAGGCCGATGACACGGTCTCGGTGATCGACGCAAATAGCCTCAAAGTGCTGCACACCTACGACACTGGCGAACGTCCGCGCGGGATCACCTTCAGCCGTGATTTCAGCCGCGTCTATATCTGCGCCTCGGACAGTGATGCAGTGCAGGTGATGGACCCCGATACCGGCGAGATCCTGCACGATCTGCCTTCAGGCGAAGACCCCGAGCAGTTCGTGATCGCCCCGGATGACCGCCTTCTCTACATCGCGAATGAGGATGACGCGATCACCACTGTGGTCGACACCCAAACCCGAAAAGTGGTGGCGCAAATCGATGTCGGCGTCGAACCCGAAGGCATGGGTATTTCGCCCGACGGGAAGGTTCAGGTGACGACCTCGGAAACGACCAACATGGCGCATTGGATCGACACCGAAACACATAAGATCATCGCCAATTCTCTGGTTGACCCGCGCCCGCGCCATGCCGAGTTCAGCCCTGACGGCGCGCAACTCTGGGTCAGCTCCGAAATCGGCGGCACGGTCGCGATCTTCGATACCTCGGACCACAGTGAGATCGGCAAGATCTCGTTCCAACTCAAGGGCGTGCGCCCCGAAAAGATCCAGCCCGTGGGGATGCGGTTTTCGCCCGACGCGACGAAAGTCTTCGTAGCCCTAGGCCCCGCGAACCATATCGCGGTGGTCGACGCCAAGACCCTCGAGGTCGAGAAATACATCCTCGTCGGGCGCCGGGTCTGGCATATGGCGATCTCGCCGGATCAGACGAAACTGTTCACGACGAACGGTGTCTCTGGCGATGTGACGGTGATCGATATCGCCACGCTCGAGCCGATCGACACCGTGAAGGTCGGCCGTTTCCCCTGGGGCGCCGCCGCGCGCCCGACCCCGCAATGATCACCCCTAACCAACGAGGTTTCCCGTGTTTTCCGAAATCCTGAAACTATCCCTGATAGCCGCGCTCTGCGCTGGTCCCGCTTTGGCTGACGACGATGACGATACCGCCCCGCCGGCGGGCTTGCTGTCGGGTCACAACAAGGAAGACCTCCCCGAAGTGATCCTTTCGGTGGGCGAGCCGCTGGGCGGTCCCTGGACGTTGAAATCGGGCACCTACTACGAGGTCGAGATCACCGCCGACGGCTCGGGCGAAATCGGGCTCGAAAGCGACGGGTTCTTTCGCGCGATCTGGGTCGACGAGGTGGTGATCCGCGGGCTCGAAGTGCGCCCGATGGGTCTTGCCTCCATCGAGTTCGACCGCGCCGGCACGATGGAGATCGGGTTCATCGCGATCAAGCCGGGGCGCTACGACCTGCACATACCCGGCTCGACCGGTGAGGATCAGCGCCTAGAGATCGAGATTGAGTGACGCGCCTGCCCTGCATGTTGCGGGCCTCAGCCATGACTGGGGCCGCAAACCCGCGCTGCGCGATGTGGGGTTCCGCGTCGAGAAGGGGCGCTTCTGCGCACTGCTTGGCCCCAACGGCGCAGGCAAATCGACGCTGATGTCGGTTTTGACCGGACTGATCCGGCCCGCCCCCGGCGTGGTCACGATCTCCGGTCACGACATGGCACGCGCCCGGCGCAAGGCGCTGGCTGAGATCGGCGTCGTCTTCCAGCAGCCGACGCTCGATCTCGATCGCTCGGTGCGCGCAAATCTACGCTATTTCGCAGCGCTACACGGGCTCGGCAGCAAACTCGCCGATCGTCGCATCTCGGAAGCGCTCGACCGTCTGGGCATGGCCGAACGTGCCGAAGAAAAACTGCGCGCGCTCAATGGCGGGCACCGGCGACGGATGGAGATTGCCCGCGCGCTGCTTCATCGGCCCCGGCTTCTTTTGCTCGACGAGCCGACGGTAGGTCTCGACGCGCCTGCCCGCAGCGCGATCACTGCCCATGTCCATCAACTCGCCCAAGACGGAATAGCCGTGCTCTGGGCCACCCATCTCGCCGATGAATTACGCCCGGAGGATCAGGTCGTGGTGCTACAGAACGGTCAGGTGAAAGAGCAAGGCGATGTCCGGGGCTTGAGCAAGAACAGCCTCCTAGCTGACTGGTTCTCCCAGGCGATGGGCGAAACGGCATGAGCGCGCTCTCCGCCGCCTCCGCCATCGCCTCGCGCGAACTCGCTCGCTTCTTCACGCAACGCGAGCGGTTCCTCGCAGCTCTCGTGCGCCCGCTCGTCTGGCTCTTCATCTTCGCGGCGGGCTTTCGGGCGGCACTGGGCTTGTCGATCATTCCCCCCTACCGGACCTATATTTCCTATGAGACCTATATCTTGCCCGGTCTCTGCGCGATGATCTTGCTGTTCTCCGGAATGCAAAGTTCTCTCAGCCTCGTCCACGATCGCGAGAATGGTGCGATGAGGCTGATGCTGACAGCGCCTCTGCCGCGATGGTTCATGCTTGGCGCGAAACTGCTCGCCGGCGCGCTGGTCGGGATGGTGCAGGTCGCGGCCTTCCTTGCAATAGCGGCGCTCTTCGGATTGCGCGCACCGTCGATGGGATATGTGACCGTCGTCCCCGCGCTTTTGCTTGCGGCAATCATGTTGGGAGCGCTTGGCTTGCTCCTGTCCTCGCGCATCAGGCAGCTGGAGAATTTCGCAGGGATAATGAACTTCGTGATCTTCCCGATGTTCTTCTGCTCTTCGGCGCTCTACCCGATATGGAAAATGCAGGAGAGCTCGCCGCTTCTCGCCAGGTTATGCGAGATCAATCCCTTCACCCAAGCAGTCGAATTGATCCGCTTCGCGCTCTACGGCCAGCTGAACCTCGCAGCTCTCGGTTGGACCGCATTGGCGAGCTTAGTGTTCTTCGCCGTTGCGATCTGGGGTTACGAACCCGCCCGCACCCGCTCTTGAACGAGCCGTGCCGGGCGTCCCTCGACCCGGGCAAACCGTGTGGCCAGCGCATCGAGTTCGCCTGCCGCATGGCTCGCAATCACCACCGCCGCATGGGTTTCCGCGATCAAGCCAGCGGTCAGTTCCAGCAGGCCTTCCACCCTCGCATCGTCAAGCGAGGCGAAGGGCTCGTCCATTAGCAGCACATCGGGGCGCATCACGAAGGCACGGGCCAGCCCCACGCGCCGCGCCTGACCGACCGAAATCTGCCCGGGCCAGTGATCCTCAAGGCCGGCCAGCCCGACCCGATCAAGCATCGCACGCGCCTGTGTCTCGGTGGCTGAAGTCGGCAGCGTCACATTGTCGATCACGCGGCGCCAAGGCATCAGGGTCGGGTTCTGGAACACCATTGCGCGGCGCCCCTCCACTCTGAGGCTTCCCTCGAAGCGATGGTCGAGCCCCGCCAGCAGTCGCAACAGGGTTGTCTTGCCTGCACCTGACGCTCCCGATAGCCCCAGCACCTCGCCGCGCGCGACATCGAGCCTCATAGGTCCAAGAACAGGTATGCCGCCGAAGGATTTCTCTGTCAGCTCCAACCGGATCATCTTTGTCTCCAGCGTGAAGCGCGTTGCGCAAGCGGCGCGAGCAGCCCCCATTCCACCGCGAGCATCACGGCGACGAAGGCAAGCGCATTCGCGAGCACGCCCGCGATATCGAACATCTGGAAATCGAGATGAATGCGGAATCCGATTCCATTGGATCGGCCGAGAAACTCGACGACAAGCACAATCTTCCAGATCAGTGCCAACCCCGCGCGCGCCGAAGCCATGATATGCGGCGCGAGCTGCGGAATCAAAATGTGGCGCAGCCGGGCGAACCAGCCCATGCAGTGAAGTCGCGCCATGTCCGACAGGTCGGTGTCGCGCGCAACCATTCCTTCGCGCAGCATCACCGCGACCATGGGGATCTTGTTCAGCGACACAGCCGCGATGGCCGCCCACTCATTCAGCCCGATCCAGAGGTAGCAAAGCACGATTGTCACCAGCGCCGGAATATTCAGCGCGACCGTCAACCAAGGCCCGAACCAGCGATCCGCACGGCGGCTGCCGCCAAGTGCGATCCCGATCGCCACGCCGAAGCCCATCGCCAGCCCGAAGGCTGCCGCCACCCGTGTGAGTGTGGCGCTCAGGTCTGGCCAAAGGTCGCCGCTGACCAATGCCGTCCAGAGAGTCGGGAAAACGATCTGTGGTCCGGGAGCAAGCTGCGGATCGGCCAACCACCAAGCGAGACAGGCCCAGAGCAGCACGAGCGCCATGAGCGAGGCAACGACCACAGGAAGGTTGGGCCAGAGCCGGGCGCGGTTTCGCGAAGCGAAGCTGCGCCCGGTCTCCACGCCAGATCTCTTCTCTTGCGTGATCAAAATTGCGCCCATCGCTCAATTCGTCAGGAATGTGCCCTCGGGCAGCGATGTCGCGCCGCCCACCAGCTTCTCACCGCCCAGTTTCGCCATGAGACGCAGCATCTTGTCGGCAGCCGCCTCATCGACCGGGCCGGGTGCCGGGACGCCAGCGAGCCATCCCGCCTTGAGGGCCGCGAATTGGGCGTCGCTTTTGGCATTCATGATCGGGCGAAGCCGCGCAAAGGCCTCGTCGTCGGTGGCGAGTTTTTCTTTGGCCGCACGCGAGGCGGCGACCAAACCCGAGGCCAGCTCCGGTTTCGACTCCACCATGCCCCCCGACAGAACATAGCCGAGCAGCGGTGTCTCAGGAGAGAGACCAAGCGCAGTCGCGGCATCGCCGACGCTCACCAATTCGCGCATCCCTGCGGCTTCCATCTTCGCGCCGAAATGCCAGAAATTGATCGCGCCATCGACTTCTCCTGAAAGCGCCGCTTTCATGATAAGGGGCGGCGCGCCGAAAACCTGCTCGGTCTTGCCCGCCAGATCAAAGCCATCGGCCTGCTCGGCATAGGCCCGCAGTATGAGCCAGCTCTTGTCGAGCGGCCCGCCTGCGATGCCGATTTTCTTTCCGTCGAGATCGGCCAGCGTTTTTGCCGGACTGTCCTGAGCGACCAGCAGCCCGCCCACCGCTTTCGAATAAGGAATGAAGCGATAATCTTCGCCCGTTGCGCGCATCCGCGCGACCCAGAACCAGTCGGTCACGATGGCATCGACCGCCCCGCCCTGCAGCATGATATCGGAGCCCGACTTCCCTGCGACGGGGACCACCTCGAGAGTGAAGCCGTTCTCTCGGTCCAGACCGTAGTGCTTGATCGTGTCCAGCTCCCAGTTCACGGTTCCGCCTTCGAGCGCGGCCACCTTCATCACTGGCAGGTCCGCCGCCCATGCGCTTGCACTCATTGCGACAACTGCAATCGCCGCGCCCGCTGCGCGGCTCCATCCGTCAAAAGCCATCTGTTCCTCCCATCTGCGCCCCCCGCCGCTCCTCCGGCGGTCACGCGTTTGCGACCACAGTATCAGGTCGCGACGGCGCGCCTATTCGACCAAAGGACAATGCCCCTTCCTGCCAGCGGGACCGCGATTGATACCAAGGTCGAATGGTGGCCCGGCGCGGCCTCGCGCTATCCAGAAGACAAGCGAGATCTTTTTGGGAGGTTTAGATGCTCTACACCCGTAAGGGCCTGATGGCCGCGCTTCTGGCGCTGGCACTTGCGCCGGTCACCGCCTTTTCGCATGGCGACGTGACCCCACAGCCCGTCAACACCGATGCCCTGCCCGACGTTGGCGAGGAATGGCTCAGCGAGAACCCCTATCGCGCCGCGGCGGCCGGTGATGCGGTATGGGCCAAAGCGATCCAGATCGGCGATAGCGGCTTCAACCAGAACTGCGCGCGCTGCCACGGGCTTGGTGCGGTTTCGGGCGGCCTGGCGCCGGACCTGCGCTATCTCGAAGCCGAAGAATATGGCGACGAATGGTTTGTGGAACGCTTCCGCCATGGGATGACCCAGAACGGCACCACCAAGATGCCCGCCTTCGGGGAAATCCTCGGTCAGAAAGCAGCCTGGGCAATCCGCACCTATATAGAGACGCGACCCGACGATGGTGCGCTGGAGCCCTACTCGGATGAGCTGCACAAGATCCGCGATCAGCTCGCCGCAGGAGAGGCCGACGTCCCCACCGTGATTGCGACGCTCGAGGATATCTCCGGCAAGGTCGATACCGCCTCTGGAGCACCTGTCGCGGACAGCGCTGCGTCCCGCGCTGCACATGAGCTGGAGAAGGATCCGAGCAAGCAGAAGGAAGCGGCGGATATGCTTTCGATCGGCATATCGGCTGCGGAATGATGAGCGTCATCGCACAGGCCCGCGCGGGGCTTGGCGTGCTGGCATTTCTGGGCGGGATGGTCGGAGCCATTCCCGCCTTTGCCGCATGCGAAGGCGTGGCCCCCGAACAGAAATTGCAGAATACCTCGCCACAGGATATCGGGCGCGATCTCGATAGGATTGCCACGGACGGCTATATCGAATTCGCCGTCTATGACGACTACGCGCCCTGGTCCTTCGAGAACGCCGGAAAAGCCGAGGGGATCGATATCGAGATCGGCAAGATTATCGCGGGAGCTCTGGGCGTCGAGCCGCGCTTCCGGCTCGTCTCCGCAGGTGAAACGCTTGACGCCGATTTGCGCAATTATGTCTACAAGGGCGCCGTCGTGAACGGCCGCGTCTCCGACGTGATGCTGCATGTTCCTTATGATGTGGATTACGCCTGTCGCTTCGATCAGGTCGTTTTCACCGGCATTTACGGCGAGGAACATATCGCCATCGCCTATGACGCCGCGAGCTATCCCGATAAGGGACCGACCCCGGCGGTCTTCCGATACGATCCTATCGGGGTCGAGAATGACTCGATTTCCGATTTCTACATGACCGACGTGACCCGTGGACCTTCGGCGGACAAGGTGCATCGCTACCGCAATACCGCGCTCGCAATGAAGGCACTGGCCGATCACGAGGTGATGGCGGTGATGGGCCCGCGTGCCGAGCTGGAAGCTGCGATTGCACCAGGCATCGACATCCACGAACCGCCGCTCGGATTGCCGCGCTCGAAATGGGCGATCGGCGTGGCGCTCTCGATGCAGCATCGGAGGCTTGGCTATGCGGTCGATGACGCTATTGCAGCTGCGCTGGAAGACGGGCGGATCGCCAAGGCCTTTGCAGATTACGGCGTGGGTTTCACCCCACCGACGCGGTGATTTGCGCGTCCGGGCCGCTTTCGATCTCGCGATCAAAGCGGCCCGTAATTCCCCTCGAAATCCACCAGATGGACGGCATCGAGGCCAAGACTGGCCGCGCTACGTGCGATCTCGTCGCGCTCCATGAGCACGAATGCAGTCGAGGCCGCATCTGCGAGCGCCGCGCTCTTTGCCTCGACCGTAACCGTTGACCAGCGCGGGCGCTGCCCTTGGGGCCCCAGGATATGCGAGCCACCCGGCAAGGCGAGCGCTCCCGGCGACGAGGTCGCCATCGCCCGCCCGTCGCGCAATTGCAGGCGCGCAAGCAATCCAGCGCTTGGATCCGACACCCCAAGATCGAACGGGCCGCCGATCGCCGCGAACTCGCCCATATCGACCAGCACGTCGGAATAGCCCCGCGCAACCAAGAGGTCCCGGACACGGTCAGCCGCATATCCCTGCACGATCCCGTTCAGCGTCAGGGCTTGCCCCGGTCCGAGTCGAATATCCGCCGCAACTCTTACGGTCTCAAAGCCGATTTTCGCACGCAGCGAAGCGCCGCTATGGCCATTTGCCAAGGCCTCCCAAAGCGGCTGCACCGTAGGATCGAACGCGCCCAACGTCGCCAGATGCACCCGTCGCGAGAGCGCGAGAACCTCCGACATCGCAGCAGACGGTCGGCAGCGGCCTGTGGCGTTGAGGCGCGTCAATTCGCTTTCGCGATACAAGGAGAACGTGGTCTCGATCTCTTGGATTTTGTCCCGGATCGCGCGCATGTCCTGCCGGTTCCTGACCCCGCCCTTGAGATCGAGCGCGATCTCGGCACCAAATGCCTGTCCAGTCCAGGTCGCTGCCTGCGCGCGGGCTCCGGCACATAGCGCCGCCGCCGAAATTTGCAGGAAACGGCGCCGTCTCATTCTGCTGCCTCCCTCAGGCCGGGGCCGCGTTTTCCCTTTTTCGCGGCTAGCACGAGAGGCACGCATAGCTTTGGGTCGTCATGAATTTTCACGCAATCGAGGCATTGGAAACACTCTGAATACCGTATCTGGCCACTCTTCGCGATTGCCCCGTAATTGCATCGCACCTTGCACAGCTGACACGGCGAGCCGCAGTCCGCCCGACGCGGGATCCAGCTTCGCAGTCGTAAGAGGCCACCGAGCCGCATCGCGGCCCCCAAGGGACAGACGGAGCGGCAAAACCCCTTGAACCAGACCATCGAGACCGCGATCCACCCCGCCGCCCAGAGCACATAGGGCCAGGGTCTGGCGAAATGGGTGGTAATAGCAGTCTTGAACGGTTCGATCTCGACGGCTTTCTCGATGTGATCGGGCGTGAGAAGGGCAGTGCCGATCAGCACAGCCAACGCCACCGGCCCGGTCCAAAGGAGCGCTTGGGCAAGTGACCGTGGCGGCTCCCATTTCGGCAAGTTCAGGAAGCGTCCAATGTGATGCGCGAATTCCTGAATTGCCCCGTAAGGGCAAAGCCAGCCGCAGAAAAACCCGCGCCCCCACAGGAGGAAACCGAGGATCGCCGCCGCCCAGATCAGCAGCGAGAACGGGTCATAGAGCAGCACCTCGAGCGAGCCGTTCCCGGTGAGCGCCCGGATCACCGCGATAGGCGTCACGATAGACAGCTGCCCCTGCCCCCAATAACCGACGAAGCCGATCGTAATCGCGAGAATTGCAAGCCGAACCGGGGTAAAAAGCCTGAGCGCCGCAAGCCGCGATTGCAGCAGCAGCGCCCCAAACAGCAGCACGAGGAACCCGCTGAGAACCCACAAATCCGTTGCCCGATTGCGAAGCGCTTCACGCCATGGCGGCAAGGCCTCCGGCATTTGCGGGAAAACGAAGAACCGCTCGGGTGTCTTCATCGTGAGACTGAATTTCGCCTCTCCCGCTTCAGGCTGAAACATCCCATGCAGACGAACCGCCTGCGCGCTAAGCTCCCAATCGCGGGAGGGATCGAAACCGAGACGGCGATCCAGCCGGACCACCATCTTCGTCGCGTCCTCAAGCGTCGCCGGGGCATCTTTGGCCAGTTGCGCCAGAATATCCGCATCGCGCAGCGCCAGCGGTAAACCATCTTGCTGCGCAGAGATCCGATCCGGTGCAGTGTTCCGGACGAAATCTTCGCTCACCAACCCCTGTCGGCCGGCCTCGATGAGCAGATAGAGTTCGTCATCCGGCGCACGAGACAGGAAGCGGCGCGTTTCGGCATAGGTTTCGGGAGAAAGCGCGGCTCTTGCAATCGCGTCCGGGCCGAGGTCGATAGCATAGAGATCGAGATAGAGCCCGTTCGGGTCGCTATCGGCCGTCGCATCATCGGCGGCCCATTTCGTATTGTCGAAGGCCGCGTCTTCCTCTGCGTTCGTGACGCGAAGCCGCCCCACCAGTCCCGCCTCGATAAGGCCTTGCCAGTCAAGTTGCTCGCGATGGTCTGGATCAGGCTTCGGCGGCGGACCGGATTGGATTCCCTTCATCTTCTCGCGCGCCACCGCGAGCGTCGCCGCCAAGATTGATTCATGCGCGATCCGCACGCTCGCGGTCGCCTTGGTCACACCATCGAGATAAACGAGATCCGAGCCCGACCCGGCACTGCCATAAGGCGTGCCCACGACGATCGGCTCGTTGATGGAGTGGCCGCGATACTGTTCGAGAAATTCACGAAACGGCGCTTCTCCCAGCCCAGACACGAAAACCGGTTCGTGTTGACTGATCAGTTTCACGTCTATGAAGCGCCCTTCCAGATCGAGCATGACCAACATGTTGATCGGTTTGCCGGAAAAACCCGGCAGCGGGGCCAATTCGCCGGTCTCGAAGACATAACCCGCCTCGCCGCCCCCGGAATTGCGGAGCTGCCAGACGCCCTTTTCATTGATTTCATCACCCACCGCATAAGGCGCGACAACGATATCGGCCACCTGCTCGCGCGACAGGCTCGCCGCGAAAGCGGGCAACGCCAGAAAGAACCATAGGATGAGCGCGCGCAACATGCGGCCAGTCTAACGATCAGATGGCGCGGCGATATTCGACCTTCGTAGAGAAACGATGAGGTTCCGGTTGCGCTCGGCGCGGCAAGCTTTGCACGCTTGGCATGGAATGCTGTCGCCCGTCGGCTTCTATCGAAAGCAGGAGCTGAGACACGAAGGCGTCTAAGAAAAGCGGGGCTATTCCGTCCAGGCTTCAGAGCCGGTCAGAATCCTCGTCGATCCATTCCAACAGGCATGCGGGGTGAGCCTCTCGAGGCCGCTTGTCATGAACGAAGTACTGCCACGAACATGTAAGCCCTCCTACTTGAAAAGCTTCAGCAGGCCTTTCGCGGCCTCCTCCTTGAGCTTCTGCTTCGCGGCGTCCTCGGTGCTCTGACCCTCCTGCGGCGCAATCCCGAGCTTCTTGGCGATCTCGGCCTCTGCTTTCGCCTTCAGATCCTGCTTCGCGGCGTCGACCTTGTCCCCCGAGAGCGCCTTCATATCGAGGCCGAATTTCGGCTTCTCCCAGGGCCCCGTGATCGAGAGCGGCACCTTCACCCCGCCCGTGCCATCGGCCTTGCTGAGCGCGGTCGGCGTGACCGTGTAATCGAGGCTCTGCGCCCCGATATCGACGCGCCCTTTGCCCGCAGCACTCAGAAGCGGCGCTTTCAGTGCGAGGTCGTCATTCGACAGCACCCCGTTGGCGATGGTGAAGCTCGCGGTGATCTGATCGAAGATCGTCTTCGCCCCCTCCCCCACGTAGTTCAGATCGAGCGTGCGCAGCATTCCGACCAGATCGAGCCCCTCCAGCGCTCCCTTGCCGAAGGCGACATTGCCCGAGCCCGAAAGCGAGCGCGCCAGCGCGGCCTGATTGTTGCCCGAGGCCAGAAGCTTCACCGCCAGATTCGCCTTCGCATCGAGCCGCGTGTAATCGGCCAGATCGCTCAGAAGCGGCTGCATCGAAACCCCATTCGCCACCAGATCGGCGGAGGCCGAGAAACCGCTGCGCGCATTGGCCACCACTTGCCCGGTGACGCTGCCGCCATAGGCCGAGACCTGGCGCAGATCCGCAACCGCGCGGCCGTTGTCGATCGTGATCTGCGCTTTGGTCGGGCCCAGCTTTGCAGTGCCGAAATCGATGGAGCTCGCATCGAGCGCGATCTTGCCGTCCAGCGCCCGAAGGCCCGAGGCGTCGATCGGCGCGGTCGACCAGCCACTGGCGCCAGCGCCTGAGCCGGAGGAGGACCCGCCTGCGCCAGCCTTGCCCGACGCCCCGGCCAGCGCCGAGAGATCAAGGTCACCTGCGTCAAGCTGAGCATCGATCCGCGGCTTGCCCTTCGCGAAGGAGAGATCGCCCGCCACGCTCAGCGCATTCCCGTCGAGCGTGAGCTTGCCGCCGCGCAGCTGCACGGCGCCATCCGCGCCCAGGGTCACATCGCCCGTCGCGGTAATCGTGTCACGCCCCAGCCCTTTCGGCAGATCTAGCGCGGTCTGCCCGAAGATCGCCGCCAGCGCGGTTGGCTCTTTGACGCTCGCGGTGAACGCCCCTTTCGCCGCCAGGGGAGCCGCCCCGAAGGAGCCCTTGAAGCCGATCGACGACGCATCGAGGCTCAGCGCAAGATCGGTGGGGGCCGGATCGCCCGCAAGGACGGACGCGAAACTTCCAAGCGTGCCATTTACCTTCAGCGCCTTACCATTGACCTTCGCCGTCAGGTTCAGGCTCGCCGGACCGTCGAAGGACGGAAGCGCGAGGCTCGCATCGAGGCCGGTGAGCGCAAGGCGCTGGCCGCTTGCATGATCGATCCACCGCACCGATCCGTCACTGATTTCCCCTTTGTCGAGGCTGAAAGCCGTCATCCCGCCATCCTCGTCCGGGCCCGGGCTTGCGGTCTGGGCGCTGGTGGCCGCGGCCGGTGGCGTGAACTCCCAGTTCCCGGTCCCATCCTTGCGCCGCTCGAGCAGGATGTTCGGCGATAGCACCTCGACCTTCGAGACACGGATCTCGCCGCCAATCAGCGCGCCCGGATCAACACCGATCTGGAGCCCCTTGGCCGAGAGCATCGGCCCGTCCTTGGACCAGTCCGCATTCGCGATCTCGACCGCCCCCGTGCGCACGCCAAGCTGCGGCCAGATCGTTGCATGAACCGCCCCACTCAGCGTCATCTTGCGCCCTGTCGCGGCCTCGAACCGCGCTTCTGCGAGCTGGGCGATCTTCTTCGACGGGATAAGCAAGAGCGCGCCCCCGAGGCTCAGGGCGATCAGAACGATGAGAGCGAGAGCACGAAAGAGCCAGCGCATGAAGCCTCCTGGGGGTTATCTATTGGCTCTCAAGCTACGCCTCGGTCTGAAGACGTTTCAAGTCGGAACAGCAGCGCTGCGGGCCAAGTGATGGAGTTGCCGGTATTGAGCTCACTGGCCGCACTGGAGAGGCCCCGGGGGCGGGCCCCAGTCGTCGGAGGGGAGCAGGTAAAGGTCGCTTATGCTCACGCAAACTCGCTCGACGAATTGACAGCTTCCTGATGTGCGAGTTTCCCGGAATCGTCCCGAAACGTGTCATGGACAGGCTTTTGTTCGCGACGAGCTCCAGAGCATGGAGAAGCCGAACACCGCGAACCATAAGGTCGCGCCAAGACCGAATATCGCGCCTGCCGCATCCCCAAGCGATGGAACGAGAGTGGCGAGACCCGCGACGCCGACGAGCATCCCCAGAGCCGTCCAGGGCCATGCGATCATTGAAGCGCGCCTTGCCAGGAGGCTGACGCTGAAAATCCAGACGCCGCCCGCAATCTCATTGCCCCCGCCGAGCCCCAGCTCCACCGCGTGCAGTATCGACCAAAGGTCGGCGGCACCGGACGGGTCGACCGGATAAAGATGTGCAGCACGTTCAACCGCTACATTTGCGATCATTCCCGCCCCGAGCACCAGACCGGCCCAGATCAGGCCGATCGCTTGGATAAAGGCGCTCCAACCCCACGATGCAGGGCGCAAGCGCTCGCTCAGGGCCACGACCAGAACGGTGAGCGCGATTGCGTTGAGACAGTAGATCAGCATGTTCCAGATCAGCATCAGAGCTGGCCTCGCATGGATGAAAGCGACGACCGAGGCTGCGTCGAGCGCGCCGGTGCCATAGCCCAAGGGGGCCAAAACCGTCGCGAGCAGAACGAAGCCCATGATGTATGTGGCCGCACAGATTAACGCGGCGACACCGCCGGCTTGGAAAAGAGACATTGCGAAGCTCCGGTCTGGAATGCGCTACGCGCTCCGAGCGCACTCGGAGAAATATTCGGACAAACGGCGGTGGCCGCGGCGCTCCCCCACCATGTCCATCGCCATTGCGCTGAGGAAGAACTGCGCGGGGCCGTGAATGCGCCTCGGCGTGAGCCAGGGAAGAAGCCGCAATGCTCCACGCCGCAGTGCATCGGGCAGGTGTGTCAGTCGCGCTTCGCGACCCAGCGCGGCAACGGCAAGCTGTGCGATCTCGTCATGGGTGAAGATCTCCGGCCCGCCGACATCGAGCCAGTGTTTACCCGCCTCCGTAGCATCGGCTGTAGCTTTTGCGAGGTCCGCACCATGTATCGGATTGATCTGACGATCGCCGGCACCGAAGAGCCAGACTCGTCCGGCCCGCGCCATCTTCAGGAAATCTCCCATATCCGAGAAATACCCGGTCGGGGCGATCACAGTCGATGCAATCTCGGAGGCCCTGAGCGCATCGACGAAATCAGCCTTGGCGGCGACTAGGGGGACGTGGCGCATCCGCTCGGCGTTGATCACATGGATATAAGCAAAGCGCGCGACCTGTGATTGCTCGGCGGCGCGCAGCAGGTTCAGGTTCGCCTGAAAGTCGACATCGCGATAGCTCAATCCATCAGCCTGTCGGGTGATCCCGAGAGCGGAGACGACGAGATCGGCCCCATCCATGATCCCCTCCAGCTCCTCTGGCCGGGTGGCTTGTGCCTCGACCAGAGTATCGGCGGAAAGCTCGCCCGCGCGCTTCGCGTTTCGGACGAGGGCTGTGACGTGCCAGCCACGTTGCTGATATTCGGCGCAGAGATAACGACCGAGATAGCCGGTCGCTCCGGCGATGAAGACTGTTTGCATGGCCATTTCTTTCATTGCTGTCTCCTTTACGCGACGTGGGAGGCGAGCGCACAAAGGACCATGAGCGCAAGCAGTGGCGTCCAGAGTAGGCGCTCGGGCCGCGATGGGCTTGCGGCATTTGCGAGCAAGCTCAAGCCAGTCAGGGTGAAAGCACCCCAAAAGGCCACAGGCGGCCAGCCGAGTGCCAGCACCCCCGCATCCGACAAGATTGCCGCGGCCATGCCCGCCAGGAGTGCAGCCTGCACGAGTGCAAGTCCGCGCCAACGCCAAGGCAGACGGCCTGGAAAGCGCCCACCCAGCGTGAAGCGCCCCAACGGCGCGCCCGCAGCCAGTGCGATATGCATCGCGACAGGCAAGGCTGCCAATGCGGCATAGATCAGGGCAGGTGTCGCTGCGGGCATGGTGGTATCTTTCTCTTGTCTTGCGCGGCAAACGTCAGGCGCGGTTGCGAAAGGCAAAGGCCTCGGGCGCGAAGCTGGAGGGCTGCAGGCGCGTCTCGGGGTCGTCCAACCCCATATCACGCCGCAGCCATTTCGAGCTCGGCAAATCGCGCGACGGGGTCGCATGCTTGCTGGTCAGCATCTGATAGAGCGCCATGAAACGGTGACGATATCTGGGTCTCGTCTTTGTCATAGGGAACCCTCCATTCGCGCGGCGTTCAACCGACAACCCGGTGGCCGCGCCCGCGCAGGCATTCGATCACGATCGCTTTGCGGCGCTCGGCGCTGTTGTTGAGCCCGGCCACGCCGCCCGCCAATCCGCCCGCGACCGCGCCGCCGAGTGCCGTGCCATCGTCGTCCGCGCCACCGAGAAGCGCCCCGGCACCGGCGCCCAACACCGCGCTGCCAGCCGTTTCCTGATCGAATTGCCGCTGAGAGCGCGCAAGCGATTGGCACGCACCCAAATCGCTTTGGAACGATGCACTCGGCGTGCCATCGATGATCGGCGTGTAGCGCGCGCCGGTATCGGAACAGGCACCGAGCAGCGCTGTCGCAATCGTCAATCCATAGAATCCGGTTTTCATCGGCATGTCCTCTTGTCAGTGGTTTGTTGCAAGGGACATACGTCGACGGGTCCGCGATCGGCATGACCGCAGGTATCATTGCCTTGACCTTCGGCACCAAAGGTGCGGTTTCGACCTCAGGCTGCGGTTTCGCGGAAGGCGCTCGGGCTTTGCCCGGTCCAGCGCCGGAATGCGCGCACGAAGGACGACGCTTCGGAGAATCCCAGCAGATAAGCCGTCTCGTTGACTGAAACCTTGCCCCTGGCAAGGTAGTCGAGGGCCATGCGCCGTCTCAGATCGTCATGGATCCGGGCGAAGGTCACATCTTCCTCCTTCAGTCGGCGATAGAGCGTCTGGCGGCTCATCCCGAGATCGCGCGCTATTTTGTCCATCGAAAGCGAGCCTTCGTGCAATGAAGGCAGGATCAGAGCTTCGATGCGTGCGCGGATCGACTCGGAGCGCGCAAGTTCTTCAAGCAGCGTATCGGCGTGACGTGTAAAGACGCCGAAAGCATAGCTGTTGCCGGGTTCGAATTCCGTCTGCTCTGTCACCCAGACCGGATCGATCCGAAGTGCGTTTCGGGCCGCGTTGAAGCGCACCGGCACCCGGAACAGATCAGGGTAGTCCGCGACATGAGGCGGCGGCGGATAGGTGACTTCCATCTCGAGCTCGAAGGTCACGCCCGGAAAGGAGCGCCGAAACTCGCTGATGAAGCGTGCGAACGAAGCCTCGAGAGAGATGTAGTCTGGCCCTTCGACAGGGAGGTGATCGACGATCCAGACCTCTCCGTCTGCCTGCAGCAATTCGAACCTGTCGCGTCCTGCCAGCCCTCCATTCTCGGCCATCAGATGCAGGTAACGGTTGAGCTGTTCGATCGAATGGGGAAGCGACGCCGAACTGTGCACGATCTGGCCGACGACCGACATCGTTTCGAGGCGAGACTCCAGCGTATGGCGCAGCAAGAGCGCGGTATCCCCCGTCGCCTCCATCGCCGAACCGATCAGCGCTTGATAGGCTGCAATCGGAACACGGCTATCCTGATCGGAAAGGTCATCCCCATCAAGCCCGCAAGCCGTCAGGAGGCTTGCGCGCGGCGCCCCGCGTTCAACCGCGTAGTCCAGCAGGGCGGAAACGAACCCGGCCGCCATCATCGGCTGTGACATGACCCTCTCCCTCTCTCAAGTTGCGCCGTGACATCAGGTGCCGCGAACGCCTGCGCGAAGCCCCGTCTTCTGTGAAACACACTTGGCTACCGAGCACCGTTCTTGGGGCTATCTGAAACTTACTCTCTGCTTCGACAGAAACTTACGGCATGAGGTTCGCAGTTGTATAGCTATGAACCACCCCCTTTGCACCGGAGGCCTCAACTACTCGGATCGTCCACGTCGAAATCGAAGCGGTTCGGCAGGCTCAAACCCTTCCCCAGATGATGTTCGATCGCGCGCACCGAGATACCGTCGCGGTAGAACCAAGGGTCAGAGGTATCCTGCTGCCACGCCTCCAGCTCGCTCCGGAATTTTGCGACAAGCTCAGCGTGTGCCGGGTCCTGGGCGAGGTTATTCACCTCAGCCGGGTCCTCCCAGAGGTCGTAGAGCTCCTCCGCCGGGCGATGCACGTAGTCGCGCAAGGGCCGCGCGCCGATCATGACGGGGGCGCGGTTTCGGATGCCCTCCCAGGAAATCGACCCGTAAAGATCGCCGGAAAACGGGAACGGCAGCTGCCACGCGACATTGCGGTGATACTTGTAGCGTGGCGTTCGCAGAAACCGCGTCGGCCAGTAGTTGGTGACCTCGTGGAAGGTGTGCGATCCGAAGGCCCGGTCCCAGCCCTCCCGCTGGTGCTCCGCCTCGAGGATGGGCAGAAGCGAACGGCCTCGGCGCGGCGACGAAGACGGCTCAGCCTGCGCCCACTCGAGGAAGGTCGGGAGCATATCGACGAAGGAAACGATGTTGGGGTTCGCGATACCCGGCGCCTGCCCCGGGCGACGCATGATCAAAGGCAGGTGAACACCGGCATCGAAAAGCGTGGTTTTCGAGTTCAGGAAGGGGGCGCCGTTATCCGACAGGAAGCAGATCAGCGTATCGTCGAGTTGCCCCGTCGCTTCCAAAGCCTCGAGGATCAGCCCGACGCCGCGATCCATACGCGCGACCGAATGGTAGTAATTCGCGAGTTCTTCGCGGACCTCCGGCAGGTCGGGCAAGAACGACGGCACGGAGACATCCTCGGGCGCGAAGGTCGGATCCGCCCCCCCCGGATCGCCAAAACCCGCGCGCGTCATGTCGCGATGCGGGTCGATGAAACCTACGGTCAGGAAGAACGGAATCTCGGCGTTGCTGTCGAAGAAGTTCTTCGCCCGAGTCGCGACCCAATCCACGTCCCGGCTGCCGCTTTCCTCGCGATGCGCCCAAGGATAGACCGGCTCCGGCCCGACATGAACCTTGCCGATGATCCCGGTGCGATAGCCGATCCGGTTGAAGAGCGCTGGCGCCGTCTCGACATGATCGAAGGTCATGAAATGGTGGTGGTCGTGGTTCAGACCATATTGCCCGGTCTCATGGGTATGAAGCCCGGTATAGATGACAGACCGGCTGGCCGAGCAGGACGCCGTCGAGGTGAAGGCCATATCGAACCGCGTGCCATTCGCCGCCAGCGCATCGATATTCGGCGTCCGGATCGCGGGCTCACCGTAGCAGCCCGCCATGCGACCCAGATCGTCAGCGATCATCAGAAGGATGTTACGAGGCAAGGGCTAACTCCGTGAGGGATATCCGCGTTTGCGCGCGCGGGAATTCGGCGATGACATCGGAGGCGACATGCGCCCCTGCGGACAGCGCCGTCTCGATACCCGCGTCGCGCGCAATCGCGGCGAGATAGCCCGCGTTGAACGCATCGCCTGCGCCGACCGTGTCAAACACCTCGCGCCCGGGCGCTCTTGTCCGGATGGTTTCGCGACCATAGCGGCAGATCGCGCCATCGGCACCGCATTTGACGACCAGTCGTGCGCCCGCGCCGCCTCCCTCCTGAAGGGCATCGAGCGCCGCAGGGAGATCGGCGCATCCCGCCAGCGCGCATGTTTCCTTGTCATTGAGAAGCACGTGATCGGATTTCCCGATCCAACGTCGCACGGCGCGGCGGCTCGCGTCGGTCCAGCCACCGCCGGGCCAGCCCGGATCGATTGCGATTTCCGCGCCAGCGAGGCGCAGGTGATCGATCAGCGCCTCTTGATGGGCAAGCAATCCGGGCATGGCGAAGGCGCCGCTGACCAGAGCAATCGCTCCGTCCAGCGGCCAGTCTTTCAACTGCCTCAGGAAAACAGGCAGATCTAGCTTCGCCAGATGCCCGTCGATCGAAAGGAAACTACGCTCCGCATCCTCGAAGAGCACGCCAACCGACACCCCTGTCGGATCGCTGAACCGCTCGATGCGGTCGAGGTCGCCCTGAAACCGATCCGCGATCATCTCGCCCGCCATGTCAGAACCACAGCCGGAGATCAGGCCGTTCGGCGCGCCGAGACGGCTCAGAACCAACGCCGTATTCGCGGCCGATCCGCCGATCCGCATATCCGAGCGCGGCAGAAACGTCTCGGTGCCCGGCTCGGGCCAAGCCCCGATCGCGCCCATGACGAGGTCGAGGTTGGCATTGCCGAGAACGCAGATCGGTCGGGCCATTACGCGGCCTCCCCGCTGGTCACCTTGCGCGACCGGATCGGCACGCCGACCTGATCGACCATGCGGTCGGAGGCATCGATGATCGCCTTTTGCAGAACTGGCAGGACCGAGATCGCGCCCGCGAGTCCCTGACGTTTCGGCAGGCTGACCGTCAGGGCCCCCTCGACCAGCGCTTCGCCGGAGAAATCGAAGACGATGGGCCGGATACCGTGGCCGAGGAGTTCGCGCGAAAGCCCGTCGATATTCACGCCCTCATCCCCCGCCCCGCGCAGGAAGATCACGGCGCTCTCGTCATCGACCATCTCGAAGGGACCATGGCGGAATTGTCCAGCCTCGAGACCCAGCACGGGAATACGCGCCAGTTCCATCAGGCTCAGCGCCGCGGCATCTGCAATCCCCTGCATCGTGCCACGCGCGCAGATCACCGCATTCTTTGCACCCGCGATGGCGGCGACGACCTCTGCGTTCTCCGCCCTGACCGGCGCATTCAGCGCGTCCACGAAAGCTTCGCTATCTGCCCCGAGGGCTGCCAGCACCCCCATATGCAGGGTCAGCGTGACCAGAAGCGAGCGCGTCGCGGCATAGGCATGCTCCACGCCGCCCTGCCCCAGCAGCGGGTGCGTGCGCGTCGCAAGCGGGCTGTCGGGATCGAGCGTCAACCCGAAGACCGGCCCCGCTGCGGGCGTATCAAGATAGCGCAGAACCTCGCCCGACGCGCCCGATTGCGAGGTCAGAAACACCGTCGCCTCGCGCGAAATCGGCGCGCGCATATATTCGGAGACGACATGCGCCGTCGCGTCGATGCCCGCCTGCCGGTAGAAGGGCTCGGCGGCCCGGTTGATCCAATGCGAGCCGCCCATCCCGAGCAGCAACAGCCGACCGGTTGCGCGGATTTCCTCAGCCGCCTGAGCGCAGGCAGGATGGCAAGTCTCCCAAGTAGCGCGGGCATCGGCGAACTGGCGGCTGGTTTCGGACTGAAGCTGTTCCAGGCCCGGCGAAATCGTCATCTGTGTCTCCATTGCGTTCATGCCGGCACCACGGGCCGACCGGTTTTGTCGAAGAGGTGGCCGCGTTCAGCCTGCGGCGTCAGATACACCGTCTCGTCGACGCGGTAGCGCTCGAACCCGGGCACGCGTGCAACGACGGTGCCGGCGTTCTCTGTTGCGACGTGGATGAAGGTGTCCGCACCCAAAGCCTCGAAGAAGGTGACGGTGCCATGCCATGTGCCGCTGTCGCGGCTTATGTCGACATGCTCCGGACGGATGCCATAGGTCGCGGCGCCACGGCTTTCGGCCTCATGGCCTTCCACGAAATTCATCCGCGGAGAGCCGATGAACCCGGCGACGAACTGCGACGCGGGGCGCTCGTAAAGCTCCATCGGCGCGCCGACCTGCTCCACGTGGCCGCCATTGAGCACAACGATCCGGTCGGCCAGCGTCATCGCTTCGACCTGATCGTGGGTCACATAGATCATCGTCGTGTCTTCGAGCCGCTTGTGAAGGCGCGCGATCTCGATCCGCGTATCGCCGCGCAGCGCGGCGTCGAGGTTCGAGAGCGGCTCGTCGAACAGGAACACGCGTGGCTGGCGTGTGATCGCACGACCGATGGCGACGCGCTGGCGCTGTCCCCCGGAAAGCGCGCGCGGCTTGCGATCAAGATAGGGCGTGATCTGCAGCATATCGGCGGCCTCGCGGACACGCGTCTTGATCTGGTCCTTCGAGAGCTTCGCCTGTTCCAGCCCGAAGGCCATGTTCTCGTAGACCGTCATATGCGGGTAGAGCGCGTAGGACTGGAACACCATCGACACACCGCGCTTTGCGGGCAGCACGTCATTCATCGGCGCCCCGTCGATGGTCAGCTCGCCCGAGGTGATGTCTTCGAGCCCGGCGATCATCCGCAAAAGGGTGGATTTTCCGCAGCCCGAGGGGCCCACGAAGACGACGAACTCGCCCGCTTGCAGCGACAGGTCCACGCCATGCAGAACCTCGAGCGTGCCGTAGGATTTGGTGACGGATTTCAATTCGACCGAAGCCATGGGATCACCCTTTCACTGCGCCTGCGGTCAGGCCGGAGACGATCTTGCGTTGGAAAATGAGAACGAGCACGATCAGCGGCACCGTCACGACGACCGAAGCCGCCATGATGTTGCCCCAGGGGATTTCGAACTCGGACCGGCCGGAAATCAGCGCGATGGCGACGGGAACCGTGCGCTGGCTGTCGGTCGACAGGAACGTGAGCGCGAAGAGAAACTCGTTCCATGCGTGGATGAAGGCCAGAAGCCCTGTGGTCACCATCGCGGGCCACATCAGCGGCAGGAACACCCGGAAGATGATCGTGATCGGGCGCGCGCCGTCCATGATCGCCGCTTCCTCGACCTCGATGGGCATCTTGCGCATGAAGGTCGTGAGCACCCAGACGGTGAAGGGTAGCGTGAAGATCATGTAGGAGAAGACGAGCGACCAGAGCGAGTTGAAGAGCCCCATCGCCCGGATCACCTCGAACAGACCTGCCAGCACCGCGATCTGCGGGAACATCGACACCGACAGGATCGTCAGCAGCAAAAGCCCCCTGCCCCGGAATTTCACCCGGCTCAGCGCGTAGGAGGCCGTCACAGCGAGGATCAGCGACAGGATCACGACGACCGTCGCGACGAAGACGGAATTCAGAATCTGTCGCCCGAAATCGCCGCCCTCGAGCATCGAGGCGTAGTTCGAGAAGTCGAAGCTATGCGGGAAGTAGTTGATGTCGAAGATCGCCTGCCCGGTCTCGAAGGAGGTCAGGATCGCGTAGTAGAACGGGAAGACCGCTTGCAGCACGATCACCGCGACGAGGGCGTAGAAGCCGAAGGTCTTGAGCTGTTTCATTCGCGATCTCCCGCGAGGTCCATCCGCGTGGCGAAGATGAAGAAGATGGTGATGAGCGCGATCACGAGGAACAGCAGCGTCGAGGCCGCCGAGCCGTAGGCGAACTTGTCGTAATCGAAGAGGTTCTCACGTGCGAAGACCGACATCGTGCGGGTCGCATCCGTGTTCGGCGTGAGCACGTAGATGATATCGAAGACGCGCAGCGCGTCGAGCGCCCGGAAGACCACCGCCACGAGGATCGCGGGCAGGATCAGCGGCAGCGTGATCTTGCGGAAGACGCGCACCGGCGGGATGCCGTCGAGCTTGGCGGCCTCGTAGATATCGCCCGGCACCATCTGGAGGCCTGCCAAGATCAGAAGCGCCATGAAGGGCGTGGTCTTCCAAACATCGACGATGACGACCGCGATCATGGCGGTATCGGGCGAGGCGGTCCATGCGATCGGGTCTGCGATCAGGTGCAGACGCATCAGCATGTCGTTCAGGATGCCGAACTGGTCATGCATCATCCAAGCCCACATCTTGGCCGAAACGATCGTCGGGATCGCCCAAGGGATCAGGACGGCGGCTCGCACGACACTGCGGCCTCGGAATTGTTGATTGAGGACGAGCGCGATCACGGTGCCGAAAATCGTCTCGACGGAAACGGAGATGATCGAGAACTTGATGGTGTTCCAGACGGCCCCCCACCAGCGCGGATCGACGAGAAGGCCCTCCCATTCGCCCTTGCCGTTGCCGTAGTCGAACCAGTCGAGATAGTTGCGAAACCCGACCCATTGCGCCTCTCCCATCCGGTCGAGGGACGCATCCGTGAAGCCGAACCAGATCGTGCGGGCCAAAGGCCAGGCGGCAACCGCCGCGAGCACGATCAGCATCGGCAAAAGGAACAGCCAAGCCGAGCGCACGCGTTGGCGAGAGAGTTTGGATTTCGTGGCGTCGACGGCCATCTCGTTCTCCTCTTGCGTCAAGCGGCGCGCGTGATCCGCGCGCCGCGCAGGGCACAGGGCCTTACCAGGCGTCGCCTTTGAGGCGCTTCAGCTTGGCTTCCAGCATTGCGAGGTTGTCCTCGGCCGAGCCGTCGCCCGACAGCGTGTTATGCACGGCAGTCCAGAACAGCGACGAAGCCTCGTTATACTTGCGTTTTGCAGCCGCCGACGGACGCGCGAGCGTGCCGTCCAGAACCGGTTTCCAGAGCGGAATGAAAGGCTGCTCTTTCGCGACTTCCGGATCGTTATAGACGGCCGTGAGGGTCGGCGGACGCGAGGTGATGATCGCGCGCTCTTTCTGGCTCTCGTAATTGTCGAGGAATTTTACCAGATCGATCGCTTCCTGCTGGTGCTTGGAATATTTCGAGACCGCAAGCTCCCAGCCGCCAAGGGTCGCAGCGGACTTGCCGTCCTCGCCGCCTTTGGGCAGTTCCGACACGCCGACCTTGCCTTTGACCGGGCTGTCATCGCCATTGACCAGTGCGTAAGCGTAGTTCCAGTTACGCATGAAGACCGCGTCACCGGATTGGAACACGCCGCGCGCGTCTTCTTCCTTGTAGTTCAGCACGCCTTCCGGGGCGATTGTGCCGATCCAGGACGCCGCCATGTTCAGCGCCTCTGCCGCTTTCGCGTTGTTGATGTCGATCGAGCCGTCGGGTTCAACGAAGTTTCCGCCGCCATAGCTGGCGATCCATTCCATCGCATTGCAGGTCAGGCCCTCATAGGCCGCGCCTTGAAACACGAAGCCCTGCATATCCTTGTTGCCCGCTTCACGCTCACCGTCCTGGATGATCTGCGCGGTCTCTTTCATCTCGGCCCAGGTCTTAGGCACGGGACGGTCGTATTTCTTCAACAGGTCTTCGCGGTAATAGAGCGCGGGTGCCCCGATGAACATCGGCAGAGCCACCAGCTTGCCGTCCACCATCTGCCCCTTCAGGGTCGACGGGATGAACTGGTCCTGAATATCCTTCGTCGCCTCGTTCAGATCGACGAAGTGATCGGCAAGCTGCGGCGCCCAGACGACGTCGAGACGATAGACGTCGATATCGGAGGATTTAGCCGACAGCCAAAGCTTGTATTGGCCGAACTGGTCGGTCGTCGACTCAGGCATCGAGACGATCTTGACCGTGTTGCCGGTTTGCTTTTCCCAGCGATCGAGTTCGGCGCGCAGCACCTCGTTATCCTTGCCGATGGCGCCATGCACGATCGACAGCTCCACCGCATGGGCCGGGCCTGCGGCGAGACCTGCGGCGGCGAGCCCGGCATAGATCAGTTTCCTCAACTTCATTTCTACACTCCCATTAGTTCTTTATGATTTTCGGCCTTCGTCACGGCAGAATATCGGTGAGGTCCAGCACATCTGACCTCCCGCTTGCCGCAGCCGGAGATAGACCGTCTCCCCGGCTTGAAACTCTCCCAAAGCCACGCGTCCGGCCCATTGCCACTCCGCCGGACGCGGCAGCGGATGGAAGCGGTAGGCGGGGCTGTCGATGGGCCCGAGATTACCCGAAAGCGCCCCTTCGCGCAGGCGCGCGGCCGGGATCTCGATCGACTTGCCGCTCAGCGTCGCCCGGATGACAGCGTCAGATCCGATGCGCGCGCGCAGCATCACGCCCTGCGTGGCCGTGGTCGAATTGTTCGGGTTGGCCTCGGCGGTCACAGAGAAGACGACCCCTGCCCCGTCCTCGCGCAGCTCCGGCAGCGCGTGACCAGCATCGTCACCTTCAAGCGGCGAGACCACTTCAGCGCCCCGGAAGCGCGGTTCCGCATCGAGGATTTCGCCCCCTTCGATTTCGATCCGGCCATCCCAGTGGTGTTTCGACCCGCGCGCACCCCAGCCGAGTTCGAGATAGAGAAGCGTCTCATCGGCATCCTCACCGATCGGCGCCGTTGTGAGCGCAGGAGAGATCCGCTCGAACAGTTTGCCGTTGCGCATCACGTCGATGCTATCGATGAAGCCACCGCCTATCGCCTCGATCCGCAAATGGGCCGCATCTTGCGGCGCGACGATCCCGCCTTGCACGACATCGCCGATTGCGCCGAGCAGGTGAATACGGTCGCCTGTCAGCGCATTGGTCCGCCGCGACATCATCGCATCCCAGATCGCCTCACGGTCGCGCGCGGTCGCATAGGCAGCCATCCGGCCATGCCCGTAAGAGCCCGGGAACGCGCTGTGGTGATCGGTATTGCCGACGATTCCGAAGACATGACCTTCGTGCAGGCCCCATTCCATCGTCGAATGCCCATCGACCGGCCCCATCGAATGCAGGTAGCTGCGCTCGGTCTCGGAAGTCTCCGCGCAGCCATGCATCGAGAACATCTCGACGAAGGGCGAAAGCGTCCGGTCGAAGGTCTTCCAGTTGATCCCGCGCGCGCCCTGCCGATAGCCGATGTGATGCGGAAAGGCGAGCGCGCGGCCGGGCATCTCGGCCTCGAGCGTCTCGCGCAGGTCCGAAGGACTGTCTGCCAGATGCAGAGGCGCGAACTCCAGATCGGCATAGACGATGGTGTAATCGCCATGTTCGCCCGAATGAATCTCGTATCCGGGGAAGACGCTGAAACGCGCGGTCTCGGCAGCGCGCAGGGCGTCGAAATGGCTCTCCCATCCCGCACGCAACTTGGCGAACCCCTTCACGTGGAAGTCGACGATATGGGCCACGGAAGGGTCATCGACCGGCATGTCGGGCCAATGCGCGTGGCCGGTGATCGAAACGAAGTCGAGCTGAAGCGCAGCCCGCGCCAGCGCATCGGCAAAGCGCCCATGCCCATAGGAAATGTCGCAGTGGTTGTGGATGTCACCATAGAGTGGGGTCAGCCGCAGCTCGGCGGCAAGCGGCGTCAGCCGGGCGGGAAGCGAGGCGCGGATCATTGGACAAACTCCATCGTCTTCGGATCAACGGCGCGCCCGCCCCCGTTCAGGCTCATCTGGGCTGCACGAACCAGCCGGAGCGAGGCAACCCCCTCGGGCACGCCCACCGGGGGAACCTCCCCATCGGCAAAGCGTCGCATGGTGCGGACAAGCTCCAGATCGGCGCCGAAATGGCTCGACGAGCGGTCATTCGAGACGGCTTCGATCACGTCGCGGGACCGGCCATAATTCGAGACGAGATCGATTTCGCCCGAATGCCGCTCCATCCGCAGACGCCCCGAAGAGCCGACGACTTCGAGCGTTTCCTGATCCTCGGCAAAGGGACCGAAAATCGTGAAGAACAGGCAGGCGTCGACGCCATTGGCGTAGCGCACGGTGACGATCGCGTGGTCGTCGATATCTGATCCCGGCAGGTAGACGCAGTTGTCGTTGCGATCCTGCGGCGCGGTCGCCATGCTCCAGCTCTCATTTGGCACTTTCGGGATGCCTTCCGCCTTGTCGATCAGCGTCTCGTGGCGGCGATAGGGGCAATCGCGATCGCATTCCGAGCAGCGCGCCGGGGCGTTCGGATCGGGAGCGAAGATATCCGAACGCCCGCCGATCGCGCTGACCGTAAGGGGGGCGGCCCCCGCGATCCAGTTGAGCACGTCGAAATGGTGCGAGCCCTTGTCATTGAGCGCCCCGCCCGATGCGGCGTTCGAGCGATGCCAGAGCTGAAGGTAGCGCGTATAGGGAATGACGGAGCGCAGCAGGATCATCTGCGGGCTGCCGATCTCGCCGCGCGCGACCATCTCCACCGCCGAAATCCACGGCTTCTCGTAGCGCCGCGTGAACCCCATCATCACCGGCTTGCCCGCTTCCCGCTCCGCCGCGGCGATGGCTTCTGCATCCTCCAGCGTGACCGAGATCGGCTTGTCGAGATAGACACGTTTTCCCGCCCGGATCGCCTCGATTGCAGGGGCGCGATGCGCGTCCGTGTGGGTGGTCACAAGCACGAGGCCCACATCGGGATCGTGGACGGCCGCATGCATATCTTCGAAGACGCGCACCTTGTGATTGAGGCCCTGCGCGGAATAGAGCCCGTCGAGATGCTGCGCCGCAAGCGCCGCGCGGTCCGCGAGCCGGTCCTGCACGCCGATGATCCGCAGCCCGGTTTCACGCGCCAGCTCGGCCATGCGCGAGCCCACGTAATACACTCCGCGCTCTCCGGCTCCGATGATGGCTACGCCCACCGTCTCTGCCGCTGCATCTGCCTGCATCAAACTCTCCGTTATTCGTTCGATGCCAGCTTATGTGGGTATATCTTTTCAAAAAATATGAGTTATACTCAGTCTGTCAAATCGACGACGCTGCCATGTTCCACGAAATGAACCGGCAGGTAATGGATCTGCGGCGGAGGGCCTTCCCCTTGCACCCGTGACCAGACAACCCGTTCGAATAGATCTATTTTCTCGTCGTTCCGGTTACCGCATACATCGAAACGCCGAAGGTGTTCGGATGGAAAATCAGTGCTGCCCAGCACGACGACCGACAGATCGCGCCCCGGGACAATCTCCAGATCGCGCAAGGCGCGGTCGAGCATGTAGCCGTCGACGACTCCCCATGCGATGAGCGCGGTAAAGGGCAAATTTCCGTCCGCTTCACGCTGCGCGGTCAGCGAGTCGACGAGGTCGAAACTCCGATACCCCCCAGGCAGCGCATCTGTCTCCAGAAGCCAGCTTTCCAAGCCTTCTGCCGCGCAAAGCCGCTCGTATTCGCGCCGCGCCATCGCGATTTGTCGCGCCGGATGGCCGGAGGTGAAATAGGCGATCTTCGAATGCCCGGCCCCGCGCAATCGACGGAACGCCTGCGCCAGAGGCTCGCGCCAGTTCGTCCCGATCGCGTCGAGCCCGATCCCCGTCGCAGAAATACCGTCAAGCACGATCGAATCCGCATGTGCGGTGAGTGCCGCGAGAAAGCGGATCGGAAGTGTCTCGAAATGGAGCTGGATGAGACAGCAGCGAAAGCGCCCCATGCGGCTCATCACCGCTTGAGCTTGATCTTCCGAGGAATAGCCGAGCTTCAGAATGTCGATCCCGCGCGCTTTCAGGCGTTGTTCGAGCTCTTGCAGAAGGGTGTTCGCCAGACGGCTTTCGGACAGCCGATAGAGGATCAGGAGGTCCGCATCATATTCGGTCTGCTTCTCGACCACCTCCGCGATGGAGACCCCTGCCCCGCGCCGAGAGATCAAGCGCCCCGCGGCGATTTCGGGTTTCAGCACGCGCTCCACAACACGTTGCGCAACCCCGAACCGCTTCATCAGATCGCGCATCGTCGGCAAACGGTCCCCCGGCCTTCCCGCCTTGAGATAGACGCGAAGCCATGCGGCCAAGTCGTCTTCGCCCGAGGACTTCTTCATTCCGCGATCACCAGATCCTGCGTCAACTGGCCTTCTCCTGAACCACTTTCGTCCGAGAGCCATGTATGAGGGCTGGGCGCCGGTTTCGTCAACGCGACGCGGGAAGCGGGATCGCGATTGGACTCACCTGCCAAGCCGCACTCGTCGCACGCGACAGATACCGGCTAGTCTAGGCTTGCCCAGCTCCACCAACTTCCCTTTAGCGCCGGTCGTCTGACCGCACAGGATCGTGCGGACGGGCCAACCTTCGATCCCCACCTCCTCATAGGGCGTTTAAGAGGTCGATCAAGCTCGGCGATTCAGGGCGGAGGAACAAGAACACCAACGGATCAACGAAGCGATAGGAACTCGCAAATCATATTCGGGAGACAGAACAGCGACCGGTTAGCCTGAACACTGATTTTTGCGACGACACGTTTGACCGCTCTCCGGTCTCACGCAGCCCCTCTGGCTGCGCCTGCGCGCGGAGCGCGCGCAGGGCTTTGGAGGGGGCCGGTTATGAGCACTCAGCCGCCGAAGCGCGGCTCCGGCACGCCTTTCACGCCGAGACCGCGGATCGCAAAAAGGCTGCCACGCTGAACACCATCGTCGGGGAAACGCGGCAGCGGAGGCTTCGCCATCGATGTGACGTAGAGCACATCGAGATCGGGGCCGCCGAACTGGACGCTCGTGACCTTCTTCACTGGCATCGGGATTTCCATGTCGAGCGTGCCGTCCGGTGCGAATCGGCAGATCCGCCCGTCATAGACCAGCGCCATCCAGTAATAGCCCTCCGCATCGACCGTCGCCCCATCCGCGGCGCCCCCGTTCGAGGTATCCGCCTTCGCGAAGGTGCGACGGTTCGAAATGCCGCCCGTCTCGATATCATAGTCATAGGCCCACATCTCACCGGTCCAGGTATCAGTGAAGTAGAAGGTCTTGTCGTCGGGCGAGAAGCACGGCCCATTCGAGCAGATGATCCCCTCCTCGAGCTTGGTAACGCTCAGGTCGGGATCGACGCGGTAGAGTGCGCCCAGCGGCCCCTCCTCCTGCATATCCATCGAACCGGCGAAAAACCGACCGCGCCGATCGCATTTGCCGTCGTTGATACGGGTCGTTGCGAGATTGGCTTCCGGGTCGTGCAGCAATTCGCAATCGCCACTGTCGAAATCCAGCAACCAGAACCCCTTGTCGAGCGAGACGATGGCTCCTTTCCCGTCCTTGCGCACCGCCATCGAGCCGATCTTGCCCGGCACATCCCAGGCGCGCAGTTCCGTGCCGTCCGCAGTGCAGCGAAACACACGTCCATCCATCGAGTCGATGAAATAGAGCCGCTGGCTTTCGACGTCCCAGACCGGGCCCTCGCCCAGCGTCGTTTTCACGTCGAGCAGAATATCGATCTGCATGTTGGTCTCCTCCCTTGGTATCCGGTTCAGAAGTTCACGGCGTCGCCGCCCTTGAGCGCGAGCATCTCGCGCGCCTCGTCCGGCGTCGCGAGCTCGAGGCCCAGCCCCTCGACGAGGGCGCGCGCCTTGGCGACCTGTTGGGCGTTGCTCTCTGCAAGCTTGCCGCGCGAGATCCAGATGCTGTCCTCGAGACCGACGCGGATATTGCCCCCCATGCTCAGCGCCTGTGTCGCGATGCGGAACTGGTCCTTGCCGGCCCCCAGAACCGACCAGCGGAAATCCTTTCCGAAGAGACGGTCTGCCGTGCGCTTCATGTGCATGACATCCTCGGGATGGGTGCCGATGCCCCCCAGCAAGCCAAAGACGGACTGAACGAAGAACGGCGGCTTCACGAGGCCACGATCTGCGAAATGCGCGAGGTTGTAGAGATGCGAGATATCGTAGCACTCGAACTCGAACCGGGTGCCGTTGTCGTAGCAGGTCTCCAGCACGTATTCGATGTCCTTGAACGAATTGCGGAAGACGAGGTCACGCGAGCCCTCGAGATGCTCGCGCTCCCATGCGTGCTTGAACTCCTTGTATTTCGCGAGAAGCGGGAAGAAGCCGAAATTCATCGACCCCATGTTGAGCGAAGCGACCTCGGGCGCCCATTGCGCCGCGGGCTTCGTGCGTTCGTCCACCGTCATGTAGGGCGAGCCGCCGGTGGTGATATTCACCACCGCGTTCGTCGCCTGCTTGATCCGGCCCAGGAACGGCGCGAAGGCCTCGGCCGACTGGTCGGGCTTGCCGGTTTCGGGGTCGCGGGCGTGCAGGTGCAAGATTGCGGCCCCCGCCTCGGCCGCCCCGATCGCGGCTTCGGCGATCTCGTCGGGCGTGATGGGAAGGTGATCCGACATCGTCGGCGTGTGGATGGCGCCGGTCACGGCGCAGGTGAGGATGACCTTGTCTGGCATGCTATCAATCTCCGATTTCATCTGTTGCGCGGCGCTTGTGAGCGGCGAGCGCCATGAGGCGCCGGTCTCGCCACGCCTGCCGCTGAGCAAGCTCGTCTGCGGGAAGCGCCGCACGGCGCTCCGCCTCGATCCGGTCCAGCACCGGGCCGCGCCAGTCCGCCGCGGGTTGCCCCGCCATGCCGTCATAAATGCCGCCATAGCGCGTCACGTATTGCCGCACGCCCTCGGGCGCGTTGAGGTCGATGGTCTCGAACGGGCCGATGAAGGACCAGCGAAGCGCAAGCCCTTCGCGCAACCCGATATCGACGTCTTCGGTGCTGGCATATCCATCGGCCACAAGCCGGAACGCCTCATGCAGAAGCGCGCCCTGAAGGCGGTTCATCACGAACCCATCGATTTCCTTCTGCATGACGATCGGGCGCATGCCGGCGTCGCGCAGAAGATCCGCTGTGCGCTCAAGAAGCGCCGGATCGGTCCAGGGCGCGGGCACCAACTCTGCTGCGGGCACGAGATAAGCGGGATTGATCGGATGATTGACCATGACCCGGTGGCGTCCCGCGAGCCCCTCGGATATGGCCGACGGCAGCAGGGCCGACGACGAGGAGGCGAGCACGGTATCGGGGCCGGCAATCGCGTCGAGACGCGCGAAGATTTCGCGCTTCACTCCGATCTCCTCGAAGGTGCTCTCCTGCACGTGCCGCGCGCCCTCGAGCGCCTCTTCGAGCGTGGCGACCGGCTCGATGCGCGCGAGGGCCTCCTCGGCGCTTCCGGGAATGAGGCCCAGGCGCTCCAGTTCCGGCAGCATCTCGGCGGCGAAGTCGCGCGCGGCCTGCGGCGCCGCGGGAACCTCGTCCCACAACCGCACCGGATGACCGGCGCGGGCGAACACGATGGCCCAGGCACGCCCGATAAGCCCCGAACCGACGCAGGCGACAGGGTCTTTCATCACAAGGTCTCCACATTGCCGTCGACGGGGAAGCTCTGCCCCGACAGGTTGCGCCCGGTCTCGGCAATCAGGAAGGCGGCCATGTCCGCCACGTCCTCGGGCGGGGTCATCCGGCGCAGCGAGACGTTCGACAGATACCGCTCGGTCATCTCTTCATGGCTGATCCCGGTCTGTTTCGCGCGGGCTGCGATCACGCCTTCGATCCGCGGCCCTTCGATAATGCCGGGCAGGATCGCATTGGCACGGATATTCTCGGGACCGAGCTCTTTCGCGAGGCTCTGGGTGAACCCGATCACCCCCCATTTCGCCGAGGCGTAGGGCGTGCGGAACGCATAGCCGAACTTGCCCGCCGAGGAGGAGATATTGACGATCGCACCACCCCCTGCCGCGCGCAGCATCGGCACCGCTTTCCGCGTGCATAGGAACTGCCCAGTCAGGCCGATATCGAGGCAGCGCCGCCAATCCTCGGGCGAGATTTCGTCGACCGAGCCGGTAGGCCCCGCAATGCCGGCATTGTTGACCAGCGCATCGAGCCCGCCGAGGGTCTTGCCGATCGCTTCGAAGAAAGATGCCACCGCAGCTTCATCTGAGACGTCGGCGCGCAGGGCCACTTCGGCGCCCAGCTCCTGCGCGGCCCGTTCGAGCGCGGCTTCATCGATATCGCAGATAGCCAGCCGCGCGCCTTGCCGAGCCAGCTCCCGCGCGATGCACAGACCGATGCCGGAAGCGCCCGCCGTGACCGCGACGCGTTTGCCCTCGAGGCCGGGCAATTTCATCCTGGATGTATCACTCATCGAAATCTCCTTGGTTATTTGCGCAATGCGATCACGGCCATCAGGATGACGAGCCCGAAGAACACTGAGCGGAAAGCGAAGGGCAGCGCGGTGCCGGCAAGCAGGGTCTGCATCGCGGTCAGCAGCAGTGCGCCGCCCAGCATGCCCGCGTAATGCCCGCGGCCACCGGTGATCAGCGCCCCACCCACGACGACGACCGCGATCGAGGGCAGCAGGTAGTCATCCCCCATCCCGAGGCTCGCCTGTCCGGAAAAGCCCGCCAGCAGAACGCCGACCAGCGCCGCGCAGAGCGCCGAGAGGATGTAGACAGAGATGATGACCCGTCCTGTGCGCACCCCCGAGAGGCGCGCAGCCAGTTCGCTGTTGCCGACCGCGTAGACCCGGCGCCCGAACGCGGTGCGTCCCAACAGGACGATCGCGAGCGCGACGAAGGCCGCCATGAAGATGATCACCGGGGTCACCCCCATCAGCTTGCCGGTCATCAGCCAACGCAACGAGGGCGGAGCGAACCCCGCCGGCGTGCCGCCCGACCAGATCAATGCCGCGCCCTGAAGAATGCCGTTCATCGCGAGCGTCACGACGATCGGCGACAGGCCCAGCGCCACGACGCCCAACCCGTTCGCGAGCCCGATCAGCGCAGCCACCGCGAAGACAACCGGCAGCGCCGTGAGCATTCCCATGTCCTGCCCGCCAACGAGCCCGGTCAGCATCACGCCCGACAGCGCGATGCTCCAGGGTAGCGACAGGTCCAGCCCCCCGGTCAGGATTACCGCGCCCTGCCCCAGCGCGAGGATCGCGAGGAAGCTCGAGAGCACAAGGAGCGAGTCCCAGTAGCGCCAGCCGCTGAAGACATTGCCCAGCACCAGCTGCGTCGCGATCAGGACCACGACGAGGCAGATCCAGGCGGGCAGAACGTGGCGCAACGTATGACCGTGACGTTGCAGGAAACTTTGCGCGGGGGCGGTCTCTGCCGGTCGCGTGAAAGCCAGCCTGTGATCCTCGCCCGAGCGTTGGCCTACGAGCCATCCGCGCCGCCGGGCGCCGATCGCATCGGTGACTTCGCGCAGACGTTGCGAGAGCGTGCTGTCACGGCGCAACGAGCCCGCGAGCACGGCGATCAGGAGCACTGCGCTTTCCGCGATGGTCGAATAGTAAGCCGAGACGTTGAGCGACAGCAGAAGGTTCACCACGATCATCAGGATATAGGCCCCGAGGATCGTGCCCAGCACGCCGCCTTTGCCGCCGCCAAGACGGGTGCCGCCGATCACCACAGCCGCGAAGGTCGGCAGCAGAAGCGAGTTCCCCACCAGCGGGTCGCCGCTGCCGGTCTGGGCGCTCACGAAAACACCGGCGAGCCCGTAAAGCCCACCTGCGAGAACGTAGGTCGCGAAGGTAACGGTGCGCGCGTGAAGTCCCGTCGCGCGAGCAGCCTCGGCATCGCTGCCCACTGCATAGAGCGTGATCCCGTAGCCCGTGCGCTTGAGCCAGAGCCACAGCGCCACCAGCACGAGCATCAGCGTGATCGGTGCGGGGAGAAGACCAGGGATCGTGTCACCAAGATAGACGGATGCGAGCGAAGGCGCGACGAAGCCGCCCGGCATAGCCATCACAAGAAGCGTCAGCCCTTGCACGATGAACATCACCGCCAAGGTGACCACGATGGGCTGCAGGCGCACAACGGCCACGAAAAAGCCGTTCACCGCGCCCACAGCCATGCCGATACCGATCCCGATCGCGGTCCAGAGCGGCACGGAGGCCTGCATGTTCGCCGGGTCCATCGAGGTCGCAAGCACCGCGTTGACCAGCGAGACCACCGCGCCTGCCGACAGGTCGAACCCGCCCGACAGGATAACCAGTGTCTGCCCCGCAGCCGCGATCGCGGAGGTCGCGCCGCCACTTGCGAGAAATGAGATGTCGAAATAGCTCAGCGGATAGGGGCTCAGCCCCGCGTTCAACGCCATGAGCCCCGCCAGCACCAGCGCCGCGACGATCACGGCCTGTCCGTGACGCAGGCTGCGTAGCCAGTTGGAGGACTTGCGCCGCGGCGCGGCCCCGGATGATAGGCTTTGGTCACTCATGCCCGGACCTCCTGTTTCGGATGCGTCGTGTCTCCCTTCAGCGGTGCGTTCCCGCCGAGCGTGGCCTGCATGATCGCGTTCTCGCTCAATTCTTCACACTGGAGCCAACACGACAGCCGACCCTCGTAGAGGACGCCGACCCGGTCGCACAGATGCACGAGTTCAGGGATTTCGGTGGAATGGAGCAGGACCGATCCGCCTGCATCCGTATAGGCGCGCAGCAGCGCATAGATTTGCTCTTTCGTCCCGACATCGATGCCGCGCGTCGGGTCGAAGAGGAGCAGAATCCGACTTTGCGCCACGAGCCACTTGGCCAGCACGATCTTCTGCTGATTGCCGCCCGAGAACGCGCCCGCGGGCAGGTAATGCGCGCGTTCGTCCACCTCGACGGCGGCGAAAGCCCCCGCAGCGGCACGCGCCTCCGCCCCGTCATCGAGAACCGGCCCCCGGTGAAACCGCGAGAGCACGGGCAGGCTGGCATTCTGCCGCCCGCTGAGTTCCAGGAACAAACCTTGCGTCTTGCGTTCCTCGGGCACGAGCCCGATCGCGACCGACGGATGCAGCGCATCGGCCGGGGCTCGCAGATGGAGGGGCGTCCCGTCCAGCTCGATATGGCCCGCGCGCAACCGCTCCTGTCCGAAAAGGGCGGAGAACAGCGCCTCCTGCCCCATGCCTTGCAGCCCGGCAATCCCGAGGATTTCTCCCTTATGTAGAGAAATTTCGGCCTTGCGCAGCTTCGGCCCCGCCGACAGCGCGCGGGTGGCGAGAACCGGGACCTGCCCCGCGATCGCCTTCGGGGCGCGGCGCGGCGGGAAGGCATTTTCGACCGAGCGGCCCACGATCATCTCGACCACTTCAGCGTCACTGACATCCGCGACCTTCGCCGAGGTCACGGACCGTCCGTTGCGCAAGATGGTGAGCGTGTCGCAGAAGGCGCGCACTTCGGGCAAGCGGTGCGAGATGAACAGCACGGTAATCCCCTGCGCGGCTGCGTCCGCAATGATCCGGCCGAGCCAGTCGACATCGCTGCCAGAGAGCGCCGATGTCGGCTCGTCGAGCAAAAGGATTTCGGGCTGGCGGTAGAGAGCACGGGCGATCTCGATCTTCTGACGCACCGCCAGGGTCAGTTCCTCGGCCAACGCATCGAGATCGACTTCGAGGCCCAGCGCTTCGAAATGTGCGGTCACCTCGCGCCGCGCACGGCTGCGGTCCAGCGTGCCGATGATCGTCCGGCGCGACCGGCCCAGCAGCATGTTGTCGAGCACGCTCAGGTCCGGCACCAGCGTCAGCTCCTGAAAGGCGGTCTGGATCCCCGCGGCATGGGCATCGCGCGCATTGCGCAAGCTAACGTCGCGGCCGCCTATTCGGATCGTGCCAGAATCTGGCCGCACGAGCCCCGAGAGCAGTTTCATGGTGGTCGACTTGCCGGCGCCGTTTTCGCCGAGCAGGGCGTGGACGCGGCCGCGAGCGACGGAGAAGCTGACCTTGTCATTGGCGACGGTGGGACCGTAGGCCTTCGATAAGTCGTGAACTTCCACCGCAGGCGCTGAATCGGCGATGCGTGACATGCAATTCTCCGGAATGCGTATGTAGGGTGTGGTCTGCGCCCGGCGGCGGAAAGCCTCCGCCGCCGGGCGTGTGACCTCAGTTCTCGGGCTGGCCGACGAGCGCGGCGTTCAGACCAAGCTGCGGCAGATCTTCCGAGAAGATCGAGGCGAACCAGCCGGGGTTCGACACCATCGAGGGCTGGAACACGTTGCACCCCGCCTTCTGCTCATCCCAGCTTCCCGTCTCGCAAAGCTGCACGGTTTCATTGGTGACCAGGGGCAGCGGCAAGGTGGTATGCTTCGGGATGTCCTTCCCTTCGAGCTTGTCGACCGCGAGCTTAAGGGCCAGTGCGCCGGAATAGGGCGGCGAGGCGTAGGAAATCCGGGGTGCGCCCATCGGCGCATAGGGCTTGCTCGCCCCTTCGACCGCTGTATCTGCCGGAAGCATCTGGATGCGCCCGCCATTCGATCCCTCACCTGCACAGGGCAGCAGCTCGGAAGGATCGCGTCCCGCTTCGAGCTGCATGGAATCCGCCGTGTAGCAGCCAACCTGCATCCAGAGCCCGTTGATATCGGACCAGTCGCGGGTGGCCATCAGCTTGTTGAGTTCAGTCCGGGCCACCGCCTGGCTCCACATGCCCACGGCCTCGCCGACGATATTGATGCCGTCATGCTGGGCGAAGACTTCTTTGGCCGCCTTGGTCCGGGCGGTATCCACGGACGTGCCGGGCACACCCGTCACCATCACGACATTGCCCTTGCCGCCCATCTTGTCGACCAGCCATTCCGCCGTCTTTCGGCCGGCCTCCTCTTGGTCGATCGTCACGTTATAGGCGCAGGGTTCCGTGATCTCTGCATCATAGGCGATGACCGTCACACCACGCGAGCAGGCGCTCTTGACCACGCTGTTCAGCGCAGTGGGCGAGATCGGGTAGACGACGATCGCGTCAGCACCGGCCTGCACCATCGCGTTAATCTGCTGAATCTGGCGCTGGGCGTTCGGCCCTGCGACCTGGACCTCGAGATCCACCTTGTCGGAATAGTCCTTTGACGCGGCGAGCGCCTTGACCATGTTCGAGGCCTCGGCCTGCCAATCGTTCCCGATATAGCTCATCGAAAGATAGACTTTGTAAGGCCCGTCGCTCTGCGCCTGGGCGGCTCCAGCCACGAGACCAAGGGCGCAGGCGGCGCCCGCGATATAGCGTTTGAACATTTCTTCCTCCCATGTCCGGCGACTCTCCCCGGTCGCCTCACGGGATTCACGATCCGATATCTTTGATCAAAAGTCAAAACGTGTTTTATTCTTTTTCGAGCCGGCGTAGTTTAAGCCGTGAAATGAAAGGTCTGACCATGTTCGAAAGCGTCACGCCGCTAAAGCGCGAAACCCTGCAGACGCTGGTGCATCAGCGGCTTTGCGATCTGATTCTGCAGGGCGAGATCGCACCCGGCGAGTCGATCACTGTCGCCAGCATCGCCAAGGCGCTCGACGTCAGCCCGATGCCGGTGCGCGAAGCAATTTCCCGACTTATGGCCCTCGGCGCGCTGACCATCGTGTCCGGGCGATCCATTGGGGTTCCGCGTCTCGGGGCAGACGAACTCGCCGACCTGCGCAAGGTTCGTTTGGAGGTCGAGACCACCGCGGTGACCTGGGCGGTTGAGCGCCGCGATCCCGAGTTCATCGAACGACTAGAGAAAGTCCTCTACGCGATGGAAACTGCGGAAGCCGCGGGCCAGGTGCGCGAATTCATCCACGCGAATTACGACTTCCACTTCACGATTTACCGGCAAGCGGGATCCCCCCTGCTCCTCGAGATCATCGGCAATATCTGGCTACGGATAAATCCGCAGTTCCACCTGCTGCAACGCCATGGCCACTACCGTGTTTCCAACAAGCAGCACCGCAGGCTGTTCGAAGCGATCCGGGACGGTGACAGCGCGGCGGCAATCGCAGCCCTGCGCGAGGATATCGACAGCGCCTACAAGGTCATCCTCGCCAGCCTCAAGGAGAGCGAAGCCGAGCGCGGGTGAACGGGTTGGCGGGCGATGCTGGAGAGAGCCGGCAACGCTGGCCCGGAAAGGCTACCTATATGACAGACTGTAGGTAGCTTTCTCGAACGGTCGGATTGCGGGGCGGCGCAACAGCGCCGAAAAGGGCTCCATGGATACGCTCGCCATCCTCATCTCCAACCTCGCAGCCCTCCTGCTGCGCGCAGAAACCTGGGAAGCGCTTTTGCTCGCAGGCGCGCTGATCGCATGGCCCGCTGAACACGCGCCCAAAATAGATAAATATTAAATCCGCCAGGGAACCGCAGATGTGCGATAGCGTTGGTCTAGGTCTTCTGACCGCCAGTTGCTCTATCGCAATCGCGTATTGCCCCTGTGTCCTGGCAAAGCGCACCTTCTCCTCAGGCACCAAGGTAATATGATGCGCAACGATGCGACCAAAGTTCTCGTGGTCGAAGACGAGGCCATTATAAGGATGGATCTCGTTCTCGGGCTCGAAGAACTGGGCTATTATGTGCTTGAGGCGAACTCCGCTGATGCTGCACTCAGCCTCCTAGACGCGTGGCAGGAAATTGACCTGCTAATTACCGATATCGACATGCCCGGCAAAATGAACGGAGCGGGGCTCGCGCATGAGGTGCGGCGCAGGTTTCCCGCATGCCAGATCATCATCATGTCGGGGCATTCAGCGCCCGAAACGCTAGACCTCCCCAAGCGCAGTGCTTTTATCCCAAAACCGGTCAGCCCTGGCGAACTCGCAGCGGCCTACACCTGACGGAAAACTCTGAATTTCCTCTATTGCGCCTGAGACGGCATCCTCAACGTGGAGGTCGTGCCGGCTGACGCGGTGTCCGGTTCCCGGATTAGAATTCTGACAGCCGAATGACCTATCCGCTAAGAAAGCGAAGCGGCAGGAGTTTCCTCCCGCCGCTTTGCCTCCCGACGAGTCGTGTGGCGCGCGTCATTAAGTTTTTGCGAAACCTCAGATCGCTCAGCCCTCTTGCCAGGAATTCCGGTTCCGAATTTCAGACAAGACTATTCCTGAACACCGCCCGGCAGGGCGCTGCGCTCGTCCGGTATCTTCTCTTCGGACAAACTCCGGAAGAAGTGATGCCAAGCAAGAGCGGCATGGCCCTTGGAATGCGCGTGGTCCCTCGTCTGGGACGTCTTGCCCGCAGGCATTTTTTCGACAGCCATATTTCGGCCCTCCCTTTAATCCCCGAGAGATACTCGGGAAATTCCTGTGGATGACCGAAATATCCGGTCAGCGTCGCGGCTTTTTCTCGCGCGGGGACGGTGCCGCAACACTTTCGTCCGAATTCCGTTCCAAACGCGCCGCGCGCAAACTCGCGGTCAGCTCCGCTCTTTTCGCGGAATCATCGTCACGGATGAGGCGCACTGCGGCATCCGTCTTGTCCTGAGCCGTCGCGGCTTTCCGAGGCAGATCACGGAAAAAGCCGTCCACATTGTAATTGCGGGGCATATGCCCTCCTTGGTTGCGAAATCCGGCCCACCGGGCCGGATATGGAACCTTTGCGTTCAGCCGAGCGCCAGATCGCAGGCGGACTCACGCCCGTCGCGTCCGGTTTCGATCTCGTAGGTGACGGCCTGTCCGTCATCGAGCTGCGAGAGGCCCGCGCGCTCGAGGGCCGAAATGTGGACGAAAATGTCCCGTCCACCGGTCTTCGCTTCGATAAAGCCGAAGCCTTTGGTCTGGTTGAACCACTTCACGGTGCCATTGGCCATCGTGATGTCTCCTCAAATATTGCGGTCCGCGGAATGCGACAGCCCGGCTCAGTCAATTCAATAAGGCAGACTGAAGCCAAGTAGGGAGACAGGTTGCAGAAGGGAATAACGTAGCCTGTTTGTTCTACGTCAATTTGGCTCATTTAGCAAAGGAAATGCGCGGCGCTCCATCGCGTTGTCCGGCCTCCCCTGACGAAAGCCGATTAATATCGGGCACAATCAATCTGTTGTGCGAAAACGCGGGCGCGCGCTGCAATTTCCTCGCAATAGTGGCGCAGATCGCTTATCTGTGAACTCGCATATCTTAATTCTCGGACCCTGTTCCTTCCGGCTCAGCGACGATCTTGAGCTTTGTCGGGCCGCGCATTTTCGAAGGCGGCATAAGGAAAAGGAGCCTCACCCGGCCCATAGCGCCGTGACGCCGTTCGAGCAGACGAGTCGCTCAGAAAACGTGCCGTGCGGGTTCTGGCCGATTGCACATATTCCACCCCTTGCGCGTTCGCCGCGAGCTTCGCACATCGAAAGTGCCCGATAGTGAGCCGCGCGCGTTGACGCTGACGGGGCACTATCCGAACGCAAAGACATCTCGCGCGCAATACCGCGCGTCGACCCAATTCACCGCATGGCGCAGGCCTCGCCCGCACCGTGCCTCCGTGATCGCGCGACCAGTCAAACTGGTCCCCTCACGAATTCTTGGAAAGATACGAACCTTGATCGAAATTTACTGGGGCAAGCCCATCTCTCTTGTCGTGTCGCCTGAGGGCGACGTCAAAAACTTCAGCACCATCGAGCAGGTGCATCACTGGCTTCGCAAGAAGTGGCCCGTCGCCGACACCGCGCAAGACCATGCGATCGGGCGTGTCGAGGCCGCCATGGACTGCCTCGGTTCTGTGGGCGATGCGCGCAGCGCCTTCCTTGGCGCCGCCGGCACCGCAGGTTTCGTGCCATTTGAACCTGCGACTCGTGCCCTTGCGGCCTGACCGGTTAGCCCCCGCGGCCCCCGTCCGCAGCGGGACTCACCGCGCGAAGCGGATAGGCTGCAGGCGCTGCGATCGAAACTTTTCGACGGCCCATTCGCTGCACCGCAAGCTGAACCTACCGATAGTGCAGAAGGCGGGCCATGTCGGACGAAGCGGCACCGGCAACTACTTCTTGGCGATCCCACTCGGGCTTCCGGCCACCGAATAGAGCGCGCAGGGCAAGACCTTTCTCGATATCGAGAAAGGCCGCCCGCCCTCAGCCCCGAATGCGCATCTGGGTTGAGAGACGCATTTCTCACCTCATTTCTCGGTTGCATCTTGTATCGCCGCCCGCCCGCCCCATCTATAGGGAGCTTCGTTATTCCGACCGCACCCTGTCTCCTTCATCGGCCTCAGTTTGCTTTTCGATCTGACCGGCCGACCTGCCGCCTTATGCGGGCAGATTTTCAAACAAGGAGACAACACGATGGCCAATGGCACCGTGAAATGGTTCAACCCCGGCAAAGGCTTCGGCTTTATCCAACCCGAGACCGGTCGCAAGGACGTGTTTCTGCACATCAGCGCGCTCGAACGGGCGGGCCTTTCCCAGATCGACGACGGTCAGAAAGTGACCTTCGAGATCGAAACCGGCCGCGATGGCCGGGAATCCGCCAAGGATCTCGAACTCGCCTGATAAAACCGTTCGCGGACCGGTGTCTTCCGGTCCGCGAACGCGCCCATGTGGCGAGAGTCTTCTCTGCTCGAATATCTATGCGCAGTCCAGGTTCGAGACATCTGTAGAACCACCCATCCGGCATCGCGGACCAGGATGTGCGGGCGGGTTCAAAATTCACCTGTCTACGCGGAGAACGATCATGGGCTATTCCCCTCAAAAGAAACAACTCGACCTCAAGGATTTCCTGAGCCAGCCCGCCAAAAAAGGCTTCCGGAAAGGCGTCGGTTTTCGTCGCGCGCCGACAAATCCGACCCCTGTCAAAGCCGGCGCAAAACAGGCCACGGCGAAATAGACAGCTGCGCCGGGTTCGTTAATTCCCCTGCTCCCCGAGTGAACTTGCCTGATGGCCGCTCCCCGAGAGGCGGAGCCGATCAGTCGGCGTTCAGTGCAAGCCGTTTTCCTGAAGGCCTATTGAGACGTCTTGATCCTTGTTTTGGGCCACGAAACCCTCATGGGTGATGGCCTCCTCGCTGGCCAAGTTCGCCGTGGGTTCGCAGCCGCTTGGCCCCACTTCGGTCGGGTCCAGTCACTCATGGCATTTCCACATTGACGTGGATCACGGACTTAAGCTCCCTTCTCGTGGCATCCAACTACAAGTGGACCCATTTCCGCACGTGCTCTGTCTTACGATGCATCGCTCGCCGAACAGGATACCTGGATGCCCAATGATCCATACGAAACCCTTGGCCTGACCAAGGCCGCGACAGCTGACGAAATCAAGAAGGCGTATCGCAAACTTGTGCGGACAAGCCATCCTGATTTGCACCCGGATGACGCAGGAGCCGAAGCGCGGTTCAAGGCGATATCGGCCGCCTACGATATCCTGAAAGATCCCGAAACCCGTGCGCGCTATGACGCCGGAGAAATCGACGGCGTCGGCGCAGAACGTCCGCGGCGCCAGTATTACCGCGATTTCTCGGGCTCATCCGACAATACTTATCAGCAACAGCGCGGGTTTGGGCCGGATGTCGATCCGGCAGATATCTTCGCCGACATATTGCGCAATCGCGGGCAGTCTGGCCCTGGCGACTTCGGCGACCGTGGGTTTTCCGCACGCGGCGCCGACGCGCGCTATTCACTCACCGTGCCGTTTCTGGATGCTGCGCGCGGAGCGGAAACCCACATCACGCTGCCCGATGGACAAAGCCTCAGCGTCAAGATCCCACGAGGCACTGAAGACGGCCAGACACTTCGGTTACGCGGCAAGGGGGCGCCTGGCTATGGCGGTGCTCCTGCGGGGGATGCGTTGATCACCGTTCTGGTGGGGTCTCATCCGGTGTTCGACCGAGACGGCGATGATATCCTGGTAACGCTCCCCATCACCATCGAAGAGGCCGTTCTCGGCGGCAAGGTCACCACACCGACCATTGACGGCCCAGTTGGACTCACCATCCCAGCGGGCGCAAGTTCGGGCCAGGTCTTACGTTTGCGTGGACGTGGCATCGCCAACGCGAAGCGCAAAACCAAGGGTGATCAGCGGGTTGAGCTGGAGATCGTGACACCACCAAGCATTGACGAGGGCCTGCGTGATTTCCTCACCGAGTGGCGCAAAACACATAGCTTCGATCCGCGTGTCGACTTGATGAAAAGGGCCAGCGCATGACGGACAGGTTTTCCGAAGAGGACGTGATCTCCAACGTCACCCGGCTCACACGAAGTCAGCTTTTGAGCTATATCGAAGGCGAGCTCGTCCGACCGGAAAAGAGTGACACCGGCTATGTTTTCCGCCGCGTCGACATCGCGCGATTGGAGTTATTGTGCGATCTTTCCCATGATCTTGACCTCGACGAAACGGCGCTGGCTATCGTGGTCTCGCTCCTTGACCAGCTGCATGCTGCGCGACAGGATCTCGTTACGATTGCCCGCGCGCTAGACAGCCTGCCACCGGAACTTCAGACGCGTGTCCTGGCAGCGATGAAACGGCCATGAACACAATGCGCCTCTCCCCCTTTGGAGAAAAGACTAACCTCAAAACGAGGACATTTCAGGGGAACAGGTCACCTGTCTTGCAGTAGTATGGCGGCTCGTTTCATTAGCTGCCTCGAAGTGCGGACACTACAGGGAGATTGAAAATGGAAGACCCAATTCAGCTCGGCCAAGGCGTATTCGTGACTGGCGCAGAAAAAACGATCTTCCGATTTGAAGGAAGCGCACGGGATGGCTTCGTCACTATTAGCGGATCAGGCGGCTTCACGTGCGATGTGCCGGAAGATTGCATTCAAGCTGTCAAAAAGCGCAGCCGGAAGGAATTCGGAAATATCGACTTCCATCGCGACTGACCGCCTGGAATTGAGCCACAGGAACACTCCGGCCTGAGTGTTCCAATCTGGTCATGCGTGGATGAACAGCCTCGATACAATCGTTTCTGGGGGAGATGGACTATTCTAGGCCGCTGTCCAAGCTGACGTGGCGTAAAACGTCCCTACTGATGTGGGGATCCGCAACACTGACATCAGAAAAGAATGCTTGGTTTCTGGCGTCATGATCGCCTCTCCCTGCGAATGGATAGGCCCTCAAGGGTAGCACCGCGTGTCAGAAAGCCTGCACATTCCATCAGTGGACACTCGTTACACTTCGCGCAGACGTGGCTTCAGAAAAAACCTGTAATTTGATCAACCAATGTGAAAGTCGGCTCCAACACGCTTTGCGCAGCCGCACGAGCGATTGAACCCACAAAACGCGCATCATCTGATTAACGCCTTCACAGGTCGTCGAAACCTACCTCCTCCGCCACGGACACGGCGGCCCGCCCGCTTTGAACGGAGACCTCAACAGAGAGATCGTAGAGCGCGTTGCCAAATCCTGAAAAGCTTCCCGAAATCGGTGAGACCTGATGAATGCCTCGACCGACCGCGACCGGTATCAGGTTCTGCGACCCGACGCTGCGATTTGTCGGGTCGAATGCGATCCATCCGGCGCCGGGGACGAATATCTCGACCCATGCGTGGGTCGCCCCTGAGCCAGCCGATCCCACAAGGTTCATTTCGGGATTGAAGAGATATCCCGAGACGATGCGAGCGCCGAAGCTAAGATGGCGGACGGCCTCGGCAAGCAGGACCGCGAAGTCGCGGCACGATCCCCAGCGCCGGTCGAGGGTTTCGGTCGGCGACTGGGTGCCCTCATCCTCCCGGCTCTGGTAGGAAATCTGCGTGAACACGCCGGTGCTGATATCCTTCAGCAGAGACAATGTGTCAGTCGGGCGCGCCATGACGAAGCTCTCGACCCAGCGGGAAAGGCGGCCTTTGGGGTCTTGGTATTGGGGCGTGGTCAGCGCTCCCAAATCCGTCCAGTCGTCCGCAGCGTAGAGAAAAGGATACTGGGTTGCCGAGGCAGCGATAGCGAAGACCGGCCAGGGCGACGCGGTCAGTTCCACGGACGCGCGGCTTTCGATTGCCAGATGATCAGTCTGACCGTCGAACACGGCGGTGGCGATCGCGTTGCCGGCCACATCATGCGCCCACGTTATGTGCGCCGTCGGCGTAATGGAAAGTGCGTGCGAGAGCAGCCGCAATTCGCGCGTCTCACGCGGGCGCAGCATCAACCTGTGCGGCCCGAGAGAGACGTCTCCCCGGTATCGGTAGGTCGTGGCGTGAAAAATGTCGAGACAGGCCAAATGGCGCTCCAATAGGTCCAAAAAAGTGGCGCCCGCGCCTATGCCCTTGCCGGTCAGCGGTGTCGAGATGGGGCCGGCCCGAAGCCAGACGCTTCGCTGAGCCTCTAATCTCTCAGCAGCGGCTCCGGTCTCGTCGGCATCCCTTCGTTTTCAGCGGCCCGAATGGAAGCTTCGTAGCGCCGTTTTTGGGGAGCCGTCAGGGGCTCCAGTCCGGATGGATCCGGATCAGGCGACCGGAATACCGAGTAGAGATGGCGCAGATGCGCCTCCGAGACACCATCGGCTTCCATCACGAGGCGCACCATCGGATCCGAAAGCATCTCTTCCACGAAAAAGTCCGACAGGGCACGCCCCGTAAGCTTGTCTCTGGCACGCGCGTGATCGAGATCGGCCAGAGAAACGGTCAGCGTCCTTACCAATCCGGGATGTGTGGCTCTGGGATGAAGCTTCACCATGACGGAAGCTTTCCAGGTTTCGGGGTCCTTCCGATCCGGAGGCGAGACCAGCTCCGTCTCGATCTCATACTCTCCCGCCGGGAGTATCTCGGCAAACCCCGGAATGTTGAACGGGCGGGAAAAAACCGCGACGGTCTTGCGTGTAAGTTCTTCCACTGGCCTAATCCTCTCACATGATGAGCGAATGACCCGCGCCCCTTATCAGGAACGGGGCGCGGGCCTGTTCAGGTCTCACGAAGTCTTGGATTTCGCGGGCGCTGCCTCACTGGCGACTTTGGGCTCGCTTTTCTCTGCAGGGGGCTTGGCGGTCTTCTCGGGCGTTGGCTTCACCGCCGCTGCGGCCCGAGTAGTCAGGTCCTTGAAGGACATGTCATCGATCCTTTTATCGACCGACGCCAATTCTTGGTCCATGTCGGACCGGGATGCTTGTCGCCGGTATAATCTATATGGGGCCTAGGGGCCTACTTTACGATGGTCAGGCGCCGGGAAATCTGAGATCAGGGGCAATCTCCAGTCGCGACCCCGAACTCCCCACGAGAATCTCGATCCGATGTCCGAGACATTCGCGCGGCACAGTCAGTGGCGAAAAACCACGGATTTCGACTCGGCAAAGTTTGCCCTAGACATCCGCGCTTGACCGCCCCCCTTTTGCAGAAGATGTTCGGAACACAAGCCGTGCCTTTGCCCGAAAGCGTATTGATCACCCTGATCGGGATCGCCTTCTTCGTTTTGATTGAAACCGAGAAGCCGATGTTGCTCGTGCTTCGAAGCCTCACCTCCTGAGAAGAACCGGTTTCAAGAAGATCTAAGGGAGAACCTATTCGCGTTGTTGCGCTAACTCCGGCTCTCGAAAGAACCCCAAAGCCAGGTCAAAGCCTGCGCACGGAATTTCCGCCTGCGACGATTGCGCGTATAAGCTCTGCCGTGGCCAGATGCGCCTCCCCAGCGAGAGATGCGGCGGCCGCGTGTTCATGAATTGTGGCCGCATCTTCGAGCACGCCGACGACCTCAGCCTCCGACAGCAGACCGCCATCATTCATCGCCAAGAGCAACGCCTCGCAGATCGACAGCGCAGCGATCCCTGCATATTCCGATTTCGAGGACATTTGTTTTGACCTGCCATGGGTCTTTCATCCAGCCACGACCGGAGCCCGGTTGGTGTTTACGCCGATCGGCGCAGGTTGAGCAATCGCCCGACGCGCGGAGTTATCATCTCGCGTAGCGGGGCGGGCGATTGCGGTGGTCAGGGCCCGCGCGTAGTCAGCCGGGGTCTGGTAGTCCAAAGCCGAATGCGGACGCTCGGTGTTGTAGTCGGCAGCCCAAGCGGCGATCACGACGCGCGCATGAGCCAGGTTACGAAACATGGTCTCGTTGAGTAGCTCGTCGCGCATCCGGCCGTTGAAACTCTCCACGAAACCGTTCTGCATCGGCTTGCCCGGCGCGATGTAGTGCCATTCGATCCGGTGCTCGGAACACCACCGCAGGATGGCATTCGAGGTCAGTTCCGTGCCGTAGCACGTCAGGAAGCCGGCTGTTTTAGAAGGTTATGGCCGCGCGCGGAGCCCTCCCATCGCGCAGCGGGCGGCCATAACCGGGCTTGGGTCTCTATAGTGGTTTTGGGAACCACACCACAGAGGAGACCGGCTATGACCAAGGTTCAACATACTGCGGATGCCCGTGTTCTGGTAGGCATCGACATTTCCAAACACCGCCACGAGGTGTTGATTGCCGCCCCTGGCAAGCGGCGCCGACGGCGACTGACCATCACGAACACCGTGGACGATATCGACCGTCTGATTGCCTTGCTCGGAGATTACAACTCTACGGTGCAGATAGGCTTCGAGGCCACCGGCAACTATCATAGGGCGCTGATGTATCGGCTTGGCGCCGCGGGGTTTGATCTCAAGTTCGTCTCATCGATCACGATGGCGCGGCCCCGTGAAGCCCTGCACAACGGCTGGGACAAGAACGATCCGAAGGACGCCCAGGTCATCCTTCACATGCTGCAGATCGGGGCAACCCAGATCTTCCTAGACCCTCTGCGTGCCGGCACCAACGACATTCAGGAATTGTCGAAGACGCACGAGATCGTCTCGCGAGCCAAGACGGAACTGTGGCACCGGATCCAAGGGCACTACCTGCCGCTCTACTTTCCTGAGGCGACACGCTTCCACCGCAGCTCGCGCAGCGACTGGTTCCTGGCCTTTCCGAGATGTTACCGTCGCCGCATCTGATCGCCGCGATGGACAAGGAGGCCTTCATTGCCGCGGCCTGGCAGGTGGTCGGGCGCAAGGTCTCCAAAACTGCCCTCATCTCGGACATTTACGAGACCGCACGCTGCTCGGTCGGCCTGCCGGTCGCGGAAGACTCCGATGCCTTGCGCATGTTCCGGATGGTGCTCGCTGAAGGGCGCAGCCTGATCCGCCAGCGCAATACGATCGAGGACCGTGCCACCGAGTTGCTCGGCGATCACCCTGATTACCGGCTGCTCACCTCTGTTCCAGGCATCGGGCCGATCAACGCGCTGACGATCCTGGCCGAGGCCGGGGATCTGCGCCGCTTTCCCCACCATCGTCAGTTCCTGAAGTTCTGCGGCATGGATCTCGCCACGGTCCAGTCCGGCATGTTCCGTGGCCAGAGCCGGATCTCGAAATATGGTAATGCCCGGCTGCGGCGCACACTCTGGATGGCCGGCCAGACCGCCGTGCTCCAGCGCACCAACAGCTTCCGGGACAAGTTCGAGCGCTATATCGCACAGGATCGCCACAACCCGCATCTCCGGCGCAAAGCCTACACAGCTGTCGCAGCCAAGATGGCCCGAACCATTCACGCCGTGATCAAATCCGGCGACCCCTATCGCCCCTTCTTCGAAGGGGTGAGCCCAGGCGGAAGGACCCCTCTCTGTCGTGCCGTGGAGGCAGTCCGCTGACCTCGTAGATAATGTTCGGGCCTTTCGCTTGGGAATTCGGATCTCGTCTTGAGGACGGTGAGGGCGGCGCTCAGGCTGACCCTGTGTTTGCTATGGGAGAGACCACTTCTTGACGGCGAAGCCCGCCTGGGCAACCATCTACAGGGTGTCCGACCGTTCGGATGCCCCGTGACCCAATGCCTAAAACGGCAAATTCTTCCCGACGTAGGACGTTGTCGCTGACGATCATCCCCGGCTTTCCGCGGCGCTCGATCAGGGCAGTCAGTTCACGAGCCACACGGCGCCCCGAGATCGAGGTGTCCGGGATCGCCGCGAGGCACTCCCGGGTGACATCGTCGACCACGTTGAGCACCCGGAAACGCTGGCCGCTGGCGAACTGGTCGTGGACGAAATCCAGAGACCAGCGGGCATTGGGACGCGCCTCGACCAGGATCGGGGCTCGCGTCCCGACAGCCTTGCGCCGTGCCTTTCGTTTGCGCACCGTCAGGCCTTCTTCGCGGTAGAGCCGGTAGATCCGGTTGATCCCCGAGGCTTCTCCCTCGCGCCGCAGCAGCACGAAGAGCCGCCGATAGCCGAACCGCCGACGCTCGTTGGCCAGCTCGCGCAGACGGCCACGCAGCTCCGTATCCGGAGCTCGCTGCGCCTGATAGCGGACCATCTTGCGATCCGCCCCGGCAATCCGGCACGCCCGCCGCTCCGAGAGCCCGAGCAGGGACCTCAGATGCGCGACCGCCTCGCGCTTCACGGCAGGCGTCACCACTTTTTTGAAACCAGTTCCTTCATCGCCGCCAAGTCCAGCATCTGCTCGGCCAGCAGCTTCTTCAGCTTGGCGTTCTCGTCTTCGAGCGTCTTCAGCCGCTTTGCCTCCGGCACCGTCATGCCGCCGAACTTCGCCTTCCAGTTATAGAAGGTCCCTTCCGACATGCCGTGCTTGCGGCACAGGTCCGCACACTTCGCGCCTGCCTCGTGCTCGGCCAGGATGCCGATGATCTGCTCGTCCGTGAATCTCGTTCGCTTCATTGTCCGTCCTCAAGTTGGGTCGGACTCTAATCGATGGTGGAGGAAAAATCCCGTGGCAGGTCAGTTTCGGCCTTTCCTTGTGGAATTTGGGTCGCCGCCGGCTGGTAATGGTGCCAACATGCAATATGACAGAAATTCCTTTCGGCTGGACTGATCGAAAGCAGCTTGAGCTTGCGATACCAGGTCGGTGCTGACTGGGACCAATGGAAAGCAAGCCACGGATGGAAGACACACCACTCGCGCGTAAGCTTTCGGCATTCGTTACCCTAACGGATCAGGAACGCACGGCTCTGAAGCTCTTATTTCGTCGCCGCCGCTCGTTCGTGGCGGGACGCGATCTGGTTCATCAGGGCCAATCCGAACACGCCACCTATATTCTCTCGAAAGGATGGGTCTCCTCCTACAAAATCCAGCCCGATGGCGGGGGACAAATCGTCGACTTTCAGGTCCCCGGTGATTTCCTGGGCCTGCGCAGCATACTTCTACGCACCTCCGATCACAGCTTCGAGCCAGTGGTCGAGATCGAGGCGGCAGAAGTGCGGCTGGATGAGTTGCTCGATGTTTTTAAGACCTCACCGCGGCTTGCGACCGCCATACTTTGGGCGGCCTCCCGCGACGAGGCGATGGTCGTCGAGCATCTTGTGGGGATTGGCCGTCGCAGCGCGGATAAACGCGTCGCACATTTTCTTCTCGAGCTTGGCGCACGGCTCTCCTTCGTCGGCTTCGCAGACAAGCGCGGCTTCGATTGTCCGCTCACGCAGTATCATCTGGCGGATGCCCTGGGGCTCAGCGCGATACACATGAACCTCCCCCACCAATTCCGTAGGTTGGAGGGGGTTTCGGATCAGGCAGCTGCCTGATCCCCGACCATCCCGGCCGGGTTGATCGTTTCCGCGTTCTGGCGACGGCGGCTCTCCGCGAGCCCCCAGTTCAGCAGGACGCGGGCTGCGGCTTCGTCTCGCCCGAGACGACAGCCACAGTCGCAATCATGGTGGCGCTCTGCGAGCGTCTTCTTCCGCACGGCGCCGCAATCCGGGCAGCGCTGTGACGGCTTGATCTCTCGCGTCTTCGCCTCAAGGAACTCCGCACCAGCTTCTTCCGCTTTGTATCGGAGCATGTTCAAAAATCCGGCCGGGGCAGTGTCCAGGATTGATCGGTTCAGGCCCGCCTTCTGGGCCACATTTCGGCCCGGCGCCTCCGCGGTGCCGCGGGCCGAGCCGGTCATGTTGCGCACCGCAAGCGCCTCGGTCGCGATCAGGCGGTGCCGCCCGGCGATCCGCGCACTCGCCTTGTGCAGGAAGTCCTTCCGGCGCGCGGCGATCTTCGCATGACGTCGCGCCAGATCGCGACGTTGCTTTTGCAGCGCCCGTCGGGAGATCTTCCGCGCCCGGGCCGCGGCCGAGAGCCGGCGCTGCTCGGCCTTGAGGCCCTCGGCTTCGAGGCCAAGGTGACGTGGGTTCGGGACCTCCTCGAAGGTGCCACCCTCATGCGCGAGCGTTGCGAATGTCGAGACGCCCCAGTCCAACCCCACAGCGGGTCCTTCAGCCGGCGCGCGCTCGGCGCAGCCGGTCTCGACGACGACGTTGAGCATCCAGCCGCGGATCGTCCGGGTCACGTCAGCCTTGAGCACGCGGCCCGGCGTGCGCGCGACGCCGCGCATGCGCATACGCCCGATGCCGAACAGAGTGGCGTGGCCGTGGCGACCGCCGTGGCGCATCTCGACCCTGAAGCCGTTGCCATGCTCCTTGTAGCCCCAGCCGCGGAAGCGCGCGGCACTCTTGAAGCGCGGGAAGCCCGGCGCCCCACCCGCGCGCAGGCGGCGAAAGAAAGCCTGGAAGGCGAGATCCAGGCGTTTCAGAACGATCTGGGCCTCATGGGTGTGGACGAGCCCGCGCCAGCCCTAGAGGCCCATGCGGATCTCCTTCAGCGCCTTTTCCTGATCGGAGCGCGTGATCCGGGTCTGGCTATGCCGCCAGGCGCCGATCCGCTCCTCGAGCGCGGCGTTCCACAGGTCTTTCAGCAGCAGGTGCTTGCGCCATAGCGCCGCCTCCTGCGCGGGCGACGGGTAGAGCTTGAAGGAGAGGGATCGAGTTGCGGTCATGGCGTGATTATTATATTGGTTCCTACATGTCGGATCAATCCTATAGCCATACGAACAATTGCGTTTTTAGTCTCCACTACAATATGGTTCTGGTAACGAAGCGGCGCCGCGCAGTGCTGACGCCCGAAATGCTGCGAGCGGCTGAGATCGCGATCCGTGAGCGCTGCGATGTTCGCGGCGGGGCGCTGGAGGAGTTCGGCGCGGAGGCCGATCACATCCACATCCTGTTCTCGTTGCCGCCAGCCGAGGCGGTCGCTGATTTCGCGAATGCGGTGAAGACTACGACGTCGCGGCGGCTCCGAAGAGACTTCCCGAGCCTGAAGCGCCTCGGCGGCGCCCTCTGGTCGCCGAGCCATTTCGTGAGCAGTTGCGGTGGAGCGCCGCTGGAAACGATCAAGGAATATGTCCGCTCGCAGGAGCGACCGGACTGACCTCACCAGCCCGAAGGGCTCCCCCACCAATCCTGTAGGTTGGAAGGGACTTATGACGGGCTTTTTGGTCAACAGAGCGCTGCGCCGGCTGCGCGAGGGCGGACTGGTCACCTGTCGCTCCGGCCGCGTTTCCTTCCACGTTTACAACCGGCTGATCAGCGAGGCAGGGTTCGATCCTTCCTACATGGACCAGGAAGGTCCATTGCTGACGTGATTGCATTCGGCACGCTGATCCATGTCAGGACCGTTCCTTATGATTGCGCTAATATAAGATGGAAAATTTGAGCGGAGGTCCGCGAAACCGACCCGCAAGGAAACTTCAGTTAGGCGAGGTCTACATGCGGCTTGATAGTCAACTCACCTGCGCATCATCATCGACCTGTCTCCAGTTCGTGGAGAATGGAATTGGATTCTTCGGGGAGATTGACGCATGCGCGGCGAAAGCCTTGGCGACGCGAACACACGTCGCCCGCTTCCCTTCGGACACCACCATCTTTGCCCAGGGCGAACCCGCTGTCTCGATTGGGGTTCTAGCCTCGGGAACGGTGAAGGTCGTCAACCTGACCGAAGACGGCAAAATGCATATTCTGAGCCTGCTCGGCCCCGGGGATATCGTCGGCGACATCGGGGCTGCTGAGAATAAGTTGTCTTGGGAAGCGGCAACGGACGTTACCCTGTGCTGGATGACGCGTTTGAGTTTTGAGACACTGCTGTCAGAGCACGCAGCGTTGCAGAAAGGCTATCTCGCCGCGACCGTCCGCCAGCTCGAGAAGGAACGCCTCTGGGCGTCATCCCTGCGCGGCACGGGAACTATTCAACGTGTTGCCGCCCTATTGTTCGCTCAGCTACCTCCGCAGTCGAGCACGGTCGATGCGCATTTGCCGCTTTCGCTCACGCGGCGCGACATCGCCTCGCTGTTGGATATGTCCAGCGAGACGCTTTGCCGCGTTCTTCACGAGATCAAAGATAAGGGGGCAATCCGCATGCCGACGCCCGCTCTGATCGTCGTGCAGCAGCCAGGCACTTTGCTCGCGATCGCAAAAGGCGTGGGGGCGTCGCTCACCAACGGCATGATGAATAACGGCATGAGGAACCGACCGAAACTCAACGACTCTTTTCCGATAACGGCCCATGCGCCAAGGCGTATGAAGCCAGTCATGATCAAGGCCATCGAAGATGAAATCGGTTTTCTGCTGCCAATCGGGAGGCCATGAAGAGACGCTGCGAACACCTCGAAATGTGCCGAAATGGCGATATCGGTCGAGAGCCTGCGCGTGATGCCCTTTATTAGTCGGGGTGGAGCAGATGCGTCTGGGCGGGGTCGAAAGCCAGATCGATCCGCTCGCCCCGTTCGAATTGCTTGTCCTCGCTGAAGGCGGCGATCAGGCTCGGGCCGTCCGCCATTGCCAGATCGACGACCGTTTCACTGCCCAGCCGTTCGACCAGAGACACCTGACCTTGCAGGACGCCCTGATCGGGCGTGCTGGGGGTGACGTATTGCGGGCTCAGACCCAGCAGAGCGGTGCCGCCGGGGGCGAAGGTGCGGCCACGGACGGGCACGATGACCTGTCCCCCTTGGGTCCCTCGTTCATAGCGAGTGTCTGCAGGTCATCAGCAAACCTATGAAAGGCTACGGGAATCGGGGTGGTCTGGAACCCTTCTTATCTCTCGTAAAATGACTTGTCAGTGGAGTTGGGCGGCCTCTGCGGCCCCCACGAGAGACATGGCAGGGGCCGCGAGACCGTTCTGGCAGGCAATATACCTAGGGAGGAAGCCAGAACGGGTTCGTCACATTCAATCGCCGCCCATGCTTACCACCGATATGAGCACCCCAGATCACCGAGGCGTCAAGAATGGACACACTGCGAAGACCGAGCGAGCGATGATGTGGTAGCGCATCGACAGTTTCGTTCACGCCCGCCGACGGCCTTGCGACGACAGAACACCTCATCTCGGCACAAGTTCCAACCGACACTATGATCTTCCGAATATCTGCAATGGTCATGGACGTTCAGGGGCGAAACTCGCTGCATGGGATGCCGACCGACTGCCAGGGGTTTCTAACCGAGTGGCGATCTTGGTCTGAGAAAATCAGCAATGTCTTTCGGGATAGCGGTGCCTCCTGGTGGCTCTCTTCATTTGGGCAATCGGCATTGGACACCCCATCCCGGCTCGTCCGTTTCCTCAGCGTGCGAAGGCCGCGAGGCACCGACCCCGAGGTCCCTGGAAAGCGCACCGTGCGCCCATGCTTGAAAAGCCGACGCACGGGACCCACCATAGGAGACCCCGGGGATATCCTCGCCCGACCAGAAAGTCGGCACGCTTGACCTCCAGCCCTATACTTGAAGACCTTCCATGCGCAGCACCCCAGACCGTATCCGCCAAGCCGTGAGCTTCGAACTCATTGGCCTCCTCATCGTGACGCCGCTTTTCGCTTGGGTTTTCGATCATCCCATGCAGGATATGGGCGTGCTTGTGGTCCTTGGCGCAACAGCGGCCACTGCCTGGAACTACCTCTTCAACCTGACCTTCGATCATCTCTTGCTCTGGCGTCGTGGCGATGTCCGTAAGACAATAGCGCTTCGGATCGCTCACGCGGTGCTTTTCGAGGTGACTCTGCTCACCCTGCTTCTGCCGATTTTCGCATGGTGGCTCGACGCTTCCCTGCTGACCATTCTCGTGATGGAACTGTCCTTTGCAGGCTTCTACCTCGTCTACGCCTTCGTTTTCACTTGGGGATACGATACGATCTTTCCGCCTCAAAAACGTGAGCGGATGGCATAAACATGGACGACGATACTACCGGAGGAGCCCCCGCCTGCTTTGCTCATCTTCTGGTCGACGGGCACCTGGTCGATCCCGAGACCGCACGCGATGTGGCGCGGTTTAGACGGGCGGAGCGCGCTCGGCTTGTGGCCGCGCGGGCCTTGTCGGCAGAAGATCGGGAGCGCGCGACCGACCGGCTGATTGACGGTCTCGACCGGATAGTTCCCCTCGACGCCCGCCTCACCGTGGCTATCTATTGGCCGATCAGGGGCGAGCCGGATCTGCGGGGCTGGATGGGCAAGGCACATGAGGCCGGGGCCGAAATTCTGTTGCCCGTCGCCATCGAGCGAGATGCGCCGCTCGAATTCCATACGTGGTCCCCGGCGTGCCGGATGGTGCGCGGCGCCTGGAACATCCCCGTGCCAGCCGCAGGCGAACTCCGCACGCCCGACCTCGTGATCGTCCCCCTTGTCGGCGTCGACACGACGCTTCACCGCCTCGGAAACGGGGGTGGCTATTACGACCGGACGCTCGCTCGTTTTGAGAAAAAACCGCGGATCGTCGGCGTCGGTTTTTCGGGCTGCGTCTTGTCGACCATCTACCCGATGCCTTGGGATGTGCCGATGGACGAGATCCTTCTGTCGGATGGAACCCATTTGACGAGATAGCGCAGAGAGGCGCCGTGTCCCTGCCTCGTTGCGCCTCGCCAGGCGTGGTTCCGCGCCGCACTCCTCCCGCCGTGACGAGCGCATCAGATACCACGCACAATCTCGAGGCACTGATCGCCGGCACCCGGGGGGGGCCTCGATAGCTTGAGTTATATCGGCAATGCGTTGACGCTCAGGAGAGCATGAAGAGCAATCGATTTGGGCTGACCGACGCGTGAATGCCGCGGTTGCGCCCGGTCTTTCTCAAGAGCCATGGCAAGCCGGATACCAGGATGTCGACAACGCCGACCGCCTGCCCCATGCCCCGATCATGCGCCAAATCGTCGGTGGTCGCGCTATCGATGCACAAGCGGCCTTTTAGATGAGGCGGTTCAAGACCGAGATCCCGGCCGCCCCATCAGTAATCCAACCATTTACGAATGTAAGCTAAAAGCTTACACAAAGATATGATAAAGACCTTCGCGAACAAGCAGCTGAAAGCCCTGTGGGAGACGGGAAAGTCAAAGATCGACGCACGGATGCACAGCCGTATTCTGCGCCGGCTGGACGCCCTCGACGCCGCGATCGCGCCGGAAGACATGAACCTTCCGGGCTTCGACTTTCACCGTTTGCAAGGTCACAACCCAACCCGCTACACGGTCCATGTGAATGGCCCGTGGTGCATCACTTTCGAGTTCCACGACGGCGACGCTTATGTGCTGGACTACGAGCAAAATCACTAGGAGGCAAAGATGAGCCGCGATCCTGCCCGCTGCCCGACGCATCCGGGCGAACTGCTCCGCGAGGACCTGATCCCCGCGACCAGGAAGTCCAAGACCGAGATCGCGCGGATGCTCGGGATCTCGCGCCAGCACCTGCATGACATCCTTGCCGAACGGAAGCCCGTGAGCGCTGAGGTCGCCGTGCGTTTGGGCAAGCTATTCGGAAACGCGCCGCTGATCTGGATCAGGATGCAGGGCGCCTATGATGTCTGGCACGCATCCCGCGAGGTGGATGTGTCGGCGATTCCGACGCTCTGTCCGGCGGCATAAACGCCTGTCTCGCTTCCGTGACCCTTGATGCTTTCATGCGTTTCCGCTCCTCTTCCGGCCAAGGAAGCGTAGCGGAAAACTCCAGTGTCAAACGGTCCAATTTTCAGGGTGCAGAGCAGTGTCAAACCGACCCAAGGGCAGACATTTTTCGATGAATGGAAGCGTGTGGTGAGGTCTTTCGGTCAGCTGCCTTCGGCCTGCTCAGAGATCAGCTTTCGCACGACGCTGACTGGCAAGAACATTCTCAGCGGGTTCGATGCGAGCGGCAAAAAGCCGTAGCTTTCGTATAGCGCCTTGCGGCGCGCCACGCGGTCGGGATCGCCACAATCGAGAACATCGAGCATGACGACGGCGACGCCGATCGCCTCTGCGGCAATAGCAATGCGGCGGAGGGCATCGACAAGCAAGTCGCCGCCATAACCGTCCCCATTGAACTTCTGATCACGCCCGATCATCGAGATGTATGCGGCAGGGATATTGCCGTGCGACGGACGTGTTCGCGCGAACTTTGCAGGTAAATCCGCAAAGTGAACAGCGTGCGCATTGAGAGCATAGAAACCGATTACGGCGTCGGCAGGATCGACCATCACATAGAGCCGGACGTTGTTCGCCTTGGCGAGCTTATTAGCCGTCTTCTGGAAGTAGTTGTCGACCTGTTCGACGCCGCAAGAAAAAGCCGCTCGATCATGTCTCTCTGGATCGAACGGCTCAATGATGTAAGAGGCCGGCTGTGATGCAGCCATCTACCGCGTAACTACCGTTTTGCCATGCCGACGGAAGGCCGAGCGCAAGGCGTCTGTCGGCGCCGCCGGAGTATCGAGTGCCGAGAAAAACGCGTCATGATCGACCGGCTGCAGCACCGTCCGTTCATGTGCTGCAATCGTTGCCAGCGCTGCCTGGTAGGCAGCATTCATGGTGAAGACGGAATCGTCGACGCCAGAAAGCGCTGCCGCCTGCTGAATCGCTGTCTTGATGCGCGGCTTCGTCCGGAAATTCATCCGGGCCTCGTTACGCTCATCGATCGCGCGCGTGGTGTCGCGGAAACCCAGCATGGTCGTCTCCTGTTTCTCCATTCATCATGTACGCCACATTGACGTACAAATCAAGAGTTCAATCATGAAAGCTCTTCGAAAGTAGCTCGCTCACCCGAACCGCCCGCCTCCCTCGTTGAACGTATACTCGCTGACGATGATCCCCTTCTCGATAGCCTCGCCCGAGGCGAGGTAGCCATATTTGGAATGAAGCTGGCAGTAGAGTCAGCAGTGCCTCGCGATTTCGCGGAGCAGGGACGCGCTGGGTGAGAGACCCGGCTTCTGCGAGCCCCTTGGGTTCGACATGGGATCAGGCGGCAAGCTGTCAATCGGCACGCAATCTTGGCTCTGACTCAATTTCTGTGGCGCGGTCATGCCGAATGCTGAAGACACGCCAGAAGAAGGTCGATACCGGCAGCGCCATACATCTGCCGTTTCAACATCTTCAGCCTGTTGATCTGGCCTTCTGTCTGGCCGTTGAACCGAGGCTCGCGCAGCGCCGCCGCGACCGCGTCCAGATCGGCGGAGAGCCCGCGGACAAAGGCTGCCAGTCCAGGGGAATTGGCTACATTGAGCGCTATGATCGGCTCAAATCCAGTGTAGAGGCGTTGCTGGACATGCCCGCCCCAATGGTGGATTTACTGCGAGGTTTTCTGGAACAAGGCAACGGCATGCTATCCAGACGTGCCTTGCGCAAGGAGTTCTCGGCGCTGACGGAAGAGGAAGCCACCCTGATCGAGGAGGCCTACGCGGCAGCTTGGCCTCACGACTGAATTCCTCCAGGGCTACCCCATCCCCGGCCCATTAATCTCGTCATCGCGCAGAGCGCCTTGCGTTTCCACGCGCGTTCGTCGTCGCAATTGAACGAGATGGACGGCTCCGCCTGGAGGCTCTGCCATTGTCGAAGCGTATGCTCAAATCCGCTAATCAATCCCCTGACGTCATCGGAGACCCTTCAACTTTTCTTCGGGCTCGCCAGCTTATCTTCAGGGGAACCGTCAGCGACTTTTGGCTCTGACCGTCAATAAATCTTCATGCACGAACGAGATCCGCTCCGAGAAATCGGATCGGGCTGGAGATCTTTTCGAAAATCCAGTGTCAGCTGAAGCGAGACTCTATTCGGCCGTGTGGGGAGCTCTCAAATGCGACTGCCGCGCAACGAAAGGACAGGCCATGCGTTCGACCCGCGGAAGCAGGGTCGATTTCGCCCGCAGCTGCCGGGCGCACCAGCGCCCCATCTCGCCATGCGGAAGAAGCACGGTGGAGAGCGCGGGCGAGAGGTGCTGCGCGATCTCCTGGTCGTCGTAGCCGACCACGGCGATATCCGCTCCGACGCGCACGCCATGTTCCTTAAGCGCTTCGTAACACCCGAGCGCGGTCAGGTCGTTGGCGCAGAAAATCGCTTCGGGGGGCGCGTCGAGGGAGAGCAGCGCGCGGGTTTCGCGGTAACCGCCGCTCGGCATGAAGTTTCCCTGTCGGATTAACTCGGATTCAGGCTCCAGGCCGCTTTCGCGCATCGCGCGGACGAAACCTTCCTGACGCTGCTCGGACGCTTCCATCCAGGCTTCGCCCGCGATGAACGCGATCCGTCGATAGCCCTCGCTAATCAGCGCCCTCGTTGCGGCGTGGCCGCCGCGCCGCTCCGCAGGCACCACCGCGCGGAACAGGCCCTCCTTGTCATGGCAATTGAGCAGCACCGCGCGATGCTTGCGGAGCGCGACATGGGGTGACACCTCGCGGGTCAGGATCGAGGCATAGACCACCCCGTCGAGCCCGTCGCGTTGCCATTTCTGCAAGACTTGCTGTTCGTAGCCCGGATCCCCCCCTGTCATCGCGATCTCCACAAGCGCGCCGTCGGACCAGGCCTGTTCCTGGAACGCCTCGATGGAGATGGACGCGAAGGGGCTCGTTGCGATTTCGTCGATCATGAAGCCATAAGTCGTGGGACGACTGCGCGACGGCGGGCGACCCGCTGAACGGTATCGGTAATCCAGTGTCTCGGCGGCCCTGAGAACTCGATCCCGGGTCTCTTTGCCGATCCGCATATCCTCCTGCCCGTTCAGCACGAACGATACCGTCGATTGCGACACCCCGGCTGCGAGAGCCACGTCCTTCATCGTCACTTTCGCTTTTTTTTGCTTTTTCTTTTCAGTCTCTTGCATCGCGACAATCCGGGGTCCGAGGAAAATTTGTTGACAGGTGACGGTCTCTATCTGACATTGCTAATATTATTAGCACAAGAGCTAATGCGAGCTTTGGGAGGAGGCGCATGGCACGGCAAACGACCGGGAAACGCAAAAGGACGCTCTCGCAGCAGCAGGCGGCATGGGCGCTTCTGGCTCCATTTCTCGCCACCTATTGCGCCTTTCTCGTCTACCCTTTCTTCAAAGGCGTCTGGATAAGCCTGCACGACTGGAACCTTCTCGCAGTGGCAATGAACCCCGCGGCGGCGAAATGGGTCGGGCTGCACAATTACGTTCACATGCTCTGGGGACGAAACATCACTTGGGGGCCACTGTCGCACCCCCTCGCCCAACTTCTCGCGCTCGCCGTTCTGGCTGGCGCGTTCGGACTTCACCGGGCGGGCCGTTTGAGTGGCCGCAGCGCGATCCCGATCGCGATCGCGGCTCTACTCATCTTTCTCCTCCTCGGCTTCACGCCCGGTGAAGGCGGTCGCTGGTTCGATCGCAGGTTCTGGCCGACCGTCGGCAACACGGTGCTGTTCGTGACGCTCGCAGCCCCCGGCACCACCGTTGCGGCGCTTCTGCTGGCAGCCGCGCTAAATCGCGAAACCCGAATGATGGCGGTGTTCCGCACGCTGTTCTTCCTAAGCCAGGTTCTCTCGGTGACGGTCGTCACCCTGATCTGGCAGATCATGTTCTCGCCCACACAGGGGCTGATCGACAACGTGATCCGGGTGTTCGGCGGCTCTCCGGTCAGCTGGCTCACGGATCCGCACTTCGCGATGCTGGCGATCGTGGTCACGACGATCTGGTGGTCGCTGGGCATCGCCATGATCCTGTTCCTCGCCGGGATGCAGGACATCAACCGCGAAATCTACGAGGCGGCGGCCCTCGACAATGCGCGGGGATGGAAATCGTTCTGGTTCATCACCCTGCCGAACCTCAAACGAACCATCACGCTCGTCGTCGTCTTGCAGATCATCCTGCATTTCCAGGTCTTCGGGCAGTCGCACCTGATGACGCAAGGCGGCCCAGATGACCGCACCCAAGTGCTTGTGCGCTACATCTACCAGTCGGCCTTCCGCGACAGCGAAATCGGGCGCGCCTCTGCCATGGCGGTCTTCCTCTTCGCGATCATGAGCGTCTTCGCCGTGATCCAGTTCCTCATCGGTCGGGAGAAAAGCGAATGACGTCGAAACGCAGTTATTACTGGCTCTGCATAGCGCTTGCCGTTCCCGCCTTTATCTGGCTCGTGCCGACGCTCTGGATGGTGTCGCTTTCGTTCCAGCCGAACGAGGTCCTGGCGCGAACCACCGCTTCGACCTGGCTGGGCATGATCCCGATCCCTTTCACGTGGGACAATTACGCAAAGCTCTTTTCCTTCGGGGATACGCCGCGCTGGTTTCTCAATTCGATCGTCGTAGCCGGTGGAATGACCTTCGCGGTGCTCGCCGTCTCGACGACAGCAGGCTATGCGCTCGCCCGGCTCGAATTTCGCTTCAAGACCGCAATCACCATCTTCATTCTGCTCGGCCTGATGGTGCCGGAACAGGCGATCTTTATTCCCCTCTACACCATGTTCGCCAATTTCGGCTGGCACAACAGCTATGGCGCGCTGATCTTGCCACGGGTAGCCGTGCCGATCGGCGTTTTCCTGATGATGCAGTTCTTCAAGGCCGCGCCGAAGGATATCGAGGATGCTGCGCGCATCGACGGGGTGGGGCCGTTCCAGATTTTCTGGTTCGTGATGCTGCCCCTCGCGCGTCCCGCGATGATGACCCTCGCGATCCTGACGTTCCTCTACGCGTGGAACGACTATCTCTGGCCGCTGGTTTCGGCGAGCCACAAGGAAATGTTCACCATTACGCTGGGCCTTGCGAGCCTGCAATCGAACTTCGCGCAATCGGAAGGGCTGGGCCGCGTGATGGCCTCGGGCGTGATCGCCTCACTTCCGGTCGTCGTCCTTTTCCTGATCTTCCAGCGCTATGTCGTGCAAGCGATGACCGTAGGCGGAAGCAAGGGATAACCGGGGCGCAATTGCCCCATTCATACGGGAGGAAACCATGAAACATCTTGTTCTGGGCCTGGCGCTTGCGGCGGGGCTGGCAAGCCCGGCCGCGGCCGAGCCTGTCACAGTCAATCTCGCGCGGTTCTTCGGTGCTTGTGAGAATGCCGGAACCGACACCAAGACCAGCGTCGGCGAAGCCTGCATCATCCAGTCGATCATCAACGCGGCTAGCAAGGAGATTCCCGATGTAACGGTGAAGACCCTGCCGACCGATTGGGGGAATTACTATGACCACGTAAAGGCGATGTTCGCGGCGGGCAATCCGCCCGATATCTTCGTCATTCATCGTTCCTCGATTCCGGAATTCGCCTCGCTGGGTGCTCTGGCCGATATTGGGCCGGACCTCAAAGCCGCGGGCATCGACACGTCGGACTGGACCGAAGGCGCGAAGAAGGCCGTGACCTACGACGGCAAAATCGTCGCCGTGCCGATGGATTTCCACGCCAACCTCTGGCACGTGAACATGGACATCATGAAGAAGGCAGGCCTCGTGAAGGACGGCAAGCCGATCCTTCCTCACAGCCCCGAGGAACTGCTCGCCCAAGCCAAGAAGGTGAAGGAGGCGACCGGCAAGGACTATCTCGCCGCCGATTTCTCGCAATTCCCGATCGGCGTGCGGCTGGTGCTGTCTCTGATCTGGCAACAGGGCTCTAACATCTTCGACGGCGACACCGCGACAATCGACACGCCCGAGGCCCTCAACGCGGTCAGGGCGATCACCCAGCTCTTCGATGGCGGCTATGCGAACCCCAAGCTGAACTATGCCGACAGCCAGCAGGAATTCCTGAACGGCAACGCGGCGGTGCTCGTCAATGGCACTTGGGTCGTCAACGAATATACCAAGCAGGCAGAGAACCCAGACACAGGCCTCAAGGACTACTACGTCTCTGACTTCCCGCAACTTTTCGGCCAACCCGCAACCTGGGCGGACAACCACACCTGGGCGATCCCCTCGACGCTGAAGGATCAGCACCCGGAGAAATACAAGGCCGCGCTGAAGGTCGCAGCCTTCATCTACAATCACGATGCGGATTGGGCGCGCACGGGCCACATGGCGGTGCGCAAGTCGGTGCTCGAGAGCAAGGCCTATCGCGATCTACCGCACCGTGCCGAATACGTGGGCACCGAGAAGATAGCGCACGATACGCCGGCCTCGCCGGAATACAGCAAGATCCAGGACGCGCTGAACCGCAACCTGCAATCGATCTGGCTGACCGGAAAGGACCCGAAGGAAGCCCTCGCCAAAGCGCAGAACGAGGTGCAGGACATCCTCGACCAGTAACCGACTGCGTTCGCAGTTACCCCGGAGGCGTTCGATCCGCACGCCTCCGGACCTCCCAGCCCGATGAGGACAAGATGAAAGACGACAGGCTTGAGCAGGCAGATCGGTGGAGCGCTGAACGCGCCTGGGCATGGCGCCGCGAGATCGGATGGCTTTGTGGCTTCAACTACCTGCCGAGCGTCGCGGTCAACTTCGTCGAGTTCTGGCGCGGCGCGGATTTCGCCCCCGAGGTCATCGAACGCGAACTGGGCTGGGCGCGCGAGATCGGGTTCAATGTCGTGCGCGTCAACCTGCCCTTCGTCGTCTGGCAGGCCGAGGGGACCGCGCTGCTCGACCGGGTGGGCGGCTTCCTGGCCATCGCGGCCTCGCACGGCCTTGGCGTCATCCTCTGCCCGTTCGACGATTGCGAATTCTCCGGCGAGCCGGCCACGCCCGGGCCACAGCCCGACCCCGTGTCTGGCATCCATAACAGTCGCGCCGTGGGCAGCCCCGGCAGGGCGATCGTCGAGGATCCGTCGCGCCGGCCCGAGCTTGAAAGCTATCTGAGGGCGATCATCATGCGGTTTCGCGCAGACTCGCGCGTCACCTTGTGGGACCTCTATAACGAACCGGGAAACCGTATGATTTTCCGCTCCGGTCGCTATGAGAGCTACCCTGAAAGGCTTGAGGAAGCGAGCCTGTCTCTGATGTGTGACTGCTTTGCTTGGGCACGGGAGTGCGCCCCCAGCCAGCCGCTCACCGTGGCCGCATGGTCGGTGCCTGGAGATGGCACATCCTACGCCACGGAGATCGACCGAACAGCGCTCGCACTCTCCGATGTCGTGACCTTCCACGCCTATGTGCCGCGCGCAAGAATGGAGGCGACGATCGCGGCGCTCAGCGCGATGAAGCGGCCCTTGATCTGCACCGAATGGATGGCGCGCAGCCTCGACAGCACGATCGCAGAACAGATTCCGCTGTTTCGCGAAACCGGCGTCGGCGCGTTGCAATGGGGCTTCGTGCGCGGCCGCAGTCAAACCTGGCTGCCTTGGCCCGACGGCGTGTCCGGCACGGCCAAGATCGGCGCGGACGGCGCGTGGTTCCACGACCTCGTGGACGAAACTGGCCAGCCCTACTCGTCGGCAGAAGTTTTGGAGATCAAAACCGCGACCCGGCGTTAAACTCGCGGCGAACCTGTCCTGCAGGATCATGGTAGAAGGACGCTCCGCAAATCCCGCATTCGCGTCGCCAGGATCGAAAGTCCGGAATAGGGCCGAACGATGAGTCAGCACCACGAAACACTGAACCGCACACCATCGGCTATCGCTTGGCTCTCCTGCGTCAGTCAGCTTTCGCCGCCTCGGCCTCGCGCGCCTTCTCCAACAGCTCCGTAACCACCGGGTTCGGAAACCGGCGCTGCAGGGTCACGGCGTAGAAATCCTCGCCAATATCGAGATCGAAGGGCGCGGTCACCAGCAAGCCCTCGCGAAGCTTGTCGGCCAGAACCACCGCGGGCGTAATCGCAAGGCCTGCATCCTCCCGGGCCAGAAGGCGGATCATGGCCATGTCGTCGACTTCCGCCGCCACTTGCGGGCGCAGCCCGAGTCGCGTGATCAGACTGTCGAACCCGGTCCGGATCGAACTGTCGGTGGGCAGGATCACAGGCTCCTCGCTCAGCATCTCTTCGAGAGTCGCATGCCGCAGCCGGTGCGGTGTGCCGTGAAGCAGGACTTTCTGCTCCGCGACGCGATGCGCGATGAAGCTCGAGAACACGTCGCGGGCGGGCGGCTCGGTTGTCAGAACCACGTCGAGCGCCATCGCCTGCAGCGCCTCGAACAGCACGTTCGCGCTGCCTGATCGCAACACGATCTCCACATCCTGACGCCCGATGATCGGTGCGAGAAACCCGATCTGGAAGTTGCGCGAAAGCGTCGAGAGCGCCCCGATACGCACCGCTTGACGCCCCGCCGAAGCCTGCCGCAACGTGGCTTCAAGTTCTTCGCCCGCCTCGAAAATCCGCTCCGAATAGTCGAGCGTGATATGGCCCACCTCAGTTAAAACCAATTGGCGACCGCGGCGCTCGAACAGCTGGTGCCCGATCCGCGCCTCTAATGTGCGTATCTGCGTCGAGAGCGCCGATTGCGAGACGTTCAAACGCTCCGCTGTGCGCGTCAGGTTTCCGTCCTTCGCGACCTCGTGGAAATAGCGCAGATGATGATAGTTCAGCTCCGACATCGTTCCATTAAACAGAACGATATGAGGCAAACAATGAATTTTTATTCAAGATGAACCACCGCTACCTCTCCCCGGAACGGAATGGAGGTTGCCATGTCTTATCTTCTACTGCTGCCCTCGGCGCTTTTGATCGCGGTCGGGACAAATCTGCTTCTTCGACCTGCGAGACGGGCCGGGGCACGCCTGCGCGGACCGGAACTGGTCGCGGTGCTGGGGCTGCTCGCGACACTCATCGCGGCGGTGACGCTTGCGCTGTCAGGGCCTCAGACGAGCCCGCTCCTTGGCGCGGCGGGCATCGGGCTGTCGGCGCGCAGCGATATCGTCAGCATCTCGCTGGCGCTGACGGTCGGATTTGTCGGCTGGGTGACGCTGCGCTTCTCGCGGGTCGCCCTCGATGGCGAGGCGCGGCAAAGCTGGTTCATGGGCTGGATGAGCCTGACACTCGCCTGCGTTCTGGCGCTTGTGGTGGCGGGCAACCTGTTCCAGCTGATGGTCGCCTGGGTCGCAGTCGGCTCGGGCCTGCAGCGGCTCCTGCTCTTCTACCCCAAGCGTCCCGGCGCGCAGCGGGCGGCACGCAAGAAATCCCTTAGCGGGCTGATCGCAAGCGGCGCGCTACTTATCGCGGTGAGCCTGCTCGCGCATGGTTTCGGCACCACCGACATCGCGCGTATCGCCGAGGCCGCGCGCGCCGGAAACGGGTCGTCCTCGCTCTGGATCGTGGCGGGCCTTCTGGCCGTCGCTGCGGTGTTCAAATCCGCGCTGATCCCGACCCATGGCTGGCTGACCGAGGTGATGGAGGCCCCGACCCCGGTCTCGGCGCTGATGCATGCGGGCGTGGTCAATGCCGGAGGGTTCCTGCTGATCCGCTTCGCCGATGTGATGCTGAGCGCACCAGGTGTGCTTGCTGTGCTGGCGCTGGTCGGCGGGCTTAGCGCATTGATCGCGGCGGCTGTGGCCACAACGCAATCGGCGGTGAAGACCTCGCTTGCCTGGTCCACCTGCGCGCAGATGAGTTTCATGGTGCTGCAATGCGGACTGGCGCTGTTCCCGCTGGCGCTTCTGCATATCGTGGCGCATTCGCTCTACAAGGCGCATGCCTTCCTGTCCTCCGGCAGCGCGGTCGCCGCAGTGGCGCAGCAGCACCGGCCCGGCCCTGTCGCGGTGCCGGGCGCCGGGGCGGTGCTGCGTGCTTTCGCGCTCTCGCTTGCGATCTATGGAGGGGCGCTCGCGCTCTCCGGGCTCTGGCACGAGCCGCCACAGGCGATCGCGCTCGGTGCCATCCTCGTCTTCGGTGTGGCCTACCTGATCGCGCAGGGGCTGGCGGAGGCCGCACCCTGGCCTCTGTTCTGGCGCACGACGCTGATGTCTCTGGGCGCGACCCTTGGCTATTTCGCGCTGCATTGGGGGGCGAATGCGCTCTCGGCGGGCACCCTGCCGCCGCCGCCCGTCGCCGATCCGCTGATCTGGCTCGTGATGCTCCTGACCGTCGTGGGCTTCGGTCTCGCGGCATGGGCGCAGGCGACCTTCCCGCTCTGGGGCAGCCATCCGGCTGCGGCGGGGCTGCGGGTCCATCTGATGAACGGTCTCTATCTCAATGCGCTCACCGATCGGTTGATCGGGCAGACGACCCTCAAGAAAGGTTAAGGCAATGAGCTTCCACAGCTATCAGTTTCCCGGCGCCACACTGCAATTCTTTGCCGCCGCCGAAGATGCGTTGGCACAGATCCCGCCCGCCTTCAGCTTGGAGGCGACGGTCGCGGTGAACCCCTACATCGGTCAGGCCGGAGAGAGCCGCCTTCGGGCCGCGAGCCGGCTGGCGCGGGTGGCGGGCGCCCGGACGACCGCCCCGCGCGAGGTGATCGCCGCGTGGTTCGAGGCCGGGCGCGTGACAAAACAGGACATCGCCGCCGCCGCGGTCGGGGCCGGGCTCGATCCCGATCAGGTGCAAAAGGCGCTTCATGCCCCTTCGCCCGCCTATTGCCCCGATCCAACGCTGGCCGATCTGGCGGCGCGGGAAACCGGGCAGGATTGGCCCGCTCTGATCGCGGACCGGGTCGGTCTGTGGGCTGGCGGGCATTTCGACAAGGGGCAAGCGCTCTGGCCCGCACCGGGCGGATCGGCCTTCAAAGCGTGGCGGGCTTTCGCGCTACGCGACCTGACGCCGGGCTTACACGGACTGCGCGGCTTCTGCGCCTTCGTGGCGAGCCTGCCCACGGATCCACGTGCAGCCTTCGCGGAACTGACCGGACGGCTTGATCTGAGCGCAGAGGCCGCGCCGCTATATCTGCACCGGCTCGCGATGAGCCTCGGCGGTTGGGCACAATATGTGCGCGGGCTCGGCTGGGCCGATGGGCTGAAGGGCGAACGCAATGCGCTGGCGTTCGAGATGTTAGTGATCCGGCTCGCTTGGGAGGTGGCGCTGCTCGACTGCTTCGCCGACCAACTCGCCATGCCCTGGACGCAGGCGCTGAAAGCTCATGCCGCGCCGCTGGAGCCGAGCCTCGATCTACGCATCGATCTGGCCCTGCAGGACGTTGCCGATCAGGCCGAGGAGCGGGCGCTGGCCGAAAAGCTCGCCACCTTTGGAGGCAGGGCTGGCGCACCGACGCCGGACATTCAGGCAATCTTCTGCATCGACGTGCGCTCCGAGCCGTTCCGGCGGGCGCTGGAAACCGCTGATCCGGGCGTGCAGACGCGTGGCTTCGCGGGGTTCTTCGGCCTGCCGATCGCGCATCTCGGGCTGGCCTCGGATCAGCGCGAGGCGCGGGCGCCGGTGCTGCTGGAGGCGGCGCTCAACTCGCAGGTCGCGGTGAGCGGCAAGGCAGACCAGGCGGAACGGATCACCCGGCGCGCGACCCGCGCCTGGGGCCGGTTCAAGCTGGCCGCGGTCTCGTCCTTCGCCTTCGTGGAGGCGGCCGGACCACTTTATCTTGGCAAGCTATTCGGGTCGGCGATGGCGCAGGACGACGCCCCGTCCCCTGAACCTGTGCCCGCGCTCGACCTGCCCTCGGACGCGCGGATCGCACTCGCGGGCCGGGTGTTGCGGGCAATGTCGCTTACCTCCGGTTTCGCGCCAGTGGTGCTGATCGCGGGGCACGGTGTGAATAGCCCCATGGTTCGTGGACGCCTTCTTCCCTAATTTTGAGGCAAGGAGGCCACGATGGGCAAAGGCAACTACAGCGATGAGTTCAAGCGGGACGCGGTCGCGCAGATCACCGAGCGGGGTTACCCGGTTGCGGAGGTGGCGCAACGGCTCGGGGTGAGCCAGCACTCTCTCTATGCATGGAAGCGGAGGTTCGCGAAGGCGTCGTCCGGCGAGGCTGAGAAGGATGCCGAGATCCGGCGCCTGAAGCGGGAGCTGACACGGATGACGGAGGAGCGCGACATCCTAAAAAAGGCCACCGCGTATTTCGCCAGGGATGCAAAGTGAGATACGCGTTCGTGGCCGAGCATCGCGGACAGTTCTCGGTGCGGGCGATGTGCCGGTGCCTGCGTCTCCAGCCGAGCGGCTTCTACGCTTGGCTGAAGGCTCCGCTGAGCAGGCGGGCCTTGGAAGACAAGCGTCAGACTGAGCTGATCCGGCAAGCCTGGTCCGACAGCGGCAAGGTTTATGGCTATCGCAAGCTGCATGACGACCTGCTCGATCAGGGCGAGAGCATCTGCCCGAACCGTGTTGCGCGTCTGGCCAAGCTGGCTGGCATCAAGGCCGAGATCGGCTACCGGCGCCGACCAGGCCATTATGGCGGCAAGCCTTCGATCGTAGTGGACAACGCCCTGGATCGACAGTTCGACGTGGAGGCCCCGGACCGGGCCTGGGTGACCGACATCACCTACATCCGGACGCTGGAGGGCTTCGCTTACCTCGCCGTGGTCATCGACCTCTACTCCCGCCGTGTGGTCGGCTGGTCGATGCAAAGCCGCCAGACGACCGACGTCGTATTGCAGGCCCTGCACATGGCCGTCTGGCGCCGAAAGCCGAAGGTCAGGGTGCTTATCCACTCGGACCAGGGCAGCCAGTTCACCAGCATGGATTGGGCGGCGTTCTTGCGGGCCCACAATCTTGAGCACTCGATGAGCCGCCGTGGGAACTGTCACGACAACGCCGTCGCGGAGAGCTTCTTCAACCTGCTCAAGCGCGAGCGGATCAGGCGCCGGACCTACAGAACCCGCGAGGAAGCACGGCGAGACGTGTTCGATTACATCGAGATGTTCTACAACCCGAAGCGCAAGCACGCGAGGAACGGGATGCTGTCGCCCGTCGAGTTCGAACGGCAGCAGAAACTGAGAGCCGAAGGCGTCTAAGAAACGTGGGGCTATTCACACCATTGGCCGAAGCGCACCCTCCGTCGCCTCCAAGTATACTGCCAACCCAAAGATGAGAAGTGAGGCGATGAGAGCCGTCTCACGCAGTGCCGCGCTCTCCCAAACGTAGGAAATATCCTCAACAAACATCACCGTCGCCGCAACGACGAGAACACCAGACATCACTAAATATCCGTAAGGCGAGACGACAAGCATGAACAGCGAGAGCCCGAGAAAACCGCCACAAACACCGATCAGGTAGAAGAAAAATTCCCGAAGAGATGATCCTTCAGGCATATAGACAAGTCCCAAAATGAGCAGCGCCCCCAAGATCGAAAAGACCAAAAAGAACAAAAGAACAAAAAACGAAGTGGCTATCGTCAACTTTCGCCGCAACGCGAGCGCCAAGAGGGCAAGAGTTGCGACGAGAAGAACAGCTTCTAAACCGACCATCGGCGGGCTTGTAAGACCTAAACCATTCAAGATTTCACCTTCGACATTTCACTAAAGTAGCGCCGAGCTTGAGACCAACTCACCGCGTGATCAGCAAAACACCTGCGAAAATCACAAAGATCAGCAGGAATCCCCAAACGCCGGACCGGTTCAGGAGAGGCGCGCTCCGACCGCAAGCGCCACATCGATTTGCTCCAAAACGCATCCGATGCGAACAAGACTCGCATTTAAAAATACGCAGCGAACGGCCCTTGGTTTTTTGAAATTCACGCATTGATATATCTGAAATGTAAGAACGAGTTGTTTTTAGAAGATTTTCTGGACGCCGAAGCACTCGAAGGCCAGTCACCGAGAGATCAATGCAGGCTTTCTAGATTCTTGCAAAAGTATTTTTATCTTTTCACGCTCAGTAAGGCGGCTCCACCATCTGAAGTTGAATCTCCTCAAAACTCCGACCACTGCACAATTGATGCGTGTGTCGAATTGTCGGGACTTGGGGCGTTTGTGCTTGTTCATCGCAAATTGCAAATGGGCCGCCTAATTTGATTCGTCTATGACATGCTGCGGAAGAGCTGAGCCGCCTCGAAGAGACATTGCGAAGCAGCACGCGTCGTAGAGCCCCGGTCTTCCACCTGTAGAAATCGCGTATATTGCGCCGCGCAATTTGCCGCCGGAAGCTTGGTAAGGCACTCCAGCAATTCACCTCCGGGTAATTCGAATTTTCGAGACAACGTCGGTCAGATCGCTCAAAGGCTACGACTGCGCGGATCCGGACTCTCTCCGAGGCCGGAGGCCTCCCGTGTCCTGCAGATGATCCGAGCAGGTGTCGGGTTCACCTGCGGTCTCGATGTGGGCGCCCAGCTCCGGGACGACGATGACCGTTCAGGCGCGGGCCGGCCGCGAACACTCGTGGGGGTGATCGAAGCAACTCGTGCGAGCATCGAAACGGCTGTGCGGCACGCTGGCAACCTGCGAGAGGGGCCCTCCTTCGAGGTCGAAATGCCCAGCTTTTAATGTGATCAGTATCGCTTTCAGGTCGATCCATTCGAAGGATCATCCCCCTCGTCGCCGTCGTCATCCGTCGTTCTTTCGCCAAAATAAGCGTCGCCGGAAAGGGGCCGCGAATTGAGCCAACGGATGTCTTCTGCGCTCAGGCTTGTCACATCTTTGATATGCCGGCGCTCACGCAGCACGACAGCGAGCGCCGCCACAGCGAACACGCCCATCAGGATCATACCGGCTGTCACATTCCAGTCCATACCGCACTCCTTCCGTCGAAATTAGACCGGATAGGGCTAAATAAGTCAAACTGGCCCGAGACCATTGCTTCACCAGAACCGCCTCTGAGAAGAAGCGTAGGGAGGCCGATGCTTGTCGCAGTTTTCGCCGCAGCGCTGAGGGCAGATCACCTCTCCGTGTCGGCACGTCTGCGACAACCGCGATAGCTGCTCACGAGGAGCGCACCGTCGCACATCTCAAATACGCGCAGCCAGCGTCTCCGATCAAACGAGACAAAGCACGGGCTTTCTGGCTATAATTAAGTTTTACAGAGGACCACGCATGGAAGATCTTTTCAGGAAACGGCAAGAGGAAAAGGCGCGAAGCCGCGCGAAGGATGAAGAGCGCCTGGCGAGAGGCGAGGTCAGTCCCAGCGAGTTGCAGCATCAGAATTTCGCGTTCAAGAAAGTCCGAGCCGACCGGGTCGGCTTCGTGAAGAGCCGCGAGCCAAAATCCGTCAAGTTCCTCAGCCTTTGAGGCTGCTATGTCTATCGATCAGAAACTGGCGGGAGCAAGAACTCAACGCCCAAGGCTCCTCGGCGAGCTGGAGGCACTGCTGCGAGCAGGCAATCCAGATCTCAACCTCTTCGTCTCGGCCCGCGCCCATTATGGCGAGCCCGGATTGGCGCATCTTCATCTCTATGGCGTCGAGGACGACCACGAACGCAGATCCCGGCTGATGAAATTTGCGACAGCCTGGCTTCTGGAACGCGGCATAGCGATCGAGCTTCAGGAGGGGCGCGACCTTTATGACATTCGTCCATGGCGCGAGGCCCAGGGGGGCAGAACTCAAGATATCGGATCTCTGGACGAGCTGGACGAGATCTGAAAGCGCGTGAACCAGGGTCGGCAGAAGAGAAATTGCGGGGGACACTAAGAGTCGTGTGCGCCCCCTCGCCCTCGAAGCTGGGCGACCTTCCAATGCCCGGTATATCCTTTCTTCAAATGGGCCGCGACGATCTGAAAGCCGCTTTGTGGCCAGCTCTTCGGCGTGTCGACGAAGAGCAATTCCGCAATTCCGAATCCGGCCTCTTCGAGATCCCGCAACCGCGCCTTCGTCGTCAGGTTCGTGAGCGGCGCGAGCCAGACGATATTTTCTGAGACTCGCATCGCGTGTCGCGTGAATGTCCGAAGCTCGGACCAGGGTGGGTTTGTGACCACCCACTCCACGCGATCGGTCCATGCCAGAAAGTCGCGCCCTTCACTGATCTCGCACCAGTGGCGCTCCACGTGTTCCGGGAAATGCTCAAAGAACGCCCCCTCCCCGCGCGACGGATCGAGGACTCGCCCGGCCATCGCATGCGAAAAATGTTCGATGATCGCCTTGGCGAGGTCAGGCGGGGTCATGACCCGGTCCTGTTCCGCCTCATTCTTAGGCGGCGCCAACCCGCGTCCTTTCGCGAGATCGCTCCGTTCCAGTGGGTTGCGAAGGCGGAGCAGTCGCAAGGCCGCGGCAAGCGTCGCAACCCGTCCGGAAAACTCCGCTTCCAAGGCAATTATCCTCACGCGGCTGCAGCCGATCTTGCGGGCGAGAGCCTGCTGCGAAAACCCGTGCGCACACCGCCGCTCCGCGAGCACACGTCCCATATGTTCCGCGGGCGCAGTGACACGCCAGCGCAAGCCAAGGGTCGGCAAGACGGCCTCGAGCGTGAGGATCGTGCCTGCCCCGGTCTCCAGGGCGCGCACCGTCGGGATGCTGATATTGGCGCGGGAGGCGAGTTCGGCCTGCGTAAGCCCGCGCCCCACGCGTTCGGCTCTCAGGATCTCGAAAAAGGCCATGTGCGAAAATCTTTCCATCGAAAGCTCACAGATAGAAAGAAAAATCGACACAGTGCAACCGCTAGCGCTAGCGCTAGGCGCTCCCGAAAACGAGCGGCAATGAGCTCCGGCGAAATTTTCTCTGCCTCGCGAAAAATCGGAAACCCGTTTTTTCACCCCCGGCACCTAGACTGAACGCATCGCCGAGATCCGCACCGGATCAATCCACTTTCCGCCGCCGAGCCTCGCTCGCGCGGCCTCAGGAGACGCATGCCATGGCCCAGCGCCCCTTCACGCCAAATATGCGAAAATCTCACCGCGCAACGGGGTTTACCAAGACCGACGAAGAGCTTCTCGAACGGCTCGTGAAAGCCCGGCTGCGCATCGCCGAATTGATGCTGGAAAAACTAGTCTACGCCCCGATTTTCGAGAGACTGGAACAAGAAATCGCGGCCGTCGAGGCGCGCCGGATCGAGGATCCACTGGCCCGCGCAAGGGCGATCAGGCGCGGTCTGCCGAGTGATGCGACCTCCCCGTCAGACGATCAAGACGATACTCCTGAGCCATGGTAGGTCAGACGATCTCACCTGCCGATGCGACGAGGATCCCGAATGCACCGGGCAGCCCAGACCTCATGCGAAAAACGAAATGCAAAAATCCCAAAAAGCCTTCTAGCCGAGAAACATGAAGCGAAAATGCACAAAAACCCAAAACGCAAAAATCCAAAACAAGCATCGCCTGATCACGCGGCGGCGACGGCGAGCATGCAAAGAATCAGGAAGGATGCGAGCGCTCGACAGCCTCAAGCGATCGACCCCAAGCGCAGAAGGGTGCAGAGAGATTTGGCCGCCCAGTGAACGCAGATATTGAATCGTGCGAGCGACGTATCGACGTGATCGAGCTAATCGCCCTCGTAGACTTGCTCGAAGGTCACGCCCGCGACCTGTTCGAGGTCACCTAACGAAAACGCGACACGACGAGCTGTTCGACAGTTCAACTGGACCAAGCATCCGCGCCCCGCAAAAAAGCCTGCCCGCGATGCTCATGCGAAAAACGAACGGCGAACGGACGAGACTTGGACACGCTTTCGCGAGCTCTCTTTCGCGCCCTCGTCGCCGCCACAGCTTCCTATCACTCCCCCTTATCCCGGGGCAGGCTCCGTGCCGAGCGCCTTGGGAAGTCGCAAGGCGTAAGGACGGGCGAGAGCCGTGTAGCGGAGGGAGATCAATTGATAGCATCGCAAGCTCAGCCAGGCTTTTCAGCAGCCAACCAATCGGACGAGATCGTCTTGGGCTGCGAGGTAATTGGCTGCCTGGAGGCCCGATGCGAAAAACGATCATGAACACGCCGCAGAGACGCACCGCAGAGACCGAAAGCCGACGGGAACGACCGGCCTAGGTGCGCAACGCATCTCGGGCACATGACCCAGCGATTCGGGGCCGCCCCATCACGAACGTGGTCGCGATGACTGAAAGACTATGCAGCTGCTAGCGGTCCAGGGCGGGCCTACAGGACGCCATGGCGCCTCTCGTGCTCCTCCTCGCGAGAGAATTCGCATGCGGAATTCTCTCGCACGAAGGGCCTGTCGGGCCCAACGTGTGCGCGCGGAAGCCTTTGCTCAACGAGCCATAGCCTCATTCGCCGCCGATCAGGCGCCGTGCGAAAAACGAAAAAATCCATGCGAAAACAAAAACTTGCTAGAAAAAATCTTAGCCCAGACCCTAGCTTTCCTCGACGTCATGGTCTATGTTTGAATGAGACTGATCTACTTCCTATTCCTTAGGGGCAGCCCGATGCAAACAAGCCTAACCATACCGCTTTAGCGGCCCGCATCCCCCTCAAAGGACGCGCTCCGAACTAGATATTGAATATCTCCCACCCGGCATCCGGGTCGACATGCTGTCGGCCTGCGCCCTTCGTCATGGAAGCTCACCCGGACAAATGCCTGTCCGGGCACAGCGGACGCATGCCCACGGCCCAGTTACGCGCCAAGCTGGAAGCAAAGGAAAAGAAACAAGTGCAACACGAAGCAAGCCCTCTCCAACCTTATCTCGAGATCATTGAAGGCATTCCCCCAGTCACGCCGATTGCAATGATCGATCTCGGCAGCGCGCAACAACGCATTCGAAAACATCCGGCGCTTGGCCCGCTCCTGCAGACCTATCTCGCCGATCGCTCCCTCGGCGGACAGGGAGGATCGATCGGCGATGGAGCATTCGACGCCACACTGGTGCTCTCCTGGATCAGGGATCTAAGCCACCAAAGGCCATCAGTCGGAGAGCTGTCAGCCGCGCCTCTCTTAGAGTCGTGGTGCCCGATAGTCGAAGACGACGTGCCCCTGCTTGTCGGGCGGGTCTCCGGCCACCCGCATCTGCGTGAGGGAGCGCGGGTTCGAACGTCGCCTCTCATGAATCTCCAGCCGAAGGCGGGCTGGGCTCGAAGTTGTAACCGCTTCTATCGCTTGGGCTTTTACGATCCAAGTTTCCTGAAAACCCTGCAAAAAGATGGACGCCTTTCTGCAAGCGCTCAACTCCTGCGCGCTGATCGGAGATCCTGATCATGTCCAAAGTGGTTATCTTGGCAGACCTGCATCTCGATCTCTGGATGCAGAAAGACCGCAACCCATTCGACGACCTTGAGCTCGAGAACGTTGAGCTTCTCATCATAGCTGGCGACCTCGCCAACAAGCCCAAGATCCGTTGGCGTTCCGCGCTTCAGCTGATCGGCCAGCACGTCGATCTCGATCGCGTCCATATCATTCCGGGCAATCATGACTATTACGATTTTCGGCTCGATGGCGACGACCGCCTCGCGAGCCTCGCGCGTGAAGCGGGCGCGCATCTCGCGCAAAAACGTCTGCTTATCCATGAGCGCACGCGATTCCTCTGTGTGACGCTCTGGACCGACTTCGCGCTCGGGCCGCGAAGCGTTGCGGATAAGTCGTCCCGCAGCGACTGGGTGATGAATGACTATCGCTATATTCGCGTCGCACAAAGCGGCTACCGCAAGGCGCGGCCAGCCGACACCATCGCGAAGCACCATGAACATCTCGATTGGCTGCGAGGGCAATTGGCGACACCCTTCGATGGCGAAACCGTCGTCGTCACGCATCATGCCCCGCACCCGGCTGCACTCCCTCCGGGCGCGCCGCTGCCCTGGTGCTACGCCTCAGACCTGACTGCGCTCATCGAGGAATACCAGCCCGAGAAATGGCTTTTCGGCCATACCCACCATGCTGCGGAATTTCGGGTTGGGCGCACGCTGCTGAAGAATGTTTCGAAGGGATATCCGAAATGACAGGAACAGACGCATTCGATTGGGGCACTCACCTCAAGCCAGAACCGTTTAACGGCTTGCTGCCAGAGAGCGACCACCCCTTAATTTCCCCGAGAGGCATCCACTTCAATTCCACGGGAAGCGTCTACGTAGTTCACGTAGAAGACCTGCACCTCATCCCCCCAACACCCGGTGTGTATGCTATAAGTGAAAGGACGCCAACTAGAAGCGGATCAATTTACTGCGGCAGAGGAAGAAACCTAAATCAAAGAGTGCGGCAAAGCATTAGCGAACAAGGCTTTGGGAAGGAGGTAATTTTTCTCAATGAAGACAAGGTCTCCATTCAAGATGGGGGGCCATATTATCCAATTTGCGTAATACTAGAAAAGCTGTGCATACGCGCATTAAGCACAATATGCGCCTACAACAACCTACCAATCAAGCTCACAAACCAGAAACACCGCAAGCCCTTACCTTATATTGCCTGGGAAGATCCGAAAAACTCACCCTACAGACTTCCGATTGCCTTTGCCCAAACGGCTCTTTCCATATTTTTACCTCCGCAACCAGAACCTCACAAGACAAGCCCGTTTGAATACACCTACCGTCTATGGAAAATCAATGGGCGTGCAATTCCGGACAGCACCAAACATGAAAGAAGTATTTGGGCACCAAGCATCGTTAGCGCCTTAACAAAAAATTATCTGGAACCATTCGATGAACCTTCTGAATATCGCCAATACTACCTAGCTCAGCTTGCCCGGCAACGATCGAGCGCGAGATAAATCAGCTGGAACTGGCACTCGAAACCCCTTCTGGGTTTTCCAGCTCGATTGTCAGCGCACGGCTGCCCTTGAGCCATCAGTGCGATGGCTCGCGGGGCCGCTGGACAAGTTTCATCCGTCGTTCGATCGGATTTTTGCTTCGAGAAGGTTGCCGGAACTGACAAGAACGGCGATTGAAGAAACCCGCGAGAGAGCACGCGCGCAACTCGCCCTCCCTGGTACTCGAAAAACGACACATGCCCCCGGATTGCATTTAATTGAGGAGGTAAAGCTCCGGGCTCGCAGACACTCGTTCAACAGCATAGGGGTGCGCGGATCGAGGCATGGCATGCCGTTTATCGCCCCCTCCCCCTCGCAAGTCACCGAAATCTCTTGAAAGCTGCGTTGGTCACATAGAGCGGCGGCCCGGCGTTCGACGGATAGGGCGCCGGGCCAAGGGACTCAACCGAACTGGGCGGCTGCCGGACCGAAGAACTCATAGTGGATGCGAGCATCCGGAACGTTTGCAGCCTTCAAGCCAGAAACCATCTCCTGCATGAAGCCCGTCGGGCCGCAGATGAAATAGTCTGCTCTGGCCGGATCGCTGATCTGCACGAGCCAGTTCGGATCGACGCGGCCGGTATGGACACCATTCGCGACATCATTCTCTTCCGGCACCTCGTAGAAGACGTGACTCTCATGTGCCTTCGCGCGGGAGGTCGCGGCAAGCGCATGGGACCGGCCATTCCGCGTCGCGTGGACATAGACCATCCGCAGATCGCCGCCGCCGCAGCTCTCCAGCATCGAAATCATCGGAGTGAGGCCAACGCCGCCCGACAAGAGAACCACCTCTCGCTTGTCTGCGGGATCGAGGAAGAACTCGCCAGCGGGCGCGGCCACGTCGAACTCGGCGCCGACCTCGACCGCATCATGCAGCCAGTTGGAGATCCGTCCGCCGGGCTCGCGCTTGACGGTGATGCGGTAGGACTGACCATCCGGTGCCGAGGAGATCGAGTAGTTGCGCCGATATTCCTCGCCTTCCGCAGGAGCAAAGCGGAAGCTCAGATACTGACCGGGGCGATGCTTGAGAACAGGCAACCCATCCACGGGATAGAGCGTGAAGGACGCGATCTCGGAGGTTTCGCTGTCCTTCGCACCAACCTTGAAGCGCCGCCACCCGCGCCAGCCGCCGTCCTGTTCTTCCGCACCGGCGTAGATCTCTTCCTCCCGCGCGATGAGCGTATTGGCAAGGAACCAGTAGGCCTCCCCCCAGGCATTCAGGATCTCGGGGGTCGCGGCCTCGCCCAACACCTCGGCGACAGCGCCCAGCAGCGCTTCGCCGACATGGGGGTAATGCTCGGGGAGGATCTGCAAACCGACATGTTTCTGTGCAATCCGTTCCAGCGCATCGGCCAAGACCCCGGGATTCCGGATATGGGTCGCATAGGCCACCAGCGCCCCCGCGAGCGCTTTGTGCTGCGGCGAGTTGCCATGCTGATGCGACATGTTGAACAGCGCCGTAATTTCGGGAGCAGCGAGCAGCCTGCGATACATGACCGGCACGATCTGATCGACGTGCGCGGCGACGACGGGTGCAGTGGCTTCGATGATCGCGAGTGTGTTTTCCGAGAGCGGCTTGGCCATCATTGTCTCCTGGGTTATAAAACATGCCGATGATCCGCATCTATTCTCCCGCGAATTAAGATGCCAATCACAGGTATGTTTTCCTGTGCGACATTCTGTCCGGCCTCGTGATACGAGACGGGTCGCTTGGGAGCCCGATCAGGAGAGATGTGCGAATGCGCTTGAACGACACCACGGACCTCGCCTTGCGCGTCATGATCTATGCGGCGTCGATGAAAGACCGCCGTTTCACGATCGATCATCTCGTCGAGGCCTATCATGCGCCCCGAAGCACGGTCATGAAGGTTGTCAACGCGTTGACCCGAGGCGAATTTCTGACTGCACAACGCGGTCGGTCCGGCGGCTTGGGGCTTGCACGTGCCGCCCAAGAGATCGGCGTCGGAACAATTGTGCGCCACATGGAGACGGATTTCGATCTGGTCGAATGTATGCGCAGCGGCGGCGATTGCACGATCACAGCGTCCTGCCGTTTGATTTCCCCCTTGGCGGAAGCCCGCGCGGCTTTCTTGGCAACGCTGGACAACTACACGATTGCGGATATCGCGATCTCGCCGCGCAATTTCGGGCTGGCGATCTCGTAAGGCTGATAAACCGGGCTGCTTTTGGGGCTGGCACGGCACTTATCTCGATGGGTGAAAGAGCCTTCAACCCGATGCGGAAGAAGGGAAGCGCGCGCCCTACCACTGAGCTGCTCTCTGATCGTTGAACAGAATCTGGCACAATATAACCTACTCTTTGCACCTTCTGACCCGGTTGGTGGAGGCCCCTCTCTGCCCATACACTAGCGCCGGTGGCTCGCCGCCAACCGGGCTCCCGCGCAGATGGATGAAACTTCAGTCGCGGGTCACCACGAAAAAGATGCGAACATCTTTCCTTTCTTCCTAAAGAGGATAGGGTCGTCACATTAACGTGTAAAAGACGGATCCCATCCGGGCATGCATCGGGGCACCGACAAGACAGGTTCAGTTTTTCTGGAACGATGTGTGGCAATCGACCTTGAGGTCGACCCGTCGACGGCTCGCATATTCTCCCTTGCAGCGGCGAGCGCCGCCATCGGCAGCGAGGCACTCGTCCTGGGGTCCCGCGTTGAGGCAGGGTTGCCCAGGCTCGAGGAATTCTGCGCCGACTTCGACCACGTGATCGGACATAATATCCTGCGCCACGACCTGCCCCATTTGATGGCGGCATCGCCTCGCTTCGCGCGTCTCACCCAAGCTCCAATTGACACGCTGTGGCTTAACCCGCTCGCTTTCCCACGCAATCCCTACCACCACCTGGTGAAGCATTATCAAGACGGACGCTTGCAGAGCGGGCATGTGAATGACCCCGAGTGCGACGCGAGGCTCGTCTTTGAAGTCTTGGGCAATCAAATCGGCGCCTTCGCGGAGATCGGGCGACAATCCCCCGATGCCTTGGTCGCCTACCACTATCTCTGTAGCCGGATGCCCCGCAGCGAAGGGTTCGATCGGCTTTTCACGGCAATCCGAGGCGCGCCGACGCCCGGTTTGGCAGAGGTCCGCAACGCGATAGAACGCCTGCTTGAGGCGTCATCCTGCGCTGCGCAGCGGACACCAGTCCTGAACAATCTCGATGATAGCTCGCTCAGCTGGCCCCTGGCTTATGCACTGTCCTGGATTTCGGTTGCGGGCGGTGACTCGGTGATGCCCCCTTGGGTTCGCGCACAGTTCCGCGACGCCGCGCGGATCGTTCGCACCTTGCGCGACACCAGATGCGGCGACACTGCCTGCGAATATTGCGCGGCTCATAACGACCCTAAACGAGCCCTGAGCCGCTGGTTCGGCTTTGAGAATTTTCGCCCGGAGCCTGTCGACGAATTCGGGCGCCCCCTTCAGGAACGCATCGTCGAGACTGCGATGCGACGCGAAAGCCTTCTCGGGATCCTTCCGACCGGCACGGGAAAATCCATCTGCTATCAGATCCCTGCCCTTTCGCGCTTCGACAAGACCGGGGCGCTGACCGTCGTCATCTCCCCTCTGGTCGCGCTCATGGCGGATCAGGTCCAGGGCCTTGCACGCGCCGGAATTTCCACTGCGGTCACTATCAACGGCCTGCTTTCGCTTCCCGAACGGCAAGACGCCTTGGACAAGGTGCGCCTCGGCGAGGCTGCGATCTTGCTGATCTCGCCTGAGCAATTGCGCAGCACCTCGGTCCGCTCGGTGCTCGCCCAGCGCGAAGTCGGCCTCTGGGTTCTCGACGAGGCACATTGCGTCTCGAAATGGGGGCATGATTTCAGGCCGGACTATCGCTATGTGAGCCGTTTCATCAAGGAAAGCTCGGGCGAAGACGTAGCCCCCGTTCTCTGTCTGACCGCCACGGCGAAACCCGATGTCGTTCGGGACATCCGTGAACATTTCAGCACGCGTCTCGGGTGCGAACTTACGCTGCTGGACGGTGGCGCATCACGGACGAACCTGAGCTTCAGCGTGTTGCCGACCCAGAGGCAGACGAAGCTGGCCGATATCCTTACTGCGCTCGAAGAAGATTTACCGGCAAGCGGGGTTTCAGGGGCTGTTGTCTATTGTGCCACTCGAAACTCCACCGAACGTGTGGCGGAATTTCTTCGACAGCAGGGACTTGCGGCGGAGCGCTATCATGCGGGGCTTACCGCAGATGAGAAGCGCGAAATCCAGGAAGCGTTCCGAGTGGGTGAGTTGCGTGTGATCGCCGCCACCAACGCCTTCGGAATGGGCATCGACAAACCCGACATCCGGCTCGTCGTGCATGGGGATGTGCCGGGTTCTCTGGAGAATTACCTGCAAGAAGCCGGGCGTGCGGGACGAGATCGGGATCCTGCGAAATGTATCCTCCTATTCAATTCGGAAGATGTCGACCGGCAGTTCAATCTGAGCGCTCGCTCTCGCCTCGCCCGTCACGAGATCGGAGCGATCCTGAAGGCAGTCCGAAGGCTCGATGTCCGATCGGGCAAAAAAGGCGAAGTCATCGCCACTCCAGGCGAAATCGTCCACGAGGAAAAGGACCGGGAATTCCAGCGGGACAGCGCAACCGAAGATACCCGCGTAAAGACGGCCGTGGCCTGGCTCGAAGAGGCGACACTTCTCCGGCGGGAAGAAAACCGCGTTCAGGTCTTCCCTGCTTCGCTTCTCGTACGAAGCGTCGATCAGGTCCGCAAGATCCTCGATGCTGCGGAGATAACCGGGAATCGCAAGAAGCAACTTCTCGGTATCGTTCAGCATATCATCAACGCGCCAGCGGATGAGGGCATCTCGACCGATCAGCTGAGCGGCGCAAGCGGCCTAACCGGGCCGGCATTGCGAAAGGCGATGACCGATCTCGAAGCGCTCGGGATCGCCAATAACGATACCAACATCACGATCCATATACATATTGGCGGCGCAACGTCTTCACGCGCACGCTTCGAGGCTGCAGCGCGGTTGGAGCGCGACCTGATCGCGCAGATGCGCGAGGACGCACCCGATGCCGATAATGGCGAACCATCCGCATTCAATCTTGCCGCGACGAGCCAGGCACTGCGGGAGAAGGGCCACGGCACGGTCCGTTCGGATGTCGTCGAAAGCCTCCTGCGCGGGATGGCGCAGGACGGGCGCGACATGGAAGGCGGGCGGGGCAACCTGCATTTGCGCAAAGCCTCGCGTTCGAGTCTGCTCGTGCGGCTGCAACGCTCATGGTCCGTGATCGAAAAGACTGCAGAACTTCGAAGGCTTGGTGCGGAACGGCTTCTCGAGCATCTCGTCGGCCGGGTCCAGAAAGGGCTACGCGGAAAAGATATCGCCGTCGAGACCACCTTGGGCGCGCTGCTTGGCGCCATCACCGGCGATGCGATGCTACGCAGCTCCGTCAACGATCCGAACAAGCTGATGGATCGCGCCTTGCTCTGGTTGCACGAGCAGCAGGTCGTAGCTTTGGGCAAAGGGCTATCCGTCTTCCGTCCCGCCATAACCCTGCATCTCAATCCGAAGGGCGGTCAATTCACGACGCAGCACTTCGCCCCTCTGGAGGATCATTACACCGAACAGACCATCCAGACGCATGTGATGGCTGCCTATGGCGAGAAAGGTCTCAATAGCATCAATGATGCAGAACGGTTGGCGGCCGATTACTTCGTGCTCGATCGCGACGCGTTCATGCGCCGCTGGATGCCGGGGCGCGGGACCGAATTTCGGCGGCAAGCCACGGGAGAGGTCTGGAAGCAGATCGTTGAAGACCTGGGCAACAGCACGCAGGAAAAAATCGTTCAGGACGAACGTGAACAGACGAATGTGCTCGTTCTTGCCGGGCCAGGCTCGGGCAAGACCCGCGTGCTCGTTCATCGCATCGCGTATCTAGTGAAAATCAAACGCGAGGATCCAAGTGGAATTCTTGTTCTCGCCTATAATCGGCACGCCGCTGCGGAAATCCGTGAACGGCTTCGTCGCCTCATAGGCGACGATGCGCGTTTCGTGACCGTCTCCACCATTCATGCGCTCGCAATGCGGCTCGTCGGCGCAAGCTTTGCCGGCCGCGCCAGTGCGGAGGGCCAAGACTTCGACACGCTCCTGATGGATGCGGTGCGCTTGCTTCGCGGTGACGGGCTGGACAAGGTCGAAGCAGAGGCGCTGCGCGACACGCTCATTCAAGGCTACCGCTGGATACTCGTCGATGAGTATCAGGATGTCGGCCCGGAAGAATATGCGCTGATATCAGCCGTGGCCGGACGGAGCTTAGAGGATCCGGATCTGCGGATCAGCCTTTTTGCCGTCGGCGATGACGACCAGAACATCTATTCCTTCGCGGGTGCGTCCATCCGCCATATCCGACAGTTCGAGCAGGACTACAGCGCGAAGCCATTCTTCCTGACCGAGAACTATCGCTCGAGCCATCATATCATCACGGCCGCGAATGCCGTGATCGAGACGGCCTCCGAGAGGATGAAACTGGGCCACGACATCACGGTCGACAAAGACCGGATCAAAGCCCCACCCGGCGATGTTATGGAGAGCCTGGATCCCGTGGCACAGGGGCGTGTGCAGATCCTGAGTTGCCCGGCAGGAAATGACGCACAGGCGATGGCGGCGCTCGAGGAAATGGTGCGCCTGTCGCAATTGATCCCGGACTGGACGTGGTCGCGGGCCGCAATCATCTCGCGAGACTGGCGCAAACTCGCGCCAGTGCGCGACTTTGCGGAAGCGCTCGGCATTCCGGTCGAGTTCGCGAACGAAAAACTGCCCGGGCTGTGGCGCATGCGCGAGATGCAGAGCTTCATAGAGGCGCTTCGCGCGGACCATGGGCGCGTCGTCTCGCTGGGCGATCTCACCGAAATTCTCAATTCGATCCCGTCCTCGCGCTGGACCGATCGCATCGGCGAGGGTCTTGGCCTGCTCGCGCGAGAAGTGGATGGTCGAAACCTACCGGCACCGGATGTGATCGAGTGGTTCGCCGAATGGTCACGCGAGGCCTGGGGCGAACAACGCGGTCTCAAGCTCCTGACAGCGCATCGGGCCAAGGGGCTCGAATTCGACGATGTTGTCATTCTGGATGGTGGTTGGGAACGCCCGTCGCGCAACGAAGATCAGGATGCGCCGCGCCGCCTGTTCTACGTCGCCATGACGCGGGCCCGCCGCAACCTGATCGTCATGAGCAACGACAATCACGAATATCTGCCCGCCCAGTCGCCGTCGATCATCAGCCGCCATGTGACGCCGGATCTCTCGGCCTTTCCAGGCCCACGACGTTACTTCCAGTCGGCCGAAATGCGCATGGTCGATCTGTCCTTCGCAGGGCGCCAGCGCGCGGGTCATCCCGCGCTGCGTGCAATCGCGGAGGCGCGCGTCGGTGAGCCGATTGTCCTGGAGCAGGAGCACGACCGTTGGCATCTGAAGGACACGCAGGGCAGGCCCCTGGGCCGCATGTCCCGGAATTTTGCCCCCCCTGCGAATACGCGATTTCTCCGAGGTGAAATTGCCGCCATCCTGCGTTGGCGCAAGGAGGATGGCGACGAAGCCTATCACCACACCCTGAGACGGGACGCCTGGGAGGTGATCATTCCGGAGCTCGTTTTCGAAGCGATCTGACGGCGAGAGATTCTGCGGGAACACATCTTTCCGGCTCGATGCGCCCTGACCCGCCATTTAGCGGCAGACACACGAACGTTACTCGCCGCTTCCCGAGCTACACCCCGCTCAGGAGCTCCCTTGGGATCTCGAGGCAAGCCTTTGTCGGCGCAATACTCTTCTCTTTCGAAGCAGCATTTTTGGCCCTCCGGCCGGCAAGGCTCTCCGCTCACTTCTGTTTGCAACTTTTAGGAAAACGATTGCGCAAACGTTTTTCTTGATGCAGCTTCGCGATCGAAGGCTCGCGAGGAGGACGCGCGAAGGCCTTCCAGAGGAGGAAAAATGAAACGACAGGGGATCTTGAATCCTGCGCTCAGTCGGGCGCTCGCAAGCATGGGGCATACGGATGCCATCGCCATATGCGATGCGGGCCTGCCGATACCGAACGGGCCTGAACGCATCGACCTGTCCCTTCTCCCGGGCGTTCCCGCATTCGTTGATGTGCTCGCCGCAATCATGGCCGAGCTGCAGATCGAGCGGGCCCAGATCGCGACTGAATTCGCACAGCATAGCCGCAAGCTTCACGACGAAACGGTCTCTCGATTGGATGCGCAGAACGCGGTGCAAGGCGCGCCAATTACCATCGAGCGGATCAGCCACGAGGCCTTGAAGCGCGCGACGCAGGCGGCACGAACCATCGTGCGCACAGGCGAATGCACGCCCTTCGCCAACGTCATCCTCTATTCCGGCGTGCCGTTCTGACGGCGCCACAGCAGGAGGCAGGCATGAGCAAGACCCTTCTCGAACTCCGCAACATCTCGAAGACCTTCGGGGACGTTCAGGTGCTCGATGGTGTCAGTCTTCGGGCCCAGGCGGGGCGCGTTCTGGCGCTGGTCGGTGAAAATGGGGCCGGAAAGTCGACCCTGATGAAGATCGTTACCGGGATCCACCAGCCCAATCCGGGTGGCGAGATCCGTTTCAAAGACGCCACCGTGAAGGTCATGAACCCGCGGCAAGCGATCGATCTTGGCATTGGCATCATCCACCAGGAACTGAACCTGCTCCCGGGCCTGTCGGTGGCAGAGAATATCTTTCTTGGTCGCGAACCCCGGAATGCCTTTGGCGCGATCAACTGGTCCCGAATGCGCACCGCAACCGCCGGACTTCTGGAGTCTCTGCGGCAGGGCCACATCGATCCGCGTCAGCCGGTGGAAAGGCTCGGGGTCGGCGCCCAGCAGATGGTGGAAATCGCACGCACGCTGTCGCAGAGCGCGGAAGTGATCATCATGGATGAACCGACCGACGCCCTGACCGAAGTCGAAACCGCGATCCTATTCGAGGCGATCCGCCATCTGAAAGCGGAGGGCAAGGCGATCATCTACATCTCGCACCGCCTGGGCGAGATCTTCGCCGAATGCGATGACGTCGCCGTGTTACGCGATGGGCGCCTCGTGCATGAAGGCCCGGTCGCTGACCTCTCCGAGGCCCAATTGATCCACCATATGGTCGGGCGCGACATCACCGATCAATACCCCTACGAGGCACAACCGCCCGGCCCCGTGCGCCTCGAAGTCAAAGACCTCACAGCCGAAGGGATCACCGGCATTTCCTTCGCTGCACATGCGGGAGAAGTGGTGGGCTTTGCCGGACTGATGGGCGCGGGACGAACCGAGTTGGCCCGCGCCATCTATGGGGCGAACCGGGCAGTGTCTGGCCAGATCCTGATCGACGAACAGCCGTGTCAGCTGCGCCGTCCCAGCGACGGCGTCCGTGCGGGGATTGCCTATGTGACCGAAGACCGGAAATCCGATGGCTTGATCCAGCCGCACGCGATCCGCACGAATATGGCACTGAGCGCACTGCCAAGGCTGTCGCCGCGCGGCGTGGTTCGGCGCGGTGAAGAACGGTCCGTTGTGAGCGACTACATGCGGCGCTTCGCCGTCAAGGCGCCGGACATGGAGATGGAGGTCCGAAACCTCTCGGGCGGAAACCAGCAGAAGGTATCTCTGGCGAAATCCCTGCTGGCCGATCCGAAGGTCGTGATCCTCGACGAACCTACCCGCGGCGTCGATGTCGGTGCCCGCCGCGAGATCTACACCCTGATCAACGAGATGAAATCGCGCGGACTGTGCATCCTGCTGATGTCCTCCGACATGCCCGAACTTCTGGGCTTGTCGGATCGCATCCTCGTGCTGTCGCAAGGCCGCCTGACCGGCTCCTTCGCAAGCGGCGAGGCCAGTCAGCACGCGATCATGGAACGCGCTGTCGCGTGAACGAGAAGGAAGCCCAAGATATGCGCCCCCCTGCCCCCGGGCACGATGCCACCGCGATGACCGCCAAACCCGCAGCGATGGGGACCCTGATGCGGGCCTTCGCGGCCCAGAAGTCACTGATCGGCCTTCTGGTCCTGATGGCGGTTGTCAGCACATTAAGCCCGCATTTCCTAACGACCGACAACCTGCTGATCATCCTGCGCCAGACCTCGATCAATGCGATCATCGCCTTCGGCATGACCTTCGTGATCCTGACGGCTGGGATCGATCTGTCGGTCGGTTCGGTTTTGGCGCTGACAGGAGCCGTTTGCGCCGCACTGATCGGCACGAATTTCAGCCTGCCCGTCGTGCTGATCGCCACGCTCGCCTTCGGCGCCGCTCTTGGCGCTGTCAGTGGCCTGATCATCTCCGTCGGCCGGGTTCAGCCTTTCATCGCCACGCTCGTCGCGATGACGGCCGTGCGCGGCGCGACATTGGTCTTCAGCGGCGGCCGCCCGATCGACGCGGGGGAAGGCGCCGCAGCGGATGCATTCTGGCATATCGGCGGTGGATATCTCTTCGGCATACCGGTCCCGGTGATCATTGCCGGCGTGGTCTTCCTGATCTGCTGGTTCGTGCTCTCGCAGATGTGCTTCGGTCGCTACGTCTATGCCGTTGGCGGCAGCGAACAGGTCGCCCGACTGGCCGGGATCGACGCGGGTCGCGTCAAGGTCGCGGTCTATGCGATCTCGGGCCTGATGGCCGCGCTCGCCGGTATCGTCCTGACCGCGCGCCTGCAAAGCGCCCAACCGACCGCTGGCACTTCCTACGAACTTGACGCGATCGCAGCTGTGGTCGTCGGCGGCACCAGTTTGATGGGCGGCCGCGGCAGCCTCTTCGGCACCCTCATCGGCGCGCTCATCATCGGCGTGCTCAACAACGCGCTCAATCTGCTGGATGTCTCATCCTACTACCAGATGATCGCCAAGGGCGCCGTCATTCTTCTCGCCGTGCTGGTCGACAGCCGCGGCAAGACTTCGAACTAACCCAAGAAAACGCATCAAACGGAGGAGATTGATCATGCGTAAGCTTCTTGCCCTCGCCGCCACGGCAGCACTTCTGACGGGGGCCGGCACGGCCGCCCAGGCCGCAGAGAAACTGGCTCTCGTCGTCTCGACACTGAACAACCCGTTCTTCGTCTCGCTCAAGGACGGTGCGGAAGCACAAGCGAAGAAAATGGGCTTTGATCTGATTGTCGTGGACAGCCAGAACGATCCGGCCAAGGAACTCTCCAATGTCGAGGACGTGGTCAATAAGGGCGTCAAGGCGCTTCTGATCAACCCGACCGACTCCGATGCGGTGAAAGCCGCAGTCCGCACCGCGAACCGCGCCGACGTGCCGGTGATCACGCTCGACCGCAGCGCCAATGGCGGAAAGGTCGCGACCCACATCGCCTCCGATAACGTCGCTGGCGGCAAGATGGCGGGGGAAGACATCATCAAGGTGCTGGGTGGCAAAGGTAAAGTCGCCGAGCTTCAGGGCGTGCCGGGAACCTCGGCCGCACGCGACCGCGGCAAGGGCTTCCATGAAGCGATCGCTGCGGACAAGGGCATCGAACTCGTCTCCAGCCAGCCTGCCGATTTCGATCGCACCAAGGGTCTCACCGTGATGGAAAACATCCTTCAGGCCCACCCCGACATTCAGGCCGTCTTTGCTCAGAACGACGAAATGGCGCTTGGCGCGCTGAAGGCGATCGAGGGTTCGGGCAAGAAGATCTACATCGTCGGCTTCGATGGCACCGATGACGGCATCAAGGCGGTCAAGGCTGGCACCATGGCCGCGACCGTCGCGCAGCAACCCGACCAGATCGGCGCGCTGGGCGTCGAAGCCGCTGCCAAAATTCTGAAAGGCGAGAAGGTTCCGGCCTTCACGTCGGTTCCCCTGAAGCTGATCACCAAGTAAGCTCGTCTCGACATCGGAGGCGCCGGGCCCGTCCCGGCGCCGCCTCTTTCCCTGGGGATCATGAAAAACAACGTAACGATAAAAGATGTCGCGCGCGAAGCCAGTGTGTCGAACAGCACCGTCTCGCATGTCGTCAACGGAACGCGCTTCGTTTCGCCAGAGACGGCCGAGCGCGTGCGCGCGGCGATCGCCCAACTGGGGTTCGCTCCCAATGGCGTGGCCCAAGCGCTTAAAGGAAATCGCACCCGCACCATCGGGATGATCGTGACCTCCTCGACGAACCCTTTCTTCGCCGCACTCATTCATGGCGTCGAAACCGCCTGCTTCCAACGCGGTTACAGCCTGATCCTGTGCAACTCCGAAGACGACCGCGACAAGGTTCAAAGCTATCTTGACACGCTACGCGCCAAGCGCATCGACGCGTTGATCATTCTGTCGTCGAACCAACAGCCGGGCATGACAGCCGAGCTCGCCCGGATTTCCGGCGTTCCGACAGTGGCGCTCGATGACGAAGACGCGGCACCCGCCTGCACGATCGCAGATGACAGCCTTGCGGGCGGCACGCTGGCCGCCGCCTACCTGGCCGAGCGCGGTTTCCGCCGTATTGCCTGTATCACCGGCCCGCTTGAGCATCCCCGCTCGGCAATCCGCTTCAAGGGCTTCACGGAAGAACTTGCGCGCCGGGGCATCACCTTCGATCCCGCGCTGGCCATCGCATCGGACCCGACCGTCGCAGGTGGCGATCAAGGTATGCGCACGCTTCTGGCCTTTCCAGAGGACCAGCGTCCGCAGGCCGTGTTCTGCTTCAACGACGTCATGGCGGTTGGCGCACTCAGCGCCGCCTACCAATGTGGTCTCGACGTGCCCGCCCAGATTTCGGTCATGGGATATGACGACATCGAGATCGCGAGTTTCACCGCGCCGCCGCTCACCACGATCCGTCAGCCGGTTGAGGAACTGGGCCATCGTGCGGCCAGCGCAATCATCGATCACCTCGAAACCAACGCGGCGCTGCCCGATCGCATCAGGCTTGCGCCGGAGCTGATCGAGCGCAGCTCCGTTGGCAAACTGGCAGGACATCAAGAATGAGCATACTCGTCCTCGGCAGCATCAATATCGACATCACCTCCTATGGCGCGCGCCTGCCTGCTCCGGGCGAGACCGTGCATGCCGAAAGCTACGCGATCGCACTTGGCGGCAAGGGCGCAAATCAGGCGGTGGCCGCGGCACGGCTCGGGGCCGAGGTCAAGCTGGCGGGGCCCATCGGCGCCGACGCTTTCGGCCAAATGGCCCGCGACAGGCTTGCGCGGACTGGCGTGGATACAGGGCCGATGTGGCAGGATCCGTATCACCCCACGGGCATCGCAACCATCGGGGTGGCGCGCGACGGCGAGAACGCAATCACTGTCGTTGGCGGCGCGAACATGGCCATTGGAGCCGAGGATATCGCCCGACTTTCCCCGGCCTTCGACGCGGCGAAAGTATTGCTTCTGCAACTCGAGGCCCCGCTCGAGGCCGGGCTCGCGGCTGCCGCGAAAATGCGCGCCGCAGGCGGGCTCAGCGTGCTCGACCCGGCACCTGCGCCAAGCGCGCCCTTCGGCGGCGAGGCCTGGAGCGCGGTCGATGTTATGACCCCGAATGCAACCGAAACCGAGGCCCTGACAGGTCTGCGTCCGACCGATTCCAGCAGTGCCGCGCGCGCGGCGGCAGTCCTGATCGAACGCGGCCTACGCATCGCGATCGTCAAGATGGGAGCCGGTGGTGTCTACTGGAAAGCTCCCGAAGGCGAAGGTCATATCCCTGCCCTGCCGGTCACCGCGATCGACACGGTGGCAGCCGGGGACTGCTTCAATGGCGGTCTCGGCTTTGCCTTGGCACGCGGCGATAGCCTGCCCGATGCCCTACGTATCGCGAATGCCTGCGGTGCGCTGGCAACAACCCGGCGCGGCGCCTCGGACGCCGCCCCGAGCCTGCCTGAAATTGAAGCGCTGCTTGCTACAGAACCTGCCTGAGAGAAACGACCTGCTCTTTCGAACGAAAGCGGAGTTTGCCTTACTTGAGTGGGGCAGAGCAGGAGTGCGAAGAGGCCTTCGCCACGGGCCGTATGATCTGATCAGATCTCCGGAAAATCCGCCCTCCGGCGGCCCAAGGTTGGGGAGAGGAGCAGAACAAAAATCGTTGCCGCAATTGCTCCGTCGATCAGAAAGATCGCCGGGGAGGCACGATGCAGGATTAATACGAAACAGGTCATGGAGCCAGCTGAATAGCTGCGGCTAGGCGTAACTAAAATCGAACGAAATAACGGTTACAGACAAACCCTTCGGGCGTCGGCAGCCGCGGAACAGGCCGGTGCGCGCGCCGGCAATGACGCAAAGTGCCTCCTGCCCGAGCGCGGTGGCTCAAGGGCCCGAATTCTTGCAAGCGTTTGAATTTAATACATTTGTTATACCCACCGCAAAGCTTCCGGCCGCAGAGACAACAAAACGTTTGACTTCAATAGCTTAGACCCACGCCCCTGCGCGAACGGGTTAACCAGCTCATGTCATGGCAGGATTGGATCCAGGCCGTGACGATGGCCCAGAATTGTGAGTGATCGGACGTGCTCACGCGCCTTCCAGCAGCCCATCGAGATAGGTCCGGATCGCGAGGATCTGCGGCAGCCCACCCTCGATGGCAGTCTCGATCGGACGACGTCCACCAAACAAGTGACCCGTATTAGGTCGCGTGAACCAGTCTCGCGCCAGCGGCTCGGAAAAATAGAGCTCGAGCGCCTCGTAGATGCCCACCACCGCGCTCAGGCGCAGGAGCTGATCTCTGGTCAGGTCGCCCGCGAAATCAGGCTTCTTGGCACGCGTCCACTCGCTTTCGGACATATCCGCAAGGCCGGCGGTCTCTTTCTCGCTGAGCCCCCAGGACGCGGCGACGCGTGCAAAAGCTTTCAGCGCAACAGCGGCGATCTGGGCCGGATCTTGAGCTTTGCCATTCGTCTGCATTTCGGCCTCGCTTACTCACCATGAGGATCATAGGGTGCCGCGCCAACGGTCAAAAGCTCCATTTGAGAGCCTCTTCCAGGAAGGCAATGCGAGTTTGCATGGTTCCCCTTGGCGGGCCGAGGGTATCTTGCAGCAAACGCCCAGGATCACCCCATTCCCGGTCCGTCAATCTCCTCATCGCGCGCCGGCTGCAGGCCGCCGATCCCAGCCTCCCCGCTCAGCACCAGAAGATCCAGAATACCCTGGATCATCCGGTCTTCGTCGCTCTCGCCAAGCGCCTTGAGGCAGCGCGGCATATCCTTCATCACGATAGCGCCACCCGAGATTTCCGCACGGCCTACTGCCAGCGCAGTTATGACCTCGCCAACGGCGGCTTGCTTCTCCTCGAAGTCCCGGCCCCTTCTATCGAGCTCCCTGGATCGTTGATCTACCCGCGACCTGATATCCACGAGCCCGCGCACAGGTCGCAAGAGCCCCATGCGCAACTCCTCCGGGAGCGCCCGTAGAAGAGATGCGTCCTTCATCATGAGCTTACCCGTCTTTGGGTCGCGCCGCAGGGTTCCACCTGAAATTTCTGCCAGGGCACCGTCCATTGCAGCGAGCGCGGCACCGTAGGTCGACTGAGTTTTTTCGGCCTCAACGCGAGCCGCCTCGATCTCTTCCTCTCGCTTGACAAGTTGGTCTGCAACTAGAAGCTGCGTCCGTCGCTCCCTGGCAAGATCGGCTTCGTCTTTGTCGATACTCACCTTCCGCCGGTCGAGCCCATCCTCGCGCTCTTGCTGCTTGTCCTCGCGCGCCCGCACATCCGCATCCCGCGCATCGAGATCCCGCGCGCGGGTCTCCATTTCCGTTTTCTCTGACGCCAGGGCAATGCGCTCGGTGCGTTGCTCCTCGCTCAGACGATCGAGATCTTTGCGCCCCTCATCGATCGAGGCCAGCAACTCTGTTTTGGCAACCTCCAACGCCGCGAGTTCTGCTTCCCGCTCCGCGATCTCCCGCGGCAAATCCTGATGGAGTTTCCGCACGCTCCGATGAAGCGTGTCGACATAATTCGCTCCTGCGGCAAGGCGATCGAGCTTGCGATGTCCGCGCTCTATTTTCGGGCAGAAACGCGCGAGCACGCGGTGCGTGAGATCCTGGATCGAGACAGTGACATCGCGCTTGATTTTGTCGCTGAGCGCATGACCGAAACGGTCATAGGCGCGCAACATGAAGTGCGCGTGGATCGCCGTTTCATCGAGATGGACGACCAGTGACTCCACCTTTGTGGCGAGCCGCTTGGCGAGGCTCCGGACAAGTCTCTTAAATGCCTTGTTCTGCCGCTTCGGCGAAAGCTTCTTGAAATCTCGTGCGGCAAGCACGCCGAAAGTGATCACTCCTATCGCGACCACCGCCGCGTTCGATTTCATCTTGCGCTGCCGACCGGCCTGTTCGCGGAGCCGCGCATTCTCGGCGCGCACCTGTGTAAGCGGACGCAACCGGATCAGCACGCGGTTGTCGCCCAGCTTCGTCTGGTCGACATAGGCGGGGATGTGCCCTAGCCGATAGTCATGCATGCGCTGACTCTTCGCCTTTGAGAGGGTGCAGGTTTGCATATGGGTCGACGCGGCCCGAGGATTGGAGCGCGCCAGATCGGCGGGAGGGTTTGCAAGATCTTTCATGAGACCCAGTGTCCCTCGCCGACCTGAAAATTCCGGTCTGAAAATTTCAGGAAAATTCCATGCTCCGCATCGAACAGAGTTTGGACTGATAGACCTACTAGGGATAACTTTCCCGAAGAGGAGAATTTCACATTGCTCTATTTGGGAAACGAACCGCTTGCAGCGAGTTTTTTTCACCTTGTTTCCTTGACTGAGGCGCATTGTTGTCAAGAAGCCAGAATCCTGCTCTCCGGCAGCAGCGGTGCCCTGCGCGATCTGGAAAGAGAGAGTATGCCCGGCGCTGAAGTCACGGCCGCCGCCTTTCGCGAAACAGGCATCGCGCCAACCCAGACCCTCCGGGTGAGTATTGAAGAGCTCGCCTCTCGTGGCGCGGCGCGTATATACTTCAATATACACAAGGAGCCATGTAATGATCAAAACGAAGGTCCGAAAAGTTGGCAACTCCGCGGTCATGACGCTGACCACCGAAATGCTGACGATCCTCGACGCCAAAGAAGGCGACACGCTTTTCGTCCTGCGTGGCGATGATGGCAGCCTTAAGATCACCCCACATGATCCCGCTGTGGCAGCTGCACTGGCAGCGGCAGAGATCGTTATGGATGAAAACCGTGATCTCCTTCAAGCGCTCACGTGACGGAGCCGAGCTGAGTTCCGCTTGCCGCCGTCTTTGTCATCCATGATCGACAGATTTCCCGCCACGGCGGCGCGTCCGAGCTGCGTGACCAAAAGGCCCCACCACAAGCCTCTTCCAACCTACGGGATTGGTGGGGGAGGCTCATCCTGTTCAGGGATCATACCCCCCCCGGGTCAGGGTCGTCCGTCTCGGCCTCGATCCGCCTCAGGGCCTTCGCGGCGTCCGGCGCCTCCCTCAGGGACGCCGAGAGGTGTTTTCGCCAGGTCGGGCCCCGGCCGCGGATGTCGCGCAAGGCGTTCATCGTCTCATTTGGCCGGACCTCTGCCAGGACCTTCAGGAGCCAAGAGGCCTGTCGGAGGTCCTTGTTCCGCTTGCTCTTGAAGCTCCCCGTCCTGAGCTGGGCCACGATCAGCTTGTGCAGGGCGAACCGTTCCGGGGCAGGGACCGTAACCTCCACCCCTTCCCGGTAGAGGGCCACGACCCTCACCGGGTCCCACAGGGAGAACTCCAGGAATCTCAGCGCTGCGACCGGCTCCTGAATGCCCTCATGGAAGTAGATCCTCTCGCCGCCGCGAGCGACCGGCCCGAGGATCTCGATCTCGATGTTGTCCTGAACGACGTGCTTTGAGGTGTCGGCCGGGCCCATCGGAAACCGCGTCTCGAACTCGAGCCCGGCGCTCCGAAGGCGGCTCGTAAGCGGCTCTCTCGGACCGGCGAGGCGAATATGCGATGGCGCGAGCATGCCTACATCACCGGTGAAGACCATCTCCGACGCGGGAGCGGCGACCCCAAGAAGCGCGGGGTAGAGGCGGAAAGCGTTTGCCCCCCCGAGGATCCCGCCAATCTCGAAGAATCCGACCCGAGAGAAGGAGGAGAGGACCTTCCCGGTGTTAACGTCGAGCGAGAGGAGCCCGGCGGCCCTCAGCATCGAGACCAGGGTCGCGTTCTTCTTTCGCCAACCGTCGTAGACCTCCCGTTCGGCGCGCGCGGCCGCGACGGTCGCCAGGACCTCCGGCGTCTCAGGGCCGATCGTTTTCTCCACGACCCGGTCCCCGATGCGGCGCCTCGACACCCAATAGCCCCGACCGGACTTCTCGATCCGCATGATGGACCCAGGGACGGAGAGGGGTGGCCGGGCTCGGAACCTCTGCATCAGCTCATGATAGGCAGTCTGGATCGGGACCGGGAGATACTCCATCGGGCATTCCTACACATTATATTACTTTGTGTAGGAAAGTATGGTTTCCCTGGCCCCGCGTCGAGCTGTCAGCGGCTCTCGGCCGCGACCCGGGCACGAAAGATCTCCCGACCGGCGCTGCGGGCACACCGCCGCGCTCTGGCGCGCCGTCATGCGAAGATAGCCGCGCGCCGAAAGGACTTCCTGCACAAGGCGAGCGCGCGGATCGCCGGTCAGCATCGCCTGATCGCGACCGAGGCGCTGACGTTGCGTAACATGACCACCTCAGCCCGGGGCACCGCCGAGGCGCCGGGCCGAAATGTGGCCCAGAAGGCGGGCCTGAACCGATCGATCCTGGACACGGCCCCGGCCGGGTTTTTGAACATGCTCAGATACAAAGCGGAAGAGGCTGGTGCGGAGTTCCTTGAGGCGAAGACGCGAGAGCTGAAGCCGTCACAGCGCTGCCTGGACTGCGGCGCGGTGCGGAAGAAGACGCTCGCGGAGCGCCACCATGATTGCGACTGTGGCTGTCGTCTCGGGCGAGACGAGGCCGCAGCCCGCGTCCTGCTGAGCTGGGGGCTCGAGGAGAGCCACCGTCGCCAGAACGCGGAAACGATCAACCCGGCCGGGACGGTCGGGGATCAGGCGGCCGCCTGATCCGAACCCCCTTCCAACCTACGGAATTGGTGGGGGAGGGGTCATCTGCTCGAAGGTTTTTCGAGACATCAGGTCACTTAAGCGAAAAGCTCTATTCGCTCGCCGTCGTCACGCATCGAACCCGCTTTCGAGCACCTATCTGATCAAATCTTGCTTTCCATGAGGCATGTATTACGATGTATGACACCGCAATCGTAAGAGCAAACCATGGGCACCTCGCCATACTCCATCCGACTGGACGACGAACTGAAAAAATCTCTCGAACGCGAAGCGGAAATCGAAGACCGTTCGCCTGCCCAGCTCGCGGTGCGCGCCATTCGATCGATGCTGGACGCCAAGGCCGCCAAGCGGGCCGCCATAGACAACGCTTTGGCGCGTGCCGAGGAGGGAGCTTTCATTTCCGCTGAAGCTATGAACGCCTGGATCGATTCATGGGACACGGGAGATGAGCTCCCTTCCCCGAAACCGGACATCACGCCCGACAACGCATGAAGATCGTATTTCTTGAAGATACGGCCCAGGACATCCGGTGGTTTCGCCATTACTATCAGTCGGTTTTTCCAGAAGGTAGCTTGAAGGCCCGCGCGAGCCTGAAAGCCATCCAGCAGACGCTGGCCGCCAATCCTTATGCGGGACATCCCAGCGATTCAGGGCGCGCTGTGCGAGAACTCTCGATTCCTCGGACACCGTTTTTGCTGATATATCGCGTAATGCCCACTCAGATCGAAATTCTCCGCCTTTGGGATAACAGGCAGGGGACGGATTACTGAGAGGATACCGGCAGGAAATACAAGGTAGGCATTCGGCGAAGACTGCGGGCGTTCACTTGATCAGATACGCCTGGTAGAAGCTTTGGGTTTCCGAGGCTTTGGCGCCCATTTCCGGGCGAGGCGTTCGAAGTTGTCGAGGATACGGCCGATATCTGCCTCATCAGGATCGAACTTTGCGCCATGCCATTCCAACATGTCTGCGTGGGCTTCATGTTGCGGATCGGCGATGGCGTCCAAGAAGTTCGCGTAACCGGGAGAGCCGCCGATATCTTCCGGCGGGCAAGCCCCGATGGCTCTGACAAGGCGCGGATATACGGCACCCGGGATGGCATCATCGATTTTCTCGACCTTGATTACGTGGTGCCAGTTGTCCCCAAAGTCGTAGATGTAATGAATGGTCTTGGTTCCCACATCTTCGAGCACATCAAGTAGGCTGGTCTTACTGGCCGGCATCGGGCCCTCGTAAAAACCATCTGGATCTGGCACGCCCCAGCCGACGCCGCCGGCCCTGAACTCATAGAGGTGGCTATCAGCCCATCCCATGGCGGACTGTATAACATCGTGCAGGCGGTTCAGCTTGATCTTCAGCGGCACATCGAAGCGCCGAAGCACCTGAGGCTCGACGTCAGATAATGTCACCTTGAGGCGCGCGACCAGCGTCATGCAGCAATCCTCTTCAATTCTGTTGCGGCGCTCCAATTCCATGGCAGCAAGTCATGCAAAGCGACACCGCCATATCCGGCAGACGGGCGAGCACATCGGACAGCCATGCCTGCGGATCGATGTAGGTCATCTTTGCCGAGACGAGCAAGAACCTCTCGAAGATCGGACAGTTCGTTGAGCGGCAGAGACGCTGAGAGCCTCCGGTGTCTCTGAGGCCCCGCATTGTCGAAGCGTTGCTTCGTTCGCGGTTCAGTCCTCAGGGGGCGGAGGCCGATCCGGCAGAACCAAAATCATCCCGAAAACGGTCAGACTGATGCATGCGCTCATGCAGGATTGTCACGATCCCGATGTCCCCGTTCGAGAGATGTCGCCAGTAGACGAAATGATGCTCGTATCGAAAGAAAAACCCATCAACACCGAACTCGGCTGGGATCGGCTTCGACGCGACACCATGTGCTGCGATCTTGTCGAAGGTTGCGAACAGGCCGGTAATGTATTTCGCGGCCTGATCCTCTCCCCACCTGTCACGGGTGTAGCGGTAGATGACATCGAGGCGGTGGGACGCCCCGTCCTGAATACGGATTCCGGCCACCGGATCAGCTCCGGTTCCGTGCGATCACCTCGGCTGCGCTCAGCGGTTGATACGTGTCTTCCGGGGCTGCGAAGGCAAGGGTCAACTCGGCTTTCAGGCGGTTGAAGGCTTCCTGCTCCGCCCTCTCCTTGTCGCGCCGGATCAAGTCGCGGATGTATTCGCTGACATTTTCATAGGACCCATCATCACCCACATTCGCCGAGACAAAGTCACTCAGGGCCCCACCGAGGCGGACGGTCAACGTGGTCGTTCGGGACATAGCACAGCACCTCTCACACCCCTTGTATTCAAAATAACTAAAATCGAACACAAAACAAGGACCAGCTGCGCGCCCCTGTTGTCCGTGTGATTACGAGACTTCCGAGGTGACTGCCCGAGTTGTCCACATAATTCGACCAAACCGAGAGATTATCGAGATTTTTCAAAACCGAATTTTCACCCGCCTCGGCTAAACTGAGATCACTCAGAAAGCAAAGGACGACATCATGCTCGACATCCTCCCCACCTCGGGCCCGCGTCACGAATTCGCGGTCTTGGCAACAATGTTCGCCTATACTAGCGCGGAAATCGCAGCGGCGTTCGAATATATCGACCGCAAGGAGCGGCGCACCGACCCTCCGGGAGAGTTCGATCATCGCGGATGCTTCTTCGCCGCTGAACGCACGATCGCTGTCAGGTTTTGCCGCGCGCCTTCGGCCAGGTGGCCATACCCCCAACTGCTCGCTGCTCGGACAGCTGATCACTGCGCCGAACTATTTGAAGTTGACGAGGCAAAAAATGTGAAGCGATTGGCGCTTGCCTTCAAGTGTTTTCGCGTCGGGGCGCCGTTTGCGGACTTGCGCCGCTTGCTCACCCCCGGCATCCGGGCGCGCCAGGCTCGCGCCTGACCCGCTTCGATCGGGGCGGATTTCGGACCGCACAGGTCCCTCTAACCAGAAATGCGAAGAGCATCCGGCGCGGACCCGCTGACGCTGCAAGAAGCCCGCCGGCGCACGACATGGCCTGCGCGAGAAGCGGGCATTCGTCCGACAATCAGGCGCGCTGAGCGAACTGTCCGATGAGCGCACGACTAAGGCGGCTCAGCAGCGCGACCCGGCGATAGATCAGCAGGAAGATCAGGAAGACTACTCCGATCCCGCAACCAAGCACCACTGGTTCGCCGGGCACGATGACCGTGATCGTGCAGGCGATCAACGAGAGCGGCCAGAGAAGAATACTCGTGATTGGGTTGCGCATCCGAGGCATTGCAGGCGAGCGCGGAAGCGCCGACAAAGGCGCCATGGACACGCTCGTCTTCCTCATCTCCAAGCTCGGAACCCTCCTCCTGCGCGCAGAAACCTGGGAAGCGCTTCTGCTCACAGGCGCGCTGATCGCGCTCGTGAGCGGGCGCCTGCGCGCGGCGCGCGGGCTGCTCATCTCTGCGCTGGCGAGCCTCCTCGCTCTGGGCATCTTTCCCCTCGGCGATCTCTTGATCGCGCCCTTGGAGCAAACCTATCCGACCAACCCGCAGCTGTCACATGTCGACGGGATCATCATCCTGGGCGGCGCCGAGGATGGCGCCGGCACCGCCCGCCACCATCAAGTCCAACTCAACGCCGCCGCTGAGCGCGTCACCACCGGCCTCGCCCTAGCGCATCGCTTTCCAGGTGCAAGGATCCTGCTCTCTGGCGGCAGCGGCGCCCTGCGCGACCTGGCACGAGAAAGCATGCCCGGCGCCGAAGTCATGGCCGCCGCCTTTCGCGAAACGGGTATTCCACAGACCCGGCTTCTTCTCGAGACCCGCTCGCGCAATACCAGTGAGAACGCGCGCCTCAGCTACGATCTCGCGCGACCCAAACCAAGCGAGACCTGGCTCCTTGTCACGAGCGCCTTCCATATGAGACGCGCGATGGCGAGCTTTGAGCGCGCCGGATGGGAGGAGGTAGTCCCCTACCCTGTCGATTATCGCGCAGATGGGTTTCTCGAAGATACTGGCTGGGATCTCGCGGGCCATCTCGACACGCTGGATCTTGCGCTCAAGGAATGGGTCGGGATCTGGGCCTACGCGGCGAGCGGGAGATAGCTTGTCTGCGAGGCGTCGGAAGCACGACTGGTTTCATCCTCCGCAGGGAGCGCCTATAGGAGGGTCGAACAGATTTTTCCCGGGCCGTCATTTTCATGAAGATTACCGTCATCACCGCCGTCTACAACTCTGAAGCCACCGTCGGCGAGGCTATCGCGAGTGTCGGGCGACAAACCCATCCCGATCTTGAGCACCTTATCATCGAGGGAAAATCAAAGGACGGCTCGCTCGCCGCGATCGAACGCGCCGCCCATGACCGGATGGTCCTCGTCAGCGAGCCCGACAAGGGGATCTATGATGCGCTCAACAAGGGCGTGAAGAAAGCGTCCGGTGACATCGTCGGCTTCGTCCACAGCGACGACTTCCTCGCCCATGAAGACGTGCTTTCCCGCGTTGCAGCCGCGTTCGAGGATCGGCAGGTCGAGGCGGTCTTCTCCAATCTCGATTACGTCTCCCAAGCCGACACGTCTGAGGTGGTGCGACACTGGGCGACGGGACCCTATAGCGCCGCGAAGCTCAAACGCGGTTGGATGCCGGCCCACCCCACCCTCTATCTGCGGCGCTCGGTCTATGAGCGCTTGGGCGGTTTCAACACAAACTTCCGGATCGCGGCCGATTACGACTTCATCCTGCGCTATTTCTCACAAGCGACTGGTCGCTCGGTCTACATCCCCGAGGTGCTCTACAAGATGCGCTTGGGCGGCGTGAGCAATCGCAACCTTGCGCGCATTCGCGAGAAGACGGGCGAGGACTGGCGCGCGATCCGCGGCAACAAAGTGGGCGGCGTGATGACCATTGCGAGCAAGAACTTCTCCAAGCTTTGGCAGTTCGTCGAGCGGCAGAAGGGCTGACGCTTCAATGAGACGTCAGACTGGCGCCTAGGCGCCGCCACTTACCTTGCGTTAGGTTCCTACTCCACAACCTAAAGTTATTTTTCCATTTACTTCAGCACTTTGCGCGCATATTGTCTCTGAGCGATCCGGTCGGTGTTCTCTCTTCGGAAAGACCTTGTGTCCTTCTGAAGGGAGGATCGGCAACGATACCACGCCGAACAGTTCGAATATCTCTCAACCGGGAGGTTTACGGGCCGCAAGGCACAAGACCGGATCGCACCTCCCCCCCCTGGCATCGTCGCACGCCAAGGCACCTCTGGCTCCATGCAAACCAATCGCATGGCTACAATCAGCCCCGCTGGCTCAATTGCGCAAACAGCGCGCGACGAAAGCGGCTCAGAAGAGCAACGCGACGATAGATCAGCAGGTAAGACAAGAAGACGACCGCCACACCGCAACCAAGCATTTCCGGATTGCTCGGCGCGATGACCGTGATGGTGCAGGCGATCAATGAGAGGGACCAAAGAAGAACACTTGTGATCGGATTGCGCATCCGGGGTCTACCGATCAATTCCGCGATACGCTTGGCACGGCTCCGATAGACAAGGCTGTGCAAATGAAGACGATCCGCTTCTCCGGGGTTCGTCCCGTCGCGCTTGGCGCGCCGACGGATCGACACCAGCGTCTCGATCCAAGGATAGGACAAGGCCAGAACGGCGACCAGCGGCGAGTATTCCGGGTTGCGAACCGGCAGGATGATCCCGATCACCGCGAGCACGAACCCCGTCGTATAGGCGCCAGCATCGCCGAAAAAGAGCTTTCCAGCGGGGAAATTCAGCACGAAGAAACCCGCGATTGCGCCGATCATCAGCAGGCAAATCGCAAGAAGCGCCACATCATCCGATCGCGCTGCCAGGATCGCAAAACAGCTCAGAACAATGATTGCGCTGCCCGAAGCGAGCCCGTTCACCCCGTCGATGATGTTCAGTGAATTGGCGATACCGCCAATAGCCAAAACACTCAGCGCTATCCCGAAGGCCGGATAGCTCAGCAGAAAATCGAGCCCCGGGATATCCGCCCGCTCGATATGATAGCCAGACACCAAACAGAATATTAGCCCGGCAAGAACCGTCGCCACCAGACGCCATTTCGCCGAAACCTTCTTGGTGACATCCTCGATCACACCGGACAGAAACGCGGGCAACGCACAGAGGCAAATCATCCACCAGAGGCTGCGCGCCTCAGCGGGCAGGATCGCCGCAGCGAGGCAGGCGCCCAACAACACCGCGAGCCCTCCGATCCGCGGCGTGGGAGCATCATGGATCTTCTGCACGCCGTCGCTGCCATCATGCGTTAGGCTGCCGTGAAATTTCTGAGAGATAACGATGAGGCCGGCGAGAAAGAAAGAGGCGGCAAAGGCAGCATCCAAATACAAAAGCAATTCATCAATTCCTTGGATCAATTTTTCAAACGACGCGACGCCTGATGCGGACAAACTAAAGACCGTAAAATTTCACCTTTTTAACTTCTGACTGATTGCGCCTCGCAAAGACCACTGCCAAGACCCAACACCCCGCGCTTGAACGCCTGTCGCATCTCGGCAACAGCCTGCCCTGACACCAGAGCGTCCTGACAGGTGCCTTTCGAAGGCATCGCCATCACTCCGCCGTGACTTCCCTTGTCGAATGACTGGATTTGCATAAACACCCTTTTAGCCGGTGCAGCTCTCTGCTACCGCTCAACTTTGAACGATGTCGGATTTTCGACTCCAAACTGTGAACGCTCTTCCCCTCAGGCTGACCCGAGTCAGCGCTGATGCGGTAGCCTGCCAGATTGCGAACTCCTGATGGCAGGCCAGCGCAGCAAGGTCCAGGAAGATATCCGCTTTCGCATCTTGCGCCTTCTCGAGGAAAACCCGGAAATGTCGCAGCGCGAGCTGGCAGACGCGGTCGGCGTGAGCACGGGAAGTGCGAACTATGTGTTGAAGGCCTTGGTGGAAAAGGGCTTCGTGAAGCTCGGGAACTTCAAGGCGGCAGAAGACAAGAGACGTTACGCCTACCTGCTGACGCCGAAAGGCGTGGCGGAGAAGGCGGCGATTACGCAGCGGTTCTTGGCGCGGAAGATGGCGGAGTTTGAGGCGCTGAAGGTGGAGATTGAGGCGCTCAGGTCAGATTTGAGCCAGAAAGATTAAACCATTGGATAGAAGCTTTTCATGAAAATCGCGATGATCGGCACGGGCTATGTTGGCCTTGTCTCGGGGGTGTGTTTCTCGGATTTCGGCCATGAGGTCGTTTGCGTCGACAAGAACCCCGCGAAGATCGAAATGCTCGAGGGCGGCCGCGTGCCGATCTACGAGCCGGGGCTCGACGAATTGATGGTGAAGAATGTGGAAGGCGGGCGTCTTTCCTTCACCACCGACCTCAAGGCTGCGGTCGCAGACGCCGATGCGGTCTTCATTGCGGTCGGCACGCCGACGCGGCGCGGCGATGGCCATGCGGATCTGACCTACGTGATGGCTGCCGCCGAGGAGATCGCCAACGCGATGACTGGCTATGCGGTGATCGTGACGAAATCGACCGTGCCGGTGGGCACGAACCGTCAGGTCGCGGAGGTCGTGCGCAAGACCCGCCCCGATATCGAGTTCGACGTGGCCTCGAACCCCGAATTCCTGCGCGAGGGCGCCGCGATCGACGATTTCATGCGGCCCGACCGGGTCGTCGTCGGCACCACCTCGGAGAAGGCCGAGGCGGTCATGGGCGAGATCTACCGCCCGCTCTTCCTGCGTGAATTCCCGGTCCTCTATACTGATCTGGAAACCGCGGAGATGATCAAATACGCGGCCAACGCGTTTCTCGCGACGAAGATCACCTTCATCAACGAGATCGCACGGCTCTGCGAAAAGACCGGCGCCGATATCAAGCAGGTCTCGCGCGGCATGGGACTCGACGGCCGGATCGGCAACAAGTTCCTCCATGCAGGCCCCGGCTATGGCGGCTCGTGCTTCCCGAAGGATACGGCTGCACTGGCGCGGATCGGTCAGGACTATTCCTGCCCGATGGAGATCGTCGAGACGGTCATCAAGGTGAATGACGGCATCAAGCGGCGGATGATCGAGAAGGTCGTCGATCTCTGCGGTGGCTCGGTCAACGGCAAGACGATCGCAGTCTATGGCGTGACCTTCAAGCCGAACACCGACGACATGCGCGAAGCCCCTGCCCTGACCATCGTGCCCGCGCTGGTGGGCGGCGGTGCGAAGGTCCGCGTGGTCGACCCGCAGGGCAAGCGCGAGGGCGAGGCGCTGCTCCCGGGCGTGTCCTGGATGGACGATGCCTATGCGGCGGCGGAGAAGGCCGATTGCGTGGTCATCCTGACCGAGTGGAACGAGTTCCGCGCGCTGGATCTGAACAAGCTGGCCGCGACGATGGAGACCGCGCGCATGGCCGACCTGCGCAACATCTACGCCGAGAAGGACGTCAGGAAGGCGGGCTTCGAGGAATATGTGGGTGTCGGCTAAAAAAGGGAAATAATCTTAGTAAACGAATTTAATGTACTGATCTTGACCGGAAAACGATTGCCTAAATTTAGCTATGACAGCAGCTACGCAAAAAAAATTTCAAGCTGGAATTATGTTTTACATAAAAACACTGAATCCAATCCTCCTAAGGATCGATTCAATGAGCATATGTAGATGTATAACAAAAAACAATGAGCTCGCGCATGGCAATTCCTAAAAGTCTAAAGAGAGGATTACTCACCTTAAGCTTTGGGAATTTGTCCGCGAGGATACTTGCCCTACTCTCCACTCCGCTAATTTCCCGAATTTACGATCCCGCCAGTTTTGGTCAATTATCTCTACTCACGTCGATAACTATAATCGCGGCGCCACTATTTTCACTCCGACTTCCACTCGCCATCCCGCTACCGCGAAAAGACAGCGAAGCCAAACAAATCGTAGCAATTTCACTAGCCCTTCTAGCGCTACTAATAATTCTTTCGACAGCGGCTTTGGCAATCGGCTTTCAAACGAAAATATTCGAGATTATTCATTTAGAAAAAAACCTACTGTTATTCCTTCCGTTCGCCCTATTGGGCTATGGCATGCAGGACATCCTGTCCAACTGGGCAACAAGAAAAACAAGATACAACCTAATTTTTACTGCACAACTTTTCCAAAGCATATCGAGCACAATTGTAAAGATAGTCTATGGAATAGCTCTAAATTCGAGCGCATCTATAGGCTTATTTTATGGTTATATTTGCGGCTTCGCCTCATACGCCGCAGTAATAATGCTCGCGGAGAGAAAAGATTTTAATCGCCCAAATCAGATCAAAAAAAAGCGATTTTGTTTCATATTAAATAAGTACCTTGATTTCATAAAGTTTCTTACGCCATCTCACTTACTGGTAAGTTTGTCAACTCAGCTCCCAATCATCTTAGTCTACTCCCAATTTGGGAAAGACACTGCAGGTTACCTTGGAATGGCGGTAATGTTAATCAATTTGCCAGTTCAGATCCTCGCGCGGTCCGCAGGAACCGTACTGTTCTCCGAGGTCTCTAAGTTCACTCGCGAAAATAAGACGGACCCCTTCCCCATTATCGCAAAAATTTCTCTTGTTCTCATTTCCACCTCCTCATGCGTCGCGATCACCCTTTTTTTGTTTTCTCCCGAAATATTCAGCTTCCTGCTCGGCGAAAAATGGCAACGCGCTGGAGAGTTTTCCTCGCTTCTCGCAATCTACTTCCCACTCCAAATGACCCAAGCTGCGATTTCACAACTCTTTACAGTCTATCGCGCCAACAAAACACAAATGCTACTTAACGTTGTGAGAATTTTTTCTGTCATATCGACTTTTGGCTATTCCAAGGTTGCGAATCTTGGCGAATTCGAAACAATACTTCTTCTTTCAACGGTAAGCTTTTTTGTTTATGCCTCTAACATTTTAGCCTTTTTCTCTATAGCCAGAAAAAAAGCACCAAGCATGAAGTGAAGTGATGTACAAATTCCAAAATGCAATATTCGTTGGAGGATGTCCTCGGAGCGGGACGACCATGCTTGCAGATTGCCTCGGTGCCTTACCTGGAGCAATAGTAACTCCGGAATCGCAGTTCATTGACACCATCAGACTGGCGTTTAACAAAAATCAGAGTTTTCGGGCACTCGAGCGCGCAATGGACTCAAGTAGATTCAAAGTTTGGAGAATCGATAGACGAGATCTGCGATACAACGAATCTACGAATTTTCGTGATGCAGTATCTCAAGTCCTTGCACTATATGCATCCAAAAACTCGTCGGGACCTAATATTGATCTTTGGATTGATCACACTCCAAACAATTTTAAACGATCACATCTCCTCAAAGAAATATTTCCGAATGCAAAATTTATCCACATCATTAGAGATCCGAGGGCAGTTATAGCTTCAGTTCTGCAACTTGATTGGGGGCCTGACACAATCACGCGAGCGACGCGCTGGTGGCTACAAGAGACTTCTTACGGTCTTGCCCATGAGTTGGCGTATCCCGAAAGCTGTTTGAGAGTTAAATATGAGGACCTAGTTGTCGCCGATCGTTTTTTCTGGAAAAATTTGATTTCATCAATCGATCCTAACACGAAGATCGAAAACTTTGAGAGATTTATTTCTGGCGGGAACTCCACCGTCCCCAAATATACCGTCAAACAGCACTCTCACGTCGGCAAAGGTCCAAATCTTAATCGTATCTATGCTTGGAAAAATAAGCTGAGTGATCGTCAAATTGAAATTATTGAAGCCGATTTAGGCTCGATGATGCGCGCACTCGGCTACGAAACATTTACCGACTTCCCTTCAAAAGCCACTAGATTTGAGAAGTTAAAAGATTTTGACTGGCCCATTGAAATTAGAATTCAGCTTGCAAAGCGATTGAAAAAGAAAATTCGCGAAAATTTCCACCGATCTTCACTTTAAATTTCAGGGAGTTTTCGTAATCTAGGCGCGAGAGTAAATATGGATAAAATGGTTTTCATGATGTTCGCAGATGAGAAAACGCTAAACTGGGGAAGAAGCGCGCAAGCTCTTCGAGTGGGGCGCATTGAAGGCTCAGATAGAAATCCCATTCTATTTCCGATAGACGCCCTGAATCAAGTTATTCGCCTCCCCAAAAGGAGGCTAGCTTTCTGCTTTCGCTATCTAAACGACTATCCCTCTAGGTCACTCACGCTCTTGCGACTTATTTCAGAAATCGGAACGATTTTAATCGCAAAAATATTCAAGACTAAGATCTTTTGGATAATTCACAATGTAGATAAAGAGACGTCTGAGTTTCATCCGAAAATATCCAAATTGAGGCGAAAGTTGGTTCAGCTGAGCTCGGATAAAATCTTCGTAACATCGCATGATTTGTGCGATTTTGCGGCGACCGAGTTAGGCGTCGACCCACGCTCTCTGGATATTGCCTGTTTCGGACCTCATCTAGAAGAAGAAGCTTATAAAACTAAAGAAATTTCAACGCTAAAGTATTGGTACAAACAACAGAAGCGCGATAGTTCTTACGTCGGTTTATGGATTGGCTCGTTAACTCAAAAAAAAGTAGATGGCCTCGAGCAAATAGACCAATGGGTTAAAGCCGGTGAAACTAACACGGATAAGATTTCATTTATTATAGTTGGCCCTAGCAAAGATGAGCTAGAGCGAGTCTCGCCTGCGCTCTACGATAGCATCGTTAATTCAGATCGGGTCTTCTTCTACGAGGGAAAGCTTCAAATTCCATACACTGATTGGCCTGAAATTTGTGATTTTATCTTTAAGCCCCTGAATGACCTCTCTATTCCGTTGACTCTTTATAACGCAGCATCAGCTCGAGTCCCATATGTTGCGTTCGAAGGCACATTTCTTGGAGACTTAATCAGTAGATTCAGGCTTGGCGCTTCAGTTGAGTTTATGTGCTCCGCAACTGATTTAATCCACGATCTGAACCATATAAGATTTGATTTTACTACTTTCATTTCCGCCAATGGTTGGGACCGTGGATCAACAAATCTACTAAAACATATCTAACTTTTAGAAATTGAAGCCCCCCCCTTTCGATTAGACGGATTTTACGAAGTGCTCCACATCCTTTCAACCGCGTTTGTCTTCGCCAAGAGAATTCCCGGATTCAATAGAATTTTTCAAAAACGCATGCCTCAAGCATTCTGCCCAAACGACCTTCCTCGAGTATTATATATGTTCTGGAACACTGGTTTTGACGATGCCCCAGAGTTGGTTCGATTTTGTTTAGAGAGCTGGATAGTTCACAACCCAAATTGGAAAATTGTCCTCCTCGATCAGGAAGCGGCCGAAAAAATTGTTCCGCGGGCGTCCCTCCCCAATGAAATTATGGTCGCCCATTACGCTGACATCCTTAGAACTAAGATACTTGCAACCAATGGTGGTGTCTGGGTTGATGCAACGCTTCTTTGTGTTAAGCCCCTCGATGATTGGCTTCTGCCTTTTTTTCATCAAACAGATTTTTTCGCATTTACGCGACCTGGCCGCGATCGAGCCATATCGAATTGGTTCCTGGCATCAGTTCCCGAAAGCAAGCTCGCAATTGATTGGCTCGCGCTTTCTGAGGAATATTGGAAAAGACGCCACATTCGCTACCCCCACTACTACTGGCATCACTATTTATTTGAGTTTCTTATTCGATTTTCGCGACCGGCGGCTCAGTCTTTCGCCAAGATGCCCCAGATAAACGCAGAACGCTGTCATTTATTACAGCGCTACGTAACAAAAATGGATGCACACCTACCAATTGATTCAGTTCACGACACCTTTGTTCAAAAACTTTCTTACAAAAAGAACATCAGCCCTGAACATGTTAAGGACCTTCTATCACGCGACCTCTTGAATGATTGCGTGAAGTAAAGTTATGTGATTTGCGCAGAACTATCACATCAGTGTTCGTAGGGATGGGGGTCGCGTTGCTTTGGTAGTCGTCGCGAAGAGAATTAGAATATTTGGATATTTATTCGGCTTAAGTTTCAGCTTGGGCATACTCGCTTCTCCAATTCCCATCTTTGGCACCACCACTCGACTATCTATTTTGTTGAGCTTATCTATATTCTGCGCACTCCAGTCCTCTAAACCTCGCGCCGCCTTGAAGAGAAGGTCTATATATTTATTATTTGCAGCCTGCATTTTGTTCTTCGTATATTGTATTTCCTTTTTCGTTTTCGGGGGGGCACTCTGGCAGGTCATTTCTTGGGTTTTCTTAGGGCTACTTGGCTTTACTTTTAGTGAGAACGCCTCTAGCTTTTCCGAAGAAGACAACTCCGATGCTCTCTCTGCGACTATTGCTTTTGGGTTCCTCTATTCATTATATTGTCTCATTTTAATTTTTAGCGCCAATCATGGTTTTGAGAATATTGCGCGAATTCGATACACTTTTAACGACGCGGTTCCGACCGGCATCAACAGATCACTTGCGTCAATGTTTGTCTTTTCGTCGCTTTCAGTTTATTATATTTTTTATAGCAAATATTTTAAATTGATTTCTCTGATTGCCCCAGTCTCTAGCATCGTCATCTTCTCTTCCCTTGTTGCGCTAAGTGGCAGCAGGCAGGCGGCGTTAATGTTTTTAACTTTCGTTTCTGGTTTCTATTTCTTTGCTCTTCACAGCCGTGGCAAAGTGCTCATCACCACCACTATAGTTGGAGCGGTAGCAGTTGCTATTTATACGTCTGACAGCTGGAGCAAGGATATTGATGCTTCTGGAGCGGTGCGGACACTCAACCGCTTTTCGGCTTACTTCTATACATCGAGCTTAACAGATAGCGACAGCGTTCGCCTAAACTCGACACATGAGGCGATTGATGCTTCACAGGAGAACTTTGGCTTCGGAATTGGACCTGGGAACTTTCTTGAGTTGCGCGGAATGGCACCCGAAAACGCTTTTTTGGAAATTCTAACCGATATAGGCCTTATCCCGTCGCTACTCGTCTTTCCGCTTATCTTTGGATTATTCTGGCTCTCAATTTTCGGCACGCCTCAAGAAACAGGCTTCTCTCCAATTCGCGCAGTCGTGCTTATCATAGGTATTGTTGGCGCACAGTTCAATGAATTGATCCGAGATCCAATATTTTGGTCTCTTTGGGGCTGGTCACTAAATCACCCACTCGCTAAGTTGCCCCGAAGCACTAGTTATTCTCGTTAATCGGCGAAGTCTTATGAAACTTGCACCTATTGTGATTTTTGCATTTGACCGGCCAGCCGAATTCAAAAGGCTATTGTCTTCCCTAACGTGTTGTCGACTTTTCTTCGAGAGTGAGGTTTATATTTTCGTCGATGGTCCCAGAAACTCTCTTCAAGATTCCGCCGTCCAGGATGTCATTGCTTTGAGCAATTCTCTTGAGCATTCGCGCAAAAATTTGATTGTAAGAGAACGAAACTTTGGACTGAAGACGTCATTACGCGACGGCATTTCGTCGGTTTTAGCATCGCATGAAACAGTGATTGTGATAGAGGATGACCTTGTTGTCTCCCCCGATATCCTTGTTTATTTCAATGACGCGTTGAACAAATACTCATCGGAGAGATCCGTCTTCAGTATTTGTGCTGATTTTCCGCTCGAAGCAATGGCCTCCAACAAAGTGGGCGCGTTTTTACCCCATGGAAGCTCCTGGGGATGGGCAACTTGGAGAGATCGTTGGCAAGAGATATCTTTTGACATCGCTTCAATTGAGGTTTTGTTACAATCACGTGATTTCCGCCGTAGATTGAACGGCTTTGGCTTGCGTGACTTTTATAGAATGCTTCGCGACGAACAGGAAGGCATTATCAGCAGTTGGTTTGTTTATTGGCAACTCACCATCGCACGAAATAGTGGCGTTTCATTATTTCCGCCCCACCCTCTTATTTCTAATTTGGGATTCTCTAATGGCACTCACGGTGGGCGCTTTAATCTCTTTACGCTTTTTGGTCACGCGCAGAAAACTATTGGAAAATACGACTTTCAGCTTCCTGAAAATGTAAATGTCGACTGGCGCATTCACAATGCATTCGTCAGCAGTTCCGAATGGCGGCTTTTACGAATCAACTCCGTTCTTGGTCGATTGAAACGGAGGGGGCTTGCTAAATTTCTATTGCTTAGACGACTTCTAGATTCTTGTGGAAAATTTCACTCCGGTTAATTTTATTCTTGGTCAATGTCTGTCGTGCTTAAATACTACTTCCGCCGAACTTTCCGAGATCACGCCCTTGCGCGCGTAATGTCGCTCAGCCCCAGCCTTCAAGCATTTGTTGACCGCGAGAGTTAAAATCTCCTCGTGTTTCAAGCGATGCACTTGCCTTCAATTTTTCGGCCACTTTCCTTCATTAGCGTCGCACTTGAGATCCTGCTGAAATTATTATGTGTCTATGTCCGCAAATACGTGCCGAATCGCGAATTATACAAGGATACAATCAATGACAAATCGTGCGCTAATAACTGGCATCACCGGCCAAGACGGTTCCTACCTCGCGGAGTTTCTGCTTGAAAAGGGTTACGAGGTCCACGGCATCAAGCGGCGTGCCTCGCTCTTCAATACCCAGCGGATCGACCACATCTACGAGGATCCGCACAGCAATCACGCGCAGATGAAGCTTCACTACGGCGACCTTTCGGATACGTCGAACCTCACGCGTCTGATCCGAGATATCGAGCCGGATGAGGTCTACAACCTCGGCGCGCAGTCACACGTCGCTGTCAGTTTCGAAGCGCCGGAATACACGGCCGATGTCGATGCGATTGGCACGCTCCGCCTGCTCGAAGCCATCCGCTTCCTCGGGCTGGAGAAGAAGACCAAATTCTACCAGGCTTCGACCTCCGAACTCTACGGTCTCGTCCAAGAAACCCCGCAGAAGGAAACCACCCCCTTCCATCCGCGGTCCCCCTATGCGGTCGCAAAGCTTTACGCCTATTGGATCGCGGTGAACTATCGCGAGGCCTATGGGATGTATGCCTGCAACGGGATCCTGTTTAACCACGAGTCTCCCCGCCGCGGCGAAACCTTCGTGACGCGCAAGATCACCCGTGGTCTTTCGAACATCGCCATGGGGCTCGAGCCCTGCCTCTACATGGGCAACATCGACTCTTTGCGCGACTGGGGCCACGCCAAGGACTACGTCCGGATGCAGTGGATGATGCTGCAGCAGGACACGCCCGAAGACTTCGTGATTGCCACCGGCAAGCAATATTCCGTGCGTGAGTTCATCACCTGGAGCGCGCGGGAACTGGGGATCGAGCTGGAATTCTCGGGCACTGGCACTGAAGAGATCGCGACAGTTGCGTCCATCAAGGGAGACAAGGCACCCGCTATGAAGCCCGGCGACGTCGTGATGCGGATCGACCCGCGCTATTTCCGTCCCGCCGAGGTGGACACGCTCTTGGGTGACCCGTCAAGGGCAAAGGAAAAGCTCGGCTGGGTGCCCGAGATCACCGCGCAGGAGATGTGTGCCGAGATGGTCGCGGAGGACCACAAAGCCGCACGGCGCTATGCGCTTCTGAAAGAACACGGGCTGGACCTCCCGGTCTCGCTCGAAGGCTGAGGCAGACCGATGACCAAGATCTACATCGCAGGCCACCGCGGAATGGTGGGCGGCGCGATCCTGCGCCAGCTGGAGGCACGTAAAGCGCCGGGTGAGGTGCTAGAGCTGATCACCCGCACGCATTCTGAACTTGATCTGACCGATCAGGCGTCGGTGCGTGAGTTCATGCAGACCGAGAAACCGGACGTGGTGATCCTCGCGGCTGCGAAGGTCGGCGGGATCCACGCCAACAACACCTACCCGGCCGAATTCATCTACGAGAACCTGATGATCGAAGCCAACATGATCCATCAGGCCTTTGCCGCAGGGGTCACGAAGCTTCTGCAGCTCGGCTCGTCCTGCATCTATCCGAAAGCCGCGCCGCAGCCGATGGCGGAGGACGCGCTGCTCACGGGGCCTCTCGAGCCCACGAACGAGCCCTATGCCATCGCGAAGATCGCCGGGATCAAGCTTTGTGAGAGCTACAACCGGCAGCATGGCGTGGATTACCGCTCGGTGATGCCCACGAACCTCTACGGGCCGGGCGACAACTTCCACCCGGAGAACAGTCACGTCCTCCCCGCCCTGATCCGGCGCTTCCACGAAGCGGCGCGCGACGGATTGGAGGAGGTCACGATCTGGGGCACCGGCACGCCGCGGCGTGAGTTCCTGCATGTCGCCGATATGGCCGAGGCCTCGCTCTTCGTGCTCGACCTGCCCAAGGGCGACTACGACGCGAATACCGATCCGATGCTGAGCCATATCAACGTAGGCTCGGGCACCGACATCTCGATCCTGGAACTCGCGCAGATGGTCGCGACGGTGACGGGCTTCGAGGGCCAGATCGCGACCGACCCGTCGAAGCCCGACGGCACGATGCGCAAGCTCATGGATGTCAGCCGCCTGAAAGCGATGGGTTGGCAGGCGCGTATCGACCTCGAAGACGGGATTACTGAGACCTATCGCTGGTTCCTCGCAAACTACGACATAGCCAGAACCTGAGAGGGATTTTATGAGCAAGACGATCCACCCCGTCCTCCTCTGCGGCGGCTCGGGCACGCGGCTCTGGCCGCTCTCGCGCAAGTCCTACCCCAAGCAATTCGTCAACCTGATGGGCGAGGAGAGCCTGTTCCAGGCCTCGGCCAAGCGGCTCGCGGGCGATGGCTTTGCCGCGCCTTCGGTAATCACCGGCGCGGATTTCCGCTTCGTCGTGATCGAACAACTGGCTGCACTTGAGATCGCCCCCGCCGATATCCTGATCGAGCCCTCCGCGCGCAACACCGCCGCCGCGATCTGCGCGGGCGCTCTCGTGCTGGAGGCCCGTGAACCCGGCGCACTGATGCTGATAGCGCCCTCCGATCACGTCATTCCTGATCCTGCACGCTTCCGCGCGGCGGTCGAGGCGGCCGCGCCGGCTGCCGAGGCCGGACAGCTGGTCACCTTCGGCATCCGCCCCGATCGACCCGAGACGGGCTATGGCTGGCTGGAGCTGAGCGAAGCCCCGGATGCGGAATTCTCCGCGACTCCGCAACCGCTGAAATCCTTCGTTGAAAAGCCTGACCTGGCTAAGGCTGAGGCGCTGCTTGATGGCGGTATGCATCTCTGGAACGCCGGCATCTTCCTGTTCTCGACTTCGGCGATCCTCGAAGCTTTCATGAAGCACGCTCCGGAAACTCTCGCGCAGGCCAAGGCCGCCGTCGACGCCGCCGAGCGCGATCTCGCCTTCACCCGTCTCGCGCCCGAGCCCTGGTCGCAGCTCGAAGACATCTCGATCGACTACGCGGTGATGGAGCGCGCCGGCAACCTGACCGTCGTGCCCTATGGCGGCGCGTGGTCGGATCTGGGCGACTGGCAGGCAGTCTGGCGCGAGCAGAACCCGAACGAGCACGGCATTGTCGCGACCGGCCCCGCCACCGCGATCGACTGCCGCGATACGCTTCTGCATTCAACGGATACCGCACAGGAACTCGTCGGGATCGGTCTGGAAGACATCATCGCCGTCGCCATGCCCGATGCGGTCCTCGTCGCCCATAAGGACCGCGCGCAGGACGTGAAGAAGGCTGTGGCCGAACTGAAGGCCAAGGGCGCCGCCCAGGCCGAGACCCTGCCCCGCGACTTCCGTCCCTGGGGGTGGTATGAAAGCCTCGTCGTCGGCCAGCGCTTTCAGGTGAAGCGGATCCACGTCCACCCGGGCGCGGCACTGAGCCTGCAAAGCCATCACCACCGCGCCGAGCACTGGATCGTCGTCGAGGGCACCGCGAAGGTGACCATTGATGACGAGGTGAAGCTCGTGACCGAGAACCAGTCGGTCTATATTCCACTAGGCGCCGTGCATCGCATGGAAAACCCGGGGAAAGTCCCGTTGACACTGATCGAAGTGCAGACCGGCAGCTATCTCGGTGAAGATGACATCATCCGCTACGAAGATGTCTATGCGCGCGGGCAGGGCGCGAAGGGGTAACAGTGGCGCCGCTTCCGAGGACAATGTAGCACCAACGCCTCGAAATTCTTGAGCAAAAAAGCAAGAGCCGCGACCATCATAGTCGCGGCTTTTTTGTTGGAATATCTTTCTATCGCGACGCGACAGAAGGAAAGAGAAACTGACACTCTGTCTGTATATGCAGCCCTGCTGCCCCCCCTCCGCGAGAACACTTACGGGAGTTCGGACGAGTCGAAGGATACAATAGCAGCCCCAACCCGGTCGTCACTATCCGCCCCGGACCAATAGGCGCGAGCTTCCATCCAATCCGCCTCGGAAACCGGGTCACTGAAACCAGGATCCGAAAGTTGACGACGCCCGTAGTCCAGATGGACGAGGCGCCCCAAGATTTTCATATCATCGAGATCGATCGCAACCTCCATCACATCTCGCCCCACCACGATACCAGAACCGGCGTCGACAACGAGATAGCGCCGAATAGCCTTCAGCAGGGACTCCGCCGGATTGAGATCCGGCTCGGGCCCCTCTGCTCTCTCGAAGAGCCAGCGATGCCCATAGCTGCAAGCCTCATCCGTCAGCAGGACATACTGCAACTCTTCTTCCTTGAACGGGCCTCGCCGCGCGATCATCGAGCGCGTCTCGAGAAAACCGCGCCCTTTGAGTTTGAGCGCGCCTTCGTAGCTCGTCGCACCATTCTCCAAAAGCTCGAGGAGCGGACGTAGCAAGGGGTCCGCCAGCATGTTCTTTATACGGCGATAGACAAACCCATCGCCGAGTGCTCCGGCAAGACTGAGATCACGATGAATATACATCTCTCGATCAGAAATGAGCAGAAAACTTGGATCAATTTCAGTTGCGTCCATCAAGGTGGTCCTTTTGCAAAGATGTATCAGCGAGCGCACGAATGTCTCTTATAACCGGTAGAGCTAAAACCAACATTGCGCGATTGCAAGAGGGTGAAACGAACGCCGAAAAGCCCTCTGCGCGACACGCTCGCGAGCAACCTCAGATCACTCCGCGCAGAGCGTGGGTGGTCGCAGGAACGTCTAGCGCTCGAATCTGGTCTCAACAGAACCTATTTGAGCGCCGTTGAGCGTAGCGAGCAGAATATCTCCATCGACAATGTCTGGCGCCTCGCGCAGGCCCTCGATATCGACCCCGCTAATCTGCTCAAGGTGAAACTGCGGAGCTGATTGCTCACACGCCTCAGAACGCGATCGGTTCGAGCAGTTTCGAGATCGTCGCCAACCGGCCACCTTCCCCATAGCGCTCGCGCCCCAGAGCATGCCCCATGATGTCGCGCCGGATCCGCTCATCGATCTCAGCTGCAAGCATCCGATCCTCAAACGCGTGCCGCAAGCTGTAGAGAGAATGCCGCTCGCTCTCGAGGAGACCGGCATCGCGCAGATAAGTATTCACAGTGGCACTCAGAGCGGCTGAGCTCTCACGATAGTGCGAAAACCCATCTGGGAACGCTCCCATCGCATCGAGCGACACGCCGTGCAGCGGCATCACCCGCTCCGCATTCTGCGTCTTCAAAACCCGCCCGATCGGCTGCAGAAGCAAATGCGGGATCGGATCATCAAGCCGGATTTCCTCGGGCCGCAGCGCTGCAATCTCGCTCGGACGGAACCCGGTATTCACCATCACGAGGAGGATTGCCCGCGCCTGCGCCTCCAGCCCATCGAGCGCCCCAGGGGCCAGCAAGCGGTCCCGGACCCACGCGTCGGAGAAGGACGGCCGCCGCGCGGCCTTCCCCTGCCGGAAGCCGAGATCCTCAAGCGGCAACTTGAGCCCGAGCCGTTTGTCACGGTTCACGCGCTTCAGCACCGCACTCAGATGCGTCAGATCCTTGTTCGCGGAATTCGCCGTGAGCCCTTCGCACGCCATCCGCTCTGCCCACCAGTCGCGGAAATCGAGGAAATCATCGCGTGTCAGATCATCAAGCGGCTTGTCACCGACAACCGCGATGAAATTTTCCACCGCCTTGATATGCGGATAACGCCAGCGCCGAACCTGATCCGCGCTCTTTCCCAGCGTCTTGTCGCGTGCGAGCCCCCAAAACAGCTCGAGCGCCCGCGATACGGTGATCAACGGCAGCTCCGCCCCACCCAGAAGGGAGTCCGCCCCAAGCGGATCGCGCATCTCGTCACTGGCAACCAAATCGATACGCGCGAGTAGCTCCTGCACGGGCAGACGCGCCACCTTGCGAGCATCGAGAAACCGGTAGCCGCGCGCCTTCGCAAACCGCTTGGCCGCAGCGAACCGCGCCTCCGCGTCTTCCGTGTCGCCATCGAGCATCGCCTCCCAGGCCTCGACCTGCTCGGCCCAGAGCACCGGGGCCTTCTCTCGCGCCGCCCTCTCTGACCCCGTTCGAAGGCTGATCACCACCTCGCGGCGCGGATCGACCGAGGCATACCCTTTGGGAACCCGCCGACGCAGATGCCAGACTTCGCCGCGCTTCGTGATATTCATCGCGCACCTCCGGGAAAGAGCTTTGTGTATCACGATGTGTAGCACGAAAGCCGTCAGAACGGGGCATAATTCTGCCTATATTATTGTTTTTGAACGATTCCGTTGCAATTTTGACTCGCAGTCCGGCACGAATATGTCGGAGAGGAATTCCGATATCTCGCCAAGAGGAAAGCTGCTTCATTCGGATATCGAAACTGGTCAGTCGTCTCGTTACCGTCGATCGTCTGGAAATCCGGAAAGTTCCGCTGACACAGATCGAAGTGCAGACTGGCCGCTATCTCGGTGAGGACTGAAGGAAGCAATCCATGCCGCACAAACTGAATGCGCTAAATGCAATCTCGCCATCGCCCGAAGTCGAATACATCATCAAGGCAATCGACGAGAAAACAGACGCGCTGATGCCGCTGATCGAATTGCTCCAACTGTTGGAGAAAGACAAGCCCGAGCTCGGGAAACTGATGATGCCGGCACTCTACGCCCTGCGGGACGAGCTCACGATGCTCGGGCGCATTCGACAGGAAACGAAGGACTTTCTGGATGCAATCATCGCGGATCAGCAGACCCGAGACGAACGCTTGAGCGACCTCGAGAAACTCGCGCGGGAGAACGCGGAAGGCCAGAAACGCATCTTGCGGCTACTGAGCATCCCGATGAGCTGAGCTTCGGATCGTTGCTCGCGCGGACGCCCCTCTTCTCCGTCAGAATTTCCAGAAGTGGCGCTGGAAGCGATTGCCTAAACGGCTTGCGATCGTCGTCGCTTTCAGCGCGGCGGATCAGGCGATCATCTCCCTGTGGGAGGTCCAAGCGCTGAGGGAAGGTCCGGATGCGGCGCTTCTTGTTCAGATCCTCGAACCGCGCCAATTTGAACCAGAAATTGAGGCTTCCGATGTGTCATCAGAGCAACCCGCACAGGATGAGAGCGGACCGAGATTCCCATGACATTTCGATCGAGGTTCCGACCAGAGAGATGCGCGCACTAGAGATTTCCACGACACAGAAACCTAGGAGGGGCACGGCGGCTCACCCTACCCCTCCCGAATTGTCGCTAGCGAAGCGATTGACGCCGCTCCTAAACACCGGACGATTCCTCGCGCCTCTCGTTTGACACTCAGTCGTTCTGAACGCCGACCTCGTCGAACAGACGATCGAGAAAGACGAGGCAGCAGTTGATCTGGTCGATCTCGACGAACTCATCGGCCTTGTGCGCCTGCCGGATCGAACCTGGCCCGATGATGACCGAGGGAATACTACCCTCAACCTCGAAGACCCCGCCTTCCGACCCGTAGGAGACCTTACCAGACCATTCCGGCATGATACCCCGCAGTTCCGAGAAGGCTTTCGTGTCGCTCGCATCGCCCATCGCCGGGTAAGCGAAGATGGTCTCGAAGATGATCCCTGCGCTCGGATGCTTCGCCTGCATCTCCGGCCCCAACTCCTGCGAGATTTCTTCAAGCAGCGCGTCGATATCGGCGCGCGCCGAAGCTTCGTTGATCGATCGCAGCTCGAAAGTGAAGCGGCAGAGGTCCGGCGTCACATTGGTCGCGACCCCACCTTCAATGGTCGTCACGAGTGTAGTCGCATGCGGGACGGTGAAATCGCGATCAAATGGCCCCTCAATCTCATAGCGACGCGCACGCGCCTCAATGATGGAAATGGCGCGCGCGGCGTAATGGGCCGCGTTGACATGGTCTGGCGCAAACGAGGAGTGACCGCTTGTCCCTCTCACGGTCGCGCGCAATGCGATCTTTCCTTTCTGACCAGTGACGAGCTTCATCTCGCTCGGCTCACCGATGATTGCGAAGCTCGGCGGGACGTCGAGCGATTTGAGATATTGGGCGATTGCCGGCGCGCCAAGGCAGCCAACCTCCTCGTCATAGGAGAAGCACAGGTAAAGCGGCCGCGTGAGTTCGACCGACGCGATTTCGCGCATCGCCGCCATTAAGCAAGCCGAGAACCCCTTCATGTCGCAGCTGCCGCGACCGTAGAGCCGACCCTCACGCTCGTCCATCTCGAAGGGCGGCGTCGTCCAGTTCGAGGCGCGCGCGGGCACAACGTCGGTATGGCCCGACAGCACCACGCCCGGCTTGTCGGCAGGGCCGAACCGCACGACGAGATTGGCCTTTTCTCCCGTCTCGTCAGGTAGGATATTGGTCTCCCCGCCGAAGCTTTCGAAATGCGCCGCCATGTAATCGATCAGCGCCCGGTTCGAATTCCGGCTTACCGTGTCGAAGGAGATCAGTTCTTTCAGATACGCCTTCGCGTGATCCAGCCCGGGATGGGCATCGTCCTTGCTCGAAGCGTCCTTCATTGGGCGTCCGCCTTTCTTTGTTTTGCTTTGCCAAGTTCACGCCGCGCAGTGAGCGTGATCACGAAGACGATCAGCGCGGCGAATATCCAAGTGATCGGAGAGGAGAGAAGCACCGATGGGTCCCCCCGGGAGGTGGCCAGTGCGCGGCGCAAGTTTTCTTCGATCATCGGACCGAGGATGAACGCGATCAGGAACGGCGCCGTCGGGATGTTCAGAAGGAACATACCAAAGCCCACGAGTCCCATGATCAGAAGCACGATCACGTCAAATATGCTGTTGCCGATCGCGTAGATGCCGAACAGGCACAGCAGCAGGACCACCGGGCTGAGCAGGGTCGGCGGGATTTTCGCGATCGTCGTAAAGAGTCGCATCGTCACCTTGCCGGCGAAGAACAGTAGAACCGAGGACAGCAGCATGCCGATGAACAGCATGTAGACCTCGTGGATGTTCGTCTCGAAGAGAAGCGGCCCGGGAGTGAGCCCTTGGATCATGAAGGCGCCGAGCATCACGCCGGTGATCACGTCGCCCGGCACGCCGAGAGCGAGCAGCGGGATCATCGTCGCCCCGCAGGCTCCGTTATTGGCTGATTCAGAGGCCGCGATGCCCTCGATCTCGCCCTTGCCAAAATTCGCGCCGTGTTTCGATGCGCGCTGCGCAGAGCCGTAGGAGAAGAAAGCCGCCGCAGAGGGGCCGATGCCAGGAATGGCACCGAGCACCGCCCCGATCAGACTGCCGCGCGCGAGCGTCTTCGCGACACCACGGAATTCGCGACCACTGACTCGATCGTCGCCAATCCCCATCGGCTTCGTCTCAGGCGGATTGCGGAACACGATCAGCTTGATGAGCTCGGGCAACGCGAACAGGCCGATGAGCACTGGAGCGACCGAAAGCCCCGCCTGCATGTCGTCTGTGAAGGCGAAGCGGAACGAACCATACATGTCTTGCCCGGCCGTCGCCAACAGCAGCCCAAAACATGCCGAGACGAGCCCCATCAACAGGGAGTTGCCCGACACGCCAGCAACCGTGGTCAACGCGAAGATCATCAGCATGAAATACTCGGGTGGACCAACCTTCAGCGCGAGGATCGCGAGCGGTGCCGCGAGAAAGATTAGCGAGATGTTTGAGACGAAATCACCAACCACCGAGGAATAAAGCGCCATGTTGAGCGCCTTGCCCGCCTTGCCCTGCTGCGCGAGCGGATACCCGTCAAGCGCGGTGCAGGCGGCCGAGGCGGTGCCCGGCGTGCGGATTAGGATGGCCGAGACCGAGCCGCCATAGGTCGACCCTTTGTAGAGCGCGACAAGCAGCAAAATGCTTGGCACCGGCGCCATGTAGAAGGTGAAGGGCAGCGCGAGCGTGACAGCCATCGTCCCGGTCATCCCCGGGATCGCACCGATGATCACGCCACCCCAGATACCGGCGGCCATGATCAGGAAATTCTGAATGGTTGCGACGGCCTGAAGCGCCGTCATCAATTCGTTTAGCATGATCTTCCTATCAGGTCTCGGCGGCGACGCGCCGGGCCTCGTTCAGTCGAACAGCAGTCCGGAGGGGAACTGGGTGCCGAGAGCGTCAGTGAAGAAGAGATAAAGGGCGGCGGGCATCAAGACGGCAAGCGCGAGTCCCCAGGAGAGGAGCCGACGCTCCCCTGTAAGCAGGATCGCCACTGCGGTTAGGACGATCGACGCCAATAGGAAACCGACAATGTCCGCGAGAACGACGAAACCTACCAAGGCCGCCACGAGCATAAGGAGGCGCCAGACCGCCGTGCCGCAGGGCGTGCTGTCTTCGGCGACCTCGGACGGCAGGACAGGTTGGACTTGTCCCGCCAGCGTCGTGCCCGCAGCAATCAGCCCGAAAACCAAGCCCGCGATCGAGATCACCTCCGGCCAGAAGTCAGGTGCCAGCGCGAAGCCGGGGATGAAAGCCGGCTCCGGCACGTAGTTCGGAATGGCAATTGCGAGCACGATGCCGAAGAACACCGCAATTCCGAGCCCTCTCAAAACTGTGCCGGACATGGCTTCCCTCCCCTTTTCGAATTTCGTCGTTGATTTTCGCGCGATCAGTTACCGAGGTAGCCGAGCTTCTTCGCGAGACCGTGGAACAGCTCGTATTGCGACTTGGCGTATTCGTTCATATCGGTCTTTCCGATCGTGGAGATTGAACCGCGACGATCGGCCAGCGTAAGCCAAGTGTCGTCTTTGGCGACCTTGGCGAGCACATCGTCCCATTTCTTCTGGACGTCCTCGGGCAGGCCCTTGGGACCGTAGAGCGCGCTCCAGCCGGTGATCTGCCCCGCGGTCTCGTAGCCAAGCTCGTTTACCGTCGGGACATCTGGCAAGGAGTCCATGCGTTCGGGTGCGAACACCGCGAGCGGCTTCATGTCACCACTTTGGATATGCGGCATGAGCGAGCTTGCGGCGATGGCGAGGAAATCGACATGACCACCGAGCAGGGCGGTTGCGAGAGCGCCACCGCCTTTGTAGGGGATCAGCGTCGCGTCGTTCAGCGGGTCGAGGCCGGCATCGGACAGTAGAGACTGGACGGTGAAGCCATCGATTGCGGTAGCGCCGGAGGCTGCGTAGGTTAGCGAACCCGGGTCTTTCTTCACCGCAGCAAGTAGATCTTCGACGCTCTCGTAGGGGCTGTCCTTCTTGACCGCGAGGATCATCGGAGTGGCCTCGAGCGAGCCGAGGAAGGTGTAGTCATTCCAGTCGGTTTTCACCTGCGGATTGACGGCGGGCGAGAGCGTCATACCGACTCGTGCAAGCAGAAGCGTGTAGCCGTCGGGTTTCGCCTGCGAGACGGAACGCGCCCCGTTCATGCCGCTGGCGCCGGGCTTGTTCACAACCGTCAGCGGCTCGTCGAGATATTTGCTGGCGCTCTCAGCGAGCGCGCGACCTGCGAGATCGGACGCACCGCCCGGGCCATAGGGAATGACGAGCGTGACGGCTTGGTTAGGATAGTCCTGAGCCAGGACGGGGCCAGCGACGAGCATGGTCGCGGCGACTGCGGATGCGAGAAGTTTTTTCATGTTTGAATTCTCCGTGTTGGGCAGCGAGCCGGGGCTCGCGACGCGACAAGAAGTTGCAAAACATTCCCTAAGGCGCAATTCATGGGCCTAAATTTCCATTTTGGAATACTGAGGTCACGACATGAAACTCCGCGCTCTCGAGGCATTCGACTCCTACATGCGCCACGGAAGCACCCGCGCTGCCGCCGATGCGATGGGCGTGGGACAACCCCTTGTGAGCAAACTGCTTTCAAGTCTGGAGAAAGAGGCTGGCTTCAAACTCTTCGAGCGCCGGCGCAATCATCTCGCGCCGACGGCTGAGGCTCTCATGTTCCACGAGACAGTGGCCCGGATGCTCGACGCCTATCGTGAAATCGGGAATGAGGCCGAGGCTATTTCCCAGCAACGCCGCGGGAATATCGTCATCGCCGCGCAGCCGATTTTCTGCGATACGTTTTTGGTGGAGACAATTGCACGGTTCAAGCGGTCGCACCCTGAGGTTGGAATCCGTCTTGTTGACCTTGGCCTCGGAGAAGTCTTGCGCATGATTGCGGAACGAAGCTGCGATATCGGTCTCGGCATTACTCTCGAGGCTGATGGCTATGGCGCCAATGTGACCCCGCTCGGCCGCTGCGAAGCGCGCTGTGCCCTGCCCGTCGATCATCCACGAAACAAACCCGGCGCGATCCCGCTTCCACGCATTCGCAATGAACCCTTCGTGGAGTTGTCGCCCGGTAGCCCATTGCGAACACGGATCGACTATTTATTCCAAACAATCGACGTGCGCCGAAACATCGCGGTCGAACTCCGCACGCTGCGCGGTGTCTGCGATCTCGTGGGGCATGGCGTCGGGATTGCCGTCATCGACCCAATCGCGGAGCTTCTGATCGACCCAAGGCGAGTCGCGACAAAACCGCTGATCCCCACGATCGATTGGGAGATCGCCCTCTTCACACCAAGAGACAAACCGCTGAGCAGCGCCGCGCAAAGTTTCATCGACACGCTGCAGGTCGACATTGACGCGCTCCGCCAAAAAGGCCTGATCGCGGCGAAGCCTCGAAGCGCCTGAGGGACAACAAGAAACTGATCGACTGAAGCGAGTTCCTTGCTCGACGGTGAAGCATAATTTTTCAGCTACGGCGGAGGTCGTAGGAGGAGGACTGCATTGAACGCGCCGTCCTCGCCTACTTTCGTGCATGCTTCCGAAAGGCACCGACAATCCGCCCGCTACTACACTATCAATCAAGTCACCGAAATCTGCCGCGTCATCCACGCCACAATCGATCGCAGACACCGAGATCGAGCCGACTTTCCGCGAAGGCTTTTACTGGGCAAAAATTGTGCGCGGGTCAGCGTGACAGACATCGAGGCTTGACTCGAACGCTGCGAGGCTCAGGCCTGAGAGGGGGTGGCAAGTTGAACGCCATGCTAGCCTCAGACTTCCGGGGAGTAATCAGACAGGAACGCGGCCAACGCAGAGACCGCCTGCCCCATATCCCCGGCACTCGCATATTCGGCCGGGTTGTGGCTGATCCCGCCCTTGCAGCGCAAAAACAGCATCGCGATCGGGCAGAGATCGGCCATCGCGGAGGCGTCATGTGTGGCTCCCGAGGGCAACTCGGGCGCGGACGCTCCGATCGTATCGCGCACGGCAGCGGCGAGCCCTTCTCGCAGCCCTGCATCGCAGGCTTGGGCGGGCTGTGCATAGGTCTTCTCTATCTCGACCTCCGTCGCCGTGGCTTCGGCGATCTGCGCACAAAGCGGGCTAAGCGCCGCGCCCATCGCAGCGCGCGCGGGATCTTCGGCGGCGCGGATCTCGATGGTCAGATCGACCCGCGCGGGGATCGCGTTGACCACGTTGGGCGAGACATCGAGCTGGCCGACCGTCGCCCGAATACCGTGATCGCGCGCCATGTCATGCACGGCGCGCACCAGATCCGAAGCCGCCAGCAGCGCGTCGTGGCGCATCTCCATCGGCACGGTGCCCGCATGTCCTGCTTCGCCGGCGATCGTGACGCGATGCCGCTCGATCCCGGAAATCGCGGTGACGACGCCCAGCGGCTTGTCCGCAGCCTCAAGCACCGGTCCTTGCTCGATATGCAGCTCCAGATACCCCGCAACGCTGGCCGGATCGCGCGCCAACGCCGCCGTGCCCTCAGAATCGCCGCCAAAGGCCTTGAGCGCCGTGCCGAGGGTTACGCCCGCCTTGTCCACCATCTCGAAAACGGTCGGGTCGAGCGTGCCCGCCAGCGCGCGCGGTCCGATCAGCGCGGTCGGAAACCGCACGCCCTCCTCGTCGGCGAAGGCCAGCACCTCGACGGAAAACGGCAGAGCGCGATCCCCAAGCGCCTCAAGCGCAAGACATCCCAGCGCCACCCCCATAATTCCGTCGAAAGCCCCGCCATGACGCACGCTGTCCTGATGCGAGCCGATCAGCAGCGTGGGCGCGCCCGCAGGCCCCGCGCGCCGCCCGATCAGCGTGCCTGCTGCGTCACGCGCGACCATGCAGCCCGCCTTCTGCATCCAACCGGTGATGATCTCCAGCGCCGCCTCGTGCTCGGGACCGAAAGGCAGCCGGGTAACGCCGGGACCGGGCTCGGAGGCTTTCGCGATCGTCTCCAGCCGCTCTTGCGCAACTGCACCCCAGTCCTGCATGGCATCACCTCTATTTATCATTATAAATAGCTATCTACTCTTTTGATGCGAATTGGTCTAGGAGAAACGCCAATGAGTTTCCCCTCAAGAGATCCGATGCCCCGCAAACCCGCCACCGAACCCAAGCGCTCTCGCCCCGCCCGCGTGGCCGATCAGATCAAGGACTGGGTCGTCGCGCAGCGGCTTAAGAAGGGCGATCGTCTGCCGGGCGAGGCCGAGATGATAGACCGGTTCGGTATGGCGAAAGGCACGATCCGCGAGGCGATGCGGCTGCTGGAGGCGCAGGGGCTGGTGACGACACGCACCGGGCCGGGCGGCGGCTCCTTTGTGGGCGAAGTCAGCGAGGAACGCGCCCGGGCGCTGTTGGGCAATTACTTCTATTTCAAGGACCTGACGGTCGCGGATATCTACCAGATCCGCCGCGCGCTGGAGCCCGAAGTGGCCGCGAGCCTTGCGGGAAAGCTCTCGGAGGCGGATCTCGCCGAGCTGGAGGCGCTGGTCTCGCAATATGCCGCCCCCGCCGCCACGGCCGAGGAAGAGCGCGAGCAGCATGTGGATTCCCTGAAATTCCACGCGGTGCTGGCGCGGCATTCCGACAATGCGCTGCTCGCCTTCCTGATCCGCTTCATGGCACAGATCCTGTCGGACCTGACGGTGTATCGCAAACTCTACGCACCCCATAACCATGAGCTGTGGGAGAGCGGGCGTAACCACCAGATCGCCTTGATCGCCGCGCTGCGTGAGGGCCGTGCCGAGAATGCCCGCACGATCATGGCCGACCACATGGCCACCGCCCAGCGCTTCATGGAAGCGCAGGAGGCCGAGGTGATGAAACGCTTCATCGCGGAGTGACACGGGCTTTCGCGCCGAGGGCCGCGCCCGAGCCTCGGGCGGGCGCTTCGCAACGCGTGTGGCTTAGCGATTTATCTCGCAAACCCGAAAATCGGTGATGCATGCGCCGACGCCGCCAATGCGCCCTCCCGTGGGGAGGGGTAAGCCGGGAGAGAGGGGCCTTCCAGTGGAAGGGCACCCCGGCGAACGCCTGAGCCTTGCGAAGGCCGGACGGGCGCGGCGTGGGGCTGGTCGCCCCGCGCCAAGTTCCGAGCTACTCGGACCCGGTCTCGGGCAGCGGGAGCGCTTCGGGCTCCACCAGATCGGGGGCGCGATAGGGATCGTCGAGGGTCGGCACGACGCGAGTCCAGCCGTAATAGGGCTCGGACCGGGCGGCGGCGAGCAGGTCGGCCAAATCCTCGAGCGGCCTGGCGGAGCGGTCGATGCGCAAGGTGAGCGGCGTGACCTCGCGCGAGGCGACCAGCAGCGCCGCCGACAGCAGCCCGCGCGAGTCGCCCCCCGCCTGCGCGCCTGCCACCAGCGCGGCCATCAGACGGTCGGGCATCGGGCCCTGCGTGGAGAGGTAAGTATCGCGCACCGCCTCGATCACCGACCAATCGGCGAGCATATTGCCCGAAACCACGACGCCCGGCCCTTCCAGCGCACCGCAGACCGGTACCGACATCTCGCCGGTGAAATGGCCCGTGCGCCCGTGCAGATCGATGGCGGCGAGTTGGCGGTGGGCGCGTCCGGTATCGGGCCCTGTCACCTCCGCCACGGCATCGGGCGCGGACATACCCGCCTTCATCTTCGCCAGCACATCCTCGCCCCAAAGCGTGGAGGGCGCGGTGCCCTGACTGGCCGACAATCCCGATTCGGCGCCGCCGCGCAGCACCCAGCCGCCGACGCAGAGGCTGCCGGTCATGGCCGCCCCGCCAAAGACGCCTGTTTTTTCGTCATATGCCAGAATTGATACCGTCACGGCGGAACTCCGTTAATCTACGCTCTTGCATTTATCATGATAATTTGCCCTCATGCAATCATCACCAATAAAAATCAGCCATGCTGAACAGGAGAGGTAACATGACGAAACTCACCCTTACGCGGCGCGGACTTCTGATCTCGGGCGTGGCGACGGGCGTCCTGATGGGAACCGGTCTGCCCTCGATGGCGGCGACCCCGCCCGGCGTTCTGGTCGTCGGTCAGATCGCGGAGCCCAAGGCGCTCGATCCGGCGGCGGTCACCGCCGTCAACGACTTCCGCATTCTGATGAATCTCTATGACGGGCTGGTGCGCTACAAATCCGGCACGCTCGAAGTCGAACCGGCGCTGGCCGAAAGCTGGGACATTTCCGACGACGGCAAGACCTACACGTTCCACCTGCGTCAGGGCGTGAAATTCCATGATGGCTCGGATTTCGACGCCGAAGCGGTGAAATTCAACTTCGAGCGGATGCTCGATGAGAACCACCCCTATTACCATACCGGCCCCTTTCCGCTCGCCTTCTTCTTCTCGAGCGTGGACACGATCGACGCCAAAGACCCGCAGACGGTGGTCTTCACGCTGAAAGAACCCTATGCGCCCTTCCTGTCGAACCTCGCCTATCCGACGGGGCTGATCGTCTCGCCGACCGCGGTGAAGAAATTCGACAAGGATTTCGGCCGCAACCCGGTCGGCACCGGCCCCTTCACCTTCAAGGAATGGCGCCCGAACGAGGCCGTCGTGGTCGAGGGCAACCCCGATTACTGGGACACGCCCACCTCGCTCAAGGCAGTGATCTTCCGCCCGATCACGGATGCCAATACCCGCGTGGCCGAGATGCTGGCGGGCGGGATCGATCTGATGGTCGAGGTGCCGCCCGTGGCGCTCAAGGAGTTCCAGAACGACAGCTATAACCTTGTCGAGCAAGCCGGGCCGCATCTGTGGTTCCTGATCCTCGATTGCGCCAAGGGGCCGTTCAAGGACAAGAAGGCCCGTCAGGCCGCGAACTACGCGATCAACAAGGAAGCGATCGTTAACGATGTGCTCGAAGGGACGGCGACGGTCGCGAACGGCCCGACGCCCGCCGCCTTCGCCTGGGCGCATGATGACAGCCTCGATCCCTACCCCTACGACCCGGAAAAAGCCAAGGCGCTCCTGAAAGAGGCCGGCGTGGCCGAGGGCACGGAAGTGACCTTCTACGTCACCGATGGCGGCTCGGGGATGCTCGACCCGGTGGCGATGGGCACGGCCATTCAGGCCGACCTGAAAGCCGTGGGGCTGAACGCCAAGATCGAGACCTTCGAGTGGAACACCTTCCTCGGCAAGGTGAACCCGGGGCTCGACTCGAACGGGCAGCATGTCGACATGGCCGAGATGGCGTGGATGACGAACGATCCCGACACCCTGCCCTATCTCGCGCTGCGCACCGACGCCTGGCCCGACAAGGGCGGGTTCAACTCGGGCTATTACTCGAACCCCGAGGTCGACAAGCTGCTGGAAGAGGCGCGCACCGCGACCGATCAGTCCAAACGCGCCGAGCTCTACAAGAAGATGCAGCAGATCGTGCATGACGACGCGCCCTGGGTCTTCGTGGCGAACTGGAAGCAGAACGCAGTGACCAACGACAAAGTGTCGGACTTCACGCTGCAGCCCTCGTTCTTCCTGCTCCTCAAGGACGTGACGAAGGCCTGATCCTTCCGAGTGCGCGAGCCGCGACTGGCCCGCGCGCTTTTTTTCATCATTTGCGCGTCACCCAAAGGGAGACCAATGGGCAGCTATATCCTCAAACGGCTTTTGCTGGCGGTGCCGGTGATCCTCGGGATCACGGTGATCGTCTTTCTGATCATGGCGATGATCCCGGGCGACCCGGCGACCGCGATCCTGGGCAGCTATGCCACACCCGAGAACGTGGCGCGACTGAACCGCGATCTCGGCCTCGATCAGCCTTTGGTGGCGCGCTATTTCATCTGGCTGGGGAATATGCTCCACGGCGATTTCGGGCAGAGCTTCTCGCTCAACCGTCCCGTGATCGACGAAGTGCTGGAGCGCTTCAACAACACGCTGATCCTTGCGGGCACCTCCTTCGTTCTCTGCACGGTGTTCGGCATTCTCGCGGGCGTGGTCTCGGCCGCGCGTCAGTATGGGTTCGCCGACAAGGCGATCACCTTCGTGGTGCTGCTGGGCATTTCGATCCCATCCTTCTTCCTCGGGATGATGATGATCCTGATCTTCGCGGTGGACCTGCAATGGCTGCCGGTCTCGGGGATGTATGCGATCTATGGCGGCGGCGACCTGCCCGACCTGATCCACCACCTCACGATGCCCGCGCTGGCGCTGGCGGTGGTGGCGACCGGTGTGGTGGCGCGGCTGTCGCGCTCAGCCATGCTGGAGGTGCTGCGGCAGGACTTCATCCGCACCGCGCGCGCCAAGGGCGTGAAAGAGGGCCGCGTGATCTGGGGGCATGCGCTGCGCGCGGCGATGGTCTCGATCATCCCCGTGCTCGGCATTCAGGCGGGCTTCGTGCTCTCGGGCGCAGTCTATATCGAGATCGTGTTCCAGTGGCCCGGCATCGGGCGGATGCTGGTCGATGCGATCTTGCAGCGTGACATCCTGCTCGTCCAAGGCGGCGTCGTCTTCGTCGCGGCCTGCTACGTCATCTTCAACATCATCGTCGATGTCGCCCAGAGCCTTCTCGACCCGAGGATCAAGACATGAGCGCGTTCTTCAAACTTCTCGCGCGCAACCGGCTGGCGCTGGGTGGGCTGATCGTGATGGGGCTGGTGGTGGCTCTGGCGTTGATCACGCCGCTGCTGCCGCTCGTCGATCCGGATGCGACGAATACCGCGAACCGCTTCCTGCCGCCATTTTCCGATGGCGCGCTGCTGGGCACCGATGCGCTGGGGCGCGATCTGCTCTCGCGGCTTCTGTGGGGCACGCGACTGTCGCTCGCCGTGGGCTTTGCCGCAGCCCTCTTCGCGGCCGTCGCGGGCGCAGCGGTCGGCATCATCGCGGGCTTCTATGGCGGGCGCACCGACAACATCATCATGCGCGCCGTCGATATGCTGATGGCCTTCCCCTATATCCTTCTGGCGCTCGCGATCGTCGCCGCTCTCGGCCCCGGTCTCGTGAATGCGCTGATCGCGGTCTCTGTGGTCAACATCCCCTTCTTCGCACGCAACATTCGCGGCATCACAGTGGGGCTTGCCAACAAGGAATTCGTGGATGCGGCAAAGCTTGCAGGCATGTCCAATGCGCGCATCATCACCTCGGAAATCCTGCCCAACGTCGTCCCGGTGATCGTGATCGCGATGTCCACCACGATCGGCTGGATGATCCTCGAGACGGCGGGCCTGAGCTTCCTCGGCCTCGGCTCGCAGCCGCCGCAGGCCGATCTCGGGAGCATGCTGGGCGAGGCGCGCTCGGCGCTGATCACCAACCCGCATACCTCGGTCATCCCCGGCATCATGATCCTGATCATCGTGATGAGCATCAACCTGCTGGGCGACGGGGTGCGCGACGCGCTCGACCCGCGGCTGAAATCGGGCGCGCTGAGCCGTCCGATGGCCGCGACCCGCGTGGATCGCAAACACACCCCCGCGCCGGAAGTCGCGACTGACGGCATTCTCAGCCTCGAGAACCTGCGCACCGAATTCCACGTCAAGGACCGCATCTACAAGGCGGTGTCCGGCGTCTCTCTGTCGGTCAAACCCGGCGAATGCCTCGGCGTGATCGGCGAGTCCGGCTCGGGCAAATCGGTCACGGCGCTGTCGGTCATGGGGCTCGTCGCCTCGCCGCCCGGCGTCATCACCGGCGGAGCCGCGCGGCTTGAGGGGCGCGACATGATCGGCGCGCGCTATGGCGATCTGCGCTCCTTACGCGGTCGCCGCGTCGCCTATATCTTTCAGGACCCGCTGGCGACGCTGCACCCGCTCTACAAGGTCGGCGATCAACTGGTGGAGGCGATCTCCAGCCATCGCGCGATCTCGAAATCCGAAGGTCGTGCAAAGGCAATCGAGTTGCTGAAATCCGTGCGTATCCCCAATGCCGAAAGCCGCGTCGACAGCTACCCGCACGAGATGTCTGGGGGCATGCGTCAGCGCGTCGGCATTGCGATGGCGCTGGCCAACGATCCCGACGTGATCATCGCGGACGAGCCCACCACCGCGCTCGACGTGACGGTGCAGGCGCAGATCCTCTCGCTGCTCGACGATCTGCGGCGAGAACGCGGGCTCGCGATCATCTTCATCACCCATGATTTCGGCGTCGTGGCCCAGCTTTGCGACCGCGTGGCGGTGATGTATGCGGGTCGGATCGTCGAGGAAGGCCCGACGATGGAGATCCTGCGCGCACCCGCCCATCCCTACACGGCGCGGCTGATCGCCTGCGTGCCCGAACTGGGCGCGGGCAAACGCAAGCTGGAGGCGATCCCGGGCCTGCCGCCTTCGGTCGATGCACTGCCCGCAGGCTGCGCTTTCGCCGATCGCTGCCTGAAGGCGCAACCGTCGTGCAAAGAAGGCGAGATACTACTCGAAGGGATCGGATCGCGCGCCGTGCGCTGCCTCTACCCCGAAGTCTCTCTCTCGAAGGAAACCGCATGAGCACCGCCCTTCAAATCACCGACCTGTCGAAAACCTTCCCCGTCGGCAAGAAGCTGTTCGGCGGCGCGACGGGCGGGGTGAAAGCCGTGCATCCGATGACGCTCTCGGTGCAGACGGGCGAGACGCTGGGGATCGTGGGTGAGTCCGGCTGCGGCAAGTCCACACTTGCACGAATGCTGGTGGGGCTCCTGCCCGCGACGACCGGCACGATCGAAATCGAGGGTTCGGCGCTTGATAACGCCGACCCGGCCGAGTTCGGCAAGCGCATCCAATATGTGTTTCAGGACCCGATCTCGAGCCTCAACCCACGCAAAACGATCCGCCAGATCATGGATGCGCCTTTAAAGCTGCTGCACGGGATGGACCGCAAGGCGCGCGAAAAACGCATCCTCGAGATTTTCGACAGCGTGAACCTGCGCGCCGATTTCCTCGACCGCTACCCGCATGAGTTCTCCGGCGGTCAGGCGCAGCGCATCGGTATCGCGCGGGCGCTGGCCGCGCAGGCGCGCATCCTGATCCTCGACGAACCCGTCTCCGCGCTCGATGTGTCGGTGCAGGCGCAGGTGCTGAACCTGCTGGCCGATCTGAAACGCGAATTCGGCCTGACTTACCTGTTCATCAGTCACGATCTGGCGGTGGTCGAGGCCGTCTCTGACCGGATCGCGGTGCTCTATTTCGGCTCGGTGGTCGAGGAAGGCCGCGCCGAGGAAATCTTCGCCCATCCGCGCCACCCTTACACGAAGCTACTGGCGGAAAGCGCGCCGGTCGTGGGGCGTGCGCTCTCGGACCCGGAGCAGGGCCAAGCGGAACTGCCGAACCCGCTCGACCCGCCCAAGGGCTGCGCCTTTGCCATGCGATGCCCCTACGCGACCGATAAATGCCGGGACGCGGCTCCTTCGCTGGAAGAGATCGGCGACGATCAACGGGTCGCCTGCTACCATCCCCTGCCTATCGGGTCCCTCTGACAATTGCCCGGACCGTGGCGCGGCTACGGCGAAAGCCCGCCTCCCGGCTCGAAGCCTCAACCTGTTCGAACGGCTCCGGAGGGCGGAGGCCGGAGCAATCCGCCTACCCGCGGCCTTGCCCCTTTTCCCCGGCCAAGCAGGCGGCTATTGCTGGCAACCCGACCGCATCAGGAGACAGCCTTGGCCCAAACCGATTCCGCCCCCGTTCAAGCCCGCATCGCGCAGACCATCGCCACGGACATCGCGGCGAAGCCCGCACAGGTGACCGCGGCGATCGGGCTCCTCGATGGTGGGGCGACCGTGCCCTTCGTGGCGCGCTACCGCAAAGAGATCACGGGCGGGCTCGACGATACGCAGCTGCGACAGCTCTCGGATCGGCTGGGCTATCTGCGCGAGATGGAGGCGCGGCGCGAGACGATCCTCAACTCGATCCGCGAGCAAGGCAAGCTGACCGACGATCTGGCACGCTCGATCGCGCGGGCCGCAAGCAAGGCCACGCTCGAAGACATCTACCTGCCCTTCAAACCCAAGCGCCGCACCAAGGCGATGATCGCGCGCGAGAACGGGCTGGAGCCGCTGTTGCGCGCCATTCAGGAAGACCGGAACGCCACGCCCGAGGCGCTGGCCGAGGATTACGTGACCGAGGCCGTGCCCACGGTTAAGGATGCTCTGAACGGTGCGCGCGACATCCTGACCGAGGAACTGTCGGAAAACGCCGAACTGCTTGGCACCCTGCGCGACTTCATGCGCGCCGAAGCCGTCATCGCCGCGCGCGTCGTGCCGGGCAAGGAAGAGGCGGGCGCGAAGTTCTCGGACTATTTCGACCATCGCGAGAAATGGGCCGACATTCCCGGCCACCGGGCGCTCGCCATTCTGCGCGCCGCGAAGGAAGAGATCGTGACGATGGAAATCGCGCCCGATCCCGAGACCGGTGAAGACCGCGCGATCGGCAAGATCGCAGCGACCCTCGACACGCAGGCCGGGCGTCCCGGCGATCTGTGGCTGCGCGATGTGGCGCGGTGGGCCTGGCGGGTGAAATTCTCGGTCTCGCTCTATGTCGATCTGCTGGGCGAGCTGCGCCAGCGCGCCCATGACGAGGCGATCAAGGTCTTCGCGCGCAACCTGCATGATCTGCTGCTGGCAGCCCCTGCCGGTCCGCGCGCCACGCTGGGCCTCGATCCGGGCATCCGGACGGGCGTGAAGGCGGCGGTGGTCGATGCGACCGGCAAAGTTCGGGAGACTGCAACGCTTTACCCGTTCCAGCCGAAGATGGATCTGCGCGGCGCGGAGGCGAAGATCATCGACATGGTCAAGCGCCACGGGGTCGAGCTGATCGCCATCGGCAACGGCACCGCCAGCCGCGAAACCGAACGGATGGTCGCCGACACGCTGAAGCTGCTTCCGCCGGGGGTGCGGGCGCCGACGAAAGTGGTCGTCTCCGAAGCGGGCGCCTCGGTCTATTCGGCCTCGGAACTGGCCGCGCGCGAATTCCCCGATCTGGATGTGAGCTTGCGCGGGGCGGTCTCGATCGCGCGGCGCCTGCAGGACCCGCTTGCGGAACTGGTGAAGATCGAACCGCAGAGCATCGGCGTCGGCCAATATCAGCACGACGTGGACCAGCGCCGTCTGTCGCAGGCGCTGGAGGCGGTGGTCGAGGACGCGGTGAACGCGGTCGGCGTCGATCTGAACATGGCCTCCGCACCGCTTCTGGCGCAGGTGGCGGGGCTTGGCCCCGCGCTCGCGCAGGCCATCGTCGCCCATCGTGACGCGCATGGCGCCTTCCCCTCGCGGCGCGCGCTGATGGAGGTGGCGGGGCTCGGCCCGAAGGCCTTCGAGCAATGCGCGGGCTTCCTGCGTATCCGCGAGGGCGAAGAGCCGCTCGATGCCTCCTCCGTTCACCCCGAAGCCTACGCGGTCGCGCGTAAGATCGTGCAAAGCTGCGGCCGCGACATCCGCGAGATCATGGGACAGCCGACCGCGCTGAAAGACCTGCGCGCGGAGCAATTCGTGACCGGCGATTTCGGCCTACCCACGATCCGCGACATCTTCGCGGAACTGGAAAAGCCCGGTCGCGACCCGCGCCCGACCTTCAAAACGGCGCAATTCACCGACGGCGTGGAGGATATCAAAGACCTCAAGCCGGGGATGAGCCTGGAGGGCACCGTGACCAACGTGGCCGCCTTCGGCGCTTTCGTGGATATCGGCGTGCATCAGGATGGGCTGGTGCATGTCAGCCAGCTCGCCGATCGCTTCGTGAAGGATCCGCATGAGGTGGTGAAGGCAGGCGATGTGGTGCGGGTGCGCGTGACCGAGGTCGACATCCCGCGCAAACGGATCGGCCTGTCGATGCGCAAGCAATCCGAGGGCGGCGCCCCTGCAAGGCAGGATAAGGGTAAACCCGGACCGCAAGGCCCGCGTGGCAAAGGCCAAGGCAAAGCGCCGGCAAAAGACAACGGCAATGGCGCATTCGGCGCGGCGCTGCGCGATGCGATGAACCGGCGATAAGCCGACCAGGCGCGTTCAACGATTGGGGATCTGACCGCCTCGTGGGCCTGTGGCCCGCGAGCGCTCCCCCGCAAGGATTCGCGCCCGACCACTCCTCGATGAGGAGGAGCCGAATTTCTGGAAATGTTGGAAATGGGCTTCTGGTGGAAGCCCGAGCAGACTCTGGCGAAAAAGGCAGCGGCTCAGCACGAGCTGAGATGCAAATTTCTTCTTTTTCTAGAGATTTAAGTGGTGCCCGGAGGCGGACTCGAACCACCGACACGCGAATTTTCAATCCGCTGCTCTACCAACTGAGCTATCCGGGCACTGCGACCTTTCGGTCTTGGTGGAGCGGTTACTAGACGAGGGCGCGGGGGGTGTCCAGAGGGATTTCGCAGAAATTTACGCGAACTTGCGAAACGTCTCAGTGCGGCTTGCCGGGGGGCGTATCATCGCCTGCGGGGCCGGTCGGCGCACGCTCTTCTTCCTCGGCGATATCGTCGGGAATGACGTAGGATCCGTTCAACCAGCGCGCCAGATCGACGTCGGCGCAACGCTTCGAACAGAAAGGGCGATATTTCGGGTCGGCATCCTTGCCGCAGATCGGACAGCTCATTTCGCCTCCCTGTTTTGGCCCCGCAGCAGGCGCACGAGCGGGACGCGGTCGCGCTTACGTTGCATCTCGAAATTCCCGAGCGGCGTCCAGCCGGCCAGGGACGTCTCCGGCTCGCCCTTGACGGCGCGGCGCAGCTGTTGCTCCAGCGCCTGACGGTCGCGCTTGGGCATCGGAGCGAAGTCGATCACGACCTGCCCTCCGAGGCCGCGCAGGCGCAGCTGACGAGGCAATTCGCGGGCCGCGGCGATATTCGCCTTCAGCGCCGCAGCAGGCGTCGTGTCGTTGCCGGTATTGACGTCGACCGCAATCAGGGCGCGGGTCGGCTCGATCATCAGATGCGCGCCGCCCGGCAGGTCGACACGCGGGTGCAGTAGCGCTTCGATCGCGTCGGTGACGCCGTGATCGTCGAACCCGCCTTCGATCACCTCGTCCGGCACGGGTTCGGCCCAGTCGCGCCAGGCTTCTTCATGCGGATCGGGCGCGTCGACGAGCAGCTCCGGCCCGCCCTCAACGTCGTTGGTCACGGCCTCGGCCAGCTCGCGCATTGCGGCGACATCCTCGGCCACCTCTTCGAGCGGCACATGGGCTGCGGCGGAGCGCAGGATCACGCCCATATCCGAGCCTTCCATCACCGCCTCGGCTGCTGCCTGCAGGTCGGCGCGCAGATCCTCTTCATGGATCCGCCGGGAGACGTTGATGCCGGGCGCGCCGGGGGTGACGATGGCGTAGCGCGACTTGAACAGCACGCGCAGCGTCACCGGCAACGCCTTGCCGGGCTCGGTGCCGCCCGAGACCATGCAGATCACGGTCTGGCCGGGGGCGAGCCCCTTCACCTCTTTCAAAAAGCCACGCGCGCCTTCGGGCAGATCGACGAAGACGCCGCCCTGCCCTTTCATCTGACGACCGATCGTGCCGCGCAGGATCGCGCCGGGGGCAAAGCTGATCTCCTCCGAGGTATCGATGATCAGATCTTCAAGCTGCCCGTCGACCATCAGCGCCGCCGCTTCGCGACCGGCGATCTCGTCCAGAAGAACCACACGCCCCTGCATTACACGTCCCCTCGAATGCCCGCGCTTGCGAGCAGCGTTGCGGTTTCCGCGAGCGGCAGGCCCACCACCGCGGTAAAAGACCCCTGAATCCACGGCACGAAAGCACCGCCGCGTCCCTGGATCGCGTAGCCGCCCGCCTTGCCGTGCCATTCGCCCGAGGCGAGATAGCCGTTCACGTCCTCGTCGCTGAGCGGTTTGAACTTCACCACCGTATCGACAAGCCGTTCGCGCAGGCCCTGCGCCGTGCGCACCGCCACGGCGGTGAATACATGGTGCCGACGCCCGGAGAGCAGCCAGAGAAACTCCGCCGCTTCTTTCTCGTCTTCGGGTTTGCCCAAGATGCGGCGCCCGCAGGTCACCGTGGTATCGGCGCTCAGCAGCACCTCGTCATCGGCCACATCGAGCGCCATCGCTTTTTCGCGGGCCATGCGGGCGACATAGTCGCGCGCGGCCTCGCCCTTGAAAGGCGTCTCGTCGATATCGGCGGGGCGCACGTCAAAAGGCTCCAACCCGAGCTGGGCCAGAAGTTCTCGCCGTCGCGGGCTCGCCGAGCCGAGGATCAGCTTCACTTGAAGCGGTAGTTGATACGACCCTTCGTGAGGTCGTAGGTGTTCATTTCCACCTGAACCTTGTCGCCTGCCAGAACACGGATGCGGTTCTTACGCATCTTGCCTGCCATATGCGCGATGATCTCATGGCCGTTTTCCAGCTCGACCCGAAACGTCGCGTTAGGCAGGAGTTCCTTCACGACACCGGGAAATTCGAGCATTTCTTCCTTGGCCATGGTCACTCCGTAAATGGTTACCCGCGCCATCTGCGGGCGAGCGTTTAAATGCGCCCGTAAGCCGCGAAATTCAAGCAGAATATGAACCTGCCCCCACGATCTACCGAGATTCGCGGGAGTTTCGGGTCAGATCGAGACCTGATCCGCGACCGTCCCGGCCGCTTTGTCTACGTCGCCGCCCAGAGATTTCAGCCGAGCCTCTTCAGTCAGGCCCCATTGAAGAAGCACACGCGCGGCGGCTTCGTCGCGGCTGAGCGAACATCCGCATTCGCAAATATGCTGCCGCTCCGAGAGCGCTTTTCGCTTTTGGGCCCCGCTATCTGGGCAACGTTGCGAAGGTCTGAGCTTGCGTGTCGGCGCCTCAAGAAACTCCACACCAGCTTCTTCCGCTTTGTATCGGAGCATTTTCAAAAAATTTGACGGAGCCGCATCAAGAATCGCTCGGTTCAAGCCAGACTTCTGAGCAACGTTCTTGCCGGGACACTGCTTACTGCCTTTCGCCGAACGGGTCATGTTTCCCACATCGAGCCGCTCAGTCGCAATTAAGCGGTGGCGGGCCACCAGGTCGGCAGAAACCTTGTGAAGAAAAACTTTTCTTCTAGACGCAATTTTTGCGTGGCGACGCGCGAGTTGCTTTCGATGACGTTGAAGCGAGCGCAACGAAACCTTTTTCGCCTTGGCGGCAGAAGAGAGGCGTCGCTGCGCCTCTACCAGCTCCTCCATCTCTCCTCGGAGATGGCGCGGGTTTGCCACCGCTTCATATTCGCCATTCTCGTTCGCAAGAGTTGCGAAATCGGAGACACCCCAGTCAAGTCCGGCGGCCGGCCCGTGCGCCTCTTCACGCTGCGCGCAATCGGTTTCCACCACCACGTTGAGCATCCACCCACGCGCAGAACGGAAAACATCAGCCTTCAGAATGCGCCCCGGCGTCCTTGCGACGCCTCGCATGCGCATCCGCCCAACACCAAACAGAGTCACGTGCCCGTGCCTCCCCCCTGGGCCCAGCTCAACCTTAAAGCCATTACAGTGCTGCTTATACCCCCAGCCGCGAAACCGTTGCCGCGAACGGAAACGGGGAAAGCCCGAACGCTCTCCGGCCCGCACTCGCTTGAAAAAGTTCTGAAACGCGCGATCGAGCCGCTTCAGAACGACCTGAGCCTCGTGAGAATGGACACACCCAGACCAGCCTTCGACATCGACTCGAATGTGCTTAAGCGCCTTTTCCTGATCAGAAAGGCGAAGATGCACACCGTGACGCCAAGCCCCAATACGCTCCTCAAGCGCCGCATTCCAAAGATCAACCAGGAGGTCATGCTTTTGTTCAAGCCTGTCGCTCTGCGCGCGGCTGGGGTAAAGCTTGAATGAAAGGGACCGGATCGAGCTCATGATCTTAATTATATTGGTTCAGGCATGACAAATCAATACTACAGCAATGAAAATAATTGTTTTTTTGACATATCTTATAAAATGGTTCTGGTTACAAAGGCGCGCAAACGAACCCTGTCCTGTGAGATGCACAAAGTGGCAGAAGATGTGTCGCTTCAACGCTGCCGCGCTCGCAACGGGGACCTTCTCGAGTTTTCAGGCGCAGAGGACCATTTGGAAATTTCTTTTTCCCTCCCCCCTAGTGAGGCGGTGTCTTCTTTTGCGAATGCAGTAAAGACAAGCATCTCAAGACGTCTTAGGCGGGATTTCCCCGAGCTGAAGCTGCTCGGCGCAGGGTTATGGGCGCCGAGTTATTTTGTTGCGAGCCTCGGAAACCCTTCCCAAGCGGCAATCTGTCACTACCTGCAAAGGGAAGGGGAGTAGCCGAACAAGACGTTCTTGCGGCCCCGCCGCCAACAGAGTTCCTCGAAAGACGTCAGCGCTACGTGGCCGAACTCACCGCACAAAGACTAGAGGAAACTCAACCGCTATGATCTGCTCCGACCAATGTCTGTAGGGCAAAACAGCCCCTGCAGTGCGGCTCTGGACCACGCGGTCGAGCTCCACTGTCGCGAAGGTCCAGCCGGGTGAGTCGGGCGCCCCTTCGGCCACGATCCCGCTTTCCGGCCAAAGCCCATCAGGTGGCGCGAAGATTGCAGCCGTGCCGCGGTTTTCATCGACTGCCGGGCACCAGAGCGCGTCGCCCACGGTCGGCGCCTGCACGGTCACGCATTGATTTTCGAGCGCGCGGGCCATCGCGCCGATCCGCACCCGATTATAGCCCGCGAGCGTGTCGGTGCAGGAGGGCACGAGGATGATCTCCGCCCCCGCCTCGGCCAGCGCGCGCGCCAACAGGGGGAATTCGCTGTCGTAGCAGATCGTGACGCCGATCTTGCCGAGCGCGGTGTCGAAGAGCACCAGCCCCTCGCCTGCATCGACATGCCAGATCTCACGCTCGAACCGCGTCATGATCGCCTTGTCCTGATGCCCGATCAGCCCGCCGGGACCGAACAGGCTCGCCCGGTTCACGCGCTTGGCGCCGTCGATGACGGGCCCGGAGGGGGCGAGAATATGCACGCCGTGCTCCGCCGCGAGACCTTCGAACAGCACTTCCATGTCCGCCCGCAGCCCGGCCACATGGACCAGCGCGGCTTCCAGATCGCCCGCGACCTCTGGCCCGCCGAGGCTCGCCAGCTCCATTGCGCCATATTCGGGAAAGACCAGAAGCTGCGCGCCCTGCCCTGCGGCCTCGGCCACCCAAGCCGTGACCTTCGCCGCGTAGCCCGCCCAGTCCTCGAACCAGTCGAGCGGATAGGCCGCCGCCGCTATCATCACCTCGCGGCTCACAGCGTGCGCCCCCAGAATTGCAGCGCCTTCTCGGTCTGCTCATCCTCACCGAGATCGGTCCATTTGAACCGCGCGACGACGCCCTCCATCGGCGCATAGCCGCGCTTGCGCCAAAACCCGTCGAGCGGGCGGTAATCGGCGCGCTTCAAGGGATGATCGTCGGGACGGATCACAGAGCAGAAGACCGAATGGCTGCGCCCCAGCTCGCGCGCATGGGCCTCGCGGTGGTCGAAGAAGGCGTGCCCGAGGCCCTGCCCGCGATAGTCGGGCAGAAGGACCGACTCGGCACAGTAGAACACGTCCTCGAGCCTCAGCCCGGTTCCTGCGAAAGGCGCGGCGAAATCGCCCGAGTGATCTTCCAGCGGCGTGCCTGTGGCCGCGCCCACCAGCGTCGCCCCGTCGAAGGCACCGACGACCACCGCCGCATCGCTTTCCCGGTAGCTCTGCAAATATTGCCGCTCATAGTCGAGCGATCCGTCATAAATGTAGGGCCAGTCCCGAAACACCGCGATCCGCAGCCGCGCCACGTCGTCGAGCGCTGCGTCCAGCGCCTCTCCGGTCAGCCGCCGCACCTCCATCATGAGACCTGCGCGATCCAGTCGGCGAGGTTGTAATAGGTGACGACGCGCGTGATCTTGCCCTCGTCGAGCGTGAAGAACGCCGCTTTCATGGACCTGATCTTTTCTGATCAGGTCCATTTTCCTGCTTCATCGTGGCCGGTTTCACGACAGGATCAGTCCTGCCGCCAGAGCCTTCCACTCCACAAGCTGACACCGGACGGACCTTGAGGTCCTCGCTACCGGCCAGATTCTTGAGGTTGATCGCCGCATTGATGTCGCGATCGTGCTGCGCGCCGCAATTGGCGCAGGTCCATGAGCGGACCGAGAGCGGAAGAACCTCCGCTTTGGTATGACATGCCGAACAGGTCTTGCTGGATGCAAAGAACCTGTCGGCGGCAATAAGAGTGCCGCCCAGACGTGCGAGCTTGTAGCTCAGCTGCCGACGGAACTCGAAAAACCCCATATCGGAAATGGCGCGGGAAAGATGCCGGTTCGCCATCATGCCGCGGACATTGAGGTCCTCGATGACCACTGTGCTGGCTTCACGCGACAGCTTGTTAGTGAGCTTGTGCAACCCATCGTGGCGGATGTTGCGGATGCGTGCATGGAGCTTTGCAATCCGGGCACGAGACCGTGCCCGATTTTTCCCGCCCTTTTGTTTTCGCGCATGAGATCTCTGCAGTCGTGCGAGCCGCTTCAGGTTGCGACCCAAGGATTTTGAACCGGAGAACTTGCGGCCGTCGCTCAAGGTGGCCAGATCCGTAACGCCGAGATCGACGCCGATGACCGCCCCTTCGGGGCGAGGTGTAAAGCTGTGATCGATCTCAACCGCAATCGCCGCGAACCACCGGCCCGCCTCCCGCGAGATGGTGACGGATTTCAAGGTTGGATTCATGTCGGAACCAAAGCGCAGGGCCTCCCGCATAGACACCCAGCCAATGCGCGGCAGTTTCAGGCGTCGCCCTTCGACACGGAATGTCCCGGGGCCATTGTCCGGCCGAAAGCTCTCACGACAGAGATCTTTTGCTTTGAAGTTGGGATAGCGGGAGCGCCCCTCGAAGAACCCCTTGAACGCGGCACCAAGATTCTTGATCGCCTGCTGTGGAACCGCTTTGGGCGCATGCAGCATCCAGGGGTATTCAGCCCGCTTGATGGCATTGAGTTCGCGTCGCAGCGCAGCCTCGGAAGGCTTGGGCAGGGAATTGTTTTCGCAATGCGCGGTATATTGGGATTTCCATCGGTCGAGAGCCCAGTTCCAGCTGAACCGGGCGATGCCGGCGCATTGCGCAAACAGTGCGTCCTGCGCCTTGTCTACATCGAGGGCGATGCGGTGAACTGTCATGATCCGGGTAGAGATCGCTGCTCCATCAAGCGCCATCATCGCCTCCTTCAGCCGCGGCCTTGATGTCGGCGATCAATTTCGCATTCTTGCGGGAGCGCGCACCGTAGAGCCGCGCACTGAAGACCGTGACGATCTCAAGCACGTCCCGGGCGAGGTCCTCTTCGAAGCTGGTATCTTCACCCTGGTTCAGAATCACAATCTCGACGTTCTTCGCCTCGCAGATCGCGAAGACGAGCTCGGCGCCGAAGCGCAGCAAACGATCCTTGTGAGTGATGACCAGTCGGCCGACGCGATCCTCGACAATGTCTTCGAGTAGGCGCTTGAGGCCCTTCTTGCGATAGTTCATGCCAGAGCCGAGATCGGTGAGCACCTCGTAGGTCCAGCCCTGCCCGGCGCAATAGGCCTCGAGAAGCTGCGCCTGGCGCTCCAGGTCAGGTTTCTGGTCATGGGAGGAAACGCGTGCGTAGGCAACCGTGCGCCGAGCAGCGTTATCCTGCTGCCGATGGAGCTCCGGCTGAAGTTTGGCGAGGTCATAGCGGCGCCGCCCACCCTCGGTTACGAGGTCGGGTTTGAGCTTGCCGCTCTCATCCCATCTGCGCAAGGTGAGCGGAGTCACGCCCAGGGCCTTTGCGGCCTCGCCAATACTTACAAGCCTCTTCATCATTTCGATAATATATGATGCGAAAAGTATACGTCAAATGGAAGCTGTTAAAGCCCCCGCCGGCAGAACATAGCTTTGCCCATGCGCCTCGGGCAGCCCGTCATCCGTCTCCAGATAGACGCCATTCACGATGAACTCCGCCGCCGCCCGCGTGCCTGAGTCATTGGCCATGATGACCATGTCGGTCAGCTGCTCGCGATAGCAGCGGGTCATATGCGCGTTGAAGGCGCGGAACGCCTCGATCCCGTGGCGGATTTTCCCCTCGTTCACATGATGCGCGAAAGGCTCGCCCAGCTGGGCCTCCATCCCTGCCGTATCGCCTGTGTTGAAGGCGTCGTAGTAACGCGAGATCGTGTCGAGAGTGCGGGCGCGCGGCATGGGCTTACTCCTGAGGCGGACCGAAACGGTCGATGAGATGGCGCCGGATCTGGTCGCGGGTGTCGCGATAGGCGGCGAGCTTGGCCTCGCGCGTCTCGCCGATCCCGGTCGGGTCGAGGATCGGCCAATATTCCACGTCGAGATGGAAGAACCGCGTCAGCTCCAGCGCCTGACGCTGAGAGGCGGGCGACAGCGCGATCACCAGATCGAAGGCCGACAGATCGTCGCCCCATTCCTGCAATTCGGTGAAAGAGCGCGCGCGGTGACGCTCCAGATTGACGCCGATCTCGGCCATCACCGCGATGGTGAAGCCGTCGATCTCCAGATCGGCCTTCACACCCACCGACTGCACGTAGCATTCGGTGCCGTAGAATTTCTTCATCATCCCCTCGGCCATCGGGGAGCGCGTGGAATTATGATCGCACGCAAAGAGAACGGAGTTGGGGATCTCGCCCATCCGTTTACCTCGGGGCGAGAACGGCAACGAGGGTGAAGAGGCGCCGCGCCGTGTCGATGTCGATCTCGGCCTTGCCTTCCAGACGCTCCTGCAAGATGCGCGCGCCTTCGTTATGGATGCCGCGCCGGGCCATATCAATCGCTTCGATCTGGCTGGGCGGCAGTTTCTTGACCGCCTCGAAATAGCTCTCGCAGATCTGGAAATAATCCTTCACCGCCTGCCGGAACGGGCCGAAGGACAGATGAAACTCCGCCACTTTCGCGCCATTCTCGGTTTCCGTGTCGAAAACCAGCCGCCGGTCGCGCACGCCAAGCGTCAATGCGAACGGCCCTTCGGGTGCAGGTTGCCCGTCGCGGCCCGGAATATTGAAGCTGTTATCCTCAAGCAGATCGTAGATCGCGACCTTGCGCTCCTGCTCGATCTCGGGCGAGGGCGCGGGCAGCCCGCCCGTGTCCAGCTGGATATGTGAAATCCGGGCCATCACCCCTCCCCTTCGTCATTGAGCGCATCGAGCCGCGCACGCACCGACAGCCCATGCGCCTCGAGGCTTTCCGATTGCGCCAGCACCTCGGCCGAGGGCCCGATCGCCTTCAGCGCGCCGGGCGTCATCTTCGCCATGGTCGTGCGCTTGATGAAATCCATCACCGACAGGCCCGAGGAGAACCGTGCCGAGCGCGCCGTGGGCAGAACGTGGTTCGGCCCGCCGATATAGTCGCCGATCGCTTCGGGCGTGTAGGCGCCAAGGAAGATCGCGCCGGCATGGGTGATCGCTTCGGAGAGCCAATCGGGATCGGCGACGCACAGCTCCAGATGCTCGGGGGCGACCCGGTTCGACAGCTCGGCCGCCTCCATCAGATCGCGCGCCACGATCACCGCCCCGAAGTCGCGCCAGCTCGCACCTGCAATCGCACGGCGCTCCAGCGTCTCGAGCCGTTTCTCGACCGCTGCAACGACCGCCTTGCCGAAAGCCTCGTCGGTGGTGATCAGGATCGCCTGTGCGCTTTCGTCATGCTCGGCCTGACTCATCAGGTCGAGCGCGATCCAATCCGGGTCGCCCGTGCCATCCGCGATCACGAGGATTTCCGACGGACCCGCGATCATGTCGATGCCTACGCGCCCGAAGACGCGCCGCTTGGCCGCCGCCACGAAAGCGTTGCCCGGCCCGGTGATCTTGTCGACCGCCATGATCGTCTCGGTCCCGTAGGCCAGCGCCGCAATCGCCTGCGCGCCCCCCATCCGGTAGACCGTATCGACGCCCGCCAGTTGCGCGGCCAGCAGCACCAGCGGGTTCACCGCCCCGCCCGGCGTCGGGCAGGCCACCACCAGACGCTCCACGCCCGCGACCTTTGCCGGGATCGCGTTCATCAGCACCGAAGAGGGATAGCTCGCCAGCCCGCCGGGCACATAGAGCCCCGCCGCCGAGACCGGCCCCCAGCGCCAGCCAAGCTCCGCCCCACTCGCGTCGATCCAACGCGCGTCATGCGGCATCTGGCGTTCGTGATAGGCGCGGATACGTTCGGCCGCCAGTTCCAGCGCCGCGCGCTCCTCGGCGGGCACTTTCGCGACCTCGGCCTCGATCTCCTTAGCCGAAAAAGCCAGCGTCTCGGGCGTCAGCTCCAGTCGGTCGAATTTCGCGGTCAGCTCGATCAGCGCCGCATCGCCCCGCTTGCGGATATCCGCGATGATATCGGCCACGACAGCATCCACATCGGGGCTGTCCTCGCGCTTCATCCCCAGAAGTTCGACAAACCGGGCCTCAAAGCCCTCTTCGCGCGTGTCCAGAAAGTGCGGCATCGACAGTCTCCTATTGCGCTCTTCGGATTAGAGACTCCCGCCCTGCCCCGCAAGCGCGACCCTGCCCCCAAGGGCTATTCCACTTCGACTTGGCGTAAATATCCCCGCCGGAGGCATCCCCGGCGGCAAAACGCGGCTCACTCGGGATGATGCGGCACCTTGCCGGAGGGCGCCCGATACGGCCGTTCCACGTCGCGCAGATCGACATCGAGACACTCGACATCCGCCGCCAGCGCGCCATCGCCCGCCAGCATCAGGGTCACGCGACCCGCGCCGTCTTCGGTCTCTTCAAAGGTGATATCGAGGATCGAGAGCACCACGTCGCGATCCGAGCGATCGATCCCCATGCTCGCGACATGGGTGACGTCCGAGATCACCAGCAGCGACCGCACGCGCTCATAGGGGCGCTTTTCGGCCTCGGCCTGCGCCTTATCCTCCCAGCGGAAGCGGTTGATCAGCAGCGCCAGACGCCGGGACTTCGCCTCCCAGGCAATCTCGGTGATCGGCAGCACGGCGTCCTGCACCAGCGCCGCGATCACGGGGAGGTCATCCTTGGTCTCGGCGCGCAGCGCGATCGCGCCTTCGCCACCCTCTTCGAATTTCGCATCACGGGTCATTGGGTCACCTCTGCATTCGATATGGGGAAGACGGCGGGGATTGCCAGCCGATCAATTCGCTTTCACGCGCTCAATATGCGCTCCGACGCCCGCCAGTTTCTCCTCGACGCGCTCATAGCCGCGATCGAGGTGATAGACACGGCTGACGACGGTCTCGCCTTCCGCGGCCAGCCCGGCGAGGATCAGCGACACCGAAGCCCGCAGGTCGGTCGCCATCACCGGCGCCCCTTTGAGCTTCTCGACGCCGTGGACCGTCGCATGACCGCCATGGACGTCGATATTCGCCCCCATCCGCACCAGTTCAGGCGCGTGCATGAAGCGATTCTCGAAAATCTTCTCTTCCAGAACGCTGGTGCCCTCGGCGGTGCAAAGAAGCGCCATCATCTGCGCCTGCAGGTCGGTCGGGAAGCCGGGGAACGGCTCGGTCGTCACGTCGACCGCGCGGATGCGGCCATTCTTGCGCGCGACCTTGAGGCCGGTATGGGTCTGCTCGACCGAGATGCCCGCCGCGTCGAGTTTCTCGCAGAAGCTCTCCAGCAGATCGATTCGACCGCCCAGGCACTCCACCTCGCCGCCGCAGATCGCGGGTGCGAGCATATAGGTGCCCAGCTCGATCCGGTCGGCGACCACCGGGTGAGTCGCGCCGTGCAGGCGGTCCTTGCCCTCGATCACGATTTCGGAGGTGCCGTCGCCCTCGATCTGCGCGCCCATCGCGCGCAGGCATTTCGCCAGATCGACGATTTCCGGCTCGCGGGCTGCATTCTTCAGCACCGAGGTGCCTTTTGCGAGCGAGGCCGCCATCAGGAAGTTCTCGGTCGCGCCAACGGACGCAAAGCGCATCTCGTGGGTAGCGCCCTTCAGCCCGCCCTTCGCTTCGGCATGCAGATAGCCGTCCTTCAGCTCGATCTCCGCCCCGAGCGCCGCGAGCGCGTCGACATGGATATCCATCGGGCGCGCGCCGATCGCACAGCCGCCCGGCAGCGACACGACCGCATGGCCCAGACGCGCCAGCAGCGGTCCCAGCACCAGATTCGAGGCGCGCATCTTGCGCACGATTTCATAATCCGCGACCGGGTTGATCTCGCCATGACAGGAGGTGGCAAGCACCTTGCCCTCCTGCAGCGCGGTCACTTCCGCGCCGAGGCTCGCCAGCAATTCGGTCATCGTGCGGATGTCCGACAGGCGCGGCGCATTGGTCAGGGTCAGCGGCTCGTCGCTGAGCAGCGTGGCCGGCATCAGCGCGAGACAGGCGTTTTTCGCCCCCGCGATCGGGATTTGGCCGGAAAGTGGCCCGTTGCCGCGTACGACGATGCTGTCCATGTCAACTGCCCTCGGATTCGTTGTTATTCGGCGGCTTGGATTCGGAATTGCGGGCGCGCGCCTGTGCCTTGCGCCGCTGCAGATTCGCGCGCAGCGCCTGCGCCCGACGCTCTTCGCGGCTCAATTCCGCATCGCGGGACGTGCCCGATCCATCTTTCTTTCCGCCTGTCATGGCGCCTCGTTTAACCCGCCTGTGAAATCCTGTCGAGAGAGAGCAAGATTTGCCCTTGCACCCCCGCGCGATTGCGTCTAAATCCCCGCCACGGTCGAAGCGACGGACCGAAACCGGCGCTGCTGTAGCTCAGCGGTAGAGCACTCCCTTGGTAAGGGAGAGGTCGAGAGTTCAAGTCTCTCCAGCAGCACCACTTCCCCTTTTCGATATCGATATCAGCTACAAGTCCCTATCGGGCTCGTTTCGTATGTCTTGAACCAAAGCGCCCCGCAGCCTCGACCGGTGAGCGGGTTAAAAGGCCGTTAGAAACGGTCGCACGAAGGTCACAGCCGTCTTTGATTTACATTCGCCTCAATGGCTCCGGAACGCACGATTGCCCAAGAAATATTGGCGCGAGTCGGCGCAACCTGTGGTTTCCTTTAGGTTGCTGAGATTTGCCGAAATTCCCCATCTACCCGCCGCGAGCCAAGTCCGGCTCGTTTTGGGAAATAGGGGAATTAATGTCTTATAAATTTTCGATTGCCGCGACCGCTGTGTGTTTTGCACTCGCAGGCTGCATGGGTAGCGGTAGCGACACAACCGTCGCCACCGACACGCCGACCGACAATGCACCCGGGGATACGTCCGGCGGTTCGTCGAGCGGCGGCTCCACCGGTGATACGTCCGGCGGGTCATCGAGCGGCGGGAGCACCACGGTCTCGACCCTCGATACGGCCACCTCCGGAGCAATGGATGTTGCGGACGTGAACTCGGCGCTCGTCGCAATCTCCGCCCTGTCGAATGGCTCTCTTCCTGTCGCACAAGATCCCCAGGGGACGGCGCGCATGGATGGCGCGTTGAAATTCGAGCTCCCAGGGGATGGAGGCACGACCCGCATCGTCGCAGGGAAGTTGTCGATGGATGTCGACTTCGACAACAAAAAGGTGACCGGCGATGCCGGTAGCTTTGCCTTCTACAACCAAGCGGCTGACGGGTCCGCCTCGACGCGCCGCACCGAGAACCCGGGCACGCTTGCTGTGGATGGCACGCTCCAGAATGACGGGAGCCTCAGCGCGACAGCGAAGGGCGTGATTCAGGACGACGTCGATATGGACACGAACCTCGACCTCGCTGGCAAAGTCTATGACAGTTCTGGAACTTTGGCGACGAGCGGCTCGGTGACGGGCACCGTTTCTGCGGGAACTGAGAGCGGTGCTGTCAGTAACGGCGGCTACGTCGCGGCAGAACAGTAAGAATACGCTGCCGGGAGCATCGCTCCCGGCACACCCAAAGGTTTTTCATGACGCTCTCCGACTCGCGCCGACTGCTCTCAGCAGCCGTTTTTCTGTGCGCCACCCCTCTCTCCGCCGCGCCCCAAGAACACAGCCTCGCGGATTGGACGCAGATCGGCGCGCACCTCAGCGCCAAGGGCGACACGCTCACCGCGATCACCATTCTCGGGACGATCGCAGCGAAGGCCCCCGAATACACGCCGGCGCAAGTCGCGCTCGAGCGAAGCCTCGACCAGATTGGCTCTCCGAAACGCGCGGATCGGGTGTTGCGCTATGTGTCGGATCGTGCGCCGGACCGCGAGCTGGCTTTCAACGCGGCTTTGCGGCGGCTCGACCAGTCGCATCCCTGGCGGATCTCGGGGCAGGTCTCGCTTCTGCCGACGAGCAATCTCGGCCACGTCTCCTCGCAGACGGTTTTCGTGACCAAGGCGGGGCGTTTCCAGATCACGGATGGAGGTCGGGAGAGTTCGGGGCTGGGGCTCGGCGCCAGCGCGCGTGTCGACTATTACATTCACCCCGCGCTCGATTGGCGGCTTCGCCTGCGCGGCGCGGTCTCGGGAAACTGGTATTCGCCGAAGGACCTGCGCTTCGTGAAACCGAGCCTTTCGGTGCGCTACGACCGTCTCATCGCGGGGGCGCCCTGGGGCGCGACCATCGAGGTCGGGCGCAGCTTCTATGCCGCGGCCCCCGGGCAAACGCGATCTGATGCGACCGATACGAGCCTCAGCCTCGACCGCCACTGGCGGCTCGCACATGACGCCAACCTCACGGTCATCGGCTCCGTCACGCAAAGCCGTTTCGAAGAAAAACGCTATCTCAACGGGCCGCGCTACGCGCTCAATCTGGACTACGACCGGGCCATCTGGCGAAGGTCGCGCATCGACCTCGGGTTACGGCTCGAGCGCGCGGATCTGCGCAGCGACTATCAAAGCTACACGCGCGCGGCCCTGTCCGTCGGAGCCAGCCGTCGCCTCACGAAAACGCTCAGCGTGAAGCTCTCCGCGACTGCAGGCCTGCGTGATTTCGACGGCGACTTTCCTCTGTTCGGGAAACCGCGCATGGATCGCGATATCTCCCTCACCGCCTCGGTCGGTCTGGACCGTTTCAAGATGATGGGCACGACGCCACAGCTAAGCTGCACCGCGCGCCGCAACCGGTCGAACGTCTCGCTTTACAGCTATCGTTCGCTCGATTGCGGTGTGCATTTCATAAGCCGGTTCTAAGAGCGTCGTCTTCGCAGAGACCCAACTCCACGACCCGTGCGACGACGGCATTGGTCGTGCGAAGGCCGAATTTCTCGCGCAGGTTGCGCAAATGCATATCCACTGTCGAGACCGAGAGGCCCAATGCGAAGGCGACTTGTTCCCGGCGTTCGCCACGCACGGCGTGGGCGAGAATCTGACGTTCGCGACGCGTGATGTCGGGCGTATCCTCTCCCAAAACGGGCTCTGGCATGTTCAAAAACAAGATACAGCGCGCGCGTCCGGGGGCCAGCGGCAGCAGATTGATTTGTCGCAGGCTCGGCAGGCGTTTGAGACGAGGCCGCAGCACGGTGGCTTGCGCCTCCCAACGCGCGGTCGCCGAGAGGACCGGCGCCCGCAGCAGCCGCCCGCCCGGCACCATGGACAGGCTGAGAGGCCCGCGCGGGGTGATCCCGAGGTTCCGTTTCAGGAAGCGCTGCATTGGAACATTCGGCCCGGCGACCGCCCCGGATGAGAAGATATCGCAGGCGGCCTCCAGTGCATCGCACTGGCTAACCCCTGCGCCGCTTTGAAACGGATAGGTCATAAAATCTCTGAATGAATACAATCATCTATATATGATTCATTCGTAGCCGATTTCCGACACCGTTCACAATTGGATTCACCAAGCCTCACGAAAAATTATCGAAGTGGGGGATAATTCCCGAGCCAAATCTAATCGCTCTTCGCCCCATTGCAGGGCGCGATGTGAATCGGGGCTTCGCGATCCGCACCAATGGTTTCGCAGCCTTTCGAGCAGAGCGTCCAGCCCGAGATCGTGGCGCCGGAAGCCGCGAGGTTCAGCGCGGGGACGTCCGGCCCGTCCGTCGTCCAGCCCCACCAGCCATCCTCGAAATGACCGCCCGGGTCCGGCTCCATCCCCGCGCCGGAGCCTTTGACCGCCGCGCCGATGAGCGGGCTCTTGCCTTTCAGATCGGTGATCATGGTCGCGCCAGCATCCTTGAGCGCGGCGAGCTTGATGTGTTGGAACACCGTAATCCTCCCATATATGAACCTCCCCCACCAATCCCGTAGGTTGGAAGGGGTTTCGGATCAGGCGGCGATCTGATCCCCGACCGTTCCGGCCGGGTTGATCGTTTCCGCGTTCTGGCGATGGCGGCTCTGCGCGAGCCCCCACCGCAACAAAACGAGGGCCGCGGCCTCATCTCTCCCGAGACGGCAGCCGCAGTCGCAATCATGGTGGCGCTCCGCGAGCGTCTTCTTCCGCAGCGCGCCGCAGTCCGGGCAGCGCTGTGACGGCTTCAGATCTCGCGTCTTCGCCTCAAGGAACTCCGCACCAGCTTCTTCCGCTTTGTATCGGAGCATATTCAAAAACCCGGCCGCGGCCGTGTCCAAAATCGATCTGTTCAGGCCCGCCTTCTGGGCCACATTCCGGCCCGGCGCCTCCGCGGTGCCGCGGGCCGAGCCGGTCATGTTGCGCACCGCCAGCACCTCGGTCGCGTTCAGGCGGTGCCGCCCGGCGATCCGCGCACTTGCCTTGTGCAGGAAGTCCTTCCGGCGCGCGGCGATCTTCGCATGGCGCCGCGCCAGATCGCGACGTTGCTTTTGCAGCGCCCGTCGGGAGATCTTCCGCGCCCGGGCCGCGGCCGAGAGCCGGCGCTGCTCGGCCTTGAGGCCCTCGGCTTCGAGGCCAAGGTGACGTGGGTTCGGGACCTCCTCGAAGGTGCCACCCTCATGCGCGAGCGTTGCGAATGTCGAGACGCCCCAGTCCAACCCCACAGCGGGTCCTTCAGCCGGCGCGCGCTCGGCGCAGCCGGTCTCGACGACGACGTTGAGCATCCAGCCGCGGATCGTCCGGGTCACGTCAGCCTTGAGCACGCGGCCCGGCGTGCGCGCGACGCCGCGCATGCGCATACGCCCGATGCCGAACAGAGTGGCGTGGCCGTGGCGACCGCCGTGGCGCATCTCGACCCTGAAGCCGTTGCCATGCTCCTTGTAGCCCCAGCCGCGGAAGCGCGCGGCACTCTTGAAGCGCGGGAAGCCCGGCGCCCCACCCGCGCGCAGGCGGCGAAAGAAAGCCTGGAAGGCGAGATCCAGGCGTTTCAGAACGATCTGGGCCTCATGGGTGTGGACGAGCCCGCGCCAGCCCTAGAGGCCCATGCGGATCTCCTTCAGCGCCTTTTCCTGATCGGAGCGCGTGATCCGGGTCTGGCTATGCCGCCAGGCGCCGATCCGCTCCTCGAGCGCGGCGTTCCACAGGTCTTTCAGCAGCAGGTGCTTGCGCCATAGCGCCGCCTCCTGCGCGGGCGACGGGTAGAGCTTGAAGGAGAGGGATCGAGTTGCGGTCATGGCGTGATTATTATATTGGTTCCTACATGTCGGATCAATCCTATAGCCATACGAACAATTGCGTTTTTAGTCTCCACTACAATATGGTTCTGGTAACGAAGCGGCGCCGCGCAGTGCTGACGCCCGAAATGCTGCGAGCGGCTGAGATCGCGATCCGTGAGCGCTGCGATGTTCGCGGCGGGGCGCTGGAGAAGTTCGGCGCGGAGGCCGATCACATCCATATCCTGTTCTCGCTGCCGCCCGCCGAGGCGGTCGCTGATTTCGCGAATGCGGTGAAGACCACGACGTCGCGGCGGCTCCGGAGAGACTTCCCGAGCCTGAAGCGCCTTGGCGGCGCCCTGTGGTCGCCGAGCTACTTCGTGAGCAACTGCGGTGGAGCGCCGCTGGAAACGATCAAGGAATATGTCCGATCGCAAGAGCGACCGGACTGACCCCACCAGCCTGAAGGGCTCCCCCACCAATCCGATCGGTTGGAAGGGGCTTGTGGTGAGGGCGTTGGGTGACTGCCCGCAAAGAGATGCGGGACCGCCTCCAACGTGACGCGTTTTTCGCAAGGATCAATTCAATTCACGTCGATGAAACCAGAAAGCGGAGGATTCTCCGTTTGACGTGAAGGCGGACCCGCCCGACTGAATTTCGCTTTACTGAGCGGAAGTTGCGGATTTCGCTGGGCGCTTGACGCTACGAGCCCTATCTGCTCGGAAGCACCTGATTTCCGTCTTCAAAGCCCGCTATGCGCTCACTGCCTCCCTTCCGATATGCCCCCGACCGCTGGCCCCCTGCATTGCGCTGGGTCGTCCTGCTCGCGGGCTCCGCGCTTCTGGCCTTCGCTATGAGTCTCGCGCATCTCTCGGCGGCGCTTCTGTTGGGGCCCATGGCGGTCGCGATCGCGCTTGCCGCGAGCGGCGGGGCGGTGCGGCTGCCGCCTCTGGGCTTCATCGCGGCACAGGGTGTCGTGGGCGTGATGATCGCCTCGAAGCTTCCGGCCTCGATCCTGCCCGAGATCGCCCGCGACTGGCCGATCTTCCTTGCCGGGACTCTCTCCACCGTGCTCGGCGCGAGCGCGCTCGGCTGGGTGATGGCGCGTGCGGGCGGCTTGCCCGGCACGACGGCGATCTGGGGCTCCTCCCCCGGCGCGGCGACCGCGATGACGCTGATGTCGGACGATTACGGCGCTGACATGCGGCTTGTCGCCGTGATGCAATATACCCGTGTCGCCTGCTGTGCGATCGCCGCAACCGCCGTCGTGCAAATCTTCGGCGTGGCGCAGGCCAGGGATGTCGACGCGGCACTCGCCGAGCAAGGCCCGATGGACGTCGTCGCCGCGGTCGAGACGCTCGCGCTCGGGATCGGGGCTGCCTTTCTGGGCGTGCGGCTGCACATTCCGGGCGGTGGACTGCTGCTGCCGATGGCTTTCGGCTTGATCGCGAGCGCCACAGGCCTTCTGGAGATCACCCTGCCCCAGACCGTGCTCGCGATCAGCTATGCGGTGGTCGGCTGGGGGATCGGGATGCGCTTCACCCGCGCCGTGCTGCGCCATGCCGCAAGGCTGCTGCCGCGCATCCTCGGCTCGATCATCGCGCTGATCGCGCTCTGCGCAGCTTTTGCAATGGGATTGGTCTATTTCGCCGGGATCGAGCCTGTGACCGCCTATCTCGCCACCAGTCCGGGCGGAGCGGATTCGGTCGCGATCATCGCGGCAGGCACGCAGGTCGATGTGCCCTTCGTCATGGCGATGCAGATCGGTCGCTTCCTGCTGGTGCTGATCGCGGGCCCCGCACTCGCCCGCGCATTGTCACGCAGGCGAGGCGATGTCTGAAGGCCCGTTCAGTTTCTGAACTGGGTGTCGCCGTGATTGTAGGGCTGCTGCTGGATCATCAGCACACCGGAATTGTCGTCGGGATCGTTGTCGTAGTGATCCTTCTCGGTCACGCCCGGCAGCTGCCCGAACGCCTTCGACAGTTTCAGCGGCGAGAAGGTGAAGGGCACCTTGTCGTGCAGCCACGGCATGTCGCGCAGCGCGCTCGACACCGAATCCGCGCACATCATCTTGTTGACCGAGCCGTTGCGCTCCACACGGGCCATCAGCTGATCGGCCTGCGCCATCGTGATCGGAAGTTTCTGGGCGCGCACATACCAGCTCTCGCGGGCATGGTAGTCGATGTAGAATTTCCGCATCTTCTCGGTAATGCCGAAATGCACATCGTGGCGCTCGGGCGCCCAGGGATGATTCCAGGTGCCTGCCGGATCGAAGATGATCCGCTCGCGCCCGTTGATCAACAGCGCCGAATGCCCGCCCGACCCGGTATTGGTCGAGATCACGGTATAGAGCGTAACCGAAGGCGGCTCGTCGGAAACATAGCGATATTTGGCGACCTCGGCATCCGAGGCATAGATGTTATCCGCCCCGCAGCCAGCCAGAAGAAGCGGCAGCATCAGGCAGACAAGAAGCACGCGCATCATCTGCCCGATCTCCCGTTCCCAAGCGTGTCTTTTTCAGCCGCCGCCAGTCGCGTCAGCCGCCTACGAGAGCGAGAAACACCAGAAAGCAGATGATCACAATCACCGAAATCGTGACGAAGCGAACAAAACCGCTGAATGTTCTCTCCTGGTCACGAATGTCCATATTGCCCGGTTTATACTCGGCCATTGCGCGTTCTCCCTTTTGCGCTGTCTCCCAGAGGGAAAACTAGCCGAGCCGCGACAAGCTGTCACGCCTCGTCTTGAGGCTTCGCACTGTCAGACGCATTTTCTTCCTCCAGCGCGCGGGCGAGCCGGAAGCCGATCCGGCGCGGCGCTTCGTCTGCGGCCGGTTTCGGCTGCGCGATCAGCATCACGTTGAGCTGGTTTACATGCTGGATGAGCTGCGTGCGCGCGCCGTATTCGTCCGTGCCGTAGAAGGTGAGGATGTCGGGGTCGAAAAAGCCGATCCCCTCGATCTGCAGCACGCCCGCCTCGCCGCCGGTGAGGCCAAGCACGACTTCCTCGTCTTCCTGCAACTGCTCTTCGAAGTTTTGGATATAGAGCAGGACCCGCTCATATGCCCATTGCGCGGGGCTCTTATCCTCGGGCCGTCCGCGCGCCAGTTCGGGCGGAAGCGGTTTGACCTCGGCGGTCTTGGGTGCGTTCTCCGACGTATGCACTACCTTCGCATTCGGAAGGGCGGCTTCCTCATGGGCTTCGGCGGTGGTGCGTATCTCTGTCATTTCAGGCTCCAGAGCCAGGCGCCGTCCTCTCGCAAGGTGCGGCTCACCTCCCCTTTGTGCCAAAGATGGTTGAGATGCGCCATCGCCTCGACCATCGCGAGCCCGTGGGTGCTCTCGTCGATCTGGCGTTTGAACAGCGGCGGGAAGCACTCGCAGGCGGTGCGCGGGGTGTCGAGATGCTTGCGCAGACGTTTCAGCGCGCCCTCGTGGTTCTCGATCATCTGGCGCAGTCGCAGCGGCAGCCCGGTGAAGGGCAGCTTGTGGCCGGGCAGCACGAGGTGACGATCCTCCGCGATCTCGGCAAAGCGCGCGCAGGAGGCCAGCCAATCGGCCAGCGGATCGGCCTCGGGTTCGGTCGCGTAAACGCCCAGATTGGCCGAAATCGAGGGCAGAAGCTGATCGCCGCCCAGAACCAGATCGTCGTCGAGGCTCCACAGTGTCGCGTGCTCGGGCGCGTGGCCGTCGCCCATCTTCACGGCCCAACGTCGCCCGCCGAGGGCGATCTCGTCGCCCTCCACGATCCGGGTGAAGCCAAGCGGCAGCGCGTGGACGCAATCGGCGAAGTTGAAGGGCCGTTCGTTGGCGCGCTTGTCCAGAAGCGCCGGGTCCATCCCGGCGCGCCGGTAATAGGTCAGCGTCTCGGCCACGGGCCGATCCTGCGGGTCGAGTTGCAGCATCCGCGCAAACAGCCACGAGGTCCGGGTCGTGATCAGCTCCGCGCCCTGCTCCTGCAGCCAGCCCGCCAGCCCGATGTGGTCCGGGTGGTAATGCGTCACCAGAACCTTGGTGACCGGCTTGCCACCCAGCGGGCCGTCCATCGCCACCTGCAGCGCCGCGCGGCATCTGCGCGTGTCGATGCCCGGATCGACCAGCACCCAGCCATCGCCCTCATCTAGCGCGAAGCAATTGACGTGATCGAGCGCCATCGGCAGCGGCAGACGGATCCACATCGCCCCGGGCGCGACCTCGATCGCCCCGCCCGACTCGGGCGGCTCCGCCCAAGGGTAGCGGATGCCATTCGTCGACACGGGAGCGCCGTCGCCCCTCATGCCTCGAGATCTTCGACGCTCAGCGCGTAGAGCCCTTCGGCCCCTTCCTTCGCCTCGGCCAGCGAGGCCGCGTAGGCAGGCATCAGGCGGCGGATATAGACGGCGGCCAGATGCCCGCGCGCGGAATCGCGCCCCTCGGCCATCGCGGCGCGCAGGTGGTAATAACCACCCAGCACCCGCGCGAAGGCGTCGAGATAGGGCACGGCCCCCGCGAAGCGGTCCTGCATGCCTTGGCTGACCATCCACTCGGTATGCTCGCGCAGTTCCTCGGCGGCCTGCCAGACGTCCTCGGCCAGCACCGGGAAATCACCCCGCGCGCCCTGCGCCTCGTCCTCGATCTCCTGCAGCAGACGGAAGGCGGCCTTGCCCTCGTCCATCATCTTGCGGCCCACAAGGTCCATCGCCTGAATGCCGTTGGTGCCCTCGTAGATCGTGGTGATCCGCACATCGCGCAGATATTGCGCGGCGCCGGTCTCCTCGATGAAGCCCATGCCGCCATGCACCTGCACGCCGGTCGACGCCACGCGGATGCCCATATCCGTGCCGTAAGCCTTCGCGATCGGCGTCAGCAGCGCCGCGCGGGCCTGCCAGTTCGCATCATTCGTCGCGCGCCCCATGTCGATCGCGACGCCACAGGCCAGCGCGATCGAGCGTGCGGCGAAAATCTCGGCCTTCATGCCCGCCAGCATCCGGCGCACATCGGCATGCTCGACGATCGGCGCAAACTGCACCCGGTCCTTCGCATAGGCCAGCGCCTGCTGATAGGCGGCCTCGGCCACGCCGATGCCTTGCGCACCCACGTTCAGACGCGCGTTGTTCATCATCGTGAACATCGCGGCCATGCCCTTGTTCTCTTCACCGACCAGCCAGCCGGTCGCGCCCTCATAGCTCATCACACAGGTGGGCGAGCCGTGGATGCCCAGCTTGTGCTCCAGCGAGACCACTTTCAGCGAGTTCGCCACGCCCGGCTTGCCGTCGGCATCCGGGATCAGCTTCGGCACCATGAAGAGGCTGATGCCCTTGGTGCCGGGGGCCGCATCGGGAAGACGCGCCAGCACGAGATGGCAGGTATTCTCGACGCAGTCATTGTCGCCCCAGGTAATGAAAATCTTCTGCCCCGAGATCGCATAGGTGCCGTCATCGTTCGGCACCGCCTTGGTCTTCAGCGCGCCCACATCCGAGCCCGCCCCCGGCTCGGTCAGGTTCATCGTGCCCGACCATTCGCCCGAGATCAGCTTGGGCAGATAGAGCGCCTTGATCTCGTCGGAGGCGTGATGCTCTAGCGCCTCGATCTGGCCCTGCGTCAGCAGCGGGCTGAGTTGCAGCGACAGGTTTGCGCCCGAGAGCATATCGTTGAAGCCGACATTGAGCGCCTGCGGCAGGCCCATCCCGCCATGCTCCGGGTCCGCCGCGATGCCGATCCAGCCGCCCTCGGCCAGCGCCGCGAAAGCCTCCTTGAATCCGGCGGGCGAGCGCACCACCCCGTTCTCAAGTTTCGCGGGCGTCAGATCGCCCTCGCGATTGGTCGGCGCGATCACCTCGTCGCACAGTTTGCCGCCTTCGGTGAGGATCGCTTCGACCATATCGGGCGTCGCCTCGGCGAACATCTCGGTAGCCGCGACCGGTGCGAGCGGCACGACATGATCGAGAATGAAGCGAATATCGGTGACGGGGGAACGGTAAGTCATGGGTCTCCTCCGGGCAGCTTGGCAATTGCCGCGCGCGCGTCTATGTCCTGTCGGGTTGCCGATACCCTACCGCAAGGGCAGCCCCCTTCAACTCCAACGCTGCGTCACGACTGCATGAGCCAAGACACGAAACTCCTTTCCGCCGATGCCGAGGGCTATGCGCAGGCCGCGGCCCTGCTGCGCGCCGGCGAATTGGTCGCGATGCCGACCGAGACGGTCTACGGGCTTGCAGGCGACGCGCGCAACGACCGCGCGGTGGCCGCGATCTTCGCGGCGAAGGGGCGTCCGAAGTTCAATCCGCTGATCGTGCATCTGCCGTCGATCGAGGCCGCGGAAGAGATCGCCGTGGTCTCCGACGCCGCGCGCGAAATCGCCGCGCGCTACTGGCCGGGACCGCTGACGCTGGTCCTGCCTCTACGCCCCGAGGCCGGGCTCTCCGAACTGGTGACGGCCGGGCATGACACGGTCGCGATCCGCCTGCCCGCGCATCCGGTCGCCCGCGCGCTGCTGAGCGAATTCGGCGGGCCTCTGGCCGCGCCCTCGGCCAACCCCTCAGGCAAGATCAGCCCGACTACGGCCCAGCATGTGATGGACGGGCTCGGCGGTAAGATCGCGGCGGTGATCGATGGCGGTCCCTGCGAGGTCGGGGTGGAATCCACCATCCTCGCACTCGATCCGCCCGCGCTGCTGCGCCCCGGCGGGGTCTCGGCCGAAGAGATCGAGGCACTGATCGGCCAGCCCCTGCCCACCGGCGGCGACGCGGCCAAGCCAAACGCGCCGGGGCAGCTCAAATCGCATTACGCGCCCGGCGCCGCGGTGCTGCTGGACGTGACTGCGCCGCGCCCGGATGCGGTCTGGATCGGTTTCGGCGGCGATTGCCCGACCGCCGATCTGAACCTCTCGCCCTCGGGCGATCTGACCGAGGCCGCGGCGAACCTCTTCGCGATGCTGCGCAAGGGTGACGCGCTCGCCCAGACGCGCGGCCTCGCCACACTCGCCTTCGCCTCGATCCCGGAAACCGGCCTCGGTCGCGCGATCAACGACCGCCTGCGCCGCGCGGCAGCTCCGCGCGACTGATCGCGCCTTCGTTTTGGCTTAAATATCCCGGGGGGCGCGAAAGCGCGGGGGCAGCGCCCCCTCCCCGATCACCCCTCAGGCATGCCCCGCCGCAGCCGAAAGCGTCCGCGGATCGATCCCCATGCCTTCCAGCGCGCGCACCCATTTCGTCTCATGCTCGGCATCGAGCGCGAGATCAGCGTCGCTGTCGGCGGTGAGCCAGCCATTGTCGAGGATTTCCTCTTCCAGCTGACCCGGCCCCCAGCCCGCATAGCCCAGCGCCATCAGCGCCTGGTTCGGGCCGCGCCCCATCGCGATATCTTCGAGAATGTCGCGCGTGCCCGTCATCCGCAGCCGGTCGGTGACTTCCATCTGCCCCTCGCCGGTCGTCCAGTCCGGCGAATGCAGCACGAAGCCGCGCCCGGTCTCGACCGGACCGCCAAAGAGGATCGGCTGATCGAAGCGAATATCCGCACCGGGACGCTCGATATCGAGGCTTTCGAGAAGGTCCGAGAAGGCGGGCGTCGGCAAGGGCTTGTTGATGATCAGACCCATCGCACCCTCATCGGAATGGGCGCAGACGGCGATCACCGAATGCTCGAATCGCGGATCGCCCATACCGGGCATCGCGATCAGAAACTTGCCTGTCAGGTCCATCTCGCTCCCCTTCGCAGTTGCATCCCATCTCTTTTCAAGGTGGCGCGAGCGGCGCGTCTATTCAAGCCAGACGCAGGAATTGTTTCGCATTGCGGCGCGCCGGGACAAAATGTTGCACGCTTCTGTCGCGTTTGTGACTTCTGAACGTGCAGGGAAGCGACTAGGTAAAATATATGACACGTTTGTTACCAGTCATGGGGATCCTGCTCGGCTGCTGCCCGCTCGGCGTGGCGGCGCAGGAAGCTGATGCGCAGATCGCGGCGCAGGAGCAGGTCGCGCCGCAGAACGCGTCGATGCCCGCACTGCCGACGCCTCCGGGGCTGGAGCAGGCGCAGCTGCGCGCAGGCGGAAAAGGCGCCAACGGCACCCGCATGGCGGCGCTGGAAATCGCGCTCGCGCCCGGCTGGAAAACCTATTGGCGCTCGCCCGGCGATGCGGGCATCCCGCCGCATATCCAGTTCACCGGGTCGAGCAACCTCGCCTCGGCTGTGGTTCACTGGCCCGCGCCGGAAGTCTTCCTGTCCTCCGGCATGCGCACCGTCGGCTATCACAACGGCGTCGTGCTGCCGATCTCGGTGACACCGAAAGACCCGGCCAAGCCGGTGCAGTTGAAAGCCGATGTGATGATCGGGATCTGCGACAATATCTGCGTGCCGGTCAGCCTGCACCTGCAGACCGAGGTCATCGGAAACGGCACGCCCGATCCGAAAATTCAGGCAGCGCTCGCGCGCGAGCCGCGCCAGATCGACCCGCAGACGCGCTGCGAGACAGAGCCAATGAAGGATGGTGTCCGGCTGACGGCGCGGGTCGATCTGCCGCCCGCGATCGGCACGGAAAACGCGCTGCTGGAACTCGCCTCGCGCCCGGTCTGGGTCTCCGAGGCCGACAGCCACCGCGAGGGCGACACGCTCGTGACCAGCGCCGACTTCGTGCCGCCGGACGCGAAGCCCTTCGACCTCGACCCCAGCGATCTGCGCATCACCGTGCTCTCGGATCGCGGCGCGGTCGAGATCATGGGCTGCACCGAGTAATCAGCTCTCTCAGAGGTCAGACTTCCGGCGGCGGTCTGTGGCGGATATGGCCGCGCAGCAGCCGCGGCGCGATGAGCCCTGCCCCCATCGCCACCATCCCCGCGATCAGCGCGAAGCCTCCGAAGGCGGGCATCAGCGCCTGCCCCTCCCACATCGCGCGCCCCAGCGTGAGCGCGAAGCCCACGACCATCAGCGCCGCGACCCCGGCCAGCACGGCGCGCAGCCGCACGACCCGCACGCCGTGACGCACCGCCTGCACCTGCCGCCCGAAATCGAGCTGCACCGCCAGAACCGCGGGCACGACCAGCAGCACGATGACCATCCCGAAGCCCAGCCCGTAGACCAGCGTGATGACGGTGGATTTCAGGAACAGGGCCGAGCTGGATTGCTCGTAGAGTAGCGGCGCGAGGCCCAGAACCGTCGTCAGCGTCGTCAGCAGCACCGGGCGCAGACGGTCGGCGACCGCATCGACGATGGCGGGCACGATCCCGCGTTTCTCGGCATATTCATCGACCGTAGAGATCAGCACGATCGCGTCGTTGATGATGATCCCGATCATCCCGATCCCGCCGACCACGGCGAACATCGACATCGGCAGATTCCAGACATAGTGGCCCCAGATCGCGCCGACCGCGCCGAAGGGGATCACCGACATCACAACGATCGGCCGCGTCCAGCTCGCGAAGATCCAGGCGAGCACGATGTAGATGCCGATCAGGCACATGATCAGACCGACCAGCGCGTCGCTCATGAAGTCGCGTTCCTGCTCGGCCTGCCCGGTGAGCGTATAGGCCACGCCGCGTTCTTCGGAGATCCGCGGCAGGATCTCGTCGGAGATGCGCGCCAGAATCTCGTTGGCCCGCGCAGGATCATCCTCGGAGACATCGCCCGTGACCGAGACCTGCCGCACGCCATCCTCGCGCCGGATCGTCGAGAAACCCGTCTGGCTGCGCACCGAGACGATATCGGCCAGCGGCACCCATTCGCCGCCGGGCGCACGCAGCTGCATCCGGTCGATGAAATCGGCGGCCAGCTCTTCCTCGGGCAGTTCCACACGGATCGTGGCCGAGCGCACCCCATCGGGGAAGCTCGCAGCCTCTGTGCCGTTCAGACGCGCCCGCAATTCGCGGCCCAGCGTCGCGATGTCGAAGCCCAGCGCCTCCCCCTGCGGCGTGAGATCGAGGATCAGCTCCTGCTTGTCATAGGCGAGGTTGTCCTCCACCGCCGAGACTTCGGGGAATTGCGCAAGCTGCGTCTTCAGGTCTTCGGCGGCGTCTTTCAGAATGCGCGTCTCGTTGCCCGAGAACTGCACCGCGATCCCGTCCCCGGCCCCGCCGGAGCGGAAGCGACGGAAGCTGATCTCTTCGACCAGCGGCAGGCGCGGCGTTTCGGCCTGCAGCCGCGAGACGAAATCGAAGCTGGAATAGGGCCGGTAATCGGGGTCGATCACCTCGATCGAAAGCGAGCCGAGAAGATCGGCATCCTTGGTATCGGCAGAGGCCAGCCCCCGCCCCGACGCGCCGCCGATCTGCCCGATCGCGTATTCGACGGGGTTCACGCCATATTCGTCCTCGAATTCCTTGGCGACCTTGGTCACGGTCGCCTGCATCGTGCGCATCATCTCTTCGGTATCGGCGCGGGTCGCGCCCTCGACCATCGAGAAGGCGCCGTTCACCGTCGATTGCTCGGGCGGGTTGAAGAAGCGCCATTGCACCTTGCCCGACATCACGAAGCTTACCTGCCACAGCAAAAGCGCGATCGCCGCCGCGATCACCGGATAGCGCCCGATGACGATCAGCCGGGTGAGCGGCTTCATCACCACGCGGCGGAACCAGTCGAGCCCGCGATTCACCTGCCGCGAGGGCCAATCGTACCACTTGCCCTCAGACGTGTGGCGCAGCGCGTGGCTCATGTGATTGGGCAGGATCACGAAACACTCGATCAGCGAGGCAGCGAGCACCGCGATCACCGTGTAGGGAATATCGACGATCATGTTGCCCATGCGTCCGCCGATCACGGTCAGCCCTGCGAAGGCGATCACGGTCGTCAGGGTCGAGGCGAAGACCGGCGCCGCCATGCGCCGCGCGCCGTTCTCGGCGGCGAGCACGGGATGCTCGCCCAGATGTCGCGCGCGGAAATCGGCATGCTCGCCCACCACGATCGCATCGTCGACCACGATCCCCAGCGTCAGGATGAGCGCGAAGATCGAGATCATGTTCAGTGTCATGCCGGTGAAATACATCACCGCCAAAGCCGCAGCCATCGAGGTCGGGATCCCCATCGCCACCCAGAAGGCCGTGCGCGCGTTGAGAAACAGGAACAGCAGCACCAGCACGAGGCTCAGCCCCAGCACCCCGTTGCCCACCAGCAGATCGAGGCGCTGCGTGATGGCATCGGACCGGGTGCGCACCAGATCCATCGAGGTGCCCGCAGGCAGCGTCGGCTGCATCTGGTCGATCACGCCTTCGACCTTGTGCTGGATCGCGATCGCATCGCCCGCCGCCGAGCGCGCGACATTGATCACCACTGCCGCGTTGTCGCCGACGAAATAGGCCCGGTTCCGGTCGCCGCCTTCGACCCGGATATTGGCGACGTCGCCCACGGTCAGTTGCGAGCCGTCCGGTTCGGTGCGGATCACGAGGTTCTCGATCTCGGGCGCGGATCTGCGCTCTTCGCCGGTGCGCACGCGCGTGGCCCCGCCCGCCACTTCGCCCGCCGGATCGGTATTCGCCTCGGCCGAGATCACATCGATGATCTGGGTCAGCGTCACGTCATGCGCCATCATCGAAACGGTCGGCACTTCGACCACCGTCTCGGGGGCGGCAATCCCGGCAAGCGAGGTGCGCGTGACGCCCTGCTGATAGAGCCGCACCACCGCCTCGTCGCCCAAGCGGCCCAGCTGCTCGGGCGAGAGCGGCCCGGTGATCACCAGATCGGTCACCGTATCGCGCCAGACGCCGCGCGCCACTTCGGGCTCCTCCGCGCCTTCGGGCAGATCGCCTGCCGAAGCCAGCGCGTTCTCGACATCATTGACCGCGCGGGACATGTCCCAGTCCGGTTCGAAATCGAGACTGATACGCGCCGAGCCTTCCGAGGCGCGGCTGTCCGAGGCTTCCACCCCCTCGACCGAGATCAGCGAGGGCTCCAGCACCTGAACGATGGCACGGTCGACCTCTTCGGCCCCGGCCCCGTCCCATTTCACCGACACGGTGATCGATTCCTCGACCGAATCCGGGAAGAACTGCGCGCGCATGCGCGGCAGGGCGACGAGCCCCGCGCAGATCATCACGACCAGCACGATATTCGCCAGCGTCGCGTGGCGGGTGAAGAGACCGATCAACCCGCGGGCGGGCGGAAGCTCTCTGGGGTCGAGGCCAGACGCCATCTCAGCCTCCGATCCGGGATTCGAGCTTCTCGACGGTGGCGACGGGCACCTCGTCCTGTTTCAGCTCGGCAAGGAAGCGTTTCTTGGCATTGTCGGGCATCGCGGTATTTGTCTCGACGAAGCTGACCAGCTTGGCGCGGCGCTCGGGCTCGAGCTTGATCGTCTCGGGCTCGGTAGCCGCCTGCGGCTGACCGGGGCGCATCGGGCGCAGCTTGATCCCGCGGCCGAGAAGCGGCGTGCGCTCGGCCACGATCTCGGTACCGGGTTCGAATGTGGCGCGGATGATGACCGCATCGCCCTGACGGCGCAGCACGGTGACATCGGCGGTTTCCAGACGATCCTCGGGGCCGAGCACGAGAACCGTGCTATCCGCATCGACCGCCGCAGCGGGAATCTCCGCGACATTCTCGAGCGCGGGCTCCTTCAGCCGGACGGTTACGAAATCGCCCGGACGCAGATTCCCCAAGCCGTCGGTGACGCGCGCGAACAGCAGGCGTCCCGTCACCCCGTCATCGACCGCCGCCGAGACGCGCGACAGCTCGGCCTTGGCGGTCAGCGTCTCCTCGCCGGCGACCAACTCCACCCCCACGGGCAGATCGCGCAGCGCGCCGCGATCGTCGATCAGGCGCGCGAATTGCGCGGTGGACACGCGGAAGGCGATTTCCAGCGCGTTCGGATCGATCAGCTTGCCCAGCATCTCGTTATTCGACACCAGCCCGCCCGCGACCGCGTTCACCTCGGCCAGACGGCCGGAGAATTCGGCGCGAATTTCGGTATCGGCCAGTTTGCGATCGGCTTCGGTCAGGCTGATCTTGGCGCGGGTCAGCGAGGTGCGCGCGGTATCGAGTTGCGCCTGCGCGGTCGACAAGGCCGAGCGGCGGTTCAGCACCGCCTGATCGGCCGCCGAGGCCGCCAGTTCCGAGGTCTCGAGATTGGCTGCCGAGCCGACGCCCCGCTCCGAGAGCGAACGCTGCCGGTCGAGCGCCTTGAGCCGCAGGTCCGCCTGCCGCTGCGCTGCTGTCACATCGTCCTTCGATATGGCCAAAGCGCGCTCCGCCTGCGCAAGCGCGGCCTCTGCCTCGGCCACGGTCGCCGCGGCGCTGTCGCGCGCCGCCTGCGCCTCTGCCGGGTCGAGCTTGACCAGAAGCTCGCCCTTCTCGACCTCCGCGCCATCCTCGAAATCGGGGGCAAGTTCGACAATCGTGCCCGCCGCCGAAGCGCGCAGCTCCAGCTCGCGGGTCGAGCGCACCTCGCCATAGGCGGTCAGCACCGGCGACATCGTCTTGAAGGTGACCGGGATCACATTGGCCGCAAAAACCCGTTCGCGCGCGGTGGGCGCACGCCCGCTCTCGGCATTGCGGGCCTGCATCGCCTGAAAGATCGAGAAGCCGCCCATCGCCAGCAGGCCGACGGTCAGCGCCAGAAGAAACAGCCCCATCAGGGAGCGGGTGAGAAAGCGCATGGCGTCTCCGATCTGTCGTCAGTGCTGCGGGCGCTCGCAATTGCCCACGGTCGCGCGATTTCCATGTTACCTTGCCGAAATAGGGGCAGGGAATGGTTATCTCTACGCATCACGGCGCCGCGTCCGTCACTTTTTCACGAAAGCGCGACCGTTTGGCGCGGTTTACGCCTGGTCGAGACGGGCGCGGATTTGCAGAAGATCGGCCCAGGCTTCGCGCTTGGCGGCCGGATTGCGCAGCAGATAGGCCGGGTGCGTCATCGGCAGCGTGGGCCGCCCGAAGGCCTCGGCCCAAGTGCCGCGCAACCGCAAGATGCCGCGCTTGCCCAGCGCCGCCGCACAGGCGGCATTGCCCATCAGAACGATCAGGTCGGGATCGGCCAGATCGACATGCCGGGCGAGGAAAGGCAGCATCTGCGCGATCTCGGCAGGCGAGGGATCGCGATTGCCCGGCGGACGCCAGGGCAGGACATTGGTGATATAAAGTGCCGCTTCGGCATCGGGCGATTGCCGCGACAGACCGATTGCCGCGAACATCTTGTCGAGCAGATGCCCCGCGCGACCGACGAAAGGCAGGCCCTTCTGGTCCTCCTCGCGTCCCGGTGCCTCCCCGATGATCATCACCCGCGCGGCGGGCTTGCCATCGGCAAAGACCGTGTTGCGCGCCCCGAGCTTCAGATCGCACATTTCATAGGAGTCGATGGCGGCCCGCAGCGCCTCGAGCGTGTCGGCCTTGCCCGCCGCATCCCGCGCGACGACGACCGGATCGGGCCCCTCGATCTTCGCCATCTGCGCGACCGGCGGCAATTCCCGGTCCGGCGCGGGCGCGGCTTCGGGGGCCTTCGCCTTGGCCTGCGCCGATTTGTCGGGCAGTTCGTAGCAATCGACGGGCGTATCGCCGATGACCGTATCGACGCCCATTTCCAGCTGCCATTCGAGGGCGGCCAGAGCGGCGTGATAGTCGAGTTCCGGGGTCGGCTGAGTCTCCATTGCGCGACCCTACCCCATGGGCGCTGCGACGGTAAAGCGGCTGGACGCCCGCCCCCCCGTTTGCCATAAGCGATGCAGTCTAACCGGAGCATCGCGCAATGGCTTTTCGCCCAAGGCACCTGCTGGGGATCGAACATCTGAGCCCCGAGGATATCCTCACCGTTCTCGACCTCGCTGAAAAATATGTGGATCTGAACCGTCGCACGGTGAAAAAGACCGATGCGCTGGCGGGGATGACCGCGATCAACATGTTCTTCGAGAATTCGACGCGGACCCAATCCAGTTTCGAGCTTGCGGGCAAGCGGCTCGGCGCGGATGTGATGAACATGTCGATGCAGACCTCGTCGGTGAAGAAGGGCGAGACCCTGATCGACACCGCTCTGACGCTGAACGCGATGCATCCCGATCTGCTGGTGGTGCGGCACGGCTCCTCCGGCGCGGTCGACCTGCTCGCGCAGAAGGTCGAATGCGCGGTGATCAATGCGGGCGACGGCAAGCATGAACACCCGACACAGGCGCTTCTCGACGCGCTGACGATCCGGCGCGAAAAGGGTCGGATCAAACGCCTCACCGTCGCGATCTGCGGCGATGTCGCCCATAGCCGGGTCGCGCGTTCCAACCTGATTCTGCTGGGCAAGATGGAGAACCGCGTGCGCCTGATCGCGCCGCCGACCCTGATGCCCTCGGGCGTTCAGGACTTCGGCTGCGAAGTCTATCACGACATGCGCGAAGGCCTGCGCGACGCCGATGTGGTGATGATGCTGCGGCTTCAGAAAGAGCGGATGGATGGCGGCTTCATCCCCTCCGAGCGCGAATATTTCCACCGCTACGGGCTCGATGCCGAGAAGCTCGCCTTCGCCAAGGACGACGCGATCGTGATGCATCCCGGCCCGATGAACCGCGGCGTCGAAATCGACGGCACCATCGCCGACGACATCAACCGCTCGGTCATTCAGGAGCAGGTCGAGATGGGCGTGGCGGTGCGCATGGCTGTGATGGACCTCTTGGCGCGCAACCTGCGGGCCGAGCGCGGGCGCGCATTGGCAGAGGTCATGGTGTAATGGGGTTTGAGCGGAAGGCGACGGTACAAGGCTGGGCACCCTATCTCGACCCAGACGAGCGGATGCTTTGGGAAGGCGCTCCGATGGCCGGTTTCTTTCGTCTGGCCCCCCGCGACGCGCTCTTGATCCCGTTTTCCCTGTTCTGGGGTGGCTTCGCACTCTTCTGGAACATCAGTGCCTGGCAGGCGGGATCACCTTTATTCTTCAGGCTGTTCGGCCTGCCCTTCCTGCTCGTCGGGTTTTACATCACGATCGGGCGTTTTTTCCACGCGGCGGCTCGGCGCAATAAAACCGTCTATGCCCTTTCGACCAGACGGGCCTTCATTGCGACAAGCCTGTTTGGGAAAAAACTGCGTGAGATGCCCCTCACCCCGAACATCGAAATAGAAATGACGCCGGAGCGCGGCGGCTCGATCACCCTTGGCCCCAAGGCAACACGTTTCAACCCGTTGCGAGGCTGGTGGTCCTGGTCCGGGCAAACGGACGACTTCACCTTTGAGCATCTCGAAAAGCCGGACGCAGTTTACCAGAGCATCCGTAAGATTCAGAAAGGCGGGGCATAAGGCCTTGAACTGCAAAGATGAAACGTGACGAAGTTCTCAACTACCGCCCCGGTCCCGAAAGCGAATTGCCGCTGGACGAGGGCGAAAAGGTTCTGGCCGTCTTCACCGCAGACAAGAAACGCTACTGGACCGATCACGCGGTGCTGGCGGTGATTGGCGCGGTGCTGATCTCGACGGTGCTGTTCTGGCTCGGCAAACCCGATCAGGTGGTGATCGCAAGCTTCGCCGTCGTGGTCGGCATGGCGGCGCGCGGGCTCTATTTCCGCTCGGAGGCCTTCGCGCGGCGCTGGCAGCTGACCGACAAACGGCTGATCGGGCCGCAGGGCAAGCAGGTGATGCTGCTGCAAATCTCCGGCGTGCGCTCGCTGATGGGCGATGTGCAGGTCGTGACGACGGCGGGCGACAAGCATCTGATCCGCCACCTCGCCGATGCGGGCCCGGTGGTGCGTGAGATCGAGAGCGCGCAGGCCGCGCGCAAACTGGTGGCGAAGTGAGGCACGACGCATGACCCTATTCCTCGAAAACGCCAAGCTGATCGACCCCGAGACGCTGACCGAAACCACCGGAAACGTGGTGATCGACGGAGGCCTGATTGCGGCGATCGGCGACATGTCCGCCCCCGCTGATGCCGAGGTGATCGATTGCGGCGGCAAATACCTCGCGCCGGGGATCGTCGATCTGGGCGTGAAGATCGGCGAACCGGGCGAGCGCCACATGGAAAGCTTCCGCACGGCGGCGCTGGCCGCCGCGGCGGGGGGCGTGACCACCATCATCGCCCGTCCCGACACGCAGCCCGCCATCGACAATCCCGAGACGCTGGAATTCGTCACCCGCCGCGCGGCGGATGCGCCGGTGCGCATCCTGCATATGGCGGCGCTGACCAAGGGCCGCGACGGGCAGGAGATGACCGAGATCGGCTTTCTGAAAGATGCGGGCGCGGTGGCCTTCACCGATGTCACCCGCGTCTCGGATCAGACCAAGGTGCTGCAACGCGCCTTCACCTATGCGGCCCATCTGGGCGCTCTGGTGATCGGTCACCCGCAAGAGCCGGTGCTGTCGAAAGGCACCGCGGTGACTTCGGGCAAATTCGCCTCGCTGCGGGGCTTGCCGGGCGTGTCCCCGATGGCCGAGCGGATGGGGCTCGACCGCGATCTGGCGCTGGTGGAGATGACGGGCCTCGCCTATCACGCCGACCAGATCACCACCGCGAAAGCCCTGCCCGCGCTGGCGCGCGCGAAAGAGGCCGGGCTGGACGTGACCGCCGGGGTCTCGATCCATCACCTGACGCTCAACGCGCTCGACGTGGGCGATTACCGGACCTTCTTCAAATTGACGCCGCCGCTGCGCGACGAGGAAGACCGGCTTGCGGTGATCGAGGCTGTGGCCGACGGCACCATCGACGTGATCTGCTCGCTGCATACCCCGGCGGATGAGGAATCCAAGCGCCTGCCCTTCGAGGAGGCAGCCTCCGGCGCGGTCGGGCTCGAGACGATCCTGCCCGCCGCGATGCGCCTTTATCATGCCGGTCAGTTGACCCTGCCGCAGCTGTTCCGGGCAATGTCGCTGAACCCGGCGAAGCGTCTGGGACTGCCGCAGGGACGGCTTTGCGAGGGGGCTCCGGCCGATCTCGTTCTCTTCGATCCGGATGCGCCTTTCGTGCTCGATCGCTTCAAACTGCGCTCAAAATCGAAGAATACCCCCTTCGATACTGCTCGAATGGAAGGCAAAACGCTTGCCACATTCGTCGCGGGGGTGCAGGTTTATGACAACAATAACGACTCATAAATGAGGCGAGGGCAGGCTTATGCCGGGAATTGAGAACGGGTCAGCATGGCTCGGGCTGGTGGCTGCACTGGGCTACCTGCTCGGATCTGTGCCGTTTGGGCTCGTTATCACCAAGCTTTTCAAACTGGGCGACCTGCGCAAGATCGGCTCCGGAAATATCGGCGCGACGAATGTCTTGCGCACCGGCAGCAAGAGCGCGGCCCTTGCGACCCTGCTCCTCGACAGCGGTAAAGGCGCGATTGCGGTTCTCATCGCTCGCTACACACTGGGCGAAACTGCCGCGCAGGTGGCGGGCGCGGCTGCCTTCATCGGTCACATCTACCCGGTCTGGCTGCGCTTTCAGGGCGGCAAAGGGGTAGCGACCTTCCTCGGTACGATGATCGCGCTGGCCTGGCCCGTGGGCCTTGCGACCTGCGCGGTCTGGCTGGTCACAGCGCTGCTGACGCGGATTTCCTCGCTCGCGGCGCTGGTCTCGGCGGCGGCGACGGTGCCGCTGGCCTATTTCCTCGGCTATCGCGAATTGATGATGCTGGCGGCGGGCCTGTCGGTGCTGATCTTCTGGCGGCACCGCACCAATATCGCGCGTCTCGCGATGGGCACGGAGCCGAAGATCGGCAAGAAGACCTGAGCCGTCTCGGACACGACCTCAGACGTGCTGGCCCGCGTTCACCTCGATCTCGGTGCCGGTGACGTAGCTCGACGCGTCCGAGCACAGGAACCAGATCACATCCGCCACTTCCGAGGGTTGGCCGAGCCTGCGCAGCGGCAGTTTCTCGACGATCTTCTCGGTGCCGGGGCTGAGAATCGAGGTTTCGATCTCGCCCGGCGCGATGGCGTTCACACGCACCCCGAGCGGCCCGAAATCATGTGCCATCTCGCGCGTCAGCGCCTTGAGGGCCGCCTTCGAGGTCGAATAGGCCGCCCCCGCGAAAGGATGCACCCGTAGCCCAGCGATCGAAGTTACGTTGACCACCGCCCCCTGCGCCGCCGACAGCTCCTCGACCAGCCCGCGCGCGAGCACGATGGAGGCGAAGAAATTGACGTGGAACACCTGCCCCCAGGTGCGCAGATCGGTGTCGAGCGTATTGAGCCGCTCGCCCTCGGGCCCTTTCGGCGAGATGCCTGCATTGTTCACCAGCGCATGCAGCTGCCCGTCGATCCGGCTGCGAATATCGGCAATCGCGTCGATCACCTCGTCGGGCTTCGCGAGATCGACCTGGATGTGATCCTCGCGCCCGCCGCCCCACGGGCATTGCTCGGGGAAAGGCTGGCGCGAACAGGTGATGACGCGCCACCCTTCGGCTGCGAAGCGTTTCACCGTGGCGTGGCCGATGCCCCGGCTCGCCCCCGTCAGCAGCATTACTTTGCGATCATCCATTACTCGAACTCCCCGTCAGCGCGCTCCCGACCCTAGTCGGTTTTGTTCCGAGCGCAACGGCCCCGATTGCGCCCTTCCAAACCCGGCGCGAACGGTCTAGCAAGATGGGACCACCCTGCCCGAGGACCAGCCAGATGAGAAAGCAGACCATGGATCGTGACTGGATCGCCACCGCCCGCACCCTCTCGGAAGCGTTGCCCTACCTGCAACGCTATACCGGCGCCGTGGTCGTGGTGAAATTCGGCGGCAACGCCATGGGCGACGAAGAGGCGATGGCCGATTTCGCCCGCGATATCGTGCTGATGCGTCAGGTCGGCATCTTCCCGGTCGTCGTGCATGGCGGCGGGCCGATGATCAACGAGATGCTGGGCAAGCTCGGCATCGAAAGCCAATGGGTACGCGGCAAGCGCGTGACCGACAAGGCCACTGTGGAAGTGGTCGAGATGATCCTCTCGGGCCTCGTCAACAAGCGCATCGTGCAGGCGATCAACGACCAAGGCGGCCGCGCGGTCGGCATCTCGGGCAAGGATGACGACCTGATGGTCTGCGAGGCGGACGATCCCGAACTGGGCTTCGTCGGCCGCCCTGTCGAGATGAACGTGCAGGTGATCCGCGACCTCTATAACGCGGGCATGATCCCGGTGATCGCCCCGGTCGCGACGGGCATGGCCGATAACGAGACCTTCAACGTCAATGGCGACACGGCGGCGGGTGCCATCGCGGGCGCGCTGCGCGCCGATCGCCTGCTGCTGCTGACAGATGTGGCGGGCGTGAAGAACAAGGCGGGCGAGGTGATGACCCAGCTCACCCCCGAGGACGTGACCGCCCTGATCGAAGACGGCACCATCGCGGGCGGCATGATTCCGAAGGTCGAGACCGCGCTGAAAGCGGTCGACGAGGGCGTGCGCGCGGTGGTCATCGTCGACGGGCGCGTCGCCAATGCCTGCCTGCTGGAGCTGTTCACCGAACACGGGGCGGGCTCGATGATCCGCTCGACCGAGCCGCGCGTGAAACCGCGCAGTGAGTGAGACGCCACCGGTGATCTCTGCCCTCGCCGCGGCGCTGGCCCCGCACCGGCTCTTCGTGTCGGGGCTGCTGCACGAGGATGGAGAGACGATCGCGCTGATCTCGCCCGATGAGCCGGGTTTCTGGGATCACGTCACCGCTCAGCCGGAATTCGCCGAGGACGCGCCCGATCCGCTGGACCGCTGGTCTGCGCGCGTCATCGGCACCCTCGCACGGCAATTTGAAGCCCGAGCGCTTTTCCCCTTCACCGGCCCGCCCTGGCAGCCTTTCGTGAGCTGGGCCGTGAAAAGCGGAGAGAGCTTCGCCTCCCCGGTCCACCTGATGTGCCATGCGCATATGGGCCTCTGGGCCTCGGTGCGGGGCGCGCTGGCCCTGCCTGGCTTGCTTCCCTTGCCCGCGCCCGCCGCCAATCCCTGCATCGGATGCCCTGCACCCTGTGCCACCGCCTGCCCGGTCGATGCGCTCAAACCCGACGGTTACGATACGGAAAGCTGTCACGCGCATCTCGACCGTCCCGAAGGCGCGGCCTGTCGCGATCACGGCTGCCTTGCAAGACGCGCTTGCCCGGCAGGTGAAAGCTATGGCAGGCTGCCCCAGCAATCCGCATGGCATATGAGGCAGTTCCACCCATGACCCCGCTCGGCTATCGCCGCCTGATCCTGACCCGTCATGCCAAATCCAGCTGGGACGACCCGGCGATGGAGGATCGCGATCGCCCGCTCAATGCGCGCGGACGCGCCGCAGCGCTTGAACTGGGCGATTTCCTCGCCTCGCGCGGGCTGGAGCCGGAAGAGGTGCTCTGCTCCTCGGCGACGCGCACCCGCGAGACATGGGACCGGGTCGAGCGCGCGGTGATCGAGACGCGGCCGCAGGTGAGCTATGTCGAGGATCTCTACCATGCCGCCCCCGAGATGATGCTGCAGGTCCTGCGCACCGCCTCCGCGCCGACCGTGATGATGCTGGGCCACAACCCGGGCATCGCGGAATTCGCCCATCGCCTGCCCGCACGCGCGCTGCACGATCCCGATTTCCGTCGTTTCCCGACCTGCGCCACGCTGATCGTCGATTTCCAGATCGACAGCTGGGACGAGGTGCAGCCGGGTCAGGGATCGGTGCTCGATTTCTTCACGCCGACCCGGCGCGGCTGAACACAGCCATTCCCTCCCATGATCGTGACGTTAGGGCACGGTTTTCTATGGCCAGCCGCGCGCCTGTGCCCTATCTCTCTGGCGTAATCATCACAGGAGGGTTTCCATGTCCGCTCAAACGCCGAAACGCATCGCCGTCACCGGGGCTGCCGGTCAGATCTGCTACGCGCTGCTGTTCCGCATCGCCAAGGGAGATGTCTACGGTCCCGATCAGCCGGTGATCCTGCAGCTTCTGGACCTGCCGCAGGCGCTCGACGCGGCGCGTGGCGTGGTGATGGAGCTGGAAGACTGCGCCTTCCCGCTGCTCGCCGGCACCGTTGTGACCGACGATCCGGTCACCGCCTTCACCGATATCGATGCCGCGTTCTTCGTGGGCTCGCGCCCGCGCACCAAAGGCATGGAGCGCCGCGACCTGCTGTCGGCCAATGCCGAGATCTTCCGCGTGCAGGGCGAAGCGCTCGACAAGGCCGCCAAGCGCGACGCGAAATGCGTGGTCGTCGGCAACCCGGCCAATACCAACGCGATGATCCTCGCGGCCAACGCGCCGAACTTCCCGACCGAGAACATCACCGCGATGATCCGGCTCGACCATAACCGCGCGCTGACGCAGTTCGCGTCGAAGGCCGATCTGCATGTCGACGACATCGAGCGTTTCGTGGTCTGGGGCAACCACTCCCCCACCATGTTCGCCGACTGGACCGAAGCCGAAGCGAAGGGCCGCAAGCTCTCCGAGATCATCGGCGACGAGACCTGGTATCGCGAGACGCTGATCCCGCAGGTGGCCACTCGTGGCGCAGCGATCATCGAAGCGCGTGGCGCGTCCTCGGCCGCCTCCGCCGCCAATGCCGCGATCGATCACATGCATGACTGGATCCACGGCACCGATGGCAAATGGGTGTCGATGGCCGTGCCGTCGACCGGCCTCTACGACATCCCCGAGGGGCTGATGGTTGGCCTGCCGGTGATCTGCAAGGACGGTCATTACGAGCGCGTCGAAGGTCTGGAATTCAACGATTTCCAGAAAGAGATGATGGCGCGCACCGTGGGCGAGCTGGAAGAAGAGCGCGAAGCGGTTTCCGACCTGCTTTAAATCAGACGCGAATATATAAAAAGGGGCGGCACGAGTATTCGCGCCGCCCCTTTTTTCATTCTTCGCCTTGGCGGAAATATCCCACGGGGGTCTGGGGGTGTGAAACCCCCAGCCTTTGCCCCCGACCTTGTCTCAGTGCCCGAGGATCTGGCTCAGGAACTGCTGGGTCCGCTCGGATTTCGGGTTGTTGAAGAAGTCATGCGGGTTGTTCTGCTCGACGATCTGACCGTCGGCCATGAAGATCACCCGGTTCGCCACCGCCTGCGCGAAGCCCATCTCGTGGGTCACGCAGAGCATGGTCATCCCCTCTTCGGCCAGCTCGATCATCGTGTCGAGCACTTCCTTGATCATCTCCGGATCGAGTGCCGAGGTCGGCTCGTCGAACAGCATGATCCGCGGCTTCATGCACAGCGAGCGCGCGATCGCCACACGCTGCTGCTGACCGCCCGAAAGCTGGCCGGGATATTTGTCGGCCTGCTCGGGGATTTTCACCTTCTCGAGGTAATGCATCGCCGTCTCGATCGCTTCCTTCTTGGGCGTCTTGCGCACCCAGATCGGGGCCAGCGTCAGGTTCTCGAGAATCGTCAGATGCGGGAACAGGTTGAAGTGCTGGAACACCATGCCGACTTCGCGGCGGATCTTGTCGATGTTCTTCAGGTCGTTGGTCAGTTCGATCCCGTCGACGACGATCTTGCCCGCCTGGTGTTCCTCCAGACGGTTGATGCAGCGGATCAGCGTCGATTTCCCCGAGCCCGAGGGCCCGGCGATGACGATACGCTCGCCACGTTGCACGGTCAGATCGATGTCGCGCAGAACGTGGAACTGGCCGTACCACTTGTTCATGTTCTCGATCTGAATCGCGACCTCGTCGGAGACCTGCATCTGGCTGCGGTCGACCTGACGTTCGAAATGCGGTTCGGTCATTGTGTCTAGTCCCCGATTAATGGTTATCACGCTGCAGTCGACGCTCGAGAGCCATCGAGTAGCGCGACATGGCGAAGTTCAGGATGAAGAAGATGGCGCCGACGAAGATGAAGGGCTCCCAGTAGATGCCTTTCCAGTTGAAGTCGGCGCGGATGAAGTCCGGGATGCCCTTGAGCGGGTCGAAGAGACCCACGAACACGACCAGCGTCGTATCCTTGAACATGCCAATGAAGGTGGAGACGATGCCCGGGATCGAGATCTTCAGCGCCTGCGGCAGGATGATCAGCCGCTGCGCCTTCCAGTAATCGAGCCCCAGCGCATCCGCCGCCTCGTATTGGCCACGCGGAAGTGCCGCGAGACCGCCGCGGATCACCTCGGCGATATAGGCCGCGGCGAAGAAGGTCACGAGGATCATCACCCGCAGGATGATGTCGAAATTCGTGCCCGGCGGCAGGAAGTAGTTCAAGAGCAGCGAGGCCACGAACAGCAGCGTGATCAGAGGCACGCCGCGGATGAACTCGATGAAGACCACCGAGAAGGCTTTGACCAGCGGCATGTCGGATTGCCGCCCGAGCGCGAGCACGATCCCCAGCGGCAGCGACATCATGATGCCACCCACGCCCAGCGTGATCGCCAGCAGGAAGCCCCCGAACTTGGCGGAGTCCACCGATTCCAGCCCCCAGGGCAGGATCGCCTGCAACCCGTCGATGAGCGGGCCCACCACGAAGAGGAAGTAGAGGATCGCAACCACAGCACCGATCGAGAAGGCCATGATCGAGCCAAGCCGCGGCGACAGCAGCAAAAGGATCGCCGCGCCCAGCACGAAGCCTGCGAAGATCATGAGCGGCGTCCAGCCGGAGCCGCCCCAGAGCAGCCACACGGCGAGGAACGGGTAGACCGGCGTGAACCAGGCCAGCGCGCGCGGAACCCAGGTGAAGAGAAGCGGACCGACCGCTACGAAGAGCAGCAGGAAGGTCAGGATCGGGCGCCAGTACAGCTCCGGCGGGTAGAAGCCGAAGATGAACTGGTGCCAACGCTCGCGGATCACCGCCCAGCAGGCGCCGGTCGCGCCTTCGCCGTAACGGTCGGTGATGATCGTGCGGCATTCCTTGATCGAGTTGGCGTCCCAGACGCCATGCAGGAACCACGGCAGGAAGTGCATGACCAGCGTGTAGATCACGGCCACGCCCAGAAGGGTCAGCAACGTGTTCAGCCAGCCCGAGAACAGGTTCTCGCGCAGCCATTGGACCGCACCGGCCTGCCCTGCGGGGGCTGGCTGCTGCGGCAGCATCGTGTCGCGAACATAGGCGACGGAATGGGCTTCGGTATCGCTCATCTCACCGCTCCTTCAGCTTCACGCGATTGTTGTAGACGTTCATCACGCCCGAGATCGACAGCGAGATCGCGAGGTAGATCAGCATCATCAGCGTGATCGCCTCAAGCTCGCGCCCGGTCTGGTTCAGGGTGATGCCGCCCAACGTGCCGCGCAGTTCCAGATAGCCCACGGCGATCGCGAGCGAGGAGTTCTTCGTCAGGTTCAGATATTGCGAGATCAGCGGCGGAATGATGACCCGCAGCGCCTGCGGCAGGATCACGAGGCTCATCGTGCGATTGGCCCGCAGCCCCAGCGCGAAGGCGGCCTCGGTCTGGCCTTTCGAGATGGCGAGGATACCGGCGCGGACGATCTCGGCGATGAAGGCCGCCGTATAGAGCGACAGACCGAGCCAGAGCGCCACGAAGGAATTTGACACGTTCGTGCCGCCGGTGAAGTTGAAGCCCTTGATCTGCGGCTCCTCGGGATTGATCCCGAGCGCAATGGCGAGGATCACGACGGGCGCGATCAGCACGAGCGCGCTCTTCCACCACATTGTAGGTCGGACCCCGGTCGCCTCCTGCACCTTGGCGGCGTGGGTCAGCATCCGCTTGTTCACCCAGATCGAGGCGATCAGCACGATCACCAGCGCGAGGAAGTTGAGCGAGATCGGTGCAAGCGCGGTGTCGAGCGAACCAAGCGAACGATCGAAATGCACCGAGGGGATCGCGGTATAGCGATTGGTGAAGGCGACCGAGTCGAGCAGCATCGACGCCTGTGCCTCGCCCGTCTGCTGGTTCACCTTATAGGCGTTGGGCGACGGGGCCACATCGGTCAGCAGCGCGATCGCCACCAAGATCCACAGCAGCACCGGGATGTTGCGGAAGACCTCGACATAGACGGTCATCAGCCGCGCCACGAGCCAGTTCTTCGACAGGCGCAGCACGCCCACGAAGATCCCGATGATCGTCGCGGCGACGCAGCCCAGGAAAGACACCCAGAGCGTGTTGATCAGACCGACCAGCAGCGCGCGTCCGTGGCTCATGTCGTTGTTATACGGGATGATCGCATTGCCGATATCGTAACCGGCCCTCTGCCCGAGGAAGGAGAAATTGAAATCCTTCCCGAGGTCGTTGAGGTTCTGGATCACATTGTCCACCAGCCATGCCGCGCCGCCCATCACGAGGATGAAGACGATCGCCTGGATCGTCAGGGAGCGATAACGCGTGTCATAGATAAGCTGGCTGAGCCGGAAGCCCTGCTCCGGCGCGTCGGGCGCGCTTGTCATTCTTATTTCCCCTGTTGCCGCGTCGTTATTTTTGTCTGGCCATTCTTGCGGGCCTTTGCGGGGATGTCTCCCCTACGCACGGTCTCTTGAAAACGGAACAGGGGCGCGGATTGAACCGCGCCCCTGCCGGGCCCTTCTTAGCGGAAGGGAGGAGCGTACATCAGACCGCCTTGGGTCCACTGAGCGTTCAGGCCACGGGCCAGACCGATCGGGGTCTGCTCGCCGATGGTCGCGGCGAAGATTTCACCGTAGTTGCCGTTGGCCTTGATGGCGTTGACGGCCCAATCTTTGTCGAGGCCGATCATCGCGCCGAGGTCACCCTCGGTGCCGAGCAGGCGGTTGACTTCCGGGTTGTCGGTGCCTTTGGCCAGTTCGTCGATATTGGCCGAGGTCACGCCGTATTCTTCAGCCCCGATCAGCGCGAAGACGGTCCAGCGGACGATGTCGGTCCACTGATCGTCGCCCTGACGGACGGCCGGAGCCAGCGGCTCTTTCGAGATGATTTCCGGCAGGATCACGTAGTCGGAAGGGTTCGCGAAAGCGGCGCGGGTCGCGGCGAGGCCGGACGCGTCGGTGGTGTAGGCGTCACACGCGCCGGCGAGGAACTGCTGTTCGCCCTCGGCGTTCGAATCAACCGTGATCGGCTGATAGGACATGTTGTTGGCCTTGAAGTAGTCGGCGAGGTTCAGTTCGGTCGTGGTGCCGGTCTGGATACAGATCGACGCGCCGTCGAGTTCCTTGGCCGAAGTCACGCCCGAATCCTTGCGGACCATGAAGCCCTGACCGTCATAGTAGTTGGTCGCGGTGAACTGGAGCTTCAGGTCGGTGTCGCGCGAGAAGGTCCAGGTGGTGTTGCGTGCCAGCAGGTCCACTTCGCCCGAACCGAGCGCGGTGAAGCGCGTCTGACCCGAGGTGGGGACGTATTTGACCTTCGAGGGGTCGCCCAGCACAGCGGCGGCGACGGCCTGGCAGACCGCGACGTCGAAGCCGGACCAGTTACCGTTGGCATCCGGCGCGGCGAAGCCGACGAGACCGGTGTTCACGCCGCAGATCAGCTCTCCGCGCGATTTCACGTCATCGAGCGTGGCCGCGCCAGCCAGACCGGCAGTCAGCGTCGCAGCCGTCAGCGCGCCGAAAAAGACGGATTTCTTCATTTTTACCTCTTCCTGTTGTCGCCGCTCTGACAGAGCGGTTCTTGGTCCCTCACGGACCTGGTCGATCGTGTCTCATGACACGGAGTAACGAAAGTTTGGTCCATCCGATCAAAGAAGGTCAAGGCCAGTTTCCGGAATTCGTGAGGACCCCTGCGTAAATCGTCAGCAACTGCCGATGCTTTTGGCAGGTCAATAAGCGGCGAGAGAATCCGCAGCGCTCACCTTTCGGTGAGTGCCCAGATTCGAGCCGCGTCACACAGCGCCTCGCGCTTGTGTGCGGCAACCTCCGCCGCCTCTTCATCGTCGCCCCATTGGGCGATTTGCCAGTCCTCGTCGAGCCGCGAGAGCTCCCACGCTTCCTCGGCAGAGAGCCTACCTCGAGTGACGGCCAGCCCCAGAACGAGGGAGCCGGTGATGCCGACTAGGTCATGAAGCGCGGCGAGAGCGAAAGGATCGAGGTTGGCCACCTCCGCCTCCAGCCGCGCCAGATGGTCGGCAGGCTGATCGACCGGCAGGATGCCCGTCGTGACCTTCAGCTCCGCGCCGTAGGTTTGCGCCGCCCATTCCAGCAGCGGGTCCCATTTCGCGGTCTGAAGCTCGACCAGCTCCGTCGGGGCCTCGGCGCGGTAGCACAGAAGATCGGTGCCGCCGAATTCGCAGACATGGGTGACGACCTCGGGATGCTGATGTGCCACCTTGTCGATCGCCGCATTGGCAGAGCGGGTGACGGGCATCGTATGGGGCTTGATCGCGCCGTCCTGCGCGTCCCATTCAGCCGCGATCGCCTCGGCATAGGCGCGGGTCGGCACGGTCAGCGCGGCTTTCGCCGGCGTCTTCACCGCACGTCCGTCCAGCGCCACGCCGAATCCTTCGGGGTGTTCGGTGACGGTGGTTTCAGTCCAGAACCGCTTGGCCGCCCATTCGCTCATGCGCTCATCTCCCACAGATCCAGAAGTGTCGTTTCCAGCCCGTCGAAATCATCGACCATCTGATGCGCGCCCGCCGCTTCGAGCAGGTGCGGCGCGTGGTAACCCCAGCGCACGCCGATGGTCGCGACGCCCGCGCTGCGGCCCATATCGATATCGAAGCTGGTATCGCCGATCATCACCGCGTCGCGTGCATCCACGCCCGCCTCGCTCAACGCCGCGCCAATCATCGACGGGTGCGGCTTCGAGGGGTGATCGTCAGCGGTCTGCTGGCTGACGAACAAACCTTCCAGACCGTGATACTCGATCAGCGCACGCAGACCGCGGCGGGACTTGCCGGTGGCGACCGCCAGAAGCATGTCGTCGCGCGCGGCGAGCTTGCGCAGCAGCGCCTCGGCCCCGGGATAGAGCGGCGCGGGCGAGGCCGCGCGGGCGGTCTTGTAGCTTTGCTTGTAGCCCTCGACGATGCGCGCCTGCGTCTCGGCATCGTGCTCCGGCGCAAGCCGCGCCACAGCGAGCGGCAGCGACAGACCCACGATCTGCAACACGGCGGAGGCCGGCGGGGCGGGCAGACCCGCCGCCTCGAACCCGATCGTCATCGCGTGGGTGATGTGGTTCTGGCTGTCCGAGATCGTGCCATCGACGTCGAAGATCGCGAGCTTCATTTCAGATCCTCGAACGGGTCGGCGGGCACGTCGCCCTCATGCCAATCGAGCAGATCCCAGGTCCGTTTCATGTGCTCGGGCAGCGGCGCGGTCAGCGTGATCCGCTTGCCGCTGATCGGATGATCGAAGCTGATCTGGCGGGCGTGCAGGTGCAGCTTGCGGGAAATCTCGCCGCCCAGTTGCGCGCCCCAGCCGTCGCCCATGTTTTCCTGGCTCGAACCGCCATATTTGCCGTCGCCGATGATCGGGCTGCCGATCTCGGCCATATGCGCGCGCAGCTGGTGGGTGCGCCCGGTGATCGGCACCAGAGCGACCCAGCTCACCCGCTGACCAAGGATGTGCAGCGTGAAGTAATCGGTGGTCGCGCGCTTGGCCCCCTCGGTCTTGTCGACCTTCGCGGGATGCACGCAGATCATCTTCTCGCCCTCGCCGCCACGGCCATGGCCCGGCGCTTTCACGAGACCGAAGCGGATCGTGCCGGTCTTCGGTTCTGGCGCGCCTGCGACGGCGGCCCAATAGATCTTGCGCGTGGTCTTGCCGCGGAACGCCTCGGACAGGCGACGCGCGACGCGGTCGGTGCGCGCGAGCAGCAGAACGCCGGAGGTGTCCTTGTCGAGGCGATGCACCAGCTTCGGCTTGTCCTTGTAGCCGAAACACAGCGCCTCGCTCAGCCCGTCGACATGGCGGTTGCCCTGCCCCGAGCCGCCCTGCGACGGCAGCCCCGGCGGCTTGTTGAGCGCGATGATATGCTCGTCCTTCCAGAGCACGCAGCTTTGGATGAATTTCGCATCCGCATCCGAGATGCCCTCGGTCTTCGGCGCGGGCGCGGAATCCGGGATCGGCGGCACGCGGATTTCCTGCCCCGGCGCGACGCGGGAATTGGCCTTCACCCGGCCCTTGTCCACGCGCAGGTCGCCTTTGCGGCAGAACTTTTCGATCATGCCCTGGGACAGTTGCGGAAACCGCTTTTTCAGGAACCGGTCGAGGCGTTGTTCGCCCTCGTCCTCGGTGACAGTGATATGCTGGACGCCGCTCATAGGATGGCCCTCATCAGGAGAACGCCCGCGACGAGGCCCAGAAGCCCCGCGCCGACCGACAGTCCGATGTAGGTGACTGCCAATGTGACATCGCCTTTCTCGATCAAGCGATAGGCTTCGAGCGAGAAAGAGGAGAAGGTGGTGAAGCCGCCGAGAAAGCCGGTCGCGAGGAAGGCGTTCCAATGGGTCAGCTGCTTGTCACCGAGAAACACCACGAGCGCGCCCATCAGGAACGAGCCGAGAATGTTGACGGTGATGACGCCCAGCGGGAAAGGCTGCGCGCCGAAGCTGCGCATCATTCCGACGCCAACGAGGTAGCGCCCAGATGCACCCATCGCGCCGCCTAGTGCGACCTGCAAAATCGTAGAAAGCATCGCTGTCTCCTTTGGCGCCCTAAGAGCGGTCACAGGCCTGAATGTCAAGATTTGCGCTGTTCACGCAGTTTGGCAAACCAGTCGACCCGCTTTTTCAACTCGCGCTCGAAGCCGCGCTCGACCGGCTGATAGAGGACCGGGCGCTTCATCGTGTCGGGGAAGTAGTTCTGCCCCGAGAAACCGTCCTCGGCGTCGTGGTCATAGGCATAGCCCGCGCCGTAGCCCTGTTCGGACATCAGCTTGGTCGGGGCGTTGAGAATATGCTTGGGCGGCGGCTCCGATCCGGTCTTCTGCGCCTGCGCCCGCGCGCCCTTGTAGGCGACGTAGCCCGCGTTGGATTTCGGGGCGAGCGCGAGGTAGATCACCGTCTGCGCCAGCGCCAGCTCCCCCTCGGGCGAGCCGATCCGCTCGTAGATTTCCCACGCATGCAGCGCATGGGTCTGGGCCTGCGGGTCGGCCAGACCGATATCCTCGACCGCCATGCGCACGAAGCGCCGCGCGAGATAGCGCGGGTCCTCGCCGCCCTCCAGCATCCGCGCGAACCAATAGAGCGCGGCATCGGGATCCGAGCCGCGCACCGATTTATGGAGCGCCGAGATCAGGTTGTAATGCTCATCGCCGGACTTGTCGTATTTCGCCGCGCGGCGCATCAGTCGGGTCGACAGCGCGTCGGTGTCGAGCGTGCCGGTGACTTTCCACGCCGCGACCTGCTCGATCAGGTTGAGAAGCGCGCGGCCGTCGCCGTCAGCCATTTCCAGCAGCGCCTCGCGCGCCTTGCCACTCAGCGGCAGCGGACGATCGAGCGCCTTTTCGGCGCGCTGTGCGAGGCGTTCGAGATCGGCAAGGTCGAGACGTTCCAGCACCATGACCTGCGCCCGGCTGAGCACAGCGGCGTTCAGCTCGAAGCTCGGGTTCTCGGTGGTGGCGCCCACCAGCATGATCGTGCCGTCTTCCATATGCGGCAGGAAGCTGTCCTGCTGCGCCTTGTTGAAGCGGTGGATCTCGTCGACGAAGAGGAGCGTGCCCCTTCCCTGTCCGCGCCGCAGCTTGGCGGCCTCGAAGACTTTGCGCAGTTCCGGCACGCCGGTGAAGATCGCGGAAATCTGGACGAAGGCGCGATCGGAGGCATCGGCCAGCAGTCGCGCGATGGTGGTCTTGCCGACACCCGGCGGCCCCCAGAGGATCAGCGATCCGAGCGAGCCTACAGCCAGCATTGCCCCCAAAGGCCCGTCGGGGCCGAGTACCTGTTCCTGACCGATCACCTCACCCAGAGTTTTCGGGCGGATGCGATCAGCGAGCGGGCGCGGTGCTTCGGGCGCAGGCGCATTGGGATCGGGGGGCGTGTCGAATAGGTCGGCCATGATGGCGTGAACCTAGTGTCTCGCTCCGCCAACGAAAAGCCCCCGCGCGTGTGGGGCGCACGGGGGCTCTAGTCTTTCCCATCCCTTTAATGAAGGTTTTGGGAAAAGTTCATCGATACGACCTGGTTCTTGATCCCGTCGATCTCCATCACCGGGCCCATCGCAGTCATGTCCACGCCAACCCGACCCGCCCAACGCGGCCAATTCGCGTTCAGAAGGGTAAGAGCGGAACTGGCGCCAAGCTCACGCGCCGAATTGCCGATTTCCTGCACGAGACGCGCATGGACCTTGCGGCGCATCGCCATCGGCACATCATGGGACACGAACAGACGCGAGCTTTCCCAGACGGTCTCGCTGACCGGAGCTTCGTCATAGAGAAGATTGGACGGGATCGTCGCGAGCAGCCCCCGCTGCGCATCGCGGATCATGTAGCTGTAGATCCCGCAGGTCGTCGTCGTGGGCGTCAGACGGTTGCCTGCCAGCACCTTTCCCAACTCATCATGGACCACCACCCAGCGGCTCGCAGGGGTGTCATACTGGTCATATTCCATCCCCATCGCTTCTGGGAGGTCCCATTTGTTCTGGACGATGAAGAGCTCGCGCCTGGCGCGCAGCATGTTTGCGAAAAGCTCACCGTGATTATGAAAATTGGTGAACGAAAGCGTAGTGGTCTGCATGTCTTCCTCCTGCAGGGTTAGTCACAGTACAGCCGTGCGGAGGGTCAACAACACTATAACAGGCGGAAATCCTTTGCGCGCTGAATAGCTTCGGCGGTCGTCCGAGCCATCAGTCTTGCGCGCGCAGAATTCAGCCGCGCCTTGAGCGCGCTTTCCGAAATCCCAAGTTTCGCGGCCGCCGCCGCGTGTCGGTCACCCCCAGCAACACAGCGCAGGGCTTCGATCTGAGCTCTCGTGAGTTCCTCAGGCGGTTGAGTCATGTCGTGCAATTCGCGCACGATAAGCTCAAAGGTCTCGATCTCGGGTAGGTCGAACTCCCGATCATCGCGCGCCATGCTTGCGATAGTACGGGACCGGATCGGGCCGCATGAGACTGTCGCCCCGTAGATCAGACCATAGTGCTTGGCCTCATCGAAGAGACGGAAAGGATCGGGTAACCGCGGGTCGCTCCACCGGATTGATCCGGTCTCGCTAAACCCCCAAGCCGTCATTGGGTCACGGAGCACATAGCCGTTTGCGGTATAATGATCGAGCCAAGCTTTGTCATAAGTCTGGAACGTCATCAAAGGCGCCGTAAAACGAATATGCAGTCCAACAAAATAACCGCCTGGAGCTAAACGATCCAAGTCACGAAGTTTCAAATCGATTCTGCTCTGTATCGACATATCTTTTTAGACAGTTTGGAATTAACCTGGTCAACTTAAAAGTGTTCGAGCCGTGCGGTGTTCGCCTCGACAGTGACATTACGCCCCTACCCGCCCACGCACTTACACTCGCGAATGCGCATCACCTGCGCAATAACCTTTTGCGTGAGAAATGCGGGAAAATGCAGACGGAAATAAGAAAATCCCGCCAAATAGGCGGGATTTCGCAGTTCTCGTTGATTTCGCGGGGAAATCGGTCGCGAGGATCAATCCTCGGCAGCCTCTTCGGCTTCGACGCGTGCCTTATCTGCCGCACCTTTTGCGTCCAGATCGCGCTCGACGAATTCGATGATCGCCATCGGAGCCATGTCGCCGTAACGGAAACCGGCTTTCATAATGCGAACGTAGCCGCCCTGACGATCCTTGTAGCGCGGGCCGAGGATGTCGAAGAGTTTCGCGACATACTGGTCCTGCTTGAGCTGCGAGGCCGCCTGACGGCGTGCGTGCAGATCGCCGCGCTTGGCCAGCGTGATCAGCTTCTCGATGACCGGGCGCAGTTCTTTCGCCTTCGGCAGGGTCGTCTTGATCTGCTCGTGCTCGATCAGCGAGCCAGCCATGTTGGCGAAGAGCGCCTTGCGGTGCTCATGGGTACGGTTGAGGCGGCGGTAGCCACGTGCGTGACGCATTGTCTATCTCCAATCTTGCGTTTTGCTTTGTCAGGCCAGCGATGCGTGTCACCGGCTCACCTTGGGGTCTTGTGACCCAGATCGTCCCCGGCAGTCCGGGCATCGGAGGGGCGTTTAGCCAACGCCCCTCAATTCGTCAATCAGAACTGGTCTTCGAAACGCTTGGCCAGATCTTCGATGTTCTCCGGCGGCCAGTCTTCGACTTCCATGCCGAGATGCAGGCCCATGCCCGAGAGCACTTCCTTGATCTCGTTCAGCGACTTGCGGCCGAAGTTCGGGGTGCGGAGCATCTCGGCTTCGGTCTTCTGGATCAGGTCGCCGATATAGACGATGTTGTCGTTCTTCAGGCAGTTCGCCGAACGCACGGACAGTTCCAGTTCGTCCACTTTCTTCAGCAGAAGCGGGTTGAACTCGAGACCGTCGTCCTGGTCCTGCTTGCCGGCCGATTCCGGCTCTTCGAAGTTCACGAAGATCGACAGCTGGTCCTGCAGGATGCGGGCAGCAAACGCCACCGCGTCCTCGGCCGAGAGCGACCCGTCGGTCTCGACCTTCATGGTCAGCTTGTCATAGTCCAGAACCTGACCTTCACGGGTCGGCTGCACTTCGTAGGCGACTTTCTTGACCGGCGAGTAGATCGCGTCGACCGGGATCAGGCCAATCGGCGCATCCTCGGGACGGTTCTTGTCGGCGGCGACGTAGCCCTTGCCGGTGTTCACGGTCAATTCCATGAACAGGTCGGCACCATCGTCGAGGTGGCAGATCACGTGATCCTTGTTCAGGACCTCGATGCCCGCGGTCTCGGTGATGTCGCCAGCGGTCACGACGCCCGGGCCCTTGGCCGAGATCGAGAGGCGCTTCGGACCTTCAACGTCCATACGCAGAGCCACGCCCTTGAGGTTCAGGACGATGTCGGTGACGTCTTCACGAACGCCTGCGACCGAGGAAAACTCGTGCAGCACGTTGTCGATCTGGACGCTGGTGATCGCGGCGCCCTGAAGCGACGAGAGCAGCACGCGGCGCAGTGCGTTGCCGAGCGTCAGGCCAAAGCCACGCTCGAGCGGTTCAGCGACGATCGTCGCCTGACGCAGCGGGTCGTTGCCGGGCTTGATTTCAAGCTGCGTCGGCTTGATGAGTTCAGCCCAATTCTTGTGGATCATGCGTTTGCCTCCATACCTGTCCCAGACCCATGCCCAAAGTCGGGGACGCCCGAGGATAAAACCGAAAAATGCGGGCGGGCCGCACGGGAAATCCGCACGGCCCGACCGTCGTAATCTTGATTAGACGCGGCGACGCTTCGGCGGGCGGCAGCCGTTATGGGCGATCGGGGTCACGTCACGGATCGAGGTGACGGTCAGACCGACCGCAGCCAGCGCGCGCAGCGCCGATTCACGACCCGAACCGGGGCCTTGAACTTCGACGTCCACAGTGCGCAGACCGTGATCCTGAGCCTTCTTGGCCGCATCTTCTGCAGCCATCTGAGCGGCGTAGGGGGTCGACTTACGCGAACCCTTGAAGCCCATCGTGCCAGCCGACGACCACGAGATCGCGTTGCCCTGCACGTCAGAGATCAGGATTTTGGTGTTGTTGAACGACGAGTTCACATGAACGACGCCAGCGGCGATGTTCTTGCGTTCCTTGCGCTTAGCGCGAACCTTATCACGAGCCATTTGTCCTGCCTCCCCTTACTTCTTCTTGCCAGCGATGGGTTTCGCCGGACCTTTGCGCGTACGCGCATTCGTATGGGTGCGCTGACCGCGCACGGGCAGGTTGCGACGATGACGCAGGCCACGATAGCAGCCGAGATCCATCAGGCGCTTGACGTTCATCTGAACTTCACGGCGCAGGTCGCCTTCGACGGTGTAGTTGGCGTCGATATGTTCGCGGATTGCGAGCACTTCGGAATCCGAAAGCTCGTTGACGCGACGGGTCACGTCGACACCGGTAGCTTCGCAGATCTGCTTAGCCGAGTGAGGACCGATCCCGGTGATGTAGGTAAGTGCGATCGGGACGCGTTTCCCGGTCGGAATGTTGACGCCAGCAATACGAGCCAAAGCGTGTATCCTTTCGTTGCGAGCCCGTAACCCCAGGCCCTTTTTTCACAACACGAGGCCCGAAACTGCCGCTTCGGACCCCACGATTAACTCCCTCGAGAATCTTCCCTTCTCGGAAACGATTCCCGTCGGAGACGCCGTGACCTAGAGGTAAACGCCCTCCGGGTCAAGGCTTCATTTACGATTACTCTTGCTGATCGAGAATTCGTGCGATCGAGGTCGCCACGGTCTCGATTTCGGCCAGCCCGTCGATCGTGAACAGATCGCCCGCGTGGTAGTAGTAGCCGATCAGCGGAGAGGTCTTTTTGTAATACTCCATCAACCGGGTGCGCAGGCTGTCTTCGTTGTCGTCCGCGCGGCGCTTAACGTCGGTGCTGCCGCACTTTTCGCATTTGCCGTCTGCGGGCCAGGGCTTGGTCTGGTCGTGATAGACCTCGCCGCAGCCGCCGCAGGTCGAGCGACCGGTGATGCGGGCGACGAGCGCTTCGTCATCCACCTGCATCTCGATCACCGCGTCGAGCTTGGTGCCCATCTTGGCGAGCAGCTTGCCCAGAGCGTCGGCCTGTCCCAGCGTGCGCGGGAAGCCGTCGAAGATGAAGCCCTCGCCACCGGCGGCGAGCTTTTCCTCGATCAGACCGATGACGATCTCGTCGGTCACGAGCTGGCCCTTGGCCATGACATCGGCGACGAGATTGCCCATCTCGGTGCCCGAGTCCTTCGCTTCACGCAGCATGTCGCCGGTGGAGAGTTGGACCATGCCGCGCTCTTCGACGAGACGGCGGGCCTGGGTGCCCTTGCCCGCGCCGGGCGGGCCGAGAAGAATGATATTTGCCATGTCGGCTCCCCCTGAAAACGCTTGGCGGATTTAGCGGCGCGCGGGCGGCTTGCGCGGCCCCTTCTTCTTCTTGCCCGAACGGCCGCGAAGTTGCGAGCGCTCGATCAGACCCTCGTATTGGTGGGCCAGAAGATGCGACTGAATTTGGTTGATGGTGTCCATCGACACGGTGACCACGATCAGGACCGAGGTGCCGCCGAAGTAGAACGGGATGGACAGCTGCGAACGCAGGATCTCGGGCAGAAGGCAGACCGCGGCGAGATAGGCGGAACCGATCACGAGAATGCGGCTGACAACGTAGTCGAGATATTCCTCGGTCTTCTTGCCGGGACGGATGCCGGGCACGAAGCCGCCTTGGCTCTTCAGGTTATCCGCGACCTCGTCCGACTTGAACGAAACGTTCGCGGTGTAGAAGTAGGCGAAGAACACGATCATCGCGACGTAGAACAGCAGGTAGAGCGGCTGACCCGGGCCGAAATAGGCGAGGATCGTCGACATCACCGGACCGGTGTTCTGACCCGAGAAGGTCGCGATGGTGGTCGGCAGCAGCAAGAGCGACGAGGCGAAGATCGCCGGGATGACGCCCGCCGGGTTCACCTTGATCGGCAGGTGGCTGGAGCCGCCGTCATAGACCTTCATCCCCACCTGACGGCGCGGATACTGGATATGGATCTTGCGCAGCGCGCGTTCCATGAAGACGACGAAGGTGATCACGATCGCGATCATCAGGATCACCCCGAGGATCACCGGAGTGGAGATCGCACCGGCGCGGCCCTGCTCGAGGAAGCGGGCCAGAGCCGCCGGGATTTCCGCGACGATACCGACGAAGATGATCAGCGAGATGCCGTTGCCGATGCCGCGTGCGGTGATCTGCTCACCCAGCCACATCAGGAACATGGTGCCGCCGACGAGCGTGATGACCACGGCAGCGACGAAGAACAGGCCCGGATCATGCGCCAGATCGCCCTTTTCGAGCGACACGGCCAGACCCCATGCCTGGAAGGTCGCCAGAGCAACGGTCGCATAGCGCGTGATCTGGTTGATCTTCTTGCGGCCCTGCTCGCCTTCCTTCTTCATCTGCTCGAGTGCGGGCACCAGAGCGGTCAGAAGCTGGATGATGATCGAGGCCGAGATGTAGGGCATGATGCCGAGCGCGAAGACGCCCATCCGGCCGAGCGCACCGCCCGTGAACATCGACAACACGCCGCCGAGGCCGGAGCCCGCGCTTTGCATGAATTCGCGCAGTGCCTGCGCGTCGATGCCCGGAACCGGAATATAGGTCCCGAGGCGGTAGATGATCAGCAAACCAATGGTGAAGAAGATGCGCTGGCGCAGCTCGGTGGCTTTGCCCAGGGCGTCCCAGCTGAGGTTCGCCGCCATTTGCTCTGCAGCAGATGCCATATGCTCGTCTCTTTCATGTAAAGCGCCGCCCAACCGGTTCCCGGTCGGCGGCGCCTAGAAAACCTTCGCCTATGTAATCGGGCCGGAGCCCGCTCACAACAGCTTATTCAGCGGCCTGCGCCACCGTGACCGAGCCGCCAGCCTTCTCGACAGCCTCAACGGCCGATTTCGAAGCGCCGGTGACCTTCAGAGCCACTTTCGACTTGATGTCGCCCTTGGCGAGAACACGCACGCCATCGAGCTTGCGGCGCACGACACCGGCCGCGACCAGCGCGTCTTCGGTGATGTCCGACTTCGCGTCGAGCTTGCCGGCCTCGATGAATTTCTCGATCTGGCCGAGGTTCACGACGTTGAACTTCTTCGCGTTCGGCTTGGTGAAGCCACGCTTCGGCAGACGACGATAGAGCGGCATCTGGCCGCCTTCGTAACCGTTCAGGGCCACACCCGAACGCGACTTCTGACCTTTGATACCACGGCCAGCCATCTTGCCCTTGCCCGAGCCGGGACCGCGGGCGACGCGTTTTTTCTTCTGGGCCGCGCCGTCGTTGTCGCGCAGTTCATTGAGTTTCATATCGCTTCTCCTTGCCGGAACACCTTCCCGAAGCGAGTGCGGAAGGGACACGGCTTTTCATGTTGATTCTGATGCGGCCGTCGGGCCACCGGGGGCGTATAGTGCGTTTGCCCCGCGCACGCAACTCCCGCGTTTTCGCGCAATCGGGGCGGCGTCGCGGCCAGCGCGCGCTGGCCCAACCCTTTCCCAAGATGCCCTTCGCAGGATTGGCCGCAACTTGCAAACCAACCAGACTGCGGAGCTCCTTCGATGACCAACCCCTTCCAGAATCGCACCCCGTCGCTATCGGGCCCGGCGCTCGATATCGTACCCGTCACACCCGATGACGGTGCCGATCTGGCCGCCGTCGCCGTGGCGCTCTACATCGAGACCGGCGGCGCGCTGGTCCTGACCTCTGTTGCGGGCCAGACCCGTATCGTCAACGTGGCCGACTTTGCGATCCTTCCGGTCGGCACGCGCCGGGTGCATGCGACGGGCACGAGCGCGAGCGGCATTCATGCGCTGACGGTGCTCTGATGCTGGGGGTGGGTTTCGATATTGCGGGGCTCGCGCTCCGGCAAGGACGTGAGACGAGCGCGCCCCCTGCCCCGTCCGCGTGGTCGCCCGAAAGTCTTGCGCCCGAGGCGTGGTACGATTCCTCCGATCTCTCGACGCTCTATCACGATGCCGCGATGACGCAGCCGGTGAGCGGCGATGGCGATCCGGTCGGCGCATGGCGCGACAAATCGGGCAACGGGCATCATCTGCTTCAAAGCACCGCAAGCGCCCGGCCCCTCTACCGCACGGATGGGGTGCGGCACTGGATCGAATATGACGGCGGCAGCGCTTCGCTTGGCGCCGCGCAACTGCCCTTCGCGACGCAGGTCACGCTCGGCTTGGCCTTCGAGGCGCTCTCCTTCCCGGCGAGCTACCCGATGATCCTGTCCAACGGGACCTTCGCCACCGACGGCTCGGGCCGCCAGCCGCTGATCTATTTAGACGCCAACGCGCGGCAGGTGGTGAAAGGCTGGTGGGCGGATCGGCTGATGAGCGTGAGCTTGGCCCAGGAAGTGACCGCGTCGGGGCCGCTCACGGTGATGAGCTCCGTCGATGGCAGCCTCGCCTCGCTTTCGGTGGACGAAACCATGGTCCCGGCGACGAACCTTACCATGACCCATGACCCGGGCGGCAGTTTCGCGCTGGGGCTGGCCGGGTTTCATGGACGCATCTTCGGCTGCGTGATCTGCAATGCGTCAGTCAGCGAGACCGAGCAGGCACAGCTTTCCGCCCATCTCGACGCGCTCGGCCAAGGCTGAAACGCCGACCCGAGCCCATTTGAACGCCCCGGTCCGCACGGCCGGGGCATTCTCATATCCCGCGCGGCGCTTGACCTCCCCGCCCCCCGCTCGCTACTGCACAAACAGATTTGGCGAGGGACTTTCATGACGCGCATCCTGATCACCGGCACCGCAGGTTTCATCGGTTACCATCTGGCGAAGCTGCTGCTCGACGAGGGCTATCGGGTGCATGGCTATGACGGGATGACCGACTACTATGATGTTGCCCTGAAACAGCGCCGCCATGCGATGCTGCTGCAGAACCCGAATTTCTCCGCGACCGAGGGGATGCTCGAAGATCTCGAAACCTTCGACGCGATGGCGGATGAGTTCAAACCCGAGATCATCGTTCATCTCGCAGCGCAGGCGGGCGTGCGCTACAGCCTCGAGGCCCCCCGCGCCTATATCGACGCGAATATCGTCGGCACCTTCAACGTGATGGAGGCCGCGCGCCGCCACGAGGTGCAGCACCTGCTGATGGCGTCGACCTCCTCGGTTTACGGCGCGAACGAGGACATGCCCTATGCCGAGACCGACAAAGCCGACACGCAGCTGACGATCTATGCGGCGACGAAGAAGGCGACCGAGTCGATGGGCCATTCCTATGCCCATCTGTGGAACCTGCCGACGACGATGTTCCGCTTCTTCACGGTCTACGGGCCGTGGGGGCGGCCCGATATGGCGCTGTTCAAGTTCACCGATGCGATCCTGAACGACCGTCCGATCGACATCTACAATCACGGCGAGATGTATCGCGACTTCACCTATGTCGAAGACCTCGTGCGTGGCATCCGCCTGTTGATCGACGCGGTGCCCGAACGCCCCGCCTCACGCGACGAGATCGCCGAGGGCGACAGCCTCTCGCCTGTCGCCCCCTATCGGGTCGTCAATATCGGCAATTCGGACAAGGTGAAGCTTCTGGATTTCGTCGACGCGCTGGAGGCCGAACTGGGTCGCCCCGCGCAGCGCAATTACATGGAGATGCAGAAAGGCGATGTGCCCGCGACCTGGGCCGATGCCTCGCTTCTGCAATCCCTCACCGGCTATCGCCCGCAGACCGATGTGCGCGAGGGGATCGCGAAATTCGTGGCGTGGTTCCGCGACTATTACGGGAAATAACCCCTCCTCCCCTTGCCGCAGCGCAGCAATCGCCTAAGTCACGGGGCTGATACCCGGCGCTACACCTATTTTCGGAGACTACCCATGACGCTCGAACCCCGCCACGCGCGGGCCGTGATCCTGTCGCTGGCCCTTGGCACTTTCGGTATCGGCGTGATCGAATTCGCGTCCATGGGGCTGCTGCCCTATTACGCGGCCGATTTCGGGATCACCGAGGCGCGGGCGGGTCATGCGATCTCGGCCTATGCGCTTGGCGTCGTGATCGGCGCGCCGCTTCTGGCGGTGATCGGCGCGAAAATCCCGCGCAAGCAGTTCCTGATCGGGTTGATGGGGTTCTATGCGGTGGCGAACCTGCTGGCCGGGTTCGCACCGAATATGGATAGCTTCATGGCGGCGCGTTTCGCCTCGGGCCTGCCGCATGGCGCCTATTTCGGGATGGCGATGCTGTTCGCCGCCGATCTGATGCCCGTAGGCAAACGCGCGCAGGGCATCGCGATGGTGATCACCGGATTGACGATCGCCAATATCATCGGTGTGCCGCTCGCAGGTGCGATCGGCCAGAACTTCGGCTGGCGCTGGGGCTTTGCCATCGTCGCGGTGATCTGCGCAGCCTCGGCCTTGATGATCGCGCGCGTCGCCCCCGCAACGCCGCGCGACCCGAATGCCAGCCCGATGCGCGAGCTGGGCGCGCTCGCCAATCGCTCGGTCTGGCTGACGCTGCTGGTCGGCTCGATCGGCTTCGGCGGCATTTTCGCGGTCTATTCCTACCTGTCGGCGGCGATGATCGACACGCAGGCGGGCCCCGCCTGGACGATCCCCGTGGCGCTTTCGGCCTTCGGCGTGGGCGGCACGCTAGGCAACTGGATCTCGGGCAAGCTGTCGGATTGGTCGCGCTTCGGCGCAGGCGTGATCCTGCTTTGCGGGATGATCGTGATGTCGATCCTCTACACCTTCACGATCGGCAACTGGGTCGCGATGTCGGTGGCGATGATCGCGCTGGGGTCGACAGCCGGTATGGTGATCCCGATGCAGATGCGGCTCATGGAGGTCGCGGGCAAGGCACAGACGCTCGCGGCGGCTCTCAACCACGCGGCTTTCAACCTTGCCAATGCGATCGGGCCGTTCCTTGCCGGGATCGCGCTTGCGAACGGCTATGGCTGGACCGCCACCGGCTATGTCGGCGCGGGGCTGGCGGCGGCGGGGCTCGTGTTCCTTGCCATAGCATGGCTCGATAGCCGCCGCCCCGCCGCCGTTCCCGCTTAGGCCTTCTCGATGCGGACCGGGACGCCCTTGGAGCCGGGCGTCTTCGACAGCTCGTCATTGAGCCCGACCGGCACCAGCACGTTGCATTCGGGGTAATAGCCCCCGACCGTGCCGCGCGGCAGCTCGAAGGTGATGACCTTGAGCCCGGTCTTGCGGCGCGTGACGCCGTCATCCATGTCGCCATGGACCACGACCGGATCGCCGTGCGCGAGCCCCAGATCGGCCATGTCGATCTTGTTCATCAACAGCACGTCGCGCGTCCCTTCGATGCCGCGGAACCGGTCCGAATAGCCGTAGATCGTGGTGTTGAACTGGTCGTTCGAGCGCATGGTGATCATCCGGAAACGGCCCGGCTTGTCCTCGAAGCCAAGCGCGTTCAGCTTTGACGGCGTGGTGAATTCCAGCTTCCCGCTCTCGGTCTTCCAGATGCGATCATGCGCCGGATTGCCGCGCCAGAAACCGCCCGGTTCGTTCATCCGCGCGTTGAAGCCGCGGAAGTCGTCCGGGTAGGTCGCCTCGATCAGATCGCGGACGACGGAATAGTCCTTCACCCATTCGTCCCATTGCAGCTTCGGGTTCGGCGCGCAGGCCGCTTTCGCAATACCGCAGGTGATCGCCAGTTCGGATTTCAGTTTATCCGAGGCGGGTGTGCTTTTGCCGAGCGAGCCGTGGATTTTCGAGAAGCTGTCCTCGACCGAGACATATTGATTGCCGGTTTCCTGCTCGTCCTTCTCGGACCGGCTGAGACACGGCAGAATATAGGCCACCTCGCCCGGATAGAGATGCGAGCGGTTGAGCTTGGTAGAGATCATCACCGTCAGCTTCTGCTTCGGCCACGCCTCTTCGATCCGCTCGCTATCGGGCAGCGCGCGGACGAGGTTACCGCCAAGCGAGAACATGGCCGAAACCTTGCCCTCCATCATCGCCTGCGCCGCGTCGACGATGTGATAGCCGTCTTCCTGCGGCGGCTCGAAGCCGTACAGCTCGCGCAAGCGATCCATCGGGATCAGTTTGGCCTTCTCGGCGATACCCACCGTACGCTGGCCCTGCACGTTCGAGTGCCCGCGCACCGGACAACAGCCCGCGCCCTTGCGGCCGATATTGCCGCGCAGCGCGAGGAAGTTCACCAGCATGCCGATATTGGTCGCGCCATGCGCGTGCTGGGTCAGCCCCATCCCATAGACGCCGATGACCTTCTCGGCGTGGATATAGACATCGGCCGCCTGCCGTAGCTCGGCCTCGGACAGCCCGCATTCCTCGGTGATCTTGTCCCACGGTGTCGTGCGGCAGAAGGTGAGGAACCCGTCATAATTGACGGCGTGTTCCTTCAGGAAGTCCCAGTCGATGATCGCGGCGCGCCCCTGCGCGTCGGCCTTCTCATCCTCTTTGATCACCGCCTTGCACAGGCCGGTCAGCGCCGCGATGTCCGAGCCCGCCTTGAGCTGGTGATACTGGTCGGAAATCTTGGTCTCACGGCCCGTCGCCATATCGTAGAGGTTCTGCGGATCGACGAAGCTGACGAGGCCTTGCTCTTTCACCGGGTTGAAGGTGACGATCTTCGCGCCGCGATCCTTCGCCGCCTTCAGCGGATGCAGGAAGCGCGGCGAGTTGGTGCCGGGGTTCTGGCCGAAGAAGAAGTAGCAATCGGTCTCTTCCAGGTCTTCCCAAAGCACCGTGCCCACCGACGACCCGATCACCTTCTTCAGGCCGACCGAGGTCGTCTCGTGACACATGTTCGAGCTTTGCGGCAGGTTGTTGTTGCCATAGGCGCGGGCCATCAGCGCCCAGAGATAGCTGGCCTCCAGACCCGCATGGCCCGAGGAGTAGAACACGACTTCCTTCTTCGGCAGACCTTTCAGGGTCGACCCGATCTCGGAAAAGGCCTCGTCCCAGCTCACCTCGACATAGCGATCGGTGGCCCGGTCGTAGCGCATCGGCGCGGTCAGACGGCCGGTCTTTTCCAGCTCGTGGTCGGACCAGTCCATCAGGTCCGAGACCGTGTGATCGTCCCAGAATTCGGGCGTGTGGCGCGACTTGGTCATCTCCCACAGCGTCGCCTTCGCCCCGTTCTCGCAAAATTCGAACGGATGGTAATTAGCGGGTTTCGGGAAGGCGCAGGACGAGCACATGAGACCGCCCGGCTTGTTCTGACGCTCCAGCTCGCGCAGCACATCCGGCGAGGGCCAGGTGTCGCCGAAGACCCGGGCGATGCCCCGCATCGAGCCCCAACCACCGGAGGGGCCGCTTTCTTCGGGTAGTTTATCAAGCTTGTCAGACATGGCGCGTCGCTCCTCCGAGGTCGATCCGCGCATATGAAATTGCGCGCGCCCCGAGGGGCGCGCGCAGGCCAGCCGACCGGCTGAGGACCGCAGAGGGAAAGGCTCTGCATATGATGCGCGGGATGTGGGTCACATCGTTCCAACCCTGCCTGCGCCCGGTCGGTTCCGGCCGTCTCGTAGTCTCACTCAGTAGTGATGCTCATGCTCCGATGTCTTGCCGCGGAACACCCAATAGGCATAGGCCGTATAGGCGAGAATGATCGGCAGAAAGATTGCCGCGCCGACCAGAATGAAGCCCTGCGACATCGCCGTGGTGGACGCCTCGCGGATCGTGATCGAGGCGGGCACGATATAGGGGAAGATCGACAGGCCGAGCCCCGCGAAACACAGGATGAAGATCGCGATGCCGGACAGATAGGCCAACACGCCCCGGTCCGAGCGAATACCTTTCCAGTAGCCGAACGCCGCCGCGAGCAGCAACAGCGGCACCACCGCGCTCAGAATGATCCCCGGCCAGGCGAACCAGCGATTGTAGTATTCGGGATGCAGGAACGGCGTCGCCAGCGAGGCGAGGCCGATGAAGCCCAGCGTCGCGATCAGGGACACTTGGCCCACGCGCCGCGCCAGATCGTAAAGCCCGTGCGAGGTCTTGATGACGAGCCAGGCCGAACCCAGCATCACATAGCCCGCAACCAGCGCCAGCGCCGTGCCGAGCGAGAACCAGCTCACCCAGTCGAACGGGCCGCCGGTGAAGGTGCGCCCGGTCACTTCGGGGCCGCGCAGCAGCCCGCCGAGGATCGCGCCCTGCGCCAGCGTCGCGATCAGCGATCCGCCGAAGAACGCCTTGTCCCAGAGCTTCTGCCAGCGCCGGGTCTTGCCGCGAAACTCGAAGGCCACGCCACGAAAGGCGAGCGAGAGCAGCATGATGATGATCGGCACATAAAGCGCGTTCAGGATGATCCCGTAAGCCAGCGGGAAGACGGCGAGCAGACCGCCGCCCCCCATCACCAGCCATGTCTCGTTACCGTCCCAGACCGGCGCGACCGAATTCATCGCGCGGGTCCGGTTCTCCTCGGAGCCGAGGAAGGGAAAGAGGATGCCGATGCCGAGGTCGAACCCGTCGAGCACGACATAGGTCAGGATCGCGAAGGCGATGATTGCGGCCCAGATGTCGGGCAGGTAGTGGGCGAAGCCGCTCATGCGTGGGCCTCCTCTTTCTCGGTGGTGACATCATTGGCGAGCATCGCACCCGCGACGCCGGCGGCGCGCTGGGGCGTATTCTCGACAGGCTCGGCGCCCTCGGGGCCGCGCTTCATCAGACGTCCGAGGTAGAAGATCCCCGAGCCGAAGAGGAACGCATAGACCAGCACGAAGCCGATCAAAGCGGCCCAGGCCGCGCCGTGGCTGAGGTTCGACACCGATTCCGCGGTCGTGAAGTGGCCATAGACCGTATAGGGCTGGCGGCCGAATTCGGTGGTGAACCAGCCCATGATGATCGCGAGGAACCCGCCCGGCGCGAAGACCAGCGCCACTTTGTGGAACAGCCCCGGCTCGTGCAGGCGCTTGCGCCACATCAGCCAGCCGCCCCAGAGCCCGATCGCCGCGAAGGCGAAGCCGAGCCCCACCATGATGCGGAAGGTGAAGAAGACGATCGTCATCGGCGGGCGTTCATCCGGCGGGAAGTCCCCGAGGCCGGGCACCTCGCCGTCGAGCGAGTGGGTCAGGATCAGCGAGGACGCATAGGGCACCTCGATCTTGTAGTCGGTGCGCTCCTGGCTCGGGTTCGGGATGCCGAACAGGATCAGGCCTGCACCCTTGCTGGTCTCCCAATGCCCTTCCATCGCCGCGATCTTTGCGGGCTGGTGTTCGAGCGTGTTGAGCCCGTGCTGGTCGCCTGCGAAAATCTGGATCGGCGCGGTCACGAGGATCATCGCCACCGCCATGCGGAACATCGTGCGCACCGCGTCATCCGCCGTGCCCTTGATGTGGTGCCAAGCCCCGACCCCAGCCACGACAAGCGCCGTGGTCAGGTAGGCCGCCAGCACCATATGCACGAAGCGATAGGGCAGCGAGGGGTTGAAGATCACCTCCCACCAGTCCTTCGGGATGAACTGGCCGACATCGTTCATCGCAAAGCCCGCGGGCGTCTGCATCCAGCTGTTGACCGAGAGGATCCAGAAGGCCGAAAGCAACGTGCCGAAGGCCACCATCGTCACGGCGAACATGTAGATCCACTTGTTCACCCGGTTGCGTCCGAAAAGCATGATCCCGAGGAAACCGGCCTCGAGGAAGAAGGCCGTCATCACCTCGTAACCCATCAGCGGCCCGATCACCGGCCCCGCCTTATCGGAGAAATGCGCGAAGTTCAGGCCGAACTCGTAAGACATCACGACGCCCGAGACGACGCCCATCCCGAAGACCACCGCGAAGATGTGTTTCCAGAACTCGAAAATCCTGAGGTAGACCTCCTTGCCGGTGATCATCCTCAGCGCTTCGAGCACCATCAGGTAGCTCGCCGTACCGATGGAAAATGCCGGGAAAACGATATGCGCCGAAACGACGAAGGCGAATTGCGCCCGCGCCAGGTCGAGTGTCGGTATGTCGAATATACTCATTTCAGTCCGCGTTTCTGCTGGTTTCAGGGTCGAGCTAGACTACTGAGTGACTACGGCAACCGTCGCTCCGTGGTTCACCTTGTCGCACTGTGGCGGCATGTCGCAGACCCAATGAAATAAGCCCGCGCGGAGTTCCGCACGGGCTTTCAACATTGCTTGGACTTTGCGCCGTCAGGCCGCTTGCTTCAGATCCATACTCGCCGGAATGAACTCTTCGTGAAGCGCCTTGATAACGGGCTTCAGGTCGCCGCGTTCGAGCACGTATTGCACATCGACATTGCGCGGGCCCTGAGTCGCACCGAGGCTTTCCATGCCCGCTTTCGCAATCGCCTGCAGACCCCGGGTCAGAACCGAAAGGCCCTTCAGGTCACGCCCGATGACGGACGCCATCGACAGCATGCGCGCCGAGATTTCCGCCGAAGGGTAGATTTCGCAGAGGTCTTTCTCGACCTTCTGCAGCACTTCGATCGGCGCGTCGACATAGTGGGTGATCGTGTTCGCGTTCGACGCTTTGGATACGATGCGCACGCCATGACGCGTCAGCACTTCGAGGATCTTGGCGTCGTAGCCCTTCACGCCGACCATGTCCTGTTCGAACACTTCCAGCGCGATGATATCGAGCCCGGTCACCATCTCGACCGCCGCGTCCTTGGCAGGCTTGTCGTCGATCAGCGTGCCGGGATCGCCCGGGTCGAACGCATTGGTGACGCGCAGCGGAACGTCCGCCTGGCGCAGGGTCTTGGCGGCTTTCGGGTGGATCGCCTCCATGCCCATGTTCGACATCTGGTCGGCCACGTCATAGTTGGTGTGACCGAGCTTGCGCACCTTGCCTTCACCCACCAGCTTCGGGTCGGCAGAGGACAGATGGAATTCCTTATGGATGATCGCCTCGCGCGCGCCGGTGAGGGCTGCGAGTTTCGAGAAGGTCACCTCGGAATAGCCACGGTCGAATTCCCGCATCAGGCCTTCGGCGCATTGCGCATAGCCCGTCACGATCGGCATTTCGGACGCAGGGTCGACATCCTTCATCGCCCCCATGATCCGGCCTTCGAGGTCGTGATCGGTCTCGTCGCGCCAACCGGACAGGTCGACGAGACGTGCGTTCACGCCGTTGCGCTGCAGCAGGAGCGTGGTGACGAAAGCCGAATGCGCCTCGCCCAGACCCGACAGCAGTTCGCGGATCTGCAGCATGTGCTGCGAGAGGCGGAAGTGCCCGTAGGAGCACAGGCGCTGCAGGTCGATCAGGCAGTTGCGCGCGCCTTCGATACGCTCACGCACGAATTCGGTGGCCTGCGCGATGTCGCCCGGATGCGTCAGCACGCTCTCATGAGCTTCGACCATCGCGGATGAGACGCGGCTCAGCGCCTCGTGCCAGCCATGTTCACTATCGGCTTTCGCGAATTGTGCGTAGACGCCTGCCTCGCCCGACTTCTTATGTTCGAGCAGCAGATTGGTGATGCCACCAAACGCCGAGACGACGAAAATGCGGTTGTAAAGATCGGCGCCCTTGCGGTCTCCAATGAACAGCGTGTCGAGCAACTCGTCCACGCGGCTCATCGAGGTGCCGCCGATCTTTTCGACTGTGTGATTCTGGTGGGTCAATTTGGCCCCCTTACGAATTTTCCAGTTCTTCGGCCGGCGCATACGAGCCGTCCTCACGGTGAACTTCGTTGCCGGTCACCGGCGGGTTGAAGCAGCAGGCCATGACGAGGTCTTCGTCACCCGCGACGAGGCGGTGATGGTCATGCAGGTTCAGCGCATACATGACACCCGGCTTGATTTCGTGGCGCGTGCCGTTGTCGAGCTCGGTGATATGGCCGTTGCCCGAGATGCAGTAGACGCTCTCGAAATGGTGCTTGTAGTGGAAGGTGTGGTCCGACCCGGCCTTCAGCGTGGTGATGTGGAAGCTGAAGCCCATCTTGTCGTCTGCGAGCAGCATGCGCACGCTGCTCCAATCTGCATCGGACACGTCGCGGTCGGTGTTTTTAAGCTTGTTGAAATCACGAACGATCATGTGATGTGTCTCCGTATCTAAATTTCGTAGGTCGCTGGGGGAGGCAGCGGCGGATTATTCCGCCGCGATATCCGTGCGTTCGCCCGTCACTTCGGTGGCGGCTTCGTGCAGGATTTTCAGCCCCTTGCGGAATTGTTCCATCGGCGTGGTCAGCGGTGCGAGGACCTTCACGACCTGGTCGTCATTGCCCGAGGTTTCGATCACGAGACCCTTCTCGAAGCAGCGACCACAGATCGCCGAAGCCAGTTCGCCGGTGCCGACATCGACACCCTGCATCAGGCCACGGCCCTTGAGGAAGGCACCCGGCACGAGATCGGCCACGGCGGCCAGACCTTCGCGCAGGACGTCCGATTTCACGGCCAGTTCCTTCTGGAACTTGTCGTCGGCCCAGAACTTCTCGATCGCCACGGTGGCGGTCACGAAGGCGTGGGTGTTGCCGCGGAAGGTGCCGTTATGCTCGGCCGGGCCGAACACGTCGTAGTCGGGACGCACCAGAACCAGCGCCATCGGCATGCCGAAGCCCGAGATCGACTTCGCCTGGGTCACGACGTCCGGCATCACGTCCATCTCCTCGAAGGAGAAGAAGGTGCCGGTGCGGCCACAGCCTGCCTGAATGTCGTCGATGATGAAGAGCGCACCGTGCTTGCGGGCGACTTGCTCGACGCCTTTCACGAACTCCGGGCTTGCGGCGTTGAGACCGCCCTCGCCCTGAACCGTCTCCAGCATGATCGCCGCCGGAGCGTCGATACCGCCCGAGGCGTCCGAGAGCATCTGGTCGAGCAGCGCGACCGAATCGACACCATCGGCATAGGCGTCATAGGGCATGCGGGTCACGCCATGCGTGTCCATGCCGGCGCCACCACGGTGGTAGCCGTTACCGGTCGCCGCCAGCGCACCCATGGTCACGCCATGGAAGCCGTTGGTGAAGGCGATGATATTGGTGCGGCCGGTCGCCTTGCGCGCGATCTTCATCGCGGCTTCGACGGCATTCGCACCGGTCGGGCCGATGAACATCAGCTTGTGGTCCATGCCGCGCGGCGCGAGGATATGCTCCTCGAAAGCGCTCAGGAACTTGGCCTTGCTGTCAGTGTGCAGGTCGAGCGCGTGACCCATCTTGTTCTCGGTCAGGTGCTCGATCAGCGCCTGCTTCATGTCCGGGTCGTTATGCCCGTAGTTCAGCGACGAGCAGCCGGCGAGGAAGTCGATATAGGTGTTGCCCTCGGCATCGGTCAGTTCCGAGCCTTGCGCGCTGGTGAAAACGGTATCGAAGCCACGGCAGTAGGAGCGGGCCTCAGATTCGCGTTGGGTAAAGATCGTCTTATCCGTCGAATGAACGGTCATGGGGGACTCCATAGAATTGGGGGAATGAGGAGGGTGCGCGGCCTGAGATCAGGCGGCGGCACGCGCCTCCTCGGGGAAGGTGATGGTGACCATATGCTCGGTCGAGGCATGGCCATCGAAGTGGTCTTCTTCGTGGAAGTGCGCCTCATCGGTCAGCTCGCCGCCCATCGAACGTGCGAAGGAGCGGAAGAGCGCCCAGCTCGCCTCGTTGCTTTCGGTGATGGTCGTCTTCAACTTGGTGCAGTCTTCGGCGACGTCGCGCTGGATGAGGTGGCGCAGCATGCGCTTACCAAGGCCAAGCCCGCGTGCGTCGGGGGAAACAGCCACTTGCCACACGAAGAACGTGTCCGGCTCGGACGGGGCGATGTAGCCCGAAATCCAGCCGACGACTTCGCCTTCGCGCTCGACGAGGACACAGGTGTCCCCGAAGTGATCGCACTGCAGAAGGTTGCAATACATCGAATTTTCATCAAGCGGCTTGCAGCGGCGGATCAGCTTCCAGATTTCGCTGCCGTCTTCGGACTCCGGCTTACGGAAGACCAGTTTAGAACCCTTCTTGATCGACTCGACTTGCGGCACGGCTCTTTCCTCTCGTTTGCTTCGGTAGCCTAAGTAGTTCATGTGGTCGAAAATTTCAACCACCTAACTAATGGAACCCGGAAAAGTTCCGTTTATAGCCTTATATTCTTGCTTATAAGCCCTAAATACCATTAGTATGACAAAGCAAATGAGCAAAAACGAACACGATAAACTTAGCAAAGCCAAGCAATTGCAGAGCACGGAACTCTCTGCGATACTGGGCCGTCTTGATAAAAAAGGGGCCCGCCGCCTGATGGAGCGTGTCGATACGAGCCTGATCGCCTTGCGTAGAATCCTGCGCGCGACCGAAATGTTCGGCCGCGACCTGGCCAAGGCTGCCGGGCTGACGCCTGCGCAGTTCCGCGTGCTGCAGGTCATTTCCGAAAAAGGTTGGTCCACGCCGAAGGCGATCGCCCAGCGCATGGGCGTGAGTCAGGCGACGATGACGGCGCTGATCGACAAGCTCGAGCGCAAGGGAATGGTGACCCGTCAGCGCTCCGAGCGCGACCGCCGTCAGACCGATATCGTGATTACCAAACTTGGCGCGAGCGCGATCGACGAAGCCCCCGACGCGCTGCAACAGATCTTCGTGCGCCGTTTCGAGGCGCTGGAGGATTGGGAGCAGGCGCAGATCATCGCTTCGCTCGAGCGCGTGGCCTCGATGCTCGACGCGCATGACATCGACGCGGCGCCGGTTCTGGATTGGGGCGACATTTCGGGCAAGCCGAACTGATCGGGCCCCAACCGATCAGGCTTTAACCCAAGCCCCATCGGGGCCCCGCGTGAATTCGTCGGCCCCGATTGGCTCGAAGCTCATGTCGCGCGCGCCGTAAAGCGTAATCGACAGGGCGTCGCGCCCCCCTTCAATCACGTTGAACGTATTGGGCTCGCCGCGCAGGCGCGAAGACAGCCCCGTCCCCGCCTGCACGAACAAAATGCCCGGCACCGCCGAGAAAGGCGCGACCGATCCGCTGTGCAGATGACCCGACAGCACGAGATCCGCGCCGCAGTCCGACAAGCCCTCCAACGCAGCCCCCGCCCCGTCCATGAGCGTTTTGTCGACCTCGGGCCCATGTTCGAGCGGATGGTGCATCACCGCGATTCGCAGCCTCTCGCCCGCCTCGCCGAACTCCTGACACAGCCGGGAGATCGTGCGCTCGGGCACCTTACCGCGCTGCCAGGCGAAACGATTCACGGTATTGACCCCGACCGCCTTCAGGCGATCGGTTTCGAAGACCGGCTCCAGATTATGATTGATCGCGGATTTGTAGCGCCCGAAGGGTTTGAGCATGCGCAGGAAGAGATTGTCGAGCGGCGTGTCGTGGTTCCCGGGCACCGACAGCGTCTCGCTTTCGATCTGCTCCACGAAGCGCCGTGCCTGCGCGAACTGACCGCGACGGGCGCGCTGCGTGAAGTCCCCGGAAATCACCGTCAGATCCGGCGCGAGCCGGTTCACCGCCGTCAGGAGCGGCGTCTCGAGTTCGGGCAGGCTACGCCCGAAATGCAGATCGGAAAGGTGAACGATACGGGTCATGCGGTAGCGTCTTGGGACTCGGTGTCCGTGTCCTTGGCCGGCAACACGATCCAGAGCGGCGCGTCGGACATCTTGAAGCGGAACGGGCTTTGTTCGCGGCACTTCTCACCGTCGAAGGCCAGCAGGCCGCGCCCGCGGGCGGTTTCGATCTTGAGGGATTTCGCACGGATCAATTCGTAATCCTCGCCCTGTCTGGTCTTGCGGCGCACCAGCCGCGACGACAGACGGAAGAGGTCGCGGCGGCTCTGCGCCTTCGCCACCAGCACCGCGAAGGCGTCATCGCTGATGGCCGTCGCCCCGTCGAGCCCGAAGAAATCGAGCTGATAGGCCGAGCGCGCGATGAAGACGAGCGCGGTGCGACGGTTCCTTGTTTCCCCGTCCGCCGTGATCTTCAGCCGCATCGGGCGCTGGAAGCGCAGGAAGGTCTTGAAGACCGACCAATGCGCAACGATCCGGCGACGCCCCCAACGGGCGTAAATGTCTTCGCGCGCCTTGAGGATCGACGGATAGATACCAAGCGACGCATTGTTCAGAAACACCCGCCCGTTCACCTCGCCGACCCGGATCGGATGGGCACTGCCTTCGCGGATCGCGCGCGCCGCCTCCTCCGCATCCTCGGAGAGCCGCAGGCCGCGCGCGAAGAAGTTGAACGTGCCAAGCGGTAGCACGGCCATCGGCACCTCCTGCCCCACCAGCGCACCTGCGACGGCCATGGCAGTGCCGTCGCCGCCGGCGGCGACGATCATCTCCGCACCGTCGTCGAGCGCCTTGCGGACGGTCGCCACAATGTCGCTTTCCGGGGACCACCGGTAAAGCGACGCACCGTCACCAAGCGCGTCCATCGCGCGGCGGATCGCCTCTTCATCTTTCGCGTTGCCGCCCGAAGAGGGGTTCGCGATCAGCGCGACTGCCTGCCGGCGCAATGCGGCGCTTGGCTCCGGCGGGGTTCCATTCGTCAATTTTTCATCGCCTTTTTCGTCACTCAACCCGGACTGGAGCGCGGATTTCGCGTCTCGATTCACGAGGCTATCAGGCCCCGTATCATTCTCCGGTTTGACGGAATCCTTCGGCTCGGCAGTCATCATGTCACCTCTTCGTCGCGGCTGTAACGCCGCAGGGAGGTGGAAAGGTCCGTGAAAAGGTTGCGCCTCGGGACTTGGTTATTTACGACATAGAGTGTCGGAATTTGGCAAGTCTTGCGATCGTTCTCACGTGAGCGTGACAGTGTGAAGATTCCAACCCGGGAGAAACCGGGGGTTTATCGCGACCGATACCGCGGCGGCAGCCCGCGCGGATCGCATCAATCAAAGCTGCCGCAACAGGAGGACCTGAATGAACAAGAAAGCGCTTGCCGCGTTACTGACGGCGCTGCCGCTGGCGACCTTCTCGGCGCCCGCTTTCGCCGCAGACGGCGAATGTGGTTCCGTTACCGAAGCCGAAATGAACTGGGCTTCGGCCGGGGTCGCTGCTTGGGTCGACAAGATCATTCTCGAGAACGGTTACGGCTGTGACGTGACGCTGGTCACCGGCGACACGATGCCCACCTTCACCTCGATGAACGAGAAGGGTGAGCCCGACATCGCACCCGAGCTTTGGGTGAACGCGGTGAAGGTCGCGCTCGACAAGGCCGTCAGCGAAGATCGCCTCGTGATCGCTGCCGAAATACTCAAGGATGGCGGCGAAGAAGGCTGGTGGATCCCGAAATACGTCGCCGACGAGCACCCCGAGATCAAGACGGTCGACGATGCGCTGGCGCATCCCGACCTGTTCCCCGATCCCGAAGAGCCGTCCATCGGTGGCGTCTACAACTGCCCGTCGGGATGGAACTGCCAGATCTCGACCGCGAACCGCTTCAAGGCCCACAAGGCCGAGGAGAAGGGTTTCAAGCTGGTCGACACCGGTTCGGCAGCGGGCCTCGACGGCTCGATCGCCAATGCCTACGAATCCAAGAAGGGCTGGCTGGGTTACTACTGGGCCCCGACCGCGATCCTCGGCAAATACCCGATGGTCAAGCTCGACGCGGGCGTCGAGGGCGACAAGGAAGCCTGGGACAACTGCAACTCGCAGGCCGATTGCGTCGATCCCAAGCCCAACGCCTACCCGACCTCGGATGTGTACACGGTCGTGACCAAGGAATTCGCCGAGAACAACGCGGTGGCGATGGACTACCTTGGCAAGCGTGAATGGTCGAACAAGACCGTGGGCGAATTCCTCGCATGGCAGGCCGACAACCAAGGCACCAACGAGGACACCGCTTACTATTTCCTCGAGAACTATCCGGACGTCTGGAAAGCATGGCTTTCCGACGACGTGATCAAGAAGGTCGAGGACGCGCTCTGAGCGGGCGATCCGAGATTTTGGCGCGCGTGAGGGGAGCCTCGCGCGCGTTTTCTTTTAACCGGCGCAAATAATCGACCGGAGGACATAAAAAGATGGCATCTTCATGCTGGGGCTTGCCGGAACTGATGTGTGAGTTCCCTTCCCTTCCCAACTCCACCCTGCGTCATATGCGCATGGGCATCGACGACGGGTTTCGCGGCATCGTCCGCGCTTATTCCGATCAAATCGACGCGGCCACCCGGCCGCTTCAGTGGTTTCTCAACACCCTCGAACACGCCTTCGTGGACACGCCGTGGTTCATCATCTTCGCGCTGATCCTCGTCGTGGTGTGGTTCGCTTCGCGCAATCCGAAGATCGTGATCGGCTCCTCCCTGGGGCTTGCCTTCATCGGCATCTTCGGCCTGTGGGAGGACACGATGACCACCCTCGCGATGGTCACCGTGGCGACGCTGATCGCGATCATCCTCGGCCTGCCGATCGGCATCCTGATGGCGCGCTCGGACCGGATGCAGAAAATCCTGACGCCGGTGCTCGACGTCATGCAGACCATGCCCTCCTTCGTCTACCTGATCCCGGTCGTCGTGATCTTCGGTATCGGCAAGGTGCCCGGCGTGATCGCCGTGGTGATCTACGCGATCCCGCCGATGATCCGCCTGACCAATCTCGGCATCCGCCTCGTGGACAAGGAAGTGATCGAAGCCGCGGACGCCTTCGGCGCCAATCCCCGTCAGAAGCTCTGGGGCGTGCAGCTTCCGCTGTCGCTGCCGACGATCATGGCGGGCGTCAACCAGACCATCATGATGGCGCTGGCGATGGTCGTCGTGGCCTCGATGGTCGGCGTGGGTGGCCTCGGTAAAAACGTGCTGCAGGCGATTAACAACCAGTTCTTCACCATCGGCTTCCTGAACGGCTTCGCACTCGTTGCGATCGCGATCATCTTCGACCGCGCGAGCCAGGCGTTCGGCAAGCGGCTGCAGAAACATTCGGAGGCCGGCCATGACTGATGCGACGACCAACACCGATACCGGCAACCGCTCGGGCATCGAGATCCGCAATCTCTACAAGATCTTCGGGGCGCGCCCCAAGGATTACGTGGAGAAGGTGCAGGCCGGCATGGGCAAGGAAGAGCTCAACGACAAGCACAAGCATGTTCTGGGCCTGCAAGACATCAACCTTACCCTGCCGCCGGGCAAGATCTCGGTAATCATGGGGCTTTCGGGCTCGGGCAAGTCGACGCTCATCCGCCACATCAACGGGCTGATCATGCCCACGGCCGGGGAGATCCTCTATAACGGCCGCGACGTGGTGAAGATGAACGAAGAGGAGCTGCGGGAATTCCGTCGCCATGAGACGGCGATGGTGTTCCAGAAGTTCGCGCTTCTGCCGCACCGGACCGTGCTGGAAAACACCTGCTACGGGCTGGATATCCAAGGGATCGACCGCAAGGAGTCCGAGCCGATCGCGAAGAAATGGATCGCGCGGGTCGGTCTCGCGGGCTACGAGGACAACTATCCGAACCAGCTCTCGGGCGGGATGCAGCAGCGGGTGGGCCTCGCTCGCGCGCTGGCCAACGACGCGGACATCCTGTTGATGGACGAAGCGTTCTCGGCACTCGATCCGCTGATCCGGATGGATATGCAGAAGGTGCTTCTGGACCTGCAGGCAGAACTGAAGAAGACGATCGTCTTCATCACCCACGACCTCGACGAGGCGCTGCGCCTTGGCGACAAGATCGCCATCCTGCGGGACGGTGCGCTCAATCAGGTCGGCACGGGACAGGAAATCGTGCTGCGCCCGGCGAATGAATACATCGCCGAGTTCGTGCGCGAGGTGAACCGTGGCAGGGTTATCCGTGCCGAAACCATCGCGCTGCCGCTGCCCGAGGGCGAGTTGCCGAAGATGAAGGTCAAGGCCAGCTCGGTGCTCGAGAAGATCGCGCGCCGGATGGCCGATGCCGAAGTGCGCATGGCGACGGTTGTCGACAAGGCCAACAAGCCGATCGGGGTGGTCGACATGACGACGATCCTGACGGCAATGGTCACGCCTGCGAGCGTCGAAGAAGGCGATGACGCGGTCGAGGAAGACAGTGCCGCCTAAAGACTAAGGGGCCGCCGCGTCAGCGTGGCGGCCCTGCCCGGCCAGTGCCGTCAGAGCCAGCTGGGTCCACGGCGCGACAATCGCGTCATATTGGCGCTGGTGTGGTTACCGATCTGCGTGATCGACGCCGAAATCGCCCGATCCGCCGTTTGTCCCCGCAAAAGCGCGAATGCCGCAGCCTCTGCTGCAGCTACGACCGCCACGGGTTTTTCCTGCACCATCTGGAGTGATTCAAGCGGGGAGACATCCCAGAGCCCCATCATTCCCGCAACGCGCATCGAAATCACCGCTTGCGCCTCAAAGCCGATCCGCGCGGCCTCGAAGCCAATGCGCATAAAAGACAGGGGATCCATACCAACACCTCGAGCCAGAACATCGCTGCAAAGCGACGTCAGGTCGTCAGGATCGCAGGTATCGGTCAAGCTAATGCACTCTTCTTCACCGTCGAGCATATAAAAATCAGATTTTCGCGAGGTGAGCATTCGTGAAGCCCTGTTATGGCTATGACGCACAGACTTTCCGCCTTGCCTTCACGGCACTGTGATCCATCTTTTTAACGTCACTCGCGTATTGACAGGACAAGGACGTGAACCAAATGGTTCAAAAATCGCGCGCAGGTCGGCCGGCGGGGTCGTATTCGCGTGCAAACAGGGATTTTGACGGGACAGCCAAATGATCAAACGCCTCCTCATCGCCCTCGTCGCGCTCATCCTCGTGGTGGGTGGCGTCGTCGGCTACAATCTTTTCCGCTCGAAGATGATCGCGCAGTTCTTCGCGAATATGACACAGCCCCCCGTGGCAGTTTCGGTCAGCGAAGTGAAGCCGATCACCTGGCAGCCGGGCCTCGAGGCGATCGGCACCGCTGCCGCCGTGCGCGGGACCGAACTGGCCGTCGAAATGGGCGGCACCGTGCAGGAGATCCATTTCGAGGCGAATGACAAGGTCGAGAAGGGCCAGGTCCTCGTGCAGATCGACGACAGCTCCGAGCGCGCCGATCTGGCATCGGCCAAGGCCGCTCAGGACCTCGCCGAGACCAATCTCAAGCGCGCGCGCCAGCTTGCCGACCGGGGCGTGTCCGCCACGTCCAATCTCGATCAGGCTGAAGCCAGTGCGCAGGAAGCGCGCGCAAGCGTCGCGAAGCTGCAGGCCGTGCTCGAGAAGAAGCGCCTGACCGCGCCCTTCGCAGGCATCATCGGCATCCCGCAGGTGGAGGTCGGCCAGTATGTCGGCACCGGCACCACCTATGCGACGCTGCAGGACCGCGACCACATGCGCGTCGATTTCACCCTGTCCGAACAGCAGGCGCGGCACGCCGAAGCGGGCCAAACCGTCAAGGTGAAGACCGAGGACGGCTCGGTCGACCTGGAAGGCAAGATCACCGGCATCGAGCCCAAGATCGACCCGAATTCGCGCCTCGTGACCCTGCGCGCCGAGGTCCCCAATGGCGAAGGGAAGCTGACGCCCGGCCAGTTCGTCCATGTCACGGTCGTGCTACCCTCCGAGGACAATGTGATCGCGCTGCCCCAAACGGTCGTGAGCTCCAACCTCTACGGCGACTCGGTCTTCGTGGTGCGCAAGCAAACGCCCGAAGGTGCGGACCAGCCGCAACTGGTGGCCAAGCAGGTCTTCATCACGCTCGGCCGCCGCTCGGGCACGCTCGTCGAAGTGACGAAGGGTCTGAAGGCAGGTGACATGGTCGTCAACGCGGGTCAGAACAAGCTGAACTCCGGCGCGACGGTGAGCATCGACAACGCAATCTCGCCCGATCCCGACGCGCCTTCCACCGAAGAGGTGATGAAAGCCTTCGGCATGGAAGGCAATGCGCAGGCTAGCTCCGACGCGACGTCGGACGCCCAATCGGACACGACCTCAGACGGCGCGAAGGCGCAGTAAGGCCAAGCCCATGAACATCTCCGAGATCTTCATCCGCCGCCCCGTCCTGTCGATGGTGCTGGGCGCGTTCATGCTCCTGCTGGGCGCGCAGGCCTATTTCAACCTGCCCGTCCGCCAATATCCAGAAGTCGAGGAAACGGTGGTCACGATCACCACCGCCTATCCCGGCGCCTCGCCCGAACTGATTCAGGGCTTCATCACCTCGCCGCTGGCCGCCGCCGTGGCGACCACTGAGAACGTCGATTACGTCACCACCCAGTCGCGGCCCTCGGCCTCGGTCATTTCGGTCCATATGAAGCTCGGGTCGAACTCCGACGCGGCGATGACCGAGGTGCTCTCGAAAGTGCAGCAGGTCAAAGGCCAGCTGCCCTCGGCGGCGAAAGACCCGGTGATCCAGAAGGGCACCGGCCAGACCTTCGCGCTGATGTATCTCGCGGCGCTCAACCCCAACATGACGCCCGAGCAGCTGACCGAGTATCTGCGCCGGGTGATCCGTCCGCGCATGTCCACGATTCCGGGCGTGGCCCAGACCCAGATCATCGGCGCCTCCGATTACGCGATGCGGGTCTGGATCGATCCGGACAAGCTCGCCGCGCGCGGCGTCACGGCATCGGAAGTCGTGGGCGCGATTCAGGCGTCGAACTTCCTCTCGGCCCCGGGCAAGACGAAGAACGAATACGTCGCCCAGTCGATCACGCTGCAATCCACGCTCCAGACCCCCGAAGCCTTCGGCAAACTGCCGATCACCGGCAAGGGCGACGACGTGGTGCGGCTGCGCGATGTCGCGAAGATCGAACTCGCCAAGGCCTCCGAGAACGAAATCGTCACTTTCGAGGGCAAGGAGGGCACGTTCCTCGGCGTCTATCCGACGCCTGCCGCCAACCCGCTCGATACGGCGGCGGCGGTGCGCAAGGCACTGCCCGACATCAACGCCTCGCTCCCCGAAGGCATGAAGATCCAGCTGGTCTACGACTCGACCGAGACGATCTCGGCCTCGATCCACGAGGTGTTCAAGACCATCGGCGAGGCGGTCGCGATCGTGACCGTGGTGATCTTGCTGTTCCTCGGGTCGCTGCGCTCCGTGGCGATGCCGATCGTGACCATTCCGCTCTCGCTGATCGGGGTGCTCGCGGTGCTCTTGGCGCTGGGGTACTCGATCAACCTTCTCACACTGCTGGCGATGGTGCTGGCGATCGGCCTCGTGGTCGATGACGCGATCGTGGTGGTGGAGAATATCCACCGACATATCGAAGAGGGGATGAAACCGATCCCGGCCGCCGTGCAGGGCATGAAGGAGATCACCGGGCCGGTCATCGCGATGACGATCACGCTGGCCGCGGTGCTCGCGCCTCTGGGCTTCACCGGCGGGCTGACGGGGCAGTTGTTCCGGGAATTCGCCTTCGCGCTGGCGGGATCTGTGATCCTGTCGGGGGTGATCGCCCTGACGATCACGCCGATGATGTCGGGCCGCCTGCTGAGACATGGCGAGTCGAAGGGCTTCCAGGCTTTCGTCGACCGCAATTTCGACCGGCTCTCGGGCTGGTACGGACGGCGCGTCGATGGCTCGCTCGATCTGCGGGGGATCACCCTTCTCATCGTCGTCTCGCTCGTGGGCGTGACCGGGTTCATGCTGATGAACACCAATTCCGAGCTTGCCCCGGATGAGGATAACGGCGCGCTCTTCGCGATCCTGAACGGGCCGCGCTACGCGACCAGCGAGTACACCCAGAAATATATCGACCAGGTCGGGCGCGACACGGCCGATATTCCCGAAGTGCGCACCGATTTCTCGATCGCAGGCTTCGGCGGGGACAGCTCTCAGGGCATCTATATCTGGGCACTGAAAGACTGGGCGGACCGCAACCGTAGCCAGAAGGAAATCCAGCAAGAGATTCAGGGCGATCTCGGCAAATCGACCGGGTTGAAAGGCTTTGCTTTCGCCCCGCCGTCGCTGCCGGGCACCGGGGGCGGCCTGCCGATCTCGGTGGTGATCCAGTCGATCCACTCCGCGAAACGCGTCGCCGAGGTGGCCGAGGAGATCAAGAACAAGGCGCAGGCCTCGGGCAAGTTCATCGTCGTGCAGAACTCGCTCAACTTCGACAGCCCGCAGGTCAATGTCACGATCGACCGTGACCGGGCGGCGGCGTTGAACGTGCCGGTCTCGGATATCGGCTCGACGCTGGGCTTGCTGGTGGGCGAGGCGTCGGTGGCGCAGTTCGACCGCGACTCCAACAGCTACGACATCATCCCGCAGGTGCCGCAGCGGTTCCGCGCGAACCCGGAAGAACTCGGCCGCTACTTCGTGCGCTCGTCCTCGGGGGCGATGATCCCGCTGTCCTCGCTCGTGAAGATCGACACCGGGGTGAACGCAGCCTCGATCGAGCAGTTCGATCAGCTGAACGCGGCGACGATCACAGCGCTGCCGCTCCCCGGTGGCTCCACCGGCGAGGGCGTGCAGACCATCGTCGACATCGCCAAGCAGGTGATGCCCGAAGGCTTCTACGTGAACTATTCGGGCCAGTCGCGGATCGAGACGCAGCAGGGCAACACCATCCTGATCGCCTTCGCGGCGGCGGTGCTGGTGATCTACCTCGTGCTCGCCGCGCAGTTCGAGAGCTTCCGCGACCCCTTCATCATCATGATGACGGTGCCGCTGACGATCTTCGGGGCTGTGCTGCCGCTGAACCTCGGGTTGGGCACGCTCAACATCTATTCCGAGGTCGGGTTGATCACGCTGGTCGGTCTGATCACGAAACACGGGATCCTGATGGTCGAGTTCGCCAATCAGCAGCGCGAGCAATCGGGCCTCACCCGCAGGCAGGCCATCGTGAAGGCCGCGCAGACCCGCCTGCGTCCGATCCTGATGACCACCGCCGCAATGGCGCTGGCCGTGGTGCCGCTGATCCTCGCGCAAGGCGCGGGCGCAGAGGCGCGCAAGGCGATGGGCCTCGTGATCTTCTCGGGGATCCTGATCGGGACGATGTTCACGCTGTTCGTGGTGCCGATGTTCTACACCTTCATCGCGCCCTCGGATAAATCCTTCAAGGAAGCGGAAGCGAAACGTCTGGCCGCAGGCTGACGCATAAAGACAAGGCTGGGGGCTTCGCGCCCCCAGACCCCCGCGGGATATTTGGGCCAAGGCGAAGTGTCAGAGCTTCGCCTTGGCCCGAAATCATTCCGGGGTGAGATTTCGTAGATGCGAGAGGCTACCCCTGCCCCGCTCAGAGATGGGCGAGGTAGCTCGTCACGGCGGGGCGCACGCTGGATTGACCGGCATTGCGCGCCTGCTGGATCACCTGCCGCAGCTCGCCCAGATCGGCGCGGCGGATCAGGTGCTTGACCGGGCCGATCGAGGCGGGCCGCATCGAGAGCGTGCGGATGCCGAGCGCCGCGAAGGTCAGCGACTCGATCGGGCGGCCCGCATCCTCGCCGCAGAAGCTGAGTTGGGTGTCCGAGACCGCACAGCGCGCGATGATCCGTTCGAGGAAGTTCAGGAACGACCCGTCGAGCGTATCGTAGCGGCGGCGCACCCGTTCGTTCTCGCGGTCGGCGGCGAAGAAGAACTGCTTCAAGTCGTTGCCGCCGATCGAAATGAAATCGCAATCGCGGTAGAAGCTGTCGGGGGCGAAGCCGAGGCTCGGGGTTTCCAGCATCGCGCCGATGCGCAGCTCTTCGGGCACGGTGCGGCCCAGCTGCGCCTCGCGGTCGCGGACCCGCAGCAGCGTGTCGCGCGCGGCGTAGAATTCCTCGGGCAGCGCGATGAAGGGGAACATGATCGAGGTCGGGCGGCCGTCGGCGGCACGCAGCAGCGCCTGCAGCTGCATCCGCAGGATCCCCGGCTTGTCGAGCCCCACCCGCAGCGCGCGCCAGCCCATCGCGGGGTTCGGCTCGTCCTGCGGCTTCATATAGGGCACGACCTTGTCGGAGCCGATATCGAGCGTGCGGAAATTCACGCGCTTGCCGTCGGCGGCATCCATCACCCGCTTATAGAGCTGCACCAGCTCGTTGCGGCGCGGCACCTTGGTGCGGGTCAGGAATTGCAGCTCGGTGCGGAACAGGCCCACCCCATCGGCGCCGGAGCCCTTGAGCGAAGGCAGGTCCGCCATGAGCCCCGCATTCATCATCAGCGAGACGGTCTGGCCCGATTTATCCATCGCGGGCTGGTCGCGCAGCGAGGCGTAGCGTTTCTGCGCCTCCGCCTGCATCGCGATCTTGTCGCGGAAAGCATGGGCCACGCTTTCCTCGGGCCGCAGATGCACCACGCCCTGATCGCCGTCGACGAGGATCGGGTCCCCGTTCAGCGCCTCCGCCGTGATCCGGCCTGCATGGATCACCAGCGGGATCGAGAGCGCGCGGGTGACGATCGCGGCATGGCTGCCGACGGAGCCCTCCTCCAGCACCACGCCCTTGAGCTTACGGTCGTAATCGAGCAGTTCCGCTGGGCCGATATTGCGCGCCACCAGCACCGGGTTCTCCGGCATCTCGGCGCCGGTATCGCTGCCCTGCCCCGTCAGCTGCCGCAGCAGGCGGTTCGACAGGTCGTCGAGATCGTTGAGCCGTTCGCGCAGGTAAGGATCGGGCGCCTTGCGCATCCGGTCGCGCGCGGCGTTCTGTTCCTTCTCGACCGCGGCTTCGGCGGAAAGGCCGGCGGCGATGTCTTCGAGCATCCGCCGCTTCCAGCCCTTCGAGGCCGCGAGCATCTTGAAGGTCTCCAGCACCTGCCGCTGATCCTTGTCGATCAGGGTCGGGCTGGCCAGCATCTCGTCGATCTTGCCGCGCAGTTCGGTGATCGCCTCTTCGAGACGCGCGGCCTCGGCCTCCGGGTCTTCGGCGACCGGGTTGGTCACGACGACGCGCGGCTCGTGCAGCCAGACGCGCCCCTCGGCGGCGCCCTCCTGACCCGTCGCACCGCGGAACATGACCGGGAAGCGATGCGTCGCGCCGATCTCGGAATTCTCGCCGCCGGTGAAGGCACCGAGTTCGGTCATTTCGGCCAGCACCATCGCGACGACCTCGAGCCCGTAAAGTTCATCATCCGAGAAGCTGCGCTCGTCCTTCGACTGCACGACGAGAACGCCCAGCTTCTCGCCCACGCGCTGGATCGGCACGCCGACGAAGCTGGAATAGATCTCTTCGCCCGTCTCCGGCATGTAGCGGAAGCCCGGCTCGGAGGGTGCATCGGCGGAGTTGATCGGGCGGCCCGACCGCGCCACGCGGCCCACGAGACCCTCGCCCAGCCGCATCCGCGTGTGGTGGACAGCCTCTGCCTTCAGGCCTTCGGTTGCGCAAAGCTCGAGCGTTTCGGGATCGCGGAACAGATAGATCGAGCACACTTCGGTGCCCATCGAATCCGCGATGATCTGGGTGATGTGATTGAGCCGGTCCTGCCCGTCGCCCTCTGTGGCCAGCGTATCGCGCAGGCGTCGCAACAGCGTGCGACTATCACTTTCGCTCAGTTCCACCATCCGCGCAGGTCGTCCCTGTTTCTGCGGCCCTTCGGGTTACTCAGGCCTTGTCGAGTTCGAAGGCATCATGCAGGGCCTGAACCGCCAGTTCCAGATATTTGCGGTCGACCAGCACCGAAATCTTGATTTCCGACGTAGCGATAACCTTGATGTTCACGTTTTCAGCGGCCAGCGCCTTGAACATCTTCGCCGCGACCCCCGCATGGGAGCGCATACCGATGCCCACGACGGAGATTTTCGCCACGTCTTCATCGGCGACCAGCTCGTCGAACTTGATCAGCCCGGCGTCGCGGGCGTCTTCCATCGCCTTGCGGGCGCGGGCGACCTGATTGACCGGGCAGGAGAAGGTCATGTCGGTGACCTTGACCTCATGCTCGGCCTGACGCTCGGAGATGTTCTGGACGATCATGTCGACATTCACCCCCGCATCCGCGAGCGGCCCGAAGATCGCGCTGGCGATGCCCGGGCGGTCTTCGACCGTCACGAGGGTCATTTTCGCTTCGTCGCGGGAAAAGGCGACGCCGGAGACAACTTTCGATTCCATGATTTTATCCTCGTCGCAGACCAGAGTGCCCGAATTCTCCGTGGTTTCCTCGAAGGAGCTTAGCACGCGCAGCGGCACCTTGTAGCGCATCGCGAGCTCGACCGAGCGGGTTTGCAGAACCTTCGCCCCGAGGCTCGCGAGTTCCAGCATCTCCTCGAAGGCGATGCGGTCGAGCTTGCGCGCCTTGGAGGAGACGCGCGGGTCGGTGGTGTAGATGCCGTCGACATCGGTGTAGATGTCGCAACGCTCCGCGCCGAAGGCGGCGGCGAAAGCCACGGCGGTCGTGTCGGAGCCGCCCCGGCCGAGCGTGGTAATCCGGTTCTCCGGCGAAAGCCCCTGGAAGCCCGCGATCACCGCGACCTTGAAGCCTTCGGAGAATTTCTGGTCGAGATTTTCGCGCGGGATCGACACGAAACGCGCCGCGCCATGGGCCGAGGTCGTGTTGATCGGCACCTGCCAGCCCTGCCAGCTGCGCGCGGAGACGCCCATCTCCTGCAGGCGCAGCGACATCAGACCGGCTGTGATATTCTCGCCCGAGGCGACCACGGCGTCATATTCGCGCGCGTCATAGAGCGGCGAAGTGGTCTCGACCCAGTTGACGAGTTCATTGGTCTTGCCCGACATCGCCGAGACAATCACGATGACATCGTAACCGCGTTCGACTTCGCGCTTCACCTTTTCGGCGGCGTTGGCGATCCGGTCGAGATCGGCGACGGAAGTGCCGCCGAATTTCATCACCAGAATGGGCATGGAAATCCCCCTTGGGCAGAGTCGGGCCTCTGCTAGCTCAAGCCGTTGAGCCGCGCAAGAGATTTGGCGTTTTGAAGGCCTCAGATCGGCACTGGGGCGCTGCCCCTCTTCGCTTTCGCGAATTCACCCCGGGATATTTGGAAAGAGCGAAAAGGGTCAGTTCGTCTTGCGCGTGGACAGGAAGGGGAGCGGCAGAACCGGCAGCCCGTCCTCCAACATCTTGCGCGCCTCTTCGGGCTTCGCCTCGCCGTGGATCGCGCGCTTCTTGGCGGTGCCCTCATGCATCGCCCGGGCTTCGGTGGCGAAATTCATGCCGACGTAATCCGAATTCTTCTCGATCTCGCGGCGCATCGCGGCGAGGGCCTGCTCGGCTTCGGATTGCGGCTGCGAGAGGGGACGCTCGGGGGCGGGCTCGCCCGTCTTGCGCGTTTGTGCGACAGGCGGTGCCATCAGCGATTTCTCGATCTTTTTCGCACCGCAGATCGCACATTCCAGCTGGCCTGCGGCTTTGAGCGCCTCGAACCCGGAGGCCGAGGGGAACCAACTGTCGAAGCGGTGGTCATTCTCGCATTGCAGCGTATAACGGATCATCTCTGCATCTCCCGGATGCATATGCAAATAAGCGTTTCAGTCCGTTATGCAAGCGCGTCGCCGTCGCTCAGAGCCGTGCGAGGAGCGCCTTTGCAAGGCTTTCGACATCGGCAGGCGGACCGAGAGCCCCCCGTGCGGCGCTAGCCATATCGGCCTGCGCGTCGGCGTCAATCGTAGTGAAGGCCGCCGCAAGATCGGCTTCGGTTTCGCAAAGCCGCGCCCCGCCTGCCGCATCGAGCGCGGCATAGGCCTCGGCGAAATTCGCGACATCGGGACCGTGCAGCAAGGCGCAGCCGAAGCCCGCGGGCTCATAGGGGGTATGGCCGCCCTTTTCGACCAGCGAGCCGCCAACGAAACACAGTCCTGCGCTGGCATACCAGCGCCCCATCTCGCCCAGCGTATCGGCCAGATAGACCTCCGCCGTCGCGGGTTCACCCTTCGAGCGGGTGGTATGAGGCAGCCCGGCCTTGCCGATCAGCCCCGCGATCTCGGGCGCACGGCGCGGATGGCGCGGGGCGAGGATCAGGCGCAGGCCGGGACGGCGCGCGCGCGCCTTCGCGAAGGCGGCAAGGATCGGCGCGTCTTCCCCCTCATGGGTCGAGGCGGCCAGAACCGTGTCGCTGCGCGGCCAGTCGAGCGGCACCCCGGGCGCGACGGTGATCGCCGTCTTGAGATTGGCGGGCGGCATCAGTCGGTCGCGCGGCAGGCCAAGGTCAAGGAACCGCGCCTCGGACCCCGCGTCCTGCGCCGAAAGCGCGGTGATCTGCGCGACCATCGGCTGCGCGATCCCGATCTTCGCCCAGCGCGCAGCAGAGCGGGCCGACATCCGTGCACCGATCACGAAGATCGATCGTTTTGCCTGCGCCATCAGCGCCATGCGGTTCGGCCAGAGCTCATTCTCGATCACGACCAGCGCGCGGGGATCGTGCCGCGACAGGAAGCGCCGCAGCACCGCGCGATGATCGAGCGGCGCCATGCGGATCGCGATGCGGGGATCGGCCCAGCTCTGACCCAGCTCGCGCGCCGTCACCGTGTTCACCGTCACCAACAGCTGCAACGCGGGATCTGCGGCCAGCAGCGCATCGATCAAAGGCTTGGCGGAGGTCAGCTCTCCATTCGACGCGGCGTGCAGCCACAGACGGTGCGGCGCGGCCTCCCCGCCGCCCAGCCGCTCCGTGAGAGCCGTCCAGCTTTGCCGCCCGCGCAGCACACGCCAGAGCAGCGCCGCCAGAACAGGCAGGCTCGCGATACTGACGAGAAGGCGGTAGAGGACCATGAAAGGCTCCGGCAGGATTTGCGCCATAGAACGGATCACCCCCCTCACAGGCAAGCCCCTCCTTGCGTTTTCGCAAAGCGACTTTGCGCGAATGAACGGGTCATGGCCTTGTTTCCCGCGCGGCAGCTTGCGAAAGTCTTGCCCGGAGGCGCAGTTCGGGAGGGGCTCATGGAGCAATACGATTACATCGTGGTCGGCGGTGGCAGCGCAGGCTGCGTTCTGGCGAACCGTCTGTCGGAAGATCCGAAAAACAAGGTGCTGCTGCTGGAAGCAGGCGGGCGCGACAATTACCACTGGGTGCATATCCCGGTCGGCTACCTGTACTGCATCGGCAATCCGCGCACCGATTGGGGCTACAAGTCGAAAGCCGATCCCGGTCTGAACGGGCGCGAGCTGCTCTATCCGCGCGGGCGCATCCTTGGCGGCTGCTCCTCGATCAACGGCATGATCTACATGCGCGGTCAGGCGCGCGATTACGATATGTGGGCGCAGGCGGGCAATCCCGGCTGGAACTGGGACGACGTGCTGCCGCTGTTCAAGAAGCAGGAAGATTTCTATCGCGGCGAGAGCGACCTGCACGGCGCGGGCGGCGAATTGCGGGTGGAAGAGGCCCGCGTGCGCTGGGAGATGCTCGACACCTTCCTCGAGGCCGCCGAAGAGGCCGGCTTCCCGCGCACCGACGATTTCAACACCGGCACCAACGAGGGCGGCGGCTATTTCCACGTCACGCAGAAATCCGGCTGGCGCTGGAGCGCGGTGAAAGCCTTCCTGAAACCTGCGATGAAACGCCCCAACCTGCGGATCGAAACCAATGCGCAGGTCGAGAAGCTGCTGATCGAAGAGGGCCGCGTCCTCGGCATCCGCTACAACCAGAACGGCCAGAGCCATGACGTGAAAGCGGGCGAGACGGTCCTTTCGGCAGGCTCGGTCGGTTCGGTGCAGATTCTTGAACTCTCGGGGATCGGGCGCGGCGACGTGCTGTCCGAGCACGGCATCACCCCGGTCGCCGAGGTCGATGGCGTGGGCGAGAACCTGCAGGATCACTTGCAACTGCGCCTCATCTACAAGGTCTCGGGCGTCAAGAGCCTGAACACGATGTCCTCGACCCTTTGGGGCAAGGCGAAGATCGGCATGGAATATGCGCTGTTCCGCTCGGGTCCGATGTCGATGTCGCCCTCGCAGGTGGGCATCTTCACGCGCAGCTTCCCCGAGAAGGAGACGCCCGATCTGGAATATCACGTCCAGCCGGTCAGCCTCGACAAGTTCGGCGATGCGGTCCATCCCTTCCCCGGCATGACAGCGAGCGTGTGCAACCTGCGCCCCGAAAGCCGTGGCCATGTGCATATCACCTCGCCCGATTTCCGCGCCCATCCCGAGATCGCGCCGAATTACCTCTCGACCGAGGGCGATCGCCGCGTCGCCGCCGAAGCGATCCGACAGGTCCGCCGCGTGGCCTCGCAGCCAGCGTTCTCGAAATACAAACCCGAGGAATACAAGCCCGGCCCGGATTATCAGACCGAAGCCGAGTTGGTGAAAGCGGCGGGCGATATCGGCACCACGATCTTCCACCCGGTCGGCACCTGCCGGATGGGCTCGGATGACGGCGCGGTGGTGGACTCGCGGCTGCGGTTGAAAGCGCTGAAGGGCCTGCGCATCGCGGATGCTTCGGTGATGCCGACGATCACTTCGGGCAACACCAATGCGCCGACGATGATGATCGCCGAGAAGGCGGCGCAGATGATCCTCGAAGACGCAAAGGGCTAAGGCTCCCCCGCCCCTGAGGCGCAGAGGGGGCGCTGCCCCCGCTCCTTCGGAGCCCCCCGGGATATTTCCGCCAAGAGGAAGAGAGACTTCCTTCCTCTTGGTCTAAATATCCCCGCCGGAGGCATCCGACCGCGACCAGAGGCGCGGCGCTTCGATCATGTGGCGATGCGGGCGACAAGCTCCTCGCGCAGCACGCCCTCATCAGTCCCAGTGTCGCGGGCAAGGCGCTTGAGGCCGAAATGGACGCGGGCGATTTCCTGATAATAGCTGGTGAAAGCGTAGTTGACGGCCGCGCCTGCGACGGCGCCAAGAACCGGGGCCGCCTGAGCCGCAAGCTTTTGCCCCAGCACGATCGACAGGCGCGGCGCGACCTTGGCGATCAGCGACTTCATGCTCGGCCCGGTGATCGTGGCCCGTGCGGCAAGGAAGCTCAAATCCATCCCGTCATCATCCTCGAGCGGCCCGGCAGAGGCGAAGACTCGCAGACATTCCAGCCGCACTTCCTCGGACGCTGGGTCGAAGCCATGTTCGGCTGCGATGCCCTGAATGGCGCGCAGCAGCATGGTGACCGTGAAGGGCAATTCCGCGAGCGAACTGCCCAAGCCCCCGACGCCGCCCGCCGCGCCCATCGCGGTGGTCAGCGTGCGGTTCATCCAGTCGGGCCGGTCCGAAACGATCCCGCGCGAGCGCTCGGCGGCGGTCATCGCCCCAGACAACGCGCGTTCGGTCGCCCCGTCGAGCCCATTGCGCACGGGGGTGGGCAATTTGCCCAAGAGCCCCTCGGCGGAGCCTCCGACATAACCGATCACCTGCATCACTACGCCGCCCGCCGCGCGGTGGCGTTTCGCGAGCGAGTCGAGCTGACCCAGAATCGCCGGGTCGCTCACGGGGGGAAGAATATCTGCCATCATCGCCTCCTTGCCTTTCCCAGATATGGGGCGGCGGGGGCGCTTCGGCAATCAGTCGTCTTTCTCGACCTGACCGCGCACGCCTGCCCAGGCGCCGGGCACCAGTTCGAGCCCCAGAACGCGGTCGGGATTGGTGGGCGGCGGCATCTCGACATCGTCGAGCTTTGCAAAGCCAAAGCGCTGGTAATAGGGCGCGTCGCCCACCAGCAGCACCCGCTCCCAGCCCAGATCGGCGGCGCGGGAGAGGCTTTCATGCATCAGGATTCCGCCCAAGCCTTCGCCCTGCCGCGTCGGGTGGACCGCGATCGGCCCCAGCAGCAGCACGCGCTTGCCGCCGACCCTGACCGGCCAAAAGCGGATCACCGCGGCGAGGATGCCGTCCTGGCGCAGCGTGAGGCAGAGCGGGCGCACGGGATCGACCCCGTCGCGCAGCCGGTAGGAGGACAGCGCCGTGCGACCCGGCGCGAAGCAGAGGTCATAGAGCGCCTCGACTTCCCACCAGTCTTCCGCCGTCTCTTGTTCGAGCTGATACATACGCCCGCCGCCCCTTTCAGGCTGCCCCTTTCCTGCGCGGTAGCATGCGCTAAGTTCGGGATCAAACAGGAGAAAGCATGTTCTATCGCACTTCGGATGGCCACCCTCTCGCCCATAACCCGTTCAATTCCATCGTCGCCCCGCGTCCGATCGGCTGGATTTCGACGCGCAGCGAGATGGGCGACAACCTTGCGCCCTACTCTTTCTTCAACGCGGTCGCCTATACGCCGCCGCAGGTGATCTTCTCCTCGACCGGGGTGAAGCCCGACCGCGACGGCACGAAGGACAGCGTCTCGCAGCTGCGCGAAGCGGGTGTGTTCTGCGCCAATCTCGTGACTTATGCGCTGAAGGATCAGATGAACGCCTCCTGCGCCAACTATCCCGCGGGCACGGATGAGTTCGCCGAATGCGGGATCGAGAAGGCGGAATGCGAGACGATAAATTGCCCACGCGTGGCGGCGGCGCCTGCCTCGCTCGAATGCCGCGTGGTGCAGGTGATCAAGCTTCTGGGCGAGGGCAATTACCTCGTGCATGGCGAGGTGACGGGCATCCATATCGCGGATGATTGCCTCAAGGACGGGATTTATGCGCCGCCCGACCGTCTCGTGCGGCTCGGCAATCGCGGCGATTACGCGGCCGTGTCGGAAACCTTCGAGATGCTGCGACCTAAGCTCTGACCCGTGCGCGCGCCCGGCTGCGGCGGCCTTCGATCAGCGTGTAGAGGCCGCTCGCCACGATCAAGGCCGCGCCCACGATCATCGCCGAGTCAGGCCGCTCGCCGAACACCACCGCGCCGAGGATCAGCGCGAAGATCAGGCGGGTGTAGCGGAAGGGCGTGATGACCGAGACCTCGCCCATCCGCATCGCCTTGGTCAGCGACCAATAGGCGAGGCTGCCGAAGGCCACCGCACCGGCCACGTCGCGCAGCGCAAAGAGATCGGGCGTCGTCACACCGCCGAAGATCAGCAGGATCAGCACACCGGTCGGGATCAGCATCATGAAGCCGTAGAAGCTGAGCTGGAAATTCGACAGGACCGGCGGGCAGGCGCGCGTCGCCAGATCGCGCCCCGCGAAGCCCAGCATCCCCAGAACGGTCCAAAGGGCAGCCGGGACGAAACCGTCGAGGCCGGGGCGCAGCACGATCAGCACGCCGATGAACCCGATCCCCACGGCGACCCAGCGGCGGATGCCGACGCGTTCGGAAAACACCACCGCCGCGCCTGCAACCACCACGAGCGGTGTCGCCTGCAGGATCGCGGAGGCGTTCGAGAGCGGCGTCAGCGCGATCCCCAGCGTGTAGCCGAGGCGCCCCACCACTTCGAGCGCGAGCTTAATCAGGAGGGGTTTCGAGGCGAGCGCCGGATGCAGCAGCCGCTGACGACGCGCGGTGATGAGCACGCCGAAGACCGCCATCCCGCCGAGGCCGAACAGCATCAGCACCACGCCCACCGCGAGATGTGTAGAGGCGGATTTGACGAACATGTCTTCCATCGCGAAGGCCGCCATCGCGACGACCATCAGCACCGAGCCGCGGATATTTTCCATAGATCCTCCCGTGGGGACTCCCATATCCCCCCTGCGCCGATAGACCGCGCGGCAAGTGGCTGCAATCCCTCTTTCCTCCCGGGGCCGTGGCGCTTAAGCTCGCCGCGACGCGGAAAAGACAGGCGAAGGATGCGCAGAATGGACAGAATGATCGGGGTGATCGGCGGCTCGGGCGTCTATCAGATCAACGGGCTCGAAGGGGCCGAATGGATCACCGTCGAGACGCCCTTCGGCGCGCCTTCCGATCAGGTGCTGACCGGCACGCTGGACGGCGTGAAGATGGCCTTCCTGCCCCGCCACGGGCGCGGCCATGTCGAGACGCCGACCACCGTCCCCTACCGCGCCAATATCGCCGCGATGAAACAGCTGGGCGTCACCGATCTGATCGCCGTCTCCGCCGTGGGCTCGCTGAAGGAGGCCTATGCGCCGGGCGATTTCCTGATCGTGGACCAGTATATCGACCGCACCTTCGCCCGCGAGAAGACCTTCTTCGGTCCCGGCATGGTGGGGCATGTCTCGGTGGCGCATCCCGTGTGTGCAGAGCTGTCGGCCGCCTGTGCCGAGGCCGCGCGCAAGACCGGCGTGAGCGTCCATGAGGGCGGCACCTATGTCGCGATGGAGGGGCCGCAATTCTCGACCAAGGCCGAGAGCGAGCTTTACCGCCAATGGGGCGCCGACGTGATCGGCATGACCGGCATGCCCGAGGCCAAGCTCGCCCGCGAGGCGGAACTGCATTACGCCTGTGTCGCGATGATCACCGATTACGACTGCTGGCACCCCGATCACGATGCCGTGGATGTGGCGCAGGTCGTCGCCGTGGCGATGAAGAACGCCGACAAGGCGCGCGATCTGGTCGCGGCTCTGCCCGGTCTGCTGAAGGGCACTGCGGGCGATTGCGCCACCGGCTGCACCCGTGCCCTCGACAGCGCGATCATGACCGCCCCCGACAAGCGCGACCCCGAGATGGCGCGCAAACTCAAGACCATCGCGGGCCGCGTGCTCGACCTCTGAGGATCCCATGACCAACGTCAAAGACTATATCCGCACCATCGCCGATTTCCCGCATGAGGGGATCATGTTCCGCGATGTGACGACGCTCTTCGCCGATCCGCGCGGCTTCCGCATGGCGATCGACCAGTTGCTGCACCCGTGGGCGGGACAGCAGATCGACAAGGTCGTGGGGCTGGAGGCGCGCGGCTTCATCATCGGCGGCGCGATCGCGCATCAGCTGTCGAAAGGCTTCGTGCCGATCCGCAAGAAGGGCAAGCTGCCCGGTCAGACGATCAGCCAGGCCTACCAGTTGGAATATGGCGAGGCGGTGATGGAGATGCATGAAGATGCGATCAAGCCCGGCGAGAAGGTTCTGGTCGTCGACGATCTTCTGGCCACCGGCGGCACCGCGCAGGCGGGCATCCAGCTGATCGAGCGCGTCGGCGGCGAGATCGTGGGCCTGTCCTTCATCGTCGATCTGCCGGAACTGGGCGGGCGCAAGCTGCTCGAAGATCGCGGCATGAATGTCAGCGTTCTGTGCGAATTCGAGGGAGCGTGAGCCCCCGTCCGGTCCCCGCTATTTTGGCTGTCGTGATCCGCGACGGGCAGGCACTGCTGGTGCAGCGGGCGAACCCGCCCGACGCAGGGCTCTGGGGCTTTCCCGGCGGCAAGGTCGAGTTCGGCGAGACGCTTCTTGCGGCGGCAGAGCGCGAATTGCTTGAAGAGACCGGCGTGCAGGCGCGGGCCACCCATGCGTTCAACGCGCTCGACGTCCTCGCCGAGGATGGGAAGGGCACGCTGGAGCATCATTTCGTGCTGGTCGCGGTCTTATGCCAATGGCAGGCCGGAGAGCCGGTCGCGGACGACGACGCGCTGGATGCACGCTGGGTCGATCTCGACCGGATGGAGGAAGACCTTCCCCTCAGCCGCGACGTGGCGCGGATCGCGCGGCAGGCCGCCGCGCTGGGACCGCGTTAACGTCTTTCTTACGCGAATCGACCTAACCTGACCGGGCCTGATGATTCGGCTGCTTGCAATGACACGTGAACCAGAACGCCGCGCTCCGCCTGCTCTCCTGGCGGGGCGCGTTTCTCTTGGCCCTCAGCGCTCCGCCAGCACCGCGCCGGGGTTCAGGATGCCTTTCGGGTCCAGCGCCGCCTTGATCGCGCGCATTGCAGCCAGTTTGCCCGGATCACCGTAACGCTCCAGATCGCCCACTTTCAGCCGCCCGATCCCGTGCTCGGCCGAGATCGAACCGCCAAAGCGGTCGACCAGATCGTAGACCGTCTCGGGGATCGCGCGACGCAGGTTCTCGTATTCCTTGCGGTCGCGCCCCTCGGCGGGGAAGGCGTTGAAATGCAGATTGCCGTCGCCGACATGACCGAAGCAGTTGATACGGATATTGCCGAGGTCGAGAAGCGCGCCACGCGCCTCTTCGATGAAAGCGGCGAGCTTCGGCAGCGGCAGCGAAATGTCATGACTCGAGATCGACCCGATCCGCTTGTTCGCCTCCGGCAAGCTCTCGCGCAGGGACCACATCTGGGCGCGCTGGCTTTCGGAACTGGCGATCACCCCATCGCTGACCAGCCCCTCGGCCGCCTCGAACAGCTCTGCCAGCGCCTCCTCCGGCGCGAGCCCTTCGGGCAGACCGATCTCGATCAGCACCGACCAGTCGGGGCGCGCCTCAAAAGGGTGATGCACCTCCGGCCCGACCTCGTCGAGAAAGCGCAGCCCCTGCCCCGAGATCATTTCGAAGGCCGAGACGCAGCCCGGCATTCGGGCCTCGGCCAGTTCCAGAAGTTTCAGCGCGGCGGCGGGACTTTCGACCACCATCATCGCCGTGCCGACTGCCGCCGGGCGCGGGAACAGCCGCAGGGTCGCGGCGGTGATGATCCCGAGCGTGCCTTCGGAGCCGATCAGCAGGTCCTTCAGATCGTAGCCGGTATTGTCCTTGCGCAGATGCTTGAGGCCCGAGATCACCGTGCCATCGGCCAGCACCGCCTCGACGCCCAGACACAGCTCGCGCGCATTGCCGTAGCGCAGCACGTTCACCCCGCCCGCATTGGTCGCCAGAACACCGCCGATCCGGGCAGAGCCTTGGCTCGCGATGCTCAGCGGAAACAGCCGCCCAGCGTCTTCCGCCGCCTGCTGCGCCTCGAGCAGCGTCGCGCCGGCCTCGATCTCCAGCACATGGCCAGTGACCGCGCGCACGGCGTTCATTTTTTCGAGGCTCAGGATGACCGGCGCGGGGCCGTCTTCGGTGATCTGGCCGCCGACCAGACCGGTGCCCCCGCCATAGGGCAGCACGGCGACGCCCGCCGCGTGACAGTGCTTCAGAACCGCCGCGACCTCTTCGGTCGACGTCGGCTTGACCAGAATTCCACCCAGACCGTGATACCGCCCGCGCGGCTCTTCCAGATAGGACGCGCCCGGCGCCCCGAGGCTCAAGCCCGGCACCGCGTCCCGCAGCGTCTCGACGAAACCTTCATCAGCGGCGGTGCGCATCTCTGCCTCCTTCGGCTTGGCTGAAATATCCCGGGGGGCTGGCTGCGCCAGCGGGGGCAGCGCCCCCTCGACCGTTCGCCCCGCACCATGTCGCGCGGACGCGGGCGTCCCTATCGGACATCCGTCCGTCCCCGGCGATCCGAGCGCAGGTTGGAATAGAGGACGTGATTGCGCCAGCGCCCGTTGATCTGCAGGTAGCTCTGCGCGACGCCCTCATATTTGAAGCCGGATTTCTCCAGCACCCCGCGCGAGGCCGCGTTCTCGGGCAGGCAGGCTGCCTCGATCCGGCTCAGGTCGAGCTTGGTGAAAGCGTAATGCACCACGGCCTCGATCGCCTCGCGCATGTAGCCCTGACGCGCGTGGCGTCGGCCGATCCAATAGCCCAGCGTGCCCGCCTGCGCAGGTCCGCGCCGGATATTGTCGAGCGTGATCGCCCCCAGAAAGATGTCGTCGCGGCGCGAGAACAGGAAGACGGGAACGGCGGTGCCATTCGCGATCGCGCGCGCCGCCCAATAGACCCGGTTCGAGAACGCCTTGCGGCTGAGGTGATCGGCGGACCAGCTCGGCTCCCACGGGACCAGAAAGTCGCGGCTATCCTCGCGCAGGCTGGCCCACGGACGATAATCCCCATGCTGCGGCGGACGCAGGATCATGCGATCCGTATCGATCCGCAGCTGACGACGACGCGCGAACATCAGGCGGCGAGCCTTTCGCGCAGCTCCCCAAGCTCGGGCGCATCCTTGACCGGGCCGTAAAGCGCCATGGCCGTGCGCCCGCCAGTGGCGAGCCGTTCCCCGAAGTCGCGCACCGCATCGCGGGTGACGCTGTCGATCCGCGCCGAAGCCTCGTCGATCCCGGGCACCCGGCCCCAGATATAGAGGCTGCGCGCCATGCGTTCCGCGCGTGCCGAGGCGCTTTCCAGCCCCATCAGCATCCCCGCCTTGATCTGGGCGCGGGCGCGGGCGATCTCGACCTCGGTCATGTCTTCGGCCGCGCGTTTCAGCTCGTCGATGGTCAGTTCGGCCAGACCGCGGACCTCGTCGCCGGACGTGCCCGCATAGACGGTGAACATGCCGGTATCCTCATAGGCGCCGGCCTGCGAGAAGATCGTGTAGCACAACCCGCGCTCTTCGCGGATCTTCTGGAACAGGCGCGAGGACATCCCCCCGCCCATCGCCACCGAATAGACCTGCGCGGTGTAGAGATCGGCGTCACGATAGCTGGGCGACTCGATGCCAAGCGCGAAATGCGCCTGTTCGAGCTGTTTGATCTCGCGCCGCTCGTTGCCGACCCATTTCGCGGGATAGGGCGCGGGGTTCAGCGCGGGGCGCAGGTCGCCGAAGATATCCTCGGCGCGCTTCACGATCTCCGCGTGATCGACCGCGCCAGCGGCCGAGAGGATCATCTGATCGGGGCCGTAATGTTCGGTCACGAAAGCCGAGAGATCGTCGCGCGCGAAGCTGCGGACCTTCTCCGCCGGGCCGAGGATCGTGCGACCCATCGGTTGATCGGGGTAAGCGGCCTCTTGCAGCCAGTCAAAGATCACGTCGTCGGGCGTGTCGAGCGACTGGCCGATTTCCTGCAGGATCACGCCGCGCTCCACCTCGATCTCGCGCTGATCGAAGACCGGGTTCAAGAGGATGTCCGAAATCACGTCGAGCGCGAGCGGCACGTCTTCGGCCAGCACGCGGGCGTAATAGGCGGTCATCTCGCGCGAGGTATAGGCGTTGATATAGCCGCCCACATCCTCGATCGCTTCCGCGATCTGCAGCGCCGAGCGCGTCTTCGTGCCCTTGAACGCCATGTGCTCGAGGAAATGCGCGATGCCGTTCTGCTCGGGGCGCTCGTGGCGGCCACCGGCCGTGATCCAGACGCCGATCGCGGCGGATGCGAGGCCCGGCATCGACTCGGTGATGATGCGCAGACCGTTCTTCAGGGTGGTCATTTCGATCATGTGCGGCGGCGCTCCCGGATCAGGGCTTCGAGGTCGGCGAGATCGTTCGGCACACGGGTCACGCGCTCCTCGCGGGTGAACAGATCCGTCATGCGCGGCGGCAGGTCGGGGCGGATGCCCGTCGCCTCTTCCACCGCATCGGGGAATTTCGCGGGATGCGCGGTGGCCAGTGTGATCATCGGCGTAGCCGGGTCGCGCGCGACCGCCGTTTTGCCGACGTTCACGCCGACAGCCGAATGCGGGCAGAGCAGCTCGCCCGTCTCCTTGAGCGTATCGCCGATCTCTTCCATCGTGCGCGCCTCGCCGACCGAGCCGCTGTCGTAGATATCACGCAGCGCGCCGATCGCGTTTTCGGAGACGGTGAAGGAGCCTTCGGTTTTCAGCTCGTCCATCAGCTTCTCGATCGCGGCCCCGTCCTTGCCATAGGCCCAGAACAGCGCACGCTCGAAGTTCGAACTCACCTCGATATCCATCGACGGCGAAATCGAAGGCGTGACGCCCTGCTTGGTGTAATCGCCCTTCTCGAGGCAACGATGCAGAATGTCGTTCTGGTTCGTCGCGATCACCAGACGCTCGACCGGCAGGCCCATTTCACCCGCAAGGAAGCCCGCGAAGATATCGCCGAAATTGCCGGTCGGCACGGTGAAGGAGACTTTGCGATGCGGCGCGCCAAGCGCCACGGCGGAGGAGAAGAAATACACGATCTGCGCCAGCACGCGGGCGAAGTTGATCGAGTTCACGCCCGCCAGACCGACCTCGTCGCGGAAGTCGAAATCGTTGAACATGTCCTTCAGCTTGCCCTGACAATCGTCGAAATCGCCGTCGAGCGCGAGCGCATGGACATTGCTCTCGACGGGCGTCGTCATCTGGCGGCGCTGCACTTCGGACACCCGGCCATGCGGGAAGAGGATGAACACATCGACATTGTCGAGCCCGCGGAAGGCCTCGATCGCCGCCGAGCCGGTATCGCCCGAGGTGGCGCCGACGATGGTGATCTTCTGATTGCGCTTTTGCAGTTCGATCTGGAACAGCTGCCCGATCACCTGCATCGCGAAATCCTTGAACGCGAGCGTGGGGCCGTGGAACAGCTCCAGCAGGAAGTGGTTCGGCGCCAGCTGCACCATCGGCGCGCGGGCGACATGGCCAAAGCCGGAATAGGCGCGGGTGATGGCGCCGCGCAGTTCCTCGTCCGAGAAGGTCTCGGAGACGAAGGGCTTCATCACGCGGAACGCGACTTCCTCGTAGGGCTGCCCCGCGAGCGCCGCGATCTCATCGGCGGAGAACTGCGGCACGGTCTCGGGCACGTAAAGCCCGCCGTCACGGGCAAGCCCCGTCAGCATCGCATCGCCGAAATTCAGAACCGGGGCTTTGCCCCGCGTGGAAACATAACGCATCGTCAATCCTCAGGCCTGTTGCCGCCTGATACGCCAGAGAAGAAAGATTGTCATCCCAGCCCAGACGATTGCCAGCAAAAACCAGGTGATTGCGTAGCCGAGATGGTCATTCGGAATGCCGGTGATGGTGACGGGGACCGGGGTTATGCCCTGCGCGGCGCCCTGAACGGTGCGGGCGACGATCAGGATTGGCTCGGTGCCGAGCTTTGCAGCCATCGCGGGCACGTCGCGGGCAAACCAGATGCCGGTCTTGGCATCGGGCTCGGGCGTGTAGCTGTCGGTCTCTTCGGGCCAGTGCAGGTTGCCGGTGACGGCGAGCTCCGTGGCGGGGCGGCCGGTGCCCTTTTCGCCCTCGGGAATGAAGCCACGATCGAGCAGGATCTTGCGGCCCTGATCGGTCTCGAAAGCGTCGATGACCCGGTAGCCCGCGCCGACGCCCTTCTGGCCCGAGAGCACTAGGATCTCCTGCCCCGTCGTGCGCCCGCTTACCGTAACGGGTTCGTATTTCAGCGGCTTGGTGTCGGTGCCCTCAGGCGGCAGCGCCTGCGGCTGGCCTTCGATCTTGGCGGAAATCTCGGCCAGCATTGCCTCTTTCCAGCCCAGCCGCTGCACCTGCCAGATGCCGAGCGAGATCAGGATCGCGCAACCGACGATGCCGAGCAGCAGCGGAAAGATGTAGCGTTTCATCGAGCCTCCAAGAAAGCGGCGCGAGGGTCGCCCCCCGCGCCGATCTGCGCATTTGCGTGTGATGGCGGGGGGCGCTTACGCGCTGCCCCAGATATAGATCGACGCGAACAGGAAGAGCCAGACCACATCGACGAAGTGCCAGTACCAGGCCGCGGCCTCGAAGCCGACATGCTCGTTCTGGGTCATCTGACCGCGCATGATGCGGATCAGGCAAACGAGCAGGAAGATCGTCCCGATGATGACATGCGCCCCGTGGAAGCCCGTCGCCATGAAGAAGTTCGCGCCGTAGATATTCCCCGCCAGACCGAACGCCGCGTGGCTGTATTCATAGGCCTGCAGCACCGTGAAACAGGCGCCGAGGACGACCGTCAGGATCAGGCCCTGCTTGACCTGGCTGCGGTCGTTTTCATGCACCAGCGCATGGTGTGCCCAGGTGAGCGTCACGCCCGACAGGAGCAGGATCACGGTGTTGATCAGCGGCAGGTGCCACGGATCGAAAGTCTGGATGCCTTCGGGCGGCCAGACGCCATCCTGAATGGGGCTCATCGGACCCATCGGATACATGGCGTGCTTGAAGAAGCTCCAGAACCAGGCCGCGAAGAACATCACCTCGGACATGATGAAGAGGATGAAGCCATAGCGCAGGCCGATCCGCACGACGGGGGTGTGATCGCCCACTTCGCCCTCGTGGACTACGTCCGACCACCAGCCATACATGGTGTAGAGCACCACGAGCAGGCCGCCGAAGAAGACGTAATGGGTAATGCTCTGCATCCAGAGCACCGCCCCGAAGAGCATGATGAAGCCGCCCACGGCACCGAGGAATGGCCAGATCGAGGGCGGTAGGATGTGGTAGTCGTGGTTCTTTGCGTGGGCCATGCGTCTCCCTCCGATGGCTAGTTGACCGTCTCCGTCTCCCTTTGACGGACCGAGGCAGTTTCCTCCGGCTCGGGAAGGTCGGTTTCATAGAAAGTATAGCTCAACGTGATCGCGTGAATCCGCTTCGCATCGGCATCCTCGACGATGTCGGGATCGACGAAGAAGCTCACCGGCATCTGCACCCTCTCCCCGGGTTGCAGCACCTGTTCGGTGAAGCAGAAACACTGGATCTTGTCGAAATAGTAGCCAGCCACGTCGGGCGAGACATTGTAGCTCGCCGTGCCCGCGATCGGATGATCGGTCGGGTTGTAGGCCTCGTAGAAGGCGAGCCCGTTCTGCCCGATCTTCAGTTTCATCTCGGTCTGGACGGGCTTGAACTCCCACGGCATGCCGCGCGCGACATTGGCGTCGAAACGCACGAGGATCTCGCGGTCGAGCACCTTGTCGGGCAGCACCTCGGCGGTGTTGGTCGTGCCGCCATAGCCGGTCGTCTTGCAAAACCAGTTGTAGAACGGCACCGCAGCCCAGGCCCCTGCCCCCATCACGACGATCACCGCGAGCAGCGAGAGCAGCACGCGGGTGTTCGACCGATCTGCGGGGCGTTGGGTCATTGCGAAGCCCCTTCCGCCGGCAGCACCGAGGCGCGCGGCTGGTGGTCGTAGGCTTCCATTTTCGAGCCGTTCTCGACCTTGACCACGGTCAGACCGAAGACGATTACAACGAACCCGAGAAGAACCGCGCCCAGCCCCGCATTGCGCGAGAACCGACGGATATGAAGGTCACTGTCCCGGGTGATTGCCATCGCTTACCAGACTCCCAAACCGATATAGCTCAGCCCCGCTTCGGCCAGCAAAGCCGCGAAATGCGCGAAGAGGTAGATGAGCGAGAAATAGAAGAAGCGCTTCTCGACCGCGTATTTGTCGGCCTCCGCCTGCGCTTCGGTGCGGGCGTGGATCTCGATCGCGCCCTTGATGAAGAGCGCATTCATGATCAGCGCCGTCGCGAAATAGACCGGGCCGCCGATCGAGGTGAAACCGGTGCCGACCGCGATGGGGGCGAGGATGAAGGCGTAGAACAGGATGTTCTTGCGCGTCACCACCCGACCGTGGGTCGAGGTCAGCATCGGCACTTTCGCCTCGTCGTAATCGGCCTTCATGAACAGCGCGAGCGACCAGAAATGCGGCGGCGTCCAGAGGAAGACCAGAAGGAACATCGCCACGGATTCGATCGAGATGCCGCCCGTCGACACGGCCCAGCCGATCATCGGAGGGAAAGCGCCCGCCGCGCCGCCGATCACGATGTTCTGCGGCGTCGCGCGCTTGAGCCACATCGTGTAGACGACGACGTAGAAGAAGATGGTGAAGGCGAGGAACAGGCCCGAGAAGATATTCGTGGCCAGCGCCAGCATCACGCAGGAGATGCCCGACAGCGCGAGGCCGAAGCCCAGCGCCTCGCGTTCCGACACGCGGCCCGCCGGGATCGGACGGTTCCGGGTGCGGCGCATGATGCGGTCGATATCCGCGTCATACCACATGTTCAGCGCGCCCGAGGCCCCGCCGCCCAGCGCGATGAACAGGATCGCGACGAATCCCACGAACGGATGCACCGGATTCGGCGCGACCACGAGACCGACGAAGGCGGTGAAGACCACCAGCGACATCACGCGCGGCTTCAGAAGCGCGATGTAGTCGCCGAACCGCGCCTCGTTGTCCTGTTGGCGGATATAGCTGATGTCACTCATGAAAGCGTCCCTCGGGTGTTATCGCACAATGAATTCAGTTCTGTGCGACCCGAACCGCGCCATCCGTCTCGACCGAGGCGAAGTCATTCTTCGCACGCTCAAGCCAGTTAGCGTAAACTTCCGGTGAGACAACTTTGACCACGATGGGCATGTAAGCGTGATTGGTGCCGCAAAGCTCCGAACACTGGCCGAAATACACACCTTCTTGATCGGCCTTAAACCACAATTGCGCGATCCGGCCCGGCACGGCGTCCTGCTTCACGGCGAAGGCGGGCACGGTCCAGCTGTGAATCACGTCCGCGCCAGTGACTTGCACGACGATCGTCTTGCCCGCAGGCACCACCATCGCGTTGTCAGCTGCCAGCAGATATTCGTCGGGCGCATAGCCATGATCTGCAAGCTCGTCTTTCGCAAGCATCAGCGAATCGAACGCCACGCCCTCATCGGGGTATTCGTAGCCCCAGTACCACTGGTAGCCGGTCACCTTTACGGTGATGTCGCCTTCCGGGATTTCCTGCTGATTCCACAGCGCGGGCAGCGAAAACGCCCCGATCGCCACGAGGATCACGATCGGCACGAAGGTCCAGGTGATCTCGAGCGGCGTGTTATGGGTGAAGCTGCGCGGCGTCGGATTGGCGCGGCTGTTGAAGCGCAGGATCGCGTAGATGATCAGCGCGAACACGAAAACGCAGATCGCAGCGATGATCACCAGCAGCATATGGTCGAGCCATTGCTGATCTTCCGCGAGGTTCGAGGACGCGGGCTGGAACCCCGTGCCGCCCAGATGCGGCTTACCGATCACCGGCAGCCCCTTGATCATGTCCTGAGCCGAGGCCTGCCCGGCGACGAGCGTCAACATAACAGCCGACGTGACAGTGGCCGCGATGCCGCGGCCCTTGCTTGCAAAGCGCATAAGTCCCATGTCTCCCTTTTGGCGGCGTTTCTCCCTGCCGCCCGACGGCGTTCGGCTCTCCCAAACCGTTCACCGTTGCGTGTTCTCACTTTAAAATCATATTGGGAGGGTGGCGCAAGCAAAAGCTGCGACATTTTGTCAAAATTGATCGCCTTAGCAGGAGTCCAGATGACCAAGCCCGACCGTTTCGCCCCTTTCGAGGACAAGCTCGACCAGGATCGCGCGCTGCATCTGCTGCGCGAAGCGACCGCAGGGGCCGAGGATGGCGAGCTGTTTCTCGAACAGCGCCGGTCCGAGGCGCTGGTCTTCGACGATGGCCGGGTGAAGACCGCCTCTTACGACGCCTCCGAAGGATTCGGGCTGCGCGCGGTGAAGGGCGACGTCGCGGGCTATGCCCATTCGACCGAGATTTCCGAGGCCGCGCTGAAGCGGGCGACCGAGACCGCGCGGCTGGCGGTGGGCGATGGCGGCGGCACGATGGCACCGCCGCCCAAGGGCACGAACCTGCATCTTTATAGTGATACCGATCCAGTCTCGGACACGCCCTTCGCCGCGAAGATCGACATCCTGCGCGAGATCGACGCCTTCGCCCGCGACCTCGACCCGCGCGTGGTGCAGGTGTCGGCCTCGATGGCGGCGAGCCTGCAGGAAGTGTTCATCCTGCGCCCCGAGGGCGGGCTGGTCTCCGATATCCGCCCGATGGCGCGGATCAATATCTCGGTCATCGTGGAAGAGAACGGCCGGCGCGAATCCGGCGGTCACGGCGGCGGCGGGCGGTTCGGCCTGTCGGGCCTGATCGAGCCCGCGCATTGGCAGCCGGTCGCGCGCGAGGCGCTGCGCATCGCGCTGGTGAACCTGCGCGCAGAACCCGCGCCTGCGGGCGTGATGGATGTGGTGCTTGGGCCGGGCTGGCCGGGCGTGCTGCTGCACGAAGCGGTCGGGCACGGGCTGGAAGGCGACTTCAACCGCAAGAAGTCTTCGGCCTTTGCCGGGCTGATGGGTCAGCAGGTGGCGGCGAAAGGCGTGACCGTGCTCGATGACGGCACGATCCCCGACCGGCGCGGTTCGATCACGATCGACGACGAGGGCACGCCCTCGGGCAAGAACGTGTTGATCGAGGATGGCGTGCTGGTGGGCTACATGCAGGACCGCCAGAACGCGCGCCTGATGGGCGTGGAGGCCACCGGAAACGGGCGGCGCGAGAGCTTTGCCCATGCCCCGATGCCGCGCATGACCAACACCTATATGCTGGGCGGCGATGCCGATCCGGGCGAGATCCTCGCCGATCTGAAGGACGGCATCTATGCGGTCGGCTTCGGCGGCGGTCAGGTCGACATCACCAACGGCAAGTTCGTCTTCAACTGCACCGAAGCTTACCGCGTGAAGAACGGTGTCGTCGGCGCACCGGTGCGAGGCGCGACGCTGATCGGCGATGGGCCGACCGCGATGCAGCATATCCGCGCCATCGGCAACGACCTCGCGCTGGATCCCGGCATCGGCAATTGCGGCAAGGCGGGCCAATGGGTACCGGTCGGTGTCGGCCAGCCGACCCTGATGATCGGCGGTCTGACCGTGGGCGGCTCGGCCGCGTAAACGATTCGCCGACGGGCGTGGGGGAGATGATCCGGCGAGGTCTTCCCCGCGCCCCCGAGCGGCAAATCGGTGGCCCCGAAAATCTGCAACCAAAACGTGAAAAATTTATCCCAAACCCGTCGCGATACGGGTTTTGGTAACGAGTTATTAAGACTAACGCGGCAGAAAGGGTGAGCGATTGAGGCGGAGGGTCGGATGGAAACAGATTTGTTTTCTTACCCCACCCCCTTCACCCCACCCACCACGGAAGAAGATGAACTGCCGGTTCTTCGCCTCATTCGTTCCCGACGTGTCGGGCCCACAACCTTCCACAGATTGATCGGTGAACATGGCTCCGCGGCGGCAGCGCTCGCGGCGCTGCCCGAAGTCGCGCGCGCCGCGGGCGTTGCCGATTACACCCCCTGCCCCGAAAAACAGGCCCGCGCCGAAATCAAGGCGGGCAAGGCCGCTGGCGCGCGGCTGTTGATCCATGGCGGGCCGGGCTATCCCGCAGCGCTTGCGGAGATCGACGACGCGCCGCCCGTGCTCTGGGCGCTCGGTCAGCTGGAATTGCTCACCCGCCCGATGATCGCGCTGGTCGGCGCGCGCAGTGCTTCTTCGCTGGGCCTGCGCATGGCGAAGCGGTTGAGCGAAGGTCTGGGCGCGGCGGGCATCTGCGTGGTCTCCGGGCTGGCGCGCGGGATCGACGCCGCCGCCCATGAGGCCGCCCTGCCCACGGGCACGATCGCAGTGCAGGCGGGCGGCATCGATGTGATCTACCCGCAGGAGAATACGGCGCTCGCCCAGCAAATGGCCGAGACCGGGCTGCGGCTGACCGAAGCCCCGCCCGGCACCCAGCCGCAGGCGCGCCACTTCCCTGCGCGTAACCGGATCATCTCGGGGCTCAGCGCGGGCGTCGTCGTGGTCGAGGCGGCGCTGAAATCGGGTAGCCTGATCACAGCGCGCGACGCGCTCGATCAGGGACGCGAGGTGATGGCCGTGCCGGGCCATCCGATGGACGGACGCGCGGGCGGCTGCAATGCGCTGATCCGCGACGGGGCGACCTTGGTGCGCGGGTCCGAGGATGTGCTGGCCGCGCTGAACGCCCGCGCGGCCCCACCGGAGCCGCGCCCTGCGCCAAACCCTCCGCCGACGCGCCGCGCCGTCAAAAGCGGCGATCTCGGCGCGAAGATCCTCGAACGGCTCGGCCCCTCGCCCACCGCCGAGGATCAGGTGATCCGCGATCTCGACGTGCCCGCTGCGGCCTTCTCGCAAGCCCTCACCGCGCTCGAAATCGAGGGCCGGATAGAGCGGCATCGCGGCGGTCTCATCAGCCGTCCGCACTAAGGGGGACGGGATTACCTCAGGGTCAGGACGCATTGACAATTCGCCCCAAACGCCCACATGTTCCGCGCCCAGACCCTTTTTGCACTGAATAGTGAGGACCTTATGGCTGTTGTTGTCGTCGAATCCCCTGCCAAGGCCAAGACGATCAACAAATATCTAGGGTCTGACTACACCGTGCTCGCCTCCTTCGGCCACGTCCGCGACCTGCCTCCGAAAGACGGCTCGGTCGATCCCGAGCACGATTTCGAGATGAAATGGGAAGTCGCGAGCGACTCGAAAAAACACATCAAGGCGATCACCGACGCGCTGAAAGATGACGACACGCTGATCCTCGCAACTGACCCCGATCGCGAAGGCGAAGCGATCTCGTGGCACCTGCAGGAAGCGCTGGAGAAGAAGCTCAAGGGCAAGAACGTCTCGCGCGTCACCTTCAACGCGATCACCAAAACCGCGATTCAAGAGGCGATGAAGCATCCGCGCGATGTCGATGCCCCGCTGGTGGAGGCCTATCTGGCCCGCCGCGCGCTCGACTACCTCGTGGGCTTCAACCTCTCGCCGGTCCTGTGGCGCAAGCTGCCCGGCGCGAAATCGGCGGGCCGTGTGCAGTCGGTCTGCCTGCGTCTCATCGTCGAGCGCGAGATGGAGATCGAAGCCTTCAAGCCGCGCGAATACTGGACGGTGAAGGTGATCCTGACGACTCCGCGCGGTCAGGAATACGAGGCGCGTCTGTCGGTTCTGGGCGGCAAGAAGCTCGAGAAATACGACCTCGAGAACGAGACCGCCGCCGAGATGGCGGTGCAGGCGATCACGTCGCGCGATCTCAGCGTGACCTCGGTCGAGGCGAAACCCGCCAATCGCAACCCCTACCCGCCCTTCATGACCTCGACGCTGCAGCAGGAAGCCAGCCGCAAGTTCGGCTTCGGCGCGCGCGCCACGATGTCGGCGGCGCAGCGTCTCTATGAGGCCGGTCACATCACCTATATGCGGACCGACGGCATCGACATGGCCCCCGAGGCCGTGATGCAGGCGCGCGATGCGATCAAGGACAAGTTCGGCGACAGCTACGTCCCGAAAAGCCCGCGCATGTACAAAAACAAGGCGAAGAACGCGCAGGAAGCGCACGAATGTATCCGCCCGACGGATATGTCGAAATCGCCCGACAAGCTGAAGCTCTCCGACGATCAGTGGAAGCTGTATGACCTGATCTGGAAGCGCACGATCGCGTCGCAGATGGAGGCCGCGCGGTTCGAACGCACGACCGTTCTCGTCGGCTCCGGCGATGAGCAGGTCGAACTGCGCGCGACCGGCTCCGTCGTGGTGTTCGACGGCTTCCTGAAAGTCTACGATCAGGGTCGCGACGATGACGAGGGCGAGGACAGCAACCGCCTGCCGCAGATCCACGAGGGCGAAGAGGCCAAGAAGGGCGACATCACGCCCGAGCAGCACTTCACCCAGCCGCCGCCGCGCTACACCGAGGCGACGCTGGTCAAACGGATGGAAGAGCTCGGCATCGGGCGCCCGTCCACCTATGCCTCGATCGTCACGACGATTCAGGATCGCGGCTATGTGCGAAAGGACAGGAACCGTCTGATGCCCGAGGATACCGGGCGGCTGGTGACGGCCTTCCTGTCGAATTACTTCAAGCGCTACGTGGAATACGATTTCACCGCCGATCTGGAAGATCAGCTCGACGATATCTCGGCGGGCGATCGCGACTATAAGGAAGTGCTCAAGCGGTTCTGGCGCGATTTCTCGGCGGCTCTGGAAGAGACGTCGGAGCTGCGCATCTCGGAAGTGCTCGACAAGATCGACGAGGTTCTCAGCCCCCATCTCTATCCGCCGCGCCCCGACGGGTCGGACCCGCGCATCTGCCCGCTTTGCGGCAATGGCAAGCTGCACCTGAAAACCGCGCGCTCCGGCGGGGCCTTCATCGGCTGCGGCAACTATCCCGAATGCCGCTTCACCCGGCCTCTGTCGGCGCCCGATGGCGATGACGAGGTGCAGGCGCTCGACGGCAAGGTGCTGGGCTATGACGAGGATCAGGCGATCACGCTGCGCGTCGGTCGTTTCGGCCCCTACGTCCAGAAGGGCGAGCCGACCGAGGATCAGCCCAAGCCGCCGCGCGCCTCGCTGCCCAAGGGCTGGAAACCCGAAGAGATCGACCTCGAGAAAGCGCTGCTTCTGCTGAGCCTGCCGCGCGAGATCGGCCCGCACCCGGAAGATGGCGAGCTGGTCGAAGCCGGGATCGGCCGCTATGGGCCCTACGTCAAGAAGGGCCGGATCTACGCGAACCTGCCTGAGGTCGACGAGGTCTTCACCATCGGCATGAACCGCGCCGTGGAAGTGATCGCCCAGAAAGCCGCCAAAGGCGGGCGCGGCGCCGCCGCGAAGCCGCTCAAGGAACTGGGCGAACACCCCGAGGGCGGCCCGATCGCGGTCATGCCGGGGCGCTACGGGCCTTACGTCAAATGGGGCAAGATCAACGCGACCCTGCCGAAAGAGCTGGAGCCGGAATCCGTCACGCTCGAAGACGCGCTTCCGCTGATCGAGGCGAAAGCGGCGAAGAAGGGCGGCACGAAGAAGAAAGCCGCGCCGAAGAAGACGGCCGCGAAAAAGCCCGCTGCGAAGAAACCGGCCGCCAAGAAGGCCGCCGCGAAGAAACCCGCGGCGAAAAAGACGGCGACCAAGAAAACCGACGAGGAGTGAGGCGCCCGCGCCCCACTTCCTCTTGGTAAAAATATCCCGGGGGAGCGCGACAGCGCGGGGGCGGAGCCCCCTTCTCTGAGGTCTTGCCGCTCTACGGCGACGGCGGCCGCGCACCTTCCCGAGCGCGCTCACGCGCGAAGTTGACCCCAATACGTCTCTTCGCCGCATCGCAGCAATTGACTCCCCCCCGCCCCGGCGTCATCTTCACGCGCACATGAGCGGAGGATATCCATGAACAAGATTTACGGTTCCGCGGAAGAGGCCCTGGACGGGCTTCTTTTCGACGGAATGCTGATCGCGGCCGGGGGCTTCGGGCTTTGCGGCATCCCCGAAATGCTGATCGACGCGCTGGTCGAGAGCAAGGTCAAGGACATCACGGTCGCGTCGAACAACTGCGGCGTGGACGGGTTCGGCCTCGGCAAGCTGCTCGATACCAAGCAGATCAAGAAGATGATGTCGTCCTACGTGGGCGAGAACGCGGAATTCATGCGCCAGTATCTGAGCGGCGAGCTCGAGCTGGAATTCAACCCGCAGGGCACCCTGGCAGAGCGCATGCGCGCCGCCGGCCACGGCATCCCCGGCTTCTACACCAAGACCGGCTACGGCACGCAGATCGCCGAGGGTAAAGAGGTGAAGGTGTTCAACGGCGAGCACTACATCCTCGAAGAGGGCATTTTCGCCGACGTCTCCATCGTGAAGGCGTGGAAAGCGGACGAGACCGGCAATGCGATCTTCCGCAAGACCGCGCGCAACTTCAATCCGCCGGCAGCGATGTGCGGCAAGGTCTGCGTGATGGAAGTCGAAGAGATCGTGCCCGTGGGCTCGCTCGACCCCGACTGCATCCACCTGCCCGGCATCTACGTGCACCGCCTGATCCAGGGCGAGCACGAGAAGCGCATCGAGAAAGTCACCACCCGCGAAAAGAAGGAGGCCTGACCCATGGCATGGGATAGAAATCAGATGGCCGCCCGCGCGGCGCAGGAGCTGGAAGACGGCACCTATGTGAACCTCGGTATCGGCATCCCGACGCTGGTCCCGAACTTCATCCCCGAGGGCGTGCACGTCACGCTGCAATCGGAGAATGGCATGCTCGGCATGGGCCCCTTCCCCTATGAGGGCGAAGAGGATCCCGACCTGATCAACGCCGGTAAGCAGACGATCACCGAACTGCCCAACACGGTCTATTTCGACAGCTCGATGAGCTTCGGCATGATCCGCGGCGGCAAGATCGCGATGGCGATCCTTGGCGCCATGGAAGTGGCCGAGAATGGCGATCTGGCGAACTGGATGATCCCCGGTAAGCTGGTGAAAGGCATGGGCGGCGCGATGGACCTCGTGGCAGGCGTGAAGCGCGTCATCGTCGTGATGGACCACACCAACAAGCATGGCGACAGCAAGCTGCTGAAGGAATGCACCCTGCCGCTGACCGGCACCGGCGTCGTCAACCGCATCATCACCAATCTCGGTGTGCTCGATGTGGTCGAGGGCGGGCTGAAGATAGTCGAATGCGCCGAGGGCGTCACCGAAGACGATATCCGCGCCGCGACCGAGGCGACGATCGTCAACTGATCGCCTTCCATAGGCTAGAGACGTGAAGAGCGGCCCTCAGGGGTCGCTCTTTGCCATTTGGGTGACCTGGAAGACGCAGCCGTCGCTCACGAGCTGCGGACGCGTCGCACAGAGCCCCCGCGCCACGTTCCACGCCGCCAGCACCTTCGGCACGTAGTCGCGCGTCTCCGCATAGGGCGGCACACCGTCATTGCGCTTCACCGCGTTCTCGCCCGCATTGTAGGCCGCGATCACCATCAGCGGATCGCGGTCGAATTCCTTCATCAGCCAGTCGAGATAGCTCACCCCGCCCGCGATGTTCTGCGCAGGATCCTTGCTGTCTGCGACGTCGAACCGCTCGGCGGTGGCCGGGATCAGCTGCATCAGCCCCACGGCCCCTGCATGGCTCAGCGCATCATGCCGCCCGCCCGATTCCACCGCGATCATCGCCAGCACCAGCGCAGGCGAGACCTCGGTTCCGATGGTCGAGCGCAGGATATCGGTGCCATGAGCGCGCGCGATCTTCGCCAGATCGTTGAGCCGCGGCTCGCGCACCCGTGTGCCTTTCGGGCCTTGAGACAGAGCGGAGATCGCCTGATCGAACCGACCCGCACGCTCTCCAAGGCGCGGCGAGACCTTTTTCCAATACCACGCGTAATGCGCAGGCGCGCGCGGCGTGGGCGTAGAGGCCGGAGCTTCGCCCGTCGCGCCGTCCTCTTTCGCAGGGGCTGTCTCCGGCTCCCAGGGCTGCTTCGCCATCGCGGCGAGCTGGCGCTTCTGTTCCTCGGGGTCGATCTGGATGGTGATGAAGCGCTTGGTGCCGGGCGCAGGCGGCTTGACCGTCTTGGGCTTCACGCTCTTGAAGACGGGGGCTGCAGGCTCGGCCCCTGCGGGCGCGACCACGGCCACCATCGCACTGCAGAGAATCCCTGCGAAAACCTTGCGCATCTGCGCCACCTGCTCACTGCCTCGCGCGGCTCTCGAGGGCCGCTTTCGCCCGACTATCCCTGAAAACCCCGGAAAATTCCAGAAAATCCGCCGTTTTCCGGCCGACGAATCGTGGTTCGACGCTCGAAATTCGGCCACAAACTGCAAATCTCACAAAAAGTCAGTTTTTTGTTTCTTTAATTAACAATGACTTAGCGTCTTCTTCAGCCGCAATTTTCATTTTCGCGAAATCGCCTGCGATGCGCCCAAATCGCGCCACGTTCCGGGGGCCATATGTCCCCATACCGCGAGACGGAAGAAGGCAAGGACGCCAGCCGGGACCGCGGGGCAGAGACAAACCTTAGGAGAGACACCATGATGAAGTTTTTCAAAATCAAGAAGTTCCACGACGAAGAAGACGGCGCTGTGACCGTTGACTGGGTTGTGCTGACCGCTGCTGTCGTCGGCCTCGGCGCTGCTGCGATGGCGCTGATCCGTCAGGAAACCGGCGGCCTCTCGGGCAAGATCGCAAGCTATCTTGATACGGCCAAGGTCGAAAACAACTTCTCGGCCACCGATCTGGCAGCTGGCGATGACGGCGTTAACGCCATCACCGACTAATATTCGGCAAGTTCTAGATTAAACATACGGGCCGCTCTTTAGCGGCCCGTTGCATTATTGAGAGCCTCAAAAATGGGCTGCTTGCCACCCTGTCAGTGGCGAAGTCGGATAAAGCGCCTTCGTCGACCCGAATGAGTTTTCGAACCCAAAAGCCTTACGCCTAGAGAGGTAACTAGATGAGCAGTCGGTTCTGGAAATTGAAAGCCATATTGCGCAACGAAGATGGCGCGGTCACGATCGACTGGGTGGTGCTGACATCGTCGCTCGTTGCTCTCGGTTTCACGGCGACGGTATTGATTTGGCAGGAGACTGGCAGGGCGTCTGGCAAAATCTCGGAACACATCGGCGAGCAAGAGGTCATACCGGCCTTTGCTGCGGAGGAAGTCAGTGAGGACAAGAGCGGCTGATTCCACGTCCAGACCTTTCATGCGCCAACGTTTCGCCATTTTCTTCTGCAATTAAACAACTGTCGTCGCGGTATTGTCGCCGTTCAGAAAACAGAAGGATGCACCAATGCGACTGATCTTTGTTCTCTTCCTCGTCGCGGGCGTCGGGCTCGCGGGGGTGGCGGTTATGATGGCGCAGGGTCAAATCGCTCAGTTCCAATCCGAGCGCGACCAATTGGTCGCTATGCAGAAGAATGCGCCGAAGCTCGCCGATGTCGTCGTCGTGCGGAAGGGTCTGAAATACGGGGAGCATTTCGGCCCGAAGGATCTCGTTGTCGTCAAGATGCAGGCTAATGCGGTGCCCAAAAACGCCTTTACCGTAATCGCTGCGAAGCAAGGCTCACCAGAAGCCGCACGCGCCGCGTTCTTGGAGGGTGAAACCCGTGATCGGGCTTCGATGCGCTCTCTTGCGCCCGGCGAAATGCTGCTCGCCTCGCGTGTCACCCAGCCTGGCGAGAACGCGGGCATCATGGCCAGCCTCCCTGACGGTCGTCGCGCATTTACCATCCAAGTCTCGTCGAGCTCAGCCGTGTCGGGCTTCCTGCGCCCGGGAGATCTGGTCGACGTCTATTGGTCCGGCCAGATCGACGGCGAGCCGGTGACCAAGCTAATCGACAGCAATCTGAAACTGATCGCGATTGATCAGAGCACCAATCCCGACCGCAGCAGCGCCACCCAAATCGCCCGCTCGGTCACCGCCGAAGTCAGCCCCGAGCAGGTCGCAGCCTTGACGCTCGCGCAGAACACTGGGCGCCTGACCCTCTCGCTCGTCGGCCTCGAGAACAGCGCGCAGCTCGGCCAGATCGAAATCAACCGTGACGAGCTGCTCGGCATCCAGAAGCAAGAGGCCAAGAAGGTCGAAAAAGCGCAGGTCTGCACGATCAAGACCCGCAAGGGCACGGAAGTCGTCGAGACGCCGATCCCCTGCACCAACTAAATAAATGACAAATATCAGTCATTTGCGCGGGGTCCTTCGGGGCCCCGCTTTCACATGTGACCGTTTATCCACATCAAGAACGGCGCTCAATCCATTGATTCTTGCAAAAAAACAGGTCTTGGCGCATTCTCCTTTGCAATAATGGACCAAAACAGTCCCTAAGCAGACACAAGATTTGCGAGTGGCGTGATCGGAGAGGCAGGGTCACAGATGAAATTGAAAACCTTAATGCAGGCCTGCCTATGCGGCATGGCGCTGAGCGTCGCGGCGATGAGCCCGGTGCAAGCAGACACATTGCGGATTCTGTCCGGGGCGACTCAGGCTCCGCTGACGGTTCCGTTGAACCGCGCGGTGGTCGTGGAAAGCGACACGCCGTTTTCGGAGCTCTCGATCGCCAATCCCGGCATCGCGGACATCCAGACCCTTTCGGATCGCTCGATCTACGTGCTGGGCAAGGTGCCGGGCCGGACGACGCTGACGATCCTTGGCGCCGACGGCAAGCTGGTGTCGAATGTCGACGTTCAGGTGACGCCGGACCTCGCGGAGTTCAAGGAACGCCTCAAGCAAATCCTGCCCGGCGAGAACATCCAGGTCCGCACCGCGAATGACGGGATCGTCCTTTCAGGCACGGTCTCTTCGGCACAGAAACTCAGCCGCGCGCTGGAGCTGGCCAATCGCTACGCGCCGGACCGGGTGTCGAACCTGATGATGGTTGGCGGTACGCAGCAGGTGATGCTGAAAGTACGCTTTGCTGAGATGCAGCGCTCAGTCGCCAAAAGCCTCAGCTCCTCGATCAATGCGGGGGTTGGGCCTCGCGGAACGTACGGGCAGGCCGGAGGCTACGGCGGCATCAATCTTGACGAGACGACAGCGCGCAACGGTACCTATGCCAACGGCATCGGCCTCGGCCTCACCCGTGGCACGTTCCAGCTGGGCGTTCTGATCCAGGCCCTCGAAAACAAAGGCGTCGTGCGCACCCTCGCGGAACCGAACCTGACCGCACTTTCGGGCCAGTCGGCGGATTTCCTCGCCGGTGGCGAATACCCGATCCCGGTGCTCAATGACGGTGACGTCACCATTCAATACAAGCCCTTCGGCGTCGAGATGTCCTTCACGCCGCGTGTGGTGGACGGCGACGTGATCAACCTCGAAATCGCCGCCTCGGTCTCCTCGATCGACACGGCGAACGGCTATACAAGCGGGTCGTTCAACGTCAGCGCCTTCAAGAAACGCTCGACCTCGACCACGGTCGAGATGCGCGACGGCGAAAGCTTCGCGATCGCGGGCCTGCTTCAGGACGACTTCAACGATTCCGTGGGCCAGATCCCGTGGCTCGGCGATGTGCCGGTGCTCGGAGCATTGTTCCGCTCGACCGAATTCGAACGCAAACAGTCCGAACTCGTGATCATCGTCACGCCGCATCTGGTCTCGCCCGTCAAGGGTGACACGCTGGCGCTGCCGACGGATCGCCTGAAGCCGCCAACCGAGTCCGAGCTGTTCCTCAACGGCAGAACATCGGGCGGCAAAGCGCCTCAGAAAGGCCCTGCCGCGGAAGTCGCCAAGCAGGACTTCTCCGGCTCCTATGGCTATGTGATGGAGTGAGCGAGATGGCTGGAAACATGAAACTGCGCACTCTCGCGATCACCATCGGCACCGTCGCGGCACTGGCTGGCTGCACCGAAGGCACCCAGACCTTCAACTCGGAGGTCGGCTCGACCACGGAAGGATCGTTGGGCTTCGGCTCCGCCATCGCACAGAACCAGGCGATGATGAGCGGCGACAAAAGCTACGTCATCAATATGACGCGCAAGTTCGCCGCCGACGTGCCGAATACGGTGCACTTCGCCTTCAACTCTTCGGTGCTCGATGTGCAGGCGCGCAATGCGCTGTCGCAGCAGGCGAACTGGATCCGGCAGAACCCGGAAGTGCGCTTCCGCGTCTACGGACATACCGACCTCGTCGGCTCCAACGCCTACAACAAGGCTCTGGGGCTGCGCCGTGCGCGGGCCGTGGTGAATTTCCTCGTCTCGCAGGGCATCTCCCGCTCGCGGCTCGAGGCGCTCGTGTCCTACGGTGAAACGCATCCGCTGGTCTACACGCAGGCTCCGAACGAACAGAATCGCCGCACCGTCACCGAGGTCTCGGGCTTCGTGACCAAGGGCAAACCGATGCTGCTCGACGGCAAGTACGCGGCGGTGATCTATCGCGACTACATCGCCTCGGCAGCGGCCAGCAGCGGCGATAGTGGCGGCGGCGACTAAGCTTCTGAAATTACTAACCTTGTCGCATTTTGCGCTAGAGAACATCCTTAGACGGCGGGCGCTTTCAACAAAGCCCGCCGTTTTTCTTTATCGTCTCTCTTTATCCCACAATTGAAACAGTCTGGCCCCAATGTCGCCCAGATTGGAAACGAGATTGATCCTCGACGGAATAGGCGCGTCCAGCGAGTCGCGTCCGGTCTGCGGCGTAGCAACAGAGTTAACCGAACCCCGCCGCGGGTCACGAAAAAGAGGACAGAGGCAATGACTGCAGCAGCTATCATGACTTCGGAGCCGGCCCCGATTCAGGCGTGCACCGTGTCACGCGATGTGTCGAATTTCGACCTGTTGATCGAGGATATGGAGACCGAGCTTGGTGAAAGCTGGGGCGACCTGACCTTTGACGAAGCGGCAATTTTCCTTGGACAACCCGATGCGGAACAGCTCGAGTTCATTGCGATCGCCGTGGATGGAGAAGACGAGGACGAACTGACCAAGATCTCGGGCATCATCACCGAGGCCAAGGACCGTAATATTCGCGTCATCCTGATCGCCGACGAGGTCAGCCCGATCGCGCTGCATCAGCTGCTGCGCCTCGGGGCCGATGATTTCGTCCCCTACCCGCTTCCAGAAGGTGCGCTCCATGACGCGATCGAGCGTCTGGGCCAAGCCGCGCCGCCGCCCGAGATGTCGACCCCCATGCATGCCCCGACCTTTGCGGCGACCGGCAACCATGATGGTGTCGTTCTTCCGGTCCACGGCCTGTCCGGCGGCGTCGGCGCCAGCACCTTCGCGGTGAACCTCGCCTGGGAAATGGCGACGATCCACGACGGCAAAAAGAAGAAGAAAAAAGAGCCTTCTACCTCGCCGAAGGTGTGCCTGCTCGATCTCGACCTGCAATTCGGCGCTGCGGCGACCTATCTCGACCTGCCGCGCCGCGAGGTGATCTACGAGATGCTCGCCGATACCGAGCATATGGATAAGGAAACCTTCCGGCAGGCGATGCTCAGCTTCAACGACAAGCTCGATGTGCTGACCGCGCCGACCGACATGCTGCCGCTCGATCTGCTGAGTGGCGAGGACCTGGAGCGCCTGATCGACATGGCGCGCGCGCATTACGATTTCGTCGTGATCGACATGCCCTCGACCGTGGTCAGCTGGACCGAGACGGTGCTGAACAAGGCGCATCTCTATTTCGCGCTGATCGAGCTGGATATGCGCTCGGCCCAGAACGTGTTGCGGATGCAGCGCGCGCTGAAATCCGAAGGGCTGCCGACCGAGAAGCTGCGCTACGTGCTCAACCGCGCGCCGAAATTCACCGATCTGAACGGCAAGGCGCGCGTGAAGCGGCTGGCCGAGAGCCTCGATATCTCGCTCGAACTGCTGATGAGCGATGGCGGCAAGCAGATCACGCAGGCCAACGACCACGGGCTTCCGCTGGCGCTCTCGGCGCCGAAAGTGCCGCTGCGCAAGGAATTCCAGAAGCTCGCCGGCTCGCTGGTAGAGCTGAACGAAGCCGTCGAAGCGGCCGCCTGACCCGAAAGGACACGTCCAGATGTTTTCGCGCTACAAGAAAGACGGGGCAAAGCCCACCAACGGCAAGGCCGCCCCCCCGCCGCCCGCGCCCGGTGCCGCCAAGCCGCCGCCGATCGACGCTGCGCCGAAGACGCAGGTGCATCGCAAGTTGGCTCCCCAGAAGGTCGCCGCCGACCCGGTGGCCGCCGACAAGGAAAAGAAGCGCAAGCAGCGCCTTCAGGAACTCAAGGTGGAGCTGCACAAGCGCCTGCTGGAGAACCTGAACCTCGCCGCGCTCGAGCACGCCTCGGAACGCGAGCTGCGCGCGGAGATCGCCGACATCACTGCCGAGGCGATGACCGAGCTTTCGGTCGCGCTGAACGCGCAGGACCGCCAGGCGCTGCAGCAGGAGCTTTACGACGAGGTCATGGGCCTCGGCCCGCTCGAGCCGCTGCTCAAGGACGAGACCGTCAACGATATTCTGGTCAACGGCCCGCAGCAGATCTTCATCGAACGCGATGGCAAGCTCGAACTGAGCGACATCACTTTCAAGGATGAACGCCACCTGCTGCGGATCATCGACAAGATCGTGTCGGCCGTGGGTCGTCGCGTCGATGAATCCAACCCTTACGTGGACGCCCGTCTCGCCGATGGCTCGCGCTTCAACGCGATGGTGCCGCCGATCGCGGTGGACGGCTCGCTCGTTTCCATTCGTAAGTTCAAGAAGGACAAGCTCGGGATCGACGATCTCGTCAATTACGGCGCCTTCACCGAGGAAATCGCGGCCTATCTGCAAGCCGCCGTCGCGACGCGTCTTAACGTGATCGTCTCGGGCGGGACGGGTTCGGGTAAGACGACCACGCTCAACGCGCTGTCGTCCTTCATCGACAATGCCGAGCGTATTCTGACGATCGAGGACACGGCCGAACTTCAGCTGCAACAGACCCATGTGGGCCGGATGGAAAGCCGTCCGCCGAACGTCGAAGGCAAGGGCGCGGTCACGCAGCGCGACTGTCTCAGGAACGCGCTGCGGATGCGTCCCGACCGTATCATCGTCGGCGAAACGCGCGGCGAGGAAGTGATCGACATGTTGCAGGCCATGAACACCGGCCACGACGGGTCGATGACCACGATCCACGCGAACTCCGCCCGTGACGGCGTGGCGCGTCTGGAGAACATGATCTCTATGTCGGGCATCGAGATGCCGATGAAGGCGATGCGCAGCCAGATCGCTTCGGCTGTGAACCTGATCGTGCAGGCCTCGCGCCTGCAAGACGGCTCGCGCCGCATGGTCTCGGTGACAGAGGTCACCGGCATGGAAGGCGACGTGATCTCGATGCAGGAAGTCTTCCGCTACGAGCGTCTCGGCCTCGCCCCCGACGGCAAGATCATCGGTCGCTTCACCGCGACCGGCGTGCGCTCTCACTATTCCGATCGGTTCCGGCAATGGGGCTACGACCTGCCGGCTTCGATCTACGAACCCGTGCAGGACTAAGGACACCCCGCCATGGCGACCCCCATTATCTACCTGCTGATCTTCGTCGCAGTGCTGCTGCTCGTCGAAGGCGTCTATCTGCTGTTCTTCGGCAAATCGATCTCGCTAAACAAGCGGGTCAATCGCCGCCTCGAGATGCTCAACAAGGGCGAACGGCGCGAAGAGGTGCTGGAACGTCTGCGCAAGGAAGCGACGCAGCATAACGACGCGCGCTCGATCCCGCTCTATTCGCTGCTGGCCGACAAGGCGCAGAAGGGCAATATCGCCTTCTCGCCGATGGCGCTGATCGGCATCATGGCGATGGCCTGTTTCGTGGCCTTCATCGCCCTCACGGTGGCCTCGCAGGCGGGGCTCTTCATCCGTATCTTCCTCGCGCTCTTCATGGGCGTGGGCGGCGTGTTTTTCTGGGTCAGCTCGAAGGCCAAGAAGCGCATGGCGCTGCTGGAGGAACAGCTTCCCGACGCGGTGGAACTGATGGTGCGCAGCTTGCGCGTCGGTCACCCCCTGGCCTCTGCGATCCAGGCGGTCGCACGAGAAATCCCCGATCCGATGGGCACCGAGTTCGGCATCATCGCCGACGAGGCGGCTTACGGGCGCAACGTGGCCGAAGCGATCTCGGAAATGGCCGAACGTCTGGATATGCAGGATCTGCGCTTCCTCGCGGTTGCGGTGTCGATCCAGCAGACCTCGGGCGGCAACCTCGCCGAAGTTCTCGAAGGCCTGTCGAAAGTCATCCGCTCGCGCTTCCGGTTGTTCCGTCGCGTGAAAGCGATCACCGCAGAACCGCGCTGGTCGGGCATCTTCCTGTCGGCCTTCCCCGTCGTGGTGATGGTGATCATTCAGGTCGTCTCGCCCGATTATTACGACGAGGTGAAAACAACCGCCGCCTTCATCCCGGCCGCTATCGTGGTGTTCCTGCTGCTCGGCGCCAACGTGATCTTCATGAAGGTCATGACAACCATCAAGGTCTGAGGAGAGCCCAATGGATTTCGCTGCCATCAACCAGATGCTGACCGATGCGCTCGGGCCGATGGGGCCGATGATCGCTCTGGCGGCGCTTGGCGGGCTTCTGGTGCTCGCCGCAATCCCTGCGCTCCTGAAGAAGCGCGAGGATCCGTTCGACAGGATCCGCGGGAAAGCCCCGCGCCCGCCGCGCCAGAACGCCGGTGGGAACACGGACAAAACCAACCAGAAACTGCGCGACACCCAGAGCGACAAGCTGCAGAAATACTCGGCCTTCCTCGAGCCGCAAAACGCCGAGGAACTGTCGGAGTCGCGGAAATGGCTGCAATCTGCCGGCTATCGCGGCCCGAATGCCGTGCGCACCTTCCACGCGGTCCAGTTCGCGGCGGGTATCGGCCTGCTCGCGCTCGGCTCGCTCTATGTCGTGCTCTACAACTCCAGCGCGCCCGAGGGGCAAAGCATGGGGATGCTGGGCACGGTGCTCTGGGTACTCGGCCCCGGCGGCGTCGGCTATTACGGTCCGAAATACTGGGTGAACAAACGCGTGAAAGCGCGCACCGACGAGATGCAGAACGGCTTCCCGGACTCGCTCGACATGCTGCTCGTCTGCGTCGAGGCGGGCCAGTCGCTCGATCAGGGGATCATCCGCGTCTCGAAAGAGCTGAACAAATCCTACCCGGCCCTGTCGGAGGAATTCGCGATGGTCGCCCACGAGATCAAGGCCGGTCTCGACAAGTCGACCGTGCTGCGCAATTTCGGCGAACGTTCTGGCGTGCCGGATATCGCGAGCTTCGTGACCGTGATGATCCAGTCGCAGCAATTCGGCACCTCAATCGCCGAGGCCCTGCGCCTCTATGCCGCCGACATGCGCGACAAGCGGATCATGCGCGCCGAGGAAGCCGCCAACAAGATCCCGACCAAGATGACGCTGGGCACGATGATGTTCACCGTGCCGCCGCTTCTGATCATTCTTGTTGGCCCGTCGATCCATGATATGCTTGAGAACTTCAAGAATATGGGCATTTGACGGCATGATCCCAAAGCGCCGCGGCCTGATACTGGCCGCGCTGACAGTAACCACACTGGCCGCCTGCAACCCGGGCGGCCTTTCGGCTGAGAAACGGGGCGCTTTCGCCCCCGGAACGAAACCCGGCGCGGAGGCGGTCGACGGGCTTCTCGTCGGTCATCGGCTGATGGACGCGGGCGAATACGAGCTTGCGCTCAAGGCCTATTACCGCGCGGCGGGCCAGCATGGCGCGACAGCGGAAATCCTCTCGGGCATCGGCTCGGCCGACCTGAAGCTGGGGCGTCTGAACCAGGCCGAACAGATGCTGCGACGCGCGACCGAGGCCGATCAGACCTTCGTACCGGCGTGGAACAACCTTGGCGTCGTTCTGATGGAGCGCGGCAAATACGCCGAAGCCGCGCGCGTCTTCAAACTCGCCTTCGCGCTGGACAGTGGCCAATCGGACGCGATCAAGCAAAACCTCAAGCGGGCGCTCGCAAAAATTAAAGTGCCGGGTTACGCTGCGCCACAGGACAAGCAGTTCACGCTCGTCAGGAAAGGGGTCGGTGACTACCTGCTGCTGACGAAGCACTGAGGCTCGAGCAAAAAGGACGCAGCTAACATGCGCCACCCGATCTTTCTGGCAGCCCTGGCTGGCTGCGCGATGACTCTCTCCGGCTGTATGGGCAATAACAGCGACGCCGAAGTCGCCCGCGCGATGAAAAGCGTGAATGCCGTTGATGAGACCAACCTTACCGACATCATGCTGACGGTCGCCGATCCGAACGAGGCCGTAACCTATTTCACCCGGCTGTCCAACGACCATCCCGACCGGATCGACGCCAAGCGTGGGCTCGCGAAATCGCTCGTGCGCGCGCAAAAGCCCGTGCAGGCCGTGAAGGTCTGGCAAGAGGTTCTCACGATGCCCGGCGCGACCAATGACGACCGCGTGTCGCTGGCCGAGGCGCAGATCCGTTCGAATGACTGGGCCGGGGCGAAGGCCACACTGAACACCGTGCCACCGACCCATGAGACCTATGATCGCTACCGGCTCGAAGCGATGGTGGCCGATAGCGAGAAACAGTGGAAGAAGGCCGACAGCTTCTACGAGACTGCCGCGGGTCTGACCACGAAGCCCGCGGGCATCTACAACAACTGGGGCTTCTCCAAGCTCAGCCGCGGCGATGCCGCAGGCGCCGAGAAGCTGTTCAAAGAAGCGCTCACCTACGATCCGACCCGCTTCACCACGAAGAACAACCTCGTGCTTGCCCGCGCAAGCCAGGGCAAATACGACCTGCCCGTGATCGACATGACCCAGACGGAGCGCGCGCAGCTTCTGTATACGGCGGGTCTGGCGGCCGTGAAGCGCGGCGACGTCAATATCGGCAAGACGCTGTTGCAAGACGCGATCGACACCAATCCGCAGTATTTCGCGGAGGCCGACCGGGCGCTGAAGGCGCTCGATCAGGGATCGTCGAGCGCGCTGAAAGGCTAAGAGGATGCTCGGTCTCGCTCCGCCGCTTTCGGCGCTGATCTTTCTGGTGCTGATCACCCCGGTTTGCGCTTGGGTGGTCTTCACCGACCTCAAATACATGAAGATCCGCAACAAGGCGGTGCTGGCGCTTCTGGTGATCTTCGCCTTCGCGGGGCCGTTCCTCCTGCCGATCGACGTCTATGCCTGGCGGTGGAGCCATGCGCTGGTCGTCTTTCTTGTCGGCTACATCCTGAACCAGATCGCGCATTTCGGTGCGGGCGACGCGAAATTCGCAGCCGCCGCCGCGCCGTTCTTCTCGCATGAGCTGTTCGATGTGCAGCTGACGATGTTCCTGCTCTGCGCCTTCCTGCTCGCGGCCTTCGCCGCGCATCGCATCTTTCGGGCAATCCCCGCCGTGGTGAACGCCACGCCCGACTGGGTGAGCTGGAAGCGCAAGGACTTCCCGATGGGGCTGGCGCTGGTCGGCACGCTCTGGGCGTATCTGCTGCTCGTGGCGTTGGGCTGATTGTTGAGCTCCGCGATCGGGTATCGCGGCGATTACCCGGTTTTTCCAACATTTGGCCACAATCACCGGCAAGATTGGCCCGGACCGATCTTAGCCCCCGCGCAGGACCAAAGCGGGGCGCACAGCCGAGAGGACGCGCCAGATGAACATGATGACCTCGAACGTCATCGCCCCGGCCCCGCCGCGCGCGCAGGAGGAAACCGGGCTGAACGTCGTGATGATGCGGGACATCCTGCTCAAGACGATGTTCCGCACCAACACGGACACGGCCTCTGCGCTGTCGAAACTGGTCTGCCTGCCGATCACGATGGTGCAGGGCCTGATCGACATGTGCCGCAAGCAGGGCCTGTTGGAGGCGATGGGCACGCTGCACGCCAATTCCGGCGGCGAGATGGGCTTCCAGCTGTCGGACACCGGCAAGGCGCGCGCGCTCGATGCGCTGGCGCAGTCGGAATATTACGGCGCGATGCCGGTGCCGCTGACCGTCTATCGCGAGCAGGTGAAGCGCCAGTCGATCCGCAACATCCAGCTGACCCGCCAGCAGCTTCTGGGCGCGATGGGCCACCTGATCCTGCCGCCCGACCTGATCGGCCAGCTTGGCCCGGCGGTCTCCTCGGGGCGCTCGATCCTGATGTATGGCCCGCCCGGCAACGGCAAATCCTCGATCTCGAACGGCATCCGCGACGCGATCGGCGACAATATTTTCATCCCCCGCGCCATCGAATATGCGGGCCAGATCATTACCGTCTACGACCCGATCGTGCATACCCCCGTTCCGGTCGAGGAAGACGATCCCACCTCGCTGCGCAAGCGTGGGATGCAGTTCGACCAGCGCTACGTCTATTGCGAGCGCCCGACCGTGATCACCGGCGGTGAACTTTCGCTCGACATGCTCGACCTGAAATACAATGCGACCGCGCGCACCTATACCGCGCCGCTGCAGTTCAAATCGGCTGGCGGCGTCTTCATCGTGGACGACCTTGGCCGTCAGGCCGAACCGCCGCAGAAGCTGGTGAACCGCTGGATCGTGCCGCTTGAAGAGAACCGCGACATCCTTTCGCTGCAATCGGGCGAGAAATTCGAGGTGCCCTTCGACACGCTCGTGATCTTCTCGACCAACTTCCACCCCAACGAGATCTTCGACAAGGCGGCGCTGCGTCGTATCTTCTTCAAGATCAAGATCGACGGGCCGAACCAGTCCGACTATCTCAAGATCTTCCAGATGATGGCGAAGAAGCGCAACATGCCGCTCGACGAGAAGGCGCTGCTGCATCTGCTGAAGGTGAAGTACCCCACCATCGACAATATCTACGCGAATTATCAGCCGGTCTTCCTGATCGACCAGATGATCTCGATCTGCGAGTTCGAAGGCATCCCCTATCAGATGACGCCGGAGCTGGTGGATCGCGCCTGGGACAACATGTTCGTCAGAGACGAGGTGATCGTCCACTAAAGGCGCTACTGGGCGGCCATCCGGTCAGCTCCCGGGGAATTACGGAAGCCAGCCGCCTCGACCTGCGGCTGGTAGGTGCGCGAGACGGGCACCTCTACGCCATCGGCCATCTGCAGGAAGGTCCGCCCCTTCTCCTTGCGCAACCCGCGCACCGCGTCGCGCGCCACCCAATGCGAGCGATGGACCTGCAGGCCAGGCGTCCCCTCGGTCTCGGCAATCGCATCGGCAAGCCGGATCAGCAGGCTCGTCTGCCCCGCCTCGGTCACCACGTCGACATAGTGGTCGTTCACCGCGAGGCGGATCAGCGGTGCGCGCAGGTCAGGCTCGAGTCGATAAAGCAAACGCGGCGTGGGCGAAGAGAGCGCTCCCCCATCAGCAGCCGTCACTTCCCGGCGGGCCTCCTCTGGCGCGGCGGCCACCGGGGCCACCGGTGCCCGCCTCGGATGCCCCTGCTGAGGCGCCATCCAGTGCCGCAGGGTCGAGCCTGCCATCGAGAGGCCGAGGATATAGGCCGCCATATGGAAAACCTCGAAGCCCCCGAAATTGGGCTTCGCCGCAAGCAGCAGAACGAGCAGGTAGAGCGGCGCAGTCAGCACCAGAGCGGACAGACCGGCAAGCGTGGGCGCCTCGTATCGGAACCGGCGCAAACCCAGCTTGCGCCGCACAAAAATGCGGATCGCCGCGCCGATGAGGATGCCGACCGCGACACTGAGCGGCCAGAAAATTACGCGCGCACCGAGCGACATGGCTTCGAGAGTATTGAATGGTCCGGCGACGATACCGAAAAGCGATGCCACGACCCAGATCACCGGCAGAGCCGGGATCTTCAACGCCCGCCAGTATGTTTTCCAGAATCCTGCCATTGCCGTCACGCCCCAATGACGCTTGGGTAACGCAAGCGTTACAGGTCCGACAACGGCAAAGGCCGCTCAGCCCACCCAACCTGCGGAAATCCTTACCTACTTTTGTCAGGCAGTCAGACCTTCAGGTTCGGGAAGGTTGTTCGCGCGGCAGCAGGCGGTGACCGTGTTGGCCAGAAGGCAGGCGATGGTCATCGGGCCGACGCCGCCCGGCACCGGGGTGATCGCGCCCGCGACCTCCTTGGCGCTGTCGAAATCGACATCGCCCACCAGCCGGGTCTTGCCCTCGCCCTTCTCGGGCGCGTCGATCCGGTTGATGCCGACATCGATCACGGTCGCGCCGGGCTTCACCCAGTCGCCCGGGATCATGCGCGGGCGGCCCACGGCTGCCACGAGGATATCGGCGCCCCGGCAGACATCGGCGAGATCCTTTGTGCGGCTATGCGCGATGGTGACGGTGCAGCTGTCGCGCAGCAGAAGCTGCGCCATCGGCTTGCCGACGATGTTGGAGCGCCCCACCACGACGGCGTTCAGCCCCGAGAGACTGCCCAGCTGGTCGCGCAGCATCATCAGGCAGCCCAGCGGCGTGCAAGGCACCATCGATTTCTGCCCGGTACCCAGAAGGCCCACATTGAGGATATGGAACCCATCGACATCCTTCGCGGGGGTGATCGAGTTGATCACCTTCTCCTCGTCGATGTGATTGGGCAAAGGCAGCTGCACGAGGATGCCATGCACCGCCGGATCGGCGTTGAGCTTTTCGACCAGCGCCAGCAGATCGGCCTCTGAGGTCTCCACCGGCAGCTTGTGCTCGTAGGAGTTCATCCCGGCTTCGAGCGTCTGCTTGCCCTTGTTGCGCACATAGACCTGACTGGCCGGGTCTTCGCCCACCAGCACCACCGCGAGGCCCGGCGTGATGCCGTGTTCCTCCTGCAACCGGGTGACATGCTCGGCCACTTTCTCGCGCACGCTCGCTGCGAAGGCCTTCCCGTCGATGATCGTCGCCGTCATTTCATTCCTCCGTCACTCCGCCGCTGTGAAGGTCGTGCGGTAATGGTCCATCTGCATGCGGGTCGCGCGGACCGCGTTGTTCATCAGCGTCGAGACCGTGACCGGCCCCACCCCGCCCGGCACCGGCGTGATCCAGCCCGCCACTTCGGCGCAGCTGTCGAAATCGGCGTCGCCCACGGTGCGCCCCTCGACCCGGTTGATGCCGATATCGATCAGCGCCGCGCCGGGTTTGAGCATTTCGCCATGGACCAGCCCCGGCTTGCCCACCGCGACGAACACGGCATCGGCGGCGCGCGAATGCACCGAGACCTGCCGCGTCATGTGGTGGCACACGGTGACGGTGGCGCCGAGCCCCATCATCAGGAAGGCGATCGGCTTGCCCACGATCTCGGAGTGGCCGATCACGCAGACATTGAGCCCTTCGGTCTGGAGCGGCAGGGATTTCAGGATCTCCACGGCTGCGACGGCGGTACAGGGGCCCAGCTCCAGCTCGTTATAGACGATGTTGCCGATCGAGGCGGGGTGCATCCCCTCGACGTCCTTGAGCGGATGCACCGCCTTCTGCAGAACCTTGACCGGAATATGGGCGGGCAGCGGACGCTGGATGATGATGCCGTTGACGCGCGGATCCGCATTCAGCCCGGCCAGCACGCCCTGAAGCTGTTCGAGGCTGATCGTCTCGGGGTAGTTGCGCACCTCGAAGGCCACGCCGGCTTTCTCGGCATATTTCTTCTGGTTGCGCACATAGAGTTCGGCCGCCGCGACATCGCCGACAGAGACCGAGACGAGGCGCGGAGCCCAGCCCGCCTCCGAGAGCCGCTGCGCTTCGGCATAGGTCTCGTCCAGCTTGACCTGCGCAAGCGCCTTTCCGTCAATGATCGTGGCGCTCATCGGGGTCTCCCTTGCCCAGAACCTGTTCTTCCTGCGCGATGAAATGCTCGATCATCTCGCGCCACAGCCGGTCGGCGAGATCGGGATCGAGCCCGGCAGGACCGGCGGCGGCGCGTACTTTCGCCACCACATCCTCGACCCGGTCGGGGATGCGTGCGGGCCAGCCATTTCCCTGTTTGAGTTCCGCCGCACGGGCGATCAGCCGGGTGCGCGCACCGAGCATCTCGACCAGCTCCCGGTCGAGCGCATCGATGGCGACGCGCAGCTCTTCCATCGTGTGCAGGTCTGACGGAGATTTCATCGACAAGGCTCCCGGAACACTCGCGCCCCCTATCGCAGCTTGGCCCAACAAGCTCAAGACCGCGCGCCTAGAACAAACCCGTGATGCGGCCTTCGGCATCGAGGCCGATCGTCTCCGCAGCCGGGTGCCGGGGAAGGCCCGGCATGGTCATGATTTCACCGCAGATCACCACGACGAAGCCCGCCCCCGCCGAGAGCCGCACTTCGCGGATCGGCAGCGTATGGCCCGAGGGCGCCCCGCGCAGGGTCGGGTCGGCGCTGAAGGAATACTGCGTCTTGGCCACGCAGATCGGCAGGTTGCCATAGCCCGCCGCTTCCCAGTCACGCAGCTGGTTGAGGATCTTCTGATCGGCATAGACGTCGCTCGCGTGGTAGATGCGCGTGGCGATGGTTTCGATTTTCTCAAACAGCGGCATGTCATCGGGATAGAGCGGCGCGAATTGCGACGGGCTCTCGGTCAGCGCGACGATCTTCTCCGCCAGCGCCTCGGTCCCCGCGCCGCCTTCGGCCCAATGGGTGCACAGAACCGCCTCCACGCCCTGCGCTTCGGCCGCGTCGCGCACCGCAGCGATCTCGTCCTCGGTGTCGGCAGTGAAGCGGTTGATCGCGACCACGACCGGCACGCCGAATTTCTTCATATTCGCGATGTGACGCGCGAGATTGGCGCAGCCCGCCTCGACGGCGGCCACGTTTTCCGCGCCGAGATCCGCTTTTGCGACACCGCCATTCATCTTCAGCGCCCGCACCGTTGCCACGACCACCGCAGCATTCGGGCTCAGCCCGGCCTTGCGGCATTTGATGTCGAAGAATTTCTCCGCCCCCAGATCGGCCCCGAAACCCGCTTCGGTCACGACGTAATCGGCCAGCTTCAGCGCGCTTTGCGTCGCGATCACCGAGTTGCAGCCATGCGCGATATTGGCGAAGGGGCCGCCATGCACGAAAGCGGGCGTGCCCTCCAGCGTCTGCACGAGATTGGGCTGCAGCGCCTCTTTCAGCAGCACCACCATCGCGCCATCGGCCCCGATCTCGGCGCAGGTCACGGGCGAGCGGTCGCGGCGATAGGCCACGACGATCCGACCCAGCCGTTCCTGCAAATCCGTTAGATCGCGGCTGAGGCAGAGGCAGGCCATGACCTCGGAGGCCACGGTAATGTCGAAACCGGTCTGGCGCGGGAAGCCGTTCGAGACACCGCCAAGGCTGACGACGATGTCGCGCAGCGCCCGGTCGTTCATGTCGAGCACGCGCCGCCACGTGATCCGGCGCGCGTCGATCTCGAGCGCGTTGCCCCAATGGATATGGTTGTCGATCATCGCCGAGAGCAGGTTATGCGCGGCCCCGACGGCGTGGAAATCGCCGGTGAAATGGAGGTTCATCGACTCCATCGGTACGACCTGCGCGTAACCGCCCCCGGCGGCCCCGCCCTTCATCCCGAAATTCGGGCCGAGCGAGGCTTCGCGCAGGCAGATCGCGGCGCGCTTGCCGATCCGGGACAGCCCGTCGCCAAGACCCACGGTCGTCGTCGTCTTGCCCTCGCCCGCAGGGGTCGGCGAGATCGCGGTGACGAGGATCAGCTTGCCGGTCTCGCGCTCGTCCAGCCCCGCGATGAACTCCGCCTCCAGCTTCGCCTTGTCGCGACCATAGGGGATCAGCGCGTCTTCGGGAATATCCAGCTTCGCCGCGATTTCCGGCATCGGGCGCAGCGTCGCGGCACGGGCAATCTCTAGATCACTGGTCATCGGGTCCTCCTGCTGAGGGAGGGTAGCCATTTGACGGCGCAGCGAAAGGGAAAGAAGCGACCGTTGCGGGATTAAATCGCCTCAGCGGACCTCGTCCATCAACTCCCAGGTGCGCTGATCGGGGATATGCAGCCGCAGGGTTTCGCCCACGACCAGACGGCCGGGACGCTCCACCCAGGCGGTGACGCCGCGCCGACCTTGGGCGGCCGGTTTGTAGCGTTTTCCCTTCTCCGGATAGTGCTCTTCGATCACCCGGCCCGGCAGGACGCAGGCGCGGTTCTCCATATCCACGACGAGGGTCAGCCCGGTCTCGTTCTGCAGCCGCGCCGAGGGCGGGATATGGGTCAGGTCCGGCAGACCGCGCAGCACGATCGTCGCGCCGACCCAGGAAGGGTCGATTTCCGGCACGCCCATCGCGAAGGCGGTCTCGGCCAGTTCCTCCGCCGACAGGATCGTCAGCTGGCGGACATTGGCGATCTCGGTGCCCTTGGGATGCTGATCGGTCACCCGCGAGCAGGAAGGGCGCGTGCGCCCGCCATGCAGCTCTCCCACGGGACCGTCGAAGGTGAAGTCGATCTCTTCGACCGGGGTCGAGGTCAGTTGTCCCTCGGTGGTCACCAGCCCGAGCCAGACGACCTCCCCTTGATATTGCGTGGGTTTCAGCGCGGCCATCAGCCCCTCTTTGACAAGACGACAAACAGACGACGGAACGGGAAAAAGACGCTTCCGTCGTCCCGCAAAGGATAAACCGTCTCGAGCGCGGTTTCATAGCGTTCGATGAGAACCTGCGCTTCAGTGTCGCCTAGGAGCCGCAGGAAAGGACGCATCGCCGTGCTTTCGGTGAAGCGGCGCACCGGATGTGCGCCCGGCGTCGGCTGCAATTCCTGCAGATATTCGGTGTGCCAGATGTCGACCTCGCCCAAGGGGCTGAGCATTTTCGCGTAATCGACCGCCGGGGCCACGGGCGGCACCCAGCCCGCGAAGTTGAACCGGTCGGGGAACATCTCCTGCGACAGCTCGCGCAGGATGCGATGCGACGGCGCGCCGTGCTGGGCGGGCATCTGCACCGCCAGAACGCCGCCCTCGCGCAGCTCTCCGGCCAGACGCGGGAAAAGCGTGGCGTGATCGGGCAGCCAATGCAGCGCGGCGTTCGAGAAGATCATCGCGGGCGGCTTGTTGGGTACCCATTCGGAAATGTCGACCAGATCGCAATGGTGATAGGCGCCGGTCGCCGCGGCGCGCTTCAGCATCGCCTCGGAATTGTCGACGCCCACGATCTTGCGTTTGGGGTAGTGGTGGTTCAGCGCCTCGGACACCGCGCCGTTGCCGCAGCCCAGATCGATGATCTTGCCGCGCTCGGGCAGGTGCGGCACCCGCGCCAGAAGGTCGAGTGCCGGGCGCAGCCTCAGATTGCGGAACCGCGCATAAGCGTCTGGGTCCCAATCGGCTGCGCCCGGCACTGAAGCGTCACGCGTGACCATTCTCGCGAACCTTCGCGGTCAGGCCGAAGGCTCGGGGGTGGTTTCCGCCCCGCCGTCGCCCTGATCCTTCTTCTTGGACGTTTTGGGCAGCGCGGTCACCGACGGCAGGCTCCCCGAGGAGCTGTCGTCATCGTCACCGCCCAGCGGCTCTCCGGAGAGGACCTTCTTGATCTCGTCGCCGGTGAGGGTCTCGTATTCCAGAAGGCCCTGCGCCAGACGTTCCCAATCCTCGATCCGGTCGGTGAGGATGCGGCGCGCCTCTTGGTAGCCTTCTTCGATCAGGCCGCGCACCTCTTCTTCGATCAGCTCTTTCGTCTTGGTCGAGACCGAGAAGCCAGCGGTGTTGCCCTGATAGCCCTCATGCGCCTCGGCATAGTCGATATTGCCGACCTTCTCGGACATGCCCCAGCGCATCACCATGGCGCGGGCAATCGCCGACGCCTGCTGAATGTCGCCGGCCGGGCCGTTCGAGACATGCTCTTCGCCCCATTTCAGGATTTCGGCCGCCTTGCCCGCCATGGTCATGGCGATCTTCTGCTTGGCCTCGTCCTTGTGGTAGTTGAGCTTGTCCATCTCGGGCAGCGAAACGACCATACCCAGCGCCTGACCGCGCGGAATGATCGTGGCCTTGTAGACCGGATCGCATTTCGGCAGCGACAGCCCGACGATGGCGTGACCGGCCTCGTGATAGGCGGTCATCTCCTTCTGCTCGGGAGTGAGGACCATCGAGCGGCGCTCGACACCCAGCATCACCTTGTCCTTGGCGTTCTCGAAATCCTCCATCGAGACGAACCTGCGCCCGACGCGAGCCGCCATCAGCGCGGCCTCGTTGACGAGGTTCATCAGGTCAGCGCCCGAGAAGCCCGGCGTGCCGCGCGCGATGGTGCGCAGATCGACATCCGGCCCCACCGGCACTTTGCGCGAGTGAACCGTCAGGATCTTCTCGCGGCCCTTGATGTCGGGGTTCGGGACGTGGATCTGACGGTCGAAGCGGCCCGGACGCAGCAGCGCGGGGTCGAGCACGTCTTTACGGTTCGTCGCCGCGATGATGATGATGCCTTCATTGGCCTCGAAGCCGTCCATCTCGACCAGAAGCTGGTTGAGGGTCTGTTCGCGCTCGTCATTGCCGCCGCCGATGCCGACGCCACGGGCACGGCCCACCGCGTCGATCTCGTCGATGAAGACGATACAGGGCGCGTTCTTCTTGGCCTGCTCGAACATGTCGCGGACACGGGATGCGCCGACACCCACGAACATCTCGACGAAGTCGGAGCCCGAGATGGTGAAGAAGGGCACGCCCGCCTCGCCCGCGATAGCGCGGGCCAGAAGCGTCTTACCGGTGCCCGGAGGGCCCACCAGCAGCGCGCCTTTCGGAATCTTGCCGCCGAGGCGCGAGAATTTCTGCGGGTTACGCAGGAATTCCACGATCTCTTCGAGTTCTTCCTTGGCTTCGTCGATGCCCGCCACGTCGTCGAAGGTCACGCGGCCATGCTTCTCGGTCAGCAGCTTCGCCTTGGACTTGCCGAAGCCCATCGCGCCGCCTTTTCCGCCGCCCTGCATCCGGTTCATGAAGAAAATCCAGATGCCGATGAGCACGAGGAAAGGAAGCCAGACGCCCAGCAGCGACATGAAGCCCGACTGCTGTTGTTTGACGACGGTCACCGCGATGCCCTTGTCGATCAGCTTCTCTGCGATCTGATCTTCCATCGGCTTGATGGTGGTGAAGCTTGTGCCGTCGGCGAGCTGGTAGCGCACCTCTTCACCATCGAGTCGGGCGTTCTTCACCTCGCCTTTATCGACGGCGTCCATGAACTCCGAGTAGGTCGCTTGGGACGAGTTCATCGAAGATTGCCCATCACCGAAAAGGTTGAACAGGGCTAAAATCAGCAGGAACAGCACCGCCCAAAAGGCCAGATTGCGCGCATTACCCAAGGAATATCCTCCAATCGTATCGGGCGGCTGACCTGCGGTCGCCGCCTCTTCCTCAGTGAAAATAGGCATTACGCGCCGGGGTTCAACGTCGAATTAGCCAAGTGGCGAATGCGTCGCGGGAAATCCACGCCTGCCAGCCCATGCCAAAGCCCGCGATCGGCGCCGCGACAAGCGTCTCGCCGCGCCAAATGGCGGGGCTTGCGGCAAGCGAGGCTCGCGGAAGGCCGGTGTCGCGCCAGCCGGGGCATTGGCGCAATCCCGCCTCCCCCAGCGCCGCGACTTCCGCGACGTCCACTGCGGACCCGGTGATCTCCCAGCGGTCCCACAGCGCGGCGCCAGCTTCGACAGCCACGCGCAGGTCGGCCACGGCCTGCGCCTCGCGGGTGATGCGGATCGCGTCTTTGCCGGAGGTGATCCGGCAGCCATGCAGGGTGCGGTCGCCGGGCTGCGCGATTTCCGCCAGCAAGCCCTGCACCTTGGCGGCGCGCGGCGCATAATCCGCCCCGGAGACCCAGCGCAGCGCAGCCACGATCAGACGGCGCTGCAATTCCGGGTCCATCGCGGCGAAGCCCGTGGCGTCGATCAGCAGATCGCCCGACGGCTCGGAGACGTGGCGTGCGACCTCCGCAATCAGCAACCGGTGCAGCGCCGCATTCGCCGCCGAGAGGTTCTCCGTGACCCCGGCGATCGCCTGCGCATCGACGCCCAAAGGCGCAAGCGCCCCGAGCGCCTGACGCGCCTTGACCCGGTCGAAGCGGTCATTCGCGTTGGAGGGGTCGTCGATCCACGTGATGCTTTCCGCGCGCAGATGGTCGCGCAACGACTCGCGTGTCTGGCCGAGGAACGGACGATGCCATGTCACGCCTTCGGCCTCGAACCGCGGGCGCATACCCGACAGCCCCTCCAGCCCCGCTTCGCGGGCGAGCCGCATCAGGAAGGTCTCGGCCTGATCGTTGGCGGTATGGCCGAGCGCGACATGGGCAATCCCGTTTTCGCGTGCCCAAGCGCCGATCAGCCGCAACCGCGCCCGGCGCGCGGCATCCATCAGATTGCCCTCGGCAGAGGCTCCGTCCCAGCGCAGGATCGTGTGCGGAAGGCCGCGATCCGCGCAGAACCGCCCGACAAAGGCAGCTTCCTCGGCGGCCTCGGGGCGCAGCCCGTGATCCACCGTCACCACGGCGACCTCGAAATGCGCAGCCAGCAGCACCAGCGTCGCCATCGAATCCGAGCCCCCGGAAACGGCAACCCCGACGCGCCGGGGCGCATCGGGGTCCAAACCGTGTTTTGCGATGTCGTCCAGCGTCACCGGAGAGCGCTCACTGGCATCCCAGCGATTGCTGCGCACTCTGCGCCTCGCCCGCCGCCGAGGAACCCGGGAAGCGTGCGCTCACCTGACCCAGCGTGGTGCAGGCCTCGCTCTGCTGACCGAGCTGGCCCAGAGCTTTGCCGAGCGACAGCAGGTTGTCCGCCGCCCGCGACCCTTTCGGATCGGCGGAGAACCCGTCGAGCCATGCCCGTGCAGCGCCCGCCTCGTCGCCCTGCTTTTGCAGCGCGAGACCGCGATAATACATCGCGTCGCTGGTCAGCGGGGAGCCGGGATAGGTCTGCCGGAAGGTCGTGAGAAGATCGGCCGCCGAAGCGTAATCGCCATCCTCATAGGCTTTCTTGCCCGCTTCGAAATCCGATTTCTCGTTGATCGCGAGATCGGGGCCGGGCGTCGAATCCGGCGCAGGGCCGGTGACCGAGGGCGCATTGGTCGGCGCGTCGCCTCCCAGCGGCTTGGCCATGCCCAGCTTCGAAATGTCGCAGTTCTCTTCCATCTCGCAGACCCGGAAGTTCAGATCGCCGATCCGCTTCGTGCCATCGGCGACGACGCGGTTGATCTTGTTTTCCAGCTCTTCGACGCGGTCGGTCATATGCGACAGCGACAGCTCCATCGAGTCCATGCGCTGCAGAGCGGAATCGCCGCCCGCTTTCTGCAGCCCAGCCTGGCCAGAGGATTTCAGCTCCTGGCGCAGGCTGTCGATCTCGGTCTGAAGCTGGCCCAGTTCGGTCTTGATATCCGCCAGCGTCTGGGCGCGGTTCGCGTCCTGAGCCAGCGCGGGCGAGGCTGCCAGAACAGCCGCGCCGAGAAGCAAAGCTCTCAGCATCGCGATCAGCTCCCGACCGCCGATTGCGAGATCACCGTCACGGCGCGACGGTTCTTCTTGTAGCACTCTTCGGTGGAGCAGATCGCCAGCGGGCGTTCCTTACCGTAGGAGACCGTGCGCAGGCGGTTGCCGGCCACGCCCTGGCTGATCAGGTACTCCTGCACCGCCGAGGCACGGCGTGCGCCGAGCGCGAGGTTGTATTCGCGGGTGCCCTGCTCGTCGGCATGGCCTTCGATGATCGCAGTGTAGCTCGGGTGACTCACCAGCCAGCTTGCCTGCTGGGTCAGGATGCCGCGCGCGGTGTCGGTCAGGGTCGACTGGTCAACCTGGAAATGCACCATGTCGCCGATGGTCTGGCTGAAATAGGCCGGCGAGTTCGGATCGTTGATCCCGCCCTGGCTGATGCCGCCCGCACCGCCCGGGCCGAGCGCGCCGCCGGGGCCGGTCGCGCCGGAGCCGTATTGATCGGGGTTCGAACAGGCCGCGAGGCCCAGCATCGAGATGGCCAACACGGCCTTCACTGCAAAATTCATTGGTTCCGCCTTTGTTGATCTGCCCATTGCGGGCGAGCCTACCAGTTTCTCTAACGCTTGTTAATCCGCCCTCACGGCAGAAGCGGCGACCAGGCCGGATCCGATGCGGCGCCCGGCGTGGAGACTTTCTTCAGGTTGCGCCCGGAGATATCGACCGAATAGAGCGAGGCCGACCCTTGGGCGCCGGGGCTCTCCCGGGTGAACATGATCACGCGGCCATTGGGCGACCAGGTCGGGCCCTCGTCGAGGAAGGACGAGGTCAGCAGGCGCTCCTCCGAGCCATCGGTGCGCATCACGCCGATATGGAAACGGCCCTGATTTTGCTTGGTGAAGGCGATCATGTCGCCGCGCGGCGACCAGACCGGGGTCGAATAGCGCCCGTCACCAAAGCTGATCCGCGTCGCGTCACCGCCGCCCGCGGGCATGATGTAGAGCTGCTGCGTGCCCGAGCGGTCGGATTCGAACACGATCCGCGAACCGTCGGGCGAGAAGCTGGGCGAGGTTTCGATCGCAGGCGAGGTCGTCAGGCGCTGGGTCTGGCCCGAGCTGATATTCATCATCCACAGGTCGGTATTGCCGTTCTGCTCCATCGAATAGACGATCTTCGTGCCATCGGGCGAGAAGCGCGGCGCGAAGGTCATCGTGCCGGGCACTTCCGGCAGAAGCCGCGCCGAGGCGGTGGCCACGTCGAGCATTTTGATCCGCGGGAAGCCGGTCTCGAAGGTGGTGAACAGTACCTTCGTCCCGTCACGCGAAAAGCGCGGTGCGAGCACGATGGTCGAGGCATCGGTGAGATAGGTCACGTTCGCGCCGTCGTAATCCATCACGGCCAGACGCTTCTGGCGGTTGTCCTTCGGCCCGCTTTCCGAGACGAAGACCACGCGGCTGTCGAAATAGGGCCCCTCGCCCGTGATGCGCGAATAAATCACGTCCGAGACCTTGTGCGCCAGACGCCGCCAGCTTGCCGGAGAGGCCGCAAGCTGCTGCCCGTCGCCCATCTGCTGACCGGAGAACACATCGAAGAGGCGGAACTTCACGACCACCTTGCCGCCCTGCATCCCGACCGAACCCACGACCAGCGCCTGCGCGTTGATCGCCTGCCAGTCGGAATATTTCACCGGCGTATCGAAGCTCGACACGTTCTGGATATAGGCGGATTTCGGGATTTCGCGGAACAGCCCGGTCCCGGTCAAATCGCTCGAGATCACCTGCGTGATCTGGCTCGCCATATCGGCGGCCTCGGAACTTTCGGGGATGAAGCCCGCGATCGCGAACGGCATCGGCTCGATCACGCCGTCGGTGATCTCGATATGCAGAGGCTCGGAATCCTGCGCGGTTGCGGCGATGGGTGCCAGCATCACAGCCGCCAGCAAACTGAGAACGAAACGCATCATGTCACACACTCCCTTTCCGGGTCTTGCCCGGTTTGTAACGCGCTGCGGCACGATCGTGCATCACAACCCCATGACACCGCGCGGAAATTCGCCGATCCACCGTCATTTCATCCTCATTTTTTCGGGATTGAAGTCGATGGTGATCGTTTTCCAGCGGTCGTATTTCTCCGGCGGCAACGGGAAGCCGTCCGAGCCGCACAGAACGATGGCGCGCCGTCCGGCCTCGAAGGCCTGATCGACCGCGTTGCCGGTGCCGCCCGTCGCCCCGACCAGCTTGATCGAGGAGATGATCGGGTGGCCGTCGGGCTGCATGTCGACCGAGAGCGTCACCGTGGTTCGCAGCGCATCCGAGCTGAGCGCGCCGGTGTTCCAGCACTGCTTAATGTCGACGATCAGCGCGTCTTTCTCGCCCGCGGTGATCGGCGGGCCCGTCGGCGCGGAGCCGGTGCCGCCCGTGCCCTCGCCGCCCAAGGCTGCCGCCAGAGCATCGTTGACCGAGGCGCTGTCGACCTTCTTCGGCTCGCTCGGCGCGGGCTTGGTCTCTGCCGGTTTCTTCTCGGCGGGCTTGGGTTCTTCAGGCTTCTTCTCGGCAGGCGCGGCGGCCGTCTGCGTCTCTTTCGGCGCGGGCGGCTTGGGCTTGGCACTCGGACGCGGCGAGGCCAGCGGCGCGGAGCTTTCCGGCTTGTCGTCGGTCTTGTTCGCCTCGGTCACGATCTCGGTCGAGGCTTCCGGCGGCGCGGTCGCCTCCTTCGGCTTCTCGACCGGCTGATCGGGCGTGTCGGCGGGTTTGGGCGCCTCTTGCGGCTGGGCCTGCGGATCGACCTTCGCTTCGGGCGGCGGCTCGGGCGCAGGGGTCGGGGCCACGCGCGGCGCCTGTTTCGGCTTCGGCGCGGGAGAGATATCGGGCGTAACCGTCGGCGAGGGCTCCTCGACCGGCGGCACGATTTCGGGCGGCGTGTCGCTCACCTCGGCAGGCGGCGTCGGCTCTTGCAGGGCCGAGACGTCGGGCTGCGCATCAGGGGCCGGATCGGGCTGCTGCATCGCCTGCGGCTCGGGTTCGGGCTTGGCCTGAGGCTCGGGCGCGGGCGTCTCGGGCGGCGGTGTCGTCTCGGAGGGCGTATCGGGCGCTGTGGGCGCAACCGGATCCGGCGTCGGCTGCGGCGCATCCTTCGGCGCCGAGGCCATCATCGTGTTGAAGTCCTGCTCGGACATCACCGCGACCTGGCTGATCACCACCGGCTTGTTCGGCTTCGGGAAGAACCACTGCCCCCCGGCAATGACCCAGAAGAGCACGCCCACATGCAGCGCGCCCGACAGGCCGTAACCGATCTTGTCCGCACGGTTCATGCGATGCTGCCCCCTGGGCTCAGTTCCCCGCAGGCGCCGTCAATTGCGGCCCTCCGGTATCGGTGACTAGCGTGATGTTCGAGAACCCCGCGCCGTTGAGCGCGCCCATCACCTGCACCACCTGAGAATAGGAAATCTTGCCGTCGGCGCGCAGGAAGACCTTGTCGCTGTTGCGCTCGGCCGCGATCGCCTTGAGACGGTCGATCAGTTGATCCTGCGGCACTTCCGAGTTCATCAGCGAGACCTTCCCGTCCGCCTGAAGCGAGACCGTCAGCGGCACTTCCTGCTCGGTCGGCACGGCCTTGGCCGCCGTCTTCGGCAGCTCCAGCGGCACGCCCACCGTCATCATCGGCGCGGCGACCATGAAGATCACCAAGAGCACCAGCATCACGTCGACCATCGGCGTGACGTTGATCTCGCTCATCGCGGCATGACGGCCCCGCCCGCTCCTGCGGCGCCGCGATCCGCCCGATCCGCGCTTTGCAACACCCGCGCCCATGATCAGCTATCCAACTGGCGCGACAGGATGGTCGAAAATTCGTCCGCGAAGGCCTCATAGTTGCCCGCGATGCGATCGGCATCGGACGACAGCTTGTTGTAGAAGATCACCGCCGGGATTGCCGCGAGCAGGCCCAGCGCGGTCGCGACGAGCGCTTCCGAGATGCCGGGCGCCACGACGGCGAGCGAGGTGTTCTGCGAGATCGCGATTTCCTCGAAGGCGACCTTGATCCCCCAGACCGTGCCGAACAGGCCCACGAAGGGCGAGATCGAGCCCACGGTCGCAAGGAAGGTCAGCCCGTAATTGAGGTTCTCGGTGGCTTTCTGGATCGCGACATCCATAGAGCGTTCGATCCGCGCCTGCGCGCCGGTGATCAGCGCGCCGTCCTGACGGTGCGACCGACGCCATTCCAGCATGCCGGCGGCGAAGATCTTCTGGCTCGCGCCCTCGGGCGCAGGGCCGATCTGGTCGAACAGCTCATCGAGCGGCTCACCCGACCAGAAGGCCCGGTCAAAGGCTTCCGCCTCGGAGCGCGCCGCGCGATAGGCGATGAATTTGCGGATGATGATCGCCCAGGACCAGAAGCTGGCCACGACAAGGATGATCATCACGAGTTTGACGGTCAGCGATGCGCGCAGAAAGAGCGCCAGCAGGGAGAAATCGATCTCCTGCGCCATCGCAAGCGAAGAATGGTCCATAGGTACTGCTCGCCGGTTGGGGCCACGTTATCGGGCCTCTGATTACCAGCGATTCTATATCAGCAGTAAGGGGAACGCCATAACAACAATGTAACCGGCGAAACCCCGCCGCTTTTCAATGCAGTTTCGGGGCCAGTTTCCGGCGAATATCGGCGGGAAGCCGCTGAGCCGCGCCCGTCTCATTGAGACAGACGATGGTGACCTGCGCGGTGAACAGCACCTCGCCGTCGCGTTGCACGGTCTGCTCCATCACGAAACGTGCGCCCGTTTCGGCCACCAGATCGGTCGTGACCACCAGCTCGTCGTCGAATTTCGCGGGGCGCAGGTAATCGGCCTCGACCCGGCGCACCGCGAAGACCACCCCGTGATCGGCCTTCAGCGCGACCTGATCCACGCCCAGCGCGCGGACGAATTCGGACCGCCCGCGTTCAATGAACTTCAGGTAATTGGCGTAATAGACGATCCCCGCGAGATCGGTGTCCTCGTAATAGACACGGATCGGAAACTCATGCGCCATTCTCGTTCTCCTGATCGTCCGGCTCCGCCTCGCCCACTTCGCGCGACAATTCCCGTACCGCCTCTGCGGCCTCGCCCTGACGCAGACCTGCGCGGGCGGCAAGGCGCAGCGCGTGGCTCGGATCTTTCGCAACCGCCGGCATGGTCGGATCGTAGCCTGCCGCGATCACCGCCGCGATCTCGGGGCGCAGCACGGTCACGCCGCGCGTCACCGCCAGCGGCGAGCGTTTCACGAAGGCCTTGTCGGACCAGAGCAGGATCATCTGCACCGCCTGACTCAGCGCGATCACCTCGGCGGGTACCTCGTCGAGCCCCGCATCCATCCGCACGAAGGCGAAACAGGCCCGGATGGCGCCCTCCTTGTCGAAGCGGAAGACGCGATACTGGTTTGCGCCCTGATCGTCGAGCCGGATCACCAGATCCTGCAGACCGTCGATCAGGTGATCGAGATTGGGCACCTCGAGCAGTTCCTGCCAGTCGCGGAAGAAGAAGATCATCAGGTTCGCGCCCAGCTCGGGATCGGTCTCGGCCATCTTGTGCCCGGCCAGCGCGACCACCGCCTCGACCGCGCCTTTCACGGTCGCCAGCGTCGCAGCCTCGACCCCGAAGACGACCGGCACGACCGGGCGCCCCCAGCGCGCGAACAGATACTCGTCGGAAGAGCGCCGGAAGAGCTGCTCTACCATTTCGCCCGTGATCTCTGCCTGTTCCGACATGCCGCCTCCCTCGCTTCGCCCTGACCCTAAGAGATCGCGACGGAGGGGGAAAGGGGCCAACCCCTCTGCCGCGCCTCCCCGGCTCTTGCCTGCAGCGGCATTTCGGCTTGGCACAAATATCCCGGGGGAGCGCCCGACAGGGCGTGGGGGCAGCGCCCCTCTTCTTCGGCCTCTCGGGCCCCCACAGTGACGGGCGGCAGCGCTCCCTGATCTGCGCTTGCCGCCCTGCGGTCGCACGCCTATAAGGGCGGCATGTTCTTGCTGGCTGCATATCCGCGAATTACCTGCCCGGCGCTCTGACGCGTCAGGGTAGCCGGGATATTGCGCCAAGCCCCGAGGCGTGCGCGCGCACGCCCTTCCCTTTCCCAAGGACGACAATTCCATGAGTTCCGACCAGACCACCGAGACGACCGCCCCCGATTATCGCGGCACCGTCTTCCTGCCGAAAACCGATTTCCCGATGCGCGCGGGCCTGCCCATGCGCGAGCCCGACTGGCTGGCACGCTGGGAGAAGATCGGCGTCTATGACCGCCTGCGCGAGAAGGCCGCGAAGGACAACCGCCCGAGCTTCGTGCTCCATGACGGCCCTCCCTATGCGAACGGCCATCTCCATATCGGCCACGCGCTCAACAAGATCCTGAAGGACTTCATCACCCGCTCGCAGCAGATGATGGGCCGCGATGCGCGCTACGTGCCGGGCTGGGACTGTCACGGCCTTCCGATCGAGTGGAAGATCGAAGAGCAGTACCGCGCCAAGGGTCTCAACAAGGATAATGTGGACGTGGTGGCCTTCCGCCGCGAATGCCGCGCCTTTGCCGAGAACTGGGTCGACATCCAGCGCGAGGAATTCAAGCGTCTGGGCGTCTATGGAAACTGGGCCGATCCTTACCTGACGATGAACTACCATGCCGAGGCGGTGATCGCCGAGGAGTTCATGAAGTTCCTGATGAACGGCACGCTCTATCAGGGCTCCAAGCCCGTGATGTGGTCGCCGGTCGAGAAGACCGCGCTGGCCGAGGCCGAGGTCGAGTATCACGACCACACCAGCCACACGATCTGGGTGCGCTTCAAGGTCCGCCGGGGCGGCAACGCGGCGATGCCGACCGAGGATGCGGTCGAGTATGACGCGGCCGATCAGGCGCTGCTGGCCGATCAGCTGCATGAAGCGAGCGTCGTGATCTGGACCACGACGCCGTGGACGATCCCGCAAAACCGCGCCGTCTCCTTCCACCCGACGATCGGCTACGGCCTCTACCGGGTCGATACGCTGGGCGAGAAATCGACCGCCGAGGAAGGCGAGCTGCTGCTGATGGCCGATGCGCTGGCGCAATCGGTGATGGATCAGGCGAAGGTCGAGAGCTTCACCCGCGTGCGCGACGTGACCGCGGGCGAGCTGGAGGGCCTGACCCTGTCGCACCCCTATGCCGGCGTCGACGGCGCGAATGGCGAATGGGATTTCGACGTGCCGCTCCTGCCGGGCGATCACGTCACCGACGAGGCGGGGACGGGCTTCGTGCACACCGCGCCGTCGCATGGTGACGACGACTATCAGATGGGCCTGAAGTTCGGCCTGCCGATGACCTACAACGTCGAACCCGACGGCAGCTACCGCAAGGATCTGCCGCTGTTCGGCGGCGAGGCGATCGTTGCGGCGGATGGCAAGGACGGCCCCGCGAACGTGTCGAACATCAAGCAGCTCGCTTGGGCCGGTGCGCTTCTCGCCAAGGGCAAGATCAAGCACTCCTACCCGCATAGCTGGCGCTCGAAAGCGCCGCTGATCTATCGCAACACTCCGCAATGGTTCGCCGCGATCGACCACACGCTCGACGATGGCATGGGCACCTATGGCGATACGATCCGCAAGCGCGCGCTGACCTCGATCGAGGAGCTGGTGACCTTCACGCCCGAGAAGGGCAAGAACCGCCTGCATTCGATGATCGAAAACCGTCCCGACTGGGTGCTGAGCCGTCAGCGCGCCTGGGGCGTGCCGCTGACCTGCTTCGTCAAGAAGGGCGCCAAGCCCACCGACGAGGACTTCCTGCTGCGCAATGCCGAAGCCAATGCGCGCGTCATCGCCGCCTTCGAGACCGAGGGCGCGGATGCGTGGTATGAGGACGGGTTCAAAGCGAAGGTTCTCGATGGTCTGGTGAACCCCGACGATTACGAGCAGGTCTTCGACGTGCTCGACGTGTGGTTCGACAGCGGCTCCACCCATGCTTTCGTGCTGCGCGACCGTGCGGACGGGACCGAGGACGGCATCGCCGACGTCTACCTTGAGGGCACCGATCAGCACCGCGGCTGGTTCCACTCCTCGCTGCTGCAGGCTTGCGCCACGAAGGGCCGCGCGCCCTATCGCAACGTAGTGACGCACGGGTTCACGCTCGACGAGAAGGGCATGAAAATGTCCAAATCGCTGGGCAACACCGTGGCCCCGCAGGAGGTGATCGAGCAATACGGCGCCGATATCCTGCGGCTCTGGGTGGCGCAGTCGGATTTCACCGTCGATCTCCGCATCGGCAAGGAAATCCTGAAAGGCACCGCCGACAGCTATCGCCGTCTGCGCAACACGCTGCGCTTCATGCTGGGCAATCTCGACGGGTTCTCCGACGCCGAGCGCGTCGATCCGGCGGAGATGCCGGAGCTGGAGCGCTGGGTGCTGCATCGTCTGGCACAGCTCGATGTGGAAGTGCGCAAGGGCTATGACGCATTCGACTTCCAGGGCGTGTTCCAGCAGCTCTTCAATTTCTGCACGGTGGACCTGTCGGCCTTCTATTTCGACATCCGCAAGGACGCGCTCTATTGCGACCCGGAAGGCAGTCTGCGTCGCCGCGCGGCACGCACGGTGCTGGACCTTCTGTTCCATCGCCTGACGACCTGGCTGGCGCCAATCCTCGTCTTCACGATGGAAGACGTGTGGCTGTCGCGCTTCCCGGGTGACGATGCCTCGGTTCACCTGCAGGATATCCCCGAGACGCCCGAAGCCTGGGCCGACGCAAGCCTTGCCGCGAAATGGGACGGCATCCGCCGCGCCCGTCGCGTGGTGACGGCAGCACTGGAAGTTCAGCGTTCGGCCAAGGTGATCGGTGCCTCGCTCGAGGCGGCTCCTGTCGTGCATGTCGAGGATGCGGACGTTCTGGCGGCGCTGAAATCGGTGCCCTTCGAGGATCTTTGCATCACCTCGGATATCGCGCTGACCGCCGATCCGGCTCCGCAGGAGGCTTACCGCCTGCCCGAAGTCTCGGGCATCTCGGTGGTCTTCGAGAAGGCGGATGGCCAGAAATGCGAACGCTGCTGGAAGATCCTGCCCGATGTCGGCATGCATAAGCATCCCGGCACCTGCAAACGGTGCGACGCGGCGCTGGACTGAGAAGACCGCTTCCAAAGACAGAATGAAGGGCACCCCGCGCGGGTGCCCTTTTTCATGTCATGTCAGGAGGGCATCTGATGCGGCGACAGAGCCGGAGGCCCGAACCGGTTGCCGCCCGTGGAGCCGCGCTGAACGGTGAAGAAGATGAGCACCAGCGTCCCGATCACCGGGATCAGCGCGATCAGAGCCCACCAGCCGGTCCGGTCGATATCGTGCAGCCGCCGCACCAACACCGCGAGCGATGGCAGGAACACGACGAGCGAGAAAATCGCGCCGAGCAGCGACGCATCGTCGCCCATCATCATCGGACCGAAGAGAATACGATCCAAGATGCCGAAGACGATGTTGCCGAGAAAGATGAACAGAACGAACCACCAGAATTCGGGCCGGGCCGCGCGGCCCGTGAAGGTCACGTAGTTCGAGAAACATTTGCGGATTGCGTCGCTGAACTCCATCGGAGCGTCTCCCTCTGTTTATGTGCCGTGGGGAAAGCTTAGCCGCAGGGTCGCTCTCGACGCCAGCCTCAATGCAGGTTCAGACGGCGTCCCTGTCGCGCAGCCAGCGTTGCAGCGTGCGCTCCTCGGCCTGTGCCTGCTCGCGCTTTGCCAGCTCCGCCGCGCGTTCGGCGCGGGCGCGGTCGAGAAGCGTGTCGTAGGGCTTCGCCTCTCGAAACAGCTCTCGCATCCGGTCTTCGAGCGGCACGCGGCGCTCGTTCAGCGTGCCGATTTCCTGATCGAGCCACGAAACCGTTGCGCGCACCGCCTCGCGAAACCCCGCCGCATAGGGCGCGGTCTCGGGCGAGGTGACGTGAAGCTCGGCGCGGGCGCGCTCTGTCAGCGTATCGCGCTCGCCTTCCAGCCGCGCGACCTGCGCGTTCAGTTTCGAGAGCTCGCCGGCCTGCTCTTCGAGCTCGCGCCTGCGCAGCCGCCCGATCACCTCCAGAGCCGCGATCCGGTTGCGCGCCATCGCCCGCTTACGCCGCCTGCGGCAGCTCTTTCTGCGCCTGTTCGACGGCGTAGAAATCGGGCTGATAGACGGTGGGGATGCTGCCGCGACCGATCTCGATGCAGATATTCGGCGGGTGGTCGCTCACCAGCGCCACGAAGATATCGCGGATCACGGCATAGAATGCGGAATCCTCTTCCTCGATCTGGCGCAGGCGCCCGGACATCGGCTGCACGAAGCAATAGGCAAGGAACACGCCGAGAAAGGTGCCGACGAGCGCGCCGCCGATCATGCCGCCCAGAATCTCCGGCGGCTGGTCGATCGCGCCCATCGTTTTGATCACACCCAGAACGGCCGCGATGATGCCGATGGCGGGCAGTGCGTCAGAGACGGTCTGCAGCGCGGAAGCCGGCGCCATGACCTCGCGGTGATGCTTCTTGAGCTTGCGGTTGATGACGTCCTCGGTCTGGTATTTGTCATCGAAGTTCATCGCCAGCATCCGGAAGCTGTCGGTAATCAGCTGGATTGCGAAATGGTCCTTCAGGATGCGCGGATAGCGACCGAAGATCTCGCTCTCTTCCGGGGTCTCGATATGCGAGTCGAGCGCGATGATCCCCTTGTTGCGATAGAGCCGCGACAGTTCGAACAGCAGGTTCAGGAGGTCGGTGTAATCCGCCGTCTTCCACTGGCTGCCCTTCATCACCTTCACGAGCCCGTGCCCCGAGCGGCGGATCATGCTGAACGAGTTCGCGATCAGGAAAGAGCCCAAGGCCGCGCCGCCGATCATCATCCCCTCGAAGGGCAGAGCGTGAATGAGAACGTCCATGCTGCCACCGGAGAGAAGGAAGCCGCCGAAGACGAGGCCCACGACGGCCAACAGGCCAAGGATGATCGTCATTGTTCTTTGTCCGTGTGTTTCGCGCCCTGCGGTCTTTCACCGACAGCCGCCGTTTCCTGAAATTCTTGGCCAAATCTCCGGTGACGCCTCCGTTAAGTCAAGTATAAATGCCGATTTCGTCAGTATTATTAAGCATAGATTTAAAATATTGGGCGAATAACAAGGAAACTTGACCGGCTATTCATGAATAGATAGGCTCATTTCAATACGGATCTTGGATTCAGGGCATTTCATGAGCGCCAGTGCGGAAGCCATAGCCTTTCTGCTCGAAGAGCAGGACCTGCGCCATCTGTTCCAGCAATGGCCGCAACAGATGTGTCTGGCCGTCGGCCTCGACCCGGAAGGCGGCTGCGCGATGCTCGTCTTTCACGCAAGCGAGGCCGAGCGCGTCCTGCCCCGGCTCGCGCGCTCGATGAACTGGCGCGCGGATGAGTTCAGCGTCATTCCGAAGATCGACGGTTACCGGACCCGGCGGATGCTGTTTTCCGACGAGCAGAAGATCCTCTCGCTCGTGCATGAGGCTGACGATCTTCCCGAGATCGCACGCGATTACGCGATCAATTTCGCCTATGCCGCCGATGAGGGTCTCGACCCGGAAGCGCTGACCGATGCGAAATCGGCCTCCGTCTCGCCCGCGATGCGCGAGGTGGAGCGGCTTCTGTCGGAGCTGAACCCGAAGCAATCCACGACCACGCCGCCTGCGAGCAAGATCGCCGCGCCCGCGCCACGTTCCAGCACCGAGGCCGCGCGCCCCACCGGCGAGGATGGCGGCCCGCCCGGCTTCCGGCGGTTGAGCGACACCCACCGGGCCGAGGCGCTGATGGCGACTTGCGAACTGAGCCTCAGCGGCGACACCGTGCGCATTTCCATCGAAGACGCCGGTGCCGATGCGCAAAGCTTCGGGGTGCGGGACGTTTATTTCCGTGACGATCTGCACAGCTTCGCCATTCCGGTCGCCGAACTGGCGCGACAGGGCGCGACCGCCATGCCCGGTCAGATCCACGCCCCCGCAGACCATTTCCCCGCCTCGCTTCTTGCGACCCTGCGGCGGACCCCGCTTTCGGCGCGACTGACCGCGCTCGACCACTTCATCTTCATCGCGCCCGAAGCCGCGAAACCGCAGGTTGCCCCCCTCGCCGCCCCGCCGCGCGAGGCCGCCGGCAGGCTCCCGGTGAAGCGCGCGGGCGCGAAGCCGCAGATGCGCACGATGCTGGGCGGTGCGGCGCTGCTCTTCTTCTCGGCGCTGGCGCTGCAACTCGGTCTGACGCCCGCGCTCAGCCATGGCGAGGCGCGGAAGGTCTCGCTCGATACAATCCGCGAATCCGTCTTCCAGTCGCTTGCGGACGACCAAACCGGCGAGGAGCGCTGAGCTATGGATTGCGCCATCATCACCCCGATCGGCCCCGGCCACCGCGCGCTGTTCGAAGAAAGCTGCGCGCCCTCCGTCGAGACCGCGATCGGCTTTTCCAAGGGCCCGTTCGAGCAAATCCATCACTACGCGATGGACGACACGCAAGGGCTGCACGGCAGGTCTGCGCGCCGCAACGCCGCGATCCGGCAGGCGCAGGAGGCGGGCATCGCATGGATCTTCTTCCTCGATGCGGATGACGTGCTGACCCCGAACGCCTTCGAGGCGTTCGGCGCACGCCTTGCGGCGGAGCCTGATCTCGACGCGCTTTGGGGTCTGATCTGCGAATTCGACGCGATGGGCGAGCCGCAACTGCGCGACGGCCAACCCGCCGAGATTTCCGCCTATGCGGAGTTTCTCGCCACCCCGCCCTTCTTCGCGGTCCAGATCGGCGCGTTCATTCGCACCGAATTGGTGGCGCGCTTCGGCTTCGATGAAGCGATGGATACGGGCGAAGATTACAAGCTTTACCTGCAGCTTTGGCAGACCGGGAATTGCGGGAAACGCCCGGAGATTTTCTTCGTCAATCGCCGCGACCAGCACTCCACCGGTCCGCGCTCTGCGACGGGGGCCGATTGGGCCCGGCAGGTCGAGCGGATGTGGGCCGACGCGGTCGAGCGCGATCCGGTCTGGGCGCAGCTCGAACATCGGGGCGTGGCTGCGAAAATGCAGATCACCAATCCGCTCGACATCATTCAGAACACTCATCTTCAGGGGCGGTTCTTCGAGGATAGCTCGCTCGAAAAGCTGCGCGATCTGATCGGCGTGGCGCATCCGCATATCGTCGAGGTCGGCGCGAATATCGGCAATCACGTCGTCTGGTATGCGCAACATCTGGACCCAGCCCGGATCTATCCGGTGGAGCCGAACCCAGCCGCGTTGACGCTTCTCGAAGGCAATATCGCCGCGAACGGGATCGAAGACCTGATCGACCGGCGCGGGATGGGCTTCGGCGTCGGACGCGCGGAGGGCAGTTTCCGCGCCGAGACCGCTGAAGAGAACAACCTCGGGGCCACGACACTGGTCGCCGATGACGCGGGCGAATTGAAGGTCGTGACGCTGGATGCGCTGATGACGGACGCCCGCGCCGATTTCCTCAAGATCGACGCCGAAGGGATGGAGCTCGATGTGCTCGCCGGGGCCGAGGCGTTGATCGCGCGCGACCGCCCGCTGATCTGGGTCGAGACCCGCCGGGACAATCTCCTTGCCTTCGCGCAAGAGTGGTGCCGCGCGCATGATTACGTGCTGATCGACAGCGTGTTCTACGTCCACTCGATCGACTACTTTGCCATTCCGAGGGAACGCGCATGACCCAGACCACCCTCTCGCGCAGAGACCGGCGCGCCCGGGCCGCCAAGGCGTCGAAATACTACGGCATCGCCGACGGCGCCGCGGCGCTGACCATGCACGAAGCCTATGAGGCGCTGGCCGCAGCCGACGGCCCGAAAGCCGCGCGACTGGCGCATAAGGTCAGCCAGACCCACCCGGCCAACCGCCATCCGTGGCTTGTGCTGGGCACCGTGGCGCTCGACCGCCGCGAGTCCGAGGCGGCGGCGCAGTTCTTCGACCGCGCGCTGCTGATTGCGCCCACCGATGCGATGGCGCTGGCGGGTCTGGGCAAGGCGCGTGTTCTGAAGGCCGACATCTTCGCGGCCATCGATCTGTTCGCGCAGGCGATCGAGCGTGGCAGCGAAGACGTCCCGATGGCCCGCCTTTATGCCGATCTGATGGGGCGGCTCGACCGGTCGACCACGGCCGGACGAAATCTGCGCAAGATGGCTGCGCGTATGAAGACGGCCGAGATGTGGCTCATCACCGCCGATGCCTTTGCCTCTGGCGAGAGCAACGCCGAGGCCGCACCAGCCTACGAAGAAGCCGCGCGTCTCGCCCCGCAGCCCCTTGCTCACCGGATCGGGTTGCTCAAGGCGAAACTTTTCCGGCAGGACTATCAGGGTCTCATCGCCGGAGCCGATGCTCTGCTGTCCGAACTTGAGAAAACGAACGCGCATCGCGACGACGTTGTGACCCTGCGCATGGCCGCGCTGCGCGCGCTGGGCGACATCCCGCGCGCGCTCGAGACGCTCTCGCATGGCTTCCAGGACCCGGCCCAATTTCAGCGTGCCCTCGGGTTCTCCGCCAATTGCCACCTCGACCGCGAGGAGTTCCATGAGGCGCATATCGCCTTCCGGGAGGCGCTGCATCTTGTCGATGGCGGCGGGCTCTGGGTGAAGCGCGCCTATGGCACCTTCCTGATGGGTCAGGGCGATTTCGCTGGCGGCGCACCTTACTACGCGGGACGCCAACCCGAGGCGAACCGTCGCCGTATTCCCTACGAGAACTCCGAGCCCGATCGCCTCGCCACGCGCGCGCGTGTCTTTCTGGTCGATGAACAGGGGATCGGCGATCAGCTCGCGCTGCTGCCGATCATCGAGCGTGCCCCCCTGCCCCTTGGGGCGAAGGTGACTTTCGCGGGCGAGGCAAGGATGAAGCCGCTGGTCGAACGCTGCAGCCTTGACGTCGATTTCGCGGAGACCACCGAGGTCGACAAGATGAACGTCGCGCCGGAAGAGATGATCTTCGTGGGCGATCTGGTGCGCTATCTCAGCGTCGAGGCGCTCGCGGAACAGCCGCTGGGCGGCTATCTGCGCGCGGATGCCGCGCGGGTCGAGGCGATCCGCGCCCGTTACCGCGAGATGGCGCAGGGCGGCCCGGTCGTGGGCATAGCCTGGCACAGCAATGACCCGATCACCGGCGCGCATCGCTCTCTCGCGCTCGAGCCCCTGCTGACGGCGCTGCCCGAGGGCGCGCTGGTGGTGAACCTGCAATATGGCGCGCGGGAGGGGGAACTTGCACAGGCCGCCCGCACCCGTCCCGATCTGACGCTTTTCGACGATCCGGAGATCGACCAGCTCGCCGATCTCGACGGGTTCGCGGCGCAGATCATGGCGCTCGACCGGGTGGTGAGCATCGACAACACCACCGCCCATGTCTGCGGCGCGTTGGGACATCCCGACAGCCATGTGCTGATCCCGAAAGGGGCGGCTTGCATGTGGTATTGGGGCCGTCACGGAAGCCCGGATCGCTGGTATGGCAATCTGCAGCTTCATCGCCAGACGCAGCTTGGCGACTGGAGTGGTCCGCTCTCCGCGATCGCCGCGCTTTAAGGGCCGCTCAGGACCGGGGGGCCTACGCGCCCTCGCCATCCACCTTTTCGGGAAGCGGCACGTCGAACCCCGCCTCCAGAAGCAGCCGATAGGTCTCGGCGAAGGCCCGCATCGACCCAAGCTGCTCCGCTTTTCGCTGCGAGAAGAACACCGTCGCGCTTTGGTGGAAACGGATCGCGGCATCCGTGTCGGGATCGGCGCCGGGGCGATAGGCGCCCACCCGGATCAGATCCTCCATATCCGCATATTTCCCCAGCGCACGCCGGGCCGCCTGCATGATGCGATACTCTGCATCGGTATGGCAGTCGGGGAGCATTCGCGAGATGCTTTTCTGCACGTTCACCGCCGGGTAGCGGTCCTGCTCGGCAATGTGACGATCCAACACGATATGCCCATCCACGATTCCGCGCACGGTGTCGGCGATGGGCTCGTTCATGTCGTCGCCATCGACCAGAACCGTGTAGAGCCCGGTGATATCGCCCGTCCCTTCGACGCCGGGCCCGGCGCGCTCCAGCAGATGCGGCAGCTCGGCAAATACGGTCGGCGGGTAGCCCCGGGTGGTCGGCGGCTCGCCCCCGGAGAGGCCGATCTCGCGCTGCGCCATCGCGAAGCGGGTGACGGAATCGATCAGCAGCAGCACCTGCTTGCCCTGATCGCGGAAATGCTCGGCCACCGCCGTCGCGGTCCATGCCGCCTGACGGCGCAGCAAGGGCGGCTCGTCCCCCGTCGCCACCACGACGACGGCGCGCGCCATCCCCTCGGGGCCCAGATCGTTCTGGATGAAGTCCTGCACCTCGCGACCCCGCTCGCCCACCAGCCCGATCACGATCACATCCGTATCGGTGTTGCGCGCGAGCATCGCCATCAGCGTCGATTTTCCGACGCCCGAGCCCGCGAAGACGCCCATGCGCTGGCCCCGGCAGATCGGGGTGAAGATGTCGAACACCTTGATCTGCGTCTCCAGCTTCGCGCCGACCCGCTTGCGGTCGAAGGCGCGCGGCGGGGCGGCCTTGAGGTCGCGTGCCGTCTCGCCCGGGGTCCAGCCGGTGCCGCTGCGCACCGGGCGGCCCAGCGCATCCACGACCTGACCGATCCAGCTTTCATCGGGATGGATCAGATCGCCGTGTTGGTCGAGTTCCACCCGGTCACCGACGGACACGCCATCCCAACTGCCGAACGGCAGAACGCGGGTTCCAGCCTCGCTCAGCCCGACCGCCTCGGCCAGCACCGGGCCGCGCCGCCCGTGCACGATGCAGCGCTGACCGATTCCCATCGCGCGCTCGAGCCCGACGACGGTCAGCGAAAGTCCCGTGACCGAATGGACATGACCGACAATTCTTGCCTCGTCGGCCTCATCAACCGCATAATTCAAGGAAGAAAAAATCGTATTCACAAGGATAAACCCTACCAATCCATTCTCATACCGATATACTATCCATGAAAACGGAGCGATCCAACGTGAAACTTGATACGATATCCTTTTTTAACCTCGCCTCGGATCGGATGCATTGGCTTGCGGCCCGCCAGAAGGTGCTGGCCGAAAACATCGCCAATGCGGACACGCCGCATTATCGCGCGCGGGATGTGACCGACTTCCAGAGCTTCCTCGAAAAGAGCGACGCGAACCGCGCGGCGGGCGGCCCGCTGCACGAAGCCACGGTCGAAACCGTGGGCGGCAGCGGCGCGTGGGACAGCAGCCTCGACGGCAACAACGTGGCGCTGGAGCAGCAATCCGTGATGGCGAGCGAGAATGCAGATCAATACCGGCTGGCGGCGAACCTCTATCGCAAAGCCTACCAACTTCTCAACGCCGCCAGCGGCAAGGAATAACGCGGGGAGACGACCATGAGCATGGACCCTCTGAAATCAATCGGTGCGATCGCGGCAAGCGGGCTGCGGGCGCAGGGGGAGCGGCTGAAGGTCGTCTCCGAAAACGTGGCGAACGCGGATTCGACCGGCTCGACGCCGGGCGCGGATCCGTATCGCCGCAAGACCATTTCCTTCGGCGAAATGGTCGACGACGCCACGGGTGCCTCGATGGTCGATGTCTCCGAGATCGGCCGCGACACCTCTGATTTCGTGCTGAAATACGACCCTGCTCATCCGGCCGCCAATGCCGACGGCTTCGTGAAGATGTCGAACGTCAATCCGATCATCGAGATGAGCAATATGCGCGAAGCGGCGCGCAGCTACGAAGCCAACCTGAACATGCTCGAGACCGGCCGCCAGATGCGCCGCGAGATGATCGACCTCCTCAAATAGGTGAAGCATGAGCGATCCAGTCCTCTCCAATGCAGCGATCCGGGGCGCCTATGGTGCGTCGCGCAGCCTTAGCGGTGGTCCGGCCTCCGCACATGAAGCCAAATCCGCCGGGCAGAGCTTCGGCGACATGCTCAAAAGCGCCGCCGAAGAGGCGGTGCAGACGATGCGCACCGCCGATACGACCGCGCAGGCAGGCCTGACCGGGCAGGCCAGCACACAGCAGGTCGTCGAGGCGACCATGGCGATGGAATCTACCGTCAAGGTCACGGTGGCGATGCGCGACAAGCTGGTCGAGGCCTATCAGGAAATCATGCGGATGCCGATCTGAGGCAGGCGGGGGCGACATGGAAGAAGCCGATGTCTATGCGATCATGTCGGACACGATCTGGACGATCCTTATGGGGGCCGGCCCTATTCTTGCGCTCGCGCTGCTCGTCGGCCTCGGCATCGCGATCTTTCAGGCGCTGACGCAGGTGCAGGAGATGACGCTGACCTTCGTGCCGAAGATCGTCGCGATCTTCGTCGGCCTCGTCCTCGCCCTGCCCTTCATCTACGCAACGCTGTCGCATCTGTCGGACACCGTCTTCGATCTCATCATGAACGGACCCGCGTGATGGCGCGGGCGGGTTTGTTTCGGGCCTTGGCGGCGCTTGCGGTCGCGAGCCTCACCGCGACAGGCTCCGCACGGGCCGAAGGCTGGGCGGGGTTCTACACCTCCAGCCGCCCGAGCGTGCCCGAGGCAACGACGCCTCTCCCCGCCACCCTCGGCAATGACCAGCAATGCCTGCGCCAGATTTTCGCGGCGCAGGACCGCTACGGCATCCCCGACAACCTGCTGCTCGCGATCGGCCTGCAGGAGGCGGGGTTTCGCAACAAGGGTCGACTGACCGTCTGGCCGTGGAGCGTGAATGCCGCCGGTGAGGGCCGGATTTTCGACAGCCGCGAGGCGGCGATGGCGTGGGTGCACCAGAAACAGGCTGCGGGCGTTACGTCGATCGATACGGGCTGCATGCAGGTGAACCGCAAATGGCACCCGGACGCGTTCGACTCGCTGGCCCAGTCCTTCGATCCGGCGGCGAATGTGGATTATGCCGCGCGGTTTCTGGTCGATCTGCACCGGCGGACAGGGGATTGGTGGATTGCTGCGGGCTCGTATCACTCCTTCACCCCGGAGGCGCGCCAGACCTATCTGACCGCGCTCAAGCGCAATCTCGCGGTGGCGCAGAAACGTGGCGATTATTTCGTCCAACTCGCCGGGGCCGCCCCCGTGGACGCGCCCGCGCCGAGCACCTCGCCGCGCCCCACGCGCCGGAAACTTCCCGTCTTCTGGTCGGCTGACCTGACGGCGGATCAGGGCATGCGGCTGTCGATCTATTCGACCAGTGACCTGCAACCCGTGCTTCCCAGTTTCACGCGAACGAATTGAGCGAGCGATGAGCCAAAAACAGACCAGTCTCGGCCAGAACCTCGTAGGGCTTGGCATCAAGAACCGCGATATCGGCTTCGCGATTGGCGTGACGCTGATCCTCGGGATGCTGTTCGTCCCGCTGCCCCCGATCATCCTCGATTTCGGCCTCGCGATCTCGCTGTCGGTCTCGGTGCTGATCCTGATGGTCGCGCTGTGGATTCCGAAACCGCTGGAGTTCAACTCCTTCCCGACGTTGCTTCTGGTCGTGACGATGCTGCGGCTGTCGCTCAACATCTCCTCTACGCGACTCATTCTGAGCCAGGGCCATACCGGGCCCGGCGCGGCGGGCGGCGTCATCGAAGGGTTCTCGCGCTTTATCGTCGGCGGGGATTTCGTGATCGGGATCGTGATCTTCGCGATCCTCGTGGTGATCAACTTCGTCGTCATCACCAAGGGCTCGACCCGGATCGCCGAAGTCTCCGCGCGGTTCTCGCTCGATGCGATGCCGGGCAAGCAGATGGCGATCGACGCCGATCTCGGCGCAGGTCTGATCGACGAGGTTGAGGCCAAGCGCCGCCGCAAGGAGCTGGAGGACGAGAGCGGCTTCTTCGGCGCGATGGATGGTGCGTCGAAATTCGTGCGCGGCGATGCGGTGGCGGGGATCATCATCACTCTGATCAATGTCGTGGGCGGGATTCTGATCGGCGTCGTCCAGCACGGGCTGAGCGTCTCTCAAGCGGCGGGCAACTATACGGTCCTGACGATCGGCGACGGCCTCGTGACACAGATCCCGGCGCTGGTGGTCTCGCTGGCGGCGGGCCTGATCGTCACGAAAGGCGGCACCGAAGGCGCAGCAAACGAGGCGGTGCTGGGACAGCTGTCGAACTTCCCCAAGGCGCTCTACATGGCGGCGGTGCTGCTGTTCGGGATCGGTCTGCTGCCCGGCTTCCCGATCGTGGTGTTTTTCGCGCTGGCCGGGCTGCTCGCCGGGCTGGGCTACGTGATGCAGGAGCAGGCCGCGCTGCGCGCCAGCGACGAGGCGGCGGCAGAAGCCCGCGCGGCGCAAATGGAAGAGACCTCGGCCGAGACGACGCAGCAGCAACTCAAGCTCGACGAGCTGCGCCTCAGCCTCGGCGCGGGGCTGGTGCCGCTGATCTCGAGCATGGATGCCGCCCTGCCCGGCAAGGTCAAAAGCCTGCGCAACCTCTTCATGAAGGATTACGGCTTCGTCCTGCCCTCGGTGCGCATCAAGGACGACCCGATGCTGCCGACGAACAGCTATTCGATCCTCGTGCAGGGCGTCGAAGCGGCGAAAGGCGAGCTGCGCCCCAATCTGGTGATGGTGATCGACCCGTCCGGCGATCAGGTGAAGCTGCCCGGCGAGCGGATCAAGGAGCCCACCTTCGGGCTGAGCGCGGTCTGGATCGATCCGGCACGCGCCTCCGAAGCCGAACAGCAGGGCCATACGGTCGTGGACCCCGAGAGCGTGATAACCACCCACCTCACCGAGATCATCAAGGAGCATATGTCCGAACTGCTCACCTATGGCGCGGTGAAGAAGCTTCTGGCCGAGCTGGACCGGGACTACCAGAAACTCGCGAGCGATATTTCCAACTCCGCGCCGGAAATCCTGCTGCAACAGGTGCTGCAAGCGCTGCTCGCCGAGCGTATCTCGATCCGCAACCTGCCGCTGATCATCGAGGCCGTGGCCGAAGCCGCGCCGTCGAGCACCAACCCCGCCGTCATCACCGAGCGGGTCCGCGCCCGCCTCGCGAACCAGATCTGCCGCGCGCTGGCGGATGGTTCGGGCTTCGTGCCGGTGCTGACCATGTCGGGGGCATGGGAGCATGAATTCGGCGAGGCGGTGAAGATCAACGGCAAGGACCGGACCTTCCTGATGTCGCCGCAGCGCGTGCAGGAATTCGTTTTGGAGGCCCGTCAGGAAATCCAGCGCCACGCGGCACGCGACGAATGGCCCGCCCTGATGGTCGCGCCGGAAGTGCGTGGCTATGTCCGCTCGATGCTCGAACGGGTCAGCCCGATGACGCAGGTGATCTCGCATAACGAGGTGCACCGGAAGGCCGCGATGAAGACGGTCGGGACGATCGGGGCCTGAGCGGTGAGCGGGCTGAGCGCATTTCTCGACGGGCAGCTCTTCGGCTATCTCATCGTCTTTGCCCGGCTGGGCAGCGCGCTGATGCTCATGCCGGGCTTCGGCGAGATGCAGGTGCCGACCCGCAGCCGTCTGGCGATGGCGGTGGTGTTCAGCCTCGCGCTTTACCCCGCGACGCCGGTGATGCCGATACAGCCCGACAATCTCGTGACCTTCGCGATCTATCTCGGGCTCGAGGTGACGACGGGTCTCTGGATCGGGCTGACCGCGCGGGTGCTGTTCAGTGCGCTGCAATTCGCGGGCCATCAGGCCGGGCAGGTCTCGGGCCTCGCCAATGCTTTCGCGCCCAGCCTCGGCTCGTTCGAGGGCTCCACCATGGTCGCGAGCTTCCTGCTGATCTCGGGCGTTGCGCTGATCTTCGTCACGAATACGCATCACGTCATCATCCGCGCGCTGCTCTATTCCTACGACGTCTTCCCGCCGGGCACGCTTCTGCTGGGCGACATGGCGAAGCAGATCGTCAAAGCCGCATCGGCCAGCCTTTATATCGGGGCGGCGATCGCGGCGCCCTTCTTCGTCATGGGGCTGATCTTCAATCTCGGGATGGGGCTTGCGAACCGGATGATGCCCGCGCTGCCGGTCTTCTTTGTCGCGGCGCCCGCGCTGATCGCGTCGGGCCTGCTGATCCTCGCGGTAGCCTCGCCCAGCATGCTGCATGTCTTCCTCGGCCAGTTCACCGACTGGCTCGGCACTTTCGTCATACCCTAAGGAGCGCACCGTGGCCGAAGGCGACGAACAGGACAAATCTTCCAAGACCGAAGAGCCGACAGACAAGCGGCTGAAATCGGCGCGCGAGAAAGGCGATGTGCCCTCCTCGCGCGAGGCCGGCAACATGATGTCGGTCTTCTCCTTGCTGATGATCGTGGTGTTCGTCCTCCCGGTCGTCGCCGGCCGGGCGATGACGTCGCTCGGTCAGGTCTTCTCCGGCGCGGGCCAGGTGAAGATCGGTCAGGGGTCGGCAGGCGCGCGCGATATCGGCGACATCCTCAGCCTGCTTTTCGGCGAGATCGCGGGCTGGGCCGCCCCGATTTTCGGCGTGATGCTTCTGGCCGCGGTTTTCGGCGTGTTGATCCAGGGCGAAACCGTGGTCTCGTCCGAGCGCATGAAGCCGAAACTCTCGAAGCTCTCGCCGCTCGGGGGCCTCAAGAAGATGTTCTCGCCCGGCGCGCTGGTCGAGTTCGCGAAAAGCATCACGAAGGTTCTGGTCATCGGCGCGCTCGCGCTCTGGGTGGCGAAACGCGCGGTCACCGGGATCTGGCAGGGCGAGAATTTCCTGCCCGAGCATATCCCAAGCTACGCGGCCCATTGGGCGAGCTGGCTGCTGAGCGCGGCGATGGTGTTCCTCGTTCCCATCACCATCGGCGATATCATCTGGAAGCGGTTCGAATGGCGGCGCAAACTGCGCATGTCGCTCAAGGAAATCCGTGACGAGATGAAGGATTCCGAGGGCGATCCGCAGATCAAGGGCCGCCGCGCCGAGATCGCGCGCCAGCGGGCCCGTCAACGCATGGCGCAGGCGGTGCCGACCGCGAGCGTGATCGTGACCAACCCGACGCATTACGCCGTGGCGCTGAAATACGAACAGGGCAGCGACGCCGCCCCTGTTTGCGTCGCCAAAGGGGCCGATGCGGTGGCCGCGCGCATCCGCCAGATCGCGCGCGAGAACGAGGTGCCGATCGTCGAGAACAAGCCCCTCGCCCGCACGCTGCACGCGACGATCGAAGTCGATGACACCGTGCCGGTCGAGCATTGGCAGGCGGTCGCGGAGATCATCGGCTACGTCATGGACCTGCGCCGCAACATCCGGCGCGCGCCGCCGAAAGGCTCGGTGCTGCGGGTCGACGAAGACTAAAAAGGGGGCTTCGCGCCCCCTTTCCCCAATCAGCAACAACTGCGCCGCGCGGCACGGAGCATGACGCCCGCGCGGTTCAGTTGAGCTTGACGTTTACTAGCTTCTGGTCGCCCGGCAGCTTCGAGCGTTCGAGAATGATCTTGGAGACCGCCCGCGCGCGCACCGGGTTCATCTCGGCCATGATCGGGGCGACGTCGCGCTCCTTCATCGTGGCCAGCACCATGACCGTCACCTCGATATCGAGGTCGTTCATGATAGAGGCCGCCGCCGCGGGCTTCATGTTCTTGTAGATCGACACGAGGCGATCGACGTCGTCGCTATGCGATTTGTCGACCTTGTCGAGCAGCTTGGTCACCTTGTCCTTCAACTCGGCCAGATGCTGCGACTGGGTGTCGAGACCCTGCTTGGCAAGCTCGATCTCGGCGCTGCGGGCGTCGAGTTTCTTCTTCTGCTCGGCGAGGAGGTCGCGCTCCTGCCGCACGGACATCAACAGCTCTTCCGGCGTCGGGCCGCATCCGCCGGTCGCATCGGCAGAGGCATCGCTCGCCGGCGTCGCGGCGGCATCCTTCTCCGCCCCGCTTGCGAGCGCGGCCTGCAACAGCGAATCCGGGAACGGGATCATGTCGGAGGGAAGGCTGGTCGCGAGCTTCGCAGCGCCCGAGAGCAGCAATACGCCCACGAGAACCTGAAGCGGACGGCCCTTCACCATTGGCCCTGCGCCTCCCGGCGCACGCGGGTCTGCTCGAAGAAGCTTTTCACCAGTTCGGCCTTGCCGGTCACACGGGTCAGCCCCATCGGCGCTTTCGGCGCGGCGCGGCGCGAGTTGAAGGTCAGGGCGGGCGCGGCCTCTTGCGCGGGAGCCGGTTCGGGCGCGGGCGTTTTCTGCGCCTCGGCGACGGCGTCCTTCATCTCCTCGACGGAGAGTTGCGACTTGTCCACGGCCGCGGAGAAGGCCGCGACGAGCGGCTCCATCTCTTCGAGGACGAGCATGAGCTTTTTCACCCGCCGCGTGATCACCACGCCATAGGCCATCAGCCCGACAAGAGACACGAGAATAATCGCGTTAATCAGCATCGACATCATTGCTCCACTCGTCCTTTCCCATGAGGTTCGCGGTCACTTTCAGTGCCATCGACCCGTTTTGCTTCTTGCCCATTTCGCCTTCGAGAACCGGGCTCCCGGCACAGAGCAACAGGACCGGATGGCTGTCGTCGATCCGCAGATCGAGCGTGTCCCCGACTTTCCAGTCCAGAATCTCGCGCATCGGCACCACCAGCTCGTGCAGCTGCGCGGTGAGCGCCACCGAAGACCCTTCGATCTTCTGCTTCAGCTGCGTGCGCCACGAGCTGTCCGCGCCGAGCCGATCCCCGAAGAAGATCTTGGTGAGCAGCGGGCGCACCGGCTCGAGCGTGGCATAGGGCAGGATCAGGTGGACCTCGCCGTGGTAGCCTTCGAGGCTGACTTTGAGCGGCACGCGGACCGTGGGGCTGTTGGGCTGGGCGATATTGGCGAATTGCGGGTTGCTCTCCATTCGGTCGACCTGGAACGAGACCTCGCAAATCTGCCGGAACCCCACCGCCATATCGGCAAGAATGCGTTCGGCGACCTGTTCGCCCATCCGGCGCTCGATCGTGGTGAAGCCGTGCTTAGCATCCTTCGCCCGGCCCGACGGCTGGCCGCCCAGCATCAGTTCGAGCGCGGAGAACAGGAAGACCGGATCCTGCGAAAGGATAAACTGGTCATCCCAAGGATCGGCCTGCGCGACCGCGATCAAACCATGCTTGGGCAGGCTTTTCATCGCGTCGGCAAAGGGCAGGTATTCGACCTCGCCCAGCGTCACGTCCAGCACCGAGCCCGTCAGCGATTTGAGCGAGCTGGAGAAGGACAGAACGAAGCGCTCGAAGATCACGTCCAGCATCGGCAGACGCTCGTAATTGAGCATCGACATGCGGATGATCTCGTCTTCGACCTCTGCCGTCGTCGTGGCCGCCGCCGCCATGTCCGCCTGTTCCGCCATCGTCACTGCACCACCAGATCGCTGATGAGAATTTCGCTCGGTGTGTCATCGCCCACAACCGCGCGGGCGCGCTTGAGCAGTTCCGCCTTGAGCTTGATGAGGCCGATGCTGCCGCGCAGGTCCTCGACCGTCATCTGACGCAGGAACCCGGTGAACGTGTCGCGAATGAAGGGCTTCTTCTCGGCCATCTTGGCCTCGGCATCCGCCGATTCGGGATAGACCAGCGCGAGGTGAATCTTGAGGTAGCGCGCGGCGGGCGTGCCCTCTGCGGTCGTCTCGGTGATGTTCACCACGATGTCGTCGAAATCCAGCAGCGCATCCGCGCCAGCTGCGCCCGAAGCGCCATGCCCGGCCGAATCTGCAGCGCTTCCCCCGGTGAGCGCCGAGACGCCGCCGAAAGCCACGAAGCCACCACAGAACATGGCCACGACCGCGAGCGCGCCCGCCGCCATCACGAGACGCTTATGGTCGCGCAAGGTCCGCCAGCGCGTTTCGGGCGCCTCGGCAACCTCTTCTTCATCAATGGCCGCATCAATCATCGGCTATCGCGCCTCTCTTCGTCGAATTTAAAGATAAAATCCGAACTCAACTGGATATCATGAAGTATATACATCTGCACTTTACTTGCAATACAAAGATAGAATAGCCTCTACAGGATCAATTAAGAATAACTGGTGTTCGCCGTGCAGCAATTCTTGCAGAACCTTCAATCCTTGGGACGGCGCAAGCTCCTGATGCTTGGGGCTGTCGGTGTCGTCAGCGTTCTCGCGCTGGTCTTCGGCCTCTCGGTCGTGACCGCCCCGAGCTACAAGCTGCTCTACAGCCAGCTTTCGCCCTCCAGTGCCGCGGGAATCGTCGACGCGCTCGATCAGGCGGGGTTCAAGACGCAGCTTTCCGCAGATGGCAGCGCGGTGTCGGTCCCCGAGGGCGATATCGCCCGTGCCCGCATGGCACTGGCCGAGAAGAACCTGCCCGTGGATGGCGAACCCGGCTGGGAGCTGTTCGACAATGCGAGCGGCTTCGGCATGAACACCTTCATGCAACATGTGAACCGGCTGCGCGCGATGGAGGGCGAGCTCGCCCGTTCGATCCAGACCATCGACGGGGTGCGCAGCGCGCGCGTCCATCTGGTTCTGCCCGAACGCGAAGCCTTCTCGCGCACCAGCCCCGATCCGAGCGCGAGCGTGATCGTGCGCGCCGCCTCCACCCGCGGCATCAGCCGCAAGGAGGCGCTGGCGATTCGCAATCTGATCGCGGCGGCGGTGCCCAATCTCGACGGCAATCGGGTGACGGTGCTCTCCGCCAGCGGCGAGACGATCCTCGCGGAGAATTCCGACGCGGCCGGGCAAGCGACGCTGCAGTCGAACAAGGCCGCGACCGAAGACCGGATGGCGCGCTCGATCGAGCAGATCCTGACGGCGCGCGTCGGTGCGGGGAATGCCCGCGTGCAGGTCAATGTCGATCTGTCCAACCAGCGCGAAGTCGTGGTGCAGCAAAGCTTCGATCCCGATCAGCAGGTTATCCGCTCCACCCAGAACAATGCCGAGCAGCAGAAGGGCGTGAAGAACGGCGATTCCGGCGTGAACACCGGCAACAATATCCCCGGCGCGCTCGGCGGTCCCGGCGCGGGCAACACGACCGACAGCCGCAGCAAGAACGGCGAGTCGGTGCAATACGAGATCGGCAACACCCGGCGCGAAACCACGACCGAAGCCGGCGCGGTCAAACGCGTCTCGGTCGCCGTGCTGGTGAACGGCATCTACAACGTGCAGGACGACGGCTCGCTGAAATACGAACAGCGCTCGCCGGAAGAGATCGCACGCCTCACCGCGCTGGTGAAATCGGCGATCGGCTACGACCAGAACCGCGGCGATACCGTCTCCGTCGATAGCCTGCGCTTCATCGATTATTCGATGGAGGTCGGCGGCCCGGTGGGCCCGACGCTGATGCAGCGCCTGTCGAACAATATCGTCTCGATCCTGCGCTGGGTCTTCGCCCTGCTGATCGTGGTCGCGGTGCTTGTCTTCGGTCTGCGCCCCCTGCTGAACCGGGCCGACCGCGAACGCGCCCGGCTGAGCGAGAAGACCGGCGCCGGGGCGCTCGCAGCCCCGGAAGGCGAGACGGAGGCGGAGGCGCCTGCCGGCAACAACCTGCCCGCCGCCCCCGCCAACGCCGTCGCGCCCCGCACGCAGGAGGCCGCCGAGCCCGCAGCCCCCGTCCAACGTGCGGAGCGCTACGACCCCGCCGGAGATGATGAGCTGATCACCAATTTCGCGATCAGCGGTGCGATCCTGAAGCGCAAGGTCTCCGCGATCCAGAAGATCGCCGAAGAAGAACCGCAAGAGGCCCTCAAGGTCTTGCGCGGCTGGCTGTTGAACGAGGCGTGAGATGACGGTTTTCCAGCGCGATTTCGATGAAGAGATGCAGGCGGAAGATGCCCGCCGCGCCGCCGAACGGCTGAAGGTGTTCACCCAGGCCGATCTCGATGCCGCAGCCGAGGCTGCTCGCGCCGAGGGGTTCGAGGCGGGCCGCGCGCAGGGCCGCAATGAGGCCAGCGCCGAGATCACGGCATCGCTCGAGGCGCGCCAGACCGAGGCGCTGGAGAAATTCGCGCCCGAGATCGCGACGCTTCTGGACAATCAGCTGGCCCATCAGGCCGCGCTGGAGCGGCACCTTTGCGGCTTCGCGCTGCGCGTTTGCGAGAAGGTCTTCCCCGAATTCATCGAGAGCTGCTCGACCGCGCGGGTCGAGACGCAAATCCGGCGGGCGATGGAGATCGCGCTGCGCAAACCGCGCCTCACGATCCGCCTCTCCCCCGCCAATGTCGCGGGGCTGACGCCGGTGATCGAGGCCAGTGCCGGGCCGAACAGCCCCGCCCTGAACATCGTCGCGGACCCGGCGCTTGCCGATGGCGACATCCATGCCGACTGGGATGACGGTGTGATGGATTACAGCTTCGAGACGGTCTGCCGCAGCATCCTCATCGCTCTGCGCCAGACCGTCTCGCCCCAGGCCACACCAATCAGGAAAGCCGTGTAAATGTCCGACAACGATACGCCCGAATCCACGCAACCGCCTGAGACGCCGGAAACCGAAGCGCAGCCGACGCAGGACGAAGCCCGCGCGGCTGCGGCGGAGACCCTGCTGCACAGCCTCGCCAGCAAGCAGGCCGCGAGCGACGGGGACGGGCAGAACGTCAATGCGATGCTCAATGTCGGGCTCTCGGTTCAGATCGTTCTGGGCCAGAGCCGTATCCCGATCTCGCAGCTTCTCAACCTCAGCCGCGGCTCGGTCATCGAGCTGGAGAAGAAGATCGGCGAGCCGGTGGACGTGGTGATCAATGACCGGCTCGTCGCGCGCGGCGATCTGGTGAAGGTGGGCGAAAACCGCCTCGGCGTCACCCTGACCGAGATCGTCAAAGACTACGTTCCGACACGATGACCACCCTCGCGAAGCGTTCCTTGACGGCGAAGGCTGGCTTGCCGCTCTTCGTCCTGACCCTCACCGCGTCGCTCGCGTTCAGCGGTAGCGCCGAGGCGCAGGAGGCGGGCGGCTTGCTGGGCGATCTGGCGCAGGGGCTCAACAATGCCGCCCCGGGCAGCGACGCCGCCGCCAGTCTGAGCGGGCGGATCATCCAGCTGATCGCGCTGATGACCGTGCTCAGCATCGCGCCGGGCGTCCTCGTCGTCATGACGAGCTTCACCCGCTTCGTGATCGTTTTCTCGATGCTGCGCTCTGCTCTGGGGCTGAACCAGACGCCGCCGAACATGGTGCTGAGCGCGATGGCGCTGTTCATGACCTTCTTCGTGATGCAGCCGGTCTTCGACGATGCCTGGACCGGCGGGCTGCGGCCGCTTCTGAACAACACGGTGACCGAGGAACAGGCGCTCGTGCGGATCGGCGCGCCGTTCAAGGCTTTCATGTTCGCCAATACGCGCCCCAAGGATCTGAAGCTCTTCGCCGATCTCGTCCGCGACAACGAAGCAGAGCAGAATGCCGAACCCGCGCCCGAGACACCCGCCCCCGCTACGGCAGAGGAGGCGAGCTGGCGCACCCTCGTCCCCGCCTTCATGATCTCCGAGCTGCGGCGCGCCTTCACCATCGGCTTCCTGATCTACCTGCCCTTCATCGCGATCGACCTCATCGTCGCCTCGGTGCTGATGAGCGCGGGCATGATGATGCTGCCGCCGGTGATGATCTCGCTGCCGTTCAAGGTGATCTTCTTCGTGCTGATCGACGGTTGGTACATGCTCGCAGGGAGCATGATGCAATCCTATGTCGCCTATGGCGGGGGCGGCTAAGGTTCCGCCCCCTATCCTTATAAAGCACCTCTCTCCAAAGAATAACGCGCGATCCTGATTGAGAACACAAGGATAGACTGCTATTCTTTCCGAGACCTCAGAACAGATCGAGCGCCGACGATGAAAACCTCCCGGGAATACAAGAAACTCCGCGGCCCCGAGAAGGCGGCGATCCTTTTCCTCTGCCTTGGGGAGAAGCATGGCGCCGGGCTGATGCAGAGGCTCGACGATTACGACATCCACTCGATCACCCACGCGATCTCGTCGCTGGGCACGATCCCCGCCGATGTCGTGGAAGAGGTGATGAGCGAGTTCATGGAAACCGCGGGCGACGGCGGCGGCATCGTCGGGTCGATGGAAATGGCGCAAAGCATGCTCAAGGGCTTCCTGCCCGAGGATCGTGTGACCGACATCATGCAGGAGATCCAGGGCCCGCTGGTGGGGCGCAATATCTGGGAGAACTTCTCTGCGCTGAACGAGCAGGTCATCGCCAGTTACCTCAAGGAAGAACACGATCAGACGGTCGCGGCGATCCTGAGCAAGGTGAAGCCCGAGGTGGCCTCGAAAGTGCTGCCGCTCTTGGGGGAAGAGCGCATGATTGAAGTGCTGGAGCGGATGATCGGTATCGACACCGTGCCGCGCTATGTCTTCCAGAATATCGAGGAAACGCTGCAGAAAGAGTTCATGAGCTCGGCGACGCGCAACACCGGGCCGGACCCGCAGCAGCGCATGGCCGATCTCTTCAACAAGCTCGACAGCAAGCTGTTCGACGACATCACCCAGCGTCTGGAGACGCGCATTCCCGAAGCGTTCGGCGCGATCAAGGCGAAGATGTTCACCTTCGACGATCTGTGCAAGCTCGACCAACAGAGCCTCGTCAAAGTCATGCGCGGGGTCGAAGGGCAGACGCTTCCGCTCGCTTTGCGCGGGGCAAAAAAGGACGTGCGCGATTACTTCCTGAGCGCCCTGCCCTCCCGCTCGCGCGACATGCTGAACGAAGAAATGACCGCGATGGGCCCGGTGCGCGGGCGCGAAGTGCAAGAGGCGCAATCGGCGCTGGTGGACTATGCGCTCGAACTGTCGCGCGATGACGAGATCCGCATCCCGCTCGACGATGACGACGTGATCATCGACTGAGACCGGCCGCGATCTGCGGCCATGCTTACCGGTAGCGCGAGGCCGAAAAGGTCGCGATCGCGGTCAGATCGAAGGTCGCGGGCACGAACTGGCCCGAGCCGCCCTGCACCGCGCCTTGCATCAGCGTCACCGCAGCATTGCCCGCAGCCCCACCGGTCGAGAAATTGTTCGCATCGGACACGGCGACGAAATGGGAGACCAGTTTGTCGACCTCCTTCGGGTCCTTGAGCTTCGTGATGTCGAACTTGTCCTCGAAAATCTGTTTCTGCCGCTCGACATCGAGCTGCACCACGTCATTCGGGATACCCAGGGCCGTGCGCATGAATTGCGCCGTATCCTTGTCTTTCAAGACCGAATACCATGTTTTGACACCATCGAGCTTCTGGCGGAATTCGAGCACGGACCCGACGGTCGCGTTCTGCTCGCTCTCGCCATTGATGAACTGCCGACTGACATACTGATCGACGATCTTGTCCTGCCACGCGGTCGAGGCGGTGTTCGTATTCGCCGTCCCGCCATTGGTGAAACCAAGCGCATCGTAAAGCTTGCGAAACCGCGGATCGGTGAGCCGGTTCACCAGCGAGGTCTTGTCGGCGGAATCGCTCGACAGGATTTCGCGCATCATCGCCTTGCCGAACATCTGGTCTTCCAGATCGAAGGCTTTCATCACGAAGCTATAGGCGTCGTAATTGTCCACCAGATCGGCTGCGGTATGGATATCCGCGATATTCTCGCGAAAGCGGCTGATCGCGCGGGCATGTTGCGGCTCTTGCGCCAATTGATCGAGCTGCTTGGCCTGCGTCCGGTCGATCAGGCTCAGCGCGAGGCGGCTGCTCATTCCCGAAATGGTCAGCATTCTTCCTCCTCCAGCGCCGCAGCCGGGCTCGCAGTTTCGGACAGGCGCGCGAACAGTTCCTCTTCGCGACGCATGACCGGGCGCAACGCGCTCAACGCCTTGTAGTAATCGCCCTGCGAGACCCAGTTCGCGGCCTCGAAGACGCCGCCGACCACGGCGGCACTAAAGATCGTGGCAAGATCGGCGAGCTGCTCCTGAATGACCGGCACCAGCGTGTCGCGCGTGTCGGCGCGGATCAGCGCGGTCTGGATCAGGAAATAGGCCTGCTTCACCGGGGTCGGTTCGCAGTTTTCATCCAGCAAGTCTTCGGCCCGGATCACGTCGGCGGTGTTCTCGATCTGAAGCGTCTGTCGGCGGTTGGCATTTCGGATCACGCATCCATTGACCACGATCCGCTCGTTCGGTTTCAACGTCAGTCGTAATGCCATGACCCGCGCCCCTTCTTATTCCGCAGCCACCGGCTCGCCAGCGTCGCCGCTGAGCCCACGGATGATGTTGCGATTCACCTCGACGAGAGGTGCGACCGTGCCGCCGCCGCCCATCACGACCTGCGTCTCCCGCTCGACCCAGAGCGCGAGAGAGATCAGCGCCGCTTTCAGATCGGCCGGGAACTGGTTCGCCGGCTCCGCGAGATCGTCGCGCAGCGCGGTCCAGATGCGCTCGTTCTCCCAGAGCGCGGTGCGCAGTCCCTGCGCGAGGATCGCCCCCCGCCCGGCCCGCGGCGCGTCGTCATAGTCGACCAGATAGGCTTCCAACTCTCCGGTGACGCGGGACAGGATACGACGCTCGATCTGCCGCGGAGACTCGGTTTCGGAAATGGTTCGCTTATACGCGGCGATGCTCATGCAAGCTCTCCTCTCGATATTCTTTTCTTCTCTTTCGCTGAACTTAGCACGGCCCGGTTAAAGGCGTTTTTAAACTTTGCGGGAAAAGACAACCCAAGCGCGATAAAAGAAAAGGCCCCGCATTGGACGGGGCCTTTCCATTTAGTTCATCGCCACGATTTAGCGGAACAGGCTCAGAAGGTTCTGAGGGCCCTGGTTCGCGATCGAGAGCGACTGCGTCGCGAGCTGCTGCTGGACCTGGTAGGACTGAAGGCGCGCCGCCTCCTTCTCCATGTCCGCATCGACCATGTTGCCGACACCGGTGTCGAGCTTGTCGGTCAGCTTGCCGAGGAAGTCCTGCTGGGATTCCAGCGACTTCTCCGCAACGCCGAGCGAGGTCGCATTGTCGATCGCCGTGGAAAGCTGCGTCTGCGCGGTCGTAATCGCATTCGCCAGAGCGCTCGGAGACCCGGTGGCGTCGGAGATATCAATCGCGCCCAAAGCACTCTTGATCGCCGTGAGATCAACGGATTTGAAGGTCATCGAAGTCGTGCCGAAAGAACCAGTGCTATTCCGGCTGATACCAGTTACGACGCTGTGTGCTGTAGCTGCCTTCACCAAGGTGTCGCCGTTGAAGGTCGCCTGATCGATCGTGGTGCCAATCTGCGCAACGATACCATCGAGTTCCTTCTGAACCGCGTCGTGATCCACCGCGTCGCCTTGGGCGAACGAAACACGCTCGACGAACTGCTGGGCGAGATCCTTCACCGACTCTGCGCCAAGACGCGCGGTCGAAACCGAGTTCTTGGTCAGGGTCAGACCTTCGTTGATCGACTTATACATGCCGCTGTCGCTGTTCATCGACTCCGAGATCGAGAAATACGCGGCGTTGTCTTTCGCCGAGTTGATCTTCTTGCCGGTCGAGATGCGGTTCTGCGTGTCCTCGAGACCCTTGTTGACCCCACGGAGGGTCGCAAGAGCATTCATCGCGGAGGTATTGGTAAGAATGGACGACATTTCTGGTCACTCCTCATTCTGAAAGTTATTTGTTTTCGTCTTCTGACAGAAAAACGGCGCGAGCCGTGGAGAGGAATTTTGGACCGAAGATTAAGCGCGGGTTAACGAATGCGGGAAATCTAGAATTCCCTATCGATATGCATCTGCGGCCCGTCCTGCCCTGTGACAGGTTTGCCACTCTTTCCATAGAGACCATCGAGGCTGTGCCGGTTCCGGATCTTCTCGATCTCGCGCACGATGTCGCGGGTCGCCTCGGACATCCGCGACAGCAGAACGCTGTTATCCTGCACGGCGGTCTTTAGCTGGCGGAGCTTCTCGCGAAGCGCGGGCGCAGCATCCTCAGACGCCTCCAGAAACGGTTCGATCACAGGGATCTTCAACTCGATCCGCTTCAGCAGGTCCGCCTTGCGATCATAAAGCTCGGTGACGCGATCGAGATGCCCCGCCTCCACCGCCGCGATTTCGTCACGCAACAGATCGAGCGTCGCATCGATATTCGCCTCGAAAGCGGCGAGGTTGGCGTCGTCCTGCTCGGTGAGAACAGGGCCATCAAATGCGGTATCGCGCCGGGCCTGCATCCGCTTGCGAAAACGCGACGGGGTCTCATCAGCCATGGTCTTCTCCGTTCGAGTTATAGGCGCCGATCATCCGCTCGACGCTCTGCGCGATCCCGGTCCGGCCGGAGGCGGCGATCTCGTCGGCGATGCCGCGTGCGAGGAAGGACTTCCACATTTCCTCGGCGTGACCACCATCGAGACCGCCCATCTTCACGGTCTTCATCATTTCGCCCACGGCCTGCTGCAGGAAGGTCGCCTCGAAATTCTTGGCGATCTCCTTTGCGTCCTGCGCCTTCGCACCGGATGCGGCAGGCGCCTTGAGCGATGCCGCCGAGAGAGACGGTTTCGACGGATCGAGCGGGTTCATCAGATGATCTCCAGATCGGCATGAAGCGCGCCGGCGGCCTTGATCGCCTGCAGGATCGAGATCGTCTGCCGGGCGCCCACGCCGATTGCGTTGAGACCGTCCACCAGATCCTGAAGGCTTACATCGCCCCCCTGGAGCACGCTGAACTGGGTGTTCCTTTCTTCGACCTGCACATCCGTTTCGGGCACAACGACCGTCTCCCCGATGGAGATCGGCTTCGGTTGACTGACCGCGTAGCTTTCCTTGACCTTCACGGTCAGACCGCCCTGACTGATCGCGACCTGATCGATCCGCACATTCGAGCCGATCACGATGGTCCCGGATTTCTCGTCGACCACCACCTTGGCAACGGAGTCGGGCGTGACGGGCAGGTTCTCGATCATCGCCAGCAGCTCCGGCACGCCGTATTTGCCTTTCGCCTGCACCTCGATGGTGGAGGGGTCGAGCATTTGCGCGGTGTTGTGGCCGAGCTTATCATTGATCACGCCCGCCACCCGTGAGGCGGTCGTAAAATCGGGCTCGCGCAAGGACAGGCGCACGGATTTCATCGAGTTCAATTCGAAATCGATCTCTTTCTCGACGATCGCGCCATTCTCCATCCGCGCCACCGTCGGCACACCGTCCACGATGCTCGCCGCATTGCCCTTCGCGCTATAGCCCGCGACCGAAATCGGCCCCTGCCCCACAGCGTAGATCTCACCATCGGCCCCGACGAGCGGCGTCACGATCAGCGTGCCGCCGCGCAGACTGTCCGCATTGCCGAGCGAGGAGATCGTCACGTCGATCGTCGAGCCGCGGCGGGCGAAGGGCGGCAGTTTTGCCGTCACCATCACCGCGGCGGTATTCTTCGTCTTGATCGCATCGCCGGAGAGATTGCCGACCCCGAGCCGCTCAAGCATTCCCTCGATCGACTTCTTGGTGAAGGGGCTGCCATTGAGGGTGTCGCCGGTCCCGTTCAGGCCGACCACGAGGCCATATCCCACGAGCTGGTTCTCACGCACGCCTTCAAAACTGGCGATATCCTTGATGCGGACCTGTGCGGCGGCCGGGATTGCCAGGAGCGCCCCCGCAATGACGGAGAGCGCGACGAGCGCCCCACGAACCCCGGCGCGAGAAAACGACGCCCGATTACCTTTTCGGCGCAAAGAAGCAAGCATAGTTTCCTCACATCACCAGCACGTTTCGTTAAATTAAAGCAAAACATAAATAGTGTCCAACATAAATCAGCACTATTCTTGACTAATCCTTTGTGACAACTTAGCGTGACCTTGCCGCTTGTGCGAGAAACTTGCCCGGGATGGAGGCCTGCATGAATATTTACGTCTTTGAGCCTCGCGATGGCCGCGTTCGCGGCCTGCTCAGCGAGCTGGAGAGCGTTGGGCTGCAACCCGTCCTCGTCCCCGCCTCCTTCTTCGCGTCCGATCTCAGCACGCTGAACCAGAAGGGCGTCGACACGCGGGCGATCCTGATCGGCGACTGCCCGGAAGTGACCGACTATATCCGGGCCATCCGTAGCTGCGGCTGCCGCAACCCGGTTCTGGTGATGCGCGACTTCAAGAACTCGCGCGACGCCTCGGAAGCACTCGATGCCGGGGCCGACGATGTCATGGTCAGCCCGATCAAGGGGATCGAGGCGCTGTCGCGGATCAATTCGATCATTCGGCGTTCCTATGGCCACGCCGCCGAGAGCATCAGCGTCGGCGAGATCACTGCCTTCTTCGACGGTCGCGACCCGCTGGTCTCCGGCGCACGACTGAAGCTGTCGAACCGCGAACACGCGATCTTCCAGCACCTGGCGCTGAACGCGAACAAGGTGATTGCGAAAGGCGCGATCTATGACGCGGTCTACGGGATGAGCGACGACCAGCCCTTCGACAAGGTCATCGACGTCTATATCTGCAAGCTGCGCAAGAAGATCGCCGATGCGGCCGATAGCGGCCACCAATATATCGAGACGGTCTACGGTCGGGGCTACAAGTTCAGCGAGTTGGACAGCACGAGCGACGTGAAGCTCGCAGCTTATGAGAAAACCGACGCGCGGGGCACGGTCGCCGCGCGCTAAGCCGCGCGGCTCAGAGATAATTCAGGATCGACAGTTTCGACATCTGAGCCGCCACGCTGTAGCTCGCGCTGAGTTGCGTCTGGAGCGCGGTCATCCGGGTCGCGGCCTCATAGGGATCGACCGAGACGTAATCCGACAGACGACTGTTGAGCACCGAATCCATCGATTGCTGCTGTGTCAGCTTCACGTCGAGCCGCTTCTGCTTCGCACCCAGCGCAGTCTCGGAATTGCGCAGCCCCTCGACGCCATCGCTCAGCGCTTTGACGCCGGCTGCCACCCAGCTTTTATAGGCATCCGGGTCCTTGATCTTCGACACATCGGTCGAGGCGAACAGCGCAAGCCCCTTGATCAGGTTGCGGAATTCGGGATCGTCGGCCTGCATCCCGTAATCGAGCGTCTCGCCATCCCCGATCAGCGCCGTTTTGCGCGGCGTCCCGGCTGTCGCATCGCCCTGGAAGAAGGTCGCGCTGTAGCGTTTGGTCGGATCGGCGTTGGTGTCGTCGAACACGCTGTCGAACTGCGACAGCATTGCCGTCGCCTGAGTGGCATCGGCGGGACCGCTTCCCACGATCCCCGACAGGACATCCTTCGGCGACAGCCCCGTCGCACCGTTCGTTACGTCATAGCCCCGCAGCGCGGCCTTGTCCGAAGCCACGCCGGAGAACAGATGCTCCCCGTCGAGCGAGACATTCAGGCTCGTCATGATGGTGTCGAGGGCTGCGCGCGCGCTTTGCTGCAGGGTCGCCGCTGCGGCACCGGGTTGCTCGAGGTTCCCGACCGCGAGCCCGAGCACATCCTGCGCCGCCCCGCGCGCCGTCGACGCGCTGGAGGCGATCATATCCAGCTTGCTCCCGAGGAGCTTGTTCGAGGTAATGAAATGCGAATTGGTCGTGGTGCGATCTTCCAGCGCGAGCACGAAGGCCGATTTCGCCCCCATATCCGCGTAGACATCGGATTTGCGTCCGGTCGCGACCTCGTCGCTCGTCCGTTGCAACTCTGCCGTGGTGCGGCTGACCGACCGTCGCGAGATCACGCTCATCTGCAGGGTCGACAGCGAATTCCGGATTAGGGGGATCATCGTTCAGCCTCCTCAGACGGCTTCAAGCAGCGTGTCCATCATCTTCATGACGGCAGTCATCATCTTCGAATTCGCGGCATAGCTTTGCTGGATCGTTATCAGCTTCTGCATCTCGTCATCAATGTTCACGCCCTGAATGCCCTGGCGCGTGCCGTTCACCGTTTCGGCGGCGGTGCGCGCGGCGGCGAACCGCTCCTGCGCGCGAGTGCCCTCGAATTCCTGCGCCGAGATCATGTTGCTGCCGTAGTCACGCAGCGACTGCGACGCCTCCAATCCCGTGCCCGGGTCCGCCGAAAGCGGATCGTCGAACATCGACACGAAGGCTTCCAACTGTGTGGAATCTCCCGCGGAACCCGGTGTGGTCGCACCGATCCCGTCGCGCAGGCGCGAGAGCTGCCCGCCCTGCGCCGGGTCCACCGCCGCATTGACCGCGATCCGGCCCGCCAACCCTTCGAGCTTGGCCGGATCGAAAGCCGCGCCCGCATCGGTGAAGAGCCCCGCCTGCCCCGGCGCGAGCGAGGCGTCCGCACTCTCGAAGCCCTCCACGAGCCCCCGTGCCATCTCATCGAGCTGAAGCTGGAAGCGCGGCAGAACGTCTTTCTTCACCGCGAACAGCCCGGCGAGGCTGCCATTCTGGAAGCCGCGCGCATCGGTGGAGTCCGGGGTGATATTCGTTTTGCCCGCAAACAGCGTTCCGGCCGTCTGGTCGTAGGTGATGTAGCTGGCCTGATCTCCGTCGACGAGCGGCGTACCCCCGGCGGTATAGAGCGTGGCCCGCCCGTCGGTGGAGCGGCGCACCTGCATGTCGATCAGCTTCGACGCCTTTTCCACCAGCACATCCATCCGGTCCCCCAGATCGGCGGCACCGAGCGAGCCGGGCGGCGCGTCCGAGATTTGCTTGTTGAGCGAGGTGATCTTGTGCAGCGTCTCGTTGAAATCGGAGACGTCGTATTTGATCTCCATATCGACCTCGCCGCCGACCCGCGCGAGCATGTCGCTGCTTTGGTTGAGCGAGGTCACCATCTCCTGTGCGGAGGACGCCACGCCGTTTTGCGCCGCGTTGCTGCCGGGGTTGTTTACCAGCGCGATCATCGAGCTACGCAGATCGGTCAGTCGATCCGCGGGCGAGAGGCCATCGCCCGGCTGGCCAAGGGTCGCGGTATATTCGCCCACCGCCTCGTAGATCGCCTGCTCGCGCGCCATCGCCGAGGAATGTTGGCGATACATGCGGTTAAGCGAAGCGTCGACTTCGCGCCGTGCCTCGCCGGTTTGCACGAGACCGCCCGCGGTCGTGACCTGCGGCAACTCTTTGCGCACATAGCCTTCGGTGCTCGCATTCGCGATGTTGCGCGAGGTCGCTTCCGATTGCATCTGCGCCGTGCGCAGACCGCTCGTGCTCGCCTGGAGGGCGCCCGTCAGGCTCATCGGCTTACTCCGTTCTCAGCGTGACGATCAGCGTTTGAGACGCGTGGTCTCGTCGAGCATCTCGTCCATCGTGGTGACGATCTTCGCGTTGGTGGAATAGGCGCGCTGGGTGCGGATCAGATCGCTCAATTCCTGCGCGATATCGACATTCGACCCTTCAAGCGTCCCCGAGGAAATCGTGCCCACCGGGCCCTCGTTCGCCTTGTGGATCGTGAAGTCGCCACTGTTGCGGGTCAGGCGATAGGCGTTGCCATCGACCTCCTGCATCCCGTTCGGGTTCTCCACATGGGCGAGCGGAATCTTGTAGAGCGCCTGCCGCTGGCCGTTGTCGAAGATCCCGTACATCGTGCCGGTATCGTCGACCTCCATCCGGGTCAGCGCGCCGGCGGACGAGCCGTCGGTGTCGAATTTCTGCGGGGTGAAATCCCCGGCGAACTGGGTCATCCCGTCGAAGCTGTTCAGCGCGCCGAGACCGACGTCGATCGGCTGGGTCGTGCCACCGTCGTTCATCGTCAGGCTCATGACGCCCGTGGTCGTGTCCATCGAGAAGGCGCCGGGGGCCGTGGCGAGATTGGTCACGCCGGAATAGCTGGTCGGGGCGCCCGCATTGGGCCCGCTGGCGGCGAAATCGACCGTGACCCGACCGTAGGGTACGCCGTCGCCATCGGACACGGTGACGTCCCACTGGTTCTGGGTCGAGGTCGGCTGCCAGGAATAGTCGAGCCGCTTCGCCGCACCGAGCGGCGTGTAATATTGCGAGGACGAGGTGAACGGCGCGCCCGGCGTCGCGTTTCCGGTTTCCTGCGAGGGCAGATTGCCTTGCACGTTGACCGTGGTCGTCGCCTTCGCGCTCAGCGTCGCATCCGTCACGTTCACCGTCTTCAGCCCATTGAAGCTGTTGCCGTCGATCGAACCGAGCTTGCCGTCGGTATAGGGGTAGCCCGAGAGGAAATAACCTGCCGAATTGACAAGATCGCCATTCTCGTCGGGCTGGAACGACCCGGCGCGCGTCATCACGTAATCAGACTGCACGTTGGTATTGGCGTTGCTCGACACGACGAAGAACCCGTTGCCGTTCACCGCGAAATCGGTGGCGGAACTGGTGGGGATCACCGCGCCCCCGTTCGTCACGTTGGAGGAAACGACAGCATTGACGCCCGAGGGCGCATCGAGCCCGCCGCTCGGCGTCATGGTCACCATCTGGGCGAAGCTGCGCTTGTAGCCCGTGGTATTCGCATTCGCGATATTCTCGGAAATTTCGCCAACGGCGACGGAGTTTGCGTTCAGGCCGCTCACGCCGGTCTGCATCGCGCTCGAAATACTCATGGTTTTATCCTCTCATGTCCGAAGAGAAGGGGTTCCTATCTAGGAGATATGCGACTGATGTTTAACTGGAGTTAAAAATATCTGCGTTTTGTCTTTGGCGATGTTGGGAAGGGGCAATGCATAGCAAAGATATCTACCCGCCAGCCTGCTTCGCCTCCGATCCGACCATCTCTAACGCGTCATCCGCCTTGCGCAGCCGGTCCCGCGCAGCCGCATCCATCAGCGGGCTGAGCTTGGCGGGCTCCGCCAGAAGGCTTGCGACGAGCTTGTTCAGATCTTCGCGCCCCGCCAGACGCGGGAAGACCTCGGCGACGCTGCGGGCGGTGGTCAGATCGCCGGAGCGGTAGGCGGCCAGCAGCAATTCGACCGCGTCGGTCTCGGAGAAATCGTCCGGAACCTTCTTCCACAACTCGCGATAGGATCGGGTTGCCGCCGTCCAATCGCCCTTCTTCCAGTGGAGCCGTGCCTGAAGCCGCAGATGATCGACCGAGTGCGAGGTCACCTTGGCCTGCAAAGCCGCATCGGTCTTCCCGGCCTCCGCCAGCACACGCGCCTGCAGCGCGTTGAACTGGTTCAGCTCTTGCGCATCGGCGGGACGCTCGGAAGCCTCCAACACCTTGGCGGCGCGGACGAATTGCCCCCCGCGCGCAAGCGCCTCCGCCTCGCGCAGCGCCAGATAGGCCATCCTGTCTTGCGACACCGCCTCGGGGTTGTCCTTGCGCTGTGCGCTCAGTGCTTCCCGGATTTTGCGATATTCCGTGGCGGCCTGAGTCGTAGCCCCCAGCTCCAGCAGGCGATCCGCGAATTGCTCGGCATAGGTCTGAAAATCGGGACGGACCTCGTAATAGGCCTCCAACCGCTGATGCCCCTCGGCAAAATCCGTGAGCGAAATCTTCCCCGCCGCGCCCTTCGCATAAAACGCCTTGAGCAGCTTGTCGGCGGCCTGCGCCGCCGCGCGCGCCTGAGGACGCTCGGGGAACCGGGTGAGGATCTCGCCATAGGCGATCAGCGCATCCACATCGTGGCCGGAGGTCTCGCCCAGATGCGCGCGCTGTTCGAGCGCCTGAAGGTCGAACCTGTCGCCGCGCCACGCAAGGCTAGCCTCGGCGAGCATCGACAAACCTTGGTCGGGCGTCAGCGCTCCATGCTCGAGCCCCAGACTGACCAATGCGAGCCGCGCCCGCTGCGCGTACCGATCCTGCCCCTTCGCCGCTTCGCGATAGGCGGCATAGGCCTTGTCGGGATGATGCGATTGCTCCGCCACCCGACCAATGAGGAAGCTATAGACCGGCTGCGATTTAAGCTCGGGATAGTTATCGAAATCCCGGCTCAGCCGCTGGGCCAGCGACCACTTCCTGACCGCGATCGCGCCTTCCAGAAGCGCGGGCAGACAGGCCTCCACGAAAACGGGCGGATAGGCCGGAAGCCGGTCAGCCGCGCCTGCGAGATTGCCGTCAAGCTCCACCGCGTCGCCCTGCGTGATCGCGTTCAGCGCCGCCCAAAGATGATAGTCCTGCCAGTTCGCCCAGTCGGCATTCGGCAGGAGCGTGCGAGTCGGAACGCCCTCCCCCTCCATGATGCTGAACCCCGCGGCAATCGCGCGCCAGCGCGCCTGCTCTGCCGGGATCAAACCGTCGGGCATTTCGTCACCCAGCACCGAGCGCCCCTCGGGCAACATGACATGGGCGAGATAGAATTCCGCGAGGTCGAGCCGCGCAATGGCGCGCGACGGCCCCGGCTCGGCTGCGGCGAAGCCAGCGGTCAGCGTATCGCGATCCGCGAGAAACCCCGCCTGCGTGTATTGCGCGAAGTCGAAAGGAGGCGGCGCGGGGAGCGTCTCCGCCGCAGCGCCGCCGCACAGCAGACAGAGCGCCAAAACGCCGCCCATGAAGGGGAAACCGCCTCGCAATTCCATCACCTCTTGCCCAAACGCACCAGAATTCCTTCGCCCCATAAAGAATAGTATTGATTATTCCAAGAAGAGCAAACATTATTGAATGGAAATTGGCAGCGATCCAAGCACAAAGCCACAAGATCCATTCTCGCGGACGGAAATTCATGGATAGCTCAAATTACGTCTCTCTATCCCTCGCCTCGACGCTGTGGCGCAGCCTCGACATCTCGGCCAACAACATGGCCAATGCCAACACGGCTGGCTTCAAGGCCGAACGCTCGCTGACCGAGAGCTACAACTCGAAGGGCAATGCGGGCCCCGAGGATGACGTGAGCTACGTGCTCGACAAGGGCTCCTATCTCGATGACCGTCAGGGCTCGCTGACCAAGACGTCCAATCCGCTCGATGTCGCGCTGAACGGGGACGGCTGGCTCGCCTATACCACGCCCGAGGGGCAGACGGCTTTCGGGCGCGACGGGCGGCTGGCCGTCGACCCGCAGGGCAATCTCGTGACGCTGACGGGCAACAAGGTTCTCGACCGGGGCGGCGCGCCGATCGCGATCCCGCCGGGTGAGAAGATCACGATCTCCCGCGACGGCACGATCTCGGGGCCCAATAGCGGCACCATCGGCACGCTGGGCATGTTCAATGTCCCCGACATCCAAAGCTTCAACCGGCTGGGCGGCGGCCTCTTTGCCGCGCCCGGAGGTGCCGCCCCCGCCTTCACCCCGTCTGACACGACGCAGGTCGCTCAGGGCTTCGTCGAGGAGAGCAATGTCCAGCCGGTGGTCGAGATGACCCGGATGATGGACATCCAGCGCTCCTACGAGCGGGCGGTGAAGTTGATGGATGAACAGAACACCCTTCGTCAGGAAACACTGCGCAGGCTTGGCAAAGTCTGACCGGCGCGAAAAGGAGCTGAACCATGAGAGCACTTGGAATTGCCGCGACGGGGATGCTGGCTCAGCAGACCAATGTGGACGTGATCTCGAACAACATCGCGAACGCGAACACCACCGGCTACAAGAGCACCCGCGCCGCCTTTCAGGATCTGGTCTACCAGTCGCTGCAACGCGAAGGCTCGCTGACCTCTGCCGACGGCACGGCGCGCCCTGTGGGCGTCGATATCGGCCTCGGCGTGCAAAGCGCGGGCGTGGTGCGGCTCAACACGCAAGGCGGTCTGGTGCAGACCGAAAACCAGCTCGATCTCGCGATCGACGGCGGCGGGTACTTTACCCTCAACATGCCCGATGGCAGCCAAGCCTACACGCGGGCCGGCACCTTCCAGCTGAGCCCCGAGGGCCAGATCGTGTCGATGGACGGCTATGAGGTCGCACCCGGTATCAACGTTCCGGCCAACACCACGAATGTCGAGATCAACCAGCAGGGCCTCGTGATGGCCTATGTCGGCAAGGACCCGACCCCGGTTCAGATCGGCCAGATCACGATGTCGACCTTCGTCAACGAGGCGGGGATGAAACCGCTGGGCAACAATCTTCTGCAGGCGACGACCGCCTCGGGCGAGCCGACCGAGGCGCTGCCGGGCGATCCGGGCGTCGGCATCCTGCGTCAGGGATATTTGGAAAGCTCCAACGTCAACATCATCCAGCAGATCACCGATCTGATCTCGGCGCAGCGCGCCTATGAGATGAACTCCAAGGCGATCGAGACGGCCGATCAGATGATGTCCACCTCGAACCAGATCAAGTGATGCCATGATCCCGAAATTCGCCTCTGCGACTGCCGTTCTCGCCACGCTCGTCACCGCGCTTCTCGCCGGTCCCGCGAGCGCGGAATCCGTGCGGGTGCTGATTGCCGAGAAGGCGGAGCAGTCCTGGGGCCTCGAGATGCCGCCGAGCGGTCATTTCGAGATCACGCTGCAAGACAGCGCCCCCGGCGACGCGGAGATGATCAGCGATTTCTGGATGGATCGCTCCACGGGGCAGTTTCTCGCGAATGCGGTCGAGGCCTCGGGCGATGTGCGCCGCCTCGCGGGGCTTGCACTGCTGAACGTGCCTGTCCCGGTGCCGACGCAGCAGATCCTCCCCGGTGCCATCCTGTCGGGCGAAGATTTCCAGATGGTCGACCTGCCCTATGGCCAAGTCGGCGCCTATGCCGTGACACAGCTCGACCATCTGACCGGGATGCAGGTCCGGCGCGTCTTGGCGCGCGGGCGTCCGGTGATGAGCCAGTCGATCACAGAGCCGGTCATCATCTCGCGCGGCGACCCGGTCTCGATCGAATATTCGAAAGGCGCGATGTCGCTGACCGCGCCCGGCAAGGCGATCTCCGACGCCCATGCGGATCAGTCGGTGCGCGTGGTCAATCTCGTGAGCAACAAGATTGTCGAAGGCATCGCCAAGCCCGACGGCAAAGTGGAGATTCAGAAGTGAGACATCCGTTCTACATCCTGCCGATGCTCGCGCTGGCCGCCTGCGGTCCCGGCTCGGCCTTCGAGCGCGACCCGAAAGTGAGCGACATGGTCGTCGATGGCAACACGATCCCAGAAGTGAACCGGGTCAGTGTGCCGATGCCGCCGCTGGAGCCTACGCGCATACCGCAACGGGCCGAGGCCGCGTCGCTCTGGCAGACAGGCTCCACCGGTTTCTTCGGCGATCAGCGCGCCGACAAGGTAGGCGATCTGCTGACCGTCGATATCGACATCAACGACGAGGCGCAGCTTCAGAACGCCTCCCAGCGCAGCCGCGACGGTAGCCAGAGCGTCGGCTTCCCGACCTTCCTCGGCTATGGGGGAAAGATCGCGAAGATCCTGCCCGGAGTCAGCGAGAAAGACCTGCCCACGGGCAGCAATATCGTCGATCTCAGCTCGCAATCGAGCGCCAGCGGCACCGGCTCGATCAAGCGCAACGAGACGATCAGCCTCAAGGTCGCAGCCCTCGTGATCCGGAAACTGCAAAACGGGAACTTCGTGATCGCCGGACGTCAGGAGGTGAAGGTCAATCACGAGCTGCGCGAATTGCGCGTAGCCGGGATCATCCGTCCCGAAGACATCCGAATGGACAACACCATCCCCTACGAGAAGATCGCCGAGGCGCGCATCTCCTATGGCGGGCGCGGCCAGATCAGCAAAGTGCAACAACCCCGCTACGGGGAAGACGCGCTCGACGTCGTCCTGCCCTACTGAGCCCGACCGATGCCGCGTTGGAGAACACTCGTGCTGCTCATCGTGGTGGTGCCGATCGTCGCGGCGGGTCTCGGCTATCTTGGCGGGAGCCAGATCGCGCCGGGGCCCAAAGCGCCCGAAGCGCCGCCCGAGCCTGCCCCGCGCGACATCGCGCTGGGGGCGATCACGGTCCCGATCTTCCGGGCGCGCGCGGTCAGCTATCTGACGGTCGATGTGACGCTGGTTCTGAAGGGCAAAGAGCTTCCCGATGGGCCGGCGCTCGTGCCGAAACTGCGCGACGAGACGCTCGATCTGCTGACCAGACTCGCGGATAATCGGATATTCGATCCCGATACGGTCACGCCCGACGACCTTGCCCCGCTGCTCGAGCGTGGCCTCAAGGACCGCGTGCCCGGCCTGCAGGCGGCGAAGGTGAACAGCGCGGCGCCATTCAAGCAAGGATAGGAAAGCCCCCGCCGCGCACCGCGCCGGGGGACACTCGCGTCAGCCCGACACTGAAACGATGAGCGAGCTGGGCACTTCCTCGCCATTGCGCAGAACCAGCGACTGCCCCTGCGAGGAGAAGCGCACCTGCTCGACCTGCGTGCTGGGATAGGTGTCATAGGAGACCGCATTGCCATCGGTATCCTGTGCGTCGATCTCGACCCGGAACGTGTCATCGGGCACCGGCAGCCCCGCGGAATCGCGCCCATCCCAGTTCAGCGCGATCTTCTCGCCCGAACGTCCGGGCAGACCCGTGATCCGGCGCAGTTCGGTCCCGTCCTCCGTCTTGATGATCGCAGTCACCTTGTCGGCGGGCGCGGCAAGCTCGTAGCTGGTGCTGGCCTGACCGTCGCGCAGCTCGATCCGGTCGGAGGCGAGCGACACCGTCTTGCCCATCAGGGCCACATCCGCCATCCCGCCCATCGCACTCAGCTTCGCGTCGATGGTCTTGAGGTTGGTATTGGTCTGCACCGATTGCTCGACCTGACTGAGCTGCGCCAGCTGCGAGACGAATTGCGTCGAGTCCATCGGCTTCAGCGGATCCTGATTTTTGATCTGCGCCGTCAGCAGCTGCAGGAAGCTGTTGTAATCCGCCGAGAGCTTCGACTGCGCCGGATTTGCCTTGGCGGTCGTGTCGGTCGCAGTCGCGGCCGGATTGGTGCTTGTCGGGGAGATGCTCATCTGTGGCTCCTCAGGTCCTGATATCCAGTTGTCCGTCGTCGATGGTGGGCTGCCAATCGGCGCCCAGCACGGGGACGTCTTCGTCAATGCTCGCGCTCTGGCCGGAGGAGCGTTCTTCTCCACCCTCGCCATGACCGCCGAATTGCTCGAAATCGAGCGTGCCGCTATCCATCTGCAGGCCCTGCCCCGCCAGGATCGCCGCGAGCGTCTCGCGATCCCCGCGCAAGGCGCTCAGCACCGCCGGGCTTTCGGCCCGAACGACCACGTTGACTTGACCGCGCTTGTCGCGCTCCACGTCGATCTCGATATCGCCCAGCCCGCGCGGGGTGAGCGCCACGCGGGTGCGTCCCTCCTGCAGATCGGCGCGGCGGAGTTGCGTTGCGACGAAGGCCGCGAACCGCGGCGAGGGCTGAGCCGTCGCCTGCCCCGATTGCGCCGCCGCCTCGCTCCGGGCTGCGTGACTTGCGTCATGCTGCGTGAGCCGTGCCACGGCCGCATCGGGCAGAGCCCCGGCGCGGGTGGCCTCGGCGAATGGCTGCGCAGGCTTGCGGTCGCTTTTGCTCGGCGCGGCGGACAACAGTGCTGCCTGCGCCTCGGCCTTGCCGGTCTTCCCCGCGCCTTTTGCGGCCGCTTCCAGAACCGCGCGCACGCGCGGGTCCATGTCGTTCTGCGGGGCCTCCGGCGCGAGCGGCGCAGGCACCGCCCCGGCAAGCCCCTGCGGAACGGAGGTGATGGCCTGCGGCTGCGTCTGTGGCGCCTCGGGCTTCGGCTGCGCCGCCGGAGAGGAAAGATCGCCCGCAGAATGCGCGGGCATCAGCGCCGTTACCGATTGGGTCTGCGCGCCACCCTTTTGCGGCGATGCGGGCTCAGGCGGCTTCGCTTGCAGGCCGAGCGAAACCAGAAGGCTCGCGAAAACCTCGTCGATCGTGTCGCTTTTGTCGTGCGCATGTTCCGAGGCGGGCTTTGCCTCCGCGCCACCAGTTTGCAGCTGCACCCCTTTTAGCGCTTGGGCCAGGCCTTCCTGCAGCTTCGTGCCATGCGCGGCGTCGAACTCGGCGAGCACCGTCGCGAGCGAGGTGCCCAGCTCTTTCAGCACCGCCCCGATCGGCTTGCCCTGCGCCAGTTCTGCCAGCGCACCATCCCGAACCTTCTGCAGCTTCCCGGCCAGCTCGGCTTGAAGCGCGGGGGTCTGGGCAAGGATCGCCGCCGTAGTACCCTTGGGTGAAACGGCCACCGGCGACGCCCCCGCCTTCGCGGCACTGCCCGCATCCGGTTGCACGCCCTGCAAAAGCGATCCGAAGCCGGTCGCCTCCGACGATGACGTCCGCCCGGCCCCTGCGCCAAAGGCCGTCGTCTTCAGCAATGTCGCAGCTATCGCGTCCATCTCATCACCCTCGTCACCCTCGTCACACCAAACCCAAGCGCTTGCTCCGGCGCCCAGACGCCGCCTGCCGCTCCATGAAGGGCGCGAACCAGTCGCGGTCCTTTTCGTAGCCAAGCTGCTCGAGCAGATCGAACAGCACCGGGAAGCGCGAGAATTGATCGCAGATGCGCGCCCGGTGCTCGTCGTCGCGCCACTTCGCGCGGGCTTTCTCGACAGGGCGGATGCCGTTGAGCGGCCCTTTCAAATCCTCCGGGATCTCGACCGCACCGAAATCGGAAAAACGCCCCTCGAATTGCAGATCGAGCGCATCGCGCAACTTCTCCTGAATCCTGTCGGGATCATCGGCAAGGTCTTCGTATTTCAGAAGGAAGACGCCTTGCGGGAAAATGCCGGATCTCAGCACGGTCGCGATCGCCTCGTGGATATGCAGCAGCCCCGGCATGACCGGCGCGGGCGCATCCGGGCCGCCAATGAAATACATCGCATCTGCCGAGATGAAGTAATCGTCCGGCACCGCCGAATGACGGCTCACGAGGATATCGCGCGGATCGCGCAGCGGCACGATCAGATCGATCCGCTTGTTGCGGACATTGGCCCGCGCGATATTCGCGATCTGGAAGATATCCAGCGGCCGTTTGCTGACCCAGTCGCCCGGCTGTCCGATCGTGGACAGCGCGCTGGTCTCGCGCGGAGGGATCTCGAACCCTTTGAGGGTCTCGCGCAGCATATTGTAGAACAGCGTCGTGCCCGCGCGCCCATGTCCTGCAATCATCAGATGACGTGCCATCTCTGCCCTCTCAGTTCAGCATCGCAGGGCTGAACCCGCGTTTTTCAAGACACCGCTTCAACCGGATGAGAGCGCGCTTTTCGACCTGCCGGGCGCGCTCGCGGCTCATCCCGAGATCACGGGCCAGATCGTCGAGCGACTCCGGTGGCGTCTGCAATTTGCGCCGCAAGACCATCTCGCGATCCAGCGCATCCAGATCGTCGAGCGCATCTTCCAGAACCTCATGCGCAGCACGTGCAGCGGATGAGGCCACGGTCTGCTCTTCGGGCGTGAGGTCCGGGCTGCGCATCATCTCCATCATCTCGGCATCGCTGTCGTCGAACGACTTGGCATCCAGCGCCACCAGACCGGTCAGAAGCTGGCTCGCCTCAGGGTTGTCCAGCCGCCCCATCCGCGCATCGAGATAGACCCGCGCCGGCACATCGATCACCGTCTTGATCCGGGCGAGCGCATTGAGAACGCAGGTCATCACCCACCAGTGCGAATAGGTGGAGAACCGCACATCCTGCGTCAGATCGAACCGTTCGGCAGCGCGCATCAGACCGATGATCCCCTCCGCGACGAGGTCTTCGAGCTCGACCGGATTGGTCGCCCAGCGACGCGCCTGCGCATAGGCCTGACGGACATGCGAGCGCAGGAGAATTTCGAGCGAGTCCCGATCTCCATATTCCTGCCAGCGCGAGATGGCCCGCCGTTCTTCTTCAACATTCAGAAACGGCGCATCAAGTGCAGCACGGAAGCTCAATGCAAACATTACCCCGCCTCTATCCACTCTATTCTTGTAGAACAGAAGACCACGGAGGCATGTTTGGAGAAAGCTTTACTTGATTAAAGGCAAGTTAATCGGAGGCTTTTCTGGTTAACCTCGGATTAATTCTGCGGGAGGCCGCGCCGCCTCTCGGGACGGCGCGGCATTCTCATGACTTTGTCACACTGGCCCGGTCCGCCAACCGGGCGCAGAACGCATAGCGGCCGTTTTCCACGGCCTTCGCGCTCACAGGTGACTGCCCGTCGCGCTCGCGCCGCGATCCCGTGCATCTTCGTGAAGGGAAAAGCCACCGCGTGCAGGCGACGCCATCGCCGGCAGCCGGAGGTCGATCGCACGGCCCCCAAAACCATGCTTCACCCCTGCGACATGCGTCGGCTCGATCACCACGAGGCTCCCATAAGGCACCTCGATTCCAAGCTCTTCAGCAAGAATATCACCAAGCGAGATGCCCGGCAGAAGCTCTTCGGCTTCGGGCAGCACGAGCAAGCTTGCATCCTTGCGAGTCGAGCGCAGCAATACAGTGTGCGCAGGCAGAAGCGCGGCCGCCACCAAACTTCCCTGAGACCCTGCGCCCAGTGACGTTTGCGTCACCGAACCTTCCCAAATCTGCGCCAACAAATCGTTATTTTTCATGGACATCCCTAATCCCCGAGTCCCCAAATTCCAGTAGCGGTAGATTACCAGCGATTCACGATCCGGTAAGGTTAAGGATTGTTAAACCGTAAGGCGAGTAAGGATAAATTCTACGTGAAGGCGCTGACCATCGGCCGCCCAAGTTATCCCCAGACCGACAACGTGCGAAATGTTGGAAAGCCTATTTTTCATGAGCTCGAACACTATCGGTTGTGGGCACCCGCTCAACCATCCACAGCCTGTCGACAGCACGACCACAGATTGTGTGCTCACGACCAGTCGCCGAGATGTTAACAATTAATAACTTGACAGAAGCTACCGCTAAGTACGTGTCGGAGACTCAGTCTCTCAATCTGCGGTTGCGGGCATGCACGGCTTCCCAACGGGTACCTCGTAGAACGAGTATCCAGCCGAACGCACTGTTTCAACGACATATCTTTCGCCGAACGCGTCGCGCAGCTTCTTGCGAATCTTGGTGATGTGAACGTCGAACTTACGATCACCATAGACCCACATGCAGTTGTCGATTCGTCGCGACAGCGCGTCCCGCGTCACGATTCGTCCGCCGCTCCGGATCAGCTCGATCATGATCTCCCCCTCAGTCGGGGTAAGCTGGACCGCCTCGACGGAATCAGGCCCGATCAGGCGGTTTTCCGCGTCTACCTTGAGACGGGCGACTCGTTTTTCGTCACTCGGGAAGCTGATGGGCAGACTGTTGCCCGCCCGCAGCCAGAGGCGCGCGGCCAGTTCCCTTTGAGAATAAGGCTCTCGGATTACATCATCGGCGCCCGCCAGAATCATCTCGGCGGCAAGCTCTCCATCTGGCGTTGAGTCGACGAAGAAGATCAGGCTCTCCTTCGTACTGACGCGCGCAGTTCGGATCAGATCCGCGGCACCCTCTGCGTCGGTGAGGCTGATCAGCAAAATGCATGGGGGGCCATGCAGCAGGATATATTGCTCCGCTTCCATCGCAGTCGCGAAGGGCAAAGCCTCCCAGCCGCAGCACGCGCGAAAGAAGTCGGACAACTGTCCTTGCTTCGTGCCTTCTTCCGCTACGATGATGACGTTCTGTCTTCGCATGGCGTCCGAGCCAAACACAAGGCAACTCCCCGTATCCCTCAGCACTTCGGGGCAACACTCAGGCCCGACACCCATCCCCGTTGCGCAGTCACTTCCGAATAACGCCGAGCGTCAGACTGGATAGCAGAGCAGAAATCCGCCGAGCCTGACATCTTTGCATTTTCGAATTTTTATCCCTGCGATATGCGATAATTCACGTGTTTTCGCCTGACAAGCCCGGCTTGCGCCTTGAAATAGGACGTATCTGCGGGCGTTCAGCAGAAAAAACGGGTTTCTTTGACCTAACTTTAAGAATTTCTTCAATTTCCTCCTCAAGAACAAAACCATGTGAGAGTAGACATGACGCAACAGTCCCCGGCTTGCGCCGGTGAGCCAGCGACTTCCCGCACTCCAGCGGTGCCGATCTCGGAGAGTGTCTTTCCCGATCGGCTGATCTGCCTGGAGACGGGTCGCCCGATCAAGATGTTGAAGCGTCATCTTAAAAATCTGCTCGGAATGACCTTCGAGGAATACCGCGCCAAATGGGGGCTTCCGCCAGATTACCCGACCAGCGCCCCGGAGTATCAACTCGCCAAACAGCGTTGGCACACACGCGGCAGACTGCATTGACCCCCGCCAGAACAGACGAAGCACTCAAAAGAACAATTCTGTGCAAAAAATGTATCTTTGCAGGAAACCCAAGCACAGATACGCGCGTTTGTTGACAGAAACGCATGTTGCACGTAACTTTCTCTACTAATCCGGGGAGAGTGCAGAATTTAAGCATTGGAGAGATCAGATGTCGAAGGATCGGCCCACGGATGCAGCAAACATTATCGCAACAGTTGCTGCCGCCTATGCCGCCCGCTCGGATGTAACGGCGGATCAGGTGGTCGACCTCGTGGCGAAGCTCTCCGCGCAGTTCGGCGAGGAGTTGAACGACGCGACGGCCTCTCACGCAGCGGATACGGCCACGGCGAGCACCAGCCCCACGCGACCGCAACCCGCGCTTCCTATTGAAGACGCGGTGACCGAGGACAAGGTCTTCTGCCTGTGCTGCGGGCGCGGCTTCAAGATGCTCAAGCGCCATCTCGGCTCGGAACATGGGCTGAGCGAAGACGAGTATCGGACCCTGTTCAATCTGCCCGCGGATATGCCGCTGGTCGCGCCCAGCTATTCGGCGCGCAAAGCGGCCTATGCCAAGAAGGTCGGCCTGGGCAAGCACAGCCGCGACGACCTCGAAGCCTCGCTTCACGACGCCTGAGCGCGCGCGGGCCGCACAACGCCCGCCGCCCAAAAACGGCTCCAAAGCCACCGTTGTGCGGCTTTGTTTCCAGATCATGAACGATTATCGCCCTCTTTTGGCCCATTTTTAATCCGACAACCCACAGTCAGGGGCTGCAGAAGACGTATGCCCTGAGAATACAGCTGGCTCCGGTCGGCGAGGTGGGAAAGGGCAATCCATGGCACGGTCGAACCAAGCGCCGATCATTGTGAAGCGGAGCGATGACGATCACGAATCCGAGCATCACGGCGGAGCGTGGAAAGTCGCCTACGCGGACTTCATGACCGCGATGATGGCCTTCTTCTTGCTGATGTGGATCCTGTCGGTGTCGGACGAGAACCAACTGACCGGGATCGCCGATTACTTCGCGCCGGCGAAAATCTCGATGCAGGCGCCCGGTGGCACCGGTCCGCTCGCTGGCGAGACGATCGGGCCGAAAGGCGTCTTGAACGCGTCGCGTGCCAATGATGCCATCCCCGCCAATCCCGGCGTCGGACAAGCGACCGATCCCTCGACCGAGATGGCCAACGCCTCCGGCAAATCCAAAGACACCACGCCCGACGCGACGACGGACAAGCTCGCAGCCGCGGCAATGGCAACGACTGAGGCCGGAGATGCGACCGACGCCAAGACCGCTGCGGTCACGCCGCATGCCGTCGATGACGCCCGCTTCGAGACGCTTCAGACCCGGATCACCCAAGCCATCCAGCACGTCCCGGACCTGCGTCCGCTGCAGCAGAACGTGCTGTTCCGCCGCACGCCGGACGGGTTGAATATCGAGGTCGTGGATCAGGCTGGCAAAGCCATGTTCGCCTCGGGCAGCGCGAAGATCGACGGGCCGACGTTGAAGCTGATGGATCAGCTTGGCCGCGCCCTCTCCGAGCTGCCCAATGACGTGCTGATCGCGGGCCACACCGACTCGGTGCCCTATCAGAAAGCGGGCGGCACCTATGGGAACTGGGAACTTTCCTCGGACCGCGCCAATGCAACGCGCCGGGCGCTCGTGACCGCCGGTGTGCCCCCCGAGCGTATCACCCGCGTCTCGGGCCTGTCGGATACCGATCCGCTGAAACCGGCAGAGCCCCGCGATCCCTCCAACCGCCGGATCACCGTGACCCTCGCCTATCTTCATCCGAAAACCGATGCGCCCGCGCCGACCGATACGGCGACGCCGCGGCTCGAAGCGAAGGCGGAGCCCGCGACCCCGCAACCGGCCCCGGCAGTCGAACACGCGGCCCCCGAAGCCGTCGCGCCCGCCGCGCCGAGCACATCGGAACAGCCGCAGAAATACAGCTCCGTCGCGCTCGACGATCTGCGCAGCGCCCTGCAATAACGCCCATCATCAAAGAAAAACGCCGGCGCGATCCTCATCGCGCCGGCGTTTTCTTGTCTTCGCTTGGGTCGGAACCTCAGATCAGACCGGCATGCGCCATCGCGGCGTCGATCGCGGTCTTCGTCTCGGGCAGAAGCTCGGTCAGCGGCAGGCGCACCTCGGCCGAGCACATGCCCAGCTTCGACATCGCGTATTTCGCGCCCGCGACCCCCGGCTCGAGGAAGATCGCCATATGCAGCGGCATCAGCTTGTCCTGATAGCTCAGCGCCTTGGCGTAATCGCCCGCAAGCGTCGCCTCTTGGAATTCAGCGCAAAGCTTCGGCGCGACGTTCGCGGTGACCGAGATGCAGCCCACGCCGCCATGCGCGTTGAAGCCGAGCGCGGTCGCGTCCTCGCCCGACAGCTGGATGAAATCCGGCCCGCAGGTCGCGCGCTGCATCGAGACACGCTCCAGCTTGCCGGTCGCGTCCTTCACACCGACGATGCGCGGCAGCTTGGCCAGCTCGCCCATCGTCTCGGGGATCATGTCGATCACCGAGCGGCCGGGGATGTTGTAGATCACGATCGGCAATTCGCAGGCATCGTGCAGCGCGCGGTAATGCTCGATCATGCCGCGCTGCGTCGGCTTGTTGTAGTAAGGCGTCACGACGAGCGCCGCATCGGCCCCGGTTTCAGCCGCGTGCTGGATCAGCCGAACGCCTTCCGCGGTCGAGTTCGAGCCCGCGCCCGCGATGATCGGGATACGGCCCTTCGCGGCTTTCACGACCTCGGTGATGACGGTCATATGCTCGGCATGGCTCACCGTCGGGCTTTCACCGGTGGTGCCGACCGGCACGAGGCCGTGGCTACCCTGGTCGATATGCCACTCGACGAGTTTCTTGAGCGTGTCCAGATCCAGTTCGCCGTCCTTGAACGGCGTGACCAGTGCGGGAAGAGACCCTTTGAACATGACACGCTCCTTTTTTGGTTGGGCCGGGAGGGTGAGTCGTCCCGGCGGAAATCGGCCGGGTTATAGGCGGTTGCGCGACGGTTGCCAACTTGTGATTCATCCCCATCTGTGAGAGGCCCGTATCAAAGGGACAAACCCGCGACCACGAGCAGCCATGATGATCCGACGCCAGTTCCTCGCCGCGCTTGCGGCTTCGAGTTTCGCGCTCTCGCCGGCCGCGCTTCGCGCCGCGAGTTCCGCGCTGTCCGATGCTTTCGCCGCGGCCAATTCCGGCAACTGGGACGAGGCTGAAAATCTCGCGCGCCGCGTCGGTCCCTTGGGCTTCGATGTCATCGAGTGGAAACGCCTGCGCGACGGCGAAGGAGACTTCGCCGACTATCTCGATTTCGCCACCCGCCGCGCCGATTGGCCCGGCATGCCGTGGCTGCGCGAGAAGGGCGAGGCCACGCTCGACGGCATCCCGCCGCGCGAGGTGATCGCCTATTTCAAGCTTGGCCCACCGCAGACCGGCACCGGCGCGCTGGCGTTGATTGGTGCGCATCTCGCCTTGGGACAGAAGGCGTTGGCGGCCGAGGTCGCCAAGACCGCATGGCGCCAACTGCCAATGGACGAAGACGAGCAGGCGAAGTTCTTGGCCGACTACCCCTCGCTCATCTCCGCCGATCATGGCGGGCGGATGCAGAACATGCTCGATCGCGGGCATCTGTCGGATGCGCGCCGGATGATCGGTCTGGTCACGCCGGGCACCAAGGCCGTCGCCGAGGCGCGGATCGCCCTGCAGGCGCGCGAGCACGGCGTGGACGATCTCGTCGCCGCCGTCCCCCAATACATGGTCGAGCGTTCCGCAGGGCTTGCCCGCGACCGCGCGATGTGGCGCTGGCGCGCCGGGCTGGAAGACGGCGCCGCAGAGCTGATCCTAGAGCGGTCGAAATCCGCGACCGATCTGGAAGACCCCGACCTTTGGGCGACGCTCCGCGGCTATCAGTCGCGCTGGGACCTGCGCGCGGGCAATACGCAACGCGCCTATGATCTGGCCTCCTCGCACCATCTGGAACCGGGCGGCGCGGATTACGCCGATCTCGAATGGGTGGCGGGCTATGCCGCGTTGAAACTGGGCCGTGCCGATACGGCCTACAGCCATTTCCACAATCTCGAAAAGGCGGTGGACGGGCCGATCTCGTCGTCGCGGGCATGGTATTGGCAGGGCCGCGCGCTGGAGGTTCTGGGCCGCAGCGACGAAGCCAAGGCCGCATGGCGCAAAGGCGCGGAAAATCAGGACGCCTATTACGGGCTGCTCTCGGCGGAGCGGCTGAACCTGCCCCTGCCCGCGAATTTCGCCAAGGGCCCCGACCTGCCCGACTGGCGGCGCTACAAGCTGCGCCATTCTTCGGTCTTCAAGGCCGCGCAGCTGCTCTACGAAGCGGGCGAAAACGAGCTGGGCGCGCGCTTCGTGCTGCATCTTGAGGAAAGCCTCGGACCGGGCAATTTCGGTGCGCTCACGAATTTCGCGCTTGAGGAGGACGACACCTACCTCGCACTGATCATCGGCAAACGCGCCGCGCTGAAGGGCGAGATCATCGCGCAGGCGCTCTGGCCGATCCCGGGTCTGACGAGCCATGATCTGGGCGTGCCGGAAGAAGTCGTCCTCGCGGTCGCCCGGCGCGAGAGCCAGTTCGCGATCGGCGTGGGCTCTCCGGTGGGTGCTCAGGGCCTGATGCAGCTGATGCCCGGCACCGCGAAGATGATGGCGGATAAAACCGGCCTGCCCTACGAGAAGGCGCGGCTGACAACGGACGCGACCTATAACCTCAAGCTCGGCGGCGCCTATCTGGCGGAGCTGCGCGACGAATTCGGGCCGTCTTCGGTGCTGGTCGCCTCGGGCTACAACGCGGGGCCCGGACGTCCGCGCAACTGGATGGAAGATCGCGGCGATCCCCGGATCGGCACGGTCGATGTGATCGACTGGGTCGAGATGATCCCCTTCACCGAGACCCGCAACTACGTGATGCGCGTCTCCGAGGCGATCTCGCCCTACCGCGCGCGGCTGGGCAAGGGCGAGGTGAAATTCACCGACATCCTGCGCGGTGACGTGACGGATTGAGGGGCGCTGCCTCCCCGTCGCCGCAGGGCGACAAATGAAAAGAGGAGACGGGCGCTGCCCCTCGGCCTGACGGCCTCACCCCGGGATATTTGAGCCAAGCCGAAAGAGGCAGTCACGCCTCTTGGGCAACTCGCGCGCGCCACAGGGTGAAGAGCCCCGCGCTGACCACGACCCCCGCCCCGATCACCACATTCCACTCCAGCGACTCGCCGAAGACCACAACGCCCAGCGTCGAGGCGAAGACCAGCTGCAGATAGGCGAAGGGCTGGATCGCCGACGCTTCGGCCACCTCATAGGCCTTGATCAGCAGGAAATGCCCGGTCGCGGCGGTGAAGCACAGCACGACCATCCATGCCCAATCCGACGCGATCATGTTCTCCCAGTGCCAGATGCCGACCGCGGTGATCACCAGCGCCCCGATCACGCCGGTGTAGAAGAAGGACACCGAGGCCGGATCGACGCGGCCCACGTAGCGCGTCATCAGCGAGTAGAGCGCGAACAGCGTCGCCGCCGCCAGCGGGATCAGAGCATAGGGGGAAAACACCCCGAACCCGGGCTTGAGGATGATGAGCACCCCGACGAAACCCACCCCGATCGCCGCCACGCGCCGCCAGCCGACCTTCTCGCCCAGTACCGGTCCCGAAAGACCCGCGACCAGCAGCGGGTAGCAGGCGAAGACCGCATGGGAATGGACGAGCCCGAGATAGACGAAGGCCTGCACCATCACGATCACCTCGGTGATCAGGATGATCGAACGGATCACCTGCGCCCAAGGCAGGCCTGAACGCGTCGCCCGCTTGATCCCGCCGGGGCTGCGCGCCGCGATCACAAGCACGAAGGCTGCGAAGAACCAGAAGCGCACCATCAACGCCATGTAGACGTTATAGGTCTCGGCCAGATGGCGCGAGATACCGTCCTGAAGCGCGAAGATGAAAGTCACCGCGACCATCAGCGCGATGCCGCGGCGAGTCGATTGTTCAACCATGTTTCACCCCGTGCGACATATGGCGTTTGCGCCCGAAACCCGGGCTGCGGTTGACCTCGAAACCCGCGGCCTCGAGGGCGCGGCGCACGAAACCCGCCGCCGTGTAGGTCGCGAAGGAGCCGCCCGGCACCGTATGCGCGCCGACCTCGGCCATCAGATCGTCGCCCCAAAGCTCGGGATTCTTCGCGGGCGAGAACCCGTCGAGGAACCACGCATCGGCTTTTCCCGCCCAAGCGGGCAGCGCCGTGCGCGCATCGCCCTCGACGATCTCCACCGCGACCGGACCGAGCTGAAACTGGCGCTGCCCCGCAGTCCAGGCTTCCAGATAAGGACCGGCGACGGGCGCGACCTCCGGAAAAGCGTCCAGCGCCCGTGCGATCTCGTCGGCCTCCATCGGGTAGGCCTCGAATGAGGTGAAGCGGATCGGGCAGTCCTCGGGACAGGCCAGCCGCAGCGCCATCAGGTTCAGCCCCGTGCCGAAGCCCAGCTCGGCCACGTGGAAGCCCGGACGCAGCCGCGCGGGCAGATCATTGCCCGCCAAGAACACATGCCGCGTCTCGTTCAGGCCGCCCGCAAGGCTGAAATAGGGATCGTCGAACCGCCGCGAGACCGGCACAAGGTCATCGCGCCAATCGAGATCGGCTTTGCTCTGGTCAGGGGCGTTCATCGGGGATAGTCCACAGTCTATGGCCCAGCCTTGAAGCAGGAGGCGCGAAATGACAAGCGGCAGACACGACATAACCGTGCGCGGCGGCGGCATCTTCGGCCTCGCGATCGCGTATCAGGCAGCGAAGCGCGGCGCGAAAGTCCGGCTGATCGAGCGCAGCCGCATCGGCGCGGGCAGTTCGGGCGGCCATGTCGGCGCGCTCGCCCCGCATGTGCCGGAGAACTGGAATCCCAAGAAACAATTTCAATTCGAGAGCCTGCGCATGGCGGAAGCCTTCTGGGCCGACGTGCAGCGCATCGGCGGCGGCGATCCGGGCTATGCGCGCCTCGGGCGGCTGCAGCCGCTGGCGGATGAGGCGCAGATCGCGCGCGCCAAGGACCGTGCGGCAGGGGCGGCCGAGCTGTGGCAGGGCTTCGCCACATGGCGCGTGGCCGAGGTTGCGGAATTCCGCGCCTTCGCGCCCCCCTCGCCCACCGGGCTCGTGATCCATGACACGCTCACCGCCCGCGCCAATCCGCGCGCTGCCGGGGCCGCGCTGGTCGCGGCGCTCAAAGCGATGGGCGCGGAGATCGTGATCGGCGAGGCCGAGGAGGTCGGCACGGTCATCCACGCGACCGGCGCCGAAGGTCTGGCCGAACTGAACGCGGTGGTCGGCAAGACCATCGGCACCGGCGTGAAGGGCCAATCGGCGCTCTTCCGATACGCGGCTGGCAACGTGCCGCAACTCTTCGCGGAAAGCCTCCACATCATTCCCCATTCAGACGGCACGGTCGCGATCGGGTCGACCTCCGAGCGCGAATTCGACGCCCCCGACACGACCGATGCGCAGCTCGACGCGCTGATCGAGAAAGCCCGCGCGCTTTGCCCGCCGCTGACCGAGGCTCCGGTGATCGACCGTTGGGCCGGGGTGCGCCCGCGCGCCAAATCCCGCGCGCCGATGCTGGGCGACTGGCCCGACCGTTCGGGGCATTTCATCGCGAATGGCGGGTTCAAGATCGGCTTCGGCATGGCACCGAAAGTGGCCGAGGTGATGGTCGATCTGGTGCTGGAAGGGCGCGACACGATCCCCGAAGGCTTCCGCGTGACCGACAACCTGTAAGGGGGCTCCGCCCCCGGCCTGCGGCCTCCCCCGGGATATTTATCCCAAGAGGAAGAAAAACGCCCGGCTCGAACCCGGTTGCGGGCGGCAGGCCGGGCGCTTCCCCTTGGGCGGTCATCGGCGTCCCCGCCTGTTCCGCGCGATCAGGGTCAGGCGATTCTGGTTACGAAAGGTTTAACTTCCTCTTGGCGGAAATATCCCGGGGGGCGCGCGTCAGCGCGCGGGGGCAGCGCCCCCTCCGACATGACCCGCCCGCGAGACCTCTGCCTCGGTGATCCCGAAGCGCGGCGCGAATTTCTCCCGCGCCGCTATCAGGCGTGGATCGTCGGGGCGCAGGCCCAGCGTGCGGATGAACTCGACGCGGCTCTGGGTCTTGAGCTGATCGCGCGAAATCGCGGTGCCCATCAGCCGGTCGATCACCTCGCCGCCCGCGGTGACGTGGAACCATTTCGAGAAGTCGCGGAAATGGTGCTGGTTGTGCAGTGTCGAGACATGGCGCTCGATCGCGGTCTTCTTCACGGTGACATGGGCGGTCGTGTGGAACCATTCATAGGCGAGGAAGGTGGCGGCTCCGCCCAGCGGCACGACGGCCACGGCGATATCGAACGCATAAGGCACGCCGATCAGCGACAGCACTGCCCAAAGCAGCGCGGTATTGCCCACGAGCACCGGTACGATCACCGAGAGCGGCGCAAACAGCAGCGGCCAGCAGGTCGGGAATTCGTGGTGGCCGTAATGCACCCGGTAGAGCCAGTTGAAAGCCCATTGCCGCTTCGGCGGCGCCATGTGGAAGATGTAGCGGTGGAGCCCGTATTCGTTGAGCATCTGCGCCGGGATCCCCAGCAGCGCGACCGCCCAGAGCCACGAAGGCCCCTGCGCGATCCAATAGGCCGCCGCGGCGACGACTGCGATCATCACCCAGATCGACAGATGGGACAGCATCAGCCGCATCCGCATCGCGAGAGTCTCCCGAAATCTCCTCCGGGGATCAGCCTGCCACGGGTTACGCGTGCGTCAAAGCGTTTCGCAACGTCAGGGCCAGTCCGTTGTTCTCGTCGTCAGTCGTTCTCGTGCGGGATGTTCTTTTCCCGCTCGACCGCCAGTTCGCCCTTCGAGGTATCGGCATCGGCTGTGTGCACCGCCCAGTCGCCCTCGCCTGCGGGCTTCGGCAGTTTCTCGGCTGGCCAGTCGCGGAAGATATTGGCCTTCGAGATGAAATGCGCGGTGATCGGGGCCGTCAGGAAGATGAAGATGGTGACCATCAGCTCGTGCAGGGTCACGTGGCCCTGCTTCACCGCGAACCAGACCATCGAGGCGATCAGGATCGCGCCCACGCCCAGCGTCGCGGCCTTGGTCGGCGCGTGCAGGCGGGTCATCGGGTCGGGCAGTTTGACCAGCCCGAAGCTGCCGACGAGGCCGAAGATGCCGCCGATCACGAGCAACGCGGAAATCAGGATGTCCCAGAACAGTTCCATCACGCCCTCACTCGATAATGTCGCCGCGCAGGATGAACTTGGCGAAGGAGACCGTCGCCACGAAGCCCGTCATTGCGTAAAGGATCGACGCTTCGAAGAAGAGCGCCGTACCCTCCCAGATGCCGAACAGCACGATCATCGCGATCGCGTTGATCGCCATCGTGTCGAGCGCGAGGACCCGGTCGGTCACGCCCGGCGCCTTGACGACCCGGTAGAGGTTGAACAGCAGCGCCAGCGAATAGCAGGCGATGGCGAAGATCAGGGCATAGGTGATCATTCGAAAATCTCCTTCAGGCGGGCCTCGTAGCGGGACTTGATCTCGTCGCGCACCTCGTCGGCATCGGGCGCATGCAGCGCGTGGACCAGCAGCGAGTGACCGTCGGCGGCCAGCTCCGCCGTCAGCGTCCCGGGCGTCATCGTGATCGTGCCCGCGAGCACCGTCACCGCCTCGGGCGTGACGATATCGAGCGGCACCGTGACCCAGGCGGGGTGCAGCTTGGAATTGGGCATGAAGAGCACGATCTTCGCCACGGTGATATTCGCGACGATGATATCCCAGATCACGATGAAGATGTACTCGATGATCTTCAGCGGCTTCGCGAAACGCGGGCGCGCGGGCCAGTAGGGCGCGGTGATCCAGGGGATCACGAGACCGACGAGGATCGCGAAGACCAGCGAATTGAGCGTGTAGCTATTGGCCAGCATCAGCCAGACCATCACCAGCGTGACTGTCAGGTAGGGGTGGGGAAGGATCTTGCGGATCATCTCTTTGCTCCCCTCAATGCGCCGCGGCGGGGGCGTCCTGCCCCGTCTCGGTTCCGGTATGGGTGTCGGCCTGATCGGCGGGCTGAGTGTCGCCATGCGCGCCCGCGGCATTGGCGCCGCCATGCGCGTCCTCGGCCTTCATTTCCTCGCTCACTTCCATATGCCCGTGCTCATGCGCCCCGATACGTGCCGCCTCCTGCGCGCGCTCTTCTGCTCCGGCGAGAACCGCGTCGATATATTGCGACGGCGTGAAGAGCTGCGCGGAGGTGCCCTGCAACCAGGTGCTCGCAGGTCCGGCCAGCGCGGTCAGCGCCACCGACCCGGCCAGCAAGATACCGGTCGCGGTGAAGGCGAGGCCCGGCGAGCTCGCATCCTTCGGCGCGGGCGGCAGATCGTCCGCCTCGGCCTCGACCGCGTAGGAACGCCAGAACACCTGACTGCCCGCACGGGCATAGCCCACGATGGCGATCAGCGAGGTCACGAGAACCGTGGCCCAAAGCGCCCATTGGCCGCGCGTCGCATCGAGGATCATCAGCTTGCCGAGGAAACCCGAGAGCGGCGGCATCCCGGCCATCGCGATCGCGCCCATGAAGAACAGGCCCGCCATCAGACCGTGGTTCTTCATCAGCGGCGCATCGGTATAGCCGAGTCCCCAGCGCCCGCGCCGCTCGCGCACGAGATCGGCGATCAGGAACATCGCCCCGGCGGTCAGCGTCGAGTGGATCATGTAGTAAAGACCCGCCGTCGTCGCGCCTTGGGTGAATTGCGCAAGTGCCAGCATCATCGTCCCGACCGACCCGATCACCGCATAGGCGACCGTGCGGCCCATGTCGCGCGCCCCGAGAATGCCGATCATCCCGATCGCCAGCGTCAGGAAGGCGGAGGGCAGAAGAATGTCATGGGCAAGCGTGCCGATCGTTCCCGTGATCGGGAAGATCAGCGTGTAGACGCGGACGATCGCATAGGTGCCGACCTTGGTCATGATCGCAAACAGCGCCGCCACCGGGCCGGGCGCGTTCGTGTAGGTCGCGGGCAGCCAGAATTGCAGCGGCACGAGCGCGGCCTTGACCGCGAAGACCAACATCAGAAGCGCCGCACCGACCTTGATCGGCGCCGTCTGCTCGGATGGCATCTGCGCGACTTTCACCGCGAGATCGGCCATGTTGAGCGTCCCTGCCGTCGCGTAGATCGTCCCCAGCGCGAAGAGGAACAGCGTCGAGCCCGCAAGGTTGTAGACCACATATTGCACGCCCGACTTCAGTCGCGCGCGCCCGCCGCCATGGATCATCAGACCATAGGAGGCGATCAGCAGAACCTCGAAGAAGACGAACAGGTTGAACGCGTCGCCCGTCAGGAAGGCGCCGTTGATCCCCATCATCTGGAACTGCATCAGCGAGTGGAAATGCCAGCCGCGTTTGTCCCAGCCCGAGCCGATCGCATAAAGCACGATCACGAGGCCGAGGATCGAGGTCAGCAGCAGCATCAGCGCGGACAGCCGGTCGAGGACCAGCACGATGCCGTAGGGCGGCTCCCAGTTGCCGAGGCGATAGACCTCGGGCGGGCCCATCGAGGCCGACACCATCAGCACGATCGCCAGCACCAGAAGCGCCGACATGCCGAGGATCGAAGCCACGCGCTGCGTGACCAGATCGTAACGCATCCACAGCACGATCAGCGGCGCAAGCATCGCCGGGATCAGGACGGGCGCGATGATCCAATGCTCCATCATTGGCCGTCCTCCTCTTCCTCGAGGTCGATGCGGTCATTGCCCGCCTCGATGAAGGCGCCAAGCGCGAGCATCACCACGACCGCCGTCATCCCGAAGGAGATCACGATCGCGGTCAGGACCAGCGCCTGCGGGATCGGGTCGGTATAGGAGGTCACGCCGTCGCGCAGAATCGGCGGCTGGTTGATCACCAGACGACCGGTGGCGAACAGGAACACGTTCACCGCGTAGGACAACAGCGACATGCCCACCACCACGGGGAAGGTGCGCAGACGCAGGATCATATAGATGCCGGCGGCGGTCAGCACGCCGATGGCCGATGCAACGAGCACTTCCATCAGTGATCGCCCCCGTTGGTCTTCTTGTTCTCGTGCACGGTGTCACGCTCGTTCTGGGTGGCTTCGCGCGCGGCGCGGGCGGTCTTCCACCAGCGGCGCGGCACTTTGGCCTCGGGCGGATAGGGCCCGGCCGAGAGCGGCGCGAGCACGCGGGCCTCGGGCTTCTCGGCCGCGATATGCGCGCCCTCCTCGCCGCCTTCCTCGCCCATCGCGGCGCGGCGCGCGAGGCGGCTCAGCCCGCCAAGCGCCAGCATCACCGAGCCGACGACGCCGAGGAACACGCCGAGGTCGAAGCCCGCAGCGGTCGCCAGCTCGAACTTGTCGAGACCGGGCAGTTTCACATAGCCGAAATCGGAGGTCAGGAAGGGCATGTCGTTGAAGAACGCCCCGGCCCCGGTGATCCCTGCGACCAGCACGCCCGACGCGATCAGCACGTGGTAATAGACCTTCTGGCGCGCCTGGGTCCAGGCAAAGCCCGAGGCCATGTATTGCGTCACCAGCGCGATCGCCACGACCAGACCGGCGATGAAGCCGCCGCCGGGCTCGTTATGGCCGCGCAGGAAGATGTAGAGCCCCACGACCAGCGCGATCGGCATCATCACCCGCGTCACGATAAGCAGCATCAGCGGGTGCTTGTCGCCGCCGCGCGGCACGTCGGGGCGCCACGCGATCAGCTTGCGCGAGGACGCGCCCTGCAGCAGCGCCTCGGTCAGCGCGAAGATCACCAGCGCGGCGATGCCCAGCACCGTGATCTCGCCGAAGGTATCGTAGCCACGGAAGTCCACGAGGATCACGTTCACCACGTTATCCCCGCCCGCGAGGTTGTAGCTGTTGTCGAGCATGTAGCCGGACATCGTCGGGAAAGCGAAATCACGGGTCAGCAGCGCGTAGATCAGCCCCGAGACCGCGACGCCCGCCGCGACCGAAAGCCCGACGTCGAAGCCGATCTTCATCCGGCTGGATTCGATCGAGGTGATCTTGGGCAGGAAGTTCAGCGCGAGAAGCATCAGCACCGTCGTCACGATCTCGACCGAGATCTGCGTCAGCGCGAGGTCGGGCGCCGAGAGGAAGATGAAGGAGATCGAGACGGTCAGGCCGACGATCCCGATCAGCACCAGCGCGAGGATGCGGTTGTGATGGAAGGCGACGATACAGATGGTGGCCGTCAGCAGCAGCAGCCACGAGGTCACCGCCGCGCCGTTCACCGGCGTCAGCGCCCGCGTCTGCGGCCCCAGCGTGCCGCTCATGAAGGCGTAGAGCCCCACCCCGACCGCAGTAATCGTGAACAGCATCAGGTAGCGCGCCATCGCGCCGGTGTGCAGCCCTTGGGTGATCCACGCCGCAAGGCTCTGGACCTTCGCGACCACCCAATCGAACATCACCTTGGCCTCGGGGCGCGGGGTGGCGTCCCAGAGGCGCTGGAACGGGCGATGCGCGGCGAGCAGAGCGATACCGCCGGTGACGGCAATGGCCGACATGATCAGCGCAGGCGTGACGCCGTGCCAGATCTTCAGCTCGTGCATGTGATAGCCGCCGCCGACGACCGCATTGGTCGCCATCTGGACATAGCCGCCTGCCACCGCCATCGGGAACAGACCGATCGCGATCACGAGGAAGGCGAGGAAGGCCGGGCTGATCCACATGCCGAAGGGCGGATCATGCGGCGTCTTCGGCAGGTCCTGCGGTGGCGGGCCGAAGAAGCCGTGGCTGATGAAGCGGAAGGCATAGGTGGCCGAGAACAGCGCCGCGATGGTGGCAAGCGCCGGGATCAGCCAACTATTGTCGAGCCACTTCGTATGGGCCGCGGCTTCCAGCATCATTTCTTTCGACAGGAACCCGTTGAAGAAGGGAATACCGGCCATCGACAGCGCCGCGATGGTCGCGATCACGAAGGTGATCGGCATCAGCTTGCGCAGCCCCGAGATGCGGGTCAGATCGCGCGTGCCCGCCTCGTGATCGACGATGCCCGCCGACATGAAGAGCGCCGCCTTGAAGGTCGCGTGGTTGATGATGTGGAACACGGCGGCCAGAGCCCCGGCTTCGGTGCCGAGACCCAGCATAAAGGTGATGAGCCCCAGATGCGAGACGGTCGAGAAGGCCAGCAACGCCTTCATGTCGTGTTTGAAGATCGCGATCTTCGCGGCGATCAGCATGGTGATCAGACCAACGCTCGCCACGATATAGAACCATTCCGGCGTCCCCGAGAGCACCGGCCACATTCGCGCCATCAGGAACAGCCCCGCCTTCACCATCGTCGCGGAGTGCAGATAGGCCGAGACCGGCGTCGGCGCCGCCATCGCGTGCGGCAGCCAGAAATGGAACGGGAACTGCGCGGATTTGGTGAAAGCGCCGCCGAGGATCAGCAGCAGCGCCGGGATGTAATAGGGGCTCGCCTGAATGGCGTCCTTGTGCTGCAGGATCTCCGAGATGTCGTAGCTGCCCGCGATATTGCCGAGGATCAGCATCCCCGCGATCATCGACAGGCCGCCCAGACCGGTCACGGTCAGCGCCATGCGCGCGCCCTGACGGCCCGCAGGCAGGTGTTTCCAGTAGCCGATGAGCAAGAAGGAGCTGAGCGAGGTCAGCTCCCAGAAGATCAGCAAAAGCAGGATGTTGTCCGACAGGACGATGCCCACCATCGCGCCTTGGAACAGCAGCAGATAGGTGTAGAACTGACCGACCGGGTCCTTGTTCGACAAATAGAACCGCGCATAGAGGATGATGAGCAGCCCGATCCCGAGGATCAGCGTGGCAAACAGCATCCCCAGACCGTCGATCCAGAAATTCACGTTCAGGCCGAGCCAGGGCAGCCAGTCGATCTTGGTCTCGACGACACCGCCTGCCATCACGGTCGGCAGGTTCAGCAACAACCCGAGCAGCGCCAGCCCCGTGAACAGGGCCGACACCGCGGCGGCGTTGGTGCGTCCGGTGCGGATAAGGATCGACGGCATGGCTGCGCCCAGGAAGGGCAAAGCGGCGATCAAGGCAGGCGACATCTTCTCTCCGGTCCGTTCTTTGGCGGGCCTTGGGGCGATGGATGCGACCGCACTCTCCCCCCGCGCAAGCATTACTTTACCTGCGCACAGGGGGCATGTCTGTCAAGCTTCGCGACGGCGTTTCCTGAGTAGAATCGCAAGGCATTGTGCGGAGGCCGCCTCAAAGCGGCAGCGATCGCCCCCTCTCTCGCCATTTTGCACATGCGGCATTCTGCGGCACAAATGTCGCTGAATCGGCGGGAAATCGCGCTTTTCGATGCATGGATGGGCGATGTTATGCGAGAATCGCATGGCTCGGCCCTGTCCGCCCGATGCGCCTCGCTTCCCCTCTTGCAGTTTTTTCAAGCATGTGGATATGAAAATTGCAGCACGGTCGTTTTTCTCCGTGCGAAGCGACTGTAATCGCAAGGAAACAGATGCCTAAATCCCGCACTGTCCAAGTGCCCCGACTTTCTCGCCGCCAGCTCCTCGCCGCCGGTTCCGCTTTTGGCGCGTTCGCCGCTGCGGGAGGCTGGCCCGGTCATGCGCTCGCACAAGACAGCGCAGCCCCTGCCGACCCCTCCCCCGCGCCCGCCCCGGCTCCCGCCGCACCGCAGCAATCGCCGTTTTCCTTCGACGATCTCGCGGCGCGGATGCAGAAGGCCGCGAAGGGCGACGCGGTGCCGCCCGAGACCAGCTCGGCCGATTTCCTGAGCAAGCTGGACTACGACAGCTACCGGATGATCCGCTTCGACCCGGACAAGTCGCGCTTCGAAGACATCGAGGACACGCGCTTCGAGTTGCAGGCCTTCCATCTGGGCTGGCTGTTCAAAGAGCCGGTGCATCTCTTCACCGTCGAGAACGGGCAAGCGAGCCCGATGACCTTCTCGACCGACGATTTCATCTACCAGAGCAAAGCCCGCAAGATCGTCCCCGAACATGCGCCCCTGCCCGGCGTTGCAGGCTTCCGCCTGCACAGCCCGATCAACCGCCCCGATGTCATGGACGAGTTGATCGCGTTTCAGGGCGCGTCCTATTTCCGCGCGCTCGGGCGCGGCTCGGCCTATGGCCTTTCGGCGCGCGGGCTTGCCGTGAACACCGGCATCTCGGTCGCCGAGGAATTCCCGCGCTTCACCCAGTTCTGGGTCGAGACGCCGACCTCGGGCGCGACCTCGATCACCGTCTTCGCCGAGATGCACTCCGCCTCGCTGACGGGGGCCTACAAATTCGTCATCACACCGGGCGAGGCCACCTCGGTCGACGTGACTGCGCGGCTCTTCATCCGCGAGGATATCCAGCAGCTCGGTGTCGCGCCGCTGACCTCGATGTTCCTTTACGGACCGCGCAACCGGCACAATTTCGACGACTATCGCCCGCGCGTGCATGACAGTGACGGGCTGGCGATCGAGCAGGCGGACGGCGACAAGCTGTGGCGCCCGCTGCAGAACCCCAACAAACTCGCCTCCTCCTATTTCGCCGAGAGCGCGCCGAGGAGCTTCGGCCTCTATCAGCGCGAGCGCGACTTCGATCACTATCAGGACGCCTCGGCCCGCTACGAGCGCCGTCCCTCGGTCCGCGTGACGCCGCAGGGCGACTGGGGCAAGGGCATGGTGCGGCTGGTCGAGATCCCCTCGAAACTCGAGGTGAACGACAATATCGTCGCTTTCTGGGTGCCCGAAGCTCCGGCAAAAGCAGGCGATGCGCTGGAATTCGCCTATCGGCTGGAATGGGGCGATCTGCCCCCCGATCCGAGCGATCAGCGCGCCTATGTCGATCAGACCTGGGCCGGGACCGGCGGTGTCTCGGGCGTCGAGAACACCAAGGGCACCCGGAAATTCGTCATAGATTTCAAGGGCGGAGAGATTTCGCGCCTCCCCGCGTCGGCGGTCGACGAAATCAAACCGGTCACCCACGCGAACAAGGGCAAGATCGAAACGCAGACCCTTTCGAAGGTCGAACAGGACAATGTCTGGCGTCTCGTTCTGGATATTTCCGCCGATGGCGATGCGCCCGTGGAACTCTCTGCCACGCTTGCTGGTTTTGGACGGAACCTCTCCGAGACCTGGCTCTACCAGTGGACCAAAACATGATATCACATTTGACGTTGCCGGCCGTGCCGGCGCTGACCGACCAGCCGCGCGCCCAGCGCCGGCTGTCGCCCGAAGACCTCGTTGCCGGGCCCGCCGCGCTGCCGGTGGCCCCGATGGCCATGCCTGCTCAACAGATCGAACCCGATCTTCGGCTGAGTACCCGGCTCGCCCGGATGCTGACCCGCCGCCCGGTCGGGGAAGGCACCTGACATGTCCGCGCTCGCGCGTCCTCGCGGCGCATTGCTGATCGGCCTGCGCGCGCTGGCGCTCGGGCTGGCGGCGCTTGCGGGTATCGGGGCCTTCGTTCTGTTCATTCAGTTCGGGCAGGCCGATGGCTTGCAGACGCTCGACGTGGTGCGCGCGCTGCTGATCCTGATCTCGACGCTCTGGCTCGCATGGGGCGCGGTGCAGGCGCTGATCGGGCTGACCTCGCGCGCCGAGCCGCCGCCGCGCGTGGACCCGCATGCACGCATTCAGGGCCGCACGGTCGTGCTGGTGCCGGTCTATAACGAAGACCCGGTCTCCACCTTCTCGCGCGTGGCCGCGATGGATGCCTCGCTTGCCGCGACCGGTGACGACGCGGAGGTGCATTTCGCGATTCTCTCGGACACCCGCAAGGATGACATTGCCCAGCGCGAGGTGCAGGTCTTCGCCCATCTCGTGGAAGAGCGTGACGCGCTTGGCCGGTTCTTCTATCGCCGCCGCACCAACAACGTGGGCAAGAAGGCCGGGAATATCGAGGATTTCATCACCCGCTCCGGCGCGGCCTATGATTTCGCGCTGATCCTTGATGCCGACAGCCTGATGGAAGGCGAGACGATCCTGCAAATGATCCGACGGATCGAGGCCGAACCGCGTCTTGGCCTGCTGCAGACCCTGCCGAAAGTCGTGCGGGGTAGCTCGCGCTTCGCCCGTGCGATGCAATTCTCGGCCAGCTTCTTCTCGCCCGTCTTCGCCCGTGGCCTCGCGATGCTGCAGGGCAGGACCGGCCCGTTCTGGGGCCACAACGCCATCGTGCGCACCCGCGCCTTCGCCGAAAGCTGCGGCCTGCCCGCGCTGAAGGGGCAGCCGCCCTTCGGTGGGCATGTGATGAGCCACGACTATGTCGAGGCGGCACTTCTGGCGCGCAACGGCTGGCTCGTGCGGCTCGACGACGATCTGGAAGGCTCCTTCGAGGAAGGCCCGGAGAATATCGTCGATCATGCCAAGCGCGACCGCCGCTGGTGTCAGGGCAACCTGCAGCACGCGCGCATCATCGGCGCGCCGGGGCTGCGCGGCTGGTCGCGGTTCGTCTTTGCGCAGGGCATCATGGCCTATATCGCGCCGCTGTTCTGGCTGGGCTTTCTCGTGGCCTCGGTCGCGGCACCCCTGTTCGTGCCGCCGCCGGACTACTTCCCCGAGCCCTATTGGCCCTTCCCCTATTTCCCGCCGTCGGAGGCCTCGAAAGCGATCGGCCTCGCCATCGGCATCTTCGGGCTGCTGCTGGTGCCGAAACTGCTGATCGCGGCGCGTGCGGCGATGAACGGCACGGCGCGCGGTTTCGGCGGCGGCAACATCGCCTTCGCTTCGACACTCAGCGAATTGCTGTTCTCCTCGCTCACGGCCCCGGTGCTGCTGGCCTTCGCCACGCGTTCGGTCTTTCAGGTGCTGTTCGGCGCGGATGGCGGCTGGCCCACCAACAACCGCGGCGACGGACGGCTGAGCGTGGCCGACGGGTTCAACGCGGCGTGGTGGATCGTCGCCATAGGTGCTGCGGGCCTTGCCGTCACGTGGTGGCTCGCGCCGGGCCTGCTGTTCTGGCTGCTGCCGGTGGGTCTGCCGATGATCGCCGCACCGTGGCTGATCTCGTGGTCGTCGCAACCCTCGCGCTCGCAGCTGATGCTGGTGCCGAGCGAGATCGAGACGCCCCGCATCCTGCGTCTGCACGATGCGATCTTCACCCGCTGGGAAAACGCTTTCCCGACCCCCGAGGGCGACCGCGCCGGTTTCGCGGACGCCCCTCACCGGAGCCCCGCACATGCGTAACATCGCGCTGATGAAACCCGGGCGCGACCTGCGGATCGACCTGTTCCGCGGCCTCGCGCTGGTGATGATCTTTATCGATCACATCCCGGGCAATCTCTACGAGCATTTCACCTCCCGCAATCTGGGCTTCTCGGATGCGGCGGAGGGCTTCGTCTTCATGTCCGGCCTTGCCGCCGCGCTGGCCTACGGTCCGGCGCTGGCGAAAGGGCTGAGCTGGGAAGGCACCTCGCGGCTCTGGGGCCGGGCGTGGCTTCTCTACCTCGTGCATATCCTCACCGCCGTCTGGGCGATCGCCATCGTCTCTGCCGCCGTGCAGTTCTGGGGCAACGAGGCGATGCTGTCCAAGAACGCGATGAAGATCTATGGCACCGACCCGTTCGGCTTCCTGATCGGGATCGCGACGCTGGGCCACCAGCTGGGCTATGTGAACATCCTGCCGATGTATATGGCGCTCCTGTTGATGGCGCCCGCGCTGATCCGGATCGGTCAGCGCAGCAAATTGGCATTGCTGGCGACCTCGGTCGGGCTATGGGTGGCGACGGGGCTGTTCCGGCTGAACCTGCCGAACTACCCGATGGAAGGCGGCTGGTTCTTCAACCCGCTGGCGTGGCAACTGGTGTTCAGCCTCGGCATCCTGACCGGGCTGTCGCTGCGCCAAGGCAAGCGGCTTGTGCCCGTGAAGGGCTGGATTATCGCGCTCGCGGCGGGCTGGCTGGCGCTGACCTTCGTCTGGATTCACAACGGCTGGATGCTGAAGAATTTCGGCCACGCGGTCTGGCAGTTGCGCCAGTGGAACGTGCCCTTCTTCATCGCGGGTTTCGACAAGACCTTCGTGTCGCTGCCGCGCCTGTCGCACCTGCTGGCGCTCGCCTACATCCTGTCGCTGCCGGGGATCATCCCGCGCATCGCCGAGGCGCGTGTGCTGGAGCCGATCCGGATGCTGGGCCGCCACTCGCTGCCGATCTTCGCGCTCGGCACGGTGCTGGCGATCGCGGGCCAAACGGTGAAACAGGTGCATCCGGGCGGGTTTTGGCAGGACAGCGTGCTGATCTTCGGCGGGCTCGCGCTGCAATTCGCCTTCGCCTACGGGCGCGACAATTTCGGTGCGAAGGCCGTCGCGCGACGCCGGAAGGCGCGCGAAGAGGTCGACCCCGCGCCGGCCCCCGTGCGGCTGCACGCAGCCGAATAGCTCAGCTCAGGATCAGACCGTCCGAGCGGGCCGCCTGTTCCTTGATCGCCTTCACGGCGGCCTGAACCTTCGGCGTGCGGTGCAGATCGACATGGGTCACCAGCCACAGGTTGGTGTCCCAGGTCTCGTAAGGCTTCACTACCTCTTCGAGCGTCGGATCGGCGCGGCCCATCGGTACGGTCAGGAAGCCCAAGCCAAGCCCCGCCTTGATCGCATCGACCTGGCTCTCGTGCTCGTTCGCGCGGAACACGACCTGCTCGTCGGGCACATTGTCGCGCAGCCAGCGATAGAACGGCGCACGGCTGTCGCGGTTGTCGTTCGAGACGAAGCGATGCTTGGCGAGCTCTTCCTTGGAGCGCGGGATCCCGAAGCGCTCGACATAAGCGTGGCTCGCGTAAAGCGCGTTCTGCATCCGGCCCAGCGACTGCACGACGTTATCGGGCTCGGTCGGGCGGTTGCCGGCGCGGATCGCGACATGCGCCTCGCCATATTCCAGCCGGAACACGCGCTGATCGGTGAGATAGCGCAGCCGCAGCCCGGAATATTCGCCCAAGAGCTTTTCCATCGCGGGCAGGACAAGCACCGAAACCGCGGTCAGCGACGTCACGATCAATTCGCCCGTGACTTCGTCACCCGCGCCTGCGATCCGGGCGGCGAGCTGGCTGAACTGGTCCTCGGTCGCCTGCCCCACGGAGAGCAATTGCTGCCCCGCTTCGGTCGGCGTGTAGCCACGCGGATGGCGCTGGAACAGCTTTGTGCCCAGCTTGTCTTCCAAGGCATCGACATGGCGGATCACCGTCGCGTGGTGAACGCCCAAAACCTCTGCCGCGCCCGAGACCGTGCCGATCCGCGCCACGTGGAAAGCGGTACGAATTTCATCCCAACTATCAAAGCTCATGCTGTGCATCCGTGAACATAATCTGCTCGATCATGCCCGTTGCGTTCTGGATTGCAAGAGACAAGTAAGGTGCTGAAAGAAATTCACGATCCCACATCGAACACGTTTTACGGAGTCCTCCCCATGACCAAGACCCTTCGTATCGACAGCTCCATCAAAGGCGACGCGTCGATCTCCAAACGCCTCACCGACAAGATCGTCGAGCGGGTCGGCGGCGACGTCACCACCCGCGACGCGACCGCCATTCCCACCATCGACGGAGCATGGATCGGCGCGGCCTACACCCCCGCCGACCAGCGCAGCGACGAGCAGAAAGAGCTGCTCGCCCTGTCCGACGAGCTGATCGCGGAAGTGAAAGCCGCCGACACGATCGTCATCGGCTGCGGTGTCTACAACTTCGGCGTCACCGGCCCGCTCAAGCACTGGATCGACATGGTCTGCCGCGTGGGCGAGACCTTCCGCTACACCGAGGCAGGCCCCGAAGGCCTCGCCGGTCCGAAGCGCGTTGTCATCGCCTACTCCTCGGGCGGCGTGCCGCAGGGCTCCGCCTTCGATTTCGCAACGCCCTACATCAAGCAGGTTCTGGGCTTCATCGGCATCACCGACGTGACCGTGGTAGCAGCCGAGGGCGTGAACCTCGACGAGGCTGCGGCGATCGCCAAGGCCGAGACCCAGATTATCGAACTCGCAGCCTGATCCCAGTCTGCAAAGACGTTCCTACCTCCCCCGACTGGCCCCGTGGTTGACTCCGCGGGGCCTTTTCTGTCTCAACCGGGGTGATCGGCGCGCCGATAGGCCTGTTCGATCTCGATCAGGCGCTGCTTGCGCCAGAGCCCGCCGCCATATCCCGTCAGCGAGCCATCGGCGCCGATCACCCGGTGGCAGGGCACGACGAGCGCGATCTGGTTCGCACCATTGGCCCGCGCCACCGCCCGCACCGCCGAAGGCCGCCCGATCGCCGCCGCGATCTGCCCATAGCTGCGGGTCTGCCCGGCGGGGATGCGCTGCAACTCGGCCCAGACCGCCTGCGAGAACGCGCTGCCCGCCTGCGCCAGCGGCGTATCGAACCGCGCCGAGCGCCCGGCGAAATAGGCGGCGAGCTCCGTCTCGATCTGATCGGTCGGCGCGAAGCGTCCGAGACCCAGGTCCCCTTTCGCATCCTCGCGCAGCCGCGCAAGCTCTGCGGGCAGCCCTTTCCGCTCGACGAATTCCAGCAGGTGCAGGTGCCGCTCGCTCGCCACCGCGATCATGTCGCCCAGCGGTGTCGCGATCCAGTCGGCGCGCAGCACGCCGCCCTGCCGCAACGCGGCTGGCGGACAGCCCAGCAAGCCCGCGAAGGCGCGCCGGAAGGCGCTGGCGGAGTCGAAGCGCGCCTCATGCTGCGCGGAGATCACCTTTTGCCCCTCGGCCAGACTGCCGAACCCCTCGCGCAACCGCCGCTGCCGCGCCATTTCCAGGAATGTCATCCCGAACTGCCGCTTGAAGCTGCGGCGCACCGTGGACAGCTCGAACCCCATCCGCGCGATGTCTTCCTCGCGCCAGCGTCGCCCCGGATCGGCCTCGAGCGCCGCCAGAAGCGCCCCGATGGCGGGATCGGCTTGCGCGGCGGGACCAAGGGGGTGGCAGCGTTTACAAGGCCGGAACCCGGCGGCGATACACGCCCCGACGGTGTCGTGAAAACTGCAATTCTCCGGGCGTGGCTTGCGCGCAGGACAGGTCAGCCGACAGAAGATGCCGGTCGTCGCCACACAGACATAGGCCTGCCCGTCGAACCGGGCATCGCGGGCGAGAAGCGCCTGATAAAGCGTATCGTGATCGGGCAGGTCAAACAGCATGGCGCGACATTACCACCCCCGCAGCACCCTGCCGCCGAAAAACGGGCGGCGATTTCACTTTCCCGGCTGGCGAGGCCGACAGGCGCAAAGCCCCTGTCGCGGTTGACTCCGCGGGGCCTTTGTCATAGTTCACGCGAGATTTCCCCGGAGGACGAATCCCTCCGGTCCCGGCATGAGGTCGGGATCGCCACCAGTCAGCGCGTTGCGCCCACTGGTGCGCTTGTCGTTTGTCCCGGCCCCAATCACAGGAGGGTGGCCCATGTTCGAAAGTCTATCAGAGCGCCTAGGCGGCGTCTTCGACCGGCTGACCAAACAAGGTGCGCTTTCCGCCGATGACGTGAAAACGGCCATGCGCGAGGTGCGCGTCGCGCTTCTCGAAGCCGACGTTTCGCTGCCGGTCGCCCGCCAGTTCATCAAATCGGTCGAGGGCAAGGCCACCGGTGCGGCCGTCACCAAATCCGTCACGCCGGGCCAGCAGGTCGTGAAGATTGTCCATGACGAGCTGATCAAGATGCTCGCGGGCGAAGAGGCCGCCGATGCGCTGAAGATCGACAACCCGCCCGCGCCGATCCTAATGGTCGGCCTGCAGGGCTCGGGTAAGACCACCACCACCGCCAAGCTCGCCAAGCGTCTCAAGGACCGCGAAGGCAAGCGCGTACTGATGGCCTCGCTCGACACCAACCGCCCGGCGGCAATGGAGCAGCTGCAGATCCTCGGCACGCAGATCGGCGTCGACACGCTGCCGATCGTGAAGGGCGAGAGCGCAGTGCAGATCGCCAAGCGCGCGAAGCAGCAGGCGACGCTGGGCGGCTATGACGTCTACATGCTCGACACTGCGGGCCGTCTGCATATCGACGAAGTGCTGATGGACGAGGTTCAGGCGGTGCGCGATGTCGCGAACCCGCGTGAGACCCTCCTCGTCGTCGATGGTCTGACCGGTCAGGACGCGGTCAACGTCGCGACCGAGTTCGACGAGAAGGTCGGCGTCTCGGGCGTCGTGCTGACCCGGATGGACGGTGACGGTCGCGGCGGTGCGGCGCTCTCGATGCGCGCGGTCACCGGCAAGCCGATCCGCTTCGTCGGTCTGGGCGAGAAGATGGACGCGCTCGAGACCTTCGAGGCCGAGCGCATCGCGGGCCGCATCCTCGGCATGGGCGACATTGTCGCCCTCGTGGAGCGCGCGCAGGAGACGCTGGAACAGGAACAGGCGGAGCGCATGGCCAAGCGCTTCCAGAAGGGCCTGTTCAACATGAACGACATGAAGAACCAGCTCGATCAGATGATCAAGATGGGCGGGATGCAGGGCGTCATGGGGATGATGCCGGGCATGTCGAAATACGCCAAGCAGGCCGAAGATGCGGGCTTGAACGACAAGACGATCACCCACCAGATCGCGCTCATCAACTCGATGACCAAGAAAGAGCGCGCCAACCCGCAGATCCTTCAGGCGAGCCGCAAGAAGCGCATCGCGGCGGGCGCAGGCCTTGAGGTCTCCGATCTCAACAAGCTGCTGAAGATGCACCGTCAGATGTCCGACTCGATGAAGAAGATGGCCAAGATGGGCAAGGGCGGCATGATGAAGCAGGCGATGAAGATGATGGGCGGCAAGGGCGGCGGTGCGCCGGATCTGGCCAACATGGATCCCGCCGAGGTCGAAGCGGCCGCCAAGGCGATGGGCGGCAAGCTGCCCAAGGGCGGCATGCCCGGTTTGGGCGGCGCGCTGCCGCCGGGCCTGTCGGGCTTCGGCAAGAAGAAGTGATCGAGATGACCGTCGCGCTGTCCCCCACCCCTGTTCTCGAGACCGAGCGTCTCGTGCTCCGCGCCCCGAAGGCTGCGGACTGGGCGGCATGGCGCGATTTCTTCCTGTCCGATCGCGGGCAGTGGATCCGTTCGATGACCAATCCGACCCCCAAGGACGCATGGCGCACCTTCGCGGCGGTCACCGGGCATTGGGTGCTGCGCGGCTGGGGCATGTTCGTGATGACCGAACGCGACTCGGATCAGGGTATCGGCCTGGTCGGTCCGTGGATGCCTGAGGACTGGCCTGAAGCAGAGATTTCCTGGTCGGTCTGGTCGCAAGACGCCGAGGGCAAGGGCTATATGACCGAGGCTGCGCGCGCGGTGATCGCGCATGCGTTTCGCGACCTGAAATGGTCCACCGCGGTCAGCTACATCGACCCGAACAACACCCGTTCGACCGCGTTGGCCGAGCGTCTGGGCGCGCGCCCCGACCCGCAGGCCGCCTATCCCGGGGAGCCGCCGATCGTCGTCTGGCGTCACCCCGCACCGAAGGAGGCCGCCGCATGAGCGATGCAACCACCCGGGCCGCTGAGTTGCTGAAAGAGCATCGCGACAGCATCGACCGGCTCGATGCGGTGATGATCTACACGCTGGCCGAACGCTTCGCCCAGACGCAGGCCGTGGGCAAGCTGAAGGCAGAGCACGACCTTCCGCCCTCCGATCCCGATCGGGAGGCCAAGCAGATCGCCCGGCTCGAAAAGCTAGCGAGCGAGTCCGGGCTCGACCCGGAATTCGCGAAGAAGTTCCTCAATTTCGTGATTTCGGAAGTGATCCGGCATCACGAGAAATTCCAGAAATGACGGGCCATCCGGCCCATCACCAGCCATCCAAAGGAGACAACTGACATGGCTATGAAAATCCGCCTCGCTCGTGGGGGTTCCAAGAAGCGTCCGTTCTATTCGATCGTCGCTACCGACTCGCGCATGCCGCGTGACGGCCGCTTCCTCGAGAAGCTGGGCACCTACAACCCGCTGCTCCCGAAAGACAGCGAAGACCGCGTGAAAATGAACATCGAGCGCGTGAAGTACTGGCTCGACCAGGGCGCGCAGCCGACCGACCGCATCGCGCGCTTCCTCGAAGCCGCTGGCGAGCGCAGCAAGCCGACCCGCGCCAACATGAAGAAAGCCGTTCCGGGCAAGAAAGCCCAGGAGCGCGCCGAGCAGCGTGCCGCCAAGGCCGCCGAGGCGAACGCCGCTGAAGAAGCACCCGCCGAAGAATAATCGGCAGCTATGGATGGCTGGCGGGCCGGGCGCGATAGGTGCCCGGCCCCTGCCCCATCCGATCTAGCACAGAGGACCGCATCATGACCCAACCCGAACGCGTCTGCGTGGGTGCCATTGCCGGAGCTTTCGGCGTGCAGGGCGAAGTGCGCCTCAAGAGTTTCTGCGCCGAACCCGAGGATATCGTGGGTTACGCCCCGCTTTATACCGAAGACGGCGCGCGCCAGTTCGACGTGACGCTGACGCGGGGCCTGAAGAACGGGCTTGGCGCACGGCTGTCGGGCGTGGCCACCAAGGAAGAGGCCGATGCGCTGCGGGGCGTGACCCTCTGGGCCGACCGCGACAAGCTGCCCTCGCTTCCTGACGACGAATTCTATCATGCCGACCTGATCGGGCTGACGGTGGTCGATACCGGCGGCGCGAGGATCGGCACCGTGCGCGCGGTCCACAATCACGGCGCGGGCGACATCCTCGAGATCTACGCGCCCGGGCGCAAACAGGCGCTGCTGCTGCCCTTCACCAAGGCCATCGTGCCGACCGTGGACCTCGCCGCCCAGCGTATCGTCGCCGACCCGCCCGACGAGATGCAATGACGCGAATCCTGCTGCATCTGGGCTTTCACAAATGCGCCACGAGCAGCGCGCAAGCTTTCCTGCACGAGAACCGCCAGAGGATCTGGCCCACGACGGCTCTCGCGCTGCCCTACCGGCTGCGCGGGATCGCGAAGAAGGTCTTCTGGTATCGCTTTGAGCGCGACGACGCGGCGCTGGCGGATCTGCATGCCAGCATGCGCACGTTCATTTCCGAGCTGAACCTGACGCCCCGGCGCAACCTGATCCTGAGCAGCGAGAACCTGCTGGGACAGATGCCGCTGGGCACGCTCGACGAACCCTACCCGATCGCGGTCCCGGTGGTGCGTGCCCTGACCTCGGCCTTCGAGATGCTCGATTGGCCCTATGAGTTGACGGTCTATTTCTCGACCCGCAACCACGAGGACTGGGTGCGCAGCGTCTGGGGCCATCAGGCGCGCAAGCGGCGCAACGTCCGCATCACCGACGATCTCGACACGTTTCAGGCGCGGCTCTCAAAGGTGACGCTGCAAGAGCAGTTCGCCCGGATCCAGACCGCACTGCCAAACCTGACCATTACCAGCGCGGATATCGACGCGCTCGCGGACAAGCCCTTCGGCGTGGCACAGCCCTTCGTCGATTTCCTGGCACTCCCGCAGGCCAAAATCGCGGAGTTCACGCCGGCGCCGCGCGCCAATCAAGGGCCGGGGCTTGCGCTGGCGGAGCAGATGATCGAACTGAACCGCAGCGATCTCGGCCCCGACGCGCTTCATGCCGCGAAAGATGCGCTGATCGCGTCCCATTTCGGCCCCGGCGCAGGGCCAGACGATGACGAGGAAGAGCAGGTATCGCTATGAGTGACGACAAACCCAAGCTCGCGACCAAGTCGCATGGCCGCCTGACGATCTCGCCGACGCGCAAGCCCAGCTCGCTGATGGACGAACCGCCGCGGCTGAAAGGCGCGTGGACCGCGAAGATCGTCACGCTCTTCCCCGAAGCCTTCCCGGGCACGCTGGGCCTGAGCCTTCTGGGCCGCGCCCGCGATCTGGGCCTCTGGGCGCTCGAGACGATCGACCTGCGCCCCTTCGGCATCGGCAAGCACCGCAACGTCGACGACACCCCCGCGGGCGGCGGCGCGGGCATGGTGCTGCGCGCCGATGTGGTGGGCAAGGCGCTCAAGCAGGCCGCCCACGGCACGCCGGATGACCGTGCGCGCTGGCCGGTCGTCTATCTCTCGCCCCGCGGCAAGCCGCTGACGCAGGAGATGGCGCGCCGCTTTGCCGAGGCCGACGGCATGACGCTTCTCTGCGGGCGGTTCGAGGGCGTGGACGAGCGTGTGCTGGAACATTTCGGCGTCGAGGAAGTCTCGATCGGCGATTTCGTCCTGACGGGTGGAGAAGTGGCCGCTCAGGTGCTGATCGACGCCACCGTGCGGCTGCTCCCTGGCGTGCTCGGCAATGCCGAGAGCGCGGTCGAGGAAAGCCATTCCAGCGGGCTGCTGGAACACCCCCAATACACCCGCCCCGCCGAATGGGAAGGCCGCTCGATCCCCGAGGTGCTGACCTCGGGCAACCACGCCAAGATCGAAGACTGGCGCCGCGAGATGAGCGAAAAGCTCACGCAGGAGCGGCGACCGGATCTGTGGGAGAAGCGTGAGGGATGAGGGCGGTTCGTGCCCTTCGGGACGTGATGGAGATAGGGTGAACCAATGCCATTGAGTTCTTACATCGCCGGTTTGCGCGCTAAGATCGGGACCGATCTTCTCTTGCTACCGAGCGTTGCGGCGCTAATCCACGACCGGCACGGGCGGCTGCTTCTACAGAGGAAAGCTGGCCCGGAGGGCTGGAGCCTTCCCGCAGGCGGCATCGAACCCGGCGAGACCCCGCAAGAGGCCCTTCGACGCGAAGTGCTCGAAGAAACAGGCGCGGAGGTCCGTAAGGCAGATCTGGTAACCGTTTTAGGCGGAGAAGCATTTCGCTACCGATACCCCAACGGGCATTGGGTGGAATATACCGTGATCGTCTACAAATGTGCTGTTTCAGAGAGGAAATCGGCCCAGATCGACCCGGAAACCCAAGAGCTTCGATATTTCACGGCGGCCGAGATGCCTTCCCTTGCGCTTCCCTATCCAAAGACGCTCTTGTTCTAGCGGCTCCGCCCCTTTCCACCCCCACTTCCCCCTTGATCCGTTACCCATTTCCCCGTAATACGCGCGGGTCCGGAGCCGGAATCGGCCCTCGGACCCTTTTGCTGTTGCCCGGCGGAGCCTTCTTCGGTCCGCGTCACGGCACCGACGAAAGGCCCAAAAAGCGAAAGACGACCTGAACCCTCCCGCGGGCGCGACCCTGAACAGGCGACCGGACCCGATGAAGACGCGGAGCTCTGAGGCGGCGAAACCTTCACGGGAAAAACCGTGAGCATCGAAAGGAAACAGCGATGAACCTGATCGCACAGATCGAGGCGGAGCAGATCGCCAGCCTCGGCAAAGACATCCCGGATTTCAAAGCCGGCGACACCATCCGCGTTGGCTACAAGGTCACCGAAGGCACCCGTTCGCGCGTCCAGGCCTATGAAGGCGTCTGCATCGCGCGCAAGGGCGGCGACACGCTGGCGGCTTCGTTCACCGTGCGCAAGATCTCCTTCGGCGAAGGCGTGGAGCGTGTGTTCCCGCTGTATTCGACCAACATCGACTCGATCGAAGTGGTCCGCCGTGGCCGCGTGCGTCGCGCCAAGCTGTACTACCTGCGCGCTCGTCGCGGTAAGTCGGCTCGTATCGCCGAAGACACCCACTACAAGCCCAAAGCTGCGAAATAAGGAGCGGGACGATGAAAGCCGAAACCCATCCCGACTACCACACGATCACCGTCAAGATGACCGACGGGACCGAGTATCAGACCCGCTCGACCTGGGGCTCCGAGGGCGACACCCTCACCCTCGACATCGACCCGACCTCGCACCCGGCGTGGAACGGTGGTTCGTCGCGCCTCATGGACACCGGTGGTCGCGTGTCGAAGTTCAAGAACAAATATGCCGGCCTCGGCTTCTAAGCCTGAGCTGCATGATTGTTACGGAAAAGGGCGCCTCGCGGGCGCCCTTTTTCATGCGCGCGCCTTTCGCTCATAGCGGCAAGGCTCACCGCCCCCCGCGATAGACCTTGCGCAGTTCCGGCACGGCGATGACGATCAAGAGCGCCGCCGCCAGCGCGAAAACTATCGGGCCGATGCGCTCATATCCCAGCACGCCAGCGATACCGCCCGCGAAGAAGGAACACAGCGTCGCGACATGCAGCAGGAGCCGCGATCGCAGCACCTGCCTGGTCTCCGCATCGCGCGCGCCCGGCAAAAGCGCCGCAAGCTCCAGCCCCAGATCGGTCGCGATGCCGGACACATGGCTCGTGCGCACCCGCCCGTCCGAGATTTTCGTGCTCGCCGCGTTCTGCAGCCCCATCAGGAAGCTGAGCCCAATCATCATCAGATGCTCGCTCATCGCCGCAGCCCAGATCATATCGAGGATCGTCAGCACGATCAGCAGCGCGGCCTCCAGCAGGATCGACAGCGCGTAGATCCCGTGTAGCCGCCGGCGTTGCCCGATATCGATCAGCACCCCGGAGGCGAAAGCCCCGAAGACGAAGGCCAGAAGCAGCAGCAGGAACCAGATCGCCGTGCCGAACCGCCCCAGCGCGAGCAGGTCGGTCGCGGTCGAGACATTCCCGGTCATATTGGCAGAGAAATAGCCGAGCGCCCGGAACCCGGCCGCATTCACCGCGCCCGCGACCAGCGCCAGCCAGATCGCCAGCGCGAGGTCGATCGAAACGCTCCGATCGTCTCCGGCATGTATCAGCACCGCTTGCCCCCTACACTCGCTCCGTCTCTCGCCCCGACTATCGACGCCACTTGCGCAAAAGCAAGTCTTGGAGGCGTGGCCCCGATTTTCCCTCGCCTTTTATCGGCGCGCCAGCACCGAGACATGGCGCTAAACCGAGGACGCAACCGGCAAGATCCACACGCTCGACTGGCCCTGAAGCCGCAAGCGGTGCGTCTCGGCGCTCCCCCCTAGCCCTTCCCATGATTCCCTAGTAAACCCGCGCTCAAACGCTCCACAGCAAGAGGGTCCTACATGGCGCGCCATCTCATTACCTCGGCCATTCCCTATATCAACGGCATCAAGCACCTCGGCAATCTCGTGGGCTCGCAACTGCCGGCTGATCTCTTCGCCCGCTACCAGCGTGCGCGGGGCAACGAGGTGATGTTCATCTGCGCCACCGACGAGCACGGCACCCCCGCCGAATTGGCGGCAGCGAAAGCGGGCAAGCCGGTCGCCGAGTATTGCGCCGAGATGCATGAGGTGCAGGCGAAGATCGCGGAAGGCTTCCGGCTCAGCTTCGATCACTTCGGGCGCTCGTCGAGCCCGCAGAACCATCGCCTGACGCAGCATTTCGCGGTGAAGCTGGCCGAGGCCGGGCTGATCCGCGAAGTCTCGGAAACCCAGATGTATTCCAAGGCCGACGGGCGCTTCTTGCCGGATCGCTATATCGAGGGCACCTGCCCCAATTGCGGTTTCGAGAGCGCACGCGGCGATCAATGCGACAACTGCACCAAGCAGCTCGACCCGGTCGACCTGATCAACCCGCATTCCACGATTTCCGGCTCGACCGATCTGGAGATGCGCGAGACCAAGCACCTGTTCCTGCGCCAGTCGTCGATGAAGGACCGGCTCGATGCGTGGATCGACAGCAAGTCCGACTGGCCGGTGCTGACCACCTCGATTGCGAAGAAATGGCTCCATGACGGCGACGGGCTGCAGGACCGCGGCATCACCCGCGATCTCAGCTGGGGCGTGCCCGCGCAATTCGAGGGTGCGCCGTGGTCGGGCATGGAAGGCAAGGTCTTCTATGTCTGGTTCGACGCGCCGATCGAATATATCGCCGCGACCGAGGAATGGACCGAGAAGACGGGTGGCGACTGGGAGCGCTGGTGGCGCACCGACAAGGGCGCCGACGACGTCACCTACACCCAGTTCATGGGCAAGGATAACGTGCCCTTCCACACGCTGAGCTTCCCCGCGACGATCCTCGGCTCGGGCGAGCCGTGGAAGCTCGTCGATTATATCAAATCGTTCAACTACCTGAACTACGATGGCGGCCAGTTCTCGACCTCGCGCGGCCGTGGCGTCTTCATGGATCAGGCGCTGGAGCTTCTGCCCGCCGATTATTGGCGCTGGTGGCTACTGTCCCACGCGCCCGAAAGCGCGGATGCCGAATTCACCTGGGAGAATTTCCAGGTCTCGGCGAACAAGGACCTTGCCGATGTGCTGGGCAACTTCGTCAGCCGGATCACCAAGTTCACCCGCTCGAAATTCGGCGAGGCGATCCCGGAAGGCGGCAGCTGGGGCGAGCAGGAAGCGGCGCTGATCGAGGATCTGACCACCCGCATCCGCGCCTACGAGACGCATATGGAAGAGAAGGATATCCGCAAGGCGGCGATGGAGCTGCGCGGAATTTGGGTCGCGGGCAACGAATACCTGCAGGCGTCGGCACCGTGGTCGGTGTTCAAGACCGATCCCGATCACGCAGCGGCCATCGCACGGCTCGCGCTGAACCTAATCCCGATCTATGCGGTGCTCTCGGCGCCCTTTATCCCCGATGCGGCGAAGATCATGCTCGAGGCGATGGGCGACGCGGATCGCGGCTGGCCGGGCGATGTGAAAACGGCGCTCGAAGCGTTGCCCGCGGGCCACGCCTTCACCACACCCGAGGTGCTCTTCCGCAAGATCACGGATGACGAGCGCGAAGAGTGGCAGGAGCGTTTCGCAGGCACCCGCGACTGAGACGCATCAGGGGCTCTGCCCCTCTTCGCTTTCGCGAAGTCACCCCGGGATATTTGGGCAAGAGCGAAGACAAGCCCCCGCGCGTGTCTTCGCTCTTTCGAAATATCCCCGGGGGGGCTCCCGCAGGGAGCGGGGGCAGCGCCCCCTACCCGGACGGTTTCTCGCCCGCCCGCCAAGCCGAGAGCGCGGCGTTTTCCTCTGACGGAACGGCGGCGAGCGCAGCGGGAGGCACTGCCGGCACCTTCTTCATCCGGATGTAATGCGCCTCGCGCGCGCCGAAATAGAAACTGACCACCGCGCCCAGAAGCCACCAGAGCGGCTCGGGCACGTAGCCCAAGCCTACCATCCGTTGCGCGAAGCCGACCGGGTCGAGCATCGCATAGACGAAAAGCCCTACGATTCCGAAGGCGAGTACCGGGCGCGGCAGGCGATTGAGGCCGTTGACGATCCGGTCAAAGCGGCCGGGGCGGATGAATTCGAACTCTGCCCCGTGCTCCTCAAGCGCTGCAAGATAGGCGGCCTGTGCAGCCTCGAGCTTCTTCGTGGCATTGGGCACGAAGACCTCCGCCACCGAACTGGCAGCCTCGCCTGCCGCCTTCACCGCGCCCGCACCGCCGAACAGTTTCTCGATCATGCCCATTTCGCCACCCGCTTGCGATGCTCGCCCTCGGTGAGGTGAAAGCGCGGCGAGATGAACTCCTCGGCACGGCGGATCCAGCCGCCCTTCCTGCCCGCCCGCGTCGTCGCGTATTTGCGGCTGGCGGGCCGCGCATCGGCGATCCGATAGTAATAGTTGCGCCGCGCGATCCCGTAGGCATCGGCGAAATAGCCGGGCGCGGCCGCATCGGCGAGCTCGGCGGCGGCGATGGTCTGCGGGCCGATGATCCCGTCCACCACGACGCGCTGACCCATGTCGCCCAGCAGACGCTGTAGGATCACCACCGCATTGCCGCCCGCATTCACATACATGTCGAAGACCGTGGCCTGCACCGAGACCGGCAACCGGTCGATGCGCGGGCTCTCGTAATAATGCTCGATGAAAATCTCGGCGGCTTGGCCCGGGTCGAGCGCGCGGACATCCATCTCGTCCACCCGGCCATCGCCGGTCAGATCGCGCCCCAACCGGCGCAGGGTTCCGAGCGTGACGCCGTGCTTGGTCGCTCCGCCCGGATCGTCCGGATCATCGACATAACCGCCTTCGCGCGCGACGATCTCCGCCGCGATCTGGGTGACCGATTTCATGGCCTGCCTCCGTTGATGACAACGTCAGGCAGGCTCGGGCCGTGCGATTAAGAGGGCAAAAAGAGAGCGTTCGCCGGGGTTGCGATCAGGAGGACGGGCCCTCGTAGACGCCCTGTTCCTTCAGCGCGTCGACAACTTCCTTGGGCATGTAATTCTCGTCATGCTTGGCGAGAATTTCGGAGGCCACGAACGTGTCGCCTTCCATCTTGCCCGTGCCGATCATGCCCTGACCCTCCTTGAAGAGGTCCGGCAGGACGCCCGCGAATTTCACCGGGACGGTCGCGCCGCCATCGGTGACCTTGAATTCGATGACCTCGCCCTGACCGCGCTTGAGCGAGCCTTTCTCGACCAGCCCGCCAAGGCGGAAGACCTCGCCGGGCTGCGGCGGTTCGGTGGCAAGCTGCGAAGGCGCACGGAAGAAGTTGATGCCGCTCCGCATCGAGTACCCGATCGTGCCGGTCGCGATCACCAAGGCCAGCGCGGCCACGCTGAGCACCTGGATACGACGTTTCTTCTTCAGACTCTTCATCTCTTCGCCTCCTGAGATGCCGCTTCGTCTACCTTACCGCGCTGGCCGTGCCATTGACGCGGATCAAGGGAAGACGGGGGCGAGCATCAGCCCTTCGCTTTCCTCCAGCCCGAGCATGAGGTTCGCGTTCTGGATCGCTTGTCCCGACGACCCCTTGCAGAGGTTGTCGATAGCCACGACCACGAGCGCGCGCCCGGGGATCCTGTCTCCTGATACACCAATATGGGCATAATTGGAGCCAGTTACAGACCTCGTGGACGGAACTGCGCCGAAAGGTAGCATTTCGATGAAGGTTTCTGCCGCATAGCGGTCGGCCAGCGCCTTGTAGACGGCCTCGGGCTCGCCTTTCACATAGGCCGAGGCGAGGATGCCGCGGTTGAAGGGCGCGAGATGCGGGGTGAATTGCACCATCACGGGGCGGCCCGCCAAGGCACTGAATTCCTGATCGAATTCGCCGAGGTGACGATGCTTGCCGCCTTGCGAATAGGGGGCGACACCGCCCGACAGCTCCGCATGGAGCAGGTTTTCCTTCAGCGAGCGGCCCGCGCCCGACACACCGTTCTTCAGGTCGAGAATGATATCGTCGAGGTCGATCACCCCGGCCTCGATCAGCGGGCGGATCGCGAATTGGCCCGCAGCGGCATTGCAGCCCGTGCCCGCAACCAGCCGGGCGTCGCGAATCGCATCGCGGTAGAACTCGGTCAGCCCGTAGACTGCTTCTTTCTGCATCTCGACGGCGGCATGGGGCTTTCCATACCACTTCTCGTAATCCGCCGGATCGCGCAGCCGGAAATCGGCCGAGAGGTCCACGATCTTCAGATCGCGCGGGAGTTCCTTGATGACCGCCTGCGAGGTCGCGTGGGGCAGCGCGCAGAAGGCCAGATCGACATTCGAGAAGTCGATCTCTTCGATCTTCACCAGATCGGGCAGGCCCAGATGGCGCAGATGCGGGAACACCTCGCCCATCGCCATACCGGCCTTTCGCTCGCCCGAGAGGGCCACGATCTCCATGTTCGGGTGGGTGGCGATCAGCCGGACGAGTTCGGCGCCGGTGTAGCCCGATGCGCCCAGAATCGCGATTTTCTTCGTCATATCAACCTCCGCGCTTGTCGCTCGGCTCTCCCTTACCCTAAGCTCACACTCAAATAAACTCCGTGTGAAACGGAGCAAGGCGATAGCGAACGAGGCTGGGCGATGGCAGAGCAGTGGTATTACGCCGATGGGAAAGAGCCCGTCGGTCCGTTTCCCGCAGAACATATGATGGACATGGTCCGGGCCGGGCGCATCAAAGCCGAGACGATGGTCTGGCAGGACGGCATGGAGGGGTGGGAGCCTGCGGGAGATCACTTCTTCCGACGCCCGCCGGAAACCTCGGCCACGGGCGCCGACCCGCATAGCGGCGCGACGAATTACGCGGCCCGCATTGCGCAGCGCCATCAGCAGGAGGGCAAGCTCTCCTCAGCCGATCCCCGCGCCTATGCCGATGCCTCGATCGAACGCGAGCGCACGCAACGCGGGATCGGCTCGGACGGGATGTATGCCGGGGCGCCTTCGCGCGGTTTCGGCGAGGCGATCAAGGTTTGCTTCCGCAAATACGCGACCTTCAAGGGCCGCGCGAGCCGGTCGGAATACTGGTGGTTCGCGCTTTTTGTTATGCTGGCGAGCATCGCTGGCGCGATTGCCGAAGGGTCGATGGGCGAGGACGGCACGGCGATCAGCGCGGTGATCACTATCGCGACGTTTCTGCCCTCGATCTCGGCGCAGGTTCGTCGCCTGCATGACACCGATCGCTCAGGCTGGTGGGTTGGCGGCTACCTGCTTGCGAGCCTGTGCGGCGGCCTCGTGATCGCTCTGACCGTCATATCGTCCGGGGTGCAGGATCCAGCGGCGATGGCGGGCATGTCCGCAGCACTATTGGCGATCTGGGGGATCGTGATGCTGGTCTGGGGCATCGCGCTTTTCATCTTCATGCTCAAGCGCGGCACGCGCGGGCCCAACCGGTTCGGTTGAGGCACCCTTAGCTCAGGCCGCCTCGAACCGGATCGAATAGCGCAGAAACTGCGTTGCGTGGCTCGAGACCGAGGCCGGATCGCCCGTGGTCAGGAATTTCGAGTCCGTGCCCGCGCCTCTGAATTCGGGGCGACGCTCGAGATAATCCGCGAGACTTTCGGCCACCAGATTGGCCTGGCTGTAGACGTCCACGCTCGGCCCCAGCGCTTCCTGAAAGGTCTTCTGCATCAGCGGGTAATGGGTGCAGCCGAGGATCGCGGCCTCGGGATGCGGCATCCGCCGCTTGAGCGCCTCGACATGGGATTTCACCAGCGCCTCGGCGAGGATCTCGTCGCCGGTCTCGATCGCATCGACCACGCCGCCGCAGGGCTGCGCCTCGACATCGACGCCAATTGCGCGGAAGGCCAGTTCGCGCTGGAACGCGCGGCTCGCCACCGTCGCGGGCGTCGCGAACAGCGCCACATGTTTCACCGCCACTTCGCGCGGCGGGGAGTTGTCGCCCCATTTGCGTTCGGTCAGCGCCTCGATCATCGGCACGAAGACGCCCAGCACGCGCTTGCCCTCGGGGATCCAGGTCTCCTGCATCCGCTTCAGCGCCGCCGCCGAGGCCGTGTTACAGGCGAGGATCACCAGATCGCAGCCTTCCTCCCACAGACGCTCGACGCCCGCGCAGGTCAGGTTGAAGATGTCATCGGCATCGCGCACCCCGTAAGGCGCATGGGCGTTGTCGCCGTAATAGCAAAAGGCCATGTCCGGCAGCCGCTTGGCGCAGGCGTCGTAGACCGTCAGCCCGCCCAGACCTGAATCGAAAACGCCTACTGCCATGCTCGCGCCCCTCGCCCGTCCGGGCCGTATCGGGCGCCGGTCAGTTTCTATATTTCGCCTCGAACTCGAAGCCATAGCCGTAAGACTTCAAGGGAGTCGGCGACAAGTCATACGTCGCACGGCGCAGGAAATCCATCATCTGTTTCGGGCTCTCACGCAGCGGGGCGAGATCGGCCTGCGGGATCGGCTCGCCGACGCAGAGGCGCACCGGGCGATTGGCGTGGCGTTTGAACTCTCGGATCATCAGCCCCATGCGCAGGCTATAGTGCAGATGGCTCGCGAGCTGGAACAGGCGGCTGTTATGACCCTCGAAGAAGACTGGCACCACGGTCGCATCGGATTTCGCGATCATCTTGGCCGTGAAATTGCGCCAGCCCGGATCCATCGGCGCACCGAAGGGCTTGGCCGCGGTCGAGACCGTGCCGCCCGGAAACACCCCGATCGCACCGCCATCGCCGAGGTAGCGCAGGGCTTCCGAACGGGTGCGCAGGTTCGCCTTCATGGCTTCTTTGGTTTCGGAGAAATCCACCGGCAGGATGATCCGGTCGATCTCTTCGGCGCGCTTGAAGACGTTATGGGCGAGGATGCGAAAGTCGCCGCGGATGCGCGACAGCAGCAGGCCCATGATCAGCCCGTCGAGAATGCCGTAAGGGTGGTTGGCGATCAGCACGAGCGGCCCGGTCTGCGGAATATTGGCCAGCGCGCCGCGGGCCACCTCGATCTGCAGCCCGTAGCGCTCGGCCATCACCTGCCAGAAATCCGCGCCTTGCGCGATGTCGTGCTCGTAGCCGCGGGCCCGTTTGATCAGACCGATCCGCCCGGTCGCGTTCTCCATCGCGCGGATCAGAACCCGCGCGCCTTTCGAGCGCGCGGACCATGCGTAGGAAATCTCCTGTGTGGCGTGGCGGACAGGCATCCGGGCGGGCATCGGGGTGGCGGTCATCTCGAACCTCCGCAACATGGGCTGGCTTCACTCTGCCAGCGCCATGTCACGAAGGTACGACACTCAGATGACAGCCCTCACTCGGCGGCCATTTTCTGCGGCGTGCCGCCTGCGCGGAAAGCGGCGAGAAGTTCCTCGCGCCGCTTCGCCGCCATCTGCTCGGCCTGTGCCTTGACCGGGCCGAAGCCCCGGATGGTCAGCGGCAGTTCGGCGAGTTCGCGCGCGATCTCCATCGTTTCCGGCGTGACCTTGGGCAGCACTTCGGCCATGTCGGCCTCGTATTGCTTGATCAGCGCCCGCTCCATCTTGCGCTCGGCGGCATAGCCGAAGGGATCGAACGGCGTGCCGCGCAGCCCTTTCAGCTTCGCCAGAAGACGGAAGTTGCGCTCCATGCCGGGGCCGAATTCGCGCTTTTTCGGGCGACCGTCCGAGCCTTCCTTGGACAGGATCGGCGGGGCGAGATGGAAGTGCATCTCGAAATCGCCCTCGAACTCGACCCGCGCCTTCTCTGCCGTGGACAGATGCAGCCGCGCGACCTCGTATTCGTCCTTATAGGCCAAGAGCTTGTGATAGCCCTTCGCGACCGCTTCACGCAGCTCCGACGGTGCCTCGTCCACCAGTTTGCGGAACCGCTTGGCGAGCCGCTTGTTCTGGTAGTCGACGAGATGGTTGGCCCGGAACTCGACCGGATCGACCGGGGCCGCCACGACCTCCGCCGCCATCGCCTTCGCAGCTTCCTCCGGGAAGGCCATCGCCCAGCGCCCCAGATCGAAGGCGCGCTTGTTCTCGGCGGGTTTGGCACCGTTCAGATCGATCGCTTCGAAGATCGCATCAACGGTCAGCGGCACGAAGCCTTGCTGCCACGCAGCGCCCAGAACGACCATGTTCGAATAGATCGAGTCGCCCAGCATCTGCCGCGCCAGTTCCGAGGTGTCGGCAAAGGCCACGCGATCCTTCAGCCGCGCCTCGAGGCTCAGCCGAAGCTGTTCGCCCGGCAGGCGGAAGTCGCGGTTGCGGGTGAACTCGCCGGTGACGATTTCGTGGCTGTTGATGACGGCTCCGGTGCGGCCCGTGGTCATCAGCCCCAAGGTCTTGGCGCCTGCGGAGACCACCAGATCGCCGCCGATCACGCAATCGGCCTCGCCCACGGCGACGCGGATCGCCGAGATATCCTCGGGCTTGTTCGCGATGCGCAGGTGGATATGCACCGCCCCGCCCTTCTGGGCGAGACCGGCCATCTCCATCATGCCCGCGCCCTTGCCGTCGATATGGGCGGCCATGGCGAGCACCGCGCCGATTGTCACGACCCCCGTGCCGCCGACCCCGGTGATCACCACGTTATGGGTGCCCTCGATCGCGGGCAGCGTGGGTTCCGGCAGCTCCGGCAGGTCCAGCGCCTGCGCCTGCGCCCTCTTCACCTTCGCGCCGTGCAGCGTCACGAAGCTGGGGCAGAACCCGTCGAGGCAGCGGAAGTCCTTGTTGCACGAGGACTGGTCGATCGCGCGCTTGGTGCCCAGCTCGGTCTCTTCCGGCACGATGGAGACGCAGTTCGACTGCACCCCGCAATCGCCGCAGCCTTCGCAGACATCCGTGTTGATGAAGACGCGCTTGTCCGGATCGGGAAACTTGCCGCGTTTGCGGCGGCGGCGCTTCTCGGCGGCACAGGTCTGGACGTAGATCAGCGCCGAGACGCCTTTCGTCTCCGCCAGACGCTTCTGCACGGCCATCAATTCGGCCCGTTCCACCTTCTCGACGCCCGCCGGGAAGGTGGACAGGTCCAGCTCTTCCTTTTCGTCATAGACCACCACGACCGGCTTCACGCCCATCGCCACGATCTCGGCGGCAATCTGCTGCGCGGTCAGCCCACCCTCGTTCTCCTGCCCGCCGGTCATCGCGACCGCGTCATTGAACAGGATCTTGTAGGTGATGTTGGTGCCCGCCGCCAAAGCCGCCCGGATCGCTTGCGCGCCCGAGTGGTTGTAGGTGCCGTCACCGAGGTTTTGGAACATGTGCTCGCGCGTCGAAAACGGAGCTTCGCCGACCCAGTTCACGCCCTCGCCGCCCATATGGGTGAAGCCTTCGGTGTTTCGGCCCATCCACTGCACCATGTAGTGGCAGCCGATCCCGGCATAGGCGCGCTCGCCCTCGGGCACCTTGGTCGAGCTGTTATGCGGACAGCCCGAGCAATACCACGGCGTGCGGGTCGCAATCTCCGGCGCGTTATCGGCGCGTTGGGCGGCTTCGATCTTCTCGATACCCGCCTTGATCGCATCCGTGCCGCGGCCCTCCTCGATGAAGATGTCGCCGAGCTTGCGCGCGATCATCACCGGGTCGAGCGCGTAGCGCGTGGGGAACAGCTCCACCTGACGGCCATTCTCCCAGGTGTCGCCCTTGTGCCAGCCATAGACGCGGCGGCCGCGGCGGTCGTCGAAGATCGCCTCCTTGACCTGCACCTCGATCAGCTTGCGCTTTTCCTCGACGACGATGATCAGCTCCAGCCCCTCGGCCCATTCATGGAACGAGGTCATGTCGAGCGGGAAGGTCTGGCCGATCTTGTAGGTGGTGATGCCGAGCCGTTCGGCCTCGGCCTCGTCGATCCCCAACAGCGAGAGCGCATGGGTCAGGTCGAGCCAGTTCTTGCCCGCCGCCACGAGACCGATCTTCGCGCCGGGCTTGCCCCAGACGCGATTGTCGATGCGGTTCGCACGGGCGAAGGCCTCGGCCGCGTAGCGTTTGAAGTCGATCATCCGCGCTTCTTGCGCCACCGGCGTGTCGCCGAGACGAATGTTCAGCCCGCCTTCGGGCATCTTGAAGTCGGGGTTCACGAATTGTTGACGGAAGGGATCGCCGTCGACGACTGCCGTCGCCTCGACCGTATCCTTCATTGTCTTGAGGCCCACCCAGACCCCGGCGAAGCGGCTCAGCGCATAGCCGTAGAGCCCGAAATCGAGGATTTCCTGCACGCCCGCAGGCGACAGAACCGGCATATAGGCGTCGACCATCGCCCAGTCGGACTGGTGCAGCACGGTCGAGGATTCGCCGGTGTGGTCGTCGCCCATCGCCATCAGGACGCCGCCGTATTTCGACGTGCCCGCCATATTGGCGTGGCGCATCACATCGCCGGAGCGATCGACGCCCGGCCCTTTGCCGTACCAGAGGCCGAAAACGCCGTCATACTTGCCTTCGCCGCGCAATTCCGCCTGCTGCGAGCCCCACAGCGCGGTGGCCGCGAGGTCTTCGTTCAGGCCCGGCTCGAAGCGGACATCACTCTCTTCCAGCACGGTTTTGGCGCGCGCCATCTGCAAATCGACAGCGCCGAGCGGCGAACCGCGATAGCCTGTCACATAGCCGGCCGTATGCAGTCCCGCCGCCTTGTCGCGCGCGGCCTGAGCCAGAACGAGACGCACCAAAGCCTGCGTCCCGTTCAGCAAAACCGGAGATTTCGTAAGGTCGAACCGATCCGCTAGGGATATTTCTTGCCTTCCCATTAAGCACCTCCCCTTGCTAACTGGGCATGGAGACATGGTAGGTCATAATATCTGACCTAGAAAGCGGAAAATTGTTACTTAGCGGTTTCGTAAATCCTCGAGATTAATGTAAAGAAACTTGCGCGGAACAGCAGATGATAAAGCGAAAGTGACCTTGATGGATTGGGACAAGCTCAGAATCTTCCACGCAGTGGCCGATGCAGGGTCTTTGACCCATGCCGGTGATGCGTTGCACCTGTCTCAATCTGCCGTGAGCAGACAGATCCGGGCGCTCGAAGAGGCCCTCGGAACGACTCTTTTTCACCGTCACGCCCGCGGACTGATTCTCACCGAGCAGGGCGAATTGCTGTTCGAAGCCACCTCGTCGATGGCGAAAAAGCTCGACAGCGCCTCCGCACGCATCCGTGACAGCGAAGAAGAAGTCTTCGGCGAGCTGCGCGTGACCACCACGACGGGTTTCGGCACGCTCTGGCTCGCGCCGCGCCTGACGAAGCTTTACGAGAAGTATCCCGATCTGAAGATCGACCTCATGCTGGAGGAGCGGGTTCTCGACCTGCCGATGCGCGAGGCCGACGTCGCCGTGCGCATGAAAGAGCCCGCGCAGGCCGATCTGATCCGCAAGCGCCTGCTGAACATCCGGATGCGGCTTTACGCGACATCCGAGTATCTCGCGAAATGGGGCTCGCCCGAAAAGATCGAGGATCTGCGCAAGCATCGCCTGATCTGCCAGACCCCGCGCACCCCGCAGGTGCAGGCGGGCGCGCAGCTCGCGCGGCAGGTTCTGGCCTTCGATCAAAGCTCGACGCTGACGGTGAACAACTACTTCGGCGTGCTGCAGGCGGTGCTGAATCATATCGGCATCGGCATCCTGCCCGACTACCTGACCGCCGATTTCAACGACCTTCAGCGGGTGCTGCCCGATCTGGAGTCGGTCGAGATCCCGATCTTCCTCGCCTACCCGGAAGAGCTGCGATCTTCGCGCCGTGTGACCGCGTTCCGCGACTTCATTCAGGAAGAAATCACCAACTATCGGCGCTTCCAGGCGGGCGATTCAGCCTAGGGTTGCACCGCGACTTTACCGCAACGCATACCGGCCATGATGCGCCCGCAGCATGTTTTCCCTTGATGCGTTAACAAACTGCCCATAAATGAGGCTCAGAAGGGTTGGCCGTGCCGAAAGGCGCAGCACCTTCTACCTCCCTGTTGGACTTTGGCCGAGCTTTGCTCGGCCTTTTTTTTGTCCAACGCCCAGATGCGGCTTTCACGCAGGGCGCGAGAGCCCCTCCCCACAGCCCCAACCTCACGCAACTTCACGCGGTCGCGACCGCGCAAACCCCGCCCTACGCACAACTATCCCCTTAGGTTCATTTAAAATCCGACGATTCCGTTCACAAAAATTTCAGTGAACTTTCGGCAGTTCAGCCCGTTTCCTTCCCGACGCCAGCAACGGCGCAGCACTTGAGTAACCAGTTGGAAGGATACAGACATGACTACCGCGAAAAACATCTTTGCCGCTTCGACCGCTCTTCTTGGCGCGATGACCATCGCAGGCTCGGCTTCGGCCCTCGACCTGTCGAAAGTGCCCTCCACGAACAATGGTGACGGCCAGTATTACGGCATCGCCGACTATCGCGTTGGCGCAGTGCCGGGTCAGGAAACCTCGACGGGCACGCCGCCCGCGGTGACCTCCTCGAATACTTTCGAGTCGACCGACCAGTACGGCATCACCGACGTGAAGACCGGCACCGCGACGTTCGGCAGCACCTCGATGGGGGAAGAAATGATCCCTGCACAGCGCCAGCTGACCGAGGAAGCCGGCATCACGGGCATGAAGACCGCAGCCAATGCCGAAGACGAGGCAATGAGCGTCGACGGCAACATCATCGGCATGATCGAGAAGGTCGAGGCGAATGACGGCTACGATACCGTCTATATCCGCACCTCGCCGAAGCTCGACACCACCGTGTCGCTGTTCAAGATCAACGTGCCGAAAGGCGCAGCCGCCAATGGTCAGGTCAAGCTCGGCTGGACCGTGTCGGAACTGCTGACCAATCTCGAGACGCAGGTGGACATGCGCTCGTAATCCGGGCTGCACTTGATACGCGCTTTTACGACGCGGGGCCTTCGGGCCTCGCGTTTTTTCTTTCCGCAACGTCCGGCCTCTCTTTTCCCCCTGCACATATTCGCCTAATAGGGGCGGCAAAGCCGATGCCGGAGGATCCTCATGAACGAGCCGCAGATCACGCCTGATCTCATCGCAGCCCATGGCCTGAAACCCGACGAGTACGACCGGATCCTCGAGATCATCGGACGCGAGCCGACCTTCACCGAGCTCGGGATCTTCTCGGCGATGTGGAACGAGCATTGTTCCTACAAATCCTCAAAGAAGTGGCTGCGCACATTGCACACCGAGGGCGATCAGGTCATCTGTGGTCCGGGCGAGAATGCGGGCGTCGTCGATATCGGCGACGGACAGGCCGTGGTCTTCAAGATGGAGAGCCACAACCACCCCTCCTATATCGAGCCGCATCAGGGGGCCGCGACCGGCGTGGGCGGCATCCTGCGCGACGTGTTCACCATGGGCGCGCGCCCGGTGGCCGCGATGGACAGCCTGAGCTTCGGGATGCCCGACCACCCCAAGACCTCCCATGTCGTGAAAGGCGTGGTCGAGGGCGTGGGTGGCTACGGCAACTGCTTTGGCGTTCCGAACGTGGGCGGCGAAGTGCGTTTCCACCCCTCCTATAACGGCAACTGCCTCGTGAACGCCTTCGCGGCGGGCCTCGCGGATGCCGACAAGATTTTCTACTCCGCCGCGTCCGGCATCGGCATGCCGGTCGTCTATCTCGGCGCGAAGACGGGCCGCGACGGCGTCGGCGGCGCGACCATGGCCTCGGCCGAGTTCGACGACACGATCGAGGAAAAGCGCCCCACCGTTCAGGTCGGCGACCCCTTCACCGAGAAATGCCTGCTCGAGGCCTGCCTCGAGCTGATGCAGACCGGCGCCGTGATCTCGATTCAGGACATGGGGGCCGCGGGCCTGACCTGTTCGGCGGTCGAGATGGGCGACAAGGGCGGCCTCGGCGTGCAGCTCAATCTCGACGCGGTGCCGCAGCGCGAAGCCGCGATGACCGCCTATGAGATGATGCTGTCGGAGAGCCAGGAGCGGATGCTCATGGTCCTCAACCCCGAGAAAGAAGACATCGCGCGCGAGATCTTCGTGAAATGGGATCTCGACTTCGCCATCGTCGGCGAGACCATCGCGGAAGACCGCTTCCTGATCGTGCATGGCAATGAGGTGAAAGCAGACGTTCCGCTGTCGAAACTGTCCTCGGAAGCCCCCGAATACGATCGTCCGTGGGTCGAGACGCCCGTCGCGACCGCGGGCGAGGCGCTGCCCGAGATCGGTGCGATCGACGCGCTCAAGGCGCTGATCGGCTCGCCGAACTACGCGCATAAGTCCTGGGTCTATGAGCAATACGACACGCAGGTGATGGGCGACACGGTGCGCCGTCCGGGTCTTGGCGCGGGTGTCGTGCGCGTGCACGGCACCGAAAAGGCGCTGGCCTTCACCGCCGATGTGAGCCCGCGCTACGTCAAGGCGAACCCGTTCGAGGGCGGCAAGCAGGCGGTGGCCGAGGCCTATCGCAACCTGATTGCCGTGGGCGCGAAACCGCTGGCCTCGACCGACAACCTGAACTTCGGCAACCCCGAGAAACCCGAGATCATGGGTCAGTTCGTGGGTGCCATCAAAGGCATCGACGCCGCCGTGCGCGCGCTCGACATGCCCATCGTGTCGGGCAACGTCTCGCTTTACAACGAGACCGACGGCACCGGCATCCTGCCCACGCCGACCATCGGCGCGGTCGGTCTGCTGAGCTCGCTCGACGAGATGATCGCGGGTCTGCCCACGGCGGGCGACGTGGCGATGGTGATCGGCGAGACCAAGGGGCATCTCGATCAATCCGCGCTGGCGTTTGAAGCCTTCGGGCTCGAGTCGGGCGACGCGCCCGAGGTCGATCTCGACGTCGAGAAACGCAATGGCGAGTTCCTGCGCGAGAACCGCGCGCTGGTCAAAGGCGCAAGCGATCTGTCGGACGGGGGCCTCGCGCTCGCAGCTTTCGAGATGGCGGAAGAGGCCGGTCTGGGCGTCACGCTCGAGGCTGACGAGATCGCGACGCTCTTCGGCGAGGATCAGGGCCGCTACCTCGTGGCCTGCTCCTTCGATCAGGCCGAGGCGCTTATGGTTGCAGCCCGCCGCGCCGAAGTGCCGCTTTACACCGTGGGTCGCTTCGGCGGCGACACTGTCGGCTTCGGCTCGGACAGCGCCCCGCTGGAGGAGCTGTCGGCCCTCTATCGCAGCGCGTTCAAAGCAGCGATCGACGCCTGAGTTCTGTGATCTGACGCAGGGCGGACATGCGCGCCGGGCGGTTTCTTACCGCCCGCGCACAAGCTAATGTCGCAGCGACCCACCGATTTCAGGTTCCCGCTTTGACAAGGTCCACGCTCGCCTATGCCGCCCGGCTGTTCCTCGCCGCGACGCTTACCCTGACCGCCGCCCGGTTACTGGGCCTGACCAATATCTATTGGGCGGCCATGCCCGTTTGGGTCGTGATCCAGCCGCATCGCGAAGACATGGCCCTGCGCGCGGTGCTGCGGGTCGCCGGCACCTTGGTCGGTGCCGGGATAGGGATCGCCGCGCTTAGCTGGCTGTCCGTGCCGGGAATCGCACTGACCGTGGCACTCACGACGGCCATCGGCGTCGGCATCGCCTACCGGATCGGGACGCATTGGGCCTATGGCTTCACGCTGATGGCGATCACGATCGGCGTGGTGGTGATGCCCGCGCTGGGGATGGGGGCGGATGCGATCCCGCTCGCGCTCGACCGGGTCGCCTGCACCCTTCTGGGCGTCATCTCGGTGACGGCGGTGAACTGGCTCTTCACGCCTGCCCCTCGCGCGCCGATGCCGCCGCGGCCGAACCCGCATTTCGCCCAGCAGCTTTGGCTGCGCATGGCGGCGGTGGCGGTGCTCACCGGCGGGGCCACGCTGATCGACGCCCATTTCACCCACCCCGCCGCGACGGCCACCGCGCTTTCGGTGATCGTCTTCTCCTCGGTGCTAGGCTCCATGCCGAATCCGCGCCTCGCCGTGCGCTTCCTCATTCCCGGTGTCGCGCTTGGCGTGCTCGCCGCCGTCGCCTATCGCGGGCTCACGCATCTGTCGGGCGGCGATCAGACCGAGCTTCTGATCCTCGCCTTCGCCTTCATCGCGGGCGGTGCGCTGCTGCGCGCCCATCCCCGGACCACGCTGATGGGGATCGACATCAACATGTGCTTCCTGCTCGCCGGAGAGATCGGCGCGCCGGGCCATTCCCTGCCGGTGACGGCCGCCGGAGCCGCCGCGATGTTCATCGGCAGCGTCGCCATCGCGACGCTCATGTTTTTCCTGTCGCGACTGCATCCACCAGCGGCCACCGCATAGGTCCACGCCCCTGCGCATCCCCTTGCAGCCAGCCGCCGCGCCACTTAAGTTTGCGGCAAAGGACGAGGAGCCCTATTTATGGCAATGGAAGCCCATGACATCGAAGCCCTGATCCGGGCCGAATTCCCCGATGCCAAGATCACGATCACCGATCTCGCCGGGGACGGAAATCATTGGGCGGCGGAGGTCATCGACGAGAGCTTCCGCGGCAAGAACCGCGTCCAGCAACAGCGCGCGGTCTATGCCGCGCTCAAAGGGGCGATGGATGGGCCGAACGGGGTGCTGCACGCGCTCGCTTTGACCACCAAAGCGCCCGAGTGATTTCACACACGTCCCGAGCCGGGACGGAGAAAGGATTTAGCGATGAACGCGCAAGACCAAATCGCCCAGCAAATCTCGGAGAATGACGTCGTTCTCTTCATGAAGGGCACCAAGGACATGCCGCAATGCGGGTTTTCGAGCCGCGTTGCGGGCGTGCTCAACTTCATGGGCGTGACCTACAAGGACGTGAACGTGCTGGCCGATCAGGACATCCGTCAGGGCATCAAGGACTACTCGGACTGGCCGACCATCCCGCAGCTCTACGTCAAAGGCGAGTTCGTCGGCGGCTGCGACATCATCACCGAGATGACCCTCTCGGGCGAGCTCGATCAGCTGTTCGAGACCAAGGGCGTGAGCTTCAACAAGGACGCCGCCGAACAGATCCGCGCCGCCAACGCGTAAGCGCAGACCCCGATTTCACCGAAAGCCCCGCCCACCAGTGGCGGGGCTTTCGCGTTTCAAAGCTATGAGAGAACCGGGTCGAGCTCCCAATAGGCCAAGAGGTCGGAGGCGCGCCCGCGCGGCATCTCCAGCAACTCCATCGCGTAGACATCGAGGCTCAACAACGCCGCGAGCTTATAGGCCCGTGCCCCGGCCCCTTCACCCGAGGCCATCCCCTCGAAGTTGGATTCGATTGCGACGGCTGCGGACACCAGCGTGAAGGACAGCTCGTAAATTGGCAGCGACGGCCAGCGAAGAACCATGTCACGCAGCAATGCGCGCCATCCATCGCCACTCTCCAGCAGGCGCTCTATCGCGAAAGCGACCCGGGCATCCTCGTTACCAATTCCCATCACTCCAGCCCATGAATGGCTGCACCCCAAGGTCAGCTTTACGCAGTTTCCACCATCTGAAAAGCGATAGAACCGGTTTGCCGGACAAAACCGGTGGAATAGTAAACCCTATGGGCTACTCTGGACCGCGGCATTTCCCACCCCGCGCGCCGTGGCCGCGCTGTGCGCCCGGTGGCGAGGGAAGCCCGAATCGGGCGAATACTGTCGCGCCCCGCGTGCCTACTTGCGCCCGATGAAGCGGTCGAACCAGCCCTTCGCGCCCTCTTCGGCGTCGTCCCAGGCCTCGCTCGCATCCTCGAATAGCGGATCGATCGAGCGTTGGCGGAACTGCCGCCACATTGCCCGGATCGTCAGCAAGACGATGACCAGCAGCGTCAGGATGATGATGCTGCCCCAGGGAATGATCCGCGTATCCGGCCCCGGCACGACCTTCAGCCCGACCGCATTGGGGTAGATCGTCAGCCAGCGCGAACGCCAGCCATAGCGCGTCACCGACACCCAGATCGGATCGGCCGAGGTCGAGATCAGCGATTCCGCCTGCGCCTGCAGGTCCGAACTGTCGAGTTTGAAATAGGGCGGCCAGCCCCAACCGGTATCCTCGTTGCGAAAGACCAGCGTCTTGCCGTTCGGGCGGACCGTGTTGATGAAACGCACATCGCGGCTGGTCGCACTCGCGGTGCCGACGTCGGGCGCCGCCCAGAAGATCGAGTTCTCGCCGAAATCGACGCGGCGCACCTCGGTGCCGACGATCCGCACGATGTCGTGGCGCGGCAGGTTGTAATGCAGGAACACCGCCACGAAGCCGATCACGACCAGCCAGAAGCCCCATTTCACGTAACGCATCGGATTCTCACCTGTAATTCATCAGATAGATAATGAGCCCCACCACGACGATCGGCAGGACATAGACCAGCCAGATCAGCTTGCGCAGCAGGCTTTTCTCATAGTCCCGCATCCCGGCCTCGACGAAGGTATCGCGCGTGGTCTCGGCCCGGCCCTCGGCGGCGGCCTCGTTCCAATCCTCTTCCAGCGCCTCGCGCCGGACCGACCGGGCATAGAGACGCACCAGCCAGAACAGGACCGTCAGAACGATCAGCCCGAAGATCGCCAGTCGAATGAAGGCCAGCATCGCGCGCCCTCCTTGCCCCTCGCTGTCGCAAGCCTAGGCTGCGACGGCGCGGTTGACCAGATCAGCCCTTCCGGCGCTCCATGCCGATCCGGATCAGCTTGATCACGATGGCCGAAGCCGCGACCGGGATCAGCGCGAGCACATAGGTCGCAGCGAACATCTGGCGCGGCACGTAGCCATTCGAGCAGCTCGCCTTGTCGGAGAAGAAATGCAGCACGAAGCCCGCACCGCAGGCGGTGCCGGTCATATAGAAAGCGGGCACGATCATCGCGACGGGCACCAGCGCCAAAAGCTTCGCCCAGTCGTATTTCGACAGCCACCCTCCGACCGCAATGCAAAGCACGAGCGCGAAGGCCAAGAACAGGTTCATCCGGTCCCTCCGTAGGATTTTCTTCCGCAATAGCGCGCGCCGGTGCCAAAAGCCATGTGTTTTCAATCCTTGCGTTTTCGCTTGGCCCGCGGCGGCGCCCGGCGCTAGCCTTGGGTATGGACCTCGCCACCCGCCTGAAATCCGCCATCGACGCGCGCCGCGACGAACTGATCGCGCTGACGCAGGCACTGATCCGCATCCCGACACTGAACCCGCCGGGGCGAAACTACCGCGAAATCTGCGATTTTCTCGCGGCCTATCTCTCCGAACGCGGCTTCACGACCGAACTGATCCGCTCCCATGGCGCGCCCGGCGACAGCGAGACCTCTCCGCGCTGGAACCTCGTCGCCCGCATCGAGGGCGCGCGCCCCGGCGACTGCGTGCATTTCAATTCGCATCACGACGTGGTCGAGATCGGCCATGGCTGGACCCGCGATCCGTTCGGGGCCGAGATCGACGGAGACCGCATCTACGGGCGCGGCGCCTGCGACATGAAAGGCGGGCTTGCGGCCTCTGTCATCGCGGCGGAGGCGTTCCTCGACACCTGCCCCGATTTCGCGGGCAGCATCGAGATTTCCGCCACCGCCGACGAGGAATCGGGCGGCTATGGCGGTGTGGCCTATCTGGCCGAGCAGGGCCGCTTCGATCCCGCCCGCGTGCAGCATGTCATCATCCCCGAGCCGCTGCACAAGGACCAGATCTGCCTCGGCCATCGCGGCGTCTGGTGGGCCGAGATCGAGACCCATGGCCGGATCGCGCATGGCTCGATGCCGTTTCTTGGCGACAGCGCGATCCGCCATATGAGCGCCGTTCTGAGCGAGATGGAGGAGACGCTCTACCCGCTCCTTCTGGGCAAGCAGACCGAGATGCCCGTGATCCCCGAAGGCGCGCGAGCCTCGACGCTGAACGTCAATTCGATCCATGGCGGCGCGCCGGAAGAGGGGGCCGATTACACCGGCCTGCCCACGCCCTGCGTCGCAGATCGCTGCCGCATCGTGATCGACCGGCGCTTTCTGATCGAGGAAGACCTCGCAGAGGTGAAAGCCGAAATCACCGACCTGATGGAGCGCGTGAAAGTCCAGCGTCCGAGCTTCCGCTATGAAATCCGCGACCTGTTCGAGGTGCAGCCCACGATGACCGACAAGGACGCGCCGATCGTGCGTTCCACCGCCGCCGCGATCGAGGCGGTGCTGGGCCGCGAGGCGGCTTATGTCGTCTCGCCCGGCACCTATGATCAGAAACATATCGACCGGATCGGGCGGCTGCAGAATTGCATCGCCTACGGGCCGGGCCTTCTGGAGCTTGCCCATCAGCCCGACGAATGGGTCGGCATCGAGGATATAACCGACAGCGCGAAGGTCATGGCGCTGGTTCTGGCGGAACTGCTGGGGTCTTAGGGGCGCTGCCCCTCGGCGCGTGCCGCGCCTCACCCCGGGATATTTGAACCAAGGCGAAGCAGCATTCCCTCCCTCTTCGCTCTTGAGAAATATCCCGGGCGGCGGCGGAGCCGCGGGGGCAGCGCCCCCTCGAGAATCAGACCGCGATATTGTCGATCAGGCGCACATCGCCCAGCCAGACCGCCGCCAACATCCGCGCCGGTTGCGACAGGTCCGTCGCAGGTTTCAGCCCGTCGACCGTGCGCAGTTCGAGATAATCGAGCGCCCCGAAGCCCGCATCTTTCAGCTCGGCTTTCGCATCGTTGAGCGCGCCCTCGACCGGCACGCCGTCGCGGATCTTCGCAGCCGCCTCCTGCATCACCGCATGCAGGCGCGGCGCCAGTACGCGCTCCTCAGCCGTCAGCCGCACATTGCGCGAGGACATCGCCAGACCGTCCTCTTCGCGGATGGTCGGGCAACCGATGATGCGGATCGGCATGTTGAGATCGCGGGTGAGTTGCTGGACCACCTGCAATTGCTGCCAGTCCTTCTCGCCGAAGAACGCGCGCCCCGCCTGCGTCATGCCGAACAGCTTCGAGCAGACCGTCGCCACGCCGTCGAAATGGCCGGGCCGGAACGCGCCTTCCAGCGGCTCGGTAATGCCCGCGACGGACACGGTGGTGGCGAAGCCGTCGGGATAGACCTCGTCCACGCCCGGCGCGAAGAGCACATCGACCCCTTCGGCTTCCAGAAGCGCCAGATCCTGCGCCTCGTCGCGCGGGTATTTGTCGAGATCCGAGGCGTTGTTGAACTGCATCGGGTTCACGAAGACCGTCACGATCACGCGGTCCGATTGCTTGCGCGCGGCGCGGGCGAGGCTGAGGTGGCCGTCATGCAGCGCGCCCATCGTCGGCACCACGCCGACCAGCATCCCCGAGCGTTTCCACGCCGCCACCTTGTCGCGCAGTTCAGCGGCCTTGCGGATCACCTGCGTCATTTCTTCACCTCGTCGGCGAAGCTGTGCTCGGCTGCCGGGAAGCTGCGGTCGCGCACCTCGGCTGCGTAATCGGCGACAGCGGCTTCGGCTTCCTGACCGAGCTGGCCGAAGCGCTTGACGAATTTCGGTTTGAAATCGGTGAAGAGGCCCAGCATGTCGTCGACCACCAGCACCTGCCCGTCGCAGCCCGCGCCCGCGCCGATGCCGACGGTGGGGATAGCGACCATGGCGGTGATCTCATCGGCCAGCCCCTGCGGCACTTTCTCCAGCACCACCGAGAAGGCGCCCGCGTCGGCAACCGCCTTCGCATCCTTGACCAGACGCGCCCGGCTGTCGCCGCGGCCCTGCACCTTGTAGCCCCCCAGCGTGTTCACCGATTGCGGGGTCAGCCCGATATGGGCCTGCACCGGGATACCGCGCGCGGTCAGAAACGCGATGGTCTCGGCCATATGCGCCCCACCTTCGAGCTTCACCGCCCCCGCGCCGGTCTCGGCCATCAGCCGGGCCGCGTTGCCAAACGCCTGCGCGGGGCTTTCCTCATACGACCCGAACGGCATGTCGATCACCATCAGCGCGTTCGAAAGACCGCGCGCGACCGCTTGGCCGTGGAGGATCATCATCTCCATCGTCACGCCCAGCGTCGAGGGCAGCCCGTGGAGCACCATGCCCACCGAGTCGCCGACCAGCACGAGATCGCAATGGCTGTCGACCAGCTTCGCAATCGGCGTGGTGTAGGCGGTCAGGCAAACGATCGGCGCGCCGCCCTTCATCGCGAGAATATCTGCGGGCATTTTCTGCCGCGTGGTTCCGGTGACGCTCATGGCATCCTCCTGATCTGCTTGCGCGCGAGTCCTAGCGTCACCCGGCCCGCAAGGAAAGACGTGAACGCGCAAACGCTGCGGCATCGGGGCGCGTATCGCGCGATTTGGCACGGTTCTGGAGGGTTCGCAGCGCAAGAAAAACGGCGCGAGGTTGCCCCCGCGCCGTGAGTGTCATCTCGAAAATCGGCTCGATCAGTTGATGGTGTCGACGCAGGTGCCGGTGCCGGAATAGCCGCAATCGACAGTGGAGCTGGCAGTCTCGCCCGAGCCGCCGACCTCTTGGGCCATCGCGACCGAAGCCTGATGCTGCTCTTCCTCGACCTTTTGCTGATCGGGGATCTGGCCCGCTTTCCACGCGGCCTCGTCCTCGTTGATCGCCACCTGATTATAGGCGGAGACCACATAGCCCGAATGCAGCTGCACGACCGGACCTTCCATCTCGAGGCTCTCGGCGCGGCTGCGCACCTTCACCGGCGTGCCCTTCGGCACTTTCGAGAACAGGTCGATGATGTCTTGGTTGAACAGACGGATACAGCCGGCCGAGGTCGCACGCCCGATCGAGGACGGATCCATCGTGCCGTGAATCCGGTAATAGGTATCCCGGTTGCCCTGGTAGAGATAGAGCGCGCGCGCGCCCAACGGGTTGTCCAGACCGCCCGGCAGACCGTCTTTCAGCGGCCCGTAGAGGTCGGGATCTTCCTGGATCATGTTCTGGGTCGGCGTCCAGCTCGGATATTCCTGTTTGCGCTTGATCGTGGCATCGCCCGAGAAAGTCTTGCCGTCGCGGCCCACCGCGATGCCGTAGCGCTCTGCCTTGCCCGGCTCGGTGATGTAGTAGAGGAAACGCGCATAGGGATCGACGACGATCGTCCCGACAGCTTCAGGCCCGTGATAGGGCACGATCTGACGACGGTTCCGTTCCACCAGATATTTCGGATTGATCGCCGGGATGGTTTTCCCGTCGTCTTCGCGCGCCTGGTATTCCGAAGGCACGGCCTTCGTCGACTGGGTCGGTTGAGCGTAGCGCTGTTCCGGCGCATTCGCGCAGGCAGCCAAGATTCCAGCCAGTCCGAAGAGCATGGCCGGGCGGATCGCGCGTTTGAGCGTCGAATAACTCGCGTTCACTTGCAAAATTCCTGTCTCTTTTTCGGTGGGCCTTCGGCCCGGTTCCGTCATTCAAGGGGCTAGATAGGGGAAAGTTCCCTCCACTCACACTCACATGAATGTGATCAATCCGCCTCCGGCAGATTCCTGCCCCCTTGATTTTCCGCCCGCGCGGGCGGAGCGTGCTGCGAAATCGCGTGACAAGAGGAGGTGCCGCGCATGAGTTTGCCGCTTTGGTTCGATCCCGAGGAGATGTTGATCGGAGGCGTATGGCACAAGGCCGATGCGTGCCTTTCTGTGGAATGCCCCTCGGATGGGCGCGAGATGGCGCGGATCGCCCGGGGCGGCAAGCCGGAGATCGACGCGGCGGTCGAGGCCGCGCAGGCGGCGCTTGCAGGCGGCTGGGGGCAGTTGAGCGCGGCAGAGCGCGGGCGGCTCTTGCTGAAGATGTCCGGGCTCGTTCTGGCTCATGCCGAGGATCTGGCCATGATCGAGGCGCTTGATGTCGGCAAACCGCTGACGCAGGCGCGTGCCGATGTGGCGGCACTGGCGCGCTATCTCGAATTCTATGGCGGGGCCGCCGACAAGGTGATGGGCGAGACGATCCCCTATCTCAACGGCTACACCGCCTACACGCTGCGCGAGCCGCGTGGCGTAACCGCGCATATCGTGCCGTGGAACTACCCGATGCAGATCATCGGACGCTCGGTCGCAGCCGCCTTGGCGATGGGCAACGCGGCGGTCGTGAAACCTGCCGAGGAAGCCTCGCTCACCGCGCTGGCTTTCGGGCGGATCGCCGAAGAGGCGGGGATGCCAGCCGGGGCGCTCAATATCGTGCCGGGTCTGGGTGAAGAAGCCGGGGCCGCGCTCTCGGCCCATCCCGGCATCCAGCATATCTCCTTCACCGGATCGGTCGCGGTCGGCCAGCACATTCAGGCCGCCGCCGCGGCGAATGCCGTGCCGGTCACGCTGGAGCTTGGCGGCAAATCTCCGCAGCTCGTCTTCGCCGATGCCGATCTCGACCGCGCGCTGCCCTTCCTCGTGAATGCGGGCATCCAGAACGCCGGGCAGACCTGTTCGGCCTCGTCGCGCATCCTCGTGCAGCGCTCGCGCTATGACGAAGCGCTGGAGAAAATGGCCGCGCGCTATCGCGGCCTGACGGCGGGGCCCGCGCTTGGCGATCACGACCTCGGCCCGCTAATCTCGGGGCGGCAGAAAGAGATCGTCGAGGGTTATCTGGCGCTCGCCTCCGACCTCACTATCGCGGCCCATGGCCGGATCGCCGAGGATGTCCCCGCAGGCGGCCATTACGTCGCGCCGACCCTGATCGGCGGTGGTCACGGCGCACATCGGCTCGCGCAGGAGGAAATCTTCGGCCCGGCGCAGATCGTCATCCCGTTCGAGGACGAAGAAGAGGCCGTCGCCATCGCGAATGGTACAGAATACGGGCTCGTCGCCTCGGTCTGGTCGGAGAATGGCGGGCGAACGATGCGGCTCGCGCGGCGGCTGCGCGCGGGGCAGGTCTTTCTGAACAATTACGGCGCGGGCGGCGGCGTGGAGCTGCCCTTCGGCGGCATCGGCAAATCCGGGCACGGGCGCGAGAAAGGGTTCGAGGCGCTCTACGGCTTCTCCACCCTGAAAACCGTCGCCGCCTGGCATGGCTGAGGGTTTCGCCTTGGCGGAAATATCCCGGGGGTGAGCCGGGATCAGCGGCCTTCCAGTGGAAGGACGCCCCGGCGAACGCCCGAAGCGCAAGCGAAGGGCTGGCAGGCCAGGGGGCAGAGCCCCCTTGCACCCGATGTGTCCTGCGACAACAGTAGGCGCCGAGGAGGAGCACCGATGAGACTGGAAGGCAAAAGCGCGATCGTCACCGGCGCGGGCTCGGGCTTCGGCGCGGGGATCGCACGCCGCTTCGCCGCCGAGGGTGCGCGGGTTCTGGTCGCGGATCTCAACGCCGAGGCCGCGCAGGCCATCGCCGACGAGATCGGCGGCGTGGCCTGCACCGTGGATGTCAGCCGCGATGCGGATGTCACCGCACTGGCGCAGGCCGCGCGCGAGGCGTTCGGGCAGATCGACATTCTGGTGAACAATGCAGGGACCACCCATCTGCCCAAACCGATGGAGGAGGTGACCGAGGAGGAGTTCGACCGCGTCCTCACCGTGAACGCGAAATCGGTCTATCTGACCGCGCGCCATATCGTGCCGGGGATGAAAGCGCGTGGCGCGGGCGCGATCCTGAACGTGGCCTCGACCGCCGGCGTCAGCCCGCGGCCGAACCTGAGCTGGTACAATGCCTCGAAGGGCTGGATGATCACCGCGACCCGCGCGATGGCGGTGGAGCTTGCGCCCTCCGGGGTCCGCGTCAACGCGATCAACCCGGTCGCCGGGGAGACCCCGCTTCTGAAGAGCTTCATGGGCGAGGACACGCCCGAGATCCGCGCGAAGTTTCTCTCGACCATCCCGCTGGGGCGGTTCTCGACGCCCGAGGACATGGCGAACGCGGCGCTGTTTCTGTGCTCGGACGAGGCGAGCATGATCACCGGCGTCGCGATGGAGGTCGATGGCGGGCGGTGTATCTGAACGCGGGACATTGAGTTGGGGGCGTTGCCCCCAAACCCCCAGGATATTTGGACCAAGAGGAAGATGAAGGCAGGGCCGAACAATCTGATCACCGATATCGCCGGGCTGCGCGTGGGCAATGCCGAGGATGCGGGCCTGCGCTCGGGTGTGAGCGTGCTGCTGGGCGAGCGCCCCTTCACGGCGGCGGTGCAGGTGATGGGCGGCGCACCGGGGACGCGGGAGACCGATCTTCTGGCGCCGGACAAGCTGGTGCAGGAGGTCGATGCGCTGGTGCTTTCGGGCGGCTCGGCCTTCGGGCTTGGCGCCTGCGACGGCGTGATGGCGGGGCTGCGCGCGCAAGGCCGCGGATTCGCGGTCGGCGATCAGCGCGTGCCGATCGTGCCCGGCGCGATCCTGTTCGATCTACTCAACGGTGGCGACAAGAGTTGGACCGAGACGCCCTATCCCCGGCTCGGGCGCGCCGCGCTCGAGGCGGCCTCGGAGCGGTTCGCGATCGGCAGCGCCGGGGCGGGCTTCGGCGCGATGACCAGGACCTTCAAAGGCGGGCTCGGGTCGGCCTCGGCCGTGCTGGAGAGCGGCTTCACGGTGGGCGCGCTGGTGGCGGTGAATGCACTCGGCTCGGTGACCGTCGGCGAGGGGCCACATTTCTGGGCCGCGCCTTGGGAGATCGCGGGCGAGTTCGGCGGGCTGGGTCCAGCGCCCCAGCATGATCCGAGCGCGATGCCCGAACCGATGAAACGTCAGGGCGAGGCCACGACCATAGCCATCGTCGCGACCGATGCCGCGCTCACGCAAGCGCAGGCGCAGCGCATGGCCACGGCCGCCCATGACGGCATGGCGCGGGCCATCGTGCCGTCGCATACCCCGATGGACGGCGATCTGATCTTCACCGCCGCGACCGGCGAGACGCCCCTGACCGATCCGGTCCGCGATCCGTTTCAGCTTGGCCATGCGGCGTCTTGCGTGCTTGCCCGCGCCATCTATGAAGCCAAAGAACACCCCGGCGATCTGCAGCCCTGCTGGCGCAGCCGTTACGGAACATCCCATACCCCGGCGCATTGACCGGACGACCCATCCATCCCTTCGGAGGACATCATGCTCGACGACAAGACCGACCTCAAATCCATCCTCAAGGATCCCTCGCTTCTGGCGACCAAGGCCTTCGTCGCGGGCGAATGGGTCGATGCCGATGACGGCACCACCTTCGACGTGACCAACCCCGCGCGGGGCGACGTGATCTGCACAGTGCCCGATCTGGGCCGCGCCGAGACCGCCCGTGCCATCGCTGCCGCCGACGAGGCGATGAAGGACTGGGCCGCGCGCACCGGTAAGGAACGCGCGGCGATCATGCGCAAATGGTACGACCTGATGATGGAGAACCAGGACGATCTGGGCGCGATCCTGACCGCCGAGATGGGCAAGCCGCTCGCCGAGGCGAAGGGCGAGATCGCCTATGGCGCAGGCTTCATCGAGTGGTTCGGCGAAGAGGCCAAGCGGGTCTATGGCGAGACGATCCCGGGCCATCAGCGCGACAAGCGGATCACCGTGATCAAGCAGCCGATCGGGGTCGCAGCCTCGATCACGCCGTGGAACTTCCCCAACGCGATGATCGCGCGCAAGGCGGGCCCGGCGCTCGCTGTGGGCTGCGGTTTCGTCTGCCGCCCGGCCTCGGAGACGCCCCTTTCGGCGCTGGCGATGGCGGTGCTGGGCGAACGCGCGGGCCTGCCCAAGGGCATCCTCTCGGTCATCACCTCCGCGAAAGCCTCCGATATCGGCAAGGAGTTCTGCGAGAACCACACGGTGCGCAAGCTGACCTTCACCGGCTCGACCGAGGTGGGCCGCATCCTGCTGCGGCAGGCGGCGGATCAGGTGATGAAATGCTCGATGGAGCTGGGCGGCAACGCGCCCTTCATCGTGTTCGACGACGCCGATCTCGACGCGGCAGTCGAAGGCGCAATGGCGTCGAAATTCCGCAATAACGGTCAGACCTGCGTCTGCGCCAACCGCATCTATGTCCAGTCCGGGGTCTATGATGCCTTCGCCGAGAAGCTGGCCAAGGCCGTCAACGCCCTCAAAGTCGGCGACGGCCTGAAGGAAGGCGTCGAGGCCGGTCCGCTGATCAACGAGGAAGCGGTCGAGAAGGTGCAGGAGCACATTCAGGACGTGCTCGAGCATGGCGGCTCGATCGTCACCGGCGGCGCGCGCCACGAGATGGGCGGCACCTTCTTCCAGCCGACCGTGCTGACCGGGGTCACGCAGGAAGCCAAGGTCTCGCATGAGGAAACCTTCGGGCCGGTCGCTCCGCTCTTCAAGTTCGAGACAGAGCAGGAGGCGATCGCCAAGGCCAATGACACGATCTTTGGTCTTGCGAGCTATTTCTACGCCCGCGACGTGGGCCGCATCACCCGCGTCCAAGAGGGGCTGGAATACGGAATCGTCGGCGTGAATACCGGCCTGATCTCCACCGAGGTCGCGCCCTTCGGCGGCGTGAAGCAATCCGGTCTGGGCCGCGAAGGGTCGCATCACGGCGTCGAGGACTATCTCGAGATGAAATATATCTGTCTCGCGGTCTGAGACCGATCCGAGGCGGAAGAACAATTCAGAGGGCGGGCCGCGTGGCCGCCCTCTCTTTCATTAATACTCACCGCTGCTTATCTTGTCCGTGAATGAGAACGAGGGGCCGGGCTTTGGGCATTTCCGACATTGCGGACGGGATCACGCGCGGGATCGAGGGCATGGGCCATTCGGTCTCGGAGGCGCTGTTCGAACCGGTAATCCGGCTCGGCGTGACGGGTCTGTCGCGCGCGGGCAAGACGGTGTTCATCACCTCGCTGGTCGCGAACCTGCTGGATCGCGGGCGGATGCCGGCGCTGGGATCGGCGTCGGGTATTACCGCCGCCTATCTGCAGCCGCAGCCCGACGATACCGTGCCGCGCTTCGACTATGAGAGCCACCTTGCCGCGCTGACCGGACCTTCCCCGCATTGGCCGGACGGCACGCGCGCGGTCTCGGAGCTGCGCCTGTCCTTCCGCATCCAGCCGCGCGGGATGCTGGGCGCGGTGCGCGGGCCGCGCGTCGTGCATCTCGACATCGTGGATTATCCTGGCGAGTGGCTGCTCGACCTCGGGCTGATGGACAAAAGCTATGCCGAGTGGTCGGCGGAGGCGCTGGCGCGCCTGCCGAACCGTCCGCAAGGGGCAGAGTATCTGGCGCAATCCGAGGCGACGGATGGCACGGCCGAATTCACCGAGCCGCAGGCCAAGGCGCTGGCGGCGGGCTTCACCAGGTATCTGGTCGCGGCGCGCGATGCGGGGTTCTCCGACTGCACGCCGGGGCGCTTCCTGTTGCCCGGCGAGATGGCCGGATCGCCCGCGCTGACCTTTGCGCCGCTTCCCGAGGGTGAGGCCCCGCGCGGCTCGCTCCGGCGCGAAATGGAGCGCCGCTACGACGCCTATAAGCGCGAGGTCGTGCGCCCCTTCTTCCGCGACCATTTCGCCAAGATCGACCGGCAGGTGGTGCTGGTCGACGTGCTGGGCGCGATCCATTCGGGGCCCGCCGCGCTCGACGATCTGCGCCAAGCGATGGCCGATATTCTGGCGGCCTTCCGCCCGGGACGCGCGAGCTGGCTGACCTCGCTGATCGGCGGCAAGCGGGTCGAGAAAATCCTCTTCGCCGCCACCAAGGCCGATCACCTGCACCACACCCAACACGCCCGCCTGACCGCGATCACCGGCGCGCTGTTGCGCGAGGCCAAGGACCGCGCCGATTTCGCGGGCGCGAAGACGCTGGCGCTGTCGATCGCGGCGCTGCGCAGCACCACGGAAGAAACCCTCTCGCATGACGGGGCGGAGTTGCAGGCCGTGCGCGGGCGTTTTGAGAGCGGCAAATCGGTTGCCCTCTATCCCGGCGAATTGCCCGCCGACCCGGCGCAGCTTCTCTCGCCCGCGGCGCAAGGGGCCTCCGCGTGGCTCGACGAGGACTATTCGATCATGAATTTCGCCCCTGCCCCGGTGATCCTGCGACCCGGCGAAGGCCCACCGCATATCCGGCTCGACCGCGCGGCCGATTTCCTGATCGGGGACAAGCTATGAAAAAACCGGTGATGATCGAGATCGAGGACGCGCCCTCGCCCGCCGAGGCCGCGCCGATCGAGGATATGCCAAGCGCGACCGAGGAGCGTCTCGAAGGCCGCGCCATGCAGATCGCGACCCGGCTGGGGGCACGGCGCGCCTCGCCCATCGTGCGGTTCTTCTGGCGCGCGAGCGTGGCGCTGGTGGGCTTCCTGATCTCCGTCGCGCTCTGGCGTTTCATCGACGGGCTGTTCGCCACCCATCCGGTCCTCGGCTGGATCGGCACCGGGCTGGTCGCGGCCTTCGCGCTTGGCGCGTTGCTGATCACGGGGCGCGAGATCGCCGCCTTTTCGCGGCTGGCGCGGCTCGACAAGGTCCATAAGGAAGTCTCGGAAGCGCTGAGCGAAGATGATCTGAGCCGCGCCCGGAAGGTGACGGCCCATGTCTCGGGCCTCTATGCCGCGCGGCCCGAGATGGATTGGGCGCGCAAGCGGCTGGCCGAGCAAACGGGCGAGGTGCTCGACACCGACACGCTGATGGGGCTGGCAGAGACTGAATTGATGGGACCGCTCGACGCCGCGGCCCGGCTGGAGATCGAGGCCGCCGCGCGCACTGTCGCCACGGTGACCGCCGTCGTGCCGCTGGCGCTGGCCGATGTCTTCACCGCGCTGACCGCCAATCTGCGGATGATCCGGCGCATCGCGGAAATCTATGGCGGGCGCTCCGGCACGCTTGGCTCGATCCGGCTGGCGCGCGCGGTGATGACCCATCTCGTCGCGACCGGTGCTGTGGCGGCGGGTGACGATCTGATCGAGACGGTCACCGGCGGCCATCTGGTCTCGAAACTCTCGCGCCGTTTCGGCGAAGGCGTCATCAACGGCGCGCTGACCGCCCGCGTCGGCATCGCCGCGCTCGAAGTCTGCCGCCCGATGCCCTTCCGCAAACTGCAAAAGCCCCGCGTGACCAACCTGATCGGCCGGTCGCTGACGGGCGTGTTCGGGAAAAAAGAGGACTGACGCCTTCGGGCTTGTCTAAGTATCCCGGGGGCTCCGAAGGAGCGGGGGCAGCGCCCCCTCGCCTATTTCAGCTTCGGAATACCGCCCGCAAAGGTCTCGCGCTCGACAACCCCTTGCCGCAGGCTCATGCCGATCCGATGGGCGAGCGCCGACCAGCCCGCCGCCTGCTCGGGCGTGAGCTCCGCGCTCAGCACCTTGTCGAACTCCGCAAGCCAGGTCGAAAACATGCCCGGGCGCACATTGCCTGCCGCGCGGTGGACCTGCATGGGCGAGCCGTCATAGCCCGGCTTGCGCAGGATCGCGTTTTTCCAGAACCGCGCAACCTTGTCCTCATGGGTGGGCCAGTCGGTGACATGCACCGCAAAGACCGGACCGAGCATCGCGTGACCGCGCACGCGCTCGTAGAAGCGCGCGACGACCCGGTCGATCTCGACCTCGGTGATCTCGAAACGGGCCAAGGGGTCAGCCATCGCCAAAGAGGTCCGTCTGCGGGGTTGCGGGTTTCGGCGCTTCCAGCCCGAGATGCCGCCACGCCCGCGCGCCCAGCATCCGCCCGCGCGGGGTGCGGCTGATCAGGCCCTGTTGCAGCAGGTAGGGCTCGATGACCTCCTCGATCGCGTCGCGGCTTTCTGAGAGCGCGGCCGAAAGCGTCTCCACCCCCACCGGGCCGCCGCCGTAATGATCGGCCATCAGCATCATGTAGCGCCGGTCTGCCCCGTCGAGCCCTAAATTGTCGACGCCAAGCCGCGTCAGCGCGCGGTCCGCGATCTCGCGGGTCAGCCGCCCGTCGCCTTCGACCAGCGCGAAATCTACGACCCGGCGCAGCAGGCGGCCTGCGATGCGCGGGGTGCCCCGGGCGCGCTTGGCGATCTCGCGGGTGCCCGGGGGGTCGGACGGGATGCCCAAGAGCCGCGACCCGCGCGTCACGATCAGGTCCAGCTCGTCCTCGGTATAGAATTGCAGGCGGGTCGGGATGCCGAAGCGGTCGCGCAGCGGCGTCGTCAGCAGGCCGAGCCGCGTGGTCGCGCCGACCAGCGTGAAGGGCTGCAATTCGATCCGCACAGTGCGCGCGGCAGGCCCCTCGCCGATCACCAAATCGAGCTCGAAATCCTCCATCGCGGGGTAGAGCACTTCCTCCACCGCCGGGTTCATCCGGTGAATCTCGTCGATGAACAGCACGTCGCGCGCCTCGAGATTGGTCAGGATCGCGGCCAGATCGCCCGCCTTGGCGAGCACCGGCCCCGAGGTCATCTTGAAATTCACGCCCAGCTCGCGCGCCATGATCTGCGCCAGCGTCGTCTTGCCCAGACCGGGCGGGCCGTGAAACAGCGTGTGATCCATCGCCTGACTGCGCATCTTGGCGCTTTCGATGAAGACGCGCAGATTGGCGCGGGCCTCGGCCTGACCGGTGAATTCCTCCAGCGCCTGCGGGCGCAGGGCGCGGTCGGCGTCTTCGGGCAGGCGGTCTGGCCGCAGGGTGGGATCAGGTTCGCTCATCGTCATTTACTGTCGCGCCTTTGGCGGAGGGGAGCAAGCGGGGCCCTGCCCCGCACCCCGGGATATTTATCCCAAGAGGAAGAGGTCAATCCTTCGGGGCAAGAAGTCGCAGGGCGGCGCGGATCAGCTTCGCCGTGTCGGTGACCTCCGGGTCGTCATTGGCCTGCGCGACGGCCCCGGCCGCGTCGGACGGCGCATAGCCGAGATTGGTGAGCGCGGAGATCGCCTCGGCGGTGAAGTTTACCTTGGGCGTGGCGGCGGGGGCTGCTTTCTTCGCGGGCTTCTTGACGGGCGCGTCCTCGATCACATCGGGAGAGGCATCGACGGTCAGCTCCGCCCCCATCGCCATCACCGAGGGCGCTTTCTCTTTCAGTTCCAGCACCACGCGCTGCGCGAGTTTCGGGCCGACGCCGGGGGCGGATTTCACAGCCGACCAGTCGCCCAGCGCGATCGCACGCCCCAGACCGTCCGCGCCGAGCGTGCCGAGGATCGCGAGCGAGGCCTTCGCGCCGATCCCCTGCACCGAGGTCAGCAGCCGGTGCCATTCCTTCTCCAACAGCGTCGGGAAGCCGAACAGCTGCAGCAGATCCTCGCGCACCAAGAGATCGGTATAGAGCGCGCAGGCCTCGCCCACGGGCGGCAGCGATTGCGCGGTGCGCTGGCTGACATGGACGACATAGCCCACGCCGCGCACGTCGATCATGACATGGTCGAGCGCGCGGTGAATGATGACGCCTGCAATGCGACCGATCATGCGCGCCTCCGTTGGGTTGTGCCCAAGGCCTCGCGGGAGAGTTGCGCCGCGTTCATCCGGGCCGCCGATTGCAGATAGAAGGCGTGGCAGATCGCGATGGCGAGCGCATCGGCGGCATCGGCCCCTTCGAACTGCACGCCGGGCAATTGATGGCGCACCATATGCTGCACCTGCGTCTTGTCGGCATGGCCGACCCCGACGACGGTTTTCTTGATCGCGTTTGGGGCGTATTCGCCGACCTCAAGCCCGGCCTGCGCAGGCGCCAGAAGCGCAATGCCGCGCGCCTGCCCCAGTTTCAGCGTCGCCACCGCGTCCTTATTGACGAAGGTCTGCTCCACCGCCGCGGCCTCGGGCGCATGGGTCGCGATGACCGCGCTCAGCCCTTCGTGCAGCACCAGCAGGCGCTTTGCCAAATCCATACCTTCGGAGTGGAGAACCCCGTTCGCGACATGCCTGAGTCGCGATCCGTCCATCTCGATCACGCCCCATCCGAGATTGCGTAACCCCGGATCGATCCCGATCACCCGCATCTGCCCTGCCTCGTTCTCGTGTTGTTTCGCAAGAACTAGCACGAAAAGGGAACATCGACCAGAGGCGATGCAAAAACCGGCCTCATATCACATGCGATTCCTGCATGGCGGGGCTGCCAAAACTGAGATTGTTTTCGCGCCCTGCCAGTCTTATCTGCGCTTCAGAAGATATAATGCCCGAAACTTGAGCAGTTTGTGAACGAAGGATCCTCCCCATGGCTTCGATGGATATCAACACCCGCATGAGCCGCAGCGCCCGACCGAGCGTCTTTACCTCGCTGATCGCAGCCCTGCACGACTGGAACGACGCACGCGTCACCCGCAAGGCGCTGATGAAGCTCAGCGACCGCGCGCTGGACGATATCGGCCTGACCCGGCTCGACGTGGCGCGCCTGCGCTAACGCGACCGACAGGTCATGCGAAAAGGGCTGCCCCGGCAACGGCGCAGCCCTTTCTTTATGTCTTAATGGCTTTGGCGTTCAGCCGATATACGGCGCGAGCAGCCCAGCGATCTTGCGGGTGATCGGGTCGGCATGCATGATCCAGGCCCCCACCCGTTCGAATTGCGAGCCGCTGGCGAGGCTTGCGACGCGCGCCTCGTAGCTCTCCTGGCCCACCTGCGCGAGCATCGCGCCCTTCACCAGCAATATACCGGCAAAAATCAGCGCCACGCCGCGCAGCGGAATACTGCGGCGCGATTTCGGGCGCATGGAATCGAAATAGCTGCGCCCCAATGCACCGGACGCCTCGAATGCACCGCCTGCTTGATGGATCTGGTCAATCCGATGCAGACGCTTTTCAAAAGACTCTATTTGCGGATCGCGCATGGCAAACCCCGTTAACTGCGATGCCCCCAAAGGCAATTTCTCAGGTCAGGGTAAAGCAATCCTTACGGCAATCAGAGCGGATTTGTGGCGGATTAGGCGCGCTGCATGGCCAATGTCGTCCATTCTCCGAATTCCTTTCGCGAATGGGAAACAAAGCCCTGCGCCTGATAGGCGGCGACGACTTCATCGGCCTGTTCATTGAGGATTCCGCTCAGGATCACGAAGCCTGATTCGGCGCAGTTGCGGCCCATTTCAGGGGCGAGCGCGACGAGCGGGCCTTTGAGGATATTGGCGAAGATCAGATCGAAGGGGGCGGCCTCTTTCAGGTGCGGATCGCCGAAGCCCGCGGCCTCGATGCAGATCACGCGGCCCTTGAGATCGTTCACCGCGACATTCGCCGCCGCCGTTTCCACCGCGACCGGATCGATATCGGAGGCCAGCACCGGCTCGGGCCAGAGCTTCGCTGCCGCCATCGCCAGAACGGCGGTGCCGCAGCCGATATCGGCGACGTTGTGGAAGGTGTGACCCTCGTTCGCCAGATCGTCGAGCGCGGTCAGGCAGCCCGAGGTGGTCCCGTGATGGCCCGTCCCGAAGGCCATCGCCGCATCGATCCGCAGGGCGATCGCATCGGCGGGGATCTTGTCCTCGTCATGGCTGCCATAGAGGAAGAAGCGACCCGCGCGCACCGGGGCCAGTTCGCGCCGCACATGGGCGACCCAATCGGTTTCCGGGATTTCCGAGACGACGAAGGGCTGCGCCCCATGCGAGATCGCCAGCAGGTCCAGCGCCACATCGTCGGGGGCCTCGAGGAAATAGCCCGAGACCTCGTAGCGGCCCGACCCGTCCTCGATCTCGAACACGCCGGTGCCGTAGGGGCCGGGATCGAGCTCCTCGAGACGTTCGGACAGCGCCTCGGCGGCCTCGCGATCGGCCAGCGTGGTAAAGGCGGTGAAGGTGGTCATGGGCGCGCTCCTCGGGATGGTTGCGCCCGGGCTTAGGGCCGCGGGCGCGAGCCGTCAAGCGGCGCGCACCCGCATCAGATCACGCGTTCAGCCCGATCGGGCAGGTCACGCCGGTGCCCCCGATGCCGCAATAGCCGCCGGGATTCTTCTCCAGATATTGCTGGTGATAATCCTCGGCATAGTAGAAGGGCGGCGCGTCGATGATCTCGGTGGTGATTGTGCCATAGCCCGCCGCCTGCAGGCGCTCGGCATAGGCGTCGCGCGAGGCTTTGGCGGCCTCTTTCTGCGCGTCCGTGTAGGTGTAGATGCCCGAACGATACTGCGTGCCGCGGTCATTGCCCTGACGCATCCCTTGGGTCGGGTCGTGACCCTCCCAGAAGACGCGCAGCAGGTCTTCGTAGCTGACTTTGGCCGGGTCGTAGATCACGCGCACGACCTCGTTATGGCCGGTCATGCCGGTGCAGACCTCGCGATAGGTCGGGTTGGGCGTGGGGCCGCCCGCATAGCCGACCATGGTCAGCCAGACGCCGTCGGTGTTCCAGAACATGCGCTCGACGCCCCAGAAGCAGCCCATGCCGAACATCGCCTCTTCCATGCCCTCGGGCACGGGCGAGCGCAGGTCGCGGCCCCAGAGGAAATGCGGCTCTGCCAGAGGCATCGCTTCGTCCCGGCCCGGCAGGGCTTCGGCCTTGGTGGGAATGGTGGCGGGTTTTCCGAACAGCATGGTAAATCTCCCTTTCGCGCCCCTCTCAGATAGGCGCGGAGCGGCGGAATTTCCAGTTCAAGCAGGCATCACGCCGGAACCGGACCGAGGCCCTGCAGCACCGTCTCGTAGCCCTTCGAGGGGTGACGCGGCACCAAGAGCGCAAGCCCCAGCGAGATCACCGCCATCAAGGCCGCCAGCCCGAAGACCGCACCGGGCGAGACCATCCACAGATAGCCCAGCGTCACCGGCAGGAAGACAGCCGCGATATGGTTGATCGTGAAGGCGACGGCGGCGGTGGGGGCGATATCCTCGGGGTCGCAGATCTTCTGGAAATAGGTCTTCTGCGCGAAGGCCAGCGCGAACAGCAGGTGATCGACCACATAGAGCGCGCAGGCCAGCCAGATGCCCCAGCCGAACCAGTAGATGCCGCCATAGGCGAGGAACAGCCCCGTCAGCCCGACATATTCGAAGATCAGCGCCCGACGCTCGCCGAAGCGATGCACGAAGCGCCCCATCGCCGGTGCGGCGGCCATGTTGACCGCGAAATTGATCAGGAAGAGCGCGGTGATCTCGTCCACGCGCAGCCCGAAGCGCTCGACCATCATGAAGGCGGCGAAGACCACGAAAATCTGCCGCCGCGCGCCCGCCATGAAGGTGATCGCGTAATAGAGCCAGTAGCGACGACGCAGCACGAACTTCTTCGATTGCGGCTCGCGCGTGTGGAACTGCGGATAGATCAGCGCGGCGGCCGCCATCATCACCATCGTCGCGATCCCGGCGGTGGCGTAGACGAATTCGTAGCTTAGGTTGAACGTCTTCCATGTCAGCACCAGCAGCGCATAGGCCGCCAGCGAGGCGCCGGACCCGATGGCCACGATCCGGCCCAGCGTCTGCGGCGCTTTGGCCTTGTCGATCCACTGCAATTGCAGCGACTGGTTCACCGTCTGGAAATAGTGAAACCCGATCGAGGACAGGAGCGTCACGATGATCAGCCCGGCGAAGCTGGGAAACAGCGCGGTCACCGCCGTCGCCCCACCGAGAAGAAGCAGCGACAGGATCGCCAGTGTCTGCTCGCGCATCACCCAAAGCACGACGATCACGCCGATCGCGAGGAATCCCGGCACTTCGCGGAAGCTCTGCAGCCAGCCGATATCGACGCCGTCGAAATTCACCACGTCGATGACGAAGTTGTTCAGGAGCGCCGACCAGGTGGCGAAGGAGATCGGCATGGCGGTGGCCATGACGTAGAGCAGCGCCTCGGGTCTGCGCCAGCGCGGCAGCTCGTGGGCCTCGTCGAGAGGGACGGATCGGAACTTCATCATCCTCTCCTTAGACGCGACCGCGCACCCCGCGACAAGTCTGCAAAAGGTGCAACCTGACTCAGATCAATGTGCGTTTCTGCGGTTTCTGGCAGAACCCGTGCGCGAACGGGAGATCGGATCATGGACATCATCGCACTCATCGAGCGGATCGGCGAAGGCCCCACGGCGGCGCTTTTCGGGGTGATCACCGGGCTTATCTTCGGCGTGGCCGCACAGAAATCCAACTTCTGCCTGCGAGCTGCCACGGTGGAATTCGCGCGCGGCAAGCTGGGCGGCAAGGTCGCGGTGTGGTTTCTGACCTTCTCGACCGCGCTGGTCTGGGTGCAGGGCGCGCAGCTTCTGGACCTGTTCCGGCAGGGCGACAGCCGGGTGATGTCGGTACCGGGCTCGTGGTCAGGCGCGATCATCGGCGGGCTTCTCTTCGGCGTCGGCATGGTGCTGTCGCGCGGCTGCTCGGGGCGGCTTCTCGTGCTGGCGGCGACGGGCAACCTTCGCTCGGTCGTCTCGGGGCTGATCTTCGCCGTGACCGCCACTATGAGCCTCAAGGGCATCCTCGCGCCGCTGCGTGACCGGCTGGCGAGCCTGTGGATCACCGGCGCGCAGAACGTGAACATTCTCGACGCGCTGCACCTGCCGAACTGGACCGGGCTGGCTATCGGCATCGTCTTCGCCATCGCGGGCATGTATCTGGCCAAGCGCAACGAGATCGGCGTGAAGACATGGATCTTCGCCTCCGGCGTCGGCTTCGCCGTCGCGGTGGGCTGGGTGCTGACCTTCACGCTGAGCCAGGTCGCTTTCGACCCGGTGCCGGTAAACTCCGTCACCTTCTCGGGCCCCTCGGCCAATACGCTGATGTTCTTCCTCGACCGCAATTCGGTGCTGGAATTCGACGTGGGCCTCGTGCCCGGCGTGGTTCTGGGCGCCTTCCTGAGCTCGCTCTTCTCGCGTCAATTCGCATGGCAGGGCTTCGACTCGATGCCGGTGATGCGGCGCTCGATGATCGGGGCGATCTTCATGGGCTTCGGCGCGATGCTCGCCGGCGGCTGCGCCATCGGCAACGGCGTGACGGGCACCTCCGTTCTCGCGGGCACCGCGTGGCTGGCGCTGTTTTGCATGTGGATCGGGGCGATGGTGACCGATTTCCTGCTCGATCAGCGCACGATGACGCCCGCCACGGCTTGCTGAGCACGCTCTCCGTCGCGTGCCTGCATATGGCGCGTCCCGGCAAGGTCGGGGCGCGCCTAAGCCAGTTCCTGCCGGATCGCTGACACCTGCGCGAATCCTTACCTAACGTCACCCATTAGAAAGCGTTACGAATTCAGCATAAGGCGCCTTCGGAACGCGGGCGATCGCGACCTCTTGGCTCTGCGATTCGTCGACACCGCGACCGCGTCACGAAAAACGTAGAAGAAAATCGTGTTTGGCGGAAATCGTGATCGCAACCGTGTCAAATGACACTGGGCGAAATGGGTTTCTTCGGGGCATAGGTGGAATTATGAGAGCCTGCGCATGAACACCTCTATTCCCCCTCCGCTGACCGGTGAAGAACGGTCCAAACTCGCCGATCCGGCGCGCCTTCGGGCGTTGCGCGAGACCGGTCTTTTGGAGAGTGCGCCTGCGGAAATCTTCGAGCGCGCGACACGGCTCGCCACCCGGGTAACCGGCGTCCCTGTCTCGCTCGTTTCCATGGTCGATGAGAACCGGCAGGTCTTCGTGGCGCAAACCGGGCTGGACGCCGCTGCCCCTTCGGAGACGCCGCTCAGCCATTCCTTCTGCCGCTATGTCGTCGAATCCGATGCGCCGCTGAACGTGTCCGATGCGCGCGAGGACGCGGTGCTGCGCGACAATGGCGCAGTGCGCGATCTGGGCGTCACCGCATATCTCGGGGTGCCGCTGCGCACCATCGACGGGCAGCCGCTGGGGGCGTTCTGCCTGATCGACCGCGAAGCGCGGCAGTGGACCGAAGAGGAATACGAGGCGCTGTCCGACATCGCCGCCGGGGTCGAGGCGGAAATCCGGCTGCGGCGTCAGATCAACGTCGCCCATCGTGAGGAAAACCGCTTCCGCGCCGTTCTCGACCAGATGCCGATCGGCGTCGGTGTGGCCGAAATGGACTCCGCGAGGCTGCTGGACCTGAATGCCACCGCGATCGAGATGTTCGGTGTGACGGATGGCGACGTGAGCAAGCCGCTCGGCTTTGACGCCTACACGCCGGAAGGGCGCAAGCTCGGCCTGAGCGAGTTTCCCATCGTGCGCGCGGCGCGGCATGGCGAAACGATCAGCCATATGGAGCTGCGCTGCGTGCGCCACGACGGGCCGGAGCGCAGTCTTTTGGTCTCGGCGCAGCCGGTCGAAAGCGATCCACCCGTGGCGGTGGCCACCGCGCTCGACATTTCCGATCTCAACGCGGCGCGCGAACATGCGGCCGAAGTCGACCGGCGGCTCGCGCATTTTCACGAGATCACCTTCGACGCGATCGTCGAACTCGATAGCGAAGACAAAATCCGCTTCGCCAATTCGGTCATGCGCGCCCGTATCCGCGACTCGCTTGGTGCCGAGGCGGAGGCAGAGGCCGTCGGTCGGTCGCTCTGGGAGACCGCGCCCCATCTGATCGGAAGCAATCTCGCAAAAGCCCTGGAAGAGGCCCGGCGCACGGGGGTGCCGACGGTCACCGATCAGGACGGGCAAGACGGCCGCATTCTGGAGGCACGGCTATACCCCGAGCACGGCGCGATCCTCGCCTATCTCCGCGACGTGACCGAGGAGCGGCAGATCGCGAAAGCGCGTGACACGCTGACGCGAGAGCTCAACCACCGGGTCAAGAACGCCTTCGCGATGATGTCGGGGCTGGTCGGCATGACTGCGCGCCATGCGACGACGCCGGAGGAAATGGCGCGGGGGCTGCGCGAGCGGATCGGTGCGCTTGCGCGCGCCCATGAGCTGATCAATCCGACCGCCACGCCCGAGCGCGATTTCCGCGGCATGGTCGAGTTGCGCGAATTGTTGCTGGGCGTGCTTTCGCCCTACACAAATCTCGACGATCCGCGCCTGATCCTCAGCGGTCCTCCTGTTGCTTTGAACCACGCGGGGTCGACCAACCTCGCGCTGGTGATCCACGAACTGGCCACTAACGCCGTGAAATACGGGGCGCTTTCGCATGATGCGGGGCTTCTGGAACTGACCTGGCGCGACACGTCCGACCAGCTCGAACTCGCCTGGCGAGAAAGTGGCTATCCCGAAGAACTGGTGCAGCCGAGCAACAGCGGCTTCGGTTCCAAGCTCATCGACCTGACCATTCAGGGCCAATTGCGGGGAACCTATGGAACCGAATGGGTTCCCGACGGGTTCCAAGCTCGCATGACCGTGCCAATGGACCTGATAAAAGGGTAGTGTAGCCCATGTTACAGAGCAGTATGACTTGCCTCGAGGGCAGTAATGTCCTCGTGGTCGAAGATGAATTATTCATCGCCTACGACATCGCCTTCTCGGTCGAGGAGGCGGGCGGTCAGGTTGCCGGCCCCTTCGCGACCTTGGCGCGCGCGCGTGCCGCACTTTCTGACGGCTCGATGAATGTCGATGGTGCAATCCTCGACATGAACCTGCTGGACGGATCGGCTGAAGCCCTGATCGTCGAGCTGTGGAAACGCGAAGTGCCCCTGGTGGTGAACACGGCCGAGCCGCTTCCGCTCGCCTTCCAGTCGATCATGCCGGAAATTCCCGTTTTCTCGAAACCGACGAACCCGTGGGAACTGGCCGAGGCGCTGGGACGCCAGATGCGCAACTGAGCTTCGGCGCGGCATATCTTCAGCCGCCCCCTGCCCGCTTTACAGCGGCATTCCATAGTCCTTGGCGATCGCCCAGATCTCTGCATTGATCGCCTGCATTTCCACAAGCGCAGCTTCCAGATCTGCGAGCGTTGCGCGGTCCAGAACGCTTTCCTCTCCCATCCTCAGGCTGGTCTTGCGATCCGCGATCCGCATCTGGATCGCGCGCACCGGGCCTCCGCCCTCGTCGAAGGCGTAGAGGCAATGATTGAAATGATTGCGCAGCCCCGAGACTTTCTTCATCCGTGCAGACACGGCCAGCACCCGTTCGCAGGCCTTCGGCGCGCAGGGACAATCGTCTCGCTTGGCCAGCCGCTCCACCAGATCGAGCCGCGCCCGCGTCGTGTTCAGCGTCAGATGGATGATCGTCGCGACGCCCTTGTCGGTCCCGGCGAGCCCGGCGATCAGATGGATCAGCAGGCTCTCCGTATTGGTCCACGTGTAGTTGATGCGCCCGATTTGCATCAGGAACTGATCGAAATCCGGCGGGCGCATCTCCGTCGGCGTGGGCGGATCCTTAGGCACTCCGGCTACGGTGATACCGGATCGCCGCCTCGGTGCGGTTGGTCACGCCGAGCTTCCCGATGATCCGGTGAATATGCAGCTTCACCGTATGTTCGGAGAGATTCAGCTGCCCCGCGATGATCTTGTTCGGCTGCCCCGAGGCGAGCATCTCGAGCACCTCGGTTTCGCGCGGCGTCAGACCCGACACGTCGATCGCATGCGACGCATTGGCTGCAGCCGATCCGTTCAGCGCCGACATCGGTGGATCTGCCGGACGGCAGCGCAGAAGCGCGGGTGGGATATAATGCCCGCCCGAGACGATCATCCGCAAAATCAGCAGCCACGTCGTCAGATTGACGTTCATCGGCAGCAGGCTGATGTGGTTCGACAAGATCGCAGCACTATGGCGCGTCATCAGCTCTTGCGCATAGGCCTCGTCTTCAATCGCGACGATCAGCTTCACGCGCGACAGCAGCGGCTCACGGCGTTCGGCCAGCGCGACAAGACCATCGGCGTGATCCTCATCCACGATCAACGAACACAGCGCGCCGCGATCCTCGATCCGACCGTCGGACTGCAGCTCCTCGAGCAGCGTCTCGAAATCATCCAGACGCAGACATGTCGCCGGTGTCACTTCGGCATCCACGGTTCGCAACACGGTGTCGGAAAAAATCTGCGACGCGCCCAGAAAACAGATCGCAGCATCCTGTTTGCGGCAAGACGGCATTACGCGTGCCCCCGCAGGTTCACTCTTATACAACGCATTCATGGTGGCCCCCTCGTCCTACCCTGAACTCAAACTGCGGACGGTTAACCCCACGTCATACCGCCCGCATCAACCATATCACGGACCAGTGAGATCAGCGTTACCCGAAGTGTTTACCCGGTAGTAAGGATTCTCTTACGTAGCGTAATCACATCCGAATCGGCGCGCGAGTGGTGGCCTTTCTGCGCTGCGGCACTTGTTGGCGCGTGCCAGTAGTAGGCTCCAACAGATTCGCCACTAGAACTTGTTCCGGTTTCTGCGTTTGCAACGCCTGTGTAAAAATTCCCGCGATCCTCCGGGATTCCACAGGTACCTGCAGATGAAATTCCGGCAACCTTATAAATTTCAATAATTTAGCTCGGAGAACCGACCGGCTAGACCCATTTGCTAGCTAGGTCCTCTGGATCACGGGGCGCAGGATGTTCGTGTCGCAGCTGGGGGCTGTGACTCGTCTGTTTCCATACTCCGCCCGGAAAGGGTGACCCACCTGCGAATCGCTCGATTCGGGGATCGGGATCGGGGTGCCGAGCGGTTTGGGAAGCGGACATTCACTGGGGCGAAAGCCCTTAACATCATGGTCCGACCATATCCGTTTTAGACAGAGTGACGGATCCCGGACCGAATAAACTGGGAGTAAGAAAATGGCTTACGGTAATCGAAACGGCCACCAGCAAGGCGATTGGGATCACGGCTCGCATGGCGGCGATCACGGTCACGATCACGATAACGGTCATCCGAAAGCGCCCGATCCGATCGAGACGCAGGAACAACAGCAGCAACAACAGCAAAGCAGCGAGTCGACCTCTGACGCAGACGCCGGTGCGATTGCCGGTGCGGGCGCGATCGCCGGGGCCGGTGCCTATGCTGAAGGTGCTGACGTCGATAACACCAACCGTCTCGACGACACGAACATGAACAAGGTCTACACCGGTGCAGCCGCGGGCTCGAGCGCGGACAACGATGTCGACATCACGATCGATTTCCCGGATGAGGGCATCTTCGGCGAAGACAATGACTTCGTCGATATTGACGAGTCGAGCGTGGGCGACATGGTCTTTGCCGATGGCGATATGACCTACTCGTATGACTACGATCCGGGTGACGACATCAACCTCACTGACATGCTCAACGGCATGGGCAACGACGTGATGATGGTCAACACGCAGGCCAACACGCTCACCGACAACGACACGCTGAGCGATCCGAGCGTTTCCAACGACGCGAATTTCCAGGTCGACGCTACGATCAAGGACAATTCGGCGGAGTCGGATGACGGGATCGACGCGGCCTCCGAAGGCGGCAACGGTGCCGAGGATGTCGGCTCGTCCGGTGGCGCGGCACTCGCAGGTGGCGGCATTGCACTCTCGGGTGGCGGCATCTCGATCGCGGCCTCGGAAACCGAGGGTGAAGGCGATGACGGCGGTGACGGCGGCGCAGGCCTCGGTCTCGGCGTCGGGCTGGGTATGGGCGCCTCGGGCGCTGAAGCCAATGATGGTGGCGCGTCGGCCGATGCTGGCGAAGGCGGGATGCCGATGAAGCATCACGGCTCGCACCATGGCGGCGGCAGCGACGGCGACGCCGGCGCGATGGAGTTCGGTGGCGCGGCGGCCGCCTCGATGGGTCTCGGCCAAGGCATGGGTCTCGGCGCCGGTGAAGGCGGCAACGGCGGTGCTGGCGGCGACGGCTACGGCTGGTCCTCGACCGGTTCGCAAGCCTCGGGCGGCGGCTCCTGGGCGACCGGCGGCTATGCTGGCGGCGGTAACGGCGGTGGCGACGTCACCGCAGGCGGCGGCGGCAATGGCGGCAGCCTCGGCAACTGGGGTTCGGGCAATGGCGATGATGGTATCGTCACCGGCCAGTCCTACGCCGATGCGAGCGCGGCCATCGACACCACCGCGTTCAACCAGTCGATCGTGATGGGTGCCAACATCCTCGGTAACGCCGTGGATACCACCGTGGTCGGTGGCTCGCTGTCCTCGACCTATATCGGCGACGACGACACCACCGGGGCATAAGCTCCTGCGCGGCGCGCCTCTCCGAGAGGCGCGCCGCATCTCGTTCCCGGCGTTTCACATCGCATCACGCCCGGACCTGACCTCGGCGGCAAACGCCCGCCAGATGCGATGAACCGACTGTCTGACGACCCGCATCCAAGCGCGGGTTTCCAGCGTCATGAAGGGGGGAAGGAAGATGCTTGACCGGCAGACCGAAATCATCGCCCATTTCATCGGAGCCTTCAATCAGACGACCGAGACCAATGTCGCCCGACAGGAATATGACGCCTTCCGCGCGCTGCAAGCTTCCACGCCCACGCAGGGAGAGCTGCTTTCCGTCAATGTCAGCGTCAATTCGGATTACCTTCTTGAGGAATTCGACCCGTCACTGCAGCTGAAACTTCCGCTGGCGCCGCCACCCGGCGCGCCCTGGCTGCCCTTCGTCGACGACTACCAGTTGCGCGACATCGCACCGCCCGGGTTGCCGCCCGGCCAGTTCGCGATCCCGCCCTATGATTTTCCGCCAGTTCCGATGCCGTTTCAGGTGTTTCTCGGAATGGCCCCGCCCTCCTCGGTGCTCCACATCACCTCGCAGATCAACACGCTGACCGATCATGACGTGCTCTACGACAGGCCCTTCATGATGCCGGCGGAGTTGATGGACGACTATGGCCCGGAAGCCTCCGCGTCGAAGCTGATGGCGCTGGCCGATTATGCCGATGCGCTGACGGTGAGCACCGCGCCTGTGGGCACGACCATCGAAGCGCAGACAGAGACGCTGATGGCCCAGATCGACGCGCTCGATCCCGAGGCTGTGCCCGGCGGCGCAACGGCTGCGATGTTCCGCAGCGAGACGATCTTCGCCGCGCCCGCCGACACCGATGCGGAAGAGGAAGCAGGAGCGGGCGCCTCCGATCCTGAAACCATGACCGGGCTGGAGAACGAAAGCCTCGAAGGCGGTGAAGCGGAAGCCTCCTCGCCCCTTCCGCCCGCCTTCTCCGGCCATGTGGTGTTCGACGGGCAGCTCATGGAGGAGATGCCCGAGACGCTGAAGCTGCGGCTGGAAGCGCGCGATCCGTCTGAGGACGAGGACGCACCGCTCGGCGACGGTGTGGTCGAGGTCGAGACCGATGGGATCGGCGGCGAAGACGGTGCGGCCGGGCTGGTTCAAAGCCCCGATATGCCCGTCGATCCGGCTGGCTTGGCGCTGGAAATCGTGCAGAGCCTGAGTACCGGCAACAACCTTCTGCTGAACCAGTCGCAAGCGGTGCATGACTGGCTCGATGCGCCGGTCATCGCAGTGGGCGGCTCTATGACCTCGCTGTCGGTGATCTCGCAGGTCAACGTGCTGCGCGACGTGGATATGAAGCTCGGAATGGGCCATCACGGCACCGGAAACAGCGCTGGCGGGAACGGCTTCGGAAACGCGGAGGGCTATGACCCGCTCGCCTCGCAGGCCCACAATGTCGCGGTCTACACCCAAGAGGCCAATCCCGCGAACTTCCTCAATCTCGTCATGCCAGCCGGCAGCAGCCTGATCGCGATGACGGAAATTCGCGGCGATCTGGTCATCGATAACCATACGACTCAGGTGAACGCGGTCTCCGACGGGGATCTGGTGAGCTTCGAATTCGGCTCCTATTCCGCCGAGATCGTGATGGGCGACAACTCGACCGTCAATCTGCAGCTCCTGCTGGAAATCGGCACGCATTTCGATCTGATCATGATCGGCGGCAACATGTACGAGATCGCGCAGCTCGAGCAGATCAACGTGCTGCTCGACGACGATCTGGTGATGAGCGGATCGGGCGGCGTCGGGCATGGCGGCGCGGGCCACGTGTCGAGCGAGGACAACCTGCTGTGGAACGAAGCGCATCTGACCAAGGTGGGCATCGACCAGCATATGGAGATGGACGCGCAGTATCAGAACGTGCTCGACCAGCTTTCCGAGATCTACGGCGGCCTCGATCCGAACCCGGGCGAAGGCTATTCGATGCCTCCGGGCGCGGCCTTCGACGCGGTCGAAGGGTTGCTGGGCGACGAGCTTCTGGGCGGCCAGATGGCGCTGCGGGTGCTCTATATCGAGGGCGACCTGATCATCCGGGACAACCTCACCCAGATCAACATTCTCGAAGACGCCGACCTGATTTCGGCCGATGGGCCGGGCGAGTTCGACATCGAGGCTGGCGGCAACACGCTTGGTAATGTCGCATCGCTGACCGTCGCGGGGGTCGACAGCACGATCATGGCCGCCGATGGCGTCTATTCCGACGCGGTGATCTGGCAGGCGGGCATGATGGATGACGGCAGCGGTGATCCTCTGGGTCCGACGAGTTCCAGCGAAGGGGCGCTCGCCTCGGAGGCGGTCGCCTTCCTCGCGGACGGGATGATCGAGAACACACCGAATTATGACGACGAGGAATTCCAGGTGCATCCGGGCTCCCACGGGGGAAGCGGGTCGCTCGATGCATTGCACACGGTTCTGGCCTGACGGAGGCGCGGAACTTCATTCACTAGGGGAACTTCGATGAAAGACAGGACTGACGACGCCGCCGGGGGGCAGGCGCACCGCCAAGATGGTCATGACGCGATGGCTCGGAACGAGGAACGCCGAGAAGTCGATCCGACAGATAACCGGCAGGCACAGGCCGCCACGGGGGACGGTCCCGAGGCGGAGACGCAAGCCGAAGAGACCGGCGCGGAGGGGACTGTCGAAACAGTCGCCGCCCGGACGGAGGGTGGTGCTGACACCCAAAAGGAGGCGGGTCGTGTCCCCGCGCAAAATGCCTCCGGCTCCCCACCGGCGCCACCCTCCACTCCAGCTTTTCACAAGCGTCTCGGCCCGGTGGATTTCACCCGCACATTGCAGGACATGAAAAAGCGCCTGCGCGCGAACATTGCCTTCGTCGTGCTGATGACCTGCGCCACGAATATCCTGATCCTCGCGGTGCCGATCTACCTTTTCCAGATTTCCGATCGGGTCTTCACCTCGCGCTCGACCGATACGCTCGTCATGCTGACCATCGTGATCGTCGGGGCGATCGTGGTGCAGACGCTGCTCGACGCGGTGCGACGGCTGGTGCTGATGCGCTCGGCGGTGGATGTGGCCGCGCGCCTCGGCGCACCGGTCCTGTCGGCGGCGGCGCAGGCTTCGCTGCATTCCAACGGGCGCGAATATCAGGTTCTGGGCGATCTCAACGCGCTAAGGAGCTTTCTCGTGTCCGGCACGCTGCTGTCCTTTCTGGACGTGCCTTTCGCGCCGATCTTCATCCTCGCGGTCTTCCTGATCCACCCGCATCTGGGGACGATCGTGGTCATCACCGCACTGATCCTGATGATCTTCGCCTGGATCAACCAGAAGATCACCTCGGATGGCTTCCGCCGCGCCAATATCGCGCAGACCAAGGCGAACCTTCACCTCGAGTCGATGTCGCGCAACAGCCAGATCATCAACGCGATGGCGATGATCCCCGAGGCCGTGTCGATCTGGGGTCGCGACACGGCGGCCTCGCTGCGCGCGCAGACCGAGGCGCAGGACCGCAACGTCTTCACCGCCTCCGCCTCGCGAATGTTCCGCCTCTTCACCCAGATCGGGATGCTCGGCTGGGGCGCCTATCTCGCGCTCGACGGGCAGATCACCGGCGGCATGGTCATCGCCGCCTCGATCGTGGCGGGCCGTGCGCTCGCGCCGATCGAAGGGGCGATCGAGGGCTGGAACTCGTTCCTGCTGGCACGCGGCGCCTATGACCGGGTCGGCCAGCTTCTGGCCTCGGCCAAAACCCGCAACGACAAGCTGCGCCTGCCCAAGGTCGAGGGGCGGCTCGATATCGAGCGTCTTCTCTACGTTCCGCAGGGCACCAAGCATGTCGTTCTGAACGCGCTTACCTTCTCGCTCGCGCCGGGCGATCAGCTCGCGATCATCGGCAATTCGGGCGCGGGCAAGACGACGCTCGGCAAGATGCTGGTGGGATCGATCCTGCCCACCTCGGGGGCCGTGCGGCTGGACCTGATGGACATCCGCAACTGGGATCCGCGGCAATTCGGGGAATGCATCGGCTATCTGCCGCAGGACGTGCAGCTCTTCCCGGGCACGATCAAACAGAACATCGCCCGGATGCGCGAGGATGCGAGCGACGCCGCGATCCACCGCGCCGCCGCGCTCGCCGATGTGCATGAGATGATCGCATCGCTGCCGCAGGGCTACGAGACGGTCGTGGCCTCCGACGGCTCTCCGCTCTCGGGCGGGCAGAAACAGCGGATCGGTCTGGCGCGTGCCTTCTTCGGTGATCCGAAATTCGTGGTGCTGGACGAGCCGAACTCGAACCTCGACACGCAAGGCGATGCGGCTCTCGTGCGCGCGCTCGGCCATGCGAAGGCGAACGGGATCACGGTGGTCGTGGTCACGCAGAAACCCTCGCTGCTCAGCGCGGTCGACAAGATCATGCTGCTCAATGACGGCAATATCGCGATGTTCGGCTGGCGCGATCAGATGCTGGCGGAACTGGAGCGGCGCAAGCAGGCCAAGGCCCAGCAGGTGCAGCAACAGCGCGCAGCGGCCCAACCCGCCACCACCACCGTCAACGCACCCATGCAAGGAGCGCCGGCATGACACTCCTTCTGACCAACCCGCTTCAATCCGGCGAGACCCGCGACTGGTCGACCGAGGTCCCGCGCAATATCAAAACGCTCGTCATCATTGGCCTGACGATCTTCGCGATGGCCTTCGGGGGCTTCGGCGTCTGGGCCTTCAGCGCGCCGCTCGCCGCCGCCGTGATGGCGCCCGGCTCATTCGTGGCCACGGGCCGCAACAAGATGATCCAGCACCTCGAAGGCGGGATCATCAAGGAGATCAACGTCTCAGAGGGCGATTTCGTAACGGCGGGACAACCGCTCCTTCGCCTCGACGAGACCTCAGCTCTGGCCAATGAACGCGCGCTGTTTCTGCGCCGTGCGCGACTGACCTCGATAGAGGCCCGGATTCAGGCCGAATATGACGGCTGGCGCGAATTGGTCTTCCCGGAATGGCTTCAAGAGGCCCGCCGCGATGCGGAGATCGCCGCGATGATGGACTCGCAGCGCCTCGCCTTCGAGGTGACACGGGCGAAAGTACAGAGCGAGCTGGACCTTCTGGCCCGCAACATCGCCGCCATGGAAAGCCGCGCAGAAGGCTATCGCGCGCAGCTGGCCGCCACGGAGGCCCAGCGCGACCTGTTGGCTCAGGACCATGAGAGCAAGGCGACACTCTACGAGAGCGGCCTGATCCGGCGGACCGAACTGAACGCCCTGCTGCGCGCTCTGGCCGATGCGGAGGGGCAGATCGGACGCCTCAAGGCGGAGATCGGCGAGAGCGAGGAGATGCGCGCGAAATATCAGGCGCAGACCACGCAAACGATCGAAACCCACAAGCAGGCCGCGCTCGACGAGTTGGAGACCGTGCAGGCGGAGCTGGATTCCGTGCGCGAACAAGAGCGCAAGGCCACCTCCATCCTGAAGCGCGTCGTGATCGACAGCCCCGTATCGGGTACCGTGGTGCGGCTGAACTATTCGGGTGCGGGCGGCGTGATCGAAGCGGGCAAGGTGATCGCCGAGATCCTGCCCTCGGAAGCGCCGCTGATCATCGAGACGATGATCGCACGTACCGATATCGATGCGATCAAGGTCGGACAGGAGGCCTCGGTTCGGCTTTCGGCGCTCAACCAGCGCACGACGCCGATCCTGATCGGGGAGGTCTATTACATCTCCGCCGACGCGATCGTGGAGCGCTCGGGAGAGCATCCGCGCGAGGTCTATATCGCCCGCATCCGCCTGCCCGCCTCGGAACTGCGCCGGGTACCGGGCTTCGCCCCGATGCCCGGGATGCCGGTCGAAGTGATGATCCAGACCGCGTCGCGGACCTTCGCGCAATACATCGCGAAACCGGTTGTGGATTCGATGAACCGCGCTTTCCGCGAGCATTGAGGGGTCGATCCGGCGGAAAATCGGCCTGAAGGCGTCGCTCCCAAGGGTGCGGCGCCTTTCTCACTCACATAAACGATTCCAGTTACTTACCGCACAATTTAGAGTCCTTCTAAATTCCTGACTAAAATAATCGATCACGAAGCCGGGAAAATACCAGACTTCATTTGTCAGAGATCAATTTCCAGACTATCTCCTGTCTATAGGAAGCGAAGACCGACTCGCGACCCGTCACGGAGGTGCCCTTATGAAGGCCAGCCCTATCGAGAACGAAACCTGCAAATGCGCGCTGCCGCTTGGCCAGTGCCGTCGTGGGTTCCGGGGCACTCTGGTTTCCGTCTGCCCGCTTGCCGGGAAAGACGGCTATGACGCGGACGAGTTGGAACTGCGCCTGCTGGAGCTTGGCTTCATCGAGGGCGCTTCGGTCCACATCCTTCACGAAGGTCCGTTCGGGCGCGATCCGATCGCGGTGCGCGTGAACGACACCACCGTCGCTCTGCGGCGTGCCGAGGCGATGGCCATCCTCGCGGAATGACGTCGGCACCTGCCATAAACCAGCCCAACGCCTCTCAGACCGACCCCGATGCCCAGCCGATCGAGGCCGCGCTCGTCGGCGCGCCCAATTGCGGCAAGACGGCGCTGTTCAACGCGATGACCGGCGCGACGCAGAAGGTCGGCAATTATTCCGGCGTGACCGTGGAGCGCAAAGTCGGCGTGGCCACCACGCCTGCGGGCCGCAAGTTCGCGCTGATCGACCTGCCGGGCACGCATAGCCTGCGCGCCCGCTCCCCGGATGAGGAAGTAACCCGCGACGTGCTGCTGGGTCAGCGCCCGGGCGAGCGCGTCCCCGACATGATCCTCGCGGTGGGCGACGCGACCAACCTGCGCGGCGCGCTGCGTCTGGTGTCCGAGCTGAAGAAGGTCGGCCTGCCGATCGTGATGATCCTCAACATGATCGACATCGCGCGCCATCGCGGCTTGCAGATCGACCATGTCGCGCTGAGCGAGGAGCTTGGCATCCCGGTGATCCCGGCGACCGCCGTGCGCCGCGGCGGGCTCGACGAGCTTTGGTCCGCCGTGGATCCGATGCTGGAAGCCGGCCTCGACGCCCCACAACCTTCGAGCTGGGCCGTGCCCAGCACGCATGACATGCGCGTCTCGATGCGCGAGGCGGAACGGCTGGTGAAGACCCATGTGATCCAGCCGCCCGAGCCGGACACGATCTCTGCCAAGATCGACCGCGTGGTGCTGAACCCGATCGCGGGGCCGATCATTCTGCTCGCGGTTCTCTTCGTGATGTTTCAGGCGGTCTTTTCCTGGGCCGCGCCATTCATGGATGCGATCGACTGGGCTTTCAGCTCGCTGGGCGTGCTGGTGGCGCAGGTGATGCCCGAGGGGCTGGTGCAAAGCTTCATCTCGGACGGGCTGATCGCGGGCATCGGCTCGGTCATCATCTTCCTGCCGCAGATCCTGTTCACCTTCCTCTTCATCCTGCTGCTGGAAGATTTCGGCTACATGGCGCGGGCGGCCTTCCTGATGGACCGGATCATGGGCCGCGCGGGGCTGAACGGGCGGGCCTTCATCCCGCTTCTGTCGAGCTTCGCCTGCGCGATCCCCGGCATCATGGCGGCGCGGGTGATCGACAACAAACGCGACCGGCTGACGACGATCCTCGTGGCGCCGCTGATGACCTGCTCGGCGCGCATTCCCGTCTATACGCTGATCATCGCGGCCTTCATCCCGAACACAAAGGTTCTCGGCGGGCTGAACCTGCAGGGGCTAGTGATGTTCGGCCTCTACGCGGCGGGCGTCTTCTCGGTGCTCGCGGTGGCCTTCGTCGCGCGCTACCTCTTTGCGCGCGAAGAGCGCTCGGCGCCGCTGATGCTCGACCTGCCCGATTACAAGATGCCGATCGCGCGCAATATCGCGCTGGGGCTTTATCAGCGTGCGCGGGTCTTCCTGCGCCGCGCAGGCACGGTGATCTTCTGGGCGATGGTGGTGATCTGGGTCCTGTCGACCTTCCCGATGGCCCCCGAAGGCGCGACCGAACCCGCGATCAACTATTCCTTCGCGGCGATGATCGGAAAATTCATCGCCCCGATCCTGCATCCGCTGGGCTTCGACTGGCAGATCGCGGTGGCGCTGGTGCCGGGCATGGCCGCGCGCGAAGTCGCGGTGGCGGGTCTGGCCACGGTCTATGCGGTGGGCGGCGAGAACGGCCTAATCCACACGCTCGCCGATCAGTGGAGCCTCGGCACCGCGCTGGCACTGCTGGCCTGGTATATCTTCGCGCCGCAATGCATCTCCACGCTGGCGGTGATCCGGCGCGAAGCGGGCTCGGCGAAATGGATGTGGGTCGCCGTGGTCTACATGTTCGCGCTGGCCTATCTGGCGGCCTTCGCGACCTATCAGATTTCCGCGCTGCTCGGCGCGGGCTGAGCGCGCACGCCCGGCCCCTTCAATCGATGGTGAGACGCGGTGAGCCATTTGCCGCCTTGAGTTTCGCGCCCCGATCCGGATGATGCCGCCCGACAGTCACGGAACAGAGAGACTTCGCATGAACCATCGCCGCCTCGCCGCCCTTGCGGGCCTCATCGCCCTGATGCTGCCGCAGGTGGCTGCCGCCCATATCACCTCGACCGGGTCGGGCGGGTTCACCGCGGGGTTCGAGCATCCGCTCTCGGGCTATGACCATTTCCTCGCGATGTTCGCCGTGGGCCTCTGGGGCGCGCAGATGGGCGGGCGGCAGGTCTGGCAATTGCCGGTGACCTTCCCGCTGATCATGGTCGTGGGCGGCGTGATCGGCATTCTCGGCCTGCCGCTGCCGGGGATCGAGATCGGGATCGCGCTGTCGATCGTGGTGCTCGGCCTCGCCATCGCCGCCGGATGGAAACCCTACGAATGGGTGGCGCTGGCGATCATCTCGGTCTTCGCGCTCTATCACGGCTATGCGCATGGGGCGGAACTGCCGCTGGCCGCCGACCCGGCCGATTTCGCGATCGGCTTCGTGCTGGCGACCGGGATGATCCACGTGATCGGCGTCGGCGTCGGTCTCATCCTCGAGCCGATCCGGGGCGGGCAACTCTCGCGCGGGCTGGGTGCGATAATCGCGGTGGTCGGGCTCGGCTTCCTTGCGCTGGCGCTGGGTTATCTGCAATCTCAGCTCGGGTTCCTGCAACGTGGGCTAAGCCTCTTTGGTCATTGACTCATCGCATAACCGTTCCGGCCTTGGCTGGCTGCGTCACCTCTGGGTGCTAGCCGGGCTGACCGCCCTGATCGTGCTGGCGGTGATCCCGCCCGCAGACCGCGGCGAGACCGGCGCATGGCTGATCCGCGACGCGGTCGCGATCGAACGGCTGTTCCCGCTGTTTGGTTTCGGGATCGCGCTGGCCTTGGTCGGGCGGCGCGCCGCACTGATCGCGGCGCTGCTCTGGGCCGTCGGGATCGCACTCGGCTTCACCTTCCGCATCGAACTGATGGCCGCGTTGCAGCAACTCCCCGGCGCGATCACGCATCACTTCCTGACCATGCCGATCTCGGCCATCGCCATTGGCGCGACGCTTGCGCTGGGACGTTGGTCGCGGCCCGCGCTGATCGTGCCTGCGGGCTTTGTGCTGGGGGTGATGTATGCGCTCTCGGTGAAGCTGTCCGACCCGAGCTATGGCGGCAAACCATGGGTCTTCCTCGCCGGGGTCGGGCTGGGCGTCTGGCTGATCGGTGCGGTCTATCTGGTGCTGCGCAGCTGGCAGGCGCGCTGGTTCGAGATCGCGGGCCGGATCGTCGGCAGCTGGCTGGTCGCGATCGGGCTGCTTTACGGCGGGGTCGCGCTGATGGGCGGCAAGCTGAAGCCGAAGAATGCCGATCCCTCGACCGCCGCCTCCGAGAACGCGCCCGCCGCAGATGCCGCCGTGCCCGAGGCCGACGCTTTCCCGAGCTTCGGCGCGCCACCGCCCGCCGCCCCGCCGGGCAGCAAGAAACCGGATTTCCAGCCATGATCCGCCGCACTGTTCTCACCCTCGCCGGTCTGATCGGGTTACTGCCAGGTCTCGCGAACGCCCACCCGGAAGACGAAATCCTGATCCGCCTGCTCGTCGGCATGGAGAGCGGCAAAGTCACCCATGTCGGCGAGAGCTGGACTTTCGACCCGACCGTTTCCGACTGGCTGATCCAGACCTTCGACAAGAATGGCGACGGGGCTTTCACCGGAGACGAGTTGGCTCCGCTGCAAGACGCGGCGAAGCAGAATTCGGAAGGCTCGTTCTTCTACACCCGGTTCTGGAAAGGGGCCGAGCAACTGCCCGACCCGCAGATTTACGGCTTTCAGGCGACGGTGAAGGATGGGGCCGTCACGATGGCCTTCGCGCTCGCCCTGCCCCAAGCCGAGAACCCGAACGATCTGCGCATCGAGATGTATGACCCCGAGAACCTGACCGGTCTGGTGCCAGTGAAATCCAACCCGGTGGTGATCCGGGGTTTGGCCGACGGCGCGACCTGCGTACCGAACGTGTCGGTCAACCAACCGGACGTGCATGGCGGGCCGGACAATATCCCGATTGCGCTGACGCTGGCTTGTAAGGGGTGAAACCCGCACGCGTCGGCGTGCAAAACTTGAACCGGGAGGGGGCGCTGCCCCCGCGCTGACGCGCCCACCGGGATATTTCCACCAAGAGGAAGAGGCTAGTCGGCCTGTAGCTTCGGGGCGGGTTTTGGTTCGGCCAAGGGTGTGTCCGAAAAGCGGATCGGTGTGCGGATGCCGGGGATGCCCTCGGCTTCGACCCGCATCCCGCGCGCCTGAACCTGCGGGTCGGCGAAGACCTGATCGACCGAGTTGATCGGCCCCGCTGGGACCGTCGCTTTTTCGAGCGCGGCGAGCAGATCGGCGCGCGGCCATTCGGCGAGCGCAGGGAAGATGGCCGCGCGCATGGCTTCACGATTGGCGACGCGCGCCTCGTTCGTGGCAAAGTCCGGGTTGGTCGCAAGGTCGAGGCCCAGCACCTCGCAAAGCCGCTTGAACTGCCCGTCATTGCCGACTGCGAGGATCAGATCGCCGTCCTTGGCGCTGACCACCTCGTAGGGCGCGATGTTGGGATGCGCATTGCCCAGACGCTGCGGCGCGTTGCCAGTCGCGAGGAAGTTCATCCCCTGATTGGCGAGCACGCCCACCGCGCAATCCAGAAGCGCCATATCGACCAGTTGCCCGCGCCCGGTGCGTTGCCTTGCAGCGAGCGCGGCCTGAATGCCGATCACCGCGTAGAGGCCGGTGAAGATATCCGCGAAGGCGACGCCCACCTTCTGCGGCTGGCCTTGCGGATCGCCGGTCAGGTCCATCCAGCCCGCCATTCCCTGGATCAGGAAGTCATAGCCCGCGCGGCTCGCATAAGGACCGTCCTGCCCGAAACCGGTGATCGAGCAATAGACGAGACGCGGGTTGATCGCCGAAAGGCTCTCGTAATCGAGCCCGTATTTCTCGAGCCCGCCGAGCTTGAAATTCTCGATCACTACATCGGCGTCTTTCACCAGATCGCGCACGATCTTCTGGCCTTCCTCGGTGCGAAAATCGGCCACGACCGAAATCTTCCCGCGATTGGTGGCGTGGAAATAGGCCGCCGAGCGGCCCTCTGGTCCATCCCCCTCGCGCGCGATGAAGGGCGGGCCCCAACGACGCGTATCGTCGCCTTCGGGGGACTCGACCTTGATCACTTCCGCGCCGAGATCGGCCAGCACCTGACCGGCCCAGGGACCGGCCAGAATGCGCGCCAGTTCGACGACTTTCACACCTTCGAGCGGAGCCATCAGAAGAAGGCCTGCAGGCCCGTTTGCGCGCGGCCCAGGATCAGCGCGTGGACGTCATGGGTGCCCTCATAGGTGTTCACCGTCTCGAGGTTGACCATGTGGCGGATCACCTGAAACTCGCCCGAAATCCCGTTGCCGCCATGCATGTCGCGGGCCATCCGCGCGATATCGAGCGCCTTGCCGCAATTGTTGCGCTTGATGAGCGAGATCATCTCGGGCGCGGCATCGGCCTCGTCCATCAGGCGACCCACCTGCAGCGCAGCTTGCAGGCCCAGCGTGATCTCGGTCTGCATATCGGCGAGCTTGCGCTGGAACAGTTGCGTCTGCGCCAGTGGCTTGTTGAACTGCTTGCGGTCGAGCCCGTATTGGCGCGCCGCGTGCCAGCAGAACTCGGCCGAGCCCATCACGCCCCAGGCGATGCCGTAGCGGGCGCGGTTGAGGCAGCCGAACGGGCCTTTCAGCCCCTCGACATGCGGCAGCAGCGCGTCTTCGCCGACTTCGACGCCGTCCATGACGATCTCGCCGGTGATCGAGGCGCGCAGCGACAGCTTCTGCCCGACCTTCGGCGCGCTCAGCCCCTTCATGCCCTTCTCCAGCACGAAGCCGCGGATCTTGCCGCCATGGGCTTCGGACTTCGCCCAGACGACGAAGACATCCGCGATCGGGGAGTTGGTGATCCACATTTTCGACCCCGTCAGGCGGTAGCCGGTCGCGGTCTTCTCGGCGCGGGTCTTCATGCCCGCCGGGTCCGAGCCCGCATCGGGTTCGGTCAGGCCGAAACAGCCGATCCACTCGCCCGAGGCCAGCTTCGGTAGGTATTTCCGACGCTGCTCCTCCGAGCCATAGGCGTAGATCGGATACATCACGAGGCTGGATTGCACCGACATCATCGAGCGGTAGCCGCTATCGACCCGCTCGATCTCGCGCGCGATCAGGCCGTAGGAGACATAGCCCGCGCCGATCCCGCCATATTCCTCGGGGATGGTCGCGCCCAAGAGGCCCATCTCGCCCATCTCGCGGAAGATCGAAGGGTCGGTGGTCTCACTCTCAAAGGCCTCGATCACACGCGGCTGCAGCTTGTCCTGCGCATAGGCGCGGGCTGCGTCGCGCAGCATCCGCTCGTCTTCGCTCAGCTGGGTTTCCAGACGCAGCGCGTCGTCCCAGGTGAACGTGCCCAGATCGGGGGCATCCTTGGCTTTGAGCGTGGGGCGGTCGATCATGGCGGGTCCTCGGAGGCTGTCTTTCGTTGCGTCGGACTCTAGGCATCGGAGCGCGCGGCGCAAACGATTAAATTTGCGATAGTGATGAGTTTTGCGCATGATCTTGCAAAACTCAGCGGAGCAACCTCGCGACGATGCGCAAAAGCTATACCCCGACGATCAACGAGCTGCAGGCCTTCGCCGCCTGCGCGCGTTTGGGCACGACGACACGGGCGGCGGCGGAGTTGAACCTGACGCAATCGGCGGTGTCGCGCTCGCTCGGGACGTTGGAAGAGCGGCTGGGCGTGGCGCTGTTCGACCGTGTGCGCAAGCGGCTGTCTCTGTCGCCGGCGGGTCAGGTTTTCCTGACGCAAGCCGAAGAAATTTTAAGCCAGATCGACCGCGCCGCGATGGGGGCGATGGCTTTCGGAGGCGCGCGGGCGGTGCTGCGCATGGCGGTGCTGCCGAGCTTTGCGCGCTCGTGGCTGATCCCGCGGCTGGCGGGGTTCGAGGCAGCGCAGCCGGAGGTGAGCCTTGATCTGAGCGCGCGGCTCTTGCCCGTGGAGTTCGAGCATGAGCCCTTCGATCTGGCGATCATGCGCTCGAGGCATGAACCCGCAGGGGCCGAGGTCGAAAATCTGGTGGCGGAGGAGTTGATCGTGGTGGCCGCGCCGAACCTGATGGCGGGGCGTGCGGCGTTGGAGGATGACGCGCTGCTGGCCCTGCCGCTGTTGCAGCAATCGACGCGCCCGACGCTCTGGCTCGACTGGTTTCGCGAGAGCGGGCGCGATGCGCGGCATATCCTGCGCGGGGCGCGCTTCGATCATTTCGACATGATCCTCGATGCGGCGAGCGCGGGTATGGGGCTGGGGCTGGTGCCCGCGATCATCGCGGAAGGGGCGCTGGCCTCAGGGCGGCTGGTGCAGGCGACGCCGCGCCGGTTCGCCACCGGAGAAAACTACGCGCTGATCCTGCCCGAGCGTGCGCGGGAGGCGCCGCATGTCAGCGCCTTCCGCGATTGGTTGCGGGCCGAGATCGGCGCTTAGTCGAAGACGATGACCTGCCGGATCGCCTCGCCCGCGGCGAGCCGCTCGAAGCCCTCGTTGATCTCTTCGAGCTTGAGGCGATGGGTCATCAGGTCCGGGATCGGCAGCTGCCCCTGCACCATCATCTGCGCGAAACGCGGGATGTCGCGGACCGGCACGCAGGATCCCATGTAAGAGCCTTTCAGCGCGTGCTCGTTCGCGGTCAGCGACACGGCCGGGATCTTGAATTCCGCCTGCGGGTTGGGCAGGCCCGCCGTGACGGTCGTGCCGCCGCGCCGGGTGATGGCATAGGCGAATTGCAGCGCCGGGGCCGCGCCTGCCAGTTCGACCGCGAGATCGACGCCGCCGCCGGTGAGGTCGCGCAGCTTTTGGACGGCGCCTTCCTCGGTCGGATCGATGGCATGGGTTGCGCCAAGCTTCAGCGCGAGGTCGCGCTTGTCCTCAGCGAGATCGACGGCGACGATGGTCCGCGCGCCCGCCGCAACCGCGCCCAGAAGCCCCGCGAGGCCGACGCCGCCGAGGCCGATGATCGCGCAGCTCTGGCCGGTCTTCAGCCCGCCCGAGTTCAGCACCGCGCCGACGCCGGTCAGCACCGCGCAGCCCAGGAGGGCCGCCTGGTCGAGCGGGATCGACTTGTCGATCTTCACGCAGGACGCCTCGGAGACGACTGCGTAATCCGAAAAGGCCGAGACGCCGATATGGTGGTTCACATGCTCGCCCGCGACCGAGATGCGCTTCGATCCGGTGATCAGGCTGCCTTTGCCCGCAGCGACGGCGGCAGGCTTGCAAAGCGCAGGCCGCCCCTCGGCGCAGGGCACGCAATGGCCGCAGGAGGGCGCGAAGACGAGAACGACGTGATCGCCGGGCGCGAAGCGGGTGACATGCGGGCCGACCGCCTCGACCACGCCGGCTGCCTCATGGCCCAGCGCCACGGGCATGTCGCGCGGGCGGTCGCCGTTGATGACGGACAGGTCGGAGTGGCACAGGCCCGCAGCCGACATCTTGATGAGCAGTTCACCGGCGCCGGGATCGTCCAGCTCGGCCTCGACGATCTCCAGCGGCTTGCTGTCGGAATAAGGGCGCGCTTTGCCCATTTCGCGCAGCAGTGCGATCCGCGTTTTCATTCTTGCTCCTCCCCAAAACAATATGGCGCAGCTTGGGAAAGTTCGGTGGAAGTGTCCATGCCCCCTTTGACGAAGGGTCAGGCGGTGACGGTGAAGGGGGTGTCCAGCGAATGTTCCTCGAGGTTCGCGCTCTCGCCGATGCGATCCACCACGGCAAAAAGACCGGGCGCTGCGAGCGGCGTCAGCACCCCGTGCCAGGTGCCGCGATGGAGGTTTATCCCCTGCGCGCCATTGGTGAGGAACGCGCGCGGCGTGCCGGGCTTACCGTCCGCATCGGGGGCCACGATCACGAGGAACGGGTCCGCGCTCATCGGGAGGAAAGCCTGCGAGCCTTCGGGGTGCCGCTCCAGCAGATCGCAGAGATAGGGCAGCGCGCGCGGCTCTGCCTTGAAGATCGAAATCCCGGCGCGACCACCCGTCTCCGCCCCGAAATCGAGCTGCGCGCGGTCGTGATAGCGCCCGCAGAGCCCCGCATTGATGATCTTGTCTGGGTCGCCTGCGGCGCCGAGCACATCGCCGAAGGGCGCGAAGGCCTCGGGCGTGAGCGGTTCGGCTTTGATCTGCATCGCGGGCCTCCGGTTGCGCGGGAACGAGAGGGGGCGCTGCCCCCTCACCCCCGGGATATTTGGGCCAAGCCGAAAGGGGGTCAGCCCGAGATGGGCGAGCCGAGCTTCGGGTGGCGGTTTACGTCCTTATAGAGCAGGTAGCGGAACGGGCGGCGACCCGCGGCGTAGCAGGCTTGCGGGCAGAAGGCGCGCAACCACATGAAATCGCCCTCTTCCACCTCGATCCAATCCTGATTGAGCAGGTAGACGCCCCGGCCCTGCAGCACGAAGATGCCGTGCTCCATGACATGGGTTTCCGCGAAGGGGATGGTGCCGCCCGGCATGAAGGTCACGATATTGACGTGCATGTCGTGGCGCAGATCGTTCGGGTCGACGAAGCGCGAGGTCGACCAGTAGCCTGAGGTATTGGGCATCTCGAGCGGCGGCTTGTCCTGATCGGCGGTGACGAAGCTTTCCGGCGCGTCGATGCCGGGCACGCGCTCGTAGCGTTTGCGGACCCAGACAAAGGTGCCGGGCGTGTCCTGATCGTTGGCGACCGACCATTGCGCCCCCGGCGCGAGATAGGCGTAGCCGCCCGCGTCCAGCTCATGGCCGACGCCTTCGATCACGAGGCGAATGTGACCGGCGAGCACGAAGATCACGCTTTGACCCTCGGGGTCGGGTTCGGGATTGTCCGAGCCGCCGCCCGGCGCGACTTCGACGACCAATTCGGCGAAGGTCTCGGCAAAGCCGGAGAGCGGACGGGCGAGCACCCAGGCACGGGTATTCTGCCAGCCGGGCAGCAGCGAGATGGTGATATCGGACAGCACCCCGCGCGGGATCACCGCGTAGGAAGTGTTGAATTGCGCGCGCTCGCGGGCGCGCTGGTTCTGATCGGGCAAACCGCCCGTCGGGGCGTAATAGGTGTATTCCATCAAAGGTCCATGGCGTTCAGGCGATGCCACGCGATCCGCTCGACCTGTTTGCAGGCCTCGAGGAATTCCGTCTCGCGGTCTTGGTAAAGCCGGCGGCGGAAGGCGTGGAGGATTGACGCCTTCGTATTGTCTTTTACGGCGATGATGAAGGGGAAACCGAATTTTTCGGTATAGGCGGCGTTGAGACCCTCGAATGTGGCGCGCTCGTCATCGGTCAGCGCATCGAGCCCGGCGCTGGCCTGCTCGGAGGTGCTTTCCGCGGTGAGGCGCTTGGCCTGAGCGAGTTTGCCCGCGAGATCGGGGTGCGCGGTCAGCACGCCGAGGCGTTCGGCCTCCGACGCCGAGCGGAAGATGCGGGCCAGCGCCGAGGCCACGCCTTCATGGCAATCATGGGCCGGGCCGAGTTCCAGATCGAAGGCACGCTGCGCGATCCAGGGCGAATGTTCGTAGATGCCGCCGAAGGCTTCGACGAAACGCTCCCGGCTCATCTGGCTCGGGCGTTCGCGGCGGGTATGCGGGTGGGTCGCGGCCCAGTGCGCGGCGATCTCTCCACGGGTCGCGAACCAGACGCCCTCATGCGAAAGCGCATAGTCGAGGAACCGTTTCAGCCCGGCCACTTTGCCGGGCCGCCCGATCAGCCGGTTATGCAGCCCGACCGAGAACATCTTCGGCGCGCCGTCCAGCCCTTCGGCATAGAGCGTGTCGAAACTGTCCTTGAGATACTGGAAGAACTGTTCGCCCTCGATATAGCCCGGCGCGGTGGCGAAGCGCATATCGTTGGCTTCGAGCGTGTAGGGGATCACGAGTTGATCGCGCGCGCCGACCTCAAGCCAATAGGGCAGGTCGTCGTCATAGGTGTCGGAAATCCAGTCGAAACCGCCCTCTTCGGCGGTCAGCCGCACCGTATTGGCCGAGCAGCGCCCGGTATACCAGCCGCGCGGACGCTCTCCGACGACCTCGGTGTGCAAGCGGATGGCTTCGGCGATCTGGCGGCGCTCTTCGTCTTCCGCCATGTCCTTGTGCTCGACCCATTTCAGGCCATGCGAGGCGATCTCCCAGCCCGCTTCCTTCATCGCGGCGACCTGTTCGGGGGCGCGAGCCAGCGCGGTCGCGACGCCGTAGATCGTCAGCGGCACGTTCAGCCCGGTGAACAGCCGGTGCAGCCGCCAGAAGCCTGCGCGCGCGCCGTATTCGTAGATCGACTCCATGTTCCAGTGCCGCTGGCCGGGCCATTGCGCGGCGCCCGCGATATCGGACAGGAACGCTTCAGAGGCCGCGTCGCCATGCAGGACGTTGTTCTCGCCGCCCTCTTCGAAATTGAGCACCATCGAGATCGCCACGCGCGCCTCGCCCGGCCAATGCGGATCGGGGGTCGTGCGGCCATAGCCGAGCAGGTCGCGGGGGTAGCGGGTCATCGAGAGGCTCCTGTCATCAGATCGGACCGAGACAGCAAAGAGCAAAACGCGGGGAAGGGAAAGGGGGTCTGACCTATCGCTGCAGATCAGACCGCCGCGATCGTGGCCTCGACTGCCTTTTTCCACGCGGCGTAGCGCGCTTCGCGTGTGGCCTCGTCCATCTCGGGGGCGAAGTTGCGATCGAGCGCCCAGCCCTTCGCGAACTCTTCCGGCTCGGGATAAATCCCCGCCTTGAAGCCTGCGAGCCATGCCGCGCCGAGCGCGGTCGTCTCCAGCACTTCGGGACGATCCACCGGCGCGCCGAGGATGTCGGACAGGAACTGCATCGCCCAGTCCGAGGCCGTCATGCCGCCGTCGACGCGCAGGGTCGGGCGCGCGTCATCGGACCAATCGGCCTGCATCGCCTCCAAGAGGTCGCGGGTCTGGAAGCCGACCGATTCCAGCGCCGCGCGGGCGAGCTCGGCCGGGCCGGAGCTGCGGGTCAGGCCGAAGACCGCGCCACGGCAATCGGGGTTCCAATAGGGCGCGCCGAGGCCGGTGAAGGCGGGCACAACGATCACGTCCTGCTCGGGGTCGGACTGCTCGGCCAGCGCCTGGGTCTGATCCGCGGCTTCGATGATCTTCAGCCCGTCGCGCAGCCATTGCACGACCGCCCCGGCGACGAAGATCGAGCCTTCAAGCGCGTAAGTGACCTCGCCGTCAAGCTGATAGGCTATGGTGGTCAGCAGCCGGTTCTCCGAGCGCACCATTTGATCGCCGGTATTGAGCAGCGCGAAGCACCCGGTCCCGTAGGTCGATTTCAGCATACCGGGCTTGAAGCAGGCCTGTCCCACGGTCGCGGCCTGCTGATCACCCGCGACGCCAAGGATCGGGATTTCCGCACCGAAGAGATCGGGGTGCGTCACGCCGAACTCGGCCGCGCAATCCTTGACCTCGGGGAGCATCTCCATCGGCACGCCGAGTTTCTTCGCGATCGTCGTCGACCAGCGGCCCTTGGCGATATCGTAAAGCATCGTGCGCGCGGCATTCGTGGCATCCGTCACATGCGATGTGCCGCCGGTCAGTTTCCAGATCAGCCAGCTGTCGATGGTCCCGAAGGCAAGCTTGCCCGCCTCGGCCCTCGCGCGCGCGCCGTCGACATTCTCCAGAAGCCAGCGCAGTTTCGTGGCCGAGAAATAGGGATCGACGATCAGCCCGGTGCGCGCGGTCACGGTCTCTTCGAACCCGTCCTCGCGCAGCGCGCGGCAAAATTCGGCGGTGCGGCGGTCCTGCCAGACGATGGCGTTATGGATCGGCTTTCCGCTCTTGCGATCCCAGACGAGCGTCGTCTCGCGCTGGTTTGTGATGCCGATGCCGGAGATATCGGACGCCTCGATCCCGGCCTTCTCGATGGCGCCGCGCACGGTCGCCAGCACGCTGTCCCAGATTTCCTCGGCATCATGCTCGACCCAGCCGGAATGCGGAAAATGCTGCGTAAATTCTTGCTGCGCGCTCGCCACCGGGCGCAGCGCATCGTCAAAGACGATCGCGCGCGACGACGTGGTGCCTTGGTCGATTGCCAGAATATAGGTCATGAAGTCCTCCCGTTTCGCGCGTCAGCCTGCGTGCTCCTCCAGCCACGCGGCGACAGAGTTGACCTGATCGGCATCGAGCCGCAAGCCCAGCTTGGTGCGCCGCCAGATCACGTCCTCGACCTTGCGCGCCCATTCCTTCTCGACGAGCCAGCGCAGCTCGGCCTCGGTCAGCGTGCCGCCGAAATCGCGGCCCAGATCGCCCAGCGCCTTGGCGTCGCCGAAGATATCCCAGGACTCGGTGCCGTAATGGCGGATCATCCGCTCGGCCCATTTGCGATCCACGAAGGGGTAATCCTGCGAGAGCTTGGCGATCTTGGCGCCGACCTCTTCGGGGGCGAAATCGCCACCCGGCAGGCGCGCGCCTTTCGTCCATTGACCGCCCATGCCGGGCAGATGCGGGCGCAGCTTGCCCAGCGCGTCTTCGGCCAGACGACGGTAGGTCGTGATCTTGCCGCCAAAGACATGCAGGGCCGCCGGTTGCCCGGTCGGCGCATCGAGCGAGAGAACATATTCGCGCGTCGCCGCCGTCGCGGAGCTTGCGCCGTCCTCGTAGAGCGGGCGCACGCCGGAATAGGTCCAGACGACGTCGTCGGGCGTGACCTCTTCCTTGAAATATTCGGACGCGAAATCGCACAGGTAATCGCGCTCGTCCTCGGTGCATTCGGCGGCGAGCGGCGAGTCCTCATGCGCGGCTTCGGTCGTGCCGATCAGGGTGAAGTCCTGCTCATAGGGGATCGCGAAGATGATCCGCCCGTCCGCACCCTGGAAGAAGTAGCATTTGTCGTGATCGTAGAGCTTGCGCGTCACGATATGGCTGCCGCGCACGAGGCGGATATGTTCGCGGCTGGCGCTGCCCATCGTGCCTTTCAGGATCTGCTCGACCCACGGCCCACCGGCATTGACCACGGCGCGCGCCATATGCTCCTCGCGCCCGTTCGGCCCTTCGGTCACGATCACCCAATGGCCGCCGTCGCGACGCGCCTCGACCACCTTGGTCTGCACGCGGATGTCGGCGCCATGCGCCTCGGCGTCGCGGGCATTGAGAACGACGAGCCGAGCATCCTGCACCCAGCCATCGGAATATTCGAAGGCATGGGCGAATTGATCCTTCAGCGGCGCGCCTTCCGGGGCGTTGCGCAGATCGAACCGCTTGGTGCCCGGCAGCAGGCCCTGCCCGCCCAGATGGTCATAAAGGAACAGCCCCGAGCGGATCATCCAGGACGGGCGCTTGCCCTTCATCCACGGCATCACGGTGGAGAGCATTTTCGAGACCGGCGTATCGCTCTCGAAACGCATATCGGCGCTATAGGGCAGCACGAAGCGCATCGGCCAGGAGATATGCGGCATCGCGCGGATCAGCACCTCGCGCTCGGACAGCGCCTCGCGGACCAGCTTGATCTCGAGATATTCGAGATAGCGCAGCCCGCCGTGGAACAGCTTGGTCGAGGCCGAAGAGGTCGCCTGCGCAAGATCGCCCATCTCGGCCAGACGCACCCGCAGGCCTCGTCCAGCCGCATCGCGCGCGATCCCGCAACCATTTACCCCGCCGCCGATCACGAAGAGATCTACTGCTTGTGGCATTTTGCGTACTCCCGCTAGCGCCTGTCGCTTGTGCACCAATAGGCGCGATAACTTTCGTTATTTCCACATATACTACTTTTTCGCGCATAATCGAGCATGAAAGCCCTTTTTCGCTTGTTTCGATGCGCCGATCACGAAACTGTTAAGGCGCATCTTCGTTGCATATAATGCGAGTCCGGGCTCGCTGCGTATTTGGCGGCCCCACCGAGTGTCCATGTAGCCAACTCGTGTTGGATGTTGATCGAGATTAAAGTCAGAGTTGCAAGAAGGATTTACGCTAAGTAACCCCTGTCGAGAAACGGACTGGATAAAAGGCATGTTCGATCACGAAACAGAACTGGAGATCGGGCTTGCATCGGGAATGCTGGTGCGCATCGATCCGAAGGGCGCGCGACTGACGAGCCTTGTCCTGCCGAGCGACGACGGTCCGGTCGAGCTTCTGATCGGGCCCGACCCGAAAAAGAAGACACGCGATTTCCACGGAGCGACGATCGGGCGCTATGCCAACCGCATCGCCGGGGCGAAATTCACGCTCGATGGCGAGCAGTTCCAGCTAGATGCGAATGAAGGCGGGAACTGCCTTCACGGCGGGGGCCATGGATTCGACCAATGCGACTGGACCATTGTCGCGCATTGGATCAACGCGGCGACACTTCGGCTCGAAAGCCCCGATGGCGATCAGGGCTTCCCCGGAAATCTTGTCGCGGAGGTGAGCTTCGCGGTATCGGACCCAGAAACTCTGAGCATCACTTACCGCGCATGCTGTGATCGTGCCTGCCCGGTGTCTCTGACCTCGCATGGGTACTTCAATCTCGCGGGCGGCGGCTCGATCGCCGATCACCGACTGAAGCTCAATGCCGAACAGGTTCTCGAGGTTGATGGCGAGAAACTCCCCGTAGGCGGGCCGCGCGACGTGGCTGGCACACGCTTCGATTTCCGCGAACCGGCCTCGGCGCTGGGGCCCGATGGCGCTGGCTTCGACCACAACTTCTGCATCGGCTCCGGCGCGATGCACGAGGTGGCGGTGCTAAGCGATCCGGCCTCCGGACGCAGCATGACGATGCTGAGCAACCAGCCCGGATTGCAGGTCTACACCGCACCGTCCGGCGACAGCTTCAACGCGATCTGTCTGGAGCCGCAAGCGTGGCCCGATGCGCCCAATCACCCCGAGTTCCCCTCGGCGATCCTGCGACCGGGCGTGGAATATGTGAACCGGATCCGGCTGCAATTCTCGAGCTGATCTCCGCGTCGCCGCGCCGATCGCTACCGAGCGGCGCGGGATCGGTCAGGTCAAACCCCGCAACGCGGCACCGGCCTGACGGTAGCGCTCGTAACCTTCGTCAAAGGCCTCGCGCAACGCGGGCACCGGCTCGATCGTCGCGGCGATCTCCGGTGGCGCTGCAAGCTCCAGCCCGCCGCCCGTCGCGGCCATCATCCCAAGTCTAGCCGCGCCGAACGCGCCACCATAATCGCCCGCCACCGGCAGGGCCACGGGCGTGTCGAGCGCGGTCGCGATCGCCTCGCACCAATAGCGCGAGCGCGTGCCGCCCCCGACGCCGAGCAGCGTCTCGATCCGGGTACCGGTCCCGGCCAGCGCATCGCGGCAATCGCGCAGCGCGAAGCTCACCCCTTCCAGCACGGCCCGCGTGGTCGCTGCGCGATCGGTTGCGTGCTCCAGTCCGATGAACGCGCCGCGGATCCCCGCATCGTTGAGCGGCGTACGCTCGCCGCCGAGATAGGGCAGGAACCGCGCCTTGCCCGGCGCCTGCAGCGGGCCGAGGCCTTCGGTCAATTCCTTGGCATCGCTCTCCAGAAGCCGCGCATACCAGTTCAGCGCGTCGGTCGCGGCGAGCACCACGCCCATCTGATGCCATGTCTGCGGCAATGCGTGACAGAAGCTGTGCACCGCGCTCGCCGCATCGGGGCGATAGCCGTCATCGGCGGCGAAAAGCACGCCAGAGGTGCCGAGCGAGACGAAGGCCTGTCCGGCCGCCACGACGCCGACGCCCACGCCCGAAGCCGCGTTGTCGCCCCCGCCGCCCGCGACGACGACGCCCTCCGGCAGACCAAAGCGCGCCGCGATCTGTGGGCGCAGCGTGCCCGACACGTCCGAGCCTTCGACGAGGCGCGGCATCTGCTCGCGCCGCATCCCGGTCGCCGACAGAAGCGCATCCGACCAATCGCGCGCACCGGTGTCGAACCAGCTCGTCCCGGCGGCGTCCGACATTTCCGAGACATGCTCGCCGGTCAGCCAGAGCCGCAGGTAGTCCTTCGGCAGCAGCACCTTCGCCACTTTCGCGAAACGCTCCGGCTCGTGCTTGGCGAGCCAGACGAGCTTCGGCGCGGTGAAGCCGGGGAAGACGATATTGCCGCTGATCTCGCGAAATTGCGGCTCCGCATCGAGCGCCGCCGCCTCGCGATGGGCGCGTGTGTCATTCCATAGGATACAGGGCCGCAGCACCGCGTCCTGCGCATCGAGCAGCGTCGCGCCGTGCATATGCCCCGACAGCCCGATCCCGCGCACCGCCGACAGATCGTGCTGCGCGAGCGAGCCGAGCACCGCCTCCATCGCCGCGATCCATTCGGCGGGATCCTGTTCCGACCAGCCCTCCTGCGGGCGCGACACGGTGAGCGGATGCGTCGCCTCGGCCACCACGCGCTGCGCCTCGTCGATCAAGAGCCCCTTCAGCCCCGATGTGCCCAGATCCAATCCGATAAACATGCTTGTCCTCCCGCGCGCTGATTGGCGCCGACCCTAACGTCTCTTTCGGGCATGTCGACTCCCCCCCCAGCCCTTTGCAGAGGCGCTCGGCCATCGCGCCCTTAACGGAACCGTGAGCGCGCAGCGCGGTTGCTTTTCGAACAATGTCCCCGGAGCCTTCATGATCGCCTCTCTTTCGACCCCGCTTCTGCTCGGCGTCTTCACCCTCGCCGGGCTGATCGTCGTCTTCTCCTCCATCAAGGCGACCGGGCTGGCCGATGTAATCGCGGATCGCACGCGGATGGGCGAAGCGCTGGCGGGCGGGATCGTTCTGGGGGCCGCGACGTCGCTGTCGGGGATCGTCGTCTCCGTCTCGGTCGCCGCACAGGGCGATGCGAGTTTCGCCTTTTCCAACGCTGTGGGCGGGATCGCTGCGCAGACCTTCTTTCTGGCGCTGGCCGACATGCTGCACCGACGCGCCAATCTTGAGCATTCCGCGGCAGAGCCCGCGAACCTCTTTCAGGCGGTGATGCTGATCGTGCTGCTGTCGATCCCGCTCGCCGCGACAGCCGCGCCCGACTTCGCCATCTGGGGGATCAGCCCCGCCTCGGTGGTGCTGTTCCTCGCCTATCTCGGCGGCACGAAACTCGCGACCCAGGTGTCGGAAACACCGATGTGGAAACCGGTCGAAACCCGCGAGACGCGCCGTGACGAACCCGAAGACGAGGAGGAAGCGAACCGCTCCCCGCGCGGACCGATCGTCGTCTTCGTGGGTCTCGTCGTCATCATGGGCCTCAGCGGCTGGGTTATTTCGCAGGCCGGACAGGAATTCGTCATCCGCTTCAGTCTCAGCTCGTCGCTGGTGGGCGCGCTTCTGACGGCGGTCGTGACCTCGCTGCCCGAACTGGTGACGACGCTGACCGCGGTCCGTCGCGGCGCGCTGCAACTGGCCATCGGCGGGATCATCGGCGGCAACACCTTCGACACGCTGTTCCTCGTCTTCTCGGACGGGGCCTATCGCGACGGCTCGCTGTATCACGCGGTCTCGATGTCGGACCTCTACTGGCTCGCGACGGGGCTGATGATGACGGGCGTGCTGCTCGGCGGGCTAATCCTGCGGCAGAAGGACGGGCCGGCCCGGATCGGGATCGAGAGCCTCCTGCTGGTCGCGATCTACGCCTCGGCGGTGGTGCTGCAAGTCCTCGCCTGACCAAGAATTATTGCCCATAGCGGGCGGATTCTCCAAATAGGCAATATACATTTGCCGCAGGGACCGTTATGCAGGCGCCTTCCGCACGGGCTGCCAGAGCAGAGCGGCCCGTCCCTTACGTCATTGCTTGGACGACTTTCCGATGATCCCCTCCCTTTCCGCAGCGCTCGCCGAGCGCGGCTACGACACTCTCACTCCCGTGCAGGACGCGGTGACCGATCCCGCGCTGGCGGGCAAGGACCTGTTGGTCTCGGCCCAGACCGGCTCGGGTAAAACGGTCGGCTTCGGTCTCGCGATCGCGCCGACCCTCCTGGGCGAGGCCGAAAGCTTCGGCCCGGCTGGCACGCCGCTCGCACTCGTTGTGGCCCCCACGCGGGAACTCGCCTTTCAGGTCATGCAGGAATTGCGCTGGCTCTACGGCAAGACCGGCGCGATCGTCAGCTCCTGCGTCGGCGGCATGGATCCGCGTCAGGAACGCCGCGCCCTCGAACGCGGCACCCATATCGTGGTCGGCACCCCCGGTCGCCTGAGCGACCATATCCGGCGCCGCGCGCTCGATCTGAGCGACATCCGCGCGGTCGTGCTCGACGAGGCCGACGAGATGCTCGATCTGGGCTTCCGCGAAGACCTCGAATTCATCCTCGGCTCGGCCACGGAAGAGCGCCGCACGCTTCTGTTCTCCGCCACCGTGTCGCCGATGATCGCGAAGCTGGCCGAGCAGTTCCAGAACGACGCGCAGCGCATTTCGACGATCAACACCGCGCAGCAGCACTCCGACATCGCCTACAAGGCGCTGAAGGTTGCGGCCTCGGATAGCGATCATGCGATCTTCAACCTGCTGCGCTATCACCATGACGAAAGCGCCATCGTCTTCGCCAACACCCGCGCCGCGGTGAACCATCTCAGCGCGCGTCTCGGCAATCGCGGCCTCTCGGTCGTGACGCTGTCGGGTGAACTGAGCCAAGCCGAACGCAGCCACGCGCTGCAGGCGATGCGCGACGGGCGCGCGCGGGTTTGCGTGGCGACCGATGTGGCCGCGCGCGGGATCGACCTGCCGAACCTGAGCCTCGTGATCCACGCCGATCTGCCGCAGAACACCGAGAGCCTGCTGCACCGGTCGGGCCGGACGGGTCGCGCCGGGCGCAAGGGGATGTCAGCGCTGATCGTGCCGCCGCGCATGGTCAAACGCGCCGAGCGCCTGCTGAAATTCGCGAAGATCAACGCCGAATGGACCGTGCCGCCCTCGGCCGAGTCGATCATCGCGCGCGATGAAGAGCGCCTTCTGACCGATCCCGATTGGCGCGAGCCGATCAGCGAGGATCAGGCGGCATTTGCGCGCAAGCTGCTCGACCGGCACGGAGCCGAGGCAGTCGCCGCCGCCTTCCTGCGGCTGCAGCAATCGCGCAACGCCCCGCCCGAAGACCTTCTGCCGCCGGACACCAAGGGGCAATCGGAGCGTCAGGAATTCGGCCCGAGCCGTTGGTTCACGCTGTCCGTCGGTCGTAACGACCGGGCCGAGCCGCGCTGGCTGCTGCCGCTTCTGCGCCGCCATGCCGATCTCGACAAATCCGCGATCGGCGCAATCCGCGTGCGCGATGACGAGACCTTCGTCGAGATCGCCGAGAAGAGCGTCGCGAAATTCGAAGCCTCGCTTGGCCCCGATGGCGAGCTTTCCGACGAAATCACAGCCCGCGCCCTCAAAGGCGAACCCGATTTCGGTCCGCCGCCGAAGAAACGCCGTGCAGACAAGCCGCATGGCAAACCGGATCGCGGCGATCGTGGCGAGCGTCCGGGCAAGGCGCCCCATCGCAAGGGCCCGCCCAAGGCTCCGCGCGACGACGCCCCGGAGGAGAGTGCGAAGACCAGCGGTTGGAGCCCCGACGACGAGGCCGTGTTCGCAGCCCTCGCGGAAATCTCGCCGAAGAAGCGCAAGCCCAAGCCCGAAGGCGGTGCCGCCCCGAAGGGCAAGAAGCCCCGCGCGAAATATGCGGGCCCCGGCAAGGGACCGCATCCGGGCAAAGGCGGAAAGCCCAAGCCTGGCGGGCCGAAGAAGCCGCGCAAGTGATGGAATGATTTTGCAAAAGGCCCGCAGCGATGCGGGCCTTTTCTTATGCGCGCAAGAAGCATGGCGCGTGCCCCAATGGCCGCCTTTTCATTAGCGCGCCTGATGACGGTCCCGGACCGCAGGAAGCCTCGCGTGGAGCGAGGCTATTGTATTGATCTAACTTCATAAGGATTGGTTGCGGGAGTAGGATTTGAACCTACGACCTTCAG